>Ga0194038_1000001_pt1 | contig 1118943 bp, 1020 predicted proteins | sample JunL226m_MetaG_FD_148630 | JGI IMG/M metagenome (GOLD analysis project Ga0194038, IMG submission 148630) | Anoxic zone freshwater microbial communities from boreal shield lake in IISD Experimental Lakes Area, Ontario, Canada - Jun2016-L227-6m | ecosystem: Environmental > Aquatic > Freshwater... | reverse complement strand
TAGCTGACTCATCAACAACCTCTTCTATCCACCGCTCCAAGACTTCATTGTGTATATTATTCATCTCGTTGGATGACTCACTGTCTACCATGCTTTCTTGGTATACCTAACGCTTCTGATTGTTGCATATTTTGGAAGTTTTGTTCTCATAGCGTCGAGATTCAAGAAGCGATATCTTATTCTTCTCTATGGTATAGGCGGACTTATGTTCCTCTGGCTTGCAAAATTTCCAAACATATTGTTTTTACAATGACTATGAGTTGTTGATATAACATTTACAGGACTAATCACAGAGATACTTGGATGAGCATTTTTACAACTCATCCTGTATGAACTGCTAGGCAAGAAACGCTCACTCGCTTTAACAATATTTGCATGTCTTGCGTTCTTATCTCATCTCGTAGTAGGCCCCGTAGCTGTGCTTATAGTATTTCTCTATTTCGCATTTCATAGACCGAGTAATTGGATTCGATACATTGCAGGAATATTGGGTCTCACCGCATTTTTCTGGATACCATTCATATCGTACAAAGGCCTCCTTTCTAATAGTACAATCATTATCAACTTCCCCGAATGAATTATAGTCATGTTGCTTGCGAGTATCTTTTTTGCAGATCGCAAGTCCCCTACCCTTCTCGTTGCGATTGTCGGCATGTTAATACTTCTTCCGCCCGAGATAAATAACATCCTTCCAGCTTTTGGAGTATCACGAACAGACACACTTCCAAGTTTCCATTATTATAGACTAGGTGCTGTGGGCGCTTTGTTAACACTCTATAGTGTCGTGGGTTCCTTATATCACTATAGCACAACTAAATTAGAGCATAAAAACACTAAAAAATTTATTAGCTATATCTTAGGTATTAGCGGAGTGGTATTCATAGTATACCTACGAAGTTGATATGGATGAATGTCTTGGCGAAAGTGAGTATCAGATCAATTAGGATCAAGTCCCCAACCAACACAAACAGATCTTTGACTCATGCAAAATCTCGATAGAAATAAAAAAATTCTAACTATAGATGTTTTCAGACCATGAGACGCATGACTCGATAGTCTAGATCAATTCCTTTGATATCAAAACAACTTCGTGAAATGATTATTCTGGGAATCAAGCAAAACAAATCAACTCCTCGCTTCATATCTGGGAACACTCCTCGCACCACAAAACATTGCGATAAACTACTCATTCCTTGGAGACTTAAATAGCACTTCTTACAATGGTCTCTGGGATCACTTTGTAGACGACTACTCTATAGGATATATCCTTATGATTCGCAAGAATCATCTCTGATATATGACACCCAATACAAACATGAATCTTACAGGCTTGATAGCTTCGTGAACTACTAACTTGAGTTTTTACGCTATGGGAGACATCAAATTAAACAACCACTTCTATACACTCTACCGCATAGACACCAAAACATGATCTATGATAAGAAACACTATGGCATCTGTAGTTTCCACAATGCCAGAACAACTTACCATCGATACCACTCAGACATTCTTTGCACGCGATATATTAATGAAATACAATAATAACATATCTTTACGAAAAGCTTGATTCAAACAATACCTCGTGACTGATGCTACATCCACAACACCCCCACCAGCAATAACACCATCATCAGGCGATCTTGAAGTATATCAAAAAGATAACGCCACATATAGGCTGGTTTTGGCAGGTGCCACCTCGGCTCGAATACAAATAAAGACCGCTCCACTACCAGGGTGGCATATAGAAGACGAGAAAGGAAACAAGATACAAACATACAGCCTACCATATGGTATGTATGCTAATATTAGCGGTACAGTATATTTAGTCTATGAAAGAACCTGGATCATGCAATTATGATACGTTATTTCTATCCTCTCTGCGGTTGCCATGGGGTATCTCCTCTATATACGTCCTAGAATATACAAGAATAGGAAGTAACACATGACAATGCAATGTTGGTTTATTTACAACAAACAACTTCTACCTTTATCCTATCTGGATCTTCACAAAAAATTGCATAATACTCCTTCATTCCATATTCTTCAGCATAATCTCTGCTTCTATCAGAGTATAACAAAGTAATGTTCTTGTTGACAAGATATGCCGCTATTTCGTCGACAGCATCTGCGCTCTCCACCCTAAAAGCAAGATGATTCAAACCAATCTGTTTTCTATGAAAACCAGCACCAGCATATTCTTCCTCAACTTGCGCAAAAAATAGATGAGTTTGATCTTGAGCTTTATATCCTATAACAGAACTATCGATCAAAAATCATTTTCGTCACAAAGGAACCATAAAAATATCATAAAATTCTTTAGTCTTTTGCATATTAGCAACATTTATTTCTATATGTGCAAGAGAATTCATACCAAGCAATTAAGAAATAGAAAAAACAATTATAAAAAAATCCCTAGCCGAAACTAGAGGTTTTTTTTGGGTCGGGAGGGGATCGAACCCTCGACCAGTGGCTTAAAAGGCCATTGCTCTACCACTGAGCTACCGACCCATAAGAAGACTAACGCGCATTACACTCGTGAGCCTCATCTGGTATTTTTCTTAGATTAATGACTTGTTCTTTTTGTAGAACTTTGTAGACATCTTAACCTTTACTTTTACTCCATCACCAATATCTATCATCTTAGTAATAAGATTTGGTTTGAAGGTTCTCTTAGACTGTTTCATTGAGTGCGATCTTGATGCACCAAATACAGTCTTCTTACCAGTAAAGTCACATATTCTTGCCATAGGATAAGATACAAGTTAGATAAAATATATTATTCTTTAGTTTCCTTCTTCTTTTCTGCTTCTATTGCCGCTGCTGCTGCGTTACCTGCTGCATCAACTGGACCAGCTGCTACCTCCTCTGCTTCTTCCTTAAGTTCTACTACAGTAACTACAGGCTGTTCTGCATCGTCAATAATTTCAACCTTACTACTAACCTTCAAGTCTTTAACAAATATACCATCATTCAATGTCTTAAGTTCTGATATATCTACTTCGATATCATGAGGCAAGTCTCTAGGCAATGCTTCTACAGTTACAGCATCATTAACTAATTGAACTCTAGCTAAACCGTCCTTTTCTACTGGAGCAATACCAATAAGTTTGATTTCAACAGAAGCTCTTACCTTCTCATCAGCCTTAACAGCTAAGAAATCAACATGTAAGACAACATCAGTTACTGGATCAGTAGTGATATGGTGGATCAACACCAACTCTTTACTGTCTCCTGTCAAATCTACCGGAGTAGATTCACCTGCTGACCTATATGTTTTGAGGAAAGCATTCTTATCAAACTGAACTGTTGTAGGTTGTTTCATATGCTTACCGTAAACAATACCAGGTACGAGACCCTGATTGCGGATAAGTTGTACTTTTTTACCAACTACAGTACGAGCGTTAACGAGTAATTCCATAATATGTATAGTGAATCACAAATAAAGTTTTAAACTATGCTAGAAGATTTTTTTCTCTTGCGTCTGCTGCAGGCTTGCTCTTGAATTTAGCATCCTTACCTACCTTATCTCTGATATAGTAGAGCTTACTTCTTCTTACCTTATATTCATCCAAGATCATGATCTTTTCAAATTTAGGGAAAGATAATGGATAGATTTTTTCTATCGTTTGTCCGGCTGCTACTCCTCTGATTGTGAAGGTACCATCTGGATGTGAAGGCTTTTGAACTTTGATCACGAGCCCTTTAAATCTCCAAATACGATCACCGAGCTTTTCATGAATCTCAAGGTGTAATCCTGGAACGATATCTAAGTTTTTATATCCCTTCTGTTGATAGAGATCTTGAAGTCTGCTGTTATTCATCCTAATAAGAGGAAACTAATATAAAATTATGCGATAACTGTTGTTTGCTTTTTTGCTTTTGAGTTGAGCACTTTAGCTTTCCATTTCTTTTGTTGTTCAATGTTCTTTCTTGTATCCATCATCACAACCTTCTCAACTCTTCTGAGAGCCTTGTTAAGCTTTCTCTTTGCTTGTGTGGTAAGTCTTCCCATAGTAGTGTCAGGTTATTTAGTAGCTAAATTGAGTCCTTTTTTTGATTGTACAGTTTGTACCATAGCGTCTGTAACGCCATATCTCTTCATCTTTGCAAGAGCTTTGGTCCAAGCCATTACTAACCATCTCGTCTTTCCCTCAGCAGCTTCTTTTCTTTGTAACAAAAGAATATGCTCAATGAGATTTTTCTGTTTATCACCAGATTTTGATCTCGCTCTATTGAGGTTGTATAACGTATGTTTATAGTCTGATCTATTACACTTTCACATGATATATATACAGTACAATATAAATAAGAATTATTATTTCATATATTTAGCCAAATACGCAAACGCTTTGTTTGCTTCTGCCATCTTGTGAACTTCTTCTTTTCTCTTGATTGCTGGTCCTTGCCCAGAGTATGCAGCCAAAAGCTCTTCAGCTAATTTCTTATACATACACTTTCCTTTCTTACTTCTTGCAGCATCCAAAATCCACTTCGTAGAGAAGAAGAGTTTTTTCTGAGGTTTTACCTCCATAGGAACTTGATATATAGAACCACCAATTCTTTTTGATTTAACCATGATATCTGGTGCAGCATTTTCTAATGCAGTCTCCAAGACAGCTTGGGGATTAGGGTGTCCATTTACCTGGATTTCTTTCATCGTATCTACGAAAATTTTTTGAGCAATAGTTTTTTTACCATCTCTCATGATGTAGTTGATGAACTTTTGCGTTTTAGGATCGCTGTATGAAATAACAGTCGTCGCAACTTTTTGCTCTGGTTTTACCATGTCTATCGGTTGTCAAAATAAATAAGGTTGTAGTTGTATACTAGCTGTTCTGTCCCCTACTCTCATAGGGCGAGACTCCATCATGCAGACGAAGTAACATACTCTTACTATTAAACAACGGCTATGCTATTGTTATTTTTTCTTTGGTCTCTTAACTCCATATACTGATCTGCTTTGCTTTCTCGCTTCTACTGGATTCGCATCGTATACACCTCTGATGATATGATACTTCACACCCGGCAAATCTTTTACTCTTCCACCTCTGATCATTACTACCGAATGCTCTTGAAGAGTATGCTTTTCACCTGGTATGTATGCAATCACCTCAACACCATTTGAAAGCCTTACCTTAGCAATCTTTCTTTGTGCCGAATTCGGTTTCTTAGGTTTAGTAACAGTAACCTTGAGACATACCCCACGTTTGAATGGAGCAGGAATAAGAACTTTCTTATTACTCTGAAGCTTATTAACACCAAACTGAAGCGCTGGGGCCTTAGACTTATATTTCTTCGGTTCTCTTCTGTTCTTAACCAATTGATTGATAGTAGGCATTCTACTCTATTGAAATGGAGATAAAAAACTGCTCTCACGAGAGCGTTTGGAAAGAAATATACAGAAATGAGTGTGAGATGCAAGGGAAAATACAACAAATAAACAGATACATCCTAGCAAACCCAAGCAGTAGGAAGCAAAGCGGATATTTGACATTGCTCCTGTAATACTTATAATAGATAATAGCTTATTTTATACACCTAAACTCCAGTCATGGCGTGAAAAAACAATATAAACTACAAGTCCAACACAAGCAAAGCAAAAAATCACCTGAGGAATACATATTTCACTCTCGCGACGGCCGTTATGCTTGCGGGATGATTACAGGGATGTAAAAATAATTCGTTCAATGGAAACGAACAAGAGAGACAAGAAATACTCACTAAAGCATCAAAACTTGCGGGACACAAATATGTGATTTTAACATCTGATTGATGAAAAGCGGAAAAGTTTGCGACTATAAATACACTACAGGATGGCAGCCTCCAAATTTTCACAAACACGAAGGTTATTATGATAAATCCAAAGACAAAGAAGATAGAGTCGAATGACCACGTCACATTTTTTTCTCAATGAAAAGAAATAGCACGAGATGAGAAAGTAGACAATGAAACAGTAAAAAACATCGTCGATATGTGCATAAATTGATGTTCTCAATTTTCTGTGAGTTATGAAGATGCAGATACAACTCTACAAAAACCAGCCACCACTCACCCAGATACTACGTCCAACACGAGATCAAGGAAACAAATAAATAAGGATGATGATGATCGACCTGTATTTTGGATTAGTGATTAACAATCAATACAAACAGCTTTCATGCATTTACTATTCTTTCTCTACCATGACCCTCCCAAAGAATTCACACGAACATAACGCCAACAATATTCACACCCACGAACAAGATGCCAAACAATATGCCGTCAAACTTGCGACGCTCACTCTTTTATTAGCAATACTTAGTTGCAATCATGGAAATAGTAATAAGAAAGAGGACGTCAAAAAGGATTCTATATCTGTAAACATTGCAACATCGGAAATAGAAAAATATATAAGCGACTATAAAAAAGAATTCAATCCTCAATGAAAAAAATATGCAGACCTCTACGCTGGATATCTATGATACTTCAAGAAGACGCCCAAAGGGAAAGTAGTATTATGATGCACACAAATCTGACCGACAATAGATGTTTGTACAGACCCAGGGAAAATAATTAACCTCCTATGGCAGATCAAATTTCAAAGGAAGCAAAGTGATCAATTCACCGCAGCAAGGCAATTCTACAATGGGGTTGTTCGCAACATGGATTTTACAAAGTCACCAAAATCAAGTGTAGAAGACTACAAAAACGACATTGCGGAATCAATAAAAGAAGTAAAAAACCATGTGAACTATAAGGCATTCAATAGTGCAATGGAGGCAGAATCAAAAATCAGACTCAAAAGATGGATCAAAAAGCCCAAAGGAGTAAAGCCTTGAATTTGGGATGCAACAAAAGCGTCTCTTTGGGAAAAGATATGTGATAAAATAGATGCCAATATGATTCTCTCGTATAATATGACAGAGTTCTTTCCTCAATGAGCACCATGAGGGAAAACAGAATATCAACTCCTAGAACATATATTAAGCAACTACGGTAAAGACTTTGTATTCTATGTGCCAGCCGTTGCAGACAAATACGCTTCTTTCGGATCATATCAGTTCACATCTCTTGCATTATATGATGCTGCAGACGGCACAAGATGAGCTAGTATTGTTAATCAATATGTCGACGCAGAGGCAAAAATTCCAGGTAGCGTCGTCAAATTAAAATGAAAAGAACACCACAGAGCGGCATACCTTTTCGCGATGTATAACATGTACTTCATGCTAAGAAACATGACACCAAAAGAACTAGAAAAAGTTGAGACCGCCGTAAACAATCCTCTCTTTGCATATAACCTACCACAACTCATAGCGGTGTGACACAATTACCCTGCAGATCTTAATGATGCAGCAGCAATCGTCATGAAAAACGACAAAGGAATCCCCATTTATGAACAAATGTGAGGAAAGCATACCGAAGAGTATGCGAGGAAAACATTTCAGAACTATGTTGCAGTTTCACAATGAGTAGAGATACAAAACGCACCAACTATTCATTTGGTGGACAATGTTCATATGGGTGCCATAGAGGACAAGCCAGACACAAAGAAGCACGAACCAAATAAACCTAATACAAAGAAAATAGAGAATAAAACGCCAGAAAAGAAATCCACAAAGAGCACGACAACTCACACTCCCAAAGAACAAACCATCCCAACAAACAAATCACTAGAGTTTGTTAGGGAATCGCACGATAGAAAATATATGATCTATTCATATACATTTCAACTCATAACAGGATGAAACGTCTGATGAGTAAAAAACAAAGTAAAACAGACACTATGAAAGAAGGCATACGGGAAAGAGATTATCATAACAGATATAAACGGGAAAGAGATAAGTAAGACGAAGCATTTTAATAGATGAGAAAAAATATTTGTAAAAGTAGCGAAATAAAATTCATCACGCAACAATAATTTTCCAAACAAAGAAATTCTTGCAATTTCCATCTGTTCTACTATGGTACAACTACTCTTTTAGAAGTAGCTAATTTGTCATGTGAGAACAAGATCAAAAAAAGAAGTGATGATTCATTGAAAAAATAAAGGGATTCTGGGCAATATTATGACCTGGACTAATAACAGGAGCAAGCGATGATGATCCATCAGGTATCGCGACATACTCACAAGCTGGAGCACAATTCGGTCTTGGAACACTATGGACAGCCTTCTTAACAATGCCTCTCATGGCGGCAATTCAAGAAATGTGCTGACGTATCTGACTCGTAACAGGAAACGGAATAATCGGAACACTTAAAAAACATTATCCTAAATATATCGTAGTAATTGTTGCAGTCCTAACCATCCCAGCATGTATTCTAAATATTGGTGCCGATCTCGCGTGAATGGGTGCGGTAACGAATATGATATTACCACAATTAACATCACTTACATGGATATTCGTATTTTCAATACTTATGGTAGCGAGTATCATATTCTTTCCTTATAAAAAGTTTGAGTCTGTAATGAAGTGGTTAGCATTGGCGCTTGGAGTGTATTTTATCATACCATTCCTCGTGCATCAAAATCGATGAGACATAGTATCAGCTGCATTCATACCTCGTCTCCAATGGAACACAGCATATATAGGAATCATAGTAGCGATACTTGGAACGACAATCTCTCCATACCTTTTCGTATGGGAAGCATCTATGGAAGTAGAAGAAGACAAAGAAGAAAGACGTGAAGTTGCAACACACCACGAACAACTTCCTGTCATGAGAAGAAGAGTTCATTTGATGCAAAAATGAAATGCAGTAGGAATGATCTTCTCAAACATTGCCACATTCTTCATTATATTGACTGCATGAACCATCCTCTTTAGAAACGGAATTACAAACATACAAACGGTACAAGACGCAGCGACAGCACTTAAACCACTTGCTGGACAGCGATCATATCTCCTTTTTGCTATAGGAGTACTGTGAACATGATTCTTAACTATTCCCGTCTTAGCTTGAGCTTGTTCATATATCATATCTGAAATATTTAACTGGAAAGGTAGCATTAATTCAAACTGGCACAAAGGGAAAACATTCTATCTTGTTATTATCGTATCGGTCTTATTGGGTGCGATCATGAATCTCATGGGTGTAGATCCTATTAAGTCATTGATATGGACGGCAATTGGATATGGACTCACTGCTCCTGTTCTCATCGCAGTTATTATCCGTATATGTAACAACAAGAGTATCATGGGGAAATTCGTAAATGGGAAATGGGCAAATATACTTTGATGGCTTTGTTTCTGATTGATGGCATGAGCCGTCGTTGCTCTTATAGTCACTAGCTTCTAAGACACCAATGCACAAACAAACACGTCGCCTTCAAGCGTTTTACGATGCAAAAGCACAAGACTTTTCTGACACACGCAAGAAACCTTGGCCAGAGTTTGATTATATCATAAAAACGCTCAAAGAGCAATTCTCACCTAGCGATAAATTTCGCATACTAGAGTTGTGATGCTGAGATGGTAGATTGCTCGAACGTCTCCAAAAGACATTCCCCAACATATCATATACAGGAGTAGATATATCATATAATCTCCTTGCCATCGCAAACGAAAACCACCCCAATGCAAGATGGGTTCACAAAGATATGGTTTCATTTCTCAGTGAAGCAGAACAAGAAACCTATGACTGCATCATAGCTGTTGCTAGCTTCCACCATCTTCCCCATGAGCCAGCAAGACTCGAGGCATTGAATGGGATGTACCAATCACTTTCGTATGATGGAATCTGTATCATGACAAATCGATGCTACTCTGACCGATTCAAAAAGAAGTATAAGAAAGAAATCACACAAGCGCGACGAAAGGTCTTGTGGTCTTTGGGCTACTCTGATCGCCACGACATCATGGTACCATGGAAATGAGAGGATAAGACATACCATAGACTCTACCATATTTTTTCACCAGAAGAATTAACCAGACTTATCCAACGCGCTGGGTTCACCAACATATCAAACATCTATCTAGATACGACTGGCAAAGAAACAACTCGCGAAGAAGAAGGAAGGAATCTCATCACAACCATGACGAAAAGCATATATCAAGAATAATATTTTCTATAATAAAAAAACTTGTCAGAGGCAATCCTCGAGACAAGTGTTACATACAAAATTATTGTATGCCATTAGAACTTGTTCTTCCACATCATACTTTCCTTGGGTTTGTTACTTTGGCCGGCATATTTCGCATCTTTCTTTGCAGAATATTTGATGTTTACTTTGCCATCAACCGTATAAAATATCAGCTGCCCTATTGGCATACCTTTATATACACGTACCGGTTGTTTAACCGATATCTCCAAAGTCCAGTTTCCGCAAAATCCTACATCCCCCTTACCCGCCGTAGCGTGTATATCAATCCCCAACCTTCCGGTTGAAGATTTCCCTTCTATGAAAGGAACGTGACGATGGGTTTCGGTATACTCTTCAGTAACACCGAGGTAGAATTCATGCGGCTGTAATACAAAGCCCTCTTCCGGGATTTCGAACATACGAATCTTGTTGTGAGCCTTAGCGTCAAGCTCATGATCAACATACACAGCTAATGTACTGCCCAAATGGCAATCATAGCTGTTTGAACCAAGACACTCTGGACGAAAAGGGACTATCTTTATATCTCCCCTCTTCATGTTTTTCAAAATCCCCGAATCGGACAGCATTGCACCAGAACCCAAAAGCATGCGAAAGAACGACAAAATTTGTGTAATAACTTTCATAACTGCAGTTTTTGTTGAATACGATAATTATAGAAGAGTTTCTCTCCTTTTGCAAGAGGAACATATATCAAGCCATAAAGATGCAATATGTCCACAAATTGCCTATTTTCCAATAACAAAAATCCTCGGCAATGCCGAGGAAGTTCGTGGGTTGAAATGAATATGTTAGATTCTATCGTACTTATGCATCAAGAGTTCAGAGTTAATCTTATTAACAATTTCTTGTACTACTCATACAATAATGATAATTCCAGATCCTGTTACTACTACCGGTAATGTACCGAGTGATTGTGTAAGATCTTGGATGAAAGGAATATATTGTAATACATAACTATAGACACCAATACATGCCAAACCAAGTCCTCCCCAGAAACATAGGTGAGATATAAGTTTAGAGATATATGTAGCTGTTTGTGCTCCTGGTCTCATACCTGGAACGAATCATCCTCTCTTTTGGATATTGTCAGCCATCCTTTCTGGATTGAAGACGATCATCGTATAGAAGAATGTGAACACAACTATGAGAATGAAGTAAGCAACAATAGCGTAGATAGCTGGTTGTTGATTATAGATGTTGAAGTTACCTTCGATCCATTTAGCAGTTTCCAATAGCCCCGTACTTGCTCCTCCAAACTTTGTAATCATTTGAGAGATAAGATATGGGAATGTAACGAATGCGATAGCAAAGATAATTGGCACCATACCCACTGGGTTCAATGGTATAGGCAATTTAGAACTCTCTTGTACCTTTCCTTGCTTAGCATAAACAACAGGAATTTCCTTCACTGTCTTGAGAATAAGTACAGACAAGAAGATCAAACCAAGAACAATAACCAACATGAAGATTACTACTCCGATCCAATTACTACTTGCAGCTGCTACATCTGTATATACTTTTGAAACAATTCCTGAGATAATAGATGAGAAGATGATAAGTGAAATACCGTTTGAAATGCCATTTTCTGTGATAAGTTCACCAATGTACATAAGCATGATAGCTCCTACTGACAACACGAATGCTGACAAGAGAACAAGACCAAAGTTTTGTACATTAATAATTTGTCCACCGAGAATGTAATTCATGAAGTATGTCATTCCAATACCCTGCAAGAATGCGAGAGGTAAAGTAATCCATCTTGTATATTGAGCAATTTTTTGTGTACCAGCCTCTCCTTGTTCTTGAAGATCTTCAAGAGCAGGAACCACTGCTGTCAAAAGTTGCATGATAATTGATGCATTAATATATGCCCCCAAACCTACTGCGATCATAGAGAATTGTTCAAGCGTTCCTCCCAAGAGCATTGCAAAATATTGCAATCCACCAGTAGTAGAAGCTGAATGACTCATCAAATTAGCTACGTCAACAAACGGTACTGGCAAAAATACCAATAGTCTATACAACGCCAACAATCCCAAAGTAATAAGGATCTTCTTTCTAATTATCTTAGAAAACCATATATCGTGTAGTGTCTTTAGTATTGTAGCCATGGGTATACAAGAAAAATATAGAACTATGCTATGCTACCTCCTGCTTCAGTAATTTTAGTTGTTGCTGTTGCAGAGAAAGCATCCATACCAGAGAATGTAAGTTTCTTTGACAATTCACCATTACCAAGAATTTTAACCTTATCTGATTTATTTACGAAACCTAAGATAACGAGTTGTTCTTTGTTGATTGTCATACCATCAGTAACACGAGCATCGCGTTCCAAAGCTGCTAGATTAACAGGCTTATAGAGAGTCACTAATTTATAGTTTCTCTTGAAACCTCTCAATTTAGGTAATCTTTGAATCAATGGAGTTTGACCTCCTTCAAACCATGGACGAGTAGAAGCACCTGATCTAGAGTGCTGACCCTTAAGTCCTCTTCCAGAATAGTTACCTCTTCCAGTTCCATTACCTCTTCCTCTCTGGACAGCAGGTTTCTTATATCATGGTGATTTAATAAGTTGATAGCCGAACATGACGTACGTGCAAAAAATGATAAAGTGTTATTTTTTAGGAGCTGGTCTTCTAGCACCTTGAGCTGGAGCAGCACCAGGTCTTCTAGCTGCTCATCCTTGAGCTGGAGTAGAAGTAGGTCTCTTCGCTCTTCCTTTTCTATCGTTTCCTCTATCTGCGGCTTCTTTAGCCTCAGCTTCTTGTTGCTTCTTTCTTGCATCCATAACTTCTTGTACATTATGTGTTGGAAGTTTAGACTTGTCTACCTTGAACTCTGTAAGAGCCATAATAGTAGCCAATGCATTATTTAATTTATTATTTGTTCCCATAATTTTAGAGAGGATATTTGTATATCCTGCAAGTTCCAAAACAGAACGGAGTGATGAACCAGCCTTCAAACCTGTACCAGGTGCAGCAGGAAGCATCTTGATAAAAGCAGACTTGTATTTGCGAGAAACTTGGTAAGGGATACTACCACCTTCAGTAATAGGGATTACTTTGATGTTCTTGAAAGCCTCATTGGTTGCCTTTCTAACAGCGATTTGAACATCGCCTCATTTTGACACACCAAGTCCGATCTTCCCTGTCTTGTTTCCGACAAGTATGATTGCCCTGAAAGAGAGTTGTCTACCTCAAGTATTCACTCTTGTTACTCTTCTTACCTCCAACAAGAGCTCTTCAAACTCTTTTTTAGGCTTTTCCCTTTTGTCCCTATTGAATGCCATAACTTATGCATATAAATAATAAAACGCTATTGTTCTACATATATTAGTTCTTTAATCCACCTTCACGAGCCCCTTCACTAAGGCTCTTTACTCTACCATGGTAACGATTACCATTTCTATCAAACACAACTGTTTCAACACCTTGTTTCTTTGCCAACTCAGCAAGTGTTTTCCCAACAGCGAACGCTCTCTCAGTCTTTGTCCCCTTGAGATTTTTGTCGTTTGCGTAAGCAATCACCTTCCCTGATATATCTACAATTTGACCAGATGTATAGAGATTTGATTTCCAAACAATAAGTCTTGGTTGAGAAGAACCAGCTTTCACTTGAGTATTTACTCTGTGCTTTCTTCTTTCAAATCTTGATTGTTTGCTATAAAGTGTGTGTTGTGATTTCATAGTACAAAATACTAAGGATAGGTAAAATAAGATTACTTCTTCGCAGCTTTACCTGCTTTCAATTTAATAGTTTCACCAAAATATCTGATACCCTTACCCTTGTATGGTTCAGGTGTTTTCAACTTCTTTAATGTCGCAGCAGTTTCACCAATGAGTTGCTTGTCGATACCTGTCAATGTAATGATATCATTACCTTTAGGATCTTTTTCTGCAACAGCCGCAATACCTTTTGGCAATGCGAATTCCACAGGATGAGAGAAACCAAGAGCAAGAACGATCTTTTGACCAGCTATCTTAGCAGTGAAACCCACTCCCAAAATGATAAGCTTTTTTTCGTACCCTTCAGAAACTCCTACTATCATATTTTGGACTAATGTCCTAGTAAGGCCTCGTAGGTTTTTCTTATCTTGTGTATCAATAGTAACAACGATGTTTTCACCTTGTTGTTCTACATTAACTCCTGACAAGTATGTGTATGACAAATTTCACTTTGGTCATTTCACAGATACAGTACTGTCTGCAATAGACACTGTAACTCCTTGTGGGATATGTATAGGTTTCTTTCCAATTTTAGACATGTTCTATAAAAAACGGATAAACTAATAGATCTCTGCCAAAAGTTCGCCACCAATCTTCTTCTGTTTTGCAACATGAGATGGCAACAATCATTGCGATGTAGATAAGATACCAATTCCTCTACCAGCAGCGACTGATTTAAGTTCCTTGTAAGAAACATACCAACGTCTTGATGGTCTAGAAAAGAATTTAATAACTGGAATATCATTAACCCCATCTTTCACCTCTTTTAGGTGGATGATGAATGATTTTTTGGTCCCTGTTGTTACTTCATATGAAGCAATAAACCCATATGCTTTAAGAAGTTCAAGAACACTCTCCTTGAAACGAGAGTATACAACTCCTTCTACGAGAGTTCTTCTCGCCATATATGCGTTTTTGATTCTAATAAGAAGATCATGGATTGGAGCATTCACAGCGCTCATGTGCATGGAACATAAAAGATAAAATTACCAACTTGCTTTTTTCAAACCTGCGATTAATCATTCTCTCGCGTGCTTTCTAAGACACACTCTACAAACACCAAAGTCTCTAATGTAACTACCAACTCTACCGCAGAGCTTACATCTATTATAATATCTTGTTGGTTTCTCCATAGTTTTACCTTCAGCAATAGCCGAGAACTTTTTCTTCTCTAAGGCTGCTTGTTTTACTTTAAGTGCATTTCTTGCCATACCACGTAGTGTAAGGATGAATAAAGATGTTATTTTTCAATAAAGATGAATCACAATTTTTTGAGCATTACTACTACGTCCTCTTTTTCTTTAGCATGAGTAACGATAGTAATTTGTACACCCATTGCAGCACCCGGTTCATCAGTCAAAAGCTCTGGGAAGATACCTTGTGTAGTCAAACCAATGTTGATGTTGTTTTGAGGATCGAAGCTCTTTGGATTTAACCCAACGAAATCTCTCACTCTTGGCAACACGATCTTAGTAAGTTTATCCAAGAACTCATATGCCTTCTCTCTTCTCAAGGTAACCTTGAACATCACAGGCATATCCTCTCTCAACTTAAAGTTAGAGATTGATTTCTTAGACTTAATAAGAACAGGCTTCTGACCAGTAATCTTGATAAGGTTCTTTTCTATATCAGAGAAGTCTTTGACACCTTTTCTTGTTGCAAGTGATCCAATACCAACACTCACGATTACTTTGTCAACCACAGGAACCTCATGAATATTTTTCTTTCCGAGAGTTTTCTGAAGTGACTGCTTGTCTTTATTGAATTGTGCATATACGCTCATGGCACACACTGTAGAATAGATAAAGTTATGCTATAATTTTCTTTGATTTTTTTAACATTCTAACCTTTTGTCATTTATCGTTAGTTGTAATACCAATCTTGCTGATACCAAGTTTTTCATCGAAGTATGCAACGTTTGATATGTGGATAGGTTTAATCTTGTCTACGAAGCCTTTACCTTTTACGGCTTTTTTCATCACATTGACTCCATCAACAATCACCATATCACCATCTACGGAGATAAGCTTTGATGTCTTTCATTTATATTTCCCAGTTATTACTTTTACTGGGTCACCTTGTCTTAATTTTTGCATGATATATCAACAATGAAAGATTAAATAACTTCTTCAGCAAGTGTTGCTACTTCCTTGAAACCAACATCTCTAAGCTCTTTAGCTACAGGACCAAATATTCTTTTCCCGAGTGGCTCATTATCTTTGTTGATCAAAGCAACAGCATTATCAGCGAACTTAACATATGTACCATCAGTTCTTCTAACTCATTTCTTAGTTCTAACAACGATAGCTCTAGAGACATCTCCTTTTTTGAAAGTAGATGATGGTGCTACTGTTTGGATAGCAACCACAACTCTGTCTCCTATTACAGCCTTGTCGCCTGATGATCATTTAAGAACTCTAATAACCTTTGCAATTTTAGCTCCGGTATTATCAGCAACAACTACTTCTGACTCTGTTTGTAACATGACATATAATGTCTACAAGATAAATATATTATAACGCGCGAGCAACAACTTCTACCAACGCCCATCTCTTTGTTTTGCTCAATGGTTTGTCTAGTCTAATCTTAACAGTATCTCCGATGTGAGCATCATTAGCTTCATCATGAGCATAGTATTTCTTCTTTACTGTATATCTTTTTCTATAAAGAGGATGTTGCTTGACAGCTTTAACAGAGACAACAATTGTCTTGTCCATCTTGTCGCTAACGACGCTACCAACGATCTCTTTAATGTTTTTTCAACCGAAAACTGCCATTAGTGTTGTATACTGTTAGAAGTTAAAGCAGTATTGATTCTCGCAATATTTTTTCTCAACACTGGGATGATATGTGTTTCCTTGAAAGACTTAAGAGCATTTTTCATTTTAGCATCGAAAAGTTGCTTCTTCAAATCACGACGAAGAGCTACTAACTCTTTGTTTGATCTTCCTATCAAGTCTTTTCCAATAAGAACCTTAGCAGACATGTATATAGTGTCTTATAATAATTAAAGATTATTTGATCTCTCCTTTTTCTACTATTTTAACTTTCATTGGTAGTTTATGTCCTGCCAGCTCAAATGCTTTGTGTGCTGTAGCGCTATCTAGACCACTTACTTCAAACAAGATACCTCATTTTTTCACTCTTGCTTGGTAAAAGTCTACCTCACCCTTTCCAGTACCCATCGGCATTTCAAGACCTTTCTTGGTATACGGAACATCTGGGAAGACACGCAACCACATATTACCTACCTTTCTGGTATATCTTACGATTACCTTTCTAGCTGCTTCCAGCTGTCTGTTGGTAACATATGAGCTTGTAAGTGCTTTGAGACCAAATTCACCGAATGCTACTTGATTACCTCTTGTAGCAGAACCAGCGATTCTTCCTCTCATTTGCTTACGATATTTCCATCTTTTTGGCGTCAATAATGACATGTTCTACCTAATAACAATAGTAAATGTTTTATTGTGCTAATACTTTTTGCATAGCTTTCTGCTTAACGTCTTCTTGTGTCTTCTGTACTGACTTGTTGATAATATCTCCTCTTGAGATCCAAACTTTGATACCCAAGATTCCATACTTCGTCAACGCAGTAGTGATACAATAATCAATATCTGATCTTAATGTTTGGAGAGATACTCTTCCTTGTGAAAACTTTTCACTTCTTGAAAGATCAACTCCTCCCAATCTTCCTGATATCTGTATTTTAACACCAGTTGCTCATTTTTCCATTACTTTTTGAAGGATTGTTTTAGCAACTCTTCTAAATGGCATACGAGCTTCTAGCTGTTGTGCAGCGAACTCACCCATAATCTTTGCTGATAACTCTGGCAGTCTCACATCTTTCAAGACAACTTTGAACTCTCAACCGAACTTGCTAGACAACTTCTGTTGAAACTCTTCAAGTTTCTTTCCTTCTTTACCTAAGATGAGAGCAGGTTTAGCTGTGAAGACGATTACCTCGCATTCTTTGTCAGTTTGTCTAACAACGATTTTTGCGATACCACATCTTTTGAAAGACTCTTCTACAAATTTTCTAACTTGCATGTCTTGTACAAAAAATTGTGCACCTTGACGTCTGGTTTTGGCAAACCATTCTGACGATCGTGTCTTCGTCACTCCAACTCTAAGTCACCTTGGATCTGCTTTTTGTCACATATATAGATTATTTAGTAGTTAAAATGACTTTCACAAATGCTCTATGTTTTACATATGCATGCATTCTAGATCTTGAGGCAAATCTCATTCTTTTGATCTTTGGCCCTCTTCCCACATGAATATGCGCTATGTACAAACTTGATGCATCTTTACCAGCATTGGTAACTGCGTTTGCTTGAGCTGATTTAACAACTTTCCACAACATTTTTGCAGCCATCTTTGGTGTGTGCTCCAAGATTACAAGTGCTTCATCTACTTGTTTACCTCCGACCAACTTTCCTAAGAGTTGCATCTTCTTGTACGATGTGAGTGCATATTTGAGTGTTGCACTAAGACTATTTTCCATAATCAATAGACGGTATAATAATTAAAACCATTAGAACGGATGCCCTTTGAATGTTCTTGTAGGAACAAATTCTCCTAATCTATGCCCTATCATTTCTTCGTTGATATAGAGACTTGTAAATTGCTTACCATTGTGTACCGCGAATGTGAAACCAATCATATCAGGTACAATCTGGCATGCTCTATCCCATACTTTGACAACCTTCTTCTCTCCAGAGGCAGTCATTGCTGCTACCTTTTTCAAGAGTCTTTCGTTGACATAGAATCATTTCTTGAGTGATCTCGTCATGGACGCTATAATAGTGAATAATAAATATTATTAGTTCTTAGTTCTCTTAGATACGATAAACTTAGTTGACCATTTCTTAGACTTTCTTGTCTTCTTTCCTGGAGGTACTGGTTTACCAGTAAACGACTTAGGAAATCTCAAACCAATCTCAGCATGTCCTTCACCTCATCCATGTGGATGGTCTACTGGGTTCATTGATTTACCAAGAACATTTGGTTTAATACCCATCCATCTTGATCTACCTGCTTTACCAATAACAACATTCTTATGTTCTTCGTTTCCTAATTGACCGATTGTTGCATAACATTTTTCATCAAACTTTCTAACTTCACCTGATGGCAACTTAACAAATACCACACGGAGAGCCTCATCCTTACCAACCAACTCACCAAATGAACCAGCAGACTTGATAGTCTTACCCATTGTAAATGGCGTATATTCTAGACAGAAGATAGTAAACCCTTCTGGAATATCTTTGAGTTGTTTTCTATTACCAGGAGTCAATAATCATTGGTCTCCAGTCATAAACACATCTCCTACTTTAATTCCCTTCCAAGCCAACACATATCTTTTTTCTCCGTCAGCGAATGAAACCAAAGCAATTCTTACTGTTCTGTATGGATCGTATTCGATAGCGATAACTTTAGCAGGAATATTCAATTTATCATATCCCTTGAAGTCAACTAAACGATACAATCTTTTATGACCACCTCACATCCATCTTGATGTTACTCTTCCGTATTGATTTCTCCCTGCTGTTGATTTCATAGAAACAGTGAGACTCTTTTCAGGAACAGTCTTTGTAATATCAGAGAAGTCATATCCAATGATAGTACGTCTTGACGGTGTATATGGTTTATACTTTTTTACAGCCATGATAGTGATTGCCTAGAAACAAATAAATATTATACATCAAGTACAGGTAGGCTTTTACCCGCAGCAATAGTAACTATTGCTTTTTTATAAGCTCTTCTTACTAGTTTTCTATTTTGTCTTCCTTTTTCTGTAACCCACAAGAGATTAACTCCCTTTGGTTGAACACCATATATATGTAAGATAGACTGCTTAACATCAATCTTGTTTGCATCTGCATGCACTTTGAAGACATACTTCTTTTCTACGTCTTTCTTCTCTGAATCAGCTCCTTTATATGCCTTTTCTGTAAGCACAGGTGCTATAATCACTGCATGAGGGTCAAGCTTCGAAAGCGCTTTTACAGCACTGTCTTTTTTGGCTCTTTTTCTAAGGATATCAATGTATGCCATAGGTATAAGGTAACAAGCAAATATAAATATTATGCGAATAATGCGTCTCGTTTTTCGAGTGATCCTTCCAATACTAATACTTTATCATAATGAAGAAGATCTACCGGATTAACATACATTGCTTGAATGATTTTCACAGAAGGAATATTTCTAATAGATTTCTCTAAAGATTCTTGCTTTTCTGGAACAACAACAAGTGTTTTTTTATTTGTAAGTCCGATATTTTGTAACAGAGCAATCGCGTCTTTTGTCTTAATCGCGCTCAAGATATTATCAACAACACCAACCAATTGATCGTTTTTAGCTTTCAACGTTAAGATACCAGCCAAAGCAAGTTTTCTTTGCTTTTTTGTCATATCTTTAGTGAAGTTTACATTACTTCTTGGACCAAACGCTACTCATCCATGCTTTCTAATAGGAGAACGAGAATCACCAACTCTGGCGCTACCTGTACCTTTTTGCTTGTACAGTTTTCTTCCAGATCCAGCTACTTCTGCTCTTGTTTTAGTATGCGCATAAGGAATGCGGGCGTTTGCTTGTTGCAAAACATAAAACTCATGAATAAGCGAATCATGTATATTATCATCAGAAAAAATAGCCTCATTGAGCTTGTGCTCTTTGACTACCTTCCCCGTCGCATCATGTATTGCTATACTATAGCTCATATTTCTAGTGGTATAATAAACATAAAGTTATGCTACATTCAATGACACGTAACCATTGTATGCTCATGGAACAGATCATTTCACTGCGATAAATGCAGTACCATGTATTGTTATCAAATCAACAATTGGTCTATTGTGGATAGTAACAGTCTCATTTCCCATATGTCCTGCATGAGGATGTCCTTTTTGAACACGTCTAGGCTTTCTATTACCCAACGATCATACATGTCTATGGAATTTAGAACCATGTGTCTTTGGACCTCCTTGAGTATGAAATCTCTTCATAACTCACTGGAACCCCTTTCCTTTACCAACACCTGTTAGAGACACTTCTTTCACACCCTCCAAGACACCCTCCGTAAGGAGAGAGCCAGCAGGATACGCAGCTTGAAATGCTTCGTCGCAATCAAACTCTTTGAGAAGATCATACGATATCTTTTGTCCTTTCTCCTTTTGAAGTTCTTTTTTACCAACTCCCAAAACTACAGCCTCGTAGCCGTCTTTCTCGAGAGTCTTATATCTTACAACTTCTTGAGGGACAAGTTCCAAAAGGGTTACCGCCACATGACGTTCATCCAATCGAAGTTTTGTCATTTCTCTTTTCTTGACTATGAGTCATTTGTTCGTTTTCATGACGCAGAAGAAACTTATGGTAATATAAATAGTTTAGAATACTTTCACTTCTACAGATACTCCTACTGGAATAGAGAGGTTTTGAAGATACTCGATAGTTTTAGGTCCTGTTTCTACCACATCAATAAGTCTTGCATAGGTAGATCTCTCAAACTGCTCTCTCGCATTCTTGTACACGAAGTTTGACTTAAGAACAGTGTAAAGCTTCCTCTGTTTTGGCAAAGGAATTGGTCCTTTCATGCTGGCTCACGACTTAACGAGAAGCCCAACGATTTTACTCGTTGAGTTCTCGAGCATTTTTACGTCGTAGCTCTTTAATTTTATTCTTAGCTTTGGTGATACTGATTCAGCCATAGATAATATGTGCACTGTTAAATAAATACTTTTGCTGTATTAATAGTTACGCTAGGATTTTAGTAATAACTCCAGCACCTACTGTTCTACCACCCTCACGGATTGCAAATCTCAAACCTTCTTCCATTGCGATTTTGTAGATAAGTTCTACATTGATCTTCGCATTGTCACCAGGCATAATCATTTCTCTTCCTCCATCTAGAGTTACAGCACCAGTCACGTCAGTTGTTCTTACGAAGAACTGTGGCTTATAACCAGCCATGAATGGAGTATGTCTTCCTCCTTCTTCTTTCTTCAATACGTATATTTCAGCTTCAAATTTATTATGTGGTTTAACAGATCCTGGCTTAGCCAATACTTGACCTCTTTCTACTTGGTCTTTTTCAATACCTCTCAAAAGAAGACCAACATTCATACCAGCTTCTGCTGTAGGATGTTGTTTGTGGAACATTTCGATACCAGTTACTACTGATGCTGTAGGATCATCTTGAAGACCAACAATTTCAATAGGTTCGTTGATAGCGATTGTACCTCTTTCAATTCTACCAGTTACAACAGTACCTCTACCTTTGATAGAGAACACGTCTTCTACTGGCATCAAGAATGGTTTAGCTGTTTCACGAACTGGATCAGGAATATATGAATCCAAAGCACCAAGGAGTTCCCAAATACATTTAGCAGCACCTTCAGCGTCTGTAGGATTTTCACAAGCCTTAAGAGCAGAACCTCTAATGATAGGAGCTTTAGCACCATCATATCCGTTCTTAGTAAGAAGATCTCTAATTTCTTCTTCTACGAGATCAATCATATCTGTATCCTCTACCATATCACACTTATTAAGGAAAACACAAACGTAAGGAACGTTTACTTGTTTAGCCAACAATACGTGCTCTCTAGTTTGAGGCATAGGTCCATCTGTTGCAGCAACCACGAGGATAGCTCCATCCATTTGTGCAGCACCAACGATCATGTTTTTAACATAGTCGGCATGTCCTGGACAGTCGATATGAGCGTAATGTCTCGTATCAGTTTCATACTCTACGTGTCTTGTGTTGATTGTAATACCTCTTGCCTTTTCTTCTGGAGCATTGTCAATCTGGTCGTACGCTTGTGCTTGCGCAAACCCTTTTGTAGAAGCCACTGTAGTGATAGCGGCTGTCAATGTTGTTTTACCATGGTCTACGTGACCAATCGTACCCACATTAACGTGTACTTTTGTCATAGTGTGTATAATAAAGAATAAAGGTTAATAACTTTTTCATTGTAATCATGGTGGGCATAGAAGGACTTGAACCTTCGGCCTCGTCCTTATCAGAGACGCGCTCTAACCAACTGAGCTACATGCCCGTAGCTTCACTTATCAAACCATAATGGTCGGGGATGCGGGACTCGAACTCGCGGCCTCTTGGTCCCAAACCAAGCGCTCTAGCCATCTGAGCTAATCCCCGGTAACCATTTTTGTGGTGCCAGGGAGAAGAATCGAACTTCCGACACAGGGCTTTTCAGGCCCCTGCTCTACCACTGAGCTACCCTGGCATACTCAATATTCGTTATTCTATTCTCAATGACCAGACCATGGTATCCTCTAGGACAAAAAAAAACGGGTACATGTTTCCAAGAGCAGTGAATAACGCCAGGGTTATTTTTACTCTTCACATATACTAGGTACTTACTCTATTCTCCGCTCTTTTTGTTTATTCTTTCCTCACGGTTTAAGAGGAATGATACCGTTTCCGAAACGGATTGCAAGAGCATTTTAGACAAAAGTAGACAGACAGAAAAGAAGAATGCAAAAACATCTGTTTTGTTGACATGCATAACAAAAATGATTATAATTATTGTGTTATTTTATATTGTGATATTTGGCATGGGCAAAGATGTTTCTAGTATAAAGCATCGTATTAGTAAGATTGAAGAAAAACTCCCCATCCACGCCTCAACTGCTGAACTTTCTTATATTATAAAAGAACCTTTGGAGCAACAACAGAAGGATGAACTACAAAACCTATTACAATACCACAACAAACAGCGGCTCAACATTGGGAACCAGAAAACAATAACAGATGGAAAATCTAATATATCACTCCTGCCGAACAGAGGTTGTGTAATAACCGAGCTCGTGCTCGATGGTGTCCCAATATTATTCCACGACCAATGAGTTACAGAGAACATGGAGAAATCACTAAGAGGATCATTTTGGATGGTACCATATGCGTGACCCGCCCCACAATGAGCCACATCTCAATATGATCTCCAACATGGGTATGGGAGGAATGTAGAACGAAAGGAGACCCCTTTGTGAGATTTTCGCATAAACAGCGAGGAAATACGTTCACAAGCAATATGACTCGAATCTTTTCCTAAAGATCTGGAGATTACTCAAGGCGCTATAGTAGATGGACATAAAGCATATCTTTCACTCAAAGTTAAGAACAATGGATCAACCACACTACCCTGCGCCCCATGACATCATACATACTACAATGTGCCCATAGAAGAAAAGAAAGATATTACAATACAGGGCACTGAATTACCTGCTGACATGATTTTGTACTATTTAAACAACGCAAAATGACCAAACTGAGAATGAACACTAAAATTCAAAAACACTGGAAAGCCTATTGTATTAACAATTCCAAATATATGAACCATACAAATAAAACTATCGCCATCATTTAGTAATGGACGAATACGAACAGTAGAGTGACAACCTTTCTTTTGTGTTGAACCAGTAGCAAGAGGCGCAAGCGCAGAAGAGATCCCAACAATACGTCCTTGAGAACAAAAAGAATATTGGTTAAGTATCGAACTACTACAGAAAGGATAAATCTTTACACCTCTATTTATTCTCAACATGCAAAACACAGCTCTTAATAAGTTACTTTCCGAATCAGAGTCGCTTCACAAAATTGATAATGTGATGGCAACTGTCATACAAGATATTTCTATTAAACACCTCTTTGCTCTACTATCACAGAGAAAAAACATAGAGGAAATAGTTATAATGAGCAATGATGATAATTCGAAAAAACTTGTGCTTGCGAAGAAGGCAATTAAAGACGAAGGAGACACAAAACTGTGATTTTATGTTACATCTGATCGCCCAAACAAACCAAACACACCAATGAAACAATTACAATCAACCGTAGCGACTCTCTTTACAAAACGACTTCAAAAAGAAGAACACAAGAAAGAATTCATACTCGCAAAGCGCGTCGCCGGACTCTCAGAACAAAAAGATCTTAAAACTATGGTGGAGACATTCCACCTAACTCCAGACATTCTCGAACAAAAAACACGATGAGCAATAGAAAAGACAATATCCCCATGGAAACGAGAAATGGAAGATAGGATTGATGGCCCAGATGGGTACACCCCCAAGGAAAGGGAACTATGCAAGGAACAATATGATTTTGATATATCAATACTTACGCTCATCGAGGCTTGCAAAAATCTAGAGATTTATAAAAAACTTCAAAAGAAAGATGAAGTTTTTACCACACGCGAGGTAGTTGGCTCTCCTATTTCATCAAATTAAAAGAGATAATTAAACCTCACCTTTCTTTTTCAGCGGCATACTATATCTAAATAATCATGCATTATTTGGCAATCTCACCACAATAACACACGATGCTGCGTTCATATATCTTCCAAATCCCCACTTACGCAGTGTATCTTCAGAGATATCAGCAATGTGATGTACTCAGTCTTTTGTCTGCATTTCTGCGACAAGGTTCTTATATGCTTCCTCTGTTTGTTTTATCGTCTTCCCTGATTTACTCAAAGCAATAGATGTATATGAAACCTTTGCGTCGACGCTTGATGGGATGAACTCAACATCTTCTAACACATATTCTTGCGAAGACAAAGACACTCAGTCCTTCACCATATCTAATCATTTAATAGCATCACTAGCAACAATCCTGGATATAGTTCGATCTTTTTCATAGCTAAAGCACTTCCTTCAGGCAACCTTCTTGATGACCAATGTTTTTGTCTCAAACGACGAACCTCACTTACCTATTACTCTACCAGAATATTCAGGAACAATCTCAAATCAAATTTCAGTTAAAAGGTTCTTTAATTCTTCTGGATATTTATATTGCAGCGAATATATGGTACTAATAATGGCTATCCCTCATGGCTTTAGCACCCTAAACATCTCAAACAAAACCTCCAACCTCTCGTATACCTTCTGAGGACGAGACCACGCTGTTTCGTTAAACGAGAGAGAAGAACATATTATATCCACCTCGCCATCTTGAAACGGCAATGACCCAAAATTACTTATAACCGCCTTCCCAGAATTGATATCTTCTTGTGTAAAATGATTTGGATTGATATCAACACTTGTAACACAATTTTGCAAATCAGCATCAAGATGCTGCTCCAACATTTTCGGACCAGATCATAGGTCAATAATTTTCGGATCAACAATATGTTCTTTCTTTAGTAAGACATGAAGAAGTGTCGCATGGAGTCTGTTCACGTTTGCCTGATAACTTCTTGGCCCCAGAAGCGCATAATAATCTGCCATTTCTTTCCCTCTTGTTTCCACGAGTTGTTCTACCTTTTCTAGTCACCCTTCACGCAAATATCAAAACATACTATTGAGTTTATCTTTTGCACTCCTAATAAATGTTGTTAAAACCGTGTTGACCGACGATGATCATTTCTTAGTGCCAGAAGCAACCGAGTCCATCTTTGGCGTGTTTTCTGCTTCAGTAATAACTCTTCTTTCTAGTTCAGAAAGTTTTAATCAGTAATAGAGTTTGAGGATAATATTATGTTTCATTATCACATAGTCATGTATTCACTGCTCGACCGTACCTTCAGCGATATACTTTGTAGTTTCAATATCCTTCCCCTGTCCGTATCTATACACTCTCGCCTCTTGTTGATCTAACTCCGCTTGTGTCCAAGGCTCATTAATATGTACAACATGTTCACCAGCTGTCAGATCTATACCAACATCTGCCGTTGATCAGCTAATAAACAATGCTATTTTTTGATTTGAACTATTGAACTCATCCTGAATAGCTTGTCTCTCATGCGGATTCCTTCCATCAATGATTCTTATTTGAATATCTTTATCCAAGTTCATCTGCTCTATAAATGTCTTATCAAGTCATTCCTTCGCTCTCAACACACCAGCGGTATATGTATTTGCAAAAAATATTATCTTTGACTTTGTTTTAAACAAATCATTTGCATCTTCCCCTATCTTCTTGGCTTTTGACGATTGCTCGATAGTATGTATTCAGACCAACTGCGGGTTAAGTAAAAACATTCTTAAAGTCATCAACTTTTCCACTCCCGTCATCGTATTATCTTCTATAAATGCATCGTAATATAACTGTTCCTGTTCGGATAATGGGAAATGTTTAACAGACTGAATCAACTGAGGCATATCAATATGGTCGGTTAACTTCTTCATTTGCATCATTGGAAGCAATAGACTTCTCAGATTGAGCATATCTCATCATTTAATAATCGATGCCACCAATTCATCATTCTCAACCTCGCCGTATTTCTCAGGATACAGCAACTTAAGAAGTATCGCAATATCTCCGATTTTGTTTGGTATTGGCGTTCATGAGAGAAGACACAACGTTCACTCATGTTCTTCTATATATTGCGTAACACGAAGCAATCACGAAGCTCTCTTCCCCTCAGAAATATTTTTGAGTTTGTGAACCTCATCAACTATCATAAAATCAAATCACTGCGAAACAAGAGCATCAACATAATCATCGCCCTGGAGTTTTTCCTGAGATATAATGACATAGTCATATGTATCCTTTTTTAATAGGGCAACATCCGAGGGACCATCAACGACAAATATATGCGGAGATTTTCACTTCTTATAATATCATCTTCTCTTCCTTTCTGGATCATCAATATCTGACAAATATCCTTTTCGAGTACCCGTCAACAAACTTGGAACAACCACGAGGCACGACTTTGCTCAACCATATTCTTTTGCTAATATAGCAGACAACGACTTACCCAATCACATACCATCTGCAATCAGAAATCTTCTCTTATCAGTTACCAAAGCAGCATTAAGTTTTTGAAGGAAATCTGGAAACTCTCTTCATTCCATAAGATTATCAACAAAGTTGTTTGGTTTTTCTACCGAAAGAATTGTCTGTACAAACTTGGTGAAATGATCAAACACATCATTTAATCTCGGATGGTTCCCCTTAACTCATGCAAATCTCGATTTCAAATCAGAAAGATAATTCTGACAGATAATCTCATTTCCAAGATCGGGATTAGCTTTCTTATTTTCAGTAAAGTCACGAACAAAATCTCTCTCAATCACCGTGAACAAGCTATCCAACAATCCGATTCAACTAATGTTCAAATTAGCAGGTATTTGATGGAGACCAATACCTTTGTGATTTATGAGTGTCTCTCCCAAATAATTAGACAAAATGGATGCAACCTCATCTGCACCAAGTCATCTGTATTCTGGATAAAGTTGATACAAAATATCTGCGGCATTGCTCATACCAAAAAGAGCTATCAATTCAGTGATCTGTTCAACTTTTTCTTTATCTCCGTTTTCTAGAAACGCACGAAGCGCTTTCCTTTGTTTGTCTGTCCTATCCAAAGAATATCCATACTCCCTCTCCAGCATATCGAGTCCCTCATAATTCTTTGATTCTTCATAAAACGATGCTCGTGCTTCGAGCGTCTTTTCTCTCAATCTACGTTGATCTAGTTCATTAACGAGTGGTAATTTATTTACCAACAATTCTGCAAAAACTTCGGGGATTTGTCTCTCATTATAATACATAATATCATCTGATTTGGGAGCTGGAGCAAACCCATAACTTCAACTATATCTTCCATAGGACTCCCTAGAGACGCGCAACCTCTCTCATCTTTGAACCCTTCAAACAGAAGCAACAAGATGTGAAAATATTGTATTATATTCATCTAAAGAAATTTCCTTAGCTAAATCTTCTCGTTTTTTTTGAAGCTGTATTCGTCACTCTTTTTTCTCCTGAGACATTGATCTTTGAACCTCTTTCTTGGCTACTTCAATAATCTCTTCACAATACATCACGACTTGGTCATAACTAACATCTTGTGACTTTACACGAGCATCGGCTTCGCTACGTAGTTTTCTATATTTTTGCATATATATTTTTTCCACCTTATCAATATCATCTCCATATTCTATTTGAATCTGCTTATACAACTCCGCATAAGATGGGTCAATACTGGAACGAGTAGCAAATCATTCCAAAGCCCTCTTAGCGATAATCTCTTTTAGATCTCAATTATATCTATTCTCATTATCAAAGAATATCGGCTTGATTGCGTCCAAAAAACCGCGCAACGTATCATCCTTCTTTGATCTATTCATGAAATCTATCTTAGATATGCGATCTATTATCGTTGCCCTGGTAACAGGATTTGCAGCAAATGCTTCATGAATTTCTGGCAATGCTATGTAGTTTGATATCTTGCCCTGTAATAGATGAGAAAACCTATGGGCTCCTATCTCATCTAGCAAATCTTTATCATCTATTTCTTCTGTATGAGCTACATCATCAGCATCCTCGTATTTATTTTTTTTACAGAGACCCAAAACAATCTCTCTCATGATTTCTGCTCTATCATATCTATAAGTCTGACCAACACGCTCTAAAATAGCAACAACGGGGTCATAATCTCATTTTTCAACCAGAGAATCCATATACACAGTAAAGAACTTCTGCCTTTCATCTGCACCGAAAAACTCAGGGAAAAGATCTGCGCATAAAAAATCTCATTCAATTGTGTTTTTAAAAACAGATTGCAGCAAGGAGTTTCTTGTTAATTCAGGAACACCAGCGCTCCATTGAACAATCATCTTTTTAAATCAATCCAGTATCGGCCTATCATGAAAATATCAATGCATAGATAACGAATGAGGATAGCTTTGCGTCGTAATATCCAATATCTCCTGAAACAACTCAACATCACTAAAAAGCTTAGTAGCTTTTACATACAAATATATATTTTTAGGGTAAGAAAACACTCCGCCATCAGAACTCCATGAATCGAGTAATCAAATCTTCTCGATAAAATCTTTCTCCATAGATATCTCTTTGCCTTGTCTTGAATATAAACCACCCTGTACAAAACTCTCTAACATTTCTTTAGATCAAACCCCAGGAGACGCGAGATATGCCAACCTAGCGAGAGAATCAGAATCATTAAAAACCAGAATATTCTTTAAAAACATTTGCTTCACATAGATTTTACCATCATCTCTTGAACAAAAACCGTTGTCTATAATTTTGTAGAGGTCTTTAAGTAAAGACGAATCATTCTTTCATTCTATTAATAATTTTTTCATATAATTTCTATAAACATCACCCACAACATCTTTTGCAAAATACTCTAATCATGTCTTATCCATAACACCAAGCGCCTCTTTCAAAAAATCAATAGAACATTTGTTTGATTCATATGCTACAACCCTTACGAACGTTTCTCGCAAACCAGACGACACATGACTGTCTCACGAAAGAGACAAAATAAAACCCGCTGCCTTCTTGACAGAAGCAACTGTTCATTCGGATAAATATTTTTTTACTATACGAGCATTGTTGTTAGATTTATCTATTTTATGCTGCCTAGTAATGTCCTTTTTATATTTCGTTCGTCTACTCTTATCGCCATCCTGCTCCGCTTCAAGATCAAGCTGAGATTTTTTTTCTCCGCCATCTGGTGACAACATGTATGGCAAAAGTTTCTCTATTTCTTTATCTTCCTTCAAGAACGAAAATGTTTCAGTCAAATAGAGACAAATACTATGTAACCCTGCATTATAACTATTTAAAAACTGCTTCTTAAGTCGGTTTAACCCAGTGATACTCTCGTTCCGTTGTTCCGACGTATAACTTTCACAAAGACACATCATATTGTCCTCAATCACACGCGGTTCTCGTTTTTTCTTTTTTATAATTCCTAGAAGGTCGTCTAATTGAATATCATACGTTTCAATTAGATACTTCCACGAAGGCGATGTATACTCTTGTGCAGGAGTCTGGCTGTAGAAATAACGAGACAGCAAAACCAAAGCTAGGTTTCTCAACGACCTTTTCGGCACATCAGCCTTCTCCAAAACAGTAAATTCACTTTGAAATGATTCGATAGTTTTTTCTCACGAGTCTAATATCAAAGAACTAATAAGCTCTCTCGATGTCTTCGTTATCTCATCAACACCTCACTGATACAACAGCAAATCCGAGAGTATTTCAGCTAGTGATTTTTTTTGTTTTATAATAGTTTCCAAAGTAGCTTTTCATGTCTCTGCATCTCTCGCTTCTGGGAAATCCTTAAAAAAGCCATCTAATACAAGGACACTATTAGAATTTTCATATGCGATCTTCATGGCGGAAAGAATATTACCCTTAATATCTTTAGCATCTTCTATCTTCGAGAGTAAACGGTCACTAGACAAAGAACTCATCATACTCACAAATCTTTTCCTCAATGGAAAATCACAAAGAGGATAGAGCGCCACGCATAAATCAGTAAATAATGACAAAGCTTCTTTTTTCTGGGCATCAGTCAGACAGAATGATGGATTAGAAAGATCTGCAGGAGTAAGTCTTGGCAATCCATTCCCATCAGGAGGTTGGACAAAAAACAATACAGAAAAAGAAAGATTTTTACCGTATTTGATAAAATGGTCTTTATAGAATTTTTTTATCTTTTCAAAACTCTGGGACTCAACTTGTTCAACCATACAATTGAGGATCAATTAAAGCTCCTCTATTATATTTATTTAGGCCCTTTCACGCAAAAAAGCGGCATTTCTATACCACTTTTGGACAATAACGCAAGTGTTTTGACGTCTCGTTGCATTATCCCATCCTTTTTCTACTATAGCCTCACACGGAAGGTTGGCTGAGCGGTCGAAAGCACACCCTTGGAAAGGGTGCATATGGGCAACTATATCGCGGGTTCGAATCCCGTGCCTTCCGATTGAAAACTAATTGCAAACTGGCATATCACCTACTCTTGCTTGAAGGTGATTTTTTTATAAAAACGTTCGCTCGTTTATCAATACACCTTAAAATATGGGTGAAAGACTCTCCATCCATCCTTTTTTTCTAATTCCTTTTGTATATAGGAATCTTCTATTTCCATAGGTTTGGCATTCATTGGCCACTCAGACACATCTTGAGACAAGACAGATTCTCACAAGTCCTTTTGGAATAGACTCAATCCAAATATTTTTGCATATGTGGGTAGTTTGTATTCCAAAAATCCAACCTCTTTGTCTGGGAGAGAAGAGTATTTTTCAAAAAACACCCTTGGCAAAATCGCCAACATGAAGATAGAACGTGGAAGCAAATTATTATACCCATATTTTTTGGCAACAAGTTCTTTGAACGCAAGATAGCTTTTTCTCATATATGGTTTCTTTGGATGTGTTTCTGGTTTTTCTGAATATTTTCTTTCAGAAGTCCAATACCACTCGCTCTCAATCTTATTATCTATCGATTCATAATAAGGAAAATATATTTCATCTTTCTTGATTCATGCAAACAGCTCTTCCAAAGAAGAGAAAATCAAAAGATCCCACTGTGCTATGAAAACACTATCTCGCTCTAAATTTTTACCTCTTTTCTCGAACCAATCTAGAAGCACCAAATCTCAATTAATCCACTTCCAAAAAGACTCCTCCATAGGCGCCATATAGAAGTCATCTAAATACATCTGCAACCTATCCTGAAATATATTTACATCTTCTTTCGGTCAGCCATATAACCCATATATTTTAGCATCTGGATTTTGTCTTTTCAAAAATTGCAATCTGTTTACACAGACATCAATGTCTTTATAGAACCAAAACAATATAGCTAAATTCATTCTTGCAGCACCGAGTAAAACACAAACACTAATCTACATATTATAGCGCCTTATTCAACACCTCAAAACTCTTTTCTATATGCTAATATAGAACACAATGAGTTCATCTAGAAAATTTATTTGTGCTTTCTAATATACGCATCACAAATTCCTATCGCCTCTTCTTTCCCAGAACGATTGAATACAACTTTAAAATTAACAGGGTTTGCTCCTACGATATCTATTTCGTCACCAAATATTCAGATTTTTTGTCCCTTTGGAACAATGCCATGTAAAATTTCTTTTATCTGTTTTACTACTTCTAGGTCAGACAAAGGTTTGTTTTCTCATGCCAATTGTTCCTTATCCATCTTTCTTTTGTAAGGAGATTTTTCTCATGGATTAATAGCCATAAGTGTGATATATTTAGCGCCGATTGTATTCAACAAATTAACGGTTCACTCTACATGCTCTTTTGCATAACGACTTCATCCAAGTCATGGCATAATCATTACAGAAAGATCAATACCCGCTTCATTAATTTTTTTCCCGGCTAACAACATCTCATCAAACGTATTACCTTTACGGACATACGTAAGTACTTCATCGGATCAACTCTCTGCTCACCAATAAATACAAGACAATCATGCCTTTCTCAATTCCTGCAAGCTTTTTACGTCTTTCTTTAGCATAGATTGGGTATTTGCATAGATAGCTATTCTATTAAGATCAAGCTTACTCTCTAAGTACGACAAACACTTCTTTAACGTGTCTTGATCAACATCAAGACCATTACCCGATCCCAAGAAAACCCTACTTATTTCTTCTCTGTGTCAACCCAAGAGAGAGAGTACTTTATCTGTGTATTGTATAAATTCTTCTGCCGTTTTCTGGTTGTGTTTAGCTCCATTATATAGCTCGCAATACGTACATTTGTTATAATTACAACCTGTCGTTAATTCTAACTGAAGAACATTTGGTAATCTCTCAGCCGGAGGTCATTTTAGGATTGAAGGAGAGTAAAGTGAGGAGTCTGAATAGAGCTTATTCAAATGCGGTGCAACAAATTTACTAATATCACTAAAGTTCAAAGCATAGTTTCATCATTCAATAGGTACGAACATACGGTCTCCCATGAGTTCTTCTTTTCAAGCAGAAACAAATTTCTCTTCTAATTGCCAACCCGATGTGGGTGGGAAAAGATCAAACAAAACATTTTTTATTGCATTATCTAGCAAATCGTGTAATTCTTCATCTGTCACTACATCTTTGCCAGACTTACCTTTCTTTGAGGCGAGTTTGAGCCCTTCGAAGCATTCTCTTTTAATCCTATTTAGAAACACTGTGCGGTCCTCTCAAACTACATTTTTAGTAACTGTAAAATTCTTTGAATTTACTGGGAATCAAACAGACGTAAGATCCTTCTTTCTATAATTATTTGAATAACCATTTTCAAAAACTACGCGATTATATTCTTCTTCGTCATCATCATCATAATCAAATTGAAGCACTCATATTCAATTGTTTTGATGAGCATATCCACTACTTCTCCTTATCCTCACTTTTGATCAAGCACGGATTCAATCTTTTCCTGATAAGTGCTCTATAATCCCATCAACAAAACTTAACCTAAACGCCTCCTCTTCTTTATCAGAAGATAATCTTGATGCCACCATTTCAATTTCAGCAAATTTATACTCAATATTTGACCTACCAGTGCGGCCAAACGCCTTCTCTAGTGCACATTTTATTTTGTGTCCAGGAATCCCCCTTCACGAAATACAACTACGATCTTTGCCATTTAGACACTCATAAACAACCTTTATTGTCTCTGCATCCAAAACCCCTAATGGCTTTGCATTGATGGCTGAATTATTCTCCTGTGACTCAGCTGTTTCACCAATAATTTTTTTCCAAAAGTCATGTAAACAACAATAGAACAAATAAATGACATCCTTTTCCTCTTCCTCCTAGTATTGTATAATTCTAACAATACGTTGTATGCAATCAATATTTAGCTAAAATAACCTCATCATTTAGCATTGACTTATTCATAAATACATATATTATACACATAAGTGATTAAACGTCAATACAAGCTTATTTTATTTTATACGAGCTCAATCTATGCAAATCGAACTTAAAGAACTCTCCCTCAATGACGGCGAAGACATCAAAGATATGCTTCAAGAGATTTGACCATGAGAAAACTGATTTGAAAACACAGGATACAATATGAACTTCAGCGAATATCTCGATAAATATCACAAGCAATCAATGGGTTTGAATCTAGCAGCGTGATATGAACTTCAGCGAATATCTCGATAAATATCACAAGCAATCAATGGGTTTGAATCTAGCAGCGTGATACGTAGCACAAACTATTTATCGATTGTTTGTAGATGCCAGACCTGTTTGATATGGAAAGCTAAGACACAGTTTGACAGAACATCTCATGAAGAACTGATGACACATAGGAGCATCGATTAGGCCATCAGAGCGCGGGAAGTGATATGGTATAGTAATATTGAGAGAACTACTCAAGAAAGCACAAGAGAAGGAAATCACAAAGGTTCTCCTCACATGCAACGAAGACAATATCGCCTCTAGGAAAATGATAGAAGCAAACTGAGGAAAACTCGAAAACATCAAAGAACGCTGTAGATACCGAATTGATTTGTGAGGGACGAATTAGTGACATATTTCCCCTCTAAAATAAACCCTTGCTATTTGTCACCTAAACCCTACCCTTGACCGGGTATGTCAACATCTGTTGATTGCGATTTTACTGCCTAATAACATTCCACAATGACAAACGAAGAAGGAACAGTAGTAGAAACTACTGAAGAAGAAGTAGCAACTCCTGCAACTGAAGAAGAAGTAGCAGCTACTAATGATGAAGAAGTTGAAACTCCTGCTGATGCAGACGTTGCATAATAAACATTCTATGTTTGAAATCACCCGGCCTTCAAGGTTGGGTTTTTTTATTCTTGTTTGGCATTTGGGTAGGAAAAGTTTATATACATAAAAAATTTATCATATAGACACATATGACTAAAAAGTTTAAACTCTACATATTATGAGGTGTTGCCTCCGTCTTGGTAGATATCTGACTTCTTGCTCTATTTCATGACATAGGATGACTCAATCTTTATGTAAGTGCAATTATAGCATTCGTGTGAAGCTCTATTTTCGGCTACCTCTATCACAGGAACATATCATTTAAAGATCAAGATCAAAAATCACATACGACCCAATTCACACAGTTTATCCTCGTAAATGGGTCTACACAGATTGTCTATATGGGTCTACTGTATATATGAGTAGATGTCTTAGGTGTGCATTACATAGCCACGGCTATCGTTGCAAAAGGAATCATCTTTATCATGAATTTCATACTTCACAAATTCGTGACATTTAATAAATGATCATATGGGAAATACATCATCCGACTCTTGATGGCAATCGTCATGATTGGATGAATCTGCATCTATTCAAAGGAAATAACCCACTACGCTCAAAGTCTTTCGCCAGAATACAAAGAACTAACAGGAACAACTCGATATCAAATCATACCAGACAAGCGAGCAAACGGAGATCCCCAAAACGATTTCATCACAACACCTCCTGATTGGAATGGCCTTTCTGGAGCCGTACTCGAAGAATATCGCAAATACAAAACAAGTTGGACGGGAGATTGGTATGCTATGAATACAGGAGAAAAACTTGTTTATAAAGAACTTGTTGACACACTACATGTCAAACCCAAATCAGCATTTGCAGCCATCTTGAGATTTAGACGATATGGTTGAGATTTTTCATGAATCAGACAACACATCCCTTACTTGAAAAAACTATGAGTTTGATGAGTACTTCTCAATCCAGTACGAATTGCGAATACTCCCATGAGATATGACGTCTTAGATTATCGCCACATAGATCCTAGACTAAGTAGCATAGATCACGATAAAAACTTTAAAGATGCATTTAATTTAGAATGGTGACGAAGTTTAGCAGACAAAGATTTTTTACAACTTGTTAATGACCTCCACAAAGCGTGACTAAAAGTCATGATCGATGCGTCTCTTGGATATAGTGCAGGAGCAGGTGTATTATTCGAAGATATAGCGCGCAAATGAAGTAAGTCAGAATACTATCAACGATTTGAGTTGTTCCAAAAGTGAGATAAGGATTATGACCAAAAAACCTGTTTTCTATCTGACTTTTTTTCTTGAGCAGAATACCCAGCAGCACAAAAAATAAGACTAGATGGTCGACGATGACAGTGTCCACTTGTCTACACAAGAAGATGAGACGCGCTATTGAGCAACCCTGAGAGAGAAGAACGAGACAAGAAGATATTGGATAGACGAATTAAAAAACAGACTATTGATGGAATTGAATATGACTGAGTTGATGGAGTAAGACTAGATGCTGCAGACGAGCTTCCCATTCTTCTCAAGCAAGACCTCTACAAACACATAAAACAAATCAAAGATGATGCCGTTATTATTTGAGAAACAACACGAGGAAACGACTACTCTGCAATAGAAGATAGACATTTCGATGGTGGAATGGATTATTTCCTGCGCACACTTAGTGAGTTGTTTTTTATTGGCAAAGACCATCCGTTTTTCCCACGAGTTAGATTGTCAGACATACTGCAAAAGTATGAGCATGACAAAATAAAATATCAACAACTTCATCTAAACAACCTCGGCAGCCACGATACAGACAGAGTTTACAGCAAACTCATACCTGGCAACAGAGACCTAAACTACATTAATTGATGACTATTCCCATCTAGTAGTATTAATGAAATAGGGTCTCATATACGAGACAGCGAATATGTAAATAAGGTGGAGTTATGATCTCCCTATATTGATATAAAACCAAGTGAGGACAGTTTTCTCCTACGCAAGACACTAACTATGTTTGAATTCATGCTTCCATGACAGCCAAGCATTTACTATGGAGACGAGGTATGAATGCGATGAGCCGATGATCCAGACAATAGAAAGCCTATGCGACGACCAGAATACGCATACCAACCACAAACAGTCTGTATTGCCAATAAGACAGTATACTGCAAAGAGACAAAAGACACAGAAACAATATCGACGAACATAAATCTCCTAGAGCTATATCAAAAACTCATTAAATTCCACGACAAAAACGCTGCACTTTTGAAATGAGATATTGATGCACACATAGACACCAACCCCAAAGAAGAAAATGGAATCCTATCATTCTCTCGCTATTTGCCAAACGAAAAAGTATACTTCATATCAAATCAAAACACATGATATAAACCATTGGACGTAACAGTGCACACATTCTCGCCGTCTTCAAAACGATACAATCCCCTAACAGAAACATGGCAATCTACTACGTCTTCAGGAGACATCACCCTACACATCCAACCGGAGGATAGCGTAATACTCTCATCACAAGAATAAAACCAATTTAGAATATATGTATTATATATGATAGCAGCTATCGTGACAAACATAGAATACAGCGAGTCAAAAGAAGTAACGTTTGTATACTGCAAACCTGAGACATCCTTCACTTTCAAAGAAGGACAATTTATGATGATCTCTTCTGATCACACACATCCAGAACTAGGTAAGCCATTGAAGAAACCCTACAGTATTGCTACCACGAACCAAGAACTCCAAGAGCACGGGACAATGTGATTTATTGCAAAGAAAGTACGCGATGGTTTCATGTCTGACTACCTGACAACTCATGTCAAAGTATGAGACATCCTCCACTTGCAATGACCTGCCTGACACATGGTAGACACATGAGACAAATCCAACTACCTCTTTATATCTGTTGGAAGCGGGCTTTCTCCTCTCCTTAGCATATACGAAGCAGTTGTTGCGAAGCAAGAATTTTCAAAGATAGTCAATATATTCGGAGAAAGATTTGCAAAACACGTCTTACCAAGCACAACATCTGTTTTTTCTAAAAACACAGAAAGCATAAGAAATATATTGTTCTTGTCGAAAGAAGAAGATGAAACAATCATGAATTATAGAAAATGACACGTACAAGATTGACTAGACGAGGCTCTTGCATTTTTCAACACCACAGACATCAAAGCATTCATATGTTGACACCCAGCTATGGTTGATGATGTCATCAAACTTTTACAAAAACAATGAATTACACAAGAAAATATATTTTTCGAAAAGTACTAAAGCAACCAATACATTTCTTCATCAGTTTCTTTCTCCAACAGCTCATACAACACATGGCGAAATCGTTTTATTGTTATCTGGGAGTTTGTAGAACGTAAATCCGCCATCTCTTCTGTCAAAGATGTACACATGTTTTTGGGATCAAATTTTTCGACACCCACAGAAATAGACACGCCGATATCTTTTCCAGCAGGCTTCCCGGATAGACTAGCATTAGATGGATACGAAACAACAGTACCAAGCTCACCATATCCATCACTCATTCTTTCACTAAACATAACTTTCATCGACGAGCCATCTTAGAGATAAAATGCATTGCTTGGCTTTGGTAGAGATCATTCTGTCATTCTGTCATCCCATCATTCCGTCATTAATTCAGTCGTTATCTTATAATTCATAATTTTTAATTTTTTTAGTTATTATCTCTTCGTTTTTGTATTTCTGCATGGTTGCCACTTAGAAGAACATCTGGCACACGAATTCATTCTACCTCCTCTGGACGAGTATATTGTGGATACTCTATATTTTGCATTACCTGTTTCGGATCGTAACTTTCTATGAGGTGACTCGCCTCTTCCTTAATTACTCACGGCACGAGTCTAACAATTGACTCAATCATGACCATCGATGGCGATTCTCATCACAATGTCACAAATTGGCCTAACGATATCTTTATGAAATTATCAGGATATTTTTTCATCATGTATTCTTCAAAACGATAATCGATTCATTCATAACGTCAGCTAACAAGTATAATATGATCTAGTTCACTATATTCATACGCCAACTTTTGATTCCAAACAACCTCAGAAGGAGATAGATAAATTATCTTCCACGACGTTACATTTCAATCCGCAATTATCGATTCAACAGAGTCGATGATCGGTTGCGCTTTCATCAGCATTCCCGCTCCTCATCAATAGATTTCATCATCAACCTGTTTATGCTTGTCTCCACAAAAACTTCTTGGATCTATAAGATCAAAGGCAATAATATTCTTTTCAATTGCCTTCTTTACCAAAGAAGTCTCGATAAAACTTGTATATATTTCAGGGAAGATAGAGACACATGAAATGCGCATCATTTGACATTAGATCATAAATATGTATCATACACGGCATATAATATACAAGATGTATTCATTTTACAAGGAAGATATTATGCTTCATCAAGAAAATAGCGATTGGAATATATTACAAAACATACAAAGCGAAGGCGTCCCATACTTGGCCTGGAATTCCGCCGAGAAAAGACCCTATCCAGCTATTTTTACATTTTCTCAAGAACTGTTTGAGGCATTCGAGACCGACCCAGCATTGGCGAAAGAATATAGAAGTTATATTGAATATGGTATTGCGCTAAACCTAAACTTCAAAATCCGCAAAGCACATATGGATGAAAATCAACTCTACCAAGAGTATTCTAAACTCATTCTTGCTTGGAGATCTTTAGTGGCGAGAAATAGTATTCGCGAAGACGTAAAAGCAGAACTACAACTTCTTAGTAATTGCGAAAGATATATGGAATTGAAGAATGACAACATCGCCGATCTTATTGAAAAACATCTAGGAAAACGCCTTAGGAGCGCTTACACATCTTCTGAACAACAAGATATTGCGGCTTCTTTATGGGATCACACGTTAACCTGTATGCGCGTAGAATGATCAACAAATGATATACAATATATCACACCTTGTGCGTCAGGAAAATTTGATGAAGATGATCTTCGAAATAACAGTAACGATATAGACATAAACAGACTCAAACAACTTATGATAAAGCGCAATATGTACTCTAGTGAAATATGGAAACATGGCGATGTACTAAAAAACAACGCTACACAAATTAGGGATTGTGAATTTTGGATATGGATTCTCACAAACTACAAGTGATTCACGTTTGATCCAAGGAAGGCGACAAGTCGAGATGCTCGAAAAACGAGAAGGTGCGACGAACCAGTATTCTATATAGGTGAAGATAGGCTTAATATTACACACGACAAAGATATCATGTAGATTCTCCTTGCATCAGAATAGTAAAATAAGTACACATAGACTGTATTTATATTTTGTACATCATAGACAATGAAACTGAAGGCCGAATTAGAGGCGCGCGGGTTCCTCAAGCAATACACCCATGAAGAGTTATTTGATGTCTATGAGAATGGATGAGAAACCCTCTATTTTGGTTGTGACCCAACTGCTCTTTCGCTTCACTTAGGAAATCTCGTTATCTTCATGAGTGCGGTAAATTTCATGAAAAGATGACATAAGTTGATACTGATTGTTTGATGAGCAACTGGGATGATTTGAGACCCAAGCGGAAAAGATGCTGACAGGACATTTCTCGACGAGGCAACACTTGCATGAAATGAAACAGCGATCAAAAGCCAAGTCCAAAATATGCTCCAGCACCTTTCTAGACAATCAGGGAAAGAGTTCTCTTTCGAGGTAGTGAATAACAAAGATTTCTATGCGAATATGTGATATCTCGACTTCTTGAGAGAAGTTGGAAAGTATATAACTGTCAACCAAATGATGTCCAAAGAGACAGTCAAAAAAAGGATCGAAGATCCTGACAAGTCAATTTCGTATGCAGAATTTAGTTATATGTTGATTCAATGATACGACTTCCTCCACCTTTACCAGAACAAAGATTGTAAACTCCAAATCAGCGGATCTGACCAATGGGGAAATGTCGTGACAGGTATTGAACTTATCCAAAAGAGATTAGACAAGACAGCATATGGTATGACATCACATCTCATCCTCGATAGTACTGGTAAGAAGTTTGGGAAGTCAGAAGGGAATGCATTACGACTAGACCCGACTATGACTACTCCATTCAAGATATATCAATACTTCATGAATTCGACAGACGAGGACGTAGAAAGATTCCTCAAGCTCTTTACTCTCCTGTCATTGGAAGACATAGACGCTATCGTCAAAAAGCATAACGAGAATCCATCAGACAGATACGGACAAACACAGCTGGCAAGATACGTCACACAGACAATCCATGGTGTTGAGGCGATGGAGACTGCTGTCAAAGTGACAGAGTTCCTCTTCGGTGCATGAGACAAAATAGAGCACTTGAAGGCAATGTCTTCTACTGACATCGAAGCCATCGGGAAAGAGACCGGTCTCCTCAGGATAGAAAACTCAGACATGTCAATTCTTGAAGCTCTCGTTGAAAGCTGACTAGAGGCATCAAAATGAGATGCCAAAAAATCAATCGCAGCCGGCGCGATCTACTTGAACGAAGAAAAGGTAACTGACATAGGGTCGACAATTGATGCCAACCAAGCAATCAATGGTTGTTTGTTGCTTAGAAAGGGAAAGAAGAGTTATAAGTTGCTTATGAAATAAGGGGGTTTGTCTTTATTTTCCAAAAAAAACATGTCAGTAAAAACAGCATATAACAAACGAGCCAGTTATTACGACAACGATCTAGATACAAATTTCTTATTTGATATGGAGAAGAAGCAAGTTTTAGATCTCTTAGATATCAAAAAGACCGATGAGATACTAGATCTTGGTTGTGGATCTGGGAAATACATCCCACTCCTTCTTCGTAAAACTCAAAAAATAACATGCTACGACATTTCAGATAAGATGGTAAAGTTAGTACTCTCAAAGTTCCCTAAGTTGAAATGTTCTGAGTGAGATATGACAAAAAAACTACCTTCAAAAGATGCCTCATTCGATAAAATACTCTGTGCCCAAGCGATAAAACACATTAAAGATATAACCAAGACCTTTAAAGAGATCTATAGGATTCTTAAGCCAAAGTGAAACTTTGTTTTCACTACTATACACCCAGAGTCAAATTGGTCATGATACAAAACCAAGACATCAAATACCGTTGAGATAGATGAACCTTGTTTCATCACCAAACACTCACTATCTACTCTGCTTACCGCGATTGAAAATGTGGGATTTAAAATAGTCTGAATAGAGCAATGTAAAGTCGGAGAAAATGTTAGAAAACTATTAACCACAAGTTCCTATAAAACAATTAAGGGAAGACCCCTCGTTCTTATTATCAGAACAAGAAAGTAAAAACACTTAGCATATAATTCTCTCAAACTCCTCTAGTCAAATTTCCTCCAGTCTCTTGTTCTCAAGATCTTTCGGCAACCTATATATTTTCTCTCAATTCGCAATTTGCAATTCATCATTCTGTCATTCTATCATTCAGTCATTATCTTGTAATTTATAATTCATAATTTTTAATTTCCCAGCCATTTTCCAACTTTTCCCTAGCGTTTTGCGCTTATACATGGAAATTTTGTCTAATATGAAACGCATATCCTCGTAGGAGAATGTCGGTACGCTCGGCTTGGCAATCAACGAAAATATAGCAGATTGCACCTTCGGTGCAGGAGAAAATGCCTTCGCGGGGACTGTTTTTAGATATTTCACCTCATACTGATAATTCAATAACCGCCACAGATAGCTCTTTTTCTCAGCATCCGTCCTAATCTTATCGGCCACCTCTTTTTGCACCATAAACACCCCGGCAGGAAATCTAGCATTTCATCATCAAAAAAACTTTGTAATCAGCGGTGATGTTATGTAGTAGGGCAAATTCCCGACCACGATGGTCTCAGCCGGATTCCGTCCCTTTTGTTCTAGAAGAGAAGCCACATCCAAGGCCAACGCGTCACCCAATAGCAAACCAACATTCTCGTTTTTGAACTGCTCGAGATGTGGAATCATTTTCTCATCCTTTTCAAGCAAAATCAGCGGCTTATCCACAATTCAGAGCAATTTCTTGGTTAGCGCTCCTTTCCCTGGTCAAATCTCTATACACTGCTGCAATTTCAACTCCTCACAAAACTGCGCAACCTTCTGGGCGATAAAGATAGTATAGGTCGAGTCCTTAAGGAAATTCTGTCAAAGGTATGATGGCATACTTAGGAGACCGGTGATTAAATAGTCAACCAAATATACGCGATTGACCAAAGAAAGCAAACCCTATTCAATGACGGGATGACGGGATGACAGAATGACAAGATGACGGAATATCTATTTTTTCATTTTAGTGGTTTTCTGGATACTGACAATTATCTTCACCAGCAATGATAGATCATCACTAAATGAATCAAACATGGGTTGTTCAAGATAGCCATTATCCTTTAGAAGGTTTAATCGATACTTCGTTTCTCTACACTCCTTGTATGCGATACTAAACTTTGAAAAGAATTCTTTTCTAGTTTGTCATCAAATTGCTTCTTCAACATTAGCGCCAATAGAAGTCCCAGATCTTAGGATTTGTTTCGACAACACATATTCTTTTCCCTTTTGTAGAAAGAGTACGAGCTTTATGATACGACTAGCAAACTGATACGATTTAACCTGAATCACATTATCTCCCATAACACAAACCAGACATAGGATAAAGAAACTCACATCTACCAATTTAAAATCAGAAAAAAACTAACAATCACAAGACAAACCCAATTAATTCAATCTTTCTCCGTCATTCTGTCATTTTGTCATTATATAAAAAAACTCCCCCTTCCGAGGAAGAGAGAGTTTTTGAACATCAATAGTCACTCAATAAAGAGAAGCTATTAGTATGAATATTCAAAATTCATAGGGAATGTTCCTGTATTGATGTAGGTAGATGCATCTGTATATGCTGAGTGAGCGTATGCAGTGTCATCAAAGTAATCTACATATAATACATTAGTAAGAGCAAATGTTCTCTTGAGGAAGTTATTTCCTGCAACAACTGGAGTTGCTCCTTGCATCTTGATAATAAGTTGTGTTGGTACGTCGCTAGTTGAAGTACTCTGTGCTACTTCTACTGGAGAAGTGAAGTAGATAGTACCATTAGCTGCATATGCACCTGAGTAAACAAGGTTTCCTGGAGTTTCAGTATCCTTGTATACTTGTATAGATGAAGCACCTGATACATTAGAGAATGTATAGCTAATACCTGTTAATTGTGACTTATACCCCCATGATCTTACAGCTACTTGTGCAACATTTGTAGAAGTAGTAGTAGTAGCTACGCTCGAAACAACGATAGTAGCTCTAGCGATCTTGTGAGTCTTGCTAAGAGCACCTGCTGTACTATCTACAACTGATGTGATAATAGCACCATTTGATGCAGAAGTAGCTCTTACACCTCCAATTGTACCAGCGGCCCAGTTAGCAGATGTTGTATCCAAAGCAAATTTGATTGTGTTAGCAGACACATCTGTGCTGTTTACAACATCAGATACATCCAATATGATAGAGTATGAGTTAGTCTTACTAGCATCAATTTGATTTTTAGTAGAGATAGACTCAAACTTAATAAGACCTGTTCCTTCTACAACACCTACAGCAACAGTATCTGAACCGTTTACCAATTTGATGCTAGAGAATCTATTAAGGTCAGCTGAACCAGCAACTGTCTTAACATATAAGTCTGTTAATTTAACTCCGTCGTTTGTAGCAGCTAGATCGAATGTTGCTACCTTAACAGCTTTTTGACCACCGAAAAGGATAGAAGCACCCAATGTACCAGCATTTTGTGAGATAGTCAATTTACCACTATCTACTACTGATATTGTAGCACCATTTAATGCGTTAGCATTTGATACTGCTTTAGAGGTCATAACATCTGTCGCATCGATTCCTCCTGCTGGGATGTAGAAATAACCTGCTGTTCCAGTAGCTACACTTGAAAGATCAGCTTCTACAGTAAATGATACTGGAGAACCCTTAACAACCTCAATATTGAGACCGTTAAATGATACTCAAGAATTTGTAACAGTCTTTGTTGAAAGAGCTTTTCCTCCTACATAGAATGTAAGGTCTGTACCAGCGTTGAACCCTCCTGTACTATTATTCAATACAATAGAAGAGATTCTGATCTTGTTTGCTTGTGTATTTGATAATTCAGCTCCGTATACGAGAATTGCTTTAGAATCTTTAACTACTGTTTTAGTAGCTGAGATACCGTCATTTCTTGTTACATTAAGCTTAGAACCAACAACTGTTACAGTAGCAGCTTGGATAGAACCAACTGATGATGCAATAGTGTTTTGAGTACTAGTGTATTCAGCTCTGCTGAATGATCCTAATTGAAGTGAGTTGAATGTTACTGTAGACGCTGAAGGCGCTGCAGTATCAATATCTGCCCACAAAGTTACTTGCGCATCTCCTGCAAAAGTAATAGAACCATCAAATGTCGCTGTACCAGCAGCTGCTGCTGAAACAGAAGGCGACCATGTGAATGTAGAATTACCGATTTGGAGATAGTATCTCTTAGCGATCTTAGCAACACCTGTACTAGCTGAGTATCCCAATGAGATATCTTCCAATGTTACTTGTTGCTTAGCAGAAATAGTACCTTTCATAATTACTACTGAAGGAGTACCTACTGCATATTGAGGCGCCAAGTCAAAAGAAGAATCTTTAGAGAACTTCACATCTGCACCTTGAACTGCATAAGCAGAAAGAGTTACACTTGATGATGATGGAGTTATCGCAGCTCTAAATGATGTAGTTGCTTCTACAACATTTATATCTGTAGAGTTTCTCAATTGAAGGTTATATCGATCTGTTGTGTTATCAACATATTTAACACCACTAGCTCTTACGTAGTAAGTAGCTACATTTCCGTCTTTGATAGTGTCTCCATTACCAAGAGAGAATGTAACGTCTTTACCATTAAGGATAGTGCTTGTTGATACCTTTTGACCATCTCTTTCAAGATAGATGTTATCAAGGTTTACCATGTCAGCACCAGAAAGTTGTCTCAAAGTTATAGCCTTGAAGAGAACATCCTTAGTAGTACCACCTGTAGAACCATTATTTTGAAGTTTGAATTGACCAATTTCGATCATTGTATCATTCGCCTTCCATGTTGAACCAGCACCTGCTTTTGCTACATTAACTGAAGCTACATCGTAGTTAGCTGTTCTCAAAGTAGGAGTAGCGATTGATCCATTAACTGTAGCAGCTGAAGTATTGATAGCTGTAGAAACGAATTTGTGTTCTCCACCTGCAGAAGCAGCTGAAAGTTCAACCAATACGTCTAAAGTTTCTGTCGTACCTGCTTTTACTACAATTGGACTTAACATGCTAAGTGATACTTTCTCATCTGATGCAACTGCACCTCTAGATGATACTCTTACACCTGCACTTTCCAAGTAAACTCTGCTGATGTCTGAAGACTGACCTAGACCAGCTCTCTTCAATTCAACACCGTACAAAGTTACATCCTTAGAACCTGCTGTGAAATCTACTGAAGCGAACTTAACAGTACCTACGTAAGGAACTGATGAGTATTCTGCTGGAGAAGATGGGTTCATAGATACTTGCAAATCACCAGCTTTTACTACTGGAGGAGTTACTGTACCAGTAGTTGTACCACCAGTATTAGTATTAGAACATCCAGGAAGAGCAGGATCAATAGCACATAGATCTGAACTGCTAGAGTTTGCTACTCTGTAGAGTAACAACAATGCATCACCTCTAGTAATAGCTGACGATAAGTTAGCTACATTCATAATACCTTGTCATTTAAGGTAGTTGAAGTGATCTTGTTCAGAAGATTGTGAATCGATTGCACCGATCATTCTTGAAACAACAGTAGCAACTTGCCCTCTTGTTACGAGTGATTTAGGCATAAACTTTCCATTTGCTCCTTGCATAAGCCCTTGTTGGTATGCCAATGTAATTGACGGCAACAATGAAGCGTCTGCTGCAGATGCATCTGAAAAAGATGCAGTCTTAGAAGCGTCTGCTTTAAGATTTAAAACAGATGATGCGAACTGGCTTGCGAATTTCGCAAACTGTTCTCTTGTAAGGCTGTTTGAAGGCATGAATGCGCTTGCGTCTGAATACTTAGTCAAACCAGCGTCACTCGCCCAAGCAACGGCATCCAAGAGTTCTGGGTCAGTAACTGCAGGAGCTCCTGAAACCAAACCTGAAGCGATTTGACTTAGAGCTATTACAGCGATTGATCCACTAGCGATGAGTTTTTTTAGCATGTGGTGCTATAAAAAAAAAGGTAAAAAACGAATGGATAAACATCCAAAGAGTTAATAAAACATCCCATCCGTGTTCGCACACGGTTACTATACAAATTAATGATACGTAACCGGATTGCAAGACTAAATTCTTGGCTTGGGAAGCTGAATTTAATCCATTCAGCGCTATGGTTTACGAACAACTTGTCCAGTTGTGACAAGAAATGACGAGATTATGTGTTTTTCTTTGAAAATAAGAAACAAGCGTTTTGAATATAAAACGAGAGGCGCTGCGGTCTTTCGAATTTATTATACATTATTATAATAATACTTTATGGTTTTGATTTCGTCACTATTAGACTCAATTCAAGAGGGTTAGGATTTGAACCTAACCTTTCAGCTTCGGAGGCCGATGTGCTACCACTAACACTACCCTCTTTTAAGGAATAAGATGAAGAATGAACAACAAGAATGAAGGCAACAAATCTCCTTATAATTTTTAATTCTTAATTTGTAATTGTGAAATAGTGTTCATCTAGTTCCCTCTTAACAAGCCAAAGAATCAGCCAAACAACTCATCGCATCCCACACGCTATCAATGTTGCATATTGTGTGAGTGTGATATAGATGCCATGCGTCACACCAAACGACGCTAGCGAGCATAATGATTTAACACTCCAAAACAATAAGTTTATAAACCACATATGTGTGAGTCGCGGAACAATAGTACACACCAAAGATAATCGAACACTCACCATAGCAAGCAATGTAGCAGGAAACGAAAGAAGAAAAGTTAATACATTATAATGTTGTGTAAACAAAAGAAGAGATCACACGAGTGACACCTGTGCTCGGAAAACAGGCATAAGAATGCTTGTTATGAGACGATCATATATAAACTGTGGGATATGAATAAGTCACCACACACCCACACAACTCAATATGAATCATCGCGATGACACCACCAAAAAAGGATTACACACAATACACATGAGACAAACAATAGTCCGAATGCGTTTCTTGGAGACTACGCGGCCAAACGGAAACAAAAAGAACATAGATATATATGAGAGCATCGCTCTTATTAATGATATGTTTTCTCTAAGGAAGTAGGTATATATAGATAAAATAAAAAATAACACATATCTTCTTCGACAAAGAGGAAGCCACAAAAACAAGATACCACCACACATGAGAAACCAAGAGATATTGCCGCCGCTGGCGGCAAGTAAATAGACCAACCCACTATCGACGAAATCTTGATATATACTGGTATCAATAGTATCGGTGGTTCAATATAACAATCATTCTGGTATTCATTGATATGGCGGAGGAAGTGGAATATACCATCACGAGAAATACTCTCTTCCACGTTGTGTAATTTCAAATTTTGTAACAGACAGTCATCAAACATATCATTGCGAGTACAATCGCATATCATATGAAAATGGTTGAGGGTTACCCTGAGGGCAGATAAAATTTCAACCAGCAACAACATGATCATGTACACGCAAACCACCCGCTTGTTTCAAAAACAACAAGACACTACCATAAGAAGACTGAATAACATAGCTATTTGGCTTGCGTTGGTCAACAATAGTGCCAGAAAGGGTCATTGGGACCATTTGGGTGGTGGTTGACAAGGCTTGCGTCGTATTACATCCAATTTGAGAGAGAACTTTTTGTGTTTTTCTCTGAGTTACCACGACAACAGAAAGAACCAAAATTGTGCTCACAATAAAAACAACACGCAACACTTTATCACCGCAAAAATAGATCACACAAACCACACAAAACACTCACCCCAAGATAGCCCATGGAATAGATATTGTGCAAAGCAGGATGAGTCCCACTAACGATGAAAGAAAGAAAACGATACCCATTCGCGAATGGTACTATTTCCACTCCCCTTTCGCAAAGACAAAGAAAAGACAAAACACCCCAGAACGATCAAACGTGGGTTTCTTGACTTACACACATTTTGATGCGTAAAGAGACCGGTCTCTTAAAAAATTGTGCAACCTTAAATTTTAGAGACTCCCCTGTTTGTTTGGCACCAGGTCTCCTATCTGAATTTTCTATTTTCCAATGTGTTCGTGTTTGTTGGCGGCTAAAAATTTCTCTACTTTCTCCTGGTAGACGATGTATTCAAATGGAATACCGAGTCGGGCCAACATTGCAATCACATGTAGACGCACAGCGACCCCACACGACGCACCACGAAATAGACAAAAAACATCAAATAATGTCGACTCTGTCCGGTCAAAATGTGTCAACAACTGTCATCACAAATAAAGACTCAAGTCGTCTCAAAAGCGTTTATCAGGGCGCTCTCAGCAGAAATAGACAACAGAACTCAAACCATACTTTTGTGTCAAAGACCTGACAACATCAGTCAGTCAAGAGCTGTCTACATATTGTGTCGAATTACAGATCATATATGGACAACTTGGACAGGTTTTAGACATAGTGGTTTTGCTTGTCTGGTCAGACAAAAGTAGACTGTCAACTATGTCTAGTCAGAAGTCATGATAGAGGAGTGTACTTCCGTCGAAAACATAATTAGAAACTACATACTTATATGACTGAGGATCCCTCAAAACGATCTTGTCACATCTAGACAAAACAAACGAATAAAGAGCCTTAAATAGTGTATTTTTGGCTTTGGAAACTCATCATAGCAATGTCACGTTGCGTCTAAGAAACTGTATTGCATACAAAATACCAATATTTCACCCTCCATGGAACCATCAACGAGCAGGACAGAGGACTTCTCACCCTCATAGGAAAATATGGACGTCTTTGGTCAAAATAGACAAGCGAACGACATTATATTTATCATGCTTTGACACTAGTTTTACTTTGCACAAATATTCTCACACAAGAGATTGATGTCTATCTAGCCATGACCAAAACCAGTCAGGATCGTCCACTTCTATGTATAATTTCTCCAATGGATAGTGGGTAAATAGGTAACGAATCACCCCTAATCAGAGTAGTTCATCGCCGAAATTTTTGTACCCATAGTAGCCCTTAAGATATCAAATCGTCTTCTTTTGCATACAAAATTCAGATAAAGTCGTGTAAAAGGGGAGCAACCAAACTTTGCACAATATCTTTATATATGTGCGTAATTCTTGGTAAAAGTGCATCCATTGATACTGGTAAAGATACTGTTTCCCGTTGCTTTGTAAAGTCGTATACAGAGACTTCTGTCCCCGTTGTCGGTATAACAGTATATTGCTGATTACGCACCGATTTAACTGCGGTCGATAGGAGTGTCTTGAGATCGGGAATATGAAGGGTAGTATATTCATTATACAAATGCTCGCGAAGATACGTGTGCATGAAATCAATATAAGCCTTATAGAGCTTATGCTCGTCTACCAATTGGACGTATGCTTTGGATGTCGTTGAGACGGTTTTCGCCTTTGAGGATGATTTTGAGGTTGTCGTTTTGGTTGAACTTGTCGTTTTTTTCGTAGATGACGTTTTGGAGACCTTAGGAGTAGATACAGACGAGGTTGACAGGTTTTTGACAGTGGTTGTCGACTTTGTCAAAAGAGCAGAAGTTCAGGTAGTACCATTGCTCTTTGGTTGTGTCTTTGTTGACGCATTCCCGATAGTTGCGGCCTTTTTGAGTTGGGTTATCTGTGTCTGAAGGGTTGTCGCTTTATCTTTTCGGGTGTGATAAAGACTTTGGTAGTAAGTATAATCCTTGGAATCGGTCACCGTGTTTGTAATTACGACAGGAGCCGGGGGAATGACGTCGTATAAAAGAACGTACTGTTCTGAAAACCCAGGGGAGGAAAGAGAGTATCTATCTAACGCCGGATAGTAACTGTGTCATTTTCAGACTGTGGGATATGAATACTCACCCGTTTCATATCCGTTTGCCCAAAGAGAGAGAGTCTCGCCGTCGTCTAACAAGGAAACCCCAGACAACAATGTCACCACCAAGGGATCTATAAACCCTGAAGTACTAGATGCAACAATGTGATAACTTCCCGTGGAATAGGAAACAGGCCACTGTTTAATGGCAGAACCTCATCCAATTCACAAGGAAAATAGAGTACCAGAAAATGAGTGAGCACAAAACAGTTCGACATACTCAGGATAGATATCTGTCGACGGGTGTATCTCCGAAATAGAACATGGTATTGGTGGCAAAAAAGACGAATTAGTGGCTTCAGATAGTCATGTTTCTTCAGAAAATGGGTCGTCAGACGATGAAACCCCATCATTCTGTCATTCTCCATTGATACCTCCAGATTGTTCTATATCTCAACTCGTACTTAGTCATGCGTCATTGGTATTTCATGCTCATGACAAATCTTGTTGACTAGAAGATTCTTCGTTTTGCGCAGAATGACTAGTATCTCATGACTGCTCAATAGTTCAACTAGTAACGATTCCGTCATTCCGTCATCCAGTCACCCCGTCATTAACAATGGTCTCATCATAGACGGAACAATGAATCTCTCCAGGCGTCGCGATGGTTCAGGAAAGGATATACTGATTAGGTATTTGAGATTGCACTCGAAGACGCTCATCACCGGAATAGATAACCTCTATGGTACTTCAATCAGGGATAGATGAGATTGTTTGAGCATCAAAAAGTGATTCATCAAGAAAACCACTACCCCAAACGGTAATAGTAAATCACGTTGTATCAGGAATAGATAGTCCTTGCCCTGAGGCTAAAACAATAACTCATGATCCAATAGTTTTAAGATAATCTCACACGAGTACTGATTGTCACGGCAGTATCGTTACAACAGAAAGGGATAGGTCCTTACTCTTGGCGCCAGAAATGTGGAGTGGTCATTCGTATGTCGAATCTCAGATATTGGTGATTTCAAGCCATTCGTCGGTTCAATCAAACCCAACCTCAGTAAGTTGGACCGCAGGTCCAATCATCATTGGAAGCTCACAAAGCTGTATTGGTACCGATGCTTCGTCAACAGACCAGGCGCTAGGGGCACATATTAACATACCCCAAATAGAGAGAATGGCGGCTATAAGAGCAATGTTTTTGAGTTTCATGATAATAATGAAAAATAAACGTCAGCAGTGTACACGGATCGTTCATGATTTTCAAAGACGAAGCTATGACAAATACAAAGAAAAACTATATCACATATTTGTTTTTTTGCATAGGCGAAATGCGTCTGTTTTTTGACTCTATAGAAGTATTGAATATAGTTAATAGGTAGATTTACTTGTAAAATATAGAAATGGCGGATACAAACAAAAAACAAGCATCAACAACACCAGGAATGGATCCGATAGCAGGAGTAAGTGCTCCCAAAACACAAAACAACATTTCTGATCTAGGAGATATCTTGCTAGATAAAAGCTTAGATGCTGTGGAACAGAATGATTTCAAGCCCGTATCTGCGAAGGATGTTCATGAAATAGATGGAACAACCCCAGAGACAAAACAGGCTAGTAGCCCTAATCGTTCTTGAATTTATGATGATGAAGGCGAAGAAAACATAGTTGCAAATACGGATATCAATGCGAACACAGATACGTCTCTGGAGACACAAGAACACGATGACGTAGATTTGTGAGAGATTGATTTGGGCAATGATGAGCCAAGCACAAAACAAGAAGAAACAACTCCAGCGGTTGAGCCAACTATTGAGCCAACGGTTGAACCCATTTCCGAACCAGTAATCGAAGCGAACGCAGAAGAAACCACACCAGTGGCTGCACCTGTTGCTGAACCAGAGATCACAATAGATCCGATAGTTGTTGATGAGATATCAACAGAAAACAATACGAAGACAACTGAAGAGATTATAAAACCAGAAGAGACAACTCCAGTGGTTGAAACTACTGTTGAGCCTGTTATTGAAGCGAAACAAGAAGAAGCAACCCCAGCAGTTGAACCAACTATTGAACCCGCATCTGAACCACTAACAGATATAATCGCAGAGGATGTACAACCTGAAAAAGCCAAAGAAGAAATACCAGCAGTACAACCAGAAATAACGATACAAAACCCAAACAGCGCAACAGACGCAGTGGCTGAACCAATGGATATAATTACAAACATAGAAGAGATAGCATGAGAAAACAACGCTACAACCACAAATAATGAAACACAAACAACACCGGTAGAGGAAATTACACCAGTGGCCGCTCCTATTGCTGAACCAACCGTGGAAACAACGGCAGAACCTGCGATCGTTGAAACGCCAAAAGAAGTAAAGATCACAGAACCAGTTACACAACAAGCTCCTTGAATTGAAATAGATTCTATAATGAGTGACGATACTGAAGCAGCAGAATCTGCAAAGCCAAGAAGAACATTCGTTCCACAAGACGATGTGACACAACCAGTTGCTCCAACAGAAGCACCGACAGCAGCACCAACATTCATACCAACAAGTGAAGTGATGGCTCCTACATGAGATGCTCCTAAAGAGGCTCCAACTGCTGAAAAACTTGCTAATCTCGAAAATGTAGCACAGCAATTATCGGAATGAATTGATCTCGATAGTCTCATGAATGGCGACTCCAAACCAGAAACACCAAAAGAGGTTATGCCTAAGACAACAGAAAACAAACCAACAGGAACCATTCCAACTCCTCCAACAGCACCAACTTCTGTAGCAAAAAAACCTGTAAGCAAACCTGTCCTTATTGGTTTGGGTGTGGTTGCATTGGCAGGTATTGCATATTTTGGATATCTCTCATTTTGATCTACTCCAGAGCCATCGACAGTTTCATTAATTAAGCCAAGATTGACTGGTAACGTAGCGGCAAATTCAGGATTGAATACTACAGGAATGCAGGCTACAGGATTTATCGCAACGGGCGATGCAACAACAGGACAGACAACAAGCTGAACAACAACTAGTGGATTAGCCCTAGATACCACATGAATATCTATGCCAACAAACCTTGTCCCATCACGCATGGACCTTATTGCTGCCGGACAACAACTCGCGAGTGCTGTTAAAAAACTTCTTATCAAAGCTACTATTAATAAAAACTGATCAGCAAAGATACAAGCATTCGATCTCCAGAAGGATATTGATACATTTACGCAAACGCTTGAAAATTCAACCGACATAACTACTGTGAGTGATAGCAAGAAACTAACTGACTTGTCACAACGTTTAGCAACACTCACTCAAAAACTCAATGGCACAACCAACCAGTAGGTCTCTAAGCCGTTTGCTGGAAACATTTCAGGTCTATCTTGAAAACGAGAAAAACGCTAGTCCTAAGACAAGAGAAAACTATGCCCTCCGATTGGGGAGATTTTTGGAGTTTGTATGAGACATACAGGTGTGAGATATTAAATCTTTTGATGTTTTGGAATTCAGAACGAATCTCGTAGGTCGTAAATTAAGCAAAAAAACAATCAACTATCACGTAGTTGCTATCAGATCTTTTCTGAAATTCTGTTTGAAGCACGACTTGGATGTATTGTCTCCAGATAAGTTAGAATTGGGAAAAATACCACCAAGAACAGTTAACTTTTTAGAGGACGAAGAAATAGATAGGCTCTTAAGTATGCCTGTCATGTATGAGAAAAAGAAACTCAAAAGAGCAAGAGACGAAGCTATTCTCAATACACTTTACGGAACATGATTACGTGTAACAGAGCTAACATGACTCAAGAGAAGTGACATAAAGATAGATTCAAATCAGTTCTGGGTTATCGGTAAGTGATCCAAATTAAGATCTGTTTTCTTTACCAAACAGGCTAGAGAAAAGTTAGAAGCGTATTTAAACATAAGACACGACGACTGTCCGTATGTGTTCATAAACCTCAGCAACTTCAAAAATCTTTCACAGCTCACGAGAAACAGTATTGAAGACATCGTGAGATATTATGCAAAGCTTGCATGAATAGAAAAAAAAGTAACGCCACATACTTTGAGACATAGTTTCGCAACCTCGTTAATCAAAAAATGAGCAGACATAAGGTCCGTCCAAGTACTTTTATGACACGCATCTATCACCACCACACAAATATATACGCACGTTGATGATAAATATCTCAAGAAAGTACACGATCTCTTAGATAAAGAGTAATTGTTTTTGAAGTCTAAATTCTTATACTGAGGAAGAGGAGTCTTCCTTTTTTTATACGTAATATATTCCCATGGATATCATACAAGCAATGCAAACAAGATATGCTGCACAATCTTTTGATTCAAATAAAAAAGTTTCAGAAGCAGATCTTACTACGATATTAGAAGCACTAAGATTAACTCCTTCTGGATTTGGTCTTCAACCTTGGAAATTTGTAGTTGTAGAAAACCAAGACCTAAAAAACCAACTTGTACCACACAGCTATGGACAAGCGAAAATTGCAGACGCATCACACTTATTAGTATTGTGTGCTAGAACAGATGTAGACGCAAACCTAGCTCAGAAGCACATAGATGCAGTAGCAAAGACAAGAGGTATAGATGTTGGTCTTTTGGATTGATATAAAAACATGATTACAGGATTCGTTGCAAACGGTATTGAACATAACTTCATAGATGCTTGGGCAAAGAATCAAGTATATATTGCATTGGGAGTATTAATGGTGGCTTGTGCTTCATTGGGAATCGATAGCTGTCCAATGGAAGGTTTCGATCCAGCCAAGTATGATGAAATATTGTGATTATCTGCATTATGACTCAAGAGCGCCGTAATTTGTCCTATCGGATATAAAGCAGCTGGAGACCACCACGCAGAAGACAAGAAGGTAAGATTCAGCGCTGAAGAAGTAGTAATTCGCATGTAATTCTAGCCATTTCTTGCAACACACCAGCCCCAGATTAAAACCTGTGGGTTGGTTTTTTTGATTGCCTCTGCGACCGCTTGGACGGTAGATCAAGTTGTGATAATGTCGTCAACGATTAGAACAACACTTCCTTCTGGCAATAAAGGACCACTATAAACATACAAATCCTTAGCATTTTGCTTGCGAAAACGACGAGAAAGACGGGTTTGCGTCATGGTATTTTTCTCTTTCAGACACAGAGGTGTGTGTTTCAGGCATAATTCCTCAGCAAGATATTCTGCCAGCTTTTCGGCCTGATTATATCACCTCTTATAATGTTGCTTTCGCGGGTGCATTGGGACGCTTGTTATGATAAGTTTTCATTGCCTCAGAGCCCTTTGGAGATCTGGATGCATACGAATATCTAAAGCGCCTTGTTGACCGAATATATGAAACATACTCCACGAACTAGCATATTTCGCGATATGAACACAGTATGCAACAAGACGAGTATAGTAAAAACCAACCACCACTCATTGCAAAACTCCTCATATATGTTCATCACAAACAGAGAACGATAAAGTGGCAGTATGGCACAAATAACACTCGCTCACATGTTTGACTAAATATTTTCTATGCGCAGGACAAATATATTCTCATGGTTTATGGCAGACAACACATTCGACGGGAGACAAGAAGCGAACAACCTGCAAATAGATCTCTTGAAGGTAGGATAGCATGAGGTGGATATTATACAAGAGGGAGACTCGGAGCAAAGACAAAGAAAAGACAAATGGGAATGATGGAATGACAAAATGACGGGATGACTGCGTTGGTAAGAGTATCATTTCGAGCGAAGCGAGAAATCTCTATCAAAACCAAGCAATGCGATAACCACCTAATGATGGGACGATAAAACAATTGTAAATCAGAAATAACACATATCGGTGTTTTCTAGGCTATGGTAAGGATCTCTCCCCTTCGGTCGAGATGACGAGATAATTATTCTATCATTCCGCCATCCTGTCATTTTGTCATTAGTTTGTCAGTTTTTTTCTAAGAAAAAGAAAGTATTAGTAGTGGTTTTATTTTTTAGATATGCGATGTGATATCCGAAAATTCACACCATGGTTCCTCGATGATTAGATGGAAGATTAGTGACCGTAGAGATCGCCACAAACAGAGCAGTCCCAACGATAGATATTATCTGACTACCTGATAACGCAGTAAAGGAATCCAAAGAGCGCTTACGTGCGACTTTTCGCCATTGCAACATAGACATTCCTCCACACAAGTTTGTCGTCAACCTTGCTCCATCAGATTTAAGAAAAACAGGAACACTATTTGATGTCCCCATATGAGTCGCACTACTACTTTTGATATATGAAGAATTTCTAGAGCTCACCATAGATCTCAACAAAACGCTTTTCTTTGGAGAGCTAGGATTAGATGGACAAATCAAGAGAGTACAAGGAATACTACCAGCAATAATTGCATGAATTCGTACAGGTTTCACAACATTTTTCATTCCTCAAGAAAACATCCACGAGGTTGCATACCTACCCGACATTACCGTTTATAGTTGCTCTTCATTTCAAGAATTATTTAATATGTTTGTATTACACGAGCACAAGGCGCCATACAAAAACTTTTTTTCTCCACAAGAGCTATCAAAAAATCAAAAGAATGATGATGACTTTGAGGATATCCAATGACATGAGATAGCAAAGCATACACTTGCTATCGCCGCGACAGGAATGCACAACATATTGATGGTATGACCTCCGGGAACAGGGAAAACAATGCTCGCAAAGGCAATCAGAAGCATCCTTCCGCCACTATCATTTGAGGAGATTTTAACCATAAGTCAGATATACTCCCTCGTAGGATGATTGTCCAAAGATGTCCCTCTTATTACCCAAAGACCATTTCGTCCGGTTCATCACACAGCAAGCAAGGTCGCAATCGTTGGCTGATGACAACAAATTCTTCCGTGAGAAATATCGCTAGCACACAAGTGAATTTTATTTCTCGATGAGATACCAGAGTTTCCTAGAGAAGTACTGGATGTTTTACGCCAACCACTAGAAGACAGAGCAATCACTATTTCTCGCGCCGCGTGATCCGTTCGCTATCCATCACAATGTATGTTTGTAGGAGCCATGAATCCTTGTGTGTGTTGATACTACAAAGACCCACAAAAGACATGTACCTGCTCACCAATAACGGTGAAGAAATATCAAAGCAAAGTTTCATGACCACTTCTCGATAGAATAGATATTATCCTTGAAATACCTCGTCAGACATATAGCCCGCTCATACAAGAGGCAGCTAAAGTATCATCAGCTACACTACGCGAAAAGGTATATACTGCGCGAGCAAGACAACAAAAGAGATTTGCGTGAACAGGAATTACCACCAACGCACATATGACTGCGAAAGAAATCCGCACTTATATAAAAATAGATAACGAGTGTGAAGAAATAATGCAAAAAGCATCACAGAAATTACAACTGAGCACAAGAAGCATTCACAGGACACTCAAACTAGCCTTAAGTATAGCCGACTTTGAAAACACAGACCAAATAAAAAAAGAGCACCTTCTAGAGGCACTCCAATATAGAGCAAAGCATTATTTTGTAGAAGAGTAGGATTCTATTTTTGCAAGAATTGTTTTCTTAGGAGCCTCTATTTGTTCTGCTATGTCACCAGCAAGCGCTGGTTTCTTGTATGAGCAATTTTGCAACAAGGCTTGTCATAGGTGATATTGAAAGTTAGCATCTTGCGGAACAAGGATATCGTTGTAGTGTTTTTTATAATAATTTGCATTGGTATATTGATCATGTGTTCGCGGTATTGGTATTATTATCTTCTTGAGTCACAACATCTGTTGTTCTCCGAGAGAAGTCGTTCCGCCGCGAGTTATAGCAAGATCACAAAGCGCCAAAAGTTCTCACATCTCTTCTTGAGAAACAAAATCATACGTTCTTACGTTAGTAAAATCTCTAAACACATCTTTAAATCATGCATTCTTAGTTCATAGAACAATATGAAACATAGTAGCAGAAAGATCATTCTGCTTCAACACAGACAATAGCGCATGATACATGGATTGCGCTCACTGCGATCATCCAGACACCAACACATGAGTATTAATGGGATCAACTACTGGCTCTGTGGGTAACAAATCAGCACTAAGTATTTGTCACACGATCTCTTCCCTACCAGGAAATACGCCAGTAAATGCAGTAAAAATAGTATCCGTAAAGCGCGCACAAATACGATTTGCTATTCAAGGTTTTGTATCTGATTCGTGTAATATAACTTTCTTGCGGAGAATTCGAGCCGCCAAAACAACAGGCAACGAAACATATCATCACTTACAAAAAACTATATCTATTTTTTCTTGTTGTATATAATAAAGAGACTGCAATGTCCCAAACAACACTTTCCCAATACCAAGTATGTTTTTTAATATAGCTACAAACTCCTTTTCTCTCCTCCACTTACCGCTTACAATTTTATGAAATCTTATTTTATGTCACTGAGAGATGAGTTTGAGTGCAACAGATTGTTCCAAAGAGCGACTCTCACCAAACCAGAAAAGGTCGTGCTTACCGGGATGGGTTGCATCTATGTATGTAATTAGAGATTGTATAGGAAAGACGTGTCCGCCTGTCCCTCATCATGCAAAACAAATACGCATAGTATGATTGGAGATATAATGGTGCGCGATACTGGATTTGAACCAGTGACCTCCACAATGTCAATGTGGCGCTCTCGACCGGACTGAGCCAATCGCGCATGGTGGTTGATAATACAGAGCAGCTATGATGATGCAAGGGCTTTTTGTTGTTTTCTTATGACTATTGTCTACAATACACACAGTATTTATATCATCAATGATCGCATGTTCTACGTAGTATGACACAAGATTCCAGACACAGATGCAATACTTTCATCAATCATCTATGCAGATTTTTTAAAAGCACAATGAGTAGAAGCAAAGGCTGTGAGACTAGGCACCATAAACAAAGAAACGTTATTTGTATTAAACTACCTAGGACGAGATGAACCAGAACTTGTTTCTACACTTCCTATAGGTTCTATTGTGGTACTCACAGATCATAATGAGAAACAACAATCTCTCGACAATATAGATGACGTCAAAGTGGTATCAATTATTGACCACCATCATTTCAGATATACGACGACAGAACCAATTGAAATCATAGTAAAGCCTATTGCCTCAACGTGTAGCGTAATATATGGTATTCGAAAAGCATCTGGCAAACCAATGCCACAAGACATAGCAAGAGGGCTCATGGCTGGTTTGATTTCTGATTCATTATACTTCAGATCGCCGACAACAACACAGGCTGACAGGGATATATTTGAAGACATGAAACAGATTGCTAATATTACAGATACAGAGCAATTCAGTTTAGATATGTTTACCGCTAAATCAGATCTGGGAAACATTTCAACAAGAGATCTCATTACACTTGATTATAAAACATTCAAGGCGGGCGAGGAGTTGTTTGGAATAGGATCCGTCGAAACCATCAATCCTTCATACACACTCAACAGGAAAGATGAAATCATACCAGAGCTTCTGAAATACAAAAAAGAGTTGTGATTGAAATTTATAGCCTTATGTGTTATTGATATCCTCGCAGAGAAAAACACAGCAATCATCCCATCGGACGATGATGCTACTATCATTAAAAACGTATTCAACTTAGATGTACACAACAACCTCGTAGACCTCTGAAACAATCTTTCAAAGAAAAAACTCGTAGGACCAATTAGCTCTTACTTCATCTAAAATACCATGGCATACATCCTAGCATATCTCATCGTAATAAACATTACCTCATTCATACTCTTCGGCATCGACAAACGAAAAGCATTTCACGCAAGGCGAAGAATCAGTGAGAAGACGCTTCTTCGAAGCGTAGGAATAGGCGGTCGATTATGATGAATCATCGGCATGAGTTATTTTCATCACAAAACAATGAAGTCATCTTTTCTTTGGAAATTTCGAGTTGTAGCAATAGCGCGATTAGTGGCAACAACGGTAATGTTGGGCTATATGCAACAATAAGAAGACATACTAAAGAACATAGAGATTATGTTCTTTTCTTTTTTTTGAAAATAAAAAAAACGGGCGTGTAGAACACACTCCCGCTACCTCCTAGTGGTAGCGACGGACGCATACAGCGTCGTTATCAATAGATCCCCGAGAGGATGTGCTGATAACGACGGCTACCAATAGTTTCGTTGTATATCCAGGCCCTGGTGGGTGGCATATACGATTGATCTATGGAAACACAGATCAGTTTTTGTAAGTTAATTTTGTTTGTTTGACTCTATCATAATATAGATTTATCTAGAATGTGCAAGCTTCTGGATACAAAATGAGCTATATACCCGTTATCACAAGTTGACAAAAATATGATATAATATGTTGTCGGGTTTTACTTAGCTATACCTGTATTTGTAGAGCCACTACCTACACCACCAGATCCTGTATTCACAGCGCCCGTTGCCACAAGAGAGCATGATGTTATTTTTGCTATATCCTGAAGTGTTTTTTCTCACTGATATTGTTGTCACTGGAACTCCCACGTAGGATATCATGCAATTCTCGCTGCATCACATTGAATCTTCTGCTCATCACAGTCGATGAACGTAATATGTGAAAATGCACTTCCAAACATTGCTTTCATCTTTTTACAATGAGTACATCGAGATGTTCCATACATTTTGAGGCCCTTATCTCACGCACATTTTGCAAAAGCATCAAGGTGACCATCGGCATTAGAATCTGCAACCGGCTGTGTACCACAACCCGCTAGCGAAAATCACAATAAGATTATACTTAGGATAGAAACGATCTTTTTCATGAGGAAACCGAAAAAATAAATACCCCTCAGTTATAGAAAAATGATGCCAAATAGCAAAGGATGTTCAAGAAACAAATCAAAACCCAAAGAAATAGAAAACCCCGAGATCATCGGGGTTCTATTGATACCAAACAACTACTTTATTTGATTATATTTTGAATTGCTGTTACCAATGTAGCTATCTTGTTTGCAATATAGACTTCAAAGTTTCCCTTTTGTGATGCATCTACATATGGAAGAAGTGCATCATGAAAGACCGTTACGAGTGCTGTTATTTTAGTCTCAACATCACCACTTGCTATGGTTCACTTCTTATACATTTGTATTGTATGGTTTGTGCCCGTCAACAAAGCCGTCAAAGCGGTTGTCACTGTTTGTTGTCTCTCAGCCAATGCTCACGTATCTGTTATTGGAGAGAAAAAAAGCATTAATCACTTGTATCATTGTTTCGCTTGTTGATGAATTTTATTTTCCACCACTGGATTTCTAATATACGTATCTTCCTTGCCCGTATTATCTTTTTCAACGTCATTCTTCTTTGATCCAGAAAGACTTCTTCGGCGACCTATTCGTGGTTTATTGTTGCCCGATAATCATCTTCACTCACCAGACATTCCTGGAAATTCTCAATTAAAGAACCCTGAAAACATTGGATGATCTCATGTGAAATCTTTATGATCACCAGAGTGTGGTATCATAGATCATGAGAATTCATGATGGTCTCATGTCATATCTCTACGATCTCCTGAATGTGGCATCATAAATCACGATCCAAACATGTGTCACGTACCTGATCTTTCTGCTTCTATTCTACGGTCTCAATGATCGTCTCAGGATTGCGTGTTATTTGAGGCAAATACGCCTCCAGATAAAACTAATACCGCCAAAGGGACGGCCCACAAGAGTTGTTTTTTAAACATCAGAAGATGGGTGAATAATATAAAGTGATCTATTTTATAGATATTAGTTTTAACAAATACACATTACAACTCCTCATCTATATACATTAAAGTTAAAGGAACCTTAAGTATTTGCAAGAGAGTTTACTCATTTAATAGACAATTACTTTAGGGCATGCATTGGCTTAGAAACGACCTTAACAAGGGTTGGGAGATAGAGCAACGTAATAAAAAATGACATCAACAATCCACCAATAAACGCAGTTGCAAGACCTCAGTATACCTCATCCTTAAACGACAAAATAACAAGTCACAATATCGTGGTTAGCTTTGTTAAGAAAATTGGGACAAAACGGATCGCTATAGATTTGCGAAAACTATCCAACACAGACATTCATTGTTTTTCGTAAAAAACTTTAAAGTCTTGGATGTGAATAATTGCCTGATTAACTCACACTCATAGAACACCAAATAAAGATAGTTCAGCGGGGAAGTTCAGGGTTTTTCATGTAATAGCAAGAATAAGGAACGCTCATCATATAGACAAGAAGATGGACGTAATGATAGAGGTTGGATACTTAAAGTTTTTGAACAACACAAGCAGCACCATATACATAAGTACAATACCAATCATAATAGATTTTCACAAATCCTTTCCAGACGAGTCTTGCGATTCAACATCTCATGCCGCCTTATAAACAACGCCTGCTGGTAGTGGATGCTTAGCAATTACTGCTTCTACTTTTTTATTAACATCTCATAGCGCCGCATCGCGATTTTTATCTGCCTCTATTTTAATAGCCGTCTGATTATCATTACGACTAATAGAGAGAAGTTCTGGCTCTAGAGAAACCTGTGAAACCAACTTTAGAAAAGGTATTTGTCACACCTTAATGGCATCAATATCTCCCGAATATACAACATATCACTGGAGCTTAATTGTATCTTTCCCATAATCATTGAATTCCTTAATTGGAATACCATTGGGATTATAAGAAGAGTTTTTAATACCAGCAAGTGTTGTAATAAGTGATTGAACAGATGTATTCATATCCTTTAACTTGTTCGGATCTATCTTGTAGACTATCTTGCCATTGCTATATTGTACGTTTGTAGAAACATTAAATACACCAGGGATAGCTTTAATATCTGGTAAGATATTGGCCATATACGTACCCAAAGCAATCAAGTCATCTCAGACAATATAGAAACCAATTGGTTTGCCTCCGGATGGTCATCACTTAACCTGTACTGGCGCTATCTCTTGAAGAAACGAATATTTGGGCTTAATAGATTCATCTATATATTGACGCAATTGTTCCACCATAGCGTAGGATTTAACCGTCCTTTCTTTGGCGTCGGTATTAAACAACTTTGCAACACCAATAAGATCCAACAATCACTTCGCTTGCATTGGATGGAGTTTCAATGTAATAGATGAGTAGTTTGAGGTATCTCATCATCACTGAACTCAGTTTTGTTTCCCAATCTCCACCGAAATATAATCAATCATATTATTATAGTTTTTATTCACATATGTTAGCACATCTTGTAACACCTTCTGTGTGTCTTCTCTATTTTCATCAGCGCTAATTCCAGCTCTATATTTCATATTTATCCAAACATTATTACTATCAGCATCTCATAGAAAGTCTGTTTTAATGAATCAGAAAACAATAAGCATGATAGACCCAACAAACAGCAGCCAGAACGTACCAAGAACGAGAAAAGACTTTTTTCTACTAGAATTTAGGTTGTAGAACAGCTCACCAAACCATTCTCACCAGCGCTCGAGAATGCGCAACGCCTTTGGTACTTCAAACTCCTTCTCTGGCAATCATCCATGACTTCATTCTCCATCATCATGAGAGAGCATTTGAATATCGTCGTCATCTGAATCAAGATTAACTTCTTTTTTCTTATAGAGATATGTAAACAATATTGGCAAACCAATAAGTGATATTGCCAAAGAAATAGTAAGATTACTATCTATAACAATAGGGAATGACTTCATATATTCTCCCACAATTCATGTTAATCAAAACAAGAGTGGTACAAATATAACAATAGTACAGAGCGTTCAAAACAGCACCGCAGATCAATAATTGTGTAATGCAAATCATATAGCTTCTCGCATTTTTCATTTCTTCTCACGCAAACCTATTGCTATACCCTGCGTAACAACAATCAAATTATCAACCATAATACCCAGCACCAAAATAAGTGAGAACGAGACTATATTATTAAAGGTATATCATGCCATACTCAAAAACATGAAGTTAATGAGATACACCAATAAGAAAGCAACCAACACAACAACAGATGATGTTCGTCCCAAGAAAACAACAACAACAAGGAAAACAAAAAGTCACGTCTCCCAAAAGTTTTCAAGAAAATTATTGTACGTTTTATTTATTACCTCTTCTGATGTTTGCAATTCAATGGCAGATAAATCTGGATTCTTCTTTTGGAAGTCCTGAACAATAGCCTTGAGAGAAAGTGTCAAACTCTGAACATCAAATCACGGCGTCTTACTTACTGCAAACCCTATAGCATTCACAGTATCAGTTCAAGACACAATAAACATCTTATTAGGGTTATCTACGTATCAATTATATACTTGTGCAACATCTCATACTTTTACCGTCCTTCACATGGTATTAGTAATATCTGTATTGCGGATTTGTTGGGTTAATCACGACAATGTAGATTCATAGGTATTTACTTCAAACGAATAGAGCTGTCCATATATGTTTTTCTTATCTGTAGGTTGCTTGATGAAGTCTCCACGAAGTTGTGATACAACATATCAAACATCTAAATCCATTTGTAGTATTTTTTGAAGATCGAAGTTGATTTTAATTTGTTGGGTTGACTTACCTGCAATTGTCACCTCAGACACACCAGCAACTTGTTTGATTTTATCTTCAAGATCTTGTGCCTTCTTATACAACACCTCTGATGGATATGGTCAAGAAACAGCAAACTGATACATAGGAAGCCCCGTAATATCAATCTTCTTTACAATTGGAGTCTTGGCATCTGAAGGAAGCGACGACTGAACCTGATTAATAGCAGACGTAAGGTCATTCATAGCATCTACGCCCTTTTTTGTAGTATAAAACTCAACAGTAATTGCCGACATATTATAACTACTAGAAGATGTAATCTTCTTAACTAACGATATCGTCTTACATTTCTCAGCGATCTTGGCTGTAACCTGTTCATCGACCGTTTTAGGATCCGCTCATGGATAAACCGTTACTACACTGTAGTAGGGAATATCCACAGAGGGCGATGCCTCTTTGGATATAGAGAATAACGACTGAAGCCCATATAATCACCCCAGAGCACAAAAAGCCACTATGATAAGCCTATTTTTCTTCAAAAATGGAATCATTTTTTTACAACAAGTGATAAATTATCTCACAACAACATCTCCATATTGGAGTCCAGACAAAACCCTAATATTTCAACCATCAATATCTCAAACCTGGATCTTAATTTCATCTTGTCATGTATATGTTTTTTTAGAAACATAATATCCATCTAATTTAGGCGTGATGAATGGCAATGGAACTCGAACTTCATCACTAGCCGGTGTGTTATCAAAACGTATTGTTGTTTTTTGTCACTCTTTAAAAAGATTTCATTCTAATCAAAAGATCTCATATCATCTATTTTGGGTTTGTGGATCTACATATATTGTTTGGTTCGCGACCTCTCATGTTCCCAAAAGTTGCACTCAATCGTATATATACACAATCTGTCCTGTTTGAATAATTTTTGTACTAAAGAACTGTATTTTCAATCAATCAACTGTCTTAGGACCAATAGTACAAACAGCGCTCGTTGGTGAAAACTTCATTCAAACCACAACTGATGATGTTTTTACAATACCATCTATTGGACTATAAAGTGTTTCTCCATTTAGTGTGTTTGACACCTGTTGGAGGTTCTGTTGAGTACTTAAAAGCTGTTGATTTGTAGATTGCGTTTGGGTGTCTTTAGAGTTTTCAAGCGAAGCAAGCTGATTATCAAATGAATTTATACTCAACTCAAGGTTATTTATTTGTGTTTCTAGAGCGTTTATTTGTGTATCATTTGATATATCATTTAATTTAGTTCTATTGTCAGTCATTGTTGCTATTTGATTTTCTAGGGTTGTAATTTGTGTGTTATATGTGGCACGAACTGTTGTATTTGCGGCCCACGCTGTATCATAATTTGTCTTCGCCAGTATTACTGATGATGCTGTAGTATTGAATGTTGTAAACAAAGAGTCAAGCTTTGATTGTGGGAAAAACCTAGCATCTGATATTGAGTTATTTATCACCTGTGCTGCTAGAGAAAAATAACCAGCAATTTGTTGAAGGTTTTCACTAGCAACATCTCACGAGACAGTCATTAATCAATCAATAAGAGACTTAATGCCAACATATTGCGATATAACCTTACTCTTCCCATCTACATCCTTCGCTCCAAGATAGGGTTTCGTTTCTTCGCTTATAGCAGAGCCAACTATACCAAAATTATTATTAACCAATGTAGCAGCTCAAAGCGCTGTTGTTTGTGCAGCATTGAGTTGATTTTTAAGTGTATCCTGCGTTTTCGTTATATCTGCTTTTTCTTGATCTTTTACATTAAGAAGTTGTGTTTTTAAACTTGCAAGTTGTATTTGTGTATCTCACGATGTAAGCGATTTTTGTTGTTGTGCATTTTCTAAATTCTGTTGCAATATCGTGAGTTGTTTTTCGTTTGTTGCTTTTTGATCTTTCAAAAGTGCTATCTGAATGTCTACGTTTTGAAGAGAAGACGATAGTGCGCTTTGTAATACGCCAACCTGTTGTCATAGGTAGTTTTGTTGAACTCACATATTAAGGGTTTGTAAATCTTGTGCTGGAGCAAAAACAGCAACAACGTCTCATTTTTTTATCTCTTGTCATGGTTCACAAGAAGCAGATTGCAAAATTCAACCAACACTTGGTATTATGGTTGCTCCATTGGTTGCAACAACCATACCATATACTTGTCATTGTTCAATCAATGATCATCCAATGGTATATTGGTTATCTACTCAGGTAGAAACAACAGTAACTTGCTCTCATGGTGTCCTCTTTTTGTTGATAAGAGTAGATATAACAATAAGGCCAAGCAAAATACCCAATAATATCTTATAGTTTTTTTTCATAAAATTACGGTACAAAAAAGTAAAACCTATTCCATTTCTCACTGAAGATACTCCATAACAGCTTTAATGTCTTCATTTTTAACAAAACCAACAGCTGATCATTTAGAAATAGTTACCAAACTATCTCATGGATTAATTTCCATTAAATCTCTAACTTCCTTAGGGATAACAACCTGTCCTTTGGGTCAGACAGTCACATTTCACCAAATCTTCATATCAACAACCTTACATTGTTTCATGTGAAAACAAAAAGTATAAAAAGTATAACTTATTATACCAATCTATTTATGATTTACAATATATTTTTTATGTTGTTTTGAGGTATTGTAAAGGTGCTTTTTTGCCAAATACAAGGGTTTTCAGTACTATTATTAGTATCTATCTACTAAGTATATGTATATGAAACAAGAGATATTTATCGATTATCCAGATGTTGCTTGGTGAAGAACACTAAAGAAAATAGTGACTATTTTGACCTACGTGTCTATTTTAGTTATAGTTTTATGATCATATATACCAAGAGAGAGCCAATACTTTCACTATATCATAATTAGTGAGTTTATTTTCTCTTTCCTCTTTTTTCTTGATTACTTCATTCGCCTTTACTATTCAAATTTTTCTCGAAAGTTCATCCGTAATGGCTTCTCTATTACAGATGTTTTGTCTTTTATGCCTTTATTTATAGGCATAGCATGAGGGTTTCTAGAGAACATTCAAATCTTAAATATATTTAGATTATGTAGGGTGTTGAGGATTTTTAGAGTTGGAAAGTATATGTCATTCTTGAAAGAAATTTGGAAAGCAGTAAGGAAAAATCTCTATAAATATAGGATTGCGTTTACTTTGTTTTTCATAGTATGGTTGATTGGTTCTTTCTTAGTATATAGCGTAGAGAATATACATAATCCGAAGTTTGCTACTATACCTGATGCTATGCGATGGGCTATTGTAACAATGGGTACTGTATGATATGGAGATATATACCCAGTAACAATCTTATGAAAAATAATAGCATCTGTGATTATTGTATTTGGTCCAATTTTCTTATCAATCATTACATCAATTACGATAATAACATTTCTAGATGTATTTAGTTTTTTGAAAAAAGACGAGGAAATAGAATATGTGTGTTGAATCTGTTTTACAGGATGACACAAAGATTCAGACAATTATTGTAGATCTTGTGGTAAGAGATTAAATAAAGATATATAATAATAAACTTAATAATAGTAATGAAGTTTACTGTAGAAAATGTGTAAGAAACAAGTTTAGTATAGTGTCTTGTTTTTGGTCTGTTGAAAGAATGTGTAATTGTAAGTTTGTGGAAAACACTATATTTAGCATTTTTTATATGTCAAACTCTTCTCATCAATCCGACAAGATTTCATCATTTTTTAATTTCACTATAGGTTCTTGACTTTTGATAGCATTATATACACATTCTTCTAAATTAATATTTAAATCTTTAGCGTCTATGTCATAAATATCTTCAAAAGAGCTGTATGTTTCTTTATCTTTTTCTCATCATGGAATGATGAAAAGCGCTTCATAGTATGGAACAGATACGGGCCTAATAAAAGCAGTTCCTGATACGTCTGATATATCTTCTAGTGAACACACTATATTTTCAAAGATAACCTTAACAGAGAATCAATTTAGTGACTGAAGCATCATTTCTCAGCTAATGCCTGGGTCTTGGATGTTTGGCATACTGTGTAAGTATTGACTTTCGAACTGTATAGAATCCACACTTCATGGTTTATGAAGTAGGTCGGCGGCTTTAATTTGTCGTTGGTAATTTTTCATTTTTCAAAAGAAACAGTAAATCTTTAGAGATTATATGTAAAAGTATGGTGTCTTCAAGAAAATATGTTGTAACTCCTTTATACTTTCCTAGTATAGGAGATATGAATCATATGGAAAGTATATCTAGTTTTTTTGAAAAATGGATACCCAAATCAACGACGGTTGTTGTGGGGGTTTCGGGGTGACCAGATAGTATGTTTCTTTTCTTTTGTGTTCATTCTTGGTATACCCAAAACAAACGAGATACTAAGAAAATTATTATAGCTCACTACAATCACAAGCAGAGAAAAGAATCCACAAACGAACAAGCGTTTTTACAAAAATATTTTTCTGACTACACATTCTACTACAATACAGACAAACCCAACCAAGGATCTTCGGAAACCGAATTGCGCACTATGCGCCACATCTTCTTTAATGAGGTATGTGAAAAAGAAAAAGCATCGTTCCTTTTGTTGGGGCACAACCTTACCGATCGCGTAGAAACAAGTATTTTATCTATGGTTCGCGGAGCTGGTATAGATGGTGTCTTGGGTATTAAAGCAACACAGGACAAGAAGAAATATATTATATTAAGACCACTTATTTCTCTAGAAAAACAATATATTACAAAACAATGTATAGAATTACGCATACCTTATTTTGTTGATACAACCAATAGTCAGCCCATAACTTCTAGAAACATACTGAGAAATGATATTGTTCCAAGTATTCAGTCACTTCATATTGGGTGAGTGAAAAATTGGTATAAATCCTGGAATGCTCTTTATAATACGATAGAGGCTAACCAACAGACTACAGGACGAAAAGAACATGTTCCACACCATTTGTGGTGAGCGGGTCGTTGGTGTTCTTCACCAATTCAAACAACTAATTCATTTGTTCGAAAGACATTGTTTAAAGATAGATACTACTTTACTGGTAAAACACAAAAGGCCATCGAAAGCTTTCTATTGTCAAAAAGCGAATGACATCTCTATATTGGTTGATGGTATATCTTCAAAGTAGGCGCTGATGTTCATTGTGTTGATTGACCAAAAGATTTTTGGAAAAAAAAGCACGATATAAACAAGCCAATCAAACATAGTTGACTCTTGCAATTTGATAGAGAGATATATACTGTAAAAAAAGAGTATATTGGTGCTGTAATTCGCTACCCACAACCCTGAGATATATTTGCTGGAAAGAGACTTTTGAAAACACTTCTTAATAAGAAGATCCCTGTTTTTGCCAGAAATACAATTCCTGTAGTTGCGGATGGAAAGAAAATTTTAACTATTTTGTTATAAGAATGAGTGTTTTATGGGTTTATTTGGGAGTTTTAGTTGTAACATTAGCCGCATATTTGGTGCTTTACAGGCACTGGATTCGTGTAACAAAATACCTCATTAAACAGGTAGATACATTTTTGTTTCTCTTTGACCAGGCAATTTGCGATCAAAAAGATACTATTTATGACTTTGAAACGACAAAATTTGTATTGTTCCATAATCAACAACTTTTTTTCTCTGAGGGTAAGACATATTGTAGATTGCTGCCGTTTTTGGTGCAAGATATAGCTTATATAGAGGGTATTTTGCAGACAACAATTGTTCCTAAGGAAGTTTTGGAGACATCTAATGAATGATATGAAACATGGGGAAAAATAAACACATTGAAGGAATACACACATACTATACTTATTATTTTAACTTTGGGAATATGTAATCTGTTCCTCCCTCGTTAAAGTGTGATTAATTTTGTTGTTGTGAGCTAGGATGTGTATACTTACATAGTAAGTTTTATCTATTCTATTTCCCACAATGGTTAATTTTGAAAAGGATATCAACATTGAGGCTATCCTATCCAAGATTTCGTCTAATGAAGCTGTATCTGATGTCCATATTGGCGCTGACGACTACATTGCTTTCAGAATCAACTGAGAGATTCAAAAGTACGATAAAATTGGTAAACTCCCTGAGGAGTATGTTGAAATCATGCTCAAACATCTCATGAAGTGAAATCAAAAGGCATATGAGAAATTTGTTGGTGACAAAGAAGCCGACTTTTCATATGTATCCAATGATGGAACTCCTTATAGAATTAATTCATATTTCAAGTTGGGGAAGGTTGGAATAGTTATGAGAAAAATCAATTCTATGGCTAAGGACATATCAGACCTCATGTTTTCAGATGTAGCAGATATTCTAAAAAACAGAATGCTCGTTAAGAAAACAGGGTTGATTTTGGTAACTGGGCCTACAGGATCTGGTAAATCAACATCGATAGTTTCTATGATCGAACATATTAATACTATTAGGTCAGAAAATATCATTACTATTGAAGATCCAATTGAATTCGTATTTAAACCAGAAAAGTCAATTATCTCACAAAGAGAGGTAGGACACGATACCTGGTCATTTATGAATGCACTTAGATCTTGTATGCGTGAGGATCCGAATGTGGTATTTGTTGGAGAAATTCGTGACAAAGAAACGGCAGAAGCTGTGTTGTCTCTATCAGAGACAGGACACTTGGTGTTTTCAACACTTCATACTCCTTCAGCATCTGGTACTATAAATAGATTCATTTCATTCTTTGCTCCAGAGATTCAAGATTCAGTAGCAAGCAGATTGGCAGATGGTCTTTTGTGAGTGTTATCACAATTCCTTGTTAAAAACGCTGATGGTAAGGGAAGAGTTGCCATATTTGAACTCATGATTAATACGCTTGCGGTAAAAAACAATATTGCTAAAAGACAAATCATGCAAATAGACAACGTGATTGAGACAAACAACTCTAATGGTATGATTAGTATGAAACAATACGCACAAAGGTTGCTTGATAAGGGAATAGTTACCGCGGATTCTATATCATTTATTCTTGGTAACGCAGTAGGAGAATAATGGGACAAGAAGTCTTTAGCTCATGAGGCTGACACAAACATATCTCACAAGCACAGTTGCGTATGCAACAAAAAAAGGCTTTGCAATCATATCGCCACATTGCTAGTATAAAGGCGGCAGCAGATAAAGAACAGGCTATGTCAAAGGAAGAAGCAGAAGAGCAACTAAAAGATTTTATTATATTGGGAGCAGATCATGGCAAGTAACAACGATCTCATTAGACAAAACATTCCTCAACAGCTTCAAGAAGCGGCTATGGGTTATACAATCCCAAGTCAGTTTATTGAAAAAAAGGCAACATTAATTGTCCTTGTTTTGCAATCGAAGTCTATCGCTACTAATGAAGAAAAACAAAGTTGGTTCAATCTTCTTCCTATCATGAACGATGATCAATTAAGTAAGTTAGAGGATATCCTTACAAGAGAAAAGCAAAAGTTAGAAGAGATTGAAAGAAAATACGAAGAAAAGAAGGTTGAAATAAAGAAGAAATATATTGCTAAGTGGCAACAAATGGGTTACACCCAAAAGATTTCTACACTTAAACAAGAAGAGGCCAAAACTGATGAAAAAGAAGACAAAGAAGCAGAGGCTTTACTTGATCAAATTTAGTAAACATGAGGCGACTCGTTGTTATTTTCGCATCAATGTGTGTTGTACTTCCTCGTATCTGTCAGGCAGACGCATTAGAGGCTACATTTGAAATTCCTAAAACACAAGGTAAAGTAATTAATATTGGTGATACACAAGATGCTGTTGGAAATACTCTTTTTAGGGGTTCCGCTGGTGGTATTAAGGTTTTGGGTGTTACTCTTTCTACAGGAAGCGATCCCTTATATATTGCTATTATTAAAACAATACTAAGACTTACTATGATTCTTGGTGTTTCTATGGGATTAATAATTGGTATTCAATATATCCTCGCTCAATGAGATGAATGAAAACAAAAAAAACTCCAATGATACATCTGGAATATATGATTTGGTATCTTAATAGCGTTGTGAGCGTTTGTTATTATAGATATCGTTCGTTCAATTTCTCAATCTTCTATTACATTTTAAGGTAGATCACCATGGCAGCACAACTGACAGTTACAATTCCATGAGAAAACAATTCTCAGAATTATAAAGATGTAATGAAGTCTACTCAGAGTACTGAGGTAGTCGCCAATAAGCAAGATATCACATCTGCATTTAATTTGGCAAACAAATATTTGTGGTTTGCTTTGGGGGTTGTAGGAATGGGGGTGTTGATAGTTGCTGGTGTGAAACTAGTTACTGCCAGATGAGATGACAAGGAAATGAAAATCGTGAATCATCTTTTGATTGGGCTTGTCGTTTGAGTTATTATAGCGATTTTCTCTTACTTGATTGTCAGAGTAGTTGCAAACCTTTTCTAGAAATTATAAATTACGAATTAAAAATTATGAGTGGTAGGACATACCACTTTTTTTGAAAACAACAAAAGTAAGGTTCAAAAGATGCCGCTGTTTGCGGGTTTTTCATAGAGATTTCTCACTTCGTTTGAAATGACGAGGCGACATTCCATTATCTTGTAATTTGTCATTTATAATTTTTAATTCATTATTCTACCCTATATCAAAATCACTTAATGGTTTCTATGGTTTCTTTTCCTAGTTTTTTTCTCAGATTAGCAATGTAAACGTCTAGTGTGGCGTCGTTTTCTCGCGTGTCTCATCATCGGATATAGTCTATGAGGTCGGTGCGAGAAATGGCTTGTCAAATACGCTGTGCTAGATATTCCAAAAGAAGAAATTCTTTTAATGTTACTTTCACTACGTGTCCATCTTTTGTCACGCGTTGTTCGTTGGGTAATATTTCTATTTCATGATTGATGCGATAAACACTTGGAAGTTCTGTTCTTTTGGCTATCGCGTTTATGCGCATGACAAGCTCCTCTAAAGCAAAGGGCTTGACAAGATAGTCATCGGCTCCTGCATCAAATCACTCTCACTTATCCTCTAGTTGTCCTTTGGCTGTTGTCATAATGATGGGTACCTTTTTCTTGGTGCGGATGGCGTTACATACCTGTACTCCGTCTAATCATGGCAACATGATATCTAATAGGACAAGGTCATATGTTTGTCATATAGCCATTTCTAGTCACAGATTGCCGTCGTGTGCTGTGTCTACGATGTGTCATTCCAGTTCTAAGAATTTTTTTTCGTTTGCGGCTATTGTTTTATTGTCTTCTACGATAAGTATGTGCATGGTTTGGTTTAAGAAAATGAAATTGAACATGAAACAATATTATTTTCGCACGAGTAGGTAATTGTCCACTTGTGGAGGCGAGCTATTTGTTGTACGAGAGGAAGGCCTATGCCAACACCATCAATACGATTTTTGTCTGCCTGTCGGAAGGGGTCCCGAATGTGCTCAAGCGTTTCTGACGACATGTGTCATGAATTGCTGATTGTTAGTATTTCGTCTTGGTATCAAACTTTCACGGTAGAGCTCTCAGGGCTGTATTTCCCAGCGTTGTCCAATAGATTTGTAAAACATATTTTTGCAAAGTGTTCGTGACATTGTATTGTTGTGTTTTTGGGTATAGATATGTCGTATATGATCTTTTTCTCTTGATGTTTTTGTGTAAGATTGTCGACAAGATCATGTATGAGTGGGTTTAGTTCGACAGTATTTATCTTTATTTCATCTTCTGCCTGGAGACGCGTCAAAAGCAGGAGCGTGTCTACCATATCTTGCATATTAGTTATATTGGTGCGTAGTTTGCCGACCAGTGTTTCAAATTCATGCGTACGAGCAGATAAGTCTACATCGCTCCTCATGACCATGAGAGGTGTTTTTAGTTCGTGAGATACGTGTGTCACAAAGCGACGCAGGTTGACATAGTGATTTTGTATGCGGTCTTCGAGTAGTTCGATTGATAGGGCTATGTTGTTAATCTCGTCGTCTGCTGGGAGGTGATTTACAATAAGAGATGGATTCGAATTGGCTGGATCACGTTTTTGTAGTTTTTGTGATAGGGCGCGAAGATCGCGTAATGAGTTTTTAACAAAAATACGTCATAAGATGAAGCTTCATGCTACCACAAATGCAAGCAAAATACCGCTTAGATAAAGCAATCCCACTTGACGGTTTACGACTTGTGTTACATCAAGAAGTACAAAGTGGGCCTCATTTTGACCAACTATCCATCGACGATTATTTATGTAACGTACGCGATTGATTCCCCAGAATGTTGCATATCCCGTAGCACTAAATGACGCAGTAGGGAATGCCAAGATTCTTTCGGTGTGTGGTCATTTTGGTGGTATTCACGGCCCTTTTCATGGGATTTCTATGCGATCATCTTTGTCTAGTACGTCCTCTGGCTTGGAATCTTTAACCATCATATATTGCTGCAAATCCATTGAGCTAGCACGGAGCCGCCCAAAAAGGAAAGAGCTATTTATAAACACGAAAATAACGCAGGAAATAGCGGCTATCCATGCTGAAAATTGTAGTGCTATGCGTGAGGAGGTGCTTACCTTATTAGATCGTTTCATGGTGTGTAGTATATATAATCACCTTAAATAAATCTAATGCTTTTGTTTTGAGGAAATGTATATGTTTCATTGACATCTGTAAAAATAAGAGTACCATCCTTTTAGTGTTTTTATTATCTATTTCGTCAAATGACAGCACAAAATCCTCACGATCATTCAATTCCTATGGATAAGAGTAGTGTTTTTACAAGAGAAGATTGATCAATGAGAGACCCAGCTCTTTTGAGTGGTAGAGAAGCGTGAGAAGTTAATCAAGATACAGTAGGACCAAAGAAGAATAATATTTTGAAAAAAATTGCAAAAGCGCTTTCAGTTGTGTTTGAGGCGTAGATCTTATATAAAATGAGGAAGTACCACTATTTTCTCTTTTGGTATTTTTCGTCTTGTGTGTAAAATTTCCACCATAAATTCGCTTGGGACAAACCAAGTGTCTATTTTTTTTGTCAGCCTTTCGCGCAATAGTCGCATGCTTATAAATTTAAAACTTATCATGATTTTCTGTTTTCGTGACTGTCAAACAGCCATTCGTTGTTTGAGAGAAAACGCGGGAACATATTTGACATAGTATAATCTCGATGGATATGGGTGGAAATATCCCATGTCATGTATGGTGATAAATTGTGCATAGTGGAGTGACCTAGGCTGTACTCACAACCATCAAATGCGACGAATAAGACTGTGGTATCGAATAGTTCCTGGTATGTTTTTTCTTCTATGTTGAAAAAGTTGATATGCAATTAAGATATTCCCGATTCACGCAAAACACATTTGTAAGATGTTTGGTTTCCCGTGCGCTCCAAAAAGGGAGACCTTGTATCAATTATCTTCAAGAAGTGTCTTGCTTTCTCGTAAGAAGGTTTCTATTCATCATATCTGATCTATAAAATCGGATACATATGTTATCCTAGGTACCGTTCCAATACACGATATTACTTTCTGCATCCACGCATCTTTGTTGTAGAGAAGCGCCTTTTGATGATACTCTTCTTTGTTTGGAATAACATTGTTTTTAATTAGGTAGAGTACTGTGTTGTAGAGGTTTTTGTCGTGAATTGCATGTATGTCTTCGATAAATTGTTCTAATCATCATTGTTTAAATCAAATCACAGGTACTCCGTAATATATTGATTCTAGTGCTGATTTTCAGAATGTTTCAATAATACGCGACGGCATGATCGCATAATCCATTTCGGGTAAGTGTGAGTGAATCTCCGCTTGTTTTGTTCGTCCATAGAATGTGATATTTGGACAGCGCTTATCTGCTTGTGTACACGCTGCGTTGTACGGCCCATCACCAAATATAGAGAGCTTCCAGTTGTTTACTCATTCATTGTGTAAACGCAAAAAGCTATCGAGGATTAAGTCGATACCTTTCTCTTGTGTGAGTCTTCAGAAAAATACAAAGTGCAACATGGGAATTATGGGTTTTGAATAACAATAACAAACTCGCCCTTTAGGGGAATAGAACCATCTTTAAATTTATTTTGTATGTGCTCTAGTGTTCATCGTTCTTTTTGCTCAAATTTCTTGGATAGCTCTCTAAAGACACCGACGTTACCAGTAAAATCAAGCTCGGCAAGTTCTTTGATGAGTTTTTCGGCTCTGTGTACTGATTCGTAGAGTACACACGGAACTTCACTTGCGAGAATTTTAGTTAACAAGGTTTTTCTTCCTTTTTTTGGAGGCAGGAAGCCATAGTAGGTGAACTCACTTGTATCACAATATGATCCAACAATAGTTGGCACGAGTGCGTTTGCACCAGGCAGAACATCGAATGGTATGTTAAGCTCTCGACACGCTTTAATAAGAGATTTTCATGGGTCAGACAAGCCTGGCGTTCCAGACTCTGAAACAACACCACAGTCCGAACTTTGCATTATATTGGTATAGTGGTTTAGTTTGCTTGTGTCTGTGAAGCTGGTTAGTGGGAGAAGTTTCTTGTCGGTATAATCTATATCATAGAGTCTACAGAGATCTTTGAATGTCCTTGTGTCTTCGCAAAAAAACGTGGTGAGCTCTTTGATGAGTCTCAATCCACGCAGCGTGATATCTTCCTTGTTGCCAATAGGCGTTGGTATGAAATAGAGCATTATGTTCTTTCAACAATTTTCCCCGAATCTCCAAATATGAGAACAGAAGGAATTCATAAAACATCTTTCCCGTCGATAATATAATCAATTTTCTCCAATAATTTTGGATCCATATCTGTTCGAGATTTATAGTTTGCTTCTCAAGCAAAATTAGCTGATGTAGAAATAAAAGGTTTCCCAAGGTAGGTAATAAATTCCTGCATTGGATGCTTTATTATTCTAACGCCAATTGTTTTATCCTCATATGCTGTTTCGTAAAGAGAGTATTCCTTCATCCCTTCTTTGGGGTGAAGTATATAGGTGATACCATGGTATTTGTTAAACGATTCTAGTATGTCATCGGGATTGGGTACGATGAAATTTTCAAAAATCCAATCAAAAGATGGAGCGATAATTGTCAGTTTCTTGCTAAGGTTTTTTTTCTTAATCATATTTATTTTTTCGATATTCGAGTGTGTGAAAAGTCATCATATTCCATAGAGTGTATCCGTTGGATATATGAATATTTTATTTTGCATAACCTCGCTCACAAAAAATTCTCTCTGTTGCATAAATTGATACAATGATATTACCTGCATGTGATATGCTATAGAATTTAAATGGCTAATGCGCTAACCGACGCCATATTTTATATAAAAAAGGACGATATACAATATCATATGATCATCAAAATACGACCTGTTTAGCTCCAAATCACTCTTTAAATAGTCCTACGTTGTAAAGGCGATGGTGTTGGTTGCCGGGTTCACCTCATCATAAGAAGTCTATGTTTTTTATTCATTTCTTTTTAAACTCTTCAATACAATTTCGATGGAGATAGTGGCTTGCTCATAGGTTTCCAGTCTCTCTGTCGCTAGCTCAGTAGAGATAAACAGCTTGTTCTCTTTCCTTGTCTATTAGATAGATAGCGCCAGCTACTAGCTTGTCGTTATGGGTTGCGATGTAGAGGTCTCCAGTTTTGTTTTGACGTAGCCGACGAATAAGTGCGGTAAACCGTTTGTGAGGTATGGCTCCAAATCCCTTGTTGTATCATGTTTTCTCGAGCAGATTGAAAAAGTCCTCTTCTTGTTTTCCCGTCGCAATAGAGCATGACACATTGTTTCTTTCTGCTTTCTTTATTCTGTTTCTGTGTTGTGTTGATAGGTGCTTTTGTAGTGTTTCTAGTGTCTTATTTATATCTAGGATATATGTACTTGGTGGAAGATTTTCTTTGTTTGAATTTATATATCATTCAGTAGATCTTGTCTTTTTGTGAGCTAGAAGCTTATTTCTAACGATGTCTCTTTCTTTGTCGGGCGTGTGTTTGTCGTTTATCTCCCCAACTATCGTGGTATCGCCAATTTGTATAAAGATGGGGTTTGTGTGTGAACATTGTTTGCTGAGTTCTTCGCGTACGTGTTGTATATTTTGTAGTTTGTTATTATTGATTCATAAAATTTGTACCCAAGCAAGTGTAATTCAAAACCTCCTTTTTTCCCACACTATCGCTTGATAGGTAGTTCAAAATAAGACGACATCGAGTGTTGGTTTGCGATATACGTCTTTATTTATTGTTTTTCGTATGCTAGACTGGTAGAAGTTATACATAGGCGTAGAGAGCATAAATGAACTAAGATATAGTACAATGACCAGAAATAGCAACTAAAAGATGGGGAATGATTGTGCATCCTGGGTCTTGTTTATAATTCTATTGTCTAATAAGTCAACACATCTGTTTGTTGTATGAACAAGTTTGTTGTTGGTTGTTTGCTGAAATAGAAAAAATCCGTAAAATGGCTATATGATGCTTTATTTCTCGCAAAACGGTTGGGTATGAAAATAAAATCAATAATGTTTTTTTTGTCTCTATGTTGTTTTGTTTGTCGTGACTTACATCTGTATTTGCCGTAGAGTTAAATAGCGGGAATGTACAGCAGTTAATTCATATAAGTACTTCATGGGGTATAACAAGTGCTTGGTTTGATTGAATCACAAGTATTGCGCCTGGGACGTTTTTGGATTACAATCCTTCGGTCCCAGAAATTCATTTTAATAATAGTTCTATATCGGTTTTAGAATCAGGAACCTTTGATTGATGGTCTAATTTAACCTCTTTAGATATTAGTGGTCTTCCATTAATCAGCATAGAGCCGTGAGCATTCTTATGATTAGACAACGTCACCGCTCTTACTATGAACAGTAATGTATCGACTGGTTTTGTTTTGGAGTCTTGAGTTTTTATGGGATTGCCTAATTTACACTCTTTTATGATAGAGGGGTCTTCTGTAACTTCAATAGAACCGTGAGCATTTTTGTGACTCACTAGTGTAAACAGTGCAATGCTATATAGTTTACCTTTGCTTACGCATCTTGCATCGTGAACGTTCTTGTGATTAGATAATTTACAGACCCTTGGGATAGCCGAATCTAGGGCATTAACGACTATGGATGTGTGAACATTCTTGTGATTAGATAATTTGCGTTTGCTTAATATGAGCGATGAGAGTGTTTCTAATTTTGATTTATGAGTGTTCGTCTGAATGGAGAATTTACAAGAGCTTGATCTTGTTGGGTTTCCCGTCCAACACCTAAAACCATGAATTTTTTCTGACCTATCAGCCGTTCAAAACCTTCAGTTAGCTAATAATCATATTGATCAGCTAGATGCCTGATTATTCTTGGGGCTAAGTCAATTACAAACTCTAAACTTATCATTAAATCGTATTGGTAGCTTGCCAGACTGAGTCTTTGATTGAGTAAACTGACTACAGAGTTTAGATCTCTGAGGCAACCAGTTAAAAAGCATAGATGATGGTTTTTTTTCTGGTATGGTATGATTGCAAACATTAAACCTCAATGATAATAAGTTAACGGTGATAGGTAGTGGTTTGTTTCTGGGAATTGTATGATTGCAGAATTTAAATTTATCATCAAATCAATTGAAAAGCATGGATAGTAAATTGTTTGATGATTTACCGAATCTACAGTCATTAAATTTGTCTTTTAATCAATTGACGACGCTAGGTGTTTGAGTGTTTTCATTGCTCCATAATGTAACATATCTAAATCTTGGTTACAATAGTATTAGCAGTTTTCCTAGTGGAATATTTGGCTGACTAAGTAGTTTATATAGTTTATACTTTCACAATAATCGTATAACGAATATTAATGCCTCACTGTTTGAATGATTGAATAGTTTGGCTGATTTGCAGATATGGAATGATCCTATAGAGACCATTTCCCCAGGAATATTTAATGGATTGAATAGTTTGATATCTGTATCTTTAAGCAGCAATTGTGCTTCTGATTGAACACAATATATTGCCTCGATAAGATGATATGACATAGTATTGGACAATACCTATTGTGTGCCAGTTGTGGGTGGTGATCCAAGGGATTTTATGACTGCTCTTTCTGCGCATGGGTATGCATATAATGCCAATTGATATGTGCAATGATCAGCGAGTATTTGACTCAATGCATCGTGAGCAGTAAGTACAATCCTCGTGCCACTTGTGATGGCATCTCAAAATCCTAACATGTATTCAGAGGACTACTATCAGAACAAAGTAGAGGTGCAATATGAAATATGAACCAATATTACATGGAACGGTAATGCATATACAGGAATCCTTAATAATCCAGAGTTATATAATACATGAAACGTTCCATGATGAGTAGAGGTTGTTGCATTAACAAGATTTGGAGCCCTAACTCACGAGATAGATTTCGACAAACCAATTACCGTGAGAATACCGGTGTTGGGTAAAAACGTATGAGATCATTTGGGTGTTTATAGTAGCGAGGAAGAAAGCATCTATGGGGTGAATTGACCGAAATGGGTCTTTGAAGAAACAGGGACCGTGGAAAATTATAATGAATTGCCATATGTTGTATTTACTACTACTCATGCAAGTCGATGGGCTATTGGCGATGTTACGCCGCAAACCCCACCGGACACTACACCACCAATAGGCACTATAACATATAATCCTAGTACAGCTACGACAGATAGTGTTACTGCAACGTTGGCGTTGAATGAGTCGTGAGTTGTGACAAATAACTCATGAAGTAATGAGTATGTGTTTACGGGAAATGGAGAGTTTACATTTACGTTTGCTGATTTAGCATGAAATACAGGTAAGGCGGTTGCTACTGTTACATGGATATATGTTCCAGAGAAGCATGTTTCTTTTGGTGGTGGATGATGAGGCGAAGTTGGCCCAATTCTGCCAATTGTTCATCCTGTTATCCCTGTTGTGTATACATGATTTTGATTTGCATGATGACAAGCCCTCTTTTCTGGAAGCGTAATCTTAGCTGATGTTCTTAGTTCTTGTGATAATCTACAGTGAGAAACTAATAAATCATATTGTTTTGCATTTAGCATTTGATCTACCACTAAAACAACATTAGAAGATGCTGAGTATAATAGGGAAATTAGGAGATCAGAACTTGCTAAGATGGTGTCAGAGTATGCAGTACAAATTTTGCATCAAGTCCCAGAACAAGGTAAAACATGTCACCACTATAATGATGTAACATCAAGATATAAAACCATGGATCCATATATAACAATGGTTTGTGCGTTGGGTCTGATGTGAGTAGATAATAATGGAGACCAGATGATACACTTTAGACCAAAAGATCTTGTAACGAGAGGCGAGTATATGACTGTGCTTTCGAGGATGTTATACGGAAGAAAATATGATATTTCTGACGATGAGATAGGGAAGGTTCCTTTTTATCAGTATCATCTGGACAATCTCGTTTCACAAGGCATTTTTAATCATAGATTGCCAGAAATAGAAGTACAAAGATATATGGTATTTTATACTTTGTATAGGCTGGCAAACAAGATGGTTCTTTGACTTTTCTAGGATGATTGGGGATTGTGATACTCAAAAACATGCTTCGGTGTGTTTTTGGTTTTAAATTAAAGCCTTTTATCTTCTTGGTGTTGTCGAGCTTCTTTTGTGTTTGTGTGACTAACTGTTGCAATTTATCCATGGTTTGTTACTATCTCAGCTCTCAATATATATTCAGATGGCACTATGCCAGAGTGGTCTAATGGCGGGATCTGCAAAGTCTTCGTTCGTGGGTTCGAATCCCACTGGTGCCTAAAATTAATTACGAATTGAAAATTACAAATTACGCAAAATAGTTGTGTGTTATTTATTATTACTTACCCATCTCACGTATGGAAAGAAAAACAATTGAAGTATCTGAAGATCTCTACAATGCTGTTCAGAAACTAAAAGAAGTATTTCATCAACTTACAGGTCAAGAAATTACAAAGGATGAGGATGTTCTTTCTATCCTAATAGGAGGGTTTATTGATTCTCTTAATCAGAGTGCTGCTCCGCAATCTACAGAAGTTGAACAACCGTCTGGCATTATAACTGAATAAGTTTGCTTGATTGTTTTTTCGAAGGATTCCAAACAATACTATTGCATCTAAAAGCATTAGATAGGAAGGAAATCATATTTCGCTGAATGAAAAACTTTGTGCTGCAAGTAGGCTTGTAGACATGGCTAGAAATGCAGTAGCGTATATAATTTTGGATTCGGTTCCTGGGTGGTGCCAAACTTTTTTTATCGTTGGAATTGCTGCAAACGTATCACTAACGATTGCGAAGATGATTGCGAAATTGGCGTTTTGGGTGTGTCGCCATAAGAGCAATGCGAGGAGAGAAAACGCACCACACATATAATCGAACAAGCTTAGCTTTCGATATGATTTTTTATAGAAACAAGCTATTATAAATATAACAAGAGGTCAAAACCCAATCATGAAAACAGGTAACGCGGACCAGCGAGCGCCATTAACGACTGATGCAATGCATGCTATGAGTGGGGCTAATGCCCAGAAAAACCACGTGATCTTATTTGGTTTGGTGGATCAGGTGTATATGCTTTTGATGTAGGAAACATGTCAGGTGCTACTTATTATTGCTCACAATATTGGTAGGTATTGTATCATGTTTCGTACGATCTAGTCTAAAATTATACAATTTTATCGGTAAATAGTATCCCATCAAGGTGGTCTATTTCATGTTGGATAATAACGGAACTCATGTTGGATAGTTTCTTTGTGTGTTCTTTCCCATCTGGCGTGGTGTATGTAACTTTAATATGACGATGTCTAAGAACATCACCCTTTACTCAAGGGAGAGATAGGCATGCCTCCTCAAAAAGAAATTTTTCATCAGATTTTCGTATAATGGTTGGGTTTATCATGACAGTGTCTCCAATACAAGTTGCTTCTTCTTCGTCTTTATCATCCCAGAATGAAACTGCGATAATCCTTTGTGAGACTCATATTTGAGGGGCAGCGAGACCGACTCATTCGAATTCGTACATTTTATCGAGTATAATATCAGAAAACTCCTTAATATCCTTGGTTATTTTGGTAACTGGCTTGGAAACGGCTCTAAGAATAGGATTTCTTTCGCCTATTTCGAGACTGTAGAGTTCTTTCATGGTGTATTGTGTAGAGAAATAAGTACAAAAGCTCTAAAACAGAACATAGAGAAAAGACCTTGAAAATCAAATGGGAAATCCTAGTATTAGATTTCGTCCGTAAGGACATCCATTCAACCAGATTTGTGGAGAGATGGCAGAGCGGTTGAATGCGACTGTCTTGAAAACAGTTGTCCCTTTACGGGGACCGTGGGTTCGAATCCCTCTCTCTCCGCCATTTATACTCTTTTGTATATATGCCAAAATATCGTAGAAATCAGTATATTATCAAATTCCTTGTTACATTATTTAATTTACTATTATTCAACTACCTCATTATCTATGCGGATAAATTCCAAGTCTCCTTGGATAATTTGCCAGTTAAGGCAAGCTTCTTGGGAACAACAGCTGGTGAAAACGTTGCTGTAAGGCTAGATAATGTTATTATCGATGACTCTCAACACGATGGTAATATTACGTATGTGATTAAGGCGGGAGATAGTTTGTCTTCTATCGCACAAGACGTGGGAACAACAGTAGATAATATTAGAAGAGTAAATGGGTTGGGTGCTAATGCTGAGGTTTCATCTAATGGAAGTATAGTAAACAAAGAAAAAATAGTATTACATAGATTGACTATTAGTCAGTTGCCTGGTATCATTGTGGCGATGGACACAACGACATCTGTTGCGGAATTTGCGAAAGCATATTCGTTGAATGAAGAAGATATTAAGTCTCTAAATAATATTGCAGACAGTAAAACAGTGTTGCATGCTGGTGATGAGTTGTTCTTGACTATCAGCGAAAAGGATGCTATCAAGAAGTGAATTTTGGATGCGCCACAAGTAGAACAACCACAAGTTGTAAAAGATACAAGCACGCCATCTGTAGTTAAGCCAGTTGCGAAATCGATGCCATCTTCACCTGCTGTGAAGCCTATTGCTAAGGCATCAGCGAAGATCATTCGTGCTGCGACAAACGATATCATAGATTACGATGAGGGAACGATTCTGTCAAGTTGGTTCCAAAAGGATAAATGATATGGTGGATTCGCTGCCGGCTATTGTACGAGTTATGCTGCATCAAGAAGAAAAGATATATTTGACGATCCAGATAGGGCATTTAGAGGAAACGCTGGTAAGTGGTATGCTAATGCTAAGGCGGCAGGGAATAAGGTTGGTACAACGCCAAAAATTGGTGCTATCGTTGTGTTCGCCCCTGGAAGATGAGCAAGTAGTTATGGGCACGTAGGAATTGTCGAAGAAGTTGATGTTAAAAACAATAAAATCATAGTCTCAGATATGAACTATAGATGAAGAAATATTGTTACTAAGCGCGTGGTTGATATGGATCTCCCTATCGGATATGTGTATTAATTATACATTATAGATTATAATATTATGAGAGGGCGCCAATGGCGTCTTTTCATTTTCTTGACATAATAGCTAAACCATTTAAAGAGAGACCGGTCTCCGAATTTACTGTCGATTTTGGAAAAGAAAAGCATATACTAAAACTCTTATTTATATTCCATCTATATCTGTATGACAACGCAAAAGAGAAGACCATTGAGACGTGTTTATATGTGAGGGGCTCGCCAACATAATGATATTCGTATTTCTGTTCCTGGATGGTTGGGAAATATACGAAACAAGTTGGTAGATTTATTTCATAGTGCAGAGGGTGCTTGGAAATGAATAGCTATCGTGGTGGCTATACTCTTGGGAATATTGTGGTTGTGGTTTTATGTGGTAGTGGTAAGATCACTCCCAGATTTTGATAAAATAAAACAATGATTTTCGCAAACAACAGTTATCACAGATAGAAACGGGAAGAATCTTTATAAGATATTTGCACAAGATAGAGAGTATGTTCCGTATTCTGGTCTTTCAGAGCCTTTAATTCATGCTATTATTTCAGCAGAGGATAAAGATTTTTGGACAAATCAATGAGTGGATTATAGAGGTATATTGAGAGCATGATTGAGTGCGTTAACGAAGTGAAACTTACAATGACCAGGTGGATCTACAATTACACAACAACTTATTAAAAATATGTTGCTCACGAGTGATAAGAGTATAATAAGAAAAGCTAAAGAGATAGTGCTTGCTACAAGAATTGATGACTATCTTAAGAAAGAAGTAGAGAAGGAAGCTCCAGGTATATCATGAAAAGAAGAACAAAGAGCAACAAAGCAAAAAATATTGGAAATGTATTTAAATTATATTTTCTTGGGTAACAATGCCTATGGTGTAGAAGCAGCATCTAAGACGTATTTTGGTAAGAGTGCAAAAGACTTGGACGTCATGGAGTCTGCTGTTTTGGCTTCTATGCCCCAATCTCCGTCGACACTAAATCCATATAGAAACGTAGATCGTTTGATGGGGATTCTTACTGTTAAGGACGCAAGTACTGATAAAGATGCCAGCGCTGTTACGTGAGTTGTCCAACAAGCACAAAAACAATTCATCACAGCTATAAATACATCTTCTAGAAGTATAAGTAAATCTTCAGACTGAGTGAGTTCTTGGTTGGAGGCTCGTGGTGATTTTACGGTAGAGGTTAATAATAAAAAATATGATGTTACATATACTCCTGGTAGAAAAGATTACGTCTTAGGTAGAATGTTTGAAGATGGATATATAAAAGAAGCCGATATTAAACAAGCAGCACAAGAGGGTGTGGACTATATTTTTAAGAATCTTCATATGGATATTCAGGCGCCGCATTTTGTTTTCTGGATTCAGGACTTGTTGAAATGATCGTGATGTGAAAAGAATGTTGTTGGTAAGTGCTTTACTGATGATGAGCTTGCTAAGTGATGATTTACTATTAAAACAACGCTAGATCTTGATGCACAAATTATGGCAGAAAAAAGCATTACAGATAATATGACTACAATTCGTGGATATGGAGCTAACAATAGTTCGTTGGTTTATCTCGATTCTCGTGATGGTGATGTGTTGGCCTATGTTGGTTCTGCTGACTTCAATGGGTCTGGTATAGATGGCAAGGTAGATATGGTTCAACAACAAAGACAACCCGGATCTTCTATTAAACCATTAGTTTATGCCTATGGGTTTATGAATCTACCATTGACTATGGATACGCCGATATATGATACGAAGACAACGCTTGGGAAAGATACACCAAATGATAATGACTGACTTTTCATGGGGCCAATGCCTTTGAAGAGAGCATTGTGATATAGTAGAAATATTCCCGCTATTAAAATGTATTTTGCCGTTGGTGAACAAGAAAAATTAGTACCATATCTTAATAGCATTGGTATTGATTCATATAATACGAAAACCGATTATGGATATCCTATGGCTATAGGTTCTGCTGAGTTGAAGATGTTGGAACTTGCAAATGCATATGCGCACTTGAGCGCTATGTGACGTCCTGCAAAAATAAATCCGATATTAGAGATTAGATGACCAGATGGACAAATTATCTATCAGAAGCAGCCAGAACAACAAACGCAGGTTATCCCCCAAGGAGTCGCTTACTTAATGTGGAAAATACTTTCAGATGGTGCAAACTTACCATCTGCTTGGGTAAATAACTTTTTGGTGCGTTGATTGGTATATGCAAATAAATCAGGCACGACAGATATGGTTGATGCAAAGACAGGGAAGAAATATCCAAGAGATTGATGGTTGGTGTGATATACTCCATCAAAAGTTGCTATTTTCCGAGCGGGTAATACCCAGGGAAATCCTATGAATCTCAATGCATATGGGTGATGGGTAAACGGGAAAACGTTTAGACAATTTTTCACTCAGCTCGTTGCTGCTAAAAAAATCCAAACAGAAGATGTCTCACCGGTTGAAGTGAAGAATGTTACGATATCGAAAGTATCGTGAAAACTGGCTTCCGATAGTACGCCAGAGGTGTATAAGGTTAATACAATGTGATATATTAATACATTGCCGTCTATGATGGATGATTCGTTAGTGCCTATCCAAATTGATAAAGCATGTATGGGGAAGGTTACAGATGCAACACCAAGATCAGATGTGATAAGTACCTATATTGTTAAACCAGAATCGTTTATGCCAAATGGTATGGATTTGGCCGATATTACTACGTGGTTTACTTCCCTCTTAGCAACCGGAGCGACTGCTTCTCAGGTGACAGGAGCTGCAGAGTATTCATTCAACGCTTTAGTTTTGAAAGCGCCTGATAATGTGTGTTCTGATCGTCCTTTATTGGCACAGGATACATCGATAGCTATCAATATCAGAAAGCCTGACGACGGAGCATGAGTAAGCTCCACATTCAATGTTTGGTATGATGTAACATCACCTAAACCTATAGTTAGCGTTAGGGTTTTGGTTGACGATATGAATGTTTGAGAGTTCGCATATCCTGGAGGTAAAACGACATTGTCTGACATTAAAAAGGCAACGTTGCCTACATCTTGAGCTAGTCATACGCTTACGGTAATAGCGCTTAATCAAGATGGTGGATACAACAAGAAAACAATCACGATCCACGCCGCATCAGAAGATACAACGCCTCCTCAATTATTGGGAGATAAGGTTTCTGTTATTAAAAGATGAGAGAATAGTTATGACGTTACCTTGCTGTTTGTTGATGATTCATCAGCCGTAAAGTGATGATCTCTAAGTATGAAGAATGGAGTTCTTCTTAAGAAATTTGATGGAAGTGTGGTTACGCTCAATATTCAGGTGCCACAAGAATTAGTCTATCAAGTGACAGACACGTCTGGTAATACGAAAAATGGATCTGTAGATGTTGCGAAATATGTGAAATAATTTCTATAATCAACTTTGTGCTAAGTATGCTTCCTTTGTAGTAACCACTACTTGTAATCAGTGGTCTAATCAGGTTATCTCTTTGAAAGCCTGTTCTACGGTTATTCTATTTTCTGGTTTTTGCAAAATGCTACCATGGAGTTTATTGAATACATAGAGTATTCATTCATCTGTTGTGGTTTCTAAGATGCATGAATTGGTAAGCATAGATCTGAGTGTTGGCTTAACACTTGCATGTTTTGCTATTTGGTGGAGAAGACCGCCAACAGCGTCATTATCTTGTCACTCAATTTCATTGTCTTCAGGTTGTATATTTTGTGCTTCATTGTCGGAGATTGTAGTGGTGTTTTGTGATTCTACCACGGTTTCATTGTTGGTATTAGCTTTTATAGCCGAAGGCTGTGCTTTTGTTGGTTGTTGAATTGGCGTGCTGGTAGATTGTTGTTGTGGGTGCATGCTTGTATGTATCTCCATTTTCAAGAGCACCGCAGGAAGAGGGAAGCTCTTGAGGCCATATGCTATACGTTTCATTGTTTCAGCACACGCAACATATCAATCTATGTTTTCAGAAAAATGTTCTTCTATAAATACCAAACACTGTTTTACAAAGTTGCTAATATCGACGCCTGTATCGTGTAAGGTGTCTACTATATGGAAGGATGTAGTTTCGTCGTTTGCTATAAGTGCAGCCAAGAATCATTGTACTAACTGGTCTGATGCTACACCGAGAAAACTTGTAACATGTTCTTGTGTTATGTCTCAGAGTACACTCACTTGGTCGAGGTATTTTACCGCATCACGCGCACATCCATCTGATATTTTACCAATACTTGTAAGTGCTTCTTCTGTGTAAACAATGTGTTCTTTTTCGCATATATTTTTCAGATGTTTCACGAGGTCGTCTGTTGGTATTTTTTTGAATGTGAATACCTGGCAGCGAGATATAATAGTCTCTGGTACTTTATTTATTTCTGTCGTAGCTAGTATAAATACAAGGTATGAAGGGGGTTCTTCCATGATTTTAAGAAGCGCATTGAATGCATTTCTTGAGAGCATATGTACTTCATCTATAATATATACCTTCTTTTTTAGTTGACTCGGTGGGTATGGAGCTTTGTCTATAATTTCTTCTCTTACGTTGTCTACTGATGTGTGAGATGCAGCATCTATTTCTACAACGTCTATTGTTTTGTTTGCGTTGATAAGTAAACAGCTTTCACATTGATTACATGGGTTCCCGTCTTTCGTATTAGTACAATTGATTGCTTTTGCAAAAATACGAGCAGTAGATGTTTTCCCCGTACCTCTAGGTCAATAAAAAAGAATGTTGTTGTGTTTTGTTTCGCTTGAAAGCACCTTGGGCTTCAAGATGTTGGTTATATGTTCTTGCTTGATGAGTTCGTCGAACGTCTGAGGACGATATGTTAGGTAGAGTGCCATGTTTGATCGTTGATAAGAGATATATAATCTAGTTATACGGTATAGGTGTCTATTTTCAAATAGTATTTTGAGGGAGCTTTGGTATAGTTAGATAAGAGTAGTTTACCATTAGAACGCCAAAATGCAGGTTAGATTGGATAAATACATAGCACAGTTGTGATTAATCTCTAGGAGAGCTCTACCAAAGGTTATCTCAGAGTGAATCATTGCGGTAGATTGAGAGATCGTCTATAAGTGTGATGCTAAAATATCATATGGTCAAACCATAACGTATATGGGGGAAGATATTGTCGTACTTGAAAATATCTATATAGCCATCAATAAGCCAGCTGGTTACATATGCAGCGACATTGAAGAGCACTGACATGCCTCATATAGAGATCTTTTGGAGGACTGTCCATACAAAGAAATGGTACACGTTGCGGGGAGATTAGATCAAGACACAGAATGACTTGTTCTGTGTTCTAGTGACGGGAAACGAATTCATCAAATTATTTCTCCAAAAAAACATTTAGAAAAGGAATATCACGTAGAGCTGGAAAATGATATTTCAGATGCAGATTTGCGCGTTCTCGAAAAGGGTGTTGGTTTGGATGATGGGTATCAAACATTACCAGCTAAGGTAACTCGTATAGATGCAAAAACCATCACACTCATTATAACCGAATGAAAATATCATCAGGTAAAAAGAATGCTAGAGGCTGTTTGAAATAAGGTTGTCTACCTCCGTCGTGATAGAATAGGAAATTGGACAACAGAAGGTTTGGAAAAAAGGAAGTGGAAACAATTAGAAATGTAAATTATAAAAAGAACTTTATTCAACATAAATATATCTCATATCATCAGCGTTTTTATTGACGGTACAATTTCAGCTTCCATCGTTGTATGTTAAACAAGAATTGGCGTCATTTCCAGCGAGACACGCATCGTTTGGGGTATTTGTGAATGATGTTTTGTTACACATAAATTTTTCATAAGTTTGGGGTGTTCATCATGCTCGTCATTCATCGTGAATAGCACCAATGGATCATAACCAAGGGGATCAATTGGGAGTAAATCATGCATCACTTTTCCCTTCTCAGTCTCGTGTTGGGTAGTTCGATCACCCAAGAGCAGTATTTACTACCCAGTTTGTACTAGCTCAATCTGATTCTGATCTTGCAATCAATACAACTGCGTTTATTGGAAGTGTATGCCAATCGTTTTCTGATCCATTTCTTGATAGAAATATTGCTTCATATCCATGGATATTGTTGTTGTCTCAACATACATCGTCATTTATTCGTCGACTAGATGAATTGTCGCTGTCGAGGGGTATACTGGTCATATATTTTGGTAGAATAACTTGCATCAAATAGAGGTTGTTGTTGTTGCTTGTTGAGTCGTTATTGTCTGGGTTATAGTCTGTGTAGCAATCACCACCATCTCTATAACTTGTTAGGGAATATGATGTGTCTCAGTCGTTGGCGAAATTCTTTAGTCAGTTATATCCTCAATTATCCTCTTTATAAATAGCCAGTGCTGTCGCTATTTGGTGTAGGTCTGCTTTTCTTTTGGTATCTCTGGCGCGCGCTTGTACTGATTGAAGTCTTGGAATTAATGCAGCAGCAAGAATACCTATTATCACGACGACAATAAGCATTTCAATGAGGGTAAATGATTTATTTTGTTTGTGGCGCATAGGCGTCTTGTAGGTAATTATTATTTATTATGAGCTTCAAGGTAGGTTTTAGTAGCATCAATTGAAGAGAAACCATAGGTACTTACTGAGCCATTATCTCTATTGAAGAAGAACCTGTTGTCTTGTTTGAAGATACCAAATTTCTTTCCATTTGGTGCTGTGTATATGATGCGATTTTGTTTTTCTAGAAAGTTTTCAAGTGCCTGTACTGATGCAAATCATGATTTAGCAGTCTTGCTATATCGATATTGACTGTCGTTTGTTTGGTAGATAGGGTATGATTTACCAGAGGCTGTCGTGTAGTTCGTGAGGAGAGTATATGTTCTTGTGTTTACTGTCAGTACTGGCGGAGTAACGATTATTGTTGGTTGTGTAACGATAGGTATGTTGGCCATAGATGGATCGTTCCATACTTTTACAAAATTTGTATAGAAGTTATCTAAGATTGCTCACTTGGCTCTTTCTGTAGGAGTCTGTGACCCGCTTTGATATACAGCCACCCATCCTGCATCAGCTTGTTGTATATATTGGAGAAATCCTTGATTTCCAGATTGAGACCAAAGCCAAGCATTTGCCACGAGCTTTTTGAATGTACCTTCTGTTTGGGCGAGTTCATATGATTGGAGCCACACTGTTGTGTTTGCGTCTGGTTGCGCACTTGTATTTACTGACGAAAGTGTCACTTGACCATAATTTCCAGCAGCCTTGGTCATGGCCATAGCGTAATCTGCCATGTCTTCTGGAGATAAAGCAAACGTCTTCGCTGTTGTTCAGAGGGCTACTACACAAAGTGCTACAATACACAAAAACTTTTTTCGCATTGTTTAGGGGGAAAGTTATTAAATATATTGCATAAATAGCATTTTTTGTGTAGTATGCAAGTAGAAATGGTTTTATTCTACTTTTAAAGATGACTATAATAGCGCTGGATTGGTGAAGAAAACATATATGATTAGCATACGCTAAGGATTCTCAAAGTATTGTTTTTCCAATAGGATCTTTGGATAACACACCAGATGTTATGTATTCGTTAGCACACATTTTTGCTGAGCGCGGTGTTACTACCTTGGTTTTGGGGTATCCATCTAAACAACAAGATGTTCAAAGAAGCATAGACTCTTTTATTAAACAGCTGTCGTTATTTATTTCTCCTGAGTGTCAAATACACAAGGTGAATGAAGATTATACTAGCGTACAGGCAATGAATCATCTTTGAACACAAAAAAAAACCGCTGCCGAAGATAGTCTAGCAGCGGTCTATATTATGGAGAATCGAATTAAGCAGCAGGTGGATTAGTCGGTTTTGGTGTTGGAGTTGGAACGACTGTCGGAGTTGTTGTGTCTGTTTCTGTGGGAGCCTCTGGTGCTTCTTTTTTCTTTGCTTTGAGGGCAAATACGATAACGAGTACTATAAATCCTCCTCATACAATTCACGCTATGATACCGACTATTTTCAATATCGTTCGAAGAGTGCTTGAAGATGCTGTGGTTCATGTGGTACTTACAACAACACTTCCTGTTTGTGTTGTAGCAGATTTACAACTTGTTCCTGGAATGTCATAGAAATTTACGATGATACAAATTTCTTCGGCTAGTTGAGCTATATCGACAACATCTAAATGTTTTTTTTGTTGTTCGTCTTGTCATACAAGAATGATTTGATCCAAGTCTTTTTTTATCTTTTGTTTGTCTCCATTTGCATTCTCGAGGTCTTCAAATAGTTTTGCAACCTCTCATTTGCGAGCAGATGGAATAAGACTTATTATGCTTGTCTTAGCTTGCTTGTAGTCGTTCCCTCCTTCTGCTGCTACTACCGTCTTATCAGTTAAGCTAGCGGCTATGATGTTTAGTTGTCCCAATGTCATGCCATCAATGTTTGATTGGTTTTTTTTGATTTCGTCTTCTAGTTGGAGGACAAGAGGTGCTGTATCGTCTCATTGTACCAAGGCATTTCTTAATGATAGAAGGGTCGTCTTGATACTTGGTAACGAGTCTTTCAACGATTCTATTGTTTCATTAATTGTTTTATATGTTCACTCTTTATCTGGACTGAGTTGGATGTTATAGTCCAAGAAGTTGATTGGTATATCTTTAGTTAAAAGTTGTCCATTTACTTCATAGTATACTCTCGCAATGGTAGACTCTGCTCTTGGGTTCTTGTACTCATAAAGTGTGTCTGTATTACAAGCTATGTCTCTATTCATGTCTGGCTTCCCATCTCATCTGCTGTCTACTGATATGTCTGTATCAATGAAACAATCACCACTGCTATATGTTACATAAAAGAGAACCTTGTTATTGAGGCTGTTTCAGATAGTGACAGCTCAGCTCTCGTTTGGCGCAGGGAGTGTTACAATACCGATGCTATTGGTTGGTTGTGGTCATGTGATTGTAATAACTCCTCCTGTAATTGATGAGTTTCCACCTGTATCAATTACTTCATATCTGATCGGATAATTCCCTGTTGTAGGGTAGTCTTTGGTAAAGTATGTTTGATTTTCGATAAGCCGCGATGGATTACTGCGGCATGTTCTCATGTCTGCACAAAATTTCGTAGAAGTTGCATCCCCATAGCTTGTATCTCTCACTATTAATGTATTACCCAAGATTGAATATAGGAAATTAGCTTTTACTCATTTTTCAATGTTGATTGTTTCTCATATAGACATGCCAACATGTTGTCTATATGTGACTTTTGCCTTTGGGGTATAGGTCCCTGGCGTTTTGTAAATATATTTGATGTGGTCGTCTTTGGTTGTTTGATCTCGTACTCCATCTCAATCAAAATCATATGATATTGTTCTATTTGCTTCGAAATCCTTTCTTTCTGAAAGAATCTTTGATACAACACTTAGTGTGACGGCGTCTCATACCTTAGCGTTTGTGTTGTCTACTTTTAGAGTAACGATAGGAATATCTGGTGTGTTGCTTGCGTCGGGTGTGAATAATATAACTGGTCATTTTCATAGGAGATCTTCGCTCTTTGTGCTAGCTCCGTCGTTGTCGTATACCTCTACGCCGAATCTATACTCGCCAGGTATTCTATCGAGAGAGAAGTAAGCGTATGGTATATTGCTAGGCGTATATTTCACCTCTAACCATCTATTTGGATCGTCTGTATTGTAGTAATACCATTTGTATTTACTTATCGAACCGTCTGCGTCACTCGCATTTGTAGCGTCTATCTTAATGGCTAATTTGTCTGTAGATGTACTTGAGATGTCTTTGTTTGCTGCTTGTCAGATACCTATACCATATGTGTTGCCAATTTGTGGAAACGACATTACTACATTTTGCAATATTGGTTTCGCATTGTTGATTGTGAACCAGATTCTTGAACTAGCTGTCTTATTGATATTGGTGTCTTCTACAGTGAAATCGACATAGTGACATCCTAGTTCATTTGGTTTATAACCATACTGTTGTCTTTCAGTTGTTTCTCATCCTTCTGGTTTGAAGTGGAAGAGGAGATTTTCAGTACCTCATTTTACGTTAACCGATTTCGTAGCATCTATTGTGAGATTGGTGTATCTGTCTACAGCATAAGCTGGTTGTGGCACTTGGTTTTCATCCGTACATGTTTGTTCTGGTATGAGCATGTTGGATTTTTCGTCTGTGACAATATATCAAGGGATAGGACTATTTGCTTCCCCCACGAATGCATTAGTACTGACGTCATTTGACTCGCCGTCTGCATTGGTAACTGTTAATTTAACAGTATAATTCCCTATCTTTGAATATGTGTGAGTTAAGTGGTCTGTTTGTATTGTTCTGCTAGTTCCATCTCCAAAATCCCATGTGTAGTTTTCAACAGGCCTATTAGTTTGTGCCACGAATATCATAGGAGTAGTCAATTTTGCTGATATTGGTTGTAATTTGATAATTGGTCTTAACGCTGATTGTACAGAAATGTCTTTGGTAAGTTGTGTCATGTTGCCATAATTATCCTTGACGGTTAATGTAACCTTATAGTCTCCCTTTTCTTTAAATGAAACAGCTATTCTTTTATTTGCATCAAGAGACTGGTCTATTGACACATTATCATTGTTTGAGAACGACCATTCGTATGAGAGAGCATCATTCCCATTTGCTGTGTCTATATCGTAACTTGGAGATGCGTCAAGTGTGAACTGTGAAGGAAGTTTTCGTTGTTTTGTTGCTTCCATTGTGAATTGTGGTACAGGAGGTGTTGATCAAACCTGTAGTGTAACCGCGTCTTCGTTTGTATTCCCAAGCTGGTCTACCACTTTAAGCATTACTCTATAGGTGCCAGGCTTTGCAAATTTTTGTTGAAAAGTTTTAACCTTTTGTTTTGTGATTTCATTCCCATCTGCATCGGTAATGCTCCATGAGTAGGAAGAGAGTGTGGATTGTACAGAGTATGATGTAGATGCATCAAATGCATAAGTAGAAGAAGTGGTCCCATCGGTGGGAGTAACCTTAATTGTTGCGATAGGATCTGCAATCAATATCGTTGAGGTATTCTCTATTGTGTTGTTTTCATTGTCCGACGTGCTTAGTGTAATCGTATATGCTCAGTTTTCTGCGATCCTTAATTTAAAACTTCCTGGATATCCGTTTCATCCGTTCTTATATAAAATACCTCAATCGCTATTTAGTACTTGCCATTGGTACTTCATAATTTGTCTCCCCCCTAGTGGAGTAGACGCGCTTCCATCTATAAGAAGTCAGTCGCTAGCTTCTTGTGAGGCGAATTTAATTGGTATATCCTCATTTAGTTTTTTGCTGTTTACAAGTATGATAAGGTTAGCTGCTTTGGGTCATACGTTTATACTTGTGTCTGCTGTCCCATCAAAGATTCATTGTGTGTCGGCGTTGGCGCTTCTTACTGTAAGGTGTACTACATAATTTCATTCTTTCTTGAAGGTGTATTTTACTACAGGTCATCTCCCTATGGATTGTTCTACGCCGTCCGTATCAGTGAAATACCAGAAGTAATTGTTTGATGGAATTGTTGTCTTAGAGGCATCATCACTACTTCCTCTTGCATCGAATGTAACAGTAAGTGGTGCTGATCATGATGCTGGATTTGCTACGATCTTTGCCTTTACTGTATATGAATTTTGTATTTCATTCGTGAGGGTGTCTAATTCGTTTAGACAGTTGTTTGTAAAAAATGACATTGTGTCGACGTCATACTTAGAGGAAAGTTGTTGTGTTACTACACGACACGATTCATATGTTTGTTTGTTTTTTGCTGTTTGTGGGAAAAAGTTAAATACAACACCAAAGTCTTTCGCTAATTGTGTAAATGTTCATGTAGGAACTGCTTGTCAATTATCTTTTAGGGCATTTATTTTGTAGAATATGCCCTGGATGTCATTCCATTGTGTCGCAAACTTATAGTTTGGTTTATACTCTGCAGGTATCTGCGCTTCGGCAGAAGGTATATATATGGCCTGCAGCGACACAATACTGATCATGACTATTCCTTCGATAATCTTGTGTGATAGTTTCATGGTGTGTATGAGAGAAAACAAAATGTGTCTATAGTATAGGTATAATCTGCTATATTTCAAAAAAGCTAGGGTCCGGAAGGTATTGGTTATTGTTTTATAGTGAATGTTGGAATAATAGTTGTTTTTTATGTTGACATTGTTTGTTATGTTGTTTTTGTGTGTGTCGAGAGGGTGGAGTTTTTCGTGGGAAATACGTTGATGGTTTATATCAACGTTATTGTTTTTATGAATAATAAAAAAAGTCGGCTCTTGTGAGCTCGACCTTTTAGAGAAATGAAATGTGTTATTTTGTTGTTCTGAATCTATACACAACATATACCAACATAAGTAAGAATGTACTCATGAGTACGATATTTAATTCTGCACCAGTTGCAGGAGTTCCCTTTCCTGGAGCAATAGTTACAACGTCGATTTTTACTGATAATATTTTTTCTGCTCCTGTAGGAGTACCAGTTTTATCTAGCGCTATAATTTTAATACCATATAGTCCCTTCTTTCCAAGAATGAATTTGTATGTTCCTTTAGAAACGAGTTCACTTCCAACGCTTGTGAATTTCTTTTCTGATCCCTCTTTAGAAGAGAAGCTAAATTTTTCAGCAGTTGCGATTGGTTGCCATGTGAGTGTTATCTGACTACCAGATATTTCATATGTAACATTCGCGCTTTCCATATCAGAGTTGCCGAAACTGCTTCCAGAACTATTCATATTAGAAGCAATTACGCTGTCGCTAGATAGCGTAGTTAGAACCTGCTCATTCGCTGGGTCTAAATTCGTTCCTTCTTTGTTAATAGGTATTACAACAAAGTGATATTCTGTCTTAGCAGTGAGTCCATCAAATAAAATTACTATAGTGTTTCCACTTACAGTAGCCTTGGGGTTTCACTTGAGAAATTGTACTTGTTTGATTTCAGCGTTGTCGATAGTGCTAGCGATGCTCTTCCCTTTTACATAAGAGATAGCGTAGTTCATGATTGTTTCTCCGTTACTTGAAAACAAAGGAACAATAATTTTTGCGCTTGTAGAGGTGATACCAGTGATCACAATACCAGAAGACCAAGCATCTGTGTTGCTTGCGTTAGAGTTGTATAATACGCTTCCAGAGTCTGCGTTAGTGTAAAGATGAGCAACGCCGAAAACAGCTACTAGAGCTATAAATCCAACGAAGACTTTCTTTGACCAGGTGGTCATGGCGGATGTAATTTATGTAATAAAAGAGAGTACGATGACGTTGTAATAGTCATATAGCAACGAAAATCAATACGAATGTGAAGAAAATGTTGATAAGAGGTCAAAAGTAGATATAGCTCGAAAAAAGGAAAATTAAGAATTATAAATTATAAATTAAAAGAAAATATTTTCGTGAAAAATTATTGTACATAAATATAACGAAGATCTCATCATGGCGCTCAGCTATTCTTGTCTGCAGTACATGCTCCTGCTCAATCATTGTATGTAATACAATCAGGTCCTCATTGTCCACAGGCTGTATTTGGTTCTGAACTTAATACAACAGTTGTGCATAGATTTTTTTGGTAAATGGAAGCATCTATCTGTTGTTCTTGTTGTGTTCATCAAGAGTTGCCATTCCATCATGCAAGCGCGCCCATTCGTTTTTTACTACTATCGTAAGTGTTTGTTTGTTCATCTCGAGCGGGAGATTGTGTATATCCATCTGTTTCGTGTGATATCCAGTTTGAGCTGCTTCAATCAGACTCTGTCCTTGCTGCTAAAAGAAATCATTGAAATATTTGACCATGATTTTTGAGTGCTGAAAAGAAGTATCAATGCATATCACATCAAACAGTTTTTCGGATTCACGCGTCTGTGTCGTGAGGTATGCTTGTCATATAATTTTTTATGGACTCAGCAATAGGGTTTCGTTGAGAAAGAGATTGGTTGTTTGAATCAAAAGGATCTCGAACACAGTTTGTTGTACAGGTGGTTTTGTCAACAGGGTATCCTGCTATCCCGCATCGTGCTCATTGGGCATTACTTATATTTTGTAAACTGCTGTTATCTTCCTTATATATTTCTAGCGCAGTTCCTATTTGGTGGAGATCGGCTTTTCTTTTGGTATCTCTTGCTCTTGCTTGAACAGATTGAAGTCTGGGAATGAGAGCAGCAGCAAGAATGCCTATTATCACGACGACAATAAGCATTTCAATAAGTGTGAATGATTTGTTCTTTTTGTTTATCATGTATTTTATGAGTTGGACTAGATCTTCATGATATCTTCGTGTTTTGCTTCAACTGCTGCAGCAATTTTTTCTACTCGTTGTTTTGTAAGAGAATCTATTTCTCATTCGTGATATTTTTTTTGATCTTCTGAAAGAGTTTTTTCATCAAATAATTTCTTAACTTCTTTCATCGCATCTTGTCTGATATTCCTGATTGCGACCTTTTGTTGTTCACCAAGTTTTTCACAAAATTTCACAAGTTCTTTTCTTCTATCTTGTGTGAGAGCTGGAATTTTAATCATGAGGTAGTCTCATTGATTCATAGGTGCGAGGCCGAGTCATGCGTCATAGACTGCTTTTTCTATTTTGTGCATTACTCATTTATCTCGTGGTTCTATTTTTAACGTTTGTGAATCGAGCGTGATAATACTCGCTACTTCTTTCACTTTTTGATACATATCAGGATACGCTTCGAAAGATATATTTTCTACAATACCAGGATGTGCTCTTCCAAGTTGTAAACCAGAGAATTCTTTGAGAAGATATTCGTACGCTCATTCCATGTTCGTGGTGTAGGGTTGTATGTTCATAATAATACAAAAATAATAAATACAGAATGTATAAAAAATAGCGCCCCAAAAGCAATAAGGAGAATAAAAAAGGTCATTTTAGCCCTCTAAACAAATACCTTGCAATTTTAACGAGAATTGTCAATATTTCTTTCAGGAGGTCATTGTCGTATCAAATGCAGTAATCTTGTTTAAAATGGCTACTGTAAGACCATTACCTCAGATTTGCATGCGTGCCTTGTTTTGCATAATATGATAAAAAACATATAATTATATCATTTATACGCGATGAAGACTATGGCAACAGAAAACAACGCTCAGCCACAATCAAATCCAAGCTCTTCGAATGCTCGCCCTAAACAGCCTGAAGCGAAGCGTTCTGCGGTACTTGGAACTAAATTGAGTCAAATAGAACAACAAATTGTGTCTATTTTTTCTGAAGACGTAGAATCGTATCGTCAATTACAGTCGCAGGATATTCAAGATCCTGAGATGATTTTAGCGTGAGTTGTTGCTCAATTGGAGCGTCGTGGTAAGTGAGATGTCGTTGTTCGTTTGAAGTCTCTTATGGGTATATCAGAATCAGATGATGTGTCTGTGGATGCGATTAAAACAGTTGGTATACGTTTGGATAAGGTTCTTGATGCTTTGCAGATTTCTGCTTTGGATGAAGCCATCCCAGCGAAACACCAAGGAGCTATAGCAGAAGCATATAGCAAAGCGATTGCTAAAAAACTTGATATAGCGTGATATGAAAAAAGTATCAAAGATGCATATGATCGTATCGTCACTCAGTCTGCTTCGAATATTGAGTCTCCTTCTGATTTTGCATATTACTTAAGAAAGTTCTTCAAAGAAATAACGCTTTCTGATCAACAAAAGAAAGAGTTTCAACAAATTCATATTACCTATGCTGACTTTCAAGACACATTGGTGGCTAAGGGAGTTGCGACTCAATCTGAAATAGCTGATGTTCGCAGAACAGGCAAGTTGCCTGCTTGAGGAACTGTGGAATCTGCTTTTGGTAGTATAGCAAAATTATATGGAAGTACTGTCTTGAAAGAGACACTCAAGAACGCAAAAGAAGTCGTAAAAGAACAAGATAGAGCATACACATTTCCATGACTCTCCGCGAAGTTGGCATCATATGGTTTCACGGATACAGAGTTAGAGTGAGATGCAACCATCCAGGCTAAGATAGCAGCGTCAACAGACGAGGTGGAAATACAAAAGCTGAGAATTCAAGCAATTCTTCCGAGTGTTCAGAAGAAAGACCCTACTTTTGGTGTAGTATTGAAGGATATGATTAATCATGATTTTGATATGTCCAAAGTTTCGTCTGCCACACAAAAATGATATCTCGATAGTGTAAAAGATTTTTGGATGAAATCAGATGAAGGTAAAAATTTCATAGGACATCTAGTGAGCTCGTTTGATATCGTTCGAGATGATGTAACTAAAATTGTCGATGATCTTTTTGATCCAAATAAAAAGACGCTTTCTATTACAACTAACAAGTGAGACACTATTGCATTGAATATCGAAAAGCACTGGATTGCTCAACCTTGGTCGGCGAAGACAGCAGGATTGTTTATGAAACACTGATTGCCACTGGTGTTTGTTCTTTCTTCTGACAGCATATCCAATGATACGATGCAATATCTTGCAAAATGAAAATTTGAAGAAGAAAAGTTTCTTACCATTGGTTGACAAAAAATCACAGAGGGGAATCGAGTTGTTTTACAACACAAAACCCAACCTGCTGTAAAGTGTGAGTGATATCTCGTTCGTAGATGAGATAAACGAGAGTTGTTGCAAAACCCTACAGATGTCTCGTGAAAGCCATTGCCAGATGATGTATTTCAGTATGATGTTGTGGAGAAGAAAGATACATATATTGCGGATGGTGATAGCGTGCAAAATATCGTTAGTGCTTTCCCTTTAATGAAGGCATCAGGAGAAATGAGTGAAGCAGAACATAATAAACAAGATAAATTGATTACTAAAGAATTATTACAGAAAAAACTTTCTCCAGAGTTTACTGGTGTGGATGAAGCATTTGTGAATTCACCCGCTTTAGAGCAAATAGATTGGTCAGACGAGAATGCAGTTTTGGAGCTTTCAACCGAAGAGCTTCTAAATGCTAGGAATTACTATAATAAAAAGGCAATAGATCTTTCTGATAGTATTGCATGATTAGTGGACGAAAGAGAGCATATTGCTAAACAAATTTCAGCAATCTCTGAAAAACTAGATGATCCTAAGTTTTCTAAGTGATATAGTACAAGCGACAAAGCAAAGCTAGAACAAAGAAAGAAGGAATATCAAAAAGATTCAGCGAAACTGAAACAAAAGATAGATAAATTGGAAGCTGCAAAAAAAGAGGCAGAAAAAACTCGTGATCGTATCCAGATTTTGTTGCAACAAAAGAAACAGAGGGATAAATCTCTGGAGGCTAAAGACCCCAACACTCCTCCTGAAGATGAGCACGATACATCTGACGCAAAAGTCTGACCTTCTTGAGAAATTCATGACCCAATTAGCAAGCCAGATTCTCAAGATAAAATGTTTAAAGAAGCTTGGAATTTGCTCCAATGAGACGAAAAAGCGCCACTCGCGAAGTGATCTGTATTTTTTGTTGAGCTCGGTGGACAATCAGAAAATATTCTCCCATGATGGAAGCATCCGTGGGCTAAGGCTACTATAGAGTCGTATGATGTAGATAGTGGTAAGATGGTTGTCGTTTGGTCGGGAGTTGATGCATATCTAGAAGAGTGAGTTGAAGGACAAAAAAGCACTATTTATGGTGCTGGATGATTTGACGCACTTAAGAATAGGTTTGGAAGAATTATTAGATTCCAAGATCCACAATCTCAAGGATGGGGGTCATGGGGTTTGAATTTGAAGCAACAATCAGGTTGATGGAAATTAGACAAAGAACATAAAGACTATTTAGATCAACTAACATGATCAATTGATTTTTGAAGTTGGTATAGGAAGCAGTCAGATAATAAAATATCCAAAGAAGAGTCTAATCGTATTAAGTATATAGGAAGTCGTGTAAGTGATTTGGAATGATGAAAAGTTGTGTCTAAAAAACTATGGTTCGAGGTTAAAGACAATAAAGATGGGACGATGACGTTGGCTTGAAAAGACAAGCGATGACAGACTTATAAAAAAACATTCGACCCTAATTCACTCTTGATTTTTATGATGGATAAGGGGTTAACTACTTATACGCAATGAGAGGTCGACGCTATTAACAACGCTTCACTTAGTGAAAAGGAGAGAGCATGAGCTCCACAAAAAGATACCATTTTTGATGATATTGTGTACGAAGAACTCCCAGGAGCCAAACAGAAATTTAAATTTACGAACATTAATTCTTTGAAGCACTGTTGGAAGCAGGTTGTTAAGTGATTAAAGGATAAGTTTGATAAGAAACAAAAAGAAGACGATGAAAGTTTGGAGGACGATATGCTTACGTCTAAATGGTTCAAGAATATGGGGAAATTAAAGCCTCCTATTTTGGGGTCAGCATTTAAGGAGATGTATGAGTGACGCGAATCGGCAATAGATAAAAGAAAAACAAGGGAGATTGATGATTTTATGAAAGAACCTGATGAGAAAGGAGCGTCAAGTTCTCCTGGCGCCACAATATATATTAAAGATGAGATAATAGATAAAGTAGAGAGGTGAGATATGTCGTGTGTTGATACACCTAAGAAGCGTCGTCGTGCTGCATGATTCTATCTTTATACTCTTAGTAAGGGAAATCCTTACCTTAGGGCATTATCTAAATATGCGTGAAAGTGACTTTGGGTAAAGGCGATTTTAGGGCCTTCTTATCAAAAGAATTATCTTGCTTGGCATGCAAGTCTTTTGGATTATGTTAGAAAAAATCCTTGGGATAAAGAAAAAGAGGAGCTTTTGAGAAGTCCTGAGTTGTCTTACATGAAACAAACATGTTGATGATGAAAAGATAATTGAGCGCAAGCTAAATTGAATGCTGATTTTGGTCAGGCGTTTTTTACTAAATGATTAGGAAGGTATGAGTGAGAGCAATATAAGACATCACTTATTAATGACGCAGCTGAGGCTGCAAAATGGAAGTGATTTAATCAATTATATAATGAAGACTGGTTTGGTCCATTTGAACAATTAAGGATTCCTGATATGATATGAACTTTAGAGACAATGGGTGAAAAGATTAGACCATGAGATTCATTAGCATATCGTAATCGATCTATGTGTCTTGCGTTACCTTTGCTGACAGGACAACATGTTACAGATATGAATTCTCAGTACAAAAAAAGATATGCAAATATAGCGAGAAGATTTACAACCCCATTTGGTTCTTATGTGTTAAACAATGATGGGCAAAAAAAGATTCGAGATTTGTTTGGTGTGATTTCAGAGTCTGACAACTCTATCACTGAATCATTTCTTAAGAAATTTCCTAATATGAGAGAATATGACGATAGATCAAAATTAGCAAAATTTAGTAGTGAAATGCAGAGTCGATGGTTTAGTAATGGTGCAACTATGTTGTCATATCTTTCAGATCCGGGTAAGTTATTTGAGATAGTTAAAAAGCTTGAAAAGCAAAGAGATTCTCAATGACTATCTCTAGAAGAAAAACAAAAGATCTCTAATAAGATTCTTGTTTTAAATGAATATATTAATAAAAAATGTAGAGATAATGAGAAAGAAGCTATAGAGGGTAGTGTTGATGGGGAGTCTATCATTTACAGTGAAAACATTATGACACTTAGTGAGTGATTCGTAAGAGATCAGATGTTGAATTTTGGTCAGTGAGGAGTGTACAGATGAAAAACATGAGAGTCTGCGCCGAAACTATGGAGCGCATTGACTCAAAAGATACAATCATATAGTGATACTGCCCATGGAGGTAAAGTTTCTCCTGAGTTATATGCTTTTATGTTAAAGAGGTTTGTTGATTATTTTGAGAGATGGGGATATGCTTGATCTAAAGCTGAAAAACTCATAGCCGCAATCAAGACACCATTTCTTAATCCATCTGACACCACCAGTAGTATATTGAAGATAGCTATTACAGACAATATAGATCCGCAAGGTAATAATATTCCTAGTGAGGTTTGAGAGTGTTTGACTGCTTTTGAAAACTTTTTTGCTCGCCATAGGCCAGATAAAGATGCTGATGTGAAGAAAATTATCAGAGAGGTGTTTGGTAGGGATAAAGAAGCGTTGTATGATAACATTACAGCGACAGGGGCTGCAAACAAAGGTAAAAATGAAATTACTATTAGGAATAAGGCAATCCTAGAGGAGTATATGAAAAAATATTATGGTGTTAATTATTCAAAAGACGGCAAAGTAAAGCTTTTTAGAAACTATAATGGAGAGGTTGTTTACAAAGATGGGAACCCCGCGACCTTAACCAAGAAACCTACAAAGAACGGAGTTGTTTATACAGATGCTCTTGGTAATGAATTCTTCAACTATAATCCAGATGCGCTAGAAAGTTATGACGCATATAGACGTGAAAGTGCTTTAAATAGATGGGATAATACCTATGGTGATGAAGAGGATGTTCCTGAATATGATATGAACTATTAGTAAGTATTTAAAATAAAAAAACACCACTACCATTTTCGTAGTGGTGTTTTTGTTTATAAGATATGCTTAATTGCTTGCACTAGTGCCTGTTCCTATTTGTAATTCGGCAGTCCTAAAAGGATAGTCCTCTGGTACTATGTATCACTTAATAGTTGAAAGACATCTGCTAACATTTTTTTGCCAGTTATATTGTGATGATGCATAGATTGCTCCATCTTTATTCCCATATCATGAGAGGTCATAAATTGTGTAATAGTGACCCAAAAAGTCGTTATTTAATACGCTAAATATCGCCCTTGCTCAGTCAAATGCTGATGCTTTGTCGACTCTATCTCAGCGGTCATTGTTTCCTACGTTACCTACATTGTTTGCAGAGGCGAATGCTTTACCTAGACTTGTTTCTGCATATGCAATACATATTCCAAGGTCTGGATCGATGTGTGTTCATTCTGCAGCCTTTTCTCGTAGCATTATATCGTTATAAGGAGCTGCACCGTATTCTGTAAGGAAACTCAGTCTTCTTTCTTCGTTCGATGCTCCTTGCGCAAAGATGATGTTGGAGAGATCTATTGCATTGTTTCTTAGTCTCATGTCCTCTTCGTATTTCCTTTTATATGTGTCTGGAAGGAGAGAACTGCTTGGGAATATACTCAAGTCGAGTGCTTGTAGAGGATCTACAGCTACTCCATCTTTGAATATTTGCATGGTTAACGTTGACTGTGTTGTGAACCATCCGGCACCTCTTGTTCCTGGTTGCCCGCCTATCGTTCCGATCACCTGTCATCTTCTTACTACATCATGTGTTTGAGCAAAGACATGACTGAGGTTTGTGAACACAGAGACGTATCAGTTGTTGTGCACTATTACCATTCGATTTACGCCTATCCCATCTTGATCTTGTGTGTAGTAGACTCGTCAATCAGCAGGAGAAAAAACCTCTTGTCCTTGTTCTGCAGCGGCCTGCATTCAAGAGAATGGTTCGCTGTCATTGCCTATATGGATGCTGTTCCCGAAGAATGTGTTGATTGTTACAATAGGTAGTGTCGGTCGCAATAAGAAATTTGATTTCTGCTCTCTTGTATCTCTGAGTATAGAAAATTCTTGGTATCCAGATTGATTCATGAGTTGTGGCGTTCATCTTTGTGTTGTGATCTGTTGGATAAGCGCATTGATTCTAGTTTTAAGTTGAGTTCTTGTTTCAAAAATATTTTGCATGCTTGCATCTAGTGATATCTTATTTTGTTGTGCGAGTTGGAGGAATGCCACTAGATAGCCCTTTTGCTCTTCGAGTGTCGTGAGTTTATCGTGGTATCCGACTGTTAATTGTTTTAACTGTTTTCTGGTTGTATACATGTTGTTGAGAGATTGTCTATATTTCTCTTGAGCGTTTCATAGCTCTGTGAGAAGAGAATCCATTTTCGTACTAAGTCATTGCAACATGTCGTTGAGCGACAGTGTTTGTGTCACGCTTCATGATCCCAAAATGAGTTTGAGATCGTCGATTTCTCACGCTTGATTTGTGTAGTTGTTTTGTAGTATATAGAGAGTCGGCAAAAGCTGGGATATTGTTTCTTGTGTGTTCGCGAGGTATGCTTTTGTTTGATTGATTGTCTGAATTGTCTGCAATATACTCTGTGTGTAGAGATTTATTTTTGTGATGTTGTCGAGAAGCGTTTGTCTTGTTAGTTTGATATCTATCAAGACTTTTTTAACCTGTCCTATGATCACGGAGTAGCTTTCTTGATTGTCTTGTTTCGCATTCTGTATTTGATCAATTGATGTAGCTAATCAGTCGATATTTGTTCATAAATCATTTACCTGTTGGAGCGCATCTTGTATGGAAAATCATGATGCGTCGTCCCCGCTACCTGTATCCATCTGAGAGAGAGTCTTCATCGCATCTTGTAAACGTCCATATGATGCGAGTTTTTCTGCTATTTGTTTGCGAATGTCTCAGCTTGATACTGGTGCATCGGAGGCCGAACCTACGAAACTAGTTAGCCAAAAGCAACCCATGAGAATAACGCCGACAGTGATTCACGCATACAATCTTTTCATCGTGTCTTAGTTTTGTAGAGATAAAGTTGGAGTAGCTACTATTTTTCTTTTAGCAAATATAAGTCATCTTCTTGAATCTGTTCCGATAGGATAACATCCCATGAGTGTAATGTATTCGCCATTGGTATATTGCATATATGTTGAATCAACCTTGTTTGGTGTAACTACTTGTGAATCTACTATTTCGTAGGTGTAGAGCTGACCTTTTCGTGCTACCTTAATTTCATCACCCGTATGAAGAGAGTATATCTTTGCAAATATTTCTCCGTATGGATTCTTCTTCCATCGATAGTAGCTTGTGTGTCCAAAGATCAATGCGTTTCCCTTTGTCCCTGGTTCTGGGGTAGAAGGGTATTTCACAACACCTGAGAACAATTCATTTGTGAAGTCTCAGCGCTTTAGTTTGGTTTCATCTGCTACATCAATATCCACAATAGGTGCATTTACACCAATACTTGGAATGAATATCCTATTTCCTGGTGGGATGAATGAATAATCAAAATTATAGTTCTTATTTTGTAGACTCGCTTCTGTTTTCTGCATAGGCGATACAAATAGTGTATGTTCTCTCTTGAGATCTTGCATGATTTTGTCTGATGAGGTGCTTTGGAGGAGATCTTTTAGTTGATCTCAGTTTTGCATCGCTTGGTTGATTGTGTCACTTGTGAATACATAGTTTTCCGCTTTTACTCCTGTAAAGAGATCTCTCACAGTGTGGTAAAGGAGATTAGCATTCACGAAAGCTATACTGACGATAAATACTGCCACAAATATACCAGCGAACAAGGTAAGCTCTTTCACGATAGGAGAGAGAGGCGATTTGTTTAGTACTTCTGCAATGTGTTTCTTTCGTTGTGTTGTAGACATCGTTTTGTATAAAAGATAAGGTTATATCTAGTATATCTACAAAACGCGTTGATGCTAAAAACGCTGCCAAAAACCTATAAAAAAACCCCTCTTTGAGAGGAATTTAGCGAAAAATAACTATAATTATTGACAGTTTGTTAAATTACCATATGTTTGCTTCGGGAACGAGCTGAATATGAAACTTTTCCTCGACCGATTTGATGATGAATTGTGCATAGTTTACTATGTCTTGCCCAGTAGCACCTCCGTATTGTACGATCACAAGTGGTTGTAGTTCATAGCTTCCTACGGCACCATGGCGAACTCATTTACATCCTGCCTGGTCGATAAGTCGTGCTGCTGGGAGTTTCTCTTGTCCAGGTAGGTATGGGAAGTGTGGCATATTGGGGAATGCTACCAAGAGCTCTTGTACTTGTGTTTCTGATACGATAGGATTTTGAAAAAAACTTCATACGCTTCCAAGTTCACCAGGACGTGGGAGTTTGCTTCGTCTTACTCTTTCAATCGTGTCTGCTATTTCTTTTTGTGTAGGGTTGGCATTGGTAGCTAATGCGTCCACGAGAGCTTTGTATGTGATTTTGGGGTGTGGAGTTGTACTTAGACGAATTGTGGTGCGGCAAACGATATATCTTCATGGGAGTTCTTTGAAGACACTCATACGATAACTAAACGTACATTCTTCCACAGAGAGTGTTTTGTATATTTTTTCCTGGAGATCATAGACTTCTACGGTTTCACACACGTCTTTGAACTCCACTCAGTATGCTCATATATTTTGGACCGGCGCCGCACCTATGCTTCCCGGTATAGCAATGAGGTTTTCAATGCCCCATCGATTATTATCCACACTATGGCGAACAACACTATCTCGTATGCATCATGCATCACAAGTGAGGAGTATGGTGTCTCAGTCTTCTTTTGATGTTATGGCGCTAGATGTAATATGCCGAGTAACTCATTCTAAATTGTTTGATAGGACAATGTTGCTTCATCATCATAAAACATATGCTGGAGCTCCATAGTGCTCGAGTGCATGCGGGATTTCGTCGATCTTTTCTAAAACTAAAAAAGTTGCAGCTGTCGCTGCAATTCCCATCGTATTATGCTTTTGGAGATCGTATTTCGTATAGACTTGCATGTCCATACTGTAGTGTTTTAATGCATGTTTGCAAACATTTCTTCAACCGTTAAGTTTGTCCCTTTATAAGAGCCATATGTTTGTTGTTGGAGTTTCTCTAAGAATACAACGATTGTTTTCATTGTTTTCTTTTGGTAGGCTGGAAGTTTCTCTGGTAGATTGTTGTTGAGATAACTAGCTAGCTTACTAAGCTTTGAGAGCGAGTATGCATCTTTTTGTGTAGCCAAAATACCATCCGAAGGGATGTTTACGTGAGCTGCGTCATAAAGATTATAAATTCTCTTTAGGAGATTTTCATACGATATTTGGTATTCATGTTCTTGTCCGTTCATATAGTAGTAGGTAAGATATTTTACATCAACCCACACGAACTGAGGTAAGAGGTTTACACGGATGTTTTGCGCATCTTTGTTGCTATCACTTTGTATAGCCTGTGATTCATCTGCCGTAGTTGTTACGCTGGTTTGGTCGTTTGTTTCTTGTGCCAAAAGAAGTGTGCGGAAGAACCCATTGTTATAATCAGTATTTGTATTTCTTTGATCGATGCTGTTTAGATCGCTTTGTTGGAGGAGTCTTGCAACTTCACTTGCTGAGGCGAATGCAGTTAGTATTGTAGAGCCATTCAATGTTGCTTTGTTATCTTCAGCTAATGAAATAGAAGAGTTCGGATTGTCGCTGTTCATTAATGTCAAAGCATCGCCAGCCTTATTTATCACGAGAGATTCCTGATCCCTTTGTGTTAGATAGAAGTGGAATTCTTTACCAGCGTTGGTGCGAGCTGTGAACTTGTGGTTTACTGATACTACAGATACTTGTGGTGATTCCTGTGCGGTCCCCAATGTACTCATTTCTACGTAATCTCCTTGTTGGAGCGTGACAACGTAGCCAGCATCTTGACGATGAATGCTAAATGTAGCGGGTCCTGTTATCTTCCCTTCTACGTGGTCTCAAACATGGACAACTAATGAGCTATCTTTTGCCAAAACGACACTATCTCCATCGGAAATATTGGCGCCATCGATGCGTTGACCAGCTGAAGTTATATAATATTGTCCCTTAATGGTTACGACTTTAGCGATAAGACCAGCATTTACCTTGCCGGCAGTATTAGTTGAGGGGGAATTCTGTGATAAAAACGGAATATAGAGACTCATTCCTACTAATCCTAGTACCAAAACATAGCTTGCGAACTTGAAATAGAAGTTTTTGCGAAGAAAGAATGGCTTATTATATTGAGTTTTAAGCAAAATATGCTCATAGGTGGTATTCCTTTGCGCATCTGAGAGTTTCTGGTTTTGTAGGTCATTGAAGAAGGATTCTAGTTTCATTGCTTGAAAAGAGTAAGACGTACACCCCAGTATACGACTACCGGGGTGTTTTGTGACAGTATTTTTACTATTTATGGCAAAAAGTCAACTGATGTGAGTGAGGTAGTAGATCAGCTATACGAAAGAGCTGGGTCGCCATCAATAGTTGCTGAGTCTATATATTGGAGAATTTTCGTTTCAAGGTCTTTGTTTTGAGCGCCATCGTACGAGAAATCAAAGATAACTCTGTATATTCCCAGCGCGTTTTTAACAAGTGTAGAGGCTATAATATTTCTTGATGGTGCTTCATTGTCGAATTTGCTTTCATATCAAAAGACAAAAAAGACAGCGTTGTTTGTTGACTTGACCACTGCACCTGATGAAAGAGGTCTTCTAGACATCCATGATGAAAAAGAAGATCCTGTTAGGTATGACTCATAGCGTCATGTGCAGTACGATAGGAATGTATCTCATTTAGTTGCGTATGAGAAGTCGTCTAGTTGCCAAAATACAGAGTAGATATCTCCTTCTGATTTGCCTGTTGTTGCTCCGTAGATGGTCGCAGTTGGATTGATGCTCCCATCTTCAGAAATGCTATATTCTATCTTCCCATTTGCTGGTATTTGAGTTGTAATTGGACCTATGTGTTGTGGTCCTGTAGGCGCAGTTGTATTGCTAACTGTGGTGCTGGATAATACAAGTCAGCTAATGACCGTATCTAGATTTGTTTGTGTTTGTTTGCTGCTACTGCGATTTTGAGAGTACATGGTTACAGATGTAGATCATGATGTGACGAGGTCGTAAATCTTGGTTGTGTTTTTATTGCCTCAACCATTTTGACAGTTTATTTCTTCCCAGGTCCCTCATCATAATGCAACCAACCCTGATGTATATGTAGAGCAATAGCTATCTAATTTTTTATTCATAGCTTCTACGTCATTTGGATCTGATTTTGATGTTCCAATGGTTGTAGATGTTTGGATGTAGATAGACCCATATGTATCATTTGTAGATAGTGCCACGTTATAGAGATTAAGGTCTGCATCGAATACATAGTTGTCGAGTGTCAAACCACCCAATGCTGAGAATGTGAAGATAGGTGTCGCAAGTGATTTCGTATTGTTCTTTTGAGCTTGTATTCATTGGATATATGCAGCGAACTCCGGATCAGGAGTTGTACTTTCGTTCATAGTTATGTCTCATTGTTTCTTGAGGAATGATTGTACAACGCTAGTTGGGATAATATATGCTAGGCTGTCGCTATCTATTTCAACACTATTTGGTATTCCGATAAGTTTCCCATTTTTGTCGAAAGCTCATCCTCCAGAATTTCCATGATCAATCTTTACGTCTGACTTATATTTATCTCTTTCTACACCAGATATTACACCTTTCGTATATGTGATTGTGTTACCTCATATTCCAGGGTATCATCGTACTTGAACCTCATCACCATTTGATGCGACGTTAGTCGCAAGAGTCACTGGTGCAGGGAGTCACTTCGTGCTTTGGAGTTTTAATATAGCGAGGTCAGCTGTTTTGTCGTAGTATAATACTTGTGCTGTTGTGAAGCAGACAGGCTTGCTCTGACTAGATATGGTTCTACAGATTTCATAATTGTTTATGAGATTGTCGTTGTCGTCCAATACTACGTGAGCGTTGGTGATGATTTTATCTTTTGCTATCAATACGGCGCTTCCTAGTTGAAGAAGCGTATAGTTGTTGTACGCCTTGTCTTTTTCATATGCGATTACTTTGAGAACTTGTGTGGCATTGTTCTTCTTATCAATACTTGTAGTAGAAACGCTTCCTACAGAGAATCATCCGATGTATGGAGTGTATGCAGAAATTTGTCCTATGGAAACAATGATGCGGTGGAGCATAATGTAGAGATCTTTCCTGAGAGCATTGTCTCATCCATTTTGTCTATCGTCTACTTTGACAATCCCGAGGTGAAGAAGGTAGTCGTATGCATCATCCTTTTCGAGAGATGGATTTTGTGAAATCAACCTTGCTGTTATGATTACTACTTGATTACGAGAAATGAGATCGTTTGGTTTGAACTGTCCATTTGATCATTTCATGATACCTAGTTGGCATGCCGCGAGTATATCGCTTTGATCGCTTGCTGCAAGGTTTGAAATGTCGTTGAAAGAGCAGGTTGTCGTTGGTGGTGTGCATGTATCGTCCGTTGGATCACATGCGGGCGTTGGTGTTTTTTTTAGTACTTGTACTGCGAATCTTTTTGCGAGCATAGCTGCTTGCGCTCTCGTAATGGTCTCGTAGAAAGCGGTTTGCGCTGGTTGTACTTTGGTGATGCCTTTGTCGTATAAAACGGTTGCTGCATCATTGTTTTCTTTAGATTCAGGAGTCAGGTCTGCGAATGTGAGCATAGGAATACACATTGCCATAAGACCGACAATAATGATTTTTTTGTTCATGAAATGAAAAGAGAAATATAAAACCCCTTCTCTATAGGCAATGCGATAAAGAAAGCAAGAAGAAGTGGTTTATTTAAGGTAGAGTAAAGGTTCTTTTTGTATTCTCTTGTTTTTTCGCGAAACATACATAGTATGTATTTGTTTTATATTGTATTCGTATTGGCATGGAAGGAAATCAACACGTGGGGGAAAATCATCCACACTTTTCAGAGAATCATCATCATGATCAACATCAACAAGCACAAAAGAAGACGCCTTTCGATAAAGAAAAAGCTAAGGCAAAATTTTGGGAATTCGTTCAGGATATTGAAAAACTGGGCGATGAATATTTAGTTGAAAAAGCGCCGTATACATTCCCTGATCAAATCAAGGAAGTTGTCGTGAAATTTGCACCATATTTAGTAGTTCTTTGATTGGTTATTCAATTGCCTACAATCCTTTCTATATTTGGTATAGGGACGTTGTTGTCATACTCTGCACCATTTTCTGCATTGTTTTTGCTTATAGGAGCATTGATTGCAATTGTTTCATTCATTCTTCAAGTTAAAGCTATTAAGCCGCTTTTTGCTCGTGCAAAGATCGGATGGAGAAACATATTTTACGCACTTTTATTGAACTTTGTTGTAGCTGTCCTAACGTGAACTATTGTTTGGCCAATTATTTGGAGTTTGGTATCTCTCTATATTATATTTCAATTGAAGGATAAATATCGCAATTAATTAAAAATTACGAATAAGTAGCGAGACCTGGGAGTAATCCTAGGTTTTTTTATTTGTTTGCAAAACCAAGTACAAGAATAGATCCAATACATAAGAGGATGATGCCTGCTAGTTGTGTGGTATTGATTTTTTCATGCAATGCAAAAAAACTTATGATGGTTGCTCATATGATTGCAAGCTGTGTGATAGAAATGATAGATGATACGCTGCCTCCAAATTTATTTGCTAAGATATATGCAGTAGTACCAACTCATCATCATATGAGATACAAGACCCCCATTCTCCGATCACTTGCGACAAGCCATTTCCCATAGCAAACCTTAGAGAGTATGGCAAAAATAGGGAGCGCTGTGATGCTATATCGAACTAATACCGAGAAAGGATTGCTTGCTGAGGCAAACTTAGGAATAAGCAACCGCACTATTTGTCATCCCAATGAGATTACTGCGAATACTACTCGAGCCATGGTGTGTTGAACTGATAAAGTATATGTTTGCTTTATTTGTCTTTTGTGCTAATGGGAAAGACAATCTACCCTAAATACTACGTTAATTATATATTATCTTTGTGGTCATTATAATCAATAAAGGTTGTGTTGACTGTGTGCTCATAATATCTATAATATTTCTCTTTATGAGAAATGTCTTGTTAATGTTGATAGATTGAAATACGGATAATTTATTACCATCACACTGAGCGGAATCGCTATCCTTACAAAATTATGATTCTTGAGATTTTGCAATTCAAAAAGTTTCTTTTGCGCCAAATGCTCAGAAGCAAAAAATAGATCTTATGGTGAGAGAACAGTTAGTAGACCTGATGTTAGATGATTGGAAGCATCTACTCGGGCAATTATCTAATGCAAGAGACCGTAGAATTGAGTATAGAAAGGCCTTCATGAAGAACTATACAATTATTACAAAGATATTTCCGGATTTCCCAAAAGTTATTGTATGGATCAAGGAACATAGGCCAGCTATATATTGTAATATAAAGCTTGCCCATATGGGAAGCGAATGAATACATGAAGCTTTGCGAATATGTGAACAATTATGAGTGACCAACTTTTTATCATTTTTATATATATGGTGAAAAGCACAATTTTATGTTGATCCGTCGCTTTGCTATAATAAGTCGCATACTAATCAAGATGGGAAGCCCCCAAAAAGATTTTCTAAAAAGAAATTCAAAGAGTGTATACAATATTTTGGCAAAGAAGAAGTGCAAAAGTTTTTTGTGATAGATTATTATAATATGCCAAAAGAGGGAGTTTCTTTTGCTGACTGCAACCATCCTTATGCTGATGAAAAGAGTAATATTATGAAATATTGCACTACAACGTTTTTGCGTGATGAAGAATTGTGAATACAAGATTTTTTCAAACCCATATATAATGGTATAGTGTGAGAGCAAGTTATGACTATTGATTATTTGTTGTCTCAGACTACTATGACTGTAAAAGATCTTTTGTCGTTCTCAGATCATACAGGACATTATTCATATATCGAATTGCTTAAACTTGTAGCTGATTTGCAATATGATTACTGTATGGTTAATAAGCATGCGGAAGATGGTGTATTGTCTGCAACTGGATTTAAAATCCTATCCTTAGATGCTATCTTTTCGCAAGAGGCTTTGTGTAAATATATTTTAAATTCCATGTGAATGGTGGATTCTGATAAATTTGAAGTAGCTAAAAATGCTATTCAGTTTTTAAATAAATATAGTGGTCAACTTACTTTACCTCCTATCGATGAAACAAATCTCAATGCATATGCTGTTGCAAAACAAGAAGAGTATAGGAAAGAGAAAATATTAAAAGATGAGCAAGAAAGAATAAGAGCAAAAGAGTCAGCAATTAAACATATGCCAGATGCTCGCGATGGGAGAAATTATCATATTATTAAATCATTAAAGTCAGTATTGTCTCCAGCTGAAATCTCTGATTCGGGAGCCTTTTCGTCAAATGCGCTTACTGATGTGTTGTGAAATAATGTTGCTAGGGATGTTTGATTCGCAAGGCAATATTATGATGTAGTGAAAAGGCTTAGCCAGGAATATAAATGATTGTTTTCCGTCGGTGGTAAAATCCATTTCCCTACATCCATACCACAAGAAAAAATCCAAGAGTTTATGGCGAATCATAAATTTTGATCTACATCCTTTAAACTAATTCATGCAAATACATCTATTTTGTTGCCGCCATCGCAATATCCTGAAGAATTACTGTTTATGATACAGTGTTTGCATAAGCATTGACTCTTAGATAACGATCCACAGTTGCAAATAGGTATCCCAGGTCGTATGCCCAATGCTTTGTGATGAATACTAGCTAGTAGTTTAATGTTGTTGAGTAATTATCATACAGAATATACCAAAGAGTCCTTTGCTCCTACTATTTTTGGAGAGGAGTCTTTTTCTACTACTCATGACGATACCTGACGCATGATGGTTGCTTATGATGGATGAACGTATGATGATCGTTTTAAATGGAATACGCCTGGTGTTGTATGACGTACAGATGTATTGTTGTTGAAAGATCCTCACCTCATCCCTAAAGCTCAAGTGATTTGATCTCTATTGTCGCAAACGGAGTATGATGGTAGGTTTGCTGATCTTGGTATGGAGTTTATTAAAGAATATTGTGAATTACTGGTTAAACATAATATGGAAAATATAGTTACATCACCATGGATATATAACTGAGAATGAGGATCTACATCAGGTGCTTTGTCTGCCCATATAGCTGCCGTCAATAAGGTAAGTGAGAAACAATATGTGGATCGAATGGTGTATCATGCAACAAAACAAACAAGGTGACTTATGGTGTTTGATGTGTATAAACTCTTGAATAAGTATAAAGAAAAGATAAAGTCAAGACAGCAATCTTTTTAGCTATTTTAGAAGAAAACACTATGTGTAAAGAACACACGCATGGGAAAACGTGATCGAATACTTATGTTTGAGATATAGCAAGAACACCTATGCTTTCTAAGTCTTCTGCATCGGGCGTTACTAATACTGGTAAGGATGTTGTGGCAAACTTCTCTGTGGCAAGTAAATCAGCTACAGATATGCCTACACCTCAAAGTGTTCAAGATATTTTGAAGTGATGTTTGTCAGATGCTGAAATCGCGGAATGACTAGAGAAAAGCATAGATTATCAATTTGTTTATTTTTCGAACATATTAACTACTAAATATCGCAATGAGTCAAATGTTGCTTGTCAACTAAGTGATTTGCAACAAGCTCGTGAAAGTATGAAGGAGTTAACAAAGAAGCTTAGTGAGCTTCAAATAGCTTTGTATGGTAGAGGTTAATATAGTATAAAAGATATACAAAAAAGTCCCTCCATTCGTGGAAGGACTTTTTTAATAATAGCACTCTATCTTCTCTCGTGATCTTCTAAAACCTTGTCTGCAATAAATTGTTCTGCATCCATAGTTAGTTGTTCTTTGCTTTTATAGACACGTACAGAGACAGTGTCATCTGTTACTTCTTTCTCTCCAATGATTACGATGTATGGTGTTTTGTCTATCTCTGCATTACGTATTTTTTTACTAAAACTGTCAGATGACGTATCTATTTTTACTCTCAATCATTGTGCAGACCCTAGTTTTTTTATTTCTTCACAGCGATCGAGGAATTTATCTGCAACGGGAACTACCATGATTTGCGTTGGTGCAAGCCAGAGCGGGAATGCTCACGCATAGTGCTCAATCATAACTCCCATGAAACGCTCCAATGAACCAGATATCGCGCGGTGAATAACAACTGGTCTTTCTTTGTCTCATTGTTCGTTGATGAATGATAGATCAAATCTTTCTGGAAGATTAAAATCACATTGAATAGTAGCAAGTTGCCACTCGCGTCCGATTGCATCTTTGAACATGAAGTCTAGTTTTGGACCATAGAAAGCCGCCTCTCAAACCCCAACTTTGTATGGAAGCTCGTACTTATCTGCCGCGTCTCTGAGAGCTCATTCTGCTTTTTCTCGTACCTCATCGCTTCCTAAGTATTTTCATTCTGGTCATCTAATAGATAATCTCACTCGATATCCATTCATCATACCCATTGTAGTATAGAATGATTTTATGATGGAAACAATAGTTCAAACTTCTTCAGTTATTTGGCTAACACGACAGAAAAGATGCCCATCGTCTTGGGTGATGGCTCTCACGCGAGTTAACCCTGAAAGCTGTCCAGTTTTTTCGTCACGATAGACTGTCGCAGGTTCGAAGTATCTTACCGGCATGTCGCGGTATGAGAATTGGTTGTCTGCGTAGATTTGCATGTGGTGAGGGCAGTTCATTGGTTTCATGAAAAAATGTTCTTCTCATCCAGTTACTCTAAATAATTCATCTCCGAATTTTTCAGCATGCCCCGAAGTTTTATAAAGATCTTCTTTCGCGAGATGTGGTGTTCGCACTCTATCATATCATTTATCTTTGTGTAATTCCCAAAGGTAGTCTTCGATTTCTTTCCTAATAACCATTCCATTTGGTTGCATCAAAGGTAGGCCAGATCCAACGAGAGGAGATATTGTGAATAATTTCATTCTCGCACCAATTATTCTATGATCACGTTTTTTTGCTTCTTCCATCATTTCGTTGTAGGCTTTTAGTTCATCTTTCGTCGCGAAAGCGAGACCGTAGATACGAGTCATTTGTGGATTCTCTTCTTTCGCTTGTCGGTATGCGCCTGCTACTTTGTCTAGAACGAACGATTGAGAGTCTATTTCTTTCGTAGACTCTACGTGAGGTCACTCGCAGAGATCTGCAAAAACTATGAAATCGTTTGCTAGCAAATCTTTCCCATGAATGTAGTCAGTTAGTTTTTGGTATGTTTCTTTGTATCCTGGTTTTGCTCATCAAAGAAGTTTATCCGCCGCAGCTGAGGGAATTGTATTGAAGTAGAATGTATAACTAGTTTCTCCTGCTGCTGCGAATTTTTCAATGAGTTCTTTTTTGAATCTTGTATTGTTATTGTTGTCTAATAATGAAATTATATGAAGAGCTTCGGCTTTATCTTTCGCAGTATAGAGTGACAATGTTTGTCATTGTTTAACGAGTCATTGCATGATTTTTGTCAGCTCTTTGAGCTGATCTTCGCTGATAGTGATGCCATCTGACAACAATACGTCATAATAGAATCATTGCTCGACAGCGGGTCATGTTCCAAGAGCAACATACGGGTCTATAGATTGTTGAATTGCCTGTGCTAATATGTGGGCAAGCGAGTGACGAGGCTTGAGGATTGATAGTTCCATGGTTAGTAGTGATTAAGAATTAAGAATTGTGTCGTAAAGAAAACCCCTTGCTGGTTGGCAAGAGGTTTACAAGTATGTGAACTCCTACCAAGACTATTGGGTTGTTGTGCTAGTCGTTGTTGCGGTAGGCTGTCGGAGCATTGGTTGGATAGCGTAGGATAAATCTGATGGCTATTTTATAGACAAGTATGCCGATGGATGCAAGGGAAAGTTGAGTAAAAAACAATTTCTTGCAATAGTCGTCGACAACGATATAACAGGCATATTCATCTATTAAATACGTTATATGCCTGCAGCTGCCGGAATTGATTGTTCATCTGACCAACTAAAACAGTGACTTTGTACATTGAATGCCTATCAAACATTGGGTATTAGAAAAGACCAGCCAGACGCGAGTGTGGGGACGTTTGTTTCTGATATTGCATTGTCAGCTACGTTTTTCATTGGTACGGTAATAGCTGTTGGACTTATGTATTCTGGTTGGCTCTATATAAATTCTGCAGATGATGCAGGGGCTAAGAAAGGGAAAGATGGTATTAAATGGTCGTTGATCGGTCTGTTGCTGGTCATGAGTTCATATACGATAATTAGAGTGGTTCAGTATATTGCAAAAGGATAGTTGTAGTTTTTCACAAATCGTCTATGTTATTTGCTAATATTTCATCAGATAGAATATTCTTCGTGCAAGGAGAACAAAAATGGGAGCTTCCTTTTGGTGACTTGGAAAAATATCTACCAGAGTTTCTTCATACTATGCAAGGGAAGTTGTTGCCGGAAGATGGGAACGTGAAGATTGTTGTTTTGAATGGACCTGGTTCGTTTACCAATCTTCGTATCGCTACCTTGGCGTGTAATACATTTTCTATGTTGCATGATTTTTCTCGAGATTTTTTCCCAGTAAATAAGTTAGAATGGTATACGCAGCTTTATAAACATGGTGTTGTTAAAAGATATTGTGTGATGTATATAGGACAGAGAAAGAATTTTCGAGTCGTAGACTGCAAAGCATTAGCTGAGGGGTGAGACGTGTCTGCTGTAAGTAAAAAGTTTTCTCTCACTACGCTCGGTGAATATGTAGGGTCGCTTGGTGATGATGTATTTTTGGATGAAGTAGTAGAGGATTCAAAAGACTCATTGCTCAAGTTATTTCCAGATATGCGTATGTATCACTACCGCGAGGCTGACCTCAAGCTTATCGCCCTTCCTACACCTGTAAAGATGCTTGAACCAGAATATATGATAGAAGCAAATGTTCAAAATAATTAAAAATTACGAATTACGAAACACGAATTACGAGTATGCTGAATTAAATGTTGTATTGACAAATACAAATAAATAAGTATTATATGCTTATTGTTTTTATCATTAAATTCGGTCTATATGACAAGAGGTGGTTCTGCCCTATTATGAGCAATAGCTTTGGCTTCTATAACTGCGTGTAATGGCGATGTTAAACAAACACAACAACAGATTAACGCTGATTCGGTTAAAATCGAATTAACGGAAGCGTTTTCTAGTGGTGAAAGCAAGATCGATGTTGTTTATATGAGGGAATTCAATGCGGCTATAAGGGATCATGATATGGAGGCAGCATTGTATAATCTTGCAGGTTCTTATGCATTAAGATCAAGAGCAAGAGGGTATACTAATCAATATGGTGATATAACTGCTGATTTTGGACTATGAGAGAAGATCAAAGAGTTTACCCAGTTGTTCTGAGATAAACCTGCTTTAGCCAAAATTGAAGACCAAGCAGACCATGCAGAATTTTGAGTAGGACCATGATCAATCTGATCACCCATACGTGATATTATAGAGGCTGTAAGGAAAATCCAGAAGGCAAGCAAAGTAAAGTAGTAGAAACATTCGTATATACCAAAAACATCTCCCACTGCTGAGAGATGTTTTATTTTATTGAAGATTATTTGTTTTAATGTTTGTGTGAATATTTTGCTTTTCCAAACCCTAGTATTGGGTAGAATATGAATGGGAGGAAGAAGAGACCAGCCTTGAACCGGAATCATTTTTGGAATCTTTTCGCTACCGAACCTACGAGGTCGGCGTAGATATAAAGATATGCTAATATTAACGGAACTATTAGGACGTATGAATGAGTGGCAACCCAAGTGTCTCATCAAGTCTCTCATAAAATAGAATATAATATTCCAGATATTAGGACGAATAATACATAAGGAATAGCAACAACGAAGATATATCGTCATGGTTTTCCTGCTAGCACGAGTAGGGTGTAGAAATTGTGTCCACTAACGAGACCTTCGTATCGATGGTATCCAGCTTTTTTGAATACTCAACACATACCAGCAATAATGAGTAGTATCAACGCTACCATTATTACTACAAAAGCAACTCCAGCGGCCATTAATACGGTTGGGATAGAGCTTGTGGTTGCGTGGTTTTGCAATGCGGTAATTCCAGTTTCAAATAATGTACCTGTTTGCATAGTTATGATAAAAAAAATAAAGGCAGATGGATTGTAAAACACCGGTGTTATACGCAATTGTTTTTTGATTGCAAATGGATACACTGAAGCCATATTTATATTGTATTTGTGAAAACTATGAGTGTGGCATTGGCAGAGTTGTTGTTCCCAGACGTACAAACAACTATTGAAGACTGGAGAAAGAAATATCCTGCGCGTCCATCGTGACAGCAAGTAACTCGTTTTGCACCTAGTCCAACATGATTTCTCCATATAGGTGGAATATATACTTCATATGTTGCAGAGAAGTTTGTTCACCAATGATGAAAGAATTGAATGTTTTATCTCCGCATAGAGGATACTGATCAGAAGCGCGAAGTAGAGGGATGAGTTGCTATGATCTTGAAATGAATGGCTGAGTTTGGTTTGTCGGTCGACGAATGACCTATCGGCCCTAACGGAACAGATGTTTGAGCATATGGTCCATATACCCAATCTCAACGCAAGGATATATATCGTGCTTTTGTGAAACATTTGGTAGCACAGGGGTTGGCATATCCGTGTTGGTTGACCGAGGAAGAAATAGACTCGATTAGAAATATGCAACAAGCAGCTAAGAAGGTCCCTGGAATCTATGGGCAATATGCAAAGCGACGTGATGCGTCCGCTGAACAGCAACAGGATATGATCGCCTCTGGTTCGCCATATGTCATTAGATTTCGTGCTCCAGCAGAGCTTGGTGATAAGGTTGTTGTCAGTGATATGATTAAATGAGAAGTAACAACCCAAGACAACTTCTTAGATTTTGTATTGTTGAAATCGACAGACGGATTGCCTACATACCATATGGCTCATTTGGTAGATGACTATTTGATGTGAACAACACATGTGATACGCGCAGATGAGTGGTTTGCGTCTCTTCCACTACATATGCAGCTTTTTAATGCGTTTGGTTTTGATGTCCCAAAGTATGCACATGTAGCGCCATTGTTAAAGGTTGATGCAGAAACAGGAAATAAGAGGAAGTTATCAAAGAGGCACGATCCAGAATCGAGCGTAGGATATTTTTTCGAAAAGGGTATCCCAACAGATGCGATCTTAGAGTTCCTTACCAATATAGTAGATCCATTTTATGAAGATCGACAAAAGAGCAATTCAGATAAAACATATAGAGATTATGAGATTGATATATCTCATATGAATCAAGCAGGCGCTTTGTTTGATATGGTGAAGTTATCGTTCATTAGTAAAGAGTGGCTAGCAAGGCTAGATAAAGAGACATTTGCAAAAAGAGCCTTGGAACGAGCAAAAGCGTATGCTGTGCAAGCACCTATTGTATGAACGAATCTTTTGTTGCCTGATTTGATGGAAAAGTATCCTGATTATACATTTGCTGCGCTTAATATTGAGCGTCTGACAGAACAAGATCCTAAGAGATATACTATGTGGAGTGATGTTGCTCTTCAGTTGCCTATGTTTTATGATGAGGTCTATGAGACCTGAACTTTTCCTTCGTTGCCAGAGTGTTGTGCTCCAGAACGCATGAAGGCGTTTGTCTATGAGTACGTTGGTGCTCTAAATCTTACAATGACAAAAGAAGAACGATTTGCTCAGTTAAAGGATTTGTGAAATAAGCATGGATTTGCCGCTAGCAATGCGGAATTTAAGGCTTGATGATTTGTTGGTCGTGTATGAGATATAGCAATGTTTCTTCGTATTAAACTTCTTTGTGCAACAAACACACCAGATCTCTACGAGACTATCAAGGTGATGTGAATAGAGAGGGTTGCTGCAAGGCTAAAAAGAGACTAATGGCTAAAATGAGCCCTGCTCTTGCTTTTTTTGTTTTTTTAGGTAATTTGCATATACTTAGTTGTAGTCTTTTATATGAAATAACTCCTTATGAACTACCGTGTTTGGTTGGTAGCGTTGCTCGGGTTAATGCCTATGTCAGTATGCATGGCGGGGTATTATGATAGCCTGACTAAAAACGATCAAAACGTTATCACCACAAATGATATCACACAAGATCCCTTCAGACAAGGAGCATATAATCCTGGTTCTAATGTAAAGTGATTGTATGGTAATGGTCAGATTACTACCTTTTTGCAGGCACAAAATCAAACAATAGCATATATTCAAAATATTGTTAATTGGACGCTTAGTATTATTTGATTGGTTGCGTTGATCTACTTGCTGTACAATGGATTCCTTATGGTAACATCAGCGGGTGATGAATGACAATTTAAGAAGTGATTTGCTGCTCTCAAAACAGCAGCAATAGCTTTGGTGGGTATTGGATTGAGTGCTCTCGTTGTAAATCTCATTCTTTATCTCATAGCAAGGATCGTATAATGAAAATATGGAAATATCTTGTATCTCTTGTTCTGGGGGTATCTGTAGTTACAGCGGGAATGCATGTATTAGCAGCACCAGTGCCATTTCCTTATACAGATAATAACTATACCACTACTCCAACTGCCGATGCTGGTCAATTGCTTAAACAAACAAGCCAAAATGGGAGTCTCCTGGAAAATTTATTGACATTGTTTGGTATTAATTATAGCGGTCCAGATAAGGCACTATCTTATGTACAGGTAATTATAAATTATGTCTTATCTATATTGGGTTTGATCGCTCTTGTGATGATTATTTACTCGTTTTATATGATCTTTACAGGGAAAGCAGAAGATGGTATTAGTAGTGCCAAGAAAACAGTCATATGAGCGGCTATCGCATTGTTTGTTATTTGACTAAGTGGATATATCGTGAACTTCTTGTTTTATATTTACAATAAAGGAATCTAATGGATTTTTCACTCTTGTCTTTGGACAAAAACGCTATCAAGAAACCTAGGCCAGAACAAATCTTCACGACAGAGACGATGTTGCCTATATCTGAAATAAGAGGTGATACAATTGTTTTGAAGGATGGATGACTTAGGGCCGTCTTACAAGTAGATGGGATTAATCTTGATTTAAAAAATGGTGATGAACAACAAATTATCATAGAACGTTATAAGAGATTTTTGAATGGTCTTGATTTCCCTATTCAGATCTTGGTTCGTAATAACTACCTAGATCTCACAGAGTATATCACCTATATGCAAAAAAATGTTGCCAAGATAGATAATGAAGCTTTGAAACAACAATGAGAGACATATATATCATTCCTCGAGCAAATCAATATTGCGCAGGGATTATTGTTTGTTAAAGAATTCTATATTATTGTTCCTCTCTACGATAGTACGCGTGCAGAAGAAGAAAAAATTAAACAATGATGGCTCGATAAACTTTTGAATATAATGAATCCCAAAGATTCCGCAGAAGCAATAGTGTCTCGCTACCGTGGTTTTCTCAGGACTAAATGACTTTTGGACTCAAGATGTGCGGTATTAACCGATGGTCTAGGATCTCTTGGTATGCATGTAGAAAGACTTCAAACATCAGATATAGTTTCACTCCTATTCCAAACATACAATCCAGTTTCTTATAAAGGACAAGGAGAGGTAGTAAAAAATTAGAAATTACGAATTACGAATGTAGGGTGTTGTATCTCTACCTTAATTTATATAAAGATAATACATTCAAGGGGTATCCTTGTTGATAAAACAGTTGTTACTACCATCATTCCGTGCTGAGTCGCCCGTAAATGTACTTTTGGCGCATAAAAATTTCTCATAGAGATCTGATTTTGAACATTGATTAGGCGAAGGGGCTATTACTCAAATTCGTGGACTTATGTTTTGAGGATCAAAATCTTCTGAGTCTTGATAGGCGCAGCCATGCATGTTTTTTAAAGGCCGGCTAATAGTTCTATTCGTAACTCGATTTGTGTTTCATTCTGTTTCTGTTCTTGCTGTAAGTATATAAGAATTAAGCGCATATCCAGCATTGAGATATTGTGATGTATTACAACTTACCGTCCCCAATCTGGATAAACAAAAACTACGTACATCTGAGTGTCTGTTGAGAAACACTATGGCATATCCATGTATCTCGGGGTCGTTGTATGGGGCATCTCTAGTGGATCGAGCAGATTGGTCGCTATCAGTAGGAACTGATGTCATATATTTCCCTAATAAATCATAAACATCGGTAATATTGTCCCATCATTGATAGTATGTGTCGTATGATTCTTTGTTGGCAATAGTCCGTGTTGTGTCATCTACGCCGCCCCTTAAATAACTGTTTCCATTGTTTTTGGCTGTTGCAAAACTCGTGTAGTTACCATTATCCTCTTTGTATATCTCTAGTGCTGTTCCTATTTGATGCAAATCTGCCTTCCTTTTGATGTCTCTCGCACGAGCTTGGACTGATTGGAGTCTCGGAATTAATGCAGCAGCAAGAATACCTATTATCACGACGACAATAAGCATTTCTATTAGTGTAAAAGTTCTTTTTTGCATATATTGATCTATTTAGAATATACTATCTTGTGCTGAATTTGCTTTCTTTTCTTGGATGATTTGGCTGTAAGTGAAAAGTTCGTCATCTGTGAAAATGACCTCTTGTCACTCGTCGTGGAGTTTCTTGTATTTGAGAAGATAGAGGAAGACGAGATGAGTCATTTTAACATCGTTTTTACAATATTTCTTTACTGCATCGAGAAGTTTAGTATCACCTGTTTCCAAATATTCTTTATACATTTTCGCTCACTCAAGTCATGATTCAAGACTTTTCTTTGCTCCCACGAGGGCTTCACTAAGCTTGTTTAGTCCGATTCTTCTTCACAGACGTTGTTGTACGAAATAACATATATCGATACTCTTTGCGTTGAGTGCGTCGAGTTTCTCTTGGGTAAATTCTGTGTTGTAGAGCATCACGGGATTATCGAATCCTATGTTGTAAAATCAAACTACTCGTCCATCAAAGGCTAAGAGATAATCAACAAATTTGCTCGCATTTTCTTTGTCTATTAGTTTGTATTTTCATGTTGTACTATCTACCATGTAGCCTACAGATAATTCATGGTTCTTGAGATCATTTGTGGTTCGTGTGGTTTCTATGTCGTAGACAATATATGGTTTCCCCATAAATGTTTTTCGTTCTCCTTCATCAAATTCATCTTGAAGGGTAGCTTTGATGCTTTGATTCTCTTTCATGATCTTTTGGATTTTTTTATCTCATTTTAGAAGGTTGTGGAGTTCGTTGATTCCAGCCTCATCGAGCGGTAGCTCAATCTTTTCTACTTCATCAGTAAATATGTAGGTATCATCTGGCTTTTTGGATATTCTGAAAAATCAATTTCATTCCCTGATGTAATATACGTCGTTTCATTCTTTCATAGTAACCTTGAGAAACTCTTTTAGATACTGGCATCTCTCTGATTTGTAGATCGTCTGCAGACGAGAAAAAAGGCCTGATTGTATGCCGAGCACTTGGGGCAGAGTTAGTCTTTTGTACATGGTCGGCAGAGTTACAAAATGAATAACGCACTAGTACGGATTCACTCCATTTTTGCAAGGAAAGACGAAATTTTGGTAAACAAAAAAACCGGCGAACCAGTCTCGTATATTTCTAAGCCACAGACGGGAATCGAACCCTTAGAGCTCTCCCTTACTAGGGATCTCTCCCGGAGAGCAGCTGTGGAATAATAATGCTTCTAAGCCACAGACGGGAATCGAACCCGTGACCTCTCCCTTACCATGGGAACGCTCTACCGGCTGAGCTACTGCGGCGTGAGAGGTAGTGTAGGGATTCTGAGGGAAATTACAAATTAAGAATTGTGAATTATGTTGGTTCTCTATTCTGTGCTTATATTTTGGTTTCTGTTGCAAATAATGAGGCAATATGTACTGTTTTGCTGTTGTTTTAGATTTTGATATTGGTTCGTATATGATTCTCCAGGAATATAGAAAACTCTTTGCAAAATTATTGTCTACTCAGACAGGAATGGGAGAGGATGGCATCTTAGAGTTGATTGCTACTCCTCCACAAGCTAATATGGGAGACATGGCATTCCCTTGTTTTACTCTCGCAAAAGATTTGCAGAAGGCGCCGAATTTGCTTGCAGAAGAGCTTGTTCAGCAATTGTCTGATCATCATTTTTCTGAATTTAAAGCAGTAGGGCCATATGTGAATGCATATATTAATACAGAATCATTTGTAAGAGAAGTCTTTGCGAGCGAACTCGAACCTAATATGTGAGCAGACAAGAAAAAGATATTGTTGGAATATATGTGAGGGAATCCAAATAAACCGCTTCATGTTGGACATGCGAGAAATGTTTGTATTGGTGATACACTAAGACGTGTATTTACGGACTTGGGATATACTATGCAGACGTCACATTATGGTGATGATAGTGGTGTCAATGTTGGCTACAATATGGTTGGTCATATGTATTATAATATTCCATTAGAAAGTGATAAAAAATTCGACCACTATTGTGGTGATGTCTACTTGGAAATGAGACAAAAAGATGAAGATCCTGAATTCAAAACAAAGCTTAGTAATACGCTTCTTGCAGTGGAAAAAAATAATGATCCTGTTGTGACGAAGTTCCATAAAGAATATGTCAAAAAGTGTACAGTTGAACAGTTGCGTTCATGTCGAAGAATTGGTGCACAATTTAATATGATTAATTGGGAGACAGATATATTGCACCTAAATCTTTTCGAAGAAGCGTTGGAGCTTTTGAAAACAAGAGGGCATGTTGTGTTTGCGGAAGATGGCGATGCAAAGGGATGTCGAATTGTCGATTTATCTTCTTTGCCGTTGTACCAAAAAGAAGAGAAGCAGTATGCAATTCTCGTTAAATCAGATGGTGTCGCGACATATGTTGCCAAAGATATTGCTTTTGCTATGCGAAAATTGGGGTATATGAAAAAACAATTTCATTTCTATACCTTCACCCAAGCAGACGATGGTAGTACTATTTACTCTACAACATCTGATGAGTCTGTTGGTGAAAATATCGCCTTTGGCGATTATACACAGGCCATCACGATTATCGACAATCGTCAGATACCAGCACAAACAGTAGTAAAGAGTTCGTTAGAATTATTATGATTCTTGAATGAAGAAAAACAATATACACCATTGTGATACTGAGTTGTCTACTTGACGCCAAATACGCTTATGAAGTGAGGTTTTGAACTCTCGGACGAAGAGAAGAAACTTACAAGATTGCCATTTGCATCACGTAAGGGGTGGACAGTTACGATGGACGAAATGCTGGATTTGATGCATGCGAGAGCGTACGAGGAGACAAAGAAAAGAAATGAAGACAAAGATGAGGCTCGATTACAGAAGACGGCAGAAAATATCGCCATCTCAGCATTCCGTTTTTCCCTTCTCAAGACGGATATTCAGAAAGATATTACCTTTGATATAGATGAAGTATTGGATATGGAGTGAGAGACTGGTGCTTATGTGCTCTATACTTATGCCAGAATTCAAAGCATCCTTGTTAAAAATGATATTACATGAATGCATGTCGACATGAGTCTTATTAATCAGGACTCAGAGATTGCTCTGATGAAAAAAATTGATGAGTTACAGGGTGTGTTGGACGAAGTTGTTGCAGATTTTGCTCCACATGCATTGAGTAGATATCTCATTAGCGTAAGCCAATTATTCAACACATACTATAATGAAATCAATGTCGCAAAATCTGAAGAAACATATAGAGTAGCCAGAGTTTTCCTTCTCAAAAAACTTTCTTTTGTCCTCAACCACGCAATGACTCTCTTGGGTATGCATGCTGTCGAGAGGATGTAGAGATATTTGATTTTTCTAAATAGAAATGAGAATACTCACCTTTAACATAAGGCATGGTTGATGAGATAGAATTCAAGATATTGCTGTCTCTATTTTTAGTCAAAATCCAGATGTGGCCATAATTACGGAATTTAGGAACAACAAATCTGGTGCTTTACTTCAGGATATTTTAAAATCATGATGATATGGGTGCCAATATACAAATCATGTAAACGCAAAGGATAATACTTTATTAATTGTTTCAAAAGATAATTTTCGTCGCGATGATTTAATTTATAGCAAACTATCTGATTTAGATAAAAGTAGGGTAATAAAAATAAACGCTAAATGATGTTCTATTTATGGTGTTTATTTCTCTCAAAATCAATTTAAAAGATCATTATTCTCCTTCTTGTTGGGAGAGATTGGTTGTTTTGACAAGATTATATTTATGGGGGATTTTAATACCGGAAGACATTTTATTGATGAAAGAGGTAAAACATTTTACTGTTCAGATTGTATGTTTGATATAGAACAAGCAGGTATGATAGATGTTTGGAGATATAAATATAAAGATGTTAGAGAATATAGTCGGTATAGTAACAAGGGTAACTGATTCAGAATAGATCATGTATTTGTAAATAGGGCGCTTTTAAATAGTAGTAAAGATTGTTTCTATTTGCATGATCCAAGAATCAAAAATATTTCGGATCACTCAATGATGGTTTTAGATGTGGATCTATAGTGTTTTCCAATAACAAAAAAATAACCCTTTCAGGTTATCCTTTTGGAGCGGAATACGAGGCTCGAACTCGCAACCTTGTCCTTGGCAAGGACACGCTCTAGCCAATTGAGCTAATTCCGCAGGTTGTGAGGTGGGTTACACCTCTATGATTTGTTGTTTTGATTCTTGGACGAGTTGTTCTGTTTTCTTGGTGATAATCCATCCTGCTAATGAGAGGTAGACCATCAATACTCCAATTACCGCTACGATATCTGCTGCGTAGATGCCGCGAGATGCATCATTGAGGAGGAAGTAATTTGCCATTGCTACGACAATGAGTCACAAGATCACCGCTCTTACTTTTAGCCATTTAGCGGCGAGGGACAATATACCGAAATGAAAAAGGAAAACAAGAAAAACTGCTCATAATCATCCTAGGACCGCATACTGCTGTGGCTGTATGTAGTCTTGGAGAACTGAAATACCGTGTATCATATATCGAGCTACTGTTCCAATTCCTGCGAGAGGAAGAACTATAGCTATAATTCTTCTGATAATATCTTTCATGCTTGATGTATAAGAATTAAATGCTTTTGTTAGCTTATAGATTCTTGGTAAAAAAGCAACGCGTCTCGTGATTTTGTATTTGCTTTTCACGGGGATTGGTTTATATAAGAGGTAGTTTATCCTTTATGTGTTTCTCATGAAAAAATATCTTGCAGAGGCTATTGGTACAGGTTTTTTGGTTCTTGTTGTTGGGTTGAGTGGTGATCCATTAGTTGTTGGTATCGCACTTGCAATTATCGTTTATGCAACAAGCGCTATCTCTGGTGGCCATGTAAATCCTGCTGTTACACTTGGTCTATTGATTAATAAAAAAATCAAACTCTATGATGCAGTGAATTATTGGGTTGCCCAAATTGTAGGAGCACTCGTTGGTGCATTGATCTACTGGGTATTGAAATGAACAACCATGGTGATTATGCCTATGGATGGAATCAGTATGTGGAAGGCCTGATTGGGTGAATTTATTTTCACATTCATGTTGGTAATGGTTGTTTACTTGACAGCTGCATACAAGAAAACAGAGGGGAATCAATATCGAGGATTCGCTATTGGTCTTACTGTGTTCGTGGGAGCCGCTAGTGTTGGTAGAATGACAGGAGGCGCATTCAATCCTGCTGTCGCGACAGGTAGTATTTTGGTTGATCGAGTACATGGTGGTGATAGTGGTATCTATCTTTGGATGTACCTCGTAGCAACGCTTCTCGCAGGACGAGCAGCTGGACAAACAGCAAAGGGAATAACAGAAAGTAATTAGAACTAAAATAAAGAACTAAAATGACGTGATGGTAGAAATGCCTCCGTCATTTTTATAATATCATGAAATATAAAAAAAGGCCCCTTAGGGCCTTATTCTTTGTGGGATTTCGGGTTTACTGAGAAATCTTAATTCCTACTTGGTAAACCTGGAGGAGTCTTTTTAATTGTGTGTATTTGTGTGGGAAAACAGAAGAGCTGAATTTGCTCGTCATGAGGAGGTTGTCGATCTTGTCGATTATCGTTTGTGTGTAGTTTGATTGTTGGATAGCTGTGTACTTCAATACGGTGAAAGCATTTGTAAGAAAATTAGATATCCCGAGATAGGCATATCATTCACCAGTTTTTATGTTGTCTTTGCACTCACCAACGTAGGCATACGTTGCGCGTTGATTTGCTTGTAACATACAGAGGTTTCCGAATGTTTCGTGAGTTGGATAGCAAGGTGCTTTAATGCACTCTACTTGGACGTTTCCGCATACCGGAGCGTATTCCATGGTACACGCTATGGGCGTAGCTGGTTCTGTAGCCTGTGGGCAAGTCGCAGCACGCAAGAGTGTGTTGTTTGGATAATACCATCCTTCTGTCGTTCCAGTATCGCTTTTGCAAACAGGAGTACCCTTGGTTGGGTCGTAACAAAGCATTCCACCTCATACGAGTCCCGCTGGTGATGGATTGATAGTTGAGAGACCTAGTTTACACATTTGGGCGTAGATAGGTGACACGCTACCATTTGTTAACTCGCCTTCTGCAACTGTATAATACGGCCCTGTATCTGAGGCTTTGGTTACATTGAGGAGGAGGAGAGCAAAAAATGCTAGAAATACTCAGACGAATAGTTTTTTCATGGAATTTAAAACGCTAGGTATAAAGCCTTCTACCAAGGATTACGAATGATGTGGCAAAGTGTGACACATAGTATTACTATTTTCATCAACATATTGACATTATATCAACAATATGTACTATAAAGTTGTTTTATTGATCTCTCTAGAGTATGATATCGTGAATTGATACTATGAGTTATAAGGAAAAGGTGAAGACCATGTCGAATACATATGGTGCACTTTTGGAAGAGAGGAAAAAAAATGAAGCTTTGGGTATTCGTGACGAGTGAGTCGCTCATACGAGAATTTGTAATGTGCAGCCTATTTTGTATGTAGCAAATGATCCAGAAATTATAGCTGAAGAATATGAAAAACTATCTGCAGAGAATGAGAGAATAAGATGATGTATAGAACAAGTGCTCGCTGATTCTCGTTGGAGTCGACTGTGAAGAGCGTATAAGATTTCTAAGGAAACCCTAGGTACAGCTACCTCTGCATTAGAAAATATGATGAGATGAAGAGAATTCGTCAAAAAAAGTCTCCCTGACGGCGTAGAAGAGACCGAACTTACGAAAGCCTACCAAAGAGCATATAGCAATTATAATAGTTTATATCTCGCGCTCCAGGAGTTAGTAGGTAAAACGGCTAAATGATTTTTTGGCAAAAAATACTATTTCTCACCAGACACAAAGAAAAACATATTGGAAAAAGTAAGCTAACGGATTTCTTAGAAATACTATTTTTTAACTATTTGATTATATGCGTTCTCATCAATTTGTTTGATGTAATTTAGTGGGTCATCAATAAACTGCGTGATTCTGTTTTGTGAAAATGTGATTAACGTAAGACCGAAGTTGGCAATTGGTATTTCGCCAGAACTTCACTGTACGACGAGAGGAGATAGCTTGTAATTATTATCTATGTTGATTACTGCTGCAAACTTAATTCACTTGAGCGTGAATGATACGATCCATTTGCCATTTTGATTTTGGATGTCGGTAGGTTCCGTATTGAGGAATGTCTTGAATTTGGTAATAATAGAGAGTTTATTGATGTCTATGCTTCCGGCCGCTTCTGTGTTTGGATCAATAGTTTTAGGCTTAAGAAATCACACAGTTGCAGCTACGAATGATCCAAGAGAATCTCCATTTACCGAATGGTTAGATAATCGTGTTTGCATGAAGCTTTGGAGAGCTGCGTCGGGACTTGTTGCTTGCGTCACTGTGTCGTTGTTGATCGCGATATTTATTACTGATGTGTCGATGTTTGCGCTAGCACTAGACGTAGAACAAGAGCTTACCTTGATGTTTGGCTGAGATTGAAGGATGTCACAGAACGTAATATTTGTTTGCACATAGGTGCTATTGTTTTCGATGAGTTGAATAAGTGTATCTAGTGGTGTCTTTGGTGATATTGTAAGATACTTCATAATAATATTGTCTATCACTGGGTTTTGAGGAGTGCGGAGTGAAGTTACGATAAACTCGTTGTCTATGTATTTGAAGTCTCAAATAAGGTTGATGCTTCTAGCTTGTCCATCTGAGTCTTTGAATCTTAGTATTGCTATCATGCGGGCAGTGTGAGCTGTTTCATCAACTTGTGTGTCACTCACGCGAAGGATTGGGAATCATTGAAGTACTCCATCAAATAGATCGTTGAAGTTGGTTATGTTCGTGAAGAATGCTCCAGTACCAGCGCTTATGGCTTGAGTGAGGTTTTTGTTCTTTACAAATTCAGTGAGTCCATGTACGCCTATTGTTGCGTTACCCTGATTGAGACTGCTGATTTGATCTAATATTCCACTAATTTCATTTTTTACGGATGGGCTAATCGTATTGGTTAAAAGGTTTTGCAGGATGGTCTTCAAATAAACATTGTTATAATAATATGTTGCTTCAATATAAAACTGCGGAATCTTCATTGAGCTCTGGTGTACGAAGCCATCAACAAATCTAAGATATGCAACCACTGCGGTTGTGTCTAAAGAATTATTAAGATTCTGTATGTAGAGTTTTTGCCATAGAGATGTTAGCTTGAATAGGTTCACATCGAGGTTATTGTTTACGAGAGATTCAGAAGGAATTGATGCTAATTCATTCTCTATCCTAAGGAAGTCTTTAATTTTACCATAACGATCTGCATATGTACTACATGTCCCTCACATAAGGATGTCCAATTGTGTTGATGGGTATGGATAGTGTAGGAAGTTTGATGTAAGGTTTGTACAGAATGCATTGAGATATCATTGATTTTGAATTGAGTTCCCGATAGCTAAAACATCATCCCATTTGGTGTCTAGTTGTAATGCTGGTATTGCTTTGATGAAGTTCTCCAGATTTTTATTACAATATCAATCATATACTCTCCATTTAGTTAGGCAGCTAAGATTGTATGTCTCTATAAGTGTTTGATTTTGAGGTGCTATCAGTGGTGTTGTAACTACTTTAACCGCGAGCTTTGCTTTAGTCCCTGTCCCTATTTTAGATTTGCTTGCTCATGTGGCGCTTCAGGCATTTGTAGGTGTAACAGGTATGCTTGCTCATGGGAAGTAATCTTTCTTTTGAATTTTTTGTAGTATGCTATCCATAGAACTTTCTTGTCCAATTGCTTGATCTTGGTTTCAGAAGAAGAGAAGGTCTTGGTTTCAGGTGTCCTGATTGTGTGGCTGTGTAGCTAAAATCCAGTTATCCATAATTCGTTTTAGATCTGCTATGTTGTATGTTGAACTTTCGAATGTCTTAATGGTGCCTGTGAATGCCATATTGAGGATATATGGATTCTCTGGGAGTACTATACCGGCTAGTGTTATTAAGTTGTTTTTCCCGATAAGAACCTTTCCTGTGGCTTGTAAAATACCTCATAGTATCTTCACATCGCCGAATCAATCGAAGATTGGCCCGACCTCGTCTGATATCTTGTTTGGCTTGTATATTCCATCTGTGTTACTAAATGTTTGATTGCTTCTGTTTATGCTTGGACTTGGGGTAATGGCTTTTGCTGATTGTAGTGTAAGTGCGAAAATAATACCAAGCAGTGTTGGTATAAAGAAAAGACTATACTGAAAAATAATCTTGTACATGACAGTATATTTTTTCACGATGTGTTGTGTGTATTCGTCTAGAATAAGCTCATTAGTCATTCGTATCTATCACAAAGTTTGTATAAATAGACGTAATTATAGTATAGTCATTTGCGTCAAATACGCATAAATTAGACCCCTGGGGGTGGCTAATTCTAGGGATTTATATAGACATAAAATATAAATATGATGTAATATGTGTTGTTGGGTGTTTTGTCTTCATTTTGTCAGTTTTTTTCCTGTTTGCGGTTATGTAGTATTCGGGCGTTGCGTGAGGTGGGATATTGTATATCTATTTAAAAAAAAGGAGGAAATTATGAAAAAAGTATGTATTTTTTTGAGTATTGTTTTTGCTATGTTTGGGTGCCGGAAAACAGCTCCTGATAATGAATTTGGGAGTTTAATTCGGGGCGGTGCCTTGGCGTCAAAAGTTGATGCGGTTACTCAATCAACGCTTGTCGCTGATGGTGGCTCTTGTACTACAACGCCACAACCAGGCACATGGTATATTAAGTCAGAGTTTTTGCAGAATTATGTGCATTTTTGTCAGCTGGATGCAAAACCTGAATATCCTGGAGGTGTTTTGTGTGGCCCTGTGAGTTATATGTTGGGTACCCATATGTTGGCGGTTTCCAAAGGGAAAGGATGGTTATATCCCTCGTCGAAGGTGCAAGCTGGAAATATCTATACAAAGCTAAAAGCAGCGGGTAAATTTGACGACACACAGGGAATGTATCTAAGTGATGTCGTATGGTTTTGTCGTACATATGACAATGCATTGTGTACTGCTATGTATAAACGCACGACGGATAGGGCTTCCATGAAAGAGTTCTTAGAGTACTGGCTGAAAACAGGATGTCCTATTGTTGTTACTGTGGATATATTTGGACGCAATCAATCACTATGGAGTAATAATGATGCAGATTTTTACGATCAAGTAGGTAAGACCTATTATATCAGTAAAAACGGAACCATTGGTCATTTCATTTTGTTGGTTGGCATTAAAATTAATGCAGATGGCTCTGGAACTGTATATTACAAAGATCCATTGTCTGCAAGTGGTACAACACAATCCGCGAGTTATACGCGGATGTTGGATGCGATGAAATCCAATGGTAATACAGATTACTACGATGCAATTTCATTATCTCTATGAAAACTCCCATCAACACGCAACAATTTCCTCTGTCGGTTTGCTGGCAGAGGGTTTTTATACAATTAAAAATTATGAATTAAAAATTATAAGGTAATGACAGAGGCGGTAATCACGTCATCTCGAGCTTGCCGAGAGATCTCTATCAAAGCCAATAAACTTATGAATAATTATATCGTATAAGATATGTTACTGTACGTAAATATAGCGTAGGTCGTCAGCTGTTTTGTCTGCATAGCAATCGCCAGAAAGATTTGCGTCTCATCATGCTCATGTGAAAGTAACTTTGTTGCACATATAGGCATTGTAGGTTTCTGGGCTAGAGAATAGTGGTGTTGCGCTTGATGTAACCGCGAGATATGCTGCTAATGTTCATCATGCTAGATCTCCAACCCAAGACCCGTTTGAATCATAAGCTATCGCTAGACCGTTTGTTGGGTTGTTTATTAGATATGTGTTTTGTACTCGGTTAGAACTAGACCCATCGGACTCGGTCCTTGCAGCAACCATAAATCAAACAGAATGAAAGGTATTGCTGTTTGTAATGTCTGGTCACTTTGCTAGGATATAGAGACCATATCAACAAAGATCAGGGTCCCCTCAATCATATCACCATGGTGTTGATAGGCTGGGATCGTTCGGAATGGCAGTCATATATTTTCATAGTGCTTGTATACCAATAGCATTGGATGATCATCGACCATTTCTTTGGTAATATCATTGACAAACAGTACTATGGTCTGCTCAAAAAACAGGCCGTTTCCAATCATTAAATCCGTCATTCTCAAATTCCTTAAATCATCCATGATCTTCTTTGTATATAGATAGTGCCGTCCCTATCTGATGCAAGTCCGCTTTTCTTTTGGTGTCTCTTGCTCTTGCTTGTACAGACTGGAGTCTCGGAATTAATGCTGCTGCCAAAATACCTATTATCACGACGACAATCAGCATTTCGATAAGGGTAAAAGATTTTTTCGTTGACATTGTTTTGTTTGATTACGTAAAGAGGCCTGTCTCTAAGTCGGATATAGCGATTCATTTAAGGTTTGCAATAAATTCATAGGTGTGTTGGATATATTTAGATTCATTTGTTTGGCCTCTGAATGGAATTGGTGTGAGGTATGGCGCGTCGGTTTCGATAAGGAGACGATCTAGCGGAGTTGCGAGGCATGATTCCCTGAGAAGATGTGCATTGGGGTATGTTATGTTTCCATCGAAGCCGAAGTAGATGTCTTTATAGTGAGTCAAAAGATGTTCTAATTCTTTTGGTCCGTAGCCGAAACAATGGAAATAATAGGTGCCTGTTGGAAAATCTTTGAGTACATCGATGGTGGGTTGGAAGCCATCTCTCGAGTGTATGACAACGGGAAGTTTGTTGTCCAAAGCATACTGGCACTGTCGTGCAAATATCTCCTGTTGGAGTTGGAGTGTTTCAGTAGATCAAGGATAGTGAAGGTCGATTCCACATTCTCATATAGCAACAACCACGTCTGTGTGTTTCTGATGTGTTTCTCTGAGGGAGGCGGTTCCCTCTCATATGTCTGTATCTATCCTTGTTTCACATGGATGTAGGCCAATAGCTGCGTTGATTTTCATATTGGGGAAAAGTTGCTTTGCTTCTTTCACAAGACAACAAACAGCATCATTATCTTCAGGACCTGTTCCTACATTGATAAGTCATGTGCCACCTATGTTTTCAAAGTCTTTAATTATTTCCTGCCAGCGTGGGAAGAGTTTTTCATCATTTAAATGGCAGTGTGAGTCGAACATATAAGATAATTATAAATTATAAATTAAAAATTATAAGAGTGGAATCATTTGTATTTATTCGTCTGTCATTCTGAGGCGCGCCGAAGAATCCAGAGATACATAAACAAAATGTGTTATTCAAGAAGTATTTAGGTTGTCTCTTTGGTGAGGCAAAATCTGGATCCTTCACTGCGTCCAGGATGACGAGTTGACTATGTCACTCTGTATACAGCATGATTATATGTTATTGAATATAGCAGTTGGTTCAATAGAATGAATTGTTTTATACTTTGATGAATCTGATGGCTATCGCGATAATTGCATTTATTATATCTTTACTGTTGTTGGTTGTTGCTCATGAGTTTGGGCATTTTATTATAGCGAGGAAAGCAGGAGTTACCGTGCATGAGTTTTCTATTGGTATGGGGCCGAAGATTATGACGATAGGGACCGATAAGAAAGGAACGATATTTAATTGGCGTTTATTCCCGATAGGAGGATATGTGAGAATTAAGTGAGAATCGCTCGGTGATCCAGGTGCGTTAACGCAGAATGATAGTTTCTTGCGCGCGTCTTTTCTCTGGAAAGTATCAATTCTTTTGGGATGAGTGACGATGAATATACTTGTTGCATGGGTGCTTTTCACTATAGGTTTTATGATATGAGTTAAGCCTTTGCAAGTGTTGCCTGATAATTTTTCTGCCCTACCAACACAAAGTTATTTGATTGCGTCTGAGGGATTTTTGAAACAACAATGAATTCTTTCTTGAGGGTATCGTGCATGACCAGCTCTCGTACAGCAGGTTTTCCCAGATATGCTTGGGGCAACAGCTGGTTTGCAATCAGGTGATGTCATAGTGGGTGTATGAGGAATTCCGGTTAATAATAAAACCCTTATTGATCAACTTCAAGCCCATATGGGGACAAACTTTTCTCTAGATATAGATCGTGATGGTAAGAAACAAACTTTTAAAATAGAATGTCCAAGCGACTCTTGTGTGTTGTGAGTCTATCTTGTTTCAACCTGATGATATGAAATAATTAGCAAGAAATACACGCTATTCACAGCTATGGGGATGGGGTTTCATGAAGTTAGAGAGGAGTCATTAATGACGTTTATGTGATTGGATCGCATCATAACACAAATGGGATCTCATGGGAAACAGACTCTACGTACACTGTCTGGACCTGTGTGAGCAGCCAAAGTAGGACAAGAAGTTTTACATACTGGAGGATGGAGTTCGTTCATGATGTTCGCGGGAATGCTTTCATTGGCGCTCGCAATATTTAATTTATTGCCTATTCCAGCGTTGGATGGTGGTCGTTTATTGGGAGTGATTATTCAAACGGTATTTCGTTTAAAACAGGAAAAATATTTTGCTGTAGAGGGCTGGATTAACTTAGCGTTCTTTGTGGCATTATTAATTCTTTGAGTGTATATCATGGGATCTGATTTGGTGCGTGCGCGAGGAATGCATATTCCATGAATTGGGTAAAATATATTTTTACGAAATCGATAGCTATGCGATTGTGGATATGGATTTTACAGACATTATGATTTCAACAGCAAGCTGCCCAAGATCAGCTAGTAATACCAGTATGCATCGTTTCTGGCTCTCAAGGAAATCAAGTATATGACTTTGTTTCTGACGCATCGCTTCATAAATTTGTCTCGCCTTATGTTTCGCTAGAGCGTGTGCAATATAAGCCAAATGATCTTGTCGATCTTACGTGATATGTTTCTATTCGCGGTGGGCAATGAACATTGAGAGAGCCAGCAGCTGCGGCCCTGGCCGCATTGTCACAGGCTTTCTACGATCAATTTCACAGACCACTTACGGTGATAAGTAGTTATAGAGGATTCAATGTACAAAAAAGACTTCTTGGTTGATACTCGGATGAGTATGGAACCGGTCGTGCATCGTCTTTTTCCGCAAAACCATGACATAGTGAACACCAACTCGGTTTGGCTGTTGATTTAATCAATATCCCCACAAATCCTGAGGTGTATGGCGGGTACGAAAGCTATTTTGACTGGATGCGTAACAACGCACACTTATATTGATGGACACAATCATACCAAAAGGGAAAGAAAGTTGATGGCTATATAGTTGAGCCGCGACATCGAAGATATGTCGGAGTTGATCTTGCAACATACTTACGGGGAAATAAGATGACGTTTAGTGAATATGTGACATTTCGGAACACACGAAGAAATAATTAAAAATTACTACTTGATAAAATAATGATTATTTTTGGCTTATTTAAGCCAATAAAAAATGTCTTAATTTTGTCTTTGCATTTTGATTTTATTTTTATAATATGTGGTACGTTTTTACCATTTATTATTTACACATGGCAGCAGATCCGAAACAAACAGTATTGAGTGAGGCGTTGAAGAACATTGAGAAGCAATTTGGGAAAGGAGCAATTATGCGTATGGGTGATAACACAAACGTGGGGTTAGTAAGTACGTTTCATTCTGGATCATACGTATTGGATATTATTCTTGGTGGTGGATATCCAGAGGGACGTGTCGTTGAGATCTATGGACCAGAGTCTTCTGGTAAGACGACAGTAGCATTGCATGCTATCGCACAGATCCAAAAAAGAGGCGAGACTGCAGCATTTATCGATGCAGAGCATGCATTGGATCCACAGTATGCAAGAGTATTGGGAGTTGATGTTGATAATCTCTTGTTGTCTCAACCAGACTATGGTGAGCAAGCATTGCAAATCGCTGAGGAGCTCGCGAAAACAGGTGCAATTAAGCTAATCGTGATCGACTCGGTAGCAGCATTGGTGCCTAAATCAGAAGTAGAAGGTGATATGGGAGATAGCCATATGGGGTTACAGGCTCGTATGATGTCACAGGGATTGAGAAAGTTGACATCTATCCTCGCTAAGACAGGTACTACAGTGATTTTCATTAATCAGATTCGTATGAAGATAGGTATCATGTTTGGTAATCCAGAAACAACGACAGGTGGTAATGCATTGAAGTTCTTTGCTTCGCAAAGATTGGAAATCAGACGTGGTGATAAGATAGAAGATAACAAAGAACTTATAGGGTACATGACAAAGGTTAAGATTGTAAAAAATAAAATTTCTGCACCATTTAAATCTGCTGAGATACCTATTAAATTTAAACAAGGTGTTGATAAATGACTTGATGCTATCGAAGCTGCAACTCTGCTTGGTCTCGTTAATAAGTCAGGTGCTTTCTATACACTTCCTGGTCGCAAAGATAAGATCCAAGGGAAAGAGAAATTCCTCGAACTTCTCAATAGCGACGATAAATTGAATAAGTCTTTAAATGCAGATATTCAGAAACTTATAAAAGATATGAGATCTGGTAAAAAGGTAGTCGCTGATGAGGCGCTTGTTGCTGTAGAGGCAGAAGCAGAAGACGATGAGATGATTACTGATTAGAAATTGCGTACATATACAGAATGACAGAGCAGATATTCTCCCTCTGTCATTTTTTTATCCCTATTGCTTTTGTCTATTTTAGGTGTAGGATGATAATAGTTGCTTTATATGTTTATTATCCCTCATGTTATATTCTATTGCTGTTATTCTAGTTTTCTTGTGGATTCTTGGATTTGCGCTCAAAATATGAGGAAGTCTAATCCACCTTCTTTTGATTATTGCTATCGTAGTGGTCCTCTTGAGAGTTATTCGTTGAGACAAAAACCCACTATAAGCATTATGAAGTATGATTTTCTTCTAACCAACCCCTAATCTGAAAGTCTAGGTTTCATGCGGTAAAGAGGCATATGATGTCGTCTTTTTGTGCATGAGAGATGAGGTGTATAATGTCTGTGAGATAGATTGTATATTTGCTATTACAAGCTTGTGCAAAACTCATTCCCAATCAATCTATATCTTTGATGTGGGTGTGATCTTTGCGTGGAAACGTTTCTAGTAGGTCTAATAAATTTTCTCTGGCAGCGTATATGTTGTATATAAGCGATTCATCAAATTGTGATATTGTTTTCGTGAAGTCATCCCAGAATTCGAGTACGCGACGAGCTTGATGTGGTTGAAATATGGCTATTAGTCTCTTGTGAGGATATTTGGCTCTCATTGCTTGGTATACAGCATTAATTTCTGTTGGATGGTGCCCATAGTCTGTGTATAAGAGTGCACCAGAGGGGAAAGCTTTTAGGAGTTCCATTCTTCTTCGAAGTCACTTGAATGAGTGGAGAGCGTGCATGATAGAATCCTTATTGCCTATACCGAGGTGTTGTAAGAGGTGGTGAATTAACGTAGCATTTTTTTCATTATGCTCACCAAAGATGTACCCAAGAGCTATATTCTGCCTTTTGATGCTGTAGAACTCTTTTTTACAATGTCTTTGGATATATTCTATTCCCTTTTCATCATGAATAGCAAAAATACCATGCTTTACTTTGTGTACGAATGCCACAAAAGCTTCTAAGTAGACAGCCTCGTTGGGATAGATATCACTATGGTCTAGTTCGGCATTGAGAATAATCGCGTGATCAACATCTAGCAGGAGAAAGTGCCTGTTGAATTCATCTGCTTCGATTACGAAACGATATTTCTTGCGTAGTGACTCATCCCACTCGCTAGATTTTCCTGTTAATATGTAGGTGAAAATGCTTTGTAAATCAGGAGTTATGTTAGGGTTTGCCCAATAATTTTTCTGTCCCAATTGCGGGACAAGCGCACCCAAAATACCTAATCCGAATTCTGGGTCAATCTTCGAAAGGATATATGTCATGAGAGCGGTAGTGGTCGATTTCCCATGCGTACCAGCAATTGCTATTGTTTCAAAGTATTTGCTAATTTCTCCCAGGAATGCAAAATAACTATAGGGAAGTTGTGCTCATTTTTTGCGTTCTTCTACGAGTGACTTAGCTTCTAGTACTTCGGGTGCGTTGGGACATGCGTCTGAGTATATAACGACATCACCTGCTTGCACTTTATATTCTCCATGTCATATTTGTATCTTAATTCCGTGTTTCTCTAGCTCCTGTGTTATTTGTGATTTCGAGGAATCTATACCAATTATGTTGGTGTATCAAAGGTCTTTTAGAAGAAAACCAATCGAGGAAATACCAGTTCCCCCAGCTCATACTAAAACAATATTCATGCTTACAATGATTGAATAAAGTGGAATATGCCACTATAATAGGGAAATTGCTTTTCATGACAACAACTAGTTTCCTTTTTCTATTTTCTGTCTAAGAGCGTCCGCTGTCTGCTGGATACTTGCTAGTGTTTGGTATGTGTATCCTCGGAAACGTATATTCTGTTCAATAAAGCCTCTAATTGCATCGGCTACCACTGCATTTTGTGAAGCTTCTAATGTTTTAATGGCGTCCTCTGTAATGCCAAGTGTCGCAGCAGATTGTTGTTGTGCTAACTTGAGATTTGTGTTGATCTCGTCTAGAGTAGATCCTCATCTCGCTATAGCCTCCTGTTGTATTGGGTTGTAGAGTACGAGATATTTATTCTTTTCTGTCCTTATGTCTATGCTCTCAAAATTTCCATTAGATATTTGATCATTTGCATTGTCTTTGTTGGCCTGATCTTGTGTACGAGGTTTCTCATCCAATATTGGTTTTGTTGTTATGTTTATATCAAAAGCGAATGTCTTATTAAGTTTCATCTGATTGAGTGAGGTATCCAACATTTCCTTTTGTTTAGTGTTCTTAGCGAGTTGTCATGACTGCTTTAAAGCCAAGAGTACGCCATTAATGTCTTCTACAATTTGCTGTATGCTTTGTATTCATCAGTTGCTTACGACTGAACTTGCTTTAGCAGGGACAGTACATATGCTTAGCGAAAATAATCCATCTTTTGTTGAAGCACTTCAGCACATACACTTAGACACACACATGATTTTATCTGCCGCTGGGAGTCCATCACATTTTTGGGTACAGGATTTTATTTTGTCGGCTGCTGCCTGAAATTGGTCCGGATCGGATCGATCGGTATTCGCTGAAACTGGGTCATCAGAACTCGTTACCAACGGAGAATAGTAGCTATTTGCTGGTCAGAATGGTACTGTAGATGAGCTAGAGGCACCATTATCTGCTGTTAATTCTGGTGGTGTGATTGAGGATGTATTTGTGTTGTCTGAGGTGTCTTGTGCAATAGGAGGAAACTGACCTATCGAGGAATTACCATTATTACCATTGTTGACGCAGGCATAGTTTTGTATCGTTGTGTCAGAGGTGCTTGTAGCTATTTGTGGAGACTGCGATTGATCTGTCGGTATGCCATTAGCATCGTTTGATACTGCTGTTCAGGTTGTACTCGTATATCATCAACTTGTTTGACTCCACGAAGTAGTATTATTCCATTGCGCCAATGAAGTAGATGTATTATTAATGGGGTTTCCATTGTTTTGGCTTAGTCCTAATGTGCTATAAGGATCTGTCGCAGAAAATGGAATGAGCTGGAATCCGGCTATGCTTCCATTTGGAAACGAATAGAGTATTGTTTTGGTTACCTTTTGATTCTCTGTAAAAAGCACGTCACCTATTGCTTGGATATCTACTAAGAGATCGTATGGACTATCATCTAATGTCCCATTGTAATATATATCATCTCATGCTGTCGAGAGACTTAGGTCTGTAGTAGTAGATGTTAGGTCTGTATTGTTCTGGTATTCTTTTGCTGCAACCGATCTACATAATTTATATCACTCATCTGAAAGGGTGGTACGTGATTGGGTATTCGAAGCGAGGCCTCCCTTCACAGATGTAGCCGCATCTTTTGCTCTTTTCCCTACACATTGTGCTGCTTTTAGACAAGAGGAGGCAAATCATGCTCCAGCATCATCTATTGTTTTTTGCTCACTAATAGTTGCTAGTGCAGCTTGCATATCATTGCGAATAGAGTCAAGAGAGAGAAGAATATTTCCTACATCGTTAATGGTCACGTTACAATTATATTTCCCATTTATATCTTGTGCGATACGAGAAGTGCTTTGTACTATCTTTGATGTAACTTCGCTTTTAGCGAGTGTGTATGCGTTTCAATATATATTCCCTCCAAGAAAGCCATTTTGCAGCGATTTTATGCTTTTAACTGGACTAAGACTGTCTTGAGCTCTTTGTAAAAGTGCGTCAAAATATCAGTATGTAGGGAATACTATGCAAGAGAGGAGAATGAAGGTTGTTGTAAGTAAGAGTGCTTTTTTCATGGGTAGAGATAGTTTAAATTATTCCTTCTTTTGTACATTTCTAAGCTTATAGTAGAGTTGATTAATAGGGGTATATATTTTAACAAGTGACTTTCTTACGCTTAGTATGTCTTCGTAGTAGGCCAATAGTCAAATATGAAGTGGTAGTGTCGCGCGAATGCTGTTGATGCTTCTCTGCATAATGTCGACAGCATTTTCGCTTAATGTTACTTCCCTTGAGAGGCGCTGTATTTCAGATGATGTCATAGCGGCTTTGTCTTGTGTGAGATATACTTTGGTTAGGTTTAGTGGTGTATAGTTTGGATCTTGTAGCTTAGTAGTCAATCGCGATATAAGAAGTTTATAGTAGAGAAGCTCGTTGTATCGAAGATTGTATTGGTCTCACCCACGATCGCTTGTTGAACCGTAGTTGTATGCACATACAAACATATCAGATGCTCGTTGTCATTTTTTGCATGCATCTGTAGTTTTGTCTGCGATTCTTGCTCAGTCTACAAGTTTCATTTTCGATATTTGTTTTTGTAACTCACTAATTGCATTTTCTAATGTGGCATATGTTTTGGGATGAGAACATATTGCGCTTTGTTCATTAGTAGGACTTTCAGAACTAATATATTTATTCTTTGTTTCGCCACCACATGTTTTAATAAGATTTCCAAAATATGTGTCGGAAAACATGCTTGCAGCTTCTTTGGGGTCTTTACTTGTAGCGGTCCATCAAGCAACAGCAAGTGTACTATGATCATTCATTGTTACCGCGAAGAGAGCTGGGAGTAGGCGAGATAGATCACAATCAGACATGGATCCTGTTGTTTCACACGCAGGGTCTAGTGATATGATGCCGTCCCATGGGGCATCATGCAATATTTTTGTATTATAGAATGTTGACGTTTTAATAAGTGGTTTACAGAGTGTCGCTACGAAAAGCGAATGTCTCGGTGAAAAATACATGCCCTTACTATCTAATAGTCATTGTTGCATATCGTCGTGCGTGAGAGCAGTACAGTATGCTGTAATGAGACCCCTTTTATCGAGAGATGGAATAGGGGTGTTTTTGAGATATCATAGGAATCTTTGCGCATAGTCTGATTGTGAATTCATGGGCGCTGCTACAGGGTTTTTGTGTATAAGGAAAACAGCTAAGAGTGTGATGATACTTAGTGAAAACAATATGATGTATACTTTGTGTGTACGGAGTAGTTTCATGTATAGAGGTATATAAATATTATTGATCATATCGACATGTTCATCATGCGTTGGAGCATTGGAGATCGCAAGCCTTACCTAGATTTTTCCATATTGTCGTAGAGGAACTACCGGCGATAAGATAACGAGCGCTGACGAGTTCTTGTGTAAGAGCTGGGAATAGTTTCGTTATCGGAGAAGTGTCTGCAAGTGATGATTGTTGTCGTGCGTTATCTGCTTGTGATATAGTCGTATTGAATATCGTAGTAAATGTACTTACATCGTCCCTTTGTTTTGACCATGTTGCAAGGTCGCCTACGTACGGCACATCAACAGGCTTTGCTCATCAATTATTTTTTCATTTATTGCCTAGAAAAGATCATGCATCTGTAGCATCATGTATAATTGATTTATATGCGTTTACAAATCATTGTACCCCCGTTAATCCCTGATTGTCTAGTAAAGAGAGACCATATTCTCATTTAACCAGTTGTTGCTGTCTTTGCTTTGTATCATCTTTTGCTCATCAATTACTAGACCAGAATGATGAGAGTCTTTTGGCCGAGTCAGTTATCGTTTTTATAGCATCGTCTGTTTTCTTTTTCGTACTGTTTTTAATTGATTGCATACTATCTTTTAATTGAGATCCAAGTGTTGAACAGGCGTTCCATCATTGTACTCATCTAGCACACGAATAATCCTGTACCATTTGATCTAAAATATTTGTGTTGAACGTTAATTGATCATCTAGAAATCATGTATTTAGTTCTTCAATATCGTTTACAGAGATAAACGTTTTCATTCATTGATTTATGCTTCGGAGGTCGCTGAGTATGTTAATGGGTTGATTTGATACGGTGGTGCCTTGAAATGCAAACAATGCTTTATTTCCAGCAGAGTGCTGTTTGATGATAGAAGCAATGCGGTCACCTATACCAGGTTTAAATCATACTCTAACTAAAGAACCGGCATTCCCTAGGTCGTTTATGGTGTTCGTAAGGAGGTGGTCAAGGTTGTCTATCTTTGTCCAGTCTCTCACGATAGCTTTAGGTTGAGTAAAAAGCCATATTTGTTTCCAAGAATCACTAAATGCGCCCTGTAGCGTTATAATTCAAGCTAATGTTCAGGCTGTTACCACGCTTTGTGTTTTTTCATTTAGTCAGTTAACAATTCCTTGCAGCACCTTTTGAAATTCATCCTGTGATGCTTGATCAGCAGTTGATTTGTTCGAAGCGATGGAACTATCGGTATTAGCATATGTTTGGTATGCTTGAATTATGTCTGTAGCAAAACTTATATATTCGTCAACATAGGCAGGTGTTCAGACACACACCGCACATTGAGGAGTGGTTGGTGTTGTATTGTCAGCATTTGCAAAACTACTAGCTCCTAATAGAGAGATAAGTAGTATGCTACTGAGAATAAAACGAGATTGTTTCATGACTAGTTTGAGAGTAAAGATTAACGTGATTCACAAGCTGGAGTTCCTTCTTGTACCTTACGGTTTACAAAGGTAAGTGATTGATCAAATACTTGCCACTGATCATAGAGATATTGTCGTCTAATGTCGACAAAGTAATTTTGTATATATGCTTGCATTGCTGATGTTATTGATCTAATTGAAATTCTTGCTACCAGTTGTTTTACATATGTTGCTTCTTTGGTGTAACGATTTTTTGCAAGAGAAGAACACATGTCGTCATTAGTTTTTTGAGCACTCGTATAACCATTACTCAAGCTACTTATGTTGTTTGTTTTTTGGCTTATACATACCGCTATATGGCAGGCGGCATCATATTTTTGATAGAGTGATAATCAAGAGAATGTGCTAACTTGGCAGTTATTGTCTGAGGCTAAAGTGTTTTCAGATTTTAATTGTCGTGCTGTTGTGAAGGAAGTTATGAGTTGTTCTGGAGTAGAACTAATGCTTGTGTTGAGGAATTGTTCTATTTTTTTCTGTCGTGCTACTCATTGTACATCAGCCGCCAATCAATATCTGAGCGAGGCGTCCATATACGCATCCAATTTTCTATAAGAGCTATCTATGAGGTGATCGAACAGAAGAGGACTTTCTTCTCATGCAGTAGCAGCGTCTTTACAGACGACATTTGTATCCTTTATAAATCATATTTTGCAACAGTAGTTTTTGAGATGTGTGAGAGACATGTGAAGCGCTTGCTTATCAAGCACACTGTTGGATGCATAGCCTTGAAGCCCCTTTTCGGCTAGTGCAACACCATTTGCCACGATACCACAATCATATGCGTATTCAGCAAAACAGCTTATGCTTGTACAGATAGCTGCTATTCAAAATAAACTAAGATAGAGGTGAAGGCGTTTCATTATGGTGTGATAGGTAGAGGTATAAACCCAATGTTTGCCATTGGTTTCCCATCTAGGGTTAGTCAATATGTTATAGATCAATTGTAACTATACGATCCGCTAACACGCGCTTTGGTTTCATTCGGTGCATATATTTCACCATTCGTGGTTATATAGACAACACATGTTTTTGATATGTCTTTGATACAGCTTCCATTTGCAAACGTTCATCCAGATGTGCTTGATAGTGTTTCTATTGTAAATCCACTTCATGTGGTTTGCTCTGATTGTAAGCTCTGTGATTTGAGATATACTCGGAAGAGTGTTGTGCTTGTTGTTTTATCTATAAAGAGAATGGATGGGAATCACTGTGTCAGATCGAGTTGTAGTTGAATACGATTTGTTCGTGATGGTTGGATAGTAATTTTTCCTGTTTTTTTCTCAATAGTAGCAATGCGTTCCTTTGTTGGTGTGAATAGACTTATAGAGTCTGCATCGTAGAACACTCATCCTGTTACTATATTTGACGACGGTACTGTATTAAAATCTCCAATTAGTGTTCATTTATTAGCTCACGTGAGCATGTCAACTACTGATGATCTATCTGCAAAGAAGCGAACAAATCCATTTGGATAGAGTTGTGATAGTGATGAATTTATGATGCTTTGATTGTTTGCTTTTTCTACATTATCGACTGCAATTCCTGGGCTTGAGAATTTTATATAGATGGTTTGATTTCATTTATTGCTTGACTCATCTGTTGCTGTGGTGTAGTAGACGAGTCCAGTGCCTCACATTGGCAGTGGAGAGATCTTCGCTTGGTCTCAACTAAATCCTTGGGTTGTAGTGTCTGTGTCTTTTTGAATTGTATTGCTACGAACAACGCCGTCATCACTCCATTGAACGAGCATGTCATATGTACCATTTCTTGGGACAACAACATTGGTCCCTTGAGTAATGATTGTCCCATCTTTGTGGTCATATATAATTGCCTTAGCTTGAGGTGGGTTATTGTCTCCCCATCTCTGTGTAGCTAGTGTTTCTTGGGCAGATGGTGCAGAGTTTGGATAGATAAGATATGAACTTGTTCCTATTTGTTTTCTATCTCCTTGATAAATGCGGGCATATGATCGTACGGAATTCGTTAAGGGGAACGAAATATTAATTACCGGATCTGCTGGGTCAAAAGCTACGGTAGTGAGAATAGTATCTGGCATAAGTGTAGCGAGTTTTTTTGTATTACTATTTGGCCAAGAGAAGAAGTCATTTGATATGTCTGTACCAGAAGCGTATGCAACGATATATCTTCTGTGCGAATCCTTATCTTTGATGTTTTCGTGGTTAGCATAGATTGCATCTGTTAGCATAATAATATAGACAGATGCATCTGTATTTTGCCATTGTAAACTTATTGTTGTGGTTGATTGTCCATTGGAAATGAAGCTTGTAATAGGCGATTCTGGGCGCCATACACAGAATGCATTATTGAATACTGCAAAGTAGCCATTAGTATCTACTTTTGCTTTCAGATCTTCATAAGAACTTATCGCGTCGAATACGTAGAATCTAGAGAAGTGTGTGTTGTCGTTTTGTGTTTTTTTGTAGGTTGGTTCGTTGGTGTAGATTGCGTGATCATCCCACCGAAGTGCTACGTTTTTCGTTAATGTGTCTGCTTGCACCGCAGGTGCAATTATTTTTTTCACCACAGTGAGCGCTGAATGATCTTCTTCTTTGGGTTGCTCGATTACTCATTTTATAGTATCTATTTTTTGCTTCGTCTGAGTAAAGAAGTTTGCTAATCTATTGTACGAGAATATGCCCATATTTAAATCACTAGGTGAGTGTGTTTTTAGAGCGTTTAAGAAACCGTTGGTCAATTTCTCTTCTAGAGATATATATGTATGCATAGGGCTTTGTGTCTTGTTGAGTAGTTGCTGTGTTTCAGGAGCTGTCCTATACAATGATGCACCAATGGTTGTGCTTATGTCGTGATCCGCAATGAGCGTTGTATCGCTAAGTGAATCTAAGAATGTGTCATATGTGGCTATTGCTTTTTGTTGTTGAGCCATAGTTTTATTGGTCTTTATGAGGAGTCATTGGAGAGCAGTAGTAGCCGATGTGATAGAATCTATATCTGCTGACACTGTTGATGGTGTTTGCAGTGTGTTGTCTATCTCTTTAATTTGATCTCCATATTGTGCGCTTAGATCGCTTTGTTTCCGTGCAGTTAATCCCTTCTTGATGTCACCTCTTAGGACGGATGGATCTACGAGTTCAGGCTCTACATAACTCTGTTTAATTCAATCAATTCCTACTTGAGTGTTGATGTTTATGTTTCATTGATCTACGGTATTTTGTAAGGCGTCGGATATGCCATTATATCCTGCCGAAACGGTGTTAATTGATTCATCAATGTTTTTCATTACGGAGTTTGTACTTGTGTTGATCTTGCTCGTGAAGCCATCTAATAAATTATAGAGTCATTCAAAGTTTAATTCGAAATTAAGATAGGTAGAGACCTTCAGATCAAATCATCTTAGAGGAGGATCTGTTTTGGTAATACTCAAAGAGTCAAATGGTTCTACACTCCATGTTCTCTGTGTTAATTGTTCGATTCTGGTTTTAACTCAAGCTTCACCAACGAGTCCAATACCATTTTTGATGATACAGAGAATCTTAGTAACTATTCAGAGTACTTTAATTGTGCTTGTAATAGCAGGTGCTATGCGCGGTACTTTTGGTGCTGGCGGAAGTGTTGGTAAGTTTATATTTATGCTTGGAATAACGGAAGGTAGCTCTGGTAATTTTGGTGGAGCTGGAATATCAGGAAGAGAAGGTAGAGAAATGTTTGCATTTAACCTAACGGTCGGTGGTCATGGAAGATCAGGGAGTGATGGTAGAGCAATGTTTTTTGGTACGAATTGGATGTTTGGTATTACTACATCCATACCCGCACGGATATTGCTGAGATCTACATAAACATCTGGTAGTTTAAATGGTGGTATCGCCAATATAGGAAGACTCGGACATAGTATGCCTAATACACAGGAGTAATAATCATAGTTGTCTACAGTACATTTACCACAAGATGATTTCCAATTTGTCGAGAGATCGATGATGGCTTGTCGTGATTTAACAGCACCTATCATGCTGATAATTGCATCTACATATGATTCAAATCTCTTTGCATTTGTGTTTAATCGTGATGTTAAGTCATTTGAAAGTCATTGTACGCTTGCTGTTACTTCTGTGAGGTATCTCTGAGAGATAGTCATCCATTGTTGGAGTTGTAGTGGGAAACGCTTATATTCTTCGAGGGTTTGTAGGTTGCGTCTTGCGGATGTCTGGAGTTGTCACATTTGCACACCAACGTCGTTATAATATGCAACCTGTTGATTACACGCTTCTTGAGCTGCTTGTGTTTTCTCTGTTTTACATGTACCCGCCATGCTCTTCGCGAGCATGCTCCATTCATTTCAGCGTTTTGCAGCTTTGTCTGCAAATCATTTGAGTTGCGCTTGATATCTAATTAGTTCTTCGTTGTAAATGAAAGGTATTTGCACGGTAACGTTTTTAGTGTTGATATGGATGAGTGGAACCTGTTCAAACCATTGTGCTAGTGAAGAGAACGGATTACTTAATGCATTGCCAACTCATCTTACGTCACTCATACTGGTCGCGCTGGCACTTTCTCATTTTGTCTTCGTAACCATGTTTTTGAGAGCTTGTCACATAGGAGAACGAGTATCTCATTTGCCCTTTTGGAATGTGTCATCTAATGTGTTAAGTTGTGAGAAATCTATATTTTTGAATCCAGCAAAAAGTTGTTTTATATCAGGGAGTACTATGTTGATCGACATACTCGTGAGGTTATTTATGATGTATCTCATCTGGTTGTTGAGCCATTTATTGATGATACATTTCATGAGTCACTTAACATTTCATCACTCTATTTGTAGCTGTATTGGCTTTCCAGATTTGATTTGATCTTGCCCTGCATTTTGTTGACTGAGGTGAGTACTTGTTGGTTGCGAACTAAATGAAAACATGCCAAGATGTGTTCAATCTGGTATTGTGCTTACGTTATTTAGAGATAAGTTCGTTCATTTAGGAACTGCTGTTAATCAGAACGGTGAAAATGGTTTTCCACTGCTTGCAGCTGCTGGGACATAAGGACAGCTTTGTTGTCCAGCTGTGAGAGCGGCATTTGTGTTTGCTGTTGTGATTTGTTGTTCTGTTAATCCTCAATTAGAGCTTCCACCGCCACCTCAACCGCCACCAGCTCACTTTGCTATGACAATACAGTTACCAGCTATGTGTTTAATAGGATTTGGTAAATTTATTCAAAGACTATATGGGCCAATGCATATCGCAGTACCGATTGATGCTGTTAGCGTTGGAGCAACATAAATTCTGATCATTGATGGATACACGCCGCCTGGCACCCAATAGAAATTATCACTCGCTCATTTTAATCATCGTGGGAATGGAATAGGTCATACAGGAGTTTGTAGAGTTCCCGGGAAGAAAAATATAGGAAGCCCCTTATCTTCAAAAATCTTACAACCCATAACATTGAAAGTTCCAGGTGCCAAGAATGCCATATTGAATGGAGTAGGCACACCACCTCAACCACCAAATCATTTACACAATCATTGTAGTGTTGTGTCTATATCTTTTTCTAATTGCTGTGTGTCTACAACGTTACTAAGATCAAGATTTATATTGGCCTGTGTGTTGCTGTTTAGAATATTATTTAACACAGTATCGCTACTATTCCATCACTCTATAAATTGATCTAATCAAGGCATGCTAGATACGACTCAATTGTTTCATTGTGCTGATGTGAATCATGACATAACGCTTGCTAAGTTTGCATTGATCCCCGACTGGGCATCGGCGAGAGCTGTAGATGTGTTAGCTAGTGATGCATTCTGGAGCGTATAGTCTCTACCTTGGTTTGAGTGATATATTTGGTATTGTGATTGACATCCATCGATTGGGACAACCGTAATGTCTTTCCAATTGTCTTGATCTGTATCTGTCACGTTTATTGTTACTGTCTTCGGTGTGGTGTAGGTGACTGGATATGAAAATTGTATGGTTTGTCATGCTCTCAATGCAATATTGTCGACCAAAAATTGATATCAGTTTCCTATAGACCAATTAATAGTTGCATCGTTTCCTAGCGACCCGCGATCAAACCCGAAAATGCTTTCGTCAGTATCTCTTGATACATTTCGTGGTCCGCGAAGTTCTTCTATATATGTTGCATGAGTTGCTTTGTTGGCTTTGATAGTAACCGTCACATTTATTTTATCTCCAGTAAGATAAGCAAATGTCTTGTATGTTTGTAATGTATCATTTCACGTAACAAGTCTAGCTGGGATATATGCTATAGTGTCGAGCGTTGCCGATTCGTATGGAGGAAGTTGGTCATATGGCGTGGCGGCATAACGAGTGAGGTTTTCCGAGTTGGCGTTTATGAGGGTTTGTAGATTTATTGAAGATGGGTTAGCAGGATTTGGGATTCCTGTTGCAACACTTGGTGTGCTTGTGTCTGCATTTGTTCCAATAGAGTCATCTGGCAGAGTAAGTCATTGCCAGTGGACGAGTGAATTGTCATATATTGGTGTATTTTGTTGAAGTTGTAATCAATATGTTGCTACGGTTAATGTATGGTCTTTTTGTCTTGCTTGCCATCATGCGTCACATCCGCTCGGATCGCTAGAAACATAGTATCAATTTCCGCTTGTACTGCCTCCATAGAAAATACGTATTTGACCGCGAGAGTCATACGTGATGATATCAGACTGATTATCATTATTCATGTCAGCTACAAAAAGTTGTCGTACATTACTAAGTGATGTGTCTCATGATGGAACATCGAGACATACTGGCATACCATTGATGTCAAAGCTACCTGCTTGATTTCTGTAGACTCTTAGTGTGTTTTTTCTCGTTTTAATAAAAATATCTTGTAGGCCGTCATTATTGCTATCTCCTAATCGAATATCTTGAACTCAATCGGCTATAGTTAGGAGTCATCCTAATTGTGTGTATGGAGGAGTTCATCCATAATTTTTCATAAATCTAATTGTGTCGTCATCGTTCAAAATAAGAAGATCTTTTCTTCCATCATTATCTATATCAAATTCCATAACTTTTTTAATTGTTTTGTTGTTGTCTTGGAAGAGTGTTATTTGTGTGTTTGGTAAAGGTTTTATCGATCATCCGTTCTGTAGGAAAGGATCTCCATAGTTAATGCGTTCAGGTCAAAATACTGTTTTTTCCGCTTCACCAACAGTCGTTCCACCAGCATATGAATGAAGTGGTCAGAAGTTTTGTTCAGATTCGTCATCTAATGGAGCACCATCTGCATGCACAATTGCAAATGCTTTTTGGTTTGAAGAACCACCTGCCCGCGATGCTTGTGCGGCATATGCTGTGTTTTGTAATACAATGCTTGATAGACTATATGGTGCTGATCATTTCAGTTGTCATATTATAGTGTTATTCGCTATGATGTTTTGCACTCCATTATCATTACGTATGGCTATTTCATCGCCAGTTACTACTTTGCCTTGATCATCTATAAGACCCGCTACAGGAAGTGATGTTTGGGGACTATAGAGGTTTGTTGATATAGAAATCAATTTTGGAGACGAACTAATCATTGTTTGTATGTCTTTGCTTTCCATATTTCATCGATCTTTCCCATCCAACATAAGATACGCAACATTTAGCCCTGTCGTTGGCCAGAGTGTCATAGGAGTAACCACATGAAGATAGCTAGGCTGCTGATTTGTAAGAGGGACTCACTGAAGGCTTGCGTAGATGTAGTTATCTCATACGCCTTTGTATGTTGCATTAATAACTGCGCCGCCTGTGGTAGTAAGTGTACCTGATTTCGCTCAGTTGGCGTCAGCGATATTACCTATAAATGTATAGGATATAGCAGTTGATGTCGTGATAATATTGTCCCGTTTGTCATGTGCGCTTACATTTGCACTGAGATTACTGTTTCACGCGTCACTTGTACGAACAAGAGAAACGCTATATGCAGATCATGGGGTAATGTGTATAGGGATAATGCGATCAGGCATACCAGGAATACTAATAGTTACTACGTCATCTCAAGCACGCATATTTGGCATGAGATATACATTTGCTACCCCTCATGTTAATGTTCGTAGGTGTTTTTCGGAAAATTGTTTCGTAGCAACATTCCCCACAACAGAATTTTGATTAACTATTTGGAGAGAACCAGGTTGTACTAATCCATTTGCACTGCTAATAGTTGCAGGAGATGTAATTGGTTGTCAGGTGCTATCTGTTAGTTGTAATACGAGTTGAGGGAGTATGTTGTCGCGTACACTAGGAACTCATCATGAGGTTTTCCGGGTATATCAACTATCAGGTAGCGCTATGTTGACGTCAGTTGTTGCTGCTCATTGATAAGAAACGCGAAGCGCTCAGTCTACTAATATAATTTCTTTCGTGTCTGGGAATGTCGCGCCGGTCTCTCATGTTGGATAGAGTGGTCATTTGACAGAGAGGTGAACACGATCTATCGATCTGTCGATCGAACTTGTATCCAAGAGGAGCGGTTCGGATAGTGCGGTAGTTTGTATTTCATTGCTTGGTTGATCTGTGCTTATGATAGATCCTACATCTGTGAATACATCCATAGGAAAGAGCAGACTTGTTACTGCGTTATCACTTTGGTCAGTAGCTACTATACTAAATGGTAGTTGTGCCCCACGGATAACCTTTTGGTATGGGAGGTCGATATGAATCTGTTTTAGAGCTGATTGTCATAGTGTTCAGTCTTTATAGACCGAATCAACATATGTTTCGTAGTCTTGATATGGTCATTTAACAATTCCCCTAAGGAATGGCAAAACATAGACAGGACCCTGAGCGTTTTTATATGATATTTCTACTGCGCTTTTAAGTGATGTTTCTTTTAGATTCTTCCATCGGCAGGTTAGTGCTTTTGGCCATTGTAATACTGGTACCGTACCTGCACTACTTACACCACAGGTTTGATCATTAATTTTTCATTGAATATCTACCGTTGTCGAAGCGCTACTGTTATTTGCAGCTAGTATGGAATTTGTAGAGGTTTTCTTTTCATCAGCATCCGTAACAATACCCGGAGTAGGTAATGTAGTAATACTATCAACTCAGCGTGAACGAATATATGCTAATTCGTATCAACCAGTTTGTACTAATATTCATTGAGCTCCATTTGTGAGTTGACGATCCAAGACTGCGTGTATTTTATTTTCAATATGGAAATTACTTTCTAGGTCATTTATATTGGCTCATACTGTTTGGCTATTTGGCCTTGTCGACCAGCCTACATTTTTCACATAGAGGAGTTCTGCAATTTGTGTGATGCGTTGATCTCACAAGAGTGTTACAAAATAATCAGCAGGAAGTGATTGGTACGAGCGACCTTGTGGTGATGCGAGAGGGTCAGTGGCTTTCAATAAAGTAAGACCATTTACATTGGCTGCGGTATATGCAGCAATATTCGCATTTTGTTTTTGTAATTCTGTATTATATTCCGCAACACTGTTTTTTAAGTATGCAATAATACTTTGTTTAATTTCATCCGCAGACATTAGTGTTGATATTCATCCATTTTGTCTATATACCGGAACCCCATAGAGGTTTGGATATTTGAGTGTCAAGTCTTGTCAACCCAATCCCTGGAGGGTAACATACCTCTCTGAGTCAATAGGTCTATCTTTTGTGGTGAGGTTCATTTTGCTTGTTTCTCCTTGTGTAGGTGATGTGTGTTTTACTACGGAATCTATGGTTTTATATACTAGGACATCGGTTGATCCGCACGTAGGAAATTGTTGTGGTGTAGAACCATTTATGACGTGTACGAGAGCGTTTGTTTTAACTGCTGCGAAATAATTATATATATTACTAGGTCTAAATCCTCTTGGCTGACATCGAGGAATATCGCTCTTGGATGTCCCCAATCCTAATATTCAACTACTTTCTGTGTGTGGATATACTTTAATTAAACTACCATAGGTATTTACTGGAGCGGTACTACTCGTGCTTGTCGTAATTGACTGATCAACCAATATACTACCTGCGATATCAAATAAAGGTCCACCAATTAAATAATTATAACTTGGATTGTATGCTAGTTGTGGAATATTTAATTTTAATTTATTTGTTGCTGGATCTATATTTACTGGAGTAACTCATCCCCAAAATCGACCAGTATAACTTTCAAAGCTCTGATTTCCATTGTGTGGACAATTGGTTCTTCGGAAATTATATGCATTTGCATCTGTCTGCGCTAGGAATGTATCGTATCCTCTTGATGCCATGATTTGTTGATTTCCAAAGTCCATAGTTTGACCTACGCTTCAGTTGCCAGATCGAGGTGCTGCCTTGGCTTGTGTTATATCACTGTAATTTCAGTATGTACCTCTATATCGAGTGGTTTGTTCTGCTCATGTAATTGTGTATGCATTTTTCCCGAAATAGAAATTTTCTTCGTTTGAGATCATATCTCATTGAATACATGTTCCAACGATAGGAACGATTGTATAATCAAAATTCTGGTGTGAAACAAGGAGTGGTATATTTAATCATCGATGATCTGATTTTATTTTATTATCTAATGTTTTTTCTAGAGCATTATTTAATTGATATAATAGTTGAGAGGTTGTAGAATCTAGTACCGCTGTTTTGGTGATGTGGGTTCAAATGTCTACTCATGTCCACCTTCAGTTTGTATTAACATTGTCGGAAATGAGATTCCCATATTCAGCACCGAATAATGATTGATAATTCTGTATTTGTTGGGTAATTGCTTGGGAAGCCAATAATGTAGGAACGCTTGTAGACGACAAACCAGAAAGAGCAGACTGTCCTGCGCTGGACTGATTTACTAATCCATCCTTCCAATTACCTAAACTGGCAGAATATGATTGGCCAAATGTACTTGGGTAGTCTGGATCGTTGCTATTGTTTGCTGTTGGTATATTACCAGCAGAGCTCATTATATCTAATGCGCTTTGATTGCTATTACCCACGAGCATATTATATAATGCTGTAGAATATCTGTGGTAGGTTAAATCTTCATCATGGATTTGTCCATTTTCATATAATGGCAGATTGGCCTTAGTAAACGTTTCTTGTAATTTAGGGAAGTCCTCAAACCACATTCTTTTATTTACAAAGCCCGCCGGGTTGCTCGCGTATGTTTTTAATTTCTGGAAATAATCAGTATATTGTTTATTCGTATCAAAAGTAATTACTCCGTGAAATAATTCCTGCTTATTGTCGACAGAACTAGACGAGGGGGTGTAGTAGGTACTGGTGGGGTCGTAGGTGTACGTTGGTCTCTCTAAATCTGTATAAGGGATAATACTTGGGAATATGTACGAATCCTTTTTAACTACGGGGAGTGGAATCTTTCCTATCAATACCGTACCAATAAGGGTAGACGTAGTATCTTTTTCGCCTCCATAGTAGAGATTACTTAGGATTTTTTGAATATCATTAGCTTTAATCTTATTTGTATCTACTGGGAAAACGAGAGCTTTGGTTCTCGTGAAACGTGATTGAATGTATTGTGTAGTATACCACTGAATATCCGACTTAATTGTATTGTATAATGTGCTATCAATGAAAACTGCTACGAGTTTATCTTCTTCTGTTGGCCCAGATGCGTTTGTTTTAGCGTAAAAAACCCAGTTAGAAAAGGACTGAGTACATAATACTACTATACCTGCTATCAAAATGATTATTTTTTTGTTTCGAGCCATCGACGATCCACACCAAAAGATGAACGATTAGACTCATACATAGCTAAATAATGATTGAATGCAAGCGGTTTATACAAGAAATCATAAATTAAGAATTGTGTATTACAAATTCGTGATGCGATAGTGGTAAAGAATAAAAAAACGCGATTTCTTCCAACGAAGGGTCGCGTTTTTTGATTATTCTATTTCATTTATTTTGTTTTCTTTTCTAGTGTTTTGATACGAGCAGCTTGTGATTGTGCTATGCTTATTTGCTCATCAATATTAGTATTTAACTCATGAATTGCATTGATAATCGGAGCTAGGAGTGCAGAGTACTGTACTGCTTTGTATCCGTTTAGATCGGTCAGTACAGCGTTTGCATATATCTTTTCTACCTCTTGTGCTAATACTCAGTAGTCTGGTTTACCAGTTTGTTTTCGTGTAAACTGGTATCCATTTATCTTACTAATATCGGCAAGTGCATTATCTATCTTCTCTATAGAAGACTTCAATCTTGCATCAGATGTAGTGAGCTGTGCTGTATCATGAACTGAACCAAATACATCTAATGGATATATAGGATTTGTGTTGTTAACACCAACCTTTCCTCATCTAACAGTCAAACCGGCAGTGTTGTAAGCGGTTCCTGGAGTTACGGCGCCAGGCGTATAACACACACCAGCTATAAGAGTTTTAGAAACATCACATACCAACATTGGTTCTACGGTTGTAGTACATACTTGCGTTCCACCAGCACTATCAAGACTAGCAGAACAGTTAACAGTGGCTCAACTAAATAGGCCCGTACAAGACCAATTCCAAGGTCAGCTACCATTAACAGTAGTAGCATTACCTGTGGTACAAAGTCAAGTAGTAGGAATAGAGGTGAAACTAGCGTTATGAGATGGTCAACATACACCATCTATGGGTTTATCTGCAGAACAGTTAACAGTGGCTCAACTAAATAAGCCTATACAAGACCAATTCCATGGTCCAGTTCCGGTGACAGAAGTAGGTGTTCCAGTAGAACAAAATCCACTGATAGGAACAGATGTGCGAACAGTTCCATTGGTTGCTCAACAAACTCCAGCTATAGGCGTTTTTGCTATACAGAGAGCGCTGGCAGCACCACCAAAACTACCCATACAATTCCATCTCCATGGTCCATTAATAGTACCATTAATACCGGTAACAGCTGTAGGGGTTCCTGTGTTACAAAGTCCGGTAGTAGGGATTGTATTTAGTATGGCTCCATTGGTTGCTCAACAGGTTCCAATTACTGGTTTGTTTGCAGTACAAGTACTGCTCGTATCTCAACCGAATAATCCACTACAAGACCAAGTCCATGGTCCAGTTCAGACAACAGCACTAGGTGTTCCAGTAGAACAAAATCCAGTAGTAGGGGCTGAGTTTAAAATTGCGTCATTCGATGATCCACAAGCACCAGCTACTGGTGTGTTTGCAGTACAAGTATTGCTTGTAGCTCAACTGAATAGACCAGTACAAGACCGCGTCCATGGCCCAGTGCCACCAACAGTTGTAGCCTTTCCAGCGGAACAAAGTCCGGTAGTAGGAATAGAGGTTAGAGTAGAGCCATTGGCTGTTCAACAAACTCCTGCTATTGGTACTCTAGCGGTACACACGGAACTGCTTCAACCAAAAAGTCCATAACAGTGCCAAATCCATGGTCCAGTGCCAACAAGAGCAGAAGAAGTACCTGCAGAACATAATTGATCATTTGGTGGTGTAGACGTGCGGTTCGTTCCATTGGCTGCTCCACAAACACCAGCTATTGGTGTGTGGTTAGCTTGACAAGGATAGTGTGTATCAGTTTCTTGTACGAGACAAGACCAAGTCCAAGGTCCAGTTCCAGCAACTGCCGTAGGAGTAATCGTATATTGTGTTGTAGTAGAACAAAGTCCTTCTGTAGGAATAGATGCTAGAGTTGCGCCATTAGATGGTCAACAAGCGAATCCTTGGGTATTAGCAGTACAAGTAGAGCTATCATATCCACCATTAATACCACTACAAGACCGATTCCAAGGTCCAGTTCCAATAACTGCCGTAGGAGTTCCAGCTGTACAGAGTCCAGTGGTTGGAGTAGCTGTAGCAACCGAGTTATTCGCTGTTCAGCAGGATCAATCTACTGGAGCGAAAGCAGAACAAGTTGCTGTAGCACCACCATAAAGTCCACTACCACTAGGTCGGCTACAAGACCGATTCCAAGGTCCTGTACCGGTTACGTCAGATGCATTCCCAATTTCACATAGGTTGTCTGTGGGTGCATCAGTAAAAACATTGCCGCTTGATGATCCACAAGATCAGTCACATCAATTGTTTATGTTTATCGCAACCATTCATTCAGCCTTAAATTCATTGTAATAATTGAAATGTCATCCTACGAAAAGTTTCCCATTGGGCGTAAGTGCTACAGAATATACAGCTCATGGTGACTTCATTTTCATCGTGAATCATTTACCTCCTTGATTAAATCATGTATCTAATGATCAGTCTGTATTAAGTCTTACTAAACCATAACCGTTTGAATCGATGCCATTATAATAATTGAAGTGTCAACCTACGAATATTTTTCCATCAAGCTGTAGTGTCATAGCATAGATGTCTCATGGAAGTCCCACGTTGTTTGTGAATCATTCTCCTCCTTGATTAAATCATGTGTCTAATGATCAATCAGTATTGAGTCTTACTAAACCATATAAATCGGTTCAATCATACGAAGTGATACTTCCGCCGACGAGAATTTTTCCATCTGATTGGAGTAGTATTGTATTAACATCTCCTACTATAGTATGGCTTCATCATAGTTTGTATCTATACGGCCAGTACTCTGAACTCCATTCTACATAGGGGCTAATAGCAGAAGCGAATGGCAGTGAAGGAAAGATATCCAAACCATGAGGACCTGCTACCTGTAGACCATTATTAGATCCCCACTTTCCCCACATACTTCACTTATTTCATTCCCCCAATACATCTCATTTAGTAGTAAACCCAGCTCCTTGATTGAAAGAAGTATCTAATGATCAATCAGCATGTAATCTCAAGATATCACTTACAGAAATACCATTATAAGAAGAGAATTTACCTCCGACAATAATGTCTCCATTGGATTGAACTGCTATAGAAGTGACATATCATATTTCCAAATCACTATGTTTGAAACCAATACCTCCTTGATTGAAAGAAGTATCTAATGATCAATCAGCATGTAATCTCAAGATATTACTTACAGAAATACCATTATAAGAAGAGAAGTCTCCTCCGACAATAATGTCTCCATTGGATTGAACTGCTATAGAAGTGACATATCTATTATTTGAATCTTTGTCGTTGAAACCTAGTCATCCTTGATTGAAAGAAGTGTCTATAGATCAATTATTGTATAATCTTGCAAATCCAGTATAAAAAGTATTCTTTCCAGAAAACGTATTGGTATCGCTTTCCCCATAGTATAAACTAGTGTGAATAGAATCTTTTCCAAGCATTCAACCCACTAGGATTTTCCCACCAGATAATATCACTGTTGAATAAATTGCCCCCCAATGTTGTTGCTTCCATTTTGTGACACTTTGATCTAGGGATCAATTTGATGTTAATTTGAGAAGACGACGGTGTCCATTGGCTCATAGAAAGGCCTCACCATTCGGCTGTGCTGCTATCGAGTATACTTGTTTTATATCTCGCGTTCCTATGATGTTTGTCATGCCACATGATTCTGGCTTGCTTGCTACATTTGCAGAACAATAGCTTTCTACTCAATCGCTACCAACACATGACCAGTACCGACTTAATCAATTCCCGAAAAGGTTGTGAGTAGGTGTTCCACTGTCACATAGATTGACGGGTCATGTAGGGAGAGTGTTTCAGTCGTCTGATCAACACGCAGGGACAATATCAATTTCTTGTGCATTACAACCAATATCGCCAGAACCAATATCGGATATAGTCACTCCATTGGTGTCGTAGCCAAGACAATCCCAAGTTCGATTATTATTAGCATCCTTGATTAGATTTGCAGGATTTCCAGCGTCGCATTGTTTTTTCCCTATCATGGTTCCTATTGTAGTATCACCACTCATTGCACATTGTCAGCGAACACTCATGTCCATTGGGGGATATTGATTAGAGCTTGGTACAGAACAATAGTCATCTGGATTCACTGGTCAAGCTATATTGCTTACGTACTGAGTTCCATTGTTGTCTGTATAGTACCCTCCACATACTCGTTCTCGTATTTCTCTATTTTGTCCAGGATCAAACGTTTCATGTGGTTTTCAACTTCGTCAAATCACACATAGGTTGCTAGCTGGAGCCGCAGATAGTGGGGTTCAAGAAGGGTTGTTAGCAGATCAACATTTTCCGTAATTCATTTGTAGTATGGATGGTGCTTGGCAAGATATGGTACTACCTCCGTTAATGCCGTTACAAGACCATGTGAAATTATTTCCGCTGAGTATAGTGCTAGTCGGGACGCCACGGTTACACTTATCTGTATCTAATACTCCATTTCTTCAATCAGGATTGGTTGGCACTCAATTAGCCACTCCGCAGACGCCATTTTCAACTATCATGGGAGACGACGCAGAACAGTAAGCAGTAGATCATCATCAGCGGCCAACACATGACCACAACCAGGTCCAAGGATTATTGCTGGTGATATAGAGTCTATTTCCATTTTCGCATAACCCATTTAGATTGGATGAGTTAGCAAATGTTGGATTATAGTTCTCACAGTTCCAACTCCAACTTCGCATGTTGTTAGCTTTGGGTGTTACTATAGAAGGAGTCCCGGTGTTACATAGGTTAGTTGCTGGTATGGATGTTGTATTTGTTCAATTTGATGAACCACATACGCCGCTTACCATTGTTCACCCCGCTCAAGCTAGAGCTACGCCTCCTAGTGTAGAGAGTAGGGTTATCGATAGCAGAATACCTTTTGTAAATACTTGTTTCATGAAGCCCAGAGAGAATATAAATTTTTTAAATAGTTTTGTATTAATTACATTTGTTCTTAAATCTAGTACAGAGAACATCCTATGGTAAACAAGAATATAGTGTAGGTTTGATTGTAATTGCTTTTGTGATTCACGTAGCTTTGTCATGCGCGTATATGTCCCAACTATTTGAGATAGTATCATTTGTAGCTAGACTATTTGGTGTTTCAAATACTGTTACTCCATCATCAGTAACATACCCTCGGTCGGTATGAGATCAATATGGTCGAGCGTAAGAGTGCTCCTGTCAGCTGCTGTCTACACTTACTCTTTCGGTGGTATTGTTTGTTCTATCGTAGAGGAATCGGTCTCATATGTTATTTGTATCTCAAGGAACCAAATTGCTGGCAGCAGATAGGTATAAGATATATCTTCCATTAGGGCTGATAGCAGGATCTGTTGAGTCGCTATTTCATTGTGTACCGGCGCCATTTACACTTATCCTTGAGATACTGTTGTTTAATTTATCATAGAGGAAAATATCAGATGCATTATTCGTGTCTCAAGAGACGAGAGTGTCGGATCGTCAGAATCGAACCAAAAAGCGGCCATCAGAGCTTACTTGTCATCATCTATTGTTAAATTGCGGTACTTGAAAATTGGGAAGATGCAACAATGTAGATGTTCATTTTGAAATTATATTATACAGCATTAAGTCGTGGTTATATCAAGCTCACGAATTGTAGAATACAAACGGCGCATCTTCACCCATAGTACTAAATCAATTCCAATTTCAACCATTAATCCTGTCTATTGTGTGTGTAGCTGTGTTGTATACGAATTCATGAGGAAACCCATCATAAATAGGATTTGTTGCTATATTGGTTGAGGTTGAGGTAAAGAATATATATGTCCCGCTAGCGTTTATGATTGGCCTATAGTTGCTGCCGTTTCATTGATTCCCATTGCTGTCTACACCTATCCTTGTGGTTGTATTGTTAGTTCTATCGTAGAGGAAGATTGCGTCATAAGCGCCAGATGCAACTGAGTTTTCTACAGACTCGTAGACGATATAACGTCAGTCGTTAGTTACTCCATGGTTGTAGGCGTCATCTAAATTAGTAATTCATGGTATAACAATCGTCTTATTTATTGATACATCATAAAGATACATATTTCATCCATTGTTGTATAAGATGAATTGCCCATTGGGACTTAATGCTGGTCTTTCTCATCATGTTCAACCTGTCCCACTAGCAATACATCAAGAATTTGTTCATGATGACGGTGTTATGGTACATTGGACCATTTCACATTGTTTGGTGGTAGTGTTATATGATGATCAAAGAGGGCACATAGCACATGCTGCTTGTGTTGCTGAATCATAGTTTGCCTCGACAATCCAAGAGTCAGAAGCATAACAATATATTTCTGCTGCTTTTGCAGATCAGGTAATGATGTTTGAACCATTGTTGATGACATTAAAGTCAGTATCGCCGGTTAGCGGATATGGTACTGAACTTGTTGCAAGACCTCATATATCTGTTACGAAAACGCTGTTGTCACAAGCATTTGGTGCTCAGGAATCACTTATTGGTCTTAGGCGGATGACTGTTGTGTAATCGGCATTAACATCAACACCTCGTTGAGTGAGTCAATATCATCATACTACCACCTGCCCATTATTTTGAATTATTATAGAGTTAACATATCCTCGTCAAGCATATCCTATTTGATTATCAAATCACGTAGCTGCAGATCAATCGGTATTTAGTTTTAGAATTACTGCTTGGTAGTGACCAGTTTCGTATCGATCTCGGTAATAAGGATATGCATTGGTGTATGAAGATCCCCCAAGAAGAATTTTATTGTCGGGGAGAACAGAAATTGAACTAATACTTCTAGGTATATCTTTATCCGCAACAAACGATGTGTCGGGGGTCCCGTCTTCATTTAGTCTTAAGAGACGTCATCAGGTATATATCCCTACAATGTTTCAATGATTTTCTCAGCCAATAATGATTTTTTTGTCAGGTTGCAATGCTATTGCAGATATATCTCGATCGATCGGTGTTGGTAGATTCGCCATAAAATTAGTATCAATTGCTCAGTTGCTTTGTAGTCTAAACAAATCAGTTCCTGATGAATTTCATAAAGTACCAACAAGTATTTTCCCGTCCGGTTGTAGTGCTATGCTTCTAACTTCCATAGCGTATTGCTGTAATGGTGAAGAAAATGATGGATCGATAGCTCCTGTAGTAGTTAATCTTACTATTGCTTTGGTTGCATTTGATCGTGCTCAACCAACCAGAATATATCAATTAGGTTGGACAACTATGGTATCTATTTCAGAGCTTCGCGAAGAAAAAGTATTGCCAGCATCAAATCAAGAATCTAAAGTTCCATTTGCATTTAGTCTAAAAATACGATGGGCAGCCGTTCAGCTATATCAATCAAAACTTCCTCCAACAAGTATTTTTCCGTCTGGTTGTAGGGCAAGAGCCCTAACGGCCGTAGCATACGCACCAAATTCGTTTTTAACACCAAATCATGTGTCAATAGACCCGTCTGGATTTAATCTAGCCATTTTTGTATTTGAGCTTCATCATCGTTGTGATTGCCCCCCAATAATTATTTTCCCATCGGGTTGCTGTACCATAGTTCGAACTTCAGTAAGTCACTGTAATGGGTCGCCATTGGTCCATCAAGCTACCACTTTAAATGATCTATCTATTATTGGGATCCAGTTTCCAGAATTTGTGGGGTAGTTATTTACACACGCTAAATTCTGTACGGTCAATGTTTCTGGGGGAGTCATAATGCCTACGCCGACGTGACCACCATTGACGTTGGTGTTTCGGATGTCGTTTGAATGATCACTAGAAGCAAATGCTGTGGTGTCAATGACTGAGACGCTGCTTGAACTGTCATTATTTACGTACAAATAACTTCATACGGCAGTTGGGTATACTGGCCAATTTCCAACAGGAATGGTAGAGACAACCGTATTGCTTGTTGTGTTAATAACAGAAATATTGTTTGAGCTATTGTTGCTAACATATAATGAATTTCCTATGGCTACAGCACTCGATGGGTGATTCCCAACAGGGATGGTTGCAATAACGGTGTTGTTTGCTGTGTTAATGACAGAGACACTATTGTCGTTATAGTTAGTAACATATAAATAACTTCCTACTAGCGTTGAGTATTTCGGGAAATTTCCAACAGGGATGGTGGCGGTGATGGTGTTGTTTGTTGTATTAATAACAGAGACATTATTTGAATAGGTGTTGGTGATGTACAAATAATTTCATACTACCGTCGATCGGCTCGGGAAATTTCCAACAGGGACTGTAGCGGTGATAGTGTTGTTGGCTGTATTAATAACAGATATACTATTTAAACCTTCATTATTCACATATAAATAGTTTCCTATTGCAATTGAATATATTGGGTTACCACCCATAGGAATCGTGGCAATAACGGCGTTGTTTGTTGTGCTTATAACAGACATATTGTTCGAACCATCATTGCTAACGTATAAATAGTTTCCTACTGCAGTTAATCGCATTGGATAATGTCCAACAGGGATGGTTGCAATAACGGTATTATTTGTCGTGTTTATAACAGAGACATTGTCGGAACGGAAATTGACTATGTATAAATAGTTTCCTACTGCAGTTGATCGGCTTGGTTGGTTCCCAACAGGGATAGTTGCAATAATGGTGTTGTTTGTGCTGTCTATAACAGAAACATTGTTCGAATTAGAGTTGATAACATATATATGAGTTCCTACAACAGTCGATTGCCATGGGCCGGTCCCCACAGGAATGTTTACTACATTTGGTATGCTTGATGAGTTGTTTCCGCCTCCTGTCCAGTTTAAGTCACCACCATCTGCACTCAAAAGAACGTTTTTACAGTCCCAGTGCCCGTTTGTGAAAACAGGAGATTCATTGTTGCCGCATCATGGCATTATAATTCCTCATGCGGGGAGATCAGAACATGTTACAGTTCAGTTGCTTCCAATAGCTGTAATTGCTTTACCTGCGCTACATACGTTTTGAGTATAGTAGAATGTGCCACTTGTTGGCCATGTGATGTCTGATGTGAATTTTCCTGTCGTGAGTGTATAGTTGGCAATGGTATTGTTAGTGACGCTACTGTCTGCAAAGTCGATATTTATTATGCTCCCATTGGCTATATTGATAGACGTGATACTATTGTCTGCTATTTGGTCGTTTGTCAGTGGTTGCTGTTGGATGCCGTTGCTGCCATTGAGCTTCAAAACACCAGTGGTTCCTTGAATCGCAGTAGTAGACAAGTATATTCCACCGCTATCGATCCTAACTCATTCTACTTTGGTATCATCTCCGGCCTCTCTCAAGAAAATACTTTTGAAGATAGGAATATCTCCAATACCTGAGGTTTTAATGGTGAGCGCGGAAGCGCTAATTCGTGATATGCTTCATACGATGGAGAGGACAGATAGTCGTACGAGTTTTTTTGTTTTCATGCGTCCGGTGGATACAAGTAAAGGAAGAGTAAATATAATTACGAATTATGAAAGACAAATTACGAGATGCTGGATTATTTTTTTGTGTCTGTTGTTTCTCAGTTAGAAATAATAACTCATGTTAGTATGTTCGTTCAGGTTGCCCCTGATGCATAGGCTCTTCCTGTATCTTTCTTGCCAGTGTTGGGATCAGCTGTGGTAGGATGGTATACTTGTTTTAATCAGTTAGGTTTACTCACTACAGTTGCGAAGCCGGCGCCATCAAGAGCTTGTGCCATGAAGAATCCACAAAATCATATGATGATGATAGCAACGATCGCCGTCATGAATTTTTCTTCCATTCAGATTCCCTCTGTACAATTCCATTCCATAGAGTCTACGCTGTAATGAGATGAATAATTATTGTATCTTCTTTTCTAGTGCCTCGAGACGATTAGCGTTGCTAGAACTCAATGTTTCAAGTGTTTGTACTTTCGTATTTAATTCATGAAGCGATTGGATGATGGGTGCTATTAATCCATTGTAATTAACAGCTTTGAAACCGTCACTGTCTGTACTTACTAAGTATGGGAATACGTTTTCTATTTCTTGTGCGAGCACTCCATATTGATGTGAGCCATCACTCTTGAGTATATAACTATATCCATTGATGCTTAGGATTCCTTTTAGTGCTTCGGTAATTGGTTTGATGTCGGTTTTAAATCTCTCATCAGATGTTGTGAAAAATTGTGTTGCATGGACAGTACCTGAGACGTCTAATTCATATTGTGGATTTGCATTCAAGATACCAACTCTTCCGTTACCTACATAAAGCACTGGGCGGTTTTCCTCTACGAGGAATGTTCCACTTACACTAAGCGTAGCAGTAGGCTTCATTGTATCTACACCAACCTTTCAAGATAGATTGTTGTTATATATTGGGTATGGAGGTAAGTTTGGTCTAACTTTATTCTCTGTCCAAAGAGAAGTTCAAGAAGCTCAGACGTGCATATCTTCACATTTTCGAGCTTGATCAATCTGAGAAAATACAAGTATTTGTGTTCAACTACAGTCGGGGAGTGTTCATGATGCTACGATGCCGGCACAGCTCATAGTCCCATCTGCGTTGATTCCTTGGAGAAATTGTCCAGAAGGACATGTGCCCGATGGAGCAGTGCCTCATGTACACGAGAATCATGGTATACTAAGTTTGTCACAGCTAATAGCATTGTTGGCAATAGTGTTGTTCGTGATAGCTCATGTGGCAATCTTGATATTAGTTATACTTCCATCTTGGAGTTTGATTCCTGATATTTCTCCATTGCCGATATCTGAACCATATACAGGTCCTTGTGTGATATACCCGTTGTTGTTACGTTTCAATACGCCTGTAGCGGTACCGATATAGAGTTTGATACCATTGTTGTCGAGATCTACTTTGGCAGGCCCGCTAACAAGTCAGTTGTCTGTGACACGAAGTTGCTGAATAGTCATCACATTGTTTGTTAGTGATGTGCTAATACTAACAGCAGCATCTGCCTGTTGGATGATGAGTATCCCTAATCATACAAGTCATAGTGCTATGACAGCGACCTTGCCAGATACGCTAGATGGTAGATGATGTGTGTCTGGGAGATGCTTTTTTATTCCCATACGGATACGAAGGAGATTCAGACGCATGTGTGAAATAAGAGGGGTAAATGTGTGTTCCATTATATGGCAATAAGGTAGGTATGCAAAAGCGCTTCTGGATTGGTAGAGCAATACGTTAAAATCATCTTGCAAAAAAGTAGAATTGTGATATAATTAGATCAATCAGGCGTTTTCTGATCAAAATACAACCCTCTAAACATAAAATATATGATCAACTATGTAATTAATCACATTTTTTTACTCGTATCATATTATGTTGATGGTAAAGAATCTTTGAAAAACGATTGCAATGGCTGCATTTATTGGCTGATTCACGGAATGTAATACGCCTAAACAAGCGCAAAACACAATGCATGCCCCTAAGACAGAAGAAGTTTCAAAATCAACATCTCGCGTGTTGAAAGATCAAATTGCCATTAATGTTTCTTCTCTCGCGGCACCAGAACAACACGCATTGCTAGACTCATTGAAAGATGTTTCCTATGTGAAAGAAATTCGCAATCAACAAGGCGGACAATATCTTGTCATGCTAAACGATACTACCTCAGTAGCAGATCTGATGAGTGATTTGGAAAAGAAATGAGTACGCCCGTTCTATGATGTAGCTACGCCTTTGCTTTGTGATACAGCATATTTTAATAACGACCCAAGTACAAAAGCTTATCGATGGTCGTCTGGCGTTTCTTCAGCACAAGACGAGGATCAGGTTTGGTATTTATGTCAAGATCCAACCCTTAAAGACAATATATATCAACAAGGAGAAGCTCAATTGGTAATTTTGGAAATTCCAAATGGGAATCATGCAGACTTAAGAAGAAAATCTGACGGGAAATTAATTTTGGATACAGCAAACTCATATGATTATTATAGATCCAGAAAAGTTGATTTTGCTGATGCTACACAGCATGCTGGTTGAGTCGCAGCTTCTGTTGCTGTAATAGATAATGCTAATGTCCCCAGCCTGTTTGATGGCGGAACTGTTGGTATGTCAAATGTAAATGATGCTACAACGATAAGAAATGATTGAGACAATACTTTTTCTTATTTAACCGCTACAGTGGCGGCATTGCAGGCAACAATTAATAGTGTCGCGCAATCAGGTCGCAATACTGTCATTACGATATCTACTGATAAAAATACATTGCAACCGCAATTCGAAGATATGTTGAACAAGATAGACACGACAGCAGCAGTTAAATCTAAGATCATAGTTGTTATAGCGGCTGGGAATAGTAATGTTCCCATTTCTTGATCGTTGATAACTCCGCATACTAATAGGATTACTGTGCAAGCAAATTTAGATAATGCCACTCCTCAAAAGTCTTCGTATAGCAATTATGGTGCTGATGTTTCGTTTAGTGGAGATGGAATGGATGCATTATCTCCAACAAATAATTTTAACCTTTTGACAGTTAACGGTACCTCATTTGCTACTCCTCAATTTGGAGCCGCATTACAAAAGCTATGGTCTTTGCCTGGGACTAAAAATAAAACAGCACAAGAGATGATCGCTATAGTTGAAGACACTGCTAATCGTAACTCATTCGTATCTAACCCCAATGGGACTATCACGACTATATATCAAGATCGTTTCGTGATTGATAATCTTACATTCTCTATCGCGAAGGATTCTCCTTATGGAATAGGGTTGACGGGGAACGGTGGACTATTGGATTTCAAGACATATATGCACGATATCTTCAATGGACACACGATATTTGCTCCTACATATTCATATAAGAAGAATGGTGTTGGTAACTGGATACCTCTTACTAGTACTAATGGTGTGTTAACGAAGTCAGCTGCTGGTGTTGGAAATCACCTTGTGAAACTTTCATACGCAGTAGGATCGGCTAATTCAAGTATCTGTCATGATGTGGTTCGTAAATTTAGTATCGTTTCAGATCTCCCTATTACGTGGGAAAGTGTAAACGCGTATCCATGGGGGAATGACATTGCAGTGAAATGGGAAAGTGGTATGGAGATTAATGCGAAAGAATATATCGTAGAACGCAGTTTGGACGGTGTTAACTTCAGCTCAATTGGTACAGTAGCAGCAAAGGGTAATTCTAATACACTTAGCTCATATATATTTACTGATAAGGATGCTACGAAGTTGCAATCTAATGTGGTATTCTATCGTCTCCAAGAAGTAGACAGAGATAGACAAAATAATTACTCTAAAGTAATGTCTGTTAAATTACACAATGCTTCTGGTATTGTTATTGCTCCGAATCCAGTTGTTAATCAAACCCATATCTCATTATGATCAGAAGGAAAAATTAGAGAGATTGAGATCTTGGACTTAACAGGTAGACTTGTTAGAAAAACTATGGGTACAGGAAGTAATAGTGCCGCTGTTGATTTCTCTGGATTGCCATCAGGCCCATACGCTATCTTGGTAATCGATGATAAGTGAGCTCGTCATACAGAAAGAGTAGTTAAAAATTAAAGAACCTGATCCAATACTACGATAAAAACCACGTTCTTGCGAGCGTGGTTTTTTGTTTGAAAATAACAAAGATTACTCGGTTTCCCTTGTGGTATAAAAAAAGTAAAAAATCTCTTGCATTTTATTTCTGGATGTATATCTTCACGAGTGCCGTATGCCCGCTTAGCGGACGGCTAGTCATCAAGATGCTCTTATTATATTTTCAAAAGCACGATCTTCGGATTGTGTTTTTTTTGTAAAATACATATAACGAGAAAGCACTTGTTGTCCGCAATAAAAATCATATAAAAATCATATTCTCTATATTCTAATAGATATGAATGCGTACCTGGATTGTAAAACAGCGTGAGGCAATAAAACTTATTGTCTCTATTGTAAAGAATGAACGCAAATCGTTGACGCGTTATGTTTTTTTTGTTTGTATCATGGCTGGGGTACAAGCATTTATGCCATATATTGCAAAGTTGGAAATAGATCAATTGGTTCAAAAGAATACTAGTTTTTTCCATATATCATTACAGGATCCGTATTTTGTGTTTGTGGTGATAGTGGGGTTGATTGGTATCGTTAATATCTGGGATGCTGTAATTACCAAGATACAAGAGTATTATCAAAAAATATATAGTTCAGCTGTGGAGGAAAAATATTTGTTTTCGTTGATTGTGAGACTGCGTGATATACGATTGGGAATGTATTTGAATAAGAGAAATCAGAAGTTTATTGCATCATTTTGGACGTGAGATTGTATGAGTGCTATTCAATCATTGGTCGTAGATAGTATACTTACAAATACGATTCGTGTCGCTGGTATTATAGTTGTTTTTTCGCATCTTCATATTCAGCTGTTAGGATTGGTGACGCTTACTGTATGAATATGGTTTGTTCTCGATAGACGAGAAAAGGCCTACATTCAGAAGCAGCAACTTCTAGCAAAATACACCTATGATCAGAAGTTGCGAGACATGACTAGGCACCTTACAGACTCATTCGATAAAATAGCTATCTCTGGTTGATATCAATTCTGTATAGATACTGTGCGCGCATTGAAGCAGGAGAAAATGGATAAAAGCCATCATCATCATTTACGTAGTTTGAAATTTGCATGATGGTCATATGGAAATTTGCAATTATGAGAGATGGCTGTGAAGTTATTGATAGGGTACGCAATTATTCGCACGGGTTCTAGTGTATGAGTGCTGACCATGACGCTATTGTATATATGACAATTGAAATCCTTTTTCCGCGCTATGTTCTCTGTGCAGGAGAAAGTAGGGGTTGTCGTAGATGAAGTACAAAGATTGCAGTTGTATCTCGTCATGACAACACCTAGTTCTATCTGAAATAAAAGTTTACAGACACCTATAGAAAATATTCAGATAAATAATGTGAGTTTTGCGTATCCTGGCGTATCTTGAGAAGAATTGGATGCCTATAGAATTATGATAAGAAGGCTGGAAAAATATGGTGCCAGGAAGGCAAACGAACGAGTAAAAGATACCATACATTATATGAATGATGCGTTTCAAGAGTCTATGCGTGCTCCTAATACTATTTTGGATGGCATTAATCTGACTTTAGAAAAATGAAAAGCATATGGTATTGTGTGAGAAAATGGTGCTGGGAAAACGACACTTATGCATGTTTTAATGTGATATTTTCCAGGTTATACTGGGGGTATTTCTTACAATAATATGGATCTTAAAACGATCAACCCTAGATCATATGATGATATGTTTGGTGTGATTACCCAAGAACCTTTTTTGCTTTACACGTGTACCATTAGGGAAAATATTCTAATGTGAGTTAGTAAGAGCTATACGGACGATGAACTGTATGTATATCTAGAGAAATTCAACTTAGCAAAGAAGGTTAGAAGTATGAGGAAAAAATTAGATTCCAATATTTGATATGATTGAGACTTCTCGTGATGACAAAAACAGTTGTTGGTTCTCATAAGAGTGATACTACAAGATAGACCAGTGCTGATAGTAGATGAATGAACAAATCAATTGGATGTAGAAAACGAGTGACGCATTATGGAGTATCTTATGCAAAATAGGAAAGATAAGATTATTGTTTTCATAACCCATAAGATTACTACGATGAAATTTGCTGATGAAATTATTTGTATTTCGTTGGGGCGTGTGGTTGGGAAGTGAGATCATGTATCACTTTTACAGTGAGATAACTTATACCGTAGATTTTGGGAACGCCAAGTGTGAGGCGCTCTAAGCGAACAAGCCCCATTATAGATTTCTGTGGGTCTTTTCTTAAGCATCATTTGTCTGTTTTTTAATTAAAAAAAGTGCCACCTATTTTTCTTGGGCACTTTTTCTTTTATCTTGAAATTCTCTATTTTTATGCTTTCTTTTTTGACCACTTAATACAAAGATATGCGAGAGGAGCAGCAAGGAACATAGATGAATATGTACCAGCGATGATACCAGCTCCGATTACGTATGAGAATGTTTTGATGATACCTGTTCCGAACAACCACATCATAGTAATCATGATAAGTGTTGCGACAGATGTGCTCAATGATCTCCTCATTGTTTGCCAGATACTGTCTTCGAATATGCTAAGGTATGTAACCTTACCGTTGTTGAGAGCGTTTTCATTGATATGCATGTTTTCTCTTACTCTGTCGAATACTATAATCGTATCGTTAATACTATATCCCATGATTGTTAGGATTGCTGCTACGAATACGAGATCGATTTGCATAGTAGAGTTCAACGCTATAAGCGCACCATATGCTCCTGATGGGATAGACATATCGAATACCAACGTAACGATAGTAATTATCGCTAGGATGGCAGGTGATATCATAGATCTTACAGCAGAGAATGCGAACATCATATAGATGGCGATAAATATTAGTCCAGCAATGATTGCTTTGACTGCACTATTTTTCACGAAGTCACCAACGCTCGCTCCGATTACTGATTGTTCCAAGATCTTCCCTTTAGAAAGAACATATGTAGATGAAATGTTACTTAGTTTTTGTACTTGTTCTTGGTTGTCTACATTTACCTGAAGGAGGATTGTAGAGTTCTTGTTCTCTTGTGAGACAAGGATTTTCGCGTTTGGATATCCGATCTTTTCTAGTTCTGGAGAGATTGCTTTTTGCACCTCATCTTGCGTGAGGAGTGCATCTGTCGTGATTTTTACTCAACCAGTAAACTCTATAGAAACATTAAGATTCTTCCAAAATACGAGGTGTGCTGCAGCAATTGCTATTGCTGAGATACACAACCACATGATAGAATGCTTGATAATTGGGAAACGTAATTTCATCGTAATGTAGTATATCTAAAGGTAAAACATGTCTTTATTCATGAGCTTTGGTAGCCTCGCTATTGTAGCTAGCTTTCGCTGCTTCTTCTTCTGCTTTCTTTTTGTTAGTTCATTGCCCAGATCCCAAGAGTGTATCATTCATATAGGCTTGCGCCGTGTAGATGAGATTCCCTTGTTCATCCTTGCTTTCTATGTGTTTGTATTGTGGAGTAACTTTGTGTAATTTCTGTATATGTTCTTGAAGCTGTGATTTGTAGCTTTTAACCTCTCATTGTATGATTAATTCGAGTTTTTCGATGATATATTTTTGCACCACGTTTTCAACTGTATCTATACCGCAATCCAAATAGATATATCCCAGAACAGCCTCCATACAATCACACAATATTGTCGTCTTCTGTCTACCTTGTTGCTTCTCTTCGCCCTTTCCAATTAATATCACCTCTGCCAAGCCACAATCTGCAGCTACCTGGGCGAGCGTTTCTGCTCTCACGAGCGCTATTTTATAGAGTGTTAAGTCTGCCTCGCTAAGATCAGGGTAGGTATTATACAGATGTTTTGCTACTATCATACCCAAAACCGAGTCCCCTAGAAATTCCAGTCTTTCGTTATGTTCATACGCACCAGCAAAATCAGCCGCATAGGATTTATGGACGAAAGCTGTGGTTAGCATGTCTGTATTATGAATTTTATCTGAAGAAATACCTAGCTGCGCTAGGAACGCAATGAGCGCTGTCTTTTTCTCTTCGACGTGAGGAGGGAGCATGGGGTATTGGTCGAATAAATATACTTGTAGAATACTGAAATCAATTATGAATTACAAATTATAAATTATAAGTCGTGTTGTGGCTCAAGCCATCCATGTTTTACTCTATGCTAGTGGACCCTTCTATTTTCTTCTTTCGTCATGCACACATATCAGCGAAGCTGATTTCATTTGTGGCTATAAGCTCATCGCCGTTTACTAGGCGAATATGTGCATCTAGATTAATTGGGTCAGTTGTTTTTTGTATTGATTCCATTTTTTTGACTCTTTCTAGGTGTTTCGCGAGTAGTGTTTCTGTAGGTAACATTAATTCTTCAATATATGCGTCTGGTTGCAATGTGCTTCATGTTGCCATTTTGAGGGACTCTTCAAAGCTATATGCGGATCATGTCTCTCGAGCTTTTTTCAATTCCTCACCAACAGCAGGATTGTCTACGATGTACCCATACTTTTCATAGAAATAATTCCTTCGCTGTGTATATGCAAATGTTGCGAGCCCATATCCGTGATATGCACACGCAGCTGATGAATCATAAAGGTGGAATACTGTGAGGCTCCAGAGTGAAGGAGTTGCGTAATCAAAAAACTTTAATGATGTCGCTTTTGCCAAGTCGATAATACCTTGTGCTGTAAGTGTTTCAGCTTCGTATATTTGTTTTTCGAAATCAACGACGCTCGCGATACTAAACATGCGTTTCGTATTAACTGGTTTGAGTGCACGAACTTTATTCTCGTGGAGAGACCATGGATAATAGGATCCGTCTAGGGCTTGTGCGTATCTTGTTTTCCATTCAATACTCGAATACATTGTATCGCAAAACATACTATGAGTTTCAGCCCGGGCAGTAGAACTTGGCGGGTATTCTGTATTAACACAAACATCTGACTGCGTACTATGCGCTCTGTCTGCGGCGTGTCCTCACTCATGAAATAGTGTGGTCCCCGTGGTAACTCATGATCATAGTTTACCTATGAGTGCGTTGCAGGTAAGATTACAGCGGTATTTTGTTCGTTCTCCATGTATTTTTGCTAAAGGCGTTGGATAATGGCAGAATCCATTATCTCGTTTCCCTTGTCTAAAAAGTAAATCTAATTGTAACGTTCCACCGTTAAATGTGAGGCCCAAATTGTGGAATGAACGTCATCGACTCTCAATCATGTTTTGTAACGGGAAATATGGATCCTCTTGTTTCACGAAATCTCCTCACAACATATATCACATATTCCATGGCTCGCGGAGTCATGGTTTCGTTTTTTCTATTTCTCTAACTGTATCGAAAGATGCTTTTGTTTTTTCGTAAAATGATGCAAATATCTGGAATATAGTATCGGCATTCATGCGTTCTTCGATATCCGCTTTGTAATAATAGAAATTTTTGTGTCCTAGTTCACGCGCAAACTCGTTTCTCAAAGCAACAAGTCAGATGTATTCCTCTACAAGCAATGGCGCACCTGCTTCTAATCAATCAAAACACGCCTTTCTCACGCGCTCATCAGGATTTGATTGCATCATAAGCATCAGTCCATGTTTTGACGTATGTACTTTTTCATTTGTATCTGGATCGATATAATACCATTGGTATGCGTTCAATTTGGTATTCATATTTGTTTCTATTTTTTGTATTTTTTCTTTTAGATCTTTCACGAGATCAGGCGTCTGATACAATGAGAAAAATAGCTTCCAATGATTGCCTCTCGCGCGCAATTCATCGTCAGTGGTATTGGCTACGGCGTCAGTAATTTGCTTCGAAAGAGTAGCGTCGCTCTTTCGCCTCTCTAATATGTTCTTCGCTTCGTTCATTTCGTCCCCAACGCTAGGATCCCCAGTATAGAGACGCCAAAATAGGTCTTCATATTTCTCGTGCCTGGTTATATATTCTCTATTAAGCGTGTCCAAAAGTGCTTCTAAACTCATTTTATGCTATACAAGATAAATTCTTTCAGACTACTATAATAAAGGTTCTTCGGTTATCAACGGAAAGAGACCGGTCTCTCTGTGGTTGAAATTAGCGTCCTAAAACATATACTATCAACATCCGTTTCTACGGGTGATATTCTCATGGAATTTAATGAGTTAGTAAAAAAAGCTCCGCACCTGGGTTTTCCTGCGGAGTTTTTCTTTTTTAAAGAAAATTTGATTATACCATAGTTGTGTCCACAACCTTTCTTACTACGCCAAAACGGACGTTATGTTTTTTTAGTCTCAGAAAATAATCATACATGCCGCCGTAGCAATCTATCGGAAGGTCCTTTTTAACTTTCTCTTTAACGAGTTTTGTTAATGGGATAATTATTTTTCAAACCATGTCGTTTTTACTCTTGCTGTACGTAGATAGTGGGAGTTGCTTGTTTGAAATATCGCTCCCTATTTGTGGTAATGCAGTCATCAGCATCTCTATCGTTCCTGTTTGTGAATGGAGATCTTTGGAGGTAAGCTTTTGTCCTTGAATATATATTTTCATATGAATTGTATCTAAAATAATATCTACTTCTTTGTGTTGTACTAGTTCGTCGTGACATCCGAAAACATAGTTTTGATTTGGTGTTTCTAAGACGAGTAGATTGCTGTCTACGAACGACGATGTTTTTTGCTGTATTAGGTCTTGTTCACAAATTAATCAACGAGACTCGATTCCATCTAATCGGTTTGCATAGATTAGCTCAACTCAGGGGAAATCACGTTGAGCTTGGTTAGTGGTGTTGAGAAGGTTTCTTCTCAGTCATTCAATGGGTGTTGTGAATAAAAGAGACCCTCACATGCTATTCGTGTCGTTGTAAGAGATTCCCAACAAATCAGATCTATATCAAAAATATTGCTGCAAGCCATTAATAAGTCCTGTTAAATGAGTAGAGGATCTTTTAACCGCATTGTGTGCGTGCCTTGCTTTGGTTATCGCTAGAATAAGTTTTTTTATATCGTCTTCCGTATATCATTTTTCATAAACCGTTTTAAGTCTATATCAAATTTCGAAACTCATATATCACAGGAGAGATTGTACGATTGTATCGTTGCCTTTTTCGTGTTCTTTTATTAGTTGCTTATAGAATTTTGGTTTTCTACAAGCATTGCTTTGTGTTATTGGTGTTTTGAAGGTATTGTATGCAAATTCCATGAATATTGCAGTCTCATTTTGTGTCGTTTGGTATCAAACATGCTCGCTAAGTGTAGGCCTTCCAGAGTATATTAAGCCATAATCTATTGGGATGTGAGGAGTCTCTCATGCCTGCGGGAATAGAATATTTAATGGGTAGGCAAAACATTTGTAGTCTGTAACATTCACTAATTCGGTTTTACCTGTATTTGGAGTGTCTTCATTGAAACTCATAATGGGAAACCCGCTATCACAAAGTGATGCGACAATTGCTCAACTCATATATTGATACCCTCTAATTTGTGATTCTAGTGTGTGTGCATATCTTGTGATCTTATGTCGTGGAGACGCCACGTCATTAAGGTCGTCCCAGCGTTCTGTGCTTTCATGTTGTGTTTTTCAATCCCACAATCACTGTAATCTATGTGTTATTCATGATAATAGAAGACAGCATATACTATCGAAGCCTGCTCCCGCTCATCTCGACAATTCACTGAGTATATTCAGGCGATATCATTTTTCTCGTTTGGGAAATTGTTGAACTATGTTTTTTTCTAGTTGCGAAAAGAATGGAGCATACTCTTGTAGTGGTGCCGTGAGGTAGGTGCGTTCCGTTATGTCTCTATAGGTTATATCTCAGAAATGAAGTCATGGCTTTGGGTCTGAGCAGACTCATACGTACATTCTCAGTGGTATTTTCTGTTTTATAGAAATGCCACTATACCAAACATCGCTATCAGAAGACCAAGATAAGACGAAAGGAGCAGAAAGAATGATTTTTTGGTTAGCAAAGAAAAATTCATACGTTGCCGAATGGACTTCTTGGAGCTTTTTTGTATGCATGGGTGCAATTAGGATATAAATGCATGCATATAATAAGGCAGTTAGCAACAAGAGAGTGTCATTTGAACTCATTCTATTGCCTCGCTGTGTGATCGCAAGAAATAGTGCTTTATTTGTGCTAGCTAAAAGTTAGCAGAAAATGCAATAAATAAGTTGATATGAATTGAAATCATTATTATATTATAGTTTCCCCAATGAATTATTGTTGTTGTGTTTTCGAGGTTGTGGTGGATTCTCAAAGGTAATAAGAGGCGTGTTATTGATGATTTCTAAAGGAATGCCAAGGACTTTATTGTATATGTTTGATACGGTGCCGTAGACTCCATTGCTCTTTTCAAGAGATAATGCTTCTATAGTCTCTATTACAGAGATCTCATTTGATCATTCTATTTCTAAAAAGGGAGCAAGACCTGGTCGTCTATCTATAGTTATAGTCGTATTATTATATTGTCGTGTTTCCCTGTATGTCTCCTGTATTGCCTTCTCTTTCAATCAGCACTTTGTGTATATTTGTCTAAGTCCTTCTGCACTATCAACTGTTACTTCTATTTCTTCTACACAACTAATTGTCCTCTCGTCACTATGTTCCTTGTATGAGGTTGTGGTTTTGTTTCATTCCTGCCTAATTCTAATATAGGCATTTATTTTGGTTGGATGAGCAAATACATATCTTTGCATGCGTCTTAATGGAATCGTACAATTGGCTCCCATCCTACGCAAGCTTTTTCTTGTTTCATCAGGGTCAATATCTAGAAATTTGATCTCATACTCTATTTCCATTGCGATATAATAAAGATTAAAGAGCGTCTGCAATTGCTCGAAAATAATTTCATTGCGCTGTTTTGTGGATTCATGTCTCGTATTTGTGTGTGGTCCCAATAGTGTGCGCTACAAGTTCGAGAAATTGTTTGTGAGTTAAATAGGCTCATCACATATCTTTTAAAAATCCACGATATCGTATTTTGTGCAACCACTTTGCTATCCCTCATGTAATGAGTGGATTTTCTATTTCAACGATGATGATTCTTTTTGCTATGTGATTTAGGCTTTCCATTAATGCTAAGAGATGCTCTCTGTGTGGCATGTGATGAAGGGTGTTTTTGCAAATAGCAACATCGAAACTTTTCTCTTTGAATGGTAGGTTTGTGGCGTTGTGGTTTGTGCATAATATATTATCTTCTGGTCTAATCCCAAGAATTTCTATTTGATCCCATGAAATATCATTAGCTACGACAAGACGACTATCTAGAGATAGTTCTTTAACTAATACGTCGTCTCAACATGACACATCGATGATGCTCTTTGCCTCAATACAATGCTTGCGAATCCATTTTTTTATTGTTTCATTTTGATTGATTCATAGCGCTTTAAGAAGTGGCTTGATGATAAGTCCGTGTAGAATGTATCTCGTCTGCATGTTTGCATTTGTTTCTACTTCTTTGTCTTGTGCGTCTTGTTTTGTTGTTGGTTGTAAATGCTTAGCAAAGTATTGCTCAAAGTATGTTAAAATATCTCTATTTCCATATTTTTGAATGCTTTCAATGAAGTCGTGCGAGAGTGGGAATAGTCATCCATTGCCTTGTTCTTCAATAATTTCTGGCTTACTTATTCTTCAACATAAGACAATGCCACGCATGGTGTGTGCCTCATCCTTATGGCAAAATGTATTGTCTATAAAGGTGAGTGGTTGTATGTCGCGTATGTCTAAATCTGGATGTATTTTGTGGATAACTCTTGAAAACGCTGAAGTAATATTCTCATTTTGCTTCAATCAACTTGCTGGTAATCATCGACTCGTCCCGTCATATTTTGCGTAGACGTGCCCATCGGATGTATACAAAACCAACACTAAGAAGTGCTGTTTTTTGCGAGCATAGCTAAGCGTTTTTTCGCATGTGTGTTGTAAATATTGTAAACGCGGGATTTGATAGAGTCTTTCATAGTGCTGCATTTGCAATGCAGTGTATCCAATTGTTTCATGAAAGACAGTATCCAGGGTGAGTTGAAGTGTCTCCATAGCGGTATTATATTGTATATAAAATATTTTCATGTATGTTTTTCTTCTATCTTGTATTGTTTTCTCTTTATTGTGATGTTTCTGTATTCATTCTCTATGATGCTGCTGATGTGGTGCATGTTTTTGTCGCATATAAATAATATGTGGTAGTCATTCTTGCTGGGCGAGGTATGCGTTGCCCTCACGCCCATACCTGTCGCCCACGACAAGAATTCTACAACCAGTAGCAAAAGCTACGTCGGGCACTATATAAAATACATCTAAGAAAAAAACTGACAAAACCATGACAAAAAATATGCTTTTAATGTGATATAACCAAAATGGCGCCTGAATTTGCAATTTGTGCCTATTATGGCTATACTGTTATGTACTTATTTATTATTTCTCACTCTCATATGGCCTCTCTACAACAGCAATTTCCTTTAAGTCCAAGAAAGTTTTGGAAAAAGATTCGAGCAAAAATGCTTACCACAATCATCTGAGTTTGAATAGTGGTGGCGTTTGCTATAGCTCTAGGTGTTGGTGGGAGCATAATTGTTCTTCCTATAGCTGTCTTGCTTCTTTATTTCGTAGCATATGCGGTTTATATAAAAACTTACATTAAGAGGTACTATTATGCTGGTGAAGATTATTTTATTACTATCAAAAAGGGGGTTTTTACTACGGCCGAGATTCATGTGCAGTGGGGTAAGATACAAGATGTATATGTAGATCAAGATATTGTTGATCGTATTTTATGATTATATGATGTACATATCGCTAGTACTACTTCTGCTTCAGCATTGGAAGCCCATATAGATTGAGTAGATAAAAATACAGCAGAAGGGCTTAAAAAGTACTTGTTAGATAAAATATCTGGCAAGTCGACAGATATCATAAATGAAGAGAATAAAAAATGAGTATCAGCTGCAAAGTCAGTGGCTCTTAATGTAACAGATGAGATATCGAATAAGACATATCCTTTGAGTATTAAGTGGTTCCTATTGATTTGCTTTAGTAGGGTGGTATGAGTCGCCGTCGCAGCTTTGTTTCTCGTTGGTTTTCTTGATAGTAAAGTAAGGTCAGCCCTGGACTTTAACCAGTCACATATCTATCTCTATACTTTTATTGTACTAGCTACCTATCAGGTGTGAGTATTATTCTTGTGGAAGAAAAACTATGCCTTTAAATTTAATAGCGATAATATTTATTACAAAGAGGGTATCGTTAGTATGTCAGAGAAGCATATGCCATATTGATCTATTCAAGATATTGCAGTAAATCAAAGCTTTCTTGAAAGAATATTTTGATTAGCACAGGTCCAAATAGAAAATGCAGCTAATAATTCATCTAATACAAAAGATTCTTTTTCGTGAATTACGCTAAAAGGAATTTCACTCAAAGATGCTAAAAAGCTAACAGATGTTTTAAAACCGATTCTCAACCAAAATAGTACACGCTACGGTGTATAATCAAATACAATTGGTAGTACTTATTAAGCGCGGCCTCTGGCTGCGCTTTTGGAAATTATAATTATTTATTTCCCATATTCATCTGTTATCCTGAGGATGCTTTCTTTTACTTGTTCTGGCTTGTGGATAAAGTCCATATAGATTTCTCCGTTGTTAGCGTTGTCTCATTCTAGGAGAATCGTTACAGATCAGAAGTTGAATACGCTGTTCACAAATCAGTTGCTTGAGAAAGTGATGGTTTTAATCTTTTCTGGTTCGATGGTTATTATTTCTCTATTGAGGATTCCTTTTTGATTGTATGACGAGATATAGCCTGGTGTGATGATTGTGTAGTCGAGGGTGTAGTTGAAGTATCTAGATAATGCTACGATTGCGAAGTAGAGTGCTATGAGGAAAACAATGATTTCTGAGAAAATATCAGCACTGCCAGAAGAGAAGAATGCGTAGAGTGTTCAAACCACGATAAGTGCCAAACTTATGATTGTGGGTAGAATTACGTAGATGGTGAAGTACAACACGTGTCTGCGTAAAAAAACCACCTTATCAAAGCCAAATTCGCGCACAGCTTGGGCGTAATTTTTCGTGGGTGCTTGTGTGTCAAAGTTGGAAAAGATTCTCACCATATATTCCTAGGCAGAGGTATAAACAAAATACTTAGAATTGCTTCTTATTGAATATACGAACAGCGAGGAATAATATGACAACAATGTAGATGATATGGAAAAATACAGCGAATCAGAAAGACTGAGGTAGTTTGCTATAGAGGAATGGAATATCAAAGAAATCTTGCACACTAAGTGCGGTGAAGTTAGGAACGATATAGTAGATGAGTTTAGTGAGTAACGCAAAGATCGGAGAAAACATCTCTTTTTTTAATACCGTAACGTAGAATACAACGAAACTCATGAGATGACCAAGTAGGTATATCACAAGTGATGCTGCCAACGCAACGAATGGAGATACGAATGATGCAAAGAACAAACACAATGAAAGGAGTACTTCTAATTTAATAGCAATACCTGCGAGCGCGAGGTAATGAACTCCGAGCAAAGGAACGTGGTAAAGAAGAGCAGTTCCTGTATAGAGGATTCCAAGAAGAACAATGAAGAAGAGGATGATACCACTAAATCCAATGAACTTTCCAAGTATAACATTACTTCTCTTAATGTTTTTTGAAGCGATGAGAAAAATAGTATTGTTCGTAATCTCTTGTTGAAGGACGCTTGATCAAAAGAAGAGCACTAAGATTAATCCTGCAATTTCAATCAGTCCTAATCAAAAGTCTCTAATTACTTTGACTTGTTCGCTAAGTGCCAAACTTCCCGCTAAGACAGTACAGAGCATAAGCACAGCACCAATGCCGAGTATTACGTAAACAATTTTTCTTCTTAGATATTCGACGAAAGTATAACGTGCAATAGTAAACATGGTTTATCAACTATATAGTATAAAGTCTTATTTCGTTGTTTTGTATTGAGCAGATTCATTGTTGAATGATGTTGGACTTGGATACATTCTAAGAGAGACTTTTCCTATGACGCGATCTTGCATCACTGTGTAGCTACTTCCAGAAGTACATCATAATCCGAAACAACAACGCGAATCTGTGCTATATCATCTATTATCACCCATAACGAAGTATCAATCCTTTACGTCGAATGTAGTAACACCACATCTCGCGTCAGTTTGAATATCGCTGGCAATATATGGTTCAGTCAACGCTTTACATACATTCGTTCCAGTTGTATTAGAACAGATATATACCTTCCCGCTTTGTAGTTTTACTGTTTCTCAAGGAAGTCATACAATTCTTTTTATGAATGGAATGTCTTTCCCAGGAGGGACAAATACTACGACATCGCCTCTTTTGAGTGATCCATATTTTGGCGTCATCTTGTCGACAACGATGAAGTCTTTGTCGTGAAATGTCGGAGCCATACTTGTTCCTTCTACGGTGTAAGGCATGAATACGAAAAATCTAATAACTCATGCTATACCTGCTATGAATAAGAGGAATGCGAAAATATCAAAAAAATCGAGGACAGAGTGTTTCCGTCCTCAATGAGTTCGGTATCATGCATGTAAAAATTTAGGGCGCATAATTGGTGCGATCAAGTGATAAATCAAGCAACGCGTAGGTTTCTACTTACTGCTGGGGTACAAACTAGAATGGAAGATCGTCAGTTGGAACGAGATCATGTTCTTCGTCATGATGTGCTTCTCATTCTCCTTGTGGACCTTTGGCATCCAAGAAGATGAAGTTTTCAATGATAACTTCAGTTGAAAATCTGTCGTTACCATTGCTGTCTTGTCGCTTTCTGGTCTTTAGTCTACCTTCGACATAGATTCTCTTGCCCTTTATCAAGTACTTTCCGAGTACATCTGCGCTGTTACCGTACGCGACACATCTGTGGTATTCTGCTTCTTCAAGCATGTTACCTTCTTTGTTCTTGTACTTCCTGTTGGTTGCAACAGTGAAATTAACAACTGAAGAGCCTGTAGACTCGATTTTCTTGACTTCTAGGTCGCTAGCACATCTACCGAGAATCATTACTCTATTGAGATCAATAGCCATGGTGTTATATAAAGGATAAAAACATCTGGCGACTAGGACTGGTATAGTGAGAATATGGCAAAAATCAATTGATTTTTCACTCTATTTCACTACAACCAATCCCACGCCGTCATGGCGAAACTCTACCTATTGAAATTATGAAAACAAAGACAAAGAAAGGACAAAACATGCCTGGATGGCGGAACTGGTAGACGCGCTAGACTCAAAATCTGGTTTCTGCAAGGAAGTGGGGGTTCGATTCCCCCTTCAGGCACCAAAAAACCTCGGTCATACGACTGAGGCTTTTTTATTATGTACATAATATATACTATCCCTCAAACTTCCAAAAGTATTGTGGAAATTCTTTATAGAGTGGGTGGTGATAGAATCAAATTGGTGTCAGAAGAGGAATTATTATCCCGTGTGCAAGTCAACTACGACACGCTTGAATAAATTTGGTCGTAGATGCTTCATCAAAAAAGAAATCACTTACTATAATTGTCTTTATCGGGAATGCATCTTGATACGAGGGAAAACGATCGTGTTCTGATATGTCAATATAACTTCGTTGGTCGTGTTGCGCGCTTTCTTCAAGGCGTTTATAGAGGTTCTGTACAAATGTTTCTGCAGAGTGATCTCGTCATTTTTTCCAATTATCAGAGCGAATGCACATGATGCGCCCATGAGTATGTGTATTGGGATCGAATGTGTTCGTCATGAGTTCCCCGTATTGTGCTGTCTTTTTCCGGTTGATTGCGTGTTTCGCATCACCAAGATGGTATGGCCTAATATCTTGCAATTCTTCCTGCAGTGTTGCAGTGGTATCGCGTGTTGAGAAGAATCCGAGTATTTCTTGATGTAACATACAAATAGAGAATGAAGTAAGAATTACTTGGTAGTTATTTTTAATATTTCTTCAAGTTTCTTTTTATCATTTCGTGGTCTTTTCCCAAAATTTGTGAGTTGTATGTGTTCATGTCATTTACCAGCAAGGAGAACGATATCTCCAGGTTTTGCTATATCACAAGCCATGCGAATAGCAAACTCTCTTTCAGGGAGAATCATATAATTATCACTCAAAGGTCTCTTAATCCCTGCTGCAATATGTTGGACGATGCGGAGGCGTGGTTCTGTAGAAGGATCATCGTCTGTGACTATGATAACATCGGCGAGTTGATCTGCGACTTTTCCCATTTCTGGTCTTTTGTAAACGTCTCTATTTCATGGTGCTCCAAATACGAGAATTACTCTTCATTCTTTTTTAATAGCCTGTACATAATTGAGTGCAGATTTGAGTGCGTTTGGTGTATGTGCAAAATCAACATAATAACTTACACCGTTGTGAACAACTGGTTCCATGCGGCCTACTACGCCTTCGAATGATTTCATACTTTCTGCTATGTGATCTTGATCGATTCACAAGAGGAGTCATGCAGCGATTGATGCAAGAGTGTTGTAGACATTATATGTTCCAGGAAGCGTCATTGATATTGGTGTTGTTTTACCGAGATATGTGAATGAAAAATCTGTATGATTGTATCCTATCTCAATATTTTCTCCTCTTACCATAGATGATGTCGTGATACTATAACTCAACATTTTATCAAAAAAGAGATCATCAATCCATCTTCTACCATATTCGTCATCCTTAGGTAGGACAGCTAGTTTCGTAGGTTTTTTGTTTTTCATTACTTGCAAGAAAAGTTGTTTCTTTGTCTCCGCATATTCGTCCATTGTTTTGTGATAATCCAGATGCTCGGCTGTTATGTTTGTGAGGACTCACATGTCGAAATCAATTCATTCAAATTTGTGCTGATGAAGAGAGTGCGATGTTACTTCCAATACAGCGTATTGGCATCATGCATTTTTTGCAAGTTGTAGGGTGCGTTGTAGTACGAATGGGTCCAATGAAGTCATCTTGTACATATTGGGTGCGGTCTCATCTCATATCTTAATCAGGGCAGTACTAATGAGTGCTGTTTTCCCTAGGTTTGAATTTATAATATGATGGATAATGTTACACGTAGTTGTTTTCCCGTCGGTCCCTGTAACACCAATAACCATCATGTTTTTCGCAGGATCATCATACATCATGCACGCAGCTTTCGCGTATATTTTTTTCCACCATTGATATATCATTGATTGTGAGAACCAAGGGAATCGATACTTGTATAAGATTAGTTTTTGTACAAATGACTTCATGTTTTGTGAATGAATATAAAGATAATTTGCAGTATATATTTTTTTCTATTGGATACAAGCGTGTCATACAACCAAAAAACCCTGCACGAAGCAGGGCTTTTGGAAGGCGTATGTAATAATATTTCTATTATCTTACTGCCTTCTTGAAATCAGAACCAGCCTTGAAAGAAACAACTTTCATTGCAGGGATCTTGATCTTTTGAACAGGATTTCTTGGATTTACACCCATTCTAGCTGCTCTCTTAGAAGATTTGAAAGTTCCGAATCCTTGGATTCTTACTTCACCTCCTTTTTTAACAGTTAGGATAATACCATCTACGAGAACGTTGATAGCATCGTTTGCCAATCTCTTAGAGATTCCAAGCTTGCTCGCCAAATGAGCGATAAGTTGAGTTTTTGACATGTTATACAAAGACTTTAAGAAATAAAGATGTGCCGTTACTATAGACGTTACACCTGCACTTTCAAGGGTTTTTGCTCTTAAATGGCTTTCGGCAGTCATTGTGCGATAATGGCTTAAATAAGCCGAAAATAAGCTTATCACAGGTGGGACCTGGTGTTTTTGGGTTGACATTATAGAAAAAAGTTCTACGAGGATCTATGAAATTATGCAAGATGTTCGAGCTTCTCAGAGATTTTTTTTAATCATCTTGAAATTCTTTGTCTTACGGTATCTTGCGATAGTCATAATGTTTGTGCTATCTCTTCATATGAAAGTGTCTCTACGTATCTAAGGAGTAATGGATCTTTATATATATCATCAAGCGTCGCGATCGCAGACTGAATAGCTTCATACTTAAATGAAACTTCATTATTCTTTACTATATCATCTGGATCTGGGAGAAGATCTTCTCGTTGTTGTTCAGCTTCTTGTATGTTCACATTAAATGTAGCAAACGGTATGTCACTACGACGTTTGAAATAATCTTTAATATGATTTCTCGCAATAGTTCGGAGGAATCATGAGAGCGATGAATTAATATCAAGACGTTTCATCCCGTGCCATATTTTGACGAAAATATCACTCAATATGTCGTTGATGTCTGCTTCTTCGAGTGTGTAGTGTGCTTTGATATAACGGTAAAAAGTATCTACGTATTCGTCATAGATAATACCGAATGCATATGCATCCTGTGCTTGTAGTTTTTGTAAGAATGGCTTATCGTGCTCTCTCATTTATGGTTTCAAATTATACAGTACTCAAATATCAGTTCCTTTTTCTGTGAGCATAATCTTATCTACTCAAAATCCAATATCTTCTGCTGAATTTTCTATATCAGTTGGCTTCCAATGGAAGTCTTCGATCTTGAATGTCCCGTCGGGGAGTGTATAGGTATACGAACGTCTTTGGAAATTGTGAAGTATAATGCAATTTCATGTCGGCTTTAGGACTCTCTTTGTCTCATTGAGGAAATGGGTTAGGTCGCGAATGTGAACGAGCACGAAGAAACATAATATGATGTCGACACTTCCATCTTCGAAGGGTCGTGGTTCTTCTATGTCTCCTACAACTCTCTCTACACGTGAAGGAGCGCGCTTGAGGAGTTTGTCTGCACAGTCAAATCATATATAACGTTGAATTCACTTATCTGCGAAGTAATTATACAATCTAGCATCTCCAGCTCATACGTCCAGGATGGTGCTGTGAAGAATATTTCTTGGGAGAAATCTTTGAAATAATCACTTATCGTAACTTGCTAGTCCCTCGTGAAATTGTTTATATATTGTAGCAGCATTGTTGTATCAGGTTTTTGCATCAACAACGGCTATCTTTGTTTTATTATATGACATAGTACATAGTAAGGGGATGAAGGCAGAATTTTTCTAATGTGGTTCTATTGTAATCGTTCAATGGTAACTAGTCAACCTATAATGTACCTTAAATTAATGACAGAATGACGGGATGACAGGATGATAGGGTCGTCATCTCGACCGAAGGGGAGCGTTCCTTGCCATAGCCAAACATTCAGAGAACAACTAAGTTATTTTACTGTACATAGATGTATCTTAGGGCATCAGAGTCTTTATTTGCTTCGCAATTCCCGTTGCCATCATTGGTGGTGTCGCCACCTGTGAGGGTCACCTTAGAGCATATATAGTCGTCATATGTTTGCGCGTTGAATCCAAATCGCCCCATGGCTCCTCATACCTCCCATCATCAAACAATTCCCTGTCGTACGCCATTATATCAAGTTATATTGTTGCTGGATCGGTGTGTGTCGGTTACTCGATTAGAGGAGGACCCGTCAGATTCGGTTCTTGCGCCCAATACTATCGAATCAAATGTAAACTTGCTGTCATCGTTCCCGAAATAATGCCTAGGAAGAACTCACAATAAATATCAATGTATTGGTATGTTGTTTGAACTGTTGTTGGGATCAAAACAATCGCTATTGGAAATCCAAGGAGAATCCATTGTGGGGTCTGTTGGGATAGATGTCATGTATCTTCCTAAGAGTGTATTTATGTATTGTAGTGCTGATGGTTGATATCATGTTGGTGTTCGATATTCATTTGTTATATGCTTAGTATCGGTTATCACATAACTATCTTCGCATCGTCTATTGGCATGTAAATCTTTATAATTTCCAGCATCTTCTTTGTATATTGCTAGTGCTGTCGCTATTTGATGTAGATCAGCTTTCCTTTTTGTATCTCTCGCGCGTGCTTGAACTGACTGTAATCTTGGAATTAACGCAGCTGCCAAAATACCTATTATCACGACGACAATAAGCATTTCGATGAGTGTAAAAGTCTTCTTTTGTTTGTATACCATATGTTGATTGCGAACTACGGGGATTATCGTTTTTTAACTGATCATTTGTCTTGGAGTTTTTCCAATAATTTTTCTGAAATTTTTTCGCCAGTCGTCATTTCAATCTTTTCTTCAAATTGTTTATCTTCAGCCTTTAGTATGGCGTGGAGTTCTTCTACCTTTTCTGCTGCAAGCTTCATGCGGTAGTGAGCTCTACTTAGGTCTGAAACAATTTTAGAGAGGTCATCATTTTGACTGATGAGTTCTGTGACTTTTTCTCTCAATATGACGTTTTGTTGCTCGAATTCTGATGCATCTTGGCGGGCTTTGTCGAGATCTCTTCTTGTGTTGCTTAGATTGTTTCTGAGCTCATCTATAAAGTGCTTATTGTCATATCTAAAGTAGAAAATTGCGTATCCGACGAGGCCTCAAAGTAGTACAGAAAGTATGATAGAAGATAGCATGGTGGGTAATGATAGCTAAATACTATCAGCAGGGTATGGTTCTGCAGGTAGTTTGCAAGCAAAAAGTGTCATTTTTTTTGCAAAAAGAGCATATATTCTTATACTAAGAGTGTTGTTATTTTACCATATCTTCCAAAAACAAAATGTCACAATCTCAAGAATCACTCATGTCGCTCTTGCACATGTTAAACAAAATTGAAAACGATGTCGCTAAAGCGAAGGCTTTTTTGCAAAAACAGTTCGGTGAAGGGGAAACTGCATATACGTCAGTTCCTATGAAACCAGCAGCGCCTACAGAAGAAGATGGCGTGCAGATTGTTGAAGGTACGTATGATGGCAATTTTATGCAGGGAAGTGATGGTAAATCATATCCGGTTCCAATGAACTATGCATCTAAGACAAAGCTCGTAGCTTGAGATATATTGAAGCTTAGAATTATGGAAGATGGTAAGCTTATCTATAAGGTGATTGGCCCAGCGCCAAGAAAGTTTCTTAAAGCAAAACTTACAAAAACAGAAGAAGGTAAATTCATTGCGCTCACGGAAGATGGAAAAACATACTCACTCAATCAAGCAGCAGTATCGTTCTTCAAGGGACAAGTGGGTAATGAAATATCTATTATCGTGAATGCTACAGAAGATACTCTTTCTGCAGCTGTAGAAGCAGTGATTAGCGTGTAAATTTTATCAATCTATTTTGAATATGGTAAAACCTATTGGTAGTGTAGATCAAGCACCGGAAGAGAAATTCGAGAGACGCACGAATTTTACTTCTCAAACAGGAGTGTCTACTCTTGTTAGTAGTGGGAATGATACAACAGAAGAAGTTACTCAGGACCCAATACCTCAAGATGAAGTTGAAAAGGTGGTTTTGGCTGTCTTTGAAAAACTAGGTGTTGCCAAAAGTGATGTTCCGGCGCAAGAACAATATAGACATGCAATAGATGAAATGAGAAGTAAAGGATATTTAGTAAGAGAACAAGGAACAATTTGAATTCATATTCCTTATTATGAAGGGAAAACATTAACACCAGTTGAAGATACTGATCCGTCTGTGAACCATGAGTTTCAACCTTTGGGTGAATATCTTGCTAATTATCATGAAAGAAATAGATGATATCGTTAGTAGAGTGTTCTTTACATTTCCTCTAGACCTCGCGGGGTCTTTTTTTATTATGGGAGGATGTCGATTTCATTACACGATAGGAAACAGTTTCAGAAAAAAGTACTTACTCGATACGAAGAGAATAAGAGAGTTTTGCCATGGAGGGAAACCATCGATCCATATCAGATTATGGTGTCTGAGTTTATGTTGCAACAAACACAGGTTTCTAGGGTGATTCCAAAGTTTCTTAATTGGATGCATCGCCGACCGACGGTTGGTGATTTAGCAAAGGCTTCTCGCGCAGAGGTGTTGAGCTCTCGGTCGTGACTTGGATTCAACCGTAGGGCGATTAACTTACATGAGGCAGCTAAACAAATATCTATCGATATTTGAAATTATGAATTACAAATTACGAATTATAAGAAAAAATGACAGAATGATAGACCGACGGAATGATTGTCTCGTCATTTCGAGCTTGCCGAGAACTCCCTATCAAATCCAAATAAAACAACAGCTAATCTAATGTCTGACTACGCGTTCCTTCGTTCGCTGCCAGGTGTGGGAGAGTATACCGCGAATGCGATATTGGCGTTTGCGTATAATTATCCTGTGGCCGTGATCGATATTAACATAAAGAGAGTGTTGATTCATTCATTTGATTTGGCGCCGGATATTTCGCATTTTGATTTACAGACAATTGCTTTGTCGTTGATTCCTGATGGCGAGTCTCGTGTGTGGCACAATGCGCTCATGGACTACGGTTCTATGGTCTTACATAGTAAGGCAACAGGTATCCAATCAGCTAAACAATCGAAATTTCAGTGATCCAAAAGACAAGTAAGGGGTTGGATACTTAAACAACTCGTTTCGATTAAGAAACTTTCTCTTGATGAAGTGGTAAAAAAACGACCTGATCATGAGGCGCAATCTATAGTTGAAGACTTGCGTAATGAGGGATATATCGTCATCAAAAAAGGCCTGCTATATCTTGCAAAATAATCACTATTGGGTATAATATTGACATTTAAGATTGTGTTGTCTGATATTGATGGCAAAGAGTGTAAAGAAATCATGAAATGAGTATGTAGGGAGGATTCAGGGCTTCGATCGTTATGAGGAAGAGGATTATATTCGTCTTCATATAGAAAGAGAAAATCAACCAAAAATGCAGTATCATAGGATATATGATTTTTTTCTGCAGGAGCAGCTTGAGGCTCTTTCAGGTAAGAGGATAAAATTTATTGAATCTGCATGAGATGAGTTGGTTAAAATGTTGTCTGCGGATACAGATAAAACACTCTATAAATATGATTCTGATTTCATGCATGAATATCGCTCTAAAGAAGTTAGTAATGTTGTGAAAGATGTTGTCGAATATTGTGAAGAATTAGATAAGACGTATCTAGATTCAAGGGAAGCACAAGAAATAATTCACAATATGGTTTCTGCTGTACCATCACATATTTGGGAGTTTTTTTCATTGCAGTCGTGTGAGAATTTAACATCATTCACGAACTTGCAACATATACATATCATGATGATATATACTGCATATATGGTTGCGAGATGAGATATTCCCGAACAAGAAGCGTATGATAGATATGATGTTCTTTCTAGAGCATTAGAGTGATATGCTGTGGAAAAGAGTGAATATAGAGAGATTGTCCGCATTGTTGAGCAGAGGTTGTTTAACAATAAACTTCATAAAAATATTCCATTGGAAAAGAAGTTTGCTAGTTTACCAGAGGAGGTGAAATATAAACTCTTTGAGGATTGGAACACAGAAAAATTTTCGTATGCCAATGTTTTGTGCGTACGTATTTTGCCATATATTATCAAAATGGTTGGAGAGCTAAAAGATTATAAACCTGAGAGTATGGCTAGAAGAATTAAGTTTTTGTCTAGGACGCTGAAAGATAACTGTATGGATGAGGATTTTATAACATTGGCTCTCTTATCTAAAGATCAAAAAATTATAGATAGATTGTGAGCATATCCTTTGTTAGAGAAAAAAGTATTCGATCCAGTAGAAGGAGTTGCTAAGAAGGTAATTCATACATTGACGAAGGTGATAGATCGCGTGTATGAAGAGAATCCAGATGCGAAGCGAGAAGATGCATCGCGCGCATTGTTTGCAAAACGAACTCGAACAGTAGAGTGAGATTATTACAAGTATCGATATTTTATGTGTCTGCAGGTTTTGTGAGCACTTTATGATCAGATAGACTCGCTTGATAGGCTTGTAGTGAAAGACGATGATGCAATGAATGATGGAGAAAGTGCTTCATAAATGTCTCTTGTAAGGGAATTCCTATTGGATATACTAAAATCACAATAAACAATAAGTCAACTAATGAAACGAAAGATCTTTAAGGTGTTGGTTTCTGCGAAACTTCCCCATGCTAAGCGCTATGCGAGCAATGGTTTTGCAATCATAGCCAAATCAGGAGCGTTCATTATCTATGTATGGACATTGCTGGCTGGTCTATTGCCCTGGGAAATGGAGGTACTTATAAGCCCATGGGGTTTGCTTAGTGGGATTTTTGTTTATGGAATGATATTCAAAAAATCCTATGTCGCAGAACATAAAATAAAACATCAACACACTCCCAAATACCACTAACTGTTTTTCTTTCTCCGGTGGTATTTTTTTATACGGTGAAATAGTGTTGTTTCGATCATTATAATGGATACTATTATCAGTATTCTGAATTTTATTCCTGTTATGCAGAGCATGATAGATCAAACATTAGAGTGAATTTTGGCGCACGAGCTCAATCGTCAACAAAATGAATTAGAACTTATAGCATCTGAGAACTATGTTTCTAAAGATGTTTTGAATGCATATGCAAATGTATTCACGAATAAGTATTCTGAAGGATATCCCGGAGCGCGTTATTATGGTGGACAAGAATATGTTGATCAATTGGAGCGCGTGGCACAAGAGAGAGCGCTACAATTGTTTTTATTGGACACAAGTGTATGGTGAGTCAATGTGCAGGCACATAGTGGTTCGCCTGCAAATCTTGCAGTCTATTTGTGACTCCTTAAGCCAGGAGATACAGTGCTCGCAATGGACTTGAATGCATGAGGACACCTCTCACATGGACATAAATTAAATGCATCTGCTATCTATTACCATTTCGTTCCATATGGAGTTTTGCCATCGACGTTTGATGTGGATTACGACGATATTCGCAGCAAAGCTTTAGAGTTAAAGCCTGCGATGATTGTGGCATGATTTAGTGCATATCCAAAGAGCATAGATTGGGAACGCTTTGCTGCGATTGCTGACGAAGTCAGCAAAGTACATGGGTATAGACCAATCTTGATGGCTGATATAGCGCATATTGCTGGCCTGATTGCAGGGGGAGTTTGTTCATCACCATTTCCATATTTCGACATAGTTACTACTACAACACATAAGACATTGAGATGACCAAGAGGTGCGTTGATTTATTCTCGTGCACAATATAATAAACAAGTTGATCGTGGCGTCTTCCCAGGAGTACAGTGATGACCTCACGAACATACGATATTCGCGAAAGCGGTTGCTTTCCAAGAGGCTTTGCAACCATCGTTCGCAGAGTATGCGAAGAAGATAATAGAAAACGCGAAGGTGTTGGCTGAAGAATTGGTTGCTCTAGGACGAAATGTATTAACAGGAACGACAGAGAATCACATAGTACTTGTGGATGTTACGAAGAGAATTAAAAATCATGAATTAAAAATTATAAGCTCAAATGATAGAATGACAGAATGACAGAATGACGGGATAGATACGGGACTCACGTGAAAAATTGCGGAGCACACATTGGAAAAAATAGGTATTTCAATTAATAAAAATACATTGCCATTTGACACTCGTTCTCCGATGGATCCAAGTGGAATCAGGCTTGGGACGCCTGCTATCACTACGCGCGGATTGTGAGCGGATGAGGTTCGTCAGGTAGCGTGAATTATCTCGCGTGCATTAGAAAATCATACAAACGAAGAAGTGTTGGCTAGTCTTAAAAACGAAGTGAAAATCTTATGTGAAAAATTTCCTTTGCGATACTAGGCTAGATATGTTGTCGCGATTTTCTTATACAAAGCAACAAATGCTGGGACGAAATCATCATCTATAACTCTTTCTAATCTAATATTTATTTTCCGTATGATGCGGATACAAATAGCTGCTGCTAATTCTTTTTTCTGAATTTCTTTTTTTCATGATGCACGCAGATACGATTCAAGAAATGATAGAAATATTTCGTTTTCTCGGAAGTTTTCTCGTCATTCTCCCGATTTATCCATACAGTTTCTTAGATAATATTCTGCAAGATCTTCGACATAATGTCATAATCTTGGATTCGGGTCTATAACAGTGATGGGGTTGGATCATAGGAAATTCCCTTTGCTAATATCTCTATGGAGTATGCAGGTTTTTGTTTCTTTTAGTGAATACTTTATTATGCGCTCTGCCTTATATGCAATATCTTTTATTGTCTCAGCTTCATCAAATCAATTATTTTTTAGATAGGAGAATACAACGGGTGCTTTGAATGGTAGGCAACTGTAGTCTGTTTTACCATATACTACTCAATCTGTTTCTTTATACGTTCCGTATCCTACTCCTGTTGCTTGGTGCATGTGTCACAATATCTCCCCCATAGACTCTGGTGTAACGAGATCTGGAGATGTTACATGGATATAATCATAAATATGATAATATACTTCTTGGTCTTTATACGTGAAAGTCCCAGAATTAGTAACGTTTGGTGTCTTTACTCATTGTTTTGCTCGATGACTAAAAGCAATTTCTGTGTTTTTGAGTGATCATGTTTTGCTCGGAGATAAGACAGTTTTGAACATATGTTTTTTTCTGTCCTTGGTCATAAATCCGACTACAACTCCTATTATGCCTCACTTCATGACATGGGGACATCATATGATTTCGCCTAATCAGAATGGGTCGGTTCATTTTCGTTGTGTGATTTGATGATAGATTCGATTGCGAAAATCCTTTTCCTCAGGTGACATACTTTCTAATATGACAGGAGTCATGTGCTCTTGAAACTTTTTTTGTAGTTTCGCTAAAAGGGTGCCTTTGTTGGCATTCTCTATATTCTCGCTGCGCTCAGAATTATTTAGTGATTGATTGTCTTTCATGTATTTATTATACTGATTTAGGCGGTTGCTGTCAAAATAACGACAATTTGTGCTTTAGAACAGTATGTCACAAAATGTCAATGGTGTCGTAATCTCTGGTAGGACACTTCAACCTTTCATTCTATTGAGTTGCATGATTGTGGTTGTGTTTAGCTTTACCCCACGGCAGAGTGATATTTTATTTGTGTGAGAAAAGTATGTTTAAAAATAATCCCTATATACAATTAATTCGTTTATATCGACGTTTTGTGCCATATAAAAAGAAGGCAATCCGTTTCATGCTCATGCAATTTGGTGGGCGTATGATGCAGTTGGTGGCGCCTTATTTGCTTGGTAGTATTTTGATTATTGTGCAGAAGTGATGACCAAATATGTTGCATGCAATTTTGCCATATGCAATTGCGACGCTCATCGCACCTATGCTCGAGCGAGCATTCCATGGTCCAGCACGCGTACTCGAAGAAGAGCTTTCTTTCGAGGCGACAAGGGTATATAAGATGCACTTGTATCATATGGCTATCTCATTACCGATGGCTTGGCATACAGACAATCATTCTGGTGAGACGATTGATAAGATTAATAAAGCAAGCGATGCGTTGGAAAGATTCTCCGGTGATATTTATGCATCGTTTGGTACGTTCATATCATTCATCTGAGCGCTGGGTGCACTTATTGCACTATGGCCAATGACGACTGTTGTTATGCTCGTCTTGTTTGTTGGAATAGCATTCATTGTGAAGTGGTTTGATGTGAAGATAGTCGCACGAATTAAAGCAAGACAGAAAAAATCACACAAGGTAAATGGTCTTTTGTTTGATTATTTATCCAACATTAGAACGCTTATTACATTGAGATTTTTGCAACCGACAGAGGTGGCTTTGGAAGATGCAATAAAAGATCAAAAGGAGTTATTTATGAAGCATACGACGAGGAATGAATGGAAGTGGTTTGTGACTGATGGCAGTATAAATATCATCGTTGCATGTATCGTGCTCGCTTATATTTATGTGCAATGGTCGCAAACAGGAGTCGTTATTATATGAGTACTTTCCATGATTATGCAATATGTAGAGCGCTTATCAAGCACGTTCTATAATATTACATATACGTATTCTAGCATGATGCGTTACAGTGCAAATATCGCTGCAGTAGAGTGATTAGAGGCAGACTATAAAGAGTATATGAGTGTGAAACAAATATATCCGTCCCTCGCTACATGGAATACTATGGCGCTCCAAGATCTCCACTTCACATACAAAGACCAGCATAAAAAATCACATACATTGCATGATTTACAAATGAATATTGCCTTGTGAGAAAAGATAGCGGTCGTTGGGGAAAGTGGTAGTTGAAAGTCAACATTCCTCACATTGTTGCGTTGATTATATGAGGTAGATAGTGTTCGTTTGAGTATTGATGGAAAAGAGTATGATACACTCCATGTGTTAGTAAATAGTACATCATTGATTCCACAGGAACCTGAGATATTCGACGATACGATGCGTTACAATATTACTATGGGAGCAGAGGTCGCTCAAGAGGATGTTGAAAAATATTCTCGCGTAGCCTGCTTTCACGACGTCGTTCTGTCTCTGCCAAATGCATACGACACGAGCATTAAGGAGAAATGAGTAAATCTTTCGTGAGGACAGAAGCAACGTCTCGCGTTGGCTCGTGGTTTGTTGGCATCTCAAGGTAGTGAAATACTTCTTTTGGATGAATCAACAAGTAGTGTTGATAGTGTGAATGAAAAGAAAATCTATCAGAATATATTTGCTACGTTTCCCAAGAAAACAATCATTGCTGCTATTCACAAGCTTCATCTCTTGCCAATGTTTGATATGATTTATGTGTTTGACAAGGGCACAATTGTTGCCTCATGAACCTTTAATCAACTCGTTGCACAGGATGGGGACTTCGCTCGTATGCGAAGAGAATATACTGTAGATATGCAAAAGGATGATGAAGAGTGAGATAGTGCATAGTTTCTAAAATGTCGAAAGCCTCCACGAAAACGGGAGGCTTTTCTTGTACAAAAATGTTGTGCGTAGTTTAATTTGCAGGTACTGCTTTGCATTTGCATACCAGTTGGGCGAGATACGCATGCATCGCATGCATATCTATTCCATTTTCGAATAGTGGCGAAGCCCAAACGCTTCGATCAAAGAGGATCTTAAGCTCTTTGGTAATTGTGAAGCACGCCGGATGGTCCGGCCAATTCGATGCAACAGAGCATACCGTATTCTCGAGCAGACCTCGCCCTATGAATACTTTGTGTTGAGTGGCGCCCTCTTGGAACATGACCCGCACATTGTCGTTTATTCTTTCTGGTGGACAATGTAAACCAGCTTCTATTAATTTTTTGAGGTGCTCTTCATTGAGCAGCCCAAAGACCGTGTCATATTTTGTTTGCACGTCTTTTGGTAATTTTGATTTTGCCATAGCTGTTATGTATTTTGGTGAGCAGAAATTATACCTGTCTAGCCAGAGAATGCAAGTGTAGTGAATTGTTAGATATACCGTCGTAAAACGAGAAAAAATGACTTAATACGAGAGAATCGTTCTCTGGTTTCGTAGGAGGAAGCTTCTGTATAGGCTGTGCGGTCTGCGAGTATTCAATCGGCTTGTATTCACAATGCGTGAGCAATGAAAAGAGCTCTAGGAAGATGAAATTTCTGCGTTGCTATAGCGAAAGATGTTGCTCAGGGAATGCCTGTAGCATGCAAGATAGTCTCGTATGTATTGTCTCATTCTGTGTCTACAAGGATGTCTTCTGTAGGGATTCAACGATTAACGATATAGGTGTACATAGCGGTAACTTCGTCATAGTATTTTGTTCCATTGTCGCCACTGACCATGAGTTTCTTAGCCTTTCCTGATTTATAGAGCTGTATAGCGGTTTCTACTCTGTCTTGAAGGACTGCACTTAGTTTTAGTCCTGCTACGCTTGCGCCAGGAATAATAAGGACGTCATATACTTTTGATACGTCGGTTGCCTGTAATATAAACGATTGAGACCCGTAGAGGATAGCTATATTAATGCCAAAAAAGCCCACTATCCCTAGAATAAGTAGGTCTATTGCAATATGTTTCGTTCGATACCATAGAGAGCCTCTTTGTGTCTTTTGGTGCATAGAAGCACTATATGAAATCGTTTTTATACATCAAGTTGCAAAATGCTGTCAGTTTCGTACACAATAGGGTATGAAGTTGGATAAGTTCTTGGGTAGTAAGACCAAAGTTGACATCCTGAAGTACCTTTTATTCCGCAGACAAGGTATTTCAATCAGAGCACTAGAACACGAGATCCCGTGGACATTTCCTGCAATTAAGAAACAAGTTGATTCTTTAGAAGAGTCAGAGATCGTTACGATCGATAAAGATCCGGCGAAATGGGCAATTACATTAGAGGGTTCTATAGCTCCTCATATGAAAGCATTGTTCTTATATACACTAGAAAGCGAACTGCATGAATTGTTTCAAAAATATGCATATATGATTGATTCATATTTTCTGTGACATGTTTTCGGGAAAGAGTTGGATCTCGACCTTGTGGTGATTTATAAGAACTGTGACAAGCAGGCTTTGGACGCAATTAAAGATGCAATTACATTGTTGTTTAGAGATTATTTTATCGAGACTGTTAATGTGACGTTCATGAATAATGATGAATTCCAGAGACGTTATCGTTTGGCTGATAAGTTTGTGTTGCAACTTATGCATGCACAAAAAAAGACCCCATAGTGTTTATCATTATTTCACCTATCATAGTGTATCTTCCTCGTTATCATTTGTTTCCTTCTCATCCACAAATTTTACATCACCTTGTGATGGAGTTTTTCCTCATGGCGCCTGAATATAGGGAGGAGAAAGAGACATTCGTCACACAGATCCCATATGGACCATTGTATAGGTATGGTGCTGTATTAGCAGAGCAGCGAAAATATATTTTTCAATCTCATCCTGCATATGAACATCTTGTTATTATCATACCTGCATCGTTGCCACCCAAAGTTGCGTGAGTTGTTACTGATGATCCAATTCTTCATACATTTTTCGGAACTATCACGATAGATGTTGATTGATATGCTTGAGGGATGAAAACGAATAACGACTTGTTCATAGCGAATGCGAAGCCTTTGGAAGCGCAGCTTCCATTTATTAGAGCTTACAAACATATCGATAATGTTTTCCCTTATATCGTAAATGAAAATAAAGATCAAGAATCATACGATGATCTTATAGATACTATCGCTGCACACCATGGTGAAAAGGCGTGTTTTGTGATTATCAAAAATGAAGAAGAGACTACTGAGAAATAATATTAGATGCCTCGTCTATAATATGTTGGAGGTGCGTTCTTTGGGATACTTTTAATTTCGTATTTTGATCTACCTTTTGTTGGTAGAGTGTTATCGCGTTTTTAGCTTGCGACAATAACATGTCTGTAGTTATGTGGAGTGAATCAATAAGGCGGACTGCTTCTATTCCATAGCGCTTTGAGATGAATACAAGTTTGTTGTTTATAAGTGTGTGGCGTAATCAGAATACATGTAACAACGGACTATCTGATGTGTCGTTGTCTGTTGCATTTTCGAAAAGACGCCTTCATCATTCATATATTTTATTTGTTCCTGGATCAAAAATAGATCGATCTGCTTCTCACATCATCCAGTTCTGAAGTCAGTTTGTAAGGTCTACATTGAAATAGATGGTTCCCACAATTTGTGGCTCATTGATGAGAAATAATCTAAGGGAATCGAGCCAATCATCTTTCCTTTTTGTTTCATTAGCAAACACAGCCTGTGACTTTGCTTGGTTATATTTCTCATTATATCGAACGGCAGTGGTCCCAACTTCATCTATGAAAAGCGGCTTTTGAAACTTCTTTATCCTACTGAGTGTGTGTCGTTGTTTGTTGTCTATAATTTCGTATGGAGTTTGTCGTAGACGATTTGTTTGTGCTTTCCCTCGGTTGTAAAATGTCATTCCCATGAGATCTACATAATCATCACCAGGATAATAGTCCTCAAATGTAGGGCATTTTAATTGTTTTTTCTGCGCAGGGTAGCAATAGAATAATTTTGAAGATTGCGTCGGCACTGCGTCGCGAGTTGGAATATCTCGCCCATTAACCGACATATCAAAAAGGATGAACTCTTTCGTGAGTCATACGTCTCTCGAGAGTTGTCGTATATGTTGTCGTGCTTTTACGAAATTAACAGGATCCGACGATCGTGTGTATCGTCCTCAGTTCATTTCGTGCATAGTTCTGAAAACAACCCTAATGTTGAGTGTTTTCACAAGTTTGAAAAACTCGGTGTACATCGCATCTGCTTTGCCAGCAGCGACATCTTTAGCTGTCATGCGTGGAGAAACAGTAATGTGATATATCCTTTGTGTTCATAGAGTTCTGGGAATATTTGATACGGTATTGAATGCACTTTCATCTCGCGGATCAAAAATGAATGAAACGATAGGAACATGAATGCCTACTGTTTTTTCAACTCGCTGAATGTTCTCTATTGTGTTATCTCGTGATTTCAAGCCAATACTATAACCATGTGCGCTAGTAATACTAAGGGCACAGATAGTTAAAATTGCTGTTATGATCACAGGTTTACGCATATATTATTTCTTTTTTGAACGACGTAAAAGATTGATTGCCAATGGGAGCATAGAGAAAAACATAATCAGGATAATAACACTTTCAAAGTGATGTTTTACCCATGTTTGTTGCCCGAAGAAATATCCGGCAAATGTAAGAAGTGATATTCGTGTTATTCATCACACGATATCATATGCGAGGAATTTGCTATATGTCATTTTCCCTACTCATGCTACGAAAGGGGTACATGTCCTCACTATAGGTATGAAGCGGGCAATGATTATTGTCTTGGTCCCATATTTTTCAAAGAATTCATGTGTCCTTTCGAGGTTTTCAGGTTTTACGATGTGGTATCATGCAATGCGTCGTCTTGTGATATATTTTCCAAATATTCTCCCAACTCGGTAGTTTACATTATCTCCCACGATAGCAGCACTCAAGAGTACGACATACAACAAAACAATGTTTAAAGAACCCAAGGCAGCCAATGATCAAGCAGCGAATAATAAACTATCTCCTGGCAAAAAAGGCATGATCACAAGTCCTGTTTCGACGAAAATTATCCCGCCCAAGAGAATGTAGATGTGTGTGCCTCGTTTGACTATTAGTGATGCAAGATGGACATCGATATGAAGGAGGAAGTCGAGCAGTCTTAACATTGTTTCTATAAGCTTTTAAAACCTTCCTTCATGTATAGGTAATCGGCACAATATCGCAATATAATCTTTATTTTTTACTTTTTAGAAATGTTTCAATTTGATTCATGAAATCTTGTACCTCAGCTGGAAATGCATTCTCTGTATCGTGAATTTCAATGGTTGTGATAGTGTCACCTTGGACAATCGCATCTACGATGCGTTGGTCGTCTTGGTCTACTACTTTACCGAAGACAGTGTGTTTCCCATCGAGCCATGGTGTTTCTGTGTGTGTGATGAAGAATTGACTTCCATTTGAGTGTGGTCCTGAATTTGCCATAGAGAGTACTCATGGTCCTGTATGTCTGAGTGTTGGTTTGAACTCGTCAGCGAATTGATATCCTGGTCCTCCTGTTCCTGTTCCAAGCGGGCATCCAGTTTGTATCATGAAGTTTTCTATCACGCGATGAAATAAGAGCCCATCGTAGAATCCATTTTTTGCAAGTGTAATAAAATTACCAACTGTATAAGGAGTTTCTTGTACATGAAGGATAAGACGAATTGGACCTTTGCTGGTGTGAATCGTAGCGTTGTGAGACATAATTAATGACGAATTATAGGTTAAAGATTATGAATTGTTTTTCGTGTAGTTGCACCCTTCAGTTAGTAATTCTATTCGTTTATGAGATGCTTGTACATATTCCATAAAGAGTTTAGTAATGTCTGTAGTTAGTATTTGTTTGTCAGTTAGTGGCGCGTACATGAGATGTTGTTTGCGCATGATGAGTTCCATGAATGGATCGTATGGTTTATATCATTTTGGAGGTCTCGTTAGGGTTGTTCATTGGACTTCGCCAAAATATTTTTTGAAAGCAGGAGTTGTTACATATTTTTTATATTCTTTTCCATGTATGCTGAGGTATGCTCTAAGATTAGCTATCTGTTGTGCAGTGGGTCGGTAGACGCCTCCACCGAAGAATGACTTGTTGCCAGCTTGAATGTGAAGGTAGTATGCAGGAAGTCCTCCAGGTCATATGACAAATCAAAAGTTTTCCTTGTATATTTGATCTCATTCTTTCACTCTTCTCGCATCACGATAGATGCGAAATAAACAATCCTTTGCTTTTAATTCTCATACTTCAGGGTCTATCTTTGCAACTCATGCAATGCAGCTATCAGCTATCTCATGGAGATTTTCCCAGATCTGATCGTAGAGTGGTCTTATACTTGCAAAATACTTCCTCGAGTTTTTCTCGTTGATTGTATTGAGGAATTCAAAGATCGCAGGATGGATAAACATGCTAATTATAAATTACAAATTATGAATTATAAATTTATCCGAGGAGTCTTCAAAGGTCAATTGTTTGAAGCTCTTCCATTTGGTCTACGAATGCTTGATCATGGCTAACCATGATGATTGCTCATTCATATTTATTCAAACATTCTGCGATAACGGGGAGATGACGGAAATTGATATGGTTTGTTGGTTCATCTAAAATCAAGAGGTGTGGTTTTTGGATAACAAATCTTGCATAGCATAATAATCATTTCTGTCCTTCTGAAAGCGAGTAGATTGGGTTTTTCAAAAGATCACCAGTAAGTAAAAACATACCAGCTACTTTGTATACTTCTTGATCAGTAACTTCGTTTGATACTTCATGCAATGAATCTCGCACGATCATGTTCATATCGAGAGCGTTGAAATCTTGGCTATAATAACCTATTCTTACATCGTTGTGGATTATTGCATTATTGTCGTGTGCATTGAGCAGTCTTTTCAAAAGAGTAGATTTTCCAATACCATTTGGTCATTCTAGGATAAATCTATCTCATTTCTTTGCAATCAATGGTTGTTGTAATTTGAATGTTTGTGTCTCATGATTTTTGTTCATAAGCTCTACTGCATTAACAGTCACGATAGGCCCAATGAAGTTTTCAAATGCGATATTGAAGTGAGAAATTGTTTTGTCATCTTTTCTAACTTCTATCTTATTTTCTTCTGCATCTTCTACTTCATCTCTCATTTTGCTCGCTAGTTTGCGCATCTTACCTCACTTATTCGCGAAGAAATTTATTTTTTCTTTGGCGTCTGTAATCTTTTTTTCCATTCTTGCATTCAGTGATTTTGCTTTTTCAATTTGTTGTGCAATTTGTTCTACTGCATCGTAGTAATCTCCCCAGTACTGTTCTACTTGGTGAGTAGATACATTGAGATAGAGGACTCCGTCGGTAAACATATTCAAGAAATCAGCATCGTGGCTGATCACAACTACGGTTTTATCATAGGTAAGGAGGAATCCAATAAGATCTCCGATCCCAGCTTTATCTAAGTTGTTTGTTGGCTCGTCGAGAAGAAGGATATCTGGCTTTTGAATTAACGCATGAGCGAGGAGAATTCTTGCTTGTTGTCCACCAGAGAAATCTTTGAGCTGTTTGTCGTAGCTTGCTACAGAGAGATTCACATCTTTAAGGACTCATTCAATCTTTTTATCTAGTTGATAGTCTTTCTCTTTGAATGCGGTAGCAAAATACTCTCTAAGTGTAAGCGTCATCATCTCTCTTGGGATAACTTGTTTGGAGATAGCTATACTATTCCCAGGAACAATGTTAATTTTCCCTTCTTGAGGCGTTAGTTCTCACGTGATCATCTTGAAGATTGTCGACTTGCCAGCTCCATTTTGTCCCATGATGGTAACTTTGGTATTTTGACGAATAGAAAAGTCTGCCTCTTTGAGGATTATTTTCTTTCAATCATTATACCCGAAACTGACAGTGTCAAAACGTAAAATGACAGGATTTTGTGCATTAGACATAGGCGAATGTGATTAATTAATAGATCAAAAGAGAGTATATGTATTCCGATCCTTTTTTAAAGACATAGTGACTTTATTGTGGTAGCGGATTAATGGCGATATCTACACCGAAAAGGAGTACTCCTGTTAGGTTTTTGTTTTCATCGTATCATATCATCCCGGTTTGAACACAGTGCTCTATAAAAGATGAGATGATGTTTTGTGCTCTTTGATAACCGCTTTCTGATAAGAGAAATGGTGTGGGTGATATGTTTGTGTCTGGCATGCTTCGTAGTCTTTCCTTTATATGACTTTGCAGTATTCCCGTGATTCTACTTCTCTCTTTCTCTGTGAGCGATAGAATGCTGTCTCTAATCTTATGATTGAGTGGTAGAAAAGAAGGATCTGGTACTGTGATGACTTTCGCGAAATTTCATCAAGAAGAAACATTGCTTAGTCTCCCGTGTACTCACTCTCTTCCGAATAATTGCATGTCTATGTCCTGAGAAAAAGGATCAATAGTTACATATGCTCTAAGGTCGACTGATCAGTAGTCAATATTCCCATCGTGTAGTGTCAGCTTGTGTGGTAATTGGTAATATCTTTGCAGTAAATATTGTTTTAATATGTATTTGTGATCACGAAATAGTATTTCTCCGTGTGGCGAAAATGATCGAGTACCAGGTATATGAACGCCACTTCAACAATGAGAGAAATATTCTTTAGCTATATAGTTTTTTTCTATATATTCTGTTTTCTTAGCGTCACCTATGAATGTATTGGCATCTTTATCAGTTATAGTGTCTCAAAAATGCGGGTTTTTAGGGGCTGATCTATACCACAGCTTTGAATCAATATATGTGTGAGCGTCTGAACTGTCGATAAAATTATCATTATATGTTTCACGAAGTCTCTCGTAGAGTTGCTCTTCTTTAAATGCCACATTGGAGTACCCATGATTTAAGATGATACTATCATCTAGCATTTTTTTGTTCTTTGTCTTTAGGAATTCTTGTATCTCTTTGGGTGAGGCGTATTGAATATTTATGTTATCAATACCGCATTCTTTCGTAAATACATCTCAGGGCGGCAGTGTCCTGGCTAGCAAAATAGCATTAGTCTTGTTTTTTTGTTGCATCAGGGATTCAATGTGCTTTTGAAAATATCATTTTTTATTTTCATAGAGGGAATTGTTGTCTATTTCTCTTAGTGTGGCAATAAGCTTCTTCGAGATTTTGCTATGGAGTAGTTGATAGGTCGATTCATCAGTGGCTTCGATGAGCCCTGGTCAACCTATAGAAGAGGCGTTCACTTCCATGATAATTCATTCATTATTTCTTTGTTTTGGTGAAAAAAGAAAATCTTTGTACATGTCATCATTGATATGTCACTTCTTTTGTATTGATGAAAAGATAGCTTCGGTTTCTCTTTGGCTACCGTAAAAATCAGTATTATCTTTCATATTCTAGCCTAATGATAGAGGTTGTTATTATACATATATATTGAGTTTTATCAATGGTTTGATATTCCGTTCTTATATTTATTTTGTTGTTTTGGCGGGCGTAATCTGTATACTGAAACCATGAAAAAGCTCTCTATTCTTCATTATGTTCTCCCATTGGTGGCGATTGTTTGTCTACCTTTTTTTCAAACTCATGCGAGTAATTTTGATACAGGGAAAGTAGAAAGTGCTTGGTTACAGTGGACCAATGCATTGCGTACAGGTCAAAATCTGACTTGATACACTATAGACTCTAGACTGACTACGACAGCGAGTGAATGGTCAATGACTGCATATACACGTGGATATATCAATCATAAGCGCGCCGTAGGCGATGCATATTATGACTATAATAAAATAGCAAAGCGATTTAAGAATCGCGGTCTTGTGTTTACTAAAAAATCATGAGTTACCTTCTCCGAGAGTATCGGGTATTGATATTTTTCTTGTAAAAAAACAGATTGTACAGAAGATCTTGTACAAGCCACTAAATCGACTCGGAAGATGTATATGAAAGAAAAAAACAAAAAATCGAAACCTCACTACAATGCATTAGTGAGTAAATACTTTACTTTGATGTGAGTAGGAGTTGTAGTAGACGAAAAGAAGAAATCATACTATATTACTATTCATTATGCGACGCAGATAATTGATGATAACTAGTTTTTTTGGCTTTTGAAGGTGCTTTCCCTTTGAAGGTGAAGAAAATATCCTTAGTTGTTTCTGCTAATGTGTAGGGGACGTAAGTTGACAAGAAGGTATCTATAAATTGGTATACTTCTTTCTTTGATTTGAATTCTCATAGGAGAGAAATGCCATATTCCTGTTCGAAGGTTTTAATTATTTCTAGTGTTTTCTCTCGTGTATGTCTCTCGCGTTGTAGATAGCCCAAACTGCTATATGAATGCTTTTCTAAAATAGAAGTTTGGTGTCTATGGTAAACAGCATGCATCATCTCGTGAAAGAGCGATAGATAGAATCAGTATGTTTCTTTTGGGGCGTAGGATATCTCTTTGTGTCAAAAGTTTAAAACGTATCAAAATTTGCAGTCTGAATAGAAGAAAACTGCAGTTCAAAATAATTTTTTACAAAAATCTTTAATGCTAATGGTGTCATTTATTATGATATCTTTGTTTTTCCCATTTGTTCGCTTGGGGATTGCTACGTCGAGTTGAGAGTAAGATGAAATCACTTGAGCTATTTCTTTCTTCGCTTGCAAAAATGCACTTTGGTTCGTAGTGCTCCTGAATAGGCTGTTGAGAGCTTGTTCGCTATGCGGTAGTGTGTTCATAGATGGTTGGAAAGAGAAATACGTTATGCTGTCTCTTTGTGCTTTTGTATTTCTTCGTCTATGATGCTTTTGATTTCGAACTCTCATCGAGGTAGTGCGAAACAGTTTTCATATATTCCCACTGGTTTATTGTTTTCGCCTCGTCATCTTTTTACTAATGCATCTGAAGCATGATTATGTTTTTGGAGGAAGTCTTCGGTTAGTGCGTCTTCCCAAAATGTTAGGTCAGCTCTATTGTCTAAGACGTATTGTATTTCTTCTCAAATTGGAGCGAGTTGTGGGAGTCGGACAATTCTTGCATGGGGGAAATGTTCTTTCACGATATCATGATGGATATCATTTTCTTTCACAACAATTCTGAGCTTGTGATTTTCTTTCATAGCTTCCAAAGATTGTCCCGCATAGAGCGATATAGGATTTATATAAGCGAAAACTTTACTTTCTCATAGTGATTCAGAAAAGAACATTTCGAGTCTTCTATCTTTATCAGGTCGTATAGGTGCGCAAAATACATCTGCGAATCATCCGTTTAATCTCTCTGCAACTACACCATAGCCGCTTTGTTCTACAAAATCCAATGAGAGATTGTTGTTTTTTGCAACGTTATGTATCACATCATAAAATAATCAACTATACGTGCCGTCACTATTTACAGAAAAGTAATCTTTAATGTATGGCACGAACGTGCATTTTATTGATCATCTTTGTTTGATTAGTTCATATCTTGTGAGATTATTTTCTTTCAACGAAAGGTAGGTTTCAAAAGGAGCTTCTAATAATATGAAATCGAGATGTTGTTTTATCTGTCCATCAAAAACTCATGCGATATAGTCTTCGAATACGCGCCATGGTTTGTGATAGAGGTAATCAATTTGATCTTCTCCACAAATGTCTCAAATACATTCTATGAAAGCGATTTCTGATAGGAGGTAGTGAGCCGCTTGTGCGATTCCGTCTTCTGTAAAATCTTTTTGAGAGTTTATCAAAACATCTTTCGAGGTATTGTTTACGCTTTCACGAAAAGCAGTATTAGACTCATAGAGTTTTTGTACGCGTTCGCGTTGTGTAGTATACAGAGGGTTGTTTTCTATCTCGGTTTCTCGATCGATGATGGTGACCTTTTCTGCGTCTATTCATAAATCAGAGATAACTTTTTGTGTCCTATTTTTTAGATTATTGCCATTGAGTCTTGCCTTTGATTGCGCTTTAGTGAGTTGATATCCCATCGCGAGATATGTTGACGTGGCTGGCACATCTGCGACCATGACAAGCGCTTTCCCATATCTTTTTATTGCCTCTCTGAGAAGGAATGCCACAGCTTTATCTTTGAAATAACTATTTCCTGGACTCATGCCAATTACTGGAAGCATGTATTAATCGATAAGTGTATAAAATTTTATTCCACTGTATTTCAAAGGTATGTAATGAGTTCTGCGACAGTGTTTCCTATTCATTCTGTTTTCCATCTCATTTGTGCTGCTCTAAGAATATCTAGAGCGTCTTTCGTCGCGAAACGAGACGTAACGATTTCTTTGGGTGTCTCCATGATCGTTCCTATGATACTATCATTGTATGTCCAGTATGTGATTTGTATTGGTTCGTCTTTGGCTATATACGTATAAAATCCGATTCTGCTTTTTTCAAATTCATCTGCTATGTATTCTTCTTTTCCTTGTATACTATTTTTTGCTTCATCTTTGTTTGTATACACTTCTTCTGGTTCGAAGCAGTATACTTCTCAGTGGTTTGTCTCTGTCCTCCTCAGGAGGGCTATACGATGAAGTGTATTGTTTTTAGAAGATGTCATTATTTCATCTTGCGTAAGGTGAAAACAATAATAGTTTAGACGATATTCGTCTGGTGATCAAATCAGTCATCCTACGCAAAAATCTTCCATAGCTTTGCTTGATTCGTGGTTCTCAATACTCGTTCTTCGTTGAAGCGGTTTCTGTTTATTGCTTAGTGTCTCAATCGCCATAGTCAGGATAGTTTATATAAGTACGGTTGGTGTATAGTCTTTGATCTTTTCTAAGAGCTCTGGGAACGCTGGTTGGAAGAAATGACCTCTATCAGTAAATGTCATAAGCTGCGCGGTTGGGAGAAGGCTTGCTAAGGTCTCTGCTTGTGAATAGGGACAAATCGTATCATCAGTAGATGATCGAATGAATATGTTTTTAATAGAGTCATTGAGCGTTTTTATTTGGTCAGTGGGGAATGCAAAGTCTCCTATTGTTCGTTCAGATGTTTCATGAATAAATGGAGCAACAAGATGGAGTTGTTTAATTTTTTCTTTCGGCGCATCTTTTTCTAAAAGATATTTTAGAAGAAAGGTAGATCCTAGTGAATATCATACGAGGATAACATCTTCTTTGAGGTATGGTATTAGTTTTTCAAACATAATCTTTCGTGTACTATAGTGCGCGTTTTCCTTACATGGTGTTCGCATTTGAATCATCTCACTATCTTCTGGCAAAGCGGTCTTTAACCATTCTCTTCGCCTCTTCCCTTCTGGTTTATACGGATCATAGGGCATTTCTTTGAGATATGATTCGAAATCTTGGAGGCTGTCCCAGACATCTCCTCATCTAATAAATATAATTTGTTTCATATGCAAATTGGGGACTACAATATAAACATGCTAAAAGAATTGTAAATAAGTGGTATTTTGTGTCAATAGAAAGAAAAATCCTGCAAAATAGTGGCCTGATAATAATTGTCTATCTATGTATTGACATGTGACCCTAAATTGATAGAGTGCGAATGTGTCGCGTATATCGTTATTTATGAAGTATGGAGGAACAAAATAGGCCTGAATACGAGCATATTGATCCAGACCATTTGTCGTGAGTATCATCTTGATCGTCTACTAGTTGGGAGTCATTATGACATATTCATGAGGAAACGCTGTTTTTTGTACTTTGAATGAAATTTCTCGATAAATGATTAGAAGGAAGTATGTATAAGTGAAGAGTAAAAGAATTTTGTGATCAGTTAATATTGCTCTTCAGTTCTTATAGTGGAGAGGATAATAGTGATCTCGCAGAAGATTGGTCTAATGGGGATCAGAATGTCTGTTTTTCATATGATGAGCCGCCTTCAACAAGAAGAAGACAAAAGATAAATTCTTTAATTAGTCGTACACTTTCTACTAACTTAGACTTTGCTCGTCAACGAGAATACTATATTCTTCACGATGGAGTAGGAAATTTGAGAAGACTGTATAAGCGTGTTGATGAGCGATGAAAGAAGAACCCTCAGGATGTTCTTAATGGAAATTATGCAATTTCTTTGATATCACATATGTCTCCTTCAAAGGATGCTGTGATTAAAGAATGAGAAATAATTCCCAATGATTTACAGCAAGCGTATCAAGAAATTTGGGAGAAAGCAGAATTGCTAAGTTTGAGAGAGAGCTTTTGAAGATCTAATTTCGATCAATATATAGCAAAACTATTCTATTTCTGATACGATCTTCGCGAAAAGTATGATATGGAGCTGGAGCGTCCAGATCCTAAAGCGTGGAGGTTGGCAATTTTGGCTACGTTATTGGCTCAACAAGCGACAACTAGGCAAGAGTTTTATCGTATGATTAAAAGAAAGGTTGGGCATTTATCGCAGATTGCAGATTCTATTAGAGATCATTATCCCGAACAAATGCAACGTGATTTGATGGCCTCTCATAATGATATATTTGACATAACACGATATACATTCAACCATAGATTAATTCAATTGTTGCCGAAATTTAATTATATGACGCGTCTCCCAGAAAATAATATGCGTGTTCGTGATAGGCGTGCTAAAAAATATAAAAAATTATTTTCTAAGGCTTTGATCGCTGCACAGAATCATGAGCTCCAATCAGATGTGATAGATGACATCATAGAAGTAGAAGAAGATGCTGCCGATCGATTTAGAGAAGTTTTTAGAGATAAAGATGAATCGTTAGATTGGATGGTCTTGGAGCTTGCTAAGTATAATCCTGATTATACCTTGGCGTTTAAATATGACGAACTTATTAAAGAAGACATATTCACATATACCGATGATCAGCTAGAAGAGTATATTTTTGATGAGCCATTCGGGTTGTTGAAGCATTGCGCTATTTGGCTTTATATATTTAATGCCACAACACTCTTGGGTTTCGATCAGAGGTTTGAGAAATATGCCGTTCCTCTTGATAAACACCAAAATTTTGGTATTGGGGCTGAAGAGCTTTTGGCTGAGACGTATGAATGAGTGGATTTATCAGATGCATTTTTTCTCGTTGAGAGCGAAGCTCTGATGAATGTTCTTCGCTATCGTTCTGAAGTGCTTGAAGATGTCATAGCTACGACGAATGATATGTATCCTCAGTTCATTGATACCTATAAAGAGTGATACGATTTCTATATCCAAACTTTGGATATACTCGTTCATAAGAAAAAACACGACGAAATCAGATATGACTTCGTGACTGCGTATTGAGATCTCTTGAAACAAGCTAAAGAAGAAAGACGTGGTGACGATGATGACGATGACGATTTTTCAGAACAACGATAATAGAAAAAAGCCCCATAGGGGCTTTTTTTATGAGAGCTTTTTGTACGAGTGTATGTCGTAACTCAGTGCTACGCCTTGTTCGCGGATACTAGGAAATGGTTTTGTGATTCAGACTAGTTTTTTCAGATTGAAGCCATCGTAGCAGTCCTTGTCTGCTATGTTTGTCTCTTTGATGAGATCAATAGCATCGAAGTGAAATGTGTCAGTACCTGGTATATGTTTTAGTATCAAATCTCCTCGGTGGTAATACTCATACTGTTCTTCTATGCTTGTCATCTCATTTTGATTGAGAGTTATATCGATGGGGATCATGCTTTTTAGGAGCGCATCAATATCGTGCTCTGGTATGCGGAGAATAAATCATACCCCATTGATAGAATAGTGTTTCTCTGGATTGGGTTTATGTAACCATAATGCATCAACTTTCTCTATGTCTTCTGCGCTTATGCCAGTTACATTGGTTGAACTAAAGAAACTATATCCATCTTCATTGTGTCGAGAGTGATCAAAATATTTGTTTTTTCTCACGAGCTCACGTATTTTATGTTCAACGTTCTGTACGAAGGTCTGACTCGTCTTGGCATTTTGATACAATTCAGGATCGTTGTTGTAAACATCTATAGCTGTTTGTGTGAGTTCCTCACAAAACATACAAATCTCTTCGGGGGATTTGGTTTCACGGAAAATATCTGTAATGCTGTCGCGGATGAGAGCAGCTACATTGCTAATTCTTTCGAGTATCTTGGGTTGTTGGAGTACAACTGATGACTCAGGGGTTTTGATGACTGTCATGGAGAGTATTGTATACAATATACCTCTGTTGTCAACGCTAATGGATTTAGGCTATTTCTTCTATGGCTACTTGAAGAAGTTTTTTTTGCATAGATTCTCTAACTGGTTTTTGTTTCGCATGACTTTCGTCTCAAACAATTTGTTCCTTGATAAGATTGTCTGACATGTAGATAAGGGCTGCAGATGGAACATTGAAGTGATTGGATACCGCGAACACAGTTGACGACTCCATTTCTACTCCGTAGTATCATTCTTTTGACCATTGTTGGATGTCCTCCCATGTTTCTCCTAGCATTGCGCTGCAGGTGATAAGTTGTTTATGAAATATGGTATACTTGTCTCATAATCTTTGTTCTAGACTAGCAGATAGTGACGCATTGCTCTGTTGTTTTTTATCTCACGATCTGTTGTACATTCTCGTGCTACTTTCATCTCCATAGGTATAGGTTGGAATTATAATATCTCCTGCTTCTACTTCATTCGATAAACCGCCACAACTTCCTATAAGAATATTTTTTTGAGATCAAAATAAGCATGCTAGGTGTAGAAATTCACAAAGCATTGAACCGCCGTAGTTTGTCGTAAACCATATCCTTTTGCCATTTATGAGAACTGAGGTAATTGGTTCTAGAAAAGGGTATGGGATTACTTCCTTTTCATAGGATATGTTTAATTCATCTAAGATAGACAAAAAGAGGGTGGTATATTTTTCTACGTTATACGAGCCATAGCAAATCATTGCATCGATCTTGTAGTCGTTGGATAGTCATAAGTGTTTTACCCAGTGTTCTTTGGTGAGTGCCTTGTACATCGTATTCCCCATAGTGATAAATTACTGTTGTTCTCTCTCCTTACTAATGAGATAGAGTTCTTCGACATCCTTCCTTGCCCATTCATGCTTTCTAAGAAATGTGAGGCTTGATTTGAGACTTGGGTTGTTGATGAAGCAGTTGATATCTATCAATTTCCCCAGTTCCGCTCGTCAATATTTTTCTATTAAGTACTCCAGAATTGCTTTGAGGGTAATTCCGTGTAGGGGATTGTTTTTTTGTGGTTCTGCCATGTTATATAACATATAAAATTATAAGATTATTCTTTATCATTAGTCTATAAAGCATGTATTTGTATTTATATTTAATGGGACAGCAAGAGGGAATAACGTTGACTTTACCCGAAGCATAGATATAATTTTATTTTAGCTTTAAAATCTCTTTTATGAAATTATCAATTCATCCAAGGGAAACGTATACGTGGGATCGTTTTGTGGCTGATGTACCAGCAAATGCTATAGCATTAGATTGATTTGTATCTGGTGGGCCAATGTATAATCCAACGACTAAACATATTAATTTTGACCATCATACTGACGTACAAAGACTGGCTACTAGAAGTACTACAGGTCAAGTGCAGATGGCAATTAAACAGTGATTATTTGATGCAATATCTTATGATGATGCATTGGTATATATAAATGACGCTGATCAAGATGTCTGTTTATCGACATGGCTTTTAAAGAATTATACAAGATTAGTATGACAGAAGGGAGAGCCTTTGTTGCATAAACTTATAGAAATACAAGATAAATTAGATGTGACATCGGGCATGTATCCTTTCAATCCCGAATTAAATATTTTACAAACTGGATCATGGATATTTGATCCATATGTGCAAGCTAGAATGTCTAATAGAATTCACCATATGAAAGAGGGAGAAATGAGAAACATAATTGAAAGCATTCATTCTAGAATTGACACATATCTTCAAGGTAATTCAGAGAAAAAGAAACTGGATACTGAATATGTAAAGATATGAGGAGGTAATTGATGGACTATGGTAAAAGAGTCTTGATATGATTCTAGATTACAGATGGCATATGATGGGATCAAGGCGTTTGTATCTGTAAAAGAATTAGAAAATAATAAATATGCTTATTCTCTTGGTAAGCTATCAGAATACATTCCTTTTCCAATTCAGCAATTGTTTGATATGTTAAACGAATTAGAGGCTATACCCAAAGAAAGTAGTGATCGTCGAGGCTGAGGTACTATTATTGGTGGATCTCCTAGAAATAGCGCTACTCTCATTAATCCAAACCAAATAGAGTCTGCTATAAATGAATATTTGAGTAGAAAAAATATTAAGTAGAATTGGATTTAGAATTTCACATCCCCGCATGCAGGGCTGATAAAGATATCTTCTTGTACGACTCACGTGAGGGCAGTGTTGTGTGCTTCAAAGATAACCTTCGCAACATCTGCTGACTCCATCATCATGTGCCCGTATTTTTCAATTTCTTCTTCCTCTCGTATTGGTGTTTTCATCGCACCTGGGAAGATGCTAAGTACCTTGATTCCAAATTCTCTTACTTCAGCTCTAACGACATCAGTATACATCTTGAGTCATGCTTTGCTTGTTGCATAAGCACTTGCACCTGGTCTAAATCTCGTCGAATAAATAGACCCAATATTGATAATCACTCCTGCTTTCTTCGCAATCATGGTTGGTAGTGCAAGTCTCGTACATCGCATCGCACCTATCAAATTCGTCTGTATTGTATCTTCTATGTGCTCCAATGTTTCCTCATATGTATTCTCCCAATATCCGATACCACTATTGTTAATCAAACAATCAATTTCTTTGATTTCACTGAAAACTTTCGTGAGACTCTCTTTGTCGCGAATATCACAAGGGTAGTATGTAACCTTATCAGCTCATAGTTCAGCTTGAAGTGCACGTCACTTCTCAGCATCTCTTGCCAAGACAACAGCATGCCATCATCATGCCACAAACTTCTTCACAAGATCTTTTCACAATCCGCTAGTTCAGCCAGTAATAACGAGAGTAGACATGAAAGAAATTACGAATTAAAAATTACGAATTACGAGATCGGAATTTAATATACCAGATTAATCGGTTTTCCCTGTATATATGCTTCAACGTTGTTTACTACGATATCATTTGAATAAGAAATTGCGCTTTTGGATGCTCGTGCAATATGTGGTGTAATGAACGTATTTCATGGTATATGATTCACTTTTAGAAAGTAATCATGATTTCTATCTCATGACGGCATAGATGCACAATCATCTGCATATCCGATAATTCTTCACTCTTGGATAAGTTTTATGATGTGGTCTATATTGTGAATAGTGTCGCGCGCAATAGTGATATAATGAAATGGAGTAGTGTTTTGTGAAAGCAATTCATAGTCTAGTAAACCAATGTTGTCATCTTTTGCAGATAGGCAATTTATGATTACATCTTTTCATATGATCTTCTGTTGTAAGTTATCTCATCTTACAAAATAATCAACTTTTCATCAAAGTGCTTCACATGCTCTTCCGGTTTGTTCACCAATATTTCATTTTCATAAAATCAATATCTGTAATCAATATACTCAGGTAACTTCTAATGATGCTAGATTAGACGTATCGATGCGGAGAGACCCATTGAGGATTCATTTTGTATGTCTTGTTAATAGAGTTAGAGCTTGGATGCATCGTTCACTTACTGCATACTTATTGCCTCATTTTGCTGATGAACATACAACATTATTTTTTTTAAGAATCTCAGTGTCTACAGGCTCTAAGAATCCCGAGAAAGGGAATGTTAGAAAACAATCTTTGAGATTATATACATTTTCATGCATAAATACTTCTTCAGAGAGAATGATGTCGGCTCATTTGACGCGTTCCAAATATTCTTCAGCCGACGTAGGCGCTGTCGTATATTCTGTTAGTTCTCATATTGCTTGTAATCTCGTCTTGTGAGCTTCAGAAAGGAGCAGGTCTTGGGTAGTAACAATCTTTGGCATAATAATCCAGGAGTAAACTTTCTAAAACTATGGTCTGATTCTGTTTGCATATCTAGGGAATGGGATTGTTTCGCGGACGTGGTTTACTCAGCATACTCGGCGGACGATTCTTTCTAGTCCGTAACCGAATCCACCGTGAGGAACGCCTCCGTATTTACGTGTGTCGAGATATCGGTCGAAGAATTCTACGGGGAGGTTGTGTTCTTTGATCTTTGCGAGGAGTGTGTCGTAGTCATCGATACGTTGCGCACCACCGATAATTTCTCCACATCATTCTGGTGCGAGAAGGTCGGCGCAGAGCCCGAAACCTGGCATGTTTGGATCTTCTTTGGTATAGAAGGCTTTGATGCCGATAGGTCGGTGTGTCACGAATACTGGTTGATCTATTTTTTCCATGAATTGCATTTCCATGTCGCTTCCGATGTCTTCTCCTTGTTTCGCGTCGAATCCTGCTTTGATAAGTTCTTCGATGAATTGATGATGCGTTCGGCGAAGGAATGGTTTTTTCAATGCTTCCAATGGAGCAGTGTTTCTCTCGAGAAGCGCGAGATCATCTTTGTGTTTCGCGAGAACTTCTTGTATGATGTAGTAGATAAGATCTTCTTGGATTTGGAGGTTTTCTTCGAATGTGCAGAATGCCATCTCAGCATCCATCATTCGGAACTCATTCAAGTGTCTACGAGTCTTAGATTTCTCTGCACGGAAAACAGGACCGAAGTCAAAGACACGTCCGTGAGCGGCTATCGCAGCCTCGATGTATAGTTGTCATGATTGTGAGAGATACATTTTTTCGCCATTCACGTGTTCTACTTCGTAGAGTTCTGTCGTTCATTCGCACGCACTTGGTGTGAAGATAGGAGCATCGATTTTGATGAAGTCATTGTTGCGCATTCGGTCGTAGGTTGCGTAGATGACGGTATTACGAATGCGTTGGATAGCTCGCTGTGATTTACTTCTGAGATAGAGGTGTCTGTTGTCAAACAAGAACTCTGGGTTGTGTTCTTTTTGTCCGAGTGGATAGTCTTTCGTATCTGCGTAAACATGCAAGTCTTTGACTTGCAGCTCGAAGAGCTCTTTCTTCGGATGCTTCGATACAATTCCCGTCACGCGGATAGCGGACTCTATATTGAGTGATTTTAATATATCAAATTTTTCTTCTCCAAGATTGACTGGTTCTCCTACGCACTGGATGAACCCTGTTCCGTCGCGGAGTTCGATGAATGCAACTTTCCCGCTGGCGCGCGCTTGACTAATCCATCACTCGAGCGTAATTTCTTGCCCAACCTGATCGGCAGTAATGTGTTTAATGTATGTTTTCATAGGCGATATTGGTGTGTTGTAAATATAAAATGTTTAGTGATTTAAAACCAATAATCAATTACGAATTACGAAGAAAATTATGAACGGATAGTAGGCTACTTGTTGATCTTTACACTTTGAGAGTCTAGTCTGTTGTTTTATTATGTAGATCCTGTCATGTTTTAAATCGAGAATAGAGCATAGGTTTTCAATATGCTTCTATCATGCCTTTCCAGTGTGCCGCGTTTGTGACTTGTGCTTCTGCTTCATCGTCTTTCCCTAGTTTTTTTAACGCTAGTCATAGGTTGTGCATAGCTTCTACATAGAGAAATTCTAACTGCTTAGCTTGCTCGTATTCAGCTACTGCTCCTGTGTAATCTTTGATGTTATAGAGAAAATTACCTTTGTTAAAGTGGGCTGATGCATTCTTTGGTTCAATTTGAATGACTTGGTTAATTAATTCCAAAGCGTTTGCGTAATCTCAAAGTTGAGCATTAACCGTCGCTAGAGAATAACGAGCCGCCATAGAATTTGGATCAATCACGAGCGCTCTTTGAAACATCATTTTTGCTTGTTCGAAATTATTGTCATTAGTAAAATCTAATCATTCTTTGATGCAATCATCTCTTTCTTTGCCCCAATCCGTTCCTAGCGTTGTGGCGGTTTGCTCGCTGGTAGTAGATTGTTGCTGTTGTGTCGGTGTTTGCTGTGAGGGGATGTTATTCTCATCACTTTTTACTTCATATGTCATGGAAATATACGCAAAAAATAAACGTTAGAATTATAGGCTATATGGTCGATAAGTCAATATAAAGAATTGCCTCTGAGCTGACTCGGAGACCGGTCTCTTTCGCTTGCAATGGTTTTGATATTTATTAGTATGTGGGTGCCTAATGGCGTTTTATTCATCTTAGTTTACAACAGTATGACAGAGTTGGAAGCAAAAAAGCTCTACGTAAAGAACCTCGACTGGAATCTTACAGAAGAGCAAGTACAAGCCTATTTCGCACAATTTGGTGAAATAGCATCTATCAAATTGCCTCTTGATAAATTCAAGAGAAGGAGAGGGTTTGCGTTTATTGAATTTGCTAATGAAGCTGATGCTGCGAAAGCTATCGCTGAAGCAAATGGAAAATCAATCGACGGGACAGAAAGAGAGATGAGTGTAGAGATGGCTAGACAAGAAGATCCAGCTGAAAGAGAAGCAAGATATGCAGCTCGCGATGCAGCTAATGCGTCTCGTCCTAGAAGAAGCTTTGATGATGCGCCTAGACACTATGATAACGACTAATTAATTCGACGCGTGAAATCCACATATACAGAAGACCACTCAGAGCGAGTGGTTTTTCTTATGCTTGCTTGTGTGTTGACTCTGGATATTGAATGGTTATAATATTTTCTCAACAAAAATGAATGTTTATGAAAGAGAATTTTAGATTGGGGTTAGCGTTTCTTATTCTTGTTAGTGGTGGCGTTTTGGTAGCTATCTTTGGGGATAAGAGTACTCCTGAAACAAAACAGCATAGTGTTAATCCACCTGATTCTATTTGTGTCGGGCGTGTACATGGATGTACCTTTACTGGAACTGGGTATATTCTGAAATCAGGTATATATATACCTGTATCGGAAGAGCGGAATGTATTTAAAGTGTTATCTGACACCTCTGTAAAGAGAGCAATAGATGACTCAGTAAGAAAGTATCTTCAGTGTCTTTATCGTGACGAAAAGGGTTTAAAAAGAGTTGATATGAAAATCATATCACTTCGTGGTGTTACCGGAATGGATAGCATCCGTGATGTGTCTGATACCTTATCACTTATAGGTTTCCATTATGATATAGAAACAGAGACCTGGTAATGTATTGCATGGTATTTTGCACAAAGGCGCGCTTGGTTTTCCAAGGGCGTTTTTCTAATCTGCAGATAGGTATACTGTGCTTATATTGGTTTTAAAATTTGTTGACACTGTTTGGTGATTGTGTATAATATATGTTCAACAAAATTAAAGTTTATGAAATCGTGGTATTGGTCTTTATTGTTTTTGCCGTTTCTTTTCGCGTTCTTTGTAGTATTGGGCTGTGGTAAAGGAGATAACAAAACTGAATCAGCTTCTTCTGATTCTATCAGCTTCAAATCTCATGGATCTTCTTATTCTGGTGGGGAGTATATAGTGCATTCGTCACTGTATGTGCCTAAGTGTGAAACGCGTAATGTGTTTCAAATTATCCAGGATTCATCCACAGAACGCATGATGAAGGATTCCGTGAGGAGTTACCTTGTACATCTTTTCGTAGAAGGATCTGATTTCCCTAGCTGTTCTCTGAACAATTATATGGGATTCAGAGGAGTGGTTGATGTGGATTCAATCTACGACGAGAAGGACTCTGCTCTTTTCCTTGGCCTCATGTATCAGATAGATACTGAAGTGTGGTAAACAATTATTATTTTACAGAAAGGCGCTCTTGGGTTTTCCAAGAGCGTTTTCTATAATCTCGCGATTTTGTAGAAAGTACATTCTATAGTTCCGTTGAAGAATCTCGTTTCTTTCCAATAACTTGGTTGAATGAGTGTTTGTGCTTCTGGAGCATTGGATATGAATCAACCATTGATCTTTCCATTGTCTTCGCAAAGCGATATGAGTTTCTGATAGATCTCTTTTAGTTCAACTGGTTTCATTCTTTCTCCGTATGGAGGATTGGTTACGATACCGTATGCAGTTTCTTCTGTCGCGTTTGGGATAAGAGGATTGGTATTTGTAAGAAAGTCTCTTTGTTCAAAATGTACGAAATTTTCTACACCTGCGCGTTTTGCATTTTCTTTCGCGAGCTCAATCATGCGCGCGTCTATGTCGTAGCCAATTATTGTGTGTTCTTTCGTTAACATTACTTTTTCTGCTGCTTCAGCTTTGGCATCTTCAAGGTGTTTTTTGTTGTATCGTTCGAAATCTTCGAAAGCGAAAAATCTTCCCAATCATGGTGCCATATTTTTTGCAATTAATGCTGCTTCGATAGCGATCGTTCCTGCTCCGCAGAATGGATCGACTAATGGTGTAGAGAATTTTCGACCTGATGCGAGTACTAATGCTGCCGCGAGATTTTCTTTTAGCGGAGCAGCGCCAGCGTACTGGCGATATCCACGGTTGTGTAACGAATCGCCAGTTGTATCCAATAATACTGAACAATTCTGTTGCGTAATATTGATTGAAATATGAATTGGTTCTATTGTTGTATCTTCGTCCCATCGTTTTGCGTCACTACCGAGAAGCTTGTTCGCAATTGCTTTCTTTGTGATGCTCTGGAGTGTGGGGATACTTGTAAGCGTGCTTTGTTTGCTATTCGCGTGAATGTTGAACGGATGCTTCATAGGTATATATTTCTTCCAGTCGATAGCTGTTACGATTTGGAAAAGATCTTCGAATACGTTTGCTCTTCATTCCGCGAGTTTAATATAGAGTTTGCTCGCAATGCGAGAATTGATACTCACGCGCGCGATAGCAGCCTCGTCTCACTCGAATTCCAACACAGTTGGTGTGACGATCGTTGCTTTGTATCACAAGAATGACAGCTCTTTCTTGGCTATCTGAGCTGCGTTGTATGGGCATATGAGAATGTACTTCATGGTGATTAGTGGACAGGGCGTATAAAAATGGGATGTATGAGCGGGAAGATACCATGCCCGAGGAATCGCAATCCAACGAAAAGGAGGATGCCTCATGCTATCTTATGTACAGTATCCATATTTGTTATTGTTAGTTTCTTGAGAATTGCATGGGCAGAGCGTATTTTGATAATATCTGTCGTGATGAATGTTCCTAGAACACCAAAGAGAAATAGTATCACATAGGAGATTGGGTGGTGGTGGACTCTATTGCTTACATAGCGTTCGAGAATACTAACCCAGAAGATAAACATGACAGGGTTTGATGAGTTCATGATGAATCATCTCGCTCGGATCACGAGGTTTCTACTGTGTCGTTTTTCTCATTTCGTATCTATGGATATGTCTTTGCTTGTGTCTTTCTTGAAGAACATATAAATTCAATATGTCGTGAAGAGTACTCATGCTAAGAGTGAAATTCGTATTCCTGCGCCCTTTTGTGCGCCGTGCCAGAGTACGAGTCCATGATATGCGAGTATAGCAAAAACGAGGTCACTGATGGCGTTTCCCATCATGAACCAGTATGCTTTCTTGGGGCCTTGCGTGATGGCAATAGACATTAATGCCAAAAAGATAGGTCCAACAAGTATAGCAAGTAATAATCACACACTTATTCCAGATAACAATGCTCAAATAGATTCCATGCATGCGAGAAAAATAAAAATACACTCTATCTTCGGATTCAACGCAGTCTCTCTATCCTATCTTTTCGCACCAAAAAATCCAGAAGGAAAGACAGCTGGTTTTCGTATCACAATTAGAGACATAATGTAGTAGATGTTTTTCTACACTTATTGTAAAATACCACTAGACTCTAGTTGCTTATAGGGTATAATATGTAGACCAAAATAAAATGTTATGAAAAAGAAATTTAAAATTATGATCTTTATTAGTATTGGATTACTCTTTGCAGGGTGTTTTACACCTCCAGACGGGTATAAGAAGACTTTGGAAACAGATCAGGTGACTTTGTATGAATCGACTAAAGACAGCGTTGTGCTTATTGAATTGGAAAGAATTAATTATGACGATGTTGTCGGGTATGGTATTCATACTTTGAAAGATGGGGAACTATCTCTGTATGTGGCCAAAGATAGGTTTTCTACCCCAGATGAGATTGTAACTCTATCATCAAGAAAGTCATATGTATTCCTAAGTAATTCGCTTGGTGAGTGGATCAGTTCTTCTTTGGGTGGAATTATTGGAATTTGCATAGTTATCATTTTACTCCTCATCGAGAGATTGAGCAGGTATGGTTGTTGACTATGATGATTTATTTCTAACCGCGCGATGTATACTATCGTGCGGTTTTTTTAAATTGTGACGACGTCTAGAAAATATTGACATGTTTTCTGTAAAATATATAATAGTGTCCTTAATACACACGATTATGAAACGATCATTAAAAATTTTGGGATTTGTTGTTCCTCTGCTTTTCTGTGCTGGTTGCTCCTATGAGCCACCTAAGGGTTATGATTTGAGGTATGATACTGAAGAATACAGTGTCTATGAGTCGAAAAACAAAGATTCGGTAGAGGTTGCTATCAAATCTATGGTATATGGTCCTACTCATATCGACCTCAACGATTCTGTGCCATCCATAAAAGGCAGAAAACGATTTGGTACAGATGTGATTGTTGCTTTAAAAAAAGGGCAAGTATATACCGTAACAAATGCTAATCAAAACCTTGAAAAGTTTTTTCTTGTCTTGTGGACTGGTTTGCTGTTAATAATCGGTTCTACATTTGGCAAGCGTAAGAGGTGAGGACATTGTTCCCAAAGTTGTGCAAAGCCCATGTGTTTTTACGCATGCGGCTTTTTGTTTATTGAAAATTTTGCATAAGATTATTTTTAACCTCGAATATGATAGGGTTGAATTGCTTTCTTACGTCTTCAATTTCGTCGACATATCATTTCTTGAGAACGAGTTTTTTGAGGACCATATTGTAGAGCCAAGTTTTGAACTTACTTTGTGTGTAGGTAAGTGGGATTCTCTTTTCTTTCATGTTTTGGTTGTAGAGTCTTAGTTGTTCATCTATTTGATCAAACATACCAGCCACCCATTCTTTTACGGAGCGAGGTAGTTGAGTAATATTTTTGGCTATGGAAATATTTTGAATATCTGTCGAAGTGATATTATATTTTTGCATATCTTCTTTGGGAATATTGAGGAGTCACTGTCATGGATCTTGAAGAATGTCCTGAAGTGTATAAACATACCTACAAGCGAATCATAGTGGGCGTAGTATTTCTACTGCATAGTGTGGATTGAGTCCGAATAATTCTCACGTATCAAAAATAGTTCCTTCTACATCTAACCCATCGAAGTGTGTGTGGAGTTCGTCTCGTGTTTTTTCTTCTGGTATTCCATGTTTGTGTGCATAGGAAATTCTCTTAGCATCAAAACTCAAACTATCTACTACTCATTGGACGCCACGTATGATATTGGCTTCTACTCATATGTCTCTCGCTGTGTGGAGCGCAGTTCAGATGAGGACGTCGAATAAATCTTTTTTATTTTTTTCGATATCTGTCGTGATTTTTTTTGATGAAAGAATATCTTCTCTCATTGTGGGTTCTATATATATTGGAGTATCTCAATCAACAACATCATCCAAAAGTCTAAGTCAAAAATAGACATAATAGAGTATGTCAGATCTTTCTTGCGCATAGGGTACTCACATCATTCATATTACTGTTTTAATTTTTTTTAGTGATTTCAAAAAGCTAGCATATTTGCCTGGATTTCTTTTTTCTAATTCGACAATCATTTTATCGATAGAAGCAGACATATCTATGGTGCCATTTTCATTATGTATTTCGTAGCCTGTTTGGGTTGGTTTATTCATGGTGTAGATAGAAAAATATCATGTTGTAAGTATATGTAATGTGTGTTGACATTCAATGAAATTATGTTTTCTATTTTGTCTTATTTTTTGGCTTTTAAAAGCCAATTTCTATCTTTTTCTAAACTTTCTCCAACTTGCTCTTGCAAAGCATTTTCCGTTCCATATCTTCCGACAGTTGTTTTTTGTTCTTTCCCAATCTTCTACCATGAAATGTGTCTTCATCACCGGCGGGGTGTACAGCGGCCTCGGCAAGGGTATTGCAGCTGCGAGCATTGCAAAGCTCATCCAATCGATGGGCAGTTCGGTGACCATGGTGAAGATGGACCCCTACCTCCAGATAGACGCGGGGACAATGTCCCCTTATGAACATGGTGAGGTTTTCGTTACGGATGACGGTGGAGAGACAGATTTAGATGTAGGTAACTACGAGCGTTTCATAAATGTTTCTCTCACGAGGGATAATAATATTACATCAGGAAAAATTTATCAATCCGTGATTAACAAAGAAAGACACGGAGATTATTTAGGCAAAACCGTTCAGGTAGTGCCACATATTGTAGATGAAATTAAAGATTGGATCAAGCGTTGTGGTGCGTGATATGATGTCGTGATTGTCGAAGTATGAGGTACGGTAGGTGATATTGAAAGCCCTGCATTCTATGAGGCTGCGAGACAAATGAAGAGAGAACTTGGTCCAAATAATATTTGTTATGTGCATCTCGCACCTATTGTTCGTATTCCTCATTCAGGTGAGTATAAGACAAAACCATTGCAACATTCCATTAAAGCACTGCGCGAAACGGGTATCGTGCCAGATATTCTGTTGTGTAGGACAGAGTGTGATATCCCTCAATCATTGATAACAAAGATCTCACTCGCTGCGGATATCGATGAAGGTGCTATCATTAAAGCGCCAAATGTAGCAAGTATTTATGATGTCCCACTAAGATATAAAGAACAATGAATGGATATGATTCTTTCGACCATTTTGCAATTGCCGAACAATGCATCTTCGATGCAAAAACGAGAGTCGATCGTTGATCGTATTCTTCACCCAAAACATACCGTGACTATCGCTATGGCGGGGAAATATACACATCTCCCAGAGTGTTATCATAGTGTCACTGAAGCAGTTATTCACGCAGGTGCTGCGAATGATTGTCGTGTAAAAATATTTTGGTTAGACACCGAAGAACTCGCGAAGAAAGAAAACTGGAGAGAGGTGATGACTGAGTTACAGCAAGAGAGGAAGTTAGACGGAATTATTATTCCATGAGGTTTCGGTGAAAGAGGCGTAGAATGAATGATTCACGTTGCACAATTCGCGAGAGAAAATAATGTTCCATTGTTAGGTATTTGTCTCGGATTGCAGGTGAGTGTCATTGAGTTCATGCGTAACGCATGTGGCGAGAAAAAGGCTCATTCAACAGAATTTGATGAGCATACTTCATGTCCAGTTGTGGCAATAATGGAAAATCAAAAGAGTGTCACACACAAAGGTGGAACCATGAGATTGGGAGAATATCCAGCGCAATTATCAGTAGGTAGTTTAGCGTTCTCATTATATAATACGAACATGGTCTCTGAGAGACATCGTCATCGTTACGAAGTTAATCCAATCTATCATGAAACATTAGAACATTACGGTATGTGTTTGTCTGGTATGTCGCCCGACGGTATGCTGGTTGAATTTATCGAACTACCAAATCATCCATACTTCATCGCAACTCAAGCTCATCCTGAGTTCCTCTCGAGAGTAGAAAAACCACATCCATTGTTCGCAGGACTTGTCAAAGCAGCAATAGTTGGGAATGGTGATAGGGAAAATAATTAATAAAAAACATACCCCCTGTTTCTTGGAATATTTCGTCCTTGATGATATTCGATGTTGATTTTCGGTTGTCACTGCCCTAGGGATATATCTTTAATAACTAGAGTTCGTGGTGTTTTGTAATATCGTGAATGATCACATGTTGGTAGTCCCAATTCACTTACAAAGCATCATTGGTTTCCTATAGAAGAATAACGCGAATGCGATGGCCAGGGTGATAAATAAGAAGTTTCTATTATAGAGCCGATAGGATAAGTATCTATGATACATAGATTTACCGCTGCTACGAGAATTGCAATTTGCGCTACGCCACATATCCATATCATTAATGACTGTTTTGTATAATTTCCTCTGGGATCTGGTCAATACCTGTTGTCTCACAGACTACCTTTCGCAAACAAAAGATGTAATATGTAATAAATATTTAGTATGGGAATGATGAGAGAGAAAATAAGCCAAGGAGATTCGTTAAGATCTTTAGATCTTCTGATTCCGAGTTTAATGAGGAGTACAATAGAGAGTATGGTCCAGAATAATATTATGAATGCTCGTGTTGCTGTCATTTCTCGGTAATTTACGATGACTATTCTCACGATAACCCATAAAAGTACAACGACTGCCACGAGGTCTTGGTATTCTAGTCTGGAGAGTCTTTTGCTAGCTCTTCGGTCTACGAAGAGAGCAGTGAAAGCGTTTTTGATGAACGTTTTGATGCTTTGCATGCTGTTGTATGAGAGATAAATTCGAGGCTCTGAGTCTTATTAGTTATTCTCTAATATTTATTTTATGATCTTTACGATCCATATAATATAAATCACTGAATTGTTGATACAATATTTTGAGGTAGGTATATATGTCACATTAAAAATATCAGCCATGTTGCTCCTGTTGCAAAGATTATGATTTTTACTAGGCTAGATATCCATAGCGTCAAGGGTCTAATGGTGTGGTTTCCTCTAGGATCCGGTCCATATTTGTTGTCTCATAGGGTTCCACTGAAGAATAAGAGACGCAGTATGAAATAAAGATTGAGCACGGGAACGAGTAGTAATAAAAAAAACCAAGGAGATTCATTGAGATCTTTAGATCTTCTGATTCCGAGTTTGATGAGAAGTATTCAAGAAAATATTGTCCAGGTTTTGCTTATTGATAATAGTATTGTATTTATTGTTTCTATATATTCATATTCTTTTCCTAGGTGGCAACTGCATGGCAGGAGGTCTTGCCTTGTCATCCTTATGAATATAATGAATGTTATCACAATTCGCAAAAACACAACGACTGCCACGAGATCTTGGTATTCTAGTCTGGAGAGTCTTTTGGTAGCTCTTCGGTCTACGAAGAGAGTAGTGAAAGCGCTTTTGATGAACGTTTTGATGCTTTGCATTCTGTTGTATGAGAGATAAATCTAGTACACCCTATTTAAATCTTTTTTGTTTTCAATCTTAATGTGCTAGCTCTTGGCATAGTAAATTTTCTATTGTCAATTTGTTCTCTTATTTATTTCTGATCAAGGAGACCGGTCTCGAAGCGTCCTTTTTCGAGTCTAGCTTTTTCGATGTGGTTCAAAGTTATCTTTGTGCCCGCTTCGGTTTTCGTGATGTCTAATACGGGTAGCGAGACGATGTATGTAGGCACAGTGTTCCTTTTAAGGACTTCGTCATATATCGTGTCCATTCATGCTCAGACGGATTTCATTCATCGATCTTGGTCAAAGATTGCGTTGCCAAGACTATAGAAGATATATTTTCATTTGTAATGTTCGATAGTACTTAAGACGTGAGGATGGCTTCCGACAACTATATCGAGACCGCTGTCTACGAGTATGTGGGCGAGCGTGATTTGGTCTTGTGTGGGGTGTGTACGGTATTCGATACCTCGATGAAGCATCATTATTTTCACATCACAGCGTAGTTGTGATTGCATAGTCGACAAATCGGCTAGCATAGATGTTTTGTTTATCTTGTTTCGGTAGAGTGGTTTTCATCAATAGATTCATCATCATCCATCGTATGAGTATCCTGCGACACACCAATGAAATCATTGTGCATCGAATGCGAGGATGTGGCTTGCTTCCTCAAGTCCTGTTCATGCTCAAACGTGATAGATCCCATGGGTATCGAGTAAGTGGCTGGTTGTGACAATTCACAATCATCATGCGTTATTCGTATGGTTGTTTGCTAGGCTTAGTACCATAGTGTTTTGTCCGCGTAGAGCATCTAGGACGGCGATATTACCTGTGTTTGCTCTGAAGAGGAAACTCTGTTGTAAGAGATCATTGTCGACAGGTGAGAACTGGCTTTCTAGATTGAAAAATAGAATACATGTACCGGCTTTGCAGGATGGTATCTTTTCGATAGGGTTATATCATCCACTGGCGAACATACTGTCATATCCGTTGCGCTTATTGTCATATCCAATAGTTCTACTGAGCATGATATCTCCACCGAGCACGAGGGTGGCTTTAATAGTATTATTTGTAGTGTTTTTGCTTGAGAAAATTGTGGTTTTGGTAGCTATCTTTGTTTTCGTTGGTTGAGAAATCAGCAATGCTGTGAAGAGCGTGCTTGCAAGGATTATACTTATCCAAAGATACAAGCGGAAGAGTGATTTGTGCATTGTCTGCATAATGGGTCTTTTTATTTAGAAAGCAAGAGGAAATAGATTCCTTGGCTTTCAGCTATTCTATTTCCTCCTTGCGACGCATCATGAAATATGTACTATAAAATAATGAAGACATTGAAGGAATATTTGAGAACGACACCCCAGTATATTAGTCTCCTTGCTCAGAATGGTATTCACAACATCAAGGACTTTTTTCGTTATTTTCCGAGGGCGTATGAAGATAGGAAAAATATTGTTTTCCTAACAGATATGCAAAGTGAATCAGTGCAGTATACAGTGAAGGTGTGTGTTGATAGTATGACGATTCTCAAGACACAAAGAGGAAGAAAAATAATTTTGTTTTCATGTCACGATGAGCACGAAACAAAAGCGACAATAAATTTTTTCTATGCACCTTATTTGATGGCGCATATTAAAACCAAACAACGATATTTACTCATTGGTAAGCCAAAAAGCGAAAAGAAACAAATCCAGTTTTGGCATCCAGAACTTATACCAACTGATGGGCCAGATGAAATAGCTGGAGCATGAAATGATCAATATAACACACATCGTATCTATCCAATCTATCCAGAGCTCTTGTGAATTAAATCATGATGGTTCGCAAAAAAAGTACGGGAAAATTATAAAGAGATAGAATGATTATTTCCTGAATATCTTTCACAGGATATTTTGGATGACCTGCAAGTTCCTGCATATCCTCATGTGATTCAACAGGCTCATTATCCTGATTCACTAGAAGATGGACAAAAAGCAATGCGTCGTATTGTGTGTGATAAACTGTTGCAAGTACAGGTTTCTTCGCTGGTCAATAAATATCGCTATCAACAATGATATAGTGTGCACCATGAACAAACTCTTGATCGAGATTTGGTCAAAGAGATAGTAGAGGCTCTTCCTTTTCTCCTCACGCAAGCGCAGAAAAAATGTATCAAAACAATTATTGAAAATATACATGAGTCGAAACCAATGCTTCGTTTGTTGCAATGAGATGTTGGTAGTGGAAAGACGGTCGTTGCTGCTATCGCAGCATATTATGTTATCAAGCAATTTGCAGGTCAGGTTGTTTTCTTGGCACCATTGGAAGTGCTTGCACAACAGCATTACCGCAGCATGGCTAAACTTTTATTGCCATTGGGGATTCGTATGGCGTGTATTACATGATCTACGACACCGGCTGAAAAGAAGAGGATTAAAGCATGACTTGCACAGGGGAGTATCGATGTGGTCATTGGGACACATGCGTTGTTACAAGATGATATAGATTTCCATCATCTCTATTTTGTTATCATTGATGAACAGCATAAATTTGGTGTTCGTCAAAGAGCATTTTTCAAAAAATTCTGATCACCACATATCTTACAGATGACCGCAACGCCGATTCCTCGTTCTATGGCGCTCGCGTTTTTTGGTGAATTTTCTGTTAGCACGATAGATGAAATGCCGTTGGGGAGAAAAACTATTCTTACGAAAATTGTTTCTGAAAATGAGTATAAAAAGCTCAAACAATGGGTGCTGACTAAGCTTTCGCAGAATCAGAGATTGTTTATCGTAACGCCATTGATTGATGAAAGTGAAGTGATGCAAGAGTTGAAATCAGCGAAGCAAGAATTTATAGAAACGACAGCACTCTATGCAGAGTTGTGAGATAAGATATGATTGTTGCATGGGAAATTGAAGCCTCAAGAGAAACAAGAAGTTATGGATAAATTCAAGAAAGGTGAATATATGATACTCGTAGCAACGACAGTAATAGAGGTCGGAATCGACGTGCCAGAGGCAACCATTATGATCATAAAAAACGCAGACAGATTCTGACTCGCACAATTACATCAGCTTCGCTGACGTGTTTGAAGAAGCGATATTCAGTCCTACTGCTTCTTAGAAACAAAGCACAAGTCAGGAGAGTCGTACCAAAGATTGCGCGCTATGGAACAGTATTCTGATGGGTTTAAACTCGCAGAGCTCGATCTGAAATATCGCGGCGCATGAGAATTTCTCTGAACGCGTCAAAGTGGAGTGAGTGATATTCCGTATGAGATTATGGCAGACACATCATTCTTAGAAAAAATTCAACACGCTGCGCATGCTATCCTAGAAAAAAATCCGACATTGGAATGACTCGATATGTTTCACATGCCAACGGACGAAGGGGACTTGCTGGCATAAATAAATTATAAATTATGAATTATAAATTATAAGATCAGGAGTATGATGACAGAATGATGGAGTTGGTTATTTCGTCATTCTGAACGCAGTGAAGAATCTTCTAGTCAACTTGTGTTTTCTCTCTCATGACAAACGATAAATAGCCAGAAGATCCTTCGTTTCACTCAGGATGACGCGAATTTTTATATGTGAAAAAGCGGGAGGCAATCCTCTCCGCTTTCTTCTTGTTAATACTTGTTTGAATTACCATCGTGAACCGGGAGCCCAGTTCACTACTACCTTAGCTACCATTTCACCTGGTACTTTTGGGCGTATTCCGCAAGGCTTCAATGTTTTACCATTGGCCTTTACGGCTCCCGTTATGGGATCAATGGTTACTTTTTTTTCTTTTGGACCGCGTGCTTTTTTTGCTTCCCTGCGCTCTGCAGCGCGTTTGGGATTATTTGCTCTTTTAGGGAGTATTAACTCCTCGTCCTCTTGTGCAACGGTTTTGCTTCGTCGCGTAGTTTCTTTTGCCATACAATGTCATTTTGGTGATCATATTATATATATCTAAACGTCTTAGTCAATAGATATGTGATGTTTGTTGTTGTGCCTCATTTGTACTTCTATATACTCAAACGAATGCACTATAAGATCCTCCAAGAGGAGTTGGAAAGTTGATTGTTAGCGAGATTATTATCGGCAAGAGGTGTTTCTGATGATCCAGAACATTTTATTCAGCCGACGTTTTCGCGTTATCGACAGTCACCATGGTGATTGAACAATATTGAGAAAGCAGTAGAGAGAATAATTCTCGCTATTGAAAGAAAAGAAAAGATTATCGTATTTGGAGATTACGATGTGGATGGTGTTAGCTCGAGTTATATTGTTTACACATTTTTCAAGAAGTTTTTGGAGTATCCCAATATATCAATTCGTTTACCACATAGATTGAATGATTGATATGGTATCAAATCATATCATCTTGATGAAATCAAGGCCGCAGGCGCTTCATTGGTCATCACGGTAGATAATGGTATCACTGCAGTAGCAGAGGCAATCCACGCCAAAGAGTTGGGTATAGATATGATTATTACAGATCATCATAAACAGTTGGATGTTATCCCTGATGGATTCGCTGTGGTGAATCCTAATGTTTCGCCAGACTTTCGTTTCAAAGAAATTTGTGGTGCGGCTGTCGCGTACAAGGTGATTCTCGCATTAGCAGAGCGTTTGATTTCTGATGCTGTCGTGAGGCGTCGTGTGCTTCATTATTTCTTGCCGATTGTGACTATCGCGACAGTGGCTGATTGTATGCCTTTGATTGATGAAAACAGATTGCTTGTAAAGTATGGCTTAGAACGCATTAATGCAAGGAAATGAATTCCATTGTCTCTCAAGAATTTTCTTGATTATTTGAATATAACAGGACCGATTGATACATATCATATTTGATTCCTCATGGCGCCTAGATTGAATGCATGATGAAGGATGATGACGCCATATGATAGTTTGTATACGCTCCTGCATACGGGTGAAAAACAGCTTGCGTACTTGCAAAATCTCGATGCTTTGAATACACAAAGAAAGAAAACGCAAGATGATATGATGACGATAGCTGAGTCATTACTTGATCCAACTGCGCCAGCAATCGTTGTGTGATCAGAAGAATTTCATGAATGAGTAATCTGAATTGTCGCGGGAAGATTGTGTGATAAATATCACAAACCAACCATCGTGTACGGAATAAATAAAGAAGAATGATTAGCGGTGTGATCATGTCGTGGTCCAGAATACTCCAATATCGTTGAGATGCTCTATTCACAATCCGCTTTGTTAGATAGATTTGGAGGGCATAAGCAAGCGTGAGGAATGACAATTCGTGTAGAAAATCTACCTGCTTTCACAGAATGAGTTCATGCATTTGCATCGCAATGGTGAGAACAAGAGAAGAAAAAGATTTTGACTATCGATACGATCTTGTTGCCGGGTGAGTATGTGACACAAAGTTTAGATACGGTGCAGTCACTTGCACCATTTGGTGAATGAAATAGAGAACCAATGTTTCTTATTCAATGAGCAGAAATTACTGCAGTAGAGAAGGTCTGAAAAACAGGTAACTGACATATGAAATTGCGTGTACGCTATGGCGAGACACCAATTACTATCTTGTATCGATGAGCAGGACAAACATGCAGTGAACTCAAACCATGAATGATTGTCTCATGCGCATGAATGTTGAAGAAAGATGATTTTCAATGAGGTGTCTACTTGCGCGGCGAAGGATTACCACGAGTAGAGAGTTAGATAATACAAAAACGCTGGCAAAGAAATGTTCGCCAGCGTTTTATTTATGTGTTTATGATTTAAAGTGTTAGTGATAATGCTTCTTTTGCTAGCCTGTAGAGCGTATAGAAAACCATATATCTTTGTGTCAGATCTTTTGGCAACGTAGTTGTAAATATTTTTTTCGTAATCAGAATGTCCATATGATGTTGGTAGAATGGTACTTTTCATTTCTCATCATTAGAGATGTCATATTTGTTTCCATATAACATTCTTGAAATAACCGTCATGTATTCGCCTCTTGTGACCAATCCTTGCGGTCGGAAGTTAGTCATTTGTTTCCCATTGTTGTCTACTCACATTAAGCCCATTTGACACGCTTGTTGAATATATCATTTTACCTCGTCGTATTTTGACGTTACGTCGCTATAATTACATAGCATATTTTGATTTGGTGTTTTGTGGAGTATCTTGATTGCGTATTGAGAAACCATCTTTGCTAGATCCGATCTTCTAATGTCCATGTTGTATTTTGCACTCTCTAGTGTCGTTTTAGTTGTGGCTCAAATTTTAAAAGCGAAACAGTATGACTGATTTGTTTCTCCACTTAACTTGCTGCAAATATTAATTACCCCGCTCAATAGCGAACTCTCGGAAGCGCTTTTTTGTCCTGAAAGATTGGTTTGTTCTCCTGTTCAATTTGTCGTTGGGGTCAAGATAGTAGATTTTATTCCTGTAAGTGTAAGGATGGGTGGTGTTGGAATATAGTAACCACCTCAGCCTCAACCACCACCTCAACCACCTCAACCTCATCATTGATTTTGTGTTGATATCCAACTAACAGTTGCCGTGCTGCTTCCTGTATTTCCTGCTAGGTCGGTAAATGTAAAAGTAAAGGAACCATTTTTTGTGAAGACATATTTATTACTTCCGTTGTTGTTTGTTATGACTCATTGTTCATTTAAACTTAATGTTGCTGTCACGTTTTGTGTTGTTGTCGTAAGTATATCATAATGTATTGCGCCTATTGGATTAGATGTTACTTGACCTATAGCCCATCGACTTGCATGCTTTGTGGTGAAGACGATATATGGATTGCTGTTATAACTTACGACAGTACCAGTAGATTCAAATATCCAGTTTGGACCATTTGGTCAGAACAGGTTTCCCTCTTCACTACTATAGATACCAAGCTGATCTCATACATTTTTCCCTAATGCAGGTATCCTGACGGTAACATTCTGATCAAAATCTATTTCATGAGTTAGTGCACCGAATCTTGTTAGGGCCACGACGTTGATACCTCAAGGTGTAGATCCGGTGTTGTACAGCTCTGCATTGTTGAGCATACCAGTGTATGCGTTGCCGCTTCGAGTAATACTAGTTCATGATTCGTATTGTACTTCTACATTATGTTGGTAGTAGGGTTGTGTATATTTATTAGGATTGCGCGATGTCATAAGTACAGGAATTGTTAACTTATTTCATACCCCTGGATCATTAAATCATATAGTATATCATCATTGTTCATAGCCATTAGCATTTGGTCCATATCCTATGTTTTCTAATGATCCTGAGAAAAAACTAGGTGCTGGTGAGGTTTGCGCGCAATTGACATCGTCGAGAGTTGCTCCTCATCATGCATATTCTATATACTCAGTTCCATTGATTGCACAATTGTCGCTAATATCAAGAGATGAGAGACTGGTTAATAAGTCGAACGTTCCTGTTGCAATATATGATATTTGATTGTTTGATAAACCTAAATTCTGTAGGTTGTTTTGTCCAGCGAATAGTCAAGCGAATGTTCATGTAGATATGTCTGTTATCTGGTTGTTGTACAAATTAATTGTTTGTACGTTAATTAATCCAGAAAATAATCACGAAGAGATGTTTGTTATCGAGTTGTTATACAAGAGGAGGCTCTGTAGGTTAGTAAGTCCATTGAATGCTCAGCTATCTATGTTTGTAATCTGGTTGTTGCTGATTGTTAGGTTTTGTAAGTTATTTAGTCAGGCAAATGATCATGTAGAAATGTTTGTAATCTGATTATTGTATAATGCTAGTGTTTGCAAATTGCTCAATCAAGAGAATATTCAGCCTGCTATATTGTTTAATTGATTGTTATTTAATGTTAAGCTTTGTAGGCTATTTAAACCAGTAAATGCTTGGCTATCTATATTGCTAATTTGATTGCCACTTAAATTAAGTACTTGTAGATTAGTAAGTCCTGCGAATAATCAGTTTCCCAGGCTAGTTAGTTTGTGGTTTGATAAATCCAATCCTGTCAAAGAAACATCTCCAGAGAAGACATTGATTCAGATAGCGGCGAGGTTTGGATTTAAACTTAAGTTCAATGTTTGTAATCAACTGAGTCCAGCAAACGTTCAGTCTACTATGTTTGTAATTTTGTTGCTGTTTAAATAAAGAAATTGTAGATTACTTAATCCACTAAAAGCTCAGCTCTCTATGTTTGTGATAGAGTCATTACCTAAAAGTAATTTTTGTAGATTACTCAATCCATTGAATGCTCAGGAAGTAATGGTGGTTAATTGATTACCTGCCAAATTAATTATCTGTAAATTGGTGTATCATGAAAATGCGTCAGGTGCTATGCTAGTTATTCATCTACCAACCATCCCACACATTGTGGCACTTGGATCACATCCATACGTTGTTAATATATTCCCACTATTGAGCTCGTGTGTCGGTGTGATTGGGGTGATATTTTGTGTGCTAGTTACTTGACCTATAGCCCATCGACTTGCATGTTTTGTGGTGAAGACGATGTATGGATTGTTGTTATAACTTACGACAGTACCAGTAGATTCAAATATCCAGTTTGGACCATTTGGTCAGAACAGGTTTTCCTCTTCACTACTATAGATACCAAGCTGATCTCATACATTTTTCCCTAATGCAGGTATCCTGACGGTAACATTCTGATCAAAATCTATTTCATGAGTTAGTGCACCGAATCTTGTTAGGGCCACGACATTGATACCTCAAGGTGTAGATCCGGTGTTGTACAGCTCTGCATTGTTGAGCATACCAGTGTATGCGTTGCCGCTTCGAGTAACACTAGTTCATGATTCGTATTGTACTTCTACATTATGTTGGTAGTAGGGTTGTGTGTATTTATTAGGATTGCGCGATGTCATAAGTACAGGAATTGTTAATTTATTTCATACTCCTGGATCGTTAAATCATATAGTATATCATCATTGTTCATAGCCATTAGCATTTGGTCCATATCCCATGCTTTCTAGTGATCCTGAGAAAAAACTAGGTACTGGCGAGGTTTGTACACAATTGGCGTCGTCGAGGGTAGTTATATTGCCTCCGGCGTAGACTATATTGTGTAAGCCATTAGTAGCACAATTGTTACCAAGATCTAAAGATGATAGGTTAGTTAATAAGTCGAACGTTCCTGTTGCGACGCTTTCTATCTGGTTGTTGTATAAACTTAGATCCTGTAGGTTATCTAATCAAGCAAACATTCATGATGATATGCTATTGATTTGATTATAGCTCAAAGTAAGACTCAATAGATTATACAGTCCAGCGAAAGCTCATGATGAGATGCTGGCTAAATTGTTGCTGTATAGATTTATATTTTGTAGGCTATTTAATCCGCTTAGAGATCATGAGGTAATGCTTGTGATTTGATTGCTCGCAAGATTGAGAAATACGAGATTGCTTAGCCCTGTGAATAATCATGAATCAATGCTAGGTAGATTATTGTTGAATAGATTTAATCTTTGTAAATTGCTCAATCAGGCAAATGATCATGAATCAATGATGTTTAATTGATTGTTATACAGATTAAGTGTTTGTAGGTTAGTAAGTCCTGCAAGAGCTCATGAAGATATTTTACTTAAATTGTTGTTGTTGAGACTCAGGGTTTGTAGGCTATTTAATCCAACAAAAGATCAGCTAGCTATATTATTAATTTGGTTACCACTTAAGGTGAGTGTCTGTAGGTTGCTAAGGCCCGAGAATACTCAGTATCCCAGGCTAGTTAGCTTGTGGTTTGATAGATCCAATCCTGTCAAAGAAACGTCGCCAGAAAAAACATTAGCTCAGATAGTGGCTAGGTTCGGATTTAAGCTTAAGTTCAATAGTTGCAATCCACTAAGTCCAGCAAACGTTCCGTCTGCTATGCTTGTGATTTGGTTACTATTTAGATAAAGAAATTGTAGCTTATTTAATCCGCTGAAAGCTCAGCTCTCTATGTTTGTTATGGAGTCATTACTTAAAAATAATTTTTGTAGATCACTCAATCCAGAGAATGCTCATGAAGTAATGGTGGTTAGTTGATTGCCTGCCAAATTAATTATCTGTAGATTGGTGTATCATGAAAAGGTGTCAGGTGCTATACTAGTTATGCCTCTACCAACCATTCCACACATTGTGGCGCTTGGATCACATCCATACGTTGTTAATATATTCCCGCTATTGAGTTCGGCCGCAAAAGTAGGGATCGCGATAGAGAATGATAGTAGCACTAAAGTCGCCAGGAAGAGTTTTTTGATACTCATTTGTGATGACATAAAAGTAAAGTATTTTATTGTGATTCTTAATAGTGTTTTGAATGTCAAAAGCGTTTTTTGAACCCACATGCGAGAGTATGTATTGAATGTTTGTAATCAAGTCATAATCGTTTTGCTCCTAGTGTGTTTCACTGTAAGAATGCTATGTTGAAGTTCCCTTTTTGAATAATGTTACTATGCTAAAATCAACATGAGTACCCAGATTGCGGTTATCATGCCAGGGAAAAAGGGGATGTGGTGAACGCTTGATTTGGGCTTGATGAGTTTTAGCATACCTGCGTACGCGAGTCATATAATGCCTGCAATGATGATATATCGTCGGAAATATTCTCGTGAGGTAAGCATGTCGGGAAGAGGTTTAACTCGATGTTGTATGAGTCAGAATTGTGCGCCGATGATGGGAGCGAGTCGCACGTCGCCAGATCCAAATCATTCTTCTTTCGCGCGTCGTCTCAGTCGCACATATCATTTTCCTAATCGGTAAATTGCGAGGAAGAAAATAAATGTTATGATAGCTCGTTGTATTCCACCATATCGTGCGATACTAGGAGCAGTAGCTACAATCCCAATGGTGAATAACGCACTGAATGCCCATAATAATTCATGGAGATACATTGTTTGTATGTCGTATATGATGAGGAGATACATTGCTCGAGAACTCGCGAATCGTAACAGTATATGAAGTGGAGAAACGTCCTGCGCTAGCAGGATATATCCTAGATATGCAAAAAGGAGTCCGCATCCTATCTCTAAGATGAGGTATCGAACTGAAATGTTGGCGTGACAATAACGACATTTCCCTTTCGTGGAAACATAGCTTACAATGGGTATTAAATTCTGTGCGCCTAGTGTGTGATGGCAGTGTGGGCAAAACGAGCGTCAAAAAAGAACACTGTGGAGATCGTGTCTTCGTGCTTGTGTGTTTGCTCGTATGTCATGCAAGGAGTGTTTACCTAATCTACCAAGAAGTACTGAGCCAAATGAGCCAAAAACTAGCCCAATGATGAAGAGAAGTATGTATGTCATGGAATCACTATAGCAGAATCGGCATGAGATAAAAGAGAAAATGCTTTGAAGTGAGAAGCTTGCAATTTCTCATTAAATCTCTACGATGATGATGTTTAATTCCTGCCGTATTCATGCGTAAGATAGTATTGCGATTCTTACTATTCATTGTGTTGTATCACTGTATTGTGACCTATGTTTCCTTCGGGCAAGCATGGATACCGCCGTATGGAATTTTGTTGGCTAGAGACGTTGGTCGATTGTTGTTCGCGTGAGCTATCGCACTTCGATATCGCCGTTCGTTCTATGCGTGCTTACTCCAATGGTATCGCGTACGAATGGTTTGTTTGATCTTGTTTGTGGTTGGCATCATCTCATCAATCGTTTTGTGAGTGGATGTCCAACATATCATGGTGGGTATGAAATATTCCTTATATTATATAATTCCTTTCCTCTCTGCATTATTCATTTGATATGTGCGAAAAGATCTCTATACGAAAGAGGATTTCACGACATGGATTTTGCGAGTTCGACGTATCTTTGTGTGAGTGTTGATTGTTGGGCGAGCTTGGCAAATAGCAAAAAATATATGGCCAGATTTTTTTATGCACTTTGGATATGGGCCATTGGGAGATTATGTATATGGACAAAAACCTCCATTGTATTACTTAACATGACCGCGTGGATTTCAGAGACGAAGCGGACTTTTCTCATGACCCAATAACTATGGGTATTTGTTGGTTGTGCTGTTTGGTCTTTATCGATATGGAATCAAAGCATTCATCAAACAAAAATGACGAAAGATATTGCTTCGAACGCTTTATATTGTTACCTTAGCGGCAACGATGTCGAGGTGAGCAATTCTAGGTGTGTTACTGGAGGTCCTTCTTATTAGTTATGTAGTATACCAAGCAAAAAGAAGAATCATTGTGGCCGCTATCATTGCATGATTATTAGCTGTTGCGTGATTGAGTCTGATGAAGCGACAGTCAACGCTTGCACACGTGCAAGCAAAATTATCTAGTTTGCAATATATACAGCAGGCACCGCGAGGGTATGGATTGTGATCTAGTGGTCCAAGTATTCATAGTCAATGATGAATTCTCCCAGAAAATTTTTTCATTCAATTGTTGATGGATTTATGAATTCATGGTTTTATCATCCGAGGGTGGTTTTGGCTCATGGTCATGATAGCGATTCGTGCGATATATAGGAAGAACCCAGTCTCTCGTACATTGTTGTTTTTCTTGAGCGTTGGATTTGTTGGTATTATGTTTGAGGGACTTTTTCTTCACGTACTCGAAGATAGTATGGTAAATTATATTTACTTTATCGTTCGAGGAATAATTGTCGGGTATAAGAGTGCGCCTTCTGTCGAAATGAAGCAATATATCCAAGGATAATAAAATTGTTGCTATCTTCTTGTGTATGCATATACTTTCTGCTTAATATAAAATTTTATGAAACAGAATGAGCAAAAAAAAGTACTAGACTTCATTATGAAGTTAGGCGATCACGATAGTGATCTGTCTTGGAGTGTGTTGGCACTGATTGTTGCAGCAAACGCTTTGCGACTTAAGAGAATTCAAACCCCAGAGTATCTTGAAAGTAGAAATGCTTTGTTGTCTGAGTTTTTATCGGATAATAAACAAGTTGCAACGGCATTCACGGATCAGCCAGCTTCCATTACATTCAAACTTTCACCAACCCAGTATCCAATCTTTATACTGGAATTGGTGGAAGAGTCAGACACAGGAGCAATATTGCGTTTTTCTTTGAAAACGTATATGCAAAGAAAACATACACAAACAATATGTATGAAAATCTAATTCTTTTTTTGAAAATATCTTTACTTCACAATCAGTGTATTTGTGACTACGTATGCTGTACCTATGATAGCGAGACCTATCACTATATAGATTATATTCTTTCTAAGTTTCTTTTGTGTTCCTTCATCTGTAGGGTTGGTAAGGAGCTGTATAGCTTGGAGTATGATCATGACGAGGAGGAATAGACCAATGAACCCCATAGCATAGTTAATCACAGTATATACATATGGAATTTGTTTGTCCGCGAGTATACCAGAACCAATCTGTCATAAGTTAGTAGCGGTGCTTGAAACGACTTGCGCTTGTTTACCATATATAGTTTCAATGATTGCTTTGGCGAATATGATGACGAGAATACCAAATGCATTGTACATGATTATCGTCTGTGCTTGTTTTTTTGTTTCTTCTTTGTCGGAAGTAACCATGCTAATTAAGCGGAAGAGCGCCATAACGAATAATATTCCCACAACTAAGTACATTCCCATTTTGACAAACGGGAACATGAGTTTCTCATATATCATTGCAGCTGTCTGTGTTCCTACAAGTTGATTTTGTGCATCGTATATGAAGACTCAACCAGTGGTGCGGGTGAGTGTGTCGACCAAAAAACTTGCCGACATCATGACGATGATTCCAAGTACTCACCAAATAATATAGTTAGCTCATTTTTTTGATCATTCTTCTTTTGAAGAACTGAGCATGTCATAGAGACCCAAGATAGCCAGCAATACACCAATGATTATCATTACTGGAATGATAACCTTTTGTACGATGTAAATTATAAAATCTTTCAAGCCTTCTGCCCCGACGACTGCTGTGGGAGGTCTTTCTAGATTATTTGCTATAGAGGTTGTAGAATCATTGATAGCAGTATCAAATCTACCTGCAGCCAATGCTGGTGCAACTATAGACGTTCATACAACGAAAAGTCATACGATACTTAAGATCCATTTGGTCATACTGGTGTCTTACGAATAAAGAGACGTATAATGTGATCATATCATGGTTGATAGCAGAGTGCTTGGGCTGTTATTTGCACGAACCCACGCCAAAGGATATATATGTATGATGCAATTATTATCTGGAGATGAACGGTGCCTTGTGTGTATCTTGTTCGTCCCAACCATCATAGAGCGGCGATTGTCAGGAGCGCTGGGATAAGCGCGCGAACATTAGTTGTTTTCCTATTCGTTGCGTAAATAGCCTTCTCTTCTGCTGCAACGTGTTTTTTGCCTGGTCGTATACTCCAAAGTATGAGTGCAATGATTTCTTCAGTATGCGTTGTATATATATTTTGGAGTTTTTGTTTCCATATTGTGGGTACTATATCAATACCACATGCAATACTCAAAGCTCTTCGTGCGATGATTACGCCGCCGATAATTGCAACCAGCGTTGTAGGCGCAATACAAAGTGCGAAAATATATATATCCCAGAGAAGAACGCTTTCTGTTATCCAATATGATGGACTAGGAGTTGTGAATTGTGAGTAGAGATTATACCCTGGGAGATACGCAAGTGCTGCTGTGATCGGAATGAGATCTGTATTTGTTGTCGTATGTCTTGCTAATACAGTTTGATCATGCAATATTGATAACATACCTCGGAAGATGAGTGCTATCACAAGCATCAATATTCCTTGTGATGCGTATTGCAATAGTAAGGATGAAAAGAAAAACATATTTATTAAGCTCAATATTCATGCGATTACACAAAGCCATACTATATACCAACCGTAGCGGATATAGCCATTCACGAATGTGTTCTCTTCCGCAGTTAATTCTAATTCATTCGAACGGATAGCAAAAGGCACGAGGGGAGCTAATAGCATGATCGCGACTAATGAGAGATAGTGTTTCGTTGTTATTTGTGTTTGCATAGTGTTTGTCATGATAAATAATTATTTAACATCGGTTGTGATGAACTCTTTTTCGTATGGTGATGCAAGTACTCTGATCGCTACGTGTTGTGTTCCTGCGAAGAGAATTCCCTCACCAATATTTGCCGATACGAGTCTTTGTTTTTCTGCGTCCGACAATCAAACGAGACTATCTAATACCTTGATTGATGATGTTGATTGTTTGAGGAGTAGTTGTATCGCAGAGTTACTAATAATAGGTTTCCCGTATTGTGAATTAGCGAAATCTTCAATATCTTGTGCAATAGTTGTAATGCCTAGTCCGTATTTTCTTGCTCTCTTCACCATACCAAATAAGAAGTTTGCAGATATTTCGTGTTTCATCATGATCCATGCCTCATCTACAATGAGCAATCTCTTTTGTTTCTTTGCTCTCACTGTTGCCCAGATGAAGTTCAATACGTTGTACATCGCAGGCGTTTTGAGTGAGTCTTCTATATCTCTAATACTAAATACAGTAAGAGGAGAGTCTAGATTAACATTCGTTTCTCTGTTGAAGAGTTTCCCAAATGTTCCAGTAGAAAATTTGCTGAGCTTTAGAGAGATATCACCACCACCTTGCATGCTTTCTAATACACTGATGAGGTCTTCCATGATTGGTACTTTTTTACCTGTGTAGTCTGCTTCTTCGAATGTTATTTCCTTGAGTGCATATGTTGATTGAATAGCCTTATCTAATAATGCCTCGTCTTGTGCTGTTAATCAACCAATCAATACGCTGATTAAACCAATAAGATTTGCAATTTGTGATCTCAAGAGATCTCATTTGCCATATTCAGTATCTTCCAATTGAGGAGGCATGTCGAATGGATTAATACATTGTTCAGAGTGCATAGATATATCGATATATGTTCCACCAACCTTTGCTGAAAGATTTTTGTATTCGTTCTCGGGGTCGATTACGATCGTAGGGATGCCGAGGAGAAGATATCTGAGAATTTCGAGTTTCACTGAGAATGACTTACCAGCACCCGATGTTGCTATGACCATACTATTTGCATTTGGTAGTTTACCGTCGAACCTGTCGAAGATAACGAGTGACCCAGTTTGTTCGTTTGATCCATAGAGAATTCCCGTCGTAGATATAAGATCGTTTGCAATAAAGGGGAATGATCCGGCTAACGAACTCGTTACCATGCTTCTTGTGATTCAAAGATCATCGATTGCGAGAGGCATTGAACTCATCATGCCTTCATCCATACGTTGGATGGCTGGTTTCACTCTGATACCATATCCAGAAACCTTTTGTTCATATTTTTTTGATTCTTCAGCGAGTTTTTCTTTCTCAGGTGTATAGAGTGAGAAGTAGTGAGACACTTCGAAATATCTTTCTTCGTGCGTAGCGATTCTTTGTCTGATCTCTTCTACATCACGATATTCTAGTTCTACTTCGGTGTCTATCGTAATACCCTTGGAAGCGAGATCACCAATTTCTGCCTTGAGCTGTGTAGCTCTTCTCTTCAAAACTGATTGAATACTAGCATCGTCTTCAGGGTAAATAAACCAACTCATATCCCATTTCCCGAAGAATCCGAGCATATCTCTCGTCCACAAAGCCTCCATGTATGAAGGGTAGTTGTGTGCATAGTAGGTCTTCCCAAATACTCCTGATACGTTTACGCTATTTGCCTGCACCTCCCAGTAGCTAGGTGCCATATGTGACTTATAATCAGCCATACTAGAAACATACTCCTTCTCTACTCACAGGATGTATTTTCTCATTTGCGATGTGAGGAGTTTGTCGGAGTATTTTTCGTCTGGTGTATGGAGAATTTCTTTGAGCTGATCTTGGAGTGAAAGACGTCATTTTTCAGCATCAGTAAGCGCTTGGTCTGAAGCTGTAGCCTTAGCGTCCTTGGGGGTGTCTTTTTGTACATTACCGAAAATCCATGCGAAAAACTGATTGAAAAATCAGCCTTTTGCTGTCGTTGTTCCCTTTGGAAGCGAGTACTCAGGCCATCAGCCTTGCGGCAAGACGCTTGTGTAGTCTCCATCAAACGTTTTTTCTGCGAGTGTTACCATGTGAATATATTTGTTTTAAAAGCGCGCTATGCTTATATATCTATTATACACAAACACCTTTCCCAATGCGAAAACCCCCTATTCCTCGTGTCTAATACAGCCCCTTTTGAATTGACATGAATCCCAATAAGTATATAATATGCCAATTAAATCAAAATTAATCACCAAATCAAAATTAATATGAGTTACGTTACATTAAACAAAAAAACGAATCTCGAGCAGCAACTCGAAATGGCAGGGATAACCTACCAAGAACTGCAGGACCGACAGTCGGTATTGTATATGTATCAAGAATTTAAAGGCACTCTGATACATAGGTGGGCCGCAAGACTGTCTAAATACAATTGGTTCGAGACTGTATCTATAATTTTGTACTTTTGCGTAGGCATTTTGTACATATTCGGCATGTCCTCGAACAATTGGTTTATAATGTCAGCCATGATAGCCTGCTTTCTTTTTCTTTGGGTTCTGAGAAGAGTGGTTGCAACCTATTCTATCCCTCCCTGGTTAGACTTTGAGGTATCAGGTTTCATTGCTGGAACCTACGATAAGCAGGTAGCTCTTTTAGGGGAAGAATTGCTCCGAAAAGAGAAGGAACTCAAAGACCTTCTTGCTGAGGTTGAAAGGGTCAAAAAGCTTGAGGATAGAATTAATGCACGCTTTAAGCAGCGAGATGATACTATCTTCTATGCTTTTGGGAAGGATGTTTACTTCTTCCTTTCTCCCGAAGCCATGGGACATTAAAGATCGGCTTTGTATTCGCTATAAGCCCGGGGTTTGCACCGGGCTTTTTTGATTGTTTCTTCTTGCAATTGTGGGGCTAAATCCTATAGTTACCTCAAGCCGAAAAGGTCGTTTTTTAGGTATTACTAGCCTAGACGCCGTTTTTGACTTTACAACAAACGTGGGGACTGGTGTTTTTGTTCGCAGAAATACCCAGAAGAAGTAATACCCTTTTTTTATATTCCTTGCAAATATGACAGTCACTCGTGAAGAGTTGGAACATCTTGCAAAATTGGCTGCCTTACAATTGAATGAAGCTGAATTAGATAGCTTGGGTAAGGACATAGACAGTATTGTGGGGTATGTATGACAATTGCAGGAGATTGACACCGAAGGTGTCGAACCTCTGTTACATCCTATCGAATGAGCGGTTTCTAAGCCGGCAGAAGGTGTGGAGTCGTACGAAGATCCAGACTCATTATTGAACAATGTGAAGCATCAAATCAATCACAGACAGATCGTCGTGACAAGCAAGAAAACAGAAGAAAATTCATAACATCGTTTATTTATATCACTATCATATTATCATCTTATGGCAACTGATCTACAAAAAGTGAGAAATGTCGGAATTATCGCGCATATCGATGCGGGTAAAACTACTGTAACAGAACGTGTACTTTACTATACTGGGAAGAACCACAAAATAGGAGAGGTTCATGAAGGTGAAGCAACAATGGACTGGATGGAACAAGAGCAAGAACGTGGTATTACTATTACGTCTGCTGCAACTACATGTCAATGGCATGGACACCACATCAATATTATTGATACTCCGGGCCACGTGGATTTTACGATCGAAGTAGAACGTTCATTGCGTGTACTCGATGGTGCAATCTGTGTTCTTTCATCATCTGATGCTGTACAACCACAAACAGAAACAGTATGGAGACAAGCTGATAAATATCACGTTCCAAGAATGTGTTTCGTAAACAAGATCGACAAGATCGGAGCAGATTTTAAGATGTGTGTTACTGATATCCACGATAGACTTTCTACGAGAGCTGTAGCTATCCAATTGCCATATGGTGAGGGTAGTGAGTTCAAGTGAATCGTAAGTTTGATCAACATGAGATATTACGTATATGAAGGTGATAATGGTGAGAAACAAATCGAATCAGATATCCCAGAAGATTTCAAGGTAGAGTGTGAACACTATAGAGAAATATTGCTTGATGCAATATCTGTATTCGACGATGAGCTCGCAGAGAAGTTCTTGGGAGGTGAAGAAATTAGCGTAGAATTGATGCAAAAAGCGATAAGAAAAGGAACTACTTCAAACCAACTCTATCCAGTTCTTGTTGGAACAGCATTGAGAAATGCAGGCGTACAATTGATGCTTGATGCAGCAGTTGAATTTTTGCCATCTCCATTGGATGTTGGAGCTGTACAAGGTACGGATGTAGATGATCCAGAACATCATATGGAAAGACAACCATCAGACGATGAACCAGCTTCTGCATTGGCGTTCAAGATTATGACTGATCCATACGTTGGTACACTTACATTCGTGAGAGTGTATTCTGGTGTAATCAAATCAGGTGATGCAGTATTGAACCCAAGAACAGGTGAAAAAGAAAGAATTGGACGTTTGCTTTTGATGCACGCGAACAAGAGAGAAGAAATTTCTGAAATACATGCAGGTCATATCGCAGCGTTCTTAGGTTTCAAGGATGTTAAAACTGGTGATACATTGTGTGATCAGAAACAACCAATTATCCTAGAAAGAATGGAATTCCCAGATACAGTTATCAATATCGCGGTAGAGCCAGCTTCTAAAAAAGATCAGGAAAAAATGTGACTTGGCCTTTCTAAATTAGCATACGAAGATCCTTCATTTAGATTCTATACGAATGAAGAAACAGGGCAAACTATCATCGCAGGTATGGGAGAGTTGCACTTGGAAATTATCGTTGATAGATTGAAGAGAGAACATAAAGTAGAGGTAGTAACTGGTAAACCAGAAGTTGCCTACAGAGAAACAATTATGAAGAATGCTGATGGTACATGAGTATTCAAGAGACAAACAGGTGGTCGTGGACAATACGGACACGTTGTATTGCATATGGAAAAATTACCAGAAGACAGCGAAAAGACATACGAATTTAGAGACGACGTAACAGGAGGTATCATTCCTAAAGAGTTCATCCCAGCTATTGATAAGGGTGCTCAAGAAATGATGAAGCAATGAGTATTGGCTGGTTATCCAGTGATCGGTATTCGTGTGGCTCCATTTGATGGTAGTTACCATGATGTGGATTCATCAGAAATTGCCTTCAAGGTAGCAACATACAAAGCGTTCAAGGATGCATTCATGAAAGCTAATCCAGCTATCTTAGAGCCAATTATGTCAGTAGAAGTAGTTACACCAGATGATTATATGGGTGATATTATGGGTGATCTTTCTTCAAGACGTGGTATGATTCAAGGACAAGATCAAAGAGGTAAGGCAATGATTATCAAAGCAAGAGTACCGTTGGCAGAGATGTTCGGATACTCAACACAATTGAGATCTATGACACAAGGAAGAGCATCATATTCTATGGAGTTCGCTGCATATGAAAAAGTGCCTACTAATATCTCTGAAAAGATTATGGCTGAAAGACAAGGAAAATTGAAGAAGATTGACGAAGAATAAATTATGTGTTGATATAAAAAAAATCCCTACCGTAATGGTGGGGATTTTTTGTATAGTATGATTTACTGTATTCCGAGTAGTAGCATAACCTTAAAGATGATATGAGACATGTGTTCTTGAAGTAGAACTCACTGATGCCCGGATAGGGTATCATTTAAGAGGTTTTTCATTCCTTCAATCGTGTACTGCGTAGGTGTTCCAGACGTATCTTCGGTAGATAGGTAGGAGGAGTCGATGTTGTGCTGTTCTGACATGGCGCCTTCTTTATTAATAAATAAACATATTTATATTGTATACAAAAACACGAATATGTCAAATATTGAGTCAGAAAAAAATCGATTAATAACTTCTTTCAGCCCTCTTTTTAAGTGTGATATTTGGTGCTGTTTTGATGGTAATATCCATAGCATTTTTTGCCGCTGCATAGCTTGATTCTTCGTTGTTTTCGAAAATATTCTCTATTGTTTGTGTGTCTACTCATGTCGACAATGAGATTGCAGCAAAAAGACTCCATGAGCATGCAGCGTCAATGGCGTCGTGGTATTTCGTGAGTTTATTTGAGTAATCTATGACATTTTGTGTGCGATCTCGTTCGTCTCTCGTCTCGGTTATGTGCAATAAACGCTTATTAACATCATAATATCAATGTTTGTTTGTAACACGATCTAGGTTTCTAACTATACATTCAAACTGTCTTGCTGGGAGCTTCCCTTGTCAGTCTAAGTATAAAAGATGATCTCATAGAAGATCTTCAGGACGAGTCCTAAATAAGAGATCAATGTGAAATACGATATCTTGTGTAATGTCAGAAATTTTTGTAAGACCATCACGTCATACTGCTAACTGAGGAAGAGTAACTTTTACCTTCAAAGAAGGAGGCGGCTGGTGCATAGATTATAGGTGTTACTATAATTTTATTTGAGGATAATATGAGGGATCCTCTTTATTGTATTTCATAAGATATTCTTTCATGTCGAGCGAACAGAGCTCTAATGCTTTTTCTTTTTGAGCCTGTCGTGAATTCATATATCCCGGTATTTCTGATAAGAACAATTGTGCCTTGATTTTTTTATCCTGGTCTATCGTTCGTGCTTTACCAAGGCCATTTTTAATCATATATTGTATCGAAGGATCTGCAATTTTTTCCTGGAGACGCTTGATATCTCGATATAATGAACTGTAGGTTTCTTTCACGAAAGAGTATTGAGCAATCTTGGTTTTATTTGGTACGAGAGCATCTAAGGCATCTTGTCGTTCTCAATTAGCTTCTTGAGAGAGAGTTTCTAGTTCTTCAAGATCTATCGTACTGAGCAGTTTATTAATCTGCATGAGACTTCTTATAGTTTTATCTAATACGATTCTATCTTTTACAACTTCGTAAATTCCCGCTCTATGTAAAGATCAATAGATATGCCAGAGTTTAGAATGCAAACGGAGAAGAAAGATGTTGGGTTCCTCTTTCTGGAAAAGAGCATCATGCAATCTACTCGAGATAGACGGTTTATTCGTTTTCTCTGCTACCGGCTTTTGTGGCAAGTCGAGTATTCAAAAATCTCTCTCTCCCATGATTGGAATATATCAAATAAAATAGTGTGTCTCTATGCAAATGCTGCTTCTACCTTAGCTTTTATTGTTTCTGCGGTATCTACAACTGCATATTTTTCACCTAGCTGTTGAAAGAAGACTGTTAACACAGTAGTTAAACCTCAGATTGTCACTGTAGGATTATTTTTTCCTTCCTTTGTTGCTTGAACAAAGTTTGAGAATGTATCTGCCCCAAATATAATGAGGGCTCCCTTTAACGGAATTCTTAGTAAGAATCCTTGAGATCAAACGAATCCAGCCAAGAGTTTATCGCCAGTTTCTTTTGTAAAATTCAATTCTAAACCAGTAGCGCCTAGATTGATAATATTGGGTAAATGTTCTTTTGCTTTTTCTAGGAAGGGCTCGAATGTCTTAATAATTTGTTTCTTGTTCTCAGGCGTTCCTTGTTGGATACCAGCATTGAAGGCTGTAAATAGCTCATCATTGGTAGGTAGTGCGATAACTTTGTCTGCCATTTGTTTGTATTACGAGTAAATATGAATAAATTATATTCATTTATCGGATTTTGTCAAATAACCTTGAAGTGGTTATTCCCTTCCTTATACTCGCGGTAATGAATAGAGACGCAGAAAAGAACTCGCTAGAGCGACAATACAAGATTGCACATCGTAACGCTTTGGATAAACAGTTTCAAACGATACTTTCAGAATGAGAAAAAAATATTTCCCACCATATCATAGACGGGACTATGGAGGCACTTTTTTCTCTGTTTGAGGAATACAGACAGCTTGATGGCGAAATATCTAATTTATACTTTAAATATACCGAACCAAAGCCATTATTTGGCTCTTCGGAAGAGTATTTTTCTACAACGTACCGTGATGTTGATGATGAGGATGATGATATGACCCCTCCGGCAGATACGGTATTCCATAATCCACATGAAGCATTGTTTTTGAAAATAAAGAATAAATTTCCTGATGGTCTGCTCAAGGCCCAAGCAGGTGGTGTTATATTACATATAGATGATGATATTCTTGGTTCTGATCGAGATGAGCCGGGAAATTTTTTTCATATCATTCCCGCGTGATGAACCGCAGCACAATCTATCCCACTATATGAGGTTTATCCACAAGACGCTGAGATAACCGAGAGAGTACGTCAAATGATGCAGAATCAAAAAAGTGCAATTCGTTCGTTATTTATAGACGTAGAACAGGAGATTAGGCAGTATATAACTAACTACAATAGTATTCAGCAAGTAACACAAAATAGATGATTTGCAGATCTCTATCGTCCCGTGAGTCCTTTTCGTAATTGATGATTAGTTCGTGTGACAGCGAAACAACAAGACTTCCTCCAAAAACTCGCCACGAGGAGCAGGAGATTAACTCCTGAGGAAAAGGAGGCTCTATCTTGGATTACGCAGTACATGACACTCAGTGAAGCGAGCACGATCATCGATAGACTTGTACAAGAAAACAAAACAGATGCGGAAATAGCTTTGGGTAAAACACATTTGGACCAATTGAAAAAAATCGAACCCTTTGGTGGGCGAGACAATGGTCTTGATAAGCTTAGAGATGAGGACCCAGATTTCCCTTTCTAGAAATTAATTCAGGTAAATATAGCGAAGATCATCTTTGTCTTTATTTGCTCAACAATTTCCAGCTCCATCATTTCGTGTCCCAGAATCAAAGATTACTTTGCTGCATAGATATTCCTGATACACTTTAGCTGATGGTCAGCAGTTGCTACATCAGTCTGATGGGATGATTGCACCTACTCGATTATCTGTGTTTCAGGTAATGGTGTCTTCAAGCATGTCAGTGTTGATAACCCAATTGGAGCTCGATCAATCAGACTCCATCCTTGAGGTTAAGACGACGGCATTAAGAGGTCTAACTGTTCAGTTGTGAGTGGCATATTGTGACAATGATGGAATTGTGTTGTTCATTGTTGTTGCTGCATATCCCATAATATCTTTTCGTCGTATTTTCCATGATGTGTTGGATGCATCTGTTGGAATTGAGGTCATGTACTTTTCAAGTATATTGTAGACTCTAAAGGCAGTGTCACTACGGTCCGTTACGCTATAGAAGTTCGCATAATTCGATAGGGAAGTGATGGCTCGTTGATTACCAGGTCTCCAATTATAGATTCCTATGTCTGTTGGTGAATCTGAAATGCCATCATAACTTCCATTATCCTCTTTGTAAATCTCCAATGCAGTCGCTATTTGATGTAAATCCGCTTTGCGCTTTGTGTCTCTCGCGCGAGCTTGGACTGACTGAAGCCTTGGAATTAATGCGGCTGCTAAAATACCTATTATCACAACGACAATAAGCATTTCTATTAGTGTAAAAGATTTTTGTTTGTGTGGCATATAATACAACTATAAGGAGTAAGATGAAGAATGAAGGGTAAGAATGAAGGGTAAGAATTAATATTCTTATTTTACACTTCATCATATTCTTTTATTAGAATAACCCTCCTGGAGTAGAAATATGCTGGGCGAAATTTTCGTCATCTTCTTCTTGCTGTTCTGGAGAGGTAGAGTGGAGAATAGGGGCTTTACTAAGACGTTTTGCGTGCATGATGCCGCGTCGAAGTGTATATACGATACCTACGAGGAGAAGGAGTGAGGTAATGAAGTAGCCATTAGAAAGGGTGATAGTGTATGTTATCGTGTTTTTCAACAAGAGCGTCATGTCGCCAATAGCGATATATGCAGTCGTGAGGATAAGAAGCAAGAAAAGAGAAAAGAGAGATTCATTTTCTTTGAATCCGATTGATTGATGAATGAAGGCTTTGAATCTATAACTGAGTGACCAGCAAAATAGTGCTATCCATGAACCGAATATTAATATCGCTGATTTAATGAGGTATGGATTTAAAAGCATATATGATTGTGATGCTGTGTCGTCGATTGGAGTGATGTGCACGAGAGGCATGAAGATAAGCATGAATCACAAAAGCGAACAGTATATGATAGCAATTTTTTCACCCAATGAATATCTTCATCGCTTGTGAACAAAAACAGATCTAGCTCCAGCGTAATTCATATTTACATCAATAACCAAATAAAAGGCAAGTAACTGCTTTTGGGTATATTCAAGTGATCACCTTTTGCAAGATAAAAAAAAGGAAGCGAAGCTTCCTATAATGATGGTTCTGATCATATGCTGCTGGTGCCTGTATCTCGTCAGTTGTCGAGAGTAGGTGTTGCTGTCCCCATTCTTAATATCTTCTTTCACAATATCATGGCTCTATCCAATATAGCGCTTGCTGTATAGGATCCGCCACCTTGTGTTCCGATTTTTTGGAAAATGACTGGGAAGACGAAGAGAAGAAGAATTGTAATGATCATACCAATAATGGTGTATCTAATACCATTCCATGCTTTTTTGATTTTCTCATTATCACCATTAGAAAACACGAATTGAATTATTGCGCGGATGATAGAGTAGATAGTCCCTACGAGAATAAGGATAATCAGGATGGCTAATATAGTAAGAATGACGTCTTCAATACTCGTATAACCGTAATCCATCAATAATAAGGAGGTGATAAAGGAATAAGCTGCTGTTTACTATTTATCCTTCTTTGGCTTTCTTTGAAGATCCTTGATAACGAAGAATTTTTTGAACAACTCGTTCTTTGTGTGAGCATAGAGGAGTTTCCCAAGTCTTTCTGAAGGTTGTGCACCATTTGCGATAAGAGCTACAACTCTTTCAGCGTTAACTTCCATCTTGTGGTTCAATGGGTTATACCAACCAAGTACTTCTTTGTATCCAGTTTGTACTGGTTTAGTATGTTCAGTAAGAACTATTCTAAAGAAAGGTGCATTTTTTCTTCCTGTTCTTGCAAGTCTAAGGGCTAGCATAATAGATTGATAATAATAGGTTAAAAGAAAGAATTATGAGAATTATTTTAATTTCTCTTTAGCTTTGTGTATAGTGTGTTTTCTCAATTGTGGGCAGTACTTCTTGATCTCTAATTTAGGATCATTTAGTTTGTTTACTGACACTACGTAGTTTTGAGCACCAGTTTCTGTACAGATTAACCCAACGAGAATTCTTGCTCCTTTTTTCTTCTTTGCCATGGTAGTTAAGTATAGTTAGATAAACGTAAAAACAAATGAATTCGGTGAGGGCGGGATTCGAACCCGCGGTACCTTTTGGGTACGACTCGTTAGCAGTGAGCTGACTTCGACCACTCATCCACCTCACCATTAGCACTGGACAGACTTGAACCGTCGACCTCGCCCTTATGAGAGGCGCGCTCTAACCAGCTGAGCTACAGTGCCATATCGTTCCATCTTGTAAAGCTAAAAAAACGAGTAGTACATGTACTCCTTAGCTTTTCGTAAAGCGAGTATTAAGGGTCAGATTGAGAGACGCTAGATACGCATTGCTTTTACAAGACATGGAATAATATTAAAATACCCTTAGATTGCAAGAGGAAAATAGATAAAATGAACAAAATCTATCTAATTCACGCAATGGGGTCTATTGGTCTCGGGCTGAGAACAGAATTTATATGTCCTGTCATGAGTTTCTCAACGATTTGCGTATTAATTATTTCACAGAGGAGTTTGAAATTAGTCATTTCGCTTCCATCAATTTTTTGTTGACGATACGTATTGAGTTCTGTTTGTGGGTAGTGGAATTGAATTGTCTCTAGGTAGTCCTTGATCTCTTTGAGCGTATACGGGCCAAATGGTGCAGTCATATTATGACCTGTAGTACAAAGGTGTACAAGATATCTCACAACGGCATTTTTCACATGCATATCTCAGATACAAGCATCTGCTTGTTCTTTGTGTATCATTTTCATTACTTGAGCAGCAATAATTTGATACACATCATCTAATGAGAATGGAACTGGTGTTGTGAATAATTTATACTTTTGGTAATGCTCAAATAGAGCATGTATTACGTCTTTCTCATCCTTAACAGTCGGGTGTTCCTGACAATATTTCGTAACGAAAACAAATATTGCTTTGATGACGCGAGGATCATTGTTTGATATTGTCACTATGCTTTTATAGAATTCATGTGAGAATTGGACTTCTGGTGGCGCGGAAAACAATGTGAGTGCAGACGAGAGTGCTGTTGCTAGTTCTCTCTTGAGATACTCATATGCTTGATGTTCTCTTGTTGGTAATTGAATTATATTGAGTGCAAGTGGTTCTCTAAGCGGTATGTCTTCTTTTGTTTTCTTGCTTGTATAGTGCAGAGGAACCTTTTCGAGATTATCTTTTCTTGTGACTAAGATAACTTGCATTTGTTGTGCTTCACAGAGACTATGGAATGTTCATTCTCATCTCCCTTGGAGAAATATATCTGCATTCGTTACTACTAAATAGTCACAGTAATTTTCTATCGCGAAAAAAGGATTTGTATATCTTGCTCTTTGTTCATCTGTGAGTGATTTGAATGTCTGACCCGCAGCTCTGTTTAATGCTAGTAGGTCAGTAGCATCAACATATCGAGATATTATATTTTTTTTATTGTTTGTTTTGGAATAGTTATTGTTCGCTTGAAGCGCCTCGAATATAATGTCTATGTTGCTATCTGCAGTTATACAGAGTGTCGCCGTACCTTTTGGTCTTACGATGTTTTTTGCAAGAATCTGTTTTTCATTTTCTGAAAACGTACTTGGGTAGCTCGCGAGAATAGATGCACTTGTATCCTTGTGTTCAGGCACAGATCTAAAATTAAATTGTTTATATGTTTGCATGAGCTGTGTTGGCGGTGTCTTCTTTTCATCTATAGGCATGATTGGACTATAGCTTGGTTGTGTTTTTATGCTTTTTGTCTGTGAAGTAGAAAGAGAGTCAGTAAAGACTTTATACTGTAGCTGACAAGGTGCTCAATATTCTATACTGGATTGATGGAGGATTATCTCTTTAAATTTTTTAGCTACGAGATCTCGATCATCACTTTCTAAGAGATAGAACAACGTTTGAGGAATGATTAAATTTAATACATATCGATTTTTATTATTCTTTTCCTTTATTTCGTTTGTACTAAAAACACACTGTTTGAAAAGGTTCTTATATTTCCTGAGTGTACTCTCTTCTTTTACATGCGGGAGTAGTTCACCCAAATTTCTGTTTATATAGTCTTGGAACTCTTTTAGATATCTGTTTTCTATTTCCGCAGGTTGTATCTGAGGTTCGAGCACATACGAGATTTCTTGTTCGATTCATATGGCATTTTTTCACTCGTACTCTTTTCGTAATGTATCTTTTGATAGTGCCGCAAATAGGCTTTCTCATACGGCGATTGATTGATCTTTGTTCGCATAGAATCTTGGATCCAACAACACATCTATGAAAGAGCGAAGCTCCGGTACACATGTTTTTACATAATGAAGAAATGCGATATCTCACGTATCTGTTTTATCGTTTTCTAGTGATGATTCTAATTCTGAGAGAAACGAGACGGCAAGCTCGGAAGATGCGTCGTGCGTAAAGAGTGCAATAAGATTCTTAATATTATCCTTGGTTATACTGTCGTTGAACTGATCTTCTGATAGTGTCTCAACTTGTTTTTGTAATGTTTCTATCGTCTCTGCACTAGGATTTGTTCATGGTATAAAAAAAACTTTTACACCATTGTTTAGGTGTGACGCGTCTGAATGAAAATCCTTTTCTCATGCGTTGTTTGTCATTCACGTATTTTATGCATTCTTGACATAATGTCAACATAAACCTAGGCCTGGAAGACTTGTAACTGACAGCTGTTTCTGTATGGTGTAAGGCATATTTATCTCATTGTTAATCTCATGGAGCAAGGTTTGGATAGTGCAGTACAACAGCCATCTAACGCTGAATCGTGAAAAGAAGTAAGCCAAGAGGACCTCATTAGAGTGTCTGAAAGTATGAAACAGGCTGCGAATATGGGTGGTCAAGTTAGATCAAATCAACAGCAAAATGGCCAGATTGCCAAGTTTTTGGAATATGTGTTTGGAGATATTAAAAGCGATGAAATATGGACACTCTTAATTCAGCTTTGTACAAAGCCAGATGAAACTGGTGTTAATATGACGTTGGCATTGTATGAACTTATTGTTTTTGTAGCACCATTTTATCAAGCGCAACTCCAAGAGTATGGCGTTGATCAGCTCATTCCTGGATTAGCTGTGCCATCTGATATTACAGAGCATAGCTATAAAGCTTACATAGAAGCAATGCAGGTGACATACCCATATATCCAACATATGCCTCAGACGGCAGTCCGCTCGCTCTCTACGTACTTATTACAATACTTCGGTCATCCTATAGCCGAGCAAGCATAATATATTTACATTTTACAAAGAAACCGACATGTCAGCACCTATTGTTGAAATATCTAATGTAACGAAAGAATTTAGATGATGGAGAAAAAAAACTCTCATTCTCGATAAACTCAATTTAGTCGTACCAAAAGGGTGTGTCTACTGATTCTTGGGAGCTAATGGGACTGGGAAGACAACATTGTTGAAATGTATTTTCCATTTTCATCCAAAAACATCAGGTAGTATCAAGCTTTTCGGGACAGAGGATTACTATACACAAGAGATTTTTCAGCGTATCGGGTATGCTCCAGAGCAAACATTCTTGTATCCATTCCTTACCGCAGATGAACTTCTTCACTATATGGGGAAACTTTCATGAGTAAGTAGCCAAAACATCAAAGAACGCTCTGACGCATTGATAGAACGTTTGGGATTGTCATTTGCTCGCGATCGTCGTATCAGTGCGTATTCAAAAGGTATGAAGCAGAGATTGTCACTAGCAGCATCTTTGATTAATGATCCTGAGTTGATATTCCGAGATGAACCGATGTCTGGTTTGGATCCATTGGGACGTATTCTTGTGAAGGATTTGATGCGTTCGTTGAAGCAAGAGGGGAAAACGCTCTTCTTCAATACCCATATTCTTTCAGATGTGCAGGAAATCGCAGATAAGTTCGCTATCTTACACCAAGGACATATTGTATATGAAGATCAACCAAGCAATATCGAAGGTTCTCTCGAGGAATTTTTCACGAAAACAGTGAGAGAAATCGACGCTCATGTGAAAGTTCAATAATATCTAATTTCATAGTATTTCATGCAAATTGATAATAGACTTTCTTTCCAAAAGGATATATAATTGATGTAAAATCAAATATATTATTAAATATATGTCAATAAATTGTGTATAAATATTTATAAATGTGTTTCTCCTTTGAGTCATATTGGGTCCTCCTGTGGGACCCTTTTTGGATGATGAGATGTGCGTGCATATACTATAGAGGTGATTTTTATACATTCACCTAACTACAATGCCAGAAAAATTTCAGATCAAGGTTGAGGAAACTACAACGCCTGTTGATGTATCAGGAGCGGCGGACCTTGTAAAAAAAGAAGATGGTAAGAATGTTGCTGATGTTTCAGGCTTGCTTTCTGATATAGCCGCAGCAAAGGAAAAGCTTAAAGCTAAGGAGGCCGATATTAATACCTCTAAAGAGGCTTTCCAAGTAGCTGTAGAGTGAGTTCAAATACAAGCCGACAAGGCTAATCATGTATTGAAACTCCATGTAGAATGAGAAGTAGAAGATGTCTATATAAAGACCTCACCAGATGCCTATGATGCAGTGTTGAGGCAGGTGAAAGCTGATGTAGAAAAATATGGGAAAGAAATTTCAGATGCATGGGACGCAAAAGAAGCAGCAAAAGATAATAATAAAAATGAGACTAAGGGTCAAATCGAAGAAGTAAAGGATGGACTTCCAATGGTTTATGCTGTGAATGATATTCATAACATGTCATTTGGCGTGGAATCATCAAAAACTGATTTTACGATTAATTGACCATTGGTTGAACCAGATGGAACGCCTGTTTGATGATATATCGAGAAAGGGAAAAAAATGAAGGAATTCATAGACCCAAAGACAAAAGATGGTAATTTTGCAGTTGATAATGGAATTTTTGGACTTTGAACTGATGGCTTGCTTAAGCTTATCCCTTATGATCAAGTTGGGAATCAATCTTTTGAGTGGGCTTTTCAAAGTGGTCCTATGCTTGTTGTAGATGGGAAAAATATTCGTGGAACGTCTACCGATAAATATAATAGATCTGGTATTTGATTTGGGGCTGACGGGAAACCTGTTGTTATTTATTCAGAAACTCCAGTGACGCTTCATGAGTTCGCAGACCTTTTTGTTAAGCAATGATGTACTAATGCAATATATCTTGATGGGGGTGCTACGCATGCTGGGTATGAAGATGCAACGGGTTCTCATGGATATTTAAATTCGTCTGCAATGAAATTGCACTTTCCTCGTCAAGCAGCACCTAGCAATGAACCTGCAACCACAGAGAAGGGTAAGGAAATTCCTTTCAAAGCGACAGTCGAGGCATTACAGGGTTTCAAAAAAGAAGACCTAACTCCAGAGGGTGCTCTATTGCTTGATGGTATCATCTCGTTAGCAACAAATGAATCGGCATGACATGTTCCTACGACACAGAAGGAAATATATACAAGTAACTTCTTGAAAACGAATGCAAAAGATATTATTGCTGCAACTACGTCTGATGCGCAGAAGGAAATTATTAAGAAATATAATTTCGTTGAAACGCCAGCTCCAGCCGTGAAGGAGACTCCTGTTGCGCCAGCAGCAAAGGAGCAAACAAAAGAGACTCCAGATCCAATTCTCGATGTTTTGAAAAATCTTCCGGACGAATTGGTAGTTAAGGATGGTAAGATAGTCTTATCTGACAAATGACTTGCTGCAATCAAAGAGATTGGACATTTGGTAAATCCGTCTGCTACTCCTGGACTATCTGCAGAGGCGATCTTAGTTAAGGAATTGCAACAAAAGAAAGAACAATTATTGAATGGTGATAAAATAGAAATTTCAAATAGCGATAGAAGATTAGGAGCTAAAGAAAGAAAATTAAGAAGAGTTGATCGCGAAATAGAAAAGATTGACGATGAAATCAAAAAACTCCAAACACAAGAAACAAAATTTGATAAGAAACAAGTAGCAGCCAATAGTAGTCAAGCAGAAAAGCAAAATTATAACTTGTATCTTAACTCTATTAATAACTATATTAAAACAAAATTGTTGACGAAGACAGAATATACTGGTAAGACATATGCATTTGATTCATATGTGCCTTTACTCGCTAATGTATGTGTACAAGTAAATTCACCTGGATTCAATGGTATCGCATTTGTGCCAGGAGAGAAAGGCGGAACAGAGATACCTATTTATGTACAAAGAACATTTGATAAAAATACAGATAATAAAGATTTATATGGAGATGAAAAAGAAGCTCCACACAAAAATGGTGTTGTATGTGGATCAAATGTTTTGGAAACATACTTTAGAGATCATACAAATATGTCGTCAGAACAAGCTAAGAAGAATGCGAATTTGATTACACTTGCAGGAATAGGTACAGGTTTGTACTTCGGTATTAAGTGGTTGTTTGAAAAAGGAAAAGATGGAAAGAGTGAGTTCTTTGGAAAAGCAGCAACTATTGCTGGTGTGTTATTGGGTTCTAATATCGCAGCGGAAGGGTTGACTGGTAAATCACTAACAGAGATTATCAACGGTGTATGGACTGGTAAACTTTCTTGGTCAGACTTCGCAGATGGTAAGATATTCGGTAAAGAGAAGGTAGCGGATCCTGGTTTGACGAGAGTAGTTATTCTTAAAAATATCCCAACTACTTTATTGATCTCGACAAGTGTTATTGAAAAGTGAGATAATGATGGTGTCAAACTTAACTATGATAATTTGGAAAAACTTCTTCAAGCAAAATTAGACAAAGATCCAACAAATACTAATGTTAAGAAACAACTTGAGATTGTTCAAGAATTGAAGAAATCAGAAAGTGGTAGAGCAGACCTTGATAAGACGCTAACAGGTTTGGGACTCACATATTCTGGACTTTTGGCGGCGGATAAAGATGCAACTCTTGATAAAACAATTGATGCAGTTGTTGCAAGACAGAAGGAATTACGTCAATTAGCAGCAAAAAATAATACTGACTATAATTATGATGATCCAGCGGTGCATGCATATATTTATGAAGGGAAGTGAGATAAAAACACATTGCCAACTAAAACAAATGCTCCAGCTGTAGCACCAGCGCCAACTCCAGAAGTAAAAAAGAGTACAGAAACCCCCGCAGCTGAGAAGTTGGATCCAGCATTGGATGCAATAGATCCAACAGTCGCGGCAGATTTACAAAAGTGACTCAAAGACACATTGGGTACTGTAGACTTTAAGACAAAAGAGAATAAACCTAATTTTGAATATGATGCTTCTAAAAAACTCTTGAGTGTTTCTAGCTACGGGTATAAGACACCAATCGGTCAGAAGGATGGTAGTTATAGAGTCGCATCTCTTGAGCTTCCATTCAAGAGTGCTAAAGAAGCAATATCTACGGCTAATCTTATAAATCTCCTTATTCTTATGAATACAGGGAAGTGGGATACAAACACACCGTTTACGTTGGAAAAATGAACTCTTCAGGTTTGAAATGCAGAGAAAAAAACAGAGTTTTCTACTTGGCTAGGGAAATTTAGTATTGCTGAAAAGACTGGTAGTCAAACAGAAGTTAATGGTGCAAAGCGATACTGGCCATGGAGTAATTCAACATTAGAGACAATAGGTTGAAAATGATTAAATAGTCAGGCAGATAAATTTAAAGATTTCTTAAATAAACTTTGAATTTGGAATAAAAGCAATAAAAAACAAATCGCGTCTTCTGAAGACATAGATGGCTATCTTTCTTATCCAAGTGGAGTAAGTATTTCTGAAAAAACACCAACTCCTGCTCCAGCACCGAACGAAAACTGAGGTAAAACTGCGGAACAATTAGCTGAAGAAAAAAGAGTTGCCGCAGAGAAAGCCAAGAAAAACAAAGCAAACAAAGCAAACAACGCTGGGAATAAGTGAGGAGAGAAGAAAGAAGTAGTTAAGAAAGATCCTGCTAAACTATCTGAAGCATGGGCAAAGAATGCAGACTTCAAAAAGCAAACAGGTATTGAGGATAAGGCATTTTATAAAGCTTGGGCTGATGCATATGTAGCCGGTAAGAAAGAATTCTCATATAATAACAAAACGTATGAGAGACAAGCAGGGAATGTGGCTCCAAAAGAAAAAGTAGCAGCGACTAATGTCCCAGAGAAGAAGCCAGAAGCTCCTAAAAAGAATTTTGATGTTACTAAGTTGATAGATACTACGCCATATATGGAAAAGATTCAAACATTGGCAAAATCATTTAACTTCCAAGATCCTCTTGCGAAAAAGGCTATGGCTAGTGGTGACAAACTTTATATCACACAGTGACAAAATAAAGTTACTATTAATGTTGAGATTACAGAATGATCAACTACTACCTATTCTCCTCTGGGAGAAATACAGTTGGCTGATGTAATGTCTGGGGCAGATATTGATGCACCTGTGCTACAAAGTAAGGTAGAGAAGCTCGTATCTCGTCATCAAGTAGAACAAACATTGAAGAATGAGATATTTGGAGACCATCAGAGAAATTACCCTCTCAACTCTTTTGCATCAAAGTTCCCAGCAGCGTGATTGAAAGATCCTGTTACTATGGTGTGGGATGGTGAGACAAGCAACATAAATTGGCAAGATAAAATAGGTGACTCTATGATCAAAGTAAAAATCCAAGGCTATAATCTGAAAAATACAGCCGGAATAGATGAGGATGGAAGCAAGGGTTTGGTGCTTAGAGTAGACCATGTATTTACGAATTGAAACTTCGATGCATCTAAACTTAATAAGACATTAGAGGAGATTCTTCATAATAATATGAAAGTTGCTGGTTTGGAATAAGTACCAGTGAATCATTTTATATATAGTTCTTGTGTTACATGACCCCAGGGAAATGAGGAATAGAAGTCGAAAAAAGTGATGCCAATGTCGTTAAGCCAACGCCTCTCGAGACACCTGAGGTGAAGGCAGTAGCGACATCATTACAGAATCTGCACAAACTTGAGACACAAGTGACTGTTGACGCAAATAAAAAAAATCTTGATAAGTTGTGAGTTTCATTGGTTACAGAGTGTACTACAAAAGCGACAGAAGTCGTTGATATGTTTTCGCAAGGGAAGAAAATAGAGCAGATCGATGCTGATCATCTCGAGTGGCTAGATACCTTCATAGGTTGGAATATCATAGGTACTGTCCATGGCAAACTCCTTCGTGATGCGAAGAATGCAAATGGAACAGTAGATAAGGCTAAGTATCAAGAGTTGAGAAAAACGACAGATATATCTTCTGTAGCAAATTTGCAAAAAGTACTTCAAACAACAGGAGTAGAATATTCTGCAGGTGAACAAAAGGTCGTGAAATTTTTATCAGAAAACAATGATCTCGCCAAAACATATATCGAAAAACGTTTTGCGCACGTTGTGTCTACGATGGATAGCTTTGTGCTTTCATCGATTGATGAGTATAACGGAGAAGTTATTAAAGATCCGACAAAAGCGATTGATAAAAGTACAACTCCTGCTGCTACTGCGCCAGAAAAGTGATTCATGGGTAAAGCAGGTGATTTCGTGAAAGAGCATCAAACAGCATTACTCGTAGGGTGATGAGCGATCGTAGGGATTTGGGCACTTAAGAAATGGTTTTGAGGTTCTCACAAAAAGAAATGATTTTCAATCAGCAAAACACTTAAGTGGTTAGGTGTCTGAGCTGGTGGATACTATGTAATCCATGGCTTAATGACAGGGAAGTGGGATTTTAAAACGTTGTTAGATTGGGATAAAGAGGACGCATTAAAGAAACCTGAAGATCAAGTAAAAGCATATGAAAAACTTGATATGGAAAGCAAAGAGGCGTATGAGTGAACTGGGACGTCGGTTGATGATCTTTATAAGCAGGTATATTGAGAAGAACTCTGATCTTGATGGCAGGATGATGCAGATATGGAGACTATTAGTCAGCGTGCAACCTGAGGTAAAGAGGCGTTGAAATGAGTTGTCCCATTTTGCTTAGATAAAGACAATAGTACTGTAGATAAACTTTTTTCAGAGACAGGACAAGCGATGTCGTTCATTAACGAAACGGTTGAATGAATTAAAGATAAGACATTGGGACTTATTACGGGAACATGAAATTATTTATGGACAGGATTCTTATCTCTTTTTGGCGGCTCATGAGATCCAAAGAAAGAGTTTAATAAATGGTTTGAAGGAGATAAGGAGAAGCATGCCCAAGAAATAAAGTTCTTCTTTAGGGAAAAAGTAAGAGTACAAACCTTCCTTCTCCAAAAGCAAAAACAACTTGTAGAATTGATCGCTCGTGAAAAGGTACCAGCAGGTTCTGATGTAGGTGAGTGTATTGATGATAAAGATTGGCTTGAAAAAAATGTATATAACGATGCTCGTTATACTTCTTTTAGGTCAGGGAATATTAAGAATGCATATGCAATCCTAAAGACAGCGTGACTTATGAATGGAAATATAGATGATGAGACTAAAAAAATAGTAAAAAAACTAGATGATCAGAGAAGAGATATTCTGGGTCAAAAAGGCACAACGGATATCTTACAGCAGGGGAAACAGGAAATAGCAAGTGGAAAGATAGATTCAGCAAATGTTCAAAAGCTCTCAAATGTTTGCACAGAAATCAAGAAAGATCTAGATGAAGAGTTTTTAGAGGTGCTTCAAAATAGACCATTTGATGTTTGGCATAATCTATTTGATTGAAACGTAAACGCGAAGAAAAATTTTCTAGAGCACAGTGGTATCAATGCTGTAGCAGAATGAATCAAGAAATCATTGTTGGAGTATAATCAAAAAATTGTGACATGATCAATTACTGCTCAAGAATATGCTGATTTTGCGAATATTATTAATCAATATTTTGCCCTTAAAAAGGAGGTATATTGTGGTACAGATACTGTAGAGTATGTTCATAATGCAGATGGTAGTTGGGTTGTAAAATGAATGGATTTTTTCTGGTGACAGCTCCATGCTCTTGGTACTGCGTGTGGTGTGTATCCTCATGGAGATTCTAGTAGATGAGCGTTTTTCTTATCTGCTTTACCTTTGGAAGCGTGAATATGATATGGAATATACTTGTGCAGTAGATATGGTGTAGCATGAGGTGCATGAAAATTTCTTTTGAATACCGCTGCATTCGCAGTTTCTATGCCGAAAAGGATACTTACTCCTGGTGTATGGGCAGTAAATAGATTGTGATGAAAGATGTACGGTCCAGCATGGGCACTTAGAAAAAGATTTTTTGAAGGGGTAGGTTGACCCAAACAATTGTTGGCTACATTGAAGAATGGACAGATATCCTTAGATAAGGCAGTTGATATTATTGAAAATGGGACTAAGGGATGAATGCGCTGATGAAGTTTTAGTGGAGACGTTAGAGCTGCTTGGTCAGAATTAAATAAATGAAGCAATACTAAATCAAATCTTCTCAAAGATATCTTTGGAATCGATATAGATGAGTCTCGTATCATGGAAAAATATTTTGACACTCCTTTCTTTAATAAGCGTCTTTTCTCAAAGTGAGCTAATATACAAGAGCTCGTTGATTCCATGAAATCTATTGATTCGGTAATGATTTCGTTAGATTGAAATAAAAAGAAATTGTTGGAGTCTATTTTGCAAAAAAAGTGATTAACGACAGATGCGATCAAAGATATTGTTAGTAATATAGGCAAAGTTAATGAGTCTTTGTTGAAGTGAGCTGATCTAGATAATCTTGCGAGATGATTGCTTGATCATCCTGGTGACTTGTCATCAGTTTCTGCTATCGAGAATCGTATTCAGACGGTGTCTCGTGGTGCATTGTCAGCCACAGAAAATATTGTCTCTGACGCTCGAAAAGATCTCTCTTCTCTCAAATGAGAGCAGCTTGTATTGCGTAAGAATGTAATCACAGCGGTTCAAAAACTAGATCATAACACAACACTTCTAGAAGCTGCGCGTACTAGGGAAATCGAGGTTCTGAAGAGTTTTTCTACTAAGATCCCAGAGATAGCCGATCCAAAGATGGCTGAAACTCTTTTAAATGCCTCTGATAAAATTGGGCTGCAATATATTGCAAAAATGTCTGAAGAAAATGCAAATATAAGAGAAATATTTGGTGCTATAGAGAAAGACGTGAAGCCAACTATGTCTGCAGACGATATTGTATCTACATTGAAAAATATATTGAAAAATCCTGAATATAGAGCAAATGGAACATTGAAAGCTATGGAGGAATGATGATTCTTGAGATGATATGCTGAGGAGGTACTTCGTTTGAAAATAGTGAAAATTAATTCTGCCCGAGTTGAAAGCTTGGCAAAAGCTACAGAAGAGTGTGGTGAAGTACTCAAATCTATCTTACGTGTGGTTAAATAAAATCTTATATTTGACAATAAGAAATGACAAACCCTGACATTCTAAAAGTTAAAAATGAGCTTGCTGATACATATCTCGCCGATATGAAGGAGAAATTGTCGTTTTTGGAACAATCAGCTATTATGTTGGTAGAAAAGAAAATAAGAATGTTGCTCCTCCAAGAAGATGCATTACCTGAAGATATAAAACATATTACTCTAACGAAATTTGAACAGTTTCTCGTAAGTTTATCTCCAGATACAGCAAATAGTGTGTTTAATTTTCTTAAGGAGAAACAACAACTCATTCTTCATGCAAAGACAGTCGAAGAATTAGAGGATCTTAAAAAAGGAATAGTATCAAAACCAGATATTGTTCCCGAACAGAGTCCTAATGCCATGCCAGAGAAGACTAATGTGTCTTCTGGTGTGAATAATAAAGTTGATCATAAAAAACAGACCCCGGTTGATTCTCCATCAAAAGATGGTGGTAGTGTCGTAGAGACAGCTGTTTTGGGATGCGCTCTTGTGGCAGAATATCCTTATGGGAAGCTTCGTAGTTTCATAGCATGAAAACACGTCGAGGCGATGACAAATACTCTGTGAGAAGCGGAAATGAAAAGCTGATTCCAAGATCTAGAGAGTATCGTCAAGAATAAACTTCAAAATTGACAACTTTTAGAGAAACAAAAGAAACAATTAGAAAGTTCGTTGTCGGCTCTAGAAGATGCAGAGAAAAGTTCTAAGAGTATTAACGAATTGAAAATATGGAAGAGTCTTGTGAAAGATGGGAAGGTGACAAATCAACTTTTTGAAGTATGTAAATTGAGCGATGAATGAATGGTCGCTATGGGCGCTATTAGTAAGGACGCAAATCTTATCGCAGATATAGCGAAGGCCACAGAGGAATCACATGTAAAGGCTCTGTTGCAGGTTAAATGACTTACATGAGTGAGTGATGAAACAATTAAACTTTTGGCAGAAACACAGGAGGCATCTGCGATAGAATGAATCACCAAAGTCCTTTCTAAAGGCGCAGAATTGTCAAAGTTAGCATCTATCGCAAAAGCAATTCCTATTCTTGATATCGCGTATATAGGTACGCAAGCATACCAATGGCGAAATGAGGATTATAGTTCATTTCATAATGAAGACCTTAAGAGTAATGCTAAAGCAAGAAACGCTGTGAAGTATGGTACAAATATTGCTAGTATGGCTGGGCTTACTTTGGCTGCGTGTCTAAGCGCTTGACCGGTTGGTTGGGTAGGGGCTGTCGTCACTGGATGAGTAATGTGATGAGTTGAATTAATAAATTATGGTGCAGACACATTATATTTTGATGTGAAAGATTTCTATCTTCAAAAGAGAGATGATTTTATAAAACAATATAAGACAGAAATAAAACAGTCTATCATAGCAGCATTCGCGGGCGCTTCTTGGAAAAATGTTTCAATCAATGAAAGCGTATGTGCAGTCTTGCCTTGAGGTATAGAGAAGAATAAAAAAGAAAAAACACTGCAAGAAGCATTGTGGGCTATGATATATCTTGAGGAAGCTCCACAAATCGCTCCTGAAGTATATGCTTTGGATAAGGACAACTCTGCTGCTACATTAAGTTGAGATGAAAAGAAACAGTATGATACACAGAAAGCGCTTTTGGAAAAGACAATTGCAATTAGAATGAAATACGTAGAACAATACTTAGCTGGATGACCAAAATCATTAGAGTTTACCAACGCGATCAAACAGAATAATGGTATGGAATTCTTGGAGCATGTAGCAACGCGTAGTCGTATATACAAACGCATGCAAGAAGATGCCTCTATCCAATCAACAGACGTTGATGATTATGTGAGAAAAGTAGGTGAAAAATTACAGCAAGAAGATTCTAAGGTTTTTAACGTGTTACAGTCATATAAGAAAAAAGATCCACAGTGATATGCTGAGTTTCTCGCGAGAGCTGATAGCTTTTGTTCGAGATGTAAGGATGTTATAGATGCACAATATAAGCAAATTGTTCCTACTATGGATTTTGTTAGACGTTATGCAGAACGAGACTGATTAGAAATTGATAAAGATAAGAAGTATATATGATGATTTGATCATAATGATAAAGCAACAGAGGAACTTTTTGTTAAATTACATGAAGGTGAGGATATATCATCTTTGACAGCAACAGTTCTAAGTGAAGAAGAAATGAAAACAAATCTAGCGTATAAAAATGATGTCTTAGATCGTGATGCTATAGAATATTCAAATAATGTATGACAGAATGTTGTATATCGTATAGCAAAAGAATTTCATGGATATTCATGAATGAATAATATGACAGCCTTACAGACCTTTTTCCAAGAAGGGAAAGAAAAAACAATGGGTCTTTATTATACAGTAGATGGTGGTTGGTATATGAATAGTGACTATGCACGAGATAAAAAAATAGATATTCAAGATATAGAGAAAAAAACAGAGAAAGAACTTTTGCATGATTGGTTTGGTGAACATCGAGCATCGTTTAAAAACTTTGTTGCTGTCATAGATCCTATGCTCGCACCAGCGATAGTCGCACAGACAATAAATAGCGATAACCTTTCTGATGTGATTGTCACTAAAACGAAAACAGTAGATGCTAACCTCAACAATGAATTTATAAAAAAGGCGATGAATATACTTCATGAAGAAAAGCAAACGGTTGTTGATAAAGAAAAAACAACCAAAGAAATAATAGATTATATTCGTAAAAATGCTGTAAATGGATATGTTGCATTGCCGTATGGTCTTTTGAATGATGCCGCTAGAGCTGGTTTAGGGAATCTTCGTTGTTTCTATTTTACTGTCGATCAATGAAAGATTATTGCGGTTACAGATCACGAACATGTTGGGCAACCATGTGATATTCCATGAACTATTAAAAAATATATATCTTGAGTAGGCGGTAAGGGTACAGATATAGATAGTAAGAATGTTGTTTTAGTTGAAGCTACGTGAGATAATAAAAAAGCGATTGAAGAAACTTCTGTTTTAACAAAAGAAATTGCTAAGACAGCCTGAGAAATATCACGACAATGAAGAAGATGAAATATCATATATGATCCAGTAAAATGAACAATTGCTTCGTGGTGATGAGAAATTGGGCTTGCTCAGAAAAATGGGAAACGGGAAGTTGCAGGTTGAAATATTGGAATTGCATATGATTCATTGAGGGAGGCACTTGCTGTTGCAAATATCCTCAATCGGTTTAGAATGTATAAGTTGGAACATAAACTATCATTATCTGCACGCACGCTTGGTTGACTCTGGAATAATATTGGTGGTTGATTATTGAATCGAAGGGGATGGACATTTATTTGATATGAGATGATAGATAGGACAACTATCAATACCTATTTCAACCATACTTTTGATACATCAGAACATAGTAAAGAGTTTATTGATTTTGTAGAAAAAAAACTCACATAATTTATATATAGCACAAAACCACATGCCTGAAATCATGAAGCAAGTAGACAAAGTGTCAGAAGAACAAGAGGTCACAGATGCGACAAAGTGAGAACTTGGTGGTTTTTTAGAAACGCTAACAACTAGTTTGAAGACAGAACTAGAGACGAAACTTGGCAAAGATAATCCTAGGTCTGAAGCTATATTACAAAGAGTTGGCGACCTCCAAAAGGTGTGAATGTGATTGCACATTAGAAGTGCAATAAATACCGTGATGTGATTTTTCTGATTTGCTAAAAAATTTAAACCGGATCTTCAGTTACCATGAGGGTTGGAAGATATGAGTACGAAGGCATCTACTATAGGAGATCAATTTGATGAGTTACAAGAAAAATTTAGTCCAGAAAAATTGTTAGCGCAGTTTTCGTGATGAGCCGACCAACAGGCAATCCTTGCGCAGATGGGTATTGAAACATGAAATACAACCACTAATTCTTGAATAGATCTTGCGTTTCAGGACTTTGAAACTAAGATGACAGCATTAAAGAAACAGAAGGGTATAACAGTAGCATTATACCAAGCATGATATACACAACTTCTTCAAAACTTCATAGGCAAGGTAAAAACGGGGTGAGAAACACCAATACCCAAAAAAGATACTGAGGCTGTGCATAAAAACGCAACGGTTGATGCTGGTTGAAATAAAAAGCCTGAATTATCCCATGAAGAAGAGAACAAGAGAACAGAAGTTATTAATGACGCAAAGAAGTATATTAAGTATCCGCCAATACCTTATGTTCGATGAGGAACCAGCGACAATGGTATGGACTGTTCATGATTCCTGTCAAAGGTGCTTAAAAAAGAATATGCAAAGGATGGAGAAGAGTTCGATCGTCTAACTGCAAAATGATTCCACGATAAAGATTGAGCGAAACAAGATATAAAAATAGAGGATGTAAAGCCATGAGATTTTATGTATTGGGAAGATACAGAAGGCAAGAAGTATAGTAGCGTATATCATATTGAACTAGTAGTAGGAGAACCATTTCAAGAGAAGGGCAAATGGATGGTGAAAACAATATGAGCTGCTACAAGTAAGAATGTGTTGGATGATAAAGACAAGCCAACTTCAAATTCTGGAGTCGGATATAGAATAAGAGAGTTTGACCCTAGTAAACATGATTTTGGCAAGCCAACATACTATCAAGATCTCGTGAAATTAGATAATAAAGATAAGAATAATGAAGAAGTTTAATTGGGATGTTGTGCTCGTATGAAAAGACGAGATATCCTGATTCCATAGAAACCCTCTCAAAATTTGCTAATTTTCACGTAAACGAGTATACTTATGATAGACATTTATATGCTATCTTACGGATACCATGGTTAATACAATTACAGGTCATGAATCTGGAAAAAATCTCGTAGAAAGTACAGATTGACTTTCTAAATATGTACAAGATATTCAGAATGATGCCACAAGTACCGTGCTCACTGAAGATCAAAAGAAAGAAGCAATCATTGGACTTATGGCACAAAGTGTTTGAATCCCCAAATGATTTTTTGAAAAGTCCTTTCCAAATGCAGAATGATTGTATACATCTGCTCAGGATATATATCAGCAAATACAAATGTATGCATGAATGAATGATGAGAATAAATTGAAGAGCGCGATTACCTATTATTTACGCCAACTTAAAAAGAATGAATATGTTGTTGGCATTAATGGATGATGAGAAATACCAGCACCAGTGATTGAATCGTGAGATGCTATAGATAAGATAGATGAAGTTAAAATTCCTTCGAAAGAAGACGATCTTGCGGCTGCATTAAAAAAAGCACAAGACGAACTTACAGAGAATAAGAATAAGTTTGCTGATACGGAGAAAGCACTCAAAGAGAAGCAAGATTTCCTCAAGGAATATGAGGGTTCAATTGCTATCTTGTCATTGATTTCTCATCCTACCAAAGTGCCTCATTATTTGCGTCAAAGAGTGCGTGATAAATGGCTTGCTAGCAAGGAAAAAGATCCATACATATTGTTATATGGTATGGCTCGCGGGAGATTGAGAAGAAGATTCGTGTTTGAAAAAAATAGAGTTCGTAATGCTGTCAAAGTGTGCGAGCAGCAAATGAAAAAGTATGAAGAAATTGCTTCAAATACAAACTCTATTGCTGCAGAAAAAATAGAAGCCAATAGAAGGCTAGATGTATTGCGCCTTTTGAAGCCACACTTTAAAGAGCTTGAGAAAATAAATGTTAAGGATACATTGTTCAAGAATAAATAAATAGTTTTTACTCTTTGATATATGCCACATGTCTTTGATAAGTGCAGTTCAGAATCTTTTAATTGATATTACTATTCCAGCCGATGAGTTGGAAGACGTCGTGTATGATGCGCAAATGTATGCACTTGAAGAACTGATTGATCAAATAGTCCCTCATTTATCTGAACAAGATATCATTGCATTGGATGATATGATAGAAGAGGATAAAACAGTTGCAGATATTGATACATGGCTTTCTACCAAGATTCCAGAGTATGACACATATGTGCAAAAAATTCTTCCTGAAGTGAAAGCCTATCTTTTGGAAGATGTTCTTGGTGAAGATATGGACACCGTCGCAGAATAAGCTATCTATATACTATTATATACTAACGAAACGACTGCCCAAAGGGCAGTTTTTTGTTGGTTTCTCTTTATTATTAAATATATTAATATATAATATGTCAATATATATTGTGTTGTAATATAAAATGTCTACATCAAAGCGTTTGTTGAATGGCAAACAGCTGTCTATTGGCGGTGAAATATATGTTTCTGATTATACTTATAGATAAGGTTTTATATATTCAGAGAGTGAAATGCCTAGGCCATCAGTGCACGAAGTTGCGAAACACCGAGCCCTTACCATGCTTGACACAAACAATGCGAATAATCGTCGCTCAGATTCTATTATTGCGGTACTAGGAGCTGGTGATTGATCCTTGTATCTCAGGGAAAAATTTGCTGTTATGTTGCATCAGATTGCTACGGCTGCGATACATGGTCGTGATGATGAGTTGTGGGCGAATATGCAAAGATGTCTTTCGTTAAAAGAAAAGTTAGCATATATAGTTTGAGAGCTTCATGAAAACAATGGGTGAGCTCCTCGTAATGTTGTTAGCCAAGCAGATCTTGCATTGGAGTTAGATGCTATGATTGATCATTTTCAAGAAAAGGTTGTAGAAGTGCAGGACGTGAAAGAATCTTGGATTCTTCGCCATGCGGCATTTAATCGTTTTGCATGCAAGTGTGATACAAAAGAAAAAGCAAAGATATCTCAGCTAGCTGCTAAAATCAAAACACTTGCTCAATGAGCTCGTGCTGTAAGACTTGCTGAATCTATGGATTTTCAACAAGAGTCTGATGCTCAAAGAATTAGCAAGCTCGATGAAGCTATTCAAATGTTGACACAAGCTAATGTAACAGTGCCGGATGATATTATTCAAGATGCAACAGCATTGTCTACTAAAATTCAACCACTGAAAGATCTCGATGTGCGCTATCATCATATGGCACATATTAACTCTATGACTATGGAGGCAGTAAAGAGCATCATGCCAGATACAAATAGTCGTAATAGAGCAGATAAGAGTTGAATGCCGCTTGTTCGACAACAGAAAAAGATAAAAGCGGTTCTTAAAGATTTGGGCAAGAAAGAAGAAGATTTTATTATCAAACCAGGTTCACCTGATACTGTTCAGTGATACCTCACTACGCTTAAGGGACCGGGTGCAAATATGGATGCACTACAGGCTGCGTTGGTAAAAAATCGTATAGATATAAAATACTTTGAACCATGGTTTATCTCATATTTCTGTTTCTATAATAAAGAGTATGCGAGTAAAGAGTTGCAAGATGCAAAACATAAAGCATTCGGAAATGAATGATATAAGATGTTTGAGCTGGATGTGAATCACTGGAGATGAGCAGCTAGAGATAGAGTAATGTCTGTCGCTCCATATATTCAACCAGATGGAACATTGGTTTGAGATAATCTTCATTTGGTGAGTAATTATTTTGATAAATTTAAGACTATATTCTCAGTAGATCCTGAGGCAAATCCTGCATGATTTCATGATATGAGAGCGGTAATCGCTGCTATGATTAGAACGAGAGTTCCAGGTCTGCCTTTGGGAAATCAAAATTTCCGTCCTCTTATGTCTCGTATTTTGAGATTTACGACACTGGGAAGACGATGAAATCGATATAATAATGCGCATGATGATGCAGAAATTATTGCAACATTGATTATGGCGCAAGCACATTGATCACAACAAGATTTCTATACTGAAAGAGAAAAAGACCTTACGCCACATAGAAGATTCCGCAGATGGATGCATGGTATTTCTAGGACAGAGTTGGTTAGAAGAGATGTTGTAGAGGCTATCAAACCTGGTGTAAGAGGGTTTGGTCGTTTGATTGATTGAGCTGCACGTCTTACTTTGAAATGAGCATGATATGCTATAGCCGGTGTTACTAAGTGAGCAGCTTTCGGATTGTGAAAACTCAACAAGAAAATGGAAAAGAGTAGAAAATGGTATGTAAAAGTTCCTTATGCTGCTACATGGCTTGCTGAAAGAGCATTTACTCTCACAAATTGGTGAGCACTAGGAAGTATTAAATGATCATGATGGTTGTATGATAAATGAGTTGCGTGAATTGTAGATCTTTCATGAGATAAAGAAGTTAAGGCATTGTCTGATGGAGTTTTGAAGATTGGAAATAAGGCATCTCAGTATGTATCTGAACCGATTTCTCGATGAGCTGAACAACGAAGAAATCTTATCGATACAAATCAAAAAAGAGATTTGGTCTCTTCATTCATGCAGTTAGCAATGGAGGATAATAATATTGCCGAGATTATGAGATCTACTAATCTTGCTGATATGTTGAACTTTAGGGATTCGTGAGCATATCTATTTGATCATGATGGTAGAACACAACCTATCGATATTGAGAGTGAGGCAAAACCTGATAACACACCAGATGGTGCTAATAAAAACCTTGCTACAGTCTTGGATAAACAATCTGATTGAGTTGGTATATGACTTAAAAAAGATATTGATGCTGTTAGACAAATCATCGCAGCTGCTCGTACCGCATGAGATGCAACAAAAGAGATGCAAGCTATGGATAAGCAAAGAGAGATGTTGACCATGCATACGCATATACGCGATATTGTTGCAAGGTTACGTGCTGCAAAAGCTTGATTGTGAACAAATTTCACGCCCGCATCTGTTGCAGCAATGCGTGGATTAGTAAATGGGCTTAATGCTATTATGGGTAGAGTGCCTAGATTCAATCCTCCAAATCAGAATGGACAAATCACTATTCTTACCAACGGGACAGGAATTTTACATCAAATTGGTTCTGCAGAAATGGCCAGAGATAATGCTGCAGCTAGAGTGCAAGCATTACAGGCTACTATCACTACGCAGAATGGTATCGTACAGGCAAATCAAAGAAATAATAATAACAATGGGCCGGTTTTAGCAAACGCTCTTACTGCTCTTGCTACAGCACAACAAGAACTTCCTGCTCAAGAAAAAATCAGAGATACAAATGATGCTCTTTTGAGAACACGTAGACCATATATTGACTATATTACTATGGTTCAAGGACAAGTAAGATGAATATATACACTTTTAAATAATGTTAATACAGCAGTGACAAACCATGCTAATAATAATACCGCACAAACAGCACAAGCAGTTACTGATGCTTCGAAAGCACTCAATGAATACATCAAGACATTGGATTTATCATTGCCAGTATAATACTATTTACCTATTACTATCACTACCATGTGACTCAACGAAAATCTCTCTAAATTAGCAAATGGCTGGAACAACTTCTGGACAACTAATAGATTGAATAAAGAACAACGTAGTAAGCAAAATGCTATCACTGATGTTTTGCTAGCTCAGGATTTATTGTCTGATACTACATACCAGGAAATACTAAATAGTGATAATTTCCAGTGAATTGATCAGAATCGTCAGGACAAGATCAAAGATATCTTAAAGATGTTGAATCAACATTTTAAGGAGCATAATGTCCGTCTTAGGACAGTTTTGGATGATGTGTCTGAACAACAAGATCTTGTGAATGCACTTCTTTCATCAATGCAGAGTCTTGCTGAATGAATCAATAAGGAAATTATGGATTATGATACCCAAATTGCTGCAATCTTGGAACAGGCGAATAGAGCGTATCAAGCCAAAGACTTTAACAAAGCTCTTTTGTTGGCAAATACAGCTAGAAATCTCACTAAACCATTCACGAGTAGTGGTGTATATCTCTATGCACGTTGGCAAAATTTGAAAAATATTTTTTCAATGAGTGATATAAAAGCAATTGAATCATTAAAGGACAAAATGGGGGAGATGGAAGAAATCATAAAGTCGTACTCTGCTAAGTTTGACTTTTTATATAGTGAAGCAGAAGATATTTTTCATAAATCCGATGATAGATTAAAGAAGGTTCACAAAACTAATAGCAAAGCCCGTGATCAGGTGACAATTGATGGTAGTCCATCTCTCATAGTCCATACTGTTAACAATGGTGAAATTATGAGCAATCAACGTCAAGTAGTAACAGCGTGCACAGATGCATTGCCAAATGATGGTTGGGAATTAGAGACGGGAAGAGGATGAGCTACGGTTGGATTCATCAATAGAGCTGATAATATATCGCTTTCCTACTCTCCCAATAAATATGTTAAAATAGGGGCAAAGATGTACTCTATCATGCAAACAAAGGGTATTCCAAGGCAATATGTTGTATTCGAAAATGAAAATGGGACTATAACTCCTGCTCATGATAGATATTTCTTATCATATAATATCTTGATTGCCGCAGATAAGAAGCCTTCTTGAATAGAGGTAAAATATGATAATGGTAATACTCCTTATGAAACAGTTGATTTATCTTAAGTACATAGTTCGCGATGAATACAATTGCTCCTGAACAAAATAGAATAGCAAGAGCGCCTGAAGTACAGGTGAGACCTTCTGGTGTGAGCGCTGTTGATGCTGCGGTAAAGAATGAATTAACGGAGAGTCTCAATGCTGCAAACGGAGGATCAGAGGTGTCTGACGATATTCTAGCAGCTATGAAAAAGGATCCTCTTTTTGCCAACTGGCGTAATGAAGAAGCAATGGATCCAAGAAAGCTAAAACAAAAAAAAGAATCTGGTGATGATGAATCTTGGTTTTCTAAAGCTAAGTGGCGTCCAACAGAGAGTGCTGATTCAAAATCGACAGCTGAAAAAATAGATGAGTTGAAGGGCAAGCTAGATGAGGATGAAAGTGATGAGAACAATGATAAGAAAGGGGAAAAGACAAACACCGAGAATTCTAAGAAAAAGGATGAATCAAAAGATGAAAAGGCTGATAAATCTAAAAAATGAAAGATAGTTTGGAATCCTTTGAATCGGGCTTGGTATGCTGGTAAAGAAGCAGTGTCTGGTGCGGTAATGGTCCCAACTCGTATCATAGCGAAAGCGGCTCATATTATTTCTAGACCACAACAATTGTTTACAGGAGATATGTGGAGTGACCTTAGTACCAATGTCGGCAATGGTGTTGGTAATTTTTTCAGAACGATATCATGAGTAGTATATAGACCACATCGTACGAAACTTCCTTATAAAAATGTGTTTCAAGATTATGGGCAATGATGGGCGCCTAGTCAGACAAAAAATCGTGCATTGAATTTTTGGCGATGATTCGGAAAGGCATTATTTCCAATGCCATTTGTGCCAGCGCCTAAGTTTCTAGCGCATATGACACAATGAGTGAGTCATGTGTTTGCTGATACTTTCGAAGGCAAATTTGATTATACATTGACTAAGCAAGCGTTTAGAAAGGCCTTCTCACGAGATTATTCTCTCAAGTCAAAATAGTTTTTCACGACAGATTCTTGAATCACGCCTTCGGCGTGGTTTTTCTTGTTTTCATAAAAAGCTTTGATATACTTATGGCGAATTGCTTTAACGTAAATTACGAATACTTCTATGTCAGAGTTTTCAGAACTGGTGCAGAATTACTACCAAAACCCAGTTAATAATTATCATATGGATGACGCTACCGTTTCATATCATGAATGAAATGCAATTTGTGGTGATGATATTACTGCGTATCTAAAATTAACGAACCCCGAAGGGACAGGCGATAGCCTGTCAGATGTCTTAGTTACAGAGCGGTCTTTCGATGGTAATGTGAGCATGATTACCCAAGCTGCTGCGAGTTTTTTTTCAGAGCTTGTGGTGTGAAAAAAAGTTTCAGATGTACTTCAATGGAATGAACAAAATATGATAGATAATTGATTTGAAGTCTCTACGAGAAGAAAGAGATCAAGAGTCATAGCGCTTTTGGCAACCCATAACGCCATTCATCAGTGGCTTTGAGACGGAAAGGTAGAAACATTTGAAGACGTATTGTTGGGATAATGCAAGCGCTGTAGGAACTCCTACAACAGTTTAAAGCAGCTTTTTTCCGAAGTTTTTGTTGGTAAATCAGGCTTGAAAACACGCGTCATCTTGATATATATAGGGTATATTTACCTGTATAAACATGTTTTGGGTATGGAACAAAGCGAATGAACCAAGAAAGAGTCACCTCAGTATGATCCTAAGCGTATCGAGCAAGAAATTCTTGATTACTGGCAGACTAATAACATATTTGAGAAATCTATTTCGACAAAGTCAGAGAGTAATCCTTATAGATTTTATGACGGGCCTCCTTTTATTACATGACTTCCTCATTATGGAAGCCTTTTGAGTAGTATCGTAAAAGATATTATTACAAGATATCAAACCCAAAAGGGGAAGCGTATAGATAGAGTATGGTGATGGGACTGTCACGGTATTTATGTTGAGCAAAAGGTACAAGAGAAGTTATGATATACATCAAATAAAGATATCGAACAAAAGGGTATCGAATGATTTATTAATGGATGTTACGATTTCACGAAAGATGTTTCTGATCAATGGGAGCGATATGTAGATCATCTCGGACGTTGGGTTGATTTCAAGAATGCTTATAAGACCATGGACAATGACTATATGGAGTCTGTAATGTGGGTATTTAAATCGCTTTGGGATAAAGGACTTATCTATAAAGGGAAAAGAGTTTCTCTCTATTCAACGAAATTAAATACACCTATATCAAATTATGAGGTTGCGCTTGATAATAGTTATGCAGACGTGAGTGATCCTGCAATCACAGTGAAGTTTCCTGTGAATGGTTCTAGCGCAATGCAAGAAGAGAAAGACAGATTTGAAAAGACACAGGACGGCTTTGTAAAAAGTGTGTTCGCTGTCATTAAGGATGAGAAATGAAGATATCTAAGTATTTATAATTCGAAACGCGATATGCGACAGTTTCCTGGTGGAAAGGTCGATATTGGTGAAACACCGGAGCAGGCGCTACAAAGAGAATTAAAAGAAGAACTATGAGTCGAGTCTGTTGTGTGAGCATTCCTCGGCACAAGAAAGGCTATCATGTATGGAAAGACTTGGTTAGGTCATTTCTATGAAGTCACGATCGAGTGAACTCCTGTTGCCCAAGAAACAAAAATTCATACCGCTCTATGATATGCAGAGATCACGCCTTCTGAAAATAATTCGTTGGGATATAGCTATTCAATTGACGGTATCTTGATAGATGATGCTTTGGAAATAATGAGATTTCCAGCTCTTTATGCGTTGCAGTCTGTGATTAAAAAACTTCCATGAGATAGTGCTCCTATTCCATATAGTTTTATTGCGTGGACGACTACACCGTGGACTATCCCTGCAAACATGGCTTTGGTAGTGCATCCTGATTTGCGATACCTCCAATTGTTTGATATTCAATCACAAGAATATATTGTTTTGGCTGAGTCTCTTGTTGAAAAATATTATAAAAATGTTGAAGAATATGTGATCGTTCATAGAGTAAGAGGTCGTGAGTTGTTGGGTGTTACCTATCAACCACCGTTTGACTTTTATACAACGAAGGGTAGTCAAAATCACAAAGTATATGCAGCAGAGTATGTTACAGATACAGATGGAACGGGTATCGTTCATACAGCGCCAGAGTTTGGTGAAGAGGATTTTCAAACAGGGCTTAAGAACAACCTATTTCAAACAACAGCATTAGATCTTGAATGAAAATATACCGAAGAAGTTCCTATGTATCAGGGAGTATACTATCGTGATGCGAATGATGTCATCATGAAAGATCTCAAAGAAAAGTGAGTTCTTGTTAAGAAAGAATCAGTTACTCACTCGGTCGCAATGTGTCCGAGAACAGGAGTGCCTCTCATCTACAAAGCACAAGATGCGTGGTTCATCAATATACAAGCAGTGAAAGAAAAACTTTTCGAAAATAACGAGAAAATCCAATGGGTACCTGAACACTTGAAACACGGTAGATTTCTGAAATCTATGGAGTGAGCGCCAGATCGATGTATCTCAAGAACTCGTTTCCGAGCAACACCAATGCCCGTATGGAAAGCCGAAGATAACGACATGTTAGTTGTTTGATCTCTATCAGAAATCTATGACTTAGATCAAACAGGAAGCAAACAATTGGAAAAAAAAGAAATTAATGGAAAGGTGGTTTACCGAGATACAAAACGTGATAATGAATTTGATTTGCATCGTCCGTATGTGGATGATATTTGGTGAATGAAAGACGGGAAGAAATATACACGTATCCCTGAGGTGCTTGATCCATGGCTCGAGAGCTGAAGTATGCCGTATGCACAAGTTCATTATCCATTTGAAAATAAAGAAAAATTTGAAGCATCATTCCCTGCAGATTATGTGGCAGAGTATGTTGGGCAGGTGAGAGCGTGGTTCTTTTTCATGCATGCGATAGCAGGTATGCTTTCTATGCCAGCGAAATTAGAATGAAATGTATTGGTAGAAGATAAGCCAGTTTTGCCTTTGCCAAAGGCAAAATATGATTCGCCTGCATTCACGAATGTGGTATGTACATGAGTACTCATGGGAAATGATGGGCGCAAAATGTCTAAGTCATTTGGGAACTATCCAGATCCGAAAGAGACAATGGAAAATCTGTGATGAGATGCATTGAGATTATATCTAGCTTCAAGTCCGATTGTTGTTTGATGAGATATGAATTTCACAGAGGAGTGATTGAGAGAGGTGTATAAAAAAATGATTTTGCCACTCTGGAATAGTTATTATTTCTATACGACATATGCAACGATAGATGGCTTTGTACCTTCTGAATATAGATCTATCCATGCACTTCGCCACGATCACCTTACAGAATTCGAAAATCCATTGGATCGTTGGATGATTATCAAGACATCACAACTCGTGAATAGTATTGATAAGAGCCTCTGAGAATACAATATGCAAGAATGAGGACAATCATTAATCCGCTTCATGGATGATTTGACAAACTGGTATATACGTAGATCAAGACGTCGTTTCTGGGAAACAGGATTTGGTGATGCTATGGGTAAGGATAAACATGATGCATATACTATATTGTACAATGTATTGGCTACATTCTGTTTGATTTCTGCACCTTATACACCATTCTTAGCAGAACATATCTTTAGGAAATTGACGAGTAAAGAGTCTGTTCACCTAGAGGAAATCATCTCTGACCGCCGTGATGATGACATGTCGCAGTCTGACCTCGCAATGCTTCGTGATATGTATCTTACGCAAGATATTGTTACCTTAGGTCTCTCATTGAGATGACAGAAAAAGATTAGAGTAAAACAACCTCTCGCAGCCGTTATTGTTTCACAGGACATTCCTCAAATGTATAAAGATATGGTTTTGGAGGAGTTGAATGTAAAAGAATTTATTGTCGACTTAAGTATGCAAGAAAAAGTAAGAAAAATATATAAGCCTAATGCAAAAATGCTGGGTAAAAAGTTTGGTAAAGATATGCAGGCAATTATTACTCATGCTAAACTAGGGACGTGGGTAAAGCCTAATGATGATTGAAGTATTATTGTAACTGTTACGGAATTAGAGAAGCCTGATAGGGAGTATAGGTTAGAAAAAGAAGAGTTCGAAGTAGAGTATGATAAATGAAATATCATGTATGATGTAGCTATTCAGGGGGCTACAATTGTTGCATTGGATTTAAATCTTACAGATGAACTTCGTCTTGAATGAGATGCGAGAGACTTGATCAGATATATCCAAGAAGCACGTAAGGAAGCTGATTATAATATGGACGATAGAATCATTCTTTCCGTATCATTACCGCATGATATTGAGAAGGCCGCAGATATGCCATACAAGAGTGATATACAAACACTCTTGAATCAATTCTGAGAACTGGTTACTGGAGAAACATTAGCAACACTTGTTGAAGTGATTGACGCGCCAGATGTCCAACAAACAGTCCTCTTAGAGATGGTTGGTAATATATCATTTAGAATTAAGAAACAATAATATTTTCTCTATAAAAAAACACGTGTAGCTAATCCCTACGCGTGTTTTTTATTATATTTATTTAACTGCTATTTGGAGTAATAACATGACGACAACGGAAACTGTTGTTATAATTCCCAATCGTGTTCTATCTGTTCACTCGTAACTTTCTGGGAGGAGTCAGCCATAACACATCCATAGCATACATCCCGCTGCAAATCCAAGTCCTCGCGGAACGAGTGGTCTGAATATGTGTACGAAATAGAATGCTGGTACGGCAAGAAGTGGTTGAGGAAGGGACGTAAATATACTCCATAACGCTGCCTTCCACCATGGTGTTCATTTGGGCACGAGGGTAACGCTAATTGCTAATCACTCAGGTATATTTTGTAATGCCATGACTATAAAAACGAATACTCCTAGAGCGACTGATGCTCATTGAGCTACACCCATAGCCACTCACTCAGCGCCAGAATGGATCGTCATTATGACAATCATGAGAAAAGCACTTTTGAGGGATAGTTTTTCTGTCTGTACTCCATTTTTTTTAGAAAGACGATCTGTGATGTAGCCAGTTAGGATAATGAAAAATAAGCCCACCAGCATCCCGCCTATTACCATCGGAGCAGAGGCACCTTCGGTGCCATTTATACTAATCCCATGATAGATAAGGTCAAAACTGGCAGCAATCATGAGTCATGCAGCAATAGCATTCGCATATCAAATCCATTTTCTGCTCAAGGTTTTCTTCCAGATAAAGGGGATTGCACCTAATCAACAAGCAAGGTCTGTACCTAGTGCAGCCCGAAATACGGTTCGTAATGGTGACATTTTTAGAAGAAAAGAAATACTTCTGACATACTAAAAAACTCCCGAAGAAACGCAAGCGGGAGTTCTTTTCATTAGTTTGTTGCCATAGGGACTTGGCAAATAAAAGTTTTTGAGAAAGAATGAGATATTAATCTTATCAAACTAAGCAAGAATAAATATCTATCTTTAGATAATATAATTTTCAGACTCTGCATTAGTTTATCATTTTCAATAGATTTTATTAATAAGCCATTTTTAATGCCTGCTGATAATTTTGTATAATCACAATAATGACTTTTCTCTAAATGAGTCTCTATCATTCGAAAAACATCTTCTTTCAATGATAGTGCATCGAGTTGACTCATTATACCTAGTAATATTGGATTATCGCTGTTTGCATGATATACCACAATTCCAGAAGGATATTCAAATTCCGTATGAATCAATGTTTCCTCTGTGATAAGAAATCTTGTTTTGCCTTTCTCCCAATAGAGCTGATATATGCAGGATAATTCATAAAGTGGTTGTAGTGTGTAGTTTTTTTCCCAGGCTATCACTTTCCACATCTTTGGTTGTAAGACTTCGGTTATTGCTATAGCTATACCTAGAGCAATTTCTTCAATCTCATCGATAGTGATTCCGTTTTTTTCTAATAAAATCAATGTCGCTTTTTGCTCATCTTCACTTAGTCTATCGGCGACTACTCGTCGATATTCTTTTGTCCAGCTAATATTTTTTATTGCTAGATCGAGAAGATAGAGGATGCTTTTTTTACGATCATTTTGGAATACTGGTTTTTCTGGGAATATATTCTCAAGAAAAATTTCATCATAGTAAGCCCAGTCATTATAATTCTCTTTTTCTAGGGAAAGATAATAAATAGGATTAATGATTGTATTTACTCTGCATGATCGTCTCATAATGAGGCTTGCTCTAGATTTGTATAGATGGAGAGTCAAGTCTTTGTCGTCTGTTAAAGATGTTATTTTTTTCATACTATTAGTTTTGGTGTGGCAACATCATACTTTTATATCGGATAATGTCAATATTTTATTCTCAGTAATCGTTGTGCAAATGTGTATTTTTTGGCATATTAAAGGGAAAACTCATATACTTAGGTATAATCTTTACATAGTGAGATAGCCACGATATGCCATTCTCCATTCGAACATTCCTTGCGTGATTAGCTATAGTACTTTTTGGTATGGATCTTCTTGAAGATACTATTAAGCATATCTCAGGGGAAACGTTAAAAAAACGACTCAAGAAAGTTGCCAATACTCCGTTTAAATCAATTATTAGTTGATTCACTATTACGAGTATTTTACAATCAAGTAGTGTAGTGTCTCTTATTATTTTAGCGTTTGTGGGAGCTGGTTTACTAACCCTTCCAAATGCTATCGGAGCTATTATCGGTGCTAACGTTGGTTCAACGATATTGTGAGTAATAGTCCTTATTATTTGATTTTCATTTAATATTGGTAATTTTGCATTAGGCATAATCGCTGTTTGATGATTGATGTATAAATTTATTCATCACGCATTGTGGAGAAGTATTGGGAAAATAATATTGTCGTTTGGATTTCTTTTTTATGGACTGGGAATTTTGAAGAGTGCTATTTGAGTACTAACAGATTCTATAGATCTATCACACTATGGATCAATCGGCATTCTAGGTTGGTTTATGATTGGTATTGTTATTACAGCTATTCTTCATTCAAGTGGTGCTATGACTATTATTACATTAGCAGCATTACAATGACATATTATTGATTTCCCACAGGGTATGCTACTGATTGCATGAGCGAATATTGGGACTTGTATCACTGTTATTTGGTGAGCGATGGGATGATCAGCTGGAAAGAAACAAGTAGCTGCCTCTCATGTTATTTTTAATGTTGTATCGTGAATATTGGTTTTATTATTTTTGCAACCATTAAATCGAATATTTATTCACACTTTTTCTTTTCCTCAGCAGGCGGTCGCAGCATTAGCATTTTTCCAATTATTTTATAATATTGTCGGGGCCATTATTTTTTATCCATTCGTTGGAAAATTAAGTTATATTCTCCAAAAATATATTCGCGCTGATAGACCTCATTATATATTATGAGTGTCTACTTTGGAGTTGACCGAAATAGACATATGAATTCCTGTGCTCCAAAAAGATATTAATATGTTATTAAAGAAAATATTTAAATTTAATGTCCACCATTTAAGGATTGACCAGAGAGTCCTCCTGAAGAAAGATGCTTCATTTGATACAAAGGTTCAACTAGAGTATGTTTTATCTCATGATGCGTTTTCAGAAGACTATAGTGTCCTTAAAGAAATAGAAGAATCATTGCTATCCTTTATACTAAAAGCTCTTCGTCAGTCCGATCTGACACCTGAAGTGTTTACATCATTACAGCACATGTATGATGGGGTCGAATATATGATGTATGCTGCTAAGGCATGGAAAGATGAACAGAACACGCTGTTCTCATTGTTTCAATCAGACAATGAGTTTGTAAAATGCCATCTGCAGGATATGAAAAAGAATATGGTAGCTCTTTATGTTAAAATCGCAGAAATTATAGACAATACGAATATTAAAGAAAATTACGATAAAATCATGGAAATTATTTCTACTATGAAAGAGGAAAATAAAATATTCCTTAAAAACATGGGTGTCTACTTGGAAAAGAATTCTTTGGATCAATGATTGTTGACAGCATTATTCCATGTTTCTCAGGCATCTGAAAGATCGCATGATGCAATTTGAAATGCAATTAAAAAATTATTCTTAACAGACGAGCAGATTAAATATTCGTAATATTTAATTTCCAATAAAATCTTTAATAAATCAGGAAATAACCTCCTGATTTTCTTTTATTTTTTTGAGTTCTGCTTGGGAGAAATTATATAAGACATATTCAACCACTTCCTCCTTGGTTGCAGGTCTATCTACTCATATTCTTATTTTTGTGAATGTATTTATATTTCCTAGGTGCAGGAGTATGCTTTTTATTCCATTATGTCCAGCGTGAGATCATCCAATTTTTTTTTGAATAACACCGGTGGCGAGATCTATATCGTCATGGAGCACAAGGATATCTTCGGGATGTAATTTATAGAAATCTATTATTTTTTTAACAGCTTCTCCTGATTTATTCATAAAAGTCTGAGGTTTGCAAAAAATAGCACCATCTTGTTTTATTATTTCTGCCGAGAATTCCTTGGCCTTCTTTCGTGGTCAGATATTGTTTTGATAGCAAAAATCGTCAAGCATAATAAATCAAATATTGTGCCTCGTCTTTACGTATTCTAGTCCAGGATTACCTAGTCAGACAATTAATTTCATATCACTATATACATGATTAAATAATTTTTTCTTCTTTATATATTTTATTATCTTCGTTAAATACGAATCTATACTCAAAATAATTGTCTTTTATTACCTCGGGTACCCATATCTTGTCATCTTCCCACATGATATCATAGGGGAGCTCTTTGGTGTCCCATCGTTGAGGTCTCATTTCTTCGGTTTCTTCAAAAGATCATGTATAATCTCTCGATGAAAATATGTGTGTATCTTGGTCCCATTCTGGCTTTCCATCTCGCAAAAAGTGTATAAGTCATGCTTTTTTGAGCTTTGATGCGGGAATATCCACAGCGGTCTCTTCGACTAATTCCCTACTGGCGGTTTCTTCTATTGTTTCACCCTCTTGTTGCTTTCCTCCTGCACCATTTCGTTTCCCCTCACCAAATCCACGCTTCTTCATACATAATAGGACTTTTCATTCTGGATTGAATACAAAGCAGATAGTAGAGTTCCTCATGAATGTCTGTATATTATATAAAACTTACTCTGATACCATAATTTTAACTGTCTTTGGGTCAATACCTTTTTGTAGTTCTGGTATTATAAAGTTGGGGAGGAGTATATTTTCATTCTTGGCAATTGGTATCCAGTCAATTTCATATATTTCAAATGCGTGACTTGTACCTGATATATCTATGTTTCTAAAATCTTTAGGGTTTTCTATAAGAAAGAAGAACTCTAGTAAATCTTTTTGATATTTGTATAGGAGTCATTGATTAATGAAAACAAGACTTCCTATGATGGGTTTTATTCCTAATTCTTCAATAAACTCCCTTTCTAGACCTTGTTGTATTGTCTCAAAATCTTCTATTCAGCCTCAAGGCAAACAGGTGAAGTCATGTTCCTTTTTAAGCCTTGTGGTAAGTAATTCACCGTTATCTATAATAATTCACCTGCCAGTTATCCTCTTAGCCATGAGGTATATGTGTATATATAAATACCTTATTTCTTCAATATTCTCTTAGTAAACTCAGAGAGCGTCATGAGTCATTTCTTATCCTTTACTCTGTCAGTGAACATTACTCACTCTAAGTGATCATATTCGTGTTGGAAAATTCTTGCGGTAAATCAGGTGAGATCTCTTTTTTGTTTGTTGTTATCTTTGTCTGTGTATTCGATGCTCATGCTTGTATATCTTGTTACGATACCTCTAATTCCTGGTATGCTCAGACATCACTCTCGTCCTTCTTCTAATTCTTCATTGTGGGAAACGATCACGGGATTAATAAGTGCTTCAGGTCATCGTACTTCTAAGTCAGGGTAGTTAGGCGTAGGCCTAGAATATATTATTAGTACGCGTTGATTAATTCATATTTGCGGTGCTGCAATTCATACGCCAGGGACTGGTGACGAGTTGAGTGTGTCCATAAGGTCTGTAATAATTTGTTGCGTTTCTGGTGAAAGTACATTATCTATTTCTGTAGATTTTTCTCGAAGAATTGGATTGCCAAGTTCTATGATTTCCTGTACTGCCATTGGTATATGGAGTAATTAAAGAATCAGCTTATGTGTTATTATTCCATGATGAAAAACTCTAAACTGTCTCATTCTACAACCTTCTTGCTGAGTCTTACCTTCATACCACATTCATATCCTACATTTACTTCATCAACATTCTCTTGGTCTCTCTTGAGTGAAGTAACCTTTCCTTGTCCGATAATTTCATCTTCTCCACTTTCTCATTTTCTCCAGATCTTGAATTGAGCTCCATTTTTTACTTTCCCTTCAGTGACTTTCCCTCCAATAATCATTTCCTTTTCTTTCTTGAAGAATATACCGAGAATTGTAAGTCTTCCTAGGTAAACTTCCTTCTCTTCTATCTTGATCATACCCTTGAGGATACCATCAATATATTCAATCATTTCATAAATAATGTCGTATGTTTTCAAAACTATTTTCAGTTGTAATGCTTTTTTATTGATACTTGCAGGGATTGGAACGTTGAATCAAAGGATGATAGCTCCTGATGCATGCGCAAGAGAGATGTCGCTTTCACCGAAAGTTCCTACATCACTATGGATGATCTTGATCGCGATGTTTTCTGGAGTAGGCATGATCTCAAGCGCATGTTTTGCAGCTTCCAAACTACCATAACTGTCTGCTTTCACAACGAGATTAAGTGTCGCTTGATCTCCTGAGGCGATCTGAGATATTGTATTTTGTAATGAAGAAGCATCTTTCTGTGCTTTTTCTTTTTCACCAACGAGCGATATTTTGTCTTGTGCTTGGCGTTCTGTATCTACTACTTCAGCTACACGTCCTGCTTCTGGTACATCTTGAATACCTAAGATCATTACTGGGTCTCCACCTTGTGCGATAGAAATTTCTTTTCCAGTCCAATCAAGCATTTTTCTTACTTTACCGTATGTTGAATGAATCATTACGACATCACCAACTTTTAGCGTACCAGTCATTAAGAGGATGGTTGTAAGTACTCCTTGTTTTGGATCTTTCGTTGCTTCCAATACGACACCCACGGCATTTCTTTGAGGATTGTATTGAAGTTCCAACATTTCTGTTTGAAGCACAATGTTTTCCAAAAGGTCTTCAACACCCTGTCCAGTAAGACCAGAAACAGGTACTACCGGCACATTTCCACCCCAATCTTCTGGGACGAGTCCATGTTCGGCCATTTGTCCTTTGATGTTTTCAATATTATTTATTCATTTATCAATCTTTGTAACTGCTACGATGATAGGTACATTAGCGTCTTTCGCGTGATTGATTGCTTCGACTGTTTGTTGTTTGATACCATCATCAACCGCGATTACAATAACCACAAGGTTTGTAATCTTAGCTCCACGAGCACGAAGTGAAGTGAATAACTCGTGTCCTGGAGTATCGATGAATGTGATCTTTTCTCCATTATGAATGATTTGTGATGCACCGATAGACTGTGTGATACCACCGGCTTCTCAGCTTACTACGTTTGTTTTTCTCAAGTAATCAAGCAATTTTGTCTTTCCATGATCAACGTGTCCCATGATTGTCACCACTGGAGCTCTCTTGATCTTGTGCTCAGAATCCTTGTCCATATCTAAGATTGCATTCAAGTTACCACTCATCATATCATCAACAGATATCGTACCGTCTTGTCTTTTCACCTTAACGTTAAATTCTTCTCCAATAAGAGCAGCAGTATCGAAATCTATATTTGAATTAATATTAATCAAAATTTTGTTTGCCATGAACTTCTTCATCAACTCAGGAAATGGTACTCACATTTTCTCAGAGAACTCTTTGACGCTGATAGTATCTCATATGATGATTTCTTGTTTTTTAATCAATGTTCCAGAAGTTGCAGCCTCTCTTTTAACTATAGGAGTTGTTGGCTTTGTCTCTGTTGTATTAGAAGACTTGGTTGTGGGTCTTGCTGCAGGCGCTTTATATGCTCATTTTGAGAATGTAGGAGCATTTGGAGAAAATTGATGGAATGTCTTCCCGCGTGTTTCAGAGTCTGACTTTGGTCTCGCAACGAATGGGCGAGGAGCTTCTGTTGTAGTCCTCTTATCTTTAGGTGTATGTTTACGAATAGGAGCTGATTCAATGACTCTTGCGTTTCCGTAAGATGGTATTGTAGCTTGTTCTACTTCTTTTTCTGCTTCGGGTTCCTTAGCAAATGCATCACTTTCGAGTGTTGCTTGTTCTGCCGCATCTTCTTCCTCTTTGTGCTTGAAACCAAGTCCTGATAAGAAGTCGTCACCAAATGAAACCTCTTCTGTTTTGAAAACCTTAGCTTCATCGCTCTTTTTAGCTTTCCCTATATGAGCAAGCGAAAATGTAGGCTCTATCAAAGCTCGTTCTTCGTCTTTGATTTGTGTAGCCCTCGCTGTAAGCGTTTTCCCAATGACTGCTTTGTAGGAGCGTGCTAGTGTTTCTCTCTCGATGCTATACTGTTCGAGAATGTCTTTAATCTTTGGCATAGATGTTCTTTGTACTAAAAAATCTTCAACGGACAAAGTTATATGATTCTATAATGTAAATACAAACGGAAATAGCCGAAATAAACCAAAGATTAAGAGCCAAACATTTCCTAGAAATATTTAATGGGTGATTATTGAACATAAATATATCTTGTATCGTCTGCATTTTTATCCGCTGTACATGTGCCTGCGATATTTGTCGTGCCTGAGTCGTATGTAACCTTGGTGCATATATTTTCATTGTAAACATCTACATAGTCTCAACCGTTTGCGAGGCATCATCATCGCGTTCCATTGGTATATCATGTGACTATCGTAGTGGGTGCGTCGTTATAATAACTCGTGTTGGTTACCCAGTTAGATGAAGAGCCGTCTGATTCTGTTCTCGCAGCGAGAAGAAATCAGTCAAAAGTGTCTCTTCCTCCTACATAAGAAGCAGTATGTATATTAATTGTATGTAATAGGTAACCCACAAAATGATCAGTGTTCCATGGGTATCGAAATGTTTGCTGTGGTTCGAGTGGTACAGATGTCATATAGTGATTTAGGGTATTAGTGGCAGCTACAAACCATTGTGGGTCATCGACTTGATTAGCAAGATCTCGAGTTGTTCATAATGGAACAGACATCCCTCATCACATTTGTATTCCTTTATAATTTCAGTTATCTTCTTTATATATTTCCAATGCTGTCGCAATCTGGTGTAAGTCGGCTTTGCGTTTTGTATCTCTAGCTCTTGCTTGAACTGACTGAAGTCTCGGAATTAAAGCAGCAGCAAGGATACCTATTATCACGACGACAATAAGCATTTCGATGAGAGTAAACGATTTTTGTTTGTGTGCCATGATAAATTACGAGTTACGAATGTATGATATCTATATAAATAAATTACGTATTAAAACAAGCTTATTGAGTGCGTAGCTTGTGGCGTCTCTCTTTATAAACAATGCTTATGATTAATTTATAATTTGCATCTCTTGCGGGAATTGCTATAGTAGTTGGCATGATTCGTTTTGACCTCCTGAAATACTTAGATAAACACCACGCTTTGCTCAACAATCTCTTGTGAGATGAAGTTTTTTTTGTTGGATGAAGCGTTCGTGATGTTTTGCTTGGCATAACTCACAATCCTACGGACATCGATCTTACAGGTAACTTTCATCCAGATGCGGTATATGCTCATTTGGAACAACATAGAGAAGAGCTGGCATGATTATTCCGTACTGAGAAGTATGGCACTATAACACTTCTTCAAAAGGATGCGGATGATACTTATTCATATGAAATTACTCCGTTTCGTGAAGAATGATGATATGAGGATAAAAGACATCCTGACGAAGTAGAATGGACGAGTTCGTTGATTTTAGATTCCGCTCGTAGGGATTTCACTATAAATACTTTGTATTATACAAGCTTTGATATTAAGGACTATCCCGCATCGCCGATAGGCGATACTCCTCGTGAGGATCAGACCAAGATGATGGCCAAACTTACCAAGCAAGGGTGGGCATATGTACCTAAATTACAGTTATGGATACTACAAGATAAAAACCTTATAACACAATTTTTTCCAGAAGGGAAGCTAGATCGTAAGTCAGTAGATGCTTTCATTCAGACATACTTTATCCCATGTGTCCCAACCAAAGGGATGCGTTTCTTGCTTGATCCGGTAGCGGGAATGGAAGACCTTGTTAGCTGCCGTTTAACGACGGTAGGAAATCCTGATGACAGGTTTTCAGAAGATGCTCTTCGTATCTTGCGTGCATTACGTTTTGTAAATATTCTTAATCAGAAAGTTGAAAAGGGGAGATTTGATTTTTTCAAAGAGACACGACAAAGTATTCAAAAAAATCACGCGCTTGTAGAGCATATTGCGAAAGAGCGTATTCATGACGAACTTGTGAAAGTGTTTTCTTGATCGAACCCGTTCTGATATATTGCATTGCTTGACCAAAGCGGTTTGTTGCCATATATTTTCCCAGCATTACATCGTTGTAAGCACAATGATCAACCTGTAAGATATCATCCATTTGATACCTACGCACATACGTTGCTAACGTTGTTACATGTGCAGAGATTAAATAGCGACTACTTGGTTAAATTATGAATGTTATATCATGATGTGGGGAAACCAGATCAATACGCGGCATATGCAAAGTGTACGACGAAAGAAGAAATAGCTGCGCTTCATGCTTCTCCATCTAATCATATTGTTTGCTGACCTGTTTACGCAGAGCGTGACTTTGAAGCGCTGTGATTTTCTCGCAAGGAAATCGAAACCATCTCTTGGTATGTCGCGATGCATATGAGACCAGGACAGATATTAGAAGCAGCAGAACATAACCAGCTTAAGAAAGTTCGTATTCTCTATAGTCAGTATGGGTATGAGCTCGCAAAAAATCTTTTTGATATTTGTGCAGCTGATAGACTATGACAATATAACCCAATTCAGTCAGGCGAAGTAGATGCGGTGAATATTCTCTATACCCGTTTGGATCTTTTGCGCGATACAGAGTGACAATTTACCAAGAGTTCAATGGCGGTAGATGGAAATGATGTCATGAGAGAGTATGAACTCCCAGCGGGGCCTATTATCGGAGAATTTCTAGAAAAAGCATATCAACGAGTAATACAAGAAGTCAGTGTGAGAAATAAAAAGGATGCCATTTTACATTATCTTAAGAGTCTGGTTGTTAATGCACAAAAAGAAAAAAAGAAAACAGAAGACAAATAGTGCATTTTATCTGCTAGCGAAAACATTTCTGTTGCAGGTAAAATATTGGTGATGACTCGTTTTTGGGTCTTTGCCCTTTTGGTGAAGTGCGTTGGTCGTATATAGTATTGTATTGTTTATAGCAAAATGATTTCTATTGTCACATATGAGTATTGTATATACTAATACTATTTGGGAAACTATAAAACGATATCTTGCGTGGATAGGAAACGATTTGCTATTTGTTTTTTTGGTACGAATTGTCGCGTGATCAGGTATGTATAGTAGATATAAATGAGTAAAAATTATATGTGTCTTAATCTCGATATTGCTGCTTGGTGTCTATAGTGCCGATTTTTTTGCTATGCGGTTTCTTCGCAGTAGATTCACAGTTGAGGGGATTAGTTTTTTCTCATTGGAAAATATTTGACCATATTTTACAGATGTTTTCTTAGCAATCCTGGCGCGAATAGGAGGTTTGATAGCATGTGTCATTGCTTCTCGTGTTTTAGCGAAGAAGTATCTGAACCAACATGTATTTCGCACGTTGCGCTATGTTCTTATAGGAGTTATGGTTATGTTCTGATTGAGTTTCGTTATCCATGTTACATCGCCATATCAGCATAGTGTTTTGGAGATGATGATATCGTTTGATGATTGGTGATCTCAAAAAAATGACAAATCTTATGAATCGTATTATCACACGTTTGCGTGAAAAAATCAAAAAACAGATGTGATACTTGTCTTTGCCGAATCCTTTTCTACAGTTGATTCTCAATATGCGTGAGGCACGAATAATCTGCTTTCCTGATTTGATGCTATAGCTCGTGATGGAACATTGTATACAAATTTTGCGGCGAATGGTTGTACTTCAGATACGGCTCATATAGCTGTTCTTCAGGGGGTTCAGCCGTGGGAAACTCCTCAAGTACAACAAGATTATATGCGCTATAAAAGTTATACACTTTCGTTGCCTGCGTTCTTTCAACAACAATGATATCATACGACGTTTCTCTCTACCGCACCATTAGATTTTCTAGGACAGAAAGATTTTTTGACGGCTATGCAGTTTGATACCATCATATGAAGTGAAGCATTTAGGAGCCGACCGAAGTATGTTTTCCGTGCAGCGCCAGATGCGGCATTGTATAAGCAAGCAGAGAAGACTCTTTTGCAACAGTCAGATGCACCGCGTTTTGTCGTAATGCAAACTATTTCATCACACAAACCATATAGTTCCCCGGCGTGAGATACAGAAGCAGATGCTTTTCATTATTCGGACGATCAACTCTTCCAATTCTATCATTCGTTGCAAGCCATGCATTATTTTGACCATGGTATTCTTGTTGTTGTTGGTGATCATAGAAAAATGCAAGCAATGTGATATGATGAAATTCAACGTCGAGGGAAAGCGGCATATGGGAAAGCATTGCTTGCTGTTGTTGGTAAAGGAGTTCCAGCTCATGCCATAGTTACTACACCAGAGCAGCATCTAGACTTGTTTTCTTCTCTCAAGCGTTTAGTTGGTTCATGAGATATTCTTTTAGATGGTTACTATAACGATATTTTTTGAGGGTATCAATGAAGAGATACGGCAATTCGTTATTGTCAATTTGTTGATAAGCAGTATGTCGCCTCTCGTGCTGATGGTTCATCTCGAATCGTTACTCCTCAGCAGCATAATGATTTAGCGGAATATATTCGTGCATTTTATCAGTTCCAGCAGGGGACTCCATATCAGCCCAAACAGCAGGTTACTGCTTCTACATGAGTAGCTCAGTTCCCATGATTAATGCGTGTTGTCCATCACGGATTGTCCACGAAAGCTCCACCAAACTCACTAGATTCATTTCAATTAGCGTATGAACATGGTGCTGAGTGAATCGAAATGGATGTCTCGTTTACTGATGATGGGTATCCGGTCGTAATCCATGGGCCTGATTTGGGACGTATTAAATGTGATGTTGGTGTTGGTAAAAAGGACGTTCATGAATTTACTTTACAGGACATGAAAGATCATTGTAAATTATATAATGGACAAGTTATTCTGACTCTTCAAGAGGTTCTCACTAAGATTGCATCAAAGTTTAAACGATATTTTGTTGACGTGAAGATAGATGACCCTAAAGAAAAATCTTTTATTAAGCCAATGTTACAGTCTATTAAACAGTTAGACTTGCATGATAATATCATGTTTTCGAGTACGGATTCTGATGTGAATTACCAACTTGGTGCTACGAAAGATATCACTGCGTGACGAGAGATTAATGATCTGTCACCAATACCTACGATATTAGAGTCAAATAGTAGCTTTGTGCTCATGCCTCGAAATATCATCACGCCAGAGGTAGTGACAACGCTTTTGAATGCAAAGAAACAACCAATAGCCTATGTTGTGAATACAGGTGCAGATATGCGTCAGCTCTATGATTGGTGAGTTAGATATTTTCTTACAGACACACCAGATGACCTGGTAAAATAGCTATTTTACGTCACATTTTGTCGTTGTTTTCGTATCCCAATTATCTAGTATAGAGATACTTTATTTTGTTATGGATGTCAATGGCTGCAAAGATGGAAGTTGTCTTGTTACAAGCTGTGAAATGACTTGGTTTAAAGAATGAAATAGTGAGTGTTGCCATACCATATGCGAAGAATGTCCTGTTCGCAAAATGATTGGCTAAGCAGGCAGATGCCTCTGCAAAACAAGTTGTACAAAACAAACACGATCAAGAAAAAAAACATCAACAGGATGTAGCTACGTTGCGAGATACGTTGCATACATATATAGGTGTCGGAGAACCGCTTATTATCAAGAGAAAAGTGACCCCTTCGGGGTCATTGTACGAAAAAGTACATGAGACTGATGTTAAGCAGGCTTTGCAACAATGGTCTCTCGTAGTGCCGGCGGACATTACTATAACGAAAAATGTTCGAGATACTGTGTGAGAGCATCATGCAGAAATAGTTCGATGAAATAAAAAACAGAAAATACCTTTTACTATTAAAGAATCGTATAACTAATGGCTTCAATTAAAAAATATGCTTATGGCATTTTATTTTTTTCTGTATTTGTTTTTTTTGCGGCGCAGGCAAAGGTTTCTGCAGACACAGGGAATACGGCGTCACAAGTGACCATTGTCTTTTCAACTGGATCTACTGCAAGGGTGAAAATTCTTGCTAAACCTCGCCCATTATCACTAGGAAAATTCCTTATGGATACATGTGACCGCGTGGGGAAGGGGACGCCAGCCATCTCTAGTCAAGTACATGTATATCGATCATGAGTCCAGCAAGAGACGCCATTGTATACAGCGTTGCAAAAATGTGTGTACTTGGGTCTTCTGGAACAACACTCTCGTGTTACAGATCTTTCGACAAGTGTTTCTGGTTCTTTAGTAACAGATTTCCTTTTCCAAAAATTTAACTACAGACTTCCTTTTGCTTTACCAAGGAATGAAATAGTAACTACTGATATGTGGGAGAATCATATTCATTATAGAATACCGAGCTATTACAATTTGCAAAACATAGCTCGTCTTTCTTCGCGAGGGACAAATGATGCGTATGATAGTGCTATCATTACCTCGCCATCGTTTCCTGCATTAGCACAGATATATAGCGAGATAACACAAAACTATCACTACACTTCGTGATTCACAGATGAAGATCTCTTGTATGGAGCTGTGCAGTGAATGGTACAATGATTGCATGATCAATATAGCGTCTACTTCCCACCAGAATGAATGACGGATTTCTTACAGGGTATTCAGGAAGAGTATTATGGGATATGAACATATGTAGATGTAGTAGATGGTAAGTTTACTCTTATTAGTATTATTCCATGATCGCCTGCAGAACAAGCATGATTGCTCGCATGAGATGTAGTAACTGCAGTTGATGATTGGACTGTACCACAAGTATTTACTGTACAAGACGTTGTCGGTAGGATTAAATGACCAGTCGGATCATCGGTTAAACTAACTATCCAGCGTCAGTGACAAAGCCATATTATTCAATCTTTGAGGCAAAAAATATCATTACCTTTGTTGACTACAAAAGTGAAGAATAGTGCTGTTATATTTACGATAAGTTCATTCGGGCTTGGATTGACGAGTCAATTTGAGCAATCATTACAAACATATAAGTCAGATATAGCTTCTGCCAGTAATATCGTTATTGATCTAAGAAATAATGGTTGAGGATATTTGGATGAAGCGATTGGCTTATTAAATTATTTTGTGCCAGCAGGTGAGGTGTCACAATATATGGAATATAAAGATTCTATGGTGCCTATTTTTTCTCAGGGATCTGCTGTTTCGCCATTTACAGGGAAGAATATATATATTCTTATAAACTGAGGAACCGCTTCGGCATCAGAGATTTTAGCAACAACAATCAAGGATTATTACCCACAGATGAAATTTGTTGGTGAAAAATCATTTGGTAAATGATGTGCGCAAACGATTGTTACATTGCCAAATGGGTGATCTGTGAAATATACTATAGCGCTCTGGTACTCTGGTAGAACAAAGACATCTATCGAGAAAAAGGGTATTACACCTGATATTCTAGTTCATGATGACCCTAAAACCGCTGCTGATGAGTCTTTACAGGCGATTGGTTTCGGTCAATAAAAAATATTTCTCCACTTGAACTTAATCTCTATTCAACTACTATAGAGACATTTATCCTATGAATTAAATGTATCCATGTACCAACAGTATCGTTTGAAGAAACAACGTTCTTTTCGAGGCGCTAAAATCCTCTGAGTCATAGTTATTGTCGCTATCTTGTGATTCTGACTTCGATATCTCTCTAAATTAGGAGAGAAGGTAGAACAACAAAAGTCAGGAGAGCCAATCATCCAGACAGGATGAATTACCTCAGATTGGTATGTTGGGAAGAAAGTTATACTTTCGGGTAACATTTTGCCAGCTTCAGGCAGCATGCTTGCGTATACAAATCAAATACAAGTTCCAGGTTCTAGTGAGCTTATAGCTGTTTTTTCGTCATCTCGCGATCTTCGTTCATATACATGATTTTTTTATGTGCAATGAACTGTAGCTAAATTTGATGGAAAGCAATTCGTAGTTGATATCGATTCGATTGGATGAACACTAGATCAATTACAAACGATGATGCTTCCTACTTCTACCACATCAACTATTATTCCTCAACTTGCTCTGAAGATAGATTTGTCTAATCATACCGATATCACATATAGTACGTCTGGGAATACAATAGTTATTCAGGCAGCATGAGTTTCTGGTAATATTGTACTTCAATGATTTACATGTAGTCCATCACCAGAGAGAGATTGTGCTACAATCCAAAAATCGTTTACAGAGTGATCTTTTGTAAGTGCTGGCGGAATGACATTTACAAAATGATCTGCTAATACTCGATTTGCTTATAATACAGCTGGTATAGGATATCGTGTGGCAACTTCATCAGATTCGTTGCTATATAAAGTGTCTACTGTCATTATACCACTGAATGAGACGTATGTAAAAAATCTTATTCCGTCTATGCAGAAGTTATGTGTTTCTCAAGGAACATGAGGACAGCAAACAGTTCAACAAGAAAATCTCTCAAGTTGGAAGGTATCATTGAAATGATGTGTGTTGCGTGTAACCTTTTCACAAGCATGAGAAAATATAGCGCTTATTAGTGGAACAGCCGCAACAACTACAACTCCTGCTTGAACTGGTAAAGTTGCTACTACTGTAATAACACCAACAGTACCAGTAACGACACAGCCATCAGGTGTTGCTCCAAACACATCAAAGGTGGCGCCATTAGCTACTTCTGGATGATATACATATACATCAGCTAGATGAGGATATTCTATCTATTTCCCCTCTGCTAAAATATGATACAATGGTGTGACACTTCAACCTGCTGAAACATTGTGAGTAAAGGGTTTGTCTTGTTATATCCGTCTCGATGTTAAAGATTATAAGGATAACGCTACAGATGCTGTCGGGCCTGCAGTAAGTATTTATGAATGTACTTCAAAAGAATCAGCTACTACGCTAGCTAAAGCACTTCCTGGATATCGTTTTCAAGCGAGTAAAGATGGAACAAAAATATTTTTCATCAAAACATGGAATGCTGTTTGGGCAGACTTTGAAAAACAAATTACAATTCATTAGTTGTTTCGTGTAGAAAATCTCACATAGCTTTCTCTAATTCTAAAGGCTCATTCCAGAGCCTTTTTATTTTATGTTGACCTCATAGTTTCCCATGTGATTCTAGGTATCTATGGAAACTTCATGGCTTTACGATGGTAACTCTTAGTCTATGGAGGAGCAGGTCATCTGTACGTTTTGCTTTGTAATCAGAATTGTTGTTTTGTATAGTCTGATCAATGAAAGCACAGAAAGCATCGTTATCGAATGTTATGTCTTTACCAAAATCTATATACCATTGGTGGTATCATCATGGTTCTTTGATTATCGCTGTAGCAACGTAATCTGCGAGCGGAAGATTGTAGTGTGCACATGCTGCTTGTATTGCATTGTCTGTCGTGTGTTCCATGAGTTCCTCTCCAAAAGCATTTAGGAAGCTCTTCGTTCTTCCCATGAGACGAATCTTAAGTGGGTGTGTTTGTGTTATTTGTATTACGTCACCTATGCGATATCTTCGTAAACCACCATCTGTCGTTATGATAAGTTCATATTGTTCTCATACAATAAGATCACTCAAGAGAAGAGTCTCTGGCCACTTATCGTGAATGTTGGCTAGAGGAACGAACTCGTAGAATACGTTGTGTTGTGTTGCAAGGAGCATATCATTTGTATTTGGTTTCTCTTGGAAAGCGAAGAATCACTCTGATGCATTATAGTTTTGCCAATACCATACTTGATCTCAAGGGAGCAATGAGGCGAGCTGCTCTTTGTAAGGCGCTATGTTGATGCCTCATCGTAAAAAGAGCTCTAGATGTGGCCATATTTCGAGTACATTTTTTTTGCCAGTTTTAGCAACGAGTCTCTGGAGAAAGAGTGTCAGCCGTGATGGGACACCAGCAACGAATGTGATATTGCGATCCTTGGTTTCCTCGATCATCGCGTCAATTTTTTTATCAAATTGTTCCATAAAACTCACAGGCGTTGATGGCTTGCGAAATAGTTTTGTATATCGTGGCGCATTGTACTGGAGAATAGCAGAAACATCTCATACATTATTCGCAGATGCATCGAATGGATTAGGAACGAGTCTTCCACCCATGATAAGTCATTCTCCCGTGAATAACATGCTTTCCGTGCGATGTTCTAAATAGAATCAAAACACGTCTTTCCCTGTTGCATAGTGATTCTTCTTAAGAGCTTGTGCAGTGATGGGAATGTATTTGCTCATAGCGGTTGTGCCAGAGGATTTTGAAAAATAAGGAATTTTTCATGCTCGAAGAATGTTTTTGGCTCATTGTAACATTTGCTCAACATATCCTTGTATCATATCATATGTTACTAATGGAACGTTTTTTTGAAAATCAGAAATAGAATGAATGTTTTTGAAATTATATTTTTCTCCTCGCGCGGTTTTCTTGTTTTGTTTTATAAATTTTTTCAGCAATGTCTCTTGGTATGTAATGTCGGTTTTAATGCGAGGACGGAAGAGAAATCTTGCTATGGGATGGATGGTCTTTCCATATATTTGCCCTATTTTCATGTGTGATTTCGCAAAGATAAAATAACTCATATTGCACCGATGGTGATCATGATGTCTGCTAGGTTGCAGGTTGGTATATAAGGAATCATGAGTCGGTCTCTAACGGAATGGAGGAATATTCTATCGTAGAGATTTCCTAGAGCACCAGCTGTTAATAAAACAAAGCTTCGTGTTGGGATAGTGCGCTTTCGATATAACCACCCAATTCCGATAAGCACAGCTACTCCTATAACTGCTAGTATGCTGGCAGAAAGAGGCATGTTCCATGCCCCTTCGGGGTTAGTTATTCCATTGATGAGGGTAGTATGCACATTGTGTGTGATTATTTTACTCCAAATATCCAAAGCGAGACCCACACCTATGGCTATACTTGTTTTTCGTATATGAGCGTGTTTCATATTGCAAATGAGAGTATAAAAATCTATACAGATAGTATTTTATATTTTATACAATGTAATGATACAAGAATTTATCGATTTTATGCTCAAAAACAATGTTATTGGAGTTGCTATTGGGTTACTCATCGCAACCAAGATTGGGGAGTTGGTAAAGAGCCTTATAGAGGATCTTATCACTCCATTGCTTCTCAATCCAGTATTTACAAAGCTTAAGGTAAAAAACCTAGAAGAACTATCTGCACGTGGTGTTTTGTATGGGAAAGTTATTGCAAGATTGATTGAATTCTTTGTAATTGCATTGATAGTGTTCTTCATAGTAAAAGCATTTCACGTACAAACTCCATAGTTTATCACCTTATTGTTTCCTCTAATGAATACTAATCCTCAAGCAAAGAGAGTCTTGCTTTATGGAGATTCTTTAGTCTACTGAAAGATTCCATGAGGAGCAAGGTATGATGTTTCCGTAAGGTTTTCTGGCCAAACGCAGACGTTGTTGTGATCCGAATATGATATTATCGAAGAGGGACTCAGATGAAGAATGTTGAAGGATAACAACACGTATTTCCCGCATAGAGACGGCTTGGCACAATTTGGTCCTATTATTGCTAGTCATATGCCGGTAGATCTTATTGTTATCTCTTTATGAACGAATGATATGAATAGTGGAGTTGATAAGTCATTCGGCGATATATCTGATTGAGTCAGATGATATATAGAACAGATAGACCGATGGTGTGTTCATTTCAATATCCAGAAGCCCCAAGTTCTTCTTGTTTGTCCACCAGTAGTTCGTGAAGAGTATTCATATGCTATTTTCAAAGATATATTTAGATGAGCCGAAGCCAAATCTCTCTTGTTATCGGATCGATACTCTCGCATAGCTCATGAATTATCTATTCATTTATTAGATCTTTCTTCGTCTGTTGCTCCTTCAAATATAGATGGTATTCATTTGGACGAAGAGGGAAACAAGAACGTCGCAGAAGCGCTTAGTAAGAAAATTCAAGAAATACTGTAGAAGTCTAATTGTGTTTATAATAAGCGCGCTTTAGGGCGCGTTTTGTGTTTCTGAAAATCTCTTGTAAAAAATATTGTAATTTCTATTATAGAACATGTTCCGATATTTATTTCTCATAATATCCTCTATATGGTTGCGGGCAGGAAGAAAAAAGACAGGAATATTAGTATTAATTTTTCCTGTATGATCTGTCATTGTTTTGGTCCATTGAATGTTTCTAAATCCGAGCTTAAGCAGAGGGAACAATGCATCTTGCATCCAGACGAATTTCAGACAATCGTTTATCAAGATATTGATGGCTTAACTATGGCTCAGTGATGCAAAAAGATGGGAGTATCAAAAACAGTTTATGCAATGATGTATGCGAGAGCACGTACGACAATCGCGCAGGTATTGTTGGGAAATAAAATATTACATATAGAATGCCCGAAGTAATCTTTATATATTACACATAGAAAATTATGAAATCACTTACAAGTAGTACGTTTAAAGAAGCAGTTAAAAGTTGAATCGTTCTCGTGGACTTTTATGCTGATCGATGTGGTCCATGCCAAGCGTTAAAACCATATCTTGAAGGTATGGAGGCTGATTATGCTGGAAAAGTTAATTTTTACCAAGTAGACGTAGACGCAGAGTATCAACTTGCTGGAGAACAGTGAATAACTGCTATGCCAACAATCAAAATATTCAAAGATGGCGAGCTCCAGAAGCTCGTTAGATGAGCTGATATTAAATCTATTTATGAGGGGCTACAAGCACTTTTAGTGCAATAAAAGAGATTGATCTGGCAACCGCCGGGGATATGAGTATAGTGTTGTTTCGATTTACTTAGTTTGTTGTTGTTGATGGAAAATGTTGTAATCATCTGATGAGGTCCAGCAGGAAATACTGCTGCTATATATGCCGCTAGAGCTAATTTGCAACCAATCATGTACGAAGGATTCTTCGCTTGATGAATTGCTGCTGGAGGACAATTAACTACTACTACGGAAGTTGAAAATTATCCATGATTCGTGGCAATTCAATGACCAGAACTGATGGTTAAGATGAGAGAACAAGCTATCCATTGTGGGGCAAGAGTAGAGACCAAAACGGTTGACTCTGTTGACCTGAGTGTGTGGCCTTTTAAGCTTACCGTTTGATCAGATATAATTGAAACAAAATCAATCATTATATCTACTGGTGCTACTGCGAAACGTATGTGAGTACCATGAGAAACAGAGTATCGACAAAGAGGTATTTCCGCTTGCGCGGTGTGTGATGGAGCGTTGCCATTATTCCGCAATAAGGTATTAGTCGTCGTATGATGATGAGATACTGCTTGTGAAGAAGCTTTGTACCTCACGAAATTCGCGTCCAAGGTAATCATGCTTGTTCGTCGTGATGTATTCCGCGCATCAAAAGCCATGCAAGAAAGAGTGCAGAAAAACGAAAAAATTGAGATTCACCGAAATACGACATTGATTTCTGTACAGTGAGATGGAAATGTAATGTCATCAGTGACTGTAGAAAATGTACAGAGCAACGAACAGACTTCACTTGAAGCGAATGGTTTATTCTATGCTATTGGGCACACACCTAATACTGGATTTCTCAATGGGCAGTTAAATATTGATGAAAATGGATATTTGATTACATATGCAACATTGTCAGAACAAGCTATCTCATGAAAAATAACACTTACCCCAGAACAGGATAAAAAATTCAAAGATTGAAAAAAAAGATTTGCTACGTGTACGTCTGTATCATGAGTTTTCGCATGTGGTGATGTACAAGATCACATCTATCGTCAAGCTATCACATCAGCATGAACATGATGTATGGCCGCTATAGATGCAGAAAGGTGGTTAGCAGAGAAAGAATAAAAACTATCAGCAAGACATGCAGGCTGATAGTTTCTAGTAGTGGGTACTACCTGTGAGTTTGTAGCATTAAACCCGCTGCTATCAGTATGATAGCAAAAAGAGTAATAACCCAATACCGTAACTGATCGTTTTTGTTGTATAATATGTTCATATGGGTACATTTAGGTTTGTATTCTAGCCTTACTATCCTCTATGTCAATCAAACTTTATCCTGTTGTTTAAGATTCATTTAGGTATAACGTTTATAGTACATAGTATGCTGTTTAGTAGTCTCTTTTATCTTACTATATCCTCTGAAAATGACAAACTTCGCAGAACTCTCTCTTATAGAACACAAGAAATATAAAGGTAAGGTATCGGTGCAGAGCCTTGTCCCATTAGATACAAGAGATGATCTCTCTACATACTATTCACCTGGTGTTGCTGCGCCTTGTTTAGAAATAGCCAAAGATCCAGAGAAAGCATACGATTATACTTGGAAAGGAAGAACAATAGCGGTTGTTTCTGATGGAACAGCAGTTCTTGGATTAGGAAATATCGGTTGATTAGCTGGGCTTCCCGTTATGGAAGGGAAGGCGGTTCTTTTCAAAAAATTTGGATGAGTGGATGCAGTGCCTATTGTTTTGAATACACAAGATCCTGATGAAATTATTAAAATAGTAGAAGCAATTTCGCCTACATTTGGTGGTATCAATCTAGAAGATATCAAAGCGCCACAATGCTTTTATGTAGAAGAAGAATTAAAAAAACGTCTCAATATACCTGTGTTTCACGATGATCAACATGGAACAGCTATTGTTGTTCTTGCTGCATTGATTAATGCGTTAAAGCTTGTTGGTAAAGAGAAGGATCAAATTAAAATAGTTATGTCGTGAGCATGAGCAGCAGCTATTGCTATTGCTAAACTTCTCATTGCACGATGAGTTAAGCATATTGTCATGGTTGATACAAAATGAGCTTTGTATACAGGGAGAACCGATGGTATGAATCCTTACAAAGACAGCATTGCGCCTTATAATATCAATAATGAACAGTGAGATATTCATGCTGTCATTGGCGGTGCAGATGTATTCCTTGGTTTAAGTCAGCCTAATCTTATTGATCGTAACGATGTCCAGAAAATGGCAGATAAACCTATCGTTTTCGCTATGAGTAATCCGACACCAGAAATTATGCCTGACGAAGCTAAAGCAGGATGAGCATATATTGTTGCTACTGGTCGTTCAGACTTTCCAAATCAGGTTAACAACGTCCTCGTATTCCCATGACTTTTCAAGTGAGCTTTAGAGGCTAGGGTAGTACAATTTACACAAGAGCATTTCATTACTGCTGCACACGCACTTGCAGGTTACGTTGCTGATGTGTGAGTAGAAAATATCATTCCATCGCCATTAGATCCAAAGGTTGCTGGTGTTGTTGCTGATGCTATTAAAAGCGTGAAGTAGTGGGATAGCACCCATTATATTATGTCATTATTTTACAAATAAGTCAATTACGATATCATAAATTTTCTTTAATGTGAGAGAATGAGGTCTAAACCCCTTGGATCTGGGAGTTATGTTTGCTATATTCGCTCGTCAGAATATACTCTATTTATAGCTAATTCCTAATACATAACCTATGTCTCTAGACACTTGTAAACAAAATCTCAACGCAGCTATTCAACAGCATCCTGAACTTAGGGATACTGTTTCTCAGTTGACGACGCAGGCATGGTGAGCACAAAAAGCTTCGTGTTACACGTCATTCGGTTGATTGCGCGCAGTAGAGCAATATGTGCAAGTATATCAGCCAGTAACGCAACAGGTAGTTACTCCTGTTTCTGGTGCCGCAAATCAAGCATGAGCGGTTACATGAAAGAATACACAAACACAAAATACTCCGATATTACAGCAAATCACACAACAATTGACTCAACAATCTATGCCTGATTGGGCTGCTATACAAAGTAGTTTACAATGAGGGTTTAAAATATGGCTCATGTTTGCTATGCGAACAGTGCTAGGTATCGTGTCTATCGTTGTTTTCGCGAAGATGATTCGTTATCTTTTTGAATTCTTGTATGATGTAATAAATGCCCATAGAGTAATATTTCTTCATATCATATTGCCTCGTGGAGATGATAAGATATCTCGTGAGCAGGAGAAGGATGTAGCAAAAGACATGAAAGAGAAAATCTCTCGTATGGGGCAAGTATACGATGCATTACACAAATTAGGACAGTCGTCATTTGCTGAGTCTACATTGAGAGCAATCTTTCATAAACCAAAGGTTACATTAGTTCTTCATTATGAACATGGGCTCTTACATTTCTATGTATCTTCTTATCCTGAATATAGGAAGGTTGTTGAGTCGGGTATTGCAGCTCAATTCCCAGATGCATCTATCGAGCTTCTTTCGAAGAAACCAGCATATTGGAGTAAAAAATATAACTCTATTACTGCGTTGGAGACGAAAAAGAATCCAGTATTCCCAATTAAGACGTATAAACAAATGCCAGATGATCCTATGAATAATATCATAGATACGATGGGTAAGATGAGTGCAGAAGATACGTTTTCTATAGTAATGCCATTTAAACCAATTGGTGAAAAATTCAATAAGAATGCAAAAAAATGGGCAACAGGATTATATAGAAGAGAAAAGTTCTATGTAGATGGGTGACATCACTGGCTTATTTCGACGCTTCTTTTCCCACGAACAATTGTAAAATTCTTGGTAAATTGAGGTAATAAAAGGACAGCTCAAGATAAGTCCGCTATAACTGAAGAGGGGAAGGATTTCGTACGTATGACGAAAGCTGAGGAGGAAGCACTCAATATCATGGGTGAAGAAGCTGGTAAACATGCTTTTGAAACGGGTATCTTGTTAATATCCTCGTCTAATGAGCCTGGTCGTTCTAGAGCAAATATAGATAATATGATTAGTATATTTACTATTTTCCGTGATGAATTTAATAATGAATTAGATAACAATGAATTACTTACAGATGCAGTAGGGTGGTTCTTTAAACCGCTCTGGAGATTCGCTGCAAAATTCCAACTCCCAAACTTCTTTTATAAGAGAAATATAATGACACCAAATGCGCTTACGTCATTGTATCATTATCCAAATGGTCTTTATAACCGTGCACCTATTATTAAATGGTTAGATTATAAAATGTTAGCGGCTCCAGATAATATTGCGGAATTAAAACAGCCAACAGATTATATTATTACGGGGACTGTGGCAGAGGATTATTTATGAGGGAATATTTCTGAAATGTTTGCTGGGATGAATAATTGGGCAGTTGGCGATAGGATAGAAGAAAAAGAACAATTTGCACCATATACAGAATGAGATAAAATACCTGAATGAGCAACCGTAGTAGACAAAGATTGACAAAAGCAAATCAGAACAGTCGTCAAGAAAAAGGTTCGTGGTTTGCGTGTGTTTAAAGACGGAACATTATTGTGAGTTAATGTTTATAGAAATACATACACTCCAATTTATATTACGAAAAAAGATAGAAGTAGACATCATTATGTTATGGGGAAATCAGGTTGAGGTAAATCAGTGTTTCTTTGATCGTTAGCCAGACAAGATATTTGGAGTGGAGAATGATGTTGTGTGATAGATCCTCATGGTGACTTGGTTGAAGATATTCTCCAATATATTCCAAAAGAAAGAGCTAAAGATGTTGTCTACTTTGATGCATGAAATGAGGATCGTCCTATGGGATTAAATCTTTATGAAATTAAATCTTTGGATGAAGCAGATCGTGTCGTAAATGATGCTACCGAAATGTTCTTAAAAATGTTCGGACCTGAAATATTTGGTCCACGTATTCAAGAATATTTTAAATATGGTAGTTTGACATTACTTGAAGATCTTGAGGATCCTGCAACATTGATTGATATTCCAAGATTATTTACTGATGAGTCATTTAGAGATTATAAAGTTAAAAAAGTAAAAAATCCGGTTGTAAGGAATTTCTGGGAAAAGACATATAATGCAATTGGTGATCGTGAAAAACAAGAAATTATTCCATATTTTACTTCTAAATTTGTGTCATTTATTACAAATAGTTTAATTAGAAATATTATTGGTCAAACCAAATCGGCATTTAATTTTAGACAAATAATGGACGAGGGGAAAATATTATTAGTTAATTTATCGAAAGGTAAAATTGGTGAATTAAATGCACAATTACTTGGTATGATATTGGTGTCAAATATTTATAATGCAGCTATGGCTCGTGCTAATGTTGAGGAAAGCAAACGTAGAGATTTCTTCTTATATGTTGATGAATTCCAAAATTTCGTTACAAATACATTCGCAGATATTCTTTCTGAAGCAAGAAAATATCACTTGTCATTAATAATGGCTCATCAATATATAGCTCAATTAGATGGATGAGGGGGGAATAATATTGGAGAAAGTGGATGAGGGAAAAAGTCGGTTAAAGATGCAGTCTTCGGTAACGTTGGTACAATGCAATCATTTAAAATCGGTGCACCTGATGCAGAATTTATGGAGAAGGAATATGCGCCTGTTTTGAGTGCGCAAGATATCGTTGGTATTTCTAACTATAAAGCGTATTGTAAGTTGAATATTAGCAATGCGACATCTCGTGTATTTAGTATGGATACTATTTGGACACAAGACTATAAAGATGCTAAGAAAATCGATATACTTAGGGAATATAGTGGTAAAAAATATGGTAGAAAGAAAGAGTATGTAGAACAGGAAATTCAAGCTCGTTTGGGTATGCTTTCTACAGATGCTCCAGATGTTGCTTCTCCTGCCGCTACACCCGAATGAGTCGCTAACTCGACTCCTACTGCAGAAACAGTAGAACCTCAATCGCCACAAACACCTCAAGCATAACAGCATTTATTGTTTTATTGTAATGGGATGAACTCTATTGGTAAAGTATCTGACTGAAATCACTCTAGCGATCTTATGGATAGGATAGATAACCTTGCTAAAAATTTTAAGCATGTCCATGAAAAGTACCTCGCAATTCAAAGTAAAGTTATTACAGCAGAGGGAAATTTGAAGGTAAATAATGCGGTGCATCATCAATTATGAAATATGATAGAGTGAGTATATACGGAAGAAGCCCTCGTAGCAGCAGAACATTTCATGATAGCTTATGAGGATGTGGTTGACTCCCTTACAAGAATATTAGAAAATACGGCGGGTAGTCCGGATCATGCTATAGACGCAGCTCATACGACAGTTGGTGTTATATATCATAGAGCCTCTCAGATGTACGACAAAAATGGTAATATGATTTGATCCGATGTTGGAAGAAGGTCTCTTATCGAATATATATTTAAAGTAGGGTGATTCAAAATTGATGATCCCGAAATAATAGGATATATGGATGAACTGGCACCTAAACCCCTATCTATTGAAAAAGAAATTTTTCCCGTAACTGCAGGCGATGAGTCTAGAAAACGTATATTCAATTTATTATCAGTAGCTACGCCGATTACTGATTGAAAACATCTGGCAGGACAACATATTGAGTTGAGTAATACTCCAGAAATAAGAGCATTACACATTTTGTGAGATTATGCATGACATCTCTATTATTATTTGAATAAGGAACATGAAAGAAGTCAAAAAGCCGTACAACTCTTTTCTTCTGCTTATGAAAAATACATAACGGATATAGGTACTCTTGCGAAAAAAGATAAGACACTTGCGCTCGCAAAGATTCAGGAGCTGTCTGAATTGCTTTCTGATCATGCTCTCCCATTGACATCACCTGAAGAGTTGGTGAAGTATGTTTTTACAGAAGCTGGTTATTCATTGTCGAGTGAAGAGGTATCAACAGCAATTCCGTTGATTTTGAACATAAAAAAGTAGTTCTTTTCTAGAATTGCTTTTCGACTCCTAAAGTATATATTTGGGGGATGAAATTCGATGTTATTATACCTACGAGGGGGTCAATACCTCAGTTGAAATCAATACTTTCTTGTATAGGAAATCAAACACTACAACCTAAGACGATTATTTTAGTGGTGAATGGGATTTCTGATACCGAGGAAGAGTGGAAAAAACACTTCGCAACATTTATGCCTCCAGAGTTACAGCTTGGGGTAGAGGTTGTGTTTATTCCGCATACGAGTTCATACGCAAATAATGCAAGTTGTGCAAGAAATATTGGTATTCAAAATGCTACTTCACCATATGTTTATTTGTTGGACGATGATAATATATTTTGACCAACATTTTTTGCAGCTTCGCTGCAGGAATACACATATCGGTATCGTGAGTTGGATAAGGATATTATTTATTCACCAACAGTGCTTTGGCGTCAAACTGATCGTGTCCAGTCTCGATGATTTCGTACGTTTCACTATTGGTTATCTTGGCCAGAACCCATGCTTCTTTCTTGATGGAAATCAAAGATTGTAGGGCTTTTTTCTGGTTCTATGAAAAAACAAAATAGCGAATATGTATATGGATCTGTTCGTCCTATTATGATGTGATGAAATTCTCTTTTATCGACTAGGAGTATGTTTCTCAAATATCCATTTTATGCTCGTATCCCTTTTGTTTTCGAGGATCTGGAGATGACCATGAGAGCGCGTGCTTCATGAGTGCCGCTTATAGTAAGTACAGATGTCATGATAAATCATATGGAAAGAGAAAAAACGCTTCTGGAACATTCGTTTGCAGGTAGTTCTCGTGTAGCCTATGAAAAGGCAAAAAACCGTATACTGCTCGTAAAGCGTAATGCGTCTGTGCGACAAAAATTACAATTCTTTATTGTTGGATTGTGGATTAATACTATCTGGTTTCTCGTGTTTATTTTTGTCTATGGTTGAAGTCAACGTTTCCGTCTCATGCGCGCGTATCTCCATGGTACAGTAAGGGGATTGTGGATGAGGTCTTCTTAGAATCTCCTGAAACTTCCAATTACAACACCAGCAATTTCCATATCATTTGTAACGAGTATATCTTTGAATTCTTCATTGGCTGACCTTAATACGGGTCTGCCATCTTTTAATTTTTCATAATATTTAACAAGACGCTCTCATTCAAATGTAATAACGAATATAATATCTCCGATTGATGCGCGTTTTGATATGTCGACGACGATGAAATCTCAGTCCATAATTCCAGCTCCCATCATACTATCGCCACTGACTTTAGCAAATCTGGTCGTAAGAGGATTGTCCACAAGATACTTTGCCAAAACTATCTGATGTTTGTCTGGATCTTTCACGGGGGTGGCAATTCCTCATCTCGCATCATCCCATGCAGGTATACCGACTAATTCGTCAGTAGGTAAGTACGATTTCCCGTCCTTTCTGACGAATCCATCTTCCAACATTCTCATCAAAAAAGATTGTACAGCAGACTGAGAAGAAACATGAAACAAACTTCTCATCTCAACGATAGAGGGAAGTCTGTCTTCATCATAGTGAAACTTCTTTAGCTGATTAATTCTCTTGCTATACAGATCATCGTTTTTTTCTTTACTCATGTGATTTCGAGTGAAGAGTAAAAATAATTTTGTTGTAGTATAATCGTACCAGGTATATATGTACCATATAGTGAAAATAGCAACCAATGCAAGAGAAAATCATTTCTCTGTAGAGCGGATATTAGATTACTATTGTAATAACATATATTTTCAATAAAGTCAATGTTCTAATAAAATTATATCAAATAAAAAGGTCATTAGTATGAAAAAATTTATTAATCCTCCAGGGAATGAAGGAAGTTTAAGGACAATTATGGGAGCAATGGATGTCTTCTATAAAAAGGGATGGTATCTGCAGCCACGCTCCAGAGAGTACGATTGGAATATTCCTATGAAATTCCGTTTCTATGGTCTAGGTAAAACCCCAAAGGAGTTCCGTGAAAGGATAGTAGTATTCTATCTGAAAGTACCCCCAGTAATTAGTTGGTACCAAAAGAGGAAATCTATCACCCCGAAATGGGGAAACTTTCCTATTCAATTTATTTTGAATATGGACAGTCAAAGTTATCTTTTCGTAAAGATAACCAGCCTATTGCAGAAGATCCCCAAGGTGGTGGATCGAAGTGGTATTGTATCCATCAAGATCCACAAACCAATTTGGTACAATGAAGCGGGTAATGTGGTCTCTAGTTTCTCTGAAGCTGAAGGCCTCTATTCTCTGCCATGGGCAGAGGTTCATGATGGGAATTTGGTCTTCTATGATGAAGCCCCAAACTTTCCTCATGATTGGCATACGGCAGCAAGAAGTCTTATGTATGACTACGTTTTTTTGTATGCAATGGGGCTTGTGGTTGCTAAGAGAACTCGTTTAAGCGCACGACGATTGAAGGTAGTTGGATTAGCTGAGCCTATTACCTCAGCAGACTACTACAAACTATTTTCGCCACTAGCAAAAGAGGCAACTGCCTTTTTCTCTGGTGTGTCAACGTCGAACACCAAGGATCCCTTATTCGCAGAAGCTTTCGCTGCTTCTATCATGGGGTTCCAAATGAAGGAATCATTTCCTCTTGTTCCAGTTGGAGTGAAGGAGTATATGACTAACTTTATTGAAGCTGAAAAGGTTAAAGAAAATTAAACAATCGTAATTAACTAAAACCCCGGCGAAAAGGCGTCGGTAAAGGCTTGAGTGTTCTCGAGTCTTTTTTTATTCTTGATTTTGAAACTTTTCATAGAGCTCTTTGATCTCTTCAGGACTTTCATAAACAGGGAAAAGGAGCTTGTGGAGAGGTATTTCAATGTTTATTTGATTCGCGATGGCCTCTGTTGTGTCTAATAATACTTTTGCTTGCTCTGGTGAGAAGTCGTTTTTCCAACACTGTGCCATGATTTCTTCTTCAGACATGATGTGATATTGTCATTGAAAAACTCTTCTATCTTCGTCGTAGACGCGTTTACCATCTTTGATGCAACGCGCGATATTAGCAGCATCTTGGTCTGATTGACGTATATAGTGAAAATTATTCGACGCAATGATTGGTGTTTGTGTTGCTTGTGCTAGGTCTCGAAGGACGAGGTTAGCCTGGGAAAGCTGTTTATTCTCTTGCTTAGATTGCGGTATAATCTCGAGGACTACGTTCTCTTCGCCAAATACTTCTTTGTATGTTTGTAATATTGGTGTGAGATCTTCTACAGTGCGCCCTGATCCAATCATATCTCCCATAGGTGTTTCGTATGCATTAATAAGTGCAATTATATTCCCTTGGAGATCTGGCAAACTAGATAGCAAGATGTGAGGTTCTTGCATTTTATTTGCTGTCTGTGCTTGTGAAACAATCTGTAAGAGTGTTAGATAGCCATCGTAGTTTTTAGCAAGAAGCGTGCAAAAGCGACTTGTTCTTATAGCTTTGTTTTGGTTAACAACCTGTATGGCGAGATCTACGCCGATTATAGGACTCATTCCTTCTTTCTTGCATATCTCATAATGGGTAATGATATTGTACATACCGTTGTAGTCGGTAATTGGAGCATGAGTAAATCAAAGCTCTTTGAGACGCCCTATAATTGCTTTGCTAGAGCCGATTGCCTCAAGAAGCGAAAATTGACTATGTCAGTGAAGATGCACAAACATTTTGGGGAGATTAAGAAGACAAATAAGACGTATTTTTGCTTTGAACTGCCTTTGGTTTTTGTATTATAGGTATATGTTTTATTGTGTGATTTGCAAGTATATGAAGAAATATAGTATAGTACTGTCGTTCTCTTTGTGTCTGCTGTTCCTAGGGCTATTATCTCCAAAGGCATATGCTGCTACGCCACAAGTTGGAGCAAATAATTGGTGACTAACATGAGTTACTTATGTTTCTCGTGCAACATGGTGAGCAGACGAAACATGGAGATATGCATCGAGAAGTGAGTACGCTAGTGCTCAGCAACAGTTTTCTGGTACAGAAGATGATAACACCAAACCTGCGACAGGTGTGAATAAAACAAAAATCGCTACAGAGTATGTTTTGAAGCTTTTCGCTTCCTATTTTCATATAGATACAGTCACTAAAAAAGAGGATAATAAAGCACTATGGTGGTCACTTCAATATACATCAGATAAACAAAAAATTCTTATTCACCATACTGCAACGAATGGGACGTTGCCAAAAACAGAGGACGATGAAAAACAGTTTATGAAAGATTTGTATAAATATCATGCCTTTGTAAGGAAGCGATGAGATATAGGATATAATTTTATTGTCATGCCTAGTTGAAGAGTGTATGAATGAAGAAAATGAGGTGCATGAGTAGTTGGTGCACATGCTACATGGAATAATACATCGAGCGTTGGCATCTCTGTTGTTGGTAATTTTGAAACTATACTGCCTACGCAGGCTCAGGTAGATTCAGTTGTCGTTTTGACGACAGCGGTCGCAAAGAAATATGGCATTAAGCCGTTGCATAAAACCTATTATTTTAAATCCACTGATACATTTCCCTATATTGTTGCAATGCAAAACTATGCCATTGCCGGCCATAGAGATGCTGGATACACAAAATGTCCTGGAACATATCTCTATACATTGCTTGATCCTATAAGGAAAGAGACCGCAAATCGTCTAGCAGGAAAGACAGCACAAAGTGTTGTTGTTGCAACATATGAAAGTTTGCTAGTTGCTCCCGTGAGTACAACAGCTAATTCGTGAAGTCTTCAGTCGTTAAGAGAGGCTTACATTGCTACTACGTGATTCACCGCGTCAAAAGCTTCGATTGCGAGGATGGCTTCTGCACCTTCTCTAGAGCAGATTCCTACGCTCAAAAACACGGACGTGCGTGTGATGCTATATGATGCGTCTACGAGCCGTGATAGCCGAGTTGTCTTGTGTACGACTACTTGTTCTATTCGTACAACGACAAAGTCGATTAAAGCTGATGCATTGACAATAGCTAAAACTAAAAAATGATTTTCATTGTTGGTGTGAAATAAAACGTATAGCTCACAAACGATAACAGTTACTTCTGTTACTAGCTGAGGATCTGTCCGCATTAGTGATTATGGCAGAGTAGGGGCGAATAAGATTGCATTAAATGTGTTTAGAAATACATTGATGTTTGTAAACGCACCGATGAAGACGCTTGATGGGAAAACGATAACCTCACAGCAGATAATTAATATCCTTCCTTTGGATTCCTATTTGAAAGGAATTGCTGAAGCATCTGATACAGAGCCACAGACCAAAACAGATGTATTAGCTTTACTAACAAAAGGATATGCTCTCTATTATTTATGATGAAAAATGAAGCATCCTTCTGTCCCTGATGGAGCATTATACAACGCTATTGATGACCCCAGACTTTTTCAAAAATATGTAGGACAATGATGGGAAAGTATCTCAAAAAACTGGCCTATTGCGCTTGCTAATACGAAGGATAAGTATGTTGTATACAACAGTCAACTTCCAATATTGCCATATTTCCATTGTTCAGCAGGCTTCACGTGGTCAGCTAAAGAGAAACGATGATGGACAGATACGCCATATTTGCAATCAGTGAAAGATGTCGCCGCATGCGGTGATTTTGAATGACATGGGGTTGGCCTCTCATGAAAATGAGCAACAGCCCTTGCGCAGCAAGGTAAATCAGCACAAGACATTATTCAGTATTATTATCCAGGAACAACCATACAAGTAATTAAAAATTAAGAATTAAAAATTATAAGGTAATGACAAAATGACGGGATGACAAAATGATAGTCTCGTCATCCTGAACGTAGTGAAGGATCTTCTAGTCAACTTGTGTTGGGTGCGAGCATAAATATCTCCCAAAGATATTTGGCTATGATAGAGATTTCTCACTTCGTTCGAAATGACTAGTATTTTATGAAAGCGAGTCGTTCTACATTGAACTAATTATCTTAATCTATATACTTGATCATATGCAAGAACTATTGCCGTTATTACAAGAAATGAGCACGAGTATTCAAGTGACCCCAAAGGACACGGTGAATTTTTTCATGAAGTTGAAAAGACAATATTCTAAGAAACATGGACTTGCACAAGTTCCAACAAATACAGAACTCCTAGCTGCATATCGTATGTTTCTCCAACAATGACAACTCGAACGTCAACCACTTTTGGAGCAATATATGAGAAAGCGTAGTATAAGATCTCAATCAGGAATTGTTTCGATACAAGTTCTCACCAAACCTTTCCGATGCCCATGAGAGTGTATTTTCTGCCCCAATGATGCATCTATGCCAAAGAGTTATATCAATACGGAGCCTGGTGCTATGCGTGCTCTTTTGAATCAATTTGATCCATATAAACAAGTGTACAATAGACTTTTGTCACTTTATCTCACCGGTCATAATGTAGAGAAAATTGAGATGATTGTTTTATGATGAACGCGAGATGTTTATCCTGTGGCATACAAAGAATCATTCTTAAAATGATTGTATGATGCGTGTAATACGTTTGATCAATTTCTCAAGGTGATGCCTATTGATGATCAACAAAGAGCAATTCGTTATGATATAGCGACACTTGGTATTGCCTATCCAGAAACAATTAAAGAATCAACTGCTATCAATGAGACCGCACCTAATCGTGTGATTTGACTTACTGTAGAGACAAGACCAGAATATGTTACTGATGAAAATTGTCGTTTGCGACGTGAGCGAGGAGTTACGAGGTTGGAAATAGGATTGCAGTCTATGTTTGATGAGGTGCTAGATGCGAACAAACGTGGGCATTCTGTGCAGCAAGCAAGAGGTGCTTTTCATAGGTTGCGTCAATACTGATTCAAATTCTCTGTTCATTTCATGCCATGACTCTATATGTCAACGCTTGAAAAGGATAGTCAAACTTTCGCTCTTGCATATGCTGATCCGTATATCAAACCGGATGAAATTAAATTCTATCCTACATCAGTAATTCCCAATACTGTCTTATATGAACTTTATAAAAAGGGTGAATATAAGCCTCTTGAGACCGAAGAAATAGCTTCTCTGATTAAAACAGTACAACATAATATTATTCCTCCGTATACGAGAATTAAGCGTTTGATTCGTGATATTCCTGCGACTGAAATAGTCTCATGAAGTAATATTACCAATCTTCGTCAACTCACAGAACGTGAAGAGATAACTCGTTGTAAGACGGATGTTGTATATAGGAAAGAACTCTATGATCGCCTTTATCCTGCGGCGACATATTTTGAGACATTCGCAGAGTTGCTTAAAACTCTTGATGAAAATCGTCCTTCGGACGAAAGCACGCTTACGTATATTGTATGACAACAATCAGATACATCTCTGGTGAGAAGTTATATTGCATTGGATACAAGATCAAGAGAGATGAGGCATAGAATAGAATGAAAGCCTGTGTGTATGAATTTGATTGTGAGAAAATATATGAGCAGTGTCGGGGTTGAGTATTTCGTGAGTATGGAGGATGACCTATGATATATCTATGGTTTTGTGAGATTGCTTATTCCTGAAGCAGAGCAAGCTATAGAACGAGAGGGGCTTGGGAAGAGCATAGCGCTCGTGAGAGAACTTCATGTGTATGGACAAGTTGCATCATTAAACCCGCAGACATATACAGACGCCACAGCGCAACATCAGGGATATGGTTCTCAACTTATGTATGCCGCAGAGCAACTTGCTGCTCATCACTGATTTTCTAGAGTTTCTGTGATCTCCTGAATTGGGGTGAGAGAGTATTATAAGAAGCTTTGATACGGCCTTGAAGGGACATATATGGTGAAGAATGTTGTAGAGTAAATACTCTAAAATGCCTTGTAAAACTACGCTAGTGCAGTATAATTGCAAAACTAAAATTAATCTTATGAATAAAAAAATTACAGTTACGGGTCTTGAGTTTAGACCTTTGGCTCCCGGATTGAGGTGTTACATGACCTTACAGCGGGGTGATGAAGAACCTTTTGTTAAAGGCATTTGGATTAATGCGGAACCTAATGCTGACGCCATTTGGGCGGAATTGCAAAGGGTGATGAATAGCCCTACAAGGACTTTTGACCCGCTATTGGAAAAGATAGGTGAGTCTAACAAGAGCTTTTTTGACATCTATGAGCTGTTTGGTGTTATCCAGAAGATTCCAGGAGTGTGGAATGTGAACTGTTTATTACAGTAAAGTATGCCCGGTTTTCTTATGGCATACTTTTTTTTATTTTCTCTTGCAACGGATTTGGTATTGTATACATATGAGACATGCGTCGTATGATATTTGATTTCTTTCGCTATACATCCCATCCTAGCCAGACAAACAATAGATTTCGTCAGTGTATGCAATTCTTGTATAAAGACTATCCAGCATATCTCCGACGTAAACCATCTATTCGACGTGTATGCATCTTTCCATTTTTGTTAATTGCAGTAATCATCTACTGATATGAGTGAAAAAGCACAGGTGAGTAATGCAACGGTCCGTGATATACTCATGCAGTATATTGATTCGATCAAACAAACAGGCATCATTCCTGTTCCTTTTTTGTTATTTGCAGGACCATCGTGACTTGGTAAAATGGCTATGGCAGAAGAATGTTTAGATATACTAATTTGAGACTATAAAAAGCAAGATAGCCTCGTGCTTTATGATTGTACGGTGGATCTTGAAAAGCCCCACACAATTAAAGTTTCTAACGACGAAGAGATAACTCGTGCGGATGGATCCTTATATCATGATCTTGGTATTAGAGAAGTTCATCAGTGGATTGTCACATCTCCAGTATGAAAATATAAGATATTAGTGATAGAAGACATAGAACGTTTGACAGAGAGTGCAGCGAATGCGTTGCTCAAGGTTTTTGAGGAACCATTGCCAGGAAGACTTATTATTGGAACTACATCACAGGTTGGAGGTATTTTACCAACTATTATTTCTAGAGCTTTCACGTTTTCATTCTATCCAGTCCAGGATGAGTATATTCTAGAAAAGATAAAGTCAGAACCTGCTTTGCAGTCGTATGATCCTAAATGGTTGTGTGCTTTGGCGACATGAAGAGCTGGGGTGTTGGATGAGCTATTAACTACGCCAGATACGTTGCGTGTGTTACAAGATGCTTATACTGTTGTCACTACTATGCAATCATCGTATGCAATGTTGTATAAAAACATTCTTCCACTTGCAAAACAGTGATGTGAGCTTCTTTTCTTTCAAGCTTATATCTATATCCTTTCCCAACAAGGGAAGCGAGATGAACTCAAGAGGGTATATGAGTCATATCAGCTTTGTACCTATGCTATCAACAACGAACATATATTGTTTGATTTCGCTATATCTCACAATGCTCCCACACAATCATAGAATTAGAACGAGAGAAATTCAACGCCTTTTTTCTGCCTCATATACACAAAAAATAGTGGCATACCCTTTTGTGTATTTTGTTGGTAAGCAACGTGTCGTTTGACCAAACGCTTGGTGAATACAATTATCTACAAAGCTTGCAAAGTCTTCTGTGCAGAGACATATTTTGAAAAGAACGTTTTATGATTGTGTACAAGGCACTCCTTTGGCTGCCGAACAGTGATATCGTATATTCGCTGTACCACACAAGACATGGGCTGATGATATCAGACAAATACTTGCAACTGGAACTAAAACTACTATAGTGCAAACAATATCAGCACAGTATCGTGCTAGTTTATCTTCTCTCTCAAAAAAACGATGATCTTCCGCCGACTCAAACAAACCATCAACTCCGTTAAACAACGTAAACGTCAGCTCGAAAAAGATAAAGAGAAAGAATTAGCCGCTATCCACAAGATGTATGCTCATCTTGAAGAAAGAGACAATGCGTTACAAGCACAGGAGAAAAATCAACCAGCATTGAACGTACATTTTATCGTTAAATTCTGGATTATTGGTGCTGTTGTCACGTATTTTTCGTTCATTATTTTCAAGACGTTGGATGTTGTGTATTTGATTTTAGCAGCATTCGTTATATCTATGGTGATGAATGCACCAATTACGTTTTTTAGTAAATACATGCCGAAGTGGTTGGCACTCACATTGTCATACCTCATTATTCTCGCGGTAGCATTTATTATCATAGTGTTTGTAATCCCATTCATACTAAGTCAGATCGCAGAAGTAATCAGAATAGCAATTATTAAGATTAACGAACTTCAGGATCTTTTGAAGACACAAGGATTAGAAAATGTAGTTCATGATTATCTTTATCTACCAGCTATGGTAAAGGATTATCTGATCAAGATAATTCACTCATGAGCGTTGGCTAGCACATTGCAAAACAATATCTTGGATAATATGTCGCAAATTATTTCCGCAGGAACATCATATGCAACCAATCTAGGATCCTTTGCTGTAAAACTCGTAACCGGTGTGTTTACTACATTGTTCCAAGCAATAATCTTATTCTGTCTTTCTATCTTCTTCTCATTAGAAAAAGAACAAGTAATTAACTTCATCTCTTCATTGGCTTGATCTCATAGAAATCATACATACGTGAAACTCCAAAGAATGTATGCAAAACTTGGTCTTTGGTTGAAAGGACAATTGTTTGTTTGTCTCTATGTCGGTATCTTAGTTGGATTATCTTGTGTCCTTATTTCTTGGATATTCCATATACATATTCCAAATATTGGATCTATCGCACTTCTTGCATGAATTACTAATTTAGCACCGTATGTAGGACCATTAGTCGGAATTATCACTGCAGTCGTCGTTACGCTCATCGCGGGATGATGGAAAGCCGCATTACTCGTGCTTATCTGCTATGTTTTCGTTAACCAATCAGAAAATAATGTGTTCACTCCAATTATCATGAATAAAACACTTGGTGTGAGCGCATTGCTCGTGTTCATTTGTATGTTGTTGTGAGGTTTAGTATTCGGGTTTATAGGAGTCTTGCTTGCAGTACCTATTTCTGTAATTATCACAATGGTGTTTGATAAAGAAGAAACAAAGTAATTAATTAAATACGCTATGGTATCTAAACAAAATAAATCTTTTACACTTATCGAAATGCTTATTGTCGTCGTGATAATAGGTATTTTAGCAGCCGCATTAATTCCGAGGCTTCAGTCAGTTCAAGCAAGAGCAAGAGACACGAAAAGGAAAGCGGACTTACGTCAAATTGGGACAGCATTGGCTATATATAAGGAGGATAATGGAGGGTATAATGCTATGAAGGATCGCAATGTTGAATCTCTTGTTTTCCCACTCATTGATTACAATAACTATGGTGTTACTAGTGATCGTTTGTATCCAATGATTCAGTTGGAAAGATATATGACTGCTATCCCAGCAGATAGCGATCAATCGACACGATCTCCTACAAACGGCTATGATTCTAGTCAATGATCAGATCAGATGAGGTGATATGCATTGGTAATTCTTTCTCGTCGTGGTAATTGGAGTACAAACTGACCGCGAGATTCCTCTATGCTGGTAGCTAGGACTGAGTCAGATGGATCAAGCTCAAATTGGGTTACAAAGACAAATTCTGATGGCACTACAACGAGTGATTTAACCTGAAGTGATGGTTGGTGGTGAGCAACAAATTGAGTAAGTATTTCAGCTTCCATATATGACCAATACCAGTGTGCTACAGTGGTATTTAGTTGAGTTGCAGATAATAGTTTACAGGGTGCGTGTTCTGCAAATAAAGATTGAAATGATTTAAGATACATTTATGTGCAGTAAATATATGTCTCATAAAAAGAACAAATCATTCACACTTATTGAAATGCTTATTGTCGTTGTGATAATAGGTATTCTTGCTGCAGCATTAATTCCTAGATTACAATCGGTACAGGCAAGAGCTAGGGATACCAAAAGGAAAGCAGATTTGCATCAGATAGGTACTGCGTTGGCAATATATAAGGAAGATCATGGTGGTTCTTTTAATGATTTAGGTGCTGACTGGATATGCGGAGGAGGTCGACCAATAAGTGCGTCAAATACCTACGCAACTTTATATCACTGACGGTGGAATTATTCGTTACTCTATACAAACTTAGGTAAGTATATGACAGCAGTCCCCACTGATTCGAGTCAAACGCAATGGAGGGCTAATGGTGACTGTTATCCGGATAACGATCCCGCATGATATTTTGCTATTTTCTTAAATAGAAAAGTTCCTAACTGAATGATTGGAATGTCTAATGCTAGTGTTGCAAACGCTTTTGTCCTATCGGCCAAGACTGAGTCAGATGGGTCAAGCTCGAATTGGGTCACAAGCACCGATGGTTTTAATACGAGTTGTTGAGATTGTGTCCTCTGAGATTCATGAAATCCTGCGCATCCCTTTGATGGTGCCCGGATAGGTGCAATTGATGCAGATCATTTTGATTCGACGGCAAATAATTTTGACAGCTATATGTGTTCGAAAGTTGCTTTCACATGATGAGCTACCATAAATGATTGAAGTGGAAATTGTACTGCTAATAGTGATGCAGAAGACATTAGATATATTTATGTACAATAATTTCTATTTCTTGTTTAACTCTCGCATGAAAATTGCGGCTGTTTGTCAGACGTTGAGAGATTCTTTGAGTCATTGCATAGGGATGTAGACGTGAGACGAGACTAGTTCTAATGTTTCTTTTTCGACGCCCGTGACTTCATTCCCGAATATGACCGCAAGCGGTCCTTGCACCGTAGGTGCAAATGTCGCCAATGGTATCGCTGTCTGCGTTATCTCTGCAGCGGCTATGGTGTAACCTGCCTTTTGGAGCTTTTCTATTGCTTCTTGTATCGTTTCGTACGACTCGAGAGAAATGCTTTCTTCTGCACCAAGGGAAGTTTTTTTAACCTTTGGTTGTGTAGCAGGAGACGGTGTGTAGCCAGTCGTAATAACATCTCGGCCTAGAGCGTCAGCAGTGCGAATGATATTACCTACATTGTATGCGCTACGTATGTTTTCTAAGATAACTATTCTTGGTTTCATGAAATTATGCAGCAACGAGATGAAATGAGACAGGTGCTTCTTTACCTTTTTCTAAGAGCCACATTCGTTTTTTCTCATTGAGCAAATGTGCGTTTGTGCCTGTATAGAATATGGTTACTTTATAATCACTTTGTGCTAGTTTTTGGACTAATGAATTAAATATGGTGTGTAATGTTTCAATACGATGTCGGCGAGTTTTTTTTGTTGTTACTAGTTTCGCAATGGTTGCATCATATGCGAAGTATCAGTAATTGAGCGGTATTACAGTATCTACTCATGCATCTAGGAAGTAATGCATATCTTGTTTAACAACATTGTGCATCATCCAATTCTTCCATCACAATGAAGTGAGAAAGTATTTTCGCATAGGTGTTTCTTTGAACCAGTACGCAAGGGGATTTTGAAATGACTGCGTCTTAGCTTGTACTTCAGTCAATGTATGCGAGCTGCAGAGTTTTTCTATTTCATTCTTTGATTGTATATCCAATCGATCACCGCAGAACCCTATTTTCCCTACGCGCGAGAAGGGGAGACATTGTTGTTTTACGTATGTCGTGAATAGGGGGAGTATGATATCTTTATATTGTGCATCTTCTAGTAATAGGCACTCTATCGTCGGAGGGACAATCACGTGTGTTACTCATTGTTTTTTAAGTTCTTCAATCGCCTTAGTAACTCTTGGAAGTACATAAGATGATGGTTTTTCTCCTCGATTTCCTCATTCTTGGTCATACCATACGACATACGAAAAATTATATCTATTCAAAAACTGAAACAGATACAATGTATCAATACTAGAGGTGATGATGCCAATCATCCGGAGTGAGAAAAAATAAAATTATTGTAGGTCTGCAATCATTAATACGAGATCGTTTTCCAATTGTTTATCGTGTCTTAGTTGTTTCTCGAAAGTATCTGTTGCGTAGATGACCGTTGCATGGTTGCGTCAACCAAAGTAATCTCCTATCTTTTCAAGCGTTCGGTCGAAATACTTCTTTGCAATAAACATAAGCATTTGTCTCGCTTGTGATATCTCTTTTTTTCTACTATCGCTTTTGATATCGCTTGGGCTGATATTATAATATCCACCAACTTTTTCAACTATTGTTGCAAAGTGACTTACACTTCTATTATTTATCGGGTGTGCTTGTTGATTATTTTCTACAGCGTCAGGTGAGTATCATAGTGTTTTGAGGCATGTGCGAACATCATCTTCATCTAGCTCCTTGTTCGTAAGCGTCTTTCTCGATACCAAGATGTTGAGCGCTCATTCCAATTCTCTCACGTTTGTGGTGATGGCATTAGCGATCATGGTCAATGAATCGTTGTCGAGATGACAGTCTTTCATTTCACACTTTGCTTGCAATATAGCAACTCTTGTTTCGAATTTAGGCGCTTGAATATCACATACGAGGCCATGTGCGAAACGCGTTCTGAGTCTTTCCTCAAGAAGTTTTAGCTCTCTTGGAGGGCGATCTGACGTGAGTACTATTTGTTTTTTCTTGCTCGTGAAATCATTGAATATATTATAAAATATCTCTTGCGTCTTTTCTTTCTCTGCTAAGAATTGGATATCATCGATCATCAATACATCTACATTATCCAACTTCTGTATGAGATCATGGAGCTTGTTCTTCTTGATGCTTTCAATTACTTCATCCAGGAACTTACTCGTCGGAAGATACGTTACTACTTTCGATGAGTCATGACTCATGACATAATTTCCAATAGCCTGCATGAGATGCGTTTTCCCCAATCACACTCAACCATAGATGAAAAGCGGGTTGTACATGAGCCCAGGTTTCTCTGCGACCGCTTGTGCAGCATTGTGCGCCATGATATTATGGTCACCAACGATATAGTTGCTGAATGTGAATTTTGCATCAAAGAGAATTCATACTTGTTCACTAAATTGTTTTTTAGTTTTGCTATCGAGAATTGCTTCGATTACGGGAGTGTCTTTGATTGATAATACTTTTTTAATATCAACGATAAGGTCATGCTTATTTTGTTGAAATGGTTCATACATAACGAGGCTTATCTTATACTGTGGGTTGTAAACCTCTTCCACAGCGGTTTGTAGAGGCTTGAGAAGAAATTTCTTTATTTGAGAATGAACAAATTCATTTGGTACTCATAGATAGATAGTTGTATTTTTTTCTTCAACACCAAGGATACCACACTTGATCAGGAACGACATGAGTTTTTTTGGATCATGAGTATTCGCACAATGCAAGATTATTTTCGTTCGCAACTCGCGCAGATAGGTTTTTTTCTCTGCATCGTATGTTGTGATCATGTCCAGTAAAACCATGGTTGGCAGAAACTATCATATAAAACGATGCCAGAACGATATGAAAACAAACCAGGTTTTCAACACAAAAGTTGTTGTTTATAGAGTATATTGTATTGACATAATCGTATTTGTTTGCTATAATAGACTTTATTTCTACATAATACTAGTATCAAGCTGGTGTAGCTCCTTTGGGAATTACATGTATAGTATTTATCTCAATTGTGTTGTATTAATGGATATTTATAAAAAGTCCTTTAAAAGTATAGAAAACCAGGTAGCGGCCTTGACGACCGACCTTGTTTGTTTTTCTCAGAAACAGTGTCGTGATTCTTTAATACAGTGGCTTTTTGCCGTAGATGGTAGTAATTATGATGTTTCTCAGACTGATGTGAAAACGCATATATATTATCAGGAATATCTCTATGCTCTTAGAAAATTTAGATATCTTCTTAAGGCACATGGGTCTTTAATCGAAGATGAGGTTATGTTGTTGGTTACGGGAATCCCTTTGAGACAAAATGTATTCGGGAAGACGCTTGTCTCATGACGTTTATCTTATTTGTCCCCTGTTACTACGCATACGCAGCCATTCACACAGCCATTACATTACTTGATCCAAGCTCCTTCTTTCTCCAGTGTGCGTTTAATGGTTGAGTGAGAAAAGAATTATAAGGAGATTAATCTACCACCTATCTTTGCAAAAAGGTTGCAAGCGTATATTTATGCTTACTGTGAGGGAGAAGTAGAGGATTGCAGACATTTTCAGCAGCATATGTTGGGAGTAGATTCTACAACGTATAATGAAATCTATCGAGATGAAAAAATCGTCGATGCTTGTGAAGAGTTATCTGTATGAGATTCTATTGTCTTGACCAACAAGTCATGAGAAGACCTTCATGCTGCGGTATATCTTTGAGAAGACTTATTTATTTCGAAGTTGTGAGAAAGTATTCTATCTATTAGTTCTTTGGAGTCTTTACATGCCCTCTATGAGACGTGTAATGTAATTCAGAAAAAGTTGTTTCGAGAGACCAAGGCCTATGAAGATATGAAGCAAGAAACAGAGCGTATCCTTGAAACACACCTAGATAGAGAAAGATTAAAAAAGGTTTTCGAAGATGTTAGGACAAATGGGATTAGTTAGACATTGAGACATAATCTTATTTTATTGTACATGTTCCTGTTGTTTGTGGATATTTTATTAGCTCGTGAAATGACTATTTAGAGTTAATTCATGTAGATATATCTTCAGTCACTAGCATTTTGATTTAACGTGCAATTTCCAGACCCATCATTGAAAGTAATACATCCGCCTCATAGATTGTCTGGATCTCAGCAGATAGGGTTAGCCGTAGTGGCAGGAACAATGCTTGTACAAGCATATTGTTGATATATTGATTCCTTTTCACAGCCGCCTCATAAGCTTCCAACCCATACATTCCCGGCAGCATCTGTGCTTGGGTTTCAATTGGGTCATTCCCATGTAGGATATCATTGTGTTGCAGCAACGCTATTTGCTACCCGGTTTGCACCTCATGCCGATTCCGTCTGAGCTGCCACCATATATCACTTGTATTGTCATCATTTCAAAGTTAATGGTATGAAGACATATCAACTCATTGCACTAAATGAGCCATTTGGAGTCCATTCGGCAGGAGATTGTTCTTCAGGAACACTGGTCATATAACGCAAAAGGGCCTGATACACATACCGTTCCGATCAGTAGCCTCATCATGCGCCGATAGGATTATAGCGAGTATATGCAACCTTACCGAGTCGTTGTGCATCACATCATCCTGCTGCATTCACGATATTTGTGAAGTCTCCGTTATCCTCTCTATATATTTCCAAAGCAGTTCCTATTTGATGAAGATCCGCTTTGCGTTTCGTGTCTCTTGCTCTTGCTTGAACCGACTGAAGTCTTGGAATTAATGCTGCAGCAAGAATACCGATGATCACAACGACAATAAGCATTTCTATGAGGGTAAAGGTTCTTTTTGTTGACATTATTTTGTTTGTTTATCTAAAGAGACCGGTCTCTTGTTTGTAGTTTTCAAGGACTTTAACTGATGGAAAATACATAGGGGATGGTGTATTATTTATCTCAAACCATTGCCATTCAGTAATTTCATCGGGCTCCATAACGTGAGGGTCTCACGAAAAAGAATCTGCAAAAAGTCAGATGGTAACGAAGTGTGCGGTTTCAATGATATCTTGATTTACACAAATCACATGTGTTTTGTGAAGTATGATTCCGGTTTCTTCCAATACCTCTCTTGCGGCTCCTTCTTCAAAGGTCTCGCCAAAATGCAGCTTTCCACCTGGCATTGTCCAAGTTCATGCTCAATTCAACAAACTCGATGCTTTCTCAGGATCATCATGACGCTTGCCCAAAAGAACCTTTCCATCTTTTACTATCATCACGCCAAATCCAACACCAACTCTCTTTTTCTCTTCCATGTTGTTTTACTTTTTATAATGTAAATTGTATCTTACCTAATTGGTTTACAAATATACTTTATGCTTATGTAAGTCACCAAAATTTATCTGAGAATTCCTCTAAACTAAATAGTTTATCACATTCATTTTTTATCTCAACAATATCTATTTCATCTAGTGCTTTGAACTCTGGTTTGTGCCCTGGAGTAATGGGATCTCAATATTTCTGTATTTTTGCATCAATTGCTCTGCCGTATAAGTGAATATGTAACTCTGGTTTCCGATTGCCATTGTCTTGATAATTGATCCTTCATATTCTTACTCATCTTTTATCCATTCAGGAGACCATTGCTCTTCCTGCAACTATGGTGAATCTCATTAGTTCAATCGCTAGCTTTGAAGATAAGAGAGTTCTGTCGACTATTAAGACCTTAGGATTGATTTTTATATGTCCACCTTCTAATCTATCTATTTCTGGATTTTCATGTGATTCTAAAGTAAAGTTTTTAGTTTCGTAGATAAGTGTCATTTTGTATACCAATAAGTGAAATAAACTTTCTCTATTTATTGTAATTCATACATTCTTTTTCTAGTTCATTGCATCTTGTCACTCGTTCTTCTTTTCCCTCTCATCTTGCGATCATACCTGCGTATTCGCTTGCTCTTCTTTTGCTTTCTTCGAGTGATGCTTCGCAACATACTTTATCGTCTGTGATGCAAAATCAGGCTTTGCTAATACCCATATCGGTAGGCGATTTGTAGTGGCGTGTGTAGTTATCCTCGGGGAGGAACGCAGCTGCAAGCTGCATTACTATGTCGAATGCCTCTACGTCTCTGTTGTAATTCACCGCGTCGATGCCGTATGCAGCTTTGTGAAATGTATCTATCATATTGTAATCTCCAATGTCCGCAGTAGCCGCTTCGTATGCTAGGTTTATAGGGTGCTTCAATGGAATATTTCGAATAGGGAATGTCTCATATTTCGCATATCCAGAATCTAATCATTTCGTATATTCATGATATATTTGTCCGAGACAGGTAGACATTTTACCGCTATTGGAAGCCGCACCTGTGACAAGCACAAGCTGCGCTTGTGTAGGGATATATTCGTCGTTTCCATATCATGATGCGCTCAATACTGCTTTCGTATCATGAGGGTAGCCTGGTATCATATATCTTTTGTATGTCGCATATCATAGTTCTTCGAGTTGCTTGAGAAATACCGTTACATTATCGCTGAGTCAGTCGCGCGGACATTTGTTGCATGCGATATAAGGCTTTTTACCTATTTTTTCAGTGATGTCTTGAAGCATCTGTATAACTGATGCCGTATATGTTTTATCTTCTTTCGCAAGTTGCCTATTGTTTATAATGTCATCGTAGTTAACACAAAATATGACATCCATAGTGTCAAAGAGTGATTGAAATATCTGTGTTTTACTGGTTGGATCAAATCATGGAAGAACCCTTGAAGCATGTCCATCATAGAGGAATTTACCACCTACTTCCAAATACAATCTGTGCGTAAAATGAGACATCCTTTCGAGTATAGCTTCCTTTTGGAGCGAAATATACTTTTGTCCGTCGAATCAACTCATTATTAATTACTAATTATAAATTAAAAACTATAAGACACTTGAGCGTACAATACAGTATTCTATGAAAAAACCAACAACAAATTACTTGCAAAATAGAGTAGCATCTATATACATTACGTGCTATTTATATGTTTTTTCATGAAACGTACTCATGTTCGATTTTGATCCACAAAAGAATTATTATGAGGTGTTGGGGGTGACTGAAGAAGCTAGCGAAGAGGAAATCAAAAAAGCCTTTCGTAAGCTTGCTATGCAGCATCATCCAGATAAAGGGGGAGACCAAGAAAAATTTAAAACGATAAATGAAGCATATCAACTTTTATCTGATCCTCAGAAAAAACAACAATACGACACTGTCAGGAAGGGCTGATATGGTGGATGATTTGGTGGTGGTCAATGATGATTCAATTGATTCTGAGGCTTTGGTGATGGAGCAACATTCCAATTTGGATGATGAGATATGAATGATATCTTTGGTGATCTCTTGTGAGGTATTTTTGGCGGTGGCGCACAATACAATAACAGACCTAGAAAGGGTGACGATATAGAGTTACAACTCAATATGTCATTTGAACAGGCGTATACTGGGTTGGTGAAAGATATTACATATAAAAAAATAACAAATATTGATATGCAAACGAGGCAGATGACTGAGGGTTCTGACTCTGTTACGGTAGAAGTGCCGGCAGGTATACAGACGGGGCAATACTTGAAATTCCCAGGGAAATGACATGTAGGACGCAATGGTTGACCAGCAGGTGACCTCTATATTAAGATGTACATGAAACCATCTAATCAGTATGAAAGAGAGCATGATGATATTGTTGTTTATGCAGATATTCCAGTTGTTGATTTAGTCTTGGGTGGTGAAGTAACGGTACCACATCCAGATGGCAAAATGACGGTGAAAATACCTAAGGGGACTCAAGTCACAGATATTGTTAAGGTATCAGGACATGGTTTTCCTAAGATTAGTAAATCATGAGTATTTGGTCATAAAAAATGAGATTTACTTGTAAAATTGCGTGTCTCTATCCCAAAAAAACTTTCAAAAGACCAAGAAAAACTATGGAAAGAGTTGAAAGGATAAATGTATGATATAAAAAAAACTCCTGTGGCACTGAGCTCATAGGAGTTTTTGTTTTGATGAAGAAACTATTGTCTCAAGAGCCTTCCTCTTGTTGTTTTTTCTATTTTTCCAAGTTTCAAAAGAAGCGGTTCTATATCCTGTTCTATAGCTTTTTCATGCATACTAAGTTTCGCAGAGAGCGTTTTAATTCCAACAGGATCAGTATGTTCCGCTAAGATAGCGAGGTATTTCCTATGGAGTGATGTGAGTCATCATTCGTCAACGTTCAACCAACGCTCGAATGTCGCTCGTTCTTCTTCCAGGAGTTTTAATTCTTTTTTTTCAGCAGCGATAAGATAATCTCTTAATTTGATACAGAGATTGTGAATCTCTCTTGGTGTATGTTCGACCTTTCCGCCTATGCGTTCTAATATCTCTTTTGTGACGATAATAGAGTAGTGATGAAGATATTTGTGGATTATTTTTAGTATTTGTTCGAAAGAGTAATCATGGAAATGAAATTTATAGACAAATCTATTTTTGAATGGAGCAGAGAGTGATTCTAATTTTGTTGTAGCTCCGATGAGGGTGAAATTATTAATAGGGATTCTCATACTTCATCACTCAGGCATGACAAAATCTATCACTCGATCTTCCATCGCAATATAGAGAACCTCTTCAACAGTAGGTTTCAACCTATGTATTTCATCAATAAAAAGAATATCTCCCTCTTGTAAATTATTCAATATAGAAATAAGTTCAGATGGTTTTGTAATTGCGTACCCCGTGACAACTTTAATATTTACTCACATCTCATTTGCAATGATGTGTGCGAGGGTTGTTTTCCCGTATCCACTATTTCCTGAAAAAAGAATATGTCATAGTGTATGGTTGCTTTTCTTTGATGAACTGATGGCTGTTTTAATGACGTCAACAATATCATCTTGCCCAATAAAGTCAGAGAAGGACACTGGTCTTGTAGGAGCAACCTGTGTTTTCGTGACATCTTGTTGGCGTAGATCAATCTTCTTAACTTCCATCGCAAAGTAAACAGGTAAATACGTACCATATATATACAAACGATATAGTGCTTGCAAGAGGAAAGCGTATTAACTGATTTTATCGAGAAATGCCATTTTGACTCTTTGTTGTCCTATCGCGTCATACGCTTGTGAAAATATTTCTCTAAGGTTTTGGTAATATATGAGACTTGATACTTCTTCTAGTGTTGCTCGTTTATAGATCCCCAAATAACCCTCGCCATCTTGAATGCGGATATGAGTTGGGTCTCCGTAGTAGTGCATCAAAAAATAGGTAATGTCTTTGTCCATCCCATTCTTCATTGTTTGGCTACTTCTCAAGCTAGTCATTCCAAGCATTTGCTCGATAACTAATTTTTCTGGAGATATTCCTGTCTCTTCGGTAACCTCACGGATTGCGGCTTTTTGTAAGGCCTCTCCGGGTTGTATTTTCCCTTTGGGAGCGACTCGTTCTATTTTACCAGACATAGCGTGTCTCTTGATGAGAAGAAATTTTGCTATTTTTTTTTCATCAAAGAAATAGACGATACCTCCTGTGCTTTGTATTACTGACATGAATGTTTAGTACATGAAATCATAAATAAACTATGCTATTTTGTTGCTTAATCGATTGATAATGTTGGATAATGGATTTTTTGGTAGTGTTTTTGTATAGTTTATTACGTTTCCTTCACTCTTCGATTTCCCTATTTCTGCCTCTTGTTTCAGTGCATCCTCTTCGGCTTCGTCTTTGTGCTTTTGTGTGTTATCTAGTGTTGTAATAAGTTTGTCTGGATTGTCTTTCGTTGTCTCTTGTTTCTCGTGTTCTTTGATGAGGTCAATTTGTGTTTCAATTTTCAATGCCTGCAACTCTCATAGAGTTTCATTTATAGAGGAGTGTTTAAACTCCTTGCCATTTTCGAACTGTTCACGAGCATTCGTAATCATGGTGTTAGGGAAAGGATATTAAGTTGATTGGTTATATTTTTGGAGGAATTTTTTGAGAATATGTACATTCTTTTTGTAGTCAGTTCTCATCGGCCCAAGTATTGAAACCACGCTGTCATAACCATTAACTTGTATTTTTGCATAGACTGTTGAGATTATATGCTCTTCGCTCGTGATAAACGAGTAGTAAACTTGATTTCTTTTCATCATCTTACTGTCGAGCGTCTCTACGATCTTTTTGTCTTCGATATATTGAATTATATATTTTGTTGTTTCTATATCATTCAATGGGGCAACTTGTAATAGATTGTTAATTCCCAAGAAGAAGTATTCATCATTGCGTAAGAATCAAACTACCGCACCATCTACTAATTTTCCCAAGGTTTCAATGATATATCTCAATCCATGGCGAGCATAGTCTACATCAAAAGCGATATCTATACCACCATCGTCTTTCTTTTCGAGCAAATCATCCATATACATAGATAAGCCCTCTATCGTTGGTAAACGACCAGAACTGTTGTATGGTTGATAGACGAGCCCTTCCTTCTCAAGGATATTGAGATATTTTCTCAAAGTAGAAGGAGCATATTCGGTAAGATCAAGCGAATGCAAAACCTTAGAACCAACAGGGTCCCCTTTATTGATGTACGTATCAATGACAATTGATAACAATCATAACAGTTCAGGATTCTTCTTAGCCATCTCATGAAAACATAGATGAAAACGTCTCCAAGGATATCTTTTCTAGCAAAAGATGCAATGTTTTTTCTAGTGGACTTTTGATTGAATTCTCCTATATAGTAGGGGTTCTTTATTTGGTATTTTTGCCGATGAAAAAGATTCTTGCCTGTGCTGTACTAATTGCGAGTGCTAGTCTTGCATGTACCTATGCTGCAGATGTTACTGTAGACCAATTACTTGATCAAATTTTACAATGATGAACGGGAGCTGCGATCACTACCACCGCACAACCTGTAGCTGTCGTCTCGACATGAACGACAACATGAGTTCAGCAACCGTCGGCTAAGAGTGATGCTGAGTTCGTTAGTGCTGTCTCTTGGTTGTATACAAATGGTATTACAGCCTATTCGACACCAGATACATTTAATCCAGAAAAACAATTGACGAGAGAGCAGGCAGCGAAGTTTTTCGTTGTGATGCAAGAGAATGTAATAGGACAGGTTCCTGTATGATCATGAACATGTGTTTTCAAAGATACATGATTTGATAGCTCGCTTCTTCCATTTGTGAACAAAGCGTGCTGATATGCTATCATGCAAGGAAGCCAATGAATGTTTAGACCAAAAGCATTCATTTCAAAAGCAGAATTTATGGCATCATTGGTAAGGATTGTTTTGTGAGCAAGACTTAATGAGACGACGAACCCTTGGTGGTTAGCATATTTCCAGCAAGCAAAAGAATGGTGAATTACAAAGGAACTGAACGCAAATGCATTGGATGTACCTATTACGAGATATGAATCAGCATTATTCTTATATAGAGTTATTGGTGCAATCCAAAAGGCATCCAACGGAACAGGGACAGTTGAGGTTACAGGTAATGCCACTTCTGGATCTACTACTACAGATTCAGTGAAATCTCTTGTATGAGATCCAATACTTCAAGAGGCTATCTACTGGATGTATGATCTTAAGATGACTAGTTATATGACTATTGATGATTATCGTCCTTTTGATACCATCACGAGACAAGATGCGGCTAAGATATTCACGCTATTTAGAGGATCAATCATGGATGGAACTCCGTCAACTAGCGGTACAGATTGTACCTTTGCTGATATTGACCAAGCAGATCCAACATTGACTGGGTATATCCAACAAGCTTGTGAGTTACAGATTTTGAAATGATCAAATGGTAAATTTGATCCGTTGGGATCTTTGACTAAACCTCAAGCTTTAGCGATCCTTGTCAGGATGATAGAAGGAACACAGCCTGAAGGTACAACCCCACGATGGCAGTGATATTATGATAGAGGCGTTGCGTTGGGTATGATTCAAGCTTCATCAGCTGCGGCCTTTGATAAGCCTATTACGAGGTATGAAATCGCGATGCTGCTTTACAATAGCAATATAAAGGCGCAAATTGTAAAGAATCTTAATAACGATTATGAAACAGATAAACTTATATATCCTGTGCCTGGTACCTATACAACAAATACGGGTACATCAGATATTTCATGATTAGTGAGTATTAGCACATGGATACTACAACGTACAGATATCACAAATTATGTTGTAGATCTCTTTGGTACACAATATAAATTACAAAAAATAGCGACACAGAAGCATCTTGATAACAGCTATATGTGGTATGGAAAACTTCTTACGTTAGATGAATCTAAAGAGATATGAACTGTTTCCTTCCTCATTAGTAATGATGTTATATTGAATGGAGTTATTAGACCATATACTTTGATGCAGGCTACATATTATATAGAACCTTCTACAAGCTGGCCGTATTATAATATGGTCAAAAAGTGGAGTTATTAAGAGCGTATTTGACTGTATACATATTTATATTCTTCCTACTCAGCGATGCAGGTTATTTGGCATGGACACTCATTCGTCGAAATAGAAACTGATACGGGAAGTGTTTTGGTAGATCCATTTATCACAGGGAATCCCATGTGTGATGTGACTATCGAAGACTGCTTGCACAAGAAGGTGCGTGCAATTTTGTTGACGCATGGACATGGAGATCATATCGGTGATGCGCTTATATTACACCAATGAAGTAAGGCGCAAATTGTTTGTGAATATGGCGTAGGAGCATATTTCGAGAAGGAGCATGATATAACATGTATCGTTGGAAGTATAGGTGGGACAGTTCATTGTGATGATATATCTATTAAGTTTTTCAACGCGCCGCATGGCGGTGGAATAGTCGATAATGCATTGCCTTATAAATGTATTTCAGCAGGTCTTCTTATCACTGTCGAGGGAAAAACTATTTATCATGCTGGTGACACGAGTCTTACCTACGATATGAAATTATTGGGTGAGTATTATACTATAGATGTAGCCTGTGTGCCTATTGGTGATGTCTACACTATGGGAGTAGTAGATGGGGCGAGAGCTGTTGGTATGATCAAACCAAAAGTAGTATTTCCTCTCCATTATAATACATGGCCCAAAATAAAAGTAGATGCAATTGATTTTGCCCGCCTTGTAATGCAAGACACAAAGACGGTTCCTAAAGTATTGCAACCATGACAATGTGTGGTTCTCTAGGAGAGAATTATTCATTGATAATATGATAGGGTTTCCTATAGTAATATTTGTTTCATTCTTCATATAATCCATATGGCGAAATTTGTATCGAAAAGAATAATACGAGATATCTGTCAGTGCGTTATTGGTATAATTATGCTTGTTTTAAGCTATAATTATGTCCAGGCACATGACGCGGAAAAGGTTAATTTTGTCTCCGGTATTACGGTGTTGAAACAGAAAGCTTCGTCTGTCGTTGGGTCTCGATTTGGTAAGTGATCAACACAAGAATTTCAACGTCAACAAGATATGATTAGGAACTATAAAGAGGTTCTTTCGTATCTCAAAAATACGAAATGTACGTTGAGTGTCTCAGCAGACGATATTCAGCAAAAGTTAGACACATTGAGCGCGGTTGCACCTACTATATTTGCACAAGAGGCATTCACATATAGCTCCTATATCACACAAGTTTACGAAGAGATGCAGCATGTTTGCCAGAAATAAATTTTTACGCATAAATTATGGTTATGGAATTGTGGTTATCTAATACACTCACACATAAGAAAGAATTGTTTGCACCTATTACTCCAGGTAAAGTTACTATATATTCATGTGGGCCAACTGTTTACTCTCAACAACATTTGTGAAACTTGAGAGCAGTTTTTGTTGTAGAATTATTGAGAAATATTTTGAAATATGCTGGTGGGTATGATGTTACCCATGTTATGAATATTACTGATGTGTGACATTTGACATGAGATAATGAGTGAGATGCAGACCATGGAGAAGACCGTATGGAGAAGGGTTCTAAGAGAGAGTGAATTACTGCTCGAGATGTTGCAAAAAAGTATACAGATATTTTCCTTCAAGATATTCGTGCATTGCGCATCGATGAATTTTCGTATATGCCCAAAGCGACAGATCATATCGCCGAACAGATAGCTATCATCAAAGAGCTCGAAACAAAAGGTTTCACCTATGTTATTTCTGGTGATGGCGTCTATATGGATACAAGTAAAGATGCAGACTACGGTGTCCTCGTCAGTAAAAAGCACATAGAATGATTACAAAGTGGGGCAAGAATTCAAGATTCGGGCAAGAAAAATCCAACCGATTTTGCTTTGTGGAAATTCAATATTACGTGAAAGAAGAGAGATATGGAGTGGGAGAGTCCTCGAGGGATTGGCTTTCCAGGATGGCATATTGAATGTAGCGCGATGAGTATGAAATATCTTGGTGATCATATAGATATTCATACATGATGAGTAGAGCATATAGCAATCCATCATACCAATGAAATAGCGCAATCAGAATGTTCACATGGTAATCATCCATGGGTGAATTATTGGGTACACTACCAATGGCTCATGATGAATGGGAAGAAGATTGCAAAATCAGACGGGAATGTCGCATTCATGGGGCAAGTACTAGAAAAAGGATATACAGGAGAAGATCTTAGATACTTCTTTTTACAAGCGCATTATACGAACTTTCAAGATTTCACACGAGATGGTTTAGCAGCTGCGCAAGCAGCTAGGAAAAATATTATCAAAAAGATCGCTGCCTATACGAATGATGAAATTATGTCTCGATATCAACCTCAGCTTGAGGATTGTAACGATATTATCTTGCATCAATTGTGGCACCATTTAGTAGATGATATGGATACGCCTCAGTGTCTCGCAACAATTTGGAAAATGTTGGATGTTCTTAATGAAGAAGTTGTAAAAGCGCTTCTCTACCTAGATAATCATGTTTTGAAACTCGGTTTATATGAAGGCGTAGTATCTATGTTTGAAAAGAAGGAGATAGATATTCCAGATGATGTTAAAAAACTTGCAGACGATCGTCGACAAGCAAAAAAGGATAAGGAATTTTCAAAATCAGATGACCTCAGAAAGCAGATCGATGCTCTTTGATGGGAAGTGAAAGATGAAAAAGATGGTTTTGTATTAACTAAGAAATTATAGCTGTATTGTTTCGTTTTCTGCTGGGATATGTGTAGTTACACTTATATTGTGTTGACGAGCATTTTTTATGGATTTCTCTAGTGCAAACCTTTGTTCTCATCAGTGTTCTAGAGCTACTTTCGCATGTCTAGACTTTTTGATATCTTTGAAATACTTCATTAGATCACCATGATCAGCGTGTCATGAAAATCACTCTATATATTTCGTCCTACATACTACATCAGTTGGCTGTCCTTGGATATATACTTGTTTTTCTCTTTGATCTATTAAACGTCTTGCAAGCGTATCATTTCCAGGGTATCCTGTGAAGATAAGACTCGCGTGAGGATTGCTCAAAACATGAGGCAAGTAGCTCATGATTGTTCCTCATTGGAGCATACCACTTGATGATATGAGTATGAGACGGTGTCATTTATTTATTTTCTCGATCAAATGTTGTCTCTCTGCTAGCTGTACATAGTGAACTTTATCGGTCACAAGTTTCTTGTATTTTAGTGACTTTCCAACGAGGAGTTCTTGTAAGAAAATCTCAATATACTTTTTCCCTAGCGGTGAATCTACATATATTTTGCCAAATTCTCTTTGTGGTTTTTCATCTTCGGAATGTATTTTTTGACGTTCTTGAAGAGACTCTTCTGCTAATCAATCAAGGAGTGTGATGAGTATTTCTGGTATTCTCTGTAGTGAGAAACATGGCAAAATAACTGCTTTGTGTGAGTTCTTGATCTCCCGATAGAGTTTTGCTTTTGCTGCACTTCTTTTGGGATGATTTTTGCCACCATAGGTAGATTCCAGAGATATAAAATCATAGGTCTCTTTGGGGATTGTTGGTTTGCCAATAATCACATTATCAGTAATTCTACCCAGATCTCCGCTGAATAGTGCTTTCTTCCCATCTATATTCATTGATATTTGTGCAGATCATTCTATATGTCAGGCTGCCAATAGTTTTGCAGAAACTCTATCTCCTATTAATTTTATATTCTCACCATATTCGTAAGTTTCACAAAGCGCTAAGATTTGCCATAGATCTTGTTGGGTAGTATGTGAGAGCTCTAGTTCTTTGATTTCATGTTCTTCTCTTTTAATATCAGTAGGTGAGTTGATATGATATCTTGAAAGCAATTTTTCTGGGTTTTTAATTCACGCACCTTTTTGTGTTTTCGTTATTTTAGGTCCTCATTCCCTACTGGCAAGTTTTTTTTGCGAGAGTTGATTCATAGCTCTTTTTAACTTTTGTACGACCTCTTTTTTCTCTTCCAATATCTTTTGGAGTATTTTTTGTTCATCCTTCAATGCTTCATACATAAGAAGTTTAGTCAGTGGTGTCATAATTATCTTTCATTCAAAGCCATTTTTCACATAGAGTCAGAGCTTCCCAATATGATCCATATGAGCATGGGTAATGAGGATGTGCGATAGTTTTTTCAGATCAACGGGAATGTGGGTGTTGAAAACATCTTGATCAGGCCCTCATTGACGAGAACCAGCATCAACGAGAATTCTGTGTACTTTAGCACCTATCTTTATAGTTAGTAGTTTGCTACTCCCTGTTAGATTTTCGCCTATTCATCATAGATATGTAATCTTGGTTATTGCTTGTTTCGGGAATTTCAACTTATTCATGAGAAGCCATTCACAGATAAAACCACGATGGCAATAATAAATTTTAGACATGTCAATATCAATAGAGAAAAAACACCCGAAGGTGTCTTGTTCTCAGATTGTATTTATGATGTACTAGAATGTGAAAGTTATGTTGTTTTCATCTGGTACATTTATCGTGATTTGTGGTAATGTTGCTTTGATGTCTTGCGCGAGAACGTGTCTTGCTTCACCACCATGGACGATAGTAATTTGTGCGGTAGGTGTATAGTGAAGACTAATTGCATGTGTTCTTAGTTCATCATGATCGGCATGTCCAGAGAGAGGATAGTATCCGATACGCGCATGGTTTTCAGTAACAACTTTGTTATTAAGATAGACTGGTTCATCAAATTCGCCGTGGAGGATTTTGTATCAGTTTGTGCCTGGCACTTGGAACCCTGTGAGAACGATTGTCGCATCCTTATTGCTATGTGCTTTATCGATGTATTGTGTGATAGTTCCTCTTTCCATCATACCTCCAGAACAAACGATAATTTTTCTTCCAGGTTTGCTCATGATATCCATCACTTCTTCATGTCTTTCTATCCATGTAAGGATTTCTCTATTGCTAAGGTCTTTGTAAGTACCGGTAGTATCTTGAGAGATAAACTCTTTAGTTAGGTTATAGCCAAGAGGTGAGTGACAATATATTTTTTCACCAGCACCTAATTTTAACTCGTTATTCTTGATTGCTTTCACGAGGACGCAGAGAACATCTTGCATTCTTTGAAGTGCAAAACATGGCACGAGACATATATCTTTTGCAGCATTAATATCTGTGATGATCTTTTTAATTTCTCCAAGACGATCATTGTGAGATCTCCCAGCGTATGTTCATTCTGTAATGACGTAATCCAATGGTTCTTCCATGACCTCAGGTTTTCCAACTCATGAAGGCTGTTTTGTCCTACCCAAGTCACCTGTATACATCCATGATTTACTTGTATTGTCTTCGTGTGCTGTCCATACTTGTTGAATAGCTCCTTCTACGTGTCCTGCGCTGTATGCAGTTACATCAAGAATTCATGGTATGATAGATATTTTCTGGTGGAGTGGGAGTACTTTAATTTGCTTAATTACTTGCAAAACATCATTCTCATCGAACTCCATAAGTGCTAATTGTTTGTTGAGATCATAGATATCATCTTTGCTGTTGATGTTGTACTTTTCTAGCTTTCTTTTAGCTTCTTCGTGTTGCATACCATGGAAGTTGTGTTGTGAGTCTTCTATCTCCCTCTTAAGGGCTATACACGCCTCTAGGAAGCCATCTCTGGACTTGTTTTCATGGATTGGAATTTCACCCAACATGTCTGCAACGTTTTTCTCCGTAATAGAAGAATCGCAAAGGATCTCTTTGACACGGCGACGATATTTTGTTTTCTTGATAGCATAGTCCCGAAGGATATCTCCGATGCGTCCTTCAAACATACGCTCGATAGAAAGGAATCTGTCTGAAATCTTTTCATGAGGATTTTTCATATGTCTTGTTTCTGGAGCATGATTATTCACACGTACAGTGAACCAAGCTTCTTCAAGCTCTTTAATGATTCTCTCTATCCTGCTGTTATATTCTTCTACTTCTTCTTTTTCGTGTTTCAATGAGTCATCAAAGATAACCTTAGCGAATGCTTTAGATTTCTCAGACATGTAAATAGGTCATGTATAGCCAGCTGTCACGAGACGAATACAATTTCCAATATGATCTTGATGCACATGCGAGATAGAGACTGCATCAATACTCGTCACATCCATGTGCATGAAAGGGTTTTCAATTACCTTATTTAGCGTGTTGCTTGGTTGATTCCCAATATCCATGAGGACCTTATACGTCTTTCCTCATATTTCCATCGTCATAATATGATACGATCCACCTATAGAATTCCCTTTGTGTACGTCTTGTACACCTCAACCAACGTAATGTGTAATTTTCATGTGTTTGTGTTTGAAGAATAAAAATCTAGCACCCAACAAAGACTTGCACTGCCATTGCTAATAGCATAATTACAAATCCTAACGCTACAAATAATTTACTTATAAATAAACTAATTTTCCCTCAGAATGATATCATACAAAAGAATCAGCCGATTAATATTAGAATGAGTGATTCAAGACCGACAAATCATAGCATATATTTTAATGCATGTATCTGTTCTGCTCACAACGAAAGTGGTTGTAATCATAGAACCTGTAAGTATTTAACAGAATCCATCGATGAAGACGAGCATATTCCATCTATAGTGCTTAAGGCCCATATTCCTATTTGTACGAGAAGCGCCCCAAGTCATATGATAATACCTCATGCGAGCACATGTTTAATTTTTGCGTATATTTCATTTATAAGCTCAAGCAACTTTGTAGTGCGAATGCCATCTATATGATGGTATATTCTTTCTTGGAGTGTTGTGATTATTTTGTTAATAAGTATCTGATTATTTTTAGATATAACGTCTTCTTTTCAGAATATCTCTAGGGTTATCATTAATCCTAGAATTGTAATATAATAGCAGACTATTTTTATGCAGCTGATTATGAGCTTTCGCAAGTTTTTTCTAGATAATATGTGAATTACTATTAAGAGTAGTCCAAGAGAGAGAGAGAATTTCAAGAACTGATTAATAAACGATTTTATAAAGTCTGGATTGGTCATAGGCAGAAATAGGACGCGTAACCAGAAGTGATCGATGAAGGCCATAGTGATATGAAGAAATGGGTAAAATATCTTTATATTAGTATATGGCTATCGGGCTTTTTATCAAAGAAAGCGAGATAAAAGACTTATTGTAGATGCTTTTTGTGATAAGTACATGTTTTAGATGCAAAAAAACTCCTGGAGGACCAGGAGCGGATTAGGATTTGGGGAGAATGGAATTACCATCTCCAGCGAGATGCGTTGTTGATGAGAGAGCGTAACCAGCCCCGTCTACGGGCTAGCATACTTCTGCTGCGGCGGAATCTTTTCGTAAAAAAACATTTAGGGGAGCATTATAATGAGAAAAGATTCTAGTACAAGCAGAAAATAATACTACTCTCCAATATGCTAAGCTTATGCTATATAATTATGTATGTTTTGTGTTGAATCGTCGGTTCTGAGGATTAGAGATGTCTTCTTTTTTCAATAAGCGCAATTATAGAAGAGAGTCCCGGTATTCACGGTATTTCTCAAGAGTTTTTAAGTTGTCATCGTGTTGTGATTCATAGGTCTTTAAGTTTTTTTTGTGTTTTCCAATGCCCAGATCATAAAATATAATTCAGGGTGCAGTCATCAGGTATGCTGTCGTTAGGAAATTCTTTCTTTAATGATGATCAAATGTCTCCTAGTGCTTCCACTATCTCATTTATATAGATCTCTTTCATGTTTGCGATCTTGATTAGACTTAGTCTCGTTTGCATTTCTAATGTCTCAATTGTTTTAATTTTATTGGACTCCAATAGCAATATAGTTGCTCTTGAAAGCCTAAGATTTTCACCTAATTCCTCGTTGCCCTCATTTTCTGTTTCTTCTTCTAGGAAAAAATCAACAGGTCATTCGCCATGCCTTGCGGCAATCTTGTTGATAGTTGTCATTTCGGGGGCAGAGGTTTTCATGGTCACAAAAACAGGCTAAATCATGTGATTCAATAATAGTGCTTTATTCGTATAGTTCAATATATATTATTATTTCTTTAGAATTCTTAAATTCTTTCCTGTTTCTTTGATTTCTTCGCGATGTTGGTATACTTTTTCATAACCGAGTTGACCGCAGGCACCCTTCACGCCACGGCCCAAAGTATCCCTTACTGTCACGGTGACACCACCGTTTTCAAGGATTTTTTTGAACTCCATGATGGCGTTGCGAGAAGATTCTTCTAGATCAATTGCAGGGTTCTCGTTATAGGGGATGAGATTCAAATGTGCGTGGCCTTGTCTTGGTTTGAGTATGGTAATTAATTGTCTCGCGAGCTCTGGTCTATCTGTCTTATCTTTTATCATGATATATTCATAAAAAATTCTTTTATCTGTTTTCTCTACGAAGGTGTCTATCTGTTTCAAGAGAAGTTCCAACGTGTATACTTTGCTGATCGTTGGAATAAGCTCCTCGCGGAGCTTTTGGTTTGGAGCGTGGAGCGAGAGAGCCAACATCACGTCTAGATCATCATCAATCATTCTTTGGATTCACGGTATGATCCCGGACGTAGATACAGTAATATGTCTTTTTGATAAGCTCAACTTCTGACGATCTAACATTGTTTCAATAGCTGTTTTAACGTTGTCGTAATTCAATAATGGTTCTCCCATACCCATAAATACAACGTTTCTGATAGAGTATCGAGTCCCATCTTCTTTCTTTCCAAATTTATTTTTGAGATAACTATTTACGTAGAGCACTTGGCTGAATATCGTCTCTGCATCAAGGTTTTTCATAAGCCCTAATTTTCCTGTAACACAGAAGATACATCATACAGAACAACCTACTTGCGAAGATATACAGACAGTCAAACGGTTAAGCTTCTTCCCATCTACGAGTGTCGTAAAGCCTTTTTCGTATTCTTCCGACCCTTCAATAATCTCATGAAAGTGGAACATCACAACTGATTCAATCACATTGCCATCAGGTAATTCAAAAAGAAACTTTGTCGTATCGTCGGATTCTTGTAGCTCCTTGAGCTTGAAAGGCATGATGGTAAACTCCTGTGACAACTGGTCTCTCAAGTCTTTCGAAAGCGTAGTCATCTCTTGGAAATCTATGATAGAATTCTTGAAGATTTCGTGAAAAATCTGCTTCATACGAAATGGTTGCAGATTATGTTGTTTGCGAAATTGCTCTAATGCTTCAGCATTGAATATTGATTGCATACTAAGAAGTATAGGAATTTCCCTGCGAAAAGAAAGATTATTAGCACATAAATCAGCTCTGGAGTTCTAGCATTTTCTGGTATGATCCGCCTGCAGTGCTTAAAGTCATATGGTTCCCTCTTTCTATGATCTTTCATTCGTCGAATACGATTATGTCTTTTGCGTCTTTGACTGTTTGAAGCCTATGTGCAATGATTATGACAGTGCGTCATTTGAATAGATTATGAAATGCCTGTGTGATGGCTTGCTCGCTTAGACTATCTAATGCGGATGTTGGTTCATCCAAAAGAATGATTTGAGGGTCTTTGAGGAAGAGTTTTGCAATAGCGAGTCTTTGGCGTTGTCCACCAGAGAGTCTAATTCATTTCTCTCCGATCTGTGTTTCTAATGCATGCTCAAATTGGTAGATAAATTCACACCTTGCGAGCTTGATTGCTTCGTCTAATTTTTCGGGTAATACATCTCACTTTGTCCCATAGAGGAGGTTCTCTAAGATGCTTCCGTCAAAAACACTTGGTTCCTGTGTTAGGTAGCCAATATTTGTATAGTATGATTTTAATTTAATATCTTTTAGGTCTTGCTTGTCTATGACGATGCGTCCCTTTTGTGGTGAGATATATCCTGCTATCAACTTGATCAATGTTGATTTCCCTGATCCACTCACTCCCACGAGGGCAGTAACGACTCATCATTGAATATCTATAGAGAAATCTTCAAAAACCGTATTCTTGCCGTATGCATAACCAACATGCTGGAGAGATATTGCACCATTGTGAAACACGAAATCATCTCCTGTATTATAACCGTGGATTCTAGGAGTCTCATCAAAAAGTTCCCAAAATCTCGTAATGTCAGAGATGTCTTTCGTGAAGTTTTTATAGAAATCTATGGTGTCTAGGATTAGGCTATCGAAGAGAATAAGTAGGGATATGGAAGAGCCAAATTGTGAAAGAGAATAGAGTCACTTTAAATATCAGTATCATACTACCATATACACGAAAACCCTTAGTATATTGATTATTATCTTGGGAGTGTTAAATATCCAGAATAGATATTTGTTGAGTTCTATGTTACAAATCGTTGCTTCATCTGCATATCTATCTAGTACTTTTACTTCCTGGTCTATCTTGTCTGAAATAAGTATTTCGTATTTTGACATTATCATTTTTACCGTTTGGTGTGTGCGATTATTATCAGCATCTCTTCTGCCACTTCTATGAATTAGGGCGTATTTATTTAGGTATGTAGTTAGTATTTGTAATAGAAAGAAAAATATAAGATATCCTATCCCATATCGTACTCATAGTTGGTATGCAAAGATATAGCCGAAGATTATGGTGAAAATTGCTTTCATCCCATTTGATACCATATCAATAATCCCATTGGACCATCAGTCTATTCATTTGTCAACGATTGCAATGATTTTTCATGTACCAATAGATTCTAGTGTATTATTGTCCAACGATATGAAGTCCCTCATATATGTGTCATGAATGAGTTTCTTGTGTTGGTAGTATGTTTCTGCTCGTCCTCGATGTCTTACTATGTATGATATAATATGATAGACAACGAATGAACAGGCTAATACAATGAGCCCATTCGTAAAGAGTGGCATATTTTTTTGCTCTAGAAATGAGGTGATATACTTGATAGCATATATTTGGAAGAATCCATATATTGATCGGAACATTGATACGGCAAACAATCTCCAAAAGAGTTTTGGTCTACGAAAAATAGGAGCAAAAAACTTCTTGATGGTTTGTTTGTTTAATGGGTATGACTTATGTTTAGAGGTGTCAGGTGTGCCCATGGTTGTTCTGCTATATCTTTAAAGTTGTTTCTCGATTTCTTTATTCACTTTTGATACAATGGCTGCTGCTTGTTCTTCGAGTGATTTAGTTGAGTCTATTGGTGCATGAAATCCTGAGGCATATTTATGTCATCATCATCAAAATGAAGTGGCTATTTTCTGTACATCAAGTCTTGTGCCATCTGGCAAGTAACCAGATCTTAGAGAGCCGCGTCGAACTTCTTGTGTGTAGTTTAGTCTAAGGAAAACGGGGTTCCCAATTATGCTTTTTAGGATGCTTTGTGTCGATTCTGTGTCTTCTTCAGATATGTTGTTTGCCTGTATTTCTTCCTTGGTGTAGTAAGTATACAATACTTTTCACTGTACTGTAGCTCTCTGGAGGATGAGCTTGGCGATTTCTAATACGCCAGGCTGAGCAGAGAAAAAGATATTTTTGATGATTGCTTCTTTTTGTGCACCATGTTGAATAAGTTTCTGTGCAATGCCGAAATCTCTCTCTGCTTGGTTGCCATACATGAAATTTCATGAGTCTGTGAGGAGTCCCATATACCAATGAGTTGCTACTGTTTCGTCGATATATGTATCCCATAATTTTGAGCATATTTCAAACAGCCATCAGCAGTTACTTGTGCTCTGAATATCTTTCAGTACAAGATCTCATTTATTTTCTTCTCAAGGAACACCTTCGGTATTGATGTGATGATCGATGATGATCTTATATTGTTTATCGAAATAATCCTCATGTCATTTGGTGAACGAACCAATACGCCCGTAGGGCGTAAAATCGAGGAATACTAATAGGTCATATGTTCCGTAATCAAACGTTGTTTGTATTTTATCGATGTCTTTTACAAATGAAAATCATCTTGCTGGAGTAGAGGGAGTGAAGCATGATACTTGCTTCCCTAGTTTTTCAAGGATAGCTCAAACCCCCAATACAGAGCCAATTGCATCCCCATCAATACTGTCGTGTCAAAATAGAGCTATCGATGTGGCGCTCTGTATTTTGTCTTGTAGAGATTGTAGTAATTCTGGTGTCATCAGTAGTCTTGATAGATGTAAATATTATTTTTGGATGAGATCTCTCTCAATAAGTATCTTTGAAAGATCTCCGAATATCTTTCATGCGGTATACTCTCAATATTGATTGTTTCTTGGACGACGTACTTGGATTACAACGATATACTTTAAATTTTCTTTGGTAATGACTCATACGAATGAGGCATTCGTCCATCAATCTCAACTACGGTAAATTCATTTGAATGATATTTGTGATGTCCCTGTTTTTCCTCACAGTGTGTATCATGGGATACCAAATTTTCTCGTAAGTCATCCATAAACCACTTGAAATAAGGCGTCTTTCATCTTGTCAGACGTCTCAGGCTTGAGGATTTGATCTCCTATTTTAACAGGGTTTGGCGTATATGTGTTAGTCGTAGGGTTGTATACTTTATCTACAATACGAGGTTTTACATAGTGTCATCCATTTACAAGCGTGCTATATCATGCAGCAATTTGTATTGGTGTTGCGAGTATTCACTGTCAGAATGCTGTATTGTAAAATCTCGACATTGCAGCACTAGAAGCGCTATCAAGAAATCCGGCATCTTCTCCAGCGAGTTCTATATTCGTAGGTTCACCGAATCATAATCTTTGCATGTAATTGAAGAAAGATTCTTTCCCAAGATGTTCTGCAATTTTAACCATACCTACGTTACACGAAAATATCAATGCATGCAAAAAGGTCTGAGTTCCGGCACAGTCACGCTCATCTGCATTTCTAATGAATTGTGCTTGTCCATCTCAAAGATCAATTTTTACCTGGCCTTGTGGATCATCATAAAAGTCATAGAGAGAGATCTCATCGCTATCAAGTCATGCGGCGACGGTGAATGGTTTCATGATTGACCCTGGTTCATATGGGAATGCAATATTTTTATCTACGAATACTTGTGCGCCAAAGAGGTTTTTAGCAACATATTTTTCCAAAGAAGGATTCTTTCTATCGTTGTATGTTGCAATTTGTAATTCATTACCAGTTACGTAGTAGATTGGTATGTCGACACGCGAGTCATCATCTATGATATATGCTTCATCTGGTGTCAAAGGTTTCAATGCATACGAAGCTTGTGGGGCATTCGGATTGAATGTAGGGTAGTTTGCTGAAGCCACTACATCACCTGAGAATGGATCCATAACGAGGACTGCGATGCTGTCTGCAGAAAATTCTTGGATATAGTGTTGCATGAGATTCTCTACTTTTTTCTGAATATATGGTTTGATTGTTAGATAGATATCTTCACCATCTACAGGATTCATGATGCTTACATCGTTCGATCCAATCTCTCCAATCCAAGGAGTAGAAAGTCATTGAATCTGACCTGGGATTCATTTGAGTTGTGAATCAAAGAATTGTTCAATCCCATACATTCCATTTCATTCAGGGGCGACGTATCCTAGTATATTAGCTGCGAAGTCGCCAAGAGGATAATATCTTTTTGCGGTTTTTTCAAGTCATATTCCATGGAGTAGAGGTATACCTGCTTCGCATGATTGATTTGTTTGCTGGCAGTTGCTTTTTATCTTATAGTTTTCATCTTTAGCTTTCAAAAGTTTTTCTGCAATAGTGGCGTTCAATCAATCTGCTATCTTAGCGTATCTTGTGTCTTGTTGTGCAAAGAGATTTTTGATGCGAGCTGCACTATAGTTATATCAATACCCAGCGAGAAATGTGCTCAGTTTCTGCGCTTCTTTATCGGTATTGCGGACGGTGTTCGGTAGTATATATACATAGTATCCGTTCTCTATAGAGATATATGGGAACCTGCTCCCAGAGAGCGCTTCTAGTGCGGCAGGACTTTCAAAAAATCATAAATAATTTTTATCTTTCTTGCCAGGAGTGAGTATCGTGACTACCTTTTCACGTATTCTTGAGATAGCTTCCTGTTTAGAAAAATTAGTTATGATTTGGTTTCTTTGTCCAGATATGGTGTCGTTTTGTTGTTTCACAAAGAGCTGTTGTGCTTGGAGACCAGTACTATTAGAAAGTCATCCTGTCAGACCAACATCGCTATAGTAGAGGACCTTTAATCTTGGAAGAATGATAGTCTTCGTAAAGTCTTCTATGTTGCCAATGCATTCTTCTTTGGTTACTTTCTGTAATCCATGTAACTCACATAAGTGTGTGTAGAGCGCAGGAGTAAGGATGTCTGCGACCCTTTCCGTATCCCAAATAAATTTTGGATCTACAAAGAGATTGTAGAGATTGGCGTTAGTTGCTAGTGCTATGGCCTGTCATGCATCGTCATACACATATATACCACCTCTCTTTGGTGTAATATCTACCTTATTACTATGTTGATCCGTAAGTTCTTGACGATAATAATTTCACTCTCGAACTTGGAGATAGAATAATCTTAGTATGATGACAGCAATAAGAAATGAGAAGAAAATAAGAAGTCCCCATTCTTTGTGTTGTGATGTAGAGAAAAAACCTCTTTTTTGGAGGAAGTTTTGGAAGCGTAATCGCTGTTTGTGGAGGAATGAGGTATGTTTGTACATAGTGACAAATTGGAATGATAATAGTGTTTTTTAGATATAATGAATTCCTAGAAAGATAAAAGCTCAACTACAAAAAAAACTACCCAAAGATGAGTAGTTTCTTTTAAAGATATGATATCTTATTATGCAATAGCTCAAATCAACCAGAATATGAGATTTACAAATAATGCTGAAAGTCCTACAAAGATAAGACCGATACCAGCTTGTCTCAAGATAGTGAATCCTTTCTTATATTTCCCATCATCTCCAGCTGCTGTAACCATTTGGAAACCTCCTCGAAGAAGAATGATTAATGAGATTAAACCAAGAAACCCGAGTATAAGATTGACAGCTTTTTTGATTGTATCAATCAAAGGGGCTGATGCTCAACCAGTTGAAGCTGTGTTACCTCCACCAGCTACATGAATGTCTGCACTTTCTTGAGTTTGAGTAAATACAGGAGTAGTACTAGTCCCTGCAAATGCGAAACTTGCGAATCACATCATTGCGGCAGTTGCAACAACTAATGCTTTAGCAAATGTTTGTTTCATGGCAAATAATAAAAACTAAAATAGCTTGTTCCGGATATATCTATGTATACATGAAATGCAAGGGAAAGTGCATCTTGGGTGGATTTTTAGAAATAGTTATTTATAAGAGGAGAGTATTTATTTCTTGCAAGTTCCCATGAAAGAAAAAATAATAGCGTATTGTGATATCAACTCTATACCAGACGATCAAGAATATTGCTTATTAGCAGAACATATTGAAAGTAATACATACGACCATATCGTTTGCTGGAATACAAATGATTTCTTAGCACAGGGGATATGGGATTTTTTGCATCACATGATAGATGAAGAAATATTCTTTTTAATAGGTGATGTGTGATCAGAATATCCTATTAAAAAACAGAGACCGCATCTAGACGCCTTAGCTGAAGTTATAAAAGAGAAGAAACATAACACACTCTATGTTGTCGACGCGGCAGCGAAAGTCATCTATGAACATGATTGAAATGATCGAGAGAAGATACAGGAAGATATGAAAGCGATTGGTTCACACATCTATTATATTTCTTAAAAGTAATTGTATGCGTATCGTAGGTATTACAGGATCATCAGGAGCTGGGAAATGAACAGTAGTAGAGATGTTGCAACAGCATGGTTGGAAACATTATAGTGCAAGAACGCTACTGTGAGAAAGATTACAGCAGCAAGGTTTGCCCGTCACGAGAGATAACTTGAGAGATCTTGCAAACACACTTCGTGCTGAACACGGTTCTGCTTATATCATCGAGCAACTCTATGAAAAGGCCCATGCAGCATGAGATAATGCAGTAATCGAATCTATTCGCGCTATCTGAGAAGTAGAACTATTACGCAAAAAACCAGATTTCGTCTTGTTGGCAGTCACTGCGACGCAAAGGGTTAGGTATGAAAGAATTCTTGAAAGAGGATTGTCTACTGATCATATTGATTTCGAAACATTCGTGGTGCAAGAGGATAAAGAGGCCCAGAATGATGATCCCATGAAACAAAATATTGCAGCGTGTATATCTATGGCAGACATTGTTATTTCCAATGATGGAACGGTGGAGGAGCTGCAGAAGGCAGTCGAGGTAGCGCTTGCTTTGTAGGCCTATTTCGCTATAGCTTATAGTATATTTATTCTCTATGTTGTCGTAATGTATCGTCCTTGATGATTCCCAGAGTTTACTCCCAAAGAACAACGCATTTTTGATGCGGTATTGAATATTGCTACAGAAACATTTGAGCAACATAGCTATCAACATATTTGGACTCCTGCAGTAGAACCAGTTGAAATCCTCAAGAAAGGATGAGATATTATAGATAAACAGGTGTTCGGCCTATTCTGACTTGCACAGTGAGTTGAAGATGTCAAAGATTACGCGTTACATTTTGATCTTACCGTGCCTCTCGCGAGATATGTTCTCGATCATAGAAATGATCTTACATTTCCATTCTCTAGATACCAAATGCAACCTGTATGGAGATGAGAAAGAACAAAAAGATGAAGATTCAAAGAGTTTTGGCAGATGGATATTGATACTATTTGGCCTTCTGATATGAATGTAGGTGTGTGGTATGATATTCAAAGCGTTTATGTGATGGATATGGTAATGCAAAAAGTATTGCAACATTTTCATGTCGCGATGAATACTATTGCGAAAGTATCTCATTTATTGGTAACGAAAAATTATTTGGTATCATTGTGATTAAATGAAGAGCAAATGAATGTAGCATTAAAGGTGCTCGATAATTATTTCAAAAGATCTCATGAAGAAGCAATTGCGGAGTTGAGCGAAACTATCCCCGCAGATACTGTAGCACAAATAGAACATATCATCAAAACGAAAGATTATACAAAATTAGCTACTGTGGAGTGATATGAACAATTGGCAGAAATCATTACCAAACTGAGTTTGTTGGGTGTGAAAGCGGAGTATGATATTTGTATAGTAAGATGACATAACTATTACAATGGTATGGTCGTGGAGTGGTTTGATACTGAAGAGGTTGCCTATGGTTCCCTGGCAGCAGGTGGTAGATATAATAACCTTACAGACTTTATTGATGCGAAGCAATCATTTTCATGAGTTGGTACAAGCTTGTGAAGATTCGCATATTCATTGGTGGAAAAAGTTAAAGAGACTAATACGAGCGAGTCATATTTGTTTATTAATTTTTCAGAAACGATCGACGAGATTACGAGTCTCTATAGACAATTTATCGCTGCTGGGAAGAGATGTGAACTCTATCCTACCGCTGCGAAACTCGGAAAACAATTTGAATATGCTGACCGTGTGGGTGCCGATTATAGCATAGTCTATGGTCCATGAGAGAAAGAGAAATGAAGGTTTATTATCAAAAATATGAAAACAGGAGAGAGTGCTGAATGAGTAAAAGCTCGCTCATATGGTGTTATCCCTGTCTACGAAGAAGCAGGGGTTAAAAAAATTCTTTTGGTTCAGATTAAAGCTGGGTGAGGTCGAGGTTTCCCAAAGTGACATAATGAAAATAATGAGACTCCATTAGAAGCAGCAATAAGAGAGCTCCAGGAAGAAGTGGGGATTGTAGATGTAAAGATACCTCATGATGTGTGGTATACTGAAAATTACTTTATCGTAGGAGATAGTCATTATCATGCACCTGTTATTAAGTCAGCTTCATATACAATTGGATATGTCGTGAACAGAGATTTCACTATACAGGAATCAGAGCTTCTCAACGCACAATGGTTTACGATAGCCGAAGCAAAAAGACTTCCTTTACACAAAGAGACTCGTTGAGTTATCGATGAAATAGCTTCTCATATATAAAATGAATCTATAGAGAAACCCGGCTCATAAACGATGCCGGGCTCTTTTTACAATGTTTTTTCACCCCAATTTCTTCTGTCGTACCTTTATAAAAAGAAACGTATGCTTCTTTACGTACAGGAAACCTGTATGTATATGTTTCTTCCCTTGTCGTACGAGATTGGCGACGACACCGCCTCTGGGGATTGTTTTACTTTTTTTAACTATTACTTCGCCCTGATGGGCAATGCCGTCTCCGGCTACTATTACAACTCCAGTAATTTTTTTCATATCCGCAGTTTTATTGTTTAGGAATTGTATCCAAATCTCATATATGTTGCAAGAGTAATGTAGTGTTGAATGAATGTCGAAAGAATATCCAATACAGAGCTTGTAACAGCGCTATAAACCTGTACAACAAGAGTCTTGTTTTACTTGTCCTCACACATTCTACGATGGTTTCAATTGATGATATCAAGCTGCCTCCACACAATACTGATGCTGAAAAGGCGGTAATTGGGAGTATATTGCTTGATAATGATGTTCTTTTCGTCTGTGATGGCTATTATCTCGCTCCAGAAGACTTTTATCAAAAAGAACATACCTATATCTACGATTGTATCAAAGACTTATGGCTTGTCCGTAGGACAATTGATGTTATCACATTGACGGATCAACTCACGAAAAGAGGATATCTCGATCTCGTAGGTGGACAGGACTATATCTACGAGCTTTCTATTTTCGTCATGACGACTGCAACAGCGGGTGAATATGCGAAGATAGTGAAAGAAAAGGCTGTTTTGAGAAGTATTTTGAAAGCCTGCCAAGGTATCATTGGTGATGTATATGACCAGAAAGATACTTTAGAAATCGTAGACGCAATCCAAAAGAGAATATTCGATCTGACGCAGTATGATACAAGTGATACGACGAAACATATCAAAGAGATATTGGAGCAGAGAATGGAAGAACATATGGCATTAGTTGATAATCCAGAGCTCATTAATGAGCATAAGGTGATGAGTTGATATGCTATGTTGGATCACTTAACATGATGATTTAAAGCTTGAGACCTCGTTGTCGTAGCGGCCCGTCCTTCTATGGGGAAAACAGCGTTTGCATTGAACCTTGTTCTTCACGCAGCACTCAAAACACATAAGTCAGTCGCATTCTTCTCTCTCGAAATGGGAAGTGAGCAGATCGCGGATAGGTTGTTGGCAAACGTTTCTGAGGTTTGATTGGGACATATTTCTCGTGGGACACTTACGGATGCTGACTTCGCAGAGATAGGTGAGGCGATGGGGAAACTATCGGAAACCAGCATTTTCCTTGATGATCAGGGTGGTGCGACAATTCCTATGGTTAAGTCAAAATTGAGAAAGGTAAAGATAGAGCGCGGAGCATTAGATTTAGTGATTATCGATTACCTACAGCTCATGTCTGGTGCTGGATCAAAATTTGCCGGAAATAGAGTACAGGAAATATCTGAGATTTCTCGTGGTTTGAAAGAACTTGCAAGGGAACTCAAAATACCTATCATAGCTTTATCACAGTTGTCACGTAATGTAGAGAATCGTGTAGATAAAAAACCAGGACTAGCAGATTTGAGAGAGTCTGGAGCGATAGAGCAGGATGCTGATATGGTATTGATGTTATATAGAGATGAATACTATGATCCAGATACCGATAGAAAGGGTGTTGCAGATGTCCTTATTAGAAAGAACAGAAATGGTGTTACTGGTGAAGTGCCTCTAGCATTCAAATGAGATATTATGAAGTTTTATGATATACAATCTTAATGGTTCCATACGGCATAGGTCGTAAAAAGGGTAATATAGTAGTGGTTGTTTTGATACTTATGATGGTATCAAGCTTTATCGTATTGCTTACAATGCGTTATGTTTTAGGCATGTTTCGTGGCTATGGAGCGTTAACAAACTACTATAAGTCATACTATATGGCTCGCGGAGGTATGGATCTCCTTTTGACACAACAATCATACCGTGGTTGGTGATATGAGACAGCGATAAATTCATGAGAAAATGATTTCATCTGTCATACATATGGATGTACATTGAATGGTTCTATCCGTGCTCGTTTCCCGCGTGTTGATATAAGCGCGCAGCCAGAAACAACGACATGTAGTTTGTCTACCGCATTGCAAATCGATCCAGGGCAATCTATGATTTTCCCTTTGTTTGCTGACCAATGAACCGCGGCTTTCTTCACCCCTATTGCTACGTGAATTGACTATGTTGCTCTTGGAAGGCCTCAGACTATAGACATGTATGTTTATGATAATCCATCAACAGGACATATATCTATGTATGATTCTCGTGATGGTGCTTTCGGTCGTACGAGTATCATCAAAACAATACCTATTGCTTCAACGCTCCAATGAGTACAGGCAGGAAGCGCTATATTAGCGGGAGTTCCTGTGCAACCAGGTATGTTTATCTTGGTTACCAATCCATTTGGTGGCCAGTCATTTCACTTTTGTTTTTCATCGCCAGATCGTAATATGATTGGCTTGAATAGCATTATTCGTAGCGATGCGCAAATCGGTGATGCATATGTATCGCTTGAAACAGTGAAAACAAATCGTTTCCCTTCTATCTTGTTACAATAAATTATGAAGTCTTTTGTTATGAAATCTTTGTTACTTTTGGGTGCGATATCCCTTATTACGCTGGGCGCATCATGTTTTGCATATGAACCAACATCAACAGGTATTAATACTACATGGCAATTAACAGAACGTTTAGTTGGACGTATTCAATTACAACAGTGGTCTCCAAGCGCGATAGCAACGCTCCAAACGAATATGGGGAATATGATTGCGAGAAACACTTCCAATCCTGATGTGCAGTTCATCCTAACTACTACAAAAAATGCTATTGGTAAACTAGCAGCTAAATCTCAGGATACGAAATACTTCGCTGCACTAGCTGCATTCCGTGCAAAGTATGACACATGATTGGTGACTCCTTATGATTCACCAGCTGCGTTGAGCACATGTTTTGAGCATTATCCTATTGTTGATATCTATGCGCGCATGGTCAACATTCCTACACCATTGCTCTTGGCAATGTGGTATGCCGAATCTACGTGCGGCATGTATAATCCTGCAAACTTAAATTGAGTATTTCAAATCACAGCAAATACATACGCAACGTGAGCGATAGATGTTGCTACTTTAGAGCATGAGTTAAATGACTTCGCGATATTTATGACACATAAATTACAGTGGTATTATAAGCTTAATCCAACTGTTCCACATGAGCTTTGATATACTGGTTTCACGTACAATGCATTACAGACATTCGCCGCTCTTTACAATGGTATTGACCTGGATGTTGGTTCTCGTGTCTATCCTGTGTTGAACAAAAATCCTTTCTATTTCTTGGGAAATTATAACGCGGATTATGCCTATAAGAAAGATGGGCTCCTCGTGTTCTTCTTGAAACTTGCACAGCGTGAAGCGCAATATTTCAGCAAATAATAACTAGAGATTTTCTATAGCAGCAATAAATTGATGAGCTCTATCCTCATAGTTTTTGAACATATCAAAGCTTGCGCAACCGGGCGAAAATACTATTTTTTTTGCATCATGTTCTTGTGCTTTTTCTCGTGCCTTTTTAACAACATCTACGATAGTTGGTTCGATGCTATAGGGTATTCCTAATGTCTCAAAAATGCTCGCAAACTGAGGTGCTGTCTGGCCCAAAAACACTCAGTACGCACAATTACGTGCGAAAAGCGGTCCTAGTCCACCAAACGAATCTCCCTTGTCAGATCCTCCACAAATGATAATGATTGGTTCCGCGAAAGAGGTGAGTGCAGCACTCAATGCTTGCGCAGATGTTGATTTCCCATCATCATATCGTGTAACACCATGCATGACCTTGACTGGTTGTAAGCGGTGTTTCAGCGGGTAAACGGTCGCTATCGCAGCATGAATCTGTTCATCGGTCATCTGAATTCCAATTATTTTCAAACATGCACGGATGGCTTCATGTGAGAGAGCACAGTTCTTCTCATTGTGGGCTCATACGAAATGTGTGTCGCTTAGATCATACGTTTCAGGATAGAGATGTGTTTTATTCACCAACGTTTGATCTATTTGATCTCAGATAGAGTTATGTACGAAACTTACTTGCGAATTAGCGATGAGATGCTGCTTCGCAGCAAAATATTGCTTCATGTCTGTATGCCAATTCAAATGGTCTGGTGCAAAATTCGTCCATACACCTACGGTAAATTGATACTCATGCATAGGGTAAAGCATGAATGATGAGCATTCTGTCACGAAGATATGGTTTTCTGCTTGTTGTTTTTTTGTAATGATATCATACACAACTTCACTCATCGGAAGGTCAAAATTCCCTGGTATATGAATGTGCCACTCAGGCAAGAGTTTTTCCAATGCTTGTGCGATGATCCACGTGACAGTTGATTTCCCATCTGTCCCTGTAATACCTATGGTGAAAGGCTTTATCTCTTGCTCATGCATCACACGCCAGCAAAAGTCCAATTCAGCGACAATCTTATCTCAGAATGTAGTGTAGAGGCTATGTGTTTGTGCTATCCCAGGCGTAGGTATTATAGCTTCTGCGCTTTCCAATACAGCATCATCTCTATCTTCGTCATCCATCAAAATACACGGCTTCCCCAAAAGGGTACACAGTTTCTGATTCGCTAATCATACCTTAGCTTTTCCGTAGAAAACAATCATGTCGTATCGTGTATGGGTAAAACAACCACAGAATACAGAAACACTGAGGAATTACAAATTAAGAAACAAAATTTTATAATGGCGACGATATGTTGACATTATGATTGCTTTTGTTCATAATATGGTCCACGAGTTCTAAAATCCTCGTATATATAAAATGGGAAAAACATCGTCAAAATCAGTTTCCTACTTGCTAATTTTCTTTCTGATCATTAGCGTAATTAGTGGGGGTATGTGGATATACCAAAGTATATCTTTTAAACAAAATTGTAGCGGTCACTTACGTAGGGCTGCAACTGCTAACACAGTCGATCTGGCTGAGAAAGAACTTTCTAAAGCTTTGCAGTATTTAGAAACCAATAATCTCACTTCAGGATCAACGCATATTTTTTATGCGACACCTGATAATGATATAGAGTATTGGTATGCTAATATAAAAGCGGGCTACGAAGAACTTAAGTCGGTTCAGCCTTCTGCGTCTTTGCAGGAGAAAACAAACATCTTAATGAAACTTCGTGAGAGTTTGTTGTCGCATTCAGGCGATTCTGGAGATACAGTTATTGTCCCTCCTAGAATAGCTATTTATCCTGATCAGGTACTGATATTCCTGGGTACATTCCTGGGGATTTTATTCCTGGCAATATGGGCTAAATTTTCATCTTAGATGGTTGCAGACTGCATTATTTACAAAAAACCTGGGAGGTGTTCTTGCCCAGGTTTTTTCGTTGTTGATGAGAGATTGAAACTATTATTCTTCTCCTTCTTCCTCCTCATCAGCTTTTTTATCTGCTTTCATTTCAGCTTTACGTTCTTCTTTGTAGGCTTTGTTTTCAGCCTTTTCTTCCCATGGTTTATAGATGCGATCTATAGTTCCTGTAACGATCTTTTCGAGCTCTGCTTCTGGCATATCCAAGAGGATCTTATCAGAGTGGATTGTCTTAATTTCTCCAGTAGTGAGTCTAATTCTTACGGATCCTTCTACCATAGCTAATCCTCATGCAATCTTATCTTTTCCTACTATTTCAGCTACTTGAATAATCTTTCCATTTCTCTTTCACATACCGCATGATTTACCAAACATCAAGTCTTCTACAGCAACCATCTTCGCTGCATTCGTGCTGTTTACGAGGATGAATGGCTCTTTTTGATAGATGAAGAGGGCAGCAGGAGCATCTGTTTCAGGGACATCAATTGCTTTTAGTCCTCCTGCAGTCTTACCCATTGGTCTGCATTGTGCCTCAGGGAAGAGTGATATAAATCATTTTTGAGATATAATACCGATAGCGTCACCGTCTCTCACTGCTTGTACTGCTATGATGTTTTCATTGTCTGCTAATGTCATGATACTTGTAGGGAACTTCTTGAATCCTTCCAAGAGATCTTTCTTTATTTTCTTGAGATTGTTCTTGTCAGTCATCATTGCGAGTTCCTTGTAATCATGCAATGTTGTGTTGATGAATACAACGTCTCCCTTCAATCCCCAAAGTTCTTTTGGATTGGCTCCAGGATTTTTCATGATATGTTGTCCGATATCTTTCAATCTTTGTACAACAAGTTCACCCTTATCTGTGATAACGACGAGTCTATCTTGGTTGTGTGTATAGATCAACTCGATAGTGTCTTCAGGGATGATGTTGATTCTTGATTGGTACAAGATCTTGAAAGTAGAATCAGCACCAATCCAGAGGATTACATCTTCTTTCTTGGCGTCTTCTAACTTGAGAAGATCTTTAATTTTGCCGCTAAGATTAGCCATATTCCCGTCTTCTACGACTTCTGTTCTTCTTGCATCTCCGTATTCGTCTTTGATGTATACTATTTCGTCCACTACTACTTTGTCTAGTTTCTTAGGGTTAGCAATAATGTCTTCCAAGTAGGCAATAATTTCGAGTTTCTCTTTGATTTCATCCAAGACCTTTTGAATTTCCAAACCTACGAGAGATTGTAATCTCATTTGGAGGATATATTCAGCTTGGACATCTGAGAACTCGAATCTTTCCATCAATTTCGTCTTCGCTTCTTGTTTGTCGTCTGACTTTCTAATAGTATCAATTACTTCGTCGAGGATATCAATTGCGCGTTTCAAACCTTCTAGGATATGCAATCTATCTTTTGCCTTCCCGAGTTGGTATACTGATCTTCTGTAAACAACAGTTCTTCTGTGTTCGATAAATTCAACCAATAACTCTTTGATATTCAATAATCTAGGTTGCATACCATTCTCAATCAACGTTACATTGTTGAGATTGAAGTTTGATTGAAGTTCTGTGTATTTGAAGAGTTTAACGAGAAGTCCTTGAGGATCTGCTCATCTTCTAAGAGTAATAGTTACTCTCATCTTATCCTTGTTTGATTCGTCTCTAATATCGGTTACACCGTCTAATTTCTTATCTACTACTAACTCACCAATTCTTGAAACAAGGGTAGATTTGTTTACTTGATATGGTATTTCATCGATAACAACCATTGTTTGACCTCATTTTACATCTTCTATATGTGTCTTTCCTCTACATACGATAGATCCTTTTCCTTTGCTATATACTTCTACGATATTTGCTTTATCGAAGATAACACCTCCTGTAGGGAAGTCTGGTCCCTTGATGTGTTCCATGATCTCTGCTATCTCTGCATCTGGATTATCAATCAACATCAAACATGCATCAATCACTTCATTCAAGTTATGTGGAGCCATATTTGTTGCCATACCTACCGCAATACCCATAGTACCATTACAAAGGTGATTTGGGAATTTTGTAGGAAGCATGATTGGTTCCTTTCTTGATTGATCATAATTATCTCTTCGATCTACGGTATCTTGATCTATGTCTTCCAACATTTCTTCTGCAACCTTCGTTAATCTAGCTTCCGTATACCTCATCGCAGCTGCACCGTCACCATCCACTGAACCGTAATTTCCTTGTCCATCTACGAGAGGATATCTCATAGAAAACGGTTGTGCGAGTCTTACCATTGCATCGTAAACAGAGGAGTCTCCATGCGGGTGGTATTTACCAAGTACCTCTCAGACTACATACGCAGACTTCTTGTATTTCGCATTATGCGTTAATCCAAGATCATTCATGGCATACAAAATTCTCCTGATAACAGGTTTCATACCATCTCTCGTATCAGGTAGCGCACGCGATATAATTACCGACATGGCGTAGTCTATATATGACTGAGTAATCTCACGTTCAATTGACTGCGGCATCAAATGTTCTTGTATTGGTTTTGCCTCTCCTTCAGGTGTTTTTTCTTTGTCTTTAGCTGCCATGACGACATATACTTCAAAAATAAATCCCCAGAGCAAACCGCTGAGGTAACTTGTTCACTATATAAAAATCAATTCGAGGTGCAAGAGGAAAAATTATGGAGTATCCTGCTGTATCCCATTTCTGAGCTTACTAATGATGTTATCGAACCGCTCTTTCCCGTTTTGGAGTATCTCTTGTTGTTGTTTATTGGTGACTTGGGTTAGGGTACGCAAATAGGATAATCTTACTCTTCGCTGGCCTTCATTGTTGAGATTAAGTCGTATAGTGTAGAAGCGTTCAAATGTCTTATTCTCCTGACAAAAATGTATTTGTGTAGAAAATGAACCATTATCTAATGTTTCCATGATGTCTTTTTGGGTGATTTCTCTTAATTCATAGATTCATTTTCCAACATCCTCAAAAGAGAGATACTCATGATTATCTCATATTTCCACACCATCATGTGTTTGTATGATGTTGTTGATGCTAGTAACCATGCGGTCTAGAGTTGATTATAGAGGTCGTCTAATTTATCCTTTTTCTCTACTTCAGCTTCTGCCTTGAGTTTTTTTGTTTCCTCTTGATCACAGACGAGTTTCCATCTGTTGAGTCTAGAATCTCTTTGTCCTAAAATTGCTTCCTTTTCTTTTTCGTCTTCGGCGATGAGTATTTGAAGATTCATCTGTTCTTCTATATAGATTTCATATAGTCTCAATATTTGGAATCCCCAAAGTTCTGAAACCTTTTTAACCACATGTTGATCGCCGCTTTGTACTGCGATAACGAAGTCTGGTTGCCCCTTTTCGTTGTTTTCATCAAGCATTCCATCAGAGCTGAAAGAAGCAGCTACGAGTTGTATGAGGAGCTCTCGATCAAAGTCGGCTTGGAGTTCTTCCGGCACCAAATATGTCATTGGTTTAAACTGACTTACGTATTCCGTATACCAAAGTTGATCTTTAATGTCTCCAGTAATTGGTCCGTAGAATTTTTCATATTTTTCAACGGTCTCTTTCTTCTCTGCCTTATCTCTCATTTCCATGAGATAGGATTGGAAATCGAATAACATGCTAGTTATGTGGGATGAATAAAAGACTACAGTTTTTCTCGTCGTTGTACCAAATGTGTTTTATATTTTCCTCGTGTTTCTTCAAGCGCTTTTTGGGTAGGCACTTTGCCAGCTAGGGATTTAGCAAGTGCACGACCTTGTTCTTCTCGGTCTCTTGCAAGTTGCTCTTCTCGTCGTTCGCGAGCTGATTCTATATCGTGTTTAGCATCTCCTTGTAGTGCAGTTGCAGTATCTTCTCGGTCTGTAGCTGCTATTTCGTTGAATAGTTGCTCATTTGTGTTCCATCGTTTCGTAGCAACGAGTTTCACTTTTTCTAGGATTCCAGGTGTACGAGCTACGCGTGTGCGAAGAGCTTTATCTTTCGCAAGTATCGTAGTTACTTGTCCTATAATAAGTGCTGCAATACCAACTTGTCGTTTTTTCATGAAGGAATGGGTTCTAATGTAAAACCGCGTATATCACAGTAGTAGTCTTTGCAATGTTTTTTGCAAGCTATTTATACAGCGTCATGATTTGGTACAAGACTCCTACGCTACATACAAAAATAAGAATCCAAGACCAAAACATGTCATGAGGAATCATTGGTTTGATTGTTATTTTTTGATTAGTCTTGTGGAGATATATATTCATGAGAGCAACGAAAATAATGAGGAGCCCACCGAGGAGTGATCCACCAATACTCATGACACGAATAATGCTCGGATCGAAATAGAGGTATACAAGGAGAGGAGCAACTACAATGAATAATCGACTCAAGAGTTTTGACCATCACTGGTCGCGTGTGAAAATTTCTTTTAAGTGTTCTGCTGTTGGGATGTGTGATGTAATGATGGCCGCAATACCTGCAATACATGCTACATATCACAAGAACATTCATCATGCACGATACAATCCCATCACGCTATCATTCGAAGTGTTTGCTCCAGATAGGCTGATGGTCGCTAGCGCGAAAGCGATTGAACATATTGTTGTGATTCATCATGCAGTCAAAATGACATGGCGGATTCTATCAAAATTATTGCCTGTTACTTCGCTCAGCATAGGGATTGCATTGACACTGCTTAGTGCAAATAAGGTGATACCATATACACCAATACCATTAATCCATTTCGCAGGTATGATTATCGTTTCTTGTCATCCAACGATCCCTGCACATATCACTATGACGATAGTAACGAGGAGGAGAATGACGATTACGTTGTTTCGTGAATTTACGATAGTTAACGATCGCCATACACTTCATCCAATAAGTGCTGTATAGAGGAAAATTGATCGCACTATATTCCGGTGAATACCTATTCCATGGAGTATAACTTGCAGGAATCATCATCCTAATATGGTGTATGCCAAAATTCCTATGAAGAATTGTGCTATGACGGTAACTGTTACTGTCTTTGCAAGTCGACCTGGAAGAATAGCACGAGCCATACCGACGAATGTTTTGTGGCCAGGTAGGGAGAGATTAAGTTCTGCTAACAATAAGTGGAGCATCATAACGATAACTCCGACAGCTAGCATGATAACTACTGTTGGGATGAGTCACGCGTTGTATCATGCGCGAGCAAGTGTGAAGAAACCAGCTCCTATGATGCTACCTGTTAGCATGAGAACTCAAGATCGGAAAGATTTTTTTGTTTGCGCCATGAGGGGTTATATATTAAGTAATGTTTTAATGAGACTGTATCATTCGTCATCTATAGAGACAGTATTTTCTCCTATTTGTATAGTTAGATTTCCTGGATGCGACGTAATGATGCTTTTTAATTCTTGGAGTGTCTGAAGCGATGACGGCAGTGGGAGTATTGTAGGTTTCGGTCAAATATCTATGTCTGGAGGAGTACTTTCGAAAGGGGCATCTTCGATGCCATTTTCATGGACATCCTCTTCTGCCGAAACTTCACCACTTTCTTCGGATGCTGTTTCTTCTTCGGTAAATGTTTCTATATGATTTTCCCATATATCTTCTTTGTGTTCTACAGGTTCTGTTGTTGGGATAATTTCTTCTTGTTCTTCCTCTTGTGGTACCTCATGCGCGATGCTTCATCATTGCGGTATTGGATCTGCTTCGGGTGTTGGGGTGACAGCAATTGGAACTGGAGAATCTTTTTGTAATCTCTTTGCTTTCACGTCAGCGATAGTTTCTTCTGGGTTGTATTTTCCTGCTTTGGTAGCGTCTTCTAAGAGGGACTCAAGAGAAGTTCTTGTGATTTTACTGAGTCTCAAACTTTTTGCTTTGAATCATTCAAGAATGAGGATGTCGAATTTTTGTCGGTCAAAATAATCTTTCACGAAAAATTCCATTTCATCAGAAAGATCTTCAACCTTAATGAAGAATCATTTCTTCTTAGCTCTCTGGATGCTTTTTACGAAGCAAAGAATTTTTACGTCACCAGCTTGCTCTGTTTGTTTGATAGCAGAAATAAGTGAGAATTTTTTCTTGCAATATTGATATAAACCATCGAATGGATGCCCTGAAACAAATGTTTTGAAAACATCATATTCCATGAGGAGCTTCTCCATTTTCCCTGTTGGTTCTGCTTGCTTCAATGATAGAGCAGGTTTCATAACTCATCAGAAAAGTCATGATTGCATATCTGTTCCTCCTACCTTACTTCGGTCAATAATTTGTTGTACATTTTCTAAGACAGTCTTACGATCAATCATGCCATGAAATGCTCATGCTTTAGCCAATGACTCTATTGTCTTCTTTGTTGTGAGTCCGCTATTTCTTGTTAGGAAATCTTCGAATCATGTGTAAGGTCCATTTAATTCTCTTTCTTGTTCGATGCGTTCACCAACATCAAATCATACTCATTTAATACTCAGGAATCATAGTCTGATAGTGTTATCTATCGCTGATACATGCGTGAATGACTCGTTAATATGTGGTGGTAGAACGCGATATCCTTGTATTTGTAACTCACTGATGAACTGTGCAAGCTTGTCTGGATTTTGCTCTTCAGATCTAAGGAGTGCGGCGTTGAATTCTATGGGGTAGTGAGCTTTCAACCATGCAGTTTGATAAGAGATCATTCCATACGCTACTGCATGAGATTTGTTGAATGAGTAAGAAGCAGCTGGCTCAATAAGTTTTTCATAGATGAATGTAGCTGTTTCTGGTTTGTATTGTTTGAATTCGCCTGATTTTTGTACGAAGACTCATTTAATTCTCTCAATTTCAGCTTTGATTTTTTTACCAATACCACGTCTCAACATATCGGCTTCAGCCAATGAGAATCCCGCCATTGATTGCACGAGAAACATCAACTGTTCTTGGTAAATAGCAATACCATACGTGTTTCCTAGAATTGGAGTAAGATCTTCTTCAAGCTTTCTTTTTTCATCTTCCATAACGTCATTACCATATTGTTGTATGATCGCTTGTGCTAATTCTGGAGCCATATAATAGAGCTTTTCTGTTCCATGTTTTCTGGCTATATAATTTGGAATAAATTCCAATGGACCAGGACGGTAAAGCGCACTCATCGCTGCTACATCATCAATATTTGTTGGTTTTAATTGTACGAGAAATGCTCTAATACCAGATCACTCGAACTGGAATATACCTGATGTATCACCCTTTTGAAGTACTCTTTCATAGGTGAGTGGATCATCCAGTGGTACATTGAGATTCATGGTAGCTAGAAATTCTTCCAGAACTTCTGGTACTGGTTCTTGTAAACGGTTCAATCTTGCTTTCACGATTTTAACTGTATTTTTAATTAGTGAAAGTGTCCTGAGTCACAGGAAGTCCATCTTCAAAAGTCCTAGGTCTTCCAAAGCGTGGTAGTCAAACTGGCTTACTACTGCTTGATCTTCTTCTCATGATGCGGTAGGTGGATATTGTACACTTGTGAATTTTGTTATTTCTCCAGGAGCGATAATCATACCACATGCATGCACACCAGTTTGTCTGATGTTTCATTCTAGTTTCATAGCTGCATCGAGAGTTTTTTTGATTAAGTCATCTGTATCATATAGTGTTTGAAGTTCATCACGGGCCTTGATAGAGTCTCTAATGGTTTTTTCTGTAATTAATTCTGTAGTAGCATTTGATTTGTCAAATGGCATCCCCATCGTCCTGGCGACGTCTTTGAAAGCCGCTTTCGCAGCGAGTGTCATAAACGTTCCTATGTGTGAAAAGTTTTTCTCTCAGTATTTGTGTCTTACATATTTCAAAACTTCATATCTTTTTTCATCTTCAAAATCCACGTCGATATCGGGCATCGATATTCTCGCAGGATTCAAAAACCTCTCGAAGAGGAGTCCATAAGGAAATGGGTCTACATCAGTAATACGAGTACATCGAGCCATGAGTGATCACGCTGCAGATCATCTTCCAGGACCTACAGAGATTCAGTTGTTCTTCGATCGGTTAATGAAATCTTGTACAATCAAGAAGTAGGTGTTATATCACATTTCTTTCACTACTTTTAATTCATATTCCAAACGAGTGATATAATCCGCTATGGTGAAATTTCAAAAAGTATGCTCTTTGTAGCTTGCTACAAGCTCTTTTTTGTACTCGGTATATGTTTCCAATGTGATTTCTTGGAGCTCGATCGGTGTTGTTTCCGTTAGTTTTTTCACAAGTCCTCCCTCTCCAGAGGTCTGTGCCATGCGCAAAAGAGCATCTTGCTCCCAATTCAAATGGAGTCTCGTAGATAATCCTTGAAACGATAAGTAACGTAATTCAAATTCAAATAAATCCATTCACGAGGTGAGAATAAAGTGTGTTAGATTGCTCTACTATACAAAAAGCAGGTGATGTTGCAATAAAAAAACATTCTTTTCACGGGTTGCAATTCTTTTGAATATCTATATACAGGGACATCGTTATATATTTATTTTTGGAGAGTAACATAGCATGACCGACAAAAAACCCGTACAGTATGATGCCTCACAAATTAAGGTATTGGAAGGCTTGGAGCCAGTAAGACAAAGACCGGGAATGTATATCTGATCTACTGATACGAGATGATTACACCACTTGGTATATGAAATTATGGATAACTCTGTGGATGAAGCATTGGCAGGGTTTGCAAAAAATATTGCTGTTGTTGTGGGGAAAGATTGATCTGTGACTGTTTATGATGATGGTCGTGGTATTCCTGTAGACAAGCATCCAAAAACTGGAAGATCAGCTTTGGAAACAGTCTTTACTGTATTGCATGCATGAGGTAAATTCGAACATAGTGTGTATAAAGTATCTGGTTGATTGCACGGTGTGGGTGCCTCTGTGGTAAATGCACTTTCAGAGAAACTTATTGCTCGTGTACATAAAAATGGTAAATTATATGAACAGACCTACAAACGTGGTATAGCACAAGGAGATACAGAAGTAGTAGGAGATACAGATGTTAGTGGTACTACTGTGGTATTCTGGCCAGATGATAAAATTTTCGAAACAACAAAGTTCTCATACGAAACATTAGTAACAAGAATTAAGTTTGCTGCATATTTGACACCAGGTGTAACCTTCACTATTAGTGATGTTGCAACAGGAAGAAAGCAAAGATTCTGCTATGAAGGTGGAATTAAAACATGGTTGAAAAATCTCGTTGGTGAACAGAAACCACTTTCTACATTGCATTATATCAATCAAGAGTGAAAAGAAGTGTTGGCAGAAATTGCATTCCAATATATCAACTCTAGCAATGATAACCTCTTATCATTCGTAAATAATATCAACACAGTTGATGATGGTACGCATGTTATTGGTTTCAAGAATGCATTGTTGACGGTTATCAATGATATGGCAAAAGCAAAAGGGAAAGTAGATAATAAGATTGGTGAATTCCAAGCTTCAGATATTACGGAGTGATTGTATGCTATCGTAACTGTTAAAATCCCAGAACCACAATTTGAGGGACAGACAAAAGGAAGATTAGGAAATAGTTATGTAAAGAAAGAGGTTGAAGATATCGTGACTGATTATTTGAAAGCATATTTCGGTGAGCACGAGGATGAATTCTTGGCATTGCATGAAAAGATCATGCTTTCAGCAAGAGCCAGATTGGCTGCTAAATTAGCAAGAGAAACTGTCTTGAGAAAGAACGTTCTCGCTGGATGAGTATTGCCAGGTAAACTAGCAGACTGTGGTAAACGTGGGAAAGAAGGTACTGAGATGTACATTGTGGAGGGACAATCAGCGTGAGGGTCTGCAAAACAATGACGTGATTCTTGGTTCCAAGCAATCCTTCCATTGAGAGGTAAAATCTTGAACACAGAACAAGCAATGATCCAAAGAATTTTAGCAAACGACGAAGTGAAAGCATTGATTACAGCAATTGGTGCTGGTATCAAAGATAGCTTCGACATAGAGAAATTGAGATATGAAAGAATTGTTATCATGACAGATGCCGACGTCGATGGTGCACATATTAGAACATTGTTATTAACATTCTTCTTTAGATATATGAGACCGTTGATTTGAAATGGTAACTTGTATATTGCAGTTCCACCATTGTATAAGGTGAAACAAGGAAAGAAGGAACAATATATCTATCCACCAGATGATGTAGATCTCGAAAAAGCACTCAAGAAACACAAGTTCAATGTAGAAGAGAAATATGACATTCAACGTTATAAAGGTCTTGGAGAGATGAACCCTGAACAGCTTTGGGAAACAACAATGGACCCAGCTCAGAGAAGAATGCTCCAAGTGACTGTAGAAGACGCAGAAGAAGCAGACAAACTCTTCCGTATTCTTATGGGAGATGATGTACCAAGTAGAAAACACTTCATCTTGAGTAATGCCAAGAATGTAAGAGAACTTGATGTGTAATTATTAAGTACATACGTATAGAAGAAGAGGGCAGTTGCTCTCTTTTTTCTTGTTTTGAATGTTGATGTTGCAAAATAATTTGAGTTTGTTATTAACTATGATAGTTGTTTGTTTTATTTATTTACCAATACATTATATGGTATTGACTAGATGGAGTGGCATTGTTTTAGTGGTAGCCTTATTGCTTATAAATGCAGTTTTACCAAGTCTATCTTTACACCGATTAAATTGATGGAATGGTGATATGCAGGTCTTTTTGTTTTTTGTATTCTCAGCATTACTCATATTTCTTCCTGCGGCTCATCTGGTAAAGTTAAGATTAGAATCTCTTAAAAGTTCCTATTTGGAGATGATTATATGTATTTCCCTTCTCTTGTTGCCGTTTTTATTCCTTGTTGCGGTGTTTTATGCAAACATCCATACTCAAACTTTACACTGACGTTTGGGACTTTTTGGAATTGAATTTTATAATCCTGCTGATGTCCACTTGGGAGGTATTAGTGGGTTTTCGTCTTACTATGAGTATTTAGGTTATTTACATTGATTCAATTTTATTCCATATCGAATAAATAGTATCTTTTATTTTATTCTTGTTTACGTATTCCTTTTTAAAGGCACAGTTCTGAGTAAAAAATTAGGAAGACGACTAGAAAAATAAATCTTTTATAATTTATAGAGAGGGCAGTCGCTCTCTTTTTTTTATTCTCAATATTATAATTGCAAATGGTTTTTAGTTTCCTATAACGTTGGCAATAGAAAAATATTTTTATTTTTTTTCTACTTTAGATGGTGTTTAATGCTTGAAAATTATTAAACAGATGGAACGCTGCTATCCTTTTGGTAGTCTTGCTTATTATCAAGGGTATTCTGCCTTCCCTATCAGCACATCGATTTAGCGCATGGGCAAAAGATGATCAACTCTTGTTTTTCTTTGTATTAACTGCTTTGTTGGTTTTCATCCCTCTCGTATATCTTATCAAGCAGAGAATGGAATCGTTGAAAAGTTCAGCGAGAGAGTTATGAATTTGTATTGCATTGTTGGTATTGCCATTCCTCCTAGCAGTAGGACTTTTCTATATGAATGTTGATGCAAATACATTGCATGCACACGCAGGACACCGATGAATTCAATTCTATAATCCAGCTTCTAATCCCGCGCCAGTTCCTACATACGCTCCTTATGGTTACGCTAATTACGGGTATGGTAGCTCATATGGATACGGTAGTTCTTACTACGGGTATGGTACATATTATGGGTATGGAACTTCTTATGGATACTATCCAGGATGCGGCCCATACTGTTATGGGACATTCTATAATCCATCGTATGTATATGGGAAAGATGTATACAATGTACTCGCATACTATAAATATTTCATCTATGTAGATGGTAGCCAACAAAAAATAATTGAATGATCACTCGCTTGGATTAATAGTCTCTTCTATATTATTCTCTTGTATGTCTTTGTGCTTAAAAACACTCAGATCGTAGCCTGGTTTAAAGAATGGATAAAGAAGTAAAGATAGTATCGTTTAAAGAGAACTTCCTTTCTATGAAAATCAAAAAATCTTTCACCCTCATCGAGATGCTTATTGTCGTTGTGATAATAGGTATTCTTGCGGCTGCATTAATTCCAAGATTACAGTCAGTTCAAGCTCGTGCAAGAGATACTAAAAGGAAAGCAGATTTGCGTCAAATAGGGACAGCCCTTGCAATATACAAAGAAGACAATAATTGATTTCAATGATTAATGACAGCACCATATTCTGTATCAGATTGGATTTGGGCAATCACATCTTATAGAGATACAAATGCATATCAAAATGGGGAATGAGACTGAGGGCATATACTTGGCATACAAGAATCTATTCTCCCGAGGTATATGACGTCTATCCCTTTCGACTCTGATATTGGTGGACGAGAAGCATATGGTAGTGCCGATTGTAGCAATTGTGAATATGGACAAATGCATGGCTATGCGGTAGTGCTTGATCAGAAAACAAAAAGATCTTTGATTTTATGAGCGAGGATGGAGAGTGATGGTTCGAGTTCTAATTATGTTTCTAATAGTGCCGTAATCGCTGTTTGAGATACTACACCAACATATGGTAATTCCGTGCGAATTGGAAGTTTGTCAGGTAATCCTCAGGATGCTGGTGATGATCAAACTATTGTGGGTGGCGTGAATACTATCCAGAAATATGTTTGTAATATGGTCGTTTTTAGTGGAGCTACAACAAACAATGGTTCCGGAGATTGCACAGCAAATAAAGATTGAAATGATTTGAGATATGTCTATTTTGTGCAATAGGTTCTCTTGCACTCCCATCTCTATTCTATAAAGTGTTTTGTGATTCTTAATTCGTAATTCTCTCTCCTATGATTCACTATATTTCATGAACGGTACAACGCATCGAAGATGCGAATGTCTTGATAATTAATACTAGTTTCGGTGTGCAGGCGAGCTATGGCGGCAAACAAATAAAAGGGGATTTTTTCTTATTCCCATATATGGATGATAATCTAAAAACGATATTCTATTTTGCATTTGACACTATTTTACAGAAACAAGCGTTTACGCAGTTGTTAAAAATATCTGGAGTGGGGCCAAAAACTGCCTTTGGGATCGCAAACATGGAGCCTAAAGTGCTTCAAAATGCAGTAGAGACCTTTGATGTGAAAGCATTACAGAAAATACCTGGTGTGGGACCTAAGACAGCCAAAAGACTGCTTGTTGAGTTGAAGTCGACACTGACCAAGACAGATGTTGCCAAAATAATGATTGACGAGAAACTCCTAAGATCTATTGTTTCTGGATTGAAATCATACGGATATGATGCATCTGCTATTAAAAAGCAGCTTGCTGAGTGTCCAATTGTACTTGAAAAGGAGAATCTCCAGGAAATTATTAAATGGTTGCTTCAGACATTGTAATATTCTCTATTTTCCTCTTGCTTTGGGGTAGATTTTCGGTATTTTGCCGATGATTTATTCCCTTATTGTAGTACCATGGTGATAGACGAAGAACTTCAAAAAGAATTGGCGGCAAATGGATTGCACATCGAATGATCTGACGAGGATGAAGATGAAACTGAGGAAAATGAAAAAGACCTCTATACACTAGAGGATGAGGATGGTGACGGCGATGATGATGACCGAGATAAGGATGAAGATGAAGAAGAATAGTCAGGCGAGGTCAAACCTCGTTTTTTCTTATATTTCTGGTTGCAAATCCAGTCAGATTAGCTACTACACATGTATGGCTAATTTTTAGTTATTGTTTTTTGAGATGCTCGCACACGCATATCGCACATTCGTCGCTGAAGAAGCATACATACATATACACAAGGAATCAGAAAAATGATATGCTTTGTATGCCGACTTTGTATTCCTTACAGAGCAGTTTCGCACGTTTCAACAAACAGTGATTCAAGAAGCACTTAGTCAGATTGTAGAACTTTTGGACGATGAAACACTTTTGTTTGATGATATAGCTCGTGCATATGAAGATATTCTCCAACAAGCGAATCAGAAGTTGATTGCATTCGCAGAGAAAATGACAGCAGTAGAAACATTTGATATTAGAGGAATGGTAACGATAGCATATCATACTACCTGTATTAGTGCTGTTATTGGTGATGTGAGTATGGTGCTCATTCGCAAATGACACATTGGATATACTATGCAAAATGATACAGATAAAAGACAAAAGATTTCTTTGTTCTCAGATATTGTAGAATGAGACATAGGACGTGATGATGTTGTTTGCTTTTTCGGTATGCATGTTGCTGCTATTATGGATCGTGATGATTTAGAAGAAGTTGCACAGCAGACAATGCAACAGGAGTATCCTGAAATTGTAGAACAATGGGAGCATACGCTCAATACTAGAGTTGCATTACCTGAGCTAGGATTGGTTGTAGCATATGGTTTGGGGGAAGATAGTATTCAAGCACTTCGTCGTGGCGGGGCATGATATTCTCTTGCTATGCCACAGTGGGTACAAGATAATACGCAACAGGTTCGTCATATATTGGGTACTACATGGCATCGTTTTGCACAGAAAATACAGGACAGAAAGTTCGTTGTTTTGGCTATCTTAGCCGGAGTTTTCCTGCTCTTTGTAGTGTGGAGTATCGTTCATGGATGGATAAAAAATGAGGTATCACATACTATCAATACCGATGGTACAGTAGTTGCACAACTTTCTGTGGAAGATATCAAAAAAGAGATAGCAGAATTTCAAAAACTTGACCCAACGAGCGAAGAGAAATGAATAAAATATAATGCACTCGTGAAAGAATTGGATCGCATACAACAAGAGTGAAAGTGGGCGAACGATGTGAAGCAACTAAAAAAAATATTGGATATGGAATATCTCCAAGGATTTAACATTATCGTGATGGACTCTTTGGATGATCAATATATATACAAATATTCTTCTCTTGAACAAACCACGTTGGGGAAACCACTTCAGGTATTCTTTCAAAAGGGTCTCTATATAGCGGGAACGCAATGAGTAGTATTAGCAGGTATTAGCGATGATATTAGAGGAACAGCAGTTAGTAATGCTCCGAGTGATGACTTCGTTACGTGTTCTATGGATATTACCAAAACATGATTGTATTGTGTAAATGTGAAAAATACAATCTTCCATATTCAGAAGGCGGGAGCGGAACTCGTTGGATGAGATGCATTAGTCTTCCCAAGAACTATTGCTGGAGTCTGAACTTTTTGAAGTGCGAATTTCTATACACTTACATCAGATCCAACATACACCAAGGATAATGCTTATATCGTAAGATATACTGCAGTTCCTTGATCACAAAATACGTTTGCAGCAGCTATGTCATTACCATTATTGCCAGGTTCGGATACAGGTTTCTCACAATGATTTACGTCATTTGCAATTGATGGATCGTTCCTTGCATGGTCAAAGGATAAGAAAGCATTGTATCAGTTCTTCAGAAATCCTCAAGATAAAGCGTTGAGTTCACGTCTTGTTCCATTACAATGAGGGACAAGCATAGGAGCATGATTGTCAGACAATGTTAAAGTGATAACAACACAAGGTACGAGATATGTGTATCTCTATGATCGTACCAATTATACCCTTAGTGCGTATATTTCATCTCCTGCGAAGAATAGTGATTCTTATGCCAATAATTATGCATTACAATACGTCATGCGTTTGGATCTGTCTAAATTGCAGTCTATGCCAAAAGATGTCGTTGTAGATGAGTCAGATGGTAAACAGACAGCATACGTTCTCACAGATGTGGGGGTCGCCAAGGTTCCTATGTCAGACTTATTAGAGACCTTGAAGAAAACAAAAGATCAATTTAAAAAATAATTACGTCACCTATAGAAAATGATATGTGATCGTGATAGAGTATCGCCACGAGTGTGTTTTATATCATCATATGAATTATAGTTGTAATGAAGACAGGAGATATTAAGAAGCAATGGTCTGCTTTTCGAGAAAGTAAAGGGCATCATCATTTGACACCAGTTTCCCTCGTGTCTGCCAAAGATAGTACTGCCTTGTTTAATGTTGCAGGGATGCAACAACTCATTCCATATCTTATGGGAAAGAAACATTCTTTGTGACAGAGATTGTACAATATTCAAGGATGTTTAAGGACAAACGACATTGATGGCATAGGAGATGAAAGACATCTTGCCTATTTCGAAATGATGGGAAATCGATCGTTGGGTGACTACTTTAAGAAAGAGGCTATAGAGCGATCTGTAGAATTTCTTTGTGATTATTTGCATGTATCGAAAGATCGTATTGGGGCGACTATTTTTGCATGATCTGAAAAACATAGCATCCCTCGTGATACAATATCAGAAGAAACCTTAAAAAAGATGTGAATTAACCACATAACAGAGATTGGTTTCGATGAGCATGATGACAGTGATAATTTTTGGATAGCAGGTGCAGAGTGACCTTGTGGACCGTGTTGTGAGTTTTATATTGATAGAGGAGACGCTTGGGGACCAAACGATTGGAAGCTAGGAGAAAATGATAGATACACAGAAGTGTGGAATAATGTCTTTATGGAATTTTATAAAGATGCCTCATGAGCGTTGACTAAGTTGTCACAACAAAATGTTGATACTGGTCTTGGTTTAGAGAGAATCGCAATGATTCTTCAGGAGAAGGAAACCATATTTGAAACAGATCTTTTCACATCAACGCTTACATTGCTAGAAAAATTCTTTTCTGTTGCGTATCCTCCGTTTAGCAGTACTCATGCTGAATTGACCAAAGAGCAGCACGAAACAACAAGAAGTTTTCGTATCATAACAGAGCATCTTAGAAGTACTTCAACATTGATTAAAGATGGAGTGTTGCCATCAAATGAAGGAAGAGGATACGTCTTGAGAAGACTAATCAGACGTATGTATTATCATATGCAAAAAATGACAGGCATGAAGTGGCAATATGATAAGACATCTTTGTTTCCGTTTTTCACGGACGCGATACGTATCGTGTTTCCAGAGATGCAGATAGATTTTATCGTTGATACGCTTATTAAAGAGTGTCTTCAATTTCAAGAAACAATCCAAAAAGGACAAAAAATATTGGATCAGGCTATGCAGCAAGCGACTAAAACAGGTGGTGTGTTGTCTGGAGATATTGTCTTTCAAGCCTATGATACCTATGGTATCCCTGTAGAATTGATGGCAGAGGTGGCGCAGGAGCGTGGTTTGAATATAGATATGGAATGATATCAAACTGCCCTCACGACAGCTCGTGATAAATCTCGTCAAGCGACAAAAGGAAAGTTTTCAAAGGGAACTGATTGGTCTGCATATATCTCAGATATTACCCCTACAGAATACGTTGGGTATGACTCATATGAACAAGATTCCATGAAGCTTCTGAAAGATTTTACTATAGATGGGAAAAGGGTTTTAGTCTTTGATAAAACACCATTTTATGCAGAGTGAGGTGGGGAAATTTCTGATACATGAGAGATTGTCTTAGATAGTGGAGAAACAGTAGAGATAATTGATGTGCAAAAAAGTGGAGGAGTATATTTGCATATCGTAAAATAATTACGAATTACGAAAGACGAATCACGAGAGGGATTATTCGTCATTCTGAGTATAACGACCTGTCCCGGTTTATCGGGAAGGATCTTCTAGTGGATTCTTGTTATTTGTGAGCCAGAAAAACACAAGTTGACTAGAAGATTCTTCACTTCGTTCAGAATGCCTTGTTGCCTTTAGTGTTGTAGATCGATTCGTTGATGCAGTGCTTAAATAATGGCTTATATAAAACAATTTCTATAATCGTCCGCATAGATTCTTTTCCTTGTAAACCTTCCTCGTTTTTGTATATATAAAGGTATGTGAATCCTTTATACTGCCACTTTTTTGACAGATGACTTGACTATACCTAACTATTCTACCCATAGCAGCATTGGTCCTGGGCGCTGCACTGGGGAACTTTTTCCACGGACAAACACAAAAGAAAAAAGAACAAGAGCTACAATCTAAGTTGGATAAAGCGGAAGATACAGCTGCCAACATAGTGAAGAGAGCTGAAGAGAGATATAGAAAAGCAGAGCTCCTTTCGAAAGATATGGTAGACAAAGCTCATAGTGAATCAGAAAAAAGAATGCAAAAAATTGATCAACTTGAAACTCGTTTGGTACAAAAGGAAGAGAGAATTGACCAGAAGCTTGAGACCCTTGAAAAACAAAAAGAACAGTTGCAACAAAAGGAAGGATCTATTGAAAAACTTATTGAAGAACAAAAAACCGTTTTGGCACAGGTTGCTGGGATTACTCAAGAACAGGCTAGAGAAACGTTGTTTTCTCGTATTGAGATAACAGAAAAAGAAGAAATAATTGCATTCAGAAATAAATTCCAAGCAATCAAACAAGAAGAAGCAGACAAAGATGCAGCTTCTATTCTCGCGAAAGTATTGCCTCGTATTAGTATGAATTCTGTGAGTGAGTTTACCGTATCATTGGTAGAGCTTCCTAGTGAGGATATGAAAGGAAAACTTATTGGTCGTGAATGACGTAATGTAGCGTATTTTGAGAAGATTACAGGTGTAGAGTTATTGATTGATGATACACCATTAATCGTGAAATTATCTTCGTATGACAATGAAAAACGTTTCATCGCAGTAGAAACATTGAAACGCATGTTGAAAGATGGACGTATTAATCCAGTCTATATTGAAAAAACATATCACGATGTTGCAGGACAAATTGAAACATTGTTGATGGATAAAGGTAAAGAAGCGTTGGCTATCTTGAATATCCCTATGATGAAGCCAGACATTGTTCGTATGATTGGACAGTTTCACTTTCGTTATTCATATGGGCAGAATCTTTGGATTCACTCAATCGAGGTTGCTAAAATGGCAGAATCAATTGCAGCCGAAATGGGGCTTGATACAATGCTTGCTAAAAAGGCATGATTACTCCACGATATAGGTAAGATCGCTACAGAAAATGGACAATCACATACGAAGGTTGGAGCAGATATCTTGAGGAAGTATGGATTTGATGAAGTCATCATCAACACAGCAGAAGGACATCACTACGATGTACCAATGATCTCTCCAATCGGATGGATTATCGCTGCGGCAGACGCTATTTCAGCAGGTCGTCCTGGAGCAAGATTCAATACGAAAGAAGTGTTCGTAGAAAGAATGGGAGAACTAGAAAAACTTATCATGAGTGTTCCATGAGTGGATAAAGTACACATCATGCAAGCAGGTCGTGAGATTATGATATTTGTTAATCCTACATTGATTGATGACCTTGGTGTACAAGTGTTGTTGAAAGACGTTGGTAAGAGAGTTGAAGATCAGCTTGATTACCCAGGTATCATCCGTGTCGTTGGTATTAGAGAAACAAAGGTCGTAGACTACTTAAGATAGTTTGCATTGTATATTTTTTTGTTCTATCATTAGTTATCCCCTTTACCTATTTGTTTTTTACGATGTATCCATATTTTACGATTTGGTGACATAAGTTGTATGCTGTTGGTATAGGTATTGTGATCAGTGTTTGTATCTTTTTATGGACAGCTTGGTATCACACGAAACAACATAAATTGCCATTTAGTAAGCTCTTTTTTTGGCTTCCAACCGTGCTTATTTCTTGCTATTTGTTGTGAAATTGGGCGGGTATGGCGCTAGACAGCGGGATATGGTTCCCGTTGAGATCGTGGAATATTTTCCGTGCGCGATTGTCTCCATATGGATATCATTTCCATTTCGTATGATTGATGTTGTGAGCTATCTATTCATGGCGTAAATTCTTTAAAAAAGTATTTATGAAAACCGAGTTTAATAAGCGAGTTGATGTTATGTTCTTTTCGTTCGCAGCAGCACTTATACCTATGGGCTTGTTCTTGTTGTTAGGTGACAACTTCATAGGTAAACCAACAGAGTGATGGTATGGGGTGATAGCCTTATTGAATGATAGTGCTCGAACTAATTTTGGTCGTGTCTTCCCGCTGGGAATTATTGTTTCGATTATCGGGTTTGTTTCATATGGTGCAGTGGTGTTGTGTAAGAGATTTATCACAACGACAAAGGCATGGTGATACGCATGATTTGCTTTGCTATTCTTTGGGTTTACGTTGTTGTTTTTGTGACAAACATACCCTAGACATGTAGTAGCTTCATTCTTTGGATACACATGGGATGTAAAAAATTATGTTGCCTTAGCATTGGCTTTGTATTTTGCTTGGCATTTTATTCGTGTTCCCAAGAAGAGGTTGTAATGAAAGTTTTTTTTACGAAGGAAGATACACTCTATAAAATCATGAAGTCTTTGGAGAAAATCCCCAAAGGTAAAGAGATTTCCTTGTACATTGATCATCAAAATACCTTCTTTGCACATCCTCGATGGGGGAAACAAATAGCATCTCTTTTGGATGAAAGAGGAGTTACCTATTCGTTCATTTGTAAGCATCCCAAAGCAAAAACATACTTTGATAACCTTGGTTTGCCATATGAATATGAGGCGCCTAACCGTTTCTTGCATGCAATGCACCTCATGGGGTTGCTCTTATTTAACGCAAAGAAATTTCATCTCTCGGTTTTTACAAAAAAGAATACTGTTTCGTATCTTGTTATTATCGGTGAGATTATAGGAATATGAGCTATCATGTATGTGATGTATCAGTTCCTGGTTCCTAGTGTGACGTTGCTTGTACAACCAGCCTATTCGATAGAAGATGTAGTGTATAATTTCCGTTATTATCCATCGGATACTACTTGATTCACGCAAGATAAGACTGCAAATTATATTGCAGTTCCATATCAAATCGGGTCTATTGCGTATTCTCATACACTCTCAGTTCCCCTTAATTCAATTCAGTATCTCTCAAAACCATCTCATGGTGTTTTATTGGTCACTAATACATTACCAATCCCTTTTACCTTTAGGAAGGGGACAAAATTTACAACCGCTGATGGGTTAGTGTTTTTGACTGACTATGCGTTTTGATTACCTGCAGGGAAGAAACAAGCGCCTACTGTCATGCGCGTTGGTGCAACAGCTGCTGATAAAGATGGAGGAGGTAACCTCATTGGAGCGAGATGAAATATCGGGACAGGAACAAGATTGTTGATTAAAACACTTACTCAAAGTGCAATCATGGGTGGTGTATATGCACAGCCAGAAGCTACATTCGTTTGATGATATACCAAACAGGTTGGTACTGTGTCAGAAGAAGACATAGCTCTTGTAAAACAAAAGTTGCTAGACGGAATCACATGAGATAATAAAAAACTTATTTTAAAGCAGGAATTTCATGACGATAATGGCTTTCTTTTGCCATTTGATAATATGATCCAAATTACTGATACATCATATACCTGTAACGCTACGCCTGGGCAAAAGGCTGATTCTGTAGAGTGTAGCATGAAAGCAACATATAGATATCCATATGTTATTTGGCATGATCTCATGCAGGGAGTGCAGCAGTATGTCCAACAAAGACCGTCACAAACAAAACAACTGATAAGTCTTCAAAAAAATACTGTTACCTTTTATAAGTCTTATCCGCTAGCAGAATTTCTCATAGTGCCTACTAAGGTTAGTGCTGTTTGGTGATATGATTTCCAAAAGGATAGTAATCAGTTGAAGCCTGAGATATCTCGTAAAATAGCAGGCATGAGTACCGATGATGCCAAGAAGGTTGTTTTATCATATCCTGAGATTAGTTCGGTGATCTTGAAGACGTCGCCAGCGTGGTCTGATACCCTGCCTACATTAAAATCTAGGATATATTTCCGCATTACGGGCGGAGAGTAGCATAATATCACGTATTTTTGCTTGATTCCTTACGGTGGATTGCTATATTTGCACGCACTGTGTTGATTATATATGGCGACTGTAGCTCAGCTGGTTAGAGCATCGGGTTGTGGCTCCGAGGGTCGCGGGTTCGAGTCCCGTCAGTCGCCCCATTAATAACAAATTACACGTAATGCTTAAAAATAAAGAAACATTACCTGTAGGTACACCTGTCTCTATAATAAATATGTATAATATAATACAGTCAGTGAAAACTAATATTGCCTTAACTGTATCTTTACAGCTTGAGAAGGACAATATCTATCATGAGAAACCCTCTAAAGAAGTGAGTAAAAAATAAAAGTACTTTAGACGATAAGTCTCAAATACCTTTTTACCCATGAGAAATAGGAGATATACCACCTGAGGCTTTAGTCTCATTTGATAGAGAGCCAACAGTTATACCACCTGAGGCTTTAGTCTCATTTAATAGAGAACCAACAGTTACAACTAAAGAAATAAAAGGTTTTAAACTAGATAGGAGTAGTAGAAAATTAGTAATCCTTGAAAAAGACTTAGAAAAGCCAATAATACATAAAGAAGAAACTGTAACTGTATTTCATCCAACTTCTAAAATCAACTTAGAGAATTGTGAAATCATACCATTTTCAGAATTAACAAGTCATACAACTATTTCTCAGGATGTACATGGTGCTGTAAAAAACTACCGCAATGAATTGTCTAGTGATAAAGAATTCCAGAATGATATATTTAAGAACATGAAGGTGACTATAAATTGAGTTCCGAAAGAGGATTCCTGAATGAGACAATTCTTAGAAAAGCTTATAAATCTATAAGAGGTCTCCCTACACGTAATAGAGTTAATATGTATATTAAGTAAGTAGTTTTATAAATTATAAACTATTATGAGTAAGCAACCTAAAAGCGTAGATGATATAATTACTGAAAGTGGACATACACTTAGTAATGAAGTAGAAGCATACATTAAAAATAGACCATGACGGACAACAGATACTGCTAGTTACTATACTGACTACGTGGATGGTAAAAATAAAGAAATGGATATCGTAGCTACATTTACTAGAGATGTCCCAAAATGATGAAGAAACCAATGGACTGATTTCACTCCTTATAAAATAGCTATAAGACTTTTTATTGAATCTAAATATATTAATAAGGATATAGTGCTTTGGGATACTAAGTTAACAAAAAATGAAATAAAGAAGCATATCTATGAGACAGCATCTGGCATTAAAATGGTATGTAATAATGATAGTGCCTCTTTAACATTAGATACTATCGTTAATTGACATCATTATAATGATAGACGTATTTTTCACCAAACCTCGCAAGAATGAGATGATTTTATCTATAAAGCTCGAACTCAAGCTTTACATAGTTTAATTCATTACAGGCATAAGCCAAACTTCTCAGATAATGCTCAATATGTTATTGATTATCCTGTAGTGATTACTAAAAGGTTTAATACTTTATTCGATAGTAATAAGGATAATATTAATGCAAACTTTATATATTCCGTAAAAAATTATGCTTATAATACGGGGACTAGTAATTTCTTTATAGACTTTGTATCTTATGAGTTGCTAGAAAAATTTCTTATAGAAATTGAACAGGAAATTGACATTTTATGAAAGCAGTTTTACGCATGGAGTGAGCGACAAGCTCATTCTCCAAACTAATTAGCTTTTCTCGCCTTAAATGGTCTGTAATCTACTTAAAGACTAGTGTAATGCTTTGTAAGTAATTACCTTGTTCTCATACGAATGCAGTCATAATTAATTTTCAATTATTGATATAATTATTTAGGTTAATAGAGGCTCACTCTCATTGTGTCACAGGTATAGTGTCTATTTTATACAAATATTCATTTTGGTTTCGTACTGGTAGCGACTTGTTTTGAATAATGTGTCATCTAATTACTCAATTTATTGCTATAAATAAATCTCTATTATCACTTATTCAATATTTGGTAGTAAATAAAACATATCAAACTTTATGTTCTGCAACGGTAAATTGGTTGCTGTATTTGTTTACGTAAGCGTACATAATAGAATTGTTATCTTGTTTATTTTTAGAATGAATGATTGGAGGGATAGTAGGGTTAACAACTATATAATCTATTCACGGTTTTCATTTATCTAAAATATATTGTACATATTCTCTTGGTCAGGTTGGGAGAATGTTGTCTCCTGTGGCAATGGTTCATCAGGTACTAATTATAATTGTTGTTCATCAGCTCGAGTTTCAATTACTTCACATACCATTCTTAATGATGTTGTCGGATATCAATTCTCTTGATATGATTGGAAATAATATAAGGTATAATCAAAATGACAATCCCCCCAACAATAATATTATACTAACAATCTTTCAAATATATTTCAGTCCTTTCATCATAGATATTAAGAATTATGTAAATGTTCTATAATCTTTTCAGTATGTCATTTTATACATTCGGTATCTTGTTTTATTTTATCCCATATTTTCTCATCTATGAACCATTTCTTTATAAGCCATGCTCCAACTAAAATAACTATTATAGATATTAGAATTCATAAGAATATACCCCATCATTGATGGTCAGTTAGAAACAGATTTAACGCAGATATTGTTCAAGAATTTACATCTATATTCGTACTAAGTCCCATTTTTTGTTAATCTATATAAATGATAATATCTATACTAAACTTAATTCTAGAAGCAAACCTTATTTTAGGCTTATTCGGTTGTAATGAGTATTTATTTTACTATATAGTCCTGTGTTTACTACTTTAAAATACTTATGGCTAATATAATTTGTCCTCGTTGTAGATGGAACATTACTGTAAATGAGTGCTCCATAGATGGGAGTAGAGAAGCAAGTCATACGCAAAGATATGGTGCTCAGCGGATTTATAGGTGTAATAATCGTGACTGCGGTACTTTTTTTATAAAGGAATTGCCACTTAATGGGCAGAGTTATGTTTTCCATCCCACAAACTTCACAGAATATGATTTTACTCCCTATCCTAATCTTACAACCTTATCGCCAAGTTTTAAAGAATATTATAATCAGGCATATAAAGTAGAGCAATTCTGACAAAAAGATATAGCATGACCATGATATAGAAAAGCATTGGAATTTTTGATAAAAGATTATGTGATTTCTGGTAATCCTGATAAATCAGAGCAGATAGGTGAGATGAATTTACAATCATGTATAAATACTTATATTTCAGATGAAGATATAAAGCAAATATCGACAAGAGCATATTGGCTTGGTAATGACCAAACTCATTATTATAAAAGGTGGGAAGCTCATGATATTGATAGCTTAAAAGAGCTTATAGAGTTGACAATTCACTTTCTCGAGAAGAAAATTAGAGCACAAAAAATTATAGCAGATATGCCTGCATCGTAATTTCATAGAAAACCATATTACTCTATTAGACACAATACCTATTCTGTCTAATAAACTCTTGAAATATAGTTAAATACTAATAATATCTAATGTGGCGAGGAAAGTATTCCGCTAGTTATTAGACATATTTTTGTATTTATATAGTTATATCTAATAAAATGGAGTTCGTAGAACCTATTCGTGATAAAAAGAAGATTGAGCAAATTAAGAACATGCTCAGGGGAGGATGAAAAATTAGAGACCTACTTTTATTTGAATTATGAATAAACTCCGCCTTAAGAATTTCAGACCTCTTAAGTCTACAAGTACATCATTTATTTGAAATAGACTGAACACCGAAAGAGTTTTTTGAAATTATTGAAGAGAAAACCAATAAGAAACATAAGGTAACAATTACCCCGAAAGTTCTACAAACGTTATTGGTATATAAATACACCTATTTGCCCATTTTCAGAGATAAAGACAACTTTATCTTCTTTAATCAGAAGAGACATCCACTATGAATTAAAGCCATAGATAGAAAGATGGCTTGGCTTTTAATTGACTCTTGGTGTTCAGGTATAGGGCTAAAATGAAATTACGGCTGACACACTCTCAGAAAAACACGAGGCTACCAAGCAAGAATTAGCTGAATACCAATAGAAATTATTCAGCACAAACTAAATCATAGTTCATTGGCTGTTACTAAAAGGTACTTAGGTATTACAGCTGAAGAGATAGAAGAAGCATGCATGAAACTAGACCTATAAATAGCTATTCCTTCTTAAAGTATACTTTCAGATTAGTAAGATTAAGATTACAAAAAAAGCTCGCAGATAAAACATCTGGAGCTGGGCTATTTATCATTTGGTTACTATATTATCATAGCCTGCTAATATAGTATGCTATCCCACCAATCATACATCCGAAAAAGGCTCCGCTAGCTACATAAATATACTGGCAACAAAAGCTCTTTATGAGAGGAGTTTCTGCATTTATCATACATCCAAAACCAAATCCTATAGCCCCAATAAGCGTCAAGACCAACATAGTTGTTCTGTGCTTTGGACTTTTTTTCAGGTCTTTGGCTATGGCAGCCATCATAATAAATGCAAATAGCGCTCCCACCACGAAGCATACAGTAGGTGTGAATAATGTGCTCAATGTGTTCATATAAATTAATTTTTGTTTTGTGAATATATTATATACAAAAAACGACAAGAGTCAAATAAATTTGACTAATAGAAAAATCTAGTTATAATAGGATGTATGAAATTTATCTCTTAGCTATTATACTATGCCAAACCAACAAAACAACATTCAAGCCCACACAACAGAAAACGTAGTTGAATCCATTCAAACTGTTCTCCATTGACGCCCAGAGAAGTACTCGCCTGATATCGGGAATGTAGTTGAATCCATTCAGACTATTATTGATTGACATCCAGAGAAGTATTCTCCTGAATTTTTAGCTCATGTACTAGAAGGCTATCAAAAGAAATGGGAGTGATACAGACAACAAACATTATTTTCTCCCGCAGAACAAGCTAAAATCACAAAAGATTTAGAAAATATGACTGCGTATTGGAATACACAGATGTGAGATAAGGTAGACCCTGATGATGATGACGTTCGAAACTATGCATGGGCGAGATATGTACTAGAATCTTGGCAGGAAGGTTGTAGTAATGGGCAACCGAAACTACTTCCTATTGGAGAAGGAAAGTTGACTCAACAAACACGGGATGATATAATCCTTTGATATGCAAATAGAAAGTTAATTAAGAAATAATACATCCAATAAAATAACGAACCCCTACTGAGAAATCGGTGGGGGTTTTATATTTTATATTCATTATTTGATTTACAATAAACATAAAAAGAATATAATTAGACAAATAGTTAGGCTATTTTACGTCTTATAGAATGCTAATGGGATGACAAGATATTAATTTAAAAGGGACGCCGCTTCCATCAGAGGAATCACAACAGCAGAGCAAAAACCCTATGGCCGTAGCGTTAGGAAGCGTATTGACTAATGGGGATAGCATCCTAATAACACAAAAACCCACCCTAAGAATTGCTAATGAGAAGGATGCAAATGATTGTATAGAACTCAGTCAGAATTCTTGGCCAGATTGGCGGGCTAAAAATAAGCAACTTGGAATAAATCATATTAGAGATTGTATATGAGGCGGAAGGTGTTTAGTCGTTTCTGAAAATAATGAAGTAATTGCGTTCTTAGTCTGGGGACAATTGCGAAATAAAATTCACATTCAAGACATCTTCGTAAAAGAAAGATACCGCAAAGAATGAATAGCTACAATACTAATGCAAGAAGCTATAAGGATAGCAAAAGACCAATGATTTAAAGAGGTTATGAGTGACTGCGATGTAAGTAATAAACTAGCCATAATCTTTCACCTAAAATTTGGGTTCAAGAAATGCGGACACATAAAAAACAATTGGGACGATGAAGATTCTCATGTTTTTTCTCTAAAAATTTAGTGCAACAACAAACTTTATATAGACTCTATAATTTTTCAGAAATCTCTATTTAACACGAGGCAACATGTTAGCCAAGTTTTTTAATGTTCTTGAAATATCCCCCTAATACCTTATAAATATTACGTCTATACAACTGAAATCCTAATTTGGAGCTAAATGCCGAAAGCATTTTCAGTACATAACCGTCACGTTAAGACATCTTGTCATTTCGGACAGCGGTTGTGGACTAGCTCCCTTCAGTTGTATAGACACCGTATGGCAGGGTGTCTTTTTTGTTATTTATTTTTATATTTTATACTATTAATAATGCAGCAGCAACAACATCAACAAAACACTAAGAATTTATGATGTCTGTGATTTATAGTACTAATATGAATAATAGGGTGGTTTAACTCACTTAATACCGAGCAAGTCCAATATATGATAAAAACAGCTTTAATAGGGGTATCTATAATTCTCTTAGTTATTTACAGAAAGCATGTATATAAAATATTAATATATATTTATAAACACTGTAGAAGATGGGTAGAAGACTGAAGAGCAGAAAAAACATTATCTCGACTTAAACAACCAGAAATATTAGTAGGTGTTGGTTGATTAATACTTATTGGTGGAGTTGGTGCTTATCTTTGGACTGACGGTTTCAATAATTATAATAATGATGACGTTCCGCATTATTCAGTACCTACATATACTCCTCCAGTAGTACAACCTCAGCCTAAGCCTCTTACTCCTGAAGAGGTAAAAGCTAAAGCAGACCAAGAAGAAGCAGATAGAAAAAAGGCAGAAGAGGATGCTAAAGCTAAAGCTGCTGCTGATGAACAAAAAAAATGAGAGGACAATACTATATATGCTTTCCAGTGTGCTCAAGCATATCTTAGAAACGCTATAAGTAATGGGAATATATCAATACCAGACCCCGACACTGCGAAATTTCCTTGGGCTGATTATAAATGAGTATATATGGGAAGTTGAGTATATGCAATAAAAACCTATTTCACTGCTAAGAATGACTACAATGCAAATGTTAGATATAATTATGTGTGTAAGGTTGTATGACCTCAAACTGATGGATGTGTTTATAAAGAAGCTGAAGAAGTTAAGTGTCTGGAATCAGGTACAGGATGAGAATAATGCATAACTTATGGTTTCTAGCATTCGACAAATAGTCAATAGTTTAAATATTGGCTTCATGTTAACGATGAGGTGAACCAATGAACCATAAACGAGAAAATAGACTATGTATAATAATTCATAGAGTGTAAAAATTATATTATGCTTGCCTTTTGTATGAGTCAATACCAAGAATATTGGCTTCATGTTAACGATGAGGTGAACCAATGAACCATGGTTGAACCATATACACCCTATAAGCCCTATAGACCCCAAACAAAGCACATAGACCACCATGAGAACTATCATTGAAAGGAGAATTTAGCATGAATGTTGTATGAGAAACTAGAATAAATACTCTACTAGTAGTTTTAAAATCTTCAGATAGAGTTAATATGCATATTAAGTCAGGTTCTGACATTGAAATTTCTATTTATGTAATTATATAATGGGATTATCTTATTTGATAACCATTATTGCTTATGACAAAAAAAGGCATCTCTGAATGAAGTGTCATAGAAAAATCACTCTTAGGGTCAGAAGAGCAGTCTAAAAAGAAAAAGGCAGCAATATATGTCAGAGTTAGTACTGATGAACAGGAGGAAATGTATTGAGAGAAAGCTCAATTAGATGCTATTCAGAAGTATATCGCACTAAAATCTGATGACTTAGAACTTGCCTGAGAGGAGTTTGTATTTCGTGATACGACTAGTGGCGCTAAAGCACCTGAAGATAGACCCTGATTTAGTGAGTTGTTGGAGTATATGCAATATTCAGACCCATGCCCCTTTGATGTAGTTATCGTCCATAAGATAGACAGATTTGCTAGGAAACTAGTTATTCTCTTAGATATAGTAGAAAATTTTGCTCAGCATGGAATTGGTTTTATCTCTACTAAAGAATTATTTGATACAGAAACTGCATTTGGGAAAGCTATGTTATGAATACTTTGAGTATTTGCAGAACTTGAGAGAGATGTAATTAAAGAGAGAACGCATGCCTGAATTGCTATGGCTCATAAAGAAGGTGTTCGGATGCAGGATTTATATGGATATAGAAGAAACGAGGATAAAAGACCAGAGGTAGAACCAAAAGAGGCAGGTATTATCAGAGACATTTTTGAAGAATTTGTAGATAATAAGATGAGTATTGGGCAGATTTGCTCTAAACTTAAAGCTAATAAAATCCTTATACCTTCTGTTAGCCAAGGTAAAAACAAAAACAAGTATACGGTTAAAGACCCTACCCATCGAACAGATAAAACAGTTAGAACCATTTTAGAGAATGAGACCTATGTCTGAAAATACTACTATAATAAAACCAAGACTATTAAGGGGAAGCAGATAAAACTACCAAAAGAAGAACGAACACTTTTAGAGAAAGACCATGAAGCAATTGTTTCAGATGAAATATTTCAGCAAGCTCAAGTAATTCTTAGCAAAAAGAACAATTATAAAAATGCTATAGATAACTACCTACTTTCATCACTAATTGAATGCGATTGTTGTAAAGCAGATAGAGAAAGGTCTAGAACAAAACGAGTTTGAATCAAATCACATGGACAAAGTTATTATCAGTGCTGAGGTAAGGATGGTAGAAAGCACTCTATAAGATGTAAGGCAGTATCTCTTCAGAAAGACCTTCTAGAGAAATTCGTGATTTCAGAAGTAAAACAGTTTATACTAAATCCCCAAGCTCTAAAGAGTATATATGAGAAATGAACTTTAAATAAGAAGATTAAAGAAAACAATGAAAAGGCAGTAAGTATGCTAGAGGCTAAGTTAGAGAAAACGAATTTAAAGATACAGCATAATAAATCTCTATTTAGGGAGGCTGACATTACTCCACAGGTCTATTTAGAGTTCAAAAGCAAATTTCAGAAAGACAAAATCCAAATAGAGCAAGATTTGAATTTAGCCAAGCAGAAATTGAGGAAAACAGTACAAGTCGATAAATATGTGAAAATGCTTCAGTTTATAGAAGATTTGTGTAAAAAGGATATGGACGTTATATTCTCTGATGAAGAAAAAACTAAAAGTATGCTAAACTATATTATTGAAAGTATTGTTATCTATAGCAGAGAGAGAAAGAGTACTGAAAAATTAGCTTGAAGGAAAGCAGACTGACAAATGATACCATATCATATTGAAATTAACTTTAAACTACCTCAGCAATTCCTTGAGGCACTTATATTTCAGGAATTTTGAGATGAATTTGATAGAGACACCTCAAAGAATACAAATATTAAGCCTTGAAATCATGAGGGAGATGAATATCATGGCCAAACGGATGATAGCGTAAGGCAATCTTATAATACCGTTATTCCTATAAATGCTCTCTATAATACCTTGGCATTATATGCAATATGAGAGCAGGAGTTCCGCAAAAATATCATTACTTACAGAAAACTATTATTCCCCATATCACATAGGGCCGTAGCTCAGTGGTAGAGCGGAAGTCTCCAAAGCTTCGCGTCGAGAGTTCAATTCTTTCCGGCCCTGAGTCAAGCTTACTACAAAAAAATCACATCAACCATAGCAATATGGGTCTGTAGCTCAATTGGTTAGAGCAGGGGCCTCTTAAGCCCAAGGTTGCGGGTTCGATTCCCGCCAGACCTAAAAGAAAGAATTCACAATGTACGTTGTGTTTTTTTTATTTTTGAAAAGAGAAACCCGCCATTGTTTCTTAGTGTAAAATAGATATTATACATACATTGCCAGGATAGCTCAGCTGGTAGAGCAGCTCACTCGTAACGAGCAGGTCGTGGGTTCGATTCCCATTTCTGGCTATGATTATTACGCCATTAAATTGTGAAATATATGGATATAGAAAATGTAGTCCTCATTGAGGATGGAATCGATGAGGAAACGGTATCATTGCTGGAACAGATAGATGTTCCTGTGCTTAAAAAAAAGATAGTCTCAGCATATGAGGCGCTTAAAGGAAGGCTGGACATAAAAAGCATGTTAGACTCTCAAGGAGAACATCCTTCTCATGAGATTATGTGCTTTTGGCTTTTCATGGCACAACAGTTAAAAGTTCACATCCCGATTGTGGGAAAGCTAGTTTAAGGGCGACTTAAACAGAAAAGCATAGAGTATATCTCTATGCTTTCTCTCTATCATGAAATAGTTCGTTCTAATACGCTATAGAAAATAATACTCTTTTTGTGCTTGGTTTTCCTGTTCTAATGCAGACACCATTTTCTTCTGCTTGGTTTGCAGGGATACAACGAATAGTAGCCTTCGTTTCTTGTTTAATGAGTTCTTCTGTCTCTGCAGTGCCGTCTCGGTGCGCTAAGATAAATTTTCCACTATCCAAAGCCATTTTGAACTCGTCGTAGCTATCTACAGATACTGTATTCTCTTCTCTCATGGTTTGTGTTTTCATGAGGAGATTGTTTTGCATGTCTTGCAAGGTACCACTTATATAGATTCATAAATTATCTATTGTAATCTTTTCTTTTGTGCTTGTGTCTCTGCGGAATACTTCTATTTCACCACTAGCTATATCTTTGGGCCCTATTGCAATACGGACAGGTACTCATTGCAGTTCATATTGATTATATTTCCGTCATGGAGACTTTTGATCATCTCGATCAATCCTATATGAGATAGGGAGCTGCTGTTCAGAGTATGAGGAGAGAATGCCAATGGTATTGGATAGTTCAAAGTGCCAGTATTCATGAACTAGTCCTACAAATCCATACTTATTCATAGCATTACGTAAAATTGTTCTCATCGTGTTATATCCTTGTTCTTGTGGGTCTTGGCTATTCTCATAAGCGAAAGTATAGAATGATGCAATAATCTCTTCATGAGATTTTTTTTCACCATTAATATTTATATCGTTTCTGAAAAGTACTTCCTTACCTGTTTTTATATCAATCATACTCACGTCGACGGCGTTTCCTTTGGAATGAATGGCTCTAATGGGTTTGAATATTTTATCTACATTCTCTTGCCCATGAAGTTCTATTCTTTTCTGGTAGACAAGGTCATAGAGAGCTTGTGATCTATATGCATCTTTTACGTAGAGTTTATAACCATGCTGTTGCAAGTCATTGTTAACTTTTTGGAGTTGTATGGCTACTTGTTTGTTTACTTTACACGTATTGTCGATGACTCATATCTGAGCTAATTCAGCTTTTGTTATATTGTATGCATCACATTTTTCAAAATAGAAATTGATAGACTCAATGTCATAATCAGTTAAAGATACTAAATCTAATCATCATATCACTTCTGGTTGGAATTGTGCGATGATCTGTTCGATGTGTTTTGAAACCAACCTTTTATCTTCTTCTGTTTTCCAAATAGGAACGATAATTACATGGTATGGTGCAATAGCAGGCGGCAATACAAGTCCCTTGTCGTCTGAATGAGACATGATAAGTCCACCCATCATGCGCGTACTCGCTCATCGTGATGTTGCCCATGCATGCTCAGGTTTATTCTCTTTATTAACAAACGTAACATCAAATGCCTTCCCGAAGTTTTGTCCTAAGAAGTGAGATGTACATGCTTGGAGGGCTTTCCCATCTTGCATCATACATTCAATAGTGAACGTATTCTCTGCACCAGCGAAACGTTCGTTTTCTGACTTTTCACCTGCGACACCAGAGATAGCTAAGAACTTAGTAAAGAAGTCTTGGTAGACATCTCGCATCTGTTTGGTTTCAAAAAGAGCTTCTTCAGCAGTCGCGTGAGCAGTGTGTCCCTCTTGCCAGAGGAATTCAGCAGTACGAAGAAAAAGTCTCGTACGCATTTCTCGACGAACAACGTTCGCTCGTTGATTCACGAGGATAGGAAGATCACGATATGATTGAATTCGATCTTTGTATGTATTCCAAATAATAGTTTCAGATGTTGGACGAACGATGAGCTCTTCTTCTAGTTTTGCCTCTGGATCTACTTCCATTTTACCTGTTTTATCATCTTTCTTGAGACGATAGTGTGTCACAATTGCGGCCTCTGTAGCGAATCATTCTACGTGCTTTGCTTCTTTGGTGAAGAATGATTTCGGAATGAAGAGTGGAAAGTAAGCATTTTGATGTTTCTTATCTCCGATACCAGTTGCCTTGAACATAGCATCCAAATACTTTTGCATATTTTCCCATATAGCAAACCCGTATGGTTTGATAACCATACATCCACGAACTGCAGAGTTCTGCGCCAAGTCTGCTTGGACTACAAGTTCATTATATCGTGCTGAGAAGTCTTCGGATCTCTTTGGTAACGCCATGGGAATTATACATTAAGAATTATAAATTATGAATTTACTATATCAAAGATACATGATGAAATCAATGTTTTTATGCTGATGTAGGCAGGTGTGAATAGTCGTTGAATGTTTCAATAATTCGTTTCTCTTGATTGGGGATGTAATTTACCTTTGTGATACTTGTATTTTCTAACGGTTGGAGATAATTGAAGTATTGGCTAGCAGGGAAATTGAGGATATGACTAATGAGAACACGTAATGTTGCTCCATGTGAGACAACGCAGATATTCTCATGGCCAGAGTTCTGAATAGATGTTGTAAACCAATCTAAAACCCTGTTTGCTATATCTGTATCAGATTCAATACCTACGCCCAGTTGTTCATAACACACTGATGGTTTGAGTCATAGTTTTTTCATCGCGAAATCTCTGAGATTAGCACCTGCTTTCCCTTCGAATTCACCAAAATATCTTTCTCTTAATCTGATGTCTGTTTGTATTATTATATTGTGTTTCCTGGCGATTGCATTAGCTGTGTCTTGAGCGCGGTCTGAATCGCTTGCTCGAATTGCATCAAAGGGAATTGTTGAAAGTTTATCTGCAACGAGTTGCACCTGCGCCTTCCCAGCATCGTTCAATGGGTCTGGCAGATGTCCGTTGAGGAGGCCTAATTCATTCATATAGGTGCGTCAATGACGGATGAGATAGAGGTGCATAGGTGGTGTCGAGATACAAAACCCTATTCTTATAGTTATCCATGAGGGGAAATCGATAGTAATTTTGAGAAGCCTCTATTGTGTATTACAATAAAAATATTATATTATTCCCATTTTATTCTTTTCTCCAAGAGATGTCGCAGTTTTTTTTAGCAGTGGGGTTTGTCTTTGACGAAAAGGGGAATTTGCTTCTTTTAAAAAGAAAAGATCGTCAAGCGTGGGAACCAGTGAAGGGCTGAGTAGAGCCGTGAGAAACACCAGAAGCAGGTGTATGGAGGGAATTGTTAGAGGAGACTGGATTGAGCAAAGAAGATGTTGTGTCAATACAAAGTCATGAGTTGCTCAAACAGATAGAGACAGGAGATACATATATTGCCTCTTTTACCATTGTTATAAAAGGAACAAAACCGCCAGTTCAAATTAATTATATTTCAGAATGAGGGGAGGATCATGAAGCTTACTGATGGTTTTCAGCTGAAACTATTGAGTGAGTTTCTTTAGATGCTCTTTCTGCAGACTTAACTAAGCACGAGATGCTGAGGTATAATTGAAATTTCGCTACGAACTAGTTGTATCTGTAAAGGTTTGCTGGTCTATGTGCTACATTTTTTTCTTTACTTTTACTAGGTTTGATGTGACGATCTTTTTTTATGATCCTGCGGAAATTTCTCTTTTCGTAATCGCGCTGAAGAACTGTTTCATAGATTTGTTGTAATTGACTCAACGTGAAAATTTTCGGTAGAAAATATTTTATAAGAGTTCAGTTTTCAACTCATGCAATTAGTCTTTGGTAGGCCATCTCTACTACTTCTTTATGATCGAAAACTAAGTATGGTAATTGTTTAATTGGTATAAACATCGATTTTTCTTGTGTGTCTCCTGGCAGCACTTCTTGATTGGTTGTGAGTATTCATATAAATCAGATCCCGATTGCTCTTCGTCTTGGATCTCTTGTAATTCATGAAAATACATGGAATTGTTCGAGATATGCTTGAGTTATGCCCGTCTCTTTTTTGAGTATTCTCATTGCAGTTTGTTCAGCAGTCTCCTGTAATTGCATAAATCATCATGGGAGACACCATTTCCCTTTATGCGGTGTAGTTGATCTTTGAGTGAGGAGTATATGTAGTTTTTTATCTATAATTTTCGCTATAACAATATCTGTGACTACGCGTAGTAATGGTTTATCCATAGTGTTGTAAGAAAAATATAAAAACAGTATAGACAATATACTTTTCGTATGCTTAGTGTCAATATTGATATTAAGTGTTGTCGTTGAGTATTATGCTCATACTATCTTATCATTATTAACAAAAAAATATTATATTATGAACTACACTGAATTTGTATGTCCTGAGTTGGACGAAGAAATCGAAAAAAATAGAATCGCTTTGATAAAGCTCGAAACAGAAAAAGAAGAAAAGTATGATGCTTTTAGGGCGCCATTTTTCAAAGATTTGATACTAGAACTGCGTAGAGCAAAATTACTAGGAAATGCAGAAACCTCACTTATCGAGAGGCTTATTTGCTTGCGTATGAAGTACCCTTGTAAGACACATGGTTATAAGCTATTTGCTGAAGAAGTAGATGTCTGGTGGGTTAAGCGTACGTATATATGCTCAAAATGTGGGCAAGAGCATATTTCTAAAGCACCTTGTTGAGCGTAAGATCAAGTAGACCGTAAGTTATGTACTTACGGTTTTTATAATGTTTCTTCCATGTTTGTTTCTTAGGTAGTTGCCTCTGTCGCATCAGGGAGATTGAATCATCTCATGATAACTTTCAAAGGTTTATATGAAAGAGCTAAGATTACCGCATTCAAAATAACTCCTAGTGCAGCACAATATCGAAATGATAAGGCATGTGTTCCTACGAGAACTCTTCCTCATCGTATGAATAGGACAATACCTGCGAGAAACCCGAACATATATTTCCATGAAAAGATGAGTGGCGCTTTGTATTTCCATGCTGTATAGAGACCACCTAATCCATACGAGAATTCCATAAGCATTTGTGTTATGATACCTCATGCAATCCCGTATTTAGGAATCAGAATGCATCCGACAATTGCTCACAATAAAACACCTATGCCGTTTACACGGAGAAGTCTATTGTTTAAGTGCAATGCTACGAAAAGGAAGTTGTAGACTTGTTTAATGAAGCTAAGGAATAGTACGATTGCAAGCCATGGAAGGATTGTATCTGATCATCGTCAACCAGTATGTGATGAAAGAAAGCTAACACCACTCACGAAACGTATAATCATAGCAGGGAAGACACTGAAGTTGATAAGGAATATCCCTCATATCCATACAACAAAAAGAAGGAGACTTCCGAATACAGCACGCATTTTTTCTGTGCTATAGCTCGTTACTTTGTGGATGATAGAATTTCCAAGTGAACTCGGTACGATAAGTAATATTTCCATGAGTGCAGATGCTACTGCCCGCATACCTACATAATCAAATTTATCAACGGTAGGAAAGTAAATTCCCAATAAAATCATTACTCATAGGGTATGCAAGCTACTGAGACAATACGCGAGTCCGTATTGCCAATTTTCCACGATCACACGCCGTGTAAAGCCCCAGTCTGGCACGAGTTTTAGTTTAATGTGTTTATTTCAGACTAACCAAACATACAGTCATTGCACGACAGCACTGACGATGACGGTGGCGATCATCAGAATGAACGAAATGACAGAACGAGTATCTCAATTAGAAAAATCTATATTTCTATACAATGTCACTACGAGTACCATAGTGATAATTTGTGCGATTCTCGCGACAGTCAGTGCGATACTCACGTGCTTCATTCATCGATATAGTTGCAGCGGTAGCTGCAAAATACCAGCAATCATGAAACTTGCTGAGAAGACCATGCCAAGCGGCAAACCTCGAACCAAGTATGGGTTTGCGGTATAAGCTGGTATGAAATAGGCGAGTACAAGTGCTACGGTATAGACTATAGTGATTGTCGTGAATCTACTCATTACGAATTTCCCATAGTATTTCTCCATGTCTTCCTGTGGAGCGAGTGAGTCTTTCAATTCCCCCAATCTTCTCAGTGCTATGACATATAAACCGAAGTCCGCGAAGGCTGACCATATAGCAAAATATTTGAGGATGGTAGAGTAGTCTCCATATCTCAATGGTCCGAAATACGGTGTCATGAGTTTAACAACGAGGAATCCTCCCAATGCAGAAATAACTCTTCCCAAGATTTGCCAGAAGGCGTCTTTGATGATTAGTTTATGTGTAGACATATGTCGATACGAGAATAGGATAATAGATACCTATGGTTATAACAAAATTATCTCTAAAATAAAGTTAGAATTCTATCCAAGAATATAGCTGTGTTTAGCGATAATGTGAAATGTGCTCATTTTCCATATGCGGGATTTGATACGTGTCATAGAGAAATGTCCCATGGATAGTATTTCAATGTGTATCTCACGTGATTAGTCTACCATACTTTTGCAGTTGCAGAGCTTCCATTTCATTTAGTTCTTTTGGCGTGATGTTAAAATTAAGCATTGTTTCTCATAATCGCTTCTGTGTGTGTGCTACTACCTCATGCGCATCTTTTATCAATGATTCATGGAGTGTGTACTTTCATTTTTTATGATGCCATAGTAATAATGCTATTTCTGTAATCGTATTGTGTAATATGGCAAGTTTCCTTACTTCGCTTTCATGTTTTTCAGGATTTTTTATTGGTGTGTCTCATGACATTTCTTGTTCTACCTTGCTTTCTATATCAGTTGTTTTATCTATGAGTGCTTGCATGAGATCATTGGCGGTCCTGAGGATGACATGATGACTGATTATTTCATTCTGTCCTAGAAAAGGAACAAACATATCCCCGACGAGGGTGTTGTACTCTTTCTTTTTATAGAATGATAGCAGATTTTTTTTCACTCCATGCTGATGTGGAATTTCTGTATGTGTCTTGTCTCCTGTGCTTAAGCTAGTCATTATAGAATATATGAAATCACGATAAAAACATATTATACACAAAAATTACCATTTATCAATGGTCCATTTGTTATGTTAGATTATGTTTTATTCTTCTACCGTTTCTAATACTATCCATTTTTCATAGCCTCATTTGTCAGTTATTTTTTCCTTCTTTCTCTTGGCAACATTATTGAGATTTATCCCTCGTGTTTGCGCTATCGTGTTCATTACTTCCAACATATCTGCGAGTCCATCTGTGATATTCTCTGCAGATTGACCTTGGCGAATAAGCGTCTCGAAGAGTTCTTTGTATTTCTCTCCAAGTTTTTCCAAAATTTTAGCCTTCTTCTCGTCATCTTTAGTAAGATTGCGATAGGAGATTTTCTTCCCTTCTTTGAGCATCATGTCTACGATATTGTCTCTAACGAGTTTATCTACGATGTGCTTTGGCATGAGAGTGAAACGAGGAGTAAAACGTCTATTTCTTTTCGAGTGCTGCTAAGCTAGCGTGGTATTCATCACGTATAGCAGCGAGCGATGCATCTGCATTCTCAGGGTTTGTCATGATACGTTCGAATTCTTCCTTGCTGAAATATTCTTTCTCGAAGAGGAGTGTTGCCATCTTCTCCATGAGTTCTTTGTTTTCTGTAAGAATCTTGAGAGATTGTATATATGCGGTATTGATGATTTGTTTTATTTTAGAATCAATTCTTTCGTTGGTAACCTCTGAGAATGGTTTATATGATTGTCGAATTTCCGAATCTGTAACATATGTTATCATACCGATATCTTCATCCATACCGTATTTCATCACCATATCAGAAGCGATCTTCGTGACTCTTTCAAAGTCGTTTGATGCTCATGTTGTGATGTGATCTTTCCCAAAGAAGAGTTCTTCTGCGGCACGTCAACCAAGCAATGAGACCATCTCATCTTTGAATTTAGATTTGCTGTAGAGGTAGCTATCTTCCTGTGGCATCATCCATGTTACACCAAGAGCCATTCCTCTCGATACGATAGAAATTTTTTCTACAGGATCAGCTTCAGGGAGGAAGTATGCGGTAATCGCGTGTCCAAGTTCATGATATGCAACGATATGTTTTTCTTTTTCTTTGATCGACTTGATCTTCTTTTCTGGTCCCATTACAAGCTTCTCTAGCGCATATTCTACGTCGGTAGCAGTGATGATGTGTCTTCACTCTTTCGCTGCTTTGAGTGCTGATTCATTAATAATGTTTTCTAGATCAGCTCCTACGAAGCCACTTGTGCGTCTTGAGAGTGCGTCGATATTTACAGTATCATCTATTTTCTTATTGCTCAAATGATACTTAATGATAAGGACTCTTTCTTCTAATGTTGGCCTTCCAACGAGAACTTTTCTATCGAACCTTCCTGATCTCATCAATGCTGGATCGAGTGTATCTGGTCTGTTGGTAGCTGCTATGACAATTACCTTTGTGTTGTTATCAAACCCATCCATCTCTGTTAGTATTTGATTGAGTGTCTGTTCTTGTTCTTGATGTCCACCTGTGAATCCGCCACCTCTCTTCTTTCCGATAGCATCAATTTCATCGATAAACACAATTGCAGGAGCAGCAGTCTTTGCTTTGTTAAATAATTCTCTTACTTTAGCGGCACCCATTCCTACCAACATCTCCATGAATTCAGATCATGAAGCAGAGAAGAAAGGAACATTCGCTTCTCCAGCAACAGCTCTTGCGAGTAGTGTTTTACCTGCGCCTGGAGGCCCATAGAGGAGAACTCATTTAGGAACTCTCGCTCAGGCTTTGTTATACTTCTGTGGGCTCTTGAGGAAGTCTACAATTTCTACAAGTTCTTCTTTAGCTTCATCCATACCAGCGACATCAGAGAACTTTGTTTTCACTTCTGTCTTCGATTTGAGTCTTCATGCTTGAATGTTGAATGGCATTCCACCAGCTCCGCCCTTAGGTCCAAAGAATTTGAAGAATACGACAATAGCTCCAAAGAAGAGGAGTAATGGCAATATTTGATCTACGAATAAGCTACTCAATCGACCTTTTTCTTCTGTGCTAATAATAATTTCAGTCTTTCCCGTAAGAGACAAACCAAGGTCTTTGATAGATGTATTTGCTGGTTTGTCGGTCTTGTCTATAGCGTAGTTCTCAATCTTCACGTTCTTTTGAAGAGCCATGCTAGAAACACTTGTTTCTTCACCAGACGATGGTCTGTATCATTCCAAATGAAGGTCGTTGATTACTTTTACTTTGGTATATGCACCAGTGTCGAAATTGGCAACAAAACTTCATAAACTAATATCATTGTTTTTGGTAATGTTCTCTATATAGGGATTCCCACTTGCGTCAGTAGAAATATGTGCACCATTCATCATGTACAGTATTCCTGTAATCACAACAGCAGCGATGAGGAACCGACGGAGTCATTTTTTCATACGGTAAGCCAATAATAATAAAGCAATTCAGTATAGGTAAATAAACCTGTAATACAAGCCTTCGGCAGAAAAGAGCTTCCATTTTGTGATACAATATATACTATTATGTTCTTTGTCAGTAGCAGCACCAACTTATGTATAATCCATATGATCACTATTTTAAACAAGCGAAAAAAGAAGGCTACAAAGCGAGGAGTGCTTTCAAGCTCGAAGAGATTGATATTAAATATCATATTTTTGATAAAACCGTGAAAACCGTTATGGACATTGGGTGTGCGCCTGGATCATGGTTACAGTATGCTCATCAGAAAGTAGTTCCTGCTAAGGGGATTGTTGTTTGATTCGATATCAAAGACGTAAAACTAGGTTTGCCAAATGTGTTTACATATACACAAGATATCCAGGATCTCGACGCGGTGCGTGCGAAGATCGGATTACACAACATTACCAAATTCGATGCGATTATCTCAGATATGGCTCCAAACACCATAGGTTTCAAGGATATCGACGCGATGAGGAGTATTGAATTGCTTCGCGTGACATTGCCTCTCTACGCAAATTTTCTCAAGACGTGAGGGAAAGCAGTTATCAAAATATTTATGTGACCTGGATTCGAAGAGTTCCTCAAGGAATTCAAACAAATCGTCGGTAGCAAAGACGTCAAAGTATTCAAGCCTTCGGCTTGTAGGAAAGAAAGCAAAGAAACATATATTATAAAGTTTTAGACTTGAGTTTTAATTGATTTAGTATGCGCGCCATTTTTGAGAAACATGGGGCACAAGAAACTGCAAGTATTCAGTAAAAGAATAGCCACAGATAGGTTTCTCTAAGAGTGTTTCGTCAAAATGAATAACAATAAACAGTCGCTATGACAATTATTAGAGATATGCTTCCCTGTGTTAAGAATAATAGTGTTGTTAGAGACATCCTTTTCCTTTTCTTTTCGCCATGATGTTGAGTTTCAGGTGAATTATTTGTTTTTGCAAGTATATATGCTCCGAATAAATTAAATAATACTCCCAGTAGTATAATGATTTCTATTGGAAACTTTATTAAATAGTAGTCTGTTAATAGTATTATAATAAATGTGAGGGCAGCCACCATTAATATGGATAATATAAATGCTCTCGCCATACCTCGTGTTAATAATGCTTTTCGTTGTTCTCTGGTAGTTGTGTTATTCATTTTTAGTCGCTTATTGAAAATAAATTTTTAGATTGTGCTTAATCCAATCCAATAGATTTTCTAAAGTGGTGGTTGATGTTGTCTGCTATTACTCTCTGGTCAGGGTTTTCTTTATTGTCTGCTGCAATTACGTCAAGGTCTTTCAATATTTCATAATCGAGATATTTATGTGATTGTAATATGAAAATTGATAAAGGAATCGGATCGCAACTATACTTATTTGAGGTATAGTCGAGATAAAAATTAGCAAAGCTTTTTCATGATGCTTCTAGGTCGCTTTTAATTGTCTCTATTTCGCTCTGATATACCTTCATCAGTATGCTTATTATCTTTTCCTTACTCTCTTGTCGTAGTTCAGTAAATTGGTTGTCGCGAGGCAAATATCATCGCGTAAGCAAGATACAAGCTAGATTCTGGCGTACCCTGTCATTTCTCTTTACGAAATTTATGTCGTCAATGTTGTCGGCTGTTTCGCCTAAGATGTCAGTCAAAAAATCGATTATAGATTTTTTTAAGTCTTCTATGTAGGTTTGCGCTTTGCGTTTTTCTTGTAGTCTGTCTACGTTGTTTAGTATACGTGAGAATTTACTAGCTCAAGCTTTATCTATTTCTTTAAGAGCAAAGTCTGAACCATCATAACGTTCAGGGGTTTTAATATTTTTCTTGTCATCGAGAGTTGATAGAAGTTCCGTTTTACTTTGCGTGATTTTGTTAAGCAATAGAAGGCCCTCATCTCCGTACTTTTCTTGTACAAATTCAACTAAGGTTTTAATGTCATCCATGGTGTGGTGGTAGTAGTAAATATACTATAATTATAAGGATTTTGGTGGAAAGCGCAAAAAAGGTCCCGTGATTTGTGTTGTTGTAGTCCTCAAACAACAGAAAAAAGAATAACTGTGTTGACATATATCCGATTGTGTGTACAATTATTTTGCTATAATATTCTTTTACTGTTTATAGATTACAATGAAATCACCTCACAACCTAGAAGAGTCTCCAAGGCTAACAGGAAAACAACTCACTGATTTGGTGAATGAGCTTACGGTAGAAAATGCAACATTATTGAGACAAGTGTTAGACGAAAAATTTCCACCAAAGGTAGAGGATATTGATAATGAAATTTCTGATGTAGAGTACCTACAATATATTCCTGCATCACAAAGTCGTATCAAGGAGTATTTCATGAGCATGACAGAAGCAGAAAGATCTGCCGTGAAGAAAGTGATAAAGTATACTTCTGAAGGAATAGATGTCTATACTCAACAAGGATATCTTATCGCGAAGTTAGAGTATGAAGATGTGAAGATAGATCAAGCTATACTAGGACAATGAGTAGAAAAGATAGGTGCAGATTGATGAAACTATATTTCGTATAATATTGGCGACCTTCCAAAACAATATAGTGAATGAGCTGATAGAATGTGTTATGATCCTGTCATTGAAGAGCAAGATGGAGTAGTATATGGTAGTTATGAAGGATGGCTGAGGTATGCAGCAGCAGCAAATATTACTCTGCCAGATTTTATTGTACGAAGAGCTATGGTGAAACAAATGCCAGCGTGAGATTGTGTGTTTTGAGCAGGTATTGATGGAAGTAGCCAAACTACGGATACCTGTATTGCAGTATGACAATTACATAGATTGCTTGGTGGGCAATTATCAGGTATGCGTCATTGAGGGATGCGTAATTATTTCTCAAGCTATGGTCGATGGTGGTCTAGATCTCGTGATGCTTACAGTATTCATTCTCTAGTGCTTAGATCATCATGTACTATGCAGAGTCGCATGCAATTCGACACTCGTTCCAATTTATTTCCTGCTCGTGCCCTCAGGACGCATGATGCTACTCAATAGTGGTTAATGCTTGGTTCTGAATAGCAAGGGAGGATGTTTCTCTTCCAAAAATTGTGATGTTGTTTACCGGCCAAATTCACTATACATCACATTGTTTCTGATATTTTCAAGAACCTTTTTGTCAGTGGGGACTATATTGTCTGGTAAATATCAAAGCTTAAACCAAGAAAGCTCGCCGTGTTTTTGTGGTTCATTGTTGATTACTTCTCACTCCCAGGTTGTTGATGAAAAGTAGATATGAACTCTTTCAGAATCGTTAGTGTCTGACTTCATATGTACTATGTGTCTGAAGACTAGATGTTCAGGTTTGATAAGAATGCCTGCCTCTTCTTCGGCTTCTCTAATAATCGTTTTAGTGAATGTTTCTCCGTGCTCTACGTGTCCCGCAATGACACTATATTCTCAGTCATGATATCATGTATTCATACGTTTCAAAAGCAGAATTTCATCTTCTCTCTGGAGAATGAGGTATGCGGCAACAACATTGGTATTTCTTTCTTTCATCGATGTTTATGTAGAACATAAAAGTGTATGGTATATTTATACATTATGTTTGCAATATCCAAAAAATTGCATATACTTATAACATGCCGTCGATAACCGAACAACTTTTTCAAGAGACAAAACACTATTTCGTAGATCTAGGATATAATGAACTAGATTGCTTAGTGTATATTTTGGCGTTGCAATATGGGCCAGTATCTATGGTTACGGTTGCTAGGCTTGCGAATAAGGCGAGATCAACGATTTATGAATCAATTAAAAGATTGGTTGTGAGAGGAGTTATTTTAGAACAACCACAACGTTCTACTACATTGTATACTGCTATTTCTTTGGATCAGTTTGTAGCTTCGATAGAGACACAGAGCTTGAATATCGCTTCTATAGCAGATAATATAGGGAAATATAAAACATCGTTTGATGCACTGAAAGAAGGGAATACGCAGGCACCCATTGTCACGTTGTATTGACCAACGGAGATTACAAGTATCATGCGAAAGAAGATCAAAAAGTCTTCGTTTGTGCGTAGTATCTGGGACCTCGATTGGTGTATGAAATACTTTGATATAAATATTACCCAAGCTACTAAATTGGCAAATACATCGCCTTGAATAACACATCGTATATTAATTGATTCGCCAGCTGCGAGAGCATATAAAAAGAAGCATCAATCTAAGAATTATAAAATTAAGCTATGTTCTGATAAAGCATTTTCTAAAGCAGATGTCATGATTATGGATGGTAGCTATTTCCATACATCCTATGATAAAAAACTAATCGGTGTCGAAATGCGTGATGAGCAATTTTGCAAGATACAAACTGTGTTTTTTGATACTTTGCGATCGCAACTTTCATAGTTGCCGCAACTAAACGGCGCCTCAAATTTCTTTCCTGCTCTTGTAAATTTTCGTGTTCGTTGTATAATATTGACATTTAGTATTAACTACACTTAAATGTCGATAGAGAAAAAATCAGGCGACGAGACTCCTACCTTTAGGGCAAAGATTGTCTCTGCTTTCAATGGGTTGTTGGGAAAAGGCGTAGATAGCACGAGTCGTGAGTTACATGAAACACTTGATCACAACAATGTTACACCCTCAAAAAAACATGAAGAATTGATTGAGTACTACAAGAGATTCAGATGTGAGGACAATGTTGCTAATAAACTTGCGCAAATAGAGATTGCTTGACCTAACGCTTGAAATATTACATACGCTGACTTGATGTTGCGAAAGAAGGTAACAGCTCATAATGATAAATACAATGATGCGGATGGTGCTCGAAGGCAAGCATTCATTGCAGCTCTCTCTTCTGAACAAGTAGTGCAGCTATTTAAAGAGTGGTTATGGAGTCAAAATGTAGCACGTGAGTTGTGAATTCAAGCATGGAATTTTTCATGTAATATGATAGATTCCATTATTCGTCATAAGTTCGAGGTACTTCCTCCTTCTTTAATTCAACAGTATATAGACTTATTGATAGCATATGAAAAAGAAAATCGCAGGTCAGCAGAGGGAATATATTTAGATGAAATAATTAGATATACTATTCAAAAGGGCTTGTCGTTATCATGTATCAGACAATACTTAGCTGTAATTAATAATCACAATTATAGTGATGAGCATATAGGAAGGATAGTAAACTCAAAGTTATCTATAGAACAAAAAACTGATGAAATTACCTATATAATAAGCCAATATCATAATAAAGAGGCAAGTATGATATGATTGTTCGATAAACTTAGTGATTGACGAACAAGGGACAACAGAAAACAAGAGGGAGCCTCTTTAGTATACGGTCTATATTTCACATTTCTTTTCTCATCTGATATACCTATAGATTTACGTTGGTTTGTATCTAGTGGAACATGATGTCTTTCTCCTCTTGAGCTGTGGTGAAATTCGACCAAAAGCTAGACATGATGTTTATTAAGGATAAGATTAATCAGGTTGTAGCTGCTGACATTAAAAATCAACGAATCTGAGATGTTGTGCCTAATCTCTCTTGTTATTCATATTTCCATAAGATTGCTAGTGTAGAGAAGCTATCTATACAGCTACCTTATCAAGATATTGTAGAAATGATGGAGCGCGTCTTAGAAAGATATCAATATCCGGATATTAAAATATTGAAATATTTGGTGTGATTTTATGATCTTCTGGATGACAATCACAAAGCTATTATAGAGCCTGTTTTGTATGGACATTGTAAACGCGAAGAGAGATTCAATTATTTTCGTAATCTGAAAATATAATTCTATCTCATTGCTTTATATACATAGAAGTATATATTCTGAGGACTTTATTATTGTGGGTTCTCTATGAAAAAAATAAGAAAAGCGGTTATACTCGCTGCGTGATATGGGACGAGATTTCTCCCTGCGACGAAGTCAGTACCAAAGGAGATGTTTCCGATAGTAGATAAACCGATTATACAATATGTTGTACAGGAGCTTGTCCTTGCTGGTATTGAACAAATTACGTTCGTGACGTCTTCACGTAAGAAGGCAGTGGAGGACTATTTTGATAGTGATTTTGAATTGGAGCAGAGATTGGATTTTGCAGGGAAGGATGATCTGAAAGATCAAGTTTCGAGTGTGTCTCGCATGGCACAGTTTGTGTATATTCGCCAGAAAGAGCCAAAAGGAACGGGTGATGCAATCTTGTTGGCAAAAAACATCATAGGAGATGAGCCATTCATCGTATGTTTTGGTGATGATTTCATCATGGCTACGCCATCGAGAGCGAAGCAACTTATCGATGCATATTATGAACACCCATGAATGATTTTGGCTGCTATTCACACGGATAAACCTGAGGATGCGAGCAAGTATGGATTTGCGGCATGAAGAAATATCGCAGAGAATATCATGAAAGTAGATGTACTAATAGAGAAGCCATGAGTAGAAAAGAAACCGTCGAATACTGCAGTGGTTTCTGGTTGCGTTTTGCCATCAGAGATATTCGGCGCACTCGAAAAGGCTGTTGAACAGAAGGCTGCTACCGCGAAAGAGGTTTTCTATATTGATGGTATGAATATCTTGCACGAAGAAACAGGTATGGATATCTATGCTGTGACTATTAAGGATGGGAAATATTATGATTGTGGAAATGTCTTAGAATATTTGAAAACCAACATTGAAATCTCTCTTGCGAGAGATGATATTGGTCCTGGTTTGAGAGAGTATATCCGCACATTGAAAGATATTTAATTCTTATCTTATTGTCCTGATGGATAAAAAACTTTGGTTTAGAAGAAAATTGTATGGTTGGGGATGGACGCCGGTGACCTGGGAATGACGGGTCTGTATCCTTCTCTTCGTCATAGGAGTGTATGCTAATATGTGGGTAATCCAACAAGCAGTATTTGTTACTGTACCTATGATTCTCGCTACCTACGTCACGCTCGCTATTCTCGTAACATTCTTGATTATGATCTGCTATCAAAGATGAGAGAAGCCAAAGCGACAACGAGGTAGAAAGTGATAGTTCTTTTATATTATGCTGTATGATATGACCCTTACGATAGCTGTAGATTGCGATGAAGTACTTATTGATTCTGAAAGAAGTTTCTTATCTTTCGTGCAAGAAAAGTATGGATATTCTTGGAAGTATGAAGACATTCGTCATTATTTTCTCAGTCACAATCCTGAATTTGGTATCAGTGATGCGGAAGCTTTAAGGCTATTTGATGAACATTTTCAATCAGAGACGTCAAGATTAGCGAAACCCATTTTAGGTGCATTGTCTTGTTTGCAGAAGCGAAAAGATAGTGGTTATACGTTAGTAGTAGTTACCGCGAGAAATGATGCTGCCAAAGAATTGACACTATACCAGATAGAGAAACATTATCCAAATATATTTTCTGATATCATATTTGCTCATCACTATACAGAGAAGCATATCCCAAAATCTGACCTTTGTAAAGAAGCAGGTGCTACCTACTTGATCGAAGATAATATTGATTATGCATTGGATGCTGCAGAAAATGGTATTTATACGTTTCTCTTGGAGAAGCCATGGAATAGTTGGCGTCATGAGGAGAGTCCCTATATTCATAAAGTTGCGACATGGGATGAGATTTGAACTGCGCGGGATGGATTGCATATCGCTAAATAGCTCTAGTTTTTCGTTGGGAATTTGGTATACTTACTAGTAGTTACCTCATAAAAGGACATTTCATGAAATTAGGATTAGTAGGAGCCGCAAATGTTGGGAAATCAACACTATTTAATAGGTTGATAGGAACATATAGAGCTATCGTGACAAATATCGCTGGAACTACCAGAGAACTTTTGCGTGATAGATCAACATGGGAAGAATTGAAAAACGTGGAGATTATAGATTCTCCTGGTTTGTTGGACTTCCATGAAGAGCTGCCATTTATCGAACAGATTATTGCTGAGTCAGATATTTTGTTGTTCGTTGTTGATGCGACATCGTGAATTACTGCGAAAGAAGAACATATTGCCGCTATGATTATAGCATCAGGGAAAAAGGATAGAACGATCATGGTTGTTAACAAGTTGGAATGAAAGTTGATTGAAAAGAAATATATGCTCGCGTTAGCTGAGTACTATGTATTAGGATTTGAGTCAGTTGTTGGTGTTTCTGCTAAAGAGTGAGAAAACATTGATGTGATCTTAGAAATGATAGCGAGTTTGAGAAAAAAGATTGGAGACGTAAGCAAGAGTGAGAAAGATGTCGTAGCGATCCCTATCGCTATTGCGGGTAAGCCGAATGCGGGGAAATCGACGCTTATGAATACTATCGCGAATCAGATTGTCTCTCACGTATCAGAGAAACCTGGGACAACGTTGGACTATCTCGTTACAGATGTATTGCTTGGAAAACAACTTTATCGTTTGTATGATACAGCGGGGATTAGAAAGCATGCGAGAGCAAGTGAGTTGGAAAAGATAGCATGGGATAAGACGTATCGTATGATAGATTATATCAAGCCTATTGTTGTGGTCATGATAGATATGACTGAATCTATGTCTCATATGGATTTGAAGATTATTGGTGAGATGATAGAACATAAAGTTCCATTAGTTGTTGTCCTCAGTAAGGTTGATCTTGTGACGCCAAAAGAACAGAAGCAGAAGATGGATATTATCATCAAATATATGGAGATGGCTAAATGGGTACCTATTGTCCCATTAAGTTCTAAGACCAATATAGGAATATCGCAACTCTTTGGATGTATCAAGAAGATCTTCGAACAGCAAAATAGACGTATTAGCACAAGTGCTTTGAATAAGGCTCTTGGTGAAGCGATGATTAAGTCTCCTCCTAGATTCCCAAAGAATAAGATCTGCAAATTATACTACATGACACAAGTAGACAGCAACCCACCGACCTTCTGTTGCTTCATAAACAAGCTTGAGAAACAAAACTTCGCATTCTCAAGGTGGATAGACAATACGTTAAGAAAAAATTTCTGATTTATCGGAGTGCCAATATCGCTTACGTTCAAAGAAAAAGGGGAGAGCGATTATGAATAAAAAAAACCACGCGTAATGCGTGGTTTTCTCTTTGTTGGAAAGTATACGGTTATCCAGTTAAGCCTGGGATATTTGGCATTCCACCGTTCGCGCCTCACATCATGCCAGCGAGTTGTGATGGATCAAATCCGAGTATTTCTTTTGTCTTTTCTTGTGCTATTTCCTGAGCTTTAGCTTGCCCCTTTTCGAAAGCAATCTTGATGCATTTCTCAAGGTGCTTCTTCACTGGTTCGCTAAGTACGCCACCTGCGTCATGAATCTGTACTTCTTTTACTTTAGTCTCACCAGAGATATCTACGAGGATACCTAGTTCTTGTCCATCATATGGTTGAATTTCTTTAGCTCTAATGATGATGTTTTTGAGAGCTTCTTGAAGCTTCTTGTACTTATCATACATCTTCTTTAATTCACCGATTTGTCAAAACATGGGAGGAGTATAGATAATAAAGGGGGATTATTCAGCTTTCTTTGTAGTCTTCTTTGCTGCAGGCTTCTTGGCTTTAGGAGCTTCTTCGTCTGTTTCTTCTTTCTTAGCAGCCTTTTTAGCAGGAGCTTTTTTTTCTCCTACGAGTTTGTCGTATAATTTCTTTTCAGCGTCGAGATGCTTATTCCAATCAACATCTGCAATTTCGAGGAGTTCTACGAGTTTTCTCAAGATGAAGAATTTCTCAAGACTTTCTTGTGCTGATTTTCTGATGTCGTCATACAATTCATTTGTCTTAGCTTCACCCATCTTAGCGATGTATTGCTTTAATCCTTCTTCGCCTCACATCTTCTCACCAAGAGCTTTAACTCTCGCTGCCATTTCTTCTCTTACGATAGTTTCAGGAACCATAACGCTAAGTGATTTTCTCGCTTCAGTAAGCATATTTTCTACTGTGTTGAGTAGTCCTTGTTCTTCTTTTTGTTCTCCCAATACAGAACTGATTTTAGCGACAAGTTGTTCTTTGTTTGTGATATCTGGAGATTGAAATAATTTCTTCAATACTGCTTCGTCATTGAAGTCAGGTAAGATAGTGTTCTTGCAGTCAGTGAGTGTCAACTGTAATGTCTTTGCAGCTGTAGCGTGACCTTCTTCTTGTGTATGTGGATGGTAATGAAGAACATGAGGAAGTTTCTTTTCATCATATTTGATATCAATTACGTCTCACTTTTTCTTTCCGTTAACTGCTTCAAGAAGATTAGGGAACTCTTGGTATTCTGCATCGCTTAGGTATGCATTACCTTTGTGAAGTTCAGTTCCATCTTTGTCGAGGATAGTGTATTTTGCTTTGATAAGTGTCTTATCATTAACAGTTTCTGCATCTTCGTAATCTGCGTATTGTCTTTGAAGATTACTCATTGCTTGTTCAATTTCTTTTTCGTTAACTGTCGTGTCAACAGGAGCGATAGTCAATTTCTTCCAGTCAGCATTGGTAATTTCAGCTTCAGGATATGTATCGAGTTTGTATGTTACTACAAGTGTGTCTCCGTTTTCTTCGTCTTTCAAGTCGTATGGTTGACCAATAAACTTCTTATCATCATGATCTTTCATGAGATCATTGAGACTCTTGTGAAGTATCTCTTCCAAGAACGCCATACGAAGGTATTCTGGCTTGATTTGTTTTTCTACCATATGCAAAGGCACGTGACCAGGTCTAAATCCAGGCACTTTTACTTCGCTTTGTAAAGATTGTAATGCTTTGCTGTGCAAGTCATCACGATCGTTTTTTTCAACATGTACGGTAATCACATACGATGATGCAATTCCTTTCGTTACGGTGTGTTTCATAAGAACAACATTAATGATTAAAATACCAATTAAGTATGTATACTGATTGGAGGGCGATTATCAATGCGAAGCATTTTGGCTCTTCTTAAAAGCCTTTTGGAATATTTTGGCGATATTTTTGGCTTGCGTAGAGTCGTGTCTGAGTGTTAATTTGCAGTCGGCTTTCATCTCGAATATACGATGAAAGAGATTTGCGTTGAAGTCCTTGAGTGTTTTAATGCTATCAAAGAATATTTTAAAATAGTCGCTAATTGGCTTGGGATAGACTACTTCGAATACATAGTCTCAGATCGCATTCACACAATATCCATCCTTGAGAAATGGAAGATCATCGGATGCAAGAGCTTCGAGTCATATTTTGTGATATAACTTTACCCCATGAAGGTCAAGGAAGCCAGTATTTCCGGTTAAATAGTAGACAGGGGCTATACTATTGGCTTGTTTAAAAAAACTCATCTCTGTTTCATGCATTCCGAGCGCATAGTATGGATGTGCATGGTAGATATAACTTGGCTCTTTATCTCCGCATATTCTATTTACTTCGAGCATGACATCTCATCGGATACCATCGAGATCTTCGATACTACTTGCAGTATATGTTTTCGTCCAGCCTGGAGTAGTTCCAATACGTCATTCATCAACCTCGAGATACACCTTCTTCATCTGATCTGCCATAGAAAGGAATTCTAAAATCCACCTACTATGGAGTGATAATTTTCCTTGTTCCTTAAAAAGAATCTGTGCCTCGGTGAGTTTCCCTATGATCTTATAGAGATTCGGAAGTGATATCTGGCACTTATCTTTATGGAGGTACTCATAAAGCTTTTGTGTGGTTACTCATTTGTGTTTAATGAGTTTGTGAATCACCGCATCATACACAGGATCAAAAAGAAGCATAATTATTATCAAAAATATAAATTATCAAATAATGATAATTATCTCACATAAATTATCAATAGCATTGACTAGATATTACTCATCATTATATTTGCAAATGTCAAGTATTTAGTCTTTTGTATATATTCTATGAAACTAAACATTGTAACATGATCTAGTAATTCATTAGGGGCGATGTTCCTTAAAGAGTGCGCTAAAGTCCCAGAAGATGTCACGATATGAATGTCGAGGAAGTGAAACCTTTTATATGGCACTTATGATTTTCATATTGATTTGCTGGATAGGGCTCAGATTAAAAGACAACTGCTATCTGTGTTCTGAATTATAGATATGCATGACATTTCTGAGGTACACCTCATTCATACTGCTTCAAAAATAAAAAATGAATTTAATGATCTTGCAGATGCCAGGTATAGAACTGATGATAGCGATGGAGACGGTATTGATGATGATGTCTTCCATAGTACCTATACTACACTGGAAAATACATGTGAAGAGCTTTTTGCATGCCTGCAATCACATGAGAAAGAATCGATCCCAAAGTATCTCAATATTATTTGTAGCTTGGTTGATAAAAAACCATGGGAGCCATCGTCCCATAAATCAATGGTTAGAACTAATAAGTTGATGAGAAAATATATACAAGAAAAATGCGAAGTTGATGCATCCTGTGCATGAGTTTGTATGTCGGTTGGAACTATCGCGACAGCCAGTGAGGTCGCCTATAGGAAGTTTGGAGATCAAAAATATTGGCTTAGTGAAGAGGAGGTAGTCAGGTCTGTATTAGAGCATAATCGCCTGTTTTCAAATTCTTACACAGATGTTGATCTCTATGCACCACACCCTCAATACAATCAATATTTTAAAAATGAAACAGATGTTCAAATGACAGAAAGGTTTAAAAGAGAAATTTGAATTATTTAATTTGTGCAGAATCTATTATGAAACTTAACATTGTTACAGCAGCAGCGAATAAGGTGTGAGCAGCAATTATTAGAGAGGTTGCTACGCAGGAAGATATGACACTTGCGCTCTCAAGAAGGGGGACAGATTTCCCGAATGCAACGAATATTAAAGTTACAGATCTCGCTAATCTAGATGTCACGAAGAAGGAACTTCAAGTGGTGCTTGAGAAAATAAATCCTGCAGACATAGAGCAGATTAATCTCTTTCACAACTGTTGTTACGCGGTATGTGAAGTTCCTAATTTGCAGGAAAAATATCCACAGCATGCATCCAATCCTAAACTCGTATTACAAGATCTTGATGGTGATGGTATCGATGATAGATCATATCATGCTATCCTGACTATCTTTAGAAATGTGCTTTCTATTATCTTGGCTCAATATCCTGATAAAGAAATTTCTTTGTGAACGATTTGTTCTCTTACCGACAAAAAGTCCTATGAGCCAACGGTTTTTAGGTCTATGGTGAGGAGCAATAAGCTGCTAAGGAATGATCTTCACGATCTTGTTATCTGTAATAAAAACATACAAGCTGTTTGTATTTCTGCCTCTACCGTTAGGACAGATACAGAGGAAAAGTTTAGGCCATATAGCATTGATAAAGAATACTGGGTGTCTTGAGAAGCCGTTGCGGGAACGTTAGTTGCAGAAACTCATGAGCATAGGAACGTGTTTAAGGATATCGATCTCTATGTCTGGAATCCAAGGTATAATAAAGAATTAAAGGACGAGACTGATGAGCAACTTACGGAAAGGTTGAAAAAGGAAATCTGAATTATTTAGTTTTAACCTTATTGACCTATGATTCATTCATCTGAAACACTTGCGGTTGTGACATGAGCTAATAGTCAAATAGCTTCATCATATATTAATTATTTTACACAACAGAAATATGATATTTTAGCAACATTCCAAAATAACCCGATAGCTCCTACTAAATCCATTGTTCCTGTAAAATGTAATTTGCAAGATGCTTGGGATACTGAGGTCGCAATGAGAAAGGACTTTGATGCGTTGGGGGAAAATATTAATGCCTATAAAAGAATTCTCTTTTTGCATCTTGTGGGGTGATTTGCATATGAGTGAATCAATATAGATCAAAAGGTGCTTCAAGACACGTTCGTATCTAACGTTATATCATTTAGGAATATGTATAACGCAATATTATCGCGTTGTTCTGAAGTGCCAGAAGTAACTTTATTTAATATATGATCTCTCTCTGATGTGCGTGTAGGTACAACCCCATGGCATTCGTATAGTATAGTAAAAAATATTTTGAGAGAGCAATTTAAGAAAGAAGTTGGTTTGCATCCTGCTAGAATGAATGCGCTTTTTGTGAATGCTGGAACTATTGATATGGATAAAGAAAGGCAGTTGAGACCATATGCAGACCAAGAATATCGATTATCTAGAGAAGAGTTGTTTGAGCAAACAATTCATGATTTAGAAACCGTCAAATGATATAAAGAGATAGAAATATACAAAGCACATCCTTTGCATGAAGAGAAGTATGCACATGAGAAATTGGAAGATACACATGCTAGATGGCTCAAAGAAATGGGTAAGAAATCGTAATATTTTTATCGTTGTGTTGTGAAAAATGCTGAAAAAATACCAGAGTGTCCCTCTCGTGAGAGGGCATGATTCTACGCCTTACATGTATAAAGCAGTAGATTCGGATGAGGTTATATCTTTTCATAAAGAATATCCCCAAAAGGATTATTATTGAGAGAGCATACACCGCAAAGGAATAGGGATCTATCATCAAATACATGCTCTTTTAAGTGAACAGGAATATACTCTCGATATACGTCCGGGATTTATATTAGAGTGAAAGAAATATAACGGAGTCACATGGTCGGTTGTTCCTTTGGATATTGACGGAATATTTAATGCTTCAAAGGTTGATACTCATAAGCCGATACTTGTTACATATCCGCCATATATTGCATGAAAAACATTAGACCAGTTTGATAAGGATTTTGAATATGATGACTGTATTGGGCGTGTTTGCACGTATTGGAGAATTGAGTCTGAAATAGGAACGGCAATCGGTGCTGTATTGAAAGAGAAAATTGGGAACAATGTTAGGTTTAATCAGATTGGTTGAATCAATATTAAAGTAGTCAAGACGGGTGAAAAATATCTATGAGTTGTTGTTACAGATATTGCAAATCAACTCTTCTCTAGTTTCCTATGGGAGAATGAAGAAATTGAGGCAGCCCTCAAGGGCAAATAACGCTGTTATCCTATGATGGCTTTTACAGTGTTTATAAGAAATTGTAGATCGTTATCTGGATTTTTGATAATATCTTTCTTTAGATTCTTGTTTGCTACTTCGAGTTCTTCGATTCTTTCGCCGCTGACTTCTTGCATCTTATCAATGTCGTCGCAATCGTTGGATGTGGGTCTGTATCAGCGATTTTCTCTATTCTTTACTATGTTTTTGGGGTCTCATTGGAGGAAGATAATATGATCGATAAGATTTCCTTGTTCTAACGAAAAATTAGGTCTTGGATTCCCATCAATTCATTCTATCATGACATGTCGGTCGATAAGGATATCTTTTGTAGTTGTCGACTTGAGTGAAGAAATATATATCCATACGTGATCTTCTAATTCTTGTCTTGTTTCTGTAGGAAGGCGATAGACATCTTCTGGATTCGTAATGTACAGTTTCTCTTTACCAATTCTTTTCATCTCGGCAGAAAAATACAACGGTAGGACGTGTTCGTTCTCTTCGTATGTAGAAACGATAGATGTCTTGCCGGATCATGATACTCCGCATAGATATATGATTCTTCCCATGAGTGTTTCGTTGGTTAATAATGATATTCTCTTCATTCCATGATCATCTTTGCTCTATAGACTTGTTCGAGAATGACAAGTTTGGCGAGGCCGTGAGGCATCGTCATGGCGCCGAAGGCGACAGAATCATGGAGATGCTGTTTGAGTAGGGTGTGGTCGAGACCATATGGTCACCCGATGATGAAGGTAATTGTATTATGTTTTTTAATTAGATTAGTGAACTGTTCTGTGGATATTTGTTTCCCTTCTTTCGCAAGGAGGATGACATATGTGTCTTTGAGTCATTGTATTTTCTCGAGGATCTTCGTTGTTTCTTTATGTATGATCTGGTCGCGAGTCCCATTTTTCTCTGGTTTGATTGTTGTGATAGAACAATCTTTACCTAGTCTTTTTAGGTATTCTTGAATAGCAGAGTCAAAATGTTTATCCGAATCGGAAATGGCGATGATATTGACTTTCATATAGCAGAGGAGTATACTTGTAAACTGTTTATCTACCATACTAGAGTAATGACTTTAGTGAAGAAAGCAATGGGTCGTCGTGATTTTGTAGATGTGCTTTATCTTAAAGCATGGAAAACTGACCCAGCAGATAATGATCATGTGGCTGCAGTAAAAGAAGAGCTATACACTCTCTTGATTTATTCTAATAATAAAATACAGGTTCAAGCTCCTCTTCATCACGATACTACTATCCCAAATATATATAAGTTGCCTGATACCAAGCTAGAGAATCAATCTCCTATTGAGGATGAAGATGTGTTTTCAAAAGATGATGTTTTCATCGCGCCAAATCAAGCAGCAGTGAAAATAGCCGGTAAAAATGCGTCATATTGTATAAACCTCTCATCAAATAGATGTTTTGAAGATGCAGAGCAACTCTACAAGAGAATGTTCCCACCTTCATTCATGCAATCTGTATTAAAGAATTTGTCAGCAATTCTGGCTCCTATTATTTCTTAAAGTTCTCTATGAAATTCTATGATAAAGTATCAGTAAAAGTCATTTCAGGTAAATGATGAGATGGTGTTGTAAGTGCACGTCGTGAAACATGAGTTCCATATTGAGGTCCTGCTGGATGAAATGGCGGGAAATGAGGGAGCGTTGTTTTCGTGTGAAATCAAAATATCACTACGTTGGTAGACTTTCATTACAAACGTATCTTGGAAGCAGATGATGGAGATCCAGGAAGAACGAAAGAGCAATATGGGAAAAACGCAGAGGACCTAATTATTCAACTTCCTTTGTGAAGTATAGTGCGTGATGCGACCACAGGTGCGCCATTGTGGCAATGTATTGCAAAGAACGATCAATACGTGATAGCTCGTGGTGGGCAATGAGGTATTGGGAATATGCATTTCAAGAACGCCATCCAACAATATCCTCAATTTGCGTTGTTGTGAGAACCAGGTGAATCTAAAGAGATAGAAATAGAGCTTCAATTGCTCGCAGATGTCGCATTGATTGGCACTCCGAGTGTTGGTAAGTCAAGTTTGATCAACGCAATAGCCAATGTGAAAGCAAAGGTTGCAGACTATCCGTTTACGACACTTATCCCAAATCTTTGATCAGTGAAACATCATGATGCAACATTCAATGTTGTAGATGTTCCAGGATTGATAGCGGGAGCGAGTGAATGAAAATGATTGTGAAATGAATTCCTCCGTCATATTATGAAAGCACGCATATTGTGTTTCATGGTAGATATGTCGAGATATGAGCAAGGTATGGATGAGTTTGGTGTGTTGTGTGATGAACTCGTTCGTTATCTTCAACGCTCGCTTCAAGAGACTCGTGATTACTGAATCCTCGAAGATGTTCGCGTGACAATACAATTCGTGAATGACCATCTTCAGTTAGTAGCTGAATGACTACAAGCATGAGTATGGGGTAACGTGTTTGTCAAAGATATTCTTTTGATCGCAAATAAATCAGATGTCTTGGGGGACGAAGAAGTAATTCATGAGTATATAGAAGGTCTTCGTAAGACTATAGCAACATATCTCAAAGCTCGTTACAAACTCACTGCGAAGTGATTACATATATATGAAATTTCTACCTATTCTAGAATTGGTATCGATAAACGGTTAGATGATCTCGTAGAGCAGTATATACCTGCACATCCAGAGGTTGTTGCGTTGTCAGTAGAAGAACCAGATCCGAAGCAAAATGACTCTATCGAAATTCGTGAGACGACAGCAGAAGATCTCCCAGTATTAATCGAACGTTCATTCGTCGATGCGCAAGATGTTACCTATGCGAAGGTTCGATATATAGCACATCGTGAAGTAACACGTTTGGTATATATGATACCATGGGGAAATGATGAAGCAGAAATGCGATTTTGGAATGTCTTAGATAAGAAAAGAATCCTTCAGAAACTCGTTACCGCAGGTATGGTAAAAGGAGACATTATCCATGTCCATTCGTTCTATACAGGGCAAGAAGATAGATTCATTAGATACTAAGAAAACCCTATTTACTGTTTTATAGATAAAACATGTGAATGAAGACCGTTTTCAAAGGAAAAATTATACAAGTTGTTGAGAAGGACGTCGGTTGACGTTCTTTTGAAATTGCGAGAAGGTCGCCAGGTGTGAGACTCGTCATTGTTGATGGCGATAAGATGCTTTTGACGAAAGAGTATAGACACGAACATGCGTGATATGATTATAGATTGCCCGGTGGAAAGGTCTTTGATACATTGGATGAATTTCTCGAGCATGAAAATGAGGTCGCTTCTTTCGCACTGGTGGCTGCCAAAAATGAATGCGTCCAAGAAACAGGATTAATCCCTGTAACGCTCGAACATTTGGTAACGAGCAAAGCGTGAGCGACGATAGAATGGGATCTGTATTATTATGTAGTTACGGCATTTGAGCAAAATGCGGGATGACAGCAATTGGAGCTATGAGAAGATATTTCTGTTGAGTGGAAATCGTTGGAAGAAGTGAAACGCCTCTGCTTGGATGGTTCTATCAAAGAAGATAGGACAGTGGGTATACTTTTAAAATATATATTACGTTCTTAGATATCCATTTTTTACATACAAAAAAACACAGGAGAAAAGAAAATACGATCCTGTGTTTTTTAGTTCGAAAGATGAAAGAGTCTGGAATCAGTCTACGTTTGCCACGGGTATACATACATATACCTTCATATACTTTGGTATCCGATGATTATATGCTTGTTACGCATATATGTCTGCATTCTTTTTAGGGAAATGAACATAGATATTGCTACCTATATACATCAGTCGCGAAGGCTGATACAGTGCAGCGTCTGCAGTGGCCGATATTAGCAATTACTTGATAACACGTCCGAACCGTTTCTGATACGAGTAGTCGTAATGAAGAGGATATCATTGCATATACGGTTGTATTGCTACACGACGTATACGGATAGGATCCGTCAGATGACATCGGTTTAGGGATGTTTTCACACCTAAAAACTTGTCTGCGAACTTCAATAAGGTATCAAATGGTAAACTTCAGTGAAGAAGTTTGTGCGTATAGTAGGGGAACTACTATGACTGGATTCTCGATACTACCATCTCTCGAAGAAAGGTGCTAACTGAGAGCTAATCTCACAACAACGCGGTAAGGGGTCTAAGAGGCCTTTCCTATCGTGCAGTCACATGGTAAGGGAATATCTTCTATAAGATATCATTACGGTGTCAGCTAAGCGCCTTTTTTCGAGAGCGAATAGTAATTGTTTTTAATGACCTTTCCTTTCTGCTACGTTATTATATTACGCAAAAAGGGTATTTTGTCAAAAAAATGGGGACTTTTTTGAGGGGATTTTTAAATAATTCATAAAATGCCTTTATAGAGCCATAATTTAATGTATTGTTTTTGTAAAAACTTCTAAGAAAATTGTTGTTTTTCTCTTTTTATTATAAAAAAACCTTATTTTATTGAAGATTTAGCCAAAAAAAAACTTTTAAAATAGTCTATTCTTATGTTGGTAATCTGCCTTCAGATTCTTCCTAGGTTTGAGGGAGTGTATATGAGCCATTTTATGGCTCATTATTTGACAGAAATAGTGATTTGCTTATAATTATTAGGTAGCAAATACCGCTTTTATTCTATGCTTTATGACTGATTTATGTTAACTCCAGAAAATCAAGCGCATCCTCAAGAATGGCAAAGAACTCTACAGCATATTAAAGAGTATATTTTATCATTGTTGAAAAGAAAAAAAGCAGCGCATGATGAAAAAGTAAAACAAGAACTAGAAGAAGCTATGACGGCAACGGATAAGATGGATTTAGAAGAGAAGAATAAGAGAAAAAAAGAAAAGGAAGCAGAGCGCGAAGATGAGAAAAAGACTAGACAGTCTCCCACAAAAAATAAATGATGATTTGAAACACCTCCTGAGGATAGAGATGAATACATTCCTCAAGATAGTGAATTCTGAGAGTCTCTATGAGAGCCTACTCGTTTCGCAGAAATATATCCTCCGTACACAGGGTATTATACGCAAGGTAAGAAATCGTATTTTGATCCTTCCACAAATATTTGGTCCAAGAAGAAGCGCTTGTCTGTACTAGAGCATTCTTTCCCGAAAGGCAAAGAGTATACGTATGCTGGTTTCATTCAGTCATGAGTTACAGCTATTCCATTGCCCGAATGAGCACTGCCAAATACACTCACGCTTAGTTATAATGGTAATGATATGCCTCAATTCCAAATAGATCAGAATAACTGCGTCTATTTGATTAGTAAAACGAAGCAGGCCGTGAGTTTACAATTTGCTTTAGGCCAGGTTGCTAACACTAATCCTCCTATTCCAGAAGATACACAAAAAATCATCTATGCTCCATTGTCCGACGATACACAGAAATTACTTGCTACTCTTTCGTGAAAATCTCTCATGGATAGCGTAAGAGTGTTGTCACATTATATTAAGACGGGCAAAAAGTATAATACCGATAGACAATGAACATTGAGAAATAAATCTAATAGCAGGAATTATGTTGTTAATTTGGATGCCTCTCCTGTGTTGGAGTGTTATAGTGCTAATATTCTTTTGGTCGCGTTGTGCAGACAACTATGAATACCGGCTAGATTGGTTGTAGGGCATATGGTACAGTCAGTTGCTAAGGATGGGAAGGCTCATCTTAGTAGTAACAATGGACACGCTCGAACAGAGGTGCGAGATGCGAATAAACGAATTAGGCTCGATGCAACTCCAACCAAGAAAGAAAACGGTGATTCAAGTGAACAAAATATGGATGAACAAGATAATCAAAGTCAATCGAGTGAAGGTAATATGGATGATAACGCTGATAGCCAAGAAGGCAATTCAGGAGAAGATAAACAATGAGATGCAAAAGATTGATCTGAATCGAAAGAATCTCAAGAAAGCGACAATAAAGACCAAACAGGAAAGCCTAGTGAGAAGAAAGACACCAAGAAAGATCAGTCGTCTTTCCCATGACCTCGTGAACAGTCTCCACAACAGGCTAAATCTCCAGAACAGATGCTTGATGAGTTTATTCAAAAGGCGAAAGAAGATAGTCTTACGAGCCAATGAGAACAACTTAATAACGTGCTTGAGCAATTATAGAATGCAGACTCAAAGACCGATATCAGAAAAATACTTGATGAAGCGGGTCTTAAAGATTTTGCGAAAGAAGAAGTAGATAAAATATGAAATCAGTGAATCATAGAACAAGAGAAGAAGGAGCTGGAAACGATAGATGATGAACAGGAATTGAAGAAGAGGCTGGATAAATCGCTTTTGGATCCAGAGTATAAGAAGAAGCTAGAAGAGTATGCGGAGACTATTAGAAAGAGAATAGAAGAACAGAAGCAAAAGATGAAAACGGAAATGGAAAGATTCGGATTTAAGGAGAAAGAATTAGCTATCTATAAACAATATAAAGCATTGGAAACAGAAGTAATGCCTGAAGTTAGAAGACAAATTGAAGAACTCAAAAAGGTTTTGCCGCCTCAATATCTCGTTAGTAGAGATGAAGAGACATACTATCGTAGCGGAGCCAAACTAGACAGAAATAAGTTAGTAGACTGGAGAGTAAGTGGTGATAATAAAATCTTTCAAAGATCTAAGGTGGAGCTAGACTCACAAGAGATTAATATGTTTGAGACGATAATTATTGATAGATCATGAAGTATGGGAAATTTTGCAGATAGATCTTCCCCATTCTTTCAGTCTATTAAAGCAGCCATCACGAGGGCTAAGGTGCTTGAACACTTTAAAGTCGACATGAGCATAGTCATCTTTGATGATAGTATCGATGAAGTGATGACGTTCTGAGAGACGTTTTCAGATCGTAAGACACATATTCCCTCCAAGCTTATGAGGGCAGCAACTGCTCGTTCAGGAGGGAATAGCCAAGAACCGATTACACATGTCTATCATGCCATGAAGGAACACATGAAGAAACTAGGATGAAAGTCATTCGGGAACATATCATTTATTTGAGATGGAGACCTCTATAACTCTAATCAATTACCTCAACTTAAGGCTATGATTGATGACCTTAAGAGACAACAGATGTGAGTCACAGCTTACTATATCAACAAGGACGAAAAGAAGATGCCATTGATCGAGTACTACTTTGGGAAACCAGAGGATGGCAATGCTTTGTACGCCAAAGATAGTACTGACCTCTCACAAAAAATCATAACCAACCATAAATCTAAACTCTCCTTATTAATCAGAAAGTATATCAAAAAGAACTAGCAAATCATTGTTTACTCCCTTCTTCATCACCATGACAGAACAAACTCCAGAAACAAATGCCGCACAACAGAAAAGATTCTCAATCAATCTCTTGCCGATCGAGAATAAGAGCGATAGGCTTTCGTATATAACGAATTTATCTCTTTTCGCAGGAGGATTCAAGAACGCAGATGAAGTATTTCGCTTGGGAGTATTAAATTATTCGAGCGATCAAGCCAGGCTAGATACTACTCCATTATCCTTCTTTGTGAAGCAGTGGAAAGCTGCTTGATATACAGAAGGCTGGCCTATGTGGAGGCTGATTGCTGACTCTGGATGTCTTTTATTTCAGGCAAAGGAAATAGCCATAGAATGATCTATTATTATTATTACTTCGACAGATAAGATTCAGTATGTGGGTGAAATTGAGGACTATCTTGCAAACTGACTGTTGAAACTAAAAAAAGCAGATGGATGAGAAATCGCAGCTATTCGTGCAAAGACGACTCAACAGAGCAAATATCTACTCAATTGATCATTGCTAAACATAAAGTCAAAGCAGATGTTGACTATATGAGCAGATGATTATTGTATTACCGACAAAAGTAAGAATCAAATATGTATTTTGTTCGAGAATAAGATAGCAACATATACGTATGACGATGATAGTATTGATAGGCAATCCGATTACTTTGACTTGAGTGTGTATTGAAACATAAAAAATATTAGGACAGACACCAATAATAATTTCTATTTCATTATTTCTGAAAAAGAATGAGTTTCTGAACTTAGGGTGCTAAACAGAAAGACGTTGGCAGAGGTCATGAGTTTTAAGGACATTACAGAGATAGTTTATCTGAGCGATGTCAAAGGGCAGCTCTTTTGTATGGATAAAGATGGTTATTTGAGATTGATAACGTTGAGTACAGGTGATCTTCCGAGATGATATGTAGATTCGAATGAAATTACTGCTGAAACAACGAAAAGCAATATCGTTAAGATAGAGGATAAGCCTCGTTCTGATTTGAAGAACATATTGACTTCTGGTGGGTTAGCGCTGTCTGCTTCCACAGAAGAATCGTTGGAGGAAGCTGGTGAATCAGGTAACGATGATTCACAGTTGAGAGAACAAATTTGGCTTAGTAAGATAGATGGCACTGATGGCAAGACGCTTAGAGATCTTTACGATGCTGCCACGACGCCAAAAGATATAGATATGGTTTACTCTATCGTGCAACAACTCAAGAAGAACCCTCACGTAATGGGTGTTAAATGATTAATTGATCCCATTGTCGCCAATATCGTTGTCAAGAGGGATAAAATAAAGCTTGTTGATATTGGTGAAAGACTCACAGTTTTGAATACAGAGTTACCGACGATTAATGATTTCCCATCTATGATGGAATTCAGATCAGAACTCATGAGGATTAAACAAATAAGATCACAGATATTAGCGGTAGATAAAGATGCTGATGCTATCTTGAAAGATACGCTTACGTTGATTGATGAAAAGATAGCTGAGTACCAGAATGATCATAAAGAACAGATAGTTGAGGATGTTAAAAACAATCTAAAGTTGATTAGTGACTATATGGAGGGGATAGATTATCTCCCTCAGATTACTTCGGTTTATGGGACTGATCTTTGGAAACAAACTGAACAGATATTGTGACATCTCAATGATGAGGATCGTAAAATGTATAAAAAACAAATGACTGATCTTGTTTCTGCAAGACAAAACCATCTTAGCAGACAAGCGAAGACAGTTGAAAATGCATGACAACAAAGACAAGAAGAACAAATAAATGAAGTGAGGAATAGTCTTACTTCACTAAAGGGTATATTGGATAGTATTAATGATGAGGAGGTGTTGAAAAATATGGAAATGAGTGACCATTTAGTTCTCGCGGTGAAGGAGACTATAGAGCAGCTGCCTGCCAATAAGGCGCAAGAACTGTCACAGAAGCTTGAACAAATTTTCAAAGAAAGATTATTGACAATTCAGTTTAGTAAAGACGCCATGTGATGATCGTTGAAGTCTCTTGATCAGTATGGTCTTCCTAAATCGCTTTATTATGTACCAGATCTCGTAAAACATGTGAAATGGGATGTTTCTGCAAAGCCGACGAAGGATGGAAAATTTAAAATCCAGTTTATCTCATCTGCTGGTAATGTTCTAGAGCCAAGTATTAATAAGAAAATACTATGAGCTTTCCCATTTACCTATACTTTTGAAGAATGGAAAGCGCTTAAACAGACAATCGCAGAGTGGAACAGTAATGGTACAAAGAAAAAAATGCAAGAACTTATCAGACAGAACTCTCTTCCTAAAGAAGAGCAACAAGTAGAGGATGATAAGAAATCAGCAGAACTAAAGTCAATGGAAGAAAAATACTATATCCCAAGAATGTTGGATACGATGAATAAGATATCTGGTGATGGTAGGATGTGGACTATCAATACGAGAAACTACTTGCCACATATTGATAATAGGACGGTGATTTGAGAGAGTATTAAGAATAGATTGGCAGATTGGTGATCTAAGTTGAGCCAACAACAGCAATATAAACAATGAATCCTGATTGTAAGAAGTGAGGCTGGTACGTGAAAAAACTTCAAGTGTGATATATTGGGGCATTTGATGAATAGAGAGATTTTCGATGTTAGTTGTAATCAATACATGGAAAAAGAGGACTTATTATTCTCTCCAGAAATAGATGATAATGGGACATATCGTAGACCAAGTAAGTTTGTACAGTGATTGCAGACGCCTGGTGCTATCGTTGTTCTTGATGAGATTAATACGCTCAAGCCGTGAGTTGCTAAGTTGTTGAACCCACTTCTTGATGGACGTAGATATATTAATGATCCACAGGTTGGAAGAATCTATGCACATCCTTCTGTGATATTTGTCTGACTCATGAATCCTGAGTACTATCGTGGTACTCAACCACTGAATCAGGAGATCATATCTCGTGCTAGAATGACAGATGATGATTACGCTCCAGCTGCCGAGGAAGCGTTTGCAATAAGTAAGTATTTGGATGGATCGCTTTGAAAGTTATCGGAAGACGAATTTAAGCACTACCGAAATGAATATATCGACAAGCAACAAACCCCAAATGATAAATCTATTTACAATGTTTTCATGGCTCTTTCTAAAGTAGTTAGAGTGGCCGCTAAAATCAGAGAGGTATATTCTGCTACTATGAGAGGTAATGCTGCTAGTGAAAAGGAATTGAATTATGTGTTTACCCAAAGAGATGGGAATTATGTTATTCAGGACTTTAATTATACCAAGGATATAAAAAAGTCAATTGAGGATGTGGTACTTAAGAAAATCCCTACTCCTGAGGAGAGAGATTACGCAAAGGAAATCATAGATGATATATGTAGATAGTAGTCTAACCCTCGGAAAATATGTATTTGAATCATGCTTTGGTATGCGTATAATTTCTGTACTCTTATTTATGGTGTGACAATGATATTATACTCTTTGAGCGGAGATCCGTTCCACAAATGACATGCAAATATAGCCAAGAAGGCCCAATTGGAAACCGGCAAAGAGATTTCCTATTTACTTGTACAAAGCCCAGAGAAGACTCCGGGATTATTGCAGATGCACGAAAGATATGCTGATATGCTTATTACATTGTTTTCATATTGAGTTGAACAGGGCACAATCCAGAAGTGAAATAAACATGACAAGCTTGTTGCTCTTCGCAATAGCATACATGTCGCTAAAACCCATGGTGATATAGTGAAACATATGCATAACGCAGATATGATTGTGAGGTGATATAGATTTGAAGCAGATCTAGAATACAGTCTTCAACTATTAGAGAAGCTCTGAAATCCCGCTTGGATAGACAAGGCACTTCTTATAGAACAAGATCCTCAATACAGGAATATATCCTCTACGGTATATAAAAAAGCATATTGAGTAGTTTCTACGCCATTCCCAGAGGTATATTCGTTTCTTTCGAAGGAGAGTATCGATGCCTATTGTAAAAATATATGAAGAGAGTCTGACGGCGAGCGCCATATAGCAGCAGAGCAAGAAATTTTACATTATTTTAATTTAGTTTCAGATTTGGAAAAGAAGGGGTGGTATGATAAATTAGACTTTATGATGAAAGGGTAATAACATCCTTCTAAATAGCCATTTTCTCTTTCTTTGTGACCTCTTTTCATTATATATATTATATGACAAAGAAGATTCGTAACTTTTGTATTATAGCACATATTGATCACGGGAAGTCGACTTTGGCGGATAGAATGCTGGAGATAACGGGGAATGTGAAGAAGGTTTCTCATAGCCAGGTTTTGGACCGTTTGGATATCGAACAAGAACGTGGGATTACTATTAAATTGACCCCAGCGCGTATGCACTGGAAGGGGCATGATTTGAACTTGATTGATACTCCGGGACATGTGGATTTCGCGTATGAGGTGAGTAGGTCTTTGGCTGCGGTAGAAGGAGCGATCTTGCTTGTCGATGCGAGTCAATGAGTTCAGGCACAAACACTCTCTGTTTTGTATCAAGCGTTGGACAATGGATTAGAGATAATTCCTGTGTTGAACAAGATAGATTTGCCGGCAGCGAATCCGGAGCGTGTTGCGAAAGAGTTAGAACATTTGTTATGAATAGATCCAGCCGATATCCTGAGAGTTTCTGGGAAGACAGGTGAAAACGTGGATTTGGTGTTGGATGCAGTTATTGAACGTCTGCCTGATCCGACGACATTTAGAGATGCACATCCTAAGAAGTTCATCCAAGGCGATGTAAATGCAGGATGAATCTTGGCGAGAGCATTGATTTTCGATTCAGTGTATGATCCATATAAGTGAGTTGTGTGCTACGTCAAAATGGTCTCTGGAAGCATTGCTCCAGGGCAAAAAATCGTACTGCCGTACTCTGAAAATACGATTCAGCCTACGGAAGTGTGACATTTTACACCAGAGTATGCGAAAGATAGTGTGTTAGCAGAATGACATATTGGCTATATCGTAACAGGTGGTAAGTCTGTGAGAGAAGCAAAAATCGGTGATACGATGTTGAGACTTTCTGTCGATGAAGCGAAGAAATCATATGATGCATGGATTGACTATACGGTTCCAGGATTTAAGAAAGTGAAACCATATGTGTATGCATGAGTGTACCCATTGGACACAAATGAGTTTGAAGTAGTGCGTGATGCGTTCGCGAAATTGTCGTTGAATGATAGCGCGCTCGAGTATGAATATGAAAACTCAAAAGCGTTGGGATACGGTATGAGAGCTGGATTTCTCGGGATGCTCCATATGGATATTATCAAAGAAAGACTCTCACGTGAATATAATGTAGAGACTATTTTTACGATACCGAATGTCGCATATTTGGTGAAACTAAAAACGTTTAATGATGATAGGATAGTCGCAGGAAGTAATATTATAGATTTGGTAAAGTCGTGATTGTATGTGCATATCCTCACGAATGAGATTGGGAAGTTATCACAGGAGGATCTTGCATTTATTCAGCATAATCCAGATCATGCGATTCAAGATCGTTTCAAGGATCTTTTGCGTCCATGGTTGTTGATTAGATCGGGTGCAGATATGCCGCCACAAGGCAATATTGAAGCGATTTACGAGCCGTTCTCTGATGTGGAAGTAGTAGGACCAAAGGAGTTTAGTGGTAATATCATGGCGCTCGCACAAGAGTATAGAGGCGAGTTGAAAGCTATGGAATATATCGATGAAACGAGAGTGCTACGAAGATACCGCATGCCGTTGGGTGAGTTGATTATTGATTTCTATGATAGATTGAAGTCTGCTACGAAATGATATGCAACGATGAATTATGAGTTTGCACAATATATTTGCTCTGATCTCGTGAAGCTTGATATCTTGCTCAATAATGAATTTATCGAAGCTTTTTCTATGGTCGTGCACAAAGATAAGGCCTATACGCAGTGACGTGAAACAGTAGAGAAGCTCAAAGAGTTTATTCCGAAACAATTGTTTGCTATCCCTATCCAGGCGAGTATCGGGACGAAGGTAATCGCTCGTGAAAATATTTCTGCTATGCGCAAAGATGTTCTCGCGAAATGTTACGGATGAGATATTTCTCGTAAAAGAAAACTTCTCCAAAGACAGAAAGAAGGTAAGAAACGTATGAAATCCATGGGTTCCGTTGATGTCCCATCAGATATTTTCTTGAAGATGGTAAGTAGAGGATAAAAGAAATTACAAATTATAAATTACGATTTTTGCTTGTGGGAACCGGATATTCTTCATGTTTTTTTCCGCGTGTAGAAAAATATTTACAACATCATTTATTATGTTATTATTGACAAAATGTTGTTTTGAAGTATCATATAGACCTAAATTATAGTAAATATGAAAAATAGAATTAACAAGACAGGTTTCCTTAATGTGAATCTGTTAATGCAAGGATTATTTACGCCGAAGGGGGCGCCTACCGCATTCTTCCCTGAAAAACAAGAAGCAGAGACCAAGTGGATTGATGCAGATCGTATTTATAGGCTATGGGAAATAGCCTATTGTTGGGGAGGCTTTCTCCCTTTGTTTGAGCCACCTGTAGTGGCTTATACAGACAAGTATGTCGGCATCTATCTGTCATCATCTGCAATGACTATCCAATTGCTCGGCAAAGAACCAGAGTTCCATGAATTTAAACTAGTCAATGGTTTGGATGTACAGTGGGACAAGAGCCTTACGCTCTTAATGGTTGAAAATTGGATTTTCGAAACCTATCAATTAGCACGTAGTAAAAATCTAATTGAAGGTCAGCAATTGGTGTTGCTGGAGAGGGAGATATCTTTTGATATGCCCCTCGCTGTATAATTATATCTACATCAATTATTGTACGACCAGAGGTTCTCCTCTGGTTTCTTTGTTGTTATATAGATACTAACGCCCTTTATTTGCGCCTTGCAACGGTAGGCTAGAAGTGTATAATTTCCTTTCACCAAAACAAAACTCGTTTATGAACACACTTAATTCAGGAAACATTAAGGATGTTGTAACATCCGGTTGCGTTCTATGGGTTCCGGCCCTGGAAAAAAACATTTTCGTCGTACATGATGTTAAGATCAAAGAGAAGAGGGTTCTCTCGACAAACATCTACACTTATGCAGAACGTGAATTCTCTTATGATGAGATATTGCTGTCTCAGATAGAGGTGATGACGCATACTCAATTTAAGAGTATAATTGAAGAGAGAAAAAAAGGTTTAAAAGCTGAAAAAGCAAAAAAACAACAGGAATTGGATGCTATTGATGTAGAAATCAACTCGATAAATATGTTCTCCCGTCGTTCTGATGGATATGAGCAGAATCAGAAGCACATAGCTCCTTCTAAATCAAACTAATTACAACGTTTCTCGACCGCAGGTTTCCTGCGGTTTCTTTGTATAAAAAATGTCTTTGCTTTGTCTTTGTTTTTCAGGTTTAGACGAATACGATGGGCGCATGTTTACACACAAAAAACATATTTTTATTGGTATAGCGTGGGCGATAGGAGCAATCGCTATTTTGATATATTATGGGAATTTCACACTTCAGTCTACGACGCAAGCTCCTGGGAAAACGAGTTTAGAGCATGCACGAGGATTGTCTGAGGGGTCATTACATACCGTGTCTGGGAAGGTCATGATTGGTCCATCACGCGCTGTTTGGAAAGAATGGACAGCTTGGCTGCAAGGTGAGTCCTCATTGGACTTCCGACTCTACAACTATACGTTCGAAGATATGCAAAGACGAATGCGTCAGCAAGCTGCGCATGGAGTTACTATCCAGTGAATCATAGAACGTAATCAATTCGCGCGCACAGGTGATTGATTCTTAGCTTTGCAAAAACAATTTGCGTGACAACCATCATTCCAATTGCAAGCAGATGATAATCTTCATGTAGAGTTTCAACATGCGAAGACATTTGTCTGAGAGAAACATTTTATTATCCAAACAGCAAACAGTACCTATAGTTCTTTTAATGCGAATAGAGAGGCATTTTTCTTCGGTGAGGATATAGGTATCGTGGCAACATTGCGTGCGTTATTTTCAGCAGATTGGGCTGGAGAGTCTTTGTATTCTGTGAAAATGGATCCTGATATCGTTGTGTGTCCAGTGAATTGTAGATCAAGGGTGGAATCGCTTCTTCAACAAGCGCAACAAAGTATTGTTATGTATGAGCAATACATTGATGACCCCCATATTCAATCGATCCTTGTGAAGAAACACGCCGAAGGCGTGAATATGCGTATCATCCTAGGTGCGAGTGAAACAGGGAACAGTGCGGCGACGACTCAATTTCTCAAAACATTATCATCTTCTGTAAAGTTTCAACCAAAGCCATATGTTCATGCTAAGGTAATTCTTATTGATAATCAGTTCCTTCTCATTGGGAGTATGAATATCTCAGCCACAAGTCTCGATAAAAATAGAGAAATAGGTATTCTTCTCCTAGATCCTAAGCAGATTCGTACGGTGCTGTATCCGTTTGAGAAAGACCGGGCGAAATCTAATTAAAAATTACGAATTATAAGGTGAATCGCAGAAAGAGGCTTGTTCAGGATGACGAGGCAATAGTTGCTCGGTCGCATTGTAAAAATCCTTCTTGTTTTCCCTGGTAGATTTTTTATATATGGCATAGAAGAATCTGTTTATCTTATACGACAATATGATGACTACGACCGAAAAAAAGTTTTTTATTACGACTCCTATTTATTATTCAAATGATATACCGCACGTAGGACATGCGTATAGTTCATTCATTGCGGATGTGTATGCTCGTTTTCATAGAATGATTGGGTATGATGTAAAATTCAGTACATGAGTAGATGAGAATAGTCAGAAGACCGTTCAGAAAGCACAAGAACAAGGTGTCGATTTGATGGAATATTTGGATATGTACGCGGCGAAACATCAGGCTATCTGGGATGCTTTGAATATTACATATACTGATTTCATTAGAACCACATCTGAGAAACACAAAGAGTTTGTGCAAGAAGTATTGCAGAAAGTCTATGACAAATGAGATATTTACAGAGGAGAATATAAAGGATTATACTGCGTGGGATGCGAGGCATTCAAGAAAGAGTCTGATCTCGTAGAGAAAGATGGAAAGAAAGTATGTCCTGATCACCTGACACCATGTCAAGAATTGATAGAGCAGAACTGGTTTTTCAAACTCAGCGCGTATGAGAAGCAAGTACAAGAATGGTATGATAAACATGAAGATTTCGTACAACCATCACACAGATATAATGAAGTTTTATCATTCGTAAAAGGATGACTAGAGGACTTTTCTATATCGCGTGAAACAAATAAGTTTGGTATACCATTGCCGTTTGATAAAGAACATGTTACTTATGTTTGGTTTGATGCATTACTGAACTATATTACTGTTTGTAGATGAGGAGATGAAGCATTCCGATCCAAAGACGCAGTGAAATATCATGTGCTTGGAAAAGATATCATCCGTTTTCATGCAATTTACCGACCTGCAATGTTGTTGTCTGCTTGATATGAACTTCCAAATCATGAGATAGTTACAGGTTTCTTCACGAGAGATGGCCAGAAGATGTCTAAATCATTGTGAAATGTTGTTAATCCAGTTGATGTGGTAGAAAAGTATGGCCGTGATGCATTGGTTTACTATCTCTTGATAGATAACACTATCGGTTCAGATGGTGACTTCTCATTGAGTAGATTGGAAGCACTCTTCGAAACAAATCTTATATGATGATGGGGTAATCTTGTTTCAAGAGTAAGCAATATCGCTGCTAAAAATGGGATATCTCATATGTATAGAGATATCGCTATCTTTGAACAGATCTTTGCAAAGATATCATCACACAATAAGTTGAAACATATGCTGGAGGCTAAAGATCATAATGCTTGTAAACGATATTTTGACAACGCACAATTATCATTGTACCTCAAAGATTGGTATGAAATTGTACAAGTGTGTAACGAAACAATGCAGTCAGAAGAGCCTTGGAAAGCCATTAAAGATCATGATACGAAAGCAAAAGCAGAAAATCTCATCAAAACATTACTCTATATCATCAAAAATCTTTCAATCCTTTCTAGTCCATTCCTTGTTGAATGATCTAAAAAGATATGGGAGATATTTGGCATTACAGAGCTCGAATCGTATACGACACACAACCATCATAATCATGTTTGCCGTGTAATCGATACTTACGATATGCAATTTTCTATAACTCCAGGGATTGTGTATCAAAAGATAGAGAAGAAAGAGGAATAAAACGAGTCATCCTGAGTGCAACGAAGGATCTTCTAGTCAACTTGTGTTATTCTCGCTCGTGGTCAACGTAAGCTTACTAGAAGATTCTTCACTTCGTTCAGAATGACCTATTCTTATTTTATAATCATCAATTTCTAATGCGTTTCTTAATTCAAGTAGTAGAGCGTGCGTCGCTTGAGGTAAAAGAGCAAAATTATAAAACTGAAATAGGGCAGTGATTGCTGATCTATGTGTGAATACACAAACAAGACCTTGTAAACTATCAAGAGAAGATTGCTCACTTCGTGAGCAAGGTTCGTGGGTTACAGGTGTTTCATAGAGAGGGGAAACTCATTGGGACTTTGGATGAAACAGAAGGTGAAATCATGCTTGTTTCTAATTTCACATTGTATGGAGAAAATAGAAAGTGACATAGATTTGATTTTGCAGATAGCGCAGCGTTCGCAGATGCTCAGAAGGTCTATGATGACCTGATAGTTGCACTAAAAAATGAAGGAGTGCCAGTAAAAACAGGTATATTTGGCTGATTCATGGAAATTGATAGTATGAATGCATGACCAATTAATTTCTTGTGGGAACTATAAAAATCGCAGCAAAGAGTGATGGCAATTGGAATCCTCAATACACAAGCCAAGAACAGTTTCATTTTGCTAATTCTTAAACGACATTCCAATGCATCTGGGTTTTGATGCATTTTTTTATACCCTAAATCTAATTGGTCGAAATTCCTTATTATAAAAGGACTTTCAAGAAGATCTTGCATATATGGGTCTGGTTGCATATACTTTTACCCTAAATTAAACGCATATGCCACCAAGATCAAAAACAGTTACTCCTACTGAGAATGGAGACACAAGGAAACGTACCCGTATTAAAGAGTTAATGGCGGATACCGCTATTGGGAGGAGTATTGCGAGGAAGCGCAATACAAAAGCAGCAAAGACTGTGGTTCTAAAGTATGCCTCTGGCAATGCAACAGCCATCGAGGTTATTGAGACAGTAACAGCTTCTCAAACGAAGAAAACTTCTAAAGCAAAAAAGAAGTAGTTACCAAACACTACTGCCGATTGAAAAATCATTGAAGGGTCTCGTCTGTTTACAGGGGAGACTTTTTCTATCCAAAAAGAGATGTTTGTTGTGGTTTTTCGTAGATATCTTGAAGTTCTCTGATATTTTTTTCCATAGATTTGAATTGGTAGTGGTCAATGAGGATAGATCTGAAATGCGTGAAATTGAGCTTCATGAGGAAAGATTCTCGATCAAGATCGACGAGTGATGGAACTTCCATGAGTTCTACGAGTGATTTGCTTTGTATTGCTATATCTTTGTTCGTGAGGAGTTTCTCCTTGAGAGAAGCGGAGATGGCTTCTATATTATCGTATACATTTTCTAGGGTGTGATATTGCTGAATAAGTCAGATTGCACCTTTGGGACCGATTCATTTCACGCCTGGTATGTTGTCGCTAGAATCACCTATTATAGAAAGGTAATCAATCATATATTGCGGTTCAAAACCTCGTTCTTGTAGGAATGACTCTCTCGTGTGTTTTAATCATTTCATTGGATCGATACATACTACATTGTCTGTGATCAACGCTTTCATATCTTTATCACTCGTCATTATCTCTACGTGGTGTCACTCTTTTTCTCCGCGTCTCGCGAGCGTTGCGATAATATCATCCGCTTCGTATCATGTGATTTGTTGGTAGTTGATCCCGAGTTCATCTACGATATGTTTTGTCAGTGATATTTGAAATTTGAAGTCATCTGGTAATTCAGGTCTATGAGCTTTGTAACTCTCAAATTGTTCGTGCCTCAATGTCTTGTGTGGTGCATCTCGTGCTAATACGAAATAATCTGGCTTTTCGTGAAACACTTTGAAGAGCATCCTGAGAAAGCCATATATAGCATGTACCTTTTCTCCCTTTTCATTGGTAAGCTCTGGTAATCAGTAATATGCTCTAAACAAATATCCTGATCCATCTACGAGAATAAGTTTTTTCATATGATATGATGCTTTATAAAACGTTGGCTTGAGGATATATATTTTCCTAGTAAATAAAATGCGAAAATATATACTGCGTCTATGATTATTTCGACTCCGGAAGCGATGATAGAATTTGGCAAGGAGATGTCGCAAAAAGCGACACATATTTTATTGTATGGTGATTTGGGTGCAGGAAAGACACACTTCGTGAAGGGCTATGTTGCATGATTGGGGATCGATCCATATCAAGTACAAAGTCCTACATATACATATTTCCATTCCTATGATAATAAGGTCTTACATATGGATATGTATAGATTAGAGAGTGAAGATTTTTTTATCAAAAAGGGGATTTTGCAATCGATGCAGGAGTATCCTTATATCCTTATAGAGTGGCCGAAATTCGAGCACCTTTATGTAGATGGGTATATGAGTATTAAGATCGACAAGATATCTCCTACAGAAAGAAAGGTAAGTATAGCATACTAGTATTCGTGGAAAATTTATATCTTATTGCTTGGATAGAATGAATAAAGCGACCATCGATACTATATTTCAGACGTTGCAGAAAAATTATAGCAATCCCAAGACAGAGCTCATTTACACAACGCCTTTTCAATTATTGGTCGCTGTCATGTTGAGTGCACAGACCACCGATAAGCAAGTCAATAAAGTGACAGAGCATTTTTTTGATATTATTCAAACGCCGAAAGATTTGGTTGCTGTGGGCGAAAAAAAGTTTGAAAGTTTGATTGCATGAGTTAATTACTATAAGACGAAAGCAAAACATATATTCGCGACAGCACAGCGTTTAATTCTTTTGCAAGGAGACGCTACCAAGAAGGAGCATGCGCTATTCTTGAAGAAGCGAGGGTATCTGATGCCCGACACACTGAAAGAAATGGTCTCGTTGCCATGAGTCGGAGAAAAGACTGCAAAGGTTTTATTGCATGTTCTCTTCGGTGCGTTGGTGATTCCGGTAGATACTCATGTACATAGAGTGACGAATAGATTAGGTATAGTAAAAACGAAAACACCACTTGAAACATCAAAGCTTCTTGAAAAATCAGTACCCAATGTATATAAAGTTTTTGCACATCATGCATTAATTCTCTTCTGAAGATATCATTGTACCGCAAGAAATCCTAAGTGCGAGACATGTCCTTTGGCCAGTGTATGTGCGTATTACAAAAAAAAGAAAAAGAAATAATATTTATCTTTGTTTATTCTCGTATGTTATCTCTCGTGGAACCAGTATGGTGAAACCATCTCTTACAGAGTTTGAATGTGTGGGCGAGTAGTTCTCAGCATATATTTCAAGCTGTAAGTTTCTTCGCAGATGCACCAATATTCCTTTTGCCATTATTTCTCTTGAGTGCCTATGTGGTGGGTATAGTAAAGAAAAATAGTAAGATCAAGATAGCGGCGTTGCGTGTCCTACTTTCTGCTTGATTAGCTGTCGGCATCAACATTGTTGTTCAATTATTTGTTGTCAAAAATAGACCAGAAACTGTGCTCCTTGGGCAAGGGAGGTTGTTGTTGAAACATCTTCCTACTATGTCGTTTCCATCTGATCATGCGGCGGTAAGTATGGCATTTGCTATAGCTGTATTATGCTTCTTCGATCGTATGTGAAAATGGTATAAGGTGTTTGGACGAATATTTGTCGTAACATCTGTACTCATGTCAGTAGCGAGAGTTGCCGTGGGTGTACATTGGCCTACAGATATTTTAGCAGGTTGGGTAGCAGGTATCGTAGCATATTATCTCGCTAACGCTGTACCACAAAACCCGATCACATGTCTTACGCATTGTGAAGAAAAAATAACAGGATCGTTCGTTGGAAAGAGGAAATAATATTGTTAGTTATTTCTTGGCAACTGGTTGTTTAGGTTGATCGTTTGTCGCTGTTGGTACAGCAGTTGCTTCCACAGTAAATTGCACTGGTACGACAGAAGGTACATTATCTACAAATACATTTACATTAATTGTCTGTGGTCAGACATTTTGTGTGTTAGGGGTATCGCTCGTTGTGAACACAATGTTCTTTCCAAATCCATTTTCTACTTTGAAGAATTTTGCTAACGTATCAGGTGTGATTGCCTGATCTTTTGGTATTTTTAGTGTGTCAGGATTCACTTTTATTGTTGGTGCTTTTGCTTTTTCTCACTCAAGTTGTTGTAAATTATTACTAATGACCTCTGCTACGAGATCTTCGCTAGAGTAGAGATACTTCTTACTTTCAGCGATGGTTTTGATATCTTCGCCTACTTTGTTAGAGTCAATATCTCCGTTTTTTGTTTTGTATTTCTGGCCCAATATTTCCGTAATCTTTGCTTTGTTATTTCATGTTTTGTCTGGATACTTGCTTATTGCTGCTGTGGTAATCTGATCAACGAGCGTTTCAGCGTGTATGTCGGAAAGCATGAATTGAGAGATGCTATTCTCTGAGAATGCAGCGCCTTTTATAATATGATTTTTTTCATACGTCGTTGCTTCTTCTTTGGGATCGAGTGGAGTTACTTCTTTAGTGGTGGGATTATACGATTCTAGAACCCCGTTCCCCGTATTGTCTTTATGATAGACTACGTTGTTTTGTAATCTGAAATAATCTGTCTTTGGTTTCCAAGTGGTTGTATCTACTTTTATTGCTGGATCTTTATCTCATAGCTTAGCAATAGTATCAAGATACGTTTTTGTATTTTCCTTAACGAGAGGTCTACTAAGTGCTTTATCTATATCAACTCCATATTTATCTCCTAAAAATTTACCAAGCCATTGTCCGAGTTTTGTTCCTTGAAAAATGTCTTTGATGAAACCAAGAACTTCTTTTGCCCAAGGATTTTTGTCAAAGAACGCATCCATTTTTTTCATTACTCATTTTTCAGTAAGCTCTTTTTTGTCGCCCTCTGCGTCTGGGATATCCTTTACTAGCTCTCCAAACTTTTTCGTAGTCTCTTTGATCTGTTCTGGTGTCGCTATTGTTTTATCTACTCATACGTTTGGTGTTTCGGGTATTTTTGTTTTACAACCCTCTAGGATTGTTTGTGTATTTGCATAGCTATCGAAGCCTGCGAGAGAATTTTTATTAAGTATAACATAATCTTTTAGATTCTTTTGCATTATTTTTATCTCACTTCGTGCAGGATCTGCATTAACTATATTCTCTTTTAGTGCGTTTTGAATTTTCCCTTCTGCTTTAACTCCATCAATATTTCATTCTTGTAAGAATGTCTTTAGTGCATTGAAAGTACTTAATTCCACAGCTGGTCAATCTTCTTTATTGTTTTTAATTTTAGCAAGTGAGTCGTTTAGTTTGCTTATTACCTTATCAGATAATGCTATGGTTAGATTATTCATCCTATCTGGTGTTAGTTCTTTTTCTAGACTAGTCGTCGTCTCTTTGCTTAATTTTTTCCCATTAATTTGGCTTTCGAGTATTTGTGTCCTTATCTTGCTGCCAAATCATTCCAAAAGTTTACCTAATGAAAGATTCTCTTTGGCGAGAAGTGTGTTGATGGTGTTTGTTTTATCTCATTGTAATGAATTATCGATGGTGAGAGAAATCTTTTCTTTTGAAAGTTGCTCGGTATTTGTGCTCGTCTTGTCTATGGTTTTAATTGGTGTTATCTTGTCTATTTTGGGAGTCGCTATATCTGTAATGAGGGGCGACTTTTTAATCGTGTTTTGCAGATCATTGAGTTTGATTAGTAGATTAACCCTTTCTTTTCATGTGTTGGGACCATATTCATTTACTATGCCTGTTACTCTATTTTTTCATGCGAGCATGCTTGGCGGAGTATTTATTATGCTTTGTAATCTATCTACTGATATCTTGTTTGATGTGGTAGTTTCTAGGGGAGTACGTGGTAATAATGATTCGGTTCCCGTTCATATCTTTCTCGAAGGTTGAGAAAGCGTATTGTTGCTAGTACTATTATTGAATTTTGCGTCTAACTTGGTGATAGCAGCTTGTCCATTGCTTTCATTATCTTTATCTATTGATTTTTTTACTTTTACCATAGCATCATCGATGAGCTTTCTCATCTTTGGTTGCTGGAGATCTTCAGGTTTCAATTGTTCCAGAGTCGCCTTGATGTCAGCGGCTTCTTTCTCATCCATTTTCTCTGGATCTTTGATCTGATTGATTTGGTCTTCGAGTTTATTTTGTACTTCTGGCATCTTACTTTATAGAGATAGTAAAAGATTGTCCGCTTCTTGTTGTTCTTGTATGATGTCTTGCATTTCAAGCTGTTTGAGATTTTCCAGCATGGTTGCTGCTTTGAGGAGTTTTTGTTTTGCATTATCGTCTTTGACATATGTTGCCATCTGTCTAAATAGCTCTACTAGGGCATTTATGGCTTCATTATCTAGTAAATCTTGGTTGATGTAGGATGTAATATCCTTAGCCATCGACCATTTGCCTTGAAGAGTGGTTAGTATCTGGAGTACAAATTCCTTTTTTGACATCTGTTCTCGGCTCAAATAAAAGTTACTACCTAAGTATATGTATTATTTCCATGTAGGCAAAAACCTCACAAAAATCGAGTTGACAAAATACGTAAAATGTGTCATAATTATACTTTTCTGTTGCAATTTACCCTCATTTCTCTATATATACAAGTTCTATCCCGTGCCTTTGTAGTTCAACGGATAGAATAGGCCCGTCCTAAGGGTTAGATGCAGGTTCGATTCCTGCCGAAGGCAGGTTGCTCGAAGAGCATATCTTTGGGCGGTATCTCGTAGCGGTTGGCAATAGGGTAGAAATACTCCGCCAGCACGGTACAAAAACTCTTTTTATCTCTTTTATATTTATCTTACCATGAACACAGAATTGCAAAATTTTGTTGCTCCATTCAAGAGACACGAAAACGATGACTGATCGCCAGAAGTGCAAGTTGCACAATTGACGTTCGAAGTAACTGAGTTGCAAGGTCATTTGAAAGCACACGACAAAGATGTCGACGCAAAAAGAAGTCTTTTGAAAAAAGTAGCTAGAAGAAGAAAGTTTCTTAAGTATTTAAAGGATAACGAATTGGAGAGATATAATCTCCTCGTGAAGAAATTAGGTCTTAAGGCGTAGTTTCTCGTACATGTTAACAATCTTTTTATTTCTTTACATTTTATTTACTGATGGCTAAAGCGAACAAAGCAACGAATGCCGCTGCACAATTTTCGGTCCCACTTATTAAGACCGGAGTTAAAGTGGAATGAGTTGTTATCAAAAAAATTGATGCTGGTGTACTCGTAGACTGTGCAGGGGGAGTATTTACTGGTATTATCTTATCTAAAGAAGTTAAAGATCTCGAAAGAAACGGGTATGACTTGTCTATTGGCAAGGAATTACAAGCAGAGATCATGGATACTGACACAAGATCTGACGAATGATATTTCATCATATCTATTGCTAAATTGATCCAATACGATGTTTGGAAAAATATTGCTGCAAAGTCAAAAGAAGACGACGTTATCACTGTTATTCCTACGGAAGCAAATCTTGGTTGATTGCTCGTAGATATGCACGGTATCAAAGGGTTCATCCCATTGTCTCAATTGGCTCCAGTACATTACCCAAGAGTAGAGGATGGTGATCAAGAAAAAATCTTCGAGAAACTTTTGAATCTCGTTGGTAAAGAATTCAAAGTAAGAATCATCAACTTAGATGAAGAAAACAAGAGAATCGTTCTTTCTGAAAGAGAAGCGCTCAAGGAAGAAAGAGAAAAGATCTTGTCTACTATGAAAGTTGGAAATGAGTACGAAGGTACTGTTTCAGGTATTTCTAGCTATGGTGTATTCGTGACAATCGGTGGTGGTATTGAGTGATTGGTACATATCTCTGAATTGACATACGGACACGTAGCAAATGTAGATAGATTGGCAAAAGTTGGATCTAATATGCTCGTAAGAATTATTGGATTTGAAGATGGTAAAATATCACTCTCTGCTAAACAACTTAAGGATGACCCATGGTCAATTATTCCTAAGAAGTTCAAGATTGGTGATATCATCGAAGGTGAAGTAGTAAGATTCGTACCATACGGTGTATTCGTAAGAATTTATGATGACATCAATGGTTTGATTCACTTGAGCGAATTGTCTGAAAGAAATGTTGCTAATCCTGCAGAACTTGTAAGATTAGGACAAGTAGTGAAGGCTAAGCTTATTGCTCTCGATCCATCACAAAGAAAAATTGGTCTTTCAGTAAAGGCGTTGACTGCTCCTAGCAAACCAGCACCAGAAAGAAAGGCTCGTAGCTTGGATGATCTTCCAGCTTCACAAGTGAAGGAAGAAGAAGCAAAAGAGGAATCAGCACCAAAGGTAGCAAAAGCTGCGAAGAAAGAAGTAGAGGAAGAGTCTGCTGAATCAACTGCAAAAGCTCCTGTGAAGAAGGCTCCTGCTAAGGCCGCAAAGAAAACAACTGAGGAATAATACTTCTCATATAATATACATCAGAGACGCCCTTCGGGGCGTTTTTGTTTTACAAGAAAAGTCTAGATGGTTTTCGGTTATCTCCTTGTTTTTTTGATGTAATTGTATAATAGTATTTGTATTTATATTGTTCTTGTTGAAAGCATGAGTATGTTGGAAAGGAAAAATCATGGTGGGCAGTATGTAATTCTTTTGGTTGCGGTTGTCTCTATGCTTGGGTCTTTATATTTTCAATATTTTGGAAATCCTGTAACTAATATTGCTGCAGGTAGTTTGTTTCCTTCTGGAGCGGGCTTTACACCGTGCGTATTGTGTCGATGGGCTCGTGTATTGATGTATCCATTGGTTTGGCTGTCTATCTTGGGTTTGATGAGAAAAGACAGAGGAATTGTGCATTATATATTCCCAATTAGTATCGCGTGAATTCTATTAGAATTATATCACTATCTTTTGCAAACTACATCGTGGTTTAGTGTAGATACGCGATGTACGAGAGTGGCACCATGTAATGCATTGCAGGTAAATTATTTTGGTTTCGTAACAATTCCATTCTTGTGTTTGACAGCGTTCGTATTAATCTGTTTGTCATGTATATTAGTGAAGAGATCTATTCGTCAGTTACCGCCATTGCATCATGCACATCGATAAGATTTTTGTTTTATTAGTCCACGAATATGTCGTTACAGTTTTATGATAAGAAGAAGGAACAATTTTTGGAGGATCTCTATGTGCTTTATCAGAGACAGTGATATGCGTTCGTAAATTTTTTGTATTTTGGTAGTGCAATGAATTATCGTGTTTTTGAGAAGCCTCGTAGTGCTTATGAACAGGCTTACCACCAAGCATTGCAAACAGCAGACTTTCTCTTGCCCGATGGTATCGCATTACAAATATGGGAGTATCTAACAAAGAAATCACATACGTGGTTGGAAAATCTCAATGGGACTGACTTGAATCCTGTCCTGTTGCGTTGGTTGAGAAAGAAAACAAATGTTCAATTGTTTATCTATTCTGCATATGATCCGCAAATTGGTAAGTGACCAGAATGGTTGGATAAAGGAATGCAGGTTTGCAAGGATCTCTTTGGTATTCAGCATGTTTATGGATATCAATCATTATATAACCAACGTGGTGAAGTATTCCCATGGCATGAGCGAGAAACTCTTTGTAAAGAGCCATTTGATGGGGCTCGTGTGTTCTTGAATTGTACGTGAACGCCTTTCCAGGAGGTTCGAACAGAACAACATAGGCAATGGTTTGAAAAGCATCGTATGATTGTTGTTAATGCGTGAGGAACTATTGATTTCTTAAGCTGATTTGAACAACGCGCACCGGGATGGGTAGTCCGTGCGAGGGTTCTTGAAACAGCCCGAAGGATAACAACCAATCCGAAGAAAAACTTAAAAAAATTCTTAGCAATGTTTGGTGTATTTAGAGTGATGAAATATAGGTGCATACAGTCTTGGAAGAGTGTTTTACCTTAGTCGGTTGCTGTCTATGAAAAAAATACATCTTGTAGTTGTTGTCTTGGTAAGCATTGTTTCATGCTTCTCTTCGACGTATGCAGCTATTGGATCTATAGACTTTAATCTACTGTTGAAGAGGTCATATACTGATTCAATGGGTAATGCGTATGCTATTTATCAGAAGCCGGCTATTACGGTCTTGACACCGAAAGAGTTCTCTTTTCACTTTTTTTCGGAAGGAATGAAGTTGAGAGATTTCGTGTCATCATATTCATGTAGCGCGTGATTGAATGGAACATATTTCTGACAAACAGATGATCATACCTATTATCCCGCTGGTGTTCGATATCAGTATGGATCATATTTGCGTACGCCATTGCAACCGATGTACGATAGAAACTTACAGGTCGTTTTGTCTGGGAATGGGAAAACATTGTGACTGTATGATAATAATTCATTTGATTTCTCCTCAGTAGCATGACAGAGAAATAGTTGGTATGTAAATGCTGGGCCGTGGCTCGTGCGTGATGGTCATATTAATGCGAATATAGTAAACAATAAATCTCATCGACAAAGACCTACATCGAGAGTAGGGATAATTACTAATCCAGCTTGAGATGTACATTTTCTCGTTGCAACACAGCCAATATCTCTGCCACAGTTCGTGGTTTTTGCATATGTGTCGTGAATAGGAACATGAGCATTCCAATTTATTAATGTCGATGGGGGGTCATCAACGTCTTTACATACGCCCTATAATCATTATCAAGATAAGAAACGTTTGCCTTCCTTTATCTGTATCCATTAATCGTATGAAAAAGTGACTTCTCGTATTTATGTTATGAGTTTCGTGATCTGGGAAAAACACCATGATTCATCTTCTGTCTGATAGACATGATAATGTAAAACAGATCTTGTCGTACAAGACGAGACCATTGAGAGAATGCGAAATTGATGGCGTGGATTACCACTATATGACTCCTGAACATTTTCAAGAGGCAATAAATCAAGACGTATTTTTGGAACATGCGCAGGTGTATGATCTCTATTATTATGGCACGAAAAAGATAGATATATATCAGGGATTGCTTGAGTGAAATGTTATGATTAAGGAAATGGACATGCATGGTCTTATCCAGATTGCAGAGAATCATCCAGATGTGTATGGTGAGTCTGTTCGTATTTTCTTAGACCTTAGTGAAGGCGCAATGATCGATAGGATAACACATAGAGCACCGATATCGGAAGAAGAAGTTGAGAGAAGATTAGCGGTTGCAGAATGGGAAAGGACACAAGCTAAAATATATTGTACACATGTTATTTCTGCTGAATGAACGATAGAGGAGGTGTACCAACGCGTATATGGTGTTATTTCTCACTTTGTATCTGAAACAGCATAACTATGTATATCGAAGTTCACGTTACACCATGAGCGAAGCAAGAATCTATTGCAAAGAAGGGGGAAAATACCTATGGTCAATTGATCTATGCTGTTAAGACAAGAGCTAAGCCGACGGATAACGAAGCCAATGATGCAGTGCAAGCTTTGCTTGCAGCACACCTTGGTGTGCCTAAACGTAGTATTACATTGGTACGTTGAAATACATCTCGCATTAAATTTTTTTATCTTGATATAGATACTCAATGAAAATCGCAAGAATTATATTTGGGTTGCTAGTTGTTGCTATCGTTGCATTTGTTTTATACAAAGCAGTTGATGGTAAGAAATTCCCGATATTTAATTATGGTGGGGTCCAACAGAATGATGTACATGTTTTGGTGTGAAGCGGTAAAAACGCGCTTAATCAGACAATTCAGTCAGGACAAAAAATCCTTCAACAGTGAGTAGCCTCTGGTGAGTCATACATACAGCAGAAAAAGAATGAGGCTGCACAGTATGCGCAACAACAAATTGAATTACAAAAAGAACGTGCTAAACAGCAAGTGCAACAAGCAGTAGAAAGTGGTGTACACCAACAAGTTACTCGTATTTTAACTGGTCGATAATCATATCATGATCGTATTTGTCGTTATTCTCTTGATAGCTGTTACGTGGTATATTTTGCGAGTACAGCATCATTACAAAAAAAGCAAGGCTCGTCCTTCTAAACTGCCATCTTTGGAGATAGATCGGGAAGTGTATGCAACAGGATTGGCAGATGGCAAGTTGAAAAACCCTCTCGCTGAAAAACTTGTTGAAGCGATGAGTGCCTATGTGTATGATGGAAAATCATTCATTCACAACGTATTGATTGCGTTGATCTCGTGATGACATATTCTCGTACAAGGACAACCTGGTACTGGAAAGACTACGTTGGTACGTACACTGGCACAATTATGTGCTTTATCGTCATCTCGTATCCAGGCAACGCCAGATCTTTTGCCGCAAGATGTGGTGGGTACTGAAATATTTGATCCACAACAAAAGGCCTTTGTGGTACAGTACGGACCTTTGGTTGCCCATATCATTCATGTTGATGAAATCAATCGTGCAACACCAAAATTGCAGTCAGCGTTTTTGGAGGCAATGCAGGAACAACATATTAGTATTGGTACACACCGTATTACATTACCAACTCCTTTTTTCGTTATTGCTACACAGAATCCTTATGATAGCGTAGGTACATATATGTTGCCGTATGCACAAGTAGATAGATTCATGTCGTGTGTTTATACGAGCTCTTTATCACAAAATGAAGAATACAAGCTTTTGGCATCATCAGGGAATCAATCTTTGATGCATCAAGAACAGAATCTTGTTCCAATACTTCATCAGGAAGAAATTCAACAAATGCAATTAGAGGTTCAGAAAGTGTTTGCCGATGATGCTATCTTGCAAGAGTGTGTTGTTGTCATGACTATTCTCAGATGATATGGACTTCCTCTTTCGACAAGAGCCTCTAAATCACTCTTAGCTGCTGCTAAGGCATGGGCATATTTACAATGAAAACATAACGTAGAAAAGAATGATCTAGATGCTGTGTTAGCATCAGTCTTGAGGCATAGAGTTTCTCGTTTAGTAGGCCACACAGTACAAGATCAAACGATTTATAATATGCTTACTTGATCTGCTGAAACAGACGATATCGAAGCGTAATAAAAAATGCTTCTATAATCCCATTCACATAAGCGATCAACAATCCTATTGCGACAGACACAACGACCAAGAGCGATGCTATTGGTCCTGATTGTGTAACATCAAGAGCGCTTGCTATATAGATAATCAAGAGAGGCAATCAGAGGAAAACAAGCATATTAATAATGAATCTAGCAGATAGTGCATACTGTAGCATAGCGCCTCTACTTGTTAGAGAAAAGTGTTCCAATGAGGTGCTCATGCTTTTTTTCATGGCATCAAATGGTGGCAAATCTTCTAGTACGATATAGAATCTCGCATATGGTAAGAAGAGCGAAGCAAAGAGAATAATAATAGCCCACAATACTAGGAATATTATAATGAAAAAGTTATCAAGCATTCAGAGAACCCAGAATCTTGATATAACCATAAAGAATGGGAGTAAACCAAAGAAACTGACCATACCATTGTATTCAAACATAGGGAAAAATTTTGAAAATCATTTTCCAAGCGATACGCTACCTCTTTTCTCTTCTGCTGAAAGGTAACAAATAAGAGATGCTTCTCCGATTGGCGGCATCATGAAGTATCCGATAAGAAGAATTGCGCCAAGACCTATACCTCGTCAAACCACACCATGTGCCTCGAATACCTTCATAACGCTTTGTACGAGATCTCCCATCGAAGAGCTGTTTCACTGTGTTTTTTCAAAGACGAGATAGGCGCTATATGCAATATAGACTAAGAATGCCATAGAGTGAACAATGGTTGTTACTGTAGTCAATCTTACAAACTTTGTATCGTTTGTAATTTGTTCATATGCGTCCTGTATGGCAGAAACAATAGGCTTATTCATGACGATCATTTGATTTTTGTAAAAGTTGTTTTATGGTACTCTCTATTTTATCTTGCGATACTGTCGGGAAGAGATTGAGTAATTCTTGTGGTGCTGGAGCAAAGAATTGCTTATTTTTTTTTGTATAACTATCGTAGAATTCATATACGGCGCTATGGAGGAGTTGCCTGTGTACGCCAGGCAATCTGGCTTGTGCGGCAGAGACTCAGTAATCTTGATCTCCAATTACGGGAAAGTGCTCAGATGCGAGATGTACTCTAATTTGATGCATCCTTCCTGTTGTGAGTTTCACTAATCCTAAAGACATAGTGTTTCATTTTATATCTTGATTTGACGCAAGGCGATACACATGGGTAATAGCTTCCACTCATTTCTCGTGGTTGATAAACATATGGGCTCTTCACTTCTCAGCATGAAATCATTTGAAAAGTGGTTTATCAATCGTCATTTGGTTTGGAAGTAGGCCATAGGTTGCTACAATATATCGTTTTTGTACTTCTTTATCTCTAATGCGTTCATTGAGATATTGCAATGCATCGTATGTTTTTGCAGCTATGAGGACGCCAGATGTATCCTTATCTAATCTGTAACAGAATGCGGGTTTGAAAGTACTTCATTTCGTTAATAGATTTTCATTTTGTTCTCTACGATCTAGATTGAGGTAGGTATATAATCGGTCGTTCATAGTCACGGCAGTTTTAGAACTTCCACTTCCTGGATGCATCAGAATATGCGGTGGTTTATTGAAGACAAGCCGATGCTCATCTTCATAAATAATGTGATTTGTAATCATATTCTTTGCGTTCTCACGGTCTTTTTTTGGCTTGTTTGTTTGAAATTTAGTATCGAGCGGAATGGTTTGTGAGGTGTTTATAGATATCACATCGTCTAGAAGCACTTTTGTGTCTTCCTTTGCTTTTTTATCATTGAGACGAATATATCACTTCCTAATCCAGCTATAGATTGTTGGTAAAGTAACTGTCGTATATGGCCTATAGAGCTTTCTTAAATATCTATCAAAACGTTGGTTAGCTGTATCAAGTTCGATCACAAAAGAAACGTACGTATCTGGAGAATTGGTCATGAAGAGTATCATATGTAAAATTGATATAGACTATATATAATGATTATGGATGTCAGGTGCAAGTAATCATCATCCCATTGCATATGAACCCAATATTCCTACTATGCTTCTATTTATTTAACGAGATTTAGATTGTATGAAACGACGTCACATATATCGTAATAAGCGTTATCGTTTACGGGGCATGGGAAGCATTGTGCTGTTTTTCCTCATATTCTCTTTGTGGTCAACTCTACTGAAACATAAAGAAAATCCTATGCCTCGTAGTACGAATCTATGATCGACACCTGTTGGGGCGGTGGGGTTTACTGATACTCAGATTAATGCCTTGGTACAATTGTATAATACAGAACATGATAAAACAGTAGCACAAACACTTCTCGATCTCTATATATCGCAATATTCTTTTGATTCAGGATATACACTTTTACAGCACATCGTTGAAGAAGGCAAGACGTCTGATGTAAAAGCTACGAGTGTGGCATATTTACTCTATAATTATGCTATTGCTCATGGGAAGGAGTGGGACCCCAAGCGAGATATACAACGATGATTTTCTCAGGGGATTAAAGATTTTCGTTCGTTGTTAGACGCATTGGCAAATAGGGACTATGCAGAGTATGATACACTTTTGCAAAAAATACATCCCGCTAATACATGATATGTTTCATTGGTTGCTGCATTGTTGGATGCTAAGACGACGTATATCACATTAACTGCGCCGCCAGCATATTATTATACTGGTTTAATTTCAGCCACTCTGATGGAGGCAGGCTATTTGCCATTGGCTACCAGTTTAGCGAAGGATGTGCTTAAACAAGATGTTTCATACATCTTATCCTACGAAATTCTTTCCCAATCTGCTCTCAAACAACATCATTATAGTGATGCAATTACCTATCTTCATACATTGTATGATTTAGATAGCCAACATCTTTCTCGTACAGCGTTCTTCCTAGGCGTTGCATATTATTGGTTATGAGATTATGTGCAAGCTGGGGTCTATTTTAATCAGGTTCGCGATTTGACCTATCTAGATGATACTATTAGGTATCTCATTTTGATAGCTCATCAACAGAAGGATACTGAGACTATGATGAATTGGTTCCGTTACCTCTTGTCTGAGAACAAGGTGAATGAGAATGATTTTACCCTGCTGTTTGATATTGCTTTCTACCAGCCCTATATGAATGGAGGGGCAACAGGTGATTTTTCTCTTTCTCATGATTATGCGCTCAAGGTAATTATCCCGTATATCGATGCGTGTAGGAAGAAGTATGCTGCCAACAAGCCATTTGTATGTAAATATGGTGAAGCAGGGCGGTATTTGGCCCAGAAAACGCCAGAAAAAGCGCTGCAAAATCTCCTTTATTTAACCCAAACATACCCTCATCCTATTGTATATCAGGCGTTGTGAGACTACTATGCGCATGATGGTAATCAACAAAAAGCTCAGGTGTATTATATGAAGGCGGTAATGGCGCGTGCTGATAGTATTTCTACCACTTCACAAGAAATGATTTTTTCTTGAAATAAACAGGGGAAATAGTACAAACATAGTATATCTTTACTTTTTTCACTCTTGTGGCATGTATCCATCCCGATTATATGACATTCTTATGTATGGGAGCGCTCTTCTCATTATCTTGGGAGTGTGCTTGTTGATACAGCTCATGATCCTTATGTATAAGCGACAACGTTTGATATCTACAATTCATGAGATGATACAGTATCTTTCAGGAGGTATTGTGGCATCATTGCTATCTGTAGTTTCATTGTTCCGCCCAAAAAGAAAAAAAACAACAAAAGAAGATGCATAGTTATAATTCTCGTTCTTTTATTTAACTTACTTGTTATATTCTTATGAAGAAAGTTGTTCGTCGTACATGATTATTGTGGTATGGTGTTTTTTTCCTAATAGCACTCGGTGTTGTTTTTTTTGTTGGGACCAAAGTTACTCCTGGTACGGGAGAGACTAACACTATTCTAACCTTCCAATGAGTAAACCACTTTAAGAAGGGATTAGATTTAGCGTGATGAGTCAGATTGACGTATAAAATTGACTTTTCAAAATATGAACAAACATATGCTAATAATCCAAGCCAATTGTTGCAGGTAAAGAAGATGGCTCAGGATATTATTCTTAAAAACATTGATAAAAGAATCTCAACACTCGGTGTGAGTGACTATAATGCCTATGTACAGAAGTTGACAGATGGTGACTATGTCAATGTCGAGATCGGAGGTGTCCAAGATGTAGATGCCGCTAAGAAGCTTATTGGTAAGACTGTTGAATTAGAGTTCAAAGTACCTACTGATAGTCAGAATCCAGATGCTACAGCTCGTGCAACGAGAGAAGATCTTGCTAAAGAGATATATACCGCTGTAAAAAAGGATCCAACAACAATGCAGGAGCTAGCTTCATCTAGAGGATCTCAGGATGTTTACTATAATCATTTTTCAGACGCTACGCTAAATGAACTTCCATACTTATATCGCAACAATATAGATGCTTTGACGAGTGTTGAAAGTGGGGAAGTATATCCTTCTTTGTTTTCAGGAGTATATCACGTGATTTCTACACAAACAGAAACAGGAGGTTTGGATACACAAGTTCTTCAAGGTTTCACTATGGTTCAATACCTTGGGAAAAAGGAGACAACAAATTCAACTGTTTCATTGACTGATGTATTGGCATATGCCACGAGTCATAATATAGATGTTAAACAAAGCATTGTTCGTACTCACAATGGAGATGTACAAACAGTTGCATATGATGCGTCTGCTAAGAGCGTTGTCTACGTATGAGAAGAGATACTTCCGCAACAAGCTGGCTATAATATATCTGTCTATCAGATTGCATCTGGTGATCAGAGTGATGCTGTAGTTCAGAAAGTTCAAGATGGAAAGGTGGCTGGACTTACGCTTTTTGCCTCTGGTTGGAAGACAGCTGATGAGGTAAAACAAATAGTCCCAAGCTTCACATATGACGCGAATAAGAAAGTATCATTGTATAAAGAACTTGATGCTACATACGTTATAGCAATCCATGATAGTAAAGTAGTATCAGATACAATTTACCCTAGTGTTTCTATCCCAGCTGATACAGCAGACCAGGGTAATACAATTGTAACAGCTCTGACACACAAAATCTTGTATAGCTTCAACGATATTTATGTTGCAGATGCATTACGCTGGACTCCAGCAGAGGATCCCAAAACATCTGCAGTATTGAATGGAGCATTCTTCAAATATGCTGCAGTATCTCAATCACAAGCTGGTAAACCAGTTGTTTCTATCCAGTTTGATGACCAAGGAAAGGATATCTTCTGTAATCTTACAGAACAATATATTGGGAAACAGATGGCTATCTTCGTAGGAGGGAAACTAATGACAGCTCCTGTTATTAGAGATAAAATCTGTGGTTGATCTGCTCAAATAGATTGAGCTTTCGATATCAAGTGAGCTAAGAAGTTAGCAGATGACCTCAATAGTGGTGCATTACCAGCTCCATTGTTGCTCTCTCATGAAGAGACTATTGCGCCATCTCTTGGGCAAAACGCTTTACGTGGAGCATTGTTTGCAGGTCTTGTTGGTATCGTAGTAGTATACTTCTTCATGATGATGTTGTATGGTTGGAAAAAAGCAAATATAGCTCTAGCAGGACTTATCGTATTCTTGGTATATCTTCTCTGAATTATTAAATTGTTGGGGATTGTATCATCATTAAGTGGTATTGCAGCAATTATTCTTTCTTTAGGTATGGCTGTTGATGCAAATGTATTGATGTATGAGAGAATTCGTGAAGAACTTTCTCATGGTAAGGGTATGGATACAGCTATAGAGGATGGATATGCCAGAAGCTGGGCTCCAATTAGAGATGGTAACGTTACGACAGGAATTATTGGATTGTTGTTGTTCCTCGTTGGTGTAAATGTGTTTAAGTGATTCGGAACTATGATGCTTATTGATATGTTATTGATTCTTTGAGTTGTAACACCTTTGACAAAGAAATTGTTGCGCGCATTCTACTTGCGCTAAGCTAGTATTCATTTATCTTTCTCGTAGTATTCATGAAAAAGACACTGCTTCTTTTGATTACAGTTTTGATCGTTTTTGTTTGATGATTCTATATCTTTGACTGATATTTGTGCGGTCATCTCTATTATTGACGGTCTCCATTCTTGACGTGTTCAGGGGGGCAGGGTGCATGATTAAATATGTTGGGAAGTTGGAACAACTGGTCTGTTGTTTTGTTGGCGATATTGTGAGCAGCAGTTCCATTATTATATCTTATATTGTCGAAGAAAATATCTTTGTGGCGTTTGATTCTCTGGTTTGTTGTGGGAAGTGCTCTCTATATGATTGGATATGCTATGGTCAAAGACTCTCTTTTGGGAGCTTGATTTATTATTCTACTCTTCCATATAGCGCTTCTTTTTACTGTGCTTTTCTTCTTTATACTCACAGTTACTGTATTGGGGAATCGTCTTTTCCAGGTTTTAAAACGGGGAAAGTCAGAATTAGATATGCACGATGTGTTCTTGCAGTTCACAGTTTGAATCATCGCGTTTTGTTTAGGAAATATAATATTAATTCTTTGTGACGCATATCGATGAGTAGTAGTTCGAGCTGAGGTAGCCGCAGCGATATATATATTGATGAAACAAAAAGAAGCAGTACAAAAGATTATTATTACAGCACAGCATTTCTTCCAAGTAGTACATACGACGCTTTCTAAATTGCCATGGACTCGTATTCTCTATTACACATTGGTTGTTGCTACGTGTATGTATATATTTATGTGACTGAATCTCGCCTACACTCCATATCCTACAGCTTGGGATGCTAACCATGCATATATTTTCATACCAAGAGCGTGGGCGTTGCACAATGGAATATACTGGGGTAGTAGTGGTGCGTTACAAACGCCTTACTTGTGGAATTGATTCCTAACTTTTTGGTTTAAAATAGCGCAGAGCTTCCCAATCGGTGGAACGCTATTCGGTGTTTGACCTGATACGTTGAGTATTGTTATGAACTTCTGGAGTGGTCCATTGGTTCTCTTAGCTTCATGATTCTTGCTTCATGCATTCTTGGAATATATTCAATCTAAAGTAACAACACTAGTATCGAAGCAATACACTATGATAATGTTGTGTGTTGGATGGATATTGATGCTTCTATGGCTGACAAGTTGAATGTGAGCATTCCTTGTTTTTGTTGATAATAAGACAGATCTTGCTGTTATGTTCTTCGCAGTAATTGCTCTTTACGTATGAATACAGTTCATTCGTAAAGTACTTGCCATCCAAGAACATGATACAAAACATGAGAGACAGCTTGGTAAACAATACGCTATACTAGCATGATTATTCTTCGCTGCTGCAGCTCTTGCAAAGCCAACTGGTATGTTTGATATAGTCCACTTTGGTATTCTCTTTTTGCTTCAATGGCATTGAGCATTGGTAGCGGTGTGAGCATATCTCATGATTCTTGGTGTTCTAGGGAAAACATGAATGTTGCTCGTGAATCAGTTCATATCACCATCTTCAGCGACGGTATTGATTGCTATTGGTGCGGTGGTCTGAATTGCGTGAATGTTGCCAAATGTGATGCGTAAAGTATATCGCCAGTATCTTCGTTATTTCCTTTATTGGGTAGCGACTATGGTTGTTGCTTTTGTTGTGTATAAGGCCCCATTTATTGTTATTCAACAATGGTTAATTAATAAGACTATTAATATCCAACAGGTAGCGCATGATATATTGCTATCAAAAAATGTACAGACGAATAAGCCAGTATTATTAGCTTCTACGTTCTCTCCAGCTACATTGGTGGACGTATCTACCGATACTACAACCAAGGCTACATGTGTACAGCAAAAGGTAGATACATGATCGTTATATGTTAATCTTAAGCCAGTATCTAGTGATGGATCAAGCGAGGATTTATGAAGATATATAGGATACTGATGGAAGTCTTTTTCATCATTTGCTTTGTTGTCCTTCCTTCCAACCGGTTGTTATGGAATACAATCAGATGTTCGTGCATTGTGTTCTGTGGCAGGACAATTTGATGTTTCTGATATGACAAATTTCCAGAAGGCACTAGAAGCGGCACCACAAAGCGTACAAGTAAAAGATTGGGAAGCTCAATTGGCTTCTGCAACTACAGACTTTGATCGTTCAACTATTGCGAAAAAAGTGGTTACATACATCCAGAATAATACTATATGGAAGACGGCTGATGCAGTATATATCCCATATATATACCTCGTTCCATTCAACAGTACCTTTAACTGGTCGTTACAAAATTTAAGTAGTTACTATACGGATATTGGTGTTATCCGATTGTTGGGTCTTTGTCTCGTTGTCGTGGGATTACTCTATGGTATATTGATTCGTAAAAAGATTCTGACAAATATTTCTTTGATTACATTGGGTGCTTGGGCAATTCGATGGGTAGCTGGTAGTGCCATTATCTGGTACTCATTGAGTGTAATCGTATGGACTATCATAAGCATGTTAGCATATATCTATTTCTTATATCAAGAAGGTAAGAAGCAAACGCTTATACAAACCTTATCCCTGACTATTATTGCCGGTTGTTTGATTGTGTGGGTTATTATTCAACTCTTATTTAACTTTATTAGAATTTGATCTCAATGATGAGAGTGAGGACCATTTGGCTGGTATAAATCTAATGTAGGACAAAAGGATATTGTTGATGAAAAGCTTCAGAGAGATACTCAAACAACTATTGGATACTCTGCTCATGATGTGTTTAATATGCAATTCCCTTGGTATAATAAGATTCTCAAAGCGATTAATACGAGAGCAGATGGTGAATGAGTCGTAATAGCTGGTACATACTCTCAATATTTCATTGATAATCAACGCAATGTTTCATCAGACGGATTTCTCTCGGAATTCCGACACACCATGTCAGACAATAGCGTTTGTAATACCTATCGTAGATTACAGGATAAAAAGGTAAAATATATGGTTATTGATCCGAATATTGCTTCTATAGTAATGTGAGGGTGAAATAATACTTTGTTTAACAGATTCTTCTGAGTCTCTTCAGATAATACGCTTTCTCAATACGGTACATTAACGATGCTGCAAGCACTAGCACAACAAGGGTATGTTCACTTGTTTATGACGAACAATCTTGTTACGAAATACTCATTCATTATTCCTGATGCTCAACTCCAAACAGTGTTGTGAGTGTCTACATGAGGTAATATGATTTTGGAAAGAGCAAAGATGAGTGCTGCGAGATATTTCCCTCGTGCACAAGAGTACGCTAATGCTGCTATGCAATTATTCGTTCAGAGAATTCGCACATTCGATGCTATAGGTGATTTAGCTGATGTTTTGGGAAAAGATATTGATTCTGCTAAAGTTACTGATCTAGCTAAACGTATAGCTTCTGGTGCATCAAAGCAAGATTATACTCGTACACAACAAGACATGCTAGCCTTGTCAAATGATGATAGAACTGTATTGTTGCAGTACCTCTCATTACAACAGGCAATGACACAGAATCCAACGCAATTCAGACAGTATGTTATTTCAATACTATCACAGAGTATCAATAATAGCAGTCAAGTAATAGTTCTTACTATTGATTAACCATGACCACGAATACTATTTACGTCCTAGATCGATTGACGCCGAGACATATCGCATTATCATGAGCTCCTGAAGCAGCTAGTATTCCAGTATGAGAGAAGGTAATCTATAAACTTCCGGACGATTCTAAAGAGTATCTTGGTCTTCATGTTGGGTACCCAGTAGAGACAGACAAAAAGGGGGGATACGTTGGTGTGCTTCAGTGAACGAGAAAAGAAAAGTTCCAAGATTATCAAAAGAAATCTCAAGTATACTATGATATGTTTAAAGAACAATTCCCTGTCGTATGTAAAGGAGCTATTCCTGTTGCGGTGAGAGCGGATTTGCAGTGACAACAAATTTATTTCTATTTTTACGCTGAAGAGAGATATAATTTCTCTGACTTCGTAAAATCATTTAGAAATATTGTCCCAGTACAGTTTTTCATCTATCAATTGGGTGCAAGAGATATGATGAGATATTCTCCTTGTGCAAAGGACTATTTGGTTGCATGCTGATGTGGTCCTATGTGATGCTCTGGACTAGGTAAATTGCCAAGTGTGGAAATGGATAATATTGCCTTGCAATCACTAGAGGGAAGGGATATAGAGAAACTGAAAGGTAGATGTGGAAAATTGAAATGTAGTATCGTATTTGAAAGAGAACTTTATCTTGCAGAAACAGCGACATTCCCTAAAAAGTGAGAGTTGGGTGAGATAAATGGACAATCATGTATGTGTATTGGATTCAACATTATGACGGGAGATATAGTTGCAAAAACACAAGACTGAGAAATACTCAGGTGACCAAAACAAACATTTCATTTAGCATCTTCTTCGCCAAATAATGTTTAAGGTATTGTTATACACCTGGATTTGAGTGACACTGATCTTAGTCTGATTGGTTGTTTGGTATATCGCCAAACGATTTCTCCAGTTTCGCAGAAAAAATAACCTTGTATCGCTTGCAGAGGTGGTGATTGTTGAACCAGTACAACCTGTACAAGAGATTTTAGAAGAGTCACGAGAAGATGCTGCATTTGACTTAGAGCCTGTACAAGAAAATTATAATATACAAGAAGAAGAGGTTTCAGAGTCTGAAGAGATAGTATTTATCGAAGAAGTAGTACTTGTCCCTGAAGAAGTAGAAGAAGTTGAGATTCCTCAAGAGGAGATCTTAGAGCCAATAGAAGAAGAGGTTGCGCCAAACTCTGAGTCAGAAGAAGAAGGTGCTGCTGCAGAAGAAATTAAAGAAGAACCAATATCAGAGCATCAGATCTCACAACCAACACAACCAGAAACACTACATGCGCACCATACACACACTATTCCAATTCCTCCAGTAGAGGATGAGGACATAGAAGTTCCTAAGGATTATGATGGGAGTCGCAATATAGCAATGTGACATTCTAGAGACGATATTCTACGTGATAAATTTGAAAAACATCTTCAGAAGATTCGTTATGAAGCCGGGATACTCAAGCAGAGAAGTGATATGTTGGGATATGAGAAGAAACTTGTAGAATGAATAACTCTTTTGCCGACAGATAAGGAATTCCAGAAGCAACTAGCTGATCTTTATTTCCATCAAGGGAAGTATAAAAAATCACAGTCCCTTTTGAGAAAGATCCTTACTGATGATCCTGAAGATCATTATGCTCTCTGGCAGATGGGTGAAATAGCAGTAGCTGAAGGGAATATGGAAGATGCGTATGTATATCTTCATCAGGCGTATAATTCATGTGATGATAATCCGAAGTATTGTTTCTCATTAGCACAGTGGTATTATGATCAATGAGCATTGGAACAGTCGCTTCCACTTATGGAAAAGATGGTTAAGTTGAGACCAAAAAATATAGAGTATCTTGTATCATTATCACATATCCAGCATAAGATAGGAATGTATGAAGACGCAAAAGAATCTCTCTTGAGAGCGTTGGAATTAGATCCTATGAATGTACAGTTAAAACAATATTTGAAAGCATTTACCTAATTATATATTCTATAAAACATGGCAGTTCGTCGTCATATCGTTGTTCGTTGGTTTGTATTCGTTTGTATTTTTTGTCTTGTGCTTTGAGTTGTGCTTCAATTTATCGCATATATTTTACCTTCAACTACTAAGTAGTCTCATACATGAAAGCATCAGTTAATATAGCTAGAAAAGCTGCAAAACAGCGCGCGCATACCGCTACTCATCTCTTGCATGCAGTCTTACAAGGATACTTCCCTCAGACAAAGCAAGCTGGTTCGTATGTTGGTGAAGACGAACTTCGTTTTGATTTTGCTGCAGAAAGACTTTGTACCGAACAGGAATTAACAGATATTACGAATAAGGTACAGGAGTTGATCTATCAAGCATTGCCTGTGTTCACGCAGCAACTCGCATATCAAGAAGCCATTAATCTAGGAGCAAAAGCATTTTTCGCTGATACATATGGAGAAGAAGTAAGGATGGTAACCGTTGGAGATTCTGAAGAAAAGATTTCATTAGAGCTATGTGGTGGAAATCATGTCGCACGTACTGATGCAATCGGTGCTTTCTGTATCATGCAACATGAAGCAGTAGCAGCAGGAGTGAAAAGAATTGTTGCGTATACATGACCTCGTGTTGTACAAAAGATTCAGGAGCAACAAGCTCTCTTATCTGAAATTCAAACAGTCGTTGAGGTAAAAAGCTCTGCTATGATTATGGATAAACTTACGAAGCAATACGCGAATAATACCCATACAGAAAAAGCATATGAATCCCTCAAAGCTGCATACCTATGACATTGGGGAAGTCGATTTGCTTCTAGTGTACAAGGAAATGCATTTGTCTTAGATGTGCAAAAGGATGATACATTACGTGTGATTCCTGTGCAAGATGTTGTACAATTCTGTAAAACACAATTTGCTGCTATGAGTTGGATTATATGAGACAGTGCTACATGATATGCTGCATTATATGACTGAGCGAATAAACAAGCTAAAGAACTTGCGAAGAAATATGATATTCAATGATGAGGGACAGATATGTTTGTCCAAGGGAAAGCAAAGCAACTTCCAACTCAGTTTTAATTATACCCAATGTTATTATGAAGTGTCCTAAGTGTAGTAATTTCGATACTAAAGTATTAGATTCTAGGGTGGTTCAAGATGGGAATGCCATTAGACGTAGAAGAGAATGTGAATATTGTGAACATAGATTCACAACGTTTGAAAGAAGGGGGATAACAGACTTAGTAGTTCTCAAGAAAGATGGTACTAGAGAGCTCTATGATAGAACAAAGATCACGAGAGCATTGCTTTTGGCATATGCAAAAAGAAATATCGCTATGGATAAATTAGAAGAGATTATATCTGGTTTGGAGGTTAATCGATCTGGAGAGAATGAAATCCCATCTGAGAAAATTGGTGCGGATATACTAGCAGCGCTTAAGGCTGAAGATCCAGTTGCGTATATTAGATTTGCTTCTGTTTATATGAACTTTAACTCCCGAGAAGACTTTCAACATCTCATGGGGAAAGGGAAATAGTTTCTCGTTGTCCTAGTTCTATATTTCATAATTTCCAAGGTCAAAATTGTACTCTCATAAGGTCTAATACACTAACACCCAATACACTACAAAGGCGCCTAATATGGCGTTTTTTTCATGCATGCAAGGTGACTGCGTATTCATTCTCAGTCTGAGGAATAGGTTTGCAGGCATCTCGTTGAAGTGTAATGTGTTTCCCCGTATCTTGTTCGTAGTATGATACTCATTGTGTTCCATTCTTAATGTCTTGTTTTGACAACGGTCAGCTCGTTCTGATTTCATAGAGCTTTACCCATTGATTGCGAGGATGACTGAAGTATGAAACCAACTTTGAGTTGTTCGTGAGGATAACTAATCAATGAGAATCTTTATCAAGTCTTCCTATGTAGTAATATCATTTCTGCCATTCAGGTGGTAGTTCCAAAAAAATCGTATCGTTATGCTTATCGTCATGAGATACGACAACTCCAACAGGTTTGTTGTATAAAATGACCTCGTATTGTGGCTTTTCACCGTCGTATGTATATGAATGAGCCCCGTTGTTGTCTGTGTAGGCAACATTGTCTCATGGTGCCAAAATAGCCTTCCTATGGGCGACAGGTTTCTTATTTACGATAATTGTTCCTTGTGTCAGAGCTGCGACAATTCTTCTTCTGCTGTGTCACTTGGTTTGGAGGAAAGAGAGTATATCCATTAGTCTTTAAGAATGATACGATCAGGGTTACTGATATCTATATAACTTTGTACAGAGGTCGGCATATAGGCGCGAATTTTCTGCCACATGCTTATTGTACGTTTGCTTTTCTGTGGATCAAGGGAAAACGTAAGGTGTATATTGTCTTTTTCTATCATGAGTTTCTCCCATCAGGGATAATATGTATAGGTCTCTGTACTTCCGCTTAGGCTTCCGAATCCTAATGCCTTAATACTGCGGACTATATCTTGTGATGACGTGGCTCGAAACAATCCTCCAGAAAAGTTGGTAATAGCTTCTTGGGGGAGTGATATGCGAACCATATAGCCGGTACTTCATAGTGTCCCTCATGAAAGGAGAGGAATCATGGTGTTATGATAGACCACTCGTTGCCCACTATCTAAACTTGTCGCTATGAAATCGGGATTGTGAAATGTAACGTCAATATTGCTCGTGCCATTTGTATATCCTAATGCTGTCAATTTAGCTATGATAGGGAATTGTGATTGTGCAGCAAGAGTTATGTCGCTCCAATTTCGTCGTTTTGTGTGTATATATCATTTATCTAATAATCAACTTGTGATGGCATCATAGATTGGTTGATATGAAAGCCTAGCGTATGTCTCTGTTGTGAAAGTGACTTGTTTAATAGGTTTTCGCGTGTGAACAAATAGGAGATATCGCCCTACCAACAAACACACTCCCCAGAGAATATATTTTCCAAAAGGTACTATGCGAGTAAATCGCGCTGGCAGCTGTTTGGGAAATGCATCAAAACGAGTGCGTGAACGGAGTTGACGATAACGACGTTGAGGGACAAAAGTACGCATATTCTTAGCCGATGATTATTGGTAATAGTTGCGGAGTGAAAAAATAGATTATAGCAGTCAATGTAGATCCCACGACTATACCACCTACAACTTCTACGAAAGTATGTCATAATCTCTCTTGGAGATCTTGTAATTTATAATCTATGAAAGAAAAGGATCTGAGTTCATCTTTGATTTCGTTGATGTATTGTGCGTGTTTTCCAGCTTCATATCTTACATTCGCTGCGTCGTACCAAAAGAGGAATGAAAAAATGAAACATATGGCAAAAACCATACTTCCAAAGCCGTATTCCAAAGCTGCGAGTGTCGCTAAGCTGCTAGATATTCAGCTGTGCACTGAAGGAAATCATCCTGCTTTCCAAAAACTTGAAAACGATAATTTCTCTTTGTGAGAAAATGTATCGACGACAACCTTGATACACTGAATCATAATTCCTACCAATAACGGTATGACAAACGGTGGTATGTGCATAGGAGTGATAATAAGTACATAGTACGTCAATGTATATAGAATAATATGTGCAAATGCAATACAAAACCATTGCAATCAATAGCCTGAAAAGATATATCTAAGCGTTGTTTATCTCTTTGTTTGGAGTATGAAAATTTGAGCACATATGTCGATAGCGGGAGGGTTGCATTTGGCGTTTGCGAGGTCTGCCGAAATAGGTGCAACTTCGTTGCAGATTTTTTCTAAATCACCAAGGTGATGGTCTATCCCTTCGTATTCTGCAGAAGATTTCGAAATGGCTAGAGAAGCAAGAAAAACGTATAAACAGCACTGAGGGCTTATTCATGCAAATTATCTCGCTAACCTTTCCAAGGCTAAGGCAGACTGCGAAAAAGATATCGCAAGTATTATTCATGATTTTCACGTGGGGCAGGAAACGTGATTCGATGGAATTAATGTGCATATAGGGAAGCAGAAGGGATTTGATAATAAAGATGAGGCATTTCGTAATATGGCGCACAACGTAGAATATATCCTTACACAAAATGAAAAGCATGGATATAGAGATCCCAAGTTTCTCTTTGAAATTACTGCTGGGCAATGAAGTGAGCTAGGAACGACGATAGAGGAAATAGGGTATTTCTATAAAAACTATTTGAAAGATTTGCCTGTCGCGTTCTGTTTTGATACAGCACATGCGTGGTGAGCAGGAAATGACTTATCATCACGAGATAATGTCCTTGAAAAATGGCATGAACACATTGGTACTCAGTTGTTATATTCGATTCACTTGAATGATTCAAAGGTATGACTTTGATCTCATCTCGATAGACACGCTCCCTTGGGGAAATGAGCTATCGGACGATTACATCTCATCCCAATTATTCAATGGGCAGCAAAGCACAATAGAGGCCTATACCTAGAAACCACTGAACCAGAGCGTCGACCCGAAGAAATACAATATATTAGACAGATCATAGAATGAGACACAAGCGCAGTTGAAAAATTGCATAAAAAAGACTACAAAACAGAATTATTAAAGAAATTCCAAGAGTGAGGAGAACAGAGTCTTTTTTCGTAATTTATTATCCCCAAAAAAATCGATGCAAAAAAAATCGTTTACTCTTATCGAAATGCTTATTGTCGTTGTGATAATAGGTATTCTCGCGGCTGCATTAATTCCTAGACTCCAGTCAGTACAGGCGAGGGCAAGAGATACTAAGAGGAAAGCAGATTTGCATCAGATTGCAACAGCATTGGAAATATATAAGCAGGACAATTGATCTTATGTAAATATTGGAAGTAATCATGGGACTCCACCTTATGCCTATAGTAATGCATGTAGTATAGATAATACGAGTACGATGGGAAATGCGTGCGATGATAAAGGTACTTTGCGGAATGAGTTGTCTAGATATATGACATCTATACCCAAAGATAGCGATCAAACCAAACGATATACTCCTGGTAATGAAATTACTAGTTATGCATTTGTGTCTTTACCAAGAAAATGATCGCCATTTAAAGCGGCTCTCTTGGGGGCTAGGACGGAAACAGCTGGTTCTAGTTCAAATTGGGTCACAAATATGAATGTTAGTTGGTATTGAGCATGAGTGCAATCTCTAAATTCTGGGTTACCCAATGATTGATTCCCTTTACGATCAGATGCCTCTCATTCTCCGGTAAACACAACAGACGGAACAGACCAGCGAGATTGATCGTTGTATGGAAATACGAGTGATATGACAGATATTAGCATGGTTGATGCGTCGCTCTATGAAAAAAACATGTGTACGACAGTTGTGTTAACATGAGGATTGACTACGAATGACGGGAATGGTAATTGTACAGCGAATCAAGATGGGAACGAACTAAGATATATATACGTTGAATAGTACTTTATATTATTTTTGAATTGTTGATGTACCTTTGAATAGATCCATGAATACGTAAGTTGTGATATGCTATCCTTGATGAGAAGGGAAGTATTGTCGACGCAGGTATTGTTTTGCAGAATGCAGAGTCTCCGACGAGACACGATCAGTTTATGAGATTGTATAATATTTATAGTTTTTTCTTAGATATTTTCACGACACATCAGATTAAGCAAGTGTGTATTGAAAAACTCTTTTTTACATCATGGAATCAGAGCAACGCTGAATTTGTCTATGGGGTTAGGTGAGCGCTTATTGCGCTTGCATATGAGCATAACGCCTGAGTGTTGGAGTATGCTCCAGTAGAGCTCAAGAAGGCCATTACGGGGAATGGGAAGGCTGGTAAAATGCTTGTTCAGCAAACAATTATGAAGCTCATGAAGCTCCAAAATCTCCCAGCATACAACGATGCAGCAGATGCATTAGGATTGGCATATTTATCTTGGAAACAACGTGCAAAACTTGGGAAATAAGTATTGTGGATTGATAATCTTGCATTGTTCTTCTCTTGATTTTTGCGCTTTGTTTCGTATGTTTCTATAGCATATTTCGGTATGCATACTGTTTTGGTTTCGTCGTTCAACGGATAGGACACACCCCTGCGAAGGGTGTAATCTGGGTTCAATTCCCAGCGAGACCATATGAATCTTTTTATTTACAAGTGGTCGAATATGTATTCAGAGCTTTGTGAGAAATTGTTTGAACAGAACGCTAGTAATTATATGGCTGTGTTCAATGATTTGGATAAATACTTTGACTCATTGGTTTCAAATGAAAAATTCCTTCCATACAATGAAAAAATAAAAGAAATAGGTATGTGAGATAACACGATTGCAGTTTTTGTAAAAAAATATGAATCAAAATTAAAATACTTTTGAGAATTGAGAAACCATATTGCTCATGGGTTTAAACTAGATGGTAAACACTATGCTATCCCTAGTTACCACGCGCTCGACGAACTAAATAAAATGAAAGATGCTATCATGAAGCCAGTCACATGTGGTGTCGCTTTCAAGAAAGAAGTGTTTACCTGTTCGACGACTGATACGTTGAAGGAAGTAATGACGTCTATGAAAAATTTAGGATATACACATATTCCTGTATATGATGAAAATAAAGTTTTCAAGGGTGTCTTGACCCAGTCTGCTATTTGTGAATGGCTTGCTGCTCATATGCAACTTGGTCAGCAACAAGCTTTGGATACGGTCACGATTGGTTCTGTTGATTTGAATGCTGGGCATGAAAGATATGATATGATTTCACAAGATACAGCACTTTTCACTATATCTCCACTCTTCGAAAAAATTGGACTAAATAAAAAAAGATTAGGATGTCTTGTAATTACCGAGCATGGTGATGTTAAAGAGCCGTTCTTGGGATTGATAACATCTTTTGATCTGCCACATATAGCAGATTACAACTTTATTGTCTAAATACGTGTACATGGAGATCAAGACAATAGAAAAAGAGTTTTCTTCAGTTGCATCGCTTGCAGAATTGGAAGCACTATATGATTCATACTGCGGAAAACAGGGAAGTATTTCTCAGTTGAATAAACAGCTCGGGACACTTTCTCCTGAAGAGAAAAAAATAGAGGGACAAAAAATACAGGCTTTGAGGCAAGCAGTACAAGACTTATATGATGGAAGAAAGACAGGTCTCCAGGATGCTCATTATGAGACTGCGTTGCAGTCTGATCCTGTTGATTACTCATTAACTATGGATCAAATCCCTATGGGACATATGCATATTTTGCATACAGAGAGAAGACGTATGGAAGATATCTTCGCGAGTATGTGATTCATGATTCACTATGGTGATGATGTGGTGACCAAGTATGAAAACTTCTACGCAGTGAATATACCATCTACACATCCTGCGACTGAAATGCATGACACGCTTTTCTTACAACAAAATGATACTACAGGAGAAAATCTCATACTCAGGACACATACTTCGGCTATGCAAAATAGACTCCTTCGTGCTCATGGAGCGCCTTTGAGACTCGTTATTCCTGGTAAGGTATATAGAAATGAAAATCTAGATGCATCACATGATGTTGTATTTTGGCAATTAGAATGACTTGTTGTAGATAAAGATATGAGTATTGCGCATTTTAAGGACCTCATGACGAAGGTGTTTACCGCTATGTTTGGAAAAGAAACAACAATGAGAATGAGACCTGCATATTTCCCATTTGTAGAGCCTGGTTTCGAGATAGATGCAAGCTGTCCTGTGTGTGATCAAAAGTGATGTAGCCTTTGTAAGCAGAGTGGATGGATAGAATTGCTAGGGGCTGGGATGGTTCATCCACATGTTCTAGAAGAAGGAGGATTGGATCCTAAAGTATATCGTGGATTCGCGTTTGGACTTGGTCTCAATAGGTTGGTTGCTGTTAAATATGGCATAAAAGATATACGTCTTTTTACCAATGGAGATCTAAAATTTCTTCAAACAGTAGGATAGTATCTATTAATAAAGAATATTTTCATAGAAAATCGTGCCTTTGGTACGATTTTTTGTTTGTAATAAGCCATATTCGGCGTTTCTAAAATGTGGCGTTTTTTTGCGTTTTGCTGTATATTAGCTATACTAGATATAGGTATTTCTTTTAGGAAATTTATTCCTCATCCTATTGCTATGAAAAGTCTTCACAAACATCTAGAACGTCATGTTGGTTGGTATGCCAGATGGCATCAAACAAAATATGCTAGTCATGTCCATTATGGTCTTTTGGCTTTCGCTCTAGCGTTGTTGCTAGTTGGTATTTGTTTTTCTCTTCCTGGTGCTTGGGCTTCTGATGTGACTGGTTGAATTAAGGCAACTGCTCATGATCCTTTTTCAAATCTGAAGTTTGAGCAGAGGATGAAATGAAAGAACTCTCTCGCTGGTGATGATGCAATCACTGCATTGGGAACAGGCATAACACAAGTAGCGAAGTACTATAAAAAAACAGATTATCAATTTAAGAATCTTTTTAAGCGTGATAAAGCAGCTCGTCTTGATAAGCATGCGCTTGTCTTCTATGCTGAAGCCCTTCCACAACGTGCTACGCTTGGAGACTGAATTATTTCAAATAACCCATCTACAAATAGCATACCTGATTCTCAAGCATTTCTTTTGCATTCAAATCCGAATGCTGCGGCAAAGATTTATATAGATTTTAAGTGAGGGCTTATTACAAGTCCTAACTGGAATTGAGGTGTCGCTGTGAATGCTATGCCATATTCCTTAGACGCTGACACAGGTTTCAGTTCTCAAGAAATGACGCAGATTAAGGAGATATGGAGATCTGTCTCTGAAGATTATGCTCCATTCAATGTTGATATTACGACAGAGAAGCCTTTGTCTGTAGATCAAAATCACTATACGAGAGTTGTTGTTACGCCAACATCAAGTCGATTTGGTTCTTCTGCTGGAGGAGTTGCATATGTGTGAAGTTTCCGTTGGATAGAACCAGATGCTGCAGATACAGTAGCGTGGGTTTTTAGCGCTCTTCTTGGTAATGTTACGAAAAATATCGAAGAAGCGGTATCGCATGAAGCAGGGCATACACTAGGATTGAGTCATGTATCATATTATACTTCATGATGCGTTTTTAATACGACATATTACCCTGGAGCCGGATCTAATCCATGATGGTCTACAATCATGGGAAATTCATATAACAAACCTATTACCCAATGGGCCAATACCACATGAAATGATTCTCTTGCAACGCCATATGGTTGTACTGTAGAGCAGGATGATGTAGCAGTAATCATGAGTGCGGATGGTTGAAATCTTAGCCCAGCGGTTGATGAAGCAGGAAACACGCCGGCATTAGCAACTAATATTAAGAGTACAATAACGAATGGAGTAGCATCTGCAGATCAGTTGTGAGTTATATCTCGTGGAGATGTTGACGTCTATCGTATTAACACAATATGATGAGTTATTAATCTAACTGTTAATCCAACTCTTTGAGCGGTGGCCGATTTGGATTTTCGTGTACGTCTTTTGAATAGTAATTTGACACCAATTCTTGATGTAGATCCTCCTGCGATTGGTTCTGCTGCAATAAATGTAGCTAGTGCAGCAGCCGGTACCTATTATCTTGAGATTACTCCTGTATGATATCTGTCATCACAACTTGATGCTGGATGATATACGGTAAATGGAAGCTTGGGGAGATACAATATCCTTGGTACGTATCCAGCAACCCTCATGAATTGACCAGATACAACTGCACCGAAAGTATCTATTACATCTCCATTAAATTGATCATTATCTTTGGGGTTGTTGACTATCTCGGCATTAGCATCTGATGCTATATGAGTTACTAAGGTGGAATTTTATAGTGGGACTACGTTGCTGGGGACGGCTACTTCGGCTCCATATAATCTGATCTGGGATACAACGTCTGTAGTGAATGGTTCATATAGGCTGACTGCTAAGGCGTATGATGCGGCATGAAATATTGGAACATTTGCGACTACATTTAGTATTAATAATGCGATAGTAGATAAGACAGCACCGATTGTGTCTTGGGGTTCTCCATCGAATTGAACATCTGTCGTGAAGACAATAACTCTTTCAGCTACTGCTACTGACGACGTATGAGTTACTAAAGTAGAGTTTTACAATGGTGTGATATTATTGGCAAAAGCTACTTCTGCTCCATATACAGGAAGCTGGGATACAACATCTGTAGCCACAGGGACGTATGTATTGACTGCTAAGGCATATGATGCTGCAGGTAATACGGCCGTTACGAAAGGAATATCAGTTAAAGTGAGTAATACATTACCTGATTATATATCTCCTACAATATCACTAATTGCTCCTACAAACTGAGCAACTATTTCAGGTGTAACAACGCTTTCAGCTAATGCATCGGACAATCTCGGTGTTACCAAAGTAGAGTTCTATAATGGTAATACGTTATTGGGTTCTGACACAGGAGCTCCATATAGTATAACATGGGATACAAAGTCTGTAGCCAATAATATGTATGGTATTTCTGCTAAAGCATATGATGCTGCAGGAAACATATCGAATACCTCTGTATTCTCTGTCACGGTAAATAACGGGAATGCGATAATAGATACTATAGCTCCCGTCGTGTCAACCATTTTGTATACACAAAAAGCATCAACCATTATTTTGACATGAAATGCGTCGGATAATATCAAGGTTGTGAAGATGGAGATGCTGATCGATTGATCGGTCGTTGCTAGTAACACCAATCTTTCGGTTCTCTCATATGTATGGAATACTAATAAATTAAAGGCAGGAAGTCATACTATAGTAGTAAAAGCCTATGACACAGCATGAAATATAGGGAGCAATTCGATACTTATTTCTAAATAAATAAAGACTATTTGATTTGACGAAAACATCGCTTAGCGCGGTGTTTTTTTTATGATTCCTTGCATTTTTTGCAAAAAGGCGTATAATTATACTAGTTTATTCGTTCTTTGTTCCATATGAGAGCATTCTTCAAATTTCTAATCAATGTTGGGCTTATCTTCTTAGTAGTCTGGTTGATTAGTAAATATACGACACTGGATGACAAACTTATCGCATTGTTCCAAAAGAGTCCAGCGACAATTTCTACACAGGTGCAAACGGGATCTGTTTCTTGTACGACACCATGGGGAACAAAACTTCCAGATTGAGCTACTACTGTTGCATATTCGTTAGGAACATGAGGGAAATGAGTCTGCCAAGAAGAGATGAGAGTGTGTAATAAATGAGTATTGAACTGATCATATGTATTACAGGCGTGTCCTACTCAAAATGCGAGTTGACAGAACACGACATGATTCGCGATCACACCAACAGGAGTTGCATGTTCTACTCCTCGAGGACAATTAGTAGCGCATGGTAGTTATGTGGTAGCGTATAAGTCTGCTTCATCATGTGTCTTTCAAAGAAGAGTATGTGATAATGGGAAACTCCTTGGTTCGTTCACCTATAATTATTGTTTAGTAGCACAAAATAGTCCATCAGTAATACCTGCGCCTTCGGCGCAGAATGCCGCCGTAGTGCAACCAGCAACCATAGGTAATCCAGTTCTTCCTTCGAATACAAACGTAGCGATGACATTGCCGGCTCCAACTATTATTTACTGATGAGGGATATCAAATAAGCAACAGCCTAAAGACTATTGGAGTGATACTGCTAAATGAAATGTATCGGTAGTTGATTCTCGAAATACGACAACATATAATCCGCGTTCTACGCAAGATACTACAAGTACCTACAAAGAGCCCAAATATGTTCATTATGATCTAACACAACAGGGTTGTAATACGCCTTGGGGTTCATTTGTCGATAATGGACAGTATGTGATTGCCTATAAAGTGAAGAATGCAGCTGCGGGGCACTCATGCGAATATGAAAGAAGAACATGTACACAAGGAAAACTTAATGGAACATTTGGATATCCATCATGTAGCATAAAAGGTGTGACATATGACGCTCAAACATGGCAATGAGATAACCAATGATACGATAGATATATATGGCTAAATACTCCATCAGTAGTTCACACATCTAATCAAGCGTGTTCATTACCACGAGGTGGTACTATTGCAAATGGTGACTATGTAAGAACGTATAAGTATAGATCAGCTCCATGGGCAGATGGATGTGAATGAGAAGTGAGATATTGTCACAATGGTGTATTAGATGGATCCTATACAAATAGCTCTTGTCGTCTTGTTACACCATCATACCAAGGATGCTATGGTCGACAATGTAATACGACTAACAGTAATAATACGGCTGTTTCTACACGAGATAATAGTTGTTCATTGCCACGAGGTGGGACAATCTCCAATTGACTCATGGTTCGCGCCTATTTGAGTTATAATTGACGCTGCTATGCGGAGAATAGGACGTGTACGAATGGTTGGTTGCAATGATCGTACGTAGATAAGTATTGTTCTATGTCGCAATCATATCCTAATTTATATAACAATGATACAATCTATAATACTTCATATTCATATGGGAATAGAGATTGTGCTCTTCCTCGATGAGGGTATGCAGCCAACGGTCAACTTGTAGAAGCATACGCAACAGATACGCCTCCATGTTACAAGCAGATCAGGCAATGTGTGAATGGTATATTGCAGGGTAGTTATAGTTATGGTTCATGTTATGAAAGCCAATATTATTATACATCTTCATATAGTGCATCAGACCGATGATATCACTATAATCGATAATTTCTTTCGATAAATCATTGCAAAATCCGTTCGGAATCGTATTAATCAGAACATGCCTATTCTAATTGTTTGAGCACTTCTTGTGTTGTTCGGTGTGTCTGCTGTATATAGTGTAAGTATACATGAGTCATTTGCGTATTCGTTAAAATTTTTGGATACGGCGACTAACTATTTCTACTTCAATAGACACTTAATAAATATTATTTTTGCCTTAGTCTTATCTGTGTTTATTTATAAGGTACCACTTCGTCACGTAAAGAAATATAAAAATCTTATTTTTATTGTGGCACTCATTCTTCAATTGTTGGTGTTTACTCCAATCGGTATTGAGCTTCAGGGTGCGAGGTGATGGTTGAGAATTCCTGGATATGGAACCTTGCAACCTGCAGAGTTTTTTAAGTTGGGGTTTGTGATATTTTTTGCATGACGATTGTATAGGAAGAAACAGCTTTTAGCTCAGCCAAGAGGATATATAGCTTTCCTCGTGTTTATGGCTTTATTGGGGGGGCTGTTTGTGAAGATTCCAGACCTGGGTACAATGCTTGTGTTGTGACTGGTTTGATTTGCAATGTATCGATATGCATGATGAAAAGCTAAGCATCTTATTGTTATTATCTTAGCTGGATTGATTTTGTGACTTGGAGTGGGACGACAAATACCTTATATCAAAAGCAGACTCTCTTACTTTATTGCTCCGTCTATCGATGAGCGTGGAAGGGGAATTTGATATCAGACAGAACAAGCATTGTTATCGGTGTGAGCAGGTTGATTTTGGGGTGAGTGATATGGTAAGTGATTGCAAAAGTTTGGGTATATTCCAGAGGCACAGAGCGATTTCATATTTGCGGCTTTCTCGGAAGAAATTGGCTTCTTGGGGAATATGGTTCTCCTTGCGATGTATTTCTACTTAGCGTATACTTTTTTGCGTCTCCTGCCGCAGGTGAGAGATGAATATACAAAAATATTTGGAGTAGGATTAATATCATTGATTATGATACAAATGTTCGTAAATATAGGTGTTAATATTAAAATTGTCCCATTGACTGGTTTGACACTCCCATTCGTGAGTACATGAGGAACAGCGTTGATGGTGAATTTTATTGAAATAGTTTGGCTGTATAAAATTGTCTACAAGAAAGAAAAGATAATGTAATTATATTCTCTCATACGAACATGCTTATCCTTGATAGTAATAACATCCTTTCTACGACACAAGAAGAACAAACGGGTAAACTCTATACGCGTCGTTTTGCAGGTCGCGTATTGCAAGCGTATGATCATGCGGTACTTCTTTATACAAAGTCTGATCTACAAATCGGGCAATGGAAAGATATTGGAGCGGGACAGAATATACTATTAAAACGTACACCTCTTGTTTTCGCAGATAAGCCACATCCAGGGTATAGCCGTCTCGGATATGATGTCCTTTATAAATATGATGAAACCAAAGGAGAAATTATTCGTATCGCAAGACCAGATGAACTTGTTGCAAACTACGTTCCAACTGTATTTGGTTCTGGAACTCAGGTTTTGGCAGTACCTACCTATGAGAAATGCCTTGAAACAGAATCAATCGTTTCATTCCTGTTTGGTATCTCTTTGGCTCATGGGAAATGGACAGTGAAGAATGATACGCTCTATCCAATTAAGATCACGCTTCCTTTGACCTCATCATTGATGGGGAGAAGAGACTTAATCGATGGTCTATCTGCATCGATGTTGGCACAAGGGATTCTTCATACTATCCAATATACACAGGCTGCTTCATATGAAATTGTACAACTTGTCATTCATGATCCGCTTGTTCTCAAGCAATATGCGACCTGGTTGACTCATATTGTAAATATAAAGCAAATCAGTACATATGACTACACACAAAGAGTCTATCAAGCACTCGTTGTGTATGCGCAAGAAAATGGCTACGAGCTCCCATTCGCATCTGCGGATGAACTCACGGTCATCGCATGTGATTAACCCTTATAGGGCGTTGGTGTAATAGGTAACACAACGGTCTTCGGAACCGTTTTTGTGGGTTCGATCCCTGCACGCCCTGAACTTTTGAAACACTAGTAAGTAACTCAAGTTTGAGTTATTTTTTTTGTTTTTTGAAAAATCTGGATGCTGTATTCAGACTTTAGATATAGTTATTTCTTAGCTAACCTCCACAGAGTGTAAAACACAACATATCTTTGTGCTATATCCTGAGGATTTCTTTGCGTGAAGATACTTTGCTTGATAAGGTTTTCCATATGATACTGGTAGAAGGGGATGTTATTTTTCTTTTCTTTATCACTTATCTCATACTTTTCCCCATATAACATCCTTGATAGAACGGTCATATACTCTCACCTTGTTACATTTGCCTTTGGTCTAAATATTCACATACTATTCCCATTGTTATCTACTCCCATAAGTCATAATTGACAAGCTTCTGTGATATATCCTTTCATTTCAGAGTCACTAGGAGCTATATCAGTATAGGTACATATCTTAGTGGTATCGGGAGCTTTGTTGAGGACTTTTGTGTCATACTGAACAACGATCTTTGTTAACTCTTCTCTAGTTATATTCCTCGTGTAAGCGGCTTGTGATAGAGAAGAAGCGGTGGTAGCTCAAATGCTTTTAGCAAAACAGAAGGATTGTGTGTCTTCAGAAGAATTAGTATTACAATCAGTAAACAGAGGTTGTGTAAACGCTGGGATCGTTAGTCAACTCCATCCTCACGCGAACCCAACACTACTTCATCCTCCTCCTTGACTTAGTTGTTGTGGCGCAGTTATCCAACTCACGGTCGCGACACTTTCTCCTGTATTCCCTGCTGCATCTTGGTAAGTGAACGTGAATGTGCCATTCGTTGTGAATAGGTGTTGACTATTTCACCCATTATTTGTTATTGTTCGTAGTTCATCTAACGCTATTGTCGCTGTTACATTCTGGGTCGTAACTCATGTTATATTATATGTTATTGTTCAAACTGGTGGTATAGTAGCTGGTACTATTCCTCATGCTAATGCTCGTCGACTTGCATGTTGTGTTGTATATATGACATATGGCGCTCCATTGTAATCTTCTACTGTTCCTGTTCATTCAAATGCCCAATGTGGATTATTAGGTCAATAGATTGTTTCTTGTTCGCTACTATATATTCCTATGCGATCTCCTATATTGATCCCAAGAGCTGGTATTCTCACGGTTACTGGTTTGTCAAAATCTATTTCATGGGTCAATGCTCCAAATCTTGTGATAGCTACAGGTGATATTAATCGTGGTGCTAAAATTGTACTATAGAGTTCTCCATTATATAAGATTCCTGTATACGCATGCCCATTCCATGTGATATTAGTTCATGGTTCATACTGCACTTCTACATTATGTTGATAGTAAGCTTGACTATATCCATTTATGTTTCGTGATTGCATAACTAATGGTACTAGAATCTGATTGATAGCTCAAGAAGCGTTAAATCAGATCGCATATGGTCATTGCTCATATCAACTGTCATTTGTTCCATAATTGGTGTTTTCTAGAGCTGATACAAAATCACTTGGATTATTACTAAGAATAGGAACGCACCCATAATTATCTAAGGTTGCTGTATTTCAACCAGTATAAGAGATAGAATCAAATCAGTTGATAGCACAGTTACTACTAACATCTAAGTATCCTAAATTAGGTAGTCAGTCAAAAGTTCATGTGTCTATAATTCCTATCTGGTTAGAATATATTTCCAGATCTGATAGATTAGGTAGTCAATCGAATAGTCAGCTGGTAAGAGTAGTTAGTTGATTGTTAGATAAATACATATTTTGGAGGTTATCTAGTCAATTGAATAGTCAATCAGATAAAGTAGCGAAACGATTAGAGGTAAGGTATAATCCTTGCAAATTCGATAATCAAGCGAAAGCTCAACTTCATATGTTTGTTAGTTGGTTGTTGTTTAAGTCTAAATTTTGCAAGCTGGATAATCATTTGAAAGCTCAGGTTCATATACTTGTTAGTTGATTGTTAGATAAATATAGATTTTGGAGGTTATCTAGTCAATTGAATAGTCAATCAGATAAAGTAGCGAAACGATTAGAGGTAAGGTATAATTCTTGCAAATTCGATAATCAAGCGAAAGCTCAACTTCATATGTTTGTTAGTTGGTTGTTGCTTAAGTCTAAATTTTGCAAACTCGACAATCAAGCAAATGTTCAGCTTCAGATTGTTGTTATTTGATGATTTGCTAAGTATAGATTAGTAAGCGCGATGTCGCCATCAAAAGCATCAGCTCCTATATAACTTAGGTTAGGGTTGTTGTTTAAAAATAATCCTTGTAAACTCGACAATCAAGCGAAAGCTCAACTTCATATACTTATTATTTGATTGCCGCCTAATCATAAACTTTGCAAACTCGACAATCAAGCAAATGTTCAGCTTCAGATTGTTGTTATTTGATGATTTGATAAGTCTAGATTAGTAAGTGCGATATCGCCATCAAAAGCATTAGCTCCTATATAACTTAGGTTAGGGTTGGTCATTAAATACAAATTTTGAAGATTCGTTAATCAAGCAAATGCTCAGTCTCAGATACTTGTTATTTGGTTGTTTTGTAAATTCAAAGTTTGTAAACCAGTCATGTTTGCGAAAGCATAGTCTCAGATAGTATTTATTTGACGATTTGATAAGTCTAGATTAGTAAGCGCGATATCGCCATCAAAAGCATTAGCTCCTATATAACTTAAATTAGGGTTATTTGATAATCATAAATTTTGCAGGTTTGATAATCAGTTAAAAGCTCAGGTTCATATAGAAGTTAGTTGATTGAGAGCTAAGTTCAAATTCTGCAAGTTTGATAATGAGTTAAAAACTCAGGTTCATATAGAAGTTAGTTGATTGAGAGCTAAGTTCAATTTTTGCAAGTTTGATAATGAGTTGAAAGCTCAGCTAGTAAGAGAAGTTAGTTGGTTGTTATATAACTTCAAATCCTGTAAGTTGGATAATCAGTTAAAAGCTCAGCTAGTAAGAGAAGTTAGTTGGTTGTTGTTTAAGTATAAATTTTGCAAGTTTGATAATCAGCTGAAAGCTCAGGTTCATATGGAAGTTATTTGGTTGTCTTGTAAGTCCAAAGTTTGTAAACCAGTCATGTTGGCGAAGGCTGAGTCTCAGATAGTATTTATTTGATGATTTGATAAGTTTAGATAAACTAATGATATATCGCCATCAAAAGCATTAGCTCCTATATAACTTAGGTTAGGGTTGCCAGTTACTAAGTCTAAATTTTGCAAGTTGGATAATCATGCAAAAGCTCAGGTTCATATAGAAGTTAGTTGATTGTTGTTTAAGTATAAATTTTGCAAGCTGGATAATCGGTTGAAAGCTCCGGTTCATATGTTTGTTAGTTGGTTGTTGTTTAAGTCTAAATTTTGCAAGCTGGATAATCATTTGAAAGCTCAGGTTCATAGGGAAGTTAGTTGATTGTTTTGTAAGTCCAAAGATTGCAAATTGCTATACCCAGAAAAAGTCCCAGGAGCAATGCTAGTAATAGTTTTATTGTTGATATCACAAGTTGTAACGTTTTTGGCACACCCATAACTCGCTATATTCCCACTATTAAGCTCAGCAGCGAAAGCAGGTATAGTTAGTGAAGCAAGAGCTAGACAGAAAGAAAGCAGAATAACTTTTTTTGTTTGCATAAAAGTATCCCATAAAATGATAAACAGACAATATATAGGCATTATCTAAGATATTGCAATAGTCTCTATCTATAAATTATTATAATGCTACTAACGATCTCTTTGTTTCCCGTGGTGCTTTTTATACCATTCGAAATAGCTGAAGGAATTCTCTTTCAGAACCATTTAAATTCTTATTTAGTATGTTGTTAATTGGGTAGTTATAGGTTTGTAAGAAAAAAAGTTCTAGTCTTGGTGTTTACATGTGCCTACCTCAAGTCTACATTCCTATTTTGACAGGATCCTATCTTTGATATACATTTCATATCTTGTAGAGGGGAATACATGGCATGATAATTATTGGTGATATCATGATGAAACTGGTTGTAACTATCTATGAAGAGATGAACCTCATGTCTACGTGAGTATTATTTTTTCATCAGCTAGTTTTTCATAGACATGCATTCCATCACCTCAAAATAGACCACCAATTCGAGTGTGTTTATATGGGCAATCAAGTAATCTCCCGATTTTGAGATTCTCTGTATTGTTTGCAATGATTACATTGCCGGGTCTCATAAGCCTATTTATGTGCGTTCTGATACTATCACTCGAGCTAGTAAGAATAAGGCCATTAATTGCGAAATTATAACCAGCATTTGTAGGTGCCTTTTCTAGGAATTTTTCAAAATTATCGAATATTGTTTTGAAAGTAGTCTTTTTAATGCTGTTCGGATCTAGATTATATTGCTTAATTATATACTCATGTGCTCTATTGTCATACATTTCTCAATTTGTATTCACATCTATACCAACATATAACGCAGCATCGCTTTGATAAGCTAATGCTCATATATTGTATCGGTAATGACCACATCATAAGTCTATCAATACCTTATCTTGTAGTTTTTCTAATACAGCACTTGTAATTGCTGATTTGTTCTCGTCTAGAGTGTACTTTTTAAGTAGTTTCCTACATACTGTTGAATATGTTACATCGTAGTGAACACTATGATCTCGTTGAATAATCCTTGGGTCTGTAAATCATTTAAGAGGATAATATTTCGCAAATTCTAAGCCGTGTTCCTCGCTAAAATATATTGAACTAAATACTTTTTGTATGGTCATCTTATCAATATCTTTTGGTAAATCACAGTATATCTGTAGTTTCTCCTCAAATGTGATGTCGTCAAATATTCTAAATAAAAATCAGCTTGAGGTAGGGTGTGTCTTAACTAAAGCAATTTTATTTTCCTTGCTAAGTGTTTTATTAAAGATGTTTTGACTATCCTTGTGTGAATTGTATATGAGGTAGTGTTGACACTCTTCTTTAGATAGTATTTCAGGACTGCTTATTATTTCTAATAACTCATTAGTACTACATAAGCTAAGTCCCTCATAATCGATATATTTTTGCAAATCATTAAAATCTCCGTTAGACACTAAGAAACTATTTATCCCGCTTTTGTTTTTTTCATCCTCAGATAGAAAAGCGAGGGGATGGACCTGTTTGAGTAAGTGTATAATTGATGGTTTGTCTAGCGGTTCTAGTGCTCAATAAATATTTTGAATCAGATTAGTATCTAATCTTTCTAGTATGGTTTTATACTTATTGCCATCTTTAGTAGATGCTTTGGTAAGCTGTTTTAATAATAATATCCATATAGATATTTTTTCTTGTTCTTCTAGTATATCTATACAAGAAAGCCATTCATCGCTTGTAGTATCTAAGAATAGAAAATTATAAATCTCTTCATTTATTTCGGCGCTTACTCTCGTAAATATTTTGCAATATAGGGTAAATAGTCTTATTTTAAATTCGTTATTCCCTTTCCCATGCAGCACTATAAGGTTTTTTAGTATTTGGTTGATTTTTTCATCATTAAATAGATCAATAATGGACAAGAGATATTTCTCAATCTCATCTGATGCTACGGTGGTGGATCATATGATTGATTTTTGTGGGTTGTATAATTTTGTCATATATATCTTGAAATTTAGATTATCGAGTAGCTCATTGTAGTTCGTTTTTATATAGGTATATGTCTCACTAGTTTTATACGGTGTGTATTTTGCATACTTGTCTAACGTGGCATTATTACTTCATGAGTTTTGAGAAAATATGTCTGCTAAATGGTGGAAAAAATCTTCTTTTGAGGTGCTTTTAAAATACTCCGTTGATTCCTTTCTATGAATGCTTTCTTTATGATCGTTCACTATATTGTTGAAAGTCGTTAATTCGCTCTCAGATAAATTATTGCTGAATTGTAAGATATATGTAGTCATCGATATATCTTTATATAGCGCTATATGGTTTTTAAGATGTTGTCTAAGAAAAAGAGATATTATATTTACTTCTTCTTGCGAGTATATTTTCTCTAATATAGAGAAAATCTCATCTTTTGATTCTTGTATCAATGTGTAAATAATAGCGGTCTCTATTGTTTCTTTATAGGTGTTTATAAATATTTCCTTCTTTTGTAGGTTCGTCTCTTCTGAAAATAATTCATTTACAATGTTTTTCAGTAATTCTCCTTGAGGTCTTTGTTTTATATTGTTTATGATTTTTGGGTGACGTATTTCTGAAAGTATAATTTCTCTTATCTCTCTCTCTAATGGTAATCTAGTAATTATCTTTGCTTTGAGGTCTATATTACTATCAGGGTTTTCTAATAAGATTCTGGCTATCTCATTTTGTCATAAACGAGTATCTATTGCATTTGAAAAATTACCAGTCAAGAACTCTCATAATATTTTGGGCTCTACTGTGCTGTTTTTAATAGTTTTGTTGTTGTCAAATTCGTATCCGAACTCTAGTGATGACATAGCAGCAGCTATATTTATAAAGGGATTGTGTCTCTACAACAGCATTCCCTATTTTAGATATAATGGCAGATAAGTCAACACATCTTCCCCATATATATATTCTCTCATTTTAAAAAAAACCTAACAAGTAACTCATGTTTGAGTTGTTTTTTTGTTTTTTAAAAGGGAGCTGAATACAAGCTCCCTCACGTTAGATACTAATCTCCACAACTTTCAATTCGTAGGGGATTGGTGATTTTTTCCAATACAACCTCATCGCAAATAATTCTGCCAGCAGCAATAAGTTGCTCATACTTTTCAATAGGCATGTAACTTTCTTTTGCTGTGATTTCATTTAGTAATTCCCCATCTATTTCGATGATTTTGGGTTTTCCAAAACCATCTGGAGGGTGAGGGTTGTTTTCTCGAATTTCTTCAAATCTCTTTTTCGTAAATAGAGCGATTGCCTCATAATGAAGGTGGATTGATACGCCAAGCCTATCATAGGTATGTGCTGGCCAGTATTTTACCCATGCTAAATACATCTTTTTCATAATATTTTTTATTGTTTGTGTGATTGTAGTTTTCTATAATGTCATAACAAGATGTTTTCATATGCCTATTGAAAATATAGGTTATATATGTTGACAATGTTGTTCGTAAGGTTATAATGTCGTTTCACCAAAATAAAAGTGTATATGAAAAAGATCACAATGGTATTGATGGTTGCAACCATCGCAATTGCAACTATAAGTTGCAAGAAAGACTGTACAGAAGTGTATGTTACTCAGCCCACGAGTAAGACATTAGGCTATATCTATTGGCCGGATAATAAGCCGGCAGATAGCTCATCCTTTGCAGCTGATTTAGCTGTATTTACCACAGATAGTGTTGAACAAGTAGTAATAACTACTTACACAGTACTATATGAGGGGGGAACGCCGGATAACAGTTTAGCAAATGTTTTAGTAGATGATACGAGCTTCATCTTAGCAAATAGACAAAGGTCTACGATCCCAGAATATGGGGCGTTTACGAGACTACAGTTTGTTGCAAAAAAACGTATTATGGCAACGCCTGCTTCTTATCCTATCCTACCAAATAAAATTAGGTATCTAAAAATGGCATTTAAGTTTAAGGTAGGGGGAATCTGGTATTTTACTAGTCTGGATATTCATACAATGGGCCAATCGCCTGATCCATTCTGGGTGTGAAATTCTAAAAAAGAAATGAGTAAAGAGCTTCTAGTTTATCTAGGAGCTTTTGCTTTTGTTGCTATTCTTTGCAGCTCAGAGATGATTCTAAAATTCAAATATATATTGTAAAAACCACAGAATTGACTATGTACTATGATATATGGAATAGTGGTTTTATTTAATGAGTAGGTATGGCATGGTCACAAATGATCAAAATCAAATAGAAAAAATCTGGAATTTCGTGGTAGAGGATGCAATCAAGAATCCAACTCGCGAGATGATTGAGATAAATAAGGATGTAGTACAAATACATAGATTTTCTGGTACTAAATTATCAAATTTTTATCCTGTTTGGGTGGAATATAATAATACCGTTTATCCTTCTGTAGAGCATGCTTATCAGGCGCAGAAATTCAATGTGTCTGACCTAAAAAATCTAACAGCAGCGCAACACGAAGAATTAGCAGAAATGCTCAAGTGTAAATGATGTGCAACACCATTCCCTGAACATATAGCTAATTTCTTTACAGACAGAAACTTCACTTCAGGTAATATTAAAATGGTTGTAGGGAAACTACAAGAGTATTGATATGGTACACCTCATTGGGAGGGTATAAAAGGCAGAGTGATGGTTGATTTGCTAGTGCAAAAATGGACAGAGAATGATTTATTATCCACCTATCTCAAGTCTACATGAAGTTCATATCTTGTGGAAGGGAATACATGGCATGATAATTATTGGTGATATCACGATGAAACTGGTTGTAACTATTTGTGAAGAGTCATAATGTACATCAGAGATGGAATGTTGTCAAAAGAGGAATAGCGGTTATTCTGTCTTTGAGAAAATCTCTGTGCTAGCACGATTATAGGGGTAGTATCTTCTGAATAAATCTGATATCGTAAATCATGCTTTTCATAGATTGAACTTTAATCTTTCTCGTTTTTGTGGATTAATGTGTCATTCTTTATCTTCACATACTTCATCTTGGATATCAAGGTAGACTTTGGAAAATCAGTTTTCCTTTGCTCGATCGCTGAGATACTTTAACGATTCTAAGAACGCTCATTGTTTCCTGTATTCTGGCTTTAGATATGCCCCAAATAACCAAAGAGATTTTTCGATTTGATGTTCACAAGACATATATCCTATGGGTTCTTGATCATCTTTTATGATAAAATGTTCGTGTTCTGCCAATGTTTCTATGATATCGCTAGCGTATTTTTCTATGACATCAGCCGTTTTATAGATTCTCATGTGAGGACTTTCTACCATGCGGTCAGCTGTGATATCAGCTAGTTGTACTATATCATCTAATTCAGAAGAATTGCTGAGGTGATTATATGATAAATTCATAGAGGATAGACTAATGTGTAAAGTGATGTATTACGTTGTATCCATCTATAGTAGGACGGAACTCGATATTATCCATAGCTGATTCTGCTCTTAATGTTCCTTTGAGAAATCTCCTACATGATGATCTAATTAGTTCTTCAAAATTTTCTCTAGGCCATGGATTATACGGTATTCTTTTGCAAATAGCATCTATGCTTTTCTCTGAAAGAAAACCTTTCTTAAGGAAAAATAGGTTAAATGCTTCCAGAAATACGTCCTTGTCGAATCAAAGTGTCTTAAAGATCTGAACCAAGAGTCACGCATTCTCATGTGTAATGCTATCTATGTTTGCAAAGAGAGTATCTATAATTTCGGGGTCTATCCTTATTCTCGTCTTGTTGAGAGATGGATTATATGATACTCTAGCAAACAAGAAGTCATCGTTTCATGTCGCTTTGATTAGGCTTATAACCTTTTGCAATTCTTGCTTTGGTAAACCGGCTAAGTAGTTTAATAGTTCCTGCAATCTATTGTATCATAGAGGATTCTTTCATAATTCTCATGAAATTTCAAGACCTCTGTTTCTGGAAAAAAGTTGTTCGCATTCAGTAAAGAGCGTTATGATGTCTCATACCGTATCTTCCTTAAAATCTCTTAGCATACTGGAGAGAAAATAACGAAGATAAACGTAGTCAACATTGTTGTTATAGTTCTCTGTTGCCTTTTCCATTATGCCAGTTAATCTCTGTTGTTCTCTAAACGCTAGTCCATAAAATGGATGTAACAAGGGGAGTGGAAGTTGTTCAATGTATTGTCTCAGTACCAATAAATTTCCCATTTCTTCGAAATCATGATCATGAGTTAGCGCAGCTGCAATTCTTGCTGAAGCTAAGATATGCTGAATAGATGGCTCTTGATTCTTGCCTCCTATAGTAGTTTCTTGGCCTTCAGGCATGAGGTGTTGATTACCCATAATTGTGTACATAGATAAAGCAAAAGAATTATAATTTTATATATAATAATGTCAATGTATGAAAAAACGTCGGCCAGATAAGCCAACGTTTTTATTGTGCGATTTTCCAGTTTAGTTTTACTGTTGGGTTTGTATTTCATACTGTTCTGAATACTTGCTTGCTATAATCGTAGCAAAAAAGATCAGAGCCGAAAGGAAAAACCCATAGGCATTATGCCAACTGGTTGCGAACCATGAGTTATTAGTTGCTCCTATGACCTCTTGCCCGCCGTTATATGCAGCTATCATCATTGAAGCAATCATACCTAATAATCCGGTCATGCCGAAATAACTAATAATTTTTTCTTCTAATTTTTTCATTTTAATTGCTTTTAGCGTGGTTTGAAAATTTAAATAATTGTAAGATGATAATAAAAGATGCAATACTGCCAATGGCGTCTGATATGAAAATATACCATATTATGCCAGTCGGATTGGTGAAAGCGAACATCGCTCGTGAAAAGTATACGAGGAATGATAGTATCACTAAGCTCCAATGTATTCCTACTTTTTTTTCTTTTCGATTTTTGATAATCTGCATAGGAAGAGCTATAACAGCCATCGTAGTAGCAGAAATCATTGTAATAATACCAAATATATTCATATAATGAGGTTTAATTGTGTGTATAAATAGCTTTACTAAATCAGTAAAACTGTTAATGATCGCGTGTTAGAAAATACTAACACCTAAATTATATGGTATTATACTTTAATTGTCAAGGCTTTCTCGGTACCAATACATTTCCCATTTCTTCCATGTCATTACGTTAGAGCGGCTACAATTCTTGCTGAAGCTAAGATGTGTTGAATAGAAGGTTCCTTGCCTTTGGTCAGGTGTGGAAGATGGTTTAGTTATGGTTGTCCGCATATATAAAGTAAATTGCTTATTATGATATCAATTAATTACTCTTTAATCTCTCATTTAAGGTGTTCGCGGATTGTAGAGATAAGGTCTGTGAATTCACTCGTTGAGAGATTTTCTCCTGCATATATTCTATTCAGTTGTTCTTTCTGTCTTTCTGTTAGATATGGCACAGCTGTATGTATTTTCCCTTTTAAGTCTTTCTTAATCAATATGTCCTCTGGACTGATTGAACCAGCCGTAAGCGCCTTCTTATATCATTCTGTCACATTGTTAAATGCAAAGTCGAATGTCATTTGTTCGCCATTGTGTGCCATAGCGCGTATATCTTTTTCTCTTGAGGTGAATCAGGCACGTAATTCAGGTTGCAACAATGGCAATAGGTAGTCCCATGCGATGCCTTTTGTGGTGCGATATTTTTTCTGGATTGCTTCGAAGAGAGTTGGGTTGTTGTTGTATATACATATTGGTGTCCATCGTCCTCTTTGACGATGAGACATTGTGGTATGTATCTTTTTAAGCTCTTTTTCTAGACGATGAACTATGTATGTATCATGCAGGATGCTAAGTTGATCTTTGTCAGGCTGGTTTAAGTAGTCTTTGTGTGTGAATACTAATTCTGATAGGCAAGCATACTTTTTTACTATCTTTGATCGATTTCACTCGTACGTCCTAAGCAGTGCAACATAGAGATGATAATCAAATTTTTCTACTGTTTTGGGAGATCGCACTTTTTGTCTCTTCTTCTTCAACGTCTCGGCGAATGTCATTAGTCAGCTCGAGACATACTGTTTATCTAAGTTTGTTTTTTGTTGGATGTCTCTTGGCGCATAGTGTGGTATAGTAACTAGCTTGCCATAGCGTTTTATGAATTCAGCTTGCCAAACTGCTGGTCCTCCGAATTGTGATGAGTATGTATGTTGTATCTGTTTATAGAGTTGGGGATTATGTTTTTCGAGATCATATCGTCTTCGTGCTTTCTGACGGGTGATTTCAAGTTGATATGAGAATTCTCTTAGACTCTTGCGAATAGCAGTATCAAAAGTTGGCGTATCTATATCTCTTATTTTCTTTTTCCTTGTTGTTGTCGTGTTGTCTAGGAATGTGATAGAAATCTCCTTGGCAAACTCATTTTTGAGATTGGTTCGCTTGTTGCCTGGTGCTGTAGCATAATATGTTGTAATTTTCTTTTCCAATTTTCTGTGATTCATAGTTCTTAAATCAATTGGTTTTCGTGAGTTTATATTTTTCTCTTTTAGTTCTTTCATGAATGATTGTAGACATTCGATTATCTCTTTTTTCCTTTGCTGTTGCTGGGAAATGGCACCTTTGACGTCTTCTTTTCATGGTCTGACAAACGATGCTCCAACGGGGAAGTCATTTTCGAATTGATCTCGTAGTTGATTAATTGGTCAATAATATTCTTTTATATCTTCTTCAAAATTAGCGCCGTAGAATTCTCTCATATCTGAAATCTTTCGTGTTTTTTGACCTCTTTCTTTTAAGATACGAAGTGCCTGAAGGAGTTTGGTTCTGATAGCAATTTTCCTATTCGTTTTTTTGAAAGAACCAATGGTTTGTGAGTTCATACAAGATAGTATGTCGCTGTTGCTTTCTACAAAATTTCGTCGATTGACTCATCCTTTCGTGTCTGGATAGAGGAGAGAAAAGGCGCGGGCTAAGTATGGATCGAAAGACTTTACAGTCTGCGTAGATCGTGTTCGTTGTTTGTTATTCTTGTGTGCATTGATGAGACGAGCAAGAGCATGAGAAAAATATGTTTTTCGTTCCTGTTCTGTTAATTGCCCATCCATATAATAGAGGTTGCTCGGCGAGAGGTTCTTAAAAAGAGATTCTTGTGTTATGTTGTGCGATATACTAATTCCTTTTAATTCCCTGTAGAGGTTCTTATCCCATGCTCTAAGGAGGTGACTTGTTCGGCCTAGTGCTGATCCTTTTTTTGTTTTTGTAAAAAATTCTCACAATCTTTTTTGGATTCTTTCTTTTTTGATTGGATTGTCTATATAGCGCTCTAATAATTCCATAGTGTATTATAAATTATCGAGCACCTATGTCAATGTTTGCTTTGTGTCTGGGGTCGTATATATTTCTGTCTAAATGGCATTTACATTGACATTAATCTGTCTATAATTCTCCGGCTAAAAGCCTTTATCTTATGTTTGTGTCAGTATGTATCCTGTTGAAAAAGGCTCGTATCATGAAGTTTTTGATACATTCCAGTCTACGCCCAAAATTCAGAAATTAATGATGGATTGTGCCGATGCTTGTACTGAGGCTATTGCTCATGGTGAGTCAAACAATCTAGAGTATGTAGTTTCAAAATTCCTTTTAGGAAAGGTTGCTAATCTGGCGAGGGGAGACTATTATGATTTTTGAGATGTGACAAACCAAAAGAGTTTACTCTATAATTTGCGTGCTTCTTTATCGGACACCTTGCCTCGTGCAGATGAATCACATGTATTTATACAGAAGTCGATCCCATATATGTTAGGTGTTGTTGCTTCTCTTATTAAAAACCCCCAAGCACATAAATCTATCCCATTAATCGACGCATATCGCAAAGAGTTACAAGATATTATGTGATCCAATGATAGCTCTAAGATTGATCTTTACCATAGTTCCCGTGCTCATCGTAAGAACAGAGGCAACACAGAATGATATCTCAAGATTGATGGTAAAAAATATACGTTCGTTGATTGACGTAAGGTAGGAGAGGTATATAAGACATTATGAATACCTATTTTCAGGTGCGAAACCCGAGAGCAGGTGACAGATGTTCTCAAAAAGATGTTGTTTAAGTATAAAGAATCCTATCCTGACTTGCGAGAAATGCAGAGTTGGGAGATGAGAGAGAATGAGTTATTCCCACTTATTGCACAGCGACTCACAGACAATAATATTATATACTGATGATTTTGGAACCATTATCGCCAATGAGCTAATTGACTTAAAGCACATCACAATGGAACTCATCACGGGGTGGGTGAAAAATGCTGCCTATCTTTGCCAATTATGTTGGGAGATCATTTTGTCGATCTAGAAAGTAAAAAACCTTCACAAAGAGCGGCACTGTATATATCTCTTTTTTCGGATGCTGCGATGGTGGCGTATCCCCCAAGCCTTATGGTTAAAAATCCACGCCCATTAGATAGTGAAAAGCCGCTTTCTATGACAGATATGGATAAACCGCGAGGGTAGTCTTACCTATAGAGTGTGATATACGTATGTCATTGTTCTCTCGAAATAAGATATTTACTCTTCTTGTAATCATTTTCATCAATTTTCGCTAATCGTGTTTTAACGTTCTGGGAAGATGGTTTCTTGGGAAATCAGGGGAGTACCATAAACTTTTCGAGTCAAGTTTTGGTATATCATGCAAACATAAGTTCTTCTGTTTGTCATCTCTCTTTATACTCTCTTAGTAAGATTCCCTTTTTGCCATAGAATTTTCATTTTCTTATTGTTTTAATCTGATTGAATGGATAGGGATATTTACATATTTCTATGTTTGCAGAGTCTTCTTGTTCTTGGGTCTGGTACTTTATGATCTTCCCGATAGTCTCATTCTTCCCAATGCCGTGAAGATCATACATCTTAGATGAAGCATCTGCTCCAATTGGATGGAGTGTTTTTTTTATATCAGGAAGAGAGTATCCTCTTACTGCTCTGTAAAATCAGATCATGTTTGAGAAGAGATCTTCTTGGCTATATGAACTTCCAGTTAATCGGTCTGTTGTTTTCTGGTGTCATTCAAACTGTCTACTTACATCCAAAAATATAGTCAAAGCAATCGATTCTTTTTCTTCTTTCGTTGTTCATGTTTTGATGATATACGTTTTCCCTATAGCATCATGTATTCAGAACTTTGCTTGTACTTGTTGATAATGAACGATCCCATAAGATTCGTTTCATGCTAGTGGTTGAGGGTTGTTAATATCTTGCCAGAGTCATTTTGCTCAGTTAGGATTGGCATGTCCTCGATCTACCCATCATCCCTTCTCGGTATACTCCAATCTTCATGTTTTGATGTCGTCTTTTTGTTTCATATGTTGGTAAACTGAAGGTCATTTTAATACAGCAAAAGCAAGAGCGCCCGCTATACCAGTAGCTTTTAGGACTTTCTTTACCTTTTCTGTCTTCGTCAATCATGATTTCGGTTTGTTCATACTATTATTATAGTTTTTTGAGCAAAATTCGCAAAAAAAGAGTTTAGGACAAAATAGCACAAGTATTGACAAAAAGTGCCTGTTTGGTATAATAAATATATTTGATTTACTCTTATGTGTACGTATGGCAGTCAAAATTTTGGGGATAGGTACGTCTTTGGGGAATAAGAAAGTACCAGAGAGCGCAATCTGTGATATGGCTGGGAAGGAACCATGATATCTCAAGGTGAGAACAGAGTTACAACAGGTTTTCTATATTGAAAAGAACCAGTGAAATATGGAGGATGTCTTCGTAGATAGTATTCTTAATGCTTTGATTGACGCAAGGTTGACACTAGATGACATTGATTGAGTCTTTGTCTCTCATTCTGGGGTCCATGGAGATAAGGTAATTAGTCTTTCATCTAAACTTGTTACACGTCTTTGATTGAATGCAAAAAAACACGTTATTGCTAAAGATATTAATGCAGCGTGTGTGTGATTTGGAGATGCTTTGGACACAGCAGTTCAACAACTTATCCATGACTGAGCCCGAAATCATAAAAACTATATCGTGGTGGCATGAGATGATTTATGAAGCTGACAAAGAAATCTTAATGATATCAAAACGTGAATGTTCTCTGATGGGGCCGGGTGTATGATTATCTCTAATAATCCTAATTATGCTTCGACAATGGATATCAAACGTACAGCATCTTGAATGTCCAATAATGTAAATTCTAGTAATGTCCAAGCGATATCACAACATGAATGAGAGCAGTTAACTATGCATGATGGACGCGCATTGAGTGAATCATTGTTGCAGACTGCAGATGAAATATTCTCGTTACTCAATATTAAAAAATTAGATAATAATACGGTTATTGTTCCACATCAACCGAATGGGAAGATGATTACGAAGTGGTGAAATGCTTCGAAGGTAATTACGAAAGCTAGAGATGCATGATTGCATATAGAAGTCCATAACGAAACCTATAAGGATATGTGAAACCTATCCGGAGCTTCTGTCCTTTTTGCATTGCAAAATATAATAAAAAAGTGAATGATTCCCAAGTGATGTAAACATATTATACTAGCTCCATTTGGAGCAGGAGGGCACTTGGCGTGAGCCGATATTGTCTATCACCAACCTAAGAACTTCTTACCATTCATTAATCGGGAGCAAATTAATAAGGAAGCAGAGAAATTTGCAGACAAGGCAAATGATACATTGTTTTGAATTGATTCGCCTATCTCATACAAGAAAAATACGAGTGGTAAGATGGTTGCAGATCTTAGATCTGAATTCTGATTAAGTTGGTTTTTACCTCAGAGTATTCCATTGGACAAATATATCGCCACTATAGATGTTTTTCATTGGCAGATATTGAAGTCACTTCATCCAGATAAGGAATTTGTAACGAAGAGTATTTCTTATGAACTACCTAAACCTGAATTAGATGAAAATAGAATAACAGTTTTCGATGCTAATAATCAGACTCTTTCTTGATTCTTGCACGTGTCAGATGTAGAGAAAATAGGACAAACGAGATCTGGGAAAGATATCTATCAAGTAATTACAATGAAAGATTGAGTCAAAGTTGTTTCAGAGTTCTGTGAAATACCAACGGTAGATACGTCTGCTTTATTGCCTATGAGAGATGTGTCAGAAAATCAGTCGTGAGTTTCTAGAACAATTGCAACAGATCGGGTAAATATCCATGGTTCAATTTGAGGATATGTTTCCGCATTGGTATTGTTGGAGAAAGAAATTCCGCAAACAGCTACTGTAGAATTTGTTTGATGAGGAAGATATGGAGAAGAAATCTCTATTATGCATATAGCTGATGTTGACCCAGCTGTGAAAGGAGCGAAAGCATACGCCTCATGTTTACCTACAGATCTCTGTATCGTGAATAAGAATACCAACGCGTTAATTGCTGTCTTGAAATCAGGTACGTCTTGTGCGGAAAGATGTGAACAAGAATATCATCGAACCGATGCTTTCCCAAAGATGCTTGCAGCAGGACCAATAGGATAACTTTCTTCTCCTTGCATCTCTCGTCCAATCTTGTATAAGTTCGTGGATACATTTATTACGCGGACTCTATGCGCAAACGAATTATATGATGAATAGTCATTGTGGCTTCAGTGGCAGGCATTATCTTGCCTGGATTTTCTCCAGTTACACCGACTATGCATCCCAAATGTATAGCCCTTTCTTTTGATGATGGACCATTTCCTGATATCACACCAAAGATACTTGATATCTTAGATCAGTACAAAATTAAAGCGACATTCTTTTTGGTGTGAACTCGTGTCGTGAGAGATACAGGTGATGTTTTACGTGAGGTGCATGCAGGGCATGTGATAGGTAATCATTCGCGAAGTCATCTTAATTTTCTTTTCACACCAGATAACGAGAAATGGAGACAACTTACCAAAACACAAGATGCTATCTATGCAATTACAAAACATTATCCTACATTATTTCGTCCGCCTTTCGGGATGGAATGATTTCATACTTTCCCTATGATTAGGAAGCTTGGACTAGCTGATATGAAATGGACTATAGATACAGATGATTGGACGTGATCATCGCTGTCAGAAAAATTAGCAATTATTAAGCAGAAGGCGCAGAATGGAAGTGTTCTTCTCCTCCATGACTCTACAACCAATGATATAGATCAATTACCTATGATTATAGAAACATTACGTCAGCGAGGATATAAATTCGTAACAATACCAGAGCTTTTCCCCAAAGCGCTTCAACCATGAAGAGTTTATACAGGATATGCTTGACCTGAGTGTTAATATGAAAATTTCATACTAAAAAAAGCAACTCACGAATGGGTTGCTTTTCTTGTTATGTTATATTTATCTTGCAGGACGAGCTGGTCTACTTGATGAACTAGATCTTGAAGGACCTCTTGAATCGCTTCTTGTTCCTCATGCTCTTGGTGCTGAGCTGCGGAATCAACCTCTTGCAGGAGCTCTATCTCTCGATGGTGCCCTATCAGAGAATGGTCTATCTGATCTTGTTCTTGAAGATGAGTCTGAATCAGTTCTTTGTCTTGGGATTCTAGGACGACCGATGTTGCTTTGTACTACATCTGGTTCATATCCACCAATCATTCTACTAGGAGCTGCTCTTCTTGCAGGAGCTCTTCTTTCACCAAGTGGTGTATCATATGTTGGTTTTTCGCGGCTTCTTTCTGGCTTCGCATCGAATGGTTTTGCTGCATAAGCTCTCCTTGGAGCATCATATGCTGGTCTATCTGATCTTGGTGAATCAAACGATCTTGCAGGAGCTCTATCAGAGAATGCACGTCTTGGTGCATCTGTCCTAGGTGCTCTAGAGAATGAACCTCTATCTTCACTACGTGGTGCACGATCTCTTGATTCAAATGATCTTGCTGGACGTTCGCTACGATCACCAAATGATGGTCTATCTGAACGTGGTCCGCGGCTTTCGAATGAACGTGATCCACTTCCATAACTACTTCCTCATGCTGATCTTGAATTTCTGAATGGAGCTCTTCCTCATGGTCTACTATTTGATCTTGCATGCATCATTCTTTGCTTCTTGACACCTGCAGGACGTGGACGATCCAATGGAAGGGCAGTTCGTTCACCTTGTGTATCTGTAACTCCTTCGTAGTCTGGAGATTTCTTCAACTTTATTTTTTGTGTTCTTTCGATATCGAATACTAAATGTTTTTCTTGATCACTCACGAGCATGAGCGCTTTCCCATCTGCTCCTGCACGTCCTGTACGCCCAATACGGTGTACGTAACTTTCTGGTTCAGCTGGTACGTCAAAGTTAATAACGAGTTGTACGTTATCCATATTCAAACCTCTTGCTGCGACATCTGTCGTTACCATGATCTTAGAAACTCACTCTTTGAATGCACGCAATGTACGTGTACGTTGTCTCTGGTCTAGATCTCCATTGAGATAGAGGGCAGGGATCTTGCATTGATTCAAAGCTTTCGTAATTGTTTCTGTGTTTCTCTTTGTTTGAGAGAAGATAATAATCTTTTGATTTGTATGCTTTGAAAGAATTGAAAGCAATGTAGCAAACTTATGTTCGTGTGGGATATCAATATATGTGTGGTTAATTGCATCTACTGTTACCGTAGTTCCGATACGAAGATGAACGAATTCCGCACAATGTTTGTTGATAACTCTTTTGATCTCATCTGTAATAGTAGCAGAGAATGTCATAGTTTGTTGAACGTTTTTGAGTTGATCCCAAATCCAGTCAATATCTTCGATGAATCCCATATCCAACATCCTGTCTACTTCGTCTAATACGAAGTGAGTAATAGTAGATGTATCAAGGATTCTTTCTTCAATACATTCCATCAATCTTCCTGGTGTTGCCACAACGAATTGTGGACCGTAACGAAGATCTTCTTTTTGGAAAGCTAATCTTCTTCCTCCGATAAGACATACTGATCTTACTGGCACGAATGCTGTAAGTTTCATGATGTCGTCACGAATTTGTACTACCAACTCTCTTGTTGGAGCAATAATAAGTACTTGTGGAACACGCTTTTTAGGGTCAATCTTCTGAAGAAGTGGGAGGAGAAACGCTGTTGTCTTCCCTGTACCTGTTTGCGATTGTCATACGATGTTACTTCCTGCTTCTGCAGCTGCTCGTACTTCTGTTTGAATTTCTGTGGGAGTTGTATACCCCAAGGCGTCAATAGCCTTCTGTAAAGCCGGTTTAAGGCCAAAATCACTGAATGTTGTCATTCGTAAAAAAAAGAGTAAATGTCGTGAAAATAGAGTATATCTATGCACGAAGTGTCTGATAGATGTCATATATCGACGCTTGTTGGGTTTATCCTACGATAAGCCATCATCCAGTGCATAATAGTACTACCTATGAGAATCACACCTGCGGTGTGGGGATCAGAAATCTATACGATCAATATGGGTACACTGGGTATCAAACGTCATTAGTATAGGGAAACGCTTTTGAATAACAATAGATTATCATTGACATCCGTTTGCTATAATTTATAATATCAAAACACAAAATAAGAAAACATATGAATATCCAAAGTATTATTGGATCATTATCATCTTATCTAGTATTGTTGGCTGGGTTAAATCACGTCGTAAGAATGTTACAGGGAAAGTTACAACTAAAAGTCATATCTTGGGCTTTGTGGTCTGGGATAGCGATAGTTGTTTATGTTACCTATGATGCATCAGGTGCGGGCGATAATAAATACGCAGCGGAAGCTAATGTCATCTATCCAGGAATTGCTGTTATTATTGCGTTATTGCAACAGTCTAAAACCATTACAATTTCTAGCATTACAAATGCTTTCTTGACCATATGCGAACATGTGAAGAGGTTCTCTTTGGAGTATCTCATTGGTGTGGTGAAAAGAAAGTATGCGGTTGTCTTTAGAAATTATAATTTCTGGTGTGTGTTGTTTGGCATCTTAGCTATCGTAGTGTATTATCATACTCGTACTGATCCAAAGTTGGCTCAGTATAGTAATTATCTTGCTGTGATAGCAGATGGGTGTGCATTAATCCCAACAATCGGCTTCGTTCAAGCCAACCCTTTGGTTGAACGACCAATACCTTGGCTGGTATTTGCCTTTGGTTTTTTGCTCAGCATAGGAGCAGTCCCAGTGGTAAATGCGGCTAACTTAGCTCTTCCTCTCTATATGTTTTTTGGATCTGGATATGTAGCACTTATTCAGATTCGCTACAGAGTGAAGAACAAAGTTAAAGGCAAATGGTACTAGTGTAAGAACTAATGAACCTCAACGCAGTTGTTAGCTTAAGAGTAGCATGTCTATCTCTTAAGCTTTTTTCTTTTAATTAGCATACGAAAATATATACTCGATGAATATCTTTTTATTATCAAAAAACATATGAACAAGAAACCTTTTATTGTAGCGCCAGGTGGATCGTATGAGAAAGCAATGGTTGCTAGTGCGTACGGTGCAGATGAAGTATACCTCTGAGTTCCATTCACTTCATTGAGAATGAGACAAAATAAGGTAAGAAGTTTTGATGAACTCAAGAAGACTGTGGCTGATTTGCATGCACACGGTACGAGAGCTTTATTGACTATGAATATCTTTCCAAGAAATCAAGATATCGCCATTTTTGAAGCAGCAGTAGAGCGTATCGCAGATGTTGGTGCGGATGCTATTATCTTTTCTGATCCAGGGACATTTCGTACTATTCGTAAATATGTTCCCAATATGCCGTTGCATCTTTCTACACAAACTTCTACGTTGAATGCTGATTCAGTTGCATTCTGGTATGATCTTGGTGTAAAGAGAGTCGTTCTTGCGAGAGAGTTACACATTCGTGAGATAGCAGCTATCAAACAGAAAGTTCCATGAATCGAACTAGAAGTTTTCGCTCATGGTGCAATGTGTATGAGTTACTCTGGAAGGTGTCTTCTTGGTGATTACATGAGTGGAAGACATGCAAACAAAGGGGAGTGTTCTCATGCATGTAGATTTAAATACAAAGTATGGTTGGAAGAAGAACGCAGACCAGGAAAAATGTTTCAACTCGCGAATGACGAGAATGGAAGCTATATCTTATCGTCGAAAGATCTTTGTATTATCGAAAGATTACAGGAAGTATTACCATATGTTGATGCATTGAAAATTGAAGGAAGATCAAAATCAGAATGGTACGTAGGAGCAGTAACGAGAGCGTATAAACACGTGAGAGACGCATTGCTTGCTAATCAACCGATAGATCCTATTATCAAAAATGGTTTGTATGATATACCACATAGACCATACTGGGATGGATTCCTATTCAATCCTATTCAAGACTATCCAGAAGGTGAGCCTACAGAAAAGACAGAGCAACCTAGCTCTGAAGAGATAGTCAATCAGACAGAACAAACAGAAGTATCTACAACACTCACGACATCAGGTCCGATATCAGATAATACATACTTTGGTGTATGTGAACCTGAACTAAAAGAGTTTGATGGAGTATCGTATATCAAGATAACACCGAAACAAGTTATGACTCTTGGTATGGAGCTTTCATATTTAACTTCTCTAGCAACGAGTACATTAACTATCTCAGCAATGCGTGATCCTGACGGAAAGTCTTTAGAAAAGGCGACATGTAATATGCCATATATCTATCTTGCTGCATCAGTTCCACTCAAGGGATGGGAGATTTTATACAGTTTGTAGATCATCTGCAAACCATTGGTTATCAAAAAAGACCTATATAACACATTAATTTACACACGTCAATATGCTATACATATATTCTCTGGTCAGACAGCCAGAGTTTTGTGTTTAAGGAAAAAATCTCTATTATAGAACTATCACGATATACTCATTTGAGGGTTGTAGCCACTGATGGGTTAGCATGATCGAGGTATCCCTCGTAAAACCAGTTATCACTGCAACCACAGGGAAGTAGGATAACGTTCGGTTTGTCTTTTGAGGTCTTTCTCCAAATATAGCGACGCCGCATAAGGCACGGTGTCATTATATCTGGCGAAAGCCGGCCTCATCGGACAAGCTTTGATAGGCCGGTGCTCGTATTCGAGCGTCGGTTTTTCTTTTATAATGTTTTTTATAAATAAATCGGTATTATATATTCATGCTTCACCCTATACTATTTAATAGTTGTTCATACCTGCCTTCAGTATCAGATCTTCCATGTCTTGTAACATATGCAGACAAGACCTGATGATCACAATTTTCTATGACGATGCTTGCTCATCTATGCATCGGCTGAGAAAAGGCACTTATCTTAACTGCCTATCCTATGGCAAAAGAGAATTTTCTAGAACAGATAGAATGAGAAGACCTATCAATAGGAACAATTACTACGATAGAAGATATTCAAAATAATAGAGATAAGGATGTAATCTTCATTGAAAGTGGGAATGCCGAGTTGTTCAAGACAACGTTAGATGGTCTTCCTGATAATGGAGACAGAATTATCTTTCTAAAAAACTTTGAAATATTCCCTGATAATGTATTAGAAAAATTACTCATGTATAAAAAGATATTTCTATCGGGCAATGTAGATAAGAGTATAATGAAAGATAAAATAATCGAAGTACCATATGCTTCTATCATAGCATTTTCTAAGCCACAATGCTCTCTGCCTATCTTATATGAAGAACAGGAAAGATATTGTGGTTACGCCAAGATAGCAGATAAGAAAGGGAGCATTAAGCTAATTCTGTAGTCTATTCTCTACTACACTTTCTCTTGGTAAAATATTGCTATCATAGCAAGCAACTCTATCATTTCTCCATAGTATTTATGTATATCTATAGATGGAGAAGAAACAGTTTAATTTTATTTGAGTGTGCTTAGGAAATCCGACGTTTACCGATCAGCATTTTTGGGAAACGACATTGATGAAGTTAGCAACCCATAAGATAGACTATACGATATGTATGTTTGATAAACCTTTCCAAAAAACTCTTCAGTGACTTTGATATACTGAGAGACAATCAGAGTTAGAGTCTAATAAGAAAGTTAGATATACGAAAAATAAGATCATAGCAGCTTTACAGAGTGTGCCAGAGAGTGGAGGCTTGGATATCTCATATGTGGACCGAGAACGTGATGTTGCGAGTAAGAATGAGTATGTGGCAGCAAAAAAGTATATCGAGGGACTCTATAATGAAAATACCACTATCAGAAGCTACATAGACGCTGAATCAGAGAAGGTTTTAATGTGACTCGCAAGTAATTATCACAAGTCGGATTATCTCAAAATTTCTTTACGCAGTGAACATGTAAGGAAACCGTCTGAGTATATTTTGGATGAGCTCGCATTCTTCTTCTCTGCTCATCTAATATTTCAAACGGATACGGCGAGATTGATTTATCCCAAGACACGGCAACTTCTACATGATGTTTTCGCGGAAATACCTCTAGAGTATACGAGTCATTTTTCTCTTATTACTTTGGATGAGATTTGATAACGATTATTCATCGTCTCCAATCTGTTGTCTCCACAATGCCCAGTACAATCCTTTTTGTGCGAGGAGAGAAGTATGCGTTCATTCTTCTACAATGCGTCATTTTTCAAGAACGTGTATTTTATCAGCATGCATCACTGTAGAGAGACGGTGTGCTATGAGGATAGTGATAAGATCTGGCTTGTGGTATGAGACATCTTTAATTGTTTCTGTTATTTCATTTTCTATCAAACTATCAAGTGAGCTTGTAGCCTCATCAAATATGAGAATATCAGGATCGCGCAAGAGTGCACGCGCGATAGCAAGACGCTGTCTTTGTCATCCTGAAAGCTTAATCCCGCCTTCTCAAATGACTGTCTGGAGACCGGAATCACTTTCTTTTATGAGATCATCTATATGTGCATAAGATAATACTTTCATGATATCTTCATCTGTTGCATGCGGCGCGATGAAGAGTAAATTTTCTTTGATAGTAGCATTGAAGAGTTGTGTGTCTTGCGTTACAATTCCTATGCGTTGTGAGAATTCATGTTGATTGATATTGTTGATATCTATTTTATCGACGAGTACTTGTCCGCTATTTGCAGGGTAGAGTCATGCAAGCAATTTTACAATGGTTGATTTTCAAGATCATGACGGTCACACAAATGCCGCCGTTTCTCATGCATTGATATGCCAAGAGATATCTTTGATTGTATCCTTTTGTGTGTTTGTAGATTCATTATCATTTCAATACGAGAATCTCACATGCTCGAATCATAACTCTTTGATAGATCAGACAGGTGTTGGGTTAGCTGATACGACTTGTGGGGCCATATGAAGAATAACATCGAGTGCCTCCATACTGGCTTTCGCTTCTTGATATGTTTTGATTACTTCTCCATATTGTGTGAGGGGATTGATAACCCAGAAGCTATAAAACATTAATGAGAAGAACTCTCATATAGTTAGCTGCCCTTTGTAGATAAGATAGAACATCGTTCCCAATAATCACACACGTACGGCGTTAATAAGGGTTCACTGAATGAATTCGATAGTTCTTACTATTTTTATTTTCTGTAATTCCAATCATAAGATACCAATATTCGCGTTTTCAAGTCTGTCCATTTCTTGCTTTTCCAAACCAAGAAGTTTAATGAGGGAAACATTCCTTATAGATTCTGTGGTGGTTCATGCGAGGACACTGCTTTCTTTGACGATGCGAGATTGTGCTTGTTTGATGCGTCTCGAAAGTGTCGTCGTTGTTAGCATCATAAAAGGTATGAGACACGCATAGATTGTACCTATTAGTCGGTGTACATAAAATGCATAGAAGAGCACAAATATCATCGCTACTAGTGATACGAACAGGATATTAATACTGTTTTTGATAAATGCCTCTATATCCGTGCGTGCTTTGATTAACTTTTGCATCAGTTGTCATGAAGATTGATCTTCGAAAACACTATAGGGGAGTGAAAATGCATGACGTATAGTTTCTTGATAGATTTGCATCCCGATTTTTTGCGTCATCACGTTGACGAAGTAATCTTGAAAGTTCTTTGCAATTCTGCTGATCATTGCAACTCCTATCAATCATCCCACTCCTATTAGTATTCATCTAATAGCCTCATTGTGTGCTAATTGAGAGAACTTCATCACAATGTTATCCAATACTCGACGATAAATTTGTGGATCAAGCAATGAGAATACTTGATTCACAATAGCCAGTATTATAACCAATAAAAGAAGTCTCCAAAATGGTTTTAGATATTTTCGTATAAACATAGATGTGTTTTATGAAGTGAAAGCGTCTTTATAGAATAACTCAATTTCCAATAACGATATCTCAGTCGTATGCTACGAGAATTTGCCCTGATGCAACGGCTCTTTGTGGTTCTGTAAAGTGAGCCAATACAAGACCGGTCTTTGGGGTTAATATCACCTCTTGGTCAGCTTGACGATAACGAATCTTTGCATGTCCATGGAAGGGGAGAGTATATTCTTTTCAGACCCAGTGTCGTTGTGAGACGGTGACATCATTAGAATACAACTGTGCTTCTTTTTCTGTTCCAAGAACGATAGTGTTTGTCGTGATATCTTTCTTAATCACGAAGAGTGGTTCTCCGCCTGCGAATCATATTCCTCTTCTTTGTCATATAGTATATCATCGAGCACCATCGTGTTGGCCAATGATATCTCAGTCTATATTAAGAATATTTCATTTTTTAATGGGTATGTACTGGTGTAGAAACTCTCTCATAGGGACTTTCCCAATGAAACAAATTCCTTGTGAATCTTTACGGTCTGCATTCGGGAGTTTGGCCTCCTGTGCGATAGCTCTTACCTCTGGTTTAGTTAGTCATCCCAATGGGAAAATGGCTTTAGAGAGCTGGAATTGATTCAATCACGAGAGGAAGTAGCTTTGATCTTTATTTGGATCAATACCTTTCTTGAGGACGTACTGTGTTGTATTGTCTATATCTGTCGAACTCTCTATTTGTGCATAGTGACCAGTCGCGATAGCATCAAATCCTAGAGCCAATGCTTCCTCGAGAAAGAGACGAAATTTAACGTCACTATTACACATGACATCAGGATTTGGAGTGAGTCATTTCTCGTAACTGGAAACGATGTACTGTACGATACGATCGTGGTACTCTTTTTGAAAGTCAAAAGTATAGAGCTTAATGCCAAGATAGTCAGCAACACTTTGCGCAACGCGCAAATCTTCCTTGGTGGTACAAGTGTCATCATCGGTTGTGTAGTTAATCATGAATCATGCAGTGACATCATATCCTTCTTTTTGCAAAAGATATGCAGTGACAGCTGAGTCTACACCTCAAGATAGTCATACTAAAATGCGTTTCATTATCATAACTATACAGAAACCAAATCTTGTTTAAAGGATATTTTCTCTATTGTAAACATAGTTGACATTTATATAATATATGTTCACCAAAACAAAATTATTTTATGGAACAGTTCAGAGGTAAAGTTCTACCAAAAACAGCAGTTATAACTCTTGGAAAAATATATTCAGGAGCTACAACACAAGCAAAAATACTTGCGGAAGAGTATGATTTTTATCACGTTTCCACAAGTGCCATATTGCGAGATTTGGCTAAACAAAAAGACCAACGAGGTATTCGGATCAAGGCCATCTTAGAGTCAGGACAGTATGTGCCGGACACGATGATGATGGAGTTGCTTTCAGAAGTGGTGTCCAAACAAAGAGAAGCTTCAGGTTTCGTATTTGATTGGTATCCCAGGACTATTCAGCAGAAGCTTATGCTGGTAGACATGTTTAAACGGTTAAAAATAGATATCCGTTTCCTCTTCGTAGAGTTGAATGTGTCACAAGCTGAGTTAGCCCGCAGGAAAAAGAATCACCCTGCAGTTGAGAAAACTCCTAAGGAGACTCATGATCGTGCATCAGAGTTTGAAAAAACTGAACACTTAATATACTCCCTCAAAGAAAAAGAGAGGGGGAGCATAGTGACAGTGAATGTGCCAGATCATGCATCCCCAGCGGACGTTTTTGTTATGATCCAGCAGGAATGGGCACGAGCTTACGTAAGAAAGTAGAGTTAGTGAGCATGAATTTTAATGAGAGGCAGTGGGTTTACCCGCTGCCTTTTCACTTTTTATAAGATTTGGAATCTCTTTGTCTTGAAAACAACATTGACATATGTACTATTTGTGTTCACTAAAAAAAATGCTACTATGAGTAAAATTGTTAAAACTAGTAAAACGATTAAAACTATTATCGTTCTTTTGGGGGCTCCTTACTGTGGTAAGGGGACTCAGTCCAAGCTTATTGCAAAGAAGTATGGGCTATGCCATGTATCCACAGGTGATATCCTGAGGGAGAAGGCAAAAGAAGGAAATGCTTTAGGACGTCAGATCAAGGACAAGGACTTGATTGATGCAGGAATCTATGTACCAGATACAATGATGACGGACATCCTTAAAGAGACGCTCTTAAAGAACTTTGCTTCCAATGGATTTGTGTTGGATGGGTATCCAAGGACGATGAGACAAAAAACAATGCTTAAACATGTTTTCAAGAGCCTCAGCCTGGATGTGAAACCACACACTATTATCTTGGATGTAAGTGAACAAGAACTGATTCGACGTCATCTTCTACGAATGCAAATGGAAAACAGAGTAGATGACCATGATGAGCAGGTCCTGGAGGAAAGAAAAAAACAGTTTGAAAAGACAATCCCAGTGATTGAAGCTTTCAAGGCAGATAAGAAGGCAACTGCAACCACAATCACTGTGTTAGATGAGATGCAACCCAATGGTATTTTCACTCTTATTCAGCAGGTTCTTGCTGGGAAAATTCATTGAGAAACCAATCTTTGTAAAGGCGGCGGAGTATATCTCTGCTGCTTTTCACAAATACGAAAACATATTATTTAAATAATGTCAATAATTTATCGTCAAAAATGAAGTTATATAGGGGTAAGATTGTGCTTTTTGGGGCGTTCTGAGTATACTAGATAGAGTGTTTTATGAGACACTATATACGAATGAAGAACATACTTACTAAAGCGATTCTAGAACAAACTGATGTGGATGCATTGCAACCAGATTTTTCGTTGTTGCGTGTCATTGCAAAAGATCAAGCTATCAAGGCACAGACTCTCTTGTTTGATAAGGAGGGCAGTACGGTAGCTATTTTGACGACGAATGAAAAGCCAGATTCGCTCAAGAAAATCATTACCTCATTGGAAGAGAAAAAGTTGAAATATAAGCTTTATTATACAGATCCTGTTTCATTTGAGCATGCTGCTTTGTGGTATGATCAAATGGAAATACAAGATGCTATGCTAGCAGAAAAAGCGCATCAGAATGCTACAGCTACAGGACAAAGTGCAGAGAATCTTTTGCAAGAACTTTATAAACAAAGAAACAACTTCGATGATGGAAAGTTTGTAAATGAAATAATCAGACTTACATTTCAAGCATGAGCTTCGGATCTCCATTTTCAACCGCAGGTTGATTGTGTGTTGATGCGTATGAGAAAAGATGGTGTGATGAAAGTGCTTTTGCAATTCACGCCTGCAGAGTTTAAAAAATATCTTTTGAAAATAAAATTCATGGCTGGTGCCAAAATGAATATTGATTATATGCCGCAAGATGGAAGATTCGATTTTATCGTAACGTGAGGTGCGCAAGAAAGAAAGATTGATGTGAGAGTTTCTATCATGCCTGGATTGAGAGGAGAAGATATTGTGATGAGATTCTTGGATTCAAATCAATGATTCCAAACATTTGGTGATTTGTGATTCAGTGAAGAACAGGTTGCGATCATGAAAGAACAACTTGCTGCGAACTATGGTATGATACTCATTACTGGTCCTACTGGATCGTGAAAGACGACGACCTTGTATAGTATGCTAAATTATCTCAATCGTCCCGATAAGAAGATTATTACATTGGAAGATCCGGTGGAATATGAACTTCCAGGGATTGAGCAATCACAGATTAACGCATCGAAGTGATATACATTTGAAGAAGGCTTGAAGTCTATTCTTCGTCATGATCCGAATGTAATTATGGTCTGAGAAATTAGAACAGCGGAGACTGCAGAGATCGCTTTTAATGCTGCTTTGACAGGACACTTGGTATTAGCAACTGTGCATACCAATAGCGCTGCTGAGGCTATTACGAGGCTTTTGAATTTGGGAGTGAAATCATATATGCTTGCTCCAGCACTCAATATGATTCTAGCACAAAGATTGGTTCGTAAATTACATACATGTAAGACAGAAAGAGAGGCGACAGAAGCTGAGTGAGAAGATATCAAATCAGAGCTTCGTACTATTCATGATATTTCACCAAAGACACCTTGGCAATTTACTGGTAAGGTGCCACACCCTGTTGGTTGTGATGCATGTGAAAACGATGGGTACAAAGGTAGAGTTGCTGTTACAGAAATGCTTGTTCTCACTCCAGAAATAAAGCAGATGATCGTCAATGATAAATCCACAATGGAGATTTATGGAGCTATTCGTCAATCTGGTTTTCTTACTATGAAAGAAGATGCATACGGCAAGATGTTGCAAGGCATGACAACGCTTGATGAGATTAGAAGAGTTTTATAACATTGGTAGAGTAGGGCATGTGATTTGCAGAAGAGAAAGGCATATTCATAAAGTCGTTACCAGATCATGGTCTTGGTCTCAATGGTTTGGATGATAATGGGAAATTAATTATTAAACAAACAACAAAAAATATATTTGATACTCTCGAGTTGGTGCCAAATACGCAATCATTTTGATTGCAGGAGCGCCTTAGTTTTTCGTTTCTTGCACAACATAGTCTCGCACCTGGGTTTACATGATCATACAGGAATGCAGGTCTTATATTCAAATATAGAGACTGAGCAAAGCAAGATTATTTTCTCCCATGTGATATGCTGGCTCTGTCTTCATGTGCCTCTATCCCGGCTGATAAAAACCATGTTCTAAGTAATGTGCAAAAATATTATCAACATAAGATCATTGATAGATGGCAGTTGTTTGCTACCGATAGTATCGATACGACACTCATGAGAATGCATCACTTCAAACTTATCTCAGGGAGAGAAATGTCTCCATCTGAGTTGGTGATTGAATTGGTTAATTCTTTTAGAGAATCGATGGGCCATAATTTATTGTCTACCCAAGATCATGCGTGGTTGAGTTCATATAATGAGTGCATTGCATTTAAGCCATTGAAAATCGATATTCTAGGAATCTTTTGAAAGAGTGAAAACATTGTTTCTGAAGCAAAAAAACAGGGGATACCTGTTTACGAATCTTTACATAGCTATCTCGCGCAAGAAGGGAGATTGCCTTCCTAGGCATTAATATCCAAAATTTCTTTTAAGTATTCTTTGAATTTATCTGTATGTCCATAGACCTTTGTATGGAGTTTTTCTAGTTCTGCTTTCATAAGTTTATAGGCTACCTTATGCTTCTCGTAGGCTACAGGGATAAGATATTTCTGGGTCTCTTGAATTTGTTCTTTTATCTTTTTCATAGAACACGAAGCAAGATCTCTGAGGTTGTGAATTCTATCCGCGAATTTCACTTGAAGTATTTCATTATCTAAGTCTTTCATATGTCAGAAATAATGGTCTGTTCTTCTTGATCTGATAGAACTTGTTTTGGTTTTCAAAAACTCCTTTTTCTCTGATTTTGGGAGATCTTCATAGTATTCTCTTTCATCTGGCCAGAGGTAGTACTCATCTGGCTTCTTCGTGACGGCGTCTACTATACTAGCTACCTCTCTTCCAAAGATGTTTTCGACGGTTGTGAGAGTAATGTCGCTATCTTCCACGATATCATGGAGATATGCAGCAATGACTTGATTGAAGGTGATGGTAGGGAACTCTGTGACAAGGATATGTGTTACTCATTGAATATGATCGAAATACCTTCTGCCATCCAATCTTTTTTGCTCTCTATGTTTTGATTTTGCGAGTGTATATGCTACATTCACAAAACTCATTTTTGCTTGTTGTTCATCTTTATCCAGTGCGTTGAAAGCTTTGTCTTTCGTGATGAGAGCAATATAGATCTCTCTAAACATCTTTTCTATTCATCTCTTTGGGTTCATGAGCGTTTCGCCAGTAAGTTTCATGACTGGGTTGTGTGCTGGGGTGGTTTCTAGCATCTCCATAAGGTATGAGATAAATAGATATGTCTATCTGTATTGTATTTAAGATAGGTTTCATTACAATACATACATGCCATTATTCACGTACAAAAACCGTCCTGAAGATTTCGTTGTAACAGAAATCTTAGCAGAAGAGCCTATAGGGAAATGAGATTTTCATTATATTCTTCTTGAAAAGAAAGGACTTACGACATTCCTCCTTATTGATCTGATGATCAATGCTTTTGGGTTGAATAGAAATATGATAGGTATTGCAGGTTTGAAAGATAAACATGCAATCACAAGACAATGGATCAGTATCTCGAGGCGCGATGTAGTGAAGTACTGCGGAGGTATAAATACGTTACTTGATTGGTTGAGAAGAAAAGGGAAGATTATAAAGGCGACATACCATACTCACTTACTGAAACTTGGTGATAATGCCGGGAATCATTTTGATATTACACTAATCCCAGAGAAGGGTATTACACCTGAGCAGAAGCAAACGGTTGACTACTGTCTCAAAGAAATAGCAGCAAAAGGGATACCTAACTACTTCGGTGAGCAGAGATTCGGATTTGGATGAGATAACTGGAAGAAGTGATTCGCGTTGCTATCTGGGCAAACTCGTTCTATTCCAGGAGATAAAAATACATTGCAAGAAAAGAAATTCAAGATACAGGCGTTTGCAAGCTATGTTTTCAATACATACATTGCGATGAGAACTGAGCGTGGATTGCTCTATAAACAAATTCCATGAGACGTTCGTAGAAAGTGAGAAGAAGCTATTACATGACCAATTCCAGGCGATGATCTTCTTAATGCTACGGGTGAAGCAGGGAAATTGGAACAAGAAGTTTTCGCGAAATGTGGGCTTACTCCTGATATCATGCGTCGTTTTAAAACATATAATTTATATGGACTCCGTCGTGCAATAATCGTTACTGTGTGAGACTTATCATACATATGGAGAGGGAAGGCGTTATATCTTTCTTTTAATCTCCCTTCAGGAAGTTATGCAACGAATGTCATTGAAGCCATCGAAAAAATGGTTCTCAAAAGATAGTCTACCTTGCAAATAGCATACACAAGTATATAGAAGAGATGTTACACACATCTCTTTTATTCTTTTTTCATATATATGATACTTTGTATAGCATGCGGCATGCCCATGCATCACCCAGATGACTTTGGTAACCAGGATGAATGATCAAGAACATGTGTTTATTGTACCAATGCTGATGGAAGCGTTAAATCATGTGAAGAGATCTTTGATAGCGGCGTCACGTATTTCATGAAAGCGACCAGTAGCGATCGTCTTACAGCAGAGAAGCTTGTACGTAAAAATATGCTTCAATTGCCTCATTGGCAAGGTGTAGCTCATACGCTTTTGGAGTGACCAGTAGCAACAGATGAAGAATTCGCTGCAGCAATGGGTAACTTATAGTGAAATCTTAGTAATCTGGGAAAATATAGTCCATAGAAAGCGCGTTTTGATAGTATTTTCTGTAATCAAAAGTGATGCCAAATAGTTTTTCGAGTATGAAAGAAGCGATATAACAATTTCCTAATATATTTGGATGGCTGTAATCAGTAGAGCCATTACTTCTTTTCATAGTATAGAACTCACTCAGGATAGCAGGAGAGAGAGCAGTCATCGCTGCATTGAGATCTTCAAAGAGAGGATAGTCTTTGAATGCTTCTACGGTATTTTGATAGTATGGCGTGTATAATGCAGTAGATTCGGTATTCATACCATGAGGGCTTGTAAAGATAGCCATGGTGATTTCAGGGTAAACCGCTTCGAAGAAGCGCATAAGGTCTTTGATATTGGCTGATATTTCTTCGACAGGCAGGTGGAATTGAGCATCGTTTGATGTTCCCATGAGGATCACAAGATCTAGTTCAGCCTTCGTGAACCGTATTTCCTTTTGCATATCTCGGTCTCTTGTGGTACTTCCATCTCTCGCGAGATTAACAAATCTCACATTCCAACTAGGAATTCTCCATACATGACTTTGTGCAGTTTCTCATGGCAAGTACTGTCAATCAAAGTCGTCTGAAAGGGTTATCTCTTTTTCTTCAATATCTTTATTTATAGCTAATTCTAGCTCGCTTTTGAGGACATATTCTACGATTTCTCTCCAGTTTGGATGAATTCGTTCCGTCGAACTAATAGAATCACCGATGATGCCGATTGTGTAGATTTTGTTCTTTAGAATGTTGCTTTTTATTTGGTTGAAGAGTGTGGTGTGCATGAGAATCACGCAAGGAGATAAATATAGCTAAAATGTATGACTATCTGTGGGTAAATCAATATATACTATAATTTATTTGTATAGGTGTTTTTCTCGGTTTTTTGTTGTCATTTTATATTCTTTTTGTATACACAGGATAATACTTTTCTTTTTATTAGCTAATAATACCCATGCATAAAAAATCGTTTACACTTATTGAGATGTTGATCGTGGTTGTGATCATCGGTATTCTCGCTGCGGCATTGATTCCAAGGCTTCAGTCGGTACAGGCTCGTGCCAGAGATACGAAAAGAGTAGCTGACCTTCACCAGATCGGAACCGCTATGGAAATATATAAAGAGGATAATGGTAATCTCGATGATTTCGTAGGGTGATCTAATGCAGCAACTCCAATATCATGGAGTACTCTTTGGGATGCCCTTAGTAGATATATGACATCTGTTCCAAATGATTCAGATAAAGCCCCATGGTATGTTTGATATGATGATCAGGGATGAACATACAATAGTGTCGTTGGTTATGCACTAGCGGTCCTTCATAGAGGTGGCTCTAGTAATAATGCTTTTGCTTTAGTAGCAAGGACAGAGAGCGATGGATCAAATTCTAATTGGGTTACAGATCAGACTTATTTAGAAAGCAATGGTGGTCCAGTAGCTACCTGGGTCGATCCTGCAGATCATGCTTCGCAATGGATGGGGGCTGTCGATGACGGCGAAACTGCATCTACGTATGAAAAAAATCTTTGTACGAAGACGACATACAATTCAGGCAGTAGCAGTATAAACGATGGTAATGGTACATGTTTCGCGAATAAAAATGCAGATGACCTTAGATACTTGTACGTACAATAAACACTATTTATAATTCTTATTCTCTATCCCTATGTCATTTTCATTTACTAACTTTATCATTGGGACTATTATTTCTATTTTTGGATACCAAGCTTTGAAAAATAAGAATTATCTTGTTGCAGGTGTTTTGTTTATCGCATATATTATTATCTGTTACGCCCTATAAAAATGCATACGCCGTTAGCTGCACTTCTTCGTCCTCAAAAATTACAAGATGTTGTCTGACAACATGAGATTGTGGCTCAATTAACGTCATATGTAGCATCAGGACATATGCCATCACTTCTTTTCTGGTGACCTCCAGGATGTGGGAAAACAACACTTGCAATTGTTTTGTGAAATGAACTTGCAGCTGACTTCGTCCAATTGTCTTGAGTGAGTAGTAAGAAGAGCGATCTTGGAGATATCGTACAACAAGCACAAACGAATAAGCAATATAATAAGAAGACAATTGTCTTTTTGGACGAAATTCATCGTTGGAATAAAGCCCAGCAGGACTCTCTTTTGCCATATGTTGAAGACGGAACGATTATCCTGATTGGTGCGACGACAGAAAATCCAAGTTTCACTATCAATAATGCCTTATTGTCTCGTTGTAAGGTCCTTGTTTTTTCATCACATACCCAAGAAGACATCCAGTCATTCCTTCGTTCGCATCTTGAAGCTATCGTGTGAGTATATCCTCATGCGGTTCTTTCAGATGAGGTGATCATATTGGTATCTCATCTTGCGAATGGTGATATGAGGCATGCATTGAATATACTAGAGGCATGATTGATGATGAAACATGAGTGAGCACTGGACGAACAGACTATTTTGTCTGCTTTTTGAAAACCTGTTTATTACGATCGTGATTGAGAAGAGCACTATAATATCATTTCTGCGGTTCATAAATCACTACGCGATAGTGATGGGAGTGCTGCATGTTATTGGATTCAAAGGATGCTGCAAGGAGGGGAAGACCCCATGTATATTTGTCGCCGTCTCTTGCGTTTTGCCAGCGAAGATATCGGCTCCGCCGATAATAATGCGTTGCTTCTCGCAAACCAGACGTTCGACGCATGTGCGAAGGTTGGTATGCCAGAGTGTGACGTCTTTATCATGCAACTTGCTTTGTATCTTGCAAAAGCGAAGAAAGACAATACTGCGTATGTTATTAGTCAACAAACAAAAGCAGATATAGAGAAATATGGGAATCTTCCTGTGCCTATGGTTATTCGTAATGCACCGACGAAACTTATGAAGGAAGCGTGATATGGCACCTGATACAAATATGCGCACGATGATCCTGAGGGGGTAGCTCATCAACAACATCTTCCAGATGAGCTCAAAGATAGACAATATGGTAAGAAATAATGTATTTCAAAAATAGAAAAAAGAGGAGCGAACCCCTCTTTCTTTTGGCAGTTTAAATTACTCTGATACCTTTGCTACAGCTACATACACAGCAGAAAGTCCAACGAGTGTGTAGACAACTCTAGAGAGAGTTGACATGTCGCCGAATATTCGTGCTACCAAGTCAAAATTAAACACTCCAACCAATCCCCAATTCAATCATCATACAACGAGTAAGATAAGGGCAATAATGTACACTGTTTTCATGCGTAGTTTTGAGGTAAGAATATAAAACGTCAACTCTATATCCTTATATACGAGAATAGCAAGGGATATTTATATTTCTTGTGTTTGTATATTTAATTTCAATTTCATAGGTCAATTGCTTGTTGGTTAGACTGGTTTTGAATTTTTCTTGCCTCTTTGATGCTTTGCTGCATCTTTATATTTTCCTGTTGTAGATTTGCAATTCCTGCGTCCTCATTTGCACATCATGCTAATGAAAGTAATAATACTGTTGCGAAAGAGAGAGCTATTGTTTTTCTCATGGTAGAGAATATGAATAAATAAACTGATATATGCATACATATCTTCCGAACGGTTTCAATATAGATATATTCAAAAAGAGGTGGTATATGAGTATCTATTCTGTATCATTGGAGTATAAGTCTTTTATTATTAGTATACCCAACCACATGAGTAAAATTATTGATATTTTTGTAGTGTACCAGGAAAATGGATTGCCACATGAAAAAATGATTGAATTGCCAGCTGGATTGTCAAATCTAGAATGCATGACGTTCATCCGTGAATCAGTAGGAGAATCAGCTAACATCTTAAATATTATCAATGTTGATAGTATAAATCGTCAGAAGACTGCGCCTGCTAGCGCGGAAGCTAAAGCTTTTTCACCAAGACCAGAATTTAGACGTAATCCAGAAGCAGGATTCAGTAGAGGAGAAACTCGCCCTTACGGGGCTCGTTCAGGTGGAGGATTCAGAGGAAGAAGTGATGATAGACCATCTGGAGGATACGCTGGACGTTCACCAAGAGACGGTGCTAAACCAGCACGTAGTGGTGGGTTCGGAGCTCGTCCTAGTAGAGGAGACAGTAGAGATTCAAGAATGTGAAGTTCTTCATCAAGAGGTGGAAGACCAACAGGAGGACGCGGAAGATAATAGGAAATTACGAATTATAAATTATAAATTTAAAGACCTGGCAGCGATGTCGGGTCTTTTAATATTTTATTTTTCGCTTGTATCTTGAGGCGTCTTATCTATATTGAGCAGGCCATAAAACCGGCACCTCTATGAAAAAGTAATCTGCATTGATTTCGACAAAAAAAGGATGGTAGTATATCGCCATCCTTTTGCCTTTTATACATTATGAAACGTCACTCATACGAAGAAAATATTCCATTTTTTGACAGATCGTCAGCATTGCCATATTCATATATTGATAGCTATATCCCACATCATGTACAGAAGGTTGTCCTTCTCTTTTCCATGCGTGTCCGTGTACCTTTCGACTTACAAATTCGTGGATTCCGCTTTCCACTGAGAATAATTCCGCTACTGAGTATGAATGTTGTATTACCTTGTCTGTGTCATCAATATGAGCCATAAAGACTATTCTCGTGTCTGGTTGTACGACGACAAGCTTATCTAGGGCAGTATTCTTGACGATTTTATGCCTCCATGGAAACCATCCATTGGCTACATACACATTCAATAAATCTTGAAATTCTTGTATTGGTGCCTCGCGTTTTGCCATGAAACATAGAGAAAGGTAAATAACTCCATTTAGTATAGGATTAAGGTAGGCAATAGATAGTCGCTTTTTCTTATTTTACACGATCTTTGGGTAGTGTTTGTCTAACCAATGTTGGAGTTCTTTGATGAGTTCGTCGGCTTCCTTGTATGGGAGAGCCTTTGTTTTTTGATTAATATGAGCAAGGAGCTCTATTCACTTACTGATTTCATCATCTCAATTATTTTTTCCATCATTATGGAGATCTTTGCTTTTCTGGAGAATAAATATCAATGCATCTTTATTCGTTTCCACCCTTGCGCGTGCCTTTTGAAGAAGAACGATAGTTCCTCTCACACTATCTAGGTAGGTCTCGTTCTCGTGATCATACATCACCATAGCTAAATTTGCTATATAGTGACTTAATCATGATCATGTTACGTCTATTCCTTGTTGTCTTGCATACTCTAGAAGATCAGAGGATGCCTTTTTGATAGAATCTTCTACTTTGAGATTCGATCCTTCAAATTTAGGATAGCTCATATGCTATAGGATGCCAAATAAAATAGAATATCTCTATTTTATCCTTTTGTGATATAATAGCAAAACATTCATTCTATGGTTTATTGCTCTTGATAATGCTCCAAGAAAGAATAAAGCTCGGGATATTGTATCCTTCTCTAATCCTAACATGCATATCTTAGTCGTAAATTGTGGTAGTTCATCATTGAAATACCAATTAGTAAATATAGATGCTGCCTCGTATTCCGTCTTAGCAAAGTGACTTGTCGATCGTATAGGCGGTGAGAGTAAGGTGAAACACACAGCGCACGGCGAGACAACAACGTCTGAAGAGTCTGTCGCCAATCATACAGATGCACTGGATATTGTTTTGCGCTTCTTGGTCGAGGCACATATCATTGCATCGTTGGATGATGTAGACGCAATTTGACATAGGGTGGTCCATGGAGGAGAGCATTTCTCTACGAGCGTTGTTGTTACTGAAGATATTAAACCAAAACTTTTCTCATTGGATAGTATTGCGCCATTGCATAATCCAGCTAATATGATGGGGGTCAGAGCGTGTGAAGCAAAACTTCCTGGGAAACCGAATGTCGTTGTCTTTGATACAGCGTTTCATCAAACAATCCCACAAGAGAATTACCTCTATGCTATCCCATATGAACTCTATGAAAAATATAATATCAGAAGATATGGATTCCATGGTACATCACATCAATACGTCGCACAGCGCTTGTGAGTTCTTCTAGATAAGCCACGAGAGTCATTGAAAGTCATAACATGTCACGTCGGGAATGGCGCTTCTATCACAGCCATAGACCAGGGGAAAGTCATAGATACATCCATGGGTTTCACGCCATTACAGTGACTCATGATGGGAACGAGGAGTGGAGATATAGATCCTGCGGTCATTACATTCCTCATGGAAAAGGAGAATCTTTCGCCGAAAGACATAGACACATTGCTCAATAAAAAATCAGGCGTTCTGGGACTTACTGGTTTATCTGGGGATATGAGAGATATAGAAAATGGGTTCCTCGAAGGCAAGGAAAGAGAGACACTCGCAATGCATATGTATATCAACAGAATTATTAAATATATTGGGTCGTATGTTGCGTTACTCAATGGTGTCGATGCGATCGTGTTTACTGCATGAGTCTTGGAAAATTCTCCTGTCATGAGGAAACTCATTGTAGATTCACTTCATCGATTAGGTACTGAGATTGATGAGGCAGCAAATAATACTTCTACGAAAGAGAAGTGTATCACAACAAGCGGTTCTCACGTACCAGTTCGAGTTATTCCTACCGATGAGGAACAGATGATCGCGAGGGAGACGCTCGCATTGTTGCAGGTAAAATAGGGAAAACATATGGATATCATATCAGGAAATCGTATATTGCATTATACGGGTTTTGGGATGACCGAAAGCCAATTGTCTTTTATCTTTTGCGAGAATCTGCATGAAGAAATTGATTGATATTATTGTAACGAAAGTGGGTATGGATGCACAAACTGTGCAGGTGATTATTGATTTATTAGACCAAGGGAATACGGTGCCGTTTATTGCTCGTTATCGTAAAGAGCTTACGAAATGAGCCACAGATGAGCAACTTCGTGATTTCCATGAAATATATACATATACCAAAAATCTCGAGCAGCGTAAACTCGATGTCATTCGTCTTATCGCAGAAAAAGGCTTGATGACGCCGGAATTGGAAGCAGAAATTATGGCTGCAGAGACGTTGGCGAGAGTAGAAGATCTGTATAGACCATTTAAGGAAAAGAAAAATACGAAAGCTACGATCGCGAAAGCGAAAGGTCTCGAGCCGCTCGCACAGATTCTTCGTGCGTGTCATATGACGAAAGAAGAGTTCGAACAAGAGGCAGAGAAGTTCATCAAAGATACAGGTGATAAAAAAACATCTGTTGCAACGATACAGGAAGCAATACAGTGAGCCAAAGATATCGTCGCTGAAGAAGTGAGTGACGATGCATCACTTCGTGATGTTATTCGTACGTACGAAGAGTCTCATGCTGTCCTTTCTACGAAACCAACGAAAACATTTGAAGAAAATGGTGTCTATAAAATATATGGAAACTATAGCAAAAATATTGCAGAGATGCCGTCGTACGCGTATCTTGCTGTCTGTAGAGCAGAAGACGAAAAGCAATTATCGGTGTCTCTTTGATTTTCACATGCGAGAATCACTGAGCAAGCGCAGCTTGCATTTGTGCCGAAAGATCACGCTACAGTGGTGGAATATCTTATAGAGGCCATCGAGGATTGATTAGAAAGATTGTTATTACCTTCTATCGAGAGAGAGATCCATAGTAATAAGAAACGTCGAGCAGATGAGGCTGCTATCAAAGTGTTTGGTGAGAATATGAAGCATCTTTTGTTAACGCCACCTGTGAGATGATTAACGGTATTAGGATTCGATCCTGGGTTCCGTACAGGATGCAAATTGGCTGTCGTAGATCAGACAGGAAAGTTTCTTTTCAATGATGTCATCTATCCGACGAATGGCTCACATAGCGAGGAAGAAGCAGCTAAGAAGTTATTGTATATGATCAAAACACACAATGTTGACTTGATCGTCATAGGAAATGGAACAGCATCTCGTGAGTCAGAACGTTTCGTAAGCGAGTTTATTAAGACACATAAATTACCAACGAAATATATGATTGTATCGGAAGCAGGAGCATCTGTTTATTCGGCTTCTGAACTTGCACAAGCGGAATATCCAAATCTAGATGTGACAGTAAGAGGTGCTATTAGCATCGCGCACCGCGTACAAGATCCGCTCGCAGAGCTCACGAAGATTGATCCTAAAGCCATCGGTGTTGGTCAATATCAGCATGATGTAGATCAAAAATTGTTATTAGAAAAATTGGACGAGAGAGTAGAGGATGTCGTGAATAGCGTCGGTGTGAATGTGAATACTGCGAGTTATACATTATTGCAATATATCGCGTGATTATCTTTGACGATAGCAAAAAATATCGTTGCATATCGTGATGAAAACGGCATGTTTACGAGCAAAGCGCAGCTCAAAAAGGTAAAATGATTATGACCTAAGGCATTCGAGCAATGTATCTGATTTTTGCGTATTCTCGGTGGAAAAGAGCCACTCGATGCGACAGGTATTCACCCAGAAATGTATGAGAAGACATATACACTCATGAAAGAAGAATTAGCAATCAAACCTGACAAAAAGAATCCATTAATTCTTCCATTAAACACAAGTTTGTTTGCATGACGAGATGATCGTAAAGTCCTTAGTCTTGCAGAAAAGTGCGATATAGGATTTGAAACATTATCCGACATCATCAAAGAACTCCAACGTCCTGGTCTTGACCCTCGTGAAAACATGGATCCACCATCGTTCAAATCAGACATCCTCGAAACCAAAGATCTCGAAATCGGTATGGTACTCGATGGTGTCGTCAGAAACGTCACAGACTTCGGTGCATTCGTCGATATCGGGCTTCACAACGATGGTTTAGTGCATAAGTCACAGCTCGCAGACCGCTATATCACCAATCCAAGCGACGTCGTTTCTGTCGGTATGCAGGTGAAAGTCAGAGTACTAGACATTGATCTTGAGAGAGAAAAGGTGAGTCTCAGTATGAAAACACTCAATGACATCCCCGTAACTGCGAAAACACAGCCTACCGTCAAAAGAACCACAGATACAGGTAGCCAAGAAAGCGGCATCAAATCAAATATTAGTTGGGGGTAGTATATCTATTTTACTTTCGTAGAGCATAATATGTCATTGCAAGTATGTCCTTATTGCAGCAAGCGCAATTCATATCGGTATATCTACCGACAACTCAACACAACTCATTTCAAAAGGGAAGTTGTATGCTCATTTTGTCACAAAAAAATGACAATGAAACGAAAGAAGAAAGGCTTAGGCCACCAAATACTTTCCGCTCTAGGGCGAATGCTCCCAGGTCTCGTTGTAATATATTTTGTGGCTCTTGGAAAGTTGAGTTTCTGGCTAGCTAGTGCTATAGTTGTAGCATTCCACTTCGCCGCAATGTACGTATTAATCAAGCGTATGTGATATAGAAAGTGGCATTAGAATGCCTGGAAATTTGATTTTTTTGTAATTACAGCTATACTTTAAAGTAGAGTCTTTATATTATAGCTCTATTTGCATTATGAGCATCAATGAAAGAGATGATGACATAAAACCATTAAATATTGCTCAAATGGAAGGGGAGAGTCCTGCGCCCATGGGTGATTATGTTTTCGTAGCGGAAGAAAGATGACTTGTGATGAAGAAGATCAAAGAAGAGCAAGCGATTGAGTCTCAAGAAAAAAATGAACAGATTAAGGTGCTAAAGGCGAAACTCAATGAAGATTCATGAATAATAATGAATGAACAAAAAGAAAAAATCAATAAAAGAGTCTTTGATTTCTTTGAAAAATCTGAAAGTACATGACAATTGAAAGTTACTTTAGCGGGATTTTTAAATGGTTTGTTTGATGATATCCCATCTAAAATAGTACCATCGGATTTTGATAGCATAGAATTTGTTAAGAATCCGCCAGAACTGATAATGTTAAATAAGGTGACCAATAGTAATTTCCGTCGTTTCTATATTAAATTATCACTTAAAGACATTAAAAATCTATCATATAAACTACAATGATACCATTCCGCTTCTGGTATGAATATTCCGTTTAGTATAGATAATATAGATGCTTCATTAATAGTGTCTCCTCAAATTCCAAACTTTCTGATACATGAATTGGCGCATTCAATAGATCCATATATGTGCGATAGAACGGGGAAAAATAAAATATTAGATGAGTGTATTGGGTATTATACAGAAATATTATATCCCAGAATTGTAACAACAACTATAAATTGAGGAGAACCAACAAGAAAAGTTATTGAGTCTAACTTGATGCATATCAAGGGGAGTATTTCAGATCAAACATATCGAAAACAGATGGAATTAGACAAAGAAATGAGTTATGATGAATATAAAAAAGCAGTAGAACAGACTTTGAATATATTACAAGGCTTGGAAAATAAGATTGGGAAAGAAGCATTATTCAGGAAACTACTAAATGCAAAGGCAATAGAGGATTTAACAAAGGGGGAGTAATTTCACCTATGTGCACCTCCACGTGTTGAATCCTTCTGTAATTTGATGATTTCTATTGCCGTTAAAGAAGTAAATTTATGTTGTGTAAATCTTTCAAAACAGGCATATTATATAGCTTTTATAGGTTTGTAACTATAGTGGTTCTGAATATGCTCAGGTTTGCACAAGATATATTGTGCAAAGCAGGATGAGTGTGAAAATGGCAGTAAAACCCACATGTTCATATGTAGCATCTTTTGTGACAAAAACATGTTTTCGTGATGTATGTATAGGAATGTTGAAAACTTTTTGTGTGATATATATGCAGAATTGATCAAAAATATGTGATTTTGAGGGGATTCGTGGGAAAAGTTGGAGGTTTATGGGTAGATGGTCCATCTTGTGTGAAAAATGTCCTCTACTCCCCTTTTGTTTTTTATTTTAATTGTAAAAACAATCCCGAGACATGCAAGGGATTGCTTTTAAATAAGTGTGAACTAATTGGAATGCATTAGAAGATCAGGCGATATAAATCGGCTGGAAAGTCTTTAAACTTTCTAACAATCTCTCTGGTTTCTTCTAAATTAGCATGCCAAGATTTTTCTTTGCGTGACTCATTTGCTTCAAAGGCTTTTGTAGGTTTTTGGCTTCCCTTAGTGAATGTACCCCAGAATACAGCCTCTTGAAACTCTGCGTTTTCATTAATATTAAGGCCAAATAACTCGACTTTCGTCGAATCTGTTTCATAAAACATACCACTAAAATTCAGTGCTATAGTAAGATGATGTGCATTGCCTTTGCGTAGTAATGTTACCCAGATTGATGAGCTTACGGAATAGTTATGCCCATCTAATTCCTTGGTGTTTCCCGTGTCTTCAGGAGTATTACAGGCAGTTAGAAACCTTTTTATTAAATTGGTATCCATAATGCCTTGATCCGTACTATTCTGTAATTTTGCTACTTCGTACAAGATGTCCGTCATTTTATAGACGGTGGGACTTGCAACAACCTTTCCACTTGTGCTGTCTGTCATACTCTTTATAGGAGATATGATTTTTATTTTTTCTCTTTTTTGTGCATTTACTCCGAAAAGTATGCACATTACCATTACCATAATGGCAATTCTCTTTCCACGTTTCATGTTAATTATCATTTGATGAGGCTCTATTATATTGCTTATAGACCTATTTTCAATAGAATATATACAATGTCAACATCTGTGTTTGTGGCGAGATTGTAATTCCCACTCCCCTTTTATTTTAATTGTTTTTTGTTTTATATATACTATAATTGTTGCATGGAACAGGAATTTATACAGAAAGATCGGGAATTTAGCGAAATAAGGACAGAAAGAACCGTCCTAAAGGCAATTACCGAGCAAAATGCACAAGATATCCTCAAAGCATGTACGTTAGCGGTATGTGAGTATTTTGATGAGCCTATTCATCAGGATATTAATGAAGTACATAAGCAAATCAAAGACTGGGAACAGGAAAAGATGGCTAAAAAGGCCGTTAATATAGCTATTTATGATATGCAAGAAAATTTTATATGAGATACAGAAATTAGGCATATTGATACATGAGATTTATCTGTTGGTATTTGGCTAGATGAAGCTCATCAGAATCAATGATTATGAAGAGAAGTTGTCGGCGCTGTTATTACTTGGATTAGAAATAATCTTCATTTCAGTCATATTAAACGAGAATCCTATAAGGACAATCTAGGAAGTATTAAAATCATCGAATCACTTTGATGAGTTTTAGTGGATACAAAGAAAACGAAGCATCGAAAACATGGGGAAATAGATGATTGTGTCTATCATATATATCCCAATTCTTAATTTTTAATAAAAAAAATCCTGTGTATGCAACCATAACGCCAGGATTTAATGAGGTAAGCGAGCAAAGAAAAAGTTAGCTGTCTTTAAGCCATTTTACATAGCTTTCGGCGTTTTCAATGTCGATCTTGAGAGATAAGAGCTGCTCGTTTTTCTGCATTTCTGCAGCTTTTGTAGCAGTACAGCTTTTGTCTTCTAAACAGATACTGATTGAGTCGGCAATATTGGTTTCGAATGTGGATCCACCGTCTCCGAATGCACCAGACATGTTTTTCCAATCAATACCTACACCGATTAGACTTTCAGCTAATATCCTTGCTTTTTCTAACTCCTCAAAGTTTGAAATTGTAACAATGAGTGTCTTTTTCATAAAATTCTATTTAGTGGTTGAATAATAGAGAATTACAGGTGTTTGTCAACCGCCGTTTTGTGAAAAAAACATGCTAGTAATTACAGTAATATTGCATATATATGAGAGGATTTATCACTTATTCATTATTCATGTTACGCTTTGAACATGTGAAGAAACCACTCCTCTCTCGTGAAAAATTTCTTTTGAGACAGGCTCGTTATGTGGGAATAGCATTGTCTCTGTTGGTTGTTTCGTTGTTTATAGGTGTGGCTTGATACCATTGGTTAGGCAATTTAGCCTGGGTGGATAGCATATTAAATGCTAGTATGATCTTGGGTGGTATGGGGCCAGTAGATGTCCTTACAAGCAATGCTGCTAAGCTTTTCGCCTCAGCATATGCTATCTATAGTTGAGTAGCATTCATTGGAAGTGCATGATTAATATTTGCACCGATACTTCATAGGTTCCTCCACATGTTTCATATTTCTTCCGAGGAATAACTACTCTTGCGCCAATCGAAGTTTTATTCTATTGAGCGTAGAAGTTACTCTCGCTATCTTGCTATCATCTTTCTCTGCCCAGTAAGCAGCGAATGTTCAAATTTCTTCTTCTATGATAGGAACTAAATCTACTATCATACTCTTTTTCAAATCAGGATTATTATTGGTTCTAACCTTTTTCACATAGAAATCGCTCATAAGTATCTCTACCTCCAAGGTATCTACTGCCTTTTCAAAACATGCGAATACTTCGTCTACAGAAGACTTACCTAGATCTTGTAATGAAATTCCCTGACTGTATTGAGAAGTTATGTTCAAGACAGATGTGATTTGATCCACAACCTGTTTATGAAACTTTTGTACATAAGCCTCATCTGTGCGTTCGTTTGTTGGAAGCAAGGCATCTAGATTAGACGTATTTGCTGCGATGAAGCCTCTAACTTGGCGCACGATATTATTCATTAAAAGAAGTGAGCTACATTATAAATAAGATATCTAATGAATTTACTGATATATTCTAGAAAACATATTTGATTTTCTAGTAAAAACCATTATTATACGTAGGTCTTTCGGGATAAATCACTACATGCGGAGGAAGGGTTGTTTACCCTAGCCTCCTTTTTTTATTGTCGCAAAAGCTTCTTTTGTCCTATACGTGTGATGACAGCTATTACAGTAATGAACATTAATATTCCCGCTACCCATGCAATGCTAGGCGCATCGTAGATGCGTACAGCGAGAACGCCTATAAGTGCCCAGATAGTTACCAATGCTGTAGTCAAATAACGGAACTTCCAGAATACGACTAAATTTACTATATATCCTATTCAAATCCATAATAACGTTCGTCCTACTGAGGTCATTGCTGCTGTAAGCCCTATACCGTGAAGAAATGATGCGATATTCAATGGCGTCGCGATAGTTACCCATGCGAAGTATAGACTCATAGGGATAGCTGCGTACAGTGTGAGTCCCTTAGTCTTAACAGCCATTTTCAAGCGGATCGTGATGTACAGAAGTGATACCCACATAACGAGAATCAAAATTACAGTACTTCGATGCCATCATCTGATAGTAGCTGCTGGCAGCCAGAGTCCATTAGCAATAAAGTTCATGATAACCCATGGACGCAACTCTTGAATTACAAGTTGACTGTGAGCATGTTTTCTCAATTGGTAGATTGAAAAAATAATCAATCCGAGATAAATAATTCATCGAATACCAAATGTTCGTGTGGCAGGCACGAGAATTTGTCCAGGAACCAATGCGACATCCTGCATAGTTCTTCAGCCCAAAGCGCCACTTGATGAAAGCCATGACATGACAATCATGAATGCCGCAGATAGGAGGACAAGGATAGATGCAATGCGTGATTTCATGGTATATTAGTGAGGGGTTAAATACTAGATATGTGGTTTATTTTGATTTATTCAGTCTTATAGTACCGCCCCACTCTACTACGTCATTATTTCATGAGCGTATGTGGTGTGGCAGTATTGAATCGTCTGCTAGTGTGTATTGTGATACTTGCTCTGGACTATCTATCTCTGTTGATTCCATCATTACTCTTAGGAGTGTTGCTGGTGCTCTATCAAAGATAAGTTGTACATATTTTTCTAGATCACTGTTGAATTTAAATGAGATGAAGTACTCCTTATTCTTTTGAAATGTCGGTATCCAATACTCTAAGAAGCCTTTTTGCTCCTGTGTATTTAGGCCTATTTTTGTTAACTTATCCTTGAAGAATGATTCTATATTCGCGCCTGTAACAAATCGTCAGTAGGTATTGTATTGGTAGTTTTTAATGTCTGCTTCATATCGAAGATATGGGTAATGATTTCACGCCACATCCACACTACCATCGGGATTCCCATTGTATGTCCAAGATACTCATTGAGTGAATTTAGGAATTATCAGCACAAATGCTCAAGACGTGGAAACGCTTATACTATTCGTTTTTGATCATGTGTCGTAGACATAGATCACTGGCTTACCAAACATAATATGGGATCACGGAATTTCACTATTGGATGGATCTTCACTATTCTTGGGAAAAGATTGGTTCTTCGCCTGCGGTATTGCTGTGTTTGGAGGAGTTGTAACAAGAGGTGATGGTTGTGTGAATGTATATCTCACATATATTTGTGAACCGTTTACCATGGTTGATAGGATAATACCCTTATTATTTGTGACGGCAGAGCTTATATTGGTTGCTTGCAGAAGTTTCAATATTGTTTGAGTGATTGTTCCAGAGTCAACGACGGTATCTGCTCAGTCATTAGTTTGACTGCTAAAATCTGCAGTTGGGTTTTCAAATAGTCCATTAGGTACTTTTATAGCAGAAGGAAGCGGTATAACAAAAGAAGGACGATCAGTGTAATAACCTTCAGGGCTAGTTGCCATATTTGCAAATGATGTTATTCTTTCGTTCAAGTCATTTCTCGCAATGAATTGCTCTACATTAGTTCATGTTTTATACGTAACGGCATAGAGAGTATTTGTCGGTACTGATATTATAGTAGGGTCTGACCCGGTACGAATATAGAGACTACTATTTATCTTCATGATGCTTGCTATATTTGTGAGAAATGCAGATGCTACCTTTTGAATAAAGCATTTGTCCTCAGGCGTTGGAGCATTGTTATATTGTTGTTTGATTTTTGCTAGCGTGCTTGATTTGTTACTATTATAGGCAAATACGTATTCGAGTCATGAACTATAGAAACGATCACGATATTGGTTTGGTCCAGCATAGTTGAACTCGCCTTCTAAAGATGCACAATTTCATGTGTCATATGCAGGGATTCATAGCCCAGGTGTGTGACTGGTAAGTTGACTTGTAGGGGTGCTTGGCGTATTGCTTTTAGACGACAACATAAATACTACTCATCACCAAGATAGTACGATGACTCCTATTAGAATCCAAAAGATTTTTTTACTCATTACGTATACGGCAGTGTATGTAAAATAACACTAGTTATATATTGTTATTTTCATCATTGTCTAGTCATTTTTATATATGAAAAAAACTTTCTCATGAAGAGAAAGCCTTTTGGGAATATATAGTGTATGTTATTTTTTAAAGAATACGAGTGCGATTGCTGCTCCGATAAGTACAAGCATGATGATAATGTATGCTGTGTTCTTTCGTTTTTCGCTAGTATAGCCTCTGTATAAGTCTTTTACTTTTTGCTCCAATTTTTCTTTCTCATGAAGCAATTGTGCTTTCTCTTCGTGGTATGCAGGAAGCGCAACCATATGTTTCAATCTTCCTTCCAATTCCCCTAGTTTTTGTTGAAGAACGAAGATCATCTTGTTCTTGTCTTCCAATGTTCCGTCTTTTTCACGGAGAAGATCGAAGAACTTATCCATCTTTTGGTCAAGTTGACGTAAGTTAGCATTTTGTGCTTGATGGCTACTCATTGGTTGAACAGATGTACTAGAAGAAGGTTCTCCCATAGAATCACCTGATACAACTTCGCTTTGGTATGCTTCTGTGTGCAACATTGCGAATTCATCTTTGAGCGCGTCTACTTGCTCTTTGGCAAGGATAACTTTGTTCGCTACTTTTTTGTAAGACAATTTACCATTCTTTACATATCTGTCGATGGTTCTTGTGGAAACACCAAGATAACTAGCAGCAGCTTCTCTGCTGATCGAGTAAGACAATTGAGACATCTAGAGTATTTTTTTCAAAACTAAAGTCAAAATGGAGATAATGATAGACAATACGAATGTTTGTTCGATGCTACCCAATGTTACCGTTACACCCAAGTTTAACGCCTGGAGTATGAATACAAAGCCATACAATGCAATCATATTGAGCAAGATTCCCGCCAATCCCAATGTAAGGAAGTTGATAGGAGTTGCCAAGAATTTCAACAATGGTCTAGCCACATGATAAATAAATCGGAAGATTAAGCCGATTAGTAACAAGACAGGAGTAGATTGCCATGTCACTGGTTGCATAGACAGTCAACCATAGGGAATCCATAGTGCAATGATAACTAAGACGGCGGTATTTATCAGTACTCACCAAACAAAACTCTTCATGATTGGGCAAAAATTGTCATGTAAAGGTTCGACAATACTAGACAAAAGCATATAAGATACAAGAGGAAATTGCTGAGAAAATTACGAATTACGAATTAGGAAATTTTATTGTACGTAAATATATCTGAGATCATCTCAGTCTTTACTAGCTTCACAGTTTCCTGCTCCATCATTGGTTGTTGCTCAACCCGTGAATGTAGTTTTGGTGCACATATATGTATTGTAGAGATTAGCGGTGCCTCATGCACATGCTGCTCAACAAATAGCGCCCGCTCGAATTCCATTATTATCTCCTGTAATGGCGTTTGGCGCTGGCAGATAAGATCAATAATCTGCTTTTACTGCGCTAACTCGATTAGAACTACTACCGTCTGATTCTGTTTTGGCCCCTAATACGAACGCGTTGAGCGTGTAAGATGTTGGATACAACGATCAATTATTTATACTCTTATTGAGAGGGATAAATACATATCAATGAAACATGCTTGCCCCACTTGCTCTCCAGCGGGATGTTGAATTGTCCATTGGGACTGCGGTCATATATCTTGCTGCAGCATCGTAAGCTTTAGTAAAGTCTCATAAATATGCTGGATCTAGGCCTTCCATATCTCAATCTGCAGGATTCGAGCTCATTATTCGTGTCATATTTCCCATTGCATCTCATCCTTGAAAGGCACCGAATCATCCATTATCTTCTTTGTATATTTCTAATGCTGTCCCGATTTGATGGAGATCGGCTTTCCTTTTTGTGTCTCTTGCTCTTGCCTGTACAGGTTGAAGTCTCGGAATTAATGCAGCTGCGAGAATACCTATTATCACTACGACAATAAGCATCTCTATTAATGTGAAGGATTTTTGTTTGTGCTGCATGAAGGTGCTCTATCTGGAACAAATGAAATGTTATTATTTATCAGTCATTCTGAACGAAGTGAAGAATCTCATGGTCAACGTGTGTTGGTCTCGTACGCATCCAACGAGTGGTGACTAGAAGATCCTTCGTTTCACTCAGGATGACGATTAGTCTGCCGACGATAGTGTGATATTAGAGTATGAATCCTATCTTTTCTTTTACTTCTTGGATCTTCTTATCTGCGATTGGTTTTACCTTTTCTGAACCAGCTTTGAGAATAGCTTGAATGTCTGCATCTGTGATTTCGTTGAAACGAGTTTGAATAGGTTGGAGGAATGCTCGAAGCTTTTCGAAGAGAATATCCTTTGCTTCTTTGTATCCCAATCCTCCGTCTGTATACCTCTTCCTGAGAACATTGTTCTCCTCTTCCGTTAGGAAGAGTTTGGTTATGTTGTAGACATTGCATGTGTCGGGATCTTTTGGTTCTTCGACACTCTTGGTGTCTGTGGATATTAATTTAATTTTTTTCAAAAGCGTTTTCTCGTCATCAAGAAGTGTAATATGATTGTTGTATGATTTAGACATTTTGCGACCATCAATACCAGGAACAGTCGCTACAGATGCATCAATCGTTGGCTCTGGGAGAACGAATGTCTCGCCGAATGTCCTATTGAACTTCTCTGCTATATCACGTGCATATTCAACATGTTGCTTTTGATCTTTACCTACTGGTACGTTTGTCGCATCGTAGAGCAAGATATCCGCAGCCATGAGGATCGGATATGAAAAGACACCTACAGAGATCTCATTAGCTTTCCCTTTTGCGACAGCATCTTTGTATGCATGCATACGTTCCATTGTCCCCATGTTAGTGATACATCCGAGAATTCGTCCAAGCTCTGTATGCGCTGGGATATCTGCCGGCGTGTAAATACATGTTTTCTTTGGGTCGATGCCGCATGCTATATATGTCTTCAATGCAGTATAGCTATGTTCCCTAATCTCTTGAGGATTATGAAGTGCTGTGAATGCATGCAAGTTAGCCAAGAAGAGGTAGACTTCCGCATCATTGGCTGCTTGTGCACGAAGCATTGGTGCTATCGCACCAAAATAATTTCCTATATGAATGGTACCTGTTGGTTTGATACCAGTAAGAATACGTTTCGTCATGCGTGTGCTCAAATAAATAAAGTCTCTTTAATTACTCTCTTTTCTAAAGAATTGATCAGAAAAAGCGAGTCCTTTCTCTATACAGGAGATCTGGAAGTTCTCCCCTACTCAGTGCATGCGACAGTCTTCATTCCCTAGGTCAACGATGACGACGCCGGCTCATAAGACGCTTTGGAATAAGCCTGTCACGGGAATCGCGGCACCACAGTATCTAAGAACTGCTTCTTTTCCATGTGAACGAAGAAGAATGTCCTTGGCTTTCTGTACCGCTGCGTGCGCAGTATCAATTGTGATTGCTGGATAGGGATCGCTAATGTCGATTGTATAATCAACGTATGAAGGCAGGTGTTTATCTACTCGTTGTGTAAATTGTTGTATAGCAGTATCTGGATTTTGACCACGTGCAAAACGGAAGTTTAGTTTGATTATGGTCTTGTGAGGAATGGCATTGCGATATCCAGTGCCTGTATATCATGATTGTAATCAGCTTATTTGAATAGTTGGTAACAATCCGTTGGCGCTTGCTGGATCATACCCTGCATGAACGAGCAACTCTTTGATTGTTGCGGTTGCTTTAATGTCCTCATCTGTAATAGGTAATGATTCATTGTTCCTGCGTTCTTCATCAGATACGGGGACTATGGTGTCATAGAATCAATCGATAGTTAAGAAGTTTTTCTCGTCATAGAGTCTTCCCAAAAGCCTTGTAGCTTCATAGGCGCTATTGGGAGCAATTCCTCAGTAAAGACCGCTGTGCAGGTCTACGTCTGCAGTTTGCAATGTTAATGTCATGTTGCATCATCCTCTAAATCCACCACCAATGGTTGGTGTGTGGTTGCCTATTATTTCTCCATCACTTACGACGACAGCATCACACTGTAAGAGTTCTTTGTGATCTTCGAGAAACTTAGCCAAGTATGGGGAACCTGTCTCTTCATCCCCTTCGATCATAAAGGTAATGTTGTATTGTAATAATCATTCTTGAATGAGACGTCCTATCGTTGCAATGTGGATCATGATTTGTCACTTATTATCGACAGCACCACGCGCAATAAGCCTTTCGTCTTTAATCTGAATCGTAAATGGATCTTGCTCCCATCATTCGTCCAAGGAAGCTGGTTGCACATCATAATGTCCGTACACTAAATATGTAGGCAACGATGGATCTACAATGTACCTGGCTACGACAATAGGGTTTCCATATCCAGGAATTGCTTGTGCGCTAAAGCCATAGGATGTTAGTAACGTAACGAGATAGTCAGATGTTTTTAGGAGCTCATCCTGATATGTTGCATCTGTAGATATAGAGCGGAACGCGATAAAATCTTTCATGAGATCGAGGTATGTTTTGAACATGGTACGAGAGAGCAATAAAATAAAGAGGTATTAGAGTGATTTTGCACTGAGTCGAGCGTTTTCTTCATCAAATGGTGCTTTACATTTCCCTGAGATCGATGATTCTGTTTCAGTTACTAAGGCATCTGCTACAGCAGCACTCGTCGTGCTTTTACATAATCCCAATGCTATTGCTTCCTGTCAATTGTATGGACAAAGGAATGCATTATTAGATTCGTTTGGTGTGTTGTTTGTTGTCATGGTTGTATCAAATAAGAGAATAAAATCTAGAGAAAGAAAAACCTCCCCAAAGCTATCTGGTGCTGAGAGGAGGTCTGAGAATTGTGGTGTTTGTACTATGTCGTATCTCTCCCCTCGGTGCCAGAAAAAGTGGTATGCCCTAAGCCACTTTCTAAAGTCAGTATGGATATAAAGAGATTGAAATAGAATCATATGATGTGTCCGAATAAAAAAACTCCCCTCACGGCTAGAGCGGTGAAAGGAGTTAGATATATGTCGTAGTATTATTTCTTCATAGGGGGCTACACGCTATCTTCTCTCACCGCAAAAGTATGGTTTCTAAAAAACCATGTTGCAGTCCTATAAGAGTGAGATTGATTCGTGTTTGTCATATTTGAACTTTATATATGTCGCAGGATGATTGCAAGTAAAAATAGAGATAATTTATTTGTGTGTTTTTTTTGCGAGATAGACAATGTCTCGCACGTTTGATTCTGTCTCAACTATCGCAGTACAATGCTCTACTCGGTCTCATGAGTTAAGGTAGAGATATCATCATAGATTGTCTTTTCATGGTTTGTGTATGTGTCCACAGATGAATCCATCACACTTCTTTTCTTGCAAAAGTTTTCTAATGCTTTCTTCAAATTTCGTTTGATCTCATACCATGACAAACTTTCCAATTTGTTTTAACTTGCCTAATATTGATTGGTATGGAAGATGGAGTCGCAATCTTAGTTTGTTATATTGCCTATTGATCCAATAGAATACTGCACTTACCAAGAGAGAAAGTGGTGTTAGAAACGCGATATTACGCTTTACTCTATCTAGTTGTTGCCCGTGACAGATATAATACGTATGTTCGCCAGAAGGATAGATGAGATCCTCACATAATATTACCTTACCGTTTTGTGGAAAGAGAGAGCCTCCTCGGAACGTATCGTGATTCCCATTGAGATAAAACACTGTTGATCTATGATTTGTCTTATCAACGAGATACGTGAGGAAGTCTGTGTACTCCTTTTTTCGTTGCTTAAATCGTTTAAAAAGGAAAACATGTTGTTCATCAATAATATCTCCATTGAGGATAAGTGTATCACAAGTATGCTCCTGTAAGAAAGCATAGAGTTTTTCATATTGTGAATCAGGGGTACCTACATGAACGTCAGAAATGATTATCGTACGATAGTGCATGCTCTTGATATTATCTAAAGTTTCAAAACACGCTCTTATGCTATAAAGAGTTGATGTTGTTATATGAAAACATATAGTATCTGCAATATCTTCTTATTATTTCTCTTATGTCTATTCTCCCCCAATATCAACAGTTTATTGATGTATTTCTGGCAAAAAATGCTCAATTAAACCTCTCGGCGATTCGTGATGAAGAATGAGTGCGGGTTAAACATGTGCTAGATGCAATAGAACTTGAAAAAGCCTTTCCAATGCCAAAATGAGCAGTGGTTGTTGATGTGTGAACGGGTGGTTGAATCCCCCTCCTACCATTAGCTATCACCTACCCTGAAAATCAATTTACAGGGCTAGATAGTGTCAGAAAAAAAGTCGAAGCGGTCGCAGATATGGCGCATACTTTAGGATTGCAGAATGTAAAGACTGTTCGATCTCGTTCAGAAGATTATACGGGTTCATTCGATATACTAACAGCGCGCGCAGTTGCTTTTAGTGATGAATTATTCAGGAATACCTATCATCTCGTGAAAAAATGAGGCTATTTCATTCTCTATAAAATGTTCTCAGAACAAGAAGAGTCTCGATTGGATAGCTACGTCATGCAAAGGAATATGACCATGATCAGAAAGCATTATTATAAACTCTTTGAAGAAGATATTCAAAGAGTTATCTATGTGATCCAGAAATAGATTTTCTACTTGCTAGCAGTATTGCCTGTATTACTGTTATTTCCAAGTCATTTCATATCTAATAATCTTCATAATGTCCCTTTCTTGTTGGCGTGTTTTTCTGTGTAGTAGTAGCCTGTGACGTGATTTTGCTGCTTTTTCTTCGTAGCATCAGGATTATATGCTTTGCTTGGTACTTGCCCGGTTATTCATATAGGGACAATCGTTCCCGCTTCAGGTATTTTACCTTCTGGGAATGAATCCTTAGAAACAAAAACGTTTAGTAACGATGAATCTATGGTGGTAGGGGTTTCTTTTCCTATTGTTACAATGACATGATCATTATGTGTACTCATTATGCGTCATAGAACCATTTCTTGTGTGGCAATGATATTATCTACCTCGGCGTATCAGCCAGTGATAGATAGTTTAACCAGGAATTCTTGCATAGGCATTTTCTGCCCTAGGTATTGTTTGCTTACATCTTCTGGCTCGATAATAGGGATCTCTTTCTCTGCTTTAGGTTGTGGTTTTACTGGCAAGTCGATTTTTCCTATAACTCTCACGCCTGCTAGCTCTTTTCCCGACTCGAGTATTCTAATATTTGATTCATCTTCTGAAGTTTTAGGGTCTTTTAATTGCAACCAAATATATCCTCGATCACGCCCCTTCCCTGGAGCTGGTTCAGTTTTGATATTGTGAAATGTGGCCCAAGTTTCTATTCTTTTCTTGTGCAATTTCCCAAGATGAAATGTTTTCTTCATGTGGTCTTCTATCATTGCGCTTTTACTAAGCGCGTCATGGTATCAAGAGACTGTCTTGAGAACATAGTCTTTTACTTCTTTTGATGCTTTTACTGGATCGAAGAGCATATCTTCTTTGTTCTTATTTTCAATCACTTTATTGATAAGAGCAACCTTCCTGAGAATGTGTTCTCATGTTACCTTCTCAATCTCTTTGATATATTCTACGAGTGATGTATACATCTTACTTCCTGCAGCAAGTATGTGATTCCCCTCCTTCGCAGGATGACTATCCAAGAATGCCTTGAGTGATGCGCTTTTTTGTACGATAAGTTCTTTGATTGTGTAGAGATCTGCTTTGATAGCATCTCGATCAATTTCTACCTTTTCCAAGAGTTCTTTGATGTCGTGTTTCCATTCTTGGGTCTTCTTGTTATTGATGCTGTCTTGTATGTGATTGATGATAGTATCCGCATGTTTTTCTATGAAAATAGGACTATTCAAGCGATCTAATACTTCGCTTGTCTTGGGACCATGCGTATGCTGTGGCTGTGATTTTGAAGATTTCATGGGGGGATATCATTATTAAAGAAATAGTGCTTTTATAAGTATATGGGTATTGACTTTTTTGTCAAAAAATCTCGTATAAATGTTTGTAAACCAAAAAACAAGACCCTCCTGCCCTCTTGGACAAAGAATCTTGTTTCTCTGTTGGTGATCCTACCTATTTACTAAAATCAACTTTGGGAGCCTGTCTTTCTGCGTCATTGGCAGCAGCAAAGTATGAAACTTGATTAGAGAATCCAAACATTTTTGCAATTATGTTACTTGGAAATGACATGAGAGCCGTATTGTATTCTTTGATAGTTGCATTGTAGTATCTTCTTGAACTAGCGATCTTGTCTTCTATAGAAGCAAGTTCTGTCTGAAGTTGAAGGAAGTTTGTATTCGCTTTAAGATCTGGATAGTTCTCTGCTACTGCAAAGAGTGATTTGAGTGATCCTGCAAGCGCTGTATTCGCAGCATCCTTCTCAGCTGGAGATGATGCACTAAGGAAAGAAGTTCTCGCATTCGTAATATCTTCCAAAGTCCCCTTTTCATGAGAAGCATATCCCTTTACGGTATTAACAAGATTTTCTACAAGGTCAAATCTCATTTTCATTTGTACATCCATATCAGATGTCGCATTATCAATAGTATTCTTGAGTGAAACAAGCTTGTTGTATCCTCCAACAACAAAAATTACAAGGATTACTACGATAGCTAAGATGATCAACATAGTGTGTATATGATAATATAAATAGGCATTTTTATCGACTTCCTCCTCAACCTCCTCCTCAACCTCCTCCAGAGAATCCACCTCCTCAACTAAATCAGCTTCCTCCTGAGCTTCTTGGAGCCATGCTGTTTGAAATAAGAGCGGCATTCATGACTCTGAACGATGATACTGATAGTGGTCTTCAGTCATAACTACTGTACCATTGTGCTGATGTTTTTGCAAGGAGATCTTCTATCATTCCAAGTAAATTCGTTTCTACACCAAAGAGAATCGCTCGTGGAAGAATGGTATTAATAAAGTCAGGATTGCTTTGAAGCTCTTTCTCAATAACTGGTCTCTCGACTTTTTCTAAGAACTCTTTATACCCACGGAGTTGCTCAAACATATCTGCTCAAAGATCTGTTAGATTATCCTTTGGGAAGAACCATCATCCACTTGGTGCGTATAGTTTTGTCTTATTATCGACATCATTCTCAAGGAGCGATAATACGTTGTCGGCCTTCGTGTAGGTATTTCTATTTATAGCAACATCATCTTTTGTATCGTCGTATTCTCCAAAAAATGATTGGAGCAGAAGGTCATCTAATGCAGTTGTACCCTTTGGTTTTGTAGAGGTCTCTGCTATATGGAATGAATCATTTTTGATGAGTCAGAAGAGTTTTTTATCTTGAATCTTATTTATGGTGACTCGTCATCTTGTTGCTCGGTAGTAAATAAGAGCGGTAAATACTCTTGGGTTTTTAGCATCATATCGGAATCGAAATCACTGAGGAGGTTGTATATCTTTTGGTGGCGTATAATATACGGTTACTGTTTTGCTACTACTCCATGCAGGTTTCTTCCCGCTGGTAGATCATCCTCTTTTGGCTCTTGCAGCGAAGAAAGCTATAAAGAGCATAAATCCAAACTTGATGAGACTTCAGATATAAGATGATCGTGATGAATTTGAATCTGTAGATGTTTGCGTCGGTGTCGCATAGTCTGTTCTCGCTATTCCTAATCTCTCATATCAAGCTGGGAGTGCAAAGTATCACAATGGAAATTTCAATCAGATTGTCGCTCATTCTTTAGGTTTCAACGCGGTAGTTAGGCTTCATATGAAATGCGTTGGGGTGGTTTGATGGAGAACTGCTCATGTGGTGAACTTTGCTCATTGAGGTCCGTATACAAGGAATGCCTCTCCTGATCCGAAGTTAGCCGCCTTGGGAAGATCAATGCTGAATGTTATCTTGCGAATACCCACATTCCGTGCGTTACCAATAATATTCCAATATAGTTCTTGCCATGAACCTGTATTTACGTTCTGTCATGAGAGATACTGGGTAATCGCATTCTGAACGGTATACGTAATTGTATATTGTTTAGGACCAGAGATGAGTGTATTTGCATCTCCTATTTTTAATGTGTAGAGACCATTTACGACTGAGTTAGCCGCCACTGGATCATCTTGTGCATCAAAATTGTTTATTTGGATGTATCTTCCTGCTATATCTTTGGTAGGAATTTCTCTATATATACCGTGTCTCGCTGACGTGAAGTTCACTCAGATAGTTTCAATAACATTCATCGATCAATTCTGTTGTACAGCAAGTTTAACATCATACGTATCGATTGTGTAGCCTCATAAATCTGCAGCCAATACGTTACTTGCTAGACTAGATATTCCTAGAAATAGAACAAGAATAAGGAGGATTTTTTTCATGTGAAGAAAAAAAGAAATACTTCGTTCAGACTAAGAAAATTGAACTGTATTGCAAGTACTGGAGAGGCTATTCTTCATGTAAAGGCGACATCATATTTTTGAAAAGTGCCCTCTCTCATCTCTCTGATTTCTCCACAGATAGAGTGTCATAGAGAGCTTCTGCCATTTTTTTCATATGTAAATTAATCACTCATCATGAAACGCTACGATTGACGTCGATGAGCGCCTGCATAAAGATGTGGATTGCTTCTTTGGGTATATATACTTTGGTTAGTTTCCCGTCTTTATTACGCATGAAATCGCGTAGATAGAGAGTAACGGTATTGTCTTTTATTCAAATGCCTGGCTGCTGTGGGATATCTGGATTTGGTGCCATCAGACGTCGTACTCCATCCTCATCTATTTCATACATGTCATCATGGTCTATATACGTTGATACTCCCCAATCATACATTATGTTATACATCTCATTTATTAAAGGGAGATCGTGATGTTGATTTTGTTCGTTTCGCTGTTTGCTATCAGTATCGGGGAAACTAAGTGTTGGCTTTTTGCCATAGAATTTATGATATGCACATGCAAGATACATAAATACCTCGTATGCAGGGTTAGAATACGGACTATAATGAACTCTCTCTTTTGTTTTCTTATCTACTTGCGTTAACAAGAGGTCTAATCCTTGGTGTGTGGTTATGTTCGTATAATGATCTGGAGTCTCGATATTATATTGCCTAATGTCCTGCCCCATTTTGGCTATCTTAATAGACAATATGGAAGAAATATTATCTTGATTCGTCTCAATAATACTTTGCCAAGATGGAAGGTTTTTGTACTCCTTATTACGGTATACTTCCTTGCTCCTTGCATCTATTTCTCCTCTTTTTGAAGAGAACTCCTTGTCTCGGTTCGTCATGATTAAATAGTGCAGATAAAATCTATGCTTCTAAGGCATCTCATGGATTTTGTGTCTTTTTGCTTGGGAATAATGAATCAGTAACAATCATATAGAACAATGGTGCTATGTTTAATTTTCACAATGGTTGAAATGTTTTCTCTAGTGCATCAAACCTAAAATCATCTATTTTAAGGTCTGTTACTGCTATGAAAACGCCTTCTTTACCACGATCTTCAGAATAGATAAATTTGTAAAAATTATCTCCTGCATATCTTTCTTGATGATCTTCGTAATATACCATGCCATCTATTGAGGTCTCTGCTTGAATGGGATCTTTGAATGTCTCTTTACCATTGGCAGTACGTATATGAAGTTTCCCTTGGTGATAGAGGCTCAATGCTAGTAGTTTTTTGTAAATATTAAATCATATCTCTTTCATTGTTTCTTCCTCGGGCGTCAGTCATGATGACTTCTTTTCTCAAGATTCCCAATCCCAGTCTGCATCTGCTCTTCGTTGACTATACCATCTATCAATGGTCTCTCCTGCTCCGAATAATTTTGCTAGTTCTTCTTGTAATCATAGTGTCTTAATCTCCTGGCTAATATTGGTTGAAAGTGCCATTGTTGGGTCTGCTTCCTCTTGTGTGTCCTCAGATAGGTATTCTAATTTAGACAAGAGGTTCTGTTGGAGTATGTTTTGCTCATCTTTCGTTAGTTGGTCGAATTCTCTTGGATCGTCTCTATCGAATACAAGCCTTTGGAAGGCTAAAAATAGTGTAGAAAGATTATTTATATTATCCCTCACCCATTGCTTGGATATTATTTCGTCTCTTTTAACCTCTATTCATTGCTCCTGATTAGGATTACTACTTGCTGCTAATAAACGTAGTTTCCCTCCTTGTTGTGCATCAATCATTTTAACGAATTGCAATACTGCTTGAACGATAAATTTCTTGGTTCAGTGATTGTTCTTCATTGGTGTCTGTTTTAAGAACGCAGCACGTGCTCATGTACGAATGTTTTGCGTTTCTTTATATTGCTTGATTATTTCTTTTCTTCTTTTTTGATTTTTTTTATTATCATTGGTCTTAAGTCTTCTTAATCTAGCTTCGTCTTCCCATAGAGCTTGTGTTTTTTTGTCCTTCAGAATAGGTGTGTTTCTTTTGTGTTGTGCTACCATATTTCGATCTTGATTAGTTAATTTTTGATTGTGATTCTCTCACAAACATGTAGTTTCTAAATTGGATAGGTAGTTCGCATATGCTTTCAGATCATCTCGTGAAATAGGTTTTCTTGATTGACGATGATATTCTTTTCCTTTGTCTTTTTTCCTTGAAGAAATTCAGAAAATTCTTTGAAAAGCTGTTTGCAGTGATTCACCTAACCACTCTTTGTTGCCGTTAAGTTGTTTCTCTTTGTGTGCTCTATTCTCTGATTTAGAAAGCCAATTCCTGAATAACTTTTCGTGATGCTCGTAGTTCTTTTCCTGGCGGTATTTTAATCTCATAACTATTTCTTCCAAGAGAGCTATTATGCGAGGAGGGTTTTCTCATAGTATCTGAGCTAAGTCATCTATATGTTCAGTATTTCTAGGAATATAAAAACTCTCTCAATCATGAGTCTTGATGTAAATACTCTCAGCTCCAACTTTATAGTGATGGATGTCCATCTTCGGCGTGAGGATAAAATATCTATTTTTGAGCTTGCTCGTCTATGACAGCGAGAATATCCTCTGTATTTTCGCCGTCTCGGTTATTTGTAAATTCTGGCGCCTCTCAGTGTGTCGCAATATTTCTAATTGTACATTGTTTAACGTTGTTTTCATCACGTTGGAGTGTCACTTGAATTTGCTTCGTTTCCTTGTTTTCTATGGCATATACTCATTTGAAATCACTTCATGTTCTTTGATTTATGGCGTTGAGAAGTTGTTTTTCTTGCTCAATAGAAAGTGCTTTAAGATACAATCTTCTCATATTTATTTTGAAAAGCTCTCTTCTACTAAATTCATCTGATGACAAAATTGATTGTACCTTTTGCGTCATGCTCAACAAAAGTCATCTCGTATCGATGGTTCATGTAGGTTGCGTTTTATTAGTTCTCCATACCTGTATATCGGTATAGTGGTTAGTTCATTTTTCACCTTTACTAGCAATTTTTGGGAGGAGTTTGTTGAAAATTACTTCTATCTCTGTTTGTAGATCAGCTCTTTCTGTAAGTGTTTGTAAGGCCTTCTCCATCTCTACGGTATCTAGATAATGTGTTGTCTCGAACATTCCATATAGCGGTTTGAGTACTTCTGCATATCTTTTGTTCTTTATCAAAATACTCAGCCCTTGTATGATGGCCTCCTCTTTCGTTTGGCATAGTTCTTGCTCCTTGGTGGTCACGATAGTGTTCTCAGATACGATATCCATCGCCTTACCGTAATCTTGTAGTTCACTAGCAGACGTGCCAGTCTTTCAAGACATCAGTTTCACCAATAAATTATGTATGTTTTGAAGGTCTCTATGTGCTTGACTCACATCTGGTTCTATATAATAGATGTTATCTATTGGTCATTCATTCGGATCTGCTTTGATGATATGCATGGGGAAACATTGAAATATAAATGAAACATATTTTATTTATCCTATGGCATATGTCAATATAAACTGATTATCAAAAAACCCACCCTTACGAGTGAGTTTGATTGTATAATTGTTTCTAATAAGTCGTTTTTACATCATGCCACCCATACCTCACATACCACCCATTCATCCTCCGTGGTCGTGATCATGTGCTTCTTCTTTCTTTGGCATGTCGGTGATAACTGCATCTGTCGTGAGAATCATAGCAGCAGATGATACGGCGTTTTGAAGAGATACTCTCAATACTTTTGCTGGATCGATGATACCTGCTTTCACCATATTCTTGAATTCTCCTGTCTTCGCATCAAATCCTATATTGAAATCTTTTTCAGCTTTTACTTGTTCTACTACCCAATCACCTTTGTAACCAGCGTTATTCGCAATCTGTCTTACTGGGTATTGGATGGCTTCTTTTACGATTTGCACTCCGATTTGTTCGTCAGCATCCTCTAGAACGAGTTTGTCGAGCTCGAGAGTAATCTTCGCAAATGCAGTTCCACCACCAGGAAGAATTCCTTCTTCTGTAGCAGCTTTCGTCGCATTGAGTGCATCTTCAATTTTGTATTTCTTGTTCTTCATTTCCATTTCTGTAGCAGCTCCGACTTTGATGACAGCAACTCCTCCTGCAAGTCTTGCGAGTCTCTCTTGGAGTTTTTCTCTATCGTAATCAGATGACGTTTTTTCTATCTGTCCGCGGAGTTGAGAAACTCTCGCATCAATATCGTTTTGATCTCATTTTCCACCGATGATTGTTGTCTTATCTTTGCTTGCTACTACTTTGCTCGCAGTTCCAAGCATTTCGATAGTCGCATCTTCTAATTTCAAACCGAGTTCTTCGGTGATTACGGTTGCACCTGTTACTGCTGCGATATCTTTCATGATTTCCTTTTTCCTGTCACCAAAACCTGGTGCTTTGAGAGCGATTACATTGAGCACTCCTCTGATTTTATTCAATACGAGTGTCGCCAATGCTTCACCTTCTACATCATCAGCGATAATCACGAATTCTCTTTTCCCTTTGGTTGCGATACTTTCGAGAAGATGCAATATATCTTTGATTGATGTTATCTTCTTATCGGTAATTAAGATGTGCGGATTCTCTACCACAGCCTCCATGCGTTGTGCGTCAGAGACGAAATATGGAGAAAGATAGCCTTGGTCGAATTGCATTCCCTTCACGAGATCTTTTTCCAATCCGATAGACTTTCCTTCTTCTACAGTTACGACACCATCCTTTCCTACTTCTTCCATAATTTCTGCGATCAACTCCCCTACTTGTTCGTCCTGTGCAGCGATAGTAGCGATTTGTTGAATTTCTTCTTTCTTAGCTACATCTTTCGCAGCTTTTTGAAGATTGGAAACCACTGCTTCTACGGCTTTGTGTAGTCACTTCCCAAGCGAGAATGGGTTTACACCTGAACGGATGTATCTTAGTCACTCTCTCACGATAGCTTCTACGAGAACGACAGTTGATGTTGTTCCATCTCCGGCTGCATCATTGGTCTTAGTAGCAGCCTCTTTCACGAGTGATGCGCCAATATTTTCAAATTTATCTTCTAATTCAATATCCTTTGCTACGGTTACACCATCATTGGTAACAATAGGTGCTCCGTATGATCTTTCTAAGATAACATTTCTTCCTTTAGGTCCCATAGTAACTTTCACTGCATCAGCGACCTTTTGTACGCCAGCAAACACTGCATTCTTGGCGTCATCTGAAAAACGAATTTGCTTTGCCATTATAGTGATAGATATACAATATAAAGATTATGCCTCGATGGCGAGTAGAGAACTATGTTTGATAACTAAGTACTTTTTCTTTTCTCCATGTCCACCAACCTCTAATTCATCTGGCGCATACTTAGTAAAATGAACGACATCACCTTCTTTGACATCCATAGGTGCTCTCTGCCCATTTTCAAGAATCTTTCCTGCTCCAACAGCAATCACTCTCCCTCTTGATGGTTTCTCTTTGTTGGCATCCGTAAGTACGATACCACTCTTCGTTGTCATCTCTGCCTCAATTGGCTCGATCAAAATGTGATCTTCGATAGGAATAAGCTTTGTCATTGTAGTACATTATAGAGAAATAAAACACGACGTGTGTCCTTTATATGTAATGAAATTTTTTCCACTTTCAAGAGAAAGTAGCACTAATTTGTTTTTGGTGCTATTTTGCTCGTAGATCAAGCATTTCTCTTTCTATATTATTTCTTGCTGTTTTTTCAAATGCGTTAAAATATGTAGAATAGAATATTTTTTTATTGAGAAATTTTTGCAACATTGCTAATCTACCTTGGATAAATTGTTTATCTGTGTATTGTCCAAATTCTTTTCTAATGGCCTTTGAGTAATGTTTATAGTGTTCCGGACTGCTTGCAAGGATACTCATGTCTATATCAGCGAAGAGTTCTCCGAATGGAGACGATGGTCTTTCACGATGTCTCGTATCTAATATAAATTGATATATCTCATGAATTTCTTCGTCTCAAAGTCCATATTTTTTTAGTACTCCCATTGTGAATATTCCGCTTTCTATCTCTCGGGCTTGGGGTGTTTTGCTGTTTGATGCATATATTCCATCGTGTCATACGAAAGCTAATACCATGAGGTGATATGTTTTTTCATCCTTTATTGTATGTTTAATACGTCAGAGTTTATTGATACAATCAACGATATGTTGCCAATTATGGTGCGCTCTAGTATCGTTGTCATACATGTCTTTATTTTTAAATTGTTCTATAAATTCTTTAGGGTTTACTCACATTCCTAGTGCTTTGAGTGAGCGACCAATGCGTAATTCACCATATATATCTATTGTTTCTAACATATGCTCAAATGTGTTCTTTATGTCTTCTGTAGTTGCATCTGTGTTGTCTAGATATATTGTCCTTCCATAGTTATATTGTTCTTTATTCTTTTCAAGCATTTGTATCTTTTGCGTGGTATTGGCTTGTCTGGCTATTTTCCTTTCGGTGTCTTCTCGAAAACTAACGGATCTGTCCATGATTCTCTCTGCTTGTTTCTCTTGCTCTACGTCAAGCAGAATAACATTATTATTACTCTGTATTCCGAAATCCCATTCGGGTATAAGTGCCCCATTATAGAGAATAACTCATTTTTTTCATTTAATAAAATCTCTAATAGCAAACTTGAGTGGTTTTGTCATGATGTTATTTAGTTTCTCTACATTTTCCTCACTACTAAGAGCAATAGCTCATAGCTTTGATCTTACAATGTTTCCATATTCATCAATAATATCTCCAAATGTTTTTATGAGTTTTTCTCTTGTATCTACATAGCACTGATCTGAATAGTCAGTAAGTATCTTATGTCAAATAAGATCCATATCTACATTGTGTACCTTGATTCCAGACTCCTCTCATATCTTTACAAACTCATTGGCAATATATGATTTCCCAGATCCTATAGATCATGTTAGTGAAATCGGATACTGTTCTAGCATTCTTGCCTCTAAGGCTTGCTTGATATGTAATGGAACGTAAGTGTCAATTTTTCATTGATCTTTGAGGAGTGCTTTGACCGCACTAGAACTCACATGTGCCAACTTTTCTCTTGATTGCAGTGTTTGTGTGACTGTCTCTGATTCTTGTGTTGTGTTGATCTTATGTAGAAAGAGTTCAAACTCTTCATCAGTTTTATTTCTCACTCATCTGTAAATCTTTGAAAGTGAATTTCTATATATGAAGTCTGTTAATAATCAGGTAAATCCTATAACTTCGATATCTGCCTGCAGATTTTTCTCTATTTGTGAAGAAATAGCCCTTTGTGTTAAATATACTCTTTCAGGCATAGAGAACATGTATTTTTTATCTGGATTATTTCATAGGGCTACTACCACTCATCACTCTTCTTTTGCGACCCTCTCAATAACATCTAGGTGTCAATTCGTTGTTGGATCACCAGATAGCGCATAGACAGATTTATTCATCCCAAAAGTATAATATTTTAAAAAAATATTATACCCTTGTGGCATTCGGAGTCAATATGCTTTGTGTACTCTTTATTGTTTTAAAATTCGCTCCATATCTTCTTTCGCAATCTTGATATTTCTCGTCCCTTGTCCTACTGGATAATATACAGGAAAGACTTTGTACTGCTTACCATTGATTTGCAGTATCTCATGTCTTTTTCTATATTCCCCTACTTTGATGTTTTTTTGTAAAAGAACAGAACTTACTTGATTCCCAAAAGTGATAATTATTTTAGGTTTAATACGAGCAACTTCCTCATGGAATAAATCGACGTATTGCCTGAAAACCTCATCGGGAAGGGGTCTTGCATCTATTTGTGTCGCTTTAGAAAGATTGGTAATATAGATAGATTGTTTACTAATCTGCTTATAGACTTCTTCCGAAAAGGAAGGTGATCGATCCGCTGGTTTCTTCTTGTTTATTTCTTCAATGAGTTTTTTATCTATTAATCCAAGATGATAAAACATATTCCAAACATTTTTTGTCCCAATCCATGGTGCCTTTATGCCGCTCCAGGTCTTTTGTGCAGCGACATTTCTCCCTGTTGGATTCATAAAAACAAGACATATTTTGGGGTTATGCGTTTCTCAGCATCCATAGATTGCATCTAGTTCCTTGTGACCATAGATGGTATGCAGAGCATCAAATTGATGAAATAGTTCTTTAAGCTGCATGCAGTGAAGAAGGAGTCTTAAATAATTGTCTCTATCTTATAATTTTTAATTTATAATTGGTAATTAAAACAGTCCTTCCTGTCTTGGTAAATCATTCTTTTTCTCTTTTGCGAAGAGTTTCATTGGTGCTATGTCGTTCTTTAGATAGTCGAATTTTTGCTCGAGTCTTTCTAGTCATTCTATGATAGGGATATTTCGTTCTTGCGCTTTTGCGAGCTTACTAGAAGGTTGTTCCCCTACGAGAAGGAAACTTGTCTGTTGTGTGAGCGTCTCTGTGATACGAGCGCCATGTTTCGTGAGTATGTCTGAGATAACTTTCCTTGGAAGTGCAAACGTCCCTGTGATACAGAAGCTTTGCCCTGTGAGTTTACCTTTGATTGCGATTTTCGTATCAAACCCATTTCGTGATACACCATACTTCGCCATCTGCTCGAGAATGGCTTTGTTTTGATCATCAGCAAACCATGCTTTGATTGCAGAGACTGTCTCTGGTCAGATTCATTTCACGCTAAGGAGGAACTCTTCATAGCAGAGGAATGATTCCAAATCATAGATCGTAAATTGCTCCTTTTGCGTATCAGATAACTTTTCGGCGATGGCTTCCGTAATAATTTGAGCAGTTTTCTTGCCGATATGCATGATACCCAAACCATTGAGAAGCCTTCGTACAGGTGCTATTTTAGACTTTTTTATTTCTTCGATAAGCTCGTAATATTTCTTTTGGCCAATACCTTCCATAGAAAGAAGTTGCAATCTGGCTTGCGGGTTGTCCAAGGTATAGAGATCTGCTATATTATGAAGAAATCCTTTCTCAATCAAAAGATCGACCAGTGAATCCCCTATTCACTCGATATTCAAGCCATCACGTGATACGAAGTAGAGAATCTGTCCTTTGAGTTTAGCAGGACAAATACTGTTTGTACAATATACATAAATATCGCTTTTGCCCTTTTCGATAATGCCACCGCAGATAGGACAGTGTGTTGGCGGAACAATGGCAGCTTCGCTGCCGTCACGCCTCTCGGGAATAGAAGCAACGACGTAAGGAATTACTTCACCGCTCCTTTGGAGCCATACCCAATCTCCTATACGAATATCTTTGTCCGCAATAAAGTCAAAATTATGAAGACTTGCTCTGCTAATCGTTACGCCACCGAGCTCTACTGGTGCGAGGTTTCCTGCAGGTGTAATAACGCCTGTACGCCCTACTTGATAGTCTACGGAAAGCAATTGTGTGACAATCTGTTTTGTTGGAAATTTATATGCCATCGCTCGACGCGGATGGTGGTTCGTGCTTCCTAGTTTTTCACGATATCCTCGCTCATTCACCTTAACCACGATTCCATCAAATTCTATTTCTTGCTTGTCGAAATAATTCTTCGTCGCTGATGATGTACAGATGGTTACTACCTCTTGGATGCCTGTACAGTGCTTCTCCCACGTATGCGTGAAAAATCCCTGACCAGTAAGCCATTGTAGCGCTTGTGTATCTGTCGCAAAATCTAGTACGATGTTTTCTGTGTGTTCTAGTGCAAGTATTTCATAAACAAAATACGTTAATCATCTCTTTGCCGTGACTCCGGTATCGAGTTGCCTCAAACTTCCACTTGCTGCATTTCTTACATTCGCGAAAAGTGGAGATCATTCCTTCTCTCTTTCCTCGTTTACCTTCTCTAATGATTTTTTACTCATGACAACTTCCCCTCTTACACGAAGGACTTTGATGTCTTCTCATGCTTTGAGACGAATTGGTATAGAAAATAGGGTCTTGAGGTTGTTGGTAATATCTTCCCCTACGTACCCATCGCCACGCGTGATGGCCTGTATGAGCATGCCGTTTTCATATACAAGCTCAACGCTGATCCCATCATACTTTGGTTCACAAATGAACGTATGTCCGCTTATCTCTTCTTTGGCTAGGAGTTTAGTAATACTCTCATCCCACGCTAGCAAATCCTCTGCATTATAACTGTTCTCCAATGATAATAATGGCGTTGGATGAATAGCTTGGTGAAAGCTATCTTGGAGTTGATAGGTAAGTCTTTGCGTAGGACTATCATCGCGAATAATCTCCGGAAAGCGAGTTTCAATATCTTGCAAATACTTGAACAAGCTATCGTATTGCCCATCGGCAATAATTGGCTGAGATGAAATATAGTACAATCGATTATGATATCCAATAACATCTATTAGTCCTCCATATGTATGTTCTGCTTGTTCTAATGTTAGCAATCCTACAGGCGTAGTACTCACCTGCTGGAGATAATGTGTCGTAAAGTCTTCTAGCTTCTTTTTATCAAACATGTGTGTTATTGAACATAGATATATCTAAGATCATTTCAATCTTTATTAGCACCACAATTTCATCCTCCATCGTTCCATGTCCCAGAGTCAAATGTGACTTTTGTACATAGATATTTTTCATAAACACTAGCGGATCAATTCCCGTCTCATAGGTTTTCAGCATTTATCATTCCCGCTCGAATTCACTGACTATCTCAGGTGGATTTATCCGTATTACTGGTATTATTACTATTAGTTACCCAATTAGAACTTGATCCATCTGATTCTGTTCTAGCAGTCAATACAACACTATTTAAAGTTACATTATATCCGGGAGCTGTGTTGTTGCTTTGGTTTCTCCCCATGAAAGCACCATAATATCATACCATGTTGTTTTCCATTCATGCGACTCGTTGAGTTGTGTCTGGGTCTGTAGGAATAGATGTCATATACTTTTGTAGAACATTATAGAGTCTTCGGTGTGTATCTGTAGGGTCGGCGGCTCAATACTGGTCAACATATTGTTGCGTTGATGCGATTGGCCATCCAGCACCATCAAATTGATATTCACGACCACCAGGTGTCGACTCCCTAATAGAATTATAGCCTCAATTATCTTCCTTATATATTTCTAAAGCAGTCCCTATCTGGTGTAAGTCTGCTTTCCTTTTGGTGTCTCTCGCTCTTGCCTGTACTGATTGCAACCTGGGAATTAATGCAGCGGCAAGAATGCCTATTATCACGACGACAATAAGCATTTCGATGAGGGTAAAAGAATGCTTGCGCATTAATTAATAATAAGGGATTAAGAATATTAATAGATACAGGTACAATTAGGCTTGCTTCCAATACAAGTTGACTAGAAGATCCTTCCCGATAAACCGGGACAGGTCACTTCGTTTAGGATTACGTATTTGCCAATATTATTATTCTGTCATCCTGTCATTGCGAATGGCCTATTCATCAAAGTCATAATCATCATCATCGTCTGGTTTGTATGTTCCTTCTTTTTCATCATCTGAACCAATCTTGAGAGATTTGAGATAATTATCTCTCTTCTTATATTTTCCTGATTTCTGCATAAGTTCCATTTTTTCGATGTCATCCTCGATACCCAAGATTTTTTGAAGACCGATGTGCTCTTTGAGCTTTTGAAGAACCTTTTGTTCAATTTGTCTCACACGTTCACGTGTTACTTGAAATTCTTCACCTACTTGTTCGAGGGTGTATTTAGGTCCATCAATACCGTATCTCATCTTGATGATTTTTGCTTCTCTTTCATCCAACATATCGAGAATGTACTCAAGGTTCTTTTTAACGGTCTCTCTTTCAACGAATTGGTCAGGTCTCATCGTGTTTTTATCTTCAATGAGGTCTCCTAAACTATCTTTTCCGTCATCACCTACTTCCGCATCCAATGAAACGTTTCAGAAGATAACTTCTTCCAGTTTCTTAATCTTTTTGATGTTGAAGTCGAGCTTCGTCCCAATCTCTTTTGATGTCGGTTCCCTTCCTAATTTTTGGAAGAGTTCTTGGTATGCCTTGTTATAACTATTTATTTCGTCGATAAGATGCACGGGAATTCTCACATGCTTCGTCATGTCTGCAATTGCCTTGGTGATAGATTGTTTGATCCACCATGTTGCATAAGTAGAGAATTTGAAATCCTTATCTGGTTCAAATTTCTCAATTGCCTTAATGAGTCCAACATTTCCTTCTTGAATAAGATCAGAGAAGCTAAGTCTAGAACCAAAGAATCTTTTCGCGATAGAAATCACAAGTCTGAGATTTGATTCTATAAGTTTCTTTTTCGCATTTTCATCTCCTCTCTTGATACGGATAGCAACTGCCTTTTCTTCTTCCGCGCTAAGAAGAGGAATTTTAGAAATATCGTTGAAGTAGAGTTTGATATGATCGTGATACTGTTTGTCATTCACGGTATATTTCTTTTCGTAGAGTTCTATTTTTCCAAGCTTTGTCCCATTTTGTGCAAGAGCTTGATTCTCCTTTTCAAATACCTCTTCGATAGTAACAATCTTGATACTCAACTTCTCTGCGAGTTCATAGAATTTTTCTACTATCTTTAACTTCGCATCAAGATCATCTACCTGCGTGAGAATTTCATCCTCTGTCACAACACCAGATTGTAAGCCCTTTCTGAGAAGTGCCTGAAGCTCTGCAGTGAGATCGCTGATGTCATCTGAAAGTTTCTCTCGAAGTTTTTGCTTGTTTGCTACTGAGTCATATCCTTTCTTTTTAGAAACAGGTTTAGCTCACTCCTCTTCTTGTTTTTTCTTGAGATTATCTTTTGCTTCTCCCAATTTCTTAATGATAGATGCTCTCTCTTTCAATGTACGACGAGTACTTTTTTGTGGACGAGAACTAGCTATATTAGTATGTTGATAAGCTTTCTTATTTGACGTACTCGCTGCTTTGCTCGCAGGAGCTGCAACTGCTGCTTTAGTTGGTTTCTGTACTTTTTGTACTGCTTTTCTAACTGGCTTTTTCGTGGGTGCTTTCGCGACAGCTTTTTTTGCAGGAGCCTTTTTAGCTACTTTCTTAACGGGTTTCTTGGCAATAACCTTCTTTATTGGTTTCTTAGCAATAGGTTTTGTTGCCTTTTTCACGATTTTCTTTGGTGGAGCTTTTTTAACGACTTTCTTTGTCGCTTTCTTGGGAGCAACCTTCTTGATTGTCTTTTTCGCAGGCATTTTCTTGACTACTTTCTTAGCAGGCTTCTTAGCAACCTTTTTAACAACTTTTACTGCTTTCTTAGTCGGTTTTTTAACCGCCTTTGCAGGAGCTGTTTTCTTCTTAGTAGCAGGTTTTGCTACTGCTTTCTTCGATTTCACTACAGGTTTTTTCGCCATAGATGGGGATATAGTAAGAGTGATAAAAATCTATCTTAGTGTTGCACCAGTTTTCTCACATGCTGCAATAACTGTCTTTGTGATTGTGTTGATTTGATCAGTGGTCATTCAACCATCTCACTGTATTTGAAATGAGAATGCCAATGATTTCTTTCCTTCTGGTAATTTATCTCCTATATAGAGGTCGAATATGCGAACGTCTTGTACTTCTGGCACAGTAGCAATCGCATCTCGCAATGGTTGTCGTGACTGACTTGTATCCATCATGAAACAAAGGTCTCTCCAAATTAATTGATCTTGGAGAGTCTTGTATGTGACTTTATTCCATTGTCTTGGGATTGTAGCACATGCGTCGATATTGAGCGATGCATAGGTGCAGTATGATCATTCCGGTAGTTTAATATCAGTCGTAACGCGAGGATGTATTTGTGCTATCGTTCCTAACAATACCTCATCTAGATAGACATCGCATTGCTTGTATGGATGAAATCCTGTCTTCTTGGTAGGTTTATATGTTATCTCTCCGTGTATTTCCATGCTGCGAATTGTTTGTACAAGTGCTTGTTTCGCCATGAACCATGTATCCTTTTGCCAATCACTATTCGTTGGATTGGTATAAAGGAGCATCCCACACGTATATGTTTCTTTGAGATCTGGTCGAATCTTCCCTAGATCAAAAATGCGAATTGTTTCATTCCCTTTATGATTTTTTAAGACGATATCCAATAACCCGTAGAGCATAGTTGTCCTGAGATATTGGAGTTCTGGAGCTGGCGCATTTTGGATTTGATAGAGATTGTCTGTAGTATCCCCAAAGAGCGTAAGGAGTTTCTCGTGTGCTCGTGGGTACGTCTCGCATTGATCGAATGCAAAGCGTTGTGTGAGCGTCTCTTCAATACTACGAGCCAAATCTACGACGGGTTGATTCTTTGGTATTTCCAATGAACCGTACAATATCTTGCCTGGAATCTTTTCGTATCCATACAATCTGACTACTTCTTCTACGATATCGTGTTCTCCATTGATGTCATCTGGACTCCTCCATCGAGGGATCGTAACACTAGTATCTTGTACGCCAAATCAAAGATTCTTCAATGTTTGTTTCGCAGCATCTGAAATATCTGTTTCGTCTCCGAAGATGCTATGTGAAATTCTCTTTCGATCAACGTCTATTGAGCGAGCATAGGTATATGAGAAACCAGGAGCTGCATAATGAGCTAAGCCAGCGAGCGTATAGTCGCCTAGATCTTTTTTCATGTGTTGTAATATATCCAATACCATTCCTACAGCATGTGCTGAGAATACTGGATTAATATGCTTTTCAAATCTCAATTCTGCATCTGTCCTCAGGCTCAATCTTGTTCCTGTTTTGCGAACAGCTACATGATCGAAATGTGCTATTTCAATGATCATATTCTTTGTACTTGTGCTGATTGCACTCTCCTTGCCACCGATGACTCATCACAAAGCCAATATCTTTTTGTCATCTGCGATGACAATATCAGTAGGCAATAACGTATGTGTAGCATCCATGAGGTCTACGAATGTCTCTCATTCTTTAGCATATCTCACATGAATTCCTCCTACGATAGTGTCTGCATCAAAACAGTGAATTGGTTGTCCTGTGAGGAGCATTACATAGTTAGAAAAATCTACCCAATTCAATCTTGGCGTATTCCCGCAGTCAGAAAGAAGTGTTCTTGTAAGGAATGTTGATGGCTTAGTAGTACAGTTCTCTAATGATAACGTCGTATATACTGCAACTCCTTCACACGATACTTTTAGCGGTGTCGTATGTTGTTTTGCATTGCTAAACATTTCTTGCAAGGGAGTCATTGCTTGCTTTTCTACAAGCGGTTGGAGTGAACTTCGTAGTATATTCTTGGCCGCATCATTTCCATACATTGCATGCAATTCCCACGCTAATCAGAAGTGTCCTGTAAGATCAGGCCTATGTGTGATTGTCTTGTTATCTACGTCAAATACATATGATTCTAATCGTGGGTATTTGTCTTTCATTTTCATACCACAATCAGCATCTGTGATATCATCAAAGTCAGGTTGCTGAATATACGCAGACTCCGGTGTGCTTGGACTGTATTGAAGTGTCCAAATCCAGTGTTGGTCTTCATCTTCTTTGATGCCAAGTTCTCATTTGGAACAGATCATCCCATTAGATTCCTCTCCTCTCATTTTTCTCGGATCAATCTTGAGATCTATAACTGGCAAGTAACATCCAGGGAGAGCTACAGGTACATATGAATCCAATACAACATTTTCGCCACCAGTACAGATTTGGTATTTCCCCTTTCCACCACAATCCAACATACAAACAACAAGCTTGTCGGCTTGTGGATGTTTGCGGATATCGATGACTTTTCCTATAACCACTTCATCTGGCAGTTGTCTTTTGATTATTTCTTCTACCTCACATGCTTTCAAAATGAGGTTGTTGGCTATACTCTCAGCAGAATCATTGATACTAATATACTGCTTAATCAAATGACTGTGATAACGCATTATAAATCGAGTAATATAAAAGACGTGCAAAAAAACACTGCGGAATGTCAATTTTGTACTCAATTAATGAGAAAATACAAGAGGAAAACGCACTTTTAATGCGTATTTTGTCCACTACTAGACCCACTTCCTATGGTAACTTGGAGGAGCGTTTTTGAGAGAGAAAAAGTGTTACTGTCGCTTCCTAGATAGACGTTCCCTGTTAGGACACTATTTCGTAGTTGTTCATATACTTTGGTTGTTTCAAAAGACTGAATATTGAAATCAAATTGAGCACTTTCTAAGCGCTGTTGCTCTTGTTTGTAAAAATATCCCATCGTTGAAGCTTGATTCACGTAGTAGATATATATTGCTCCAAATCAGAAAAAACAAAAAACCACAAAACCAGCTTTCATGTACTCTATTAGCTTCCTGCTATAGCGAACTTTCTTCTGCAAAGCCATATATTGCTTCGCAAGACTTTTCTGTATGATAAAAATATTCATGACGGTATGGTCGAAGATAACGCTCGTATACTATAGATTTAGAGATAGAATACAAATCTATCTTATCGTTGTCTCATAAGAAATAGGTTGACATATTTCAGGCCTTCTTTAGAATTAGATTTCACCAAAACAAAAGATTATGAATATTACTCCGGACTTAACGCTAGAAGACGTTTTCATCGTGATAGCGTTTGTATTCCTGCTATCTTTGCTCTACAGACAACATAAACGTCGAATAGACCAAAAAGCAGATGTTATCCTACAATTCCATCTTCGTTGGGCGGCAGCAATTGAAACCAATGATGAAAAAGTATGCTCATTAACCAAGCAAGCTTGGCATGATTGGCTTCTCAATCAAGACATGGATATTGTCCGTGTAGCCATGACAAAAGTATTCCATGGTAGTCCAACTACGAGTCCTGCTATCGAGCGTGCCTGGGCGCAAATGCAGAACATGTTGCCCCAGATACCCTCGGGCATCAATGGAATAGAATGCTAAGCATCTTATTATCTACTTTTCACGTTGACTGTGTCGGTCAACGTTTTTTTAATCAAAAAAAATTATGATACTCTTTCTATAATTCTCAATTTAGCGCTTCTTGCTGCTCTATTTTTTTGGACTTCTTTGTAGTGTGGAGCGATGACTTTTTTATTCACGAGGGTGAATGATCACTCCTCTGCTAGTCATTTGAATGCGTATTTCGCGATGCGATCTTCTGTGCTGTGAAATGTAATGATAGCACATCTTCCACCTATACTGAGGAGATTTGGGAGGGTCTGTAAAAATACTTCTAGTTGTGCCAATTCTTGATTTGTTTGTATTCTAAGACATTGAAAAATAATTGGCAATTGATTTTTTCTAACACCGATGCTATAGAGTGATTCTACGAATTGTTTCGTAGTGGTAAATGGTGTTGTATGTCTATGAGCGATGATGTGATCTGCAAAGTACTCGCTTGATTTTGGTGAAAAATCACCATATTTGATGAAAAGATCAACGAGTTTATCTTTGCTGTAGGTGTTTAGAATATCTGCTGCAGTCTCTCATGAACGTGTGTCAAAACGCATGTCCAAGGGGGCATCATCATGTATTGAAAATCCACGAGCTCCATCTTTGAAATGCTCCATGTTTACTCCTATATCTAAGAGAATGAAATCAGCTTTTTTCCCATCTAGGATTGTTTCAATATTGGCATAGGAATCTTGAACGAACTGAAATGTTTGTGTGTGTGTTGATCATACGAATGTCTTTGCTTTCTCTAGCATGGCTGCATCGCGATCTATGGCAATAATGCTTGCATTGGGTGCAAGTTTGCCGCTCGCTGCGATAGCAGCGATATGTCATCCATGGCCTGCAGTTCCGTCTACATACAAGTGACAGTCGGTCGGCACGTGGGTGATGATCTCAGAAACCATAATAGGTGTATGTTGTATTGTCTCCATTGCCCTCATAATATCGATTTGCTAGACAAAAACAAATGTTCCTCTTATTGTCTGTAATCTACATGAGGTGTTGCATATGTTGTAAAAGTATGTATAATAAATATCTGCTTATATTTCATTAACACATAAAACAAAAGGTATATGAAGACGCAAACACAAAGAAAAGAGGAATCAGAATCTTCATTTTGGATTTCAAGGGCTCTGTTACAAAATAGAGCTCGTATCTGGGCTCGCTTGAGCGAGCAAGGGTTCTCAAATATAGATCATAATATGGTTCATTTTGATGGGAATCCATGGTTGAATATTCCTTCACAAGAGGAACTGGTGGTCTCGTATGAGACACCTATCCCCCACCCGATTAAAGGGAAAGGGAGGTATGTTCTGGAGGTCGTTCAAAACAAGATCAGAATTTTAACAAAGTGGGCAAATACCCCATTATCTGAAACGATTCTGAGTTATAATCTTGCTGTGCCACCAGAAGAGTCATCAGTAGGTCTGTTCCCGCTCGGCTCGTATTAATTCTGAAAGACATTCTGTATTGTAAGGCTCCGTGTATCGTCGGAGCCTTTCCATATTTCGAAATGCTATTATTCCTCTCGCATTTACTGTAGTATCTGAGTATACTATCGCTTCATCATATCGATCATTAAAATAAAAGTATAAGTTATGAAAACGACAATTTTAACAAGACTTGCTGAAAAATATACAGCAGTTTATCAAAAAAAACAAAAGATTAGTTGGGCGTGCTTCTTATTGGCTATAGGTGCGGCCTGCATTGTTTTCTATGCGTGGATAACATATGTTATTTCGCGTGGTACTATGATGCCTGTTGGCATTGGATGGATTATTTTATGGATCGTTGTGTTAGTATGGTCCTTTGTGATGGGTTTGATATTTGGGAAACCAATTACCTCCTACCCAACGAACGAAGAGATTCGTACTGAGGTGACCCGTATCTTTGGCGTGAATCATGCCATAATCCAACAAACGTTGTCAGCCAATGACTTCACGCCTCAAATCGTTTTTGGTATACATCATCAAAAGGGGTTCCCGAATGATGAAGAACCTTGGTCGGAGCTTTCTCCTACTGGAACACCATATCCAAGCTTCGAATTCTCGATGGTTGTTGAGGAGCCAGATAAACCGGACAAAAAGATTGGGAGATATGTCCTGGAGATTGTCGATGTAGAAGGTATTGAAAAAATACGAATCATCACAAGCTGGATCATTAAAAAACAATCCGTCCTCATCGAATCCAAAAACGTTGCTACACTGCCTATGCAGATATAGCCAAAATGTATGCATAAAAGAGATCCTTCGTTTCCGGAGGATCCTTTTTGTATGTAAAAATAATTGTTTCGTCACTTGTTGTAGTTCTCAAACAACAGAATAACACTCTAAACTCTTGTCGGTATGCGGTTATTCTCTATAATATCGTCACATTATATTAATTAAAACAAAATTATTTTTTATGAAAAAAAGTTCATTACCATTACACGAAAGATTAGCGGCAAAATACAAACCGCTGTATAAGAAACGTCAAAATCGTTTGTCATGCTGGGTTGCATTGTTTTTTACTAGTGGCTTTGTTGTGGCGTTGTGCGTAAGTTTTTGGTGGCTCCCCAAAACAGCGGTAGCAGTAGCGTTACTTAGCACGTATGCATTATGGATGATATGGAAATATACGAAGTTGGTGGGAAACATCTATTCGTACATCACGAAAGAGGAATGGCAGGAAGAGGTTGATCGGCTCTATCGTCTGAATGATAGAAGTATTGAGAATGCTGTTGCGACATTGCTTGGTTGTAGTCGTTCTTTGGCTTATCGTCTGCTCAAATGCTCAATAGGTCTTTCAGAACATAATTCACAAGTTCATATTCATCATCATGAGAGAGCATGTCCTTTTCTTACTAGTCGAATCTGTCTTCAAGATATCTACAGCTATCGTGATGAATATGTGATCCCACATCCTCTTGTTGCCAAAGTGAGCCCAAATAACACTTTCGTTACAATATACTTCGGTGTTGTGGATCCAGATGATTCTTATGCCCAAGAGGCTATAAGAATTGAGATTGACCAAAGATGGGAAGAGGAAGATAAATATCCTAAGCGCAAGATATATGCTCGTGATCTTTTTGCTACCATTCCTTGCCTGTTTTTTGCTACCATTTAATAAGTAATGAAAGTCATTCATCGGGTCCCGTGTATCATCGGGGCCTTTTTGTATTTAAAATACTCTCCCCTTGCAGTCGGGCTATCATATCAGTACATAAGAGATATGAATTATGAACGTTTTGAGCATGGGAAGAAGAAAGTGTTTTTGGTTGATATGAAGGAAGATCTCAAGGCTTCTTTATTTTCTTCGTTGGCGAGAAAGACTTTGGAATCGTATTTGCCGAAGGGTAAAAAGGTGCTTATCATAGGGTGAAAGAAATGACTTGCCTCTGGTGCTATGTGCCAGGATTGTGGATATATCCCAAAGTGTACTCATTGTGATATCCCTATTGCATACCACAAAGATCATGCAGGACATGTATTTGGAATTTGTCATATTTGTAAGACGAGTTATCCTGCGCTCGATATCTGCCCTACCTGTCAGTGATATTCAATTGATTTATTTGGAATAGGGTTGCAAAAAATACAGAACGCGATAACTACAGAATACCCATCGGTACATACATTGTGTCTCTCTGCGGACGAAGTTCACTCTCTCCCCAAAGTCCAGCGTGTGACCCAATCATTGGGGCATGTTCAGTGCTTGATTGCTACATCGCTTTTGCAGATTCCACCACGTGATTGGAAACCAGATGTCGTGATTGTGCTTCGTGCAGATAGCAGTTTGCGTGTACCTGATCGAAAAGTTTCTGAGCATTGTTATAGGATGTTGCAACACTGTATCCAAAATTATGCCTGCCCTGTTATCATTCAAGCATATGACGTGACGCATCACGCTATCCGTGCAGCTTGTGCACATAATGATGAGGCTTTCTGGGAGTATGAAAATCACTATAGAGAACAATACAAATATCCCCCATACGTAGAAATGGCTCTTATCCTCTATAAACATGAGATAGAAGAGACGATGTTCACTCGCGTGAATACGTTGTATCAGGAGTTGCTTTTCTTACAGAAGAAAGAAAATCGAGAATGAGAAATTTTCGCTACACCTCCTCTGCTGTACAAAGCCTATGATACCTATAGATATAATATTGTCGTGAAATGAGAATCTGTCCGTACCTTCTTGGAGCAAGCATTTGTCTCTCTCAAAGTCCGTGAACGCTGATTCAAAATAGATCGGATGCCTGAAAATATAATATAGAAAAAAGACCCGCGTGAGGGTCTTTTGTATTATAAGTTTTCATATTCTTTATTTCTTGCGTCAGATATTCTTTTAGGACCAGCTAATAAATTTCCTAGGAGTGAGCGATTACTCTTTGATCGAGTATATTTATCTGGCTCATTATTTATATTCTGTTCTTCTTTGATAAATCAGGTTTTCTTTGCAACTGCATTTGCAGCGTGATTTTCCTTGCGTGCATTAATTATTACAAATCTTGCAGATAGCTCATGGAATGCAAGTTTTTTTAATTCTTCAACGGCCTTTGTTATATACCCATTGTTAGCATGTTCTTTCCCTATTCGGAATCATATTTCATATATCTTTTTGTCTAATGCCAAGAGAGAGACCTCTCAGATGAGCTTATCCCAGTTTATATACACTCCATATCCATATCCCTTATTGTTCTTGAATAGGTTATTTACAAAAGAGATGTAAGCATTTGTTTCTTCTAGCGTTGCAGGTAGCGAAGATCCATTCACCTCATGCTGTAAAATTCAATGATTGTTTTGGAGTAAATGAAATAGACTGTTGGCATCATTTTGACTTAGTAATTTTAGCTTTATTCAATTGCTATAGATCTCACGATCTACTTTTGCCTCATGATGATCTCGTCCCCATTCTCATTCATTCTTTTTTTTCTCTGCGGCCAGATAGGCCGCATCTAGAGTCTGTATTCTTTCAGTTACTATCAAACTTCTTTCACTTTCAGGTAATTTTTCAGCGGTCTCTAGAAGTCTTTGTAGTTCTGGAGTTAATTCTCATTCGTAGGATAAGAGATATTTTGGAATCTTAGTGTTTCAGTCTGCAATATATGTTTCTAGTTTTTTTACTTTTTTTAGTGCCTTTTCGTGTTCATCTGCTCTTGCGCTAGATGCTGCTGCGTTGAGCAGTATTAATGTTGCCATGGTGTTGTAGTGCAAACAAGTAAAGTATGAGGAAGCCTGCTTTTGTTTTGCATATATATCTCTAGCGCCCGTATTGTAAGTATTGCCTATTTTAAGTCAATGCTTCTGCGTCTGACATTTTTCATATTTTCTTGGTTTTTTCTTTGCAATTCATTCCATATTGTGTATATGAGATACGTGGTATATTTATACTCATTATGGATCTTATGGATATCAAAGCTCACATACAAGGACAGCTCAATGATGAACAAGGAGCTGCAGCATTATACGCGAAGACATCAAGCCTTATCTTAGCTGGTGCATGATCTGGAAAGACAAGAACACTTACGTACAAGATAGCATATCTTGTGTTTGGTGAAAATGTTGCTGCAGACCATATTTTGGCGGTTACTTTCACGAATAAAGCTGCGAAAGAAATGAAGGAAAGATTGAATATGATTGCTGCAGAACTTACTGAATGAAGTAAGGCAGTCATTACTTTCCCATGGCTTGGAACATTCCATAGTATGTTTTTGAAATTGCTCAAGAGAGAAATAGGAAAGACTGATTGGGGGTTTAGTACGGACTTCGTAGTGTATGATGAAAACGAAGCACAAAGTGTCATCAAGGAAATCATCAAAGAGTTGAAAATGGAAGATGATATGGAAGTGAAAGAAGCAAAATCTGCTATCGGGAAATATAAGAACCAAGGAATTGCTGCAAAACAAATGAATCTCTGAGCTGACTCAGGATACGACCAAACCGTAGGTATGATCTACACGAAATATGAAAAGAAGCTCCAAGACAACAACGCAATGGACTTCGATGACCTCCTCTTCTATAGTTATAAGTTATTCAAAGAATATCCAGAACTCCTTGCTCATTGGCAGGATCAGTTTACGTATATTCTCGTAGATGAAGCGCAGGATACAAACCGAATCCAGTTTGAGCTCCTCAAACTTCTTACAGCAAAATGAGGTAATATTACATTCATTGGTGATGACTATCAAAGTATCTACCGTCGACGTGGGGCTATGATGGAGAACTTTCTCCAGGTAAAGAAGATCTGGCCAGATATAGAGATATTTAAACTTCGTAAAAATTACCGCTCTCGTCCACATATCGTGCACGCGGGAAATCATATTATTAAAAACAATAAGAAGCAGTACGATAAGGAGGTTGTGGCGCATAGAGAAGGTAATGATCGTATTATGGTTTTTACGCATAGCAGCGATACAGAAGAAGCGACAAATATCATTCAATTAATTCAGAAACTCACAGAAGATGGGAAAAAACAATGGGGAGATATAAGTATTCTGTATAGGACAAATGCGCAGTCTGCCTCATTCGAACAGCTCCTCCTGCAAGAGACCATCCCCTATAAGATCTATGGGTGATTTAAGTTCTTTGAAAGAAAAGAAGTGAAAGATGTCGTGTCATATCTCAAATTTTTCGTTAATCCTAGAGATACCGTCGCGATGAAAAGAATTATCAATACGCCAAAAAGAAAAATTGGGCAGGATACCGTAGAGAAACTAGATACCTATGCGAAAGAAAATAGCCTAGGACTCTATGAAGTACTTCTTTCTTTGGACTCATTGCCTATCGCACTGGGGCCGCAAACGAAGACAGCGGTGAAACAATTTATGACATCTATGCAGTTTTTGGGGACAGTCCTCGAGAATGCAACGCCTGATGTTTTTATCTCCCAACTCGTAACGACAATTCGTTACAAGGACTTTCTTTATGATACAGAAGGGACAGAGGTTGGGAATGAAAAATATGAAAATATCGGTCAGTTGATAAATATGGCTATGAAATTTGCAGAAGATAAGGTAGACCAGGAAAGCAAAGGGAAAGCCGCACTCGCCTCTTTCATCGAGGAAATATCACTTCTCACCGACGTAGAAGAAACAGCTGATGGTGGTACAAATACGGTGCATTTGATGTCTATCCATGCAAGTAAGTGACTAGAGTTCCCAGTAGTATTTGTTGTTTGATTGGAAGAAGGTATTTTCCCACTTGGCAATGCAGCGTATGATGAAGATGCTATGGAAGAAGAAAGAAGACTCATGTATGTGGCTTTGACTCGTGCCAAAGACCACCTCTTTCTCTCACATGCGAACTCTCGTAGGCAATGGTGACAACTCAAATATAATGAAGCTTCTAGATTCATCGGTGAACTCCCAGAAGAACTCGTGAAGCGTTTTGATTTCTCTATGGGTGGTGAAAAACCATCTACGCGAAAAGCTACTACTACAACACTCAATATAGGAGATATGGTCTTCCATAAGCTCTTTGGCAAGGGACAAGTCGTGGAAGTACGACACAATATGGTCGTCGTTCAATTCGGCAACCCTAAGTTTGGTCTAAGAAAAATGGATGCAAAATTTTTGGAGAAAAAGTAGGAAGCAGGTACATTGTGAATTACGACACTAGGACTTAATTATAGTCTTAGGATTTATTGTATATAAATATATCTAAGATCGTCACTGTTCTTGTCCGAGGTACATCATCATGCACCATTGTTGGTTGTTCAAGAATCAAATACAACCGTAGTACACAGGTATTTTTCATAGAGTTCGGGTGTTGCACCTCAGTTATTAGGATTTGCATGTATAATTCAGTCTAGTCATCCTACTCGGCAATTATCATATCCTGTTGCAAGTCATCAATTAGAACCACATAATCAATCTCAATTTGTTGCTGGACTGTTTGTGACTCGGTTAGATGATGATCCATCTGATTCAGTTCTTGCTCATATAATCACGGCATTTAAGTCTGAATTTGCTCGGCTTGTACCTGGGTGTCTGCTCAATGGGACGACAGCATATCCATGCATTCCTCATGCTTCATCATCTTGATTGAAGTCCTGATCAAGTGCTCGGGGAGAATTTTCATCTGAATCAAACGGAACACTCGTCATATATCTAGGTAGAACAATCTGTTGTACATACATCATGTCTTGTCATGCATTTGGATCGTAGTCGACAAACTCTGCTCATCAAGGAAATCTAAATTTTGTTATAGCAAATCAGTCCCAATTAGACACAGTATCACGTCATTTATGTTGTTGTAAAAATTCATTATATCCTCCGTTGTCTTCTTTATATATCGCCAAAGCTGTTGCAATCTGATGTAAGTCGGCTTTCCTTTTAGTATCTCTCGCGCGTGCTTGCACAGACTGAAGTCTAGGGATTAGCGCAGCGGCAAGAATACCTATTATCACAACGACAATAAGCATTTCTATGAGAGTAAATGATTTTTTGTTTCTCATGGATGTAGGTAAGAATTAGTTAATTTTAATCGTTACAACAACATCCTTTATGGTGTTGTTTTCTGTGTTTTCTAATACATAAAATGCATTATGTGAAAATGGTGTGTCGAAGGTTGTAGAGTTCTTTACTGGACCATCTATGCTCAATACATCGATGTTTGGTGCTAGATAGACGACGCCTCTTGTCGTTCGTTCAGGATAGAGAGCTAGGATGTGTTTCTCTCTCACATGGAGTTCTATGCCAAACTTCTTCGCCAGTCCCATGATGTAATCACGGTATGAATCTGGAATATTGAGAGAATATTGAATATGTACCGTATATGTCCCAGGAGCAAGATCTTGGAGAGATACCACATCCTGAGTTTCATCTTTTACTATATTCCCCTGCGCATCCATGATTGAGACGCTTTTCTGCACAAATGTATCAATCTTATTATAACTACTATTGTAATCCCAAAGATACATGTTCCCTGTCGAGAAGACTGTTTCAAACTTCTGTTGTTGAAGGAAATTCGTGAAGTCTTTACTGGTGCGAACAAAGTAACTTTGTACCAAACGATTCTTTTGTATTGTCGTCATATATTTTGCAACAGCCTTGATTAACATCTGTTGGTGTGTTTGCAGGAATGCTTTTACATCGTTGAAATAGAGTTCCTTCTTGTTTGGTAGAGCTTGTCATCTGATAAGATCAATTGATGCATTCTTGAATTGCCATTCCCATAATTTCTCTTGGAAGCCAGGAAGGAGATCAGAAAAGATCTTAGAGTTAATAAATATAATTCATCTGATATCATCACCATATGTACGGTCATAGAGATTTTTGATGTTTGCACCATCCATATTGGTAAATCAAAACTTATTAGATGCAAGGAATGTAATATGTTGATCTCACGAAAGAAATGGCGTAGACCGTGCAGGTGCCTCTAGGGATACGTCTGGTCTAATAATTCCAGGAACATAACTATCTATAAATTGCAGATCCGTTATTTTTGCATCTGCTATAGTGACTTTCACGAATGATCCAAAGAATCCCCCATTTGGTCTTTTTTCTGCTGCATTCTGAAGAATAACGAGATATGTTTGCGGTTTTTCTGATCATAAAAGAGAGAGAATATCGGACTTATATGCACTTGCTTGTGCAAGAAGCGAAATGGTTGGCATATATGATTGTATCCCAAGCTGACTGAATTTCTCTGGGCTATTACTTAGGTATTGAAGCAGATTTGCGATGTCTCACTCGTATGTCTTGAGGAAATTAGTCTGAGTGTATCATGCAATGATGCGTTGTAATGATAAGAGAACAGATGATGCACGTGGGTCATACGGTTCTAGATATAATGCTAGTTGTTGGATATCTTGGTCAAATATTGTTTGTGGTGTACTTGCTAATACTGTTTGTTGCAAGCGGGTTACGAGAGAAAAAAGCAGGAAAGCAAGAATACTCAAAACCAAAAATCCTCGGTTTACCGAAGTTCGTCGTTTTCTTTGTTTTTTGACCGTGAATCAGAATGTGCGCATGCAAATACTTATATATCAATGTTGCCCTTAGAATGCAATACGGGAAGTGCCTATTTCGCTAACATCGAGTTAGCATTGACATTATTTCTTTTCTTGAAGAACAGGTCGTCGTCATTGTTGTTCTGTGTCCCATCCAAATGTATATCCTGTATCCATTGGGTAAACTAATGTCCCTTGGCGTGATATGAGGTGTTGTTGTAATCCTAGATCCAAGAGGATACATCTAATGTTTTGTGTATTCTTGCCATTGTCGCAAATATCTGAGAATGAATGTTCTATGCTTTGTTTGAGGAGACCTTGGCTTTGGAGGCAGGTATATGACTTACTACATTCTTCGCTGGTACCACTACCCGCTTCGGTAAGGAGCTGGAGTTGTATTTCATATATGGCTTTCTTTAACGATCTTGTTGCGTCTCCTGATAAAAGATCAGCATTGTCTTGCGAAAGTATAGTGAATCTATCAAACCATAGTGTTGCACTCTTGAGGTGTTCACCGCCCTTTCCATATACCAATGCTGCCATGATTGGGGCTAATGGTGGAGAATCTTGTGTGAAAGCTGATATTTTATAATCTTGTGCAGATTCTATGTTGTCGTTAAGATAATGGAATTCATTGAATGCTGCAAAATGTGGTAATTCATATGTAGGACATGGATTCGCATATTGTTCCTTGGCTCAGCTATCGTAGATGAGCTTAGAGAAAGTAGGCACATCCATAGCGCGGATAGCTTTAACTTTCGCTGCATCACATACATAAAACTCCCCCTTTTGTGCAAGGAGATGTGCTTTTGCATATGAGCGATCTTTGGTTTCTTGTGTGATAACCTTAGGAGCAATCTTTGGTAATGGTACAAGGAGTTGTCCAAAGATATATGGATATTGTCGGTATGGTGTAATATTGGTTAGATTATCGAGTAATACAGCCAATCCTACTATTCATTCTTGCATTCATTGAGAACCTACGAATTGGATACTCCCCAACCATTGTACATCAGCATAGAGTTGTTGTAATGGAAGAACGCTGCATAATTGCTGTTCTTTATTACACCATTGCATATATGATGGAAACGCTGGTGCGCTAAAGAATGTCGCTGGAGTCTGTTGGTTTGAATCAAAATGTGTTACATAGAGTATAGGAGTCAATTTGCGGATTATACTATCTCCAGATGGGATACTCATAAATGCATCATTATAGAAAACATATCCTGCAATGAGAACGAAAATTCACAGCCATCCTGCTATAGATTTATTATATTTCATTCCTATATGTCAGACGAATAAAGTACTTTCTAATGTATAGAATTGTTTTATGCTTTCAACATTTTTGTTTCTCTTTCCATTTCTCTTTTGATATCTCTTTCTTTGATAATTGATTTTTTCTCTACCTTCTTTCTTAATTTCCCTATTCAAATAGTTGCTTTTATCATCCCCGTGGTAGTTATATATACCTGTAAAGGAATCATAGCAAGACCTGTTTTGATTGTTTTAGATGCTATTTTTCCAAGTTCTGCCTTTTTAACGAGCAGTTCTCTTTTGTGTTTGGGTTGGTAATCTCACACAATACGAGGTGATGTTTTCTCATACAGAGCAACATCCATATTCACTACTACGAGCTTTTTCTGGTCCAATACCACGATGGCGTCTTTGATGTTACAGTTTCCTGCCTTGATTGATTTAACTTCATGTCATTGCAAAACAATACCGGCTTCATAGGTTTCGACGATATCGTACATCATATATCATGCTTTGTTTTTTGTAATAACCTTCATCGTCTTATTCTACATAAATATATCTTAAGTTATCATCATTTGCATTTGCATCACAATTTCCTACCCCATCATTGCCTACATCGCCACCAGTTAGTGTAACTTTAGAACAGATGTATTCGTCATAGTTTTGAGCTATAAATCAAGGATGATTGCTTTTTGTTCATAGATCGTATCAACCTACGGCTCATATCCAATGTTGTGAAGATCCAGTCACATAATCTCAATAAGAATTAAGATTGCTACTACTTGTTGTTACCCAATTTGAGCTTGAGCCATCTGCCTCTGTTCTTGCAGCTAATACAACTGAATCATATGTCACAGATGGAGACGTTCCTGCGTGTCTTGGCATTATAGTCAAAAGATATCCATAGAGATTCTGCGAAGATGTATTTGTTTCTGTATTTGACACCCATGGATCACTCGTATTTGAATCCAAAGGAACTGTAGTCATATATCTCAGCAACATTGTGTTTATATAGTCAAGTGGTGCAGAACCTGATAAGACGTTAGCATACCCGGCAAGATGCGTTGCATCAGTAAGTACCCAACAGTCGGTACACCACGTGTGTTGATGTAATGTGTTGTAGCTGCTGTTATCTTTTTTATATATTTCCATTGCTGTAGCGATCTGACGAAGATCGGCTTTTCTTTTTGTGTCTCTCGCACGACCTTGAACGGCTTGCAGTCTCGGAATAAGCGCTGCTGCTAGTATACCTATTATGATAACCACAATAAGCATTTCGATAAGTGTGAATCATTTTTGTTTCTTGTACATCTTTATGACTAAGAATGTAAATGGGTGTGCTTACATATATTCACAACGCATCATGTATCTTTCATAACTATGTTATCATATTTCTTCAAATATATCTTTGATATTTATGCCTGGTGTTATTTCATACCCTTTTAGATATTTACTCAATCATGGCTTCTGTTTCAAGAGCTGTGTAAAGGATTTTTCCAACAGTGCATAATCCCCAGATTTAGGGTAAACGTATGTCACCGGATCGAGAAGTCATGTTGGTCTTATTATTTGTTCTACAATTGACTCACTTGTAGCTATCTCATAATCAGCAGGTGTCGCTGAAACAAACAGTGTTTTGGAAGCATGCTTTCTTTTCTCTTCTGGCATATTAGGGAGTGTTTTCGTGTGATCTGCCCATCAAAGTGTTGTCTCTAATTCTTGAAAGTTCAATGGACGATGATCTATAGCAGATGGTAATCTGAAGCCGTGTTCAATTAGATTAACTTTTCTTGATTTATCTGCTTCTGGCATAGCGCGTAATTGAGGTACAGACATGTGTGATTCATCCATAATCACAAGCATATCTTTTGGAAAGTAGTCAAATACGGTATATGGTGTCTCGCCTGGCTGACGGCCATCAAAGTATGTACTGTAATTTTCTATCCCGTTTACAAAACCGGTTTCTTGTATCATTCTTACATCATAACTTACACGTTTGCGTAGTCTTTGTGCCTCTAATGCATGTCATTGTGCCTCCAGTTCCTTCGTTCTTACCTCCATCTCTTGTGTTATCCTTGCGAGAATGCTTTGAAGGTCTGACATATCTTGGAGATATTGTGATGATGGCCAGATATGAACTTTGGGAGTTGTTCCTAAGTCTTTGAAAGAAAGACTATCTTTGATCTGAATCATTTCTAGTTCCGTTTCATTGAACAGTAGACGATAGACAAATGTATCAGTACTTGAAAAAATATCTAACATATCACCTTTGAAATCAAACATACCATGCTCTATCTTACCTTGTACAGGCTTGTATTGCATGCTAATGAGTTGACGCTTAATGGTGTTGAAATCGTACTGTTTCCCTACTTCAAAATGAATACTATGCTGCTCAAAAAATTCTTTCTTTCCCAAACCATACAATGCTGACACTGATGATACAATAATAACATCAGGACGAGTAAGCAATGACGCAAGAGCTCCAAGTCTAAACATTTCTATTTCCTTATTAATCGTTGCTTCCTTCTCTATATAGACATCCTTGTCTGGAAGGTAGCTTTCTGGTTGGTAGTAATCAAAGTATGATACGAAATAATGGACTGCGTTGTTTGGGAAGAAATACTTAAATTCTGTTGCAAGCTGTGCTGCAAGCGTTTTGTTGTGTGATATCACCAATGTAGGTTTCTGGAGTTTTTGGATAATGTTCGCCATCGTGAATGTCTTACCCGTTCCCGTTGCTCCCATGAGTACATTAGCTTTTTGACCTGCCTCAAAATTGGCCAGGATAGCCTTGATTGCTTGAGGTTGATCTCACTCTGGTTTGTATGATGATTGTAATTGAAACATCTGTTGATCTGCCATGGAACTGTTGTAGTGATTCTATGAGGAGTTACAACAAAAAATTGTCTTATATTTGCCTCTCTTTAACTGTTTTAACGAAATCTAAACATATTGACATGGGATGTTAAAGCTTTATAATGTCATTAACCAACAGAAATTTTATGAATCGAGTAATTAATCTTGGACTGCTAGTAGTGGCGATTGCTGCTGTTGCTGCCATAATCTGTACATACAGCAATGTGTGTATTAATGAGGAGCCTAGTAAGGCATTAATAAGTATCTATTTGATAGTAATGGCTGTAGCACTAAGCGTTCTTGGGGTGCGGCTTTTTAAAAAAAAGTACGCAAAGAAATTTGATGATGTGGCGCTGTAAAATAGATGCGTCCATCACACAGTGTGGGGTCGTGGTATTATACCGACCCTTTTCATATAGGAAAATTTACCACGTAATGATAAGTATCTTTCTTCCAACCTTTTGACCTGGTCTACTGTAGACTTCATTAATTGGATGAACTCGGATTTTCTTACTTTCACAGTGTTCAAGAAAAGAAGGAATATGTGCATTGGCATGTCCTATATATCGTGGTATCGTACAAACGATTGTCATGTGTTCATGGAATAAGCGAGTGTTATTAATTCGCGCTTTATAGAGTTTTTCTACTTCTTGAGCATAGCCCATGACATCTTGTTCTTTCGTCTTTGCTGTAATGATATGTCCCAACCAACCTTCTGTAACGATACAGTCTACATGGTTCAAGAAAGGCTTACTTATTGTCTCAAAAACATCGTGCGCGAAGAGCGTAATGGGAAGCTTATTGTAATATGGTTGTTTTTCCCATCGTGGGAGATTTTGCTTAGCTGGAGCGATATTAATGTCAGAACCAATGACATTATGTCCCAAACTATTTGCGACCATATATGTAGTTCCTAGTCCCATAAAGGGATCATATACGGTAAGTTTCTTATCATTCTGTCATCCTGTCATTCTCTCATTGCTATTTTGTACCTTCCCTGTTGCTATGTTAACCATGATTTGTGTTAACTTAGCCGGCATCATACCTATTTGCATACTATTTACTGGTTTATCAAAATCTATAGCTGAGAAACGAGCGATATCCTGATATGTTGTAATTTCAAGGATATGTTCGAAGTCGTCATCTAATTTTACATATTCTTTCCCCTTTGTTTTAACTTCTTCGTCGGTATGCATAGGTTCTACCTCTTTGTATCTCTTGCAAAGTCCTCTCTTTTTCAAGAAAGTTCCGAGTTCTCTTTCAGATGCTCAGATAAGATCACATGCCTCAAGATCCGCTGTCTTCTTCACGATACCTCGTTTCACAATTCATGCGAGACGAGATAATATTTCTGGATCAGCGACTGACACAAGTGCGACAGATTCATGTCGTTTAGTTATTTCAATGCCCATAGCTTGTATCTCATTTTGTGAGATAGAGCGGTGTTTTCCTATGACGATTCAGTATTGCATGATTGAAAGTGTAATTAAAAGTAGGTATTTTTCAAATACATTCCTCTGATATAAGGTAAGGCTACCGGTAAACCAGGTAGCCTTCTTTTGTTAATAATAGTAGATGTGCTTATTCGTAGTCTTCACATCCTGGTCCGTCCGAGAATCCCTCTTCATGCCCATGCGAAGATGGGTGCATAATGGTTTTCCTAGGGGTGGTCTTGCGCACCTCTACGATTGCATCCGTACCGAAATCATTACTTATAGCTTCTTCAGCTACATTTTCATTGTGCCCGTTGTTGGCAATGTTGTTATTCATAACCAATTTTTTTTGGTGAGGTTCAAGTATAATGAACGCAGAGGGTAAGACAAGAGCAAACAATAAAAAAATGCACCGTGAGGTGCATCTTTCGTATGTCAGTAGCAAACTGTCGAATTATTGTCCTAATTTCTTTCTCAAGAAAGGAGGTGTTTCGAAATCGATTTGTTGTCTCTCTTCTTGACGAGCAGCCGCAGGAGCTTGTTGCTCTGCTACATTGCTAGATGTCATACTTCTAGAAACGAAATCTTGGCTTTTACTAACAGCTGTTGTAGTAGAAGTTCCTCTTCTTCGTCCTCCAGTCATATCTCTCATAGTTCCACTCTTTATCATAACTTCTTGGTTAGCATCAGTGAATCCAGTTGCGATAATAGTAACTTTCACTTCACCTTGGTAGCTTTCATCGTATGTCATTCCCCAAATAATATTAGCTTCAGGATCTGCAATTTCTTCTACGATTCTTGCTGCATCTTGTACTTCTACTGGAGTCAAATCTTCACCACCAGTAACGGCAAATATAATATTCTTAGCTCCATCGAGATGTGCGTCCAACAATGGATTGTCGATTGCACGTCTTGCAGCCTCTACTGCTCTATTCTCACCTTCTCCATATCCAATACCAAGCAATGCAGTACCTGAATCTATCATGATACGTTTGATATCCGCGAAATCGATATTGATCAATCCTGGCTTGATGATAAGGTCTGTAATACCTTGTACACCGAGTGTAAGGATTTTGTCGATCATAGAGAATGCTTGCTTGAATGTTGTCTTTTTATCAACGATGTTGAATATCTTGTCGTTAGGAATCATGATCAATGTATCTACTGAATTTTTCAATCTCTCAAGTCCTTCAGCAGCATTGATGAATCTTTGTTTTCCTTCGAAAGAGAAAGGCTTTGTTACAACTGCAACAGTTAGTACACCCATTTCTTTTGCAATAGCTGCAATAGCTGGAGCACCACCTGTACCAGTTCCACCACCCATACCTGCAGAGATGAATACCATATCAGCATCTTTGAGGAGTGCTTTAAGGTTTTCTGCATCTTCTTCTGCAGCTTTTCTTCCGATGTCTGGATTAGCACCAGCACCGAGACCTTTTGTAAGGTTTAGACCAATATTCACTTTGCGATCGCAAAGACTATTGGCAAGCTGTTGTGCATCTGTATTCACAGCGATAAATTCTACTCCTTCAATACCGTCTGCAATCATACGATTAACAGCGTTTACTCCTGCTCACCCTACTCCAATGACTTTAATTCTTGCCCCAGGGACGAAGTCAGGTTGAATTTCTTGCAAAATCATGATTGATACTATATAAGATAAAATAAGTACACAATAGTAATTAGAATATATTCTTGACTCGTTGTCGGATCTTTCCTCGTGAGGCATTTCCTGCTCCTAGTCCTCAGAATGAGATGCTATGGAACCATCATTTTCCTCCTTCATAGTACTTCTCTGCTCGCGCATAGATACCTATGAGAGAAACCAATTGAGGGTTTGTAGATAAATCACCTACGTTATATATGAGATCCTTACCGACGAATGTTGCTAGTTTGAATACGTGTTTTGCTATAGCTGCTGCTCCATCTACTTTACTTCCACCTCCTATTAAGAAGATGCCTCATGGGAGTCTTGCATCTCTTTCGAGTCATATGAGATGTTCTTGGAAGAGACCAAATATTTGTTCGTATCTCGCTCCTATGATGTCTGCAAGGAACGATTGGTCGATGGGCATATCTAAGTCAGCTGGTTTATTGTCTTGATTAGTATTTACTTGCCCATAACGCTTCTTTACCTCCTCTGCTTCCTTGATATCTACTTGTAAGCCCAATGATATATCTCTCGTTACATCTTCTCCTCAGACCGGTAGTACGTAATATGATAGTGGTGTTCCTTCTTCATAGACAACCATAGTTGTTTGATTAGCTCCAATATCTATGAGAGCAGATCCTAGGTCTTTGAGATCGAAGTCTAATACCACCTCGCTTAGTCCTAATATAGTAGGTACTATATCTACGACCCTCAAGCTTACTTTATCAAACACTTCTGTAAGATTATTGTAGAAGCTCTTTGGTATCATAAAGACGTCAGCTACGAGTTCCAATTTCTTTGCGGTCAATCATAGTGGATCTTTTTCTTTCCTTGCGTCATCTATTACTCGATGAACAGGAATTATTTTTATAATTTCATAATTTGGTTGTCCTGATATTTCACTTACTATCTTAGATAAGTGATTAATGTCATCATGTGTTATTTTTTCACCCATGATTCTTTTTTGTTCGTGCATTCTTGTCACGATCATGTCTGGATGAGAAATACCTACGAATACCTGATCTAGATAGTCATCCCCCAACTTTTTGTGGAATGATTCTATTACTGCAGATAGTGACATAAGAAAGTCATCGCTATCTAATACCTTTCCCTTGCGCATACCTTTCGTCTTTACCATTTCCTTGGCTAGGATAATTGTCTTGTCTTCGTCCTTACCAATGAGGGCTCATTTGATATATCAATTGCCTATGTCGAAAATCGCTTTGAGGTCTTGCATTATGCAGTAATGTGCTAGATAGATAAAAAGAGTGACTCTCTAATAAGGATGTATTCTCCTATATCAATACCTTTAAAAAAAATACCGATAACTGATGGTTAGCGGTATATATTATACTATATAACTTATGGTTATCAATACTAATTTATGGCAGGTCGGATAATGCAATCTCAAGAATTGGTTGATATCCTTTGGCAACTAAGATAGTATATTTTTTTAGGTCTTCTGTCTATGAAAAGCTTTCCTATTTCCAAACAATTAGAGAGTGTATATGGTGCTTGTTTTTTATCACATACGGTGAATACCACCTCTCCTGTAGTGGTTGAGGTTGCTACATCAGCGATGCCTGTATCGTATCCAATATATCGATCATCTGATGAGGTGTAAGCAGTATTAGGCATACCTATGATAAATTGTCAGCTATCTCATGTGCTTTCAACGCTTACAGCAAATCTATTGTTTACGCATTCAGGTGGGATTCTGCTTCCTGATGTTGGTGCTAGGGCAATCTTTTTGTATGTATCAAACACTTGGTCGCTATTATTGCCAGATGTTAAATAAAGGTCTATCGAACCTGTCTTGGTTGATCAGCTCATATAGAACGCCATACCATATCGCATAGGATTAGTTCCATCTTGCATCACATATAATCACTTCTTTTCGTAGAGAATGTCACTTGAAAATTTCTGGACTTCTCCATAGATATAGTGAAGACACGTCTCTCCAAATATTGTTTTTTCTTGTCTTGTAGTATTCAAAAAATTTCTACTAAATCCAAGAATGAGGGCCACGATGAGGATTACGGTAAGCATCTCTAAGAGAGTGAAACCATGCTTTTTGTGCATGAAATGATAGCGATACTACTAAAAGAGATATTACTATTTGATAAGTGGTCTAACAACGTATCTATATGCGTCATCTGTAGTATCATACATAACAATAGGCTTTTCTGCGCTGATTATATTGATGCGAAGATCTTGCGATGCGATTGCTCTAATATAATCGCTAATATATTTCCCATTTAATCATAACGTGATACCTTCTCCTTGAAGTACCACTGGTATGGCAGAATGTGCATCTCCCTTGTCCGTTTCTCCTGATTGGACATGGAGTGTGTCGCCACTACATTGAAGCGAAATATAGTTGTTAATATCTCTTGTGATGATAGATATCTTTCTGATTGCCTTTTCGAGACTTGTTTTATCTACTTGGAGTTTAATTTGTGCATTGGTAGGGATGATGTTCTCATTATCATATTCTGGGAATGCTCCTTGAATCAAAAGTGATGTTGTTGTTAAACTCATGCCATTGATTTCCATGTGGAAACTGATGAGATTGTCTGCATATTTCATACTTACTGACTGCCCTCCTTGAGATGTGTAATATTCAAATACTTTCTTAATGTCGTTACAGTTTGTCTTTGGTATGATGAGGTCGAACGTGTGTTCAACTCAACTTACTGGTATCTTATATTCTGCAAGTCTGAAAGAATCCGTACCTACGAACACAAGATATTGTTGGTCTCCATAGTTTTTTGCTCTTACGAAAATACCTGTTAGTACAGGAGAAAAGTTTTTTTCTGTGACAGCATATTCTACCTTTCCTATACCCGTGATAACTTGTTGTGCATCTAGTGTGATGGCAGTGTCGCTACGAACCTCTGGTATGGCAACATATTCTTGAGCTGATATACCTTTCATCGAAAAGTCATCCCCTACTGTCTTGATAGTTAGCTTATCCTTAGACTGATCTATGATCAATGTTACATATTCATCATCCAATACCTTAATGATGTCAGTAAACATCTTTGCATTTACTGTTAATGCCCCTTCTGAATCAAGTTGTGCAGTAACTTGTACATGCACATATTTCTCCATATCAGTGGCTCTCATGATAAGTTGGTCTCCAGATCATTTGATATAGACGTTTTCCAAAATTGGTAACGTAGAATGCTTTGAGACGAATCTTGTTAAGATATCGCACATCTCTTGAAGTTGTGCTGTCTTGAGTGTCACCTTCATGGGCTTCATTGTTTAATAGTAAAATGCGGATACTCTTATTTACCAAAATTCCTTTGATCTGCAATAGAATTATACCATTGGAGTGATTTTTCTAGTTCTACCGGTCCAAATGCTGGATAACATTCTTCTGCGAAATACAGCTCTGCATACCCTATCCGTCGGCTCATGAACCCAGATGTCCTATGTGCTTGGTCTCATTTGGTCCTAATAACCATATCTAATGGCTCGATAGAGCCAAAGTCTAAGTGTTTCGTGAGGGTTTCTTCTGTGAGGTTTTTTAGTTCTTCGTCTGACAATGTTTTAATTCATCTTATTATTTCATCTCTTCATCCATAATTGATGGCAAAAACAGTGGTTCTATCACTTTCTGGGAACGAAAACATGTCTTGTTTCTTTTTGAGGAAATCTACAAAATCCTGTGGAAGGCCTTCTGGATTACCAACCCAACGAAAATTTATATGATGTTCCTGCATGAACGCATCGAGGTCATTCCCTATGGTTTTATAGATACCACAGATGAATGCTATTTCGGCCTCAGGTCTTTGGGTTAGATTTTCTGTACTAAGGAACCATCCTGTGACGACTTTAATGTCTGTCGTCAAAAAGATGTGCTGTACCATCTCAATAGTGTGTTTAGCACCAGCAAAATGGCCATCCATTGGTGTTAATCATTGCTTCTTTGCCCAAGTTCTATTGCCATCAGCAATGATCCCAAGATGACGAGGATATATCATAGGTAAATCCATACCAAAGTAAGATAAATTATGCTTGGAAATGCTCGTTTATGTACGTTAATGATTTTTTCAATATAACACTAATCTTATCTAGGTCTGCAAGATCCTTCTTAGGAAGAAATAATTTCAAACTGAAGAAGCCTTGGTATTCGAACTTAGCGAGTTGCTGTAGGAATGTATTGATTGGAAGGATGCCTTCTCAGAGTGGTAGATGATCCTTTCCTGCTGCACTCTTGTCGCTTAGATAGATAGCTGATACGTATGGAAGTATATTTTCCAATTTTCTCAGTATGATACTATCTCGAGCATCTTCACTAATGCATGATGTATCGAGTCCTACATTTGCTTGATATTTTTTGATGATTTCTACTATGCTTGAAAAACGATTTTTAGGAAATACGGGTAAGAGTGTCATTGATGACGCATCTGGAGTGATGATTGAAAATTTGATATCAGGGAATTGTTTTTTCCAGTCTGTGAATCAATCGGATATTAATTTATATGACTTGATATTGAAGTATCATGGCGCATTGCATGAAAGCACTTTGGCTCCTACTTCTTGTGCAAGAATTAATGCTTGTTGAACTTCTTTAGCAGTCACTTCTTGTGAGGTCTGAATAATGTGAACAGGAAGTTTATATTGGGCAATAAGTTTCTTTACATACTTTACATTTCGTCCATCAAAGTTCTTTCGCATAGCGAGATCTACACCGTCGAATCCGTGTGATTTTGCAATATCAAAGATGTGGTCTAATCCATATCCCGGAAGTGTGTCCGTACTAAGGACAATAAGCGGTTTACTGACAGTCATGGGCAAGAAAAATAAACAAAAAACAAATACTCTTATATGAGTTGTAGAGCGAAAATCAAGTGCGTATTGAATGTTTTATTTATCCAAACATTATCTCCATAATAGCACGACGATAAGGATACACAACACGACAGCCATCAGTCCGTCCGAGTTATCTTTTTCCAATTCTTTGTAAAAAAATACGAGTAAGGCGATGGCAGCTGCTATCCTCCCTATGACGAGTAATATACTTTCCAAAGAGCTTGTCATTATCTAGTCTTGAACAGAGAGATAAAAGCACGTTTGTTATTATCAATGTCTCATTATACTCTTCGTAAAAAAAGTTACTAGAGGAAAATAAAGTTTTTTATGCTTCTTCGTATGTGCTACCATAGATGCTCGCGATTTGCTTCGCGGTATCTTGTAGGACAAATCTAGGATCCGATTGATTACTATATGACCAGTCTCATGGGCGATAGAGAACGATGCGAGATAAGGAAATTCGATCAAAGAAAAGTGCCCTATTTGTTCCTACTATCGTGTGAATCTGCCCGGTTTTAACTCATCGAAATAATTTGTTTTTTTGCACGAGTGTCATTCCTCCATGGAGAATTCAAACTCCTTTTGGTAAAGCTTCAATATCAATTGTTTGTGTCAAAGCCCAGAGTGATGGGAAAAGAATACACTGTTGTCCGGCTTGGAGAGAGAAGTCCCGTTTTCCTGTATTGGAATTTCGTGTTGGGTACTCTGGCTGCTGAGTATCCATTTTCCCTCATAGAAGATGCTGTGTCCCATAGTCTGATAGATACAAACCTATCACATTTTTGTACGAACTAAAATACTCTTTTACCAATCGATGGAGTAAAGAAATAGTTTTAGCGGATAAGTATTGTTTGATACGAGTAGATTGTGAATTGAACACATATGCTTTCTTTTTGATTTTCTCATAAAGTTCCGGAAAGATGATATCTTTGCCTAGGCATAGGAATGCACCATTTTCATCAATCACTAAATCGCCAGGTTTGTACTTTGTATCTGGCGCATATACCACTGTATCATATCATCCCTGATGTGAAAAGGCAAAGAAGAACATATTACTCTTCCTCTGATAAAAAGTCATCATGTGCTCCATCTAGGATTGCCTGTGCCAAGAGAGCCTTATCGTTTGGATCAATTACGGATTCCTCTAACTCAGCCTGAATCTTAGCTAATTTTTCATTATATTTTTCTACTTCTTCTGCATCGCCTACAGAAAAGGTAATATCTCATGTTGGTGCCATCTCTTTGATGAATAGATAGTAAAACGATCCTACTGTAGCAAATTTACTTTGAGAAACAATATGAAGACATGTAAAAAGTTGACATTGCAACCAATATGTGGTTTAATATAATTTATCTATAAGTCTTCATTAACATTATTAACAAAACTAAAATTTGCGTATGAAAAGAAACTATTATCTGCACACATATCGTGTGCGTGGTTTTGCAGATACATAACTGCGTTCCATCAAAAAAACTAAAAATGATTCGCAGCCTGGCAACCTATGAATCGAAAGAGTATGTTACATACTCTACCCCACAAGAACGGAAAATATTATTAATTACTAACACATTAAACAAAATTTTATTATGAAAAAGACGTATTTAACAAGCTGCTACGATGCAATAGCGTGGCTTACAGAAAAGATTCCTGCGTGTTTAGCAAAGAATGCACACGATGCAAGAATGCATAAGGGGCAAAAGTATCATGTAATTGATTACGCTAAGTTAATCTTTTACTTGTACTCTAAGGGATATGTGCTTGCCAAAAATAGCTCATATCAAAACAGGGTGAAAGATGAAACACAGAAAGCCTTTGCAGGCTTCCAAATTGTGTTTTACAATTCAGCAAGCAAGGATCCCTATGGATATCCTCATGTTATCAGGATTCGTTCCCGTGAAAACGGTCAGAGAATGTTAGTCATGGAGTCTTGCATAGACCTTATCTCTAACAAGAGGAGGAAATGTATTCTGGCATTGCAGAGACACAAGTGTGATCATCGAATGTATGACACAACTGAGGTTCTCTCGTATTTAAAGAGTATGTTGGAAAAGGCAGAGTCTGACATGCAGGATATTCACTATTTTGCCGGTTTACGCTTGTCTCCTCAGGCGATAGGAACGATAGTAAAGCAATATAATGTCGCTGTTCCTACGTATGATGGATTGGATAAAATGAAAACTACACAAACTGCATTGATGATTTTTTGGAATCAACTTCCACAGGAGTTTATGATAGGAGTTGGAATGTTTTTAGCAGGCAGCCCTAAGGGTACAGCCAGGACTGTATACAATATAATGCTGGCTTTCAATAGAACTATCGTATGTAGGAAACTGACCAAAAAGGAACCACTTGTTATTCAGGAGGATAATGCCTGGGAAGCAATGAGGATCCTGATTAATGACGTTGTATGGCGGTATGTAGAGAGCCGTGAGATGGTGGCCTTGCAAAATTTAAATTTGAGTACCGCAGCCGGCAATTATAATGATAAAAAGCTTGCACAAATTAAAAAAACAAATCAACTAATACTAAAGATCTCTACATGGACTAAGAAACGATTGATAGTAGAGGTTACAAAAACAAAAGATCCAGTAATGATAGCATTACTTTGGCAGGCCTATGTAAACAAGGCCTAAGCTATATGACATTTTTCTTGTGTCCCCGGGTTTCTCGGGGACTTTTTTTTATGCGAAAAAATCTGCGACAAGTTTGGTAATGAGATCTTTTACTGTTTCCCTCTCCTCTTGCCCACATATGACGAAGAGTTCTTGTGAGGTAGAGCCTTTGGACATCTTGTACTTTCGGCCTGTGTTCGTGGGATATGAACATGTAAAGTAGATGGCAGATGATCATGACTGCTTACGCTCAATACGTCATGGGATCATCCTTTGTACCTCAGATATCTTTGCAATAGCATTCAATATCTCATGAAATTCTTTCATGATTGTGTGTTCTTGTTTTATCTTGGGATTTAGCATACTTTAGTCTTATTGTTTAGGAGGCTAGATACAAAGCATTTCTTCTCTAATATTGACATGGGGTAATGAAAGAATATATCTAGGTATACTTTTGCGTCTTTATTCTTCATCAAGATAGTCATGCAGCTTATGGGAAAAGTTATTGTTATTACCGGTGCAAGCGATGGAATTGGGAAACAAATTGCATTGAGATTAGCAAAAGAGGGAACTAAGCTAGCTCTTATTGGAAGGGATATAGATAGATTGGCAGCTGTCGGTCAGACAGCGAGAGATAATGGCTCACCAATGGTTCAAACATATGCATGTGATCTTCGTCAAACGCCTGAATTAGAACAGGTCGTTGATAAAATACTCTCTGATTTCTGATATGTTGATGTTCTTATTAATAATGCCGGCGTGTGGCAAAAAGTAATGCCTATTGACCAGATCTCTGAGGATGTTATTAATGAAGTCATAGAAACCAACTTATTAGCGGTCATGCATCTTACTCGTCTATTACTTTCCACATTGCGCACAAGGGAAGAAGCAGCTATATTGAACGTTATATCAAAGTCAGGAATAGTAGCGCAAAAATGACAGTCTGCCTATACAGCAAGTAAATACGGACTTCGTGGATTCTCAGAAGTACTGAGAGCCGATCTTGATGATACTAATGTGAAAGTTGCCAGTATTTATCAATCGGGAACGAATACAAAGATGTTTGAAAAGACATGAGAGAATTTCCCAGTAGAAAAATTTACTAACCCTGAGGATTTAGCAGATGTGGTTGCCTATATCTTATCGAGACCAAGCAAAATTCGACTATATGATGTCCGCATCGAAAAATAGATTATTCTTTCATAGCTTCTACTACTTCCATTGCGAAGACATCTAAAGGAATGTTGAGATATGTTTCACAATTTTTTACATGTTCTCTATCAACTCATGCTGCAAATTGTTTGCTCTTAATTCTTTTATTAAGAGAAGCCCACTCAATATTATTGAGTCATTCAGGTCTGATTAATGAATATGCGTGAATCAATCCGCTTAATTCATCAATACTAATAAGGTATTTTTGAAGTAGTGTTGTTGGCTCTACCCCAGTTAAATAAGGTCCATGACTACGGATATCTTGTTTTAATTGTGTGGAATCCTCTATTCATAATGAATCAATAATTTTATCAAAATCTTCTTTGAGATGTTTCTCTCAAATCTTCCCTACATGGTCTCGGTCGATATCATGCAGCAAACCTATAATATATCGATACGTTTCATCTTGTCCTAGTTTTTTTGCAAAGAATTTCATTACTTTAGCAACTTGCTGACAGTGTCTCAATGTATCTGATAGATACTTGTTTGCAATTTGTTCTGCCTCTTCTACTGTTGGTAATGGTGGAGTAACAATGTTATTGTTTTGCATTGTATTCTGTCATTCCGTCATTTTGTCATTACCCTCTGGTTTCATCATAGGGAAAAGGATTACATCACGGATATTTTGTTGTTCTGTCAAAAGTGCGAATATTCTATCTATACCCATACCCCAACCTGATTGTGGAGGCATACCGTATTCCATAGCTTTCACGAAGTCTGGATCGCCTGCAGTAGCTTCTTCATCCCCTGCTTCGATGGCAGCAGCTTGCATATCAAAGTTCGCTTGTTGTTCTATAGGGTCTACTAATTCGCTATATGCTTTGATTACCTCTCGTCCATTGATGAGGAGTTGTCGTTGCTCTACGAGATTTGGATTTGTATCGTTGGAACGAGCCAATGGTTGCATGAGTTTTGGATAGTTAACGATGAACGCTGGTCATACAATCTTCGGTCTTGTAACTTTCTTGTAGAGATAATCGATCAATGTGATGACTCCCTGCTTCTCCATTCATTCTCGGCGATGTCATTGTGCAGTGATGTCGTCTCTTAACTTTTGAACATCGTCTTCTGTATATTTTGATACGTCAATGCCAGAATCTTTCTGTATTTGCTCTACATAGTTTATACGTGGCCATGGAGTTTGGAATGATACTTCTTTGCTGATCCCCTGTTTATCAATAACCGTAATAGTCTTGTTCAAATCAGGTATATTAGCAAAAACGTAGTCAAACATTTTCTCAGTGAATTTCATATTATCTTCATGATTTCGATATGCTGCATAATGTTCTATCATCGTAAATTCTTGGTGATGACTTGGGTCTGATCACTCATTACGGAAGTCTTTAGCAACTTCGAAAATCTTTTCAAACATACCTACAGTTGCTTTCTTGAGATTTGTCTCTGGTGAAATACGAAGAAACATATCTATATCAAAATCGTTGTGGTGTGTCGTAAATGGTCTCGCTGCTGCTCCGCTTGCAGAGTTCCCTAATATAGGAGTTTCTACCTCCATGAATCAGTTATCCCAATAGAATTGTCTTATCGTTTGAAGAAATTTACTACGCAATTGCATTCTTGTGCGTGTATCTGGATTGAAGATCATATCGAGATATCTTTGTCTGTAAGCGTTTTCTTGGTCATCTCCAATACCATGGAATTTATCTCCCAATGGTCTGAGAGCTTTGGAAAGAAGTTGATACGACGATACAAAGAGCGTTAATTCTCCTTTGTGTGTCATGAAAAGCTCTCATTCAACACCAATGAAATCACCCATATCAATAAGTTTTTCCAATACTTTGTAAGCACTCATTGCTGCATCTCATTCTCCCAGAGTTTGTTGATCTCATTGTGCAGTCCTGATAGAACACATCTCTCTTTGCCACATGAGCTGTATCTCTCCTGTTTCATCCAATAATTTTCCAAAAGACAACTTCCCATGTGAGCGATACAATGTCATTCTTCAAGCCGTTGAAAATTGCACCTTCGGTGCAGCTATAATATCATTTATATCACGATGTGTTTCTTCACTATGCGCCAAAAGTTGTGCTACGGTGTGCTTCTTGTCGTATTTTTGTGCGTATGCAACGATACCTAGATTTTGCAGCTGTCAAACTTTAGCTTTTCTAACTTCATATTCCGAGAGAGACATGATAATTACAAATTAGGAATTAAGAATGATTATTTTATAGGGAAATGGAGCATTATTGCAATCAAATACATGTATTTCAGTCGTGGTATCTAATCTCATTTTTTGATTCGAATCGTGCCTCTTTCTATGTAGTGACTGCCTTTCCCACTATCCCTTGCACTATCGCATCTCCATCGCTGCGGTTCGTAATGATGATGTTAACTCCTGCATAGACGCTTTCTCCCATGACAGAGTGTCTGATAAAAAATTATTCTAGTGTATATACTTTGTATTGTACTCATGCTTTGGGATTTTTAGTGCTATCATTAATGTATCTTCTAAACCATGTTCTTTGTCTTTTAGCATACTGTTGCGTATGTAGGACAATGAGATCATGAAGAGCAGACTTGCTTATATTTCCTTCTAAGTACTGTACAGTCTCTTTGTATCCTATTCCTTGCATAGATTGGAGATCTTTCGTATATCATTGATCTAGTAGTCGTTGCACCTCATCGACAAGTCCGCTATTGATCATGTCACCTACCCTATTGGCAATTCTCGTATTGGTATCTTCTCTTTCGCGTCGTAGTCAAATCATAAGCATAGGTCGTGCTACTGGTTGTTCTTGAGCAGAAATAGTCTTTGTTAATCCTGTTTTCTCATAAATCTCTAATGCTCTGATGATATACCTGAGACTGTTTGGGTGATGTTTCTTGGCTTCTTGTGGATCTATCTGATTGAGTCTATGCCACAGGACTCATTGTTCTGCTTCTTCCTGTTTCATACATATATCACGGAATGCAAAATCTGAAGCCACTTCTGGAACACTATAGTTTTTGTAGAGTGTATCCACATACAAACCTGTTCATCAGACGATAAGAGGCATTTTTTGTTCTTCATGAAGGTTCTTGATTATCTTGATTGTATCTGTTTTCCATTCACCTGCTGTGTAGAATCAATCTGGATCTATGATATCTATTTGATGATGTGGGATTCTTTCGCGAATTTCCTTGCTAACTTTATCTGTCCCGATATTCATATAACGAAAAATTTGACGAGAATCTGATGAGATTATCTCGCTTGTTATACTTTGTGCTATTTGCACAGAACATGCACTTTTCCCTGTTGCTGTTGCTCATCGAATAACAACAACACCTTGTGGGTTTGTACTTTGAAATTTTTCAATGGTAGTGATTATGTCTGTATTGATCATCATTAGTTCCGCCTATCGTTTACTGGTCAAGCGTTGTTCTACTTTTTCTCGGTCAATAATTTCTCGTATATGTTCCAAGTACTCTGCTCTACGATTTTGATAATTGAGATAGTAGGCATGTTCCCAGAGATCTATACCAAGAATTGCTTTTTCACCAAGCATAAGTGGGTTGTTCTGATTTGCTGTTGTGAGTATTTCTATAGTGTCATATTTCTTAATCAACCATACTCGACCACTGCCAAAGACACTAAGTCCACGAGTCGTGAACTGTTTTTTACACTCATCTCGACTACCAAATGACTCTTTAATCATCGCAGATAATGCAGCCGAAGGCTGCTTCCCTCCTGGAGTAATGCTCTGTCGAAAAAATGTATGATTCCAGTGTCATCCACCATTATTTTTTACAACATCTTTAATGGCAGGTGGGAGAATATCGATAGATTGTAATAATTCATCCAATGACAAACTCTCCTGTTCTGTCCCTTCTAAGGCAGCATTTAATTTATCTATATATGTTTGATGATGCTTGGTATAATGAATCTCCATAGTCTTTGCGTCTATGTGAGGTTCAAGTGCATCATACGCATACCCTAAGGCAGGGAGTGTATATGCCATGGATGAAAGGTGAAATAGTAAATACTATTGTTTAGGCGCAGCAGGTTGCTCAGCTGTAGGTGTAGCACCAATGTTTTCTGCAGCATGTTGCAATGGATCGATAGCAGCTGTTTCTACTTTTTTAACAGTGTCTGTTACGACATTTCCCAATGGATCAAGAGCAGCTGTTTCTACGTTTTTTACAGCATCTGTCGCTGTAGTTTCTACCTTGTTAATTACATTTTGTAATTGTTCAGGAGCAGCGTTTTTTACAGCATCTACTGATTGCATAGCTACGTTTTTACCTTTTTTAGCAAGATCTTCAGCAGTGTTAGCGATAGAATCTAATCAAACTTTTTTAGTAACTGACTTTACGTTATCTCGTAAAGATGAGAAGAATGCCATAGTTGTATATAGTTATAAATAAAGGAACAGTGTTATTGTACGCCAGCAAGAAGTTCATATCCGTTCTCTGTAATAAGGACAGTGTATTCTCGTTGTGCACCTAAATCACCATGCTTTGTATACAAATTCCAGTTATTAATGCTAGGCTTTTCTATGTAATCTGTAGAGGTGATTGCGAGGATTGGTTCCAGAGCAACTACCATTCCTGTGCGGAAGGTTGTGTTTCTTGTATCTGGATGAGCCCAATTATAGATGTATGGAGGTTCCCAGAGTGCGGTTCCTACCCCATGTCCTGTGAGATGGAGCATAACACTACAGTTGTTGTTTTTTACATATTGTTGTACTGCATATCCATATTGGTAGAGCTCTCTCCCTGGACCTACGAATTCGAGTCCTGTATCGAGTGCTCATTTGGTTGTATTTATAAGATGTTGTGCCTCTGGATTTGCTTTGGGCCCACCGACAACCAGACTTACTGCACTATCTGCTATATATCATTTATATGTTATTCATGCATCAATTTTCAAAAGATCTCACTCTTTCAAAACATATCTATCTGGTATTCCATGAACGATACAATCATTAACAGATAAGCAAAGATTGTGTTTATAGCCATGATGTCATATGAAGGTTCATTTTACTCCATGCTTCTGGATATATGCTGCAGCTTGTGCCTCGATACTCAAGAGATCCATTCATGGTTTCACAAAATCACGAAGAAGAATAAGCATTTGTGTCAGGTGTTTTCCAGCTTCACGGATATATGATATCTGTTGTGCGTTTTTGATAATTGGTTGTTGCATGATTGAAACATAAAAAACAAAATATTTACTTGTGTCCTCCTGTACTCCCTATTCATCATGTTCATCTTTGACTTGGATAGCGCACGTCAAACTCTGCATACATATCTGGGTCAATAACAGTGGAAATGGTGGGGATGTGCTTAGTTCCTCGTTTCCCATCATGAAGGATAGGTACGAATTCTAGCTGACATATTCTTGCACCTTCTGTTACTTCTACAGGATGTGTAGTATAATTATATAATTGCATGAGATACTCTCCCCTATAATCTGCATCCATGATAGCGATGTTGTTTGCCTGCATCAAGTGCATTTTGGTTGGGAGCCCACTCCTTGCATAGAATCTTGCACATCGTCACTCGGGGATATATGTTTTCATCCCAGCACCCAGAAGAACCACTTCATGAGGTCAAATTGTGATAGAATGAGCCGCTTTCATATCCAAACAAGCACTTCCTGGAGTTTGTCTCTCGGGAAGCAGGTTGCTATTATAGGTACAAATAATGATGTCTTGAAGCATACCTAGTAGTAAAAAATACAGAGGTAAAAACAAGGAATAATACGTAATTTTGCTCTATTTTGAAAAAACTCCCCTAAAACTTGACAAAAACAGAAAAACACATTATAATAAGAACGTATTTATCCTATAAAAACCTAAATCACATGAAAAGAATCCTCAAAAAGATTAACAAGCAACTCCCGCATAAAGACCGTCTAGCGTTAGTTATTCTCTTCGGTATTTTTGCATTTACTGTGCTTATGGATCTCGCATATTTTGCTGATCAAGCATTGAGTAAGTTATAAGAAAATTGTACTCATTTCAATACATAGCCCAATTATAGGATTGGGCTTTTCTATATATCAATTTCAGGATGCATAGTCTCTTCTTCAAGGGTTTTTAATTGATCTCTAATTTCAGCGGCTTTTTCAAATTCCCATTTTGCAATTGCTTCATCTAATTGTATCTTGAGATCTTTTGCTATGATTTCTCTTTCTTTCTTCGTAACTCTCTTGAGTCTCTTTACCTTGCCGCGAGTCATGAGATGATAATCTTGCTGGAGGTCTTCGTCCGTTTTTACTACGTCAAGGTTTTTGATGTTTGAAATAGCTTTTTCTGGAGTAATACCGTGAGCGACGTTGAATGCAACTTGTATTGCCCTCCTGCGATATGTTTCCCAGAGAGCTTTAATCATAGACTCTGTTCGTTGATCTGCATAGAGAATAACTTCACTGTCAGGATTTCTAGCAGCACGTCCTATAATTTGAATAAGTGATGTCGTAGAACGTAAAAATCACTCCTTATCTGCATCAAGAATGGCAATCAAAGATACTTCTGGCAGATCTATACCCTCTCTAAGGAGATTGATACCTACGAGAATATCTATTACCCCTGTACGAAGTTTTTTGATAATCTCCCAACGATCAATAGTCGCTATCTCGCTATGAAGGTAGTATGCTTTGTATCATCTGCCGAGAAGAAATGATGATACCTCCTCTGCTGATTTTTTCGTTAATGTAAGTAAGAGAACTTTCCCTTTCTTCGTAATATGTTCATCAATCTTTGCAAAAAGATTATCCAAAAATGCTGGCACCGGTTGTGCAGGGACAACGGTTGTCTGAAGAAAGTCGGCTAGATTCTCATATACAGGATCCGTCATATATTATTTCAAACATCAATGATAAACAGTTCCACTTACTGTAGCAGTAACACTAGCTGGGTATATATTATCTGACATGCCATCGCTACAGCTCCCACTCGTTGTTAGTATTTGTGTCCCTTGGATGATATTCGCATATACGATGCTACTACCTGATAGACCTTGATACGTCACGCCAGTGAATGTCCCACTCCAATCTGGTGAATTCCATACTAACACATCACCAGATAAGGTGAATGCTCGGAATGGCTCAGTTCATACTCACGAGAGTTGTGCTGGTGCTACTATACTATGCGGTGCTTTTATCCCACCAAGTTTCATCTTAGGAGTTTTGGTCGCATAATATGCCCATCAAACTATTAGAATAGGAAGTGCTATTCAAAGAATTAGTAATCTTGTTTTTCTCATAAGAGATATTACCTATAAAAGATGGTTTCATTGCCTTCGGCTCTCATTGTTCATTATCGTTCCACTATATCATACTTTCATGACCTCGTGTACTGTGGTATTATACTTTTCGTTGTTTAGAATAAGTTCTCTGGCAGGTACTTATGACAGGAAAAGTAAGTAAAATTATTTGATATACTTCATTAAATTAGTTGCTCGAAGAAGTGACTCTTGTATGTGATTATTTATCTCTGTATCTGATAACGCATACTCTAAACCTCAATCATCACTACATCATTTCTTAGAGGAGACACATTTTTTTTGATATTCTACATCTGCCCTATTCCCTTTAGCACCATAGAAATCATAATCTGAAGTAGTCTGTCCTAAATAGCCATCTTTAATAATAAAGATAGTGCCATTTTTAACTGCAAATCATAGTAGGCCCTGAATCACAACGTCCTGAGGAGAGCTTGATATGTAAAAATGAATTTGCGCAATTCATGGAATAATACGATATCATAAATCTTTTATTATTAAGCAGGATGCTCATCCTAAAACAGGGTGGTCCTGGCATGCAGAATTTTTAATAGTACTTGCTGTATTTATTGGAAATCAGTTGTTAATGTATTTTAATGTCTGACTGTATTCATTTTTACAATATTCTTTTACAAAATCTGTATCATATGCCCAAATTGTAATTTCCGAATCGCCAGATAAACGATTAGGTAATCATTGTATTGTGTATGATGTTCCAACTGGGATGGTAAGACCCCCCTCTCAATCTCAGACACAAAAATCAGCCATCTTGATCCCATCATCATTAGTGGCTTTTTTTACATCTTTAAGAAAAGCCTCTTTACTTTCTCACTCTTCGCGTATGATTTTGATATTTCAGGATTCATAGATGATAGTGCCTGTATTTCATGATTGTGCGGCTTCTGTTACTATTGCACTAGTATTATTTAATATGTTAGTTCACGACTCGGATATTAGTAGCAGTCCAGTCTCCGCTAAGTTTTTGCCTGTATCCTGTAGTGTTAGCCCTAGGGGAGTACTAGGGTAATTTATGGATGCTAGTGGAGATTTATACCAAAATAAAACTCATCATCCCACGATAAATAGTGATCCAAGTAGTATCCGTAAATTTCTTGTGCTCATGGCAGAAAAGAATAAGTAAAGCCATTTATTCTTGAACTTTCAACTTAGCTATATCGAGTTTGAGTTTTGCTATCTTGAGTTTAACTTCATCTAGTTTTTTCTGCTTTTCTTCAATAACAACTGGTGAGGCGTTTGAAGAGAAAGAGGCATTGGCAAGCATGCTTCTAAGACCTTGCATGAAGTTTTCTTCTTCGATGAGTTGTTTCTCACATTGTGCAAGAAGATCTTTCTTGTTTACTTCTCTATGTGCTTTGAGTCCAATTTTCATATCTACGACAAGTTGTGTTATATACTCTTCTGGAATATCTTGATCGTCTCTATGGTAGATGATTGACTCAGCTTGTGTAAGTCATTTTACGAGCTCTTCATAGTCTTTAACGAAGTTGTTGAAACTTACGTTTGATTGAATCGCGAGATGTACTTTTTCGTGTGGTTTAATCTTTTGTTCTGCACGAAGATTTCTCCATCCTGTAATCATATCCATGAGGATTGCTATCTTGTAGTCTTTTGGAATATTCTGTAATGGTGTTGGCCAATTACTTGTTGCGAGTACTCATTCATATTGCATGAGTTGTCGAAGCTTCTCTGTAACGAAAGGCATGAATGGATGCAATAATTGCAATTGTACGCCCAATGCATAGAGAAGAACCTTGTTTGTGTATTCTGATTTTTCACGTTTAGATATTTCGATATACCAGTCACAGAAATCTGCATACATACATTGTACTACTTGGTGAGCATAGTCACCCAATTGGAATTGGGTAAATGCTCTTTCAGAATCTGCTACGACTTGAGCAATCTTTTGAAGCATCCATTGGTCAAAGTGATTGAGCTTCTCCATATTGACGGTTATATCTTTTTCCAATGCTGCGATATCAATTGTTACTTCTTGAGGTTCTTCACCAAATACCTTCATAGAGATGAATCTAGCTGCATTCCAAAGCTTATTTGCAAATCTGAAATAGTACTCTGTCTTTGTATCAGAGAAATTTACATCATTCCCTGGTGTTGATCCTATAACCAATGAACATCTCAATGCATCTGCTCCATATTTTTCTATCACAGAAAGTGGATCCACGATGTTTCCCAATGATTTAGACATTTTTCTTCCTTTCTCATCCCTCACGAGTCCATGGAAGTATACGTTTTTGAATGGTGCTTGTTCCATATTTACAAGACCCATCATCAACATTCTCGCTACCCATGGGAAGAGAATATCGTATCCTGTTTCCAAAAGATCATTAGGATAGTACTTTCCCAGATCTGGTGTTTTCTCTGGCCAACCAAGAGTAGAGAATGGCCATAGTCCAGATGAAAACCATGTATCTAGTACGTCCTCCTCCTGTTTTAGAGGGGTCTTATTTGGCGTTAATTCTTCTAGTGTATAACGATATTCATCACGATCATTCGTTACTAATCGTGTATTTTCCAACATATCAACGAATGTTTCTATCGATTTTTCTTTAGTATCAAAGCACTCTTTTACCTGTTCTATCTCTTTGAGTAATGCAGCATCATCTGCAAATTTACTTGCATAGACAGCAAGGTATGCATCAAGCACTCTTCCTACATTTTCTACGATTGCAGGAGAGGTAAGAATATGCAAAAGTGACTCCAAAGAGAATGTTTGTGGAAGACGAGAATCGGCAATAAGGTTGAATATGAGCAATGATGTAATCATATGTTTTTTTGCTTTCTTTTGTCCTTTGATATACTCGAGGATGCTATCTTCATCAAATACATAGTTCTTACCTTCTATATCTTTCCATACAGGAATACGGTGTCCCCACCATAATTGACGCGAAATACACCATGGTTGTATATTTCCTAACCAATGGTTAAATTGGTCGACAAATCTTTCTGGATAGACTCAAACCTCTTTTGTATTTAATACATTAATTGTTTTTTGTGCATCATCTGCAACATCTACGAACCATTGTCTAGAGAGTAATGGTTGAATGCGTGTCTTTGATCTTTCACAAAAGGGAACATTATGTATATGCTTCTCCTCTTTTTCTAAATTACCAATTTCTTTCAACTCCTGCATCAATCATTCATATGCTTGATCGATATGTCTTCATGCATAATTTGGTCATGCATGATTTGTGAAAAGTCCTTTCTTGTCTATAGCATAAATATCTAACGGCAAATTATTTCTTTGCCCTATCTCGAAATCAACTGGATCATGAGTAGGTGTTATCTTCAAGGCTCCTGTTCCGAATGTCATATCTACTGCTGCATCTGCAATGACAGGAATGGCTTTATTAATAATAGGGATGAGTACTTTTTTCCCAACCATTTTTTTATATCTCTTGTCGTGAGGACTAACTGCTACTGCGACATCTGCAAAGATTGTCTCAGGACGTGTCGTAGCAATGGTGATTGACTCACCTTTCCCTTCGATGAAGTATTTAATGTAATAGAGTTTTCACTCCTCTTCTTTGTAGACAACTTCTAGATCAGAAACCACGCTTTGTGTCCCAATAGACCAGTTCACAATACGTGTTCCCTCGTATATCTTTCCTTGGTTATATAATGTTGAAAATGCTTTTCTTACTGCACGTGAGAGTTTCTCAGAAAGTGTAAACTCCTCTCTTGACCAATCCAATGATGCACCCATGCGTTTTGTTTGTCCTATGATTGTGCTTCTTGAATTCAATGACCAATCTCGAACTGCGCGAACGAAGGCGTCACGTCACATTTTCTCTCTATCTTTTCATTCAGCACGAAGCTTATCTTCTACTTTTACTTGCGTAGCAATACCTGCGTGGTCTGTAGCAGGAAGCCATAGCGTATCCTTCCCCAACATACGTTGATATCTGACAATGGCATCTTCAATAGCAAGCATTAACCCATGACCTACATGGAGTACTCCTGTTACGTTCGGTGGTGGCAAGGTCATCATAAATCTTTCCTTTGATTGTCCTTTTTTCTTAGCACTTTTATTGCTATCTGGGTTAAATACCTGTTCTTTTTCCCATAACGCATACATTTCTTGCTCTATACGAATATCGTACTTCTTTGGAAACTCTTGTTTCATGACGTAAAACCACTATCAAGATATAAAAACAGGCTTAGTATTACGGAAGATTGGCGTGTTTTCAAGTCGCTTTCGTTAATATACACATACTATATACACTAATCCGTATTTGCATAGGGTATTTTTTTACACAGGACCTGTGATGAGTATACTAATAGAGCTTTATATTTCTTCTAAACCATGCTTACCTATTCATTCGCACAACTTGATGAAGCACTCAAAAACATTATTGCAAGTGGTAAAAAACTTATCTATCTTGCTGGTGCGTCTGCTTCATGAAAAAGTTTTATTGCAGAACAACTCGCTGCATGATTACAAGCTCAGGGGAAGAAGGTGCTTACTATCTCGTCGGATAATTATTATATTTCAGATACAGGAATTAGGAGTATGATCTATGGAACATTTGATCATCCGTCATTGATAGAATATTCTCTTCTAGCAAAAAACATCGAAGAGTACTTCACGAAAGGAGAGTTTATGTTGCCTAACTACTCTTTCGGAGAAAGTAGAAGAACAGGATTCGCTCCTGTACAAGCAGGACATGATTATGTTATCGTAGAGTGATTATATACCATTTCTCAACTCCCTAAAACACATGATCCATTGTGTATCTATATTGATGCGTCTGAAGAAGATCTTATCATGAGAAGATTGTTGAGAGATCCAGCGAGAGTTGGTGAACCGTTGCATATGGTTATTGGTGCGTTGAATAATGTATTTCCAATGTGGCATATTTATGGTAGTACACAAGAAACAGCAGCAGATATAACTATTCACAATGACTATGATCTCCTTGCACAACAAGGAAAACATATGTACCATGAACCTCTAGTTGAGAATAAAGATGTTGGACGTGAATATGCTTCTGAGTATATTGTAGAATATTGCTATAACGACGCGACAGCTGATGATAATGGCAAGATACTTGTTACAGAACATTATGATGAATTGAATGGACCATTGAAATCTGTTGGTATCTCAAAGACACAATCAACAGACTACGGAAAGAATGAAACTGTAAAACATATTTCACTTCGTATCTATAAACCAGGTATGTTAACCTTGGTTCATAATCTCATTCAGAACGCAGGACTGCATTATAACTCTGCAAGTTCGTATGAGGCAGTAAGTTATCTCTCTCCTGATAACAAGATAGCTATCATAGAAAAAAGACCAATCGGAACATATGTGAGATATGAAGAATAAATTTATGTAATTGGTAGATAATGAAAAAAAATGATACGTATATATTGGTTATCTCATGATGAGGTGCAAGGGGCGCCTATGCATTGGGTATATTAAAAGCATTGGAAGAATTGTGATGGCGCGATCGTATCGAGGCTGTCTATGGTGTTAGTATCTGAGCAATTGTGTGAGCATATTGGACTGCTGGACGAAAAGCGGAAGATATCTTTCATAGAATCATAGAAGCAGATTTCCTTTCTCTTAGGCACATAGAACTCATCCCCAAAGAGAGTCTTTTTAGCTCACAAGTCATTAAAGATACATTGAGCAAAGATCTTCCTCCAACGTTTGAAGCATTGGAGAAGAAACTTTTTGTAGGAACAACGGATGCATGGAAGGCAGAATACGTTTTGTATAATACAGGTTCTCTTTTGGAACCGCTTTTGTGAAGCATGGCTATTCCTTGAGTTTTCCCTGGAGTACCCTATCAAGACCGTTTTCTTATAGATGGTTGATCTATTAATAATTTTCCCGTTAATTTAGTGAAAAAACATTATGCAAATCGTAAAATTATGTGAATAGCGCTAAACACGTTTCGCGAAAAACAAGATCTTACCAATGTATTTAATAATATTCTCGTGTCTTTTGAAATTCTTTTGAGAAGAGATATAGTTAGATATCGTCGTATTGCTGATATTCTTTTCTATAATACTATTCATCTCAATGTCCTTGATAACAACAAAGAAAAACTCCATGAAGCATTTGAACAATGATATCGGGATGCAGTGAAGAAATTAACGAATCCTAAAATCAAATAGTTAGAGCTTTCTTAATACGAGCACATCTTGGTCCATGTCAGATAATGTTGGCATGATGTATCATTTTCGATCACCCAAATATATTTCAAATGCATGTTTTGTTGCAAGTTCTCTATATTTCTTTTCTGAATGATAATATTTCGTTGTTTCTGCGCCTGGGATATGTCCTGCCTTAGGGTTTCCAGAAATAGTGAAAAACTTAACGGTAAAGGAATCGCCATCATGAAGCTCTCTTGTTTCATCAATGGGGAATTCTTCTCCGTTATAAAGAAATCTTGCATTCGTTGACATACTCTTAAGCTGCGGAGTTAGGACTCCGATACTTGATACTAAAGCCCCATGTGGTTTAAGTTTCTTTTGGAGTAATGCGAAAAGTACATCAAGATCTGCAATGTGATCGATGGTATATTTCATGATAGCTAGATCTATTGAGTTATCTTCTTGTGCGCGGAGATATTGTGCTATCTCGCTTTCAATAAATGAAATAACAGGTAATCTATTTTTATACTCATCTGTATCTATGTAGGTCTTGGCAAGTTCAAGCATATAAGGAGAGACATCGACCCGGTCTATTTTCCCATTTGCTTGTATGAGTTTATCAAAGAACTCATGGTATCTATCAGGATGCGCTCCTCCACCTAGCTCACATGCTTTGAATGTATCATCAATAGCTCATATTGTTTTCATGATCACCTGATCTATAATTTCAGCTACTTTGAAATTCTTCTCATTTTGCTCATGTTCTGCAAAATCTTTGGCAATATCCTTATCAAAATACATAGCTATATCCTGCATGTTTTAAGTCTATACATAACATAAAACTATTTCTTATTAATAATCACTTCCGATAACTCGATGTTTTTTGGCGTGGTGACGGTCTGATAGACTATCTCTGCGATGTCAGACGCCTTCATAAATACTTTTGTTCCTGTTTTTCATGTTAGTTGTCCAACGATTGTCTCTCTCCCGTCTGGTCCTATGTTTGATTGTGTATCTAATCCTCCTGGATGAATTCCTACTACTCTACATGGAGTACTCTTGAGATCAGATCTTACATTTTCTATGAGGCCTCTTAATCCTCGTTTCGTTATACTATACAATGGCATAAACTCATTTGCCTTATATCAAATGGTTGCACCGATGTATGCGATATCTGCCGCATTCTTCTTAATTAGAGGAAGAAGCTTGGAGGTTAATATGCTTGGTCAGAAAACATTAACGTCAAACATTTCTTTGCTTTTCTCTCGCGACATCGCCTCTATCGTCTCGATATGCCCTACGGCAGCACAACTAATAAATAATGAAAAATCAGGATATTTGCTTTCTATCTCTTTGATCGTATGTGAAATGCTATCTTCATTCGTAAGGTCTGTCTCAATATGAGATACTACTAAATCAGGTTTATGTCTCGTAAGACAAACCACTTCATAGTTTTTTGCTAGGAAAAGCTTGGCTATTTCATATCCCAATCCACTACTCCCTCAGGTAATGATAATCCTCTGCATGTGTGTTATCTTAATAATAAATTATTTGCATGTATATTCTTTCCACAACGCATTCCAAGGCAACTTATATGAAATATATGTAAGGGAAAAGGTAGAGTATACTCTACCTTCCAAGTTCATATAAGCTTAGTCTAATCATCATAAGGGTCCTGGACAACAGAAATCGGGTTCTCTAGCGCCCACATAATCATAATAATGGCTAATGTTATTATAGTTATGAGGAGAGCAATTGTCCAATGCCCATAATAATAGAGACACGCTACTACAAGTGAGGTAAAACAGAGTTTTATTACCTTATGTTTTTCAAATAAGGAAAACACATATCCTACCACAAACAACAGAGCATCAAGCATAGCAGATGCACAAGCAAGTTTTATTGCTTTTACGCAAAACATTATTTTTTTCATAACACACTTATATTTTATTAAGTATATATTATACACATATTTTCTGATATTACAATGTCTTATCCTGCAAAGAAGTTATCTCCATGTATATCCTTTCCCAAAAGCATTCCAAGGCAACTTAAAGGATATGCCTGGAATAGCATTAAGAATCTGTTGTGTGAATGTATTGCTGTTGGGACCAGGAGGTAGGCGATAGATACTTTTGAAAGGATATGTTGCTATTTTTTGTTTTGCTTTTTTTACAGCCTCTTTTGCGAGAGATCACTCATCTCATGCAATATGATAGAGAAGATGTGCCTTAAATCTGTTTTTCTTTCCCCAGAAAAATACAGTTAATCACTTGCTAAGTTTAATAGCGTTCAAGTGTAGATAATCCCATGATGTCTTGCATTGGTTTTTTTGGTAGAGAACCTCCCGGCGTTCTATATTTCCGTTTTCTACGATAACTATCCATGTATGTATGGCTAACGGAATAGGGATTGAGGTAGGACTAGAGAAAACAAAGAAATGATATGCATTTGTTTTGCTCAACTCCTCTATTTCTTGTTCAGACATCATGTTGTGATAAAAGATAAGGAATATTATCTATCCGTCAATTTACCTATCTGTTTAGGGAAGAAGTTTAATATAGGAACGACGATGAAGATTATGATGGGGAATCGTATAGAGACGAACGCCAATGGTATTGCGAGTAAACGAAGGGCTGGTGATACTAATGCTTTGCGGAATTCACTCAGACGCTCCATATCAGGGAATTGTGTGATAATCCAATGAAGCTTTTCTTGGTTTTCATGACGCAGTGCGTAAAGACGTTGTACGTCTCTTTTATATAGACCCTTTTCGACGTCCTCTTTGAAGATTACATATTTTTCTAACTTAAATGTGAATATAAGGGAAGCCATCGATAGTATGGCTGCATATGTAGCGACCGCCATAGGGTGCGTGTAATTTGCCGCCATCAAGCCTGTACCGAAAGGTATCAATGAACACCGAAATAAGAAGTGAATATTATGCCGAAGGAACCTGCTATTTACGTTTTCTACTTCATGAAATAGATGATGATGTTTGACTCGGAATACTGCAATACTGAAAAAACTCATTGCAAAAACAAGAATTTTGGGAGATGTGCTGAGAAGAAGTGTCTTAATGGCTTCTACATTTTGAAGTGCAACAATTGGAATTTGGATGTTAAAAATCATCAATGTCATAATGATAGCCAAAATACTGTCACTAAACGCTTCTACACGAGATGATGACGCGATAAGGATGTCTTTATTATCGGGGTTGAGCATGATGTTAATTCTCTTTCAAAGGTAAATATCCTCTATCTCTACTATAAAAAAAGACAGGAGGAATACAATTATATTGTATATATTGATATTGCTGAGATATCCCCTTATATATTATATGTGCAGGAATGTTTGCATAATATGAAAATATATGTATAATATTATCTGTGGCAGTTTATTTCTTATTCATATACTCCTATGACAAACCAAGCAGAAAACAGTAACAATCCTATTCAAAACGCACGTACACAAGAACACCCACAAGATATTGGTAATGTGGTTGAGCATCTTCATAATCTCTCTATAAACAGTCCAGAAAAATTTGCTCCTGAATGGGTACAAGAATTGATAGGAAAGTACCAAGCAAAATGGGAATGATATAGAAAACAGGAAGGATTCTCTTCTCAAGAACAAGCCAGAATTACCCAAGATCTTAAAAACATGATGGATTATTGGGAAACGCAAATAGTTGATAAGGATGATCCTCAAGATGATGGTCAACGAAACTATTGATGGGCAAGATATACGTTAGAAAACCGACAAGATAGCTGTACTAGTGGGCAGCCAAAGTTAATGGAGATAGGAATAGGGTTAACACAACAAACATGGGATGATATCGTACTTTGATATGCAAAAAGAAAGTTAATTAAGGCATAATAAACCTAGATAATAGAGAATCCCCCTATTGAGAAATCAGTAGGGTTTTTTCTTTTATAATGACAAAATACTAAACTATTTATTGTTGACAAAATGCCTGTTAAACATATAATACTTTTGTTTATCTCTTTCGTCATTCTTCCATGACAATTAAATCACATGAGACACCAAATTCCTCTCATACGAGAATAAATGAGAGAATTATGCAGTATAGATTAGATGTAGAAACTTTGACTAATGATTTAGCTAAGGCTATAACTTCATGATTACAATGACACCTCGGTCAAAATTATAAGGACTTAAGTCTCATGTTTAAACATGCTGCACTATCATCATCAATGAACGAACCTCATCTTGTTGATTTTGATGCAGACAATAAAAACATTGCGAAGCACATATTAAGCGCTGATGATGACAAAGTAATCTGATGGAAATTAAGTCCTTGGACTGCAGATGAAAATAAATGGGAAGTAGGTGGTGAGAAAGCATCTAATGAATTTCATGCGATTCTTTTATCGATAAGTAAGCAACTACGTGCATTTTCAAGAGGGACGACCAATGTCTCAGATAATTCAGGCTTGGATTTCGGTCTTGAAAATACAATTATCCCATTTGATAACTGATTGCGTTTGTCTCTTACTCTGTATACGGCAATGGGTGTCCCTACTCAGTTCTTCCAATGAAATAGCGAATTTATCGAACTTACTGTCCTTATAGATAAAGATCAGAAAACGAATGCTAGTATAAAGGAAGAAATAACTGATGTCTTAAAGAGTGGTAAATAGTTTTCTTAATGACCGATTCAATACTAATTTTTAGTTCTCTCTTGCTTCATGAAATCAGCTAATAATACGAGTGATGGCGCTGCGCCTGAGTCGTTTGATAAGAAAATCCGTGAACAAGCAGACAATATGGCTAAGTTGCTATCGGATTTATGATTTGCAATTACCTGATGACTCGAAACATACTTACAGAAAGAATATCAAACACTCATTAATTTGCTCGATGATAGTAAGATTATATCTACACATGATTTTACTAGATTTGATTCTGATAGGTTGGTCCCTTTTGACCGTAATAATATGGCTGTCGCAAATAATATAATGAGGAATATGAGAAGTGAGACTGTTGCTTGATGGAAATTAGGTCATTGGTCTATGACAAGTCAACATTGGAGAAAATGATGACAGAAGGTCGTTATGGAATTTCATGCTTGTCTCGAAAAATTAGCAGATAATCTTGCCTCTTTTCACAAAGATACGAATGAAGTAAGAGATAGTGCGAATGATGGAATATATGGTAAAGACACGTTTCTTATACCTCTTCATAATGGATTGCACCTTCACATAACTATCTATAGAGTAATGAATAAGGAGATTGCTCTTCCTCAATGAGACGAAGAGTTTATTGAACTTAAAATTGTTATTGATCAACCAAAAAAATCACTCTATTCTGTGGAAGAGGAAATTAAAGAGATTCTCACACAGGACTAGTTATGAACTGTATTGTAAGGTAAGTTGTATACTTGGATCATTCAATGGTATTTCTGCTTCTAACCAGAATCAACCATTTCTTTCAGATCGACCTATGAGCTCTCTATTGAGCAATGGTTCATCAAAAATCTCAGGTGCAAGAAGAAACGTTGGGTTGAGGAATACTACCCTCGCTTTTTGTGGTGTCTCACAATAGACTAGTACTTGGCATTGAATACTCTGTGGCAAGTCGTCCCCTTTCACATATTTCCAAAATCATTTTCCCTTCAACTCCATGATGTCTGATCTTTGTAAGTCATATTTCTCACAACAGAATAATAATTTTTCTGCAAGTGATGATGCTTCATAATCATAATGTGCTTGGATATACATGATTGACGGTATTCTAGTGGAGTAAAGAATCGTTTGATTTTATCATATGATAGCTGTACATTCTTAGAGAACTTATAGAAATCCCTTCTCTTTATCAACATGACTTCCTATGCTCTCTTTATATGTGCACATCCCGTTTTGCCAGAAGAAGTGTGGATATTGTAGCTTCCCTGTAATACCAATAGAGAAGCTCCAAGAACCATGAAGTTATGCCGCTGCGTATCAGAAGGCTCTTTTTCGCGATATCCACCAAATGTGAGAAAAATATAAAAAGGAAAATATTTATACAGTCTATGTCGGTTGAGGGACACCACTACTCTTGTGAAGCGCCTACTTGATAGAGATAATTGATGAGGTTTTGCGTTGTTTTGACTGTTCTCACCTAGAGGAATTGAGTATAGAATGCAATCCATACCCTTATGACGAGACATTGCAGGCCGTGCAGGATATTATCAAACATTATGCCTCTTTGCCTCGTGTAAGATTCTCTTTTGGTATCCAGTCTCTCGATGATGATATTCTACAAAAGAGTAACAGAGATAATACATTCGCTGGTGTACAAACATTTACAGAAAAGCTTCTTGGTCTCAAAGAAAAGCAAGTTTTGTATAATTATGATTTCATAGCTTTCGGGCGTACGATGACTCCTGATTCTGATCAAGACAGATGGTTTAGAGAACTCGTGCAATCACATCAAATAGATTCATTTTCACTCTATACACTTGAGTTATTCGCGTGAGCAAAGCGATACCATCCACAGACAGACCCTCTCATAGCGTACAAAGCCCCGCGAGATCACAAAGTTCCTTTCACGACATCAGATGATGCTATCTTTGGTGATTTTTCTTCACACAAGAAAATATTACATGACGCGTGATATGGTAGATATGAAATATCAAACTATGCACTTCCTGGGAAAGAGTCGTTACACAATAGCATGTATCGAACTATGCAGCCATACTTGGGGTTGTGATTATGAGCACATAGTCTTTTCCCTCATATGGAGAGATGAGCAATAGGTGGCGGCCGAAAGCAATATATTGATAGTATCGAGACAGAGGCTCTTTTCACACGTACTCCTCTTTCTCTCTTGGATCAAGAGATTGAATCATGTTTTCTATCGCTACGTACATCAAAAGGATTATATCCTCTTTCGAGATATACAAATCTTTTCTTTAGTGATTGGCAACAGCGTATTCAGAAATTACAAGAACAGAAATTAGCAATCTATGATAATGATAGACTTGTTTTAACAGATGCGGGTATGGACGTGCATCATCTTGTTTGCACGTATTTAATGGAACGCGTATAGATTATTTTTTTACAAATCGATGGTGCAATAAATATCCTGCTCGTATAATGAGGAGGATACTTCGAACGATAATAAGGACATAGGAAAGTTGCATTATATGATGACACCTAAGATAATAAGAATAATTGCTAACCAACTATCATATGGGATAGGAGGCTGACATGATTGTTTTTGAATGCCTACGGCATCCAACACCAAACGACTGCGACACGAATTGCGGTACAATGCCGCTTGTTCTACCGATGCGAGGTGTGGTAACGGATATGTGAGGTAATCAGCTACGAAACCAGAATCCTCCGTTCGTGGAATGTGGAGCGCATATCCAGTGTTGGTATTTTGTACGATAAGAGACCATGGTAATGGAGATTTAGCAAGCTGCTTGGGTAGGGTCTCTGTTGTTTTCCCTTGATCCCATCATGAAGTAACGAGGATAGTTGTCCCCTGTAATATTATTTCTCTGTTATTCCGATTCTGTAACAAAATATAGAGTCATGAGACAAGAAGTAGGATTTTCAGAAGTAAGATGTAGCGATAGTATCTATAGAGCATACTAAGAAAGATAAGGTAAACACTATGGTGTTACTCTTTGTGTATCTCTAGGGAAGAGTTCTGCGTCTTTTGCATTTGGTAATCCGATTACTTTTTGAATGAATCTAGCGACACCAAAACCTCGTCCTCCTGAATCTGGCATGCCGTATTTGAATGCATCGAGGTAGTGCTTGAGACCTGGATTATCTGGATTTACTCATTTATCTTTCATTTGTTGTACGAGGTTGTCGTAGTTAACTTCACGTCTTGTCACGGTCGCGAGTTCCACTCCTCTAAAGAGAAGATCTGCTCTGTCTGTAACTGCAGGATTTTCGGTGTTTTGATAGTGATAGAACTTAGCATCTGACCATGGGAATTCAGTTGCAAATACGAGATCTGATTTGTCATGTTCCTTAGCATATTCACAGATGAATTGTTCTTCTGCAGGCAAAAGATCTAATTCTTGTGTTGCATCAATACCACTTGCTTTAGAATATAATGCGTGGATTTGTGCCAATGTATAACGAGGGATCTTCGTAGGGATGAGAGGTCTTTCTGCCCCAAGTGTTTCAAGGTAGCTTTGTGCTTCTTCCCATGTACCATTCAATGTACTTATGATGAATGCCTCTGCTACTTCCAATACATCATCGAAACTGTTGATATATCCAATTTCCGCGTCCACCATGAGGATCTCTGACATGTGTCTTGATGTATTACTTTTCTCTGCTCTATATGCTCTTCCTATTTCATATACTCTTTCAAAAACAGGAACCATGATTTGTTTGTAGAACTGAGGACTTTGTGCGAGATATGCTTTCTTATCAAAGTAGTTAAGTTCAAATATTTCTGCTCCACCTTCTGTCGGGAACCCAATCAATTTAGGAGAGTTGATCTGTGTGAAATCTTGTGAATCAAAGAATGCTCTAATATGTTTTTCTGCAATAGATGCAATTTTGAAAATTTGATTATACTTAGGATGTCTCAATGCAATTACTTTGTTGTCATGAATTGTTTCCGGTTCAGCAGCAATAGCATCCTTAGAAATATCGATAGGACTTGCATATTCTACTTTCCTGATAATCGTAAGTGTTGGTGTCTTTAGTTCTGCACCATACTTGCTTTTCTCTGCATCGTGTACTACTCCTGTTGCGTAAATAACGGTTCCCATGAGACACCCGTGGAGCTTTGCAATTTCATCTGCATCTTCGATAACAATTTGCGCTAACCCTGTTTTGTCTCTCACAATGAGGAACGCTAATCATGCTCCTACTAAACGTAATGTGTGGAGTTGTCATCTCATTTCGATAGTCTCACCTATGTGATTTCTAATCTGATTGTTGTATATTCTAGCCATTGTATAATAGAGTATTAAAAGTAAAGAAGTGGAATTGACAGGCACGAAGGATCTTACACGGCAGCGTGATTAACGATCTCTCATGCCAACTGATCCAGTTCCTCCATCGATCTCATTTCACCAAGAGAGGTAGTTAAATGTCCATCGTATATATCAAACCATTCTTTTTTGTCATGAATTATTGGCTTCCATGTATCTCATAATCAATGCATAGGATAGAGTTTCACATGAACATGATCTACTCACATTCACTCTACAATCATACCTACTCTATGTACATTCAATCCTTTTTTTAGGATCTGCATTACATCTTTCACAGCCAACATGTATGCTTCATACACATCATCCGGCATGAGAGCTATGTCACTATCATATCGTTTCTTCGGGAAAACAAGTGTTTGTCCTTTCGTATTTGGAAATAAATCCAAAATAGCAAGAAACTCATCGTTCTCTCGTATTTTCGCACAAGGTATCTCCCCTGCAACTATCTTCTCAAATATTGACGGTTCACGCATAAAGAAAAAATATATTGTATAAAGCTCTATTTTTGTCCTTGGCTCATTGTTTTTTGAAGTTTTCTTCTTCCCCATCCTGAAAGATGTGTTTGTACGAAATCGCTTCCGCCTGAAGGAAGTTTAACAAATCTTCGTCCATCTGGATCAGTACGCATACGAGTTTCCCAGCATACTTTTCTTCCTCTCTGGAACCAGTGGTATGTATTACCCTTTGGGTTAACTTGTGCGCCGATGAATCCAAATTCTTTTCCATCGTCCAAACTTACCTTTCTCTTAGGGTATTCTCGTTTTCTTTGTCCTTTGGTGCGAGATGCTTGCTTCTGTAGTTGAGCTTTCTTCGCAGCAATCCCCTGTTTATTAGTCCTTGCCATTCTTATCGTCACAGATAATATAAATATATGCTCTCATATGTATTGATGTAAAGCCAAAAAGCAAGATAAAAGTATGAGTAACTAATGTGTGAATATCTTGTAATTTTTCTAAAAATGAATATATGCACATATGTTTATCTATCGTTCTAGAATGCAAAAGAAGTCGTTTACCCTTATTGAGATGCTTATCGTCGTTGTGATAATAGGCATTCTTGCTGCTGCATTAATTCCAAGATTGCAGTCTGTTCAGGCACGTGCAAGAGACATAAAGAGAATAGCAGATATACATCAGATTTGAACGGCATTAGAAGAATATAAAATGGATCATGGTAATAACTTTAAGGACATGTTCGATGCTATCTTACAAATAGACAATCAAATAAACGCCCCAATGCGCTATGCATGCCTAGAATGGAGTTGAATCGCATCTAGATTAGATAGCTATCTAACAAGCACTCCAAGTGATCACTCTTCTACCTGGGCAATAGGCTGAGCGTATGGGTGAGACGTTGGTAATACTCTTATTTCTTGATATGGATTATTCCCCTATGAAATTAAATTTAGGCTCATCTTAGCTGCGAAAACTGAGACGTTATCTATGGGTAATCGAGTTACAGCACAAACTCCAGAATCTGTAGGAACTCAATGGTGAAGACAAGATGGGTCTACTAATGGTAATATTCAATACGCATGATCATTATGAGACCTTGAAAATCCTAATGATATTAAGATGCGACAAGATAACTTATGTACCATAACCGTGGCATCATGAGTAGTAGATAATGACGGCCGTGGAAATTGTACTGCCTTACAAAGTGATGACAATACTAGATATCTCTATTTCCCATAAAAAGAAACGACCTTTTATATTTGATTTCTTAGCCTATTTCACTACATATGTGGGTGTTACTGTTTTACCTGTTGATTATGAAATAAGAATGGCTTTTCCATTAGAGACAATTGTATCACGAGCGAAGCGTAAAGGTTTTGTGTATCCTGGATCTGAAATATATGGCTGATTGGCTAATGCATGGGATTACGGTGCGTATGGATCTCAACTTAAGAAAAACATTTCTGATGCACGATGGAAATTTTTCATCACGGAACGTGATGATATGATCGGGTTTGACACTGCTATCTTGGCACATCCACAAACATGGGTTGCGAGCTGACATGTGGGAACATTCGGTGATTTCTTAATTGATGATAAAAAGACCGGTCAAAGATTTAGGCCTGATAAGTTAATAGAAGATGATTTTCACAATAGATCAATTACGCTTGAAGCAATCAAAGATAAATACCAAGTAGAGAATCTTATTCCTGAATCTCGAGGTGCGGAAAAAATGTATGAATATATTATCTGAGAAAAATTAAGAAATCCAGATAGTAAGAAGGATGCAGAGCGAACAAATATTAGGAAGTTTAGTATGATGCTCTCTACGCATTTGGGAGTTATTGAAGATGAAAGTTCAAAAGTATGGTTGAGACCTGAGACGTGCCAAAGCTTGTTTACGAACTTCAGGAATGTATGTGATACGACGAGAATGCGTGTACCTTTTGGTATGGCGCAGATTGGAAAATCATTTAGAAATGAAATTACTCCAGGACAATTCCTCTATAGGACACGTGAATTCGAACAAATGGAAATAGAATATTTTGTTGAGAACAGTCCTGAGAAAGCAAAAGAAGCATTTGAAATGTGGAAGACCTTATCTATGCGTTTTTGGAGAGAGGTTATGAAACTACAAGAAGCAAATCTTCGTTTCCGTGAACATGAAAAAGATGAGCTTTCTCACTACTCTGCCGGTACATTTGATGTAGAGTATAACTATCCATGGGGATGGGGTGAACTCCAAGGTATTGCAAATAGAACAGATTTTGATCTTACACAACATCAAAAAGTATCAGGTAAGGACTTATCATACAAAGATCCATATACAGGACAAAGATATCTTCCATGGGTTATCGAGCCATCGTTTGGTTTGAGTAGGACAGTAATGGCGGTGATGTTAGACTGTTATGATGAAGAGCAACTTGAAAATGGAGAAACTCGTGTTGTAGTGAGATTCCCATTCAATATTGCGCCTATTACATGTGCTATATTCCCTCTGATGGAGAAAGATGAAGATATGAGTGCTATAGCTAAAGATCTTTCTACGACATTGAAAAAACAGGGAATATCAACTGATTATGATGGATCTGGAAATATCGGGAAACGTTATCGCAGACAGGATGAAATAGGAACACCTTTCTGTATTACTATTGATCATCAAACGAAAGAAGATAAAACCGTAACAGTAAGACACAGAGATAGCATGGCCCAAGATAGAATGGCTATAGCTGATCTTCCTGCATTTTTACTCTCTCAACGTGCGATCTAATACATGCATAAGTCTTTTCGTATGAGTGTTGGTATACTCGCTGCCATTGTTTTTTCTGTTGTTCTCAAGACGCCAACATACGCTTCTACAGGATATGTAGCGACTCCCTCAGTTGCGCAGGCTTCTATTAAGACTATTACGTCTTGTAGTAAATATAACACAGAAATTACTAAACAAAGCATACTCAACTATATCAAGCATATTCCTGCGCCTCGTAGAGCTCTCACGCTAAGAATATATATGAGAATGATACAGGCATGGTGAAAGATATGCTCGCAGACAGGGAAACCTATAGCGAAGCCGATAACGACACCAACGCAAACGCAACCCATAGGAGATATACTTGTCCAAAGTGGTTTTACTTTTCAGATAACCAATAAAGAACTTCTCTCTCAGGTGTGAGTATCATCTGCACAAATATTACAGGCTTCTATACAGGATTATATTACTACCTTCGTTACCACAGTACAGGACATGGTAGGGAAACATATCCTTACAGATATGGACGAAAAGGTGCTTCATCAGCACATCATTTTGTGATTAACTGGTGATTGTAACCAAATTGTTGCTGGGCAGACGCTTGTACAACAACGGTTTGCTACTACGGGCACGATAGCAAGAGTTGATTTGCTCAGTATTACTTTCAATATATCTGCATGCCAATTACCTACCTGGCCTACTCCGGCTGCCGTAGTGTCGCATGAGCTTGGACATTTTTATTACTATTTTCATGATAATAGTGATGCATTTAGTAAAATTTGTCGAACAAAATCGCATGATAAAGAAGTTCGTTCTTGCCTCCCTGCTTCGTTTGTCTCCATGTATGCAATGACCAATTCTGATGAGGATTATGCAGAAAGCTTTTCATATCGATATCGTTCTTTGTTTGGTATACCAGCAGATGACCAACTAGTAGCAAAATTACAATTTTTCCAGAGATCATTTCCTCAAAAATAAAACCCCGACGCTAGTCGAGGCTTCATTAGATACTATATTTCTTATTCTGCGTCCTTCATTACTGAGTCAATAATAGCTGGCTCAATTTTTTCGTAAATATATTTTTCAATAGGTCTAGCTCCGAATTGTGGATCATATATTTCATCCACGATTGCTTCTAATTTTTTCTTTGTGAATGTTGGTAACTTCTTCGCGCTGCCTTCCCATTGTGTTAAGAAGTTCTTGAGCTGTACTTGCAAGATAGCGAGAAGATCTTCCTTTTCTAATGGTTTGAATATGACAGTACGATCGATTCTATTGAGAAGCTCTGGCTTCATCCAGTCCTTCACACGTTCCATTACTTTTTCTTTTTGCTGTGCAAATTCTTTCTTCACAGCATCTTTTCCTTCTGTAGTGTGGAAGCCGATAGTTCCTGCTTTCGCAGAGAAGTATTCAGAACCAAGGTTAGAGGTAAGGATGATTACGGTAGACTTGAAGTCAATCCAGCGTCCCTTGTTATCTTTGAGATGTCCTTCGTCTAATATTTGTAAGAGAATATTCAATACATCTGGCGCAGCCTTTTCTATTTCATCGAAGAGCACAACGCTATATGGTTTTCTACGTACAGCTTCTGTTAATGTACCTCCTTCATCATACCCTACGTATCCTGCTGGTGATCCAACGAGTTTAGAAACAGAATGTTTTTCCATGAACTCAGACATGTCCACTCTAATTAATGCTTTCTCATCACCAAAGTATTCTTTAGCGAGAAGCTTAGCGAGATAGGTCTTTCCAACTCCTGAAGGTCCAAGGAATAAGAATGATGCAATTGGTTTATTCTTTTGAATTACTGACAATCTATTACGTTTCATAGCATGTACAACTGCTTCGATAGCTTCGCTTTGTCCCATAATTTTACCAGACAATCAAGCCTCCAAGCTACGTAATTTTTGCACCTCAGATGCTGTCACATGTTCTGAAGGAACTCATATCTTTTCTGACAACACAACTCCGACATCATCTTTGGTAATAGTAGGTCTAAGATGTTCAGGTAGTGTATTCTTGAGTCTCATTTGTTTCATCTGTGATTTGATGGTCTCTTCTTGCTGCTTGTAACTTGCTGCAGCGAAGTAGTCTTGTTTTTCGATACACTCTTGAATCTTCGTGCTCAATGTCGCAAGAGAATTTTCTAATTGAACATATTCATCATTCATACCCATTTTCTCGATCATAGTAGACTTTCTTGCACTTGCTTCATCGATGATGTCGATTGCCTTATCAGGCAATTGCTTGTTCAATATATATCTTTTTGATAACAATACTGAGTATTCTAATGCTTCATCAGAGATGATAACCCCATGGTATTCTTCAAAATTCTTCTTGATACCTTTCAATATCGCCAATGTATCTTCTGCAGATGGTTCATTCACGTGGAGCTCTTGGAATCTTCTCTTCAATGCAGGATCTTTCTCGATATGTTTTTGATATTCATCAAACGTTGTAGCACCAATAAGTTTTACCTTACCACGTGCGAGAAGTGGTTTGAGCATATTTGCTGCATCCGCACTACCCTCTTGATTACCAGAACCAATGATGGTATGAATCTCATCAATAAATAGGATGATATTGTTCGTGACATCAGCGGCCTCATCGAGTATGGCTTTTAATCTTGCTTCAAATTCACCACGATATTTCGTACCTGCAAGAAGTGTTCCCATATCGAGCATCATAATACGCTTGTTCTTTAGCTTTGCAGGGACTTCTCCTAGCATGATTTTTTGAGCAAGTCATTCTACGATAGCAGTCTTTCCCACACCTGCTTCACCAATAAGGAGTGGATTATTCTTTGTTTTTCTAAGCAATGTGTAGATCATTTGTTTGATTTCCATATCTCTTCCGATCACAGGATCAAGAAGATTATCCTTCGCTTCCGCAGTAAGATCGGTTCCGAAGAATTCTATCGTAAGTTTTTTATCTTCCTCTTTCTTTGTAGTACCTGTTTTGATGGTACTTGAGTTTTGCATATCTTGCATATCACCTTCATCTGGGAAGTCGTGATTCATCGTATCGAGCAAGGTATCAATACCCTCTTTTGTCTCAAAATGCAACATAGCAATGTCATCTAATGATAAATGGAGCTTCTTCATTAGTTTAGTGATGACTGCGAAAAAAGCAACAATCCCCATGTCCTTAATCACAGGGTTGTGCAAGAGCATATCTAGCTTATCCTTAACGTTTTTGAGGTCTATTTGGTGTCCTTCTATGTACTGAATGAATTCTACTGACAAATGGTCAATTGATATGTATAATAGGGCCATAAATGTCTGTTTTGTATCCTTGTTTTGCCATACATCTTGGAGGTCACTATAAACATCCGAGTGAATAGAAAGGTTTGCGGAGAATTCTCCACGCACTGCTTGCTGGGCAAGATTATATGTTTCATCGAGATATCATTGAATGAGCGATGTATCATCGAATCACAAGAACTTCCAGAATATCTGAAAGAATGCTTTCTCTTTGGTATATAAAAATGCTCAGAGGAACATTTCATCTGCATCTATGTGCGGCTTTTGTACTGATGCGCTCATTAAGCTAGCGTATGCAATACAACGTAAATTTTCATATCATTCGTCGGTTTTTTTTCTTGGCGCCATATGGTGTTTCTGTACAGCGAATAAAATACTCACTACTCCTTGTTTCACTCTTTCTTTGCTGATTTCTTCATCTCATCTAATCATCATTTCACGAAGTCTTTCATCTTCTTGAAGAGACTTTTCCCTTTAGGAGTCATTGATGCACCTGCAACACCCAAAATAGTAGTACCTAATATGGCTCATATCAATATCTTATTAAGGTTTTTCTCTATTTTTGGCATATGTATCACCTACATATTAAAAGTGCTATATTTTTATAGCTAAATCATAAAAGATTGCAAGTAAAGTTGAAAACAATATAGAGTACATAGTAGTCTTTACTATTTGAAACGGGCACCGTCGCATGACCTTAGAAATGGATTGAACCGTAGACATTCCAAGTCAGGATATATACAGAGATGAACCTCTCAAAAAGAAGCTCCTTCGTAATGGATTTTGGCTCTATTTCTTCAGTTTTATCGCTGCTCCTGCTGGGTATCTCATTAAAATCCTTATCGCACACCAATTATCTGTAGAAGATATTGGTATATTTTATGCTATCTTAGGTTTTATTGGTATCATTAGTACGTATCACGACTTATGACTTACGGAAGCATTACAATACTATTTGCCTCATTATCTCATAGATAAAGAATATAGTAAAGCAAAGACTATTATCGTCTTTACTCGATTGATGCAATTCGCGACAGCATTTGTTATTTGTGGTCTTTTGTGGTGGGGCGCTGATTGGCTCGCTGTGCATTATTTCAAAACAGCATTTGCGGGAACGTTGTTGAAATACTTTTGCGTGTACTTGTTGGTGATAAACCTTTTCTCAGTATTGCAATCAGTATTTTTGGCTACACAAAAAGTAAAATTATCTGGCTTTATTGATACATTAAGGATATGGATTGTAGTGATTCTTACTGGATTAAGCATCTATCTTGGTTCTCTTCATCTCACGACATTCACTACGTGGTGGATTGTAGGGTTAGTTGCTAGTACAGCATGTGGATTAATATTCCTATGATATCATTTCTGATGGCTGTTTCGCTATCCCCTTCAATGGTCTAAAAAAACAATACTTACACAGTGGACCTATGGATTCTGGGTGCTCCTGGGTGCATCGGTGGGCTCGCTTTTGGGGCAAGTTAATCAACAGCTTGCGTTATACCGATTCGGCGCAGACGCAGCAGGACAACGAGCATATTACCTTTCGTTTCAAACCATAGTCTATATTATCGTCTGACCTATTATCGCATACCTATTTCCTCTTTTGAACGAACTGTATAAAAAACAGGAACATGAAAAAATTAGATATCTCTATCGTATCCTCTTTCGAAGCACGTTGGGATTCTGAATTATCAGTGCAATAGTGGCATATTATTTGGCTGAACCAGTAGCAGTATTGCTCTATGGCGAGACATTTAGACAAGCAGGTACATTATTCCGTTATTTCTCTCCATTCATTTTCACAATCCCGCTTATGGGAATTCTGCTTCAAGATATCGCGAGTCGTGGTATGGTGAAACAAAGAGTCGTTGCAATAGTTTTAAGTTTGTGTATTAATGTTTTAATTAGTCGGTGGTTGGGTCGTACTCTATGACTCACAAGTATGATCTATGGACAGGTTGCAGGTAATCTAACGCTTATCCTTATGTGATGGTGGCGATGGAAATGAAAGAAAGTATGTTGATAAAACACAGTGAATCATTATGGTGATTTTTGAGAAATCGATTGAATTCATAAGCAATATTCTGCTGAATGATTAACACATGGGATATTGGGAACTTAAATAAAATTTACTTTACTATGTTTGAATATATACTATGTTAAATCAAATAGTTAGATATCTTCCTGTTATTGCTTTTCTCAAAAAGCACCCGCAGGCAAGTATTCTGGAAGTATGATCTTGATCACAATGATTGTGAAAGTTTTATAAAAAATCATTTACAGGAGTAGATTTCACTACAGATGATTATAGTGATACCCCTAATAAGACAAATAGATATATGAGTTTTGTTAAAGGTATATGTACTGCACTTCCGTTTGCTGATAATTCATTTGATGTTGTATTCTCATTGGATATGATTGAACATCTTCGTGAAACTGAGAGACTCAAAGCATTTCAGGAGATGGTAAGAGTCTCAAAAAATGACATTATAATTGCATTCCCTTGTTGAATCCTTGCAAAAAGTTTTGATACTATGTTGTATGAGTATATACTATCCTTGGGGAGAAAGGTACCCTTGCGACTTCAAGAACATATTGATAGGGGTCACCCACAAATTAAGGAAATAGAATGAATATTGTCTCAAATAAAAGATGTTAATCGATCTCTTGAACGGAACGTTAATATTTGGATCCGACAAGTAATTGTTTATCTTGAGACGTTCGTCTGGAGATGAGATACCATTGGTATTCTTCTCGCATATGTACTTCAAATATTACCCATATCGTTTAATAATAATCATGGGTGATATCGTTTATATATTAAAGGACATAAATGATAGCAACTGGGAATCAACCTTTGATTAGTATTGTCTTAACCCTATATAATAAAAAGGAATATATCGAAGAGCAAATTTTCAGTATACGGAAACAGACATATAGAAATTGGGAATTGATAATAGTTGATGATGCATCTACAGATTGATCTTATGAACTTACACAAGCTCTTTGTAGTAAGTTGTGAATATATGACAAATGTATTTTCGTTCAAAATCCACAAAACCTATGGTTAGCTATAACTTTTTATGAGTGACTTAAGCACGTTACCGGTGAATATGTAGCGATCTGTGATGCTGATGATGTATGGATGCTTGACAAATTAGAAAGAAATTTGAATTTCCTTAAGTGTGAGAAGAGAGACCTTATATATTCTAACCTCATTGAAACAGATGAATTTAATAGACCTTTGAACTGTCATAATGTGTGTAAAAATATTAGTCGCAATAATCATATAGAAAAGTTAATTCGTTGCAATCATGCTACTGCTCCAACAATATTTTTCACTGCCAGGGTGGCAAAGCACCTTTTAGAATATGAATGCCCTATATCAACATACCAAGATTATCGGGTGATGCTATTTTGTTCCTGCTTATGATATTCTATAGGGTTTGATAGTTCTCCGTTGATTTATTATCGTAGATATAGTACAAGTCTTAGTATAATTGATGCAGGTCATGATAATTTGGTCCTTTACTTGACCGCTAAAAGGCTAGAAAAAACAAATATATTGCGTTTACTGTTGCAAATAAAAACTTTGAACAAAAGAGTTCGTCGTTTTTTGTCTTTAGAATTGATTGCCAATGATTATTTATACCACTATTTAATGTCCGAATATTCATTTCTATGATGTTTAGGTGGCTTGCTTAAAATAGGTAAGATTGAGTGGATATATATATTATTAAAATATAGCTTTATAAAACATCATTATAAATAAGGTTTGGCAGTCATAATTTATTATTTTTTTTAAGATGGAGGATATACTTTTTGTCACTCAAAGAAGAAACGATGCAATTGGAAGATTTGATGCCCGCATCAGGAAAGAATTATCAAAAAGAAAGCATGGTTTCGATTTTGTAACACTCAAAGAAAAAGGAGACAATAATCTTTTGATATTTATACACTATATACGGAATTTTATTATCCTTCTAATAAGCTCACGAGGCTATAAGACAATCTATTTTTCACGAGAAAATCCATACCTTATAGGTCTAAAAATTCTTTTCCCTTCAAAATACGTTGTTATGAATGTACACCATGTGGAGACCTATCGAGGTGACTCATTTATTGGTAGATTGTTGATAAAATGTACGGACCATTTTTTTGCGATATCAGAGTTTACAAAACATCAACTTGAAGAGATTTGAGCAGAGGCGAAAGACATTACGGTAAATTACAATTGAATAGATGAGGCTTACTATCCTGAGCAAATTCAAGAATTTCAAAGGTATCCATATATTCTATATGTATGAACCGAAATCCCAAGAAAAAATCTTATTACAGTTTTCTCTGTCTTTAAAAAGATATCCCAAAACCATCCAGACGTAAGATTAGTAAAAATATGAGCTGCTGGTGGGCAAGATCATCAAAGACATACGGACGATCTTCTTGTAAAATTTGCGATTTATGATAAGGTAATTATGATGAGAGATTTCATCTCCTTTGATGATCTTAGAAAATGGTATTCAAATGCAGTGTGTTGCGTCTCTCTATCAACTCTTGAAGGTTGGGGTCTTACAATTCCCGAAGCAATGGCGTGTTGATGCCCAATAGTTGCTTCGAATATTTGACCATTCAGAGAAATACTTGGTGATGATAGCTCCCTCATTGCTCCAACCGATGTTGAAGCAGCTGTGTGAAAGATTGAGCTGTTTCTATCTTCTCCCTCTGCAAGAGAATTTGCGAAAGTACATGGGTTACAAAGAGTAAAGCAGTTTACTCTGGAGGTCTGTATTGAAAAGATATTAGCTATGAAAAGTATTGTGAAATAAATCTAAATTGCTTTACATTTGTTCGTATGCTAAAGTTTTTGATATAATAACTCTTTATTGAACTTATACCTATCCAATCATGTATGACCTTGTAATTGCCTATCGTATCTACCCATGAATCAGCAAGAAACCTCTATTCTTTGATGACGATAAATTGAAACTCACCGAATTGGGTATTAAATCATATCTTGCAGGGCTTTGAAAACTCAATGCAAAAACTCTTTTTCTTTTAGACTGATGCTCTTTAGAATATGATTCTATGATCGAAAAGTTATGCTGAACTCGTTATCAATACGAAATATACCATTATAATAAAATAGGGAATTTTTGAACTTTCGCCGAACAGATACGTTTATTAGAACAACAAAATCAATCAGAATATATATATTTCGCTGAAGATGATTATCTATATGCTCCTGATAGTATTATGATCTGATTAGCTTTTTTAAAGCAAAATCCTTCTGATTTTATTACTCTTTACGATCATAGTGATAATTATCGCCTTTTTTTTCAAGCACAATATCATCCATCTATTGCACTTTATGATAATATGCATCGGAGAACGAATGTCTCTACTTGTCTCACGTTTATGTGTAGCAAAGCAACACTCAAACGTTACAAAGAAACATTTCTTACATATTGTAAAAATAATTACGACTATGGTATACGACTTAGTATTACTAAACAGAATATTATTCCTCATAGCAAAGACCATTTCTTTATGAATTTAAGAGCATTGCGATATAATCCTTATCGTTTTATATTCCAAAATAAAAGCCATGTTTTTAGCCCCATCCCCTCTTTAGCAACACATTTAGAATCAACGTGAGTAGCACCAGGAGTAGACCGGAATAAGATAAAAGATTTATATAATTAAAACAATATATGAACCCAAGAATTGCTATTCTAACGCCGTCTTACAATCATAAAACATTTATATGACGTGCATTACAAAGTATTGCCTGCCAAAGTTATAGTAATCGGCATTGCTTTGTTTGTGATGACCATAGCTCAGATGGTTCTCATGAAGAGATTATTAAAAACATCAGGAATGATAGTCGCTTCTCGGTTTTTGAGAACAGGACCAATATGTGATTACATAAAACACTGTTTTCTCTTTTGCAGAAAGTCTCTTCAGAATTTGAGTATGTCTGTTTTTTGGAGTCAGATGATATGTGGACTTCTATCACATTAGAAGAAAGAGTAAAATATATAAAAGAAAATAAAGCATGTGTTGTTGTCGTTGACGACTTTAAAACAATAGACCAGGATGATAAGCCGAGTGACTCATTGCTCAATTTATTTAAATACAGGACGCGGTTGCATACTTGAGTAAATTTTATTGATAAGAAAATCTCTTATTTAAATCCCATAAAATCATTTTGATCTATCATGCTAGGAAGGGACCTCCTAATTGAAAATTTTCCTACATCTCTAAATGCTTGAACTACAAGATTCGGTATGCTGGATTACTTGCTTTGGTTGTCTATATGTTACGAACATCCCATCTATTATACCTGAAAGAAGAATTTACTATATAGGGTGCATGCCAATAATTTATCCTGAATTAATAATTATAATAATTCTATAGAAAATTTTAATACTCTTATAAAGTATTGTTTTAATGTAGATCTTATTGAATGACTTTTATTCCAAAAACATTATTACCTTGCTCTTTATGACATCTTTGATAATCATGGAAAGAATTTTTTTAAATACATTATAGTGATGCGGAAGCATCACAAGGGCATGTATATGATGTATGTCAAATTATTTATTCTTTATGTACTTCAAAATATCTGAATAAAACTACTCTGAAGATAATACGTCTTATTGTGTTAATTCTATTAGAAGTAATTGTTTATCTGTTTTTCATAGCTTCTTTATACTGTTCGATACTGCTATTTATAGAAAAACGCACAACAACACTGTCATGCGACGTTCCCGCAATATCATCTGCATTCAATGCTTTGCGTAATGCTAAGGCAAGCAGCATACTATTTCCTGGTTCAACGAGTATCAAATCTTCTTTGTCACTGATTTCTCTTGTCCCTCACACGTCAGTCGCTACTACGATACAATGAGATAACAATGCTTCAATCACCGTTGTTGGAACGCCTTCTTGATAACTTGGATTTACAAAAACATCGAAAGTATGTAACCAATTACTTCTATCATCGGCTCATGCGAATGTCACACGATTGGAAAGATCGAGATAGAGAGCGAGATTCTCTAACTGTTTTCTTTCGCTTCACTCACCTACTATCGTGCATGCTCGTGGGAGGTCTTTGATTGCAGATAATGCCTGCAAAAGTATATCGACTCACTTCAAAGGAACCAATCTTCCAATGAAACCTATATGGGGAACATCGTTTTCTATTTTAGGCTGCGTCTGATAATCTATAGGATTGTAGATGACGATAGGTTCCTTCTTCGTAAACTTTTTAATAAATGCTTTATGTGCTTGAGAAATTGTCACGATGGTGTCACAGTGTTTAAATATCCATCTTCATAGTGTTTGATCAAATAGTCGAGCAGCACTTTTGATATACCAAGGATAGCCTTTCACGAATCACGAACCATGTTCTATATGTACCCACTTACATCCAAGTCTCTTTGCCAGTACTCATCCCATGAAACTCTGCACAAAGAACCTTGTGTGTGTTATGATAACATCGGGCTTATATTCTTCCAACATATGGAGCGTATCCCAAAATGTTTTATTTCGAATGGTAGGTATGGGGAAGTTGGGAACGAGCTCTAGAGATGGAATAAGAAAATCTGTATCGAGTATTGCTCCTCAGTTGCCTATATCGCTTGCTATCGTGAGTACCTCATACCCATCTTCATGATTAAGAAAATTACCTAGCGTTTGTGCTATTTTTTCCAGTCCTCATCTGTGAATAGGATAATAATATGGGATTACTTGTACAATCTTCATCGACCGCAGTGTTACCTAAAAAACATCTTTTTATAGATAAGTTCCCCTAGAATTTTGAGAGCATTTCTATTTTTTTGTCACTTGCTTAGGCTGTACTCGGTATAGTGAATACGAACGGGAACTTCAGTAAATGGAATGTGATTGATTCTAATACTATCCAATATCTCTGAAGCATATGTCATACTATTTGATGTTATATCAAGTTGATGAAGGACAGCGATACTAATTACTCTATAGCCATTGTGAGGATCGCTTACGTAGATCTTATTGAATAACAATGTTACTATCTTTGATCCTCGAAGAATAATTTTCCTCATCAAAGGCATATTCTCAGCTTCTCATCAGAGACGGAATCTTGTCCCCAAATATACTTTGGTATGTGTATTCTTGGGTTGATGTATAGCGTCGATGAATGTGTGCATATCTGCTATATCCATTTGTCCATCTGCATCATAGGTGACAACTCGCTTTGCGGCAAGTGCCTTTTGATGTTTGATAATGAATGCAAATCATGTTTTATTCGCAGCTCCTCCTCACGCATTAATGGTATGCGAAACAAGGTAGATAGTTGCTGTCGCAGCATGTTGTTTTTGTTTGTTTTCTATGATGCGTTCCGAATCATCGCTACTTCCGTCATTCACGACAACAATTTTTGAGAATCATGCTCATATGATAGCATCTATGACTTCGCCGATAGATTTTTCTTCGTTATACACCCTAACTAAAAATACAAAGTCATCTTTCCCCGGATGGAGAGATGGTATATGTGGATGAACTTGTACCTGACGAATAGCTGTGGCAGAAAGGAGTCTCGTGAATTCTTGTTTATGTTTGGTTACTGCATGCAATAATTCGAAGTAGAAATAGCCCAGCAGCATCAATGATCCATAGACAATGACGTCAGATCATCTTGCTACGCCAAATACGCGAGCGAATTTTTCTTGGAATCATTCTATGAATACGAATGCCAAGATAAGCCCTATTCCTCAACAGAAAACGACAAAATGAAGAATGTTAAATCTCTTCCTTTGCACACCGTCTACGGCAAAGAAAAGAAATAGGATACTCGCTATGATAAGCAAAAAACTTAATGGTGTCATGCAGGTATCGTACCCATTTACTCTCTTGTTTCAATAGATTCTACCTTTGTTTCTATATGATGGGTTGCCGTCGTAATCGTGAGTGGATCGCCTGTTTTCAGTTTCCCGACATCTGTATCTGATACTATCTCTCCTTTTTGCGTCAAATATGCATATCCGTGACGCAATAAAACTTGAGGATGATATTGATATATTGAATCATACAACATTTTTACCTTGTCTTGTAGTATGCGAAATTTTTGCTGACATGCGTATTGAATTGACTCTCGGCAGTGTGGAATGTCAAGTAGATAGTGGTGTATTTTATTCGTTATTGCCTCACGGATTTCTTCATAGAGTCCATCACATTGTTTATGCCATTGCTCATAATAGGAAATAATGAGATGTGCTGCGTCCGATGGTGTCTTTGCATGTGCATAGGCAACTTGTTCTAGGATAGATGTATCTTGTGTATGTCCTACCGCTACAACAACGGGAACTTGCATATGACAAACTCCTCTCGCGATATCGAGATCGTTTTGCCAAAGTATGCCACTTACTCATCATCATCAACGCACGATACATACTGCAGTATAGGTAGGATCAGCTTGAATGATACGATAGAGAGATTTTAATTGTTCGTAGACCTCATCTTTGGCTTTATTTCACTGAATCGCACATGGGAATAATGTGTAGGTATATGCTACTTTGGCATCATCTAAGATACGACAAAAATCTTCTAGACCAGCAGATGTCTCAGAACTAATGATAGCCAAACGATATGGAGGATACCCTCGAACACATTGTTTGTTTGCATGCAGTATTCACTCCTTTTGTAATAATGCGAGGATATTCTCTTGTGACTTCTGTAGTGCTCCCAATGTATAGGTACTCGATATCTCATTGATAATAATACCCATTCCATACTCTGTGTGATACGATATTCTTCATTGAAAAAGGATTTTCTGTCACTTAAGGTCGTTGGTCTGTAACTTTGTTGCATCTAAGAATGATTGGAGTATAGACGCCTGGAAAATAGATGCTCTTGATCTTGCTACCACTCCCCCTTGTTCATCAAATTCAACCAGTTCAATATATGTATTCTTCCCAACTGTTTTAATTGATGCTATTTCTCCTACACACCAAAATTGGAACTCGCCAAAAAGCTCATCCATAGTGCGCTTTACTATCTCTAGAAGTTCACGTAATTGATATTGCATACCTCATATATAGGCATTTCCTCCCCTATTAGCAATGAGTTTTTCTTCTCGTAATTCGTCTTTCGTAATTCCTCATTAAAAAAAGACTCCCTACGGAGCCTTTTCTCTTATATATCTTTGAATTTGTAGATTTCAACGCCATTCATCAGATTGTATGGGAGATCGGTGTCATCTGCGTCGTTCGTATGGATAATCAGGATTTTATCATCGAGGGAGATATTCCCTTTGAATATGATTCTGATGATTTCTTTTCCTATCTTCTTTACATGCTGATAATCAAATGAGTTCGATATCTTGTATCATTTTACTGCTCGTAAGAGGTTGAGATACTTATAGGTATCATCTACCTTCGTGAAGGCGATAACTGGGATACTTGGCTTGAGTGTAGAGAGTCTTGATACAGAATACCCGTTGTGTGTGAAACAGATGATTGCTTTGATATCTAGCTCTTTCGACGTCCTATATGCATTGTAGATAAGGTAGTCTGTGATTTCATTTTCTGTCCTGATATGAACATCCTTCATAGCGAAGTTTGTATTCAATCCTGCTTGGTATTTGATGATAGCATTGTATAATCCTGTAATATCATCTATTGGTTCATCACCAAAGGCTGTTTCCTGCCCTAGCATGAAAGCATCTACTCCTGCATGAATATAATCTTCAATTGCATCGTATGTCGCTTGATGTGCTACTGCATTCTTCCCTGTCTTGAGTTTCTTTGAAAAGTGTGCAGCCAAGATGAATGGCTTACCAAATGTATTACACATAGATATCACCTTTTCCTCAGTTAATGACTTCTTTGCAGTTAATGTCTCGAGGATACCTTTTTGCAATGAGATCCCATCTGCTGCATTGATGATTTGTTCTAGATTTTCGATTGATTCTTTCGTCTCGATCTTCGCGATAATCTTAACATCTTTTCCATTATGTTGGTAGAGGAAGTCTCTTAGTTCTAAGATGTTATTCTCATTCTTCGTATATGACACAACGAGAATATTTACACCTACTTGTAATCCCCAAAGGATATCCTTCTTATCTTTCTCTGTCAAGAATGGCAAATTAGGTTTGTAGTTCTTGAAATGCGCTTTCTTCAAAGGCATCAAGACACCAGCAGTGATTGCTTTACAATACGCCATCACACCATCGTTCTTCTCAACCTTCAATATTACTGCTGTATCATCAAATGATATTTCAGTTCCTGCAGGTACATCGTACAAATCAGGATAATCGAGGAATAATTTCCCTTTCTCCTCCTCTTGATACTCTGAAAAATCTATAATGATTTTATCATTCTTCTTAAATGTCATATTGTGTACGTTCTTGCTTCTAATCTCTGCTCCTTTTGTCTCGAGCATGATTGTCTTGCTGTTATCCAATTTAAGGATCGTATCAATATACTTTTTGTGGTGATCTATGAATCCTTGTGACAAATTAATGCGGAATACATCAACAAAGTTAATAACTTTAGAGAGAACCGTTTCTTTTGCGAGTGAAGGACCAACTGTAGCAATTACTTTTGAATAGTGAAATTGTGACATGACCAACGTTACTAATAAAGACTTGTGGGGGTATATACTAGTGAAAACCTCTAAAAAATCAAGTTATTCGTATTAAAACGGCTATATGGAGCCAATAAATTGGCTAATTACGAAGTGACGGGATGACAGAATGACGGAATAATTAGCATTGGTAAACACGTCATTTCGAGTGAAACGAATAATCTAAATATCGTCTAAGAAACACTCTCATCATTCCCTCATTGTCATTCTATCATTTATTTAGTTTCTTCTCTTTCCTCTTCTTTCCGGGCGAGCTGCACGGTATGGACGTTTAGGAGCTGGAGCTGAGTCGGAGTCTAATGATGCTTCATCTTCATCGCCATTTCATGATTTTGATTTAACATTGAGTCTCACTCCCATCTTTTTTTCCAATGCCATGATGTTCTCGCCTCCCTTTCCAATAAGAGCTCATTTATCATATTCTTCTACTTGGAGATCTACTTCTCCATCTGAAAGCACTTTCACGTCTGCGTGAATACCTACTTGTTTCTCTATCAATAATGCAATATATTTTGCTGCGAATGCTTGCATAGGTGTCATGCCATCTGCTCATCATTGTTTGATCTTAGAAAGTTCCATGACAACAATTTGTTCTCCGAAGCTATATATTTCATACAATACCTTCTTTGTATCGAAACTACTTACTTGCAATACTGGACGCGCGAGGTCTTGTGAGGCCATACCTGCTGGCATCTTCACTACCTGCTCTAGTGTGAGTACTTCACTCACCTGCCCTGCACGGATAAAGATCACTGTGTCTATCACTTGTGGTAAACTCCCCATATCTACATGTCCTATGAATCTTTGGATACTGTCTACTGGTTTCGTTGCATGTGTTACTCCTACAAGTCCAATACCAGTCAATCTTAAATCTGCATACAATACGAAATCCTCTGCATTTCTTACCTCATCATAGATAGCATGATCTGGTCTAGAAAGGAGAAGAATATCTCTCATTTCATCATGTGACGCATAGTTGAATGAGTATTGCGATACCGCATCAGGCACTACGAGATCACGAGGTGATTCCAATGTTTTCACAATCTTATTATCTTTGACATATTGTTCTGCTAATGCTTGTGCGAAAGTTGTCTTTCCTTCACCAGGCGCACCAGAGACGAGTATCCCTTGTGCTTTGTTACGGATATGCTCGAGAAGATCTGCAGGAAGTGCATAATCAGCAAGTGACATTTTTTTCACTGGTCTTACTGCTGTGATTTCCATCGTATCTACCAATGGTGCATACACAATCACAACTCTATATAATCCCAATTGCAGAACCTTAGAGAAAGGTTTGTCAATTTCCAAAAACATATTGTCATCAGCATGTACCTCAGCGAGCAATGTGTCACCCAATTTCATGACATCATCTTTGCTTCGATTAACGTCTCCCAATGTTGCATGCCATCAACCAGGTTTTCCTGATTTCGTGAGAAGTGGAACATTCGCTTTGAAATGGACTGACATAGTATCAGCGTGGAAATACGGATCAAGACACGACATAGAATAGTAGTGAACGGATAAACAGATCTAGTCTACGATATCGCTATCGTTTATCTAGTGGTTTGTGCTTTTGTGTATTTGTATTGATTTTCACATGGAATTCAATTATATGGGTGTATGTTTTTCCAATGAGCCTGACTTGTAGCAACTAGCAAGTGACAAAGCAATCTAGCATTCCTAATCGAAGCCTCTGATGAAGCCACTGCCAGAGCCGTTTGTAGCAAACATAGCATTGCTGTTTTCTCATTCTCCGTTTACACACAACCACCTGAAAATTATGGGAAGGTTTTTTTTCGTTGTGATGAATGAGGAAAGCTTGTAACATTTTATTCTCAACATGTAAAGGCAAAAGACGCTTTTACGGATTTCACTGATGCTGGATTTAATATCAAATATATCAACAACGTAGACCATCTTCTCTCAGATGCAGATGTCGTACGTGTCATAGAAAAACTCCATATTGATTATGATGAACAACATAGGGCTAAGAATGAAGATGAAAAAAGTTATTTTTCTCAACTAACAGACCTTGTCCTCAAGAGAGGGACAGAAGAATTAACTGAGATTAAAATACTTGCTACGAAAGCTGTAGAAGATTCTGAAAGACTTCTCGTGAAAGCTCAATGAACACAAGGAAATATTATTCTCAAGATTAAAAATGCGCAGGATGAAGTAAAGAAAGCGAAGCTCGGAAGTAATATTCCTAAGATTCGTGAGCTCATTGGAGATCTCTATAAGCTCATGGAAGATGCAGAGCTTGACTATATCGAACAACAAAGAGAACATGAAGTGAAAGTAACATCGGGTTCTATTATTACATATCTAGATGTCGTAGCAGAACGAGAGAAATATCAGAAATCAAAAAACATCAAGAAGGCAAAGGCGAGGATGTCTATCTCAGATGCTTACTATGGATTTTTTGGAACCATGGGATTGTATCAAAAACTGCTTGGAAGAGAGATGTGACACAAGGTACAAAATGTTATCGTCATATTAGATACACTCTATAATGTCGTAGCACTTTGCATCACTATGACTATGGTGCGATTAGTACTCTTGCAGTTATTCAATACGGTCGTGTATCAAGCAAGCTTCTTCACAGATTCATTTATTAATCTATGATTGATGGGAGTTTGCAGTGCTGTTGTCTTACGTTTCAAGAAACCAGACATTTTGAACTTAGTTGTCATTGGTGTCGCGTGAATCATACTCTATTTCGTACTCAGAGCATTAATCTATACAAATTTTTGACTATAATTAGCTATCATGACGCGAGCTGTCACTATACTCTCATTCGCTACATCACTCTTCTTGTTCCAATTGGGGCTTTCTCGATTGGCGTTGTGACCTATCTTGGTATGTATGTATCTCATTTTCACGAATGGGCATCTTCATGCAAAACCTACACATTGGCAATTCTCTAAATATCATATTCTCTTTGGTTTACGATGTAGCATCGCAATAGGACTTACGCTACTGATGCATGTATTCTCTATCTCTATCATTCAGATCCTCTGTGTGATGATAGGCCTTCATATGGTAGCGATCTGGCTTCTTCTCATAGGAGATTTCCAAGACGAGTTTCAAATGTTTCATATAGGATATTTTTTTATCCTTGTGATGACGCTCCGATATATCACTATACAGTACGGGTGGCATGCTGGATGATTAGCAATCTTGATTGCACCTATCTTGACGTTCCTTCTGTATGCATGTGGAACGTTCTTCATTCATCCATTTGTCCCATTACCGGTCGAGTGGCATTATCGCACTGCTCTCTTCTTTGTTATTAGTTTCTTATCAAGTATTATCCTCTACTTCTTCTCTGTACAGATTCTCTGACGAACTGCTGCGAGTTGTCTCTACGCATGTGCAGCACGATTCGTGGTATCACAATATCGTCGCTTTGTGCTTCATGAACAAGAGAAACATGTGAGTGCTGAATCTATCTTAGCAGGTGCCAAGGTTATTCAACCCACTCCGTCAGCACGATATGGAATTCAATCATATATGTATCGCACACTAACGAATCTCACGAGTACACGACGTGTTCTGGTTGTCCAATGATTATCACTTCTTTTTGTCTGAGCATTGGTGAGTGCTTTCATAGCACCGACTGCAATGCCACCTGTCATGACATGTATTATCTTATGATGACTCTGGATTATTCACTACTATATTACCGATAGGCGATCAGCGGTTGGATATCCAACCTTCGGGTCAGACGCACTCATGGGAGCGCTCTTTCATGGGATATTCATACGAACAGTACGGCAGTATACAGGACTCTATCATACCACATTCCTCTTCCTTACGATGGCGTGGACCGTTATCCAACAAGCTATTAGTATCTTCTTGGGATGACAACTTCGTACATGGAAGTCTCCAAGAAAAGGACCGCTCCTCTATGGATATGTTGTTAGTACGCGATGAGCAAGTATCTTGGTAAGTATTGTTTTCACACAACTGGGATTACAACCTCTCTTCGTAGGGGCTATCATACTTTTGTATCTCGGGGTTATCTGAGCTATGAGTTATTTTTTTGCTCGTGCATTGAGTACGCCGCCTGCTATTTCTCGTGAGGCATAATATATCTTTTGTTGTAATAGGTCGTTGTTTTGAGAAATCATATGAATCGAATACCATCTTCTCCCGATGGTATTTTTTTTCATACTTCATCACAATAGTGCTTTCGATTATCTGCTGCTATGCGGAAGTATCATTCATTATCATCGATACTAATAATCCCTGTGAGGATCGGTGCATATATTTGTATCACGCCTTCCAATGCTGGTTTGATGTATTTCTGATAAATTTCTGGGTGTACTTGGAGCACATGTGTTCCATATATTTCGAAGATAGCATCTACAGGTACCTTTTGTTGTTGGAGATACATGGTATACAAACAGAGCCCTAAGAGCGTTTCACGAAGCAATGCAAGAATTCCTACAATGCTTGATGTATGATAATGTTTCTGAAAGGTCTTCCCGTATGGTTCAAGTGCTTTGATGACATCGTGATATAATCGGAAATCCAATGTATAAAAATGCTCCTTCAAATAGGTAATCATAGAATCATCTCCGTACTGTTGTATTTCCTGCACAAGTGAGTGTGGATTGATGAAGGCGTCGAAAGCCCCATACACCTCCTGCAAACATGCGTCTTTCGATGCACGGACCAAGGTGGTAATACGCTTTTGGACGCGTTTTTTAAACTCTTGTACTATCTGTGGTTGCTGAATATGGAGCTTGATATCTTTCGCGAGTAGATCCTGTAAAAGTATCGTCACGAAACTTGATGTAAACAATCTTACCATACATGTGTTTGCATGGAGATCACTCTCAGGGACAGATGTTGGTATAGGAAAATTTTCTCTCCCTGCGCGCATGTGTCCGAAAGCATGTTTATAATAGAATACATTCTTGCTATAACTATTGAGCAAGCTTCCTGTGTAATCCGTCGCTTGTTTCTTCGTCCCATCATAAGGAAGAGATCCAATGCGTGCGAGAATTGCTTGCAACAAGGCTGGCTTGCAACATCTAATGTACCGAGAGTCCCCTCTTCCTATTCGACACCCTCACATATAGGTGATATAGAAGTTCATGAGTTTCTCCATCGTCTCTGATTCTTCCTTTACACGTGGAGGAACACGGGACATATCAATAGGCGCTCACGAACTAATAGCTGACATCCATTCATCCATATCTTTTTCTTTCACGAGATCATACCCATCTTGTGTCTGGAAGACGTGTGTCATATACCTTTTCATCGCACCGAAATAGGTGCGTTTCACATGGGTGTAATCTGATATCAATTCAATAAACGGAAGGAAGTGCTCATCCGATATGAGAAAGCCATGCATATAGGTGCGAATCTCATCGAATGGCAAAAGATGTACTGCGAGATGACGAATTGTCGCAGCGACATTGTCGTGATCAATAATATATCTAATAAGTATATCTGCTGGGAAAATAAGATGTCATAGTGCCTTCTCGCTTGCAGAGAATGCCGATTGATAGATAGTCTGTCATGAATTTGCGATGAAGTCATCTATCACGGGGGCGAAATCACCATTGTTTATCTCGTCTGAGAAGAGCCATCCATACCATTGTTTGCGAGGCACGTCTTTGAGGTCAATACTGGTTGCAGTATATTGATAGAAATAGAAAAGCATGAAAAAGAGTTCTATATGTTCATTCAATATCTTTGTCCTGATAGCTTGCAACGTACTACGAGGTACTTTCTTTCCTGATTGATCCAAGAGAATATGATAGAATGAAAAAAATACGTCAATGAACCATTGAAAGTCTTGTTGTTTGCTGATACCAGGAAACTGCTTTATCTTCGCTTGGAAAATAAAGGTTAGCAAGTACACAGCATAGACAAACTGAATGAAGTACTGTGATTCATACTCATCGGTGATATCTATAGCATAGACTGCCGACACCAATGCAACCATATGTGCCATATGTCCTGGGGCATACGATTTATAGCCATTGAGATTTGCAGCAGCAGCATAGCCATAGTAGAAATCTACATCTTTCACTTTAATGGTCGCAGTGTGGCCAAATCCAATCTTTGCCTCACATGGATCCAACGATATATCAAATAGATGGAGTTTGTAATTCTCTACGATCTTCCTTGTAATTACAGAAAAATACTGTTTCGCGGAAATGAATCCAACGAAGACACTAGCAGGATTCATGGGATTATGCACCATCTCTTCGGGGAAAAGAGATAAGATCATCCTTTTAAATAACTGCATCGTAGCACATATCCAAAGTAAAGTATCACTATTTTCCTACCTTCACGAGTGTAATATCAAAGATCAATATCCCTCATGATCCGGATTTATTTTGAACTGTAATAGTCTTACTTTCACCAATAGCCATTCATTTAATTGCATTCTCTATTTCAGGTATGCCACTCCTACTGCCAATCGTAAAGGTCGATGGTGTGTAAATAGTATTTGGATGGTATATTCCGTTCTTTTGCGCAATCTCTTTTAGTGATGTATCAAATACTTGTCCGTTTGCAAATTTTGCAGTATAATCCACAAAAACAGTCTTCCCATAATAACGATTTGATGCGAATATGAATTTCTTATACGATATTGCAAATCCAATGACAATAACCACAATGATAAATGATAAGGTAAGAATCAATCTTTTTTTCTTCATGATATATAGGTTTCAAAGTAAAGTATCACTATTTTCCTACCTTCACGAGCGTAATATCAAAAATCAATGTCTTCCCTGCCATTTGGCTATTCCCATCCAACTCAACACCTGTATCGGATATTGCCAATACTGTTATTTGTTGCCCACCAATTGTATATGTTTGATTAACTTGTGGTTCCATCTTTGCTTGGGTAAATGGTGTTTTAGGAATCCACGCTACCTTTCCTGAATCATATGCTCCATATGCGTCTTTCGGTGCAAGAGTAACAGTCTTTGTCTCACCAATAGCCATACCATCAATTGCGCTTTCAAATCCAGATACAACATTTCCACTACCAACAGTAAATGTTAATGGTGCATAGACTCTCTGTGGATTATAAGTAGCATTCTTCTGTGCTACACTCTCGATTGATGTATCAAATACATGACCATTTGTGAATTTTCCGATATAGTTCACTGAAACTGTCTTTCCATAGTAATGCTTAGATGCGAATGTCCCCTTATTATAGAACAATGATCCTGCAGCGATAACAACGATAAGAGCTACAATGAGAATCAATACTTTTTTCTTCATAATTATGTTTGGAAATAAGATAAAATCATGGTACCATGAAAGATGCAAATCGTATTAATTATTATCATCTCATGTAGGAGCTGTTGTATCGCCGTTGCTCTTCTTTGGCATAGGTTTCCCTGCCTTCACGAGTGTAATATCAAAAATCAATGTCTTTCCTGCCATAGGAGCATTCATATCAATTTTCACCCCTGTCTCTGAAACTCATTCTATAGTAAATGTCTTCCCGCTAAAAGAGAATGATTGATTAACTTTAGGTTCTATCTTTGCTTGGGTAAATGGTGTTTTAGGAATCCATACAATCTTTCCTGAATCATATTCTCCGTATGCATCTTTCGGCGCAAGAGTGACAGTCTTTGTCTCGCCAATAGCCATACCCTCAATCGCATTTTCAAATCCAGATACAACATCGCCACTACCGACAATGAAAGTTAATGGTGCATATCCTCTCTGTGGGTTATAACGTGCATTTTTTTTGGCTACCTCCTCTATGGATGTATCAAATACGCGCCCATCAGTAAATCTCCCCACATAGTTCACTGAAACTGATTTCCCGTAGTAATGCTTAGATGCAAACATTCCCTTATTATAGAGCAATGCCACTGCAGCAGCAAGTATAACAACAAGAGCCACAATGAGAATCAATGTTTTTTTCTTCATGATTATGTTTAGAAATAAGATAAAATCAATTTTTATACTATACAATCACGCCCTGTTTGCAAATCAGTTTACTTATTCATCTTCGTACCAAAGTAGACAATCCATGAGTACCACGGAGCCATAAGTACCTGTTTTGAATAGAGAGCTTTCTCGCCTGTGAGTGCCACTGTTGTCCCTGTCGCAACGACTGGTGCGTTTACCAACATAAATACACGCTCCCCTTCATACAAGACACTATTGTCATGTGCGATAAACTGTGCTGCCTTCGGAAGTGCATAGGCATAGGTTTGTAATGAAATATATTGGGTATGACGTTCCATATCTGCCGTTTCATGCTTAATTTCTGCAATCGACGATTGGATCGTCGCATAGTTCACATAGACCTTCACAGACGCAATCATCATGAAAAAGACTACTATCAGACCATAGTACTTAATATGATAACTTTTGAGCGACAACTTTTTGTAAGGCGATTGTGGCGAAACCGCAGCAGATTGATGTATATTCATGTATACCATAAAATAACATTCCCTCTAGGGATATTTTTACATTACCATCAATAGTCATTGTCGTCCAAACTTCAACTTGTAATCGTCTTTTTTTTAACTACTCTATACATTGTCCCACGGCGAGGGGGACTTTTTTTGTAAGGGAGAATCCCTTCGAATGTCGCATTATCATTGAATATCTGCCTTCGGCAGAGAATATCGTACCTATTTATCTTTAAATATATCCCGCATGCAGTTAGACGGAAAAACCATCCAAGCCTCAATCATGCAATTGATTGATGACTACAAGTTTGATCCATACCAAGTGATGGAAATTGTAAAATTGGGTATTAGATCTGCATTTAAAAAGGACTATCTTCCAAATGAGAAGAAAGTTCAACTCCAAGTAAGTATCGAGAAAGATGGTACTATCCGTATCTTTAGAGAATATGAAGTAGTAGAAATCATAGAAGAAGCAGGAATTCAAATGCTCCTTGCTGATGCACAAAAGATCAGAAAAGACATTACTGCTGGGGAACTTGTCCTCATGGATATCACGCCTGAGACATTAGAATTTTCAAGAATTGCTGTACAAGCTGCTGCACAAACAATCAAGCAAAACCTCAAAAATATCGAAAGAGAAAGATTCTACGAGAAGTTCCAACACAAACAAGGAGAGCTCTTGAGAGCGAAAGTTCTTAGAGTGAATGGTGACAGTATCGTATTAGATATCGAAGGTACTACCGTAGTTCTCGGACCTGAGGGACAAATCCCAGGAAGAATCTACAACCCAGGTGAAGAAATCTTCGTTCTTCTTAGAGAAATCTCAAAGGGTCTTGGTGGTATCACATTGACTATCACACAATCATCACATGACTTCATCGAAGCTATCTTGAGAAAGATCGTTCCTGAACTTGATGAAGAAAAAGTAGTAATCAAAAAAATAGTAAGAATACCTGGTAAGAGAAGCAAACTTCTCGTAGCATCACTTGATGAAAAGATTGATCCAGTAGGAGTATTCGTAGGACAAAGAGCTGACAGAATCAACACTATCCTTACACTTCTTGATGGAGAAAAAATAGATTTCGTAGAAGATAGTGAAGACGATGACATCAAACTTATCGCTGATAGTCTCAAGCCTGCAAGAATCGAAAGTATTGAGCTCAAAGGAAAACGTGCTATCGTTACACTTCCTGAAGATCAAAAGCCTCTTGCATTCGGTAAAGGAGGGTCTAATATCAAGCTTGCAAGTCAACTTAGCGGTTACATGATAGAAATCAGATAATATCTTATATACCCAATCCGTATGGACGCCCAAAGCATAATCTTCATTGCAATCATCATTGTAATATCACTCAGTCTGCACGAATATGCGCATGCATGGATGGCAGACCGTTTGGGCGATCCTACACCTCGTATGCAAGGTAGACTCACTCCCAATCCCCTCGCCCACATAGATCCCATTGGATTCTTGATGTTATTCATCATCCACTTCGGTCGAGGGAAACCAGTGATCACCAACCCTGCATATTTTCGCGATCCTATCAAATGAGATTTCCTCGTCGCTATGGCATGACCAGCTACGAATCTCATCCTCGCGTTCCTCGGTGGTATCATCATCATGATCTACGGGAAACTAACCTGAATCCCCTCAGCCTATGAGCTTCTGCAATGAACCGATATAGTGACGTCTTTTTGGCTTCTCTTCACGGGCATTAACGTCTCTTTGGCTGTTTTTAACCTCCTCCCGCTCTATCCCCTCGACGGCTACAGAATCATCAAAATGATCTCACCTCGTGCAGGACATCGAATGGAAAGAAATTCCCAAGTAATCCAAATCGTCATGCTTATCCTTATCCTCGGACCAGGAAGAAACATCGTCATGAATATCATTTCCTATCTCTCCGACAAAATCCTCTACCTCATTTTCATCCTCTTGAGTCAAATATTTTATTAGCTGGGTTACAGCACCTCGTCTTTCGTAATTCTTAATTCGTAATTTCATTCATATGTTTGATAAACTCCAATCCATAGAGAAAACCTATCTTGATCTCCAACAGCAACTCTACGATCCTGCTATCGCGACCGATCAAGCCAAAGCGAAAGAGATCAACCAAAAGCTCATGAATCTTGAAGATGCATACAACCTTTTTCAAGAATATAAAAAAGCTGATGGGCAAAAGAAAGAAGCGGAAGAGCTCCTCAATACTGAGAGTGATCCCGACATGATCGCCCTTGCCAAAGAGCAACTTGCTGCTGCGCAGCAAGATCTTCCTCGTATCGAAGAAGAGCTCAAGATAGCGCTCCTCCCTAGAGATCCAAATGACGACAAAAATATCTACCTAGAAATAAGACCAGCTGCCGGATGAGATGAAGCATGACTCTTCGCAGCAGAGCTTCTCAAGGCCTATATGCTCTACGCACAAAATCAATGACGAAAAACAGAGATCATCGAACAACAATACTCAGACATCGGCTGAGTGAAATTCGTCATGGTTAAAATGAGTTGAAACAAAGTATACTCCAAAATGAAGTTTGAATCAGGTGTTCACCGTGTTCAAAGAATCCCTGCCACAGAATCACAGGGTCGTGTGCACACATCTACCATCACCGTCGCCATCATGCCAGAAGCAGAAGACGTCGATATCAACATCAATCCAAGTGACGTTACCATGGATACCTACGCAGCCTCATCTGCCGGATGACAAAACGCCAACAAGAATCAAACATGAGTAAGACTCCACCATATCCCTACAGGTATCATGGTAAATATCTGAGACAGTAAGTCACAAATGCAAAATAAAGACAAAGCTCGATCCATCCTCAAAGCCCGCATCTATCAAATCGAACAAGAAAAGAAAACCGAAGAAGAAAGAAGCATCAGATGAGCCCAAATCGGAACTTGAGAAAGATCAGAAAAAATCCGTACATACAACTATCCACAAGATCGTGTCACAGATCACCGCATCAAACAATCTCGATGAAACATCCCCGGCATCATGATGGGAAACTTCGACGACATGATTCACGCATTGGTGTTGGATTATCAGTCGCAAATGCTAGGAGAAGGAAAAGAGGGATAGAAAGTTATTTTCTCATTATTTCATCTATTGTTTTCCCATTCTTTTGTTTCCATTGTAGCCAACCATTACTTCTTCTTCCCAACACGACTGCTGCGGCTGTACTCAAGGAAGAAAACACATAATCTTTAGTAAATATATAGGTATTGGCATCTTTTTTAGATAATACTCATTGTTTTAGTAAAGCTTCTCTTGATCAAATAACCCATTTTCATGCAGATTGTACTTCTTTACCTCACCACGCTTCTGATCCTTTAAGAACCAATATAGCTCCATTCTGATAATATCAGTAAGCCGTTTTTCATTTGCCGGCACATATTAGTTGATCATTTTTTTCTACCTTTTTGATTTCAAAAATTGGGAATCCGAGTGTACCTAATATTGCTTTTAGATCATCGAAGAAACTATAACAAAACTCAGTGTTAGATTCATCCAGTTGAGACGGAGATGGCGTGTTGCAAGACTTAAGCTCAATAAATGAGTTTTCTTTACATATTTGATCACAATAATTTTCTAGAAATTTAATATGAGCTTTCGTTAAATTATTTTTCTCCGATACGAAACATATTGCTACCTCCCAGAAATCTTTAGAAGCGTTATGTTGTTTGAGTCTTACAAAGAGCTTATCTGACTCTCCTATATATACCTCCTGCTTCCCAAAATCATCTTTAGCTCAGAAAAGAAAGTAAATTCAAGGTTGTTTAAGCTCTTTTCTTTCCAGTCACTTTGATAAATGACTTCTAGGGACATAGATAGCTTTTACTACACTAACGTTAATATCAGCTATTTTAACGCCATTTACATCTCATTCAGGGATAAAGATTGAGAGTGTTTTTCATCTTTGAGACATGAGAGTATTATACAATTTAAATAACTTTCTTGATTGCTTCGTAAATCCTAACCATAGCCATAGTATCTTGACCACAGTAAATCAACAGATCTTCAATAGTTTTCTTTCTATCTTCTAATGTTTTCTTCCCGCTAATAATATTGTGGAGTTCCCTCATAGCTTTGTCTCCTCTACCGATATCTAATTTGGTATAGTCCATAGAAGGAGCTAATACTGGCATAACTTTCTTGATTGATGCAGATCCCTTAAACTTAATATCAAAGTATTTTCATTCTGAGACAATTTTCATGAGATCAAAAGTATTTCCATTGATTTGCTGGTATGCATCTGCAAGATCTGGAAATAATTTTCATATTTCTTTATTTCTTGAGTTCTCAAATCATTCATATCGGACCACAAAAGTACTCTTATCTAGATCATCACCTATATCAGCAAGCATTTGCATCAGTAGGTCTTTATATGAACCCGTAATAGCCTTATTATGCTCATCTGTGGTTCTATTTGGGTCATGCGGGATATTAATATCTTCTACCTTCTTGTCTCATTCACCTATAAAAACTCAACCATAGTGTTTCATGGTTCAATCTTCATAGTATTTATGTAACGAATATTGTACTACTGTTTGTAGGTATGGCCGTGTATTATCTAAGAAAGGAATTGGGACACTAATGGTTTCATAGTCATAGAAGCAAATAGGATATTGAAATTCGAAAAATATATCACGAATAGCACTGCTATCTATAATAGGTTTTCATATATTTTTGCATGTCATATATTTTGCAATGAATTTTTGCCCGCCTTCATTGAATCATTCGATCTCGTCTTGTGTTAAATCATCAATTGCATGCCTACCTTGATAATATAGATCTTGAATGTATGATGCATTAGAATGATGAATACCAGGTCCCATCACAGTACCAAAAGCATCTATTTTATCTTTTCCGAAATATTCTAGATACTTGGTCCCCTGCCAGAGACATATCTTATTAAATTCTTCTTCAGATAATACTAGGTACTTTCTCATATCATTTAGCGTATTTTCTATTGTCTGGGTATCTAATAATAAGTCATTTACTATGATTTTAGTAGGTTTATTCCTTTGTATTACTTCTATCTCAGATTGTGTATTAGCTTGATCTTCTTTGATAAGTTGCACTAGATCTAAGTCTCATTGTTTGATATAATCACGATTAAGATAGACTATATAGATATTTGTGAGACGCGGTAATCCATTCTCAACCAGGGCTTTGTTGATAATATAAGCTTGGAAACTAAGATCATTCAAAAATTTTGCATCAATTGGACCTATTTTTTTCTTTTCTCCATCATCCGTGACCTCTTTCCTCACTCCAGATTTGGCTTTTACCTCAATCAAGTCATATCAATCTCAATTTTTCACCATAAAATCGGCTCTTACCAAGCAATCACCTACTTGAAATGTAGGTTGATAGAGTATTCTTTTTTGTTCCTTGATAGCCGCAATGGTGTTTTGCAGTATCGTTGGCAAATCATTCGATACACGAATAAATACTTCATCATCGTCGTCTTCATCGTCACTCTCTTCATTAGTATGTATTTTTTGGTAGCGAGGCATTAAATCTACAACCTCAGTATTATATTTATTTTGTAAGTACTCTTTTGCAGCATCTTCTACTGCCTGCCCTATTTGAATAATATGCTCCTCTGCTTCTTCAGTATCTATCTTGCGGATCTTTTTGTACACCTCGGAATTATTTGCTTTCCGCCGAGCAAGTTTAGGATATGTCATATATTCTACAAAGAGGGATTTTGTAAGATTCATTGGGATTATGCCACGTGACTAAATTGATAATTATCTCTAATATACTGAGAAAAATAAGATCAGATTGAGGCTGCAGATAATAATGCTTGATATTCTGACTCAGGCACATTAAAGTAGTCATAAATACTTCACGAATTAAATTCCACTTCAAGAATAGAAGTTTCTTTTGAATATCAGATAGAAGTAATATTAGATGAAGATACAGATGCTCTTTGCATGAGTAAAGTGTATTAAGTAAATAAAGAGGCAATATATGATTGAGTGTGATTCATAGCTTGGCAATCTAAAATATCTTTAAGTATATTTATACACGGGATATCGTCAGATATTAATTTATCTTTAATATAGTTGTAAGCAGATAGTGGTTTACCATAAGTAGTGTTAACACTATAATTATGGTCTACCTCAAATGTATTTTTAAAAACGTATCTTTTAGAATCATTCTGCAACAATCATGATATAGTTTCATTTAGTGTTCGCGAACTGATTTTCTGTATAGTATCTGTATCGTGTATTACAAAATATTGTATTTTGAAATGATTTAATATTTTTTGAAAGAATGGCATGTTATTTTTTGTCCCACAATTTAATACTAGAATTTCACTATCAGGAAAGAAATTTGACAACAAATATCTAAATACGACCGCCTCAGTATCTCATTCTACTAGAATTATCTTGTTACTGTAAAACACCTCACAGATATGAGGGTTGAATCTATTAATCATTTGTACAAAACTCTTCATTTCACCATTCTCACTAAATACATTATCACCAACTTGAATAGAATGTGTAGTTTCATCTCCATCTTTAATAATTCTAACTATAGATGAATGGGGTTTAGATATATCTATCATAAGTGGTGAATGTGAGCAACATAGTATTTGATAAGAGTCACTTTCTGCAACTTCATATAAACTTTTTCTTAACTTAAAAGCTACATCTGGATGCAAAAATAGTTCTGGCTCCTCAAATAAGATAATATATTCTTTAAAGGTAGCTGGAGTTGTTGTTTGTAAAAATGCAAGAAAGTTAAATAATGCTTGTCTAATAACTCAGTGTCATTGTTGATCAAAAAATTCATTCCTATCAGTATTTTCTCTTGTAATACCCAAAGTATAAGTTGTTTGTAGTGCCTTTTTGAGATCAACTATTTCTTCTTTTTTAGGGATAATGGCCAATTTTAAATCTAAAAAGACATTTTGAAAATATTTATTTACTTTTATGTTATATGCCTCTATATCTTCTCAAGATGTAATATCTGATCGAAGAGTTTTTAATTCTGACTGCAATTCTAAAAATTTTGGATTATTTTCAACCATTGTTAAGTATCTATCTTTAATGAGTTCTACTACCTTCTCCTCTAATGTTTTTGCCGTTTCCATGGCATTGATGCATAAAGGTTTAGGTATATATTTAGATAATTTTGTATGTAATCATCCAAATCCATTTTTAACAAATTCTCCTTTGGTTGGGTCAAAAGTAAATTTATCAAATCCTCTTCCTGCTTCAGATCGTATCTTTTTAACTCTAACGACACCTCCTTGGCACCACTTACTAATCCAATCCGGTTCTCATGATAAATCTAAGTCACTATCATCAACAACCTCCTTAAGAAACACTCCTTCTATTTCTATATTAATTTGTTGATTATAATTATAGAAATCCTGTTCGGTTGCTTTTTTAACTGGTTCATAAAAAAACTCATAGGCTCTTAGAAAAGAAGATTTTCAAACATTATTTTGTCATACTAAAAATATGATATTAGAATTTGAAAAATCTATAATATTGTCGTCTCATTTTAGTCATCTAAAGTTCCTAATAATTAATCTTTGTAGTTTCATATTAAGATTTTAAATGCTATCTAAAATAATCTTTCTTTCCTCTTCCGTCAACCCATACAAATCAAAAACCATGGTATCAATTTCTGTATCGGTTTGCTGAATTTTTTGCTTATTTTCTAATACACGAGATTTATAGTCATTGAAATATGGCTCTCGTTCATCTTGTTGATCAAAAGTCAGGTTAATCTTCTGTTTCTTGAGTTCAGCAATAAATTCTTTAAATGATAAATATTCAAAATTATCTAAATTTCATGTAGTCTTGTCTGTAATATTATTCTTGACTCTATTTAAGAAAGTAGCTTTCAATCAGTATAGTACATCTTTTAGGGAGAGCATAATTTTCGCCTTTTCTATGAATCATATTTGATCTATTTTTTTATTCGGGATGGGAAGTTTTTTTAAGTAAGGCGCACTATATTTATAATATCAACCAGAGAATATCGGACTTATCTGCTTGATTACGAAATTAATTAAAGAGGTATTTAAATACGCTAATAGAAAATATATATCAAATCCTGAGTCAGTTTTAGGAATAATCGAAACTACCCCAGCTGTCCCATTAGTAAAAAGATCTCATGTTGATAAGGAAAAATTGGGCATATTACTCAAGCATGGAGAAAGAATCATTTTCTTTTCAAAGTTCTCCTTCTGATCAACATACACCATTCAATATCGCTGTCATGATAATTGAGTTGCCGTCTTTCAAAACCATATTCTTCATGCCAACTCTTCTTTTTGAGTATTTAAATAATTAAACGTGTTGGGGTATTTTAGCTTAAATACATCTTGTTTAAGTGGTTTAAAAAAATCGTCATAAGGGAATATTATCTGTCATCCTTCTCAATTGTGATATCTTCTAACATCTCTTCATCTGAGAATTTTCTGTAAAACACCTGCTTCTATATTTTTTTCAAAGATAACCCCTTGCTTTACAATGAGTATACTATCTGCTCATGATTGCATTCAAGTTCAAAACCTATCAACGATTGTCTGTAATTGAATAGAGCACTTATTAATTTTTTGCATTATACCAACTATCTTTGTATTTGCAAATGATCGCATATCTGGAGTTAGATCGGATGTTTGCACATTAAACGTTGATAAAACATTTAGCTCTCTATCTGCTTTCGTATATAGAATAGTAGAACTTTCATATTTTGTTAGAAACAATATGCATGTATAAGTGGTTGCTCAATTAAATATTTGGTGATCTGTAAAATCTACAATATGTTTAATATATTTATAATCTTGCAATAAAACACGTAGATTTTTAGCAGATTTTGTGTGAAAAAACTTATTTGGCAGAATCATTCCAAAGACGCCGTCCTTATTAAGGATTCTCGTTGTTAATTCTATAAAAAGATAATAAAGATCAAATTTCCCATCTGCACTTTTATATTTATTCTTCAAAAACATATTAGATTGTTGATCAAAATTTCCTATCACCACATATGGAGGATTACCTACTATCACGTTAAATCCTCCCTTTTCAAATACTTCAAAAAAAATCTTTTCCCAAAGGAACGCTTTATCTCATGAGACAGATGATTCATCTATAAGAGAATTTCCACACTTAATATTTTTATTCAAATTATTGAGTTTTTTCCCCTTTTGCGCTGATTTTAACCGTAGTGATAATTTAGTTATTTCTACAGATTCTGGATTAAGATCTACTCCATAAATATTATTTGTTAAGATGTTTTTATAAGTTGAAGTCTCATCAAAAAGCCCCCCAACAATTTTACCTACTCTTTCATTTTCAGCATAGAGCCTATCAAATACTTTAACCAAAAAGGCTCCACTACCACAAGCAGGATCTACGACTTTGATGTTTTGAAGTATATGTTGGTATGCTTGATATGCTTCTAAATCTGTTTTATATCATCCTCTTTTTCCTATTCTTGCCAAACATTCATCTTCTTTCTCAGCGAGGTATTTCATCAGACTATTCTCTACAATATAGTCTACAATATATTCGGGAGTATAAAAAATGCCATCCTTTTTACGCTTAGATTCTTTTTTCTCTACCAACTGATCTGTTTCTGTCTCTTGTCCTATAAGTTCTATTTTAAGTTGTTCAATATCCGAAATACTTTGTTCAAAAATATGTCCTAGAATATTCACAGAAAGCTCTTCATTGAAATCATAATTTCAAAGAGCGATAAACTTATTACAAATAGCATCTCACACCCTCAACACATCTAATATATTATCTGGCTTAAAAAGTTCACCATTATATCCCTCTGGTATTCCCAATTTTTGACTACCAGCGTCTACTGCCGTAAAGAACTTCTTGAGCACCTCCCACGGTGTGAAATCGGCCTCTGCTGCACGGTATACATTTTCTTTAAGTTTATCAGACGGCAATAGTCATCTATCCTCACAAAAGTGAATAAACACTATACGATCTATTATCTTTTGTGCTTTTTCTATAGAAACCTCAACGCTAACATTGGGATTATTATGTCTGATATCATTAATAAGCGCTAGACGTAGTTCTTTATACTCTTTATAAAACTTCTTTGTAATATTTTCCTGCTGTATACGAAATTGCGATAAGAGTTTTTCAGTATGGGAATCCGTTCATCCAAGCTGTAATAATCTACTCTGATGCAACAGAAGTATAAGTTTTTTTAATTGAAAGTAATTATTTAATGGATCCATAAGTTGTTCTAAAGTTCGTTCTTCGTAGTCTTGCTTATTGTCTCTATAGAGTCTCGTTACAAAAAAATTACTTACTATAAGCCATTTGCAGGAAGAGAATGATGTTTTATAGCCAAACCCTTGTTCTACTGGTGTTTGTGTGTCTTGGCGATTCTGTCTTTTATCTAACTGAACACCACAACCTTTGAGCTCTACTGCTACTTGGACTCATTCTGCTATATAGACACCTTCAGGGAAAAACCCAAGGGCAGCATCAGCTATTTTCCCACCTATCGGGGTTCATGCTTTGGGACGGAGATTTTCATTAGGCAGGTAGCCAAGTAATTCAACAAAAAATAATTGGTTAAATGTTTGTTCGTATGCTGTCTCATCCTTCATTAATCCTTTCTTAAAATCTTCATACAATTTTTGTATAATTGATAGTGAGTATTCCTGATTATATCATCAAATAACCTCAGTACTACTTTTAATTGTTCAGTTGGAGAATAGCTGTGCCATGTAATAGCTAGGAAATAATGTATTTGCCGTCTTTATAGTCATATGTATGGTATTTGCAAACTAAAAACACCATACTCTACATTAGTTTTTTTATCTTACAAAGACATTTATAGGACAGTTTCTATGCAGTTATTTAAACACCTCCGCACTTTCTACCTCCTCTCGTGAGAACCCATCTCTTCCGAAATGGCCGAAGGCGGTAGTTGGGAGATAGATCTGTTCTCTAAGACGGAGACGAGATATGATGCCGTTTGGTGAGAGGTCAAAGGTATTTTTAATAGTTTCTAGTATGGCCGAAATTGGCTTTGTTTCAGTACCAAAACAGTCTAAGTGCAGGCTGAGGGGTTGAGCGACGCCTATTGCATAGCTAAGCTGAATTTCGCATGATGTGCAGAGTCAGGCTGCTACGATATTTTTGGCAAGGTAGCGGGCCATGTAAGCTCATGATCTATCTACTTTAGTTGGGTCTTTACCGCTGAATGCTCCACCACCATGTCTTCCGATTCATCAGTAGGTATCTATGATTATTTTGCGACCTGTTAATCCACAATCCCCTGTTGGGCCACCAATGTTAAAGATGCCAGTTGGGTTTATATAGAAGGTAATAGCGTCATGCATGTATGAACCCAGGACAGGAGTGATAACTTCTCTAATAATATCATGACGCAATGTCTCTTGATCGATAGCGAGTGTGTGTTGGGTAGAGATGACGATTGTATCGATAGTGATACTCCCATCGTCCTCATGGTGAACTGTTACTTGTGTTTTCCCATCTGGCAAAAGATAGGGAAGTATGCCTTGCTGTCTAACATCGTAGAGTTTCTCTGCAAGTCTATGTGCATAATAGACAGGAAAAGGAAGATAAGCAGGCGTTTCATTCGTTGCATAGCCGAACATGATTCATTGGTCCCCTGCTCCACCTGTATCTACTCATACAGCGATATCTGGTGATTGCTTATGAACGAGATTGATAATAGCACATGTATTACCATCGAAATGTGCTTCTGATCTATCATATCACACAGCAATAATTTCGCGTCTTGCAATATCTTCGATATTGATATTCGCAGTGGTTGTAATTTCACCACCAACAATGACGACTCATGTTGTTGCATAGCATTCACATGCCACTCTAGAAAAAGGATCTTGCGCGAGGCACGCATCTAGCACCGCATCGGAGATGCGATCACAGAGTTTGTCAGGATGTCACGGGGTTACTGATTCAGACGTAATGTATCTTCACATGTTTTGTAAAATAAAAAATAAAACTTTCGTACAGAAAGTTTCAAGATAATAGATCGGATCTAGAATGTATCGATATATCTCTCCACTTTCATGGAAGGAGGAAGCACCTTGTTTCATAGAAATAGGTTGCTGGAGTGTACGAACGAGCCTTTTCTCTCCACTCTCTCTGGATATAGTATACATACTTTGCTATGTATATTTGGTGTATAGCGATCTTACTATTGATTGCAAGTCATTTGGAAATTAATTCTTCTTCACATAGATGGTTTTGATTACCATCATGGTGCCGTCTACTTTTCATTCTATTCGGTCGGCGTCATCACCTAGGCGGATGTTTTTTATCTTGGTTCATCTTTTGATTGGTTTGCTTCCTTTTACGGGGATATCTTGTGAGATAACGACGCTATCGCCTGCTTGTAAGAGATTACCATTGGTGTCTTTAACTTCCATTGTGGGGTATCGATAAACAATAAAGAGTGATTTGGTTATAGTGATGTTTCCGTTTGTTACAAGCGCAACGCCTTCATATTGCATTCCTGCTCCTACTTGGCTAGTATGATGGTAATATAGAAAGCGTTTTACTACGTATTCCCCTCCTATGACTATTTGAAGACTTATTTGGAACTCAATTATCTTTGTCGTGATAGTGTTCATTTTGTATGTTATCGTCAATGCAGTGAAGCCAGAGTGGATAGATGAGGCTACTGCCCTCGTGACGAGTAATTACTCTACATACCAAGCCAAACAACTCTGCAAAAAAGCTGCATTAGATCAGCTTTGATCGTCAGCTACAGCATTGATTAGTTCATTGAATGTTTCATGACCTACGACATGAATGGATACAGGGACAAATACCGTAAATAATTATCTCACCGTCGTCGGTGAAATGGATGGCCAGAATCAAAGATGAGACGTGATCAAATCAGGTTTATATTGTTTATACTCTCTAGGACCAATTAATACAGGCGCAGTAACTGCAACCGTATCAAGTGGTCGAAGGTAATACCAAAATATATTCATTAAAAAAACAGGCCATCGCTGACCTGTTTTTTTGTGAACTACGTTCGTAATTCGTAATTATTTTGCTTTCACGTTTCCTGTAGCTATATCTCCGCTTGCATTTACTGCTTCAGGAGCTTGTTGTTGTACTCCAGGACGAATGAATTGTCCACGCGTCATAGCTTGTGGAACGATAATTTCACGGTTACCACGTTGTTGTTGATACATCATTCCTGAACGACCACCTTCAAACGCAGAGTTTCTTTCGAATCTAAACATTCTATGCATAGCACCAAATGCTCCGAGAACCAACACGAGGTTGATTAAACAAAGTGTTAAAAGAAATGCAGGACTCTTCATACATGAAACTGTTTTACCCCATCGAGATTGAGAATTTTCCATAGTGTGCAGTATATAATAGGTTAAAAGAGCGAATTGTGTACTAATTGTACGGGCGTCACTATACGGATGGGACCTTAAGAATACCTTAAGGAAATGACGGGATGACGGAATGACAAAATGATGGGTCTGTCATTGTATCTGTAATTTACAATTTGTAATTTACAATTGAATTACCTATACTCACGACCACTATGCAATATCTTTCGGTTAAAAATATTCATAAAACGTTTACCCTCAAACCTCTTTTGGATTGAGTAGATTTTTCTATTAGCAAAGGACAAAAGGTTGCATTGGTAGCACAAAATGGTGCAGGTAAATCAACGTTGTTGAAAGTTATCATGGGACAGATAGAGCCAAGTCAGTGAGAAATCTTGTTTAGTAAACAGATTCGTATTGGGTTCTTGGCACAAACATTTGATGTGGATCCGGAGATGAAAGTCTTGGATGCACTGTTTAGTCATGACCATAAACTTGGACAGCTAATCAGACGTTATGAAGAGATGCTCTTGCATCCTGAGACAGACGATGCAGCGTTGCAAGCTATCCTCGCACAGATTGAAGAAGCACATGCGCGAGAGTATGAAGTACAAGTGAAGACAATTATATCGAAGCTTCAACTCACTCCTCTTTTGGAACAAACGATGGGGTCATTGTCTGGATGAGAGTCGAAGCGTGTCGCGCTTGCAAAGGCACTTTTGGATGAACCTGATTTCTTGATATTGGATGAGCCGACGAATCACTTGGATTTGGATATGATTGAATGGCTAGAAAGATATCTTTCACAGTCTCGTTTGACGCTCCTCATGGTGACGCATGATCGTTACTTCTTAGATGCAATCTGTACCGACATTATCGAACTTGAGAGGGGCAAGATGTACCAATACCCATGAGATTACGAAGCGTACTTGACGAAGAAAGCCGAGCGTGAGGAACTAAAGCAAAGAGCACTCCATCATATGAAACAACTTTGGAAGAAAGAACTCGCTTGGGTTCGTAAGGCACCAAGAGCAAGATGAACGAAATCAATCAATAGGGAAAAGAAATTTGATCATATAGACGACGACTATTTCGATACCAAAGCAACACTACAACAAGCAGCCAAAAAGTTGACCATTGCAGTAGCACCTCGCCAACTCGGTGCAAAGATTCTCAAGATCCACCATCTGAAAAAAGCCTTCGGTGATAAGCTCATTTTGAAAGACTTTTCGCATGATTTCAAAGAATGAGAACGCGTAGGTATTATCGGAAAGAATGGTGTCGGAAAGACAACCTTCATCAATATTCTTACGTGATCAGAACAAGCCGACAGCGGTGATGTTCAAAAAGGAGAAAAGGTTGTCATGGGCTACTACCAACAAAAGGACCTACAGTTTAACACAGAGAAAACTGTGATTGATCTCGTGAGAGAAGTTGCTCCCTTCATCCAGTTATGAAAGACAAAGATCACTGCTGCACAAATGCTTGAGAGATTTCTCTTCTCCCCTGCGATGCAACAAGTGCGTGCCTATTCATTGAGTGGTTGAGAAAAAAGACGTTTACATCTCCTCCTTGTCCTCGTACAAAATCCAAACTTCCTTATCCTCGATGAACCAACGAATGATCTGGATCTCGTGACACTTTCCATATTAGAAGATTTCCTTCTCGACTATACATGATGTTTAGTCATCATTTCCCATGATAGATATTTCATGGATAAACTCGTCGACCACATCTTTGCATTCGAAGGCGACGGTGTCGTGACAGACTACCGAGGAAGCTATACAGCTTATACGCAGCACAAAGCCATTATCACACAATGAACAAAGAAACAAGAAAAAGAAACCAAACAAGAACAAGCTACCCCTGATGCTCCTCCTGCCAAAAAGAAACTCACATTCAACGAAAAACATGAATTCGAGAAACTTGGCGCTGAAATAACAATCCTCGAAAAAAGAGTAGAAGAAATAAATTTCATCTTCCAACACCAAACCGCCAACCAAGAAGATATGAAAAAACTCGGCAAAGAAATGAATACCATCATGACTACCCTCGCAGAAAAAGAAGCAAGACGACTCGACCTAGGCGCAAGAACGTAGCCACCTGCGGTGAAATGACGAATTACGAAAGACGAATTACGAAAAAAGCAATAGTCATCCTGAGTGTAACGAAGGATCTTCTAGTGAGCTATTGTTGGGCGTGAGCATGAAATGCAAAATGTCCTATTTTTGTCAATTCTTTTCTTGGCTGCTTCCTATAAACTATGGTTATGAAATATGGATACGCTTATATCATTACTAACTCTTGGCATTCCTCATTATATGTTTGAGTTACTTCTAATATAGTGCAAAGAATACAGCAACACAAGTTTGGTTTCTATAAGACAGCTTTCTCCAAAAAATATAAGCTAAATAAACTGGTTTGGGTGCAAGAAATTAGAGACATAAATGATGCTATTCAAATAGAGAAAAAGATTAAATGACGAACAAGACAAAAGAAGATTGCTTTAATAAATAGAGACAATCCATCTTGGGATGATCTCTCGTGAAAACGATAATTGACTAGAAGATTCTTCGCTCTGCTCAGAATGACTATGGGGGGGGGTCTTTCGTAATTCGTAATTCGTAATTTATTATTTGCTGTATATTCTGAAAATCTCTTTCCCGTTCTTGTCTTTGATTGTCTCAGTTGCTTCTCGCGTAGGGAAATGGAATGTATTTGTGATTACACGTGTGTGTGGACCTATTGCATTGCGCAAACGTGGTTCGAGTTCTACCATTTGCTCTGGTCGGAGAAATAGATAGATCATATCATAATTTGCAACGTCTGCGTGAGTGAAATCCTTATGATGAAGGTCTATCTTGCGTGAGTATCCGTATAATGAGTTAAGATAGTTCCCTACGAAAATAGGTGTGCGACGAATGTCATAGCCAACACCGCGGGCATATCATTTTTGTCCTAGGAAGAAGCGAAGCATTTTACCATTTCCGCATCACATATCCAAGATACTCCCTCATGATTGCATGGGAAATTTCTTCATAAGTAAGGTTTTGTGTGAGTGATAACTTTCTACCCACGGAGCAAGACTTTTATTTTTTCGCTCATCACGAAAGTACGCTATAAGGAGATAGAGTAATCCAATGAGTAACGCGATATTTATTAATAAGGCTAATACGTGCATTGGCAATACTATGCGGAATATAAGAGCAAATTACAAGAGTATTTAGGTGCCACCATAGGAAATATACTCGTAGAATACGATTGCTTTCAGCCCCCAGAACCCTATACATAGAGAACCTTTTATTTTTCACGAATCTCGAATGTTCGTTATACAACAATCTAAGAATCTTAAGTGAACGGTAACAGTATCTGGAAGCAAAAATGCAGCACTTCCTATCATCGCTGCAAACTATCTAACCAACAACAAAGTAAAACTTACCAACGTACCCGATATCCTCGATGTACACAATCTAGAAATTGTTGCTGATGAAGCAATCAAGCACTCAAAAGGGAAAAACTTCTTCGATCTTACGTCAGAGAAATGTCTCAAGATTAGAGTATCTATCTTGATGATTCCTTATGGACTCATCAAATATGGGAAAGTAAAATTCATCGGCGTTGGTGGATGTAACTTAGGGAAAAGATCTCTTGATGCATTTGATGATGCTCTCACACAATGTGGTGTTAGTATACAGCAAAAAGGAAACATCAAAACATACGAAGTGAAAGGAAAACCTAAATCAGATATCATACAACAAGAGTTTAGCGTGACTACGACAGAAGCAGTACTCACCTACTTAGCTTTCTTGCCACACGCAGCGAACAAGACATTCACGATTCACAATGCGGCTATAGAGCCACACGTGTTGAATCTTATCTCATTCTTGAAAGGTATTGGAGCAAATATCGAAGTGAATTATGATCATAGTATCATCATCCAGCCACAGAAATTGAATATAACACAAAAAACATTCCACATAATTGGAGATTACATCGAGGCAGGTTTGTTCCTTGCTATTGGTTCACTCGCTGAAGGAAGTGATCTTGTTGTTAAAGGATTAGATATCAAAGAACTCCTTTCTACATTTACTTTCGCAAGGGCCGTAGGGATTGACTATAAAATATTAGATCATGAGTCATTCCGCGTAACTGCAAAAAATATCCGCAAATATAACGCAGCACAGATTAAAACAATGATATTCCCTGGCTTCCCAACTGATCTTCAGTCAATTATGGCGGTTATCCTAACACAGGCGTCATGAGTTGGTAAGATATTTGAAAGACTCTTTGAGGGAAGATTCGCATATCTCGCAGAGCTTGAAAAACTTGGTGCAAAGTGTGAAATTCTCAACCCTCACCAAGCAGTTATTATCGGACCAACGAAACTAAAAGGGAATTTTGTAAACAGTACAGATATTAGATGAGGAGGAGCTCTCCTTGCTGCAGGTATCATTGCATCAGGGAAGACAACAATTCACAGCGAGCAAGTTATCATGAGATGATTTAGTGGTATCGTTGAGAAACTTCAATCTATCGGAGTGAAGATCAAAGACATAAAAGAGTAATTTTATTCTCTTATGAATACTTTCATGAAATCAGAATTCACCAAAGAAGAAACCTCTTTCTTGCTTGACTATCTCAACACCTCTACACCATGTGGCCACGAAGCTACAGGGCAAAAAAAATGGATAGAATATATTCGTCCTTTTGTAGATACCATATATACTGACGTTTATGGCACTGCTGTCGCAGTTATTAATCCAAAAGCGGCATTCAAAGTAGCTATAGAAGCACACGTTGATGAGATATCTCGATTAGTTCAATATATTTCACCCGAAGGACTCCTCTATGTTATTAGAAATGGTTGATCAGATCATCAAATCGCTCCAAGTAAAACTGTGTGGATCCATACGAGTGAATGAAAAAAACTAAAAGGTGTTTTTTGACGACCCGCAATCCATACAAGAAAACCAAAAGATGCAGAAATGCAACCAAAGCAAGATACAATCTTCTTAGATATCGGATGTAAAAACAAGAAAGAAGTAGAAAAGCTAGGTGTATCTGTAGGAGATATTGTGACCTATACAGACGAGAGCTTCATCCTCAATGACCGTTACTTCGTAGGAAGATCTTTGGATAATAAGGCGTGAGGATTTATGATTGCACAGGTAGCAAAAGCTATTAGCAAAATGAAGAAAAAACCAAGCATATGATTCTATTTCATCAACAGTGTACAAGAAGAAATTGGCCTCAGATGAGCCGAAATGATCGCGCACAGCTTGAAACCAAATATTGTTCTTTGTACTGATGTGACGCACGATACGACGACACCACATATAAATAAAATCGTTGAATGAGACCATGCATGCGGTGCAGGGCCTGTTCTTACTCGCGCTCCATCTGTACATAATATCCTCCTCAAACATATCCAGCAGACAGCTAAAAAGAATAAAATACCATATCAAATGGCAGCTGCATCATATGAAACAGGAACAGATACTGAATCATTCGCGTATAGCAATGGTGGAACTCCATCGGCATTGATATCACTCCCTTTGAGATATATGCATACGACTGTAGAATCAGTTCAGATTAGCGACGTGAAACATACTGCTGACCTTCTTTTCCAATCAGCTATTGCGCTCACTGCAGATCACTCTTTTTCATATCACACTCCTCTTGTATCTCGTAAAAAATGATAATACCTTCTCGACTACGTGCGCTTTTAGGGAAAAGGACAGAACCGCTCAATACGATCTATCTCAACCCTCGTGCACTCACAGCCAACTACGAATATCTCCAAGGATTGCATCCTACGGATGCACTTTTCCCTGTTATTAAATCAAACGCATATGGGCACGGTATCGCAGAAATAGCCACTATCTTAAATTACATCCCTGCTACCTATCTTTGTGTAGATTCCTATCCTGAATATAAAATAGCTGCGAAACACGCTACGAACCATCAGTTTCTTGTCATGAGTGATACAAATCCACACAATTATACACTCTATAATCGGAAGAAAAGTGTATTCGTAGTAAGCTCATTCACGACATTAAACTTCTTTGTTCAAAAAGGACGTGATGTCCGCATCCATCTCTTTGTGAATACAGGTATGAATAGAGAGGGATTTGATATGATAGATATGCAAGAACTTACCACTATACTTCGTGCAGCACCGCATATTACAGTAGAAGGACTTATGAGTCATCTCTCCCATAGTGATGATCCAGACATGACACGAACACACAAGCAAGTAGATCGCTTCAAGGAATTTCACACTCGCCTCACGGATGCAGGCTTTTCACCTCGCTATAGACACATATGAGCAAGTGCTTGATGTATGACTATCGTCGATCCGTTCTTCACAGCATGGCGTACGTGATTATCTTTGTATTGATATTCTGCACTCAATCCTGATCATCAATATGCAGATAGTGCGTTAGCATTACAGCCAGTTGCTCGTGTTACATCAACTATTATCACGACACGTATCATTGGTCAATGACAGATAGTCGGCTACAATGGTATTCGAACAGCAGATAAAGAAACAACAATATGACTCATCCCCTTTGGTTATTATGAGTGACTTCCAAGGCCGCTAAGCAACCAACGAACTGCGAAATGACCTGATGATCACTGGGTCTCTCTCATAGGGACAATCAGCATGAATTATTCAACCATTGCGCTAGATCAGACAACCATAACACCATGAGATCACATAGAAGTATTTGGTGATGACGCAAAAGCGCAAAACTCTCCCGTACAAGCTGCTCATATCCTCAAAACAAATGTTTATGAGGTTTTAATCAGACGGAATGAGAAAATCAAAAGAGTTATAACTCGATAGCTATTTATTCATTATATATACCCGATGAAACAGTTTTTTTTGGCATTATTTGTAGCACTTCTTGTAACACGAGGAAGTATCTGGGGGATTACAACATTTTGATTACCACGAACACATGCACCATACGCAGGATCGCTCCAAAAGGACTTGAAACAGAATGTCATTCAAGAACGCGTTGAAGACTATAAAAAGACCAGCAATCTCGAATCTGACATTACGAAGGCTATCGAGACAGCAATGCCATCTATAGTAAGCATCGTAACAACGAAAGACTTGAGCACATACCTCAGTGATTCTTTCGGATGATTCACGAGCAAGACAACTGCTACGATCAAGCAACAAAAGGTGAAGCTCGGTTGATGAAGCGGTATAATCGTATCTAAAGATGGATACATTGTTACCAATAAGCACGTTGTAGAAGATGCTACAGCGAACTATACTATTGTGACTCGTGATGGAGATACCTATGCAGTTACAAATATATGGCGTGATCCGACACTCGATATCGCTATCCTCAAGATAGTTGATAAAACAGGAAAGACTCCTGCAGAACTCCAACCAGCATCATTCGTATCATTGCAATCACCTGTCTTAGTAGGACAATTCGTCGTAGCTATTGGGAATGCAATGGCGGAATACCAAAATACATCAACATTTGGTATCATCAGTGCAAAAAATAGAAATATTGATCCAGAGCACCTTGCAAACAATGCATATATTGGCTTATATCAAACAGATACGCCTATCAATCCAGGAAACAGTGGTGGTCCATTGATCAATACAGCTGGTGAAATACTTGGTTTAAATACTGCGACAGCAGATGGAGCTGGTATTAGTTTTGTTCTTCCACTCTCTCGTGAATTCATGCAGACAACACTTACTTCTCTGGATAATAAAACCAATACTATCCAAAGACCATTCTTGTGAATCCAATCAAATATGCTCTCTCCTGCTGCTGCAAAGAGCTTGAATATAACCAAATTCACAGGTATCTATGTAAACAGCGTAGAACTAAATTCACCTGCAGCTCGTGCAGGTGTCTTATCAGGTGATGTGATCGTAGATATCAATGATAGCAATATCCCTACGGATATGCCTTTATTATACTCATTATATACCTATCATACAGGTGACTCAATTAATCTTCTTGTTTATAGAAACAAAGATTACAAGAAACTTTCTGTACAATTAGTGCAAGGAAAATAATTAGTCTTTCTTCAAAAGTCTTGTAAGTTGGTAGTTTGCATAGAATCGTGAAACACCACTAAGGATGATAAACTCTAAGAACAACCAGATCAATCTAATTCCCATAGGCCCAAACAATGAACCAAGCGTTACACCGAAAAGATATGGGAAGATACTTGCAAGATTATATAAGAAGATAAACGCCAATATTACTGCCATAATATATCCTATAATAAGCAATACGAAGCCATTTATAAAGAATGGCTTTTTTAGTAATGCAAATGGAGACCCAAGTAATTTCTGTACACGAATTGTCTCATGTGACGCACCAAATTTAATAGTAATCATCATACCAAAGAACAAGAGAAGGACAACAACACACGCTGCTATGATGAATATGAAGAAGTATTGGAGAACATGAAGGACATTGAGAATACGTGCATTTCTATCGAATTGTTCGCTTGGATTGCTTGATCCTGCGCCTGTTAAGAGGACATCTTCGTAGTGTTTTGATGTTTCCATGACATAGTCATATTGTTTCTGATCGCGGAACAATACATACAATGTTACTGGTAACGGATTAGCTATACCATACTCATCAAAACTCTTGAGCATATGGGGCAAGCGTTGTTGGAGTGTATTGAGTGCGTCTTCTTTGGAGAAGTAGAGCACATTTACTCATCCAGACGTTAATGTATCTTTGAACTTAATAACACGAGATGAAACCTCTTCTTGTGAGAGCCCTGTTAATGCTTGGCTTGCATCCTTGATATAGAAATAGACTCCTAATTTTTCTTTGATTGTCTGTGTTGCACGTCCTGTCATAGCAGATGCTAATACGAAGATGTGCACAAACAAGAGTAATATAGCGAAAACGAAGCTCATGAGCCACAATTGTCGCCAATTTCCTTGCCAGAACTGACGGATCATAATATACATAGGAGATGATGTAATACGTTTTTTCATTGAATACAAATGGATATATAAATTATGCGTGTTGTACGTTAAACTTTGACGGCTGCACTTGCTTTGCATTTTGCTCAACAAACTTTTGGAAGAGTTCTATCTTCTGATCATAGAAGCTAATATCCTTATCGAATGTTTCTAATGAATCATGATTATTGTAGAAGTATGTAATCATACGTCTTGCTCTCTTATAATCGAACTCTAATAGATAGATCTCTATGAGATTATAGATAACTTCTGCATCCGTATCATGAAGGTCAAAAGCCTGTTGTAAGAACGTTACGCCCTTCTCTCTATTCCCATACCAGTACTCACATAGCCCATAGCAACGCAATATTTCATGATTTTCAAATTGTGTCATTTTAATTGCTTCTTGAAAATATTTCTTTGCCTCATACCAGTTATTCTTCTCCATTTCCAATACTCATTTAATATAGATGTGCATAGGATCATCTTTCTTCGTATGCATCAAAAAGTCGATAGGCTTTTGTGCCTTATCCAACTCTCCTCTTCTATATTCGATATCTACCACCTGCAACAAGGCATCCTCATCCGTAGGATCTCTCATGAGCATATGATTGACTCTCTTCAATGCTTCATCGAATTTACCTTGGGTTTTGAGTTCTTCTATTTCTTCTCGGACTGATGATGGAATATACATGACGGCAGGACGAAGCAAAATAAATCTAACACTTCATTCTACTGGTTTCCTCCTCTATTAGCAAATTCTCAGCTATTCCAGACACATCTTCCTCTTTCATTTCTTGAAATAGTATGTTCCCGTAGATTCATTTTCTTTAAAAATATATATAATATTGACATTCTGCTATATTTCATATTCGGATCATCGGGTTATTGTAGTCATCCTGAGTGAAACGAAGGATCCTGTCATTCTGAACGAAGTGAAGAATCTTCTAGTCAACTTGTGTTATTCTTGTTCGTGACCAACGATAGTTTACTAGAAGATTGCTATTCTCGTAATTCGTCTTTCGTAATTCGTCATTAAGAAAAACCCTCACTCTCTCTCGAGAATAAGGGCTTCTAACCAGCACAAAGACCGGTCATTCTGAATAACAATTCATGCCAATTGAGGCTATCATTGACCGGTCTTTAGTTGAATACTAGTATTCTATTTGTACACCAGGTCCCATAGTAGGAGAAATAACAACTTTCTTTACTAATTTCCCTTTGATACCTGCTGGTTTGTGTTCTTCCAATGCTTTCATGATAGCAGTGATATTATCAACAAGTTGCTCATCAGTAAATCCTAACTTACCAACTGCTGAATGAACATTTCCTGTCTTATCAAGTCTGAACTCAATTCTTCCTTTCTTCACTTCTTCGATTGCTCCGATAATATCTTGTGCTACAGTACCTGCTTTAGGTGATGGCATCAAACCCTTAGGTCCCAATACCTTCGCTACTTTAGCAAGCTCTCTAATCATCTCAGGAGTTGTAATCAATACATCGAATGTGATCTTTCCAGATTCAATCTCTTTGATCAATTCAGCATTCCCTGCGATATCTGCACCAGCAGCTTTAGCAGATGCTACTTGATCATCAGAAACGTATGCTGCGATTGTCACCTTCTTTCCTGTTCCGTGAGGCAATACTGCAGTTCCTCTGATTTGTTGATCGTTGTACTTAGGATCGGCGAATGTCTTGATAGCAATGTTCAATGTACCTACGAATTTCGTATACGATACTTTCTTTACCAATGCTACTGCATCAGCGATGCTGTACTTCTTTTCTGCTTCGATAAGCGGTTTTACCTGCTTATACTTTTTTCCGTAAAAAACCATGATAGATAATAATTAAGAATAAAGTGGTACCACCGACTCGTTTCGAGTCTCCCACATGCTATATAATGTGTGCGGTTACAAATTGATTATTTAACTTCAATACCCAAGCTTTTTGCTGTACCGATGATAGAGTCAATAATAGAATCCATCTTATTAGTATTCATTACTGGCTTTTTGATCTCTGCGATCTCCAAGAGATCAGCTCTACTCAATGTAGCAATCTTCTTCTTATTTGGTTCAGCACTTCCCATTTTTTGTTGTGCTTTCCAAAGTAACAAGTGTGATGTCAAAGGAGGAAGAATTTCAAGATCGTATGTTCTATCTCAGTATACAGTAATAACAGCTGGTACTTTAACATCGTACCCACCGAATTTAGCTGCGATATCTCTTGTCTTGTCGTTGAACTCTTTGATGAATGCACCGATATTTACACCATTTTGACCGAGAATAGGTCATACTGGAGGTGCTGGTTGCGCTTTACCTGCAACCACGTGAAGTGTAAACTTCTTACTGATTTTTTTAGCTGGAGCCATTGTTTACCTATTCGTGATAATATAAATGTATCTGAAACGAGCGCATCAGAAGCTTGCTCTCGAATACTATGACTGAATCATTGCGCCAGTCCCTGTGAACAAGGACCTTATGTATCTTTTATGTTTTTTATACTCTCCTGTCATATCAGTTATCATCCACAAGTCCGATCACATACGAACGAAAAAGATCGTTGTTTTATCAGATTGTTGTGGCAGCGTAACGAACGTTACTCTGTCCCCGAAATACAGATTGTTAATGATATCATTCTTCGCGTAAATTTCAACTGTTTTTCATCATAATGATCCTACTAAATCTGGTATCGTATAGGCAACATTCTTACCAATATACGCATAGAAGATATCATAGGTAGAGTCTTTCAAGATATATTGATAACGAATACCCAATATCTTGAGAGAATCTAGTGACCCGTAGTAGAGATCAGTACCCGAAAGCACTTTCCCAGAGCCACCCATCACTTCAGCTAAGAATGATCATTTATCTTGTGTTGAGATTGTATCTGCATTTTGCTCGCCTGTAGCCAGAGCACCTGTATCCATCGCCGCTACCTCCCCTGTCTGTGCCGCACCAGTCATCTCATCCAACAACCCGAAATGAGTCATAATAGAAACAACGTCATGGCGAATAGTATCTCATTTTTGCTCAAAAAAGAGCGCATATACCAATGAGATAGCCACAAAACATAAGAATACAGCTATACGTACAATGCGATGATCTTTCATCGACTAGCAAAAAGATAAAACCTTAATCAACGCGTGCTACCTTGTCAAACGTCAATACTACTGGAGTCAATCTTCCCAATATTTCGATATTTACGACAACTAATCCCTTCTCTAAATCTACATCTTTCACATTCCCCTTCATATTTACGAAATTTCCTTCTTTGATAGTTACCAAGTCATCTTTTTCAAAAGGAATGAACATAGTAGCCTTTTCAAAGCTTTGATTAACATGTTGCATGATAACCTCATATTCATGATCCGTCAATGGAATAGGACGTGTTTCAGCACCTACAATTAACTTCACACCAGGAGTATTTCTCACGATATACCACAACTTATCATTCATTCTCATCTTGATGAAAATATATCCAGGATAGAGTTTCTTTGGTTTTGTAATCTTCTTTCCTGCTTTCATAGTTACTTCTTGCACCTCTGGTACGAGAAAATCTACGATATCTTCAAAGAGATTTTGTTTTTTAATTCTCTCTTTCAAGTTTTCTACAATCAAATGTTCCTGTCCTGAAACAACGCTCAATGAGTACCATCTGTGCGTACGATCATCAATTTGTTTCCTGAGATCATTGTGCTGTATGACTGGTTCCATATGCTATGATTTCATGAGAGAGTAAAAGATTTTGTATAAGTTACTCATTACTGAGTCTACACCTACGAAAAACACACTTCCGATCAACACTGCAACAAAAATTGCAATTGTAAGATACAAGTAATCTTTCTTCGTTGGATGTTTAAGCTTTCTTACTGTCTCCAAACTGTCATAAAAAAAACGTAACATGTTTTTTAGATAATAATAAAATTAGGTTCGTCAATGTATATCTTTTCAAGAGTTTTTTGCAAGAGTATCTGCCAATCTAGCCATTATTCTGAGTTTATAGTAAAAGCTGCCCGGGATACAAGGCAGCTTTCAATAAGGTTAATATTCCTCTTCAAATAGCAGAAGTGCTAAAACAGTATTAACAATGAGGTCCTCATATATAGACTCTACTGTCATGACTGCATGATACTGCGGTTCCCGGAGAAACTTTACATCTACCTGCATCAGGTCTGTAACTTGTGATAGAGGCATCTCCCTCCATCCTTTGTGCTCCGCTGCAATCTTTTCATTGAAAACTTCTCTGCAATCTTCAAGGATCACATCGTAATCTCCCAAAAAGAGATCTGCATTTTGTGATGGATCAGGCGGTAAGCTAGGTGTTCGTTTTAGTTGTATCAATCCGACAATTGCATACACGAGAAACTCTCTGTACAATGAGATTGTTTCCGGTCCCATAGTAAGTGGATTCCCTGTGATATCACTTGCACGAAGTGCTTTAACCTTTGCAGTTAACTCATCCAATATGAGAGGCTGCCGGAAGATGCGCCACACCAACGATGCATCATCCTCCATTTGTTTTTGGAATACGCCCCTACCTGCATTAGAAATGGAGGTATAGAGCTTGTTTACATCAGTCATATATCTGTTTTTGAGTGTTTACAATAAGTTCTGTTTATTCTTGTATTATAATAATCAAGCAATTGAAGTCAACGGTTAGCACTGCTATTTGATGATGATTGGTCTTTGTAGAGCATCAAGATTTACCTTAGTTTTCTGTCCATACATCGAGACAGATTGATCTGTAACGAATGGAAACATGTCCCCACGACAGGCATTAGGTTCTCAGGCACCATTTGGTCAACTAATCCATGCTTTACAACCAGCTACTGCCGCTGAGGGAAGATTGTGTGCCATAGCGATATACTGAATAAACACCTTCTTCGTCATAGGATTATGAAAGCGAGCAGACAATACTGAAATTTCTTGAGGCGTAAGTGCTTTCATAAGTTCTGCAGTATTAACAATTGCAAGGAGAATTGCAGCTCTACTGTGTTCTTCAAATGATGTCATATCTACTATATTATCTGGGACCTTATCTCCCAACGGGAGAGCTGTCTGTATCTTTTTGATTCATTCTATCGTATCATAAAGTGCCACACTCGTGAATTGATAAGGACCAAATGATGTACATGTATCATAAATAGCAGGGAAATACTGTATGAACTCTTTCCCTCCATGCTGTAAGTAGAAGTTCAAGAGCGCTATATTGAAAGCACCATTTGTCCTATCTTCCATCAACTCAGTAAGACAATAACTAGTTATATCTTTCCCATCGAATGATTGGATAGTGGCTTGCAACATATGCAATGCTTCAGGAGAAAATGCGTATATTTTTTGTAATTCTTCCCATGCAATATGTCATCTCACTGTATCTAAGATATATTGATTTTGATCAATAAACTGTTTGATGTTCATCGTTGTCTTGGGTGTTTGCCCATCGATATATTTTTTAACTTCAGTGAGATAATAATATGCTGCTGGACTTTTGCCTCTCAACTCTTCAGTGGGTATAGTATGCTGTAATGAATCCCACCTATGAGAAAGTTCAGGCTCTCATACTCACTCTCCTCGTTGCCAAATATATTTCATTTTTCTCTCTCGTAGATGTTGAAGGTTCGTTTCCATAGACAACGTTAATATGTCAGGAAGATCTTCCTTCCCTGTCACACCTAATCAGAGCGCAAGAATTTCTGTTGTCGAGGAAAGATGGTGATGTAATCCATGATTTTTCACCTGCTTCTCCTTCGTATTCCCTGATGAGAGAATAATAGTGTTTGAGGGAGTCTCTGTTTTGTGTTTCCCATTCTCTTCCTCTCTCGAAAAATGTCTGCCTATCGGCTGTTCAAGTGCCACACACAACATAGCAGTAATAAGTCATGCTGTGACCATATTCCGTGCGCATCTGTTTTCCTTCACGTGTTCTTCATACTCCTTTTCCATCACAAACAAGGCAATCATAAATACTATTACAACTTGATATGTTTCACAATACGCTCTGTTACTTCTTCTATCGTACCAATAGAATTAATTGACTGCCACACTCCACGCAATGCAGGAAGCTCTCATGCCTTATGATATCATGCTATTACTTTCTCATAAAATCATTTTCCCATAGCCTCAAATTTATCTCCCTCTTGATCGAACGCTCTTTGAAGAGCAACTTCGATTGGCACCTGAAAATAAAATATCTTATCAGGGATACATTGTATGATAGCTTGTCTATTGATATCTCGCACTCTATCCAATCCCAATCATCTTCCTACTCCCTGATATGCGAGTGACGATACGACACTACGATCTGCGATAATTATTGCTCATCTATCTCTCGCTGGTTTCACCACAGTATAGAGAAGCTGTGCTCTCGCGGCAGCATAGAGATAGGCTTCACAAATAGGATCCATCGTCTCTGCAAATTCCTTTCCTTGTGCAAGGTGTCTAATATCTTCTGCGATCGGAGTTGATCCAGGTTCTCTCACGTGAATCACTTCACGATCAGGATAACGCTCTTTGAAATATGCAACAAGTCTCTTCGCTTGTGTAGATTTACCGGTTCCTACAATACCTTCTAGAACAATATACATCTCTACCCAACATTAGGAGATAAAGCCGTTATCCTACTTTTTGTATTCTTTTTACCAGGTCTTGTTTTTCTTGCGGAGAGAGATTAGTCATCTTGATTATACGCTTCATAGCATCATGCAAATATTTATGACAATGATATGTTACCTCAACTGTTTTCTTATCTGGCGTCAATGTTTCCCAATGTTTTTCTCGTTGCAATTGTGCTTGCAAGAGTTCCTCATGCTTTTCACTCACATCACCACTCACGATATCAAGCAAGAGATTATCCTCTACGATGCCCGCTACTTCTACGACAAGCACCATGAGATTATCAATAGCCTCGCCATCGATACCCTGCTGCTGAAGCCATGTTCCATAGAAGAACGCATGAAAGAGAGTCAAATCATTTTCCTTATGGACAATATTTTTCTGTTCTTCTGCTTTCGTATTTTGCGATACAATAACCGACTGCGTCTTCGTGAAATTTTTGAACTGTGAAAATAAGACATCATATCCTATGCCTGTTTTTTTAGAAACCGATTCAATATATCGAGATAAGATCGTCCGATCTTGTACATATAAGAGAAGCTCAAACACTGCCTGCAAGAAACGTTTTCTCTCGACAGGGTTTCCCATATCATATGCACTATAGACAGTATTCATATATCCTATGAAGCTATCTTTTGCTTCTGCGAAACACTGCGCAATCTCATCATTCGTAGGTTGTGTATTTGCCCGTTCATCAACATCTTTGAATCATCATGGAAGCGCAAGTAATTTCGGATACACATCGTGCTGATATGCAATCTTCAATGCACGCGCTGTCGCCTGGATACCAGCGGGATCATTATCAAACATGAAATACACATGTTGTGTATAACGTTTCAATAGTTTCAAATGGTGCTGTGTGAGTGACGTTCCACACGTCCCTATAGCGATAGGCATTCATAAACGGCTCCATGCTATCACATCCATATATCACTCTACGATCACAAGTTTATCATAGGTCTTCAGGTGTTCTTTTGCATAATGCAATCCATACAATATTTTGGATTTATCATACAGTGGACTATCAGGCGAATTCAAATATTTCGGTTGATCATCAGGAAGTAATGCACGAGCACCGAACCCTACGATATTCCCCATATGATCATAAATAGGGAATGTAATACGATTGCGATAGAAGCCATACATTTCTCCTCATGTTCATTTCTTTGCAAGACCCGCTGTGATACAATCCTGTTCACTGAATCATTTTTGCACCAAAAGTCTTGGCAATCAATATGAGCTATCTGGCGCATATCCCAACCCTCGATCATGAATATCTTTCTCGGTGAGACTTCTTTTCTCACGAAGATACTGCCCCGCAGGGGCAGATTTTCCTAGTTCTTCCACGAAATATTGTTGTGCTATACGCAACATGAGTTTATATTTTTCCTTTTCATTTCATTCCTTTTCCCATTTCTCTGGCGAACTGGTTTGGTATGTCTTCAAATCTAATCATGCATCTTTAGCAAGTATTTGTGCTGCATCTCGGTAGTCTAGTTTTTCCATTTCCATGAGGAACTTAATGACATTCCCTCATATCCCTGTTGAGAAACATTTGAAGATTTGCTTCTCGGGCGATACGGTAAACGACGGAGTTTTTTCATTACGGAAAGGAGAAAGCCCAACGAAATTGCGCCCTACTCTTTTTAGTTGTACGTAACGAGAAACAACATCAACTATATCGACATTCGAAAGAATATCCTCAGATAAACGAGACATGTTTGGAGTATAAGAATTCCAGCCAACCATATCAAGAGAGGATCTTTGCATATAAGAACCATTTACAATATAAGTCAACGTTTGTCTTGCAAAGACGCTCCAATTCGCTATACTTATCCCCTACCAAAAAATATGATTATGAAATTGAACGAAATTAGAAAAGGGCTACCAGACCCAAAAGACAAAAATTTCTGGAATCGCTTACTGGCAGATGGATGGTCTCATGTGGAGACCGCCATGTTGGAAACAATTGAAGAGAGTAAGGCTCTCTTTGATAAGATAACCACAGGTAATGAAGGCCAACCTGTTCTGCTGAGTGTTGATCTTAGTAAGCAACAAGTTAATGTGCGTGAAGCTAATATCGCAGAGTTCGATTATGCTGCACGTTGCAAAGACCATACATTGTCCGTGCTTGTTCGCTATTTTTAATAGCAAAGGTACCTGCCTCTAACGATTGTCTTGTCATTAAAGAAGTCTCGCTGTGTTTCAGCGGGACTTTCTCTTTATTGGAATAGCGTTTTCTTTCTATTGCCTTTAATCCCATAACCGATATAATCTCACTCCATCAAAAGAGACGTTATGAAAAATATAATCACACAAGGAACAGCAGATTTCGAAAATGAAATCTCTGTATTATGTCACAAACACAACGGTTTCACCCGCATAGTAAAAGAAAATGTGCCCACCGTATTCGTCGGACCTCCAGATGCATGGAACCACATTTGGCCTATTCTGAATAACAATGCGGAAGACATCTTCAGCAATGAAGAAAAAATAGAAACCACATTCAAAATCATAGAGCATCACCTTCAAAGGACTCTATCAAAAGAGCTTTTGGAAGATTTCTTTATGAGAACCTACACACTAATAGTGTATGTGCCACTCCATAACAGAGACGTGTTCATCCGTGAATGGTTGGACCTGTCAAAGGAGTACAAGGTACAAACCTATTGGCACACAGGGTAAAATAGGATAAAATTATGTAAATCCCGCGCTGAATGCAGCCGGGATTTCGCCTTTTATAAAGAAACAATTTCTCAAAATAATTTTAAACTTTCTGTATGAGTTATTTTCACATCCACAAATTCTCATAATGGAACTGTACGAGAAGGATTTTGTACAATAACTGTTTTCATGTTTTCCGCATATCATGAGATGAATGCATCGGTCACTTTGTTAATCATGACTTTGTGTATTTGTCCTAATTCAGATTCGTTGTTCGATAATGATATTGCACGCAAGAGATCATTCATGCGTGTCCATCTTGCTTTCTTTTCTTCTCTCGAAACATTGTCTTCATATTTTTTTGCGCCGAACGTTCATGGGCGTGGTGAATAAATTCACATATAGATCATATCAAACGATGCATATTTTGCTAAATCTAGGCTTGCTTGAAAATCCGCTTCTGTCTCATCACTGAATCATATGATAATATCTGACGTTATACTAATGTGTCTTTTTAGTGCACGAATACTATCCACAAATCCTCTATACTCCTCTGTTGTATATCCCCTAAACATCTTTTTCAATATTGGTGTAGACCCAGACTGAAGGGGCATATGAATATGCGGACAAAGCTTTGGCTCTTGCTCATGCAATGCGAGTAGTTCAGGCGTATAGTATGTAGGATAAGGAGACGTATAACGCAATCGTACCAATCCTGGCATCTTGAGTACCTCACGAAGTATCTGTACTAAATCAGGATGTTTGTTTACAATTTGCCCCAATAAAACAATTTCTTGCATACCATGGTCGAGATGATGCTTTACCTCATGCAGTATTTCATCAACTGGTCTATTTTTCTCCACTCCACGCGAATAGGGAACAATACAATACGCGCAAAACTGGCTACATCATGTAGAGATTGGAACGTATGCTGTCTTTGCTTGCTCATGAAGGAGTTGATTTGTTCATTGTGGCACAATACCATTGTACTCATTAAATACATCAATATCTGGTGCTATTTGGTATCCCAGTGTCGGCAACATTCTCGGAAGCATCCCTATATCATCAACACGAAAAAGCAATTCTACATTCGGGAACTTCATAACTATTTTTTTAAACAATGGATTGAATGCATGATTTACGAAAAGATAATCTCATGTAGGAGAATCGAACTTTGCACGTCACTCTAGATCTTCTTCGTTCCATCAGATAATAACGGGATTAGTTGTTTTCACACCACCAACGAAATTACCTAACTTGTGTGCTTGCGTTTCTTTACGATCTCTTTGTTTTATTATTTTCCCTGTTTTGAGATAATGCTGTACCATACATCATGTTAACCATATTTTTTTATCATGAGGAATTTCTTTCAATGCACCAAACACTTTATCTTCAGATTTCTGTCTCACGGAGCATGTATCAAAAATCACGACATCAGCATCTTCGATGCTGTCGCTTCGCGACCATCCACCATTGGAAAGCATAGCTTTGATCCTAGCACTATCAGCATAGTTCATCTGACACCCCAAGACCACTATATGAAATCTCATACTCATTTCTGTATCTAAAAAATCGTCATTCCTGACTCGCTCAATATATGAAAATACTCTACAATTACAAGAAATGGAACAATAAAAAAAGCATCACGGAAGGCCGGATGCATGAGAAAGAATGAGATTACTCGTGTTAACTAAGTATCATTTTGAAATGTGTATACATCTTCCTTGGAAGGAAATGGTACATTAGAGCAATAGCCACAAACAGGCTAATGAAATATATACAAGAGTTTATTAACCCAGGTATCGTTAGATGGTATATCAAATAGACAACACCAACAACTGAAACCAAAGAGATAACTATTGCTAATATCCACCCTATCGTACTTGTGATATGCACACGTGCTGCTGCAATTTCATGCAGCATATGATACCTTCTTTCACGAAGTATAGTTTTTAATTCTTCTGGCGTTTTCGCCATCATTGCTCTTATCATAAAGGCAATGTCTTTGATGAACAGAGTCATCATTTTTTGATATTTTTTCATAGAATTGTGTTTAAGATATGTATAATATACTTTTATCACAATAAGTCAATATATTATGGATAATAGTGACGTTATTAAAAGGCTAGATTTGGCCTAGGAAAAGGATATCGGTATACTTAAAGAGTATTTATATATACCCTATTCCTCATGGATACACCTCAAAACACAACGACTCCTGTAACACCAACACCAACACCAGCACCTACAAATGGGGGTGAAACAAGTCAATCTACAAAACCAATTATTAAGACGCCTATGCAGAAAAAAGGGCAAAAGATCTCTCCCAAAACGTTTGCTATTGGATGTATTATATTCCTAGCAATCTTTGTATGAGCTATCTTCCTAGCATTGTATTATGGAGTACAGAATCCATCGGCATTGTCTCAAATATGATTGAATCCAGTGAGTGCTAAATCACTCTTGATGATCATCACGTGAGTCTTCTTTGGATGAATGTTCTTCGTATCATTCGCGTTCTTAGGATTGAATGGATATAGATTGTCCAAGGCAAAGAATATGCCAAAGACAAAGTTCATTGTAGGTATGGTCGTTGCATTACTCTTCCTATGATTAAGTATCGGACTTGGTGCAGGTGCACTCATGAAAATTAAGGCTATGGTTGTTGAAAGCATCAATACCGACAGTATTGTTATTCCTTATGTCACTGTATATGATCAATCAACCAAAGCATTATTACCAGTATGGACAAGCCAACCGGGAATCGCCGTGGTAGCTCCTACACTCATTAAGTTCAAGATTAACACTACTATATTCAGTACTATATTAAGTCAAAAGGTCGGCGTGAATACCCTTACTGATATCAAATTATCATGTGGTAATGAAGATGGGAAAGGGAAATCACAAACGATTGCCGGATCAGCAGTATTGGCATGAAATTCAGATTGGTTTGATTCACCATGTCTCTACTCACACAAAGGGACATATCAAACAACGCTTATGTATACCATCACAGAAAAAGCGAGTGGACAAAAGATAGAACAAACCCTACCAGCAGTTAGTATACCAGTTACCGCAGAGATCGGACTAACAAGTGATTGAGTTCCTCTCAAACGTAATGATACTATGACAGAAATTATAGCATGAGATAGTCCTGCACGTATTGTATTTGATGCAAAGACTCTCTTTAGTGATCTTAAACTATCAGAGAATAGAATCATTTGGGATCTTAACAACGATGGTATTGAAGAAACAGGAAAAGAAAATAAATCATTCTTCAGTTATACATTCCCTCAAGGACAATTGTATACAGTGACCTATAGACTACCTGGTAGTGTATTCCCACAATATGTTTATTTATTCCCACTGAGAGTACTCGATAGTACAGTACCAGCATGTGTTATTTCAACACAAAGAACAGACAATGGAAACTACGCATTCCAAGGTACATGGCCAGATGGCGGTACAGATATAGCTGATGTTCACTTCGAAGTATACGATGTAACGAAAGAACAAGTCATACAGAGCATCCCAGCACAAACACCGCAATTTACATATGCATTCCCTTCATCTGATCAATATATCGTAAGACTCGTTTATACGACATTGGAACAAAAGAAATGATTCTGTGAATCAGATACAATCAATGCGAATAGCGCCTCATATATATTCAACACATCGCTTTTCGCTAAGATTCCAACCGATACATTTTATGCGCCTATTGATAGTAATACAGGGACTAGTGTGACAATCAAAGACATGACAATCATTGCAACACAAGCACCTATAGATATTCAAGTTCGTTTAGACAGTATCGTACCGCAACCACCAAAGGATGCCAAGATAAGTGTTCTCCTTGGAGATCAATCATTACAAGCAATTAAATCAAACTTATTTGGTGCTCGCGTTTATGGTCCTGCAACACAAAAATTGAAAGTCTTTATTGATGATGGGAAATGAAACACAACATCTAAAGAATGGACTATTACATTTCAACAACCATCTCTCCAAGGTGCTCTTTCAGCTGACAAAGTAACTGGTACAGATCCACTTACTGTCTCATTCGATGCATCTACAATTACCGCTACCAAACCAAATGATGAAATCATCTATTTCACATGGGACTTCGGTGATGGTACAAGAGCGAAGAATGTCTCACAAGCAAAGGTAGATCACGTCTACACATTCAATATTGGATCGTGAGTCGGAACATACAACCCTACTGTTACTATCCAAACAAAGCAAGGGTATACACAAACATTCACCCTGACTACACCTATTTCCGTGACAAGACAAGCTACTAATGTTAGTATATCTCTTCCTTCACATCCAACACAGGTTGCACATATAGGTGACGAGATGACCTTCGCACTTCAAACAGATTGATATGTAAAAGGAATCACTTGGGACTTCGGCGATGGAAGCACGCCTGTCGATTGTTCAGATAGATCATGTGCAGAGATTAAAAAAACATTTCTAGCAGCAGGGACATATTCTGTCAGAGCTACTGTCTCATACGATGGTCTCCCATCAGCTACCAATACAATCAAAGTTAAAATAGAATAACACATCAATTATAAATACCCTGGAGAAGCGCACCTACGGTGCGTTTTTTCTTATAATAGATTGTATCTCCTCCCCTTTTTACTATAACAGTATTATTGATTTATTCCTTCTTTTTGACGTAATGTTAAACTATGAGATCAAAACTGTTTGATGAGTACAAGTACTTTTCGCACCTATGCAAGATAGTACATCTGTCACCATAGAGATATTAGTGAAAGCTGGTTCTGTCTATGAAACAAAGAAGACTAATTGACTAAGTCACTTCCTTGAACATATGTTTTTCAAGTGATGAAAAAAATATCCAACACCCAAAAGTGTCGCAGAAACGATTGATGCAGTAGGATGAGAGTTCAACGCATTCACAGGGAATGACTATGCCGGATACTACATAAAATCAGCACCCGAGCATGTCTTTACAGCATTAGACGTCCTTAGTGACATGATGGTAAACCCTATTTTCCCGAAAGAAGAAATGGAGAAAGAAAAATGAGTTGTTGTCCAAGAAATCAAAATGTATGAAGATAGACCAGACATGAAAGTATTAAAACTCTGGGATAGATGATTCCTGTGAGACAATAGCTACGGGCGACCGATTATTGGACCAGAGGAAAATGTCCTCGCTTTTACGCAAGACGACCTCTTTCAACATAAACATAATTTATACACAAAGGAGAATCTCCTTATCACTATAGCAGGAAAAATTACCGATCAAGCATTATTAGAAAACCATATTGCCACCTTATTCGCTGGACTTCCAGCAACTGGCGCAGCACACATACCACCGTTTGCTCCAACTCATCCAGCATGAGGAACGCGAGAGATACTAAAACAAGGAACGAATCAAGATCACTTCGTTTTGGGTGGTTTATGATACAGCTATAATGATCCAGAAAAATATGCAGCAAGACTCCTTGCAACGATAGTAGGAGGAACTATGTCTTCGAGACTCTTCCAAGAAATCAGAGAAAAAAGAGGACTCTGTTATTATATATGATGTTCACATCAGTCATCTCCAGAGTATGGAGTGTTTATGATTAGAGCCGGCATATCAAAAGAAAACTACGAACAATGAATCCAGGCTCTCAAAGAAGAATTAACGAAAATAGCAAACGGAGATATCACAGAAGCAGAACTACAAAACGCGAAAGGATTCATGCTCGGGAAAACCCAAGTAGGGATAGAAACCTCTGATGAGCTCGCTGATTTCTTCGGTGCACAAAAACTCCTCTACTGAAACATAGATACGCTCGATACTATTCTTGAAAAATACAAAAGCGTGACACTCGCAGACATTCATCGTGTTGCAAAAAAACTTCTCCCAGAAAATCTATATGGCTATACTATTGGTTAGCATTCTTACGCAGCAACTTATCTCTTAGTCTTTTGACCTTAGCTACAAATTCATCGGACAAATGAGGCCTTAATAAACCGCCGTATCAATACGTTCGAAAGACATTATATAAAACCGCTCTTGCATAGTGCGGGAAGAAATCACCTTGAGCAGCTACAATTACAACATCGTTACTCACCATTGAAAGCTTCTTGAAACGAGAGGTATTTGCGGCGTGTAATCTATATGATGTTGTAAAATCAGGGATATTACGCATTTTCCCAACCTTGCCGATTCTAAAAAGAATTTCGCGGTCATCACTGGCTTCGAAATCTGGATCGAATCATCATACAATCTCAAGAGATCTTTTAGGGAAAAGGAAACTAGACTGTAATGATGGCATAAAAAAATTTAACGCTTCGCGAATTTGCTCATCTGTCTCTGGTTTTTTTGATTTATGTAATGAATTTCAATTAGCATCGATAGTAACATACTGAGATCCCACGACAGCAAGATTTTTATCACGCAGCAAGACATCCAACTGTTTATTAATTTTCTCCGTATCATGTCGCATATCATCGTGATCCAAAAATGCTGTATATTCTCATTTGCTCACCGCTATTCCCTTATTTCTTGAACGAGCGATTCCTATGTTTTGGGGATTGTGTAGAACACGAATTCTAGGATCTACTTTCGCGATCTCTTGAACTTCTTCTCTAGATTGAATGGTAGGATAATCATTAATGATAATTATCTCCTGATTCTCATGGGTTTGATTCAATGCAGAAAATAGTGCTTCCTGAAGATAATGATGCTTATTATATGACGGTATAATTGTCGAAACCTTGATATCATGTATATTCATCGAAGACAGTACGAGATAGATAGACTCATATTATAACAGAAAAAACACCATAGTCAACTTAAAGAGACCGGTCTCTTGCACAGCTTGACTTATGTTCTATTTCCGTTATTATTCCCAAACACCAAAATATAATTACTATATGGAAACGACATTAACTTTAAAACGCCCTTCTTGGGTGATTGATTGGGCTGTGGTTAGTAATTTTATCAAGAAAATTATAGACACAGCCATTGCCTCAATATATTGCGATGAACATGCAGAAGATGTGTTGGAGAGCCTAGTAAGGATAAGATACCTTGCAGCAGTCTGTTTCACAAGAGCAGGCCACAAGCCATTAGCACCTCTCAACATCAACGGGCCTATAACAAAATTTGTTAAGACAGATCGTATTACTATCTGCCAAGGCAAGATAGCTTTGATATACAATATAAGAGAAAGGACTATTATTTATAAAGTTTCTTCTTCCAGGATTGGATATCTAAAGAGCAAAATTGTTATATATCGTAATTGCAGAATTGGCGGCAAAAGAAACGAGTCACTTCTCGATGTAATAGCATTCATGGAAACATATGCTAATCTCCTCAAGAAGTAAACAACAATTATTGTTTATATTGTTTAAAAAAGTTCGGGGTTTCTCTCCGAACTTTTTCAATATATGAAATGGTGTATTTATACCTGACTCCAGACAATTCTCTTTTCTCCATTAATTTGTTTGAATTCAGAGGCTTTCACGCGGATCTTATCACCGATGTTATAAACATCTTTCCAATTGATACCATCTGGCACCTGAATGAAATTCTTGTGAAGCAATCACTCTACCCCCTTCACGATAATGAAAAGACCGTAGTTATATTTCAATTTCACGATACCATCATATCGTTCTCCCAATACTACGTCTGCTATCGTAAATGATGTCTTTGCTACCATAGGAATACCAACAGAGTTGACCTGCATCGGTGCAGTAGATTGCGCTGGAGAAGATGCTGGAGGAGGGGCTTGTACAGTCCCTTGTGTCATAGGTTTTGGTATTGGTGTGCCATTCGCTTCAGCCATAGCTTTCTCGACAGCTTTCTCTACTTTTGAAAAGGTTTTATTCGACCACACTTTAATAAGGTCTTCCAATCTACTTCTCTCCATAGCATATCTTTGACGTGATTGTGCTCTAATCTTATCTTTGATTTCTATTGATTGTTCTGGTGATGTAAGAGGCAAGGTGGTCATACTAAATGGATCAGATACGATACCGTCTATCATCAATTTTATATACGCACAGAATTTCGGTACTGACAACAAATCATTAGGAGATACCATCTCTTTAAACTGTGATGACATCACGACGGCATCATCGTATCACAATGTAAATGAAATGATAGTTCCCACATTACCAAAGATTGCATCACGTATTTTCTCGGATAACTGCGATGTATATTGGTTTGCAACCACAAGCGCTAGCTTGTATTTTCTTGCTTCAGACAAGATAACTGCGAACGAGTCTGTAGCAAAGTTTTGGAACTCATCAATATACAAATAGAAATCTCTTCTATCCTTAAAATCTATATCTGCTCTACTCATAGCTTCAATCTGAAGTTTCGTAACAAGGAATGAACCAATCATTTCAGTGTTATCTTCACCAATTCTCCCCTTCGAAAGGTTAACAAGTAGTATCTTTCACTCATCCATAACCTTTCTCAAATTCAACTTACTTGATGGCTGTCCAAAGATATTTCTCACGACGGGAGATGAAATAAACTGCCCTATTTTATTTGTAATAGGCGCTATCGCTTCGTCTCTAAACTTATCAGTCCATTTATCATATTCCTCACGCCAGAACTTCAAAACAATAGGATCTGTAACATGTTCAAGCACCTCTTCTTTGAAATTTTTATCCGTTAACATACGAACAATATGCATCATGGTTGCATTTGGATACTCAACAATGGCAAGCAATACATTACGCAAGATATATTCCAATCTAGGTCCCCAACTTGTATCATATAATTTCTTGAATGTTCCAACAATACCAGAAACAATCAAGTTTTTCTCTTCCTGATTTCTATATGAGAGAAGATTAAATCCAATAGGGTTCTCTGTATCTGCTACATCAAATAAGATAACATCATTCGTACGTCGACTTGGTACATGTTCCAATACTGTTTCTACGAGATCTCCATGTGGATCGATCAAACAAAGTCACTTATTCGTATACATATGCGACTTAATCATATTCGATAAGAAGGTTGATTTACCAGTACCCGTCTTCCCTACGACATAAAGATGACGGAACGTATCTTCATCCTTAATACCAAACCTTACCTCTTGCCCTCTATATTGTGTTTTTCCAAGCAGTGTAAGACCATTCTTCTCATTTGTGTTGCTCGTACTTGGTAGATTCGATGGGTATGGAAGTTTCCTATATGAACAATAATCAAGAGACTTCACTGAATAATCAGTCGTTGGCAAATGGAAGAAGTTTACTACCTGCGACAATGTACATATCGTACTCTTCCTCTCAGGTGTAACCGTCACACTTCCTTTATGAATATATTTACTAAACAATGCTTTCATCGTGAGCTTCACACCTTGCGCCATTTGGGTAGTCGTAGGTTGATAGACAACACCTATACTCACAGAGCATTTGATTGCATCTTCTGGCTTCTCTTTTTCTGCATCTGTCTTCTCTGCCTCAGGCTTCTCTGTTATCTTCTTCCACATTTTTCCTATAGCCGCAGAAATAGCATCCCACTTACTCTTCTCTTTTTTGAATTGATAATAATACGAAATAGTTAGCGTATCTGTGGTATCAACGTTATCAAATATTCCAAACATATCCTTCATCGGATCTAGATACGATCCCTCTTTCATATAATCTTTATCTGACATGAGCGAAGGCTTGTCACCATACGAAATCCAATATGCTGGTTTTGCAGGCACATATGCTTCTCTTAATAGTTCTGATGTTGGGAAATTAGCATAGAATACATTCTGAAAGTACAATGCAATAGACGCAGGAACTATCGCAAACATGCTCGTGGTAGCTCTATTCCCTACGAGAACATATTGGATCGACTGCGATACATCCATGAAGCTTTTGAGATATTGTTGCCAATAACTCGTACCTGCAGTATTATCTTTGAATGGTTTAATACGATAGACAACGATGTCTGAAGTGTTAGTTACTGGTTGTTGTACCTCTCACACTGGTGCACTTGTTTGTTTATTTCAAGACGAAGAAAACAAAAGCTTGATACCCTTCGCTATCTCCTTTCCTAAATACTCTGCAAAATCCAATATTAAGTCTGCTATCATCTGCTTGTGTAGGTATGAAAAACCTCTTTTACTAGTATATAGAAAACCAGGTGAAAAGGCAAAAATATGGCATGAAAATAGCATTCTATATACGAATATCGCAAGATGGCAACTATAGCGAACCTATGAGCATAATTTAATTGACATATATCTTAGAATAGGTAAAATATGTTACCAAAACAAATTACTATGCCAAAACGAAAATGTATTAGGCCTCGTTGTGGGGAGATTACTCATCATCCAGTGCATCTCATAGAGTTTTCCACGCCAAGCAAAACGCGGAAAAGTACAACAACATTGGCTACGAAACGAGTAGTCTTTATTGACCCTCTATGGGAGCATTACATGGAATTTCACAACTTCCAGGTACCAAAGTCTCTGGTTTCACTCATTACATGCCCTCAGGGAGAGGTTGTTATTACCGTCAAAAAGGACGTGAAATACCAACCACTCGATGCGGAAGTGCTGTTTGACCTCAAGGACTTTGAAAACATCCCAAGAGGTGGAGTTAATTATGACTTCATAAAGAAACTTAAAGAGATTATTCAATGATCAGGCTTTCCACTAACAGATACCTTCGTTTACGTTGGGACTCTGTTTTTTTGTATTGGGAAAAACATTGCGTCCCCAAAACTATAGAACCTATAATGATGAGAAATAGCATATGCATATGCGTCTTTCATCGCTTGATATCACATTCCTGCAGCGACAAGCATAAGGAGTGTCGATCATGGAAGATGAAAGTTCGTCACAAGTGCATCAACAATACGTCGATGAAATCATGGATAGATAAATATTCTGGTTTGTACTGCTATATGCGTTTCTGCAATACTGCAATCAACAACATACTCTGCTGCTTGCTCAGGAGAGATAGAGGAAGCATGTTCGTTCCATCGCTGCTTTACCGCATTATCAACATAGATACTGTCTGCTGCTATCTTCCATACATAAGGCAACGTTTCCAAAAGTCTCGCAACTGTCGTCCCTACTCCAACAATACGTTTCCCTGCAATCGCATACTCTGCAACGCGAGTGAACAACGAAGGCGAAATAATCATCGTTTCTGCGTGAATATGATAATCACGAATATCATTGGTATCTACTGGCTTGAAGGTCCCTAATCAAACATGCAATGTCACATATTCTATGCAGATATTCTTCTTCGCCAAATCTTCTAATAATGCTGGTGTGAAATGAAGCGATGCTGTAGGCGCGGCCACAGATCCATCATGCTCTGCAAACACGGTCTGATAGACATGCTCTTTCTCTTCTGTAGAGGCAATATAAGGCGGCAACGGCATGTGACCGTAACGGCTTAATAGTGCATCTGTATCTATTCATATAGGTTTAATAATGACGCCTTGATCAGTTAATGAAATTATCTGCAATTCTATATCATCCCATATAATACGCATTCATGCACGCGTTCTTTTCAATAACGTTACCAGTGCATCAAACGTCCCATCTGCACGTTTTTGCAAGAAGAAAATCTCTCAGTTTTCTAACTCCACCTCTCTCCCCTGCGCTGTCACGACGCGAACATGATGCAATGGAATTCTTGCTTTCACGACACGTGTGTTATTCAAGAAAAGGACATCATTCGATGTTAAGATATCTGGCAAATCACGCATCTTTTTGTCATCAAATCACGCTTCTCACCATGCCAAAAGTTTACTAGCATCCGCTGGAGACACTTGTTCCTGTGCAATCCTCTCTTCAGGCAATTCATACTGATAATCATCCAATGCAAACATCTTTTCTTCGCACGAATAAAAAAACCTATCATACAGATAGGTATATAAATTACAAATTAGGAATTACGAGAGAGATTACCCTCTACACTTTTGTACAAGTGAAGCACGAATTTTGGCAAAGTCGATAACCTTCATCCTGTCGCGAGAGCCATTACAAAACTCTGCAGCTTGGAAAAGGAACATGGCTTTGATAGCAGAAGAAACCTTAACAACATGATTAAGAGATACTTCTTTATGTTTCTTTTTCTTAGATAAAACTTCTTTTCATCTACGTGAAATATAATAATCATCTGCAGGCACAATATCTATCTGCTTCGTATGTTGTTCGTCCAATAAGTAGACATATTTTTTGAACATTCATAGATTCTTCTCTAATTTTTCCAACTTCCATGAGTTTAAGTTCTTGAGGAAGTTTTGTATTTCATCATACAAAAATCCTGCAACATCCCGCTTACTTATAGCAGCATTGATGGTTTCTAGTAACTCCAGAGTTCTTTGTTGTTCGTTCATTGATCGTTGGGACAATGCAAAATAAAATACAATTAAACACTCACGACTCTCACTCCTGGCAAGATGTCCTGCACATACCTAATGAGGTTTTGATCATGCGTAATAAACAATATCGTATGTCATTTCTTATTACAATGAATCAGCATATCAGCAATCATTGTAGATGCTGCCCAATCAAGATTTCCTGTTGGCTCATCTGCAATAATGAATTGTGGCAATGTAATCAATGCACGCATAATTGCTACTTTTTGTTTTTCTCATCCACTCAAGAATGCAACCTTCGTATGAAGTTTATCAACAAAGTTAAACTCTTGTGCGAGTGCTTTCGCATGCTCATGTGATGCCTTCTCATCTATTCACTGAATATGAAGAGGCAAAGTAATATTTTCTATCACTGATCTATCTACAAGTAATTTGTAATCTTGATAAATGACTCACAAACGTCTTCTCAAAGCTTGAATTTCATCTGTTGATAAACGGTTAACATCCTCTCACTGAATATAAACGCTATGTGCGGGTGCTTGAATCTGTCCTGTAATAAGTTTCATTAATGATGTCTTTCCACTTCCTGAATCACCAACAACGAAACAAAAATCTCCTTTCGATAATTGGAAATCAAATTCGTGGAATAGAATACGCTGACTAGGATATCCCCAGGTCAAGTTATCAACAGTAACAAGTTTATTTGTATCAATCTGTGTCATCAGATAAACATGATATATAAAGTAACATACTAACTATATACATTACATCCTCTCCTGACAAAAAAACCCTCCCTTCTGGGAGAGAATCAAAGGAAAGAAAAACACTTCAGGACCAAACAACGTGTAGTAATTGACAAATACAGAAAATAGATATTTATATGTTTTTATGCGATCAATAAATTTAGCGATCTTCGCTCTACATGTGGCTTACAAAGATCACTTTGCGATAATTTCTTCTCTCTTGCGTTGTACGAGTCTATGAAGGTGTAGGATATTATGCAACGATAGTAATACACCTCCAAGCATCTCTCACTCTTTCACAAGATGATGTAAATATGCTTTTGTATAATTACGAGAAACAAACGAATCGCTATCATCCAATGGTGAAAAATCATCTTTGTATGCAGCATTTTTAAGTCTAATTTGTCATTGCTCTGTCATAGCAACGCCATGTCTTCCAAGCCTCGTCGGCAATACACAATCGAACATATCAAATCACGCTTCTATCGCTTCTGTAATGCTTTCTGGCGTACCAATACCCATGATATATCTTGGAATATCTGTTGGTAATTTATCTCAAATGAAGTGCATCACACGACATATATCTTCATAACTCTCACCTACACTCACACCACCGACAGCAATACCATCTGGGGCAAATGGCTGCAAAGCAGCCAATGACTCGAGTCTCAACTCTTCGTAGGTTCCTCCTTGTACGATAGGAAACAAAACACCTTTTTTATCATTATACATTGGCATGAAATGTTCATACTGGCGTTTCGCCCAAGCATGCGTCATCAACATATGACTATAATATTTCTTCTGTGTAACTCCTGCTGGCGAACACACATCCAACATCATCATAATATCAGATCCTAACGCACATTGGATATCTACTGTTCACTCTGGAGAAAAGAAATGTTGTGATCCATCATACGGTGAACGAAACTTAATGCCATCTGGAGTAAGTTTAGCCAATGGTCTTCCTGTCTTACCACGAGCCAGTGAAAATGCTTGAAATCATCCTGAATCGGTAAGGATCAATTGATCCCAATTTTCAAATTTATGTACTCCTCATGCACGTTCAATGATAGCTTCTCATGGATGGAGAAACAAATGGAATGTATTCGCGAGTATAAGATTAATTGCAGGCAACTCTCCTATATATTTCGAATCACGCAACAGATCAAGAATCAATCACTTGATAGTGGCTTTCGTCCCAACCGGCATGAATACAGGTGTTTTAACCGTTATTCAGTTTAGTGTAAACTCTCCTGCTCTTGCTTTCCCATGTTTCGCAATAAGACGAAATTGCAACTTCGACATTATCATATATTCACACTATAAAAGATTCTTATTTTCTTGCCTCTATGGTAGCCTTTTCCCACTTTTCTTGTGATACGGAAATTTGATTTCCTTTTCACTCAGGAGTCTGTTCTTGTGCAGATGTGGCAGAACCAAGCATAGAACTAACGTTCTTACTCAACTCTTGTGTCCCTGTCTCCCAGACATCTTTGAACACGCCTAATAAATCTTGTGATTTATCTGCCATAATAGCACTGAGAAAATAAAATATTTATTCTGTAACTAACAATCTATCAGTAGTGAAAAGATATACTTGTACCTTCCCTTGGATAGCATATTTCTGTTTAATCAAATAGAGAGCATGTTTTGCATCAGCCACTCATTTCGTCCCAGGCAAGATAGTTCCTGTAGCACCATGTTCGTCTACCAGTGCGAATCAATACATCTTTGGTGAAGTTGTAGGTATCTTACTCGTGTTTGTTTCCTCGAAAAATGTAGTCACAACATCGACCGTGAGTATTTTTACTCATTGTAGTGGCGCAACATGTGTATGGTACAAAACCTCAAGTGTATGCTCTAATGTCTCGCTCGTTTGTACTACACCTTTGCATACCAAAAGTTTTCCTGACGAGTCAAAGCACGATAGGAATACTCCTTTCGTATCATACAGTTTGTACTTTTTTTCTACTGTTTGTTTTAGTTGTTCTAATGTCATAAGAAGAAGATAGTGATTTTTCTTTCATTTCCAATAGAAATATATATAAGCAGAGAATGTTTACTTCTTGTACCAATTCTATGTACAAACGCATTACACTCCGAGCACTAACTCTTATTTTCATAGCTCGAGCAATATATATGATTATCGCTATGAGACCGGGAAATGCAGGACGAGCTATGCTTCTTATTTATTGTATTGTTCCTTTCCTCTCACTATCGCTTGTCCCCAAGACACGTATATGGATGTGGTGAGGTGCAATCTACATCGCTCTTATGTTTGTATTAATTGGGAAACGAGTATCTCTACCGTATCGATGAGTGGCCGCATTAGTTATAGGTATCGCTGCAAGTATTGATCACCATCAAAGAGTTATCAAACAAAGAAGTCATATTAGATCATGGGCCGTTGCCTATGTCCACAGTTCTATCCTCTGTATAGCATTCGTCCTTGCGGGTTCATTAAGTCTCATGGGGAAATGAAAGTCTTTTTCTCTAACATGCGAACAATTTCATAATGCAGTTACTGAACATATTACTACAGTCCTAACTCCATTCCGTGTTACTGGCGAACAGATTAGTTCATTGAAAGATCGAATAGATGATTTCTTTACACAAACACCGGCAGATATAGCGAAACAGCATATCATATGAGATGTCACGACCACACCAACCTCACAACAACTTGATGCTATCGCATCAAACAATTCAGACCTTGCATGATTGATTAGTTATTACAAAAACATCCTCATAGAACAACCTGTAGCAACAAAGCAAAACCTCGATAACAAACTTTGTAACATCGTATTTTCACAAATTAGAGAATGGTATAAAAAACCATGATTCCAAATATCAATTCTCCTCACACTTGTATTGTTCTTCTACCCATTGATCAAATTCATAACAATGATCGTCGCGGTTCTCCTCTCTCGATCATATAGATGACTCAAGAAAATATGATTCATTCAAGTGGTTTCTGAACCTGAATTGAAAGAAAAACGAATAGTATAAAACATATCAACCAATTTAAAAAGGAAGAGAGGCCAAACCAACTCTTCCTTTTTACGTACAGTCACTGTAACTCTGTTAGCATAATACCTCTCACTTCATCTCTCAGCTGTTTAATAGTTTTCCCTTGTGGGTAAATTGGTGGCAGTATTTTGATAGTACACTCACCTGGATTAAATGCGCATCCAGGAGGTAATATCTTTTCTGCTCCAATAACTACCGCAGGCACAATCGGTTTACCTGTTTTGCAACTTGTAATGAAAGCACCAGGCTCAAATGGTAAGAGAACCTCCATTGTCCTATTTCGTGTCCCTTCAGGATAGAAGAGGATACTTACATAGTCCAACCATTTCTGCATTTTTTCCAAAGCTGCTTTTCTTGAATCGGCGTCATGTCGATCGACCAAAACAGATGAGCAACTCCATACTTTACCAAATATAGGTACTTTCGCACTTTCTGCTTTGGCGAGCGTCATTACCGGAGTAGGCAAATGTGTTTGTCGTGCTTGGATTTCCAAGAAAGATACATGATTGGAAACAAAAACAACCGTAGTATTCTGGGGTATATTTTGCAGCCCTACAATATGTACTTGTATCCCTTCTCTCTTCCAAACGCCTGCAATCCATTTATGAACTCTCTTATGGAACAATGCTAACTGTTCCCGTTGTGGTAGCTTTTCTATTCTTTTTGCATACCGATACACAGGTATACACGACAGAAAAAACCGTACGTAAAATAACAAACCTCTTAGTTTTTCCATGATACTATTTTTTAGTGTGCTGTAATTATAGCCAACCTGCTGACCTTTACAATGTGAAATTTGATATTATAAGATTACCTTACCTATGTCGTAGCTCTTTTGATCTCACGATAAGAATCCAATACATAACTCAAAGGATGCCCTTTCTCAACGATAGCGTCTCTGATAGCTATGGCTCTATCTAGTTCAACGGAATTCTCTACAAGTTCTGCTCCCAAGAATGCTCCCATGTCATCATATTTCATCGCTACAAGGTGTTTTTTATCAAACAACCAGTAATCTGTCGTATCTCCAAAGTACGAAAGGATGGCATCATAAAATTCATCATCTTCTAAGAATGAGAACAAGAATCAGACCTTCTCCTGTGGGATATAGCCAGTCTGCGTTTCATAGACGAAATAATCAGTTATTGGATTGGGAATAACTCTCGCTCTGACATGAGACTTTCATTCCTTTATCTTCTGAGATTGCTCGATAATATACGCTTCTAGCGTATCATTACCCTGTACTTTCCCCGTGCGCAAAAAATGTTCAAACTCTTCTTTCTCTTGTGAGACAGCATACACAGGTAGTGTCTCTAATCTGAACGCTTCTATCTCATATGAAGAGAGAAGATCAGTAAGTATGGTCGTATTTGTCATGCTCTCATAATACGTATTATCCACGTCGTTTCAATGTGTGTATTTTCTTATTCTGAAAACGCTGCTAGATATACTAGCAGCGCTCCTTTTTTTATTTTCTCTCGTTGATTCTATAGTACAGGGGTTCATTATCCCATACATATGACACATGAAATGTGTCTATTCTCTCGCCTTTATAGCGATTACGAGTCGTGATAATCGGACGCCCGCTCCATTCTACAAATTGGATCGCCAGGAATTTCTGCCCTGGCTCCAAATCAATAGAAACGTGTGTTGTTTCAAAGCTTCTAGCAATAGCAATGTTTTTATTCTCTATTGCCTGCTTCACATTCTGCACAGCCATGGAATCAGAGACTGCAGCTGTTCTTGAACCGGCGTTTGTGTTACAACTTTGAAGAGCCCAAACGATACTCAAAATTCCTAATAATAATGCAATCTTTTTCATACTTTTTTCTTTTTTTTAATTAATACTGTTAATGATCTGTTTCTTAGTGCTGTAAAGTATAAATCTCTTCACCCAGAATACAAGACATATATGCAATTTATGATATAATAAGTTTTGATTGATTCGCTACTCTAGTTAGGTATAATAACGACGTTTATTTTATATTATGAACATAATGCTAAATCAAGCAAATACAGAACCTCGAGACCCAGAAAAAACTTCTGCAAATTATGATACTACTCCTCCAACGTTCATAAGTTCCTATCTAGCTGTTTTAAGAGCCAATGCACATGGAAGTCAACTAAAAACAGAGATACAAGAAATAAAAGGCAATATTCATAAAGCGCTCAATGCTCTTGCCTCTGGGGATGAACTCAAATAGTTTTATATACATATGTATATGGCGTACTCTGAATATAGCACCTACTATCAGGTTTTACAAAGCCTCTCCAACGAAGAGCTTAATTCATTATCGCAAGAAAAACTCCTCGACTTAACAACGAGAGTTAAGAATGAGGTTTCTACTATACTCACCGCACACCCATATCGTGGCATTTGCTGTGATGACTATAAGTATAATACTCTATTCCAACAATTACTTCCTCGTGGCATTACCGAGATCTCGACCATAGATTTCTTATATAAACTTTCGTTCTCAGAAAGAGAGGCACTCAAGACTGTACTACTTGAGATATTGAGAGATATAGATTGAGATGGAGAAGGAATATATAGATACAACCATATGATGTGTCTGGGTGCAGGACGTGCAGCGTGGTCAGATGAAGATTGGCAAGCTATGCAAAAAGATTTCGACGCCAATAAGGATCACCGAAATCTAACAGAGCGCGATAAAAGATTCATACAAGAAGAAATCAAAACACATGGTAATGATATAGATATCATCTTGTGTGTTGATAATGGGAGCCTCAGGTCTCCAAAAGAGCTTATAGAAGACATAAACGCACTCCTTCATAAATATAAGCATAAAATTATATCCTTTTCAAAAGAAGCGGATAGAGAAATCGGCACTTCGTATATGTTCGTTCCAAAACAATACAGACAATGAGATATATGAGTATTGAAGCACAAAACCGTTGACTATGATACACCGAATTTCATCATACAATCTCCTCATTCACGCAACATACATATCAGTATTAAACACAACAGCATATATGGGAAACTAGGAAAGCTCCAAGAAGAATTTTTCATGTGGTGACCTATGAGCCTCCTGTTTGGTGCTAGAAGAATTGGCAATCGAGACCTTCGTGCCCTTATAGATGGCATCAATGATTGAAAAATCAAAAACACGCCTAAAACTCTTGAACAGAAGCTATCAGAAGTAGAGACCTACCAAAAAGAATTATTTTCTCAGCAACGACAAATAGAGAAGCCGCGAAATCCAGAAACCGATGACCTCCCCTTCTAGTATATTACTCTCAAGAAAAAACTTCTCACGCATATCCTTCTTTTTTTCGATATGTTCAATTAGAAAACACAATAAGACCTCTAATATCATCTGTCATAGCTAATAATTTCTTTCACTTTTCTGCGCCAGATACGAATACCGCTGTGCTGTATGCATCAGCCAACAATCCATTCGCTGCAGATATGTATACTCCTGCTATATCACGAACTGGTTCACCTGTATACGCATCCAAAAGATGATGGAAATCCCCTGCTGCTCTTTTCTTTCCATTACTTGATGCGACAGCAAACCCATCCACAACAATAGTTCAAATAACTTGTTCGAGATCAAAAGGATTTTCAAGTCCTATGGTATATCACCCATATGCGATTATATCTCCACCAAAATCAATAATAAACTTTTTCAACCCTGCATTGAGAAGCACGTATGAAACAATATCCAAAAGATATCACTTCCCCACTCACCCAAATTCTATTTTCACACCATCATGAAGTGTCATTTCATGGTCTTTTAGCTCTACATGTTTGTATCACATAGGCCCTCACGCTTTCTTTTGAAACGAATAAGTATGATCATACCCACACGCTTCCAACGCACTAATGATTGTTGGATCGAATGCTCATTCTGTCTTCGCAGCAAGATCAAGCGAAAACTGAAGCAATGTATATGCTTCATCTGTTAGTGGTATTGGTGTTTCTTGCATAGTATTAGCCTTATCGAGCCAATTCCCTGGAATAAATCTAGAATACTGTTGTTCAAAATGAAGCACATACGAAAAACAGTCCTGTATGAGTACGGATGGATCTTTCGTATCCATTACTTCAATAGTGAGGACTGTTCCACATGTTTCCTGATGAAAGACATATTTTTCCATAGACTATTTTTGCAAATCATGAAGAGCTTTGTTGAATGCTTGCGCTGTAAGACTAGAACCATTAACATATGTTACATTTACATCATTAATGTTCTTCCCAACTATTTGTCCTGATATACCTTGAATAAATGCATCTTGGTATTTTTTACTTTTTTCATTAAGAGCAACATTTTGTCCACTCACAGCAGTGATAACATCATTTTTGAGCGTTACCGTTGTGTCGAGCGGCTCTGCTCCAGATGGAACCTGATACGTACTTTGTAAGTGGAATGTACCACTTATATTTTTCTTAGTTACTGCTACTGCTTCTTGCCTAGGTTGTGCTGTCTTAGCAGTAGTTTCATCATCAGATCTCGTCCCACATCACTGGAGAGCAACAAGAGATACGGTAATCACGAATGCAAAGAGTATTTTTTGATATGCAATTTTTTGCGCCATGTATATATATGTTCAAGAATAAATAAGACTCTTCTTATATGGTTTATACCTCATAGAATCAAGACAAACACTATATTTTTTACCCTTAAAAGAACCTTAAGCCTGCTCTTTACGGGGTAGGTTTTTTTCGTATATTTACCTAAGATTCATTTAAGGAGAATAGATAGTATAGCTTCGCTATTTACATAGAACAAGAATCATGACGACGGGACTGCCTACTTGTTATTCCACCTCAAAACCTCTTTTCTGATGAGAGATAGAGATTGTCATTGCAACGGATACAAATGAGATCTCTACAGAAACAATACAATCAAAGGTAGATGAGATATATACATATGGACTCTCACTCCAAAAGATATTTAACTTTTACGATCCAACCAGCGAACTTTCTCTTCTGAATAAAAATCGTGTAGCCGAAGTATCTTCTACCCTCCGCAAACTCATTGAAATGTGATTATCTATGTGTGATCTTACCAACTGAGCATACGACATTAGCCTGGGGAAATATATCCTTGAAAGAAAGAATAAAAAAACATTATCACCTCAAGCATGTTCGTATAAAGACATAACGGTAAATGAGAACACTATAACACTCACCCATCCTGATGCACAAATAGACCTCGGAAGTATCGCAAAATGATATATTACCGACTGTCTTGCTAAAGCATGTACAGAAAAATGATTATCATGATTGTTAGATGCGAGATGAGACATCATAGCATTTGGAAAGTACTCGGAAAAAATAGGAATTCAAGATCCCAGAAACAACGACAAAGAAGTATGAAACCTCGTATTACATAACAATGCTGTTGCAACTTCATGAGATTATAAGCAATATGATACAAGCTATGACACCTCTCATATATTGCACCAAGGTTCGTATGCATCCATCACAGTTGTGACTCCCACATTAACTGAGGCAGATATGCTTGCGACCGCTCTTTTCGTAGCCCCCTATGATATGAGACAAACAATCATCCATAAATATAGTCATGCTGCCATCGTCTGCATCCTCCCAGATGGGACCAAAGAAATATACAATGACACCTCAGACATCTTTACACTCACCACATAGCTACATCATGCAAAGAAAATGAATTCTATGACGAATAGCATTAACTACCGTTTCACTACTACCAGTCGTTTGGCGAGCTTTGTTTCAGGATCAAAGTGTAGTACAAGATTATGCTTCTGTGACATATACGATATGAATGGTAACATGACTTATATCATATACTATGTTAGCTCTAACCTTCGTGCTCGCTACAAGATGGAAATGGATAGAAAACCTCTTTGGAGGACTCGATAAAATGTATATTGTCCACGCAGTTGTAGGAAGCTGAGCTTTCCTCTTCATGTTAGCACATCCTATATTCCTCGTATTAAAATATCTCCCGACCAACACCTATTTAGCCGCCATCTATCTTCTTCCTTGATCACATCGATCTATCAACTTTGGCGTATGATCATTCCTCTTCATGATTGTCTTGATGGGAATCACATTATTCATTAAAAGAGTTAAATATCATCATTGGAAAGCATCACATACATTCTTTTCATTGGCATTTCTTTTCGTTGCAGTACATGTATTTATGATCAAAGGAGACCTAGCAAGAATTTACTTTCCATACTACTACACCTATGCACGAGCAGTATGATTGATGGGACTACTCTCATACAGTTACACATTGGGGAAAAGTCGACTACAAAGCGAAAAATTCTTCACATATACCATCGTGTGATTACATAGATACGATACTGCTACGGAATGTATCTGTGCGCCAGTAAGTAAACATATACAACACGAAGCCTGACAATTCGCTTTTGTACAGTTTGATAATCCTGCTATCTCTTCAGAATCCCACCCATTTTCATTTGCTTCATATAACCCCAAAGATACTAAATTTAGAATGATCATAAAACATAGTTGAGATTATACTAAAACAGTACACAACCTAAAACTAGGAGATACTATGGTCGTGGAATGACCGTATGGCACATTCACACTAGATACGAAGGATAAAAAACACATATGGATAGCATGATGAATAGGAATAACACCATTTATCTCTATGGCTGCTAAGGTTTTCTTTCATCCAGACATCCAGGTTGATCTCTATTACCTCGTTAGAGAAACCACTGATCTCATTTGATTACATTACCTAGAAGAGATTGCACAGAAAACACCATGATTCCGCATAATACCATGGGTATCTTCTCAAAAATGACGCTTTTCGTTAGCCGATATAGAACATTTAAGCTGAAATTTAGGTGAATATGTATATTACTTATGCTGACCAGAAGAAATGAAAAACTCTATCACAACTTGACTTCAAGAATATGGCATAGCAGAAAAAAATATCCACACAGAATGATATACATTTAAAATTTAATACGCACCCATGCTTTGAAACAACATTAGATGATTAGTCGGGACAGGCTTGATGATATCTGCTTTTACTGTATGAACAATAATGACAGTAGGGCTTTCACACAATACGAAATCTTCAGTTACTTCTACTGCATTGGACACCACAGCTCCTCTTATTAATCCTTCTACATACAGCACTGCTAGCACTGTCTGACAAGCCACCACAGTGCCTGTATCACAAAACACTACAACAACACAAAAACCTGCTATCTACCAACCATCGACTACGACAAACCAATCTCAAACTCTTGCTGCACAACAGCAAGCTGCCGCACAATTGGCAGCTCAGCAACAAGCAGCAAAGATAGCCGCACAACAACAAGCCGCCGCACAATTAGCGGCTCAGCAACAAGCGGCAAAAATAGCTGCGCAACAACAGGCTGCAGCGCAATTAGCAGCTCAACAACAAGCGGCTGCAGACTTAGCAGCACAGCAAGCAGCATCTCGCAGAACGAGAGCATCATAATTTTGACTTAGGCTATACCCACAAATTACAAAACATTGAAATACTCAATTAATCTTTTTATGTTTTTCTCGGTTGTGTCCGGAATACTATAGAGCTTCTTTTCACAGCCTAAAGATCTTACACGATTAAGAAAGTTCATTTCTCTATTTTCATTTTGATATTTATTATCAAACCTTAACAAGGCAATTATAGTTTTGAAATCAGAAATGAAATGAGTTTTTTCAAATCACAACATTCTTTTAAGAGTACGACTGATAAGTCTATATTTTCTCAATCGAGAAGGAATTCTAATCAATACAATGTGATCACAATCAATAAGTATATCATTTACCCATTTTTGTTGATAGTGTCCTTCTAGTATATAACTTTTATTTTTACTAATAATATCACGTATGATGGCACTCCTGATTTCTTCTTTTGTAATCCCTTGAAATACCGAATCTAATTCAATTTTTTGAATAGAATAAACTTTCTCTATCTTCTCTGCTAAAAAAGACTTTCAAGAACCTCAAGCTCAAAATATAAATATCTTCATATATTATATGCCGATATATAAAATACAGACAACAAATAGGAGGCAAAACACCTAGATCCTAATTGGTTTTATTCTAGTGGAAGTTCCTTGGCACGTCTACTCTGCTTCGATCCAAAGCTCATTCGTTCTCATCAATGGCATAGTCCAAGGATCATTATACTGATTCAAGATTGACGTAGCTGCGTGTTTCTTATTTTGACTCTTGAGGGCTTTGAGGAAAAGTGCTAATTGTTTATTCGCTCTAGGTTCCGTAGCATATCAAGAGAAACTCCAAACATAATATTTCTTTGCTGGTATTTCTACGAATGCTATATTCTTATTATTTGGTTTAGGAAGTGTATCAAGCGTATATTTATGTGGCATCATGAAAGAAACGCGATATGTATGTCATTCTTTCTGTGCCGCTACAGGAGCTGTCATAGCGATACTCGCACTTGATGTACTCAAAGCTACAGGAGCTGTCATAGCTACTGATTTTTTCGTAGTGTTTCATCCAAATATATATCCTGCCAACTGACGGAATCCATTCGTAATAGCTTCTTTTTGCTTTCATCCTACAGTCACTGTCGCTTGAATCATAGGCGCGACCTCGCGTAATTCTATACCATTACCAAGTATTTTTCTCGATACGATCCTCGGTCTCTCTATATTCCTCGTCCCAAAATATGACCATGCAATCCAGATAAGCAACATAACAGCCAATATAATCAATACTACATCCATGAGATTCAGTGAAAAATTAAAGATACACATTGAAACATATGCATTTGTAATACCTATTACAACGAGAAAAGAGAGATAATAACAACATATAGGTCCTCCAACAACCTATTTGTTGACAAATATAATTTTATGGTTATAATGGGAATATATTTATTTTTAATATATTGCAAATGACTACTTCTCTCAACAAACCACAAAATGCACGATGAGACACAACCCTAGAAGGAATTTTTGCAAAGTATAACAACTCTAAAATGTGACCCAAGGGGGCATTAAGATTACGAAAAGAAGCAATAGCGACTGGACAGCCGCTGAAGTTTGAAGATCAGAAAGAAGAAGATGAATTCTTTTTATGATTAACACAGTTAGCTAGAAGCATGTCCGATTTCTTCGGAAAGTTTAGGATGGCTCTTGTTTTGCCAGAGGCCGAAGACTACAATAGCACCGATTTTTACCAAGAATATCGAAAAAAGACCTGAAAAGCATATGTATGGCCAGAATCAAGACTACCTATGTACGACATGCTGATTGAGGGATTTTTAAATATATTTTGACGCATTCGGGATAGAAAGGAGAAATCCACACCGTATTATAATGCAAAGGCCATGGATTATAATAGACCAGCTACCAGCATCAGTAATAATATAATTACTCATATTGATTGGGACTACGACTCTACACAAGATAAATTCTTAAATAAAGACTTTGAAGGCCTTGATGAGAATTTAATCAGAGAATTCTTTATAACCATGAAACAAACTTTTCCCCAAAACCTACCTCTTATCGATGATTCAAAATACAATACTACAGTAGTAGATAAAACCCAAAGCAATCTCAAAGAAGTTTTGAGATAAGCAAAATAACAGTTCGTTTTGAAAGTCCCCAAAACAAATGGGGATTTTTTTTATACAAATGGTTTTAGAATAAGAGGATAAATAATTCTTTATTGCAAATCTTATTAATAGCTTTAATATTACAGCATTTATGATAACACATGTCATGTTAAAAGTACATTATCTCACAAAATCGAATTGATCAACTGCCCTTTTTGAAGAAGCAGAATTTTTTGTATGAGAAGGCATGAAAGTATGATTAGTTTGACCAAATGGATCAGGGAAAAGTACATTACTCAAGATTCTTGCATGAGTTGATAGTGAATACACCGGCAAGGTAGGATATACAAATAAAAAAGCACGTATCGGATATATACAACAGGAAATTGATGTAGAAGGCAATGAATCAATCATGGTATATCTCAAAGAGAAAAGTTGAGTAGCAGAACAAGAACGCATTTTGCAAAAGCTATATGAACAACTCAATAAGAATCCCACCTCAAATGATTTATTACAGCAAGTAGCAGAAACTCAAACTGAACTTGAATACTTGGAATACTATCAGATAGATAGCAAGATAGAAACTATAATCACGTGATTGTGATTTGAGAGGAATCAATTACATACATCAGTTTCTGAACTTTCCTGATGACAAAAAAGAAGAGTTTTATTGGCACTCATGCTCATAAAATGAATCGACATGATACTTTTGGATGAACCTACGAATGATTTAGATTTCCACGCTATCAATTGGCTCACCACATATATCAAGTCACTACGTACTACTGCAGCAATAATAGTTTCTCACAATAGAACATTCCTCAATCAAATAGCGAAGAAAATCATTGCGATCAACACACATACGAAGAAGATAGATAGTTATACGTGAAATTATGACACCTATGAAAAGATACAAACTGAAGCTCTACTAAGGGCAGAACTCGAATATTCGAGACAACAAGAAAAGATCACCACAATAGAAGAGAATATCGCTATAGCACAAACACAAGCTATAAGATCGGACTACAGGATTCATGACAATGATAAATGATCAAGAAACAAGAAAATTGATAATGGACAAAAAATACAATGACAGATCATTAGAAAACTGACATCACAGATGAAAAGGTTGGATATGAAGCAACCATATAGAAAGGCACCATTACATTTCACACTCAGTACTGAGAGCAATCGAACATGATCAATTATTGCAGATGATATTACATATACCTATCAGAACGAGAAAACATTCACTGTCTCAGTCCCTCATTTTGAGGTAAAAGCATGAGACAAGATCGTCGTCATTTGAGCTAATTGATCAGGGAAATCCACATTCATTAATATTATATGATGATTCCTATTATCAACAAGTTGATCCGTTCAAATTCCAGCATGAGTTGATATATGATATATGTGACAGTCTGTTAGCAAAGCTGAAGATTTCTCTCTCTCTATAGTAAAATATATATATAAGTATAAGAAAAAGCATATCATTCTTGACGACCAGGAAGTAGAGAAAGTCCTGTATCAATTTGAAATTCAGCATACGAATAAGATAATCAAAGATTTATCCCCGTGACAAAAGATCAGATTACAATTGGCGCTTTTTTTCATCAATCAAAACAACGTACTTATTCTTGATGAGCCAACGAATCATCTTGACATAGAAGCAATTCAAGTACTTGAAGAAGCACTCCATGAATACAATTGAACATTACTTGTAATTAGTCATGATGAAGATTTCATAGAAAAGATACATCCTACTAGTATTTATATAATGGATAATGGCTACTTGAAGCTAAAATCACAATAAACACTTTATCATCTAAACATCCCAACTCGTATTGACTCTATGTGAATATTGTCTATAATACTCTAGTATTTTTAGATATATATTATAAAACATGTTACAGGCGAAGGATATTATTAAGACATTCTGATCACAGAACATTCTCGATTGAGCTGATATTTTATTGTGAGATAAGGTAAAAGCAGGACTCGTATGAGTAAATGGATCGGGGAAAAGCACCCTTCTAAAGATTCTCAGTTGAGAAGATAAAGATTTCCAGTGAAAAGTGAGTTTTGATGTAAAAAACCCTATGATAGGATATATGCATCAACAGATCAATATAGCAGATACAAATAAGACAATTCAGGAATTTTTAAAATGATATGTTGGTATTGATACCATAGAAAGTCATATGAACGAACTTGCATTGAAACTTGAAGACGAGAAGTATTTTGCTGCATATTCAGATGCATATGAGCTATTCGAAAAGATGTGATGATATGTGTTTGATGCAAACGCTGAACAAGTATTGCATAATCTATGACTTGGGAAATACGACTTACAAACAAACATTAAAAGACTTAGTTGATGAGAAAAGAATAAATTACTCCTCTCTGCAACATTATTAAAATGATGAGATGTGCTTTTATTAGATGAGCCTACAAACAATCTTGATAGCAATTCAATTGAATGACTGACTAGTTATATACAATCCTCACTTGCGTCATGTTTGATTATATCACATGATAGGCACTTCTTGAATGAGATAGTGAATAAGGTATTTGAAATTGAAGATACAAAAAAGAAAATACTAGAATATACTGGTAACTATGATTTCTATGAAGAAGAAAAACAACGTCAATATAATCGTCTATCAGAATGATTTATACAACAAGAAGATGAGATAAAACGTATAAAGAAAACAATTCAAGAAAAGAAAGAACGGGCCGCAAAGTGAGCTAACACGACAAGAACTGATAATGATAAATGAGCACGCAATAGTGCAAGAGAATGAGCTGAATGATCCAATAAAGTCGCAAAATGACTTCAACAAAGAATCGAACAGATGGATAAATTAGAGAAGCCAGCAAAGAAAAAGGATATTGAATTAATTCTTGATGTAAATGAATTACCTATGGGAGATATAATCATCTCTAATATAAAATACACATATCATGGAAGTGATGATTTCTCATTAAATATTCCAGAAGCAACAATTGGTTATAAAGATAAAGTAATAGTATCATGAGATAATGGGCAGGGGAAAAGTACATTCATCAAACTATTAACATGAGAACTTACTACTGACATATGAACAATAAGAATACATCCTTCGATACATATCTGATACTTCTCTCAAGAGCAGCACAATCTCCCATGAGATAAGACGCCAGTCTCATATATAGAATCAGCATGAAGTTATACATTTGAAGAAGCAAATCGTGTGCTTGCAAAATTATGATTCAATATTGATGATCGCTCTAAAAAAATAAACCTCCTCAGCCCTGGCATGAAGGCAAGATTAGTATTTGCATTGATTTCAATAAAAAAATATAACTGTCTGATATTCGATGAGCCAACAAATCATGTTGACATAGAGACCGTAAAAGAGCTTGAAAAAGCTATCGATACCTTCCCTTGAATATCAATTGTTGTATCACATGACAAAAAATTTATAGAAAACATCGGCTTCACAAAGAAGATTGCTTTTGATAATTGATTCTGAAAACAACAGATACTATAAAAGTGCATTTATCGTTTAGCAATATTCATATGCAGCTTTGATTAAGTATGATCATGAGAAATGAAGCACAGAAAATTGATCAATGTCTATGACATATTATCGATCTTTTTGACGATATTGTAATTGTAGATACCTGATCGACAGACGATACAATTGCTGTCCTAAAAAAACATTGAATAGAAGCAATCTCATATGAGATACCCCATAAGGATAAATACAGACTAATTGATGCAAGGAATTTTTCTATTAAAAAAAATAAATGTGAATGGGTACTTGTGCTCGATGGAGACGAAATAATTTCAAGGAACGACATCATTAAGATAAAAAACCACGTCCCGACTGCAGGCACATCATGATATTTCATCAAATGGCTTGATAACAGATACGGCACACCATTCGAGGATTATAAGATGTGCTTAATAAATAAGAATAAGATTAGATTTCTTTTTTCAGTACATGCATGCCCTCAGGTATATGCAAGAGATAATGGATGATATGCATTATGGATGAATGGAATTACGATACAACACCATCCTGAATTTAAGAATTATAGAAGCAACTATATAGATCAGATAGTTGAGGGTATCGCAGAAAACCCTGGATGCTTAAGATTCCATCGATTCCTTTGATATACATACTTTAAACATAAAAGATTTGACGAAGCCATTAACGAGCTATTATTCGTCACACAAAACGTTGGCAATAGATTCCCCGTCGAGACATTAAATAGCATGATGATATTAGCAACACTCTATCAGCAAAATTGAGACGCAATACAGGCATTTTACTACATTCAAATGTGAATTAATTACTATCAAGAAGTACAGAAAGACTTTGAAGTAAGGGTAAACTTTAGGATCGCAGATCGATTTACTATGCAGCAAAAAAGACTTTTAAGCGATCCAGAATCAGAGATACTACCTTACGAATTTGCTTATTAATTTTACCAACAATGGACACTACTATCATCGTTGCAACGCATGAAAGAAAAGAATCACTATTGAGAATGATACAATCGTTCAGATATTACTACCCTCAAATATCTATCATTGCAGTCGATTCAAGTATTGAGCCAAATCCTATTCACGATATAACATATATCCATGTTCCTTCAGATACTGGTATATCACAGCAAAGAAATATAGCATTGAAGCACGTCACAACACCATATTTTCTTCTCGTAGACGATGATTTCATTTGTAATGAACACACTGACATAGAGTGAATGTTGCATATCCTGAAAAACGAAGATCTATGTATTCTATGATGATGAGTCCGCAATATATTAGATGAAGACTACGATTTTCATGGGATATACGAAATATCGAATAACGTATTATATCACTTTGTGTGAATTGATCACAATGACACATATGATGTCGTATTCAACTTCTTCATCGCAGACACGGCAAAAGTGAATAAATTTGGATGCTGGGATTCTAATCTAAAATATGCAAGAGAACATGATGATTTCTTTTTACAAGCCTGGGAAAACAAGGTAAAAATATGATATGAGGCAAGCCATTACATAGAACACGCCCATGAACATAAACATCATTCAGGAACAAAGAGCATAGCAAATATCGAATATTTCTGTCAAAAACGAAATATAAATGACAAGGTAGAAATTCGTCATATCAATAAATTAGATAGCACATATATCAGCTATCATCACAGCATACAACGTTATGATAACCAAGAAATACCCGCACATATACAAAAAAAGATAGAAGAATTATATGGAATTTATCCAATTGTATCTTCATAATGAAAGCAAAGCACTGCATATTCATTTCTGTAGATAAAAATTTCATTAACCATCTTAAGGTTTGTTTATTAAGCATTAAAAAAAACTACAAAAACTGTCCTGACATCATAATATGTTATACAAATATCACACAGAGAGACATAGAATCATTACAAAAAATACTACCTATTATACCATTACAGAACACCGTACAAGAAGAAGAGTTATGACCTATCATGGATCATCTCCCGGCTCATATTGATCCAAAAGTATTCTATGCACGTTTACTAATTCGAAGGCACCTCCTCTTCCGCAGATATGACAACATTCTTCATCTTGATGCTGACACCATCATACTAAAGAACTGTGAGAATATATTCGAAAAAACGAGCTTCTATATCGAACAAGAAGCATATACATGAGATGATCAGATTTTCTTCGATATTCATGATATAAATCTTCAAGAACAATTACTGAAAGACAACATTTCTCTAAATAACCAAGCATGAAACGCATGAGTATTCATGACACCAAAGAAATATAATAATGATACTACCTACAATGAGCTAGTATATATCCTCACACACTATAAAAAACGGATCAAATGGGCAGATCAATCAGTCATCGCTATCTGGCTATCAAAACAGTGAATCAATGTACAAAAACAACACATTTATAATTTTCAACATCGTCACGTAGAGAAACCAGAATTCGACGACACATTTGCGCAAGCAAAAATTATTCATTTCAATGGTGTTCATCCCTCATATAGATTAGTATGTATGAAAATATGACTACATCTATTCTGATCAGCTCAATGAAGAAAAATATATAGGTATATGTACAGATGGCTCACCTCATTTTATAACCGGTAAACTACGATGTATTTAGAAGATCAAAGAAAAGTAATATTCCACATTGATGATATATGATGTTCTGAAAGCACAAATAGGGCAGCTTTTGCATTATTCTGACAATGAAAAGCCACTTCTGGAAGCATTATGGTACCCTGTAAATCATTCAATCAAATATCAGAATATGATTTAACTGATCTTGATCTATGAGTTCATTTAACCCTTACATCAGAACGAGATAATCCATGACAGAAACGATGACCAACATTACCTATATCAGAAGTGCCTTCACTGGTCGACAAGGATTGATTCTTCTGGAGAACATTGGATGAAGTATACGCATTTTCGGACATTGACCAGATATATCATGAACTAAACAATCAGATACTAATCGCGAAACAAGCATGAATAAATATATCACATATAGATTCTCACATGGGCGTGCTATTACATAGAAAGTTGTTCCCACTCTATGCTCAGTTAGCAATTGACAACAATATACAACCATTTATCTGCTATCCAAAGCAAACAGACACTGCATGAAATCGGTTCTATCATTGTCAAGATATGATACAACTATTGAGAGATAAAGGATTTCATGTATTAACCGCCTATGAACCAAACTCATTATACTCATGAGACGACCACACTACCCACCTGCAGAAACGCATTGAGAACTGCAGCCCTGGAACAACATACTTCCTCATACACGTACTTGATAACAATACTTGTGATGAAGAAAAGAGTCCTGACTACAAAGCTCGTCAGAATGAGTACGAAGATTTCATCTCATGAAGCATAGATGAGACAATAGAATTACAAAACATTATTAAAACATCATTTATCTCAGCATAGCACAATGGAACACAAATTCTTGAGTAGCATTATAGCGAACATGAATAGACACGAATACATAATGCATTGGCATTCTATTTTCACCAATAGATTCTATATTATTAGGAAATGATTATTCAAAAATATTAAGAAACTTTCACAGTACATCACCTGAGATATATTAGATTTTGGGTGTTGATATAAACCATACAAAGAAATATTCAAGAAAATCACATCATACACATGAGTTGATTTCACAGGGACTAAGTGATTGTATAATTCTGCGGATGTATACTATAATTGAGAAAAATTATCATTTGATAATAATCATTTCGACAGTCTCATTTGTACAGAAGTACTTGAACATGTGTTTAATATAGATGCAGTATTAGATGAATTACACAGAGTTCTGAAACACTGATGATACTGAATAATTACTATGCCATTTGCATGGGATGAGCACGAACAGCCATATGATTTCGGTAGATATACATCTTTCTGAGTTCAAGCTATCCTCCACAAACATGAATTTGATATTGTTGAACATATAAAATCATGAACATATATACAAGCAATATGACAGCTTTCTATTATGTACTATATCAAAATATCATTCTCAAGATTCCACCTCATTAATCTTATAAATCGCGTAACGATAATATCATTAATGAATCTATTCTATAGCATGTTAGACCGAGTCCTTCCAAAGAATTATGATCTATATTTGAACCATATCATTCTCATACAAAAGAAATAACATTTATCCCCCACATACAATCCCCATGATAACAAACAGCCTAGATACTATCTTACAGACTCCCGAAAAGAAATTGATAACTATTAGGCATTTTCACTCAACTGCACAAGAATTCGCCTCAAAAGTATGGGAAATGCAACAAGCTGGGAAATGTAAAGATGAATATAGCATTAAACAGTTAAAAAATGAATATAGCAAAAACATATGACATGATCTATATGCTACCCTCAGTGTTAGATGAGTCTCATGATTTAAAGAAAAACATGGAATCTACAAAGACCTAGTATGAAAGATATTAAAAAAACCCCTCATCATACAAACATCTCCATATGTAAGATGCATTGAATCGCTTGCATTATTACTATCGGATTACAATGAGAATATCGGGAAAACCTTGTTAAAAACAAGGAAAGAGCTCTTAGAGTTCGAAATCAACAATGTTCCTGTAACAATAAGAATCAACGATATGTTGATAGAAAGATCATTATGAAACACCTTCCCAGATGTATTTCCACCACAGATAGAAAACAATGAATCCAACTTAACACAATCTCAGAAAGAGAAATTATGGTATTATGAAAAAGTGAATTGATGAGAAAGCATGGTTAATGTAATGATGAGATGTAAGCTAATGCTACAGGAATTATACGAATCCCCTGAAAATCAATTACGAATATCACATCAATTATTTATATGACAGCTAATCAACACGATAAATAAATGATCATACTACTGATATGCAGAACAGGACAATAAGAATATAGAAAACTGATCTATAAGCATATTCCAAGTACAAGAAGATAAATTAGTGCCCACAAAGATAATTGCCGAAGGTATATAACACTTTTATCTATAATCTGTTATAATAGGCATGAAAACAATATGTATAGAAACGCATGTGGATTCCGCAATCTGATGATGAATTCGTTTACCAGAAGATAGAATAATCTATTCTACACAAGCAAATACCGAAAGAGACCTTGTGAGAGCAATGAACCTACAAAGATTCAATATTGATGTTCGCACACTTAATCCAGATGAATATAGTTCAATTATATGAAACGACAATATAAACATACAAATATGATCCAATAATTGATCGTTATCGATTCCATGACTCTACCCCACCCCAAAGACACATCCAATTCTATCTAAAGCTGGTCTTATATGACTCATTCAAAATACCACATGATTAGATAAATATATCCCCAAATCAGCAATAATTAGTAGGAATGATACACACAAAGAGGCATCATTAATACACAACATACAGAAAAGCATCGCTGACAACTTTTCTATTCACTCAAAAATAGCAATTAAAAATGCAATCATGGATGGGAATGGAAATTGAGTATGATTTATAGATTATGATGATAAACCATCATTAACAACATGACTACAAAAACTTATAGATAAATTCACTATGAAGGCATGAGGCAAGGTAGAAAAGGTGCTTTACAGCGATTATGTTATTCAGGAGTTCATTGATAATAAGATATGAGAATGAAGCATCTCGTTTAGCATACAAAACAATACCATAGAAACACGATGATTAGCAAACAATACTGTATGGGATTGAGAGTTCTTTGGCAGCACAAATTATCATCCTTACTTAGAAAAATCCGAATATGATACACTACAAGACACATTATCAAAGGACCTTCTACCATTGCTACAAAGTCTACAAAAAGAATGAGTAAGAGGCAATGTATGATTCGATATTCTCTATCAAAGAGCCAATGGCAATATCAAAGCCTATATCCTTGAGAGTAATTGAATCTATAGAACCACAGGGAGTACTCTTCCTAACTGTTTTGGCTACAACACAAAGAATGATTTTTTCATAGGTATTCCGATAATACCTAAATATATAAATAGTGATTACATGCCACTTACCCCATGAACATTACTTACCTTATCGAAACACCTCATGGCATTATGAACGACTCCTGGTGAAGCGCAGATTATGAACATAAAATCCGAATGAATTAATCTATGATATCCTGTTTTGTGGATTGCTGGTGCGTGACCCACGATCAAAGAGATACAAGATCTTTATTTACATGCATGATTATTGAATAACGCTGGAAAAGAATATATAAAGAAGATTTTTGCTACCATGAAAAAACAGTCGTAAAATACTTTAATAATGTTATTATGAATTCAAACATTTAAGACATATCATACCTATCATGAGTAACAATATAGCACTAATAGAAAAACATCTTGGACAAAAAATATCATGATATGAGGTAATTTCAAAATGACGGGATTATGAAGTTGTCTTATATAACTGAACTATCTATAGATTCCCTAGACAAGACAAGATGATGGACCTAGAACTAGAGAAGAAAAAATTAGATATCATCCGTCCATACATATCACTTCCCATACCTGATTTCACTATTGTAGATGGCACATTTATCATATATCCAGTCATCGATTGAATAACATTTGACGACTGTAATGAGGCATTCTCAGACAGCATTATTGATACCCTAATGACATTTATAAAAGAGCTCCATAGCGTACCAATGGATAAGCTGGATTTCATGAATATAAAAGCTGAACAAACTGAAGAAGAGAAGAAATGATTCAAAGATTGGGTATGATCTATGAAAGTAGATGTTACAAAAAGATTAGATGGGAAAGTACCTGCGAAAACAATAATAGCACTTACAACTTATATAGATGAGTTATTCTTCACATACGACTCTCCGGTCAAAGCATTCGTACATACTGACATCCAAGGCAAGAACATAATATATGACACAAACCAACATAAAATTGCAGGGATCATTGATTTTACCGACAGTAGGATATGAGGTATAGAGCTTGATTTCTGTCATTTTGCATTTAGGAAGGATAATGTATTGGAGAAGATGGTTACAAGCTATCTCTGACATCTTGATCATGATTTTATTGGAAGGATAGAATTCCTTGCTAAAAGAGGCGTAATATTTGAGATTATAAATGACGACATATATAATGATAAATTTGATTATTTGATTACGCAATTGAAGAAATATAGATTCATATAAAACTATAGTTTCAAATACAAAAAAATAACCTTTTCAGGTTATTCTTTTTATAACCTATAATCCTCTATTGCAAAGACTAAGACAATGAAACTCTAATCCATCACCATTTCTCCACAATTAGCTCAGTTAATGAATATTATATAAACATTTTCCTTACCTTCGCGCTCAGCTAATGTAGGCAAAGCTGTAAGCCATCATAGATTGTGTTTAGCTTCAGAGTTCTCTATATTATTTTTCCCAATCACTAAGTTTATCTTCTTAATTACTGGGAATTTGCCTTCAAGTGAAAAAAGATTTTTATTCTGATATGCAAATTTGCGGTTCCTAAATCAATTTATTTTATAAACATTATACCATCGGGAAAGGAAAGCTTGTTGAGCATCTTGTTTTGATAATATAGGAGCTTCTTCTAATGGGGTCAAAATATCTACAACCTCGTATTTATGCTCATCATTACCACCAACATATGATCAAAATAGTGTATCTATAACTTCCCCATCTATATTTGGATATTGCTTAGTAGGATTCTCCCCTTTATACTGATATTCTAGAGGCAATACTATATGGCTATCTGCAAATCTTTTTCACAATTCATTATATTTTTCAACATTCTCTTTTCTAACTTTATTATAGCATTTTTCAACAATACTAATACCAGATTCTGTAAATTTCACTATCCCTTCTTTACAAGTGATAGCACGCACATTCAAGAGGTTCTTGATAGTAATTCCTCCTACTTTCTCCTGTGGTATAGATCGTTCGTTACCATTATCTTTCATAAGTTTCATGAGTATACGAGCACTAGTTTCCGCCTCTTTACTATGAAACGTATCTCAAAGCCCCAACCCATATCATGCAGATGGTCATACAAATCATGCTTGCGCATTATTATCACCAAACCAGAAGTCTACCAGACTCTTATATGTTTGCCAATTAGACACAATTTTTTGTGTTACATCAGTAGACATAAGAGGGACATATGTGTTCTCTTCTGCCGTCATATCTAATTTCGTATCCTCTCAGGTTAAATCAAAAGAATTGAAAAGATCTTTCTGATCAAAAAGTCGTTTCTTTGATGCAAAATCTTCGATTAATTCTGGCAAATCTTTTCCATGAGCAATATTTTCTCACTGTGGTGTTATTAACCTTTTAGTATCCCTGCACAACAAAGGACGTATACCTTTTCAATACTCAGCTAAACTTTTCTTTATGTCTAATACCTTTTTATAATTAGTGTCTGCTAATCGAATACCTATTTCGTCTGAGGGTATTCCTTCTTCGAACATCTTATGAGCTTCATCAAAATGAGTTTCTAAGAACTCAAAAATCTGTTTTAGTCACATATCATCTGAAATTTTTAAACGTGTACCATCAGATCTAATCTTCTTTTCTGGCTCAATCAATTTACCTCCAAAAGTTCATTCTAACTCCCAGGTTGATAACTCATTATCAAAGATTGATGAGAAACGTATGTCAGCAAGAATAGTTTTATATTTTGATTGGATGACTTTATATCTTTCAAAAACTTCTTGATTCATATGCCCAGCATCATTTACAATACTTCCTGGTGTCCATAATAAAAGATAATCTTCTGCCTTTAATGTTCTATTAGCAAGTTTGTGAAGACAACCACTAATAAAGTGATAGTAATTTACCTCATCAAGACTTTTTTCATTATTCTTAATTTCTTCATCTAAACATACCATATACTGGTAGAGTGGATCTTGCTTATAGTTTTTTAAATTTATATTTGTATTCAAAATTCTCAAAGTAGCATCACTAATATGATGAGTAATATCTTTCATAACAGCAAACGCAGCTCCTCACTCGATAGAAGACTCTAATTTTTCACTATCTCCTAAAGAATCTTTCGTTCACAACGGAATATTAGAATACTGCCAAGTCGCCGCATTCTCCAATACATACTTTTTATCCATAGAAATCAGATAAACAATAAACAATTGTATTATAAACATACATTACAACATGTCAATAGACAATAAAGTAAATGTTAAAATGAATACAAAAAAGATTCCCGTAAAGGAATCTCTTTTGGAGCGGGCGACGAGACTCGAACTCGCAACCAACAGCTTGGAAGGCTGTGACTCTAGCCAATTGAGTTACACCCGCATGGTGTTTTGATACTGATATCTTTCAGTATACGGCATTTTCTAATAAGGCTTTTTTCTTGGGCCTAACTGGACTTGAACCAGTGACCCAGCGGTTATGAGCCGCTTGCTCTGACCAACTGAGCTATAGGCCCTCAAAATAGGTCAAATAGAAGAATGGTGGGTGATACTGGACTCGAACCAGTAACCCCCTGCTTGTAAGGCAGATGCTCTCGCCAATTGAGCTAATCACCCATGACCACCATCTCTTTCTTATACTGTTTTTTGTAATGATCTCAAGATATTTATTTGACCTTACGGGGAATCGAACCCCGATTGCCGGGATGAAAACCCGGTGTCCTAACCGTTAGACGATAAGGCCACATGGCGGAGACGACGGGGCTCGAACCCGTGACCTCATGCGTGACAGGCATGCGTTCTAGCCAGCTGAACTACGCCTCCATGTGCTTTGGCTACTATTGTGTCTTTGATGTGGTTAGTCCACACATATCCTTTTTAACTAGCCGGTTGCTGGACTTGAACCTGCGACCCACCGCTTACAAGGCGGTTGCTCTACCACTGAGCTAAACCGGCATGATGCACACATTGAAATGTATGCACAAATGCGATATATAATGACCCTACTTACCAGCTGCTTTAGCGACAAATTTTGTCAATCTAGATTTTTTTCTTGCTGCATTATTTTTGTGAACGATATTGTGCTTACTTGCTTTGTCGATCAAAGAATATGCTTTAACAAGAAGTTCTTGTGCATTTTCTTGTTTTGCAACTGCTTTCTTAAGCTCTTTTACCGCTTTTTTCATAGCGAGCTTGTGAAGCAAGTTTACTTCTCTCAACTTAACAGATCTACTGTAAGCTTTTTTCGCTGCTTTTTTAACAGGCATAGTGTTTATGGAATGATAATTAAATATTTTTCTGGCTCCGAGGGTGGGGCTCGAACCCACGACCCAGTGGTTAACAGCCACTTGCTCTACCGCTGAGCTACCTCGGATCAACGCGTACCGGGAAGGATATATATTTGCGAATCAAAATCAAGATACTTTGTGGTACCGGGGACAGGACTTGAACCTGCACATCGAAGATACTGCGTTCTAAGCGCAGCGTGTCTACCAGTTCCACCACCCCGGCATATTCCTCTCGGTAATCTTGCTTGACCTGTTTGATCTGAAACAGCTCTCGGGAGCTAGGATTCGAACCTAGGACCTCCTGATTCAGAGTCAGACGCTCTACCAGCTAAGCTACTCCCGATCATGAATTAGTATATAATGACCCTTAACGATTTTAGTAATTACTTGCGGAGGATGGAATCGAACCACCGATCTCCAGGTTATGAGCCTGGCGAGATACCTCTTCTCTACCCCGCATTGATGCGTTTTATTAGGACTCTGGGGAACTAGGATTCGAACCTAGACAGACGGAGTCAAAGTCCGTAGTCCTACCGTTAGACGATTCCCCAATACGAAAAATCGCACACTGCGACCAGAAGACTATAGGAAAACAAAAACGCTATGCAAGAGGAAATTGCTATATGCACAAAAAGAATCTTGCAATTTTATGCAATGATTAGTATCACTGCTCTTATGGAGAAAATATGACACAACAAATATTGTAGCGTTACATCACAATGAGATCTCTTTACGTTTCACAATATGAGAGATTTTTCTTGGGTAAGAGAAGACTATCAACAGGAACAAAACCGAATAGTCGAAACATATAACGCACAAAACATCATAGGTCTTGATATTGTTATTTGTCCTTTTGGATTCAAAGGACTTCTTGTTCACTCTTTCCTAATATTTCACTTTTCAGATGGGAAAGAAATTACACTCTCTATAGAATGACAACTCACTGAATGACAAGAATATAATTTCATAAAAGCGACCATCTGATGATACTATAATTTATATATCCGATGAACAGCGAGAGATCATATATGATTAAGACTCTTGAGAAAAGAGCATCCAATAAGCTATCCTGTACACATCCGCCCTTCACATATTAAAGAAATATTTATTGCGCTCGTAGAAAGGACAAAAGAAACATATGCAAAACATGAAAAATATAGACTCATTACCAATAGCTGTACTACGGCATTATGGAAATCAGCAAGTCACTATTTTCAAATCCCCCACCGACATCCAGCACTCTTTTTCGTTCCTCGACTCGTCCATCTCCTCAAGAAAGAAAAGGTAATTCGTCTCAATGAGAAAAAAGAATTACGAAAATAGTGTAACTAATCTTTATTAGAAGTTGGTGTTTATTCATATAATGCATAATGACTAACAAGTTGGAAAATGCTTTCATACGAATAAGCAAATTACTTAAAAAGCTCTATATCGACTATGAAGTTAGTGGTTGATTTGCTGTTGCCATATATGGTTCTAACCGCCCCATAGCTGACATAGATATAAATATACATGAAAATGATTTCGATACAATTCTTCCACACATTAGGAGATATATAATTTTCTGACCAGCTCAGTACCAAGATAGTGAACGAGATCTAAGGCTTATTACCCTATGCTATGAATGACAAGAAATAGATCTGTGTGGAGCAAATGGAGCAAAAATTTATAATAAGAAGAACTCAAAACGACAGACAGCGAATTTCAATTTTAGAAACTTTGAAATTCATACAATATCCTGAATGAAAACAAAGGTCTCATCCCCGAGGCAACTATTAGAATATAAAAGTAAAATACTGCGTGAAGTTGACCTACAAGACATACAATTTTTGAAAGAATATATTAATAAGCATAAATAGGAACATTCAGATTTCCCCTCTTCGTAGAAAAATTTCTACTACATAATTTCTCGCACACTCATTGACAATCGCACCATTATAAACATAATATCTGCGTAAGAATATATGTGTTTTACACCTTATCTTCACCAGATGGCACTTTGGACCAAGAACAATCCAGTACATGTAGAAACTATTGAAACAACAGGGCAAGAGAGCTTCCGCCTCACATTTAAAACGTTCATGAAATGAATATTTGGCGATGCCTACCCCATCATAGAATGAAAATATCCTATCGAAACAACAGCTGACAGTATCTTTGAAGCAAGACTGAATACCAAGAATAAAAGTGATAAACCAGTATTCAAAATGTCTTTTGGGCGCAACGTCTGATGAGAGGATATGCAATCACCGGGAGCAGTGACTCCTGAACAACTTACAACACTTCTACACGCTATTCGCACCAATACGACGAAATCAGAACAGCTTTGGCATGGTGAACGAAGCGAAGACCCTCTCGGAAATAATATAATCATGAGATGCCGAATCCTAGAAACAAACATTCAAACATGAATAACTATAGGATTTGAACTAGAAGACAGCAATACTGCTTCTACAGAAACAATACAGACAGGGACACAAAATGATCTTGCTACCACACTCACTAGCAACTCCCATTCATAATTCATAATTCATAATTCGTAATTAATTCCCCTACTCTCCTACCTCATCCTGTGTTTCATCGACCTCTTTCTCAGTAAGTGGTTTAGCTCGACCTATGATGTACTTCTCTTGCAACGAGACAAGCTCTCACACATCTGCTAGAGGTATTTTCCCATCTTTAATTGATTGATCCAATTTTTTCTTTTGTAGTTTTTCTTCTTTGACTAAATCCCATCGTCATTTTGCTGTGAGAATTTTTTGGAGTGTTTCGATATCCTCCTTATCAATATCATATTCACGTTTTATATCAACCTTCAACTTTGTTTTGAATCATCGAAGTCTTTGTAGGAATCATACTTTCTGCACATATGCTTTCAACGTTGCTACGTAGGAATCTTTCTTCTCTTCGAGGAGTTTCATCTGCATAGTCACATCTCATACTTTATCTATAAGATTCTTAATAGTAGTTTTCCCTAGTTCATCTACTTGCATCTCTTCATCGTCTGCAAACATATGTTTGTATACAGGACAGAGTCTCTTGAAAGGACAGTAATCACAATGATTTCCTGGTGTTGCAGGGAATGCCTGTTCATCTCACATATTGAGTTGGAATCTCGCGTGCTCTATCTTCTGGATAACCTCCATTGCTCTCTCTGTAATCTGCTTCATGAGATCAGGCGTAATCACCCACTCATACTCTCTTTCTAAATGGAGGTAGACTACCTTGGCAATAATTTGTTTAAATTTATCAGTATATCATTGCTGTATCGCTACTCCATATAATGTAAGTTGCTCTTTAATAGTATCTTTCACATCAGCAGGCAATGATCTATTGGTTTTATAGTCAACGATGATGGCAGTATCTCCTTTGATATCAAATCTATCTATTTTCCCAACTAATTTAATTCACTCATCCATCGTGATAGAGATATTCTTTTCCACACTATCTGTCACTGCTTGATCAAAAGGTGCATATGTTTCATAATATCGACGGATGTAATGAAGACCTCTTTGCTTATGTTGATCCAACTCATCGTTAGTAAATGGTATATCCATCACGCCTTTGGCGTGATCCACTTCGTGGGCCCAACTATCATTGAAAAATCACACTACCATATCTTCAGATGGGATAACCAACAGACGGCGTTGTGCGTAAAGTTGTTCCAATGCACTATGAACAGCGCTCCCCAACATTAATGGCAATGCAGGCAACGAGGGGGTCCCTATTTTATCTACCTTCTCAAAACGATATTTGAGTGGACAATCTTGAAATGATTGTAACTGAGAAAATGAGTATGCCATGGCTAAAACCATATATGGTAAATATGTACCAAGAATAAAAATCGTTGGAAGTTTTGCAACAGCAAAATACTTAACTTTCATTTAAGGTTGGTTTTGTATATATATGGACATATATTTTACTATGCAAAAAATATGTCATTACGAGAACATATCCAAAACGCTCTTAGGAGCATCAAAGCCAATAAATTGAGAACTGCACTAAGTAGCTTGTGAATCATCATCGGTGTATCTTCGGTAATTATTCTCTTAGCATTTTGAGAGGGAACACAAAGAAGCATCACGACAAGTATTCAATCACTAGGGACTAATCTCCTTACGCTTGCCCCAGGAGGCAGCAAGTCTACCAATGTGAGAAATACTACATCAGTAGTCAGTAATACAAATGTGTTTACACTCCAAGACATACAACTCCTAACAGGACTTGATGAAATCAATGGTATCTCTCCACAAATAAATGGGAAAAGACAAGTAGTATATGGTTCCAATAATTTGAGTGAATCAATATATGGCGTCACACCAGATTACCAAGCGGTGCATAGTTTAAATCTCCAATTCGGGAGTTTCATATCTAATGATGATGTAAAACAAGGTGCGAAGGTTGCTGTAATATGACCAGATGTCGTTACTAATGTCTTCAACAAAGAAGATCCACTTGGAAAATCACTCCGTATAGGGAATACATTCTTCACTGTCATATGAGTAACTGAAGCAAAAGGAGGAAACTGATTCAATAATACAGATAGTGTCATATATATTCCGGTAACTACTGCACAAAGTAGAATTTTTGGTTCTCAATATCTTTCACAAATTGCAGTACAAATCAAAAATTCAAGCGCGATAGACTCTATGAAAACAAAGATAACAAGCATCTTTCTAAATAAATTCCATATTAGCGAAGCCGACTCTGGTAGCGCTAATTTTTCTATTATGAGTTCTGCAGATATGCTTTCTACTATAACCAGCGTAACAGACACATTAAAATTATTTCTCTGAGGAATTGCTGCGATATCGCTCCTTGTATGAGGTATCGGTGTAATGAACATCATGCTTGTATCTGTATCAGAGAGAACGCGTGAAATAGGGATTCGTAGATCAATTGGGGCAAGAAATCTAGATATTATACTGCAATTCCTAACAGAATCAGTCGTACTGACTATATTGGGATGATTAATCTGAGTTGGATTAAGTCGGCTCGTCGTCACCATAATGCAAAACGTCGGCGTAGCAGCATACATCACGACATACGTAGTAGCACTCTCTTTCTGATGTGCCGTATCCGTAGGTATCGTATTCTGACTTCTACCAGCATATAAAGCAGCGAAATTAAAACCAATTGATGCATTAAGATCCGAATAAATATCTTTATATTTATATACACCTCTACCTATCATGATGAAAACATTTATTAGAAAGTACAAAACTTGGCTTATTATCATCGTGCTTCTCATAGCAGGATATTCTATATGGGGTCCTAAAAAAACCACGGTAGCCGTACCAACTGAGAAAGACCTTGTCACGGTAAGTAGTGGAGAAATCTCTTCTACCCTGCAAGTTCTAGGGACAACGAAACTTGTCACAAGCCAAACGCTTACATTTGGAGCATGAGGTAAGGTAGCTAAAGTCTTGGTAAAACAAGGAGATAAGGTTAAAAAAGGTGCCATCCTTGCAGAGCTGGATAAAAGAGATATAAATAACAGTATAGAAGCCCAACAACTTGCTATGCAAAGTGCTGAAATAAATTACAACAAACTTTTCTCGTCTACAAAACCATATCAAATCGAACAAGTACAATTAAACGCCACACAAGCTAGTGAACAAGCAAAAACGAACGCACTAGAAATCCAACAACTCACATCAGACAAAGCAAATAAGATCCAAGAACAAAATGACATTATAGCAGAGAAAGAAAAAACACTCGCAACACTCAACACCTCTTGAGATTCTAGCTCTCTCGCTAATTACAATGCCCAAGCAGCTACTGCACAAAACGACGCATTAGATTCACTCCAACAAGCACAAGACGCCGTTCGTACATTAACCGATCTTTTCTATATAAATCAAATTTGAGCAAGTATCATACCATTTATTTTTGCAGGGACCGCATGAAATAATGGCCAAGTAACAAGCGCACTAGCTGCTCTTCAAACAAGTATCAACTCTTTTCAGACAGTATATAACAACTTTGCAACGAGTTCTGACAAAAGCACAACTGCCATCCTGGCTCTTGAAAACGCGAACAAAACACTTTTGCAATCTTTTTCAGACACAACCAAATTAGCAAACACCACTATCAATAGCGCAGTAACAGATGGAAGATACTATCCATCGACTCAACTCGCGACCGACAGAAATACAATATCTTCTATGAACAGCAAGGTCTTATCACTTCTTAACAACATTAATAGCAACATAAAACAAAGTCAAAGTAACGATACAGATCGCCTTAGTTTGCAAAATGCTATTGCTTCCGCAAAACGTCAAATCGATCAACTGACACTCTCGTATGATCTCCAGATTGCCCAAAAGCAAAGCTCTCTAGAAAGCAATTCAGGAAGCGCGAATATCTATACACAGAATGCAGAGAGTCTCATAGAGGGGCCTACATCTGATGAAAAGGCTTCAATACAGAATCAGATTGCACAAGCAAAAGTTAACCTCGAGAAAGTACAAAAACAACTAGAAGACTACCAGATCACTGCAGAGTTCGATGGCAATGTAACCTCTGTATGATGTAGTGTTGGTGACCATGTGAATGCTATGAGCTGATGAGCAGGAATTAACATAGAAGTCCCTGGTATTTATGAAGTAAATGTCCTCCTAGATCAATTAGACATAGTGAAGGTGCATCTATGACAGGCAGCAACCATAGTGTTTAGCGCATATCCAGATGACGTTTTCACAGGAGAAATAAGTAAAATAGATCCAACACCAATTACTGATCAATGAGTTGTTTCTTATAAGGCAACCATCGTTCTTAAACAAGATGGGAAAAGTATTTACAATAACATGTCTGCTACCGTAAATATCGAACTCGAGAAAAAGACGAATGTAATAGTAATCCCTTCATTATCTATAACCTCAACCGGCGATACAAAAACAGTACAGGTATGGAACAACTGAACTATACAAACAAGAAAGATCGTTACTGGGCTATCAGATGGACAACACACAGAAGTCATATCATGATTAACTGCATGAGAAAAAATAACAACTAAGGTATTCGCGCTCAAGGCAAGTACTGCCGCTTCAAGTATATTCTGATCGCCAGGCTCAAGGAAAGGAACGAGCTGATCTAGCTCCAACACGAGAACATCAAGTGGTCAACCACCTGCTGGATGAGGAGGACCTGGAAACTAAATACTTTATCCAAACAATAGTAACTCAATGCTAATCTTAGAAAATATTACAAAGTCATATATCATGTGAGGCATGGTTTTGGAAGTGTTGAAAAACATATCTATCACTATTAACGATGGTGATTTTGTGTCAATCATGGGGCCTTCTGGCTCGGGGAAATCAACACTCATGAATATTTTGTGACTCTTAGATACTCCGACGTCAGGTAAATACATCCTTGATGACCAGCCACTCGAACATTTGACTGGTGATGAACAATCTCGCTTTCGTGGTGAGAAAGTAGGATTCATCTTTCAATGATATAATCTCATAGCAAGAATGAGTGCATTGGATCAAGTAATGTTACCTCTTAGTTACCAATGAATCTCATATTCAGAAAGAAAAAAAAGAGCAACCGAAGCTCTCATTAGCGTCTGACTAAGTGAGAAAATAATGAACAAACCAAATGAGCTTTCTGGATGACAACAACAACGTGTTGCTATCGCGAGAGCGGTTGTGACTAACCCTTCTATCATCCTCGCAGATGAACCTACAGGAGCCTTGGATAGTAAAACAGGTGAAGAAGTAATGCATATTCTCAAGTCACTCCATGAACAAGGGAAAACGATTGTTTTGATTACCCATGATCATACGATAGCTGCACATGCAGAAAAAATAATCAGCATCAAAGACTGATTAATAGAGAACGATGTGAAGAAGGCCTAAAACTCTCTTTCTAAAATTACTGTATGATCAATTGCATCATCAATATACGTATCTTTCATTCATCAAACACAACTCAAAACCTGGTCCTGATCAATGTCTATAAGAGGCATTTGTAATTTTCCGATATCAACAGCATCATCTCATTGTTTTATCTTACACATACAGACGAAACATGCGCCAGCACCACATCCCACAGGAATGTCGTATCACGCATCATGTGCGTCTTCTACGATAGAACCATTCTTGGATGCTGCAAAATGAGTCAACTCCTTTCCGGTACTATCTACTATTTTCACATTTACTACCATAGTATATCTGCAAGATAATAAAACTATTTGATTCCCAATATTTTCTTCATTTCAAGAAATGCTTGTTCTTTCTGGCTATCGAGATGTTGTTTTTCATAAAGATCTTTATCAAAGAGACTTACAACATCTGGCTTGATACCAACATGATCAATATTTGTATCATCAGGTAGATATCGTTTTCAAACCGTATACTTCAAGGCAGATCCACTTGTGAGTTCAACTACTGTTTGAATAGATCCTTTTCCGTATGTTGTGTCTCACACCAAAAGCGCTTTCCTATCCTGTTGCAATGCTCATGCGATAATTTCACCTGCGGAAGCAGTCAATCCATCTACCAACACCACTAAAGGCTGAGACATAAGATTTCCAGTATTCATGGATTGATATTGCTCTGATGGCATAGTCCTATATTTTGCAGTGACTACAGAAAGTCCACCAGATAAGAAATGAGATGCTACATCAACAGAGACAGGTAAATATCCTCCACCGTTTCATCTCAAATCCAAGATAATTCATGAAACCTTGTGCGCTGTAAAGTCATCTAGTGCTTTACTAACCAATGCATCTGTTTGCTCACCAATGATACCGATAGAAAGATAGCCTATCGTTTCTTTGCTTCATGTTATAGTAATAATATCACTCGTAACAGTTGGTATAGATACTTTTTCTCTCATTACCTCTACTACAAAGAGCTTCTTATCCTGTGCAGTAGCACGATAAATAGTTAGTTTAACTTTAGTATCATGAGCTCCACGAATCTTTTGAACTGCTTGTGTTGTCGTCATATTAGTCGTCTTCTCTCCATTAATTTCTAGGATCAAATCTAACGGACGCAATCATGCTCTCGCAGCAGGCGTATCCTTATAGACCTCTTGAATTTGTATAGAGGTATCTTTCTTCTGTACTGCAGCTCATATTCACTCAAACTCATCTGTCCCTTTGAGTTCAGAAGAGAAATCTTGATTCTCTTTCGTGTCAAAATACTCCGTATATGGATCCTGTAATGATGTAACAAATCATTTGATGCTTCATTCCCACATACCTGTAAGACTGATCTTATCTGTGTCGTAATATCCCGTTTTGAGCAAATCATACACATGCTGCATAGTAGCAACACTAGCGCTAACTGTCGCATTCGTTCCTGATTGATAATATCCAAACAACGACCCAATCCATGCAATGCGAACTGCATAAATTCAAGCGAGCAAACCTATAATAAACCAAACTATTCTTTTCATACGATGACAAAAAAAACTAAATTCTTTCTAGAAATGAGTATAAAAAAACGGCCTTCAAAAGCAACACCCGATTAATTTTGCAACAAGGTGTAGAATGTATCTATTGGCATCTTAATGCCCGTTTCTATGGTATTATACATAGTACCGAACATCCAGAAGCCCGGCTGGTATATATCATTGAATGAGGTTCATGAAGCAGGATCCTGAGCAGGAGCTATAAGAAACAATCATGTATATGCAATATTGGTAGGTAGGAGAACTATGGTTCCTGTTTGCGTCGTGAAAAACATTGTTCAAGAACCAATCATGAGCTTTGCTGCTTGATGTTGTGCATCTTGGAGCGGAATGATTTTCGTCCATCCTTTTGTCCCCTGCTCCCGAACGCTTCCCGTCAGTAGTTTGTAATCAATAGTATACGTATCTGCTATATTTTGAATGATTGTTTGTGTTGAGATCACACTATCGCTAAGAAGTTTTTCATGACGCGTTCTTGCTGATATCTCTGTGATAGTCTTATATACCTGAAAAAGAAGAATAACAAGTATTCATACTATCATAAGTACGATTAATATTTCAACCAAGGTGAATGCCTTTACTCTCCTCTGCCTCATGCTGTAAGATAGGTTTGTAAAACAACCTGACGACTTGGGTCATCAGCCTTATATTGGACGACTACTGTAGCTTTGAGGACATGATCCGCAGCCAAAGGCTGCCCTTGCAACGATCATTGCTCGAGTGTTACATATCTTTTGAATTGGGTTGGAAGTCAATTTGTCGGATCATGGGAAATATAAGTAATACCATATCCTGTATGTTGATAGAGGGCATTTTCTTGTGCGCCTGTCGTTGTCTCTACGATAGAGTATCATGTAACTCAATTGAATCAAACACGATATGAAGAGCCTGCTTTGAAGTACAAACCACAAGCATCCAATGTTTGATTAATATCAATTACAGCACAATTTCGCTGTACGCCTCTACGAAGATTTGTGTCTTTTTGATTATAGAGTATATCTATCCCTTCTTTCGCCAAAGCTACTGCTTGCGCCTGTTGGCGAACCTCTTGTCCCATAGAAAGGAAATAGGTAATTGCACGCAACAACGTAAGCATCCCGACCCCGAAGAGGAAGAGAGCAATCATGACTTCTATCAGGGTAAACCCTGTACGACGACGCATAGAATCTAAGACATAAGCAAATAATGAGCGATGCTATCTCCATCTATACCAGCTTTTTCATGAATATATTCTGGAAGAATAGTTTGAAGTGCATCATATGATGGATGTTTATATGACACGGTAATATCTTTGGGTAACGTTGCACAGAGTTTCTTCGCTGCAGAATCTTCTGATTGATCATGAATAACAATAAGTCTCTCTGTCTGCCCAATAGATGTTAACAACTCAGGAGAATATGGCAATCAATAGTGCGTCACAACGAAAAGATCATACCCAACTCACTCCGTCGTCTGTATATGCTGCAATGCTTGTGAAACCTGAGGAAGCAAAGATGGAATCGTTAAGATGGTTCCTTTCTGTCATGTGTATCAGAATCCAATGAATGAGATATATGGATGCTTGTACAAGTGATGATTGCTTTCATCAAAAAGTTGATACTGAAGTTCATCGTTTGCAAGTCTGATATAGTGCGTATGCTCTATATCTATGATATGATGAATATGGTGTATATCAATAGGTTCATAGATAGGTATATTCGCAGGAATATTGGTAACATCAAGCGTATCGAGAGTATGTTTATTGAGTATGCCAGTAATTCACGCACCTATGTTGAGGATAGAACAAATACATGAAGAAGGAATATGAGCAAGTAATGGAGCTATTTCCGCACTAGAAAGTGTCTCTAAAATGAGGACAACACGTTTCTTCGTATGCAAGAGAGCTACTAACTCACCTTTTTCAGAAAAATCATAACCAAACTGCGCATAGGTAAAATGTTGTACATCTGTAGGGAAACTCATTGTGTCAGGCATTTTCTCCCACACGATAGTAGTAACTGGATGATGGAGATCTTTGAGGAAATCACCTGTATAGATATATGAAGAGATACTATCAGAAATCATAGTAATGTGAGTAGAATAAATGATTATAGAACATATATATAGATTTCTCTTAGATTCGCAAGTGCTTGCAATCATCTCTCCAATCACCATAATTGCTATATGATCGAAAAAGAAATCAAGATTCTCGACATCAACCAGAAGGAAATCCAAAAGCGTCTCAAAGCGCTCGGTGCGGAACTCACCTTCTCTGGTACTATAGTAGACAACTACTACACTTTCCCTCTCGATAGCAAAGAATCACTAAAAGAATCTATCAGAATAAGAAATAAATGAGGAGTCTTTCATATTACATTCAAAAAGAAATGTAATGCGAAGAAAATTAAGAAATGTCGCGAATACGAAGTAGCGATAATCAAACCAGACAGTGTGCATGCAATACTTGAGACACATGGGCTCCAGCAAACACGACAAAAGCAAAAATATAGGTATTCGTATATGATAGGAAAGTGTCACTTCGATATAGACCTTTATCCGTGACTGCCTCCCCTCTTAGAAATTGAATGACCAAGCAAAAAAGCTATCTATACCTGGGTTGATACATTATGATATCAAGATAATAAAATCGTTACTCGATGAAGCAAAAAACTCTTTGCATACTACGAACAACTAAAAAACCCTGCATAAAGCAGGGTTTCTCTTTTCTCTTAGGATATATTACTTTCTTTTAGCAACTCTTTTTACAGGTTTACGAACTGGTTTCGTAGCGACCTTCTTGGTTGGCGTTTTTTTTGCTACTTTCTTCTTGGCAGCAACTGCCTTCTTCGTAGCGACACCTCTCTTTGCAGCAATGATGGAGTTTTGCAATGCTTGGACAGATCTTGAGCTCTTCTTTACAACATGCTTGATCTTCTTTTGTACACGCTTGATTGATACTGGACCACCCAATGCTTCTATATCTTTCAATGTTTTCTTAAACTTTTCTTGTGATGTTACTTTCCCAAGATAGCAGAGTCCCAAGCAATACTTGCTACAACCACTTGCCTTCTTGATTCCATATTTCTTGAGCACCTTTGCACTACGAGACATTTCAGATCCTGCTTTACTTTCAATGATGGCAAGATGTGGAAGTTCGATCTTAGGACCATGTGGATTGTTTGGATCTTCAAATGCCAAGTCGAGATCTATAGTAATTCTTTCATCATTTGATTTGCTACACAATGTGAATCTGCGGTATGTTGTCTTCAACATAGGCGCGATAGTTATTTTTGATGATCATTCCATCAAGCTTCCGTAGATACTATTGAAGAAATGAGCCGCTTCGTCATCCATCAGACCGTGAAGCGCAGGCGCTTCTTGATATCTAAATTTACGAATCACTTTCCCCTCTTTATGTTTATATTCGAAATAACATAAATCACTATCAACATAATATCTTGTTCTTACTTTCACTCTCACATTATCTCCGCGTTCATGAGCATAGTAGAAAGAGAGATCTTTAGAATCCATATAGACATTATCATATGCAAACAAACGAATATCCTTGATATTCAAAACATAGTAGTCTCTTTCCAACTCTTTTACAATTTCTGACAATTGCTTTACATGCACGAGATACTTTGTATCTATTCTTTCCAAGAAACTCACTGATGCATTGAGTTGTTGTAACGAAATAGGAGCAAAAACCTTGAGCGTGTTCTGTAATTGTTTTTCAATAGCTCTTTCCATAATTCACGGGATAGACGGGTAAATAACGATACATTCATTATACGAATTCCCCGTTTTCAAGGAAAAAATAGCCATCATCGAAGATATTTCTTGTATTTTACATATTGTCTTGTTCAAAAAAATAAGCATAATACAGAATCCATTATGAAAATTGCAAAAAAGTGAGATATGGCTATCATTATACCATGTATTTATCGAAAGTATTCTATGGAAAGAGAGAGTAAGCACGTACAGAATAGTGTAGAATCAGAACCGCTTGCGCTTGTCGTATGAGGTAATTCTAGTGCAATTGGGAAATGTGTTGCCCATGATCTTTCTGATACCTTGGGTTTCACGACTATTGTACCAAGTGTTGCCAATGGAAATGCCTGGCACTTGGACATCCTTGATATAAAATCCATCCATACATTTATTAAAGAGTACACTAAAAGATACCCAAACACCCCCCTAGATGTCCTATTTCTAAATAGTGGAATTATGAATAAGGGAAATACTATCACGCGTGGCAACTTCTTCCGCAGATCAAACAATGGTGATAAAGATATTAATCTCCATCTTCACAATGTACTCTTAGTAGAAGATCTCCAGAGACATGGTATAATCACCCAGAAAACTAAAATTATCTATAACGCCTCTATTCAAATTTTCGCACCAAAAGAAGGTACAGAAGATTATGCATTCCTTAAAAACATGACAGCTACCTTATTACTATGAGATACATATCTTGATGTAACGATACTTTGTCTATCTCTCGTTGAAGGCACTTCTATGACAGAAGAATTTGCCCAAACACTTCCTAAAGGAACTAATCTAACGGCATTCGTCAAAGAAAATATGCCTCACGGCCAGCCAACACTCGATGATGTTGCGTTAGTTACAAACCAGATTCTTGGAAACAGAAAAGATACAAAAGGGAAATTCGTTTGCGTAGATGGCTGACTCCTCAAACATAAGATGTGAAACAATATGCCAGAAAACTGCCTCTATCTCGATAAAGAATATGGTATTTTGTTGCCTTACGATGAAAATACTTAATTTCACTCTGCAAGATATGCATCAATCAATGCAATATCAATTCTATCCTTTTCTCTATTCATATACTTTTTAGACTGTTTTGTATAGGATAAAGATAAATATGCTACACCGTCAATAATGTCGGCATTCTTAATTGCATCTTCAATTTCATTAAAAGATAGTCATGGAATGGTATAAGCAACTTCCATATTTCATACTATGAAACTCTCATTCCCATATTTAGTCGCAATTACATTATGTTTACCAGACTGCAAAAGTCTTAATCGTACCGAGCGAGAAACACACACATCCACATCATCAGCTTCCCTTATTCATCTTACTCATAAAGGTCAACCTCAATATACGACATATTCTCCTACAATAATTCATAAAGAGGCAATGAGATTCTTATTTTCAGCAGGTAGCATACTAGGGAAGCGAAAGAATATAAATTAATGTTTTTTAATAGCTTCGTACCTAAAACAATCTATCATATGATCGTTAATTATACCTATTGCTTGGAGATGGGCATAGATGGTAATAGAACCGACGAATAAGAATCATCTTTTTTTCATGTCTTTAGAAACTGCATCTGATAGCGGAGAGGTCGACGTGTAGTCTTCTTTGCGGTGCAACTTGTTATCAATCACTTTCCCATGAGAAAACGACCAAATATAAGAATCAAAAGAACCAAACTCTTTTTGCACATTGAGGAAAGCTTGTGCATTTTTGATAGCTGCACGAATTTTGGCTTGGTTACGAATGATACCAGCATCTTGCATGAGCTCTAATATTTTACTTTCATCAAACTGTACAACTTTTTTGGGGTCGAATCCGGCAAAAGCTTTGCGATAGTTTTCACGACGTTGCAAAATTGTCCATCGTGAAAGTCACGCTTGCATTGTTTCTAGCAAGAGAAATTCAAAATGCTTCCCTTCGTCATGCATAGGGACCCCTCGCTCTTCGTCATGATATGCAATATAGAGAGGGTCTCTGAGACACCACTGACAGCGTTTTGTATCGAGCATGTTTCTATCCTAATATAATTAATTACCTGTAGCAGCACCTGTAATAACAGTAATCTTAGTCGTTCCTGATCCCACAATTCCCGCAGGCGCTTTCCTTGGAGGCAATGTACCTGTTCCAAATGTATCTACAGCCCATTGTACCATAGGATCTACACCAGCACCATGAACCAATGCTCATCAAAGAGCTCATGTAATGGTGATAGTAAACAATCCAACAAGGGAAAGAATAAGCGGTATATAGAGTTTTTGAATCCATGTAATTACAGTTTCTAATAGTTTTTTAATCCATGATGGCACAATATTCTGCAATCGTGCGTATACCAATCCTTCCGTGAAATATCGCTTAAGGAGATAGAACACAGCCAACACCCAGAAAATGAATTCTGTAATCCCTGCAAAGTTTTCATGTGCACGAAGAACAACAGATCTTCCCAGTTGATGTGCTGCTCACTCACCTGTTGCAGAAGATATAGACGCCCCAATAGCGCCAAATACCACCATAAGAAGTTTGATATAGAAAACAGTCTTATCTGTCTTGAACTTTTTAAATAATGAAATGACTTCAAATCCAACATAGACCATAAGGAGCGCTATAGGGAAGTGAACGAACAATGGATGTAACGTTTGAATCATCAATATAAAAGATAGTGATAAATAGCGTATATATACTAGTAGTTTACATTAATACAATCTTAAGATATTTTTCTCTGTGCGATCCTTTAGTAAGATATATCTATGATATGTTTTAGCCTGAGAGGAAGACTCTCCCTCAAGTATAGTGTTTCTATCTATGATTACTCAGTCTCCTAAAACAACAACATCATCATCAAACTGATCCCTAGTGAGATCGAACACCTCTCAAGCAGATAATACATTCCAGTAATGATTATTATCAGCATCATATACGATATCACCTCAAAGAAAATCTTGTACTACCAGAGAAGTAACAGCACACTGTCAAAGTGACTTTTTAGCATCGTCCCACAATTCAGAACTTTTAGGATAACATGTTTCCTTATTTCGAGAAGACCTAATGGCTTCTATTAGTATTTTTCTATCCATATTTAGGAGTCTTATATAATAATCTTATAGTTCTCTATTCACCGGAATTTTGCATATTTTTCAGCTTCTTTATTGAGTAACTGCGTAGGGATTTTACTTCATGGGAGCGCGGAAACTACTATTTCAACATGGTCCTTCTTGAATGCACGCTTCCAACTACCTACTACCTTCCCATCAACAACAATAAGGGGGAAGAAAATACCATTCGTGGTAAATAATTTTCCATGATGTTGTATATCTGCTACGATAGACCTATCTTGGTATCATAGGAAGTATTCATCAAATCATCATAGTAAAAGCACTCATTTTGATGAAGATGCTTTATTTATAGGCTTATAGTAATATATTTTATCTTGATATACAATAGTATCAAACTGATGTTCTACGAGAGATATTGCCTTTTTACAAAGTGTTTTACCGAGACCACATCGTCGAGCAAGATCATCCACGGTAGCAGGACCATGACTTGTGATATATATCTTTGCAAGCTCTGCAAGCTGCTCATCCTGTGTCAACATGGGATGTTTAGGTACCCACTCATCTAAGAGCACAAATGTCTCCTCCTTTTCTGTAGGTGCACCGAAACAAATAAGTTTTTTGGTAGCTGCATAACATGCTAGATGATAGACTCGTTGCGTTTGCATGGGAATACCTCAATCTTTCAAAGTCTCACCAAGCGCAGTACGAGTAAGTGAATGCCCTCATTGCAATGCTTTCGTCATGAGAGTAAGCGCCTTTTCGGCATCTTTTTCACTAATTCACAGAAATTCTCTACGTTTTTGAAACCCTGGTAATGTTTTAGATGCACAAAGGTCTAACATCCAATGGACATGCTCAGGTGCAATATAGTGTAACGTACCACGCATTGGCCAGGTACGCACGATTTTACCTTTTGAAAGAGCTTCTTTAAGAACATTTTTTGTACTATTTGCAATACGAGATCCCATACCTCGAAGTGCTTGAGGTATATCTTGTGCTTGGACAGCTCACATATGATCTATAAAGTCTGTTGGTGTAGAAAATCATGCACCGACTAATCAGTGCGACTGTAAACGTAGTGCAAGTATTTCAGGAAGTGACATGTTCCATGCAAGCAAATAAACACGCTATTTCTTCTTCCATCTTTGTAAGTGCGGTATTTGCCACACTGCCATTTTTCTCATGAGCCGATTCCATTTCTGCTCTTTAAGCGCTTTATCAACGATAGCTTGCATTTCTTGTACAGTACAATCTTTTCCAACGAAAGAACCATCTTTGTAACAATAACTACAATAGAGTAGACTGATAGATCAATCTTTTTCTGTACCTCATCACATACCACTAGGGTCTTTATGTAAAGGTAATCCACATGATTGGCACTGTTTCATGGTTACAACGAACAATATAAATATTATTTTTTAGTACAAACTTTATGCCATGTCACATATGAGGTAATCAATATTACCAACAAAACTAAAGGAGTAAATGACATAGGATCAATTCCATCCACAGAAAGGTGTGCGATCAAAGCAGACACGTAGACTATACCGAGTGCAACATATGCCCACTCCTTTAGAAATTTCCAAGCACATGGGATAAGCAAGATTAATCAACCGATGAATGTCCCAATACTTACTTCATACCTAAACCACTCGGGCAATCCCAAATGCCTTACTGATTCCATCGCCACAGGTGAATTAATATACAAGATACCTGGCAAGATAAAGAACGCGAGAGCAATAGTTGTTCCCCAATAAATAATCTTTGCTGTTTTCATGGTGGGTATATAAAAAATAAATTTACTCCTACTTGTAAACACTAACAGATCTTACATGGCACGACAGCATCCTCATCAAATTTATAGACCGCACAAAGTCTATGATAGCCATCTGCTATAATGAGTTTCTCTTGCCCTTCTTGTGATCTCACGAGAAGCAATGGCGAAAGTTTTTCTCATGTACGAAGCTTCTTGATATCTTTTTTAACGTGCGAGTTACTTACTCCCAAGAGAGATAATCATGATGCTCTAAATATATCTTTTGCTTTGAATTCAGATATCTTTGCTGCTTTGAGCTTGCGAACACACGCAGTTACCGTCTTTCCATCATACAGCAAACGCAAGTATGACGCTGCAGAAGGATAGTCATGGTCTTGTGGTTCATCCAGCCAAAGGATACGATCTTTTTTACCCATATTGTGATAAGAGATTACTAAAAGATGTATATGCATCGTTATACTATTTTATCGTCTATTTACAATACAACTTCCTTTGCATCACACGACAGAATAACTAGGATGATGGCTGTTTATGTCATCATATATCTTCCATGAAAGGGAAAAAACTATTTCGATGATTTCTAGGATTCCGATGTTTCCTAACGCTCTTCAAATTCGGTGCGTGATTGCATTATGCGCTTGAGTCCTCATTGTGAGAGAAGGTTCTCCCATTGTGGATTGTGGGAATATGTATCAGCATCGCTTCTGTATGACAAATGATATTTGATATCCCTGCCGGCCGTTTCCTCGATAAACATGGTTACAAGAAAGTTCTCATACGAGGCGCTTGTATTTTCGTACTGACAGTTAGTCTCTTTCTTCGAAAGTTTACACAAGGCATATTTTTACTCAGTGTACTCGGCTCTATTTTTGGACGACTTTTCTTCGGTCCAGGTATGAATGCCTATGCGCTCTCTCACGCACCCAAGGGGCTCTCTGGGAAGTTCATGTGATATAGAGATGTGGCTGCGTCGCTGGGAATTGTATTATCGTGTTTGCTTCTTCCTTTCGTCATTCATCTGGCTCCATTCCGACTCGGAATAATTATAGGAAGCATCTTGCTTACTGCCATCATAGCTATGCTCTTTAGTCCAAAAGATATTCGCAAAGTACCAGTTGAAGAATGAGTGCATCACAAAACACATCATCAAAGACGTCTCGCGTTAGGTTCTTTATTGGCAGGTATTAAACAATTAAACCCCGCAAGTTCTCTCCTCATGTTGCACAACTTTTGTGGTGCAGTTTTGTATGGAATAATTCGATTTGTTGTCCCTCTTATCATAGAACACTTCCCTGCTAAATGAACACTCTTGGGAATTTGATTAAGCATGTTCGACTTTTCAATACTCATTATCTGATCTATTCTCTGTACGTTTGTCGATAAGATCAATAAAAAACTCATCATATTCATCGGGCTCCTCATATTCTCTATTTCATGATTTTTATTGGGCTTCGACTTCTGAATCGTATTTCTCATACTCGCGTTCCTCACGACGACTGGCGACGAAATGGCATCATTACCATTGCGAAGTTGGATGCATCAACTCGACGCACAACACGATAAAGATGGCTTAATATCATGAACAATAAACCTCTTTGAGGATCTGTGATGGGCCATCGGTCCATTGGTAGCAGGTATAGCGTATTCTCTTCTCTGACCCACATACACGATCATGATAGGCGCAGTCCCATTGGTGGTACTCACACTCCTCTATTATGCAGTCGTCCACAAACACATCATCCACTTTTCTTTTCTTGAATGAGAAAAAAAGCCTCACAAAATGAGGCATAAGAACTAGCAAAGTCTCTTATTTCCCACAAACAGAAGCATTGACATAATCGTCCATTTGCGTAAAATACAACTATATTTATCTCATTTTTGATAACTATGGGAGTATGAACATCACTATGAAAAGCATACGGCTTGGCACAAGAATTTTCCCTTAGCATGAAAATGTTAGAAGAAAAAGGGATAGGCTACAACGACCTACACAATTCAGATCTTTGAAAAAGATATCTCGAAATAGATGAAACTAGATCGGAGCTTATGGAACATCAAAAACTATCTACAATAACATGAGTTTTGCTTTTCACACTGTTGAATCCAAAACAAATGATTAAAGCACAACGTTACTATGGCGGCTGATTTGGACAACCTTGTTCTATAAAGAGATAATTAAACTACTTCTCTAGATTTTTCACAAAACAATCGACCTTATAGAGTTTTTCTCGTCATTGAGTAGACCAAAATTTCGATCAAATATCATTTCCCTCTTCTACAAAGAGTGTTGGGTGTAACATTCATTTCGCCCTCAATGTTTCATCAATAAATTTACTTAATTCAGTTCACAAGCCAAGATTCTGATATTCTGTATGAATCCCAAATCTGTAGACAAATGTTTGAAACGGATGGTAAATAATCATACATGATCACACAACCTTTCCACCCTGCCTGATAACACATATCGCCTCAGGGTCATAGGAGATAACTTTTTGCAATATAGGTAATGTATCTTCATCTGAATTATAAACTCCTACATTCTTTCGCAAAGCAAGAACCTCATCTAGTTCTGATGCTGTACAATATCAAAGTATGTGCACGTTCATAATAAAATAAGAACAATAAATAATATATGTTTACTTGTATTCGATAATTCAGCAAGGCTTTCAATTCATTTTTTCACACAATAGGGGAAACTTATTTCTTAGATCCTCTGCCAACTTTCGTAGACTATCAAAAGGATAGATTGAGAGAGAATACTCTACTCATCCATATTCATATCACATCAGGACTTCTGGGATTTCAGCAAGGAGATATTTGCAAAGTAATTCCTTTCACTTTGCATTAACTCTTGCAGCGACATCCCCTAGACTATCAAGAACAAAGGCTGCTGTATAGTCTTTAAATACCGTATTAGTATTGTACTCTTCATATACGAGATTTAGATTGGACTTATATGTTTCATTGCAAATATAATCCCGTTTTGTAAGCGCTATTTTCTCCTTTCTACCAGCAGGAAGATCAGCTATCACACTCTCGCATAGTTCTATTACCTTCTCAGCATCCCTCTTGGCTTTTCTCAAAGAAGCATCTTCATTCCTTCAGGTTAAAGCTTGATTGTTATATGTTTGAATACTATCAACAATGAGTATACCAAAATAATCTTTCGTATGTTCTAATCAAAATGAGATAATATCTTTGAGAATAGAAGCATCATGAAAATACTTATTATTGATACTAATACCGACATACAGATTAGCCTGTTTCGCAGAGAGTTGTTCTTCTGATATATTATAAAGACGCCTTATCTGCATCACACAAAACGACGAATAAAATACTTATGATAAATCTACATTTTTCTTAATCAAATCAACGAAGAAATCATGCATTACACCATTGGTTGCGAGATGACCATGGACCTTTCAGAGATAATTTTGCTCGTTACCAAAGAGGTCTGTTACTTTACCCCCTGCTCATTCAACAATAGATTTTACCGAAGAATATTCTCGTATATTATTAGATGGAAATATCGTAGCTATTATTTCTCACGATGAGACTAATGAACTTGGGTATCAGATAGACCACAACTGTAAAACCTTACATTCTAGATCAACCAACGCACCATGCAATTTTTTAAAGTCATAATACGCACTAGGGAAACATTCGATTGCTACGACACTCTTCTTTATATCACTTTCTGAAGATACGTGCACAACTTCTCCATTGCGAGTAGATTGTTTACCGTCTCATATGTATAAGATCTCACCAATAGGATCATAGATAACCCCCAGCATACTAATACCATTCTTTAATAACGAAAGACATATGGTTGATATAGATAGATTACGCGAATATGGGACTGTCCCATCTACTGGATCACACACCCATACATATTCTGCCTCCTTGATGTCGCTTGCCTCTTCCCCCATAACGGCATGATCCGGAAAGTACTTCTGCACCATAGCAATTAGCAGGTCATTAATTTCAAGATCAGCCATCGTCACCGGTGTCGTATCTTCTTTGTATTGTGTATTTTTATTCGCACGAGAATATTTCTTAAATATAACTCCTGCTTGTTTCATAAATTCTTTCGCAAAATCGAGGTAAGACATTCTTATAGAACACGAATAAAAGAATTATTTATGGATTTTACCACCTGCCAATTTCGCATAATCTTCTAATATATTTGTTGCATATGTCTTTCATGCCTGATAACTAATTCTAATATTATTGCTAGATTGATCTATAAGAGATTTAAACAAAATACGTGGGCTCACACCACTAGCAGACCAAATATGCATAGCAAGATTTCCAGGGATTGCATTTACCTCTATAACAACGCACTCTCATGTGCTTTCATTAATTAATCGATCAATCCTAGGCGTCCCCCTTAACGAAAGTTTATCAAACATATCTATACAAATTGCTCTAATTTTATCTGAGATATCAGCTTTGATTTGAGCTGGAATAATACTAGTTCTCGTCGAGCTTGTGAATGATCAACCATTAACTTTGTATTTATCATCGAAGCTAAATATCTCACCAGTAACGTTCGGGTCTTCTAATAGACTTGCTGTAGTTGTACCATCTATTGACGCAACAGCACAACAGACCTCTCTCCATCCCAACAGAAAAGGTTCTATTAGTATTTGATCCCCGAATGAAAAAGCTAATGTGATTCCATTTAATAATTCATTGCGGTTACTACAGTTAGTAACACCAATAGATGATCAACCATTATATGGCTTCACCACAAGCTTATTCCCAAGTTCACTCATCAAAGAATCAACATCACTCTCTGTGTAAGATCTTTTATGTAATACGCGATAATCGCATACAGGAAAGCCATTTGAACGTAGAATCCATTTTGTTTTAATCTTGTCTATAGTCCAACTCGCAGTAAAAATATCGGGGCCAACTACTGGCACTCAAACCATCTCTGCTAATCACTGGAGTGTCCCGTCTTCTCATCCTACTCAGTGCAGAATTGGGAAAAGTATATCTATATTGACTGTTGTATCACGTCTTGCCCATCCATTTTGCATTATTATTGTGCATCATTTCTCCCACCCCGGTTTAATAACAATAGGAGTAAGACTTGCTATCTTCTTTTCAAAATCTTTTATACTCCCATCAAACATACAAGTCTTTTTAGAAAACCGTGATCTTTTATCTGGAATCGGCACATAGAATCGTTCTCCTGATTTATTTATATACAATGGAATAATTTCATAGTCAGGTAACTGCCTAAGATATTTATATGCCGAGCATGTTGTAATGACACTTATCTCACTTTCGCTTGTCACGCCTCAAAAAACAAGTCAAATAGTTCTCATGGATATCTATAAGGTATTAAAGATAACTATATAGTTCAGGCCAATCATTCTGAATTACTACCAAACAATGCTCTCAGGCATATTGAGGTAACAATTCCAATGCGTCATACATAAATGGGAACTCATGGATGGTACCCGTATAACCAAGTTTTTGCAAGTGATACTTTAATTGATTAGAAGACTTTGTCTTGATCAACCATAATGATGATAATGCTAGGTTTAGCAACTCTTTCGCAATCTGCTCATGTAACGTGCTAGACATAGTACCTACCTCTAATATTCATGGAGTAACATATATAACGGGTCACCTTCGGGCAGTTTCTTTAAGTAGTGAAATCATCGCTTTATATCACTCTAGATTAGCATTATATGCATCATCCAAGATGGTTATATCGGTCTGCGGATTATATCTCAATTGCATACGATGTTCTATATATTCTATTTTATTAATAGCCTCGTATACATCATATGTAATATCTAATTGCTCCAAGAGTTTAAGACAAGCAATAATAACAGGTGGAATGTGATAACCCAACAACTTTGTGGTATATCTTTTCCCTTGATATAAGAACTGCGTTCATGCCATGTCTGGCAACAAAACAACATCTTCACAATCACTTTTTGCATATGGGATGAAATGATCAGATGCCGGGCAAATGATTTTGTAATTTTCAACAAATAAATCGGAATCTGCATTATACAAGATTACACCATCGTCCTTCACGTATTGTACCACCTCTAGTAACGTCTGGACAATAGCCTCTCCTGAACCAAATCTTTCATAATGTTGGAATGTCGCTCATGTAATAATAGCATGATTAACAGGCACCGCCTTACATATAGCCGAGATGTCGCCCACGTAATGTTCCCCCATTTCTATAATGCAATATTCTGTTGGATCTGTAGCGTAAACATCGCAAACCCATTGAACAATACCCTCTAAGGTATTTACTGTCCCTGGCGTATAGCTACATGACAGCCCTTGCGAAGCAAGGATTTCAGCCAAGATATGTTTCATCGTTGTCTTCCCGTAGCTTCCAACAACCGCGATTACAACAGTTTTATGTTCAGACAAAATAGCATAAGCAGCTTTCGTTTTCCTAGCGTAATACCAAGTGGTTATTTTATGTATGATAAAAAAACTAATCGCAAAAAATATCGGATATACTACCAGACTGACAACCAGGGATAAGATAAAGTATCGACCCATATGAATAACACTATACAACCCAAAATCAAAGAGCAGAAGCATTAGTAAAGAGGTATACACTCCGAGATATGACTTTTTAGTCCACTCTGGTAATTGGTGTGATTTATGAAAACAATGTATATGAAGACGAGACACAATACAAAAGAATCTAACTACTTCATAGTGTTCACTTTGTAAGATGAAAAGAAGATTATTAATGTATGTTACCATCTATTATGTACGAATAAATCATGAAATATGAGCCAACACCTCTTCTGGATACTCAATAAATGAGAAATGACCTGCATTCGGTATAAGAATAAGCTTAGAGTTAGCCATCTGCTGATGGAAATATCTTGCATCACTTATAGGAATTTGATTATCATTCTCTCATTGAATAATCAAAGTGGGAACTTCAATACGAGACAATAAATGATGTTGGTTATATCATACCGTCTGTGTAAATATCCTTTGCATGGTAGGACTTACCTTACGATAATCCGAAGAGTAAACTAGACGTGCTATACGATGCAAAAGAGTGTATAAAATGGTCCCTATTTTCCCGCCATTCTGTAATAATTTGTTTATATTAGTAATTACTCTAGCAAGTTTAGGGTTCGTAGGAGTATTTAATCATCACGAAGCAAGCAAAACTAATTTATCTATATGTTTGGAAGTATACGATCAATGATCTGAGACCGTTTGTATAGACACTCTTCATCAAAAAGAATGTGCAATAAGTATATACTTTTCTACATGATACTGGCTTGCAATATGTTCTAAGATATGATCCAGTCGACTCCCATAATCAGCCACAGATCGCTCTGAATTAGGCTCTTGGCTTGCTCCAAATCAAGGCAGATCTAATAGGATTACACGGCTTCACTGCTTTGATAGCATTTCTCCACAAGAAAGAAAATGTTTAGCATTCGACATCCATCAATGCAAAAAAACAAGAGTCTGGCTCTGCCCTCCTTGACTATCTGAAACATAATACGCAGAATCTATACCATCAACGTGATAGACATACTTAGCAAACATGGTATCACTATATAGATTTAACGCACGAAATAAAGCAAAATTACTGCCTCATTATTTAAAACTCCATTTTCTCTATAGTTTCTATTCCCCAGAATTCTTTCGTAAAGTCTGCCGCCTTCTGTGCATCAAAATCTTTACAAGTATAGATTATAAGAGATAAGAACTTACTATTTGACCATACGTATACAGATATACCAGAGTCAATTAACGGCACGAACGCATCATATCACTGATTCTCCTCTTTCCCATCTCACCCTGGAGAAAAAATAATAGGCTCTCCATACATTCTCAATTTGAGGTGGTCTGTGATACCTCTAAAATAACTATCAATCACCTGCTTATCTGCATGGATAGTATAGAATCCCTCTAGAAGGAGTCTTTGTCTTGTAATATTAGGAGCGAGATTTTGCATCGGACAATGGATAAGAATAAATATATTACTTTTGCTTGTTATCTACTGACGTATTTTCACCAGGATAGCAACACATTACATTATCAAGATACTGAATTCAACAAAAATATTTACAGATCGAAACTCATTTCACTGCACATTTATGCGTATTGCACTGCTCTGCCTCATTCCAAGGGCATTTCGCCTGTTTCCAAGACGTCTGATCGCCTGATGTTAAATCAATATCCATATTAGCACCGTCCAAAATTTTGATTTCCATGATGTACACGAAACGAATAAAACATTATTTCTTAATACTTTTCTAGATGTTTAATAAAACTTTGGATGAAGTCTAGTGCATAATTGAAGTGTATATATGGGAATGCCGCATGTGAGTTTATCTCAATCAGTTTAGGGCCATCCTTAGTCATCCCAATATCCATACTGTATATTTGCTTTGGGAATTTCTTCATTATTTTTTTGTGTACTGCATTACGAAATGCGACAATAGACTTGGGAATCTCATGAAGAGGAATTTCTGTATAATCGGAATCAAAGGTACATATTACTCCATCACGGTATGGTGTTCTTAAATTGAAAAACATCTTATTACCAATATTGAGTATCTTTATGTCATGCGTTCATGCAACAATGCCCTTAATACCACATGAAGTATCAATAAAGTCTTGTACTAAATAGCCACCTTTCGCTAGTTTGTCTGCATCTATATCTTTGGCGTTAAGTGGTTTCATTTTCTTCCACAAAATAACTCATTCTCCTTTACTTCATGCGACAGGCTTAATTATAGCGCAAGCTTTCTTACTTATACGAAGAAACTCCTTGATATCAGATAGAGTATGGAATACCTCAGTATGAGGGAAAAAATCTGTAAGGAATTCGTATTGTGTGTATTTATTCCCCATGAATGCACGGAACTCCGCTGTATTGATTATTTTAGCAGGAGAAAAATCTTGGCCTACATCTGCCATTTTCCTAAATTGATATATTGTATCAGCTGTATATTTCTTTTCTGCAGGGACAATCTTCCCTTGATGATACTTGTACACATTTTTGAACATTCACTTTCACATATATGATTTCTTTCCATATGCAAAACGAAAATGATGTTTAGCACTAATCATCTGGAAGAACAGATGATATTCAGGATTCCTCGCAAACCCTGCTGTCACTTCATCTTCTGCTCTATGTAATCGCATAACTATATGGAGTTTCTTGAGCATGGAAATTTCTGCAATATAAAGCCGTCTATTTGCTCTTCGCTAAATTTTCTTTCATTCTTATTTTGAGTATCTTCTTAATAAGCGTCTTCGGAAGTGGTTTATCGTATGGGAAACGAATAGTTCCTTTTGCGGTTTCATACCCCACCAATATATCTTTCATCTTTTCTACCGACGAACCGTTCATAGTATACAATCCATAATGATTCTTCGAAGCCCTAAATACAACTAAATATCCATGGTATTTATAGGCTGGCATAGAATATGTCATCGTCTCCTCCACATCAGGTACAGTGTCTTTAATCAAAGCACGTAACTCATTGAGGATCTTCTGCACTGCAGGAGATTGTTTCTTAATGTAAGCATCAACTGCTTTTGAAGAAGATGGCATGACACAGATAAAAGGGGTAAAACTATACACTTATTTTTTTCTTACTAAAGTGATTCAATCTCTGACTGGCAAGATAACACATTCTACTCTCTCGTCATTTCTAATATACATGTTACAATCATTAATTGCTTTAGTATCCCTATCGTGTTGCACAGCATCTTCCTCCAACACCTTTCCATACCACAACGTATTATCTATAAGGATTCGCCCTCAAATTCTCACTTTCGGGAGTGCTGATTGGTAATAATACAGATAATTTTCTTTATCAGCATCGATAAAAACCATATCATATTCATTTTCCAATGTAGACAGCGTTTCTCTCGCATTTCATGTATGTATTACAATATCGCCTCATCTACTATGATGATTAAAATACTCTTGAGCGATACTTGCATATTTCTCACTTATCTCGAGTGTATCAATATGGCCTCATTCTTGCAACCCTTCGACCAAACACAATGCTGAAAATCACGTATATGTTCCTATTTCTAATATAGTTTTAGGTGAAATAGCCTTAGTCAAAAAACTCAACCATCTTCCCTGTAGATTACCAGACAACATGTGAGCATCGGTTACACCGCTGTTGGTTTCTTGCTCTATTTTTGCCAATAATTCACTTTGGGGTGTAGAGTTTTTCTCAACATAATGTAATAAATTCTGATCGATGAAATCCATAGGATAGGACAGATTACAAAATAAAATTTATATCTCCTGGTAATAAAAAGGCATTGTATCGGCACCAACATAGATCTTTTCAAACCTGCTATTGAATCACACATCACTCTCATAACGCACTGTAAGCTCTCAGTTCTTTTTTATCACCCCTACTCCCATCCATGGTAAAAGATATGTTTTTTTCTTCACAAGGTAAATTCCTATGTGTCACTCCTTCGGGTGGACAGTCAAACGTATTCCCGTAGGAACCATTGTATAGAAGAAGTTAAGCATCTCCAGAGTATGTTGCAATACCATATAATCAAAAGCACATGTATCTGCTGCTAGTTTAATTTCATTTTTTATATTACGCTCCTCTTCTACGAGTTCGCTATCCTCTAGACAATTAATACGATACAAAACATTAATATCATATTTTGCTAAATTAATATTATTCATCGATGCATCCTTGATTTTAAGTATCCTAGCGTTATCTGGTTCCGTATCTCGCAAAAGCTTCATTTCTTGAAAAGATTTTTGATACGTCTCTGCCCACAGAGGGAAGTGTTGCTCTAATGCCGCTTTGGCATCATAGATTGTAACTGATTCAGAAATTCATAGTTTTTTAATAAACTCCCTCATGGAATGCAAATAACGATCTGCGTCTTCAAGTGTATGTCAAAAAGCTTCATAGTATAAGTGTCCATCATGAAACACATGAAACATCGCCCCAGGGGCATATATTTTTTTGATCTGCAAGGCAATTTCATGAAATTTAAGAAACGATGCTATCTCAGCTAAATCAGCATCTCACCTAGATGACTTAAGTGGATTCTTAATTTTAAATGGGAATGCTGGCATCATGAAGTCTATGGGTTTATTCGACGCTATTCTATCTTCAATCTTTGCCAAAAAAAGAGACTCATACTTATCTAATTGTATAGTTTCTAAGGATCAGTTCCTATATTTAGGTGATAGGATAACTTGTAATATACGCGAAGCTAGAGAGCATCATTCGGTAAAATAATCATCGCTGAAGTACACGATAGCATCTTCATAGGTTTTTCTAAATCAAGGAAAATCAAATTCTGGTATATTTCTCTTATGACTTTCTGTTCCTCATCATGAAAACATATCCACATATGATCATGTCATATCAACTCTGCCTATTTCGAACTGCGATAATACTTTCGCTATAGCCATTACTTCATGCATTATAAAACCTTATCCTACGCTTCCTTCCATTTCCATTTCGATCAATCTATTCAGCTCTGCTGCGTATTCAAGAGGGAGTTTTTTGATGACTGGAGAGATGAAGCCATTGACGATCATTCACATAGCTTTGGATTCATCGAGACCGCGAGACATCATATAGAAGAGTTGGGTTTCATCGACCTTACCAGCGCTCGCTTCGTGAGCGACTGTTGCATCATCACGATGTGAACGAATATGAGGAAGTGTCGTGCTAATAGAAATATCATCCATCAAAAGTGCATCACATTCTGTGGAGTTCACTGCTCCTTCTGCCGAAGGCAGAATATCAACAATACCACGATAGGTACTGATACCGCCGTCTTTACTAATAGACTTAGAGACTATGGTTGAAGATGTATATTTCCCTATATGAATAACTTTGGAACCACTGTCTTGATTTTGCCCTTCTCAAGCGACTACGACACCAATCTGATCTGATTTCGCATAGTCTCACTTGAGGATCGAACACGGGTAGAGCATCGTCGTACAGCTTCCCAAATTTCCATTGATCCATTCCATGAATCAGTTATCTTCGACGATAGCACGTTTCGTATTTAAATTGTATGTATTCGTAGACCAGTTCTCGACTGACGAATAACGCATCTTTGAGTTTTTACCAACATAGACTTCTACGCATCCTGCATGAAGTGATTTTGCATCAAACTTCGGTGCGCTACATCATTCGATATAATCCCCCGTTGCATCATCGTCTATGATAATGAGTGTATGTTCAAATTGCCCACCCGCGAATGTATTCATGCGGAAATAAGCTTGTAATGGTTCGGTGACAGCAACCCCCTTCGGCACATAAATAAATGTCCCTCATGATCGGACGGCACCGTGCAAAGCCATAAATTTATGGTCTCTATTGGGAATAAGTTTCATGAAATATTTCTTCACGAGCTCTTCATGTTTCAAAAGTGCTTGTGACATGTCTTCGAAAATAACTCACTGTTTCGCCCATTTCTCTTTGATATTATGATAGACTACTTCGCTGTCATATTGCCCACCTGCTCACGCAAGATACTGCTTCTCAGCATCAGGTATTCAGAGTTTTTCAAATTTCGCTTTAATTTGTGGATCTACATCTTCCCATTTCTTTGAGTATCATTGAAATCATTTTTTAGGTCTTGCATAAAACACAAGTGACTCACTCTCTATCTGTTTCTTAATCCCCTGTAAATCAGGTCACCACTGAGGATACGACATTTCATGTCGTTTTTTTAGTGACGCAAGACGAAGCTCCAACATCCACGTTGGCTCTTGTAAATCTGCAGAAATTGCTCTCACATTCTCTTCTGAGAGCCCTTTGAGGTATACATCATATTGTATATCATCGGATGTTTCTAATGTCGATTTAAGGGTTGGTTGCATCTGATTGCAAAGCTTCTAATAAATATTTTTTTGCTCTCTCAAGTGGGACGTGTACACTCGTCATATCTCTTCTTAGGTCCGCACTGTATCCTTTCGTACGAAGATCAGATAGATATTTATTAATTACTGGTTTAGCTGCTGCACAGGCATTATAGAGAGAAGATGCAGCTTGTCAGCTTATTCTATCACCATTAACAGCAAGTATCAAATTTTCGTATACGAAATCTACATCTTTCAAAAGACGCTCTCAAGTACTATTCATTTTCTCAGCATAGAGAGAACTTGTATTCATAGCAATATAATACTATTTTTCTTTCGAATTGGAAGGATTTTCCTTAATATATTTTACAATCCTTTTGTAGTATATTTTGGCAGTCTATACGATAAATTCATAGCTATATCTTTTCATATCTACCAAGTCATTCATGACCTCTATTCATTCCTTTTCTAAGAGTTGTTTCTGGATAAGTCACCTTTCACCGAGTTTCATTGCAGAAATATATCATTGCTTATTAACGACGCGTTGCCAAGGATAGAATCACCATTCTTCATCTTTGAGTCAACTGAGTATTTTCCCAACAATGTAGCCTGATGTGAGTATTCAAAAACGAATATCGAGCATCTGTGCTACTCTTCCGTAGCTTGTAACTTTTCATGAAGGGATCTCGGATATTACTTCGAGAAGCTCTTTCTTCATAGCATTAAAGTCAGAAAGTAAATACTACCCAACATACCAGACCGCAGCGAAGTAGAGAATAAATCCCGCAATCATAGTTACTGGCAATGTTAGAATCCATGCTAGGGCAATATGTTTTACTGTATCCATTTGTAAATCTTTCATTCATCATCTTGCCGCCATACTTCCTGCAACACCTGATGAAAGCACATGCGTTGTGCTTACTGGAAGACCAACTGCAGACGACAAACTAATGGTTCACGCTGCAACAATCTCAGCCATAGCTCCTTGTCCATACGTCATATGGTGTTTCCCTATTTTTTCTCCTATCGTCACAACTATTCTTTTCCAACCGATCATCGTCCCCACTCACAATACTAATGCCACACTTCCAATAACCCATGCAGGCGCGTTGTTCATATTGAATGCATGAGGCAAGAACACAACGAGGATAGCCATCATGATACCTATTCCTTTTTGCCCATCGTTTGACCCATGTGCAAAACTAACTGCCGTACAAGTACTAATAAGTATCGCTCTCATCCACCATACAGGAGGTCTATCTCATGGTTCACAGAAGAATGTATGTTTGTTCCCAAAGCGAGAAAGCAACGAAGTTCATATCATAGTTGCTGCAAATCATACAAGCGGTGATATCAAGAGAGACAATAAAACCTCTTCTAATTTGTGCCATGGAATTCATCATCATGCCATATGTCATGCTACTACATATGCGAGAGACACACCGAGCATAGATCAAATCAATGCGTGCATACTAGAGCACGGAAGACCTCTGTACCAAGTAACGATATTCCATATGATAGAAGATAACAAGAGTGACAAGAAGAATGCCGCCTTCAATGTGAAACTATTTTGTTGTAATGCAGCTAACGGAAGAAGATTTGCAATACTAATTGCCACACCTATCCCTCCCAAAATGACTCACAACAAGTTCCAAAGTCATGACCACAACACGGCCCACTTTGGCTTCAATGCACGAGTATAAATAACAGTAGCTACTGCATTTGCAGTATCATGAAATCAGTTAATAAACTCAAACAAGAGCACATATATACACAACAGCACAACCACGATGAACAATAACGACATAGATTTTATTTAAGAACTAAGGATACTTACCAGGTTACACGTACAATTACTTAAACTCTTTTCACATTTGCTTTCTTCTATATGCATTCGCAAATCTGTGTGCCTCATCACGCAATGTAACAAGCAGACGGTCAACATCATCATACACTAACTGTTTGCTAATCACTTTCCAGTCTTTATCATACCAGTATAATTCTTCCTTTGCTCATTCCATCTTTCATTTTCTCTTCCTCGCATCACCCTTTCACAAAGAACAAAAATGAACACAAGAGAAAACGGCTTTGAACCAGTCATATTCTTCATAGAGTGATTTTATAATTCCTAATTGTCCTTTTCATCAATCAACAATAAATACTTCCGGTAGCGTATCTTTAGAGACATCTACTGTCTCAAATCTTCTAATAATAAGCTCCTTGAGAGCCGCATAATCATCTGAGCCTTTCACTACAGTAGCATCTGCATTATCAAATGTCCCAGTGATTTTATATTTCCTATATCATTTTTTATTCACTATTCATTCTTTCATTGCGACCAATGAGCCAGATCTCCACGAACCACTAAGATGAGAAATATCTGTACACTCGATAGCATATGGGAATACTGGCAACGCATATCTTTGTTGCAATCACACCAAGAGATCACTCATAATATTCTCTTTCCCAAAGATAGATGACTCTATATATGATGTAACGAATCAGTCGAACAATCAATCTATTTCTTTACGAACTTTCTTCCCCATATTTTTTAATGAGCGTGAGCAACAGAACACAACATTGTTATCTCTATTTTCAACAACACTTTCTCCATACTCTGCTATGAAGTCTGATATGATTTCTTCTGACGTCATATCTTCAGTACGATATTTCAAACGAATCAAATCAATCATTTTTCATTCATAGATATTTACGACAACAACTACATGTCGTCATTGTACGGTAACAATCTTCATCATCTTGCCTGTGATATCTGTTTGCAAGACAACATGCTGCCTTTCGACAGATTTACTAATACCTGCAAGAATATCTCTTAGCTGCGCTGCATATTCAAAGTGTTGTTGGGTAATCGCTGTTTGAATTTTCTCCATGATAACCTGCTCTACCGTCTTTGTTCTTCCTGCAAAAAAATCGACAAGCAATTTACACATATTTTTGTTTTCTATAATTGCCTCTTCGGGGGTCGCAGCAGGTTTAAATAATGCATTCCCCTGCTTTGCTAAGGCATCTTGTGTCTTTTCTGGAGTTCACCCCATCTTTGCATAGACACACCATCATTTACACATACCAAAATGATAATCAGAGCAAACTACTCATTTAGAAAAAATGCTCTGCGAACATCACCTGTATTGGAAAAGTTGCCTGAGGAAGTGCATAAGTTTAATCAAATCACGCGTATAGTGCTTCGGTCAGACGTAGGTACTTCCATCATTAATTCTGAATCTCGTCAAATAGATCAATGGATAATCACCTTTTGTTATTTTGATATATGCATAACTATTGTCTCATTTTAACAGTGCATTGTAAGCAGGCTTATGTTTTTTGATAAGATTGTCTTCGAGATATAAGGCTTCACTTTCAGTCATTACGGTAACGAAATCCACTTTAACTGCCTTAGAAAGCATATCTTGCTTCCACACTGATCATGCAGAAAAATACTGCGAAATACGCTTCTGCAGATTCTTTGCTTTCCCAATATACAAAATAGTTTCCTTCTTATCATAGAAGAAATACACTCATGGTTTACCAGGAATCGCCGAAATATCATCAAGATGGAAAGACATGTAATCTAGTAATAGCGAATACAATAAAAAAATCCATCTCAAGTAAACCGAGAGATGGAGAAACAAAATCCCCATGGAGAAGAAACTCCATTTATGAGATTCTATTTATTCTTGCCGAGATAATGGATCTGTAAGCGTGTTCTCTGAAAACAGAGAAATACAATATACAGCAAAGACGGCGAAAAAAGTAAATACTATTTTTTTCATATATATCTGTTAGGCCATAAACATACCTATAAAGCTCTGTTATTCAACGAGAAAATAGGTATATTATCGATAATTCACTACTATTATCCTTAATTCTTGCACTATGACCGTTTGGGATCTTCTCTCTGATTCATTCTTCCAACAAAAGAAAGTGTTGGAGAAACTATTGTGTCACTATACTTGACTGACGAAAGAGCAGCTTATCACCTCATATGATATCGAGCTTACCAACGAACAAATAGAAAACATCAAACGCTGATATCTCGAATACACAGTTGAAAAGAAACCACTAGAATACATCATGGGATTCGTTGAATTTTTCGGTAGAAAATTTGCTGTTGATGGCCGCTGCCTCATACCACGTCCTGAGACAGAATACATGATTGAAGCAGTCAACGAAAACATCAATGACAAAATGACTGAATGACAGAATGATAAAAATATTCTTATAGATGTTGGGACTGGTTGTGGAGTGTTGGGATTATCCGTACTATTAGAGAACCCTTCATTTTTTGGCAAAGCATTCTTGACTGAGTACTTCCCCGACACCCTCTCGCTTGCACAGGAGAACTACGCACACTACAAAAATACGCTGGGAACTGGAACGGATATAGAATTATTCCAAGCGAATCTTGTAGATTTCTTAGTTGCTCGTCCCTTAACGCAAGCTGATTCATTGATTCTTATTGCAAACTTACCATACATCCCAAACGAGACCTTCGATACACAAGCAGAAGATAACGTCAGGAAACGAGAACCTCGTCCTGCATTCGTATGAGGAGATGACGGATTAGATTACTACAGAGAAATGTTCGGTCAGTTATTCACTTCTAAACCAGCATATACGACAACTATGTTCTTAGAAATGATGACTTGGCAAGTTGATATTCTCAGGAAAGAATTTCCGCATATACTTTTTGAAGAAATAAAAACCTTCCACTTCAACATAAGGATAGTGAAAGGCACATTGAAGATAGAATAATCTATACTAAATTAAGTTTTTGGAAATCAGCATCTCTATATTTCATTTCTTTATATAAACCACCACTTTCCTTTTTTACTTGTTCCATCAGTAGCTTATTTTTTTGTTGTACGGTAAGTTGGTTGAATGTAAGATACGCTGGAATATCAGGAAGTTTGTATGGAACCGCTGCATAGTTACTCAATCTCTTAGAGATTGTTCGCCCTTCTTTCCCAGATCTCTCTCGCAATAAAACCATGGCTTTGAGGCCATCATCCATCGTATTGAACCCTACATATGATCATTTTTCTCATGGGCCCCTTCCACCTGGCGCTTCAAAAAATGAGATGCCGGCTTGTTGTAAATCGTATGCTAATGTGCCTGGTGTTGGATTCGAAAAATGTTCATTCCATGTAATACCTGCAGGATTGTTACATCTACTCCATGCTTCTTTAGGATACTGATCTCTAAGATTCGTCAAATCACCCAGAGATACTTTATCTTCTGCCACTTCAGTCTTGGACAACGTTGGTTCTTCCACTTTTGTTTCTGTGACAGCTGGGATGATAATAGGATCTTTTGGTTTCTTATCTAATATTGACGAAAGAAAATTACCTAGCATTGTTCCATGAAACAATGTCGCTAGAGAAAATTCTGCAGATTTAATCTCTTTTCATTCCTCCTCTTTTTTATTATTCCACAAATCTACGTCTTGTTTCATCTCAAGATCGTTTGCAGTAGGTTGAATAACTTCTTTATCGTTACCTGGCATAGAACATGTGACAATTAGTAAATCTTGTATAATTATAGCCGTTTTGCCAAAAAACGCAAATTTCCCTCTTGCATCTGGAACGAGTTTCCCTACACATAGGTCAATCTCCTCTCGCAGTGTGGTAACGCGTTTTTAGCCACTGTTTTTTTGTACATGCCGTATACTCGTAGAACCCCCCAAGAAATTACTCAAACCACTCCATGGTGAAACCATAGTTTGGGTATCAAAACAGGAAAATTAGCTCCACAAGCTGACTGAGCAATCACGATATCACTCGATGATAATGTGTTCTTGGTTACCGCAGTAATGAACAAGAACCCAGATCCAAACAAGGATTTCTTGCCATTAACCGTAGACTTTAGAGAAAGTTACTCTGCCGCAGGTAAAATTGGTGGTGGTGCATATAGGAAAAGAGAATGAAGACCATCCGATCAAGCAGTTTTGAACTGTAGATTGACGGATCGTGCGTTGAGACCTATGTTTCCAAAAGGGATGATTAATGATGTTGTTATCACAATTACTCCCCTAGCATTGGATCACGAGCAAGACTTAGGTGTTATAAGCATACTTGGTGCTTCATTAGCAATCCAAAAGGCAGGAATACCATTCAACGGCCCTGTAAGTGCGGTAAGAGTTTGATACAAAGATGGGAAATATATCATCAATCCAACTATCGAAGAAATCGAAACTGGTGAATTAAATCTCTTGCTCTCTGGACAAGGAGATACAATCAACATGATTGAATGTGACTCTAAGGAAGCATCAGAAGAACTTATGAAAGAAGCATTCCGTTTAGGTATGGAAGAAATAGCAAAAGCACATGCTATGCAACAAGCATTCATCAAGCAATGTACTATTTCTCCAAAAGAGATAGCATACAATAAGCCTTCTCAAGCGCTTTTGGATTGGGTAGCAACTGTTATCACTCCAGAGAAATTCAGCGCCATGACTGGTAATGCTAAAGTAGCTTTCAATGATCTCTACTATCAGTATGAGAAAGAATCAATCGTTGCTGCTAAAGAGCATATCGCCGATGAGACTAAGGAAGACTTCACAGAAGCGAAAGTTAAGCTTGCTGTTTTCCAAGTAATAAAGCATTATATCCGCGATCGTGTATTACACGAAAGCAAGCGTATTGACGACAGAACAGTATTAGATATTAGACCTTTGTATTGTGAAGTTGGTCTTTTACCAAGAGTACACGGTTCTGGATTATTCTGGAGATGAGATACACAAGTACTCTCTACAGTAACATTATGATCACCAAGTGATGCAGAAAAATCTGATACCATGGAAAGTGATGATGAGAAGAAAACATATATTCATCACTACAACATGGCTCCTTATTCAACAAACGAAGCGAATAGTTCTAGAGGGACTAACCGTAGAGAAGTTGGACATGGAAGACTCGCTGAAAAAGCATTGGAACACATGATTCCTAGTAAAGAATCTTTCCCTTACACTATCAGAGTTGTCTCAGAATGTGCTTCATCAGGAGGATCAACAAGTATGGGGTCAGTATGTGGTTCTACACTAGCGTTGATGGATGCATGAGTTCCACTTATCCGTCCTGTTAGTGGTATCGCAATGGGTCTTATGACGGAACAAGATGAAAATCATAAAATCACTAAATACGCAATCTTGAATGATATCATGGGTACAGAAGACTTCACTGGTGATATGGACTTCAAGGTAGCAGGGACAAAAAATGGTATTACAGCTATTCAATTAGACATCAAAATTCAAGGACTTCCTCTCGATCTCGTATATGAGGTAATCGGAAGAGCAAACGTTGCTCGTAATGAGATTCTTGATTTCATGCTTGAGACACTCCCAGCTCCAAGAGCATCATTAAGTGAATACGCTCCAAAGATTGTTTCATTCAAAGTACCATCAGACAAAGTAAAGGTAGTGATTGGAAAGGGTTGAGAAACTATCGATGAAATCATTGAACAAACTGGTGTGAAAATTGATTTCGAAGATGATGGAACATGTTTCATCTCATCAAGAGATCAAGCCATGATCGACAAAGCTAAAGACATTATCCTTAGTATTGCTATCGGACCTAAGGTTGGTGCAACATTCGAAGGAACTATCGTTCGTGTAGAAGACTATGGTATCTTTGTATCACTTAATAAGTTTAACTCTGGACTCTGTCACATCAAAAACCTATGAGCTGGTATGACTGCACAATTGATTCATTCGACATTCAAAGTATGAGACAAAATAAGCGTTGTCCTTACAGAAATAGATCGTGAAGGTAGATTAAATCTCAAGAAAGCCTAATCATACTAACAAAAGTAAATACAAAATAAACGATGACCTCTTGATATAAATAATTATCAACGTTTTAGTTTTTGTGTATGAAAAATGTCTCTCGTTAAAAAGACATCTTTTGATGCAAGGCTCGAAAACTTTAAGAGTCAGATCACCGCACTGGATCCTAAATATAAAGATCCAGGTATAGAAGAAAAAACCACAACCCCTACAGAATATACAGAGACACTCCAACAGTTTGTCTCTGCGCTTCAGGTTATTCCGCAAAAACATACTAAAACCATAATAAGCCTCCTCTATCAAGCATTAAATTACAGGCAAGACCTGAAAGATTCCTCTACAGCAGCCCAATTAGCTCCTATCGAAATCATTCAAAAAAATAAAGACCATGGTCATCACGCAATATACATCCTCTTCCAACTTAACACCAAGGGCGAGCTATTCTCAATCTTATGAGAACCGTCGAAGAAGAAATAAGATGCTAAAATATATGAATGATCACAAAAAACGAATAACTCTCATTATTCGTTTTTTGTTATTCGTAATTTATATTATTGTAGTTGAAGAAGCGAAAGGTTTCAATTATCATTATAAACAACTCCGGCTTTCGTACTACATACTGGATCTCCCGAAACATTTGTAAGTTCTTGGCAATTTTTGTAATCATGAGTACAAGCAAAAAGCTTGTTATCAACCTGTACAAATGGTATCTCACGAGCAATAAATACCGATTGAATTGGACGAGAATAGTCTACATTTTCGACAGAATATGTTCCATGTGATTGTCTAGAAACTGCTGTACAGCTAGAGAATAATGAGGCATGATAAGGAACAGATCCTTTGTATTCAACGAATGTATCAAATGTAACTGAGTTCTGAAATATACAATGGTTTACTGACTTATTATGAAATGTTATATTATAACATCCTGCATCGATATTAAAAAGTTCTACCTTATTATCCACTGCCGTATATGAATTCCCATCAAATGACACGACACTTTCATCAGACCAGAAGTTTGCTCCATAGAAAGCATTCTTCGTCATAAATCCTACACCATCAGTATATCTATATCCATGTACAACAAAGAAGAATATGAAAAAGAGCACAAAACTAAATGCGCCTACCTTCGTAATCACTCTCATCCATGGAGACATAATTCGGTATCCTATTTGTAAAATAAAAAGCGGTATATTGACTATTTAACGTCAAGAATCTTCACTTCATATCTTCCACTATCAGCTTTCACCTTTACTACATCACCTTTTGATTTTCCTTTAATTGCAGATCACAATGGAGAATCGAAAGAAATAGTATCATTGAGGATATCAACCTCACCACTACCAACGATAGTAAGTGCAATCTTTTGTCCTTCTTTTTCTAAGACAACTTTAGAACCATAACGGATTTCATTAGTTGTATTTTTAGTATCTGCTTCAATGATCTGTACATTTGTCATGAATTCCTCTATCTCTCAGATACGGCTTTCAATCATTTCTTTTTCAGAAATAGCAGTATCATACTCAGAGTTTTCTGAAATATCTCCTTGTCCAATAGCTTCTTTCAATCTTTGCAATGCTGCAGGAAGTTCATCGTTTTTTAATCTATGAAGTTCTTGTAACATAGCTTCATATCATTCTTTTGTAAGATAATTCATTTGATCGTTAGCCATAATGTAGCAACGGTATACAAAATAAAATTCCCTCTTCGAGAGGTTTATCTAAACCACTTTCCAATAGTCTTGAAAAGTCATTTTTCTCCTGTGATCTCATGCTTGAAATGCGCAAAAGCGTGATTTACAAGATCCGTAGGATTCTTGAAACTACCGCTTCCTTCTCTAGAATATCTCGTCGCATTACCATCTACAGTGAAGATGAATGTACCTTCAAATCTGTCGATTTTATTCTTGCTTACATGGACTGAGACATCAAGTTGTGCTTCCGGCTTGTTAGTAAAGATCTTTTTGAAATAAGGCTTAAGTAATGGTTGTTCTACGTCTGGATTCGCGTATAAATTAAGGTTAACATATTTCTTAATACTCTCCTGAAGGGGTTCCAGAATCCCATCGAAATGATAGGACACGTGAACGTTACTCATCACGTATCAGTTACAAAATAAAACAGTTCATTATACTCAAGGCACCACCCAAATGCAAGCTCAAACACCTATTCATCCCACAGCAACAACATTGGTCCTATGCCTACTATAAAGCCATATCATGTATTGATAACCCATTTTTTTTCTCTATATATAGAGTATGTTTACCTATCTCAATCGCCTTCTTGGCAAGTTCACAAGTGCAATCATTACGGTCTATCAATACACTATCTCTCCAGATAAGGGTATCTTTTCACGATTCCTCAAATGACGTATATGCGCACACGAGCCCCATTGCTCTAAATATGGAAAACAATGCCTTCGTCGCTATGGATTTCGACCGGGAATTGCCTACACTACGGAAAGAGTTTTATCTTGTACACCGCGCATGGAAAAGACCTATGATCCTTCGACCTACCGTATTGTATTTTTCTCTGGTTCACCTATTGGGATCCCTTTTTTGGAGCACCTCAATGCAGACAAGAGATTTGACATAGTATGAGTTGTGACCATGCCCGATAAACCTATAGGACGCGGACATACAGTACAAGCAAATAGTATTAAAATCACCGCAGAACAGCTTTCCATACCAACGATCCTCACACCAACCTCTATTAATCCTGCAACCAATGAACACGGCAAAGCCGTTGCAGCGCAGCTGCATGATCTGAAGGCTGACTATTTCATCGTCGTAGCCTATGGGAAAATAATGCCACAAGCGATATTAGATATACCTCATTTTTGATGTATTAATGTTCATGGTTCTATCTTGCCTGAATATCGCTGAGCATCACCATTACAATCTGTTTTCTTAGATGATAGAGCGGAAACCGGGGTAACAATAATGAATATGAACGCAAAGATGGATGAATGAGATATCATCAGTACATACGAATTCAAACTCCCCTTCGCACGAACCTCAAAGGATCTCTTTGAAAAAGTCAAAGTAGTCTGACCTAAAGTACTCGCAGACGCAGTGTGGGATTTGAGTAAATGACATATCACCGCACGCCCACAAGATGCGAGCAAAGCAACGTATTGTCACAAAATTGAGAAACAGGATGGCTACATAGACCTACGAAATACACCCCTCCAGGAAGTCTATAACAAATATAGAGCATATGCTCTCCGGCCAAAGATTCGGACTACCTGACCAGATACCTTCCCCAAAATTGCAGGGAAAACCCTCGTCATCGAAGAACTCATCTGCGACGAACAACTCTTTTCTTGAAATTCTGATCAACCCATCTGTAGAGAGACCGGTCTCATCAACCCAGCAATCAAGGAATTGTCAATCAAGCCCGAAGGCAAAAAAGCAATGAATTGGAAGAGTTTTAAAAACGGATACCTTGGATAATTACAAATTATGAATTATAAATTACGAGAATAAATATTAAAAAAAAAGATCACGAACGTGATCCCATTTACTTATAATTTGTAATTTTAAATTTTTAATTCCCTGTCGCTGGCAGGTGTTTATCAATAAGTTCTTTGATAGCAGCGTGTGGTTGCACACCGACGAACTGGTCTACTTTTTGTCCACCCACGAAGATAGTTACTTGTGGGATACTCATTACCTGGTATTGTACTGCCAATGGTTGATTAGCTGGATTGTCTACGTCTATTTTCAACAACAATGCTTTCCCTGCGTATGTATCTACTACCTCATGCAATACAGGTCACAACATGCGACATGGACCACATCGTTCTGCCCAAAAATCAACGAGAACTACTCACTCATGCGATTGAATAGCTTGGGTAAATTGCTCTACTCCTATGATATCTATCATTATATTTATATATAACATGGTAAATTTTCTCTATGCTGTTTGCTCTCCATAACAGATATATTTCATGATTTTTTTGAGTGTATACATCATAGCTACGTTGTAGTCTATGAAACCTCTAACTGCTTGTACTTCGAACTCCTCTATCTCATGGTTACCAGGTTTAATATGGAGTAAGAATTTTTGTGAACTAATAGACAACACGACATCATATGTCCCCTCCTCCTTCTCATGAAATACAGCTTGGATGTTGTTTCCAAGGATTGTATGCTGAGCGCAGAATGATTGATCAAACAATGCTGGTTGTTGCATGCGATAGTCACACAGAAGAAGTAAAGTGACGTAGATATATGTTTTTCTGCTTGCATTCCTAGAGACAATTCGTTATTATTCATATAGAATAATCATTATTATATTTACACACAAAACATAATTTATTTTACACACATAATATAGCATAATACCAATGAAACCAAAGAAATGATATTTAAACATTTTTGTTGATAAACTATCAAAAAAGAAGTGAAAAATTTTGTATATCGAAACAATAGACCACATTCTTGGCAGTGCTATGGGAGAACTCTATACGCGCACCAAATGATATAAAGCGATTCACCTTGCGAAGAACAGGTGAAGCCTCATGTCACTGAAAAAAGATCTGTATTATGTTCCACAAAAAAACGACGATATCGACGATATTATCCAAAAACGATACCGACATATTCTCCACAACCATATCAAAACATACTTGAATGGAACAGCGCTCATCACGTGAGTGCCAGCACTCCAGATACTTCTACAAAACTATGAGATTCCAGATGCCATAACACTCATCACACCAAACAAACAATGTGTTGAGACTATTGTTGGTAATAAGAAAGCAGTTATCAAAAAAATGAATCAAGGAAAAACCTCTCTCTATACAACATATAAGAAAACAGCGAAGAAAGTTTCCGTCGGCAAAAAGTCATTCTACATGACCTCACTCACAGTATCACTCCTGGAAGCGATGTACTCTCAGACAGCACACTCACCACGAACAACAGAGCTATGCAAGAAGGTTCTCAAGAAGTATTGGAAACATCTAGATCGAGAAGAAGTCGTTTCTTTCATCAGAAAATGAAAATACCACACCAGTTTGAACAAACTCTATCGTCTTGCACGTGGGCTTGACGATGCATATGCAAATCATATTATGTCATTAATAAAGAAACACAGTTATAGAATAACACAATCCTAATGCTCAAAGACTCACTAACACTATTACAAGGTTACTACTCATATCTTTTGATGAGTTTGTATACCGACAACCTTTTGAAAGAAGGTAAAATTCCTCATATAACAACCCCCGTCATATACCATACGACGAAAGATACTGATATACAATTAAACGCTACTCGCATCAATCAACTCATTACACAGATTGGCGAGCAACCAGATGAAAAGAATGTATATGGATACTTGGGCTACATGAGTGGAATCAAAGGAATGCTTGGCGTATGTATGGACATGACAAGCACATCTCTTTGATGGAGAAAATTCCTACAAAAAACGATGGGATCACAATACGAAGCATACACCCATTCTATACGTTTTTGTAGAAACCTCCTGACTCATCAGCAAACTCCCAACTTTCAAGTTTCTAGAGACGATCTTCTTACACAAAAAGAATATCTCATACGCAGTGGGAAACGCATTGTAGCGCTCTCATTTCGCTATAGTGATCTCCTTGGAGATAAACGAACAGGATCATCCTCATATGGTTTCCATATAACCATAAACACGACCACGCTTCTCACGAAACGCACCCTTTTCACGATCATAGATCAACACACGCTTTTCATGCTCGCAGAGAGCGTCTACAATCTCGCATCGTTATATCAACAAACACTCAAACCATGAGCGAAGTAAAGCAGCAATACTATCTAGAACCAACAACTCTAAGTGCACCCATTGGGAACAATAGTTTTTCATATGAACAAAGAAAAGCAGCTGGATCACCGTGTGTTCTCTCTGTTCCACAACTTGTGAGTTGATTTCGATCTGATATAGTACAAGGAGAAAAAATAGTCTTTGAAGAACGAGATAACGAGAAACTCACGCAAAACCTCTGACTCAAAGAACTTATACAAATCGTAGACGCACCCATACCAACATATATTCTTGATAACCATAACCATGCACTCTATATGCGAGTGAAAGAATATAAAAACGGAATATACGAAAAATGAACGACATTAATACATATCGATCAACACGCAGACATGGGCGAACCTAGTGAGTGATTGAATCAACTCCAATCAGATAATCTAGAGCATATAGCACAATACACGAATGAATCATGCAACGTTGGCAATTTCATACTACCAGCTCAACAGGCATGATTTATAGACACGATACAACAAATTCGTTCTACGTACGCATTGTTTGCCGCTGCAAACCAAGCAAATACCCCCATGTCATATATTCTTGATATCGATATTGATTTCCGATCAGACCACACGCCTACCGACGAGGAAAAACACGCTTTACAGAAACTGTATGCAGGAGCAAAACTATGTACTATAGCGCTCTCTCCTTATTTCATGCCATTAGAAACAGCCATTTCTACAGTAAAATTATTATTTTTACAACAAAGTCAGGCCCCGCAAAAACGGGACCTGCTACCAAAACTACCTGCTTATGAGAAAAAGTTATATGTATTGTTGTGTCCTTAGATAATATATATATTACCACCCGAAGTCAAGTCAATATACATTGCAATCCTTCCCTCTTTTTGACAATTTAAACTGCTTTCGTATACTACATAGAGCGTATTTTATACACACAAAACTATGGAAATAGGAGAATTAGGCGCACAATGAAAGAAAATACGAAATTGGTGAGGACACATTGTTGATAATGTGTTGCAATTTTTGCCACAGCCAATCAAAGATATTCCACAAAAGGTTACTGAGATGGCAAACAGTGATGAGATGCATACTTCATACGAAACCGTGAAACAAGCGTTTAGTTCTGTATTCTCATCTATCAAAGAAGAAGATACTATCAATCTATCTCCAGAGGATGTCCCATGCGGCAATATATCAAATGCATGTTATGATGACCCTCTCGTACGTGAAAGACATTTTGAAAACTATACACTCATAGAAAAGCACAATAATATTGAATATTGTGTTTACAGGGATAGCGAACACAAAAAACTCATTATCGGGTACAGAGGAACAGAAGTGAGTGAAGCAAGAGATTATATTAGTGATGTGAATATCGTCCTAGGTACACAATGATTCAATGATAGATTTCAAGCATCATTAAAGATCTATGAGGACATATGCAAAGAATATCCAGATGACATTAAGATAATTACTGGACACTCTCTCTGAGGAACAATTTGTTATATGATTGCACAAGCGAAAGACCCAGATCGTACGGTCGTTTTCAACCCATGATCATGACCAAATCCAACGTTCCTCATGATGATCAAAGATACACAAATGCAAGCTCCACGAACTAAACGCGTCTTCACTTACAAAATTCTATGAGATGTTGTTTCCAGCTTGAGCGTTATTTGATATACAAGAACTTTTCGCAAGGCATCTGCAAATCCAGGAGAATTACATGCAATCAGGAACTTTGCAACTCCTACCTTGTAACCAGCAGCTATTTTCGTATATTCTCCTCCATGCAAAAGGAGAAAATCATTGCTCTCGCGCCGATGGATGGCATCACAAATTGTGCCTATCGTACTGTCGTTAAGGAGCTTTTTGAAAAACACAACACAGACCCTCACGCAAAACTCTGACTACGAACAGAGTTTATGAATGTAGAGTGATTTGTACGCGAACCATGACGCTTGATACATCATATCATCAAGACAGATTTTGAAGATACAACAATAGCACAAATATATGGCTGAGACCACGATGCATTATTTGAAACAGCTCTATATATCGACCAAAAACACCCAGAGTTTGCATGAGTTGAACTCAACATAGGCTGCCCTTCACCCAAGATAATGGCATGTGGCGGTGGTGCAGGTATGATGAGAGATAGAGAAAAAACACTACAACTCATAAAGAAGATCTCGAGTAGCATACAACTCCCCTTCAGCATTAAAACAAGAGTTTGACTCACGCAAGATGATATGCAAGAGCAACATGATTTCATCGTAGAAGCAGCAAATTATTGCAAAACACTGACAGTGCACGGAAGAACATACAAACAATCACATAGTGGTTTCGTAGATTGGGAATACATCTACAACATAAAGAAAGAAGTCTGAGACAAATGCCTCATCATTGGGAATGGGTGAATTCGTAGTTATGAAGAAATGCTCGCTGCACAGGGCAATCTCGATGGCGTCATGGTAGGACAAGCTGCCATCGGTCGGCCACGAATTCTGTTAGGGAAAGAACCAACCATAGAAGAACGTTATGAACTCATTATGCGTCACATGCATATGATGATTATTCTCTTTGATTTCTACGAACGCATCTCTCATCTATGACGTGATTTCACACAACCAACATACGATTGGCTCCAAGAGCAAATTCGCATCTTCGATGCGACAAAATACGAACCAACAAAGACACTCATTGAGTACAGAAAGTACCTTTTCAACTACATTTCTGGACTTCCAGGCAATAAAGAGCTCAAACAAGAACTCGCTCAGGTAAAGGACTATGCTAGTATGGCCTCTCATATAACCTCATTTTTCGACAAAGTAACCAAAAATTTGCAAGATTAAGCCAAAATGAATATACTATAAGGGTACAAAATTTACCCATTCCAATCATATACATGAACGTTGTTCCACCAAATACTCCCATGGCGGCTGAAAAAAAGAGTAATGTTCGCAAGACACTACAAAGTCTTGAAATAAAGGGATTCATCATCGATGAATTACTCGATACCATTTCCGACGAAGACCTAACCCATCCTGAGTTAAATATAACATCTTTATCTAAAAAAGAGGAAGCTAAGTTAAAATTCTTTCATAAAAAAGCTATAGCCAAAGGGGTTACAACATATATTAATCAACTCGAAAAGGCACCTACCGAACAGTTCAAACAATATCTAACAGCTTACCAGATATTCCTCTCGAAGAGCACTTTCTTACTTGCCAGCAATAAACCTTCTCCAATAAGCACACTATTGATAAAAAAGTTCACTGATGCTATTCAATGGAATAAATATGCCCTAAAGGCGTTAGACAGAGCAACTCACAACTGAACAAGCTCCTCAAATCCATTATTAAGTGCTGCACGAAATCATACATAGAGAGAAGACGATACTAAATTACCCCATAAGGAGGGACTACAATACAAGCACAATAAACGCAAGACGCAACACTCTGACAGCAAATATAATACTTGTATCATAAACAATAATAGAAAACACTCTTTTATACTCTCATATACAATCCCATGACAAACAAAATGCCAGTTCTAATCGATTGTGATCCAGGTGCAGATGATGTATTCGCTCTCGTTTGGTTGTTAACAAATCATATAGCACAACAAGTCCCAATGGAGATTGTCTGAATCACCACCGTAGGTGGTAATGTCGCTGCTGACAAGACATATGCGAATGCATTGAGAATGTGTCAATTTATGGGAGCAACAGATGTTCCTGTAGGTAAAGATCACAGACAAATTGTGAGCCAAGATGCTTCACACATTCATGGAAATGATGGGATTGGAAATCTTTCTGAGATGCTTCCTCCTGTACAACTTCCTGCCAGTGAAAATGACAGCGTAGATATGATTATCGCAGCTATTGAAAAATACGGGAAAGAACTTGCTATCTTAGTAACTGGGCCAATGACGAACATTGCACTTGCTGAAGAACGCAAACCTGGCATCCTCTCTCAATGTAAGAAAATTATTGCGATGGGTGGGGCTATCAGCATACATGGAAACATCACGCCTGTAGCGGAATTCAATATATTCTACGATGCTGCTAGCGCAGCAAAAGTTTTCAAAAGTACAGACAATATCATACTTCTTCCTCTTGATACGACGACAAGTATGGTGTTTACAGAAGAAGACATGGAGCACTGCTTCAGTCAAGTAAATCACTCTACCAAACAAGAGTTCCTTCGTAAATTAACAACGTTCACTATCGGAACAAATATGATGTTTAGAGAAACAGGATATCAACATGGATTCTATGTGCATGATGCGCACACCGTAGGATTTCTCCTCTACCCACATTTGTACACAGGTTCTTTCCAAGAAGTACAAATAGAAACAAAGGGAGAATTCACAACTGGTGAAACTGTTGTAGATCACCGCAACATAGCGAGAACGAAGACCAACGCTTTCGTAGCAATGGCATTCGATAAACCTCTTTTCTTAGAAGCAATCACAGAAGATTTCAAAAAACACGACTTTAGTATCTAAAGAGAACAGTCTTTCATGAATCTAGGTATTTGGGCAGTTATCATTTGAACAGTCTTCGGTTGAGTATCTAATATGCTCATGAAGAAAGTATCAAAGGAGTTCCCAGACAATTATCTTGCCTTAGTATTCCAATACATTGCTATGGCAATTGTTGCTTTGATTCTTGGTTGATTATGGGCGTTCTATCATGGAACTGCATATATACCATCACTATCTGCTATACAATGGATTCTCGTAGTGGGTGTCTGAATAGTAGGATACATAGGGATCCTCTTCCTCTTCAGGTGATACGACTATCTCTGTGGAGGTGTGGCCCTCGTGATCGCGAACCTAGCAACATTTCTTATGTATTTCATCAATCTAGCACTCTATCCTGGACAAGAGGCTTTCAGTATTGAGAAAATACTATTAGCAATTATCTTTTTTATCATCATAGCTCAGTTTCTCCTTGATCAAGGATCTTGCCCTATAAATCATAGAAACATAATCAACAAATATACACTCTATCCACTTGGAACTGCGGTATGTTGGGCTGCATATTATGTAGGCAACAGTTACTTCATCAAATCATGAATGATGAGCCCCGTACAGGTAGGGATGATCACAGAATCACTTATTTTGGTGTTTGCACTTATCTGGTTTGCTGCCATGCGCTGATTGACGAAAGGACTCTTTGATATAAAGAAAAATATGAATAAAGATAAATTGTCATTCTTTCTCATATGACTATTCAATGTCGTCTCTGTCTATCTCGTTTACTATTGATATCAAACGAACGCTGCGAATATCGTTAACGTCTTGAAGCTCTTTACTATACCATTTGCAGCTATCTTCTGCCGAGTATTTCTAAAAGATCGTCTTACAAAAAAACAAACCATACTCTTGGTCATTGGATTTCTTTCTATGGTTTGATTTCTGTATCTATAGAGAAATAACTTCTCATTCATATTCCCATAGCACCTCTATTCAATACGTAGGTGCTGATTTTTTTATTCGACGCAAAGGTTTATCTCACTCGCGTTGTTTTGCTGGTCGTCACCAAGTATCTCGATGTATTCATACAATATTTTTCGCATGCAGCATATGTGCCATTTCCAATGCTTGCTCAGGATTACAATGTACATGAATCCAAGGATCATATGAACCAATTGGCATGATCGCCAAATCTACACCTCACGCAGGAGCATATGTTTTCATAACTTCTGTATATGCAGTATCGCCCCCGAAGAAGACATATTTCTGATTCTTTTCAAGGAGATAACCATTGTAACTCGCACCATTCTTATGTTTTCTCGCGCGATCACGTACTCGGGGATATCTAGCTCATCGATGATTTACTTCACAGGCTTTTACAGTTACGCCATCAATAGAGAGTACCTGACCTCGGTCAAGCTCGGTAGTTTGTTTCTGTACCCATCTTGCCAGCCATCTCTTTACACCAGGAGCTACTACAACTTGAGTCTTACCACCGCTATGTTTCACTATCTTTTCGCAAGAGTATGGATGCAAGTGATCCATATGCGCGTGAGACAACAAAAGAATATCGATAGGAGGTAGTTGCTCTATATTGAGAGCTGGTTTGTGAAGTCTTTTTATTCACACATTCCATGCAGTACCCGGAACTGGGATACCAAACCAATTAGCAAAAATAGGATCTGTAATGATCCATGTTCCAAAAAGGTTTATAACTACCGTAGAGTGTCATATTCGTCACACGGTAATCTCAGAATTACTCCAGTGTGTAAGAGGTTTATTTGAGAATGTATATTTCATCGAAAGCGTAATTCACAACATATAAATACCTATCCTGCTACATATCCTCAATCGATACTAATAAGTGTCCCTGTCATATATGCTGCTTGATCTGTAAGGAGGAAGCATACAAGTTTTGCAACTTCTTCAGGAGTTCACAAACGTTTCATAGCTTGTGCTTGAGCGAAATCATCTCGCGCTTTAGTAATATCTCATCAAAACTTTTCTTTCGCAAAGTTATCCGCAGCACGCGCCGCCTGCTCCGTATCTATAGTCCCAGGGCATATTGCATTAACACGGATATTGTACTGCGCATAATCAAGCGCTGTACTCTTCGTAAGTTGACCCACTGCGGCTTTCGTCGCTCAGTAGATACTACTTTTCTGTTTCCCTATTAGTGATTGATCAGATCCCATGAGAACCACGTTTCCACCACCTTGTTTCATCATAATTGGCAAGACATTTTTCAATGTCACAAACATAGATGTAACATTAAGATTTCGTAATGAATTTCGTTGTTCCAATGTTGTTGTCAAAATATCTCATACGATATGTGTTCCTGCACAGCAAAATAATCCATCTACACGCCCCCATTTTTGAACGATAGATTCAATTACATTTTGTAACGCAGAGAAATCTGTTACGTCACATTGTATATACCAAATATTATCTTTATTGGCTCAGTCAGCAATTGCCTGTGCAACGACGGCCTCCCCTTCTGGAGCGCGACGCCCAATGAATGCTACTTTAGCACCATTTGCTGCTGCCTGCAATACAGTGGCTTTACCCATTCAGCTTGTTCAACCCGTAACAAATACGACCTTGTCCTCTAATCACATCAGTGTTTTTACCATCTTTGCTAAGACACATATAAATAATCGGATTTGTATACTGGTACTGGTTCCAAAGAGAATTACAAGTCCCATTATCTAGCATTTAAGTTTTTCTTAAGCTAGATATATATAGTGGCAATGTCCTTTTAGGTGCTATAACCAGAAGGCAGTACACAAAGCATTTTCACAAGGCTCCATATGTGCATAGCATATGGACGTGTACGTACGAAGAGCTCACCAAGGCAGTGGTGGGCTTTTCTTTTTAAAAAAACAATATAAAAAAACTCCCCACGAAAGGGAGTTTTCCATAAAAGACTAAAACTATTGATTCTTAGATGTTTTTGATGTTTGATGATCTACCATCTTCGTAAATTCTGCCTGTGTTACGTTCTCCATAGGAGATCACTTCACTGCAGTTTGAAATGCAGCATAATCATTATTTTTAACAGCTACCTCGACAGCCGCACGAGTTTGATGTTGTTTTACTATAGTAGCGAACTCTTCCTTAGTAGGCTTGGTTGCTTCCACAAACGCATCATAGTCATTAGCTTCAATAGCTGCATCAACCGCAGCTTTTTTCTGTGCAGCTCTTACAAGTTTATTAAATTCATCTTGTGTGATCTTCCCCTCACTCTTAGTCCCCTTTATTGCAGTTTGAAATGCAGCATAATCATTATTCGTGATAGCAGTCTGCGCTCATGTGTTGTTCAAGAACATATGCCCACCTCTACCTCACTCCATTCCTAATCATCCATCGAACATTCCCATTTCTCATCCAGGACCTTTGCGTCCACCCTTTCATCCTCTTTCTCCATCAAATGTCTTTGTCTGTTGGGTAGAAGATGTAGTAGATCCAGACCCATCATTTGAGGCTTGAGCTAATCACGTATTAGCGATAACAATAATAGACGACAAGGCAGCTAGTCATGCGATACTCGCAATTGCAACTTTTTTTTGCATGTGTATGTGTATAAAGGATAAATGTGTATACACGTTATTCTTTGCAGAATAAAAATGATACGCACGTACTATACACCTCACACCTTTACAGAAACTTAATATCTTTATTTTGGCTTTTTTATACCGCTATCAACCACTACTGTGTTTTTTCTTTCGAGTTTATTCCAACCAAGTCATGTACCCGTACAAGCTCTTCGCAATGATTTCAAAGACACGTAATACATAAGAAATCTATAGGTCATTTTCTGCAAAGGCACCAGCCATATCAGTCTCTTATCTTCTGCTTTTTCGAAACTAAACGCGATCAGAGCAATTCAATAATCCAGTAACAAGAATGCAATACAATACCAAACAACATACAACGCTCCAAAAAGATGCGTATGATTACCATACCATCAATCTACAAGCAGGAATAAAAATGTAATTAATGTGACAAGATCCAAGATCGGAGCCAATAACGGAACTATTATCTGGAATAGTATCATATGCGGAAATATGAAGAATCTCAATGCAGGTGAGACATTTTTATCAAAAGGAAGATCTATATGTTTATAGGTAGTTTGGAGGATACCAAACGTTCGACGCAACCTTTGTTTGATAAAGCCTCATATTGTATCTGGAGCTTCCGTATATGCTATCGCGTCTTCTTCATGTGATATCTTATATCCGCTTCTCAATACTTCCATAGTTAAATCAGCATCCTCAGTTAATGTCTGTCATGTAAATCATCAAACAGCTAGAATGGCATCTTTTCTTCGTGCTCCTACAGCCCCTGGTACAATAGTAATCGCGTTGATAAGATCATATGCCCTACGATCTAAATTCTGACTCGAGATATATTCAAGAGCTTGAAACTTAGCCATAGGATTAATTCTATTACCGACTTTTACATTCCCTGCTACAGCTCATACACGAGGATCTATAAAGTGTCTCGCTAAAGTTGTAATAGTCTGAGGAGCGAAAATTGTATCAGCATCTAAGACGATAATAATCTCTGCATCTGTTTTCGTCATACCATAATTAATTGCAGCTGCTTTTCATCAGTTTGGTTTTGTATATGCTGCTACACGAGGATCATTTCAATATGCTTTTACACAAACATCATATGTAGCATCCTTCGATCAATCATCAACTACAATTATTTCAAACTTTTCATACGTACTCTGAAATAAGCTTTCAATCGTTCTAACTATCACCTTTTCCTCATTATATGCGGGTACGATTACCGCGACACGTGGTTGGAATGTACTATTCCATTTTCTTTTATACTGTTCTTGACGATATCTATATGCAAGAAATACTATCATAACAAGACGAAGCAATCATATGAGTAAGGTAAACGTAAGAACATAATATGTAATCCACGTAGCATAGCTCATAGCATGAAATGTGAAAACATCTGGCAATATAACTGCCCTTTCTCGCCCTTGCAAAGGCGGCATCAAAGCGCCTGTAGTAACGCCTAGCAATGTATCCAAGCCAACTATTTTATATCCTGATTGTTCTAATGCATCAATAAGACGAGGAAGCGCTGCTACAGTTTGTGCCCTATTTCCTCATCCATCATGAAGCAAAACAATTTGTCAGCGACCTTGTTCTACCTGATCAAGTGTCCTCTGTACAATTGCATCTACTCATGGAGTCTGCCAATCATTTGGATCAACATGCATACCAACACTAATATATCACATCGTACTCGCATACTCTAGTGGTTTCACATCATCAATGATAACAGGCTCCACGTCTTCGGCATATGGAGGTCTAAATAATGTTGTAGCTCTACCTACAATACTTTCTAACAATCTCTGCGTCGTGGTTAATTCTATATCTAATCTCGTATTAGACACCTGAGAAATATCTGGGTGTGTAAGAGTGTGATTTCAAATAAGATTTCATTCTTGTCGTATACGATTCGTTAATGCAGGATACTTCTCTATATTCGTTCCAACAAGAAAGAATGTTGCAGTAACATGGTGTTGTTTCAAGACATTCAAAATCTGAGGTGTCCAAGTGCCATCTGGTCCATCATCAAATGTGAGGGCAACTTGTTTTCACGAAGTAGATCAGAATTTACCAATCATATATGGACTAGGAAATGTTTTTATTGTTTCATCCATAATAGTATCGCTTCCTGTGTCATAAGAAAGTGTACGCGATCCCAAAGATTGCTTATGCAGTATTTTATAAATCTCCCCAGTCCCCTCATAATCTATATCATATCCTGCTTGAAATGCAGTAATATGTTCCCAATCTTCTCAAGTATCAGACTTCGATTCGTCAAGTAGATTCCATAATGATGGATCTTCCGACCCCAATCTCCAGAGTGCAAAATTAGTCACACCAAGTCTTTCCGAAGACATCATTTGATTATACAATGTGGTGGCATCTAAGTATCGAACAGTATGAACAACATCATTATCATCATAATATTGATATGTAGGGTTAAGACTTGCAGGGTCATACATCACCTCTCCAGACGACTCCTCATCTGTTGTAATTGCTTCTTGGAACGTGAGAGCCTGAGCTTCTTTCTTTGCTGTTGTCCAGTCATATCCATAATTTCACAACGCTACAGTCACCTTACTAGCGGGAACAATCTTCAAGAGAGATTGCAATCATGAATCAAACCAACCCATTGATGAAATAGGTCATGGTGTCGCAGACGCCCAATGTTCATCATATGCCATGACAACCAATTCATCTACACTATCTGCGATTGCTGCATAGTCCCAATCATTATTTTCTAATGGGACATTAATAGCAATTCTACCAGAAAACTGCTGAGAGAGTTCCGCTAAGAATTTTAATAAGAATGGATGTGTCTGGAGATGAAGGTCTTCAAAATCTATACTTACTCATTCTAACTGGAGATCTTGTTGTTTCTTGATAATTTGATCGATCAATGTTTGTCTTTGGGTATCATCACGCAATACAGCATCAATCCTATCTGCGTCCCAAACATTATTTTCACTATTATAATTATTAATGATTGGCATGAGTTTACATGGTGCAGAAACAACATCAAGATATGCGCGAGTTCTTGTTATCTTAGCTGTATCGATATCCTGTAGTCATGTAGCGGTCACGGTAAACCATTCCGGCCTCAAAACTTCTATATTCTTGTAGTTATCTCTCAATGATTGAAAACTAGCATCATCCCACTCTACACTATATGCAGATCGATGCATTACAGATTCAACACCCGTATCGTTTCAGTCCACAAGAACTTTTCACGTAAGAGTTGGCACCACTTTCTTACCATGAATTTTCTTTCATATAACGGCTTTCTTCATAACCTTAGGCTTATAATGTGGTACTGTGATAGTATGCAACAATGGTAATTGCACGAATGGCTTCAAAAGTAACGTAATGACAAAAAATGCTGCTAATATACTCAAAAATATAAAAGCGCCATATTTTATTTTACGCATAATACGATATCTCTTGTGAGATAGATCATAAAAGATCGGTTTCGAGGGATTTTTAGACATACCCTATATATATAGATTTACTCTTCGCCTTCTAGGCAAAGTAAGGAAAGAACAGCATGAGATTGACATTTACATGCTTATAATTATAATAGAAATTGTATTTTATATGGTTTTGATCTATCTATGTCTCAACACGAAAAAATGAATGATGATAAAGTAGATTGGGGTGCCCCCTATTATCAAGGAGATACTATAATCACTCCACAAGATAAGATCCATTATGGGAGAAATCTATGGAGACAAACCCGAGGAACTACATGGGAAGAAAAGAGTAGCACGGGAACTGATGGGAAAAAACGTCCTGTTTACACATTTGACTACAATGTACATTGTTTGATTTCAGACCTTGTGCAAGATGACATTATTCCTATGTCTCCAGAGATAAGCGAATACCTCAAGGCCCATACTCGCTTAACACGCAATATATTAATAAAAGCGTTAAGTAAAGACTTAGCAACGACACTAAGTAAGAAAAATGAATCAAACTATGTATTGATAACATGAGCAAATAACGAAGTTCTCTTTGATAATCGCCCACAACAAGAAAGTGGTTTTCACTATCAAAAATTTTCGCACACATATGAACGCAAAGAACTTCGCGACATTTATTCTAATAAAGTTTTGAAAGATAAGAATTGATATAGACTGTATGAAAAAGTTCATTTCTTAGATATGTATAATTATTCTGGGGGTACGCACAACGACCATAGCAACAATGATTACTGGATACATGATAATGAAAAAATCCTTCAGACACTCTGAGGAGATCAAGAATAAAAGCCTAGTTTTAGTAAATCTTTTCTCTATACTCTCAAACAAGTATTATTAGGTACAAATAAACCCTCCTATCAGGGGGTTTTTGTCCCACATAATAGATTTTATATAAATATATCTTATGGCTATTAGAAACATTGCAATTATTGCACACGTGGATCACTGAAAGACTACTCTTGTAGACCAACTTTTGAAGCAATCCGGAACTATGAAAACAATTGAGGGACAAGCTCTCGTCATGGATAGTAATGATCAAGAACGCGAAAGATGAATTACTATTTATGCAAAAAACACAGCAGTTGTTTACAACGGAGATACTATTAATATCATAGATACTCCAGGCCATGCTGACTTCGGATCAGAAGTAGAACGTGTTTTGCGTATGGTGGATTGTGTACTCCTCGTGGTTGACGCATATGAAGGACCAATGCCTCAGACGAAATTCGTTCTCAAGAAGTCTCTCGAGCTAGGAATTAAACCTATTGTTGTGCTCAATAAAATTGACAAGCCAACAGCGAGACCTCAAGAAGTAATCAACAGATTATTCGATCTATTCATACAACTCGGGGCAACAGATGAACAAGCAGATTTCCCTGTCGTATATGCGAGTGCAAAGAATGGTTTCGCAATGAAAGAACTCAATGATCCTCAAGTTGATCTTACTCCTCTATTCAATGCAATTCTTGAATATGTACCAGAAGCGCCGAGTTACCCTGACAAACATTTCCGTATGCAAATAGCAAACTTGGCATATGATGATTTCTTGGGAAGACTTGGTATTGGTCGTGTCTATGAAGGTACTGCGAAAGCAGGACAGCAAGTGACTATCATTGGTAATGATGGAGTAAAGAGAACCTGAAAGATTAGTAAAATTTTCACAACCTTAGGATTACAAAGAATAGACGCTACTGAAGCAAAATGTGGAGACATTATTACTATTGCATGAATTCCAAATATCTTCGTGGGTGAAACACTTGGAGTATGAGCAGATATAGAACCACTTCCAAGCATTACTATAGATGAGCCAACTCTTCGTATGGAATTCCTCGTGAATGACTCACCTTTCGCTGGTAAAGAAGGAAAATATATGACGACAAGAAATCTTCAAGAGAGATTAACGAAAGAATTAGAAACGAATGTTTGATTAAAAGTAGATACAAGTGATAGTCGTTTCATCGTTTCAGGAAGATGAGAATTACATCTTTCAGTTTTGATTGAAACAATGCGTAGAGAGGGACGAGAACTCCAAGTAGGACCTCCTCAAGTAATTGTAAAAGAAGTAGATGGGAAAACATTGGAACCAATAGAACAACTTATCATCAATGTTGATGATCATCTCGCTGGAAGTATGATTGAGAATATTGCAAACCGCAAAGGGATGCTTCAATCTATGAACTCTGAAAATGGCCTAACAACGATAGAATTTGAGATACCAACACGTGGTCTCCTAGGATTTAGAGGAACATTTATCCTCTTAACAAGAGGTGAAGGTATCATGTACTCATCATTCGCTCACTATGGGCCATATGCGTGAGACATACCAAAACGTCAAGTAGGATCTATGATATCAGGGAATACTGGACAAACTATGATGTATAGTATTTTCAAACTTCAGGACCGTGGTCCTATTTTTGTCGATCCAGCTCAACCAATTTATGAATGAATGATCGTAGGTGAACACTCTAAATGAGGTGACTTAGTAATTAATTTGACTGTAAATAAGCAGCTTACTAATGTTCGTAACTCTGGAAACGATGAAGCGATGCGTATCGATCCGATCATCCACCTTACACTAGAAGATGCACTTGGATATATATGACACGATGAACTTGTTGAAATAACACCTAAAAGTATTCGCATGAGGAAAAAATTTCTAACAGAATCTGCCAGAGCACTTGCGAAAAAGAACAACAAAGGCTAAATACAAAGAAGAACCGCTGAAAAAATCAGACGGTTCTCATAAACGTTACAGTATTGGTAGTTACTGAGGTTTGGGGAATAAGGTTCCGCGAATACGGAATTGGACCTGGATATCTACAGACCTTACGGTCTGTGGAGTTATCCCATAATACGATAGCGATTTAGTACTCGCTAGTTTCAGATTCCATCCTTGTGAGGTGGAATCTGTTGCTATTAACACAAAAGATGCTGTATCAGCAACCATTGTTTCATAGCCATTACTCCCTCGAAAGAAAATACTACATTTGGTTACCTGCCAACTCTGTGGTTGGTAACTAGAATAAATCTGTAGATTTCCTCCAAAGGAATCACTCGGGGAATTTCCCCACCAGTCAATTCGATATTGCACCTCCTGTGAGGGAGGAGACATACTTACATGAGAACTGTCATTCTGAACCACCTGAGAAACAGTTGGATCATTTGGACTTCGCAAGTTAACGTCTTTCCTACAACCTAACCCTGCTGCGACCATACACGCAGCTACAAAAATTTTCTTCTTCATACCTTTTCGATATTTTTTTATATCCACAATAGCGTGGGAGGATGGTTATAGAAATTATTCACCTCATAGCAACCTAAAATTTCTACTTACTCCCCCATACCGTAAAAAATTCTATATCGTATTATATTCTTGTAAAAGAAAAATATCGTTTTTTTGTTGTTTTAAAACAATGATAGATGTATTGACCTAATTGCATCAATGTTTATAATATGAAACATGTAATTATACAACAACAATGGATATAAGACTCGAAGAACTAGCTAAAACAATACACACAAAACCTCTACCTGAGACCAATATCAGCAAAGAGCTATTTTTATTATTGAAAAGTGAGACAGAAAAGCATGAAGAGTTACTTAAGGCAACGAATGATCTCAGGCAAAAGGGACTGCTCCAAGTATTACATAAGAGTATTGTTTGAGAATTAGAAAATAAGGTTCCTATGAGACAGAAATGACGAACACAAGAAGTCATCGAAGATCTGAAAAAATTTGCTTTCGAGATCGGGCCATATACAGGCACTACTCCGCAAATAGATATAGAAAAAGTTGCAGCAAGGCACATGAGACTCATGGGGAGAATGAGAAATCCCGATGTATGAAAGAATGTCACATCCTATTTAATAAAGCCCAAAGGGAATATCTTATTCTATCCAATACAAGAAACCTGCTTTGTCCACGAACTCATAAGAACAGACTTTGCAGATTTTGGAATGACCTCAACACAGGATTTTGCACCAATGAGCATGAATCTTTTTCAGTTAGATACTCTATATAGTACTCAAAAATGACCAGACAACGCTGTTGCATTTATTACGACCACAAATAAAAAAGGCATTACGAAGACAACACCATATCAAATAGCACCTCGCGGAGACAATGTATCTTGTATCGTATTTACTGCAAATGAAATACCGAAGGGTGCTTATCTTCTCTTATTTGAACCTTCTGAAGAAATATAATCAGCTTCTACATAGATGAAGTCATTAGAATCTAAGCCCGAATCTATTGCAATAAAGTATCAGATTCTATATATTGTACAGTACTTTTTATCTTATTTATAGATCATTCATGTTATTGTATTGGATCATGGGAGCATGAGTTATTGGCCTCCTGTACGCATGGTATTTGGCTGCTTCAGTTACCAAGCAACCTGCAGGAAATGCAAAAATGCAAAAAATTGCTGGAGCCATCGCGAAATGAGCGATGTCATTCCTAAGAGCAGAGTACAAAGTATTAGCATGCTTTATCGTTATTGTGGGAATCGTTCTCGCTGTGACAGCTAATCCATTGAAATCTAGCTGGACTGTTGTGTTCGCATTTGTTGCGGGTGCACTCTTGTCTGCATTGGCTGGATTCATTGGTATGAAAATAGCTACTAAAGCAAACGTAAGGACAACTCAAGCCGCATCTCATAGTCTCAAGAAGGCCCTCAAGATATCATTTTCTGGAGGTTCTGTAATGGGTATCAGTGTGGTATCATTGGGAGTAATTGGTCTTACTGCAACATTTCTTATACTACAACATTACTTCAACCCAGATGGACTCGTAGGAGAAAATCTTAAAAGAGTTTTGGAGATTCTTACTGGATTCAGTCTTGGTGCTGAAAGTATCGCATTGTTCGCGAGAGTTGGATGAGGTATCTATACGAAAGCTGCTGATGTAGGAGCTGACTTAGTAGGTAAAGTAGAAGCTGGCATTCCTGAAGACGATCCTCGTAATCCTGCAGTAATCGCAGATAACGTAGGTGATAATGTAGGTGATGTAGCTGGTATGGGAGCTGATCTCTTCGGTTCATATGTTAGTACTATCCTTGCAACAATGATATTGGGTATCAACGTAGTCGTGACTGGTGACACATTCGGCGGAATGTCAGGTGTCGTATTACCATTGATGATTTGTGCTCTTGGTATCATCTTCTCTATCGTTGGAATGAACTTTGTAAAGATAAAGAAGGAATCAAGCAATCCACAAGTTGCTTTAAATATCGGTAACTTCGGATCTATCATACTTACTGCTATAGCATCATACTTCGTTATTACAAATATTTTTCCAAGTACACTAACTATTAGTGGTGTAACATATAACTCTATAAATATATTCTACTCTATCATTGTAGGTCTTATAGTAGGTACATTGATGAGTATGGTAACTGAGTACTTCTGTGCTAAATGAAAAGGCCCAGTAAACTCTATTGTAAAGCAGTCTAGTACTGGTGCTGGTACCAACGTAATTGCTGGTCTTAGTGTTGGTATGATGTCTACTGCCCTACCTATTATCATCTTAGCATTTGGTATCGTCATAGCATTCTACTTTGGTGGTGTGTATGGTGTAGCTATTGCTGCTACTGGTATGATGGCAACAACTGGTATTCAATTGGCTATTGATGCATTCGGACCTATTGCAGATAACGCAGGAGGTATCGCTGAGATGGCTTGATTAGAAGAACATGTAAGAGAGAAAACAGATATCCTCGATTCCGTAGGAAATACAACTGCTGCTATCGGTAAAGGGTTTGCTATCGCATCTGCTGCTCTTACATCACTTGCATTGTTCTCTGCTTATAAGGAACTCGTAGGTATCACATCTATTGATATTTCTAACGCTAGAATCCTTGCAGGTTTGTTCATCTGATGAATGATTCCATTCCTCTTCTCTTCATTGGCTATCAGATCAGTAGGTAAAGCTGCTATGGAAATGGTACAAGAAGTAAGAAGACAATTCAAAACTATCCCAGGATTATTAGAAGGGAAAGAAGGTGTAGAAGCAGACTATGAGAAGTGTGTAACTATCTCTACGAATGCTGCAGTAAGAGAAATGATTCTTCCAGGTGCACTTACTATCGTTACTCCAATATTAGTTGGATTCATCGGTGGTGGTAGCGTATTGGGTGGTTATCTCGTAGGTGTTACTGTTTCATGAGTATTGATGGCACTCTTCCAGTCAAACGCAGGATGAGCATGGGACAATGCAAAAAAGAGCATTGAAGCATGAGTACATATCAATGGTGAGCTTCACAAGAAAGGTTCTCTTATCCACAAGAATGCAGTGGTTGGAGATACAGTAGGTGATCCATTGAAAGATACATCAGGACCAAGCTTGAACATTCTTATCAAACTTACTTGTATCGTAGCTTTGATCATCGCAACTCTTATCTAATTACATAAAGCAAAAGAAAAACTCCTATATGCTATACGCACGTGGGAGTTTTTTTATAGATATCTTATCGATTGACATCAATCAATCAATATATTGGATATAATCGTATTCTAAATATATGAAACATATGAAAACAATGAAACACAAATGGGCATTCAAAACCGCTTACTGGACAATAGTAATCGGATTATTAGCTTGTTCGGGTTTGCTCACCGAGATTCTCCTTGTACCGACATTGGTATCATCTCATGCGTTTTTAAAACCGATTGTATCCATATCTGGGAAAGAGTGGATCACAATACTCGTGCCAACTACAGCATTGTTCTTTCTTTTTCTGTGGAGATGGAATAAACTATGGAAAAAAATGCAGACTCCTTAAAATGTCGTCAACCGACTAAAAAAGCATAGGCTTATCCTATGCTTTTTTATAAACTGTTGTTTATTTGAATGTAATTTGGAATGTATACATACCCATACCACAAAGACCTGTTATTGTTGTTCCTGCTTTCTGCGGAGGTAGTGTAGTTGTAGATGATCAGTTAGGAGTCAGGTTTGTTGCATAATTAAGTTGAGGGATTCTTACAGCACTTTCACATCCATATGCATTTTGTCCTTCCAAAGATATGGTAGTCGGGGTATCTGCTTTGGCAATAGTAATACGTGGAGAGTATCCTCATCTAGCGATGATTGTAACCTTCTGAGACCCGCTTTTCATAGAGACATTTGAGGTATATCCTGAGGAAGAAACTGTCCCGCTAGTAGTTCACTCATTTGACTGACTTAAGAATAACCCTGCTATTAATAATGCGGCAAATATACCCCCACCGATGATAAGATATTTTTTATGCATAAGATACTATAAAGTAAGTAAAGGAGGGATAACACCCAAGACTGCTAGGCTTGTAAGGATATTGTAAAGACCAAGGATTATCAAGAGCATACCTATTGTCTTAAAGAATATATTTGAGAATGTTGTTTTTTGATTAATTGTTTTCCCCGTTATACTAAGAAGAAAGAGAACAGGAAACGTCCCTGCAGCGAATGTTACCATAGTTAGAGCTCACTTTATAAAGCTCCCAGTGCTTAATGCGTACAATTGCATTGATTGCGTGAATCCACACGGAACAAAGAATGTTATAACTCAAAGGAGAAATGGTCATACGATTCACATAGATCAAGATGACAACCACGAAAAAAGTCCTTTATGAAGTGTCAATCATCATTTGAATAATCCGAGTGTTGTACATCACAACACAAATATAAAGATTCATACAACGATATTGATACCACTTCCGACTACTGGAGAAATAACTAATGTCGAACCCAAGAGGCCCAAGAGTCACCCTAAGACAAAGAATCCTCACAATCTCCCTATATGAAAAAGTATTTGTGGACGAGATGATTTCGTCTGCTCTGCATACCATGTTCACAAAGCAAGTACCAAGCCACCGACTACCGCTAGACAACTCGATAATGATGCTACTATCCCTAGAAGAAATGATGTCCAATAACTCCCCTGCGACCCATGTACGATATTAATAAGTCCAACTTTCTGTAACAAGAGAAATGCTCACAAAAGAAGTGCCACCAATCATAGTGCAATCATATAATCACCCCACGCTATCTTTGACACCGGCTTTTCTACATAAAGTGTATATCCATACGAGTGAAGTAATGGATTGAGTGCTGCAACGATATCTTGCAGGTTTTCATTATTTGTTTGCAGATGAACCTCGCCCTTCTGTACAAAAACTTTAGCGGTTTGTATACTCTCATGTTGTTCAACCACGTCTTGTACTACAATGGAGCATGAGGCACAATGCATTCAGGTACAGTAAACAATATGTGTAGTTGTCATGTTTCTAAAATACATGAAATAAAAGATTAGAGTTTCTTTGTTTTTAATCTCAGACTATTTGTAACAACACTCACACTACTCAACGCCATAGCCATACCTGCGAATACAGGGTTTAATAGGAATGGAGAGAAAACGCCTGCAGCAAGAGGGATACCAATGACATTATAAATAAATGCCCAAAAGAGATTCTGCTTGATGGTTGCCATAGTAGCCTTGGATAAGCGCAATGCTTTCACTAGCGCATTGAGATCTCATCATAGCAATGTAATATCAGCCGTTTCAATCGCTACATCGGTTCATGTTCCCATAGCAATACCAACGTCTGCACACGCCAACGCAGGCGCATCATTAACACCATCACCACACATCGCGACTATGTATCATGCAGCTTGCAATTCACGGATGACCTCTGCTTTTTGATGAGGCAATACCTGCGCTCTCACATCATCCAAGCCAAGTTGTGCTGCGATAGATTGTGCAGTCTGTATCGTATCTCACGTCAACATGACTGTCTTTATATGACGTTTTTGCAATGCTTGTATCGCAGACAATGCTGTCTGTTTGATCGTATCGGAAATACGAATAGTCGCAACAACATCAGTATCATTAGCAAGGAAAATAAGTGTCTCTCATTTACTTAATGCCTCCTCTACTACTTTCTCATCATACTTTTTGCCCTGCTCTTTCATCAAAGCCAAATTACCGGCATATCGTGTTTGACCCTGTATATATCATTGTACTCATTTTCATTGGATTGCTTGAAATGAAGTAACCTCTTGCAATGAAACATCCGTCTGGCGAGCATAATCAAGAATAGCTTGAGCCAAAGGGTGTTCAGAACGCTGCTCTAAAGAAGCCAAAATAGCCATATTAGCTTTCTCATTATTTCAGATATATCAAACTACTATAGGTTTCCCTTGTGTCACAGTACCAGTCTTATCAAACACAACAGCCGTCACTTTGAGAAGTTTCTGAAGACTCTCTGCGTTTTTAATAAGAATACCATTCTGAGCTCACTTCCCAACTCAAACAATAATGGCCGTAGGAGTTGCAAGTCATAACGCACATGGGCACGCTATCACCAACACACTCACGAAACAAACAATACCAATCGCTGGATTTCATAGAATAATCCATGCAATGAGACTTATAATGGCAATCAGTAGAACAAGAGGAACAAATTTAGAAGATATCTTGTCCACGAGTTTTTGTACAGGAGCTCTCGACCCTTGCGCATTCTGAACCATAGTAATAATATGAGACAACATGCTATCAGAGCCTAATGACATCGCTTCTACTTTAATAAATCATTGCTTATTAATGGTTCATCAAATCACACGATCACCCACTTGTTTATCAACAGGCAAAGACTCTCATGTAATCATAGATTCATCAATACTTGTCTCACCATAAACGATAGTCCCATCAACAGAAACTTTGGAACCAGGTTTGATAACAACAATATCTCACTTTTGCAACGCCTCTATGGCAATTTCCACCTCTACACCATCCCTTTCAATGAGCGCTGTCTTAGCCTGCAAATGCAATAACTGCTTGATGGCCTCTCCTGTTTGAAATGTAGATCTCATCTCGAGATACTTCCCATATGATATGAATCATATCACCACAATAACAACATCGTAATAATGTATAGACACATCTAGATATGGTGCCAGCACTTTTTCAAAAGCTCACATTGCAAAACTATAGAGAAATCAAACAAGTGTTCACAACCCAATCAATGTCTCCATAGTAGCAAATCATGTTTTCACAAATTTTCGTAATGCAACGAGATAGTTTTTACCAATAACAAAAAGAACATATGTTGCCATCACTGGGAAGAGATGGTGCCAAAACGTATAGAGCCAATCAGGCATGATAGGCAACCATCACAACTCTTTGCCACCAACATCTGCTATCATATAGATGAAACTCAAAAGCACAAATGGCAGCACTATGAAAATACGCTGACGCATATGCTTCAGTCTCTTAGCATCATCTGAATTATTCACATCTGCATTCCCCTTTGACGCAATATCTTTGTCGCTCAATGTATATCATTTTGGAGAAAGAAGTTCATTCATCATATCCAAAGATACCTTTTCTGGATCATAGGCAACTGCGAGCGTCGATGTTGCGACATTTACATCACTTTTTTCAATTCATGCAACTCATGTCAATGTTTTTGTAATCTGATATGCACAACTTGCGCATGTCATCCCTTTCACCTGATATATTTTCTGCATTGGTTGAATTAAAGAGAGTAAAAACTACTTCCTTGTACTAACATCTCGAACCCTCACGAGCTCTTCTATAAAATTATCAACCTCACCACTGTCTTTAGACATTAACTTCGTCTTTCCACAACAAGCGAGATGATTTTTCAAAAGTTGTCTGTTCGCTTCCTTGAGCAACCCCTGCGCGGCACTAATCTGTGTGGCAATATCCGCACAATACTGATCTGTCTCGACCATCTGCAAAACCTTATCAAGAACTCATCTTGCTTTCTTTACACCCAACGCAATCTTGTCTTTGTTTTTCGTCAGCATATACTTTTTTTGAAAAGATAAAACCATACCCTATGGTGGGGTTATATCAAACACATTAGATAATGCAATAGTATTTTAAAAATCACAAATGAAATACATCACTTGTGATCTCTGCTTAAAGCATATATTACTATTTTATCGTCTCTTATATGTTCTCTTTTCTCATTGTTTAGGGAATGATCTATTACTTTGTGGCCTTCTTGGTGCTGCTGCACGAGGCGCTGGTTTCTCTCTTTTGGGCATAGCTTTGTTGCCTTTGGAAACATAGGGATGATCTTCTATCACAGGAATATCTTGTTTAATAACTCTTATAATTTCTTTGAGATACTTTCTTTCGTCACTATCACAAAATGCTATAGCGACACCTTTCGCTCCTGCTCTTCCCGTTCTTCCGATACGGTGCACATATGTCTCTGGCTCTGTAGGGATATCATAAATAATCACATGTGAAAGCTCATTGATATCGATTCCTCTCGCTGCGATGTCTGTTGCTACAAGAACTCTCACCTTCTTTGATTTCAGGTCTTGTAAAGCATTTTGTCTTGCTGTCTGTGATTTGTTACCATGGATAGCAGCAGTCGCAATACCAGCTCTCATGAGAACCTGTGCAACCTTATCAGCACCATGTTTCGTCCTTGTGAAAACAAGAGCGCTCTCTATGGAGGTATTTTTCAAAAGGTGAACAAGAAGGTCTCTTTTATCTGCTTTTTCTACGAAATAGAGTTCTTGTTTTACTGTCTCTACCGTTGAAGACACAGGAGACACCATCACTTTCACTGGATCTTTGAGAATCGTATGAGCGAGCTCCATAATAACTGGAGGCATCGTTGCAGAGAAAAACAACGACTGTCTTCTATTTGGTAATTTGCTTATTACTTTTTTAATATCATGAATGAATCCCATATCAAGCATACGATCTGCTTCATCGAGGACAAACATCTGAATATGAGCAAGAATGATGTACTTTTGATTGATAAGATCAAGGAGTCTCCCTGGCGTCGCGATAACGATATCTACTCACTTACGAATCATCTTCACCTGTGGAGCCTGCCCCACTCAACCAAAGATAACTGTATGTGTGATACCCGTATTAGCACCATAGGTAGCGAAACTCTCGCCTATCTGAATAGCAAGTTCTCTCGTAGGAGTCAGTATAAGAGCCTTCACTCTCCATTGATCTTTAGGATCTTGTGAAGCCTTCTTTGCATTGTACAACATCTGCAAAATAGGTATCGCGAATGATGCAGTCTTCCCTGTCCCTGTTTGGGCACAACCGAAGATATCTTTTCATTCCAAGATAATAGGAATTGACTTTGCCTGAATAGGCGTAGGCGTAGTATATCCTTCCGCCGCAAGCGCCTTCAGGATAGGGGGTATTACTTTGAGACTTTCAAATGTCATAGAAAAAAGAATAGGATAAATCGAATATATCCCAGTATACTATTATATGAATGATATACCAGCAAGAAGTAGAGAGATTGCTATTGATTGAAAAATTGGAGTTTCATTGCTGCTGCTTGTAAATGCCCATGAGCACCTGTTTCATCCTGATATCATGCGGCTGGTCACCCATCAAGATATATTACATTCGTACACCCCTGTTGCATGAAGAGATCTACAAATTCCTTCATCTTAGTTGTATTATCTATATATCATCAAACCGGTTTCTTATCTGCCCCAAACAAAGGTCAGTTCACTGTGAATGATTGCAAATCAGTTTTTGAGGATTTAATACCAAATCCTACTTCGCGGATATTATTCACCTCTTATATCTTGAGAGGATCATACGACTCTTTAGATTCAGTAGCTTTTCATCCTAGGATACTATTTTTCAGCGCATTGAGAGCATCTTTAGTATCGTCCAAAACGTCTTGCTGCTCTAATACAGCTGTTGGAAGATCATTATGTTCTTGGAGTTCCATACTACACAAGAAAAAGGAATAAAATATCCCTTCTATTATAATAAATAGAGCGAAATATACAAATTTCCTTGCATCTGGAAGACCAAAGGAATATACAAGGATTCTTTACCACCCATATTCACCATGAACGACACGAAATACACTATCCCAGCGGGAGCACACATAGGACACGTACACCTCAAAGTCTCTAATATCCAGCGCGCTCTAGACTTCTATTGCGGTGTTTTATGATTCGAACTTGTCACCAAATATGGATCTGATGCAGTATTTGTTTCAGCATGATGATATCACCACCATATTTGACTCAATACACGAGAAAGCAAAGATGCCTCTCCCCCACCAAAGCACGCTACAGGACTCTATCATGTAGCCGTCCTCTACCCAACACGCAAAGACCTCGCTATTGTAACCAAAAGAGTCATAGAGGCAGGTTATGAAATATGAGCTGCAGACCATGGTGTCTCTCAAGCCATCTATCTAAGTGATCCTGACGGCAATGGTATAGAACTATACCGAGATAGGCCCAAAGAAGAATGGCCCCACAAAGCTGATGGCAGCATAGAAATGTTCACAGAAAACCTAGACATACATGCTTTACTAAAAGAAGCGGAATAGGTGTTGTTTGGCTAGAACAACAGTAAAACCCCCTCATTGATTGAATCACCTTGAGGGTTTTTTATAATCATTTTTTATATTTACTACACGCCCATGCCAATCAATAGATATGATGGAATCTTGAGAAAGTACAACAAAGACTACGTAGCAGCAACTGCCAACGAAACATTGAAATTTCTCGTAGCACATGAATTAAGAAAATCATTAGACACCCATCACGATGCTACCATACTTGATGTGGGATGTGGCGAATGAGACCTCACAAAATATATGCTTGAGGTCAATCCCAACATCCATGTTAATGCATTGGATATATCATCTGCTATGATTGCCTCTTGTAAAAAACATCTTGCAGACAATCTAACTCGCATTACGTTTCTCAACCAGGATATAGTCAAACATCTTTCTAAGAACCCGATATATAATTATATACTTACTGCTCAAGTAATACATAACTTTCCCCAAGCAGATAAAGAAAATACATTTAAGCACATCTTTGACGCATTAACCCCTTGAGGAAAACTTATTATAACAGAAAAAATATATTTGGATGACCCTGCCACACGAAATAAGATGCTAGATGTACAAATAAAAAGATATGAATATCTCCCTCCCCTAGCAGCGAAGGCAATTATCGACCATGAAAAACAAGATGTAAGCGACAACTATCGCATGACCGAAACCGACACAATTACCCAACTTGAAAACATTGGATTTCACGATGTACGCATCTTAGACAGAATAGAAAGAGATGTTGTGCTTACCGCTAGTAAGTAAAACGACAGCTACATACGTCTTTACGGTCAACATCTCATGTATTGATTCTCATTTAAAGATAGCTAAAATACTTCTTTATTTGGTAGATAGAAACGTATGCCCACCGATATCCTATATCTCGTACATGGAACCACGACAGACAATGAGAAACACCTTTCTTCATGATGGTATGATGTAGGGCTTTCAGACTTGTGAATCAGGCAATCTATCGAACTCAAAGATTTACTGAAAGATCAACATATCGATGTCGTCTTCTGCTCAGACCTTAAGAGAGCGATAGATTCAGCACAACTAACATTTGGGAATGATATTCCCATCATTATTGAGCCTAGACTAAGAGAGTGTAATTATGGAACATATAATGCGTTACCGTCTGATATTGTGGAACCGCTACAAGAGAAGAACATCAAAGAAAGATTTCCTGAGGGAGAAAGCTATGAAGATGTAAAAGCAAGAATAACACTCTTTCTCGACGATGTTCAAAAAGACTATGCAGGCAAAACCATTGCTATAGTCGCACACAAGGCCCCACAGCTAGCTCTAGATGTTATTTTGGGAGGCAAGTCTCGAGAGGCAGCCTTTGCCGACGACCGAAGAAAAAACCATGCGTGGCAACCAGGATGGCACTATATCCTTCCATAAACCGTATTTTTCCAAGTATTGATTCTCCCTCAAGGATATGTATAAATTGCGTAGAAATACGATGCATTTTACATACCATGATGGTTATGGCAACACAGAGTGAGATAACAGATATCTCCACAATCTTTTCGAAGACAATCGAGATAATAAAATGATATTATGCACATAGTGAGCAATATCCTGTACTAAAATATATATCTCCAGCAGAAACAGCTTCCCGCATTGATTTATCTATCAAACAAGATGGCGTTGATTTAGATACGTTTTTTGGGGAACTGAAAAAAATTGTTGAAATTTCACCAAAGACCTCAAGCAAAGGATTCTTTAATCTCCTTGTCGGAGGGAAGATAATACCCGTAGTTGCTGCTGAGATGATTGCTACAGCACTAAATAATACGATGCATACGTATAAATCAGCGGGCGTGCATATCCTCATAGAAAATGAGGTAATAGGATATATGCTCAAGAAAATAGGCTTCCCTGACTGAGATTGAATATTCGCACCTGGAGGGTCTATTTCCAATATGGTTGCCATGATCGTGGCGAGAAATGAAAAACATGAGAATATACTGAAAGAATGATTATATGGACTCCCTCGCATGACTATGTATGTATCAGATCAATGACACTACTCTATTTACAAGAATGCTAATCTCATTGGCGTATGAGAAAGCAATGTGAGAATTGTGAAAAGTGATGATCAAGGAAAGATGGATATGTGTGATCTAGAAAGATTAATTGTAGCAGATATTGCTGCAGGATATACCCCTTTTTTCATCAAGAATACAGCTGGAACGACAGTATTGGGAGCATTTGATCCTATTGATGAAACTGCTAAGATAGCTCAAAAATACAACATATGGCTCCACGTAGATGCCGCACTTGGTGGGACGTTTCTCATGAGTCAAAAATACAAACATCTTTTACAGTGAATAGAATGAGCAGATTCAGTCGCGCGAAATCCTCACAAGATGATGAATATTCCACTCCTCGCGTCTGCTATCCTTATTAAAAAGAAATGACTTCTTGAAAAACACTTCTATGAAGGTGCTGACTATCTATATCAAATGACTGACAATAAAAGTAATTTTGATCTTAATCCAGGAGGGAAATCTATCCAATGCGGAAGAAGAAATGATGCACTCAAAGTATGGGCTTGATTAAAACTTTTTGGAGAAGCATGATATGAAAAGAGAATAGAAAATCAGGTAAGTAATGCTCAACACGCAGTAGAAATCATCAAAAACGATCCCGCATTACGCCTCATCCTTCCACCGGAATGAATTAATGTATGTTTTCAGGTGGTCTGATCAGATGCAGCATCACTTTGTGATTATGCAGATAAGCAAGGAATAGTAAAAGTAAGTCATGGACAACGACATTGAGAGACGTTCATCAGAATGATGTGCGTAGATGCAGATATGACGCACGACGATATAGATGCATTTTTCGCAAACATCAAAAAAGCTCATTTAGCTCAGATCGCAGCATAATGGTAATCATCCAACATATTCTTCTTTTTTTTCTTGTATTCATATCCCCGCTTTTCCCGCCGGTTATAATACCATTTACCTATTCCCTATTGGCACTTTTACTTGTACAAAGTGTTGATCCTCGAACATTATCTATTATTTCTGTAGCAGGCAGCACATTGAGCTGCATGGTAACATGGTTCATATGGGATGAAGTCATCAAAAAGACAGATAGGTATCAAGAAAAATATCCCAATAGTATATGGTCAAAGATTATAATCAAAATAAAACATTTCTTATCATCCCAAACTGGAATCAACAAATATACAGAGAAAATAGAAAGATATGCAAAGAGTCCTCATGGGAAAATCATCTTCATACTTATCGTAATATTTCTCGTACAATCATCAATCCCTGACATTATAGCGATTAAATTATTACGCAAGAAAGTATCATTCCTCTTCTTCAGTATCACCGCAGCAATTGGGAAAGTGATAGTCTACGTGCCATTCATCTTTTTGGGGATGACTGCTTTAGCATATATCAAACAATTTTTCTGATGGTAAAATTATACAAAAAAATATGGGGTAAAATCTCAGCATGGGAGTTTCGACCATGATATATCCTGGATATTCCCGTATACTTCATGCGAGCATATTTCTCTTTGAAAGCACGAGACCCCCTCTTTTTTTCTAATGTTAATCCTGGAATAATTTTTTCAGGATTCGTAGAAGCAAGCAAATACGATACATTAATACACTTTGATTCACATATTATTCCTATATCATTCCTCTTTCATGCCGGAGAAACACTAGAAACCTTCACGGCAACTATGCAAAAACATGGTCTTAGCTATCCCATCATCGCTAAGCCAAATAGCAGTGGAAGAAATGGGAAAAATGTTTGTAAAATAATGAATGAACAGGAGTTCGCGACATATACAAAATCATATTCCAAAGACATACTCATCCAAGAGGAAATAGCATATCCATTAGAGTTTGGTATATTCTACTATCGTATTCCATGAGAATCGACATGACACGTAACAGGAATTGTAAGTAAGGAATTTCTTTTTGTAGAGTGAACAGGAAAACTCTCATTAGCAGCATTGGTAGATGAACATCCGAGAGCCACTCACTACAAAGATTTTTTTCAAAGCATGCACAAAGGAAAATGGAATAGTATTATTCCTAAAGGTGAAACAATACAATTGAGTTATATCGGGAATCATTGTAAAGGTTCTGTATTCTACAATGCCTCTCACCTCATCACACCTGCACTTATTACGCTCTTTGACACAATCAGTAAAAAATATCCGTGATTTTATCTTTGACGTTATGATCTTAAAGCCCAAAGCATTGAAGATCTTTATACATGAAATTTCAAGATCCTTGAGCTGAACTGAGTTATTTCAGAACCAACACGAATTTACGATCCCAACAACTCTTTATGGAATGCTTATAAAACGACCTTTAGACATTGGAGATTCATGTTTCAAGTTAGCCAAGCTAACAAAAAGCAATGACACAAAACACTTACTTTCAAGGAAGCATATGCTCTTATAAGAAAATATTGAGTGTAAACTATTTAGCCGCCTGAATCGAAACATACACTTTCACTTCCCCTGTATATGGCTCTTCGCTGGCCATAAGATTTGGTTTTATAATGAAATTATACATACCTTGGCTCGGTGCTTTGAACACTGTATTTTGAGAGAATGGCCCATCTGCCTTCCCATCTGGAGAGATGATCTGGCTAACTCTAACTGATGTTTTTGACGATGGTGATTGTACTGTAAGCGTAATCGTATCTCCTATATTAAGAGGGAAAAACAATGAAGGTTCCTTCTCAGAAAGATTAACAGTATATTGCTTACCTCCAGTAAGATTTTGTTGTCATGACAAAGTAGTCTCACCTGTTCATGCTTGTGAAACAGCTGGTGTTTTAGTCGTTCAACATCAACCAAGTGCCAACAATACTACTGCAGGTAGAATAAGAAAAAAACGTTTCATGGGATAGATAGGTAATAATATAAAACAGCTCTAAAGAGCATGTATTGCTTGAATTATCGCTTGTGTACTTGATCTCTTGAGCGCACTTGTTGTAAAATAATCAGGGAGTTTCTCTAGAGTTTTGCTCAACTCTGCTAGGAATAACTTTATATTTGCAGCAGCTTCTTTCTGAGAAACTAGATCTGTCTTTGTAAATACTAAAGAGAAGGGTTTATTATACTCGTGCAATCGATTAATAAATGCGATATCTAACTTCTGTGGCGAATGCCTACTATCTATGAGAACAAATATCTGTGTAATTGTAGTTCTTTTATGGAAATATTCATCAATCATGCCTTTCCATTCTTGGCGTGTATCCTTAGCAGCCTTTGCATATCCATATCCTGGGAGATCTACCAGATACCATATTTTATTCCTCCCCTCTTCATCTTTACTTTCTATTTCAAAATAATTTATCAACTGGGTCTTTCCTGGTTTCACGCTCGTTTTAGCAAGCTGTTTCTTTTCACAAATTGCGTTTATCAAACTAGACTTCCCGACATTACTTCTCCCAATAAAAGCATACTCCGGCTTATCAGCAGGAGGACACAGTGCAAAGTTTGGACTGCTCGTAATGAATTTAGATGAAAGAATTGATACGGTCATAGACAAAATCACATATAAATATGATAAAAGTGTAGGTAATGTTTCAATCAATACAAGTAGATCTTCCAAAATAACTACTCTTGTATATTGCTTAAATTTGCCTATAGCTACCTTGTTTTTTTATCATTTATTTTCTACACCATGCTAAGAGAAGCCTTTGTAAAACTTTGAAAGTTAAGCATATTTGACAACGTTGTCTATAGAGTGGGCATAATCGCACTCGTCCTAACTCTAGCTACCACAATCCCCGCTTTAACACAAGTACCTCGAGCTATCTACGCATGTATTTTCGTCTTAGCAGCAGCCAACACGATATGAAAAGTGTTTATTAAATAGCCTATCTTTTATCAGTAATTTCTCTCCTATGTTTTCTAAAATCATAAAGAAGATGGGGACACTCACGATGGTCGAATGGGCCATCGTCAAGATATGCCTTATTACATTTGCATTAATGTGCGCCACTCTCATACCTGCATTACTCCAGGTACAACGACGAGTCTATGGAATCATCTTCATCGCAACATATGCGTATTTGATACGAAGAGTATTAATTAAGAGGCAGTAGAAACTACTATCTTTTGCTATTCAACCGCTTTACAGTTCTTGATTTGGTCGGCACCTCTATACCAAGCAATTTCCCCCATGGTTTTAATCCCTCTACTCTATCTAATATTATCTTCATTACTCATATACATGGAAGAGAAAGAAACATGCCTGGAATCCCCCATAGCGCTGCTCAAAAGAGAAGAAAGATAACAGAAACTAACGCATTAATTTTCACTTTCGATGAAACCACATGTGGCACGAGAATATCATTATCAATAAACTGAATAATAGCATAACTTATCAATACAGCTATTTCTGTTGAGATTGTCCCATTCGTCATAAACACAACGATAGTAGGCAATAGAACAGACACGATACCTCCGACATAAGGCAACATATTTATTAACCCACCAAGTAATCAGAGAAGGACAGCGTATTTCACTCCTAGGATAAGAAGTGCAGATATATTGAGTGAAGCAACTATGGTGGTTTCTATGAGCACACCTACGATATAACTTTGCACGGTGTTTTCTGCTTCTCAGAGAATTTCCGTCATCTTTCATGCATGCTCCTTATCTGACACAGAGAACAAGAACTCAACCAACAGTGGTTTATAGAACAAAAGAAGAAAAACATAAAAAGGTATTAGTATAATGAACAGCAATGTGCCATAGATGCCTCACAGTGTTTGTGTAACAATCTGCGTGTTATCATTCGCAGCTTGACTGAAAATTGCAGCTTGGTGTTCCATCGATATATTCAGATGCACGAGCAGCCACCCTTGTAGTTGGCTAAAAAGCTCTGTGAATTTTTGTTGAAGAATAGACCATGAATCAGAGAATAGGCTTATTTGATATGAAATAAAAAAGATAATTCACCCTAACAGTACAACTCATACTATAACTGTTAGTAGTACAGCTAGCATGCGAGGCATCTTACGTTCAAACTGTTTATTCAATGGATTAAATAATACAGCCAGAAGCGCGGCGATGGCGAATGGAATGAGTATGTTTTGTAACTGCTTCAAAATGACAACCAGCAGACATACGATGATAAGTATGCAAGCAAACTTCACGTACCCTGGACATGCTTTCTTCTCAAAGATCATAAGAGATGTATTGTGTATAAAGACTGATAAAGACAATAGTACGCTTCGTGATGAAGATTGATATACCAAATATATTTCACTATGTGAAAAGGTTGGGAACAGACTCCCAACCTTTCAAAATCGTACAAGCGATGCATCTATTCCACAACCTCCATCATAATGGAAGATGGGATCATAACCAGCTGACCACCATTTTTCAGTCCTTTGGTTTGAGCGGCAACGTAGGTATTTGCTACCCACTCCTCAACCAATAGCAACGATATCTCTTTATCCCACTGCAATAATAAACCATTCCTAAGTTTAATCTCGTGGAACACTGCCTTTTTGCCGAGGATTTGTACCGTCATGCCCATAGGAGTAACGTAAATGCCAATAAAATCATCGGCATATAGTATTACAGCAGGGCTAAGAGCTGGAATGAAAACGCCCCAATAGTATGCTATTCTCCATATCTTAAAGATACGGTCTGCATCTATCCACTGAGTTGCTTCTTCCTGACTCTCCGGGATGAATGATGCGGGTGATCCCTTTGGTGTACAGATACCTTGAACTAATTTTTCGACGTTTAAATACGCCGTCTTGTTGAATTTTGTCTTTGCCATAAAAAATATATTTTATTGATTCGAAAATTATACCATTTAAAATTGCATTGTCAATACATCATTTTGGTATTCAAAAAGAAAACTAGAGATCACACCTACCCCCAAATCACACATACTTAGAAAAATATTATTTCTTGAGTTGTCTTTTAACTACCAAACAAAGTATACATATCACCAAGAAAGCAACTCCAGCTAACAATGGCATTGTAATAAAACCAAAATACTGCACATAGATTTCCTTATGCAACCATTCGTAATAGTACTGGTATCCTGAGAAAAGGATTCCAGCAAGAGAAACCCACAAGAAACTCTCCACTACAGTAGGATCTTTACGTACTAGACCTATGAAAGAAAACCACACGATAGGATACAATATAATACGAGACCACCAGCAAAGATAGCATGGCGGATTAGCATGAATAGGATCGAAGTATGATCCAGTTTGCATATTTTCAACGAGATCTCCAAAGTGCTCGAAATAGAGAGAACCCAATATAGCCACAAGTGACTGTAAAAATATAAGATAGTTACCTATGAAGTTTTTCTTTACAGCAGGAAGAGACATATGCAAAAAAAGGAATCTAAAAGATTCCTCTACTCTAGTTTTGTGCTGATCGGTTGCAAGTTTAAAGTACTACTCTTTTATCAAACGAACAGAGCCCGCAACCATAGAAGGCATATTAGCTGGTGAAATAGTGATATCGTTACAGATTACTCATCTCCCATTTCCCAAGAGGAATGTGTCATGACTACCAACCCCAGATAAGGCATTTTTCTTAACATCAACCTGTCATGCAAGATGGGGCGTCCCAGAATGAGAAAAATGTTTTTTTGTAATTTCTGCTGCAGTATCATTGCCACAAGCTTTTTTGAACGTTTCGAAGTCCCGAGGCATTTTTTCCAAAAGGCCTAATTTCTTTGCTGCCTCATAAGTAAACTTTTGCGTTCCTATTAATGATTCAGGAATATCACTATCATAACGAACGGGAATAAAACTGCTTGCAGCGTATCCTAAGAATCAGCCGTTATCAAAGTAAGATCCATTTGTAGGTTGTTTCCCTTCTTCATATGGGTCGTTGGGAATATACTCTATTACATAAGCTCATTTTCACATGTCTTTAACAAGCATAGTTATTTTTATATGTTCCATACTCTTTCCAGGAGGCATATAATACATAACGTATGGTACTTTTTTTCGTCCATGTTGTAGTTTCTCATCTATAGTGAGATGAGTATCTATCTTATAGTCTTCTTGTTCTAGCTCAGGATTCTTTTGTGATAATTTCAAAAGCTTAGCCAATCACTTCCCCGCCTTCGTAAAGATAGGTACTTTAGGATTATCTGGTCCTGATCAAGGAATATACATTTCTCATGTTCCTGTATTAACCATGTGATAGTATTTGATTATTAAAAAAGCTACTTTATTATTATATTCATATTTACATATATGTCAAATATGTATGAATTCAGATAATCAAACATTTTCTCATATGCGAAAAGGTCAGGAGTAAACTCCCAACCTTTCAAATTCTTTGTCCTATTCACTCGCCCGAGGGCGGAATAGGGATTAAAAACTGTTTGTCTGGTGCTACAGAAGTAGCCACCAGAAGGAATGTATACCAAATTTTAGCAACATCCTCTAGTAAAAAGGACATAGGCAGAGCATCTCGCCCAATTGAACTCTCAATCCACAAAGTAACATTGGTCCCCTGTTGATTAGAAATAACAATTTTCCATGCAGCACCCTTTTCCTCAAACCAACTCTCTCGCACGGAATTATCATGCCAGTCTGCCCATGACTTAAAGCCAATAGGACTCCAAGCGAGATAATCGTCCCTTAATTCCACCGTCCCTGAGGAAGGCAATCGATAAGTACCAATAACACTCATAACATTAATTTTAGGCTTAAATTATAGGCACATAATAATAAATGTCAATACGTATTTATGCACCGCATAACATTGACAATAAGAGACCAATATCTATAATACACATCAAGTTATGTCATCACTAAGTTTGTATGATCAGCAGCCCAAAACAACACTCAAACAGCGTTAATCAAAATACTCTTATTTCTCGTATGAAAGAAACATTTTCTACTATCTGTGAAAATCGAGAGCAACATTTTCAGGGCTTTGAAAAAAGGGCATATCAGATTGAAAAAATACAGGCAATACTAGATGGTTTTGAAGGACAAAGTTCATGAGATATCACAGAGAAAACACTAGCCGACATCACTCCGCCGTCGTGAGGGAAAACTTTAATGATGGCAATACTCGCCAAGATCATGCAGATGAATGGGATTCCGAGCGTGATAGGAGTATGGAATAGTAAGACAACGATCTACGGAGAGGATAATGCGCTACAGCTCTTTATCCGTATATTCGGAGAAGAGAATATTGGTATCGTTGACGCAAAGAGTAAAGAATATAATAAACCGATCGTGTTTATTACCGCTCACATGCTTGCAAAAAATGCAGCTCAATTTGAACACAAAGGAGCGATCAATCTCATGTTGGATGAATGAGATGTATTCCAAACAGACCTGAGACAATGAGCTATTCAACACCTTTTGAAAAATCCAGATACATTTTCTAGCATGTATAGTGCCACGAAAATGATTAATGGGAAACATATTGAAGATTGGTGTCATATAGTGAATGAAATGCCACTGCAAGATTTGATTACCTTATGATACGCAAAACATATTGCATGATATTACTATTCCGGAGATATCGAAGTAAAGAAAGATAATATTATTGCCGGTGAAGTGGATTACGACACCTTAGCAGAATGAGAACAAAAATGGATGGTATCCTCTGCCTATACTATTTACGAAAAACACCAGGGGCAAAAGACTATGATTCACTGTAATAGTATCGAGCAGTGCAAACAAACAGTAGCCTATTTCCTTGATAAGTGAGTAAAAGCAGATTATGTAGTCAACGATACTCCCCTAGAAGAAAGAATGCGCATAGAAAAAGAGTATGTTAGAGGTGACCTACAAGTTTTAGTATGAGTTAGAGTTTATATAAGGTCGTTCAGCGATACAGGTGTGACACAGGTTGAGATATGTGCAAAAATATCAGGGAGCATAGCAGAAATCTATCAACTCTTACTCAGATGAACACGTACCCATCCTGAGTATAAGACTCTTTCTATATACCAGTTATTACCTTCTACAATAACAATAAAAACATTTGTGCCTGTCCTCATGCATGACTGTTTTCACATTCCCCTCAATGACATGGTCGTATGGTTATCCGAACCATTAGTTGGAGAACATGAATTACCTATCGTCTTCCCTCAATGACATTTTAAGCATACGAATCCGCGTCAACCACATGCTTCCAATAATGATCATGATGACATTACCATCCTCTCTCAAGACACTATAACTAAGATCATAGACACGAATAATATACATATGCAAATAACGCAATATGTAGCACAAAACTTTCTGCCTATGATGCATGAATTTTTAGCAAGCAAGAAAAAAACAGTTTTCCAACTCCCAGGTATATCCCGTCAGACTCCAGTTAAGAAAATACGTTTAGGAGAAGAAACTAAAGAATTGTCCTTAGAAAACATTGCTTCAAGCGTGTTTGCACTTATTTCTGGCAATATGAAGTCTCTTGGTGCTGACTTCGTATGACTAACAAATAAACGAATGCAGATATGGCTCGCTACTGGGCAAATGCCGATGTACAATGAAAGACTGAGTCTTTTGGAATTAAAAAGACTATCTACACAAGAGTTATCATACAGTGACGAGTTCGTTAGGATGCATGCTCGTGATATTTTTACTGAGATTGTAAAAACGAATGATATCAAGCCTACCTTTGAAGAAGTAGACGGAGTTAAGATCCCTCTTTTTAGATGGGATAAGCATTGGGGAAACCAAGTGACCTACCAATGATTACCTGTGAGACTGGGCGCATTAGTAGAATCTGCAGCGGCTGAAAAACTAGGTGTTACCAGAGTCGTAACTAAATTTCGCCCTGTATTAACTCACCAGCTGATGTGGACACGAAAAGAAACAGGAGAACGACCTAAAGATTGAGTTATCCAACTTTTGGCGTCACACTGTGAGTTCGATTATTTTGCAAAAAACTTTGATAAAACCGTAGGCGCTCTCTATAAGAAATATGATTTGTGCGAAGATGATACGCAATTCTCTTTTTACAATACAGACGAAATTAGCATCACTATTACCAAAGATGAGTGTATTGCATACCTACAAGAGAAAGGTGATGCTATTAGTATGGAATTAAGTACGCTAGCGAAGGCGCAAGATGATTTTTCATTTACTAAAACCATTCAGCGAAGATATCTTATGAGAGATATCATGAGAAAAACATTCACCACAGATGATCTTGTCCTTTATGGATATACATGGAAAGATGTGAATAAATATAGAGACAACATGCAACCACTCTTGATAGATATGATTAAAAAATGAGAATTAACACCTAGTAATGTGTATACTCTTATACAAAAAGAATTACCCGACATACCGAAATTAGATGAATATCTTGCCATAAAGAAAATAGATACCGTAGTAGAACAAAATCCTACACTCATCACTGAGACATTCGCAACAGCGGAAGACTGGTCTCGTCCGCTCACATTGAATATCCCAGGATTGCCGAATACCATTACGGTTTCTGCTTTTGCTCGCGCTTTCTGGGCAGGCATACCAAATGGGAAAAGAATAGAAACTACTATCTTAGCAAAACAAAGCAAAACGTTTATGATTAAAGCAATGCAACAATATATTGCTAGGTCTCCTGGGGAAAGAGCGAAAATAACTAAGGACTTCCTCTATTCACAAAAACGTGAATATGGTCCTACCTACATATACAAGAATTTTCCTAAGCTTGCTCTCCATCAAAAGATTTTTTCTGGCACATATGAATCAGTTAAGAATGAGGCGCTACGTAATGCGCTGATTCGCTTACATGCTGCAGAACCCGAGATTACGTGGGATGAATTTGTAGATTTGAAAGAGCGAATTAAAGAAACTCTTTTCCCCGATATAACCACACTACAATCATACAACCTCAACATAGCGAAGTATAAGAAAATATCTGATTTCTTAGATGAAGGTCCATCAGATACATTGTTACAAGAGGTAAACAGTATGCCGTCAAGATTTTTTGATTTATGGATGCAACGTATTTTCAAACCCAATACCATTACAATAGACGAAGAAACAGCACAAGAGGCCACAAATACAGAACCAGAGAAAGATAGTGAAATCACGAACAGTCAGACGGAGTCTGCGGTATTAGAACCCATCGCTCATCCAACATATGAATATACAACACCTCAAGAGAAGATTAAAGTCATCATCAAACAATTCTTCTGATCTGATGAAGCATCTCCTAGACATGAATACCGACAATTTTTATCGCAAAAACGATTCGATATTCTGCGTGAAAATCGCACACAAAGTATGAAAAGTGTGTGATTAGATGAAGCGTATAATGGACGTAGAGCTCTAGGACATTTTGCAAAGGCACTTCACCCATTCTTAACAATGGTAAGAGACGAACTCGATGCAGCATGATTTTTCCAAACTCAAGAACAAAAATATGCATTCTACACAACATTTCTCAAGAAAGATATCACTCACCATCCTCTCCTCACAGACTTCCTCCTTGAAAACATCAAAGCCAGCTTGCAAACCTCTGTAACCTTTTCAGCCCTCTGTAAATCTGTTTGCGAAAATATATGGGCAACATGAGACACATCTAAAGAAGCTACACCTATTATACTACCGACGATAGAAGAAATTGAAGAGATTGAACCAACAGAGATTGAAAAAATATTAGATGACGATGTATTAGTCCAAGCAGAGAACCACACAAACATTCCTGAAACGACACATATGCAAGAGATTAAAGAAACCAAAGATAGCGAACTTATTGTTGCACCTGTGATAGAAGAAAACCCTATTCTTGAAATTCCGCAAAAATACTCATGATTTGCACCATCACCTGCTGTATTGAAAACGACTATACATCTTCTAGTACCACACTCTCCTACCCAAAGACACGAACTACTTTATGCAGCTGGATGGGAAGACAAGATATGCAAGCTTATCTTAGATCATATCAGCACATTAGATCATAGGAAACTAGCTCCATCTGCTTCTACCTACTATGACGAACTTCACACCGCGCTAGTAAGAAAAGTGTTTTTCGCTCAAACCACCAAGGAGATTATTTCTTGTGATATAGAGAGCAACATCCAAGAAAAAGATATTACGGCACTGAAAGAGTATTTACTTGTTCTTTACTTAGTAGCCGAACATATGTATTCAGAAGCCAGGAGAGCAAGTAAAGTTACAAGAGAGATTGCTAGACTCGTTATACCAGAGAAAGATGCGTTGAATACATATCAAATCAGATACGATACATTCACAACACAGCTAACAAGCAGCTATATAGAAAACAATCTTTCTACGATACCAGCTCTCGCGAAACAACTCAAAACAATTTATGACTATGTTAGCATGATATAAATACTAACCGTCTACAGCTTGAAATCACTCTATACTTTCCCTATGAACATGTGTATGTTTATTGTTTAAAATACATCATGAGAAACTACATTGCAAAGAACGTAGACGATTATATAACCAATGCTCCTAAGGAGGCTCAGCCACTTCTCAATGCGCTCAGAGCAACTATTAAAAAAGCTGTTCCTACAGCAACTGAAGGAATAAGTTGGGGTATCCCCTTCTACAAGTATCACGGACTCCTTGCAGGATTTTCGGCATTCAAAAAACACATTACATTTGGATTATGTTTCACTTTTACGCAAGAAGATCGCGATATACTAGAAGCAAAAGGGTATGCTACCGGGAAGAAAACTGTACAAATCAAGTTTGACCAAAAGATACCAGCCGAGATAACAAAGATGATCAAAGCACAGGCAAAAACAAATGAAGCTAAGCGAACAGCTAAAAAAACTGCTAAGTAATCTGTCTTCTCTCCCTATGCCTCGTTTCATTTGAAATTATCCATAATTTCTTTTACGGTTAATATAGATTTTATTCTACTAGCGGATGATCATACGAACATAAGACCATCTCATCTTCATCATTCAGTAGATCTAACCAACTCTTTATTGATACACATTTGTGCTAGATTAGGATTTCATTCTACAAATCAACAGTGATTCAAACATAGTTCTATACACTTTCTCTGTTTGCTGACGACATCTTCTATCCTTGGGAAAGTCCCACTCGCTTTCAATGCTCTTGCTGGCAATCATGCACTAGACATATACGTAATGATATCATCTGGTGTAGCATTCACCACAGCCTCCTTAAATTCTTGATTTGCTCCGCTTTCAACGCTCGCTAAAAATCTCGTTCCTACTTGGACACCATCTGCTCACAACGCCATAACTCTATCCATATCTTCCTTATCCACTACACCCCCTGCTCCGATAATAGGAATATTCAGATTTTTTGACTTGAGGAGAGCACGAACAGCAGGGATTGATATCTCTAACTTTCCAGAGTCATCATCAACCTTCTCTAGACTAGCCGCACCTAAGTGCCCTCATGCAGTTGATGGGTCTTCTAGAACTATCGCATCCGGATATCTTCCCGTCTTTTCACACAATTTAAGAAATACATCCACGCCCTTCACAGTAGATAGTATTGGTATAATCGCTACATCAGGATAGTCTTTCGTTATTTCAAGAAGATTCCTCGGCAATCATGCACCTGAAACAATTCCATCAACACCAGCTTCACACGCAGCAAGTACTTGTTCTTTATAATGCGAAGTAGCTACCATGATATTGATAAAGATAGCACCATTCCCATTTGCTATTTCTTTTGCTCTTTTCACTTCCTTTTTAATACATTCAACTTGTGTTTCCAAAAAACATGCATCACGTTGTTCTTCAGACAAATGACCTCACGCCAATTTTCTCGCTGTTTCCAGATTATGCGTCAACAAATCTTTATAATACGGTGTTTTGTGTATCGCAGTGGCAGACAAGGTTCCTATTCACCCATTCAAAGCTATATTACCACTCAGTGGAGCCATAGTTATACCAATTCCCATTCCCCCTCACAAGACAGGAATATCTACTGTATATTTTCAAATAGTAAGTTGCTTCCTGTTTTCGAGAGAGTCCTCATGTCCTCAAACATTATTACTTGTGTTCATCGCCCCTCCTTAAGGTTAAAAGCATATGTTAGTTATCATACAAGACAAGTCAACATTGTTTGCAAAGCAGATTATTACAACTAACAAGAGGAGAAACCGATGGATATTTATGGTTGCTCACCTGTTTCTTGTAGATCAGTAATCAACTGGTCAAACTTTTCTCTTACTTCTATACGAGGAGTCCACAGGATGTCCTGATTATCTCACTTTTCTCTGGGGACGATATGAAAATGGATATGAAAGACTTCTTGTTGCGCATCAGCACCAGAACTATTAATTATCTGAACATTCTCTATCCCCAACTTCTGCTTATATATAAGGGCAATTTTCTTCACAGCCGACATGACTTTATATAACTCATCTTCCGGGATATCAAAAATGTTTTCGTAGTGATCCTTCGGCACCACTAATGTGTGATATGCGTTTGCAGGATTGAAATCAAAGAAAGCATACACGAAATCATCTTCATAGACTTTCCATGATTTCTCTTCTCACGAGATAAACCTACAGAATAGACAATCTCCCATGCTACACTTGGCAACAGACATAGTGAAACATATGAACAATAAAATCAAATTATCTTCCCCTAAATTAGTCTTTCAAGTATAAATGTAAATAACAAAAAAGACTGATAAAATGCGAATCAGGAATAACAACCGGCACCCATCCATATTTCTTCTAATACAAAAAACAGCCGGATGAAAACACCGGCTGTCCTTATGCCTATAAAATTTAGTAATCCTTACCAACTTCCACTTGCTCCACCACCACCAGTGTCTCCTCCTCCAAAACTAAAGCTAGTATCAGGGGTAGAAGAAATTGATGAGGTATACGTGTTTTGGCTCGCAAGTGCAGCAGCATCATCAGCGATACGCTGTAATCTTTGAGCTTCGGCCTGCTCAGCTGCTCTTTTTTTACGTTGTCTTTCCTCTTCTGCGGCATCAATTTCGTTTTGAGCTGCAGTTTCCACTGCCTCTAACTTAGCATAAATACTTACCAAGTTAGTTAACTGTGAAATCCAGTCTTGATTAGTTGGGGATTTTAATAATCCATCAGCATTTGATACTCTGATTAAAAGAGTTGCAAAGCTTGCTCTTGTTTCTTTGGAAACATCTTTATTAACGATAAGTTGTTGTATCTTATATACTAATTTTTGTGTTTCCGCATCTTTCAGAGAATAGTCTTTGCGGGCAGCTATAAGTTTATCCTGGAGCCCTAGGATAGTTGCGTATACAGAGTTCATATCCTTAATGAACTTTTGTATACTCTGCAAATCAGCTTTTGCTACAATAAATTTTTGTTGATACATACTGTTTTTCGTCACCACTCCTTCCAGTAAAATAGCTTTTTGGGGCTTCTTACTATTGAGAGTATGTAGATCGGCATTCACAGAGAACCAAGCGGTCTCCGGGTATTGTTTTAGCTCAATTAAAGCATTAGCAACAGCTGTATCAGAATCTCCATTTTGGATTTTTTGAAAGTCTGCTCTTACTTGCTTTATATTAGCCTCTACCCATGCTTTAGCAGCCACAAAGGCATTTACATCTTCCAACAGCTGAACGAGCTTTTTCACAACGTCTTCTACAACATTGTCTAGTGTTTCACCCAGTTCCTCTTCATTATTGAGAGCATCTTTGAACTCCTTTTCCAGAGATACCTCTCGCTGTTTAAACTCAGAAAGTTTGTAGCCCTGGTTTTCCAGTGCAATACATCTTGCATAAATCTTCTTTACCTCTTCATTACAAGAGTCTATTGCTGCTTTTTTGCTTTTTTCTTCTGCTGCTACCTGTGAAGCAAGCTTCGTCGTAATCTCAGCTTGATTGGTTTTTAGCTTCGTTTTCAGTTGCTCATATGTCATGAAAAGCATATTAGATTGCGATTCATTACTACAAGTCTTTTCTCTCGCTAACTTTAACGCTTCTGCATTAGTACGTTGCACGTCGTCATACAAAGTTTCGGCATCATGACACAATTCAGAAGCTTTAGTTTTTACCCATTTAGGAAGGGTGCCTTTTTGTACGTCAGCATTGTGACTCTTAATGTTCATCAACAAACCATCACAATCTGCAATGCTCTTATTGATGCTACCTAATAATGCCATGCGTTCTTTTTTAGCAGTATTTGCTTTCATTGCCTTATAAATAACAAAACCTATAAGTCCAATAATAAACAAAATACCAATAACATTCCAGAATCCAGCCCAAAAAGCTCTCCACCATTTTGCAGACGCTTCGTCTTCGCGTTTTTTAGCTTCTGCGAGCAGAGCTCTGGCTTTTTCTCTGTCTTGCCAAGGCATTACTCCTGCGGTCTCAAGCAATTTTTTTACAGTTGCATCTATGCCTTTGTAATAATCGCCCTGCCTAAAATTAGGTACCAAGTAATCTTCTGCTATTTGGTGACAGCTAATGTCTGGCAAGTCACCTTCTATACCATACCCAGTACGAACACAATACTTATGGTCATCGATAGCTACCAAAAATACCACGCCGGCGTTGTTCTTGTGACCAACCCCCCACTTTTTAAAGAGTGCCGTTGTAAAATCATCAACATCAGAACCATCCAATGTTTTGATTGTTACAACTGCAAACTGGATTGAAGTACTAGTCTCAATAGCACGCAATCTTGATTCTAGTCCATCTACTTGTGGCTGAGTTAGAACCCCCGCAAAATCATTGACCAACCTAATGGGTATAGGTTGTTCTGGCACTGGAGTTTGCCCGTTTACGACGTTACCAACTAAAAGCAACATCATACTTACTACGATAATAATCTTTTTCATAAATTTCCTTTTTTTGTTGTTAATTAATTTTTAATTTTAAATGTTAATGATCAATACGAGATTCTTTTAGCTCGCACATTAATTATAACATTAATACAAACGATGTCAACAATACTTTGCGACTAAAAATGACGTTAAAACACATACCACAAATATATAAATTTTTTGTATTATTTTAAAAAACATCTCCTTTTAAATTGTTTATTACTACACTACTCCATAACTAAATTTAATCCCTCCTCAATTAGATCTTTAAATGCATCAAATAGTTCTTCATTTCATTTGAAGATTTCTTCATAACGAGGATCTTGTTCCTTAAATTCAGCTAGTTTTTTATCGAGATTGTCTTTTATGATGTTTATAATAATTTCATCTCAATCGTTTATATTGTCACCTTGCTTGAAATGTTTTCTAAGAACACTATTTAAGTGTTTTTTTATATCATGAGCCAACTCACTAACTACTTGTTGCGACAGTTTAGTCTTTTCAGATCATAGCTTATTTTTAAGATCAATACCAGATACAGCTAGAAGAATAGCTCTTCTTGTTATTTCAGGGTCAAGGTCTCTCATTTGTTTTAATAGTCAAAATATTTGTTCATTATGTCTAGGGTGGGGTTTATCATAACCTTCATTTTCTGCCGATTCTCAAGCCATTCAACTCACTGCTCTTCTTAAAGTTGCTATAGGTAGTTTTTGTTGCATTTTCTTTATTAGTTATTAACAAATAAATTGGCATATATTACAAAATGAATGATTTATATTTCAGGATTAGCACTCCTCGAATACAAAAACAGGATTAGGATAAAATGGATTATACCAACCCATAAAAGCCCCATCATCTTCCCACGACACTTTACGAACCTCTACCTTTTGATTTATCTCAGACATCGTCATAAACCCAAGATAACTAGGATAATACCATGCTTTCCTATCTGGATCCCAATTTAACACGTCCCCTAATTTTGCTGCTACAGGATTTGATGGTCCAGTGAGATTGATCCATGCTTCATTTAAATAGGCATAATGTCTATCACCTTTTCCATTAAGTGTCATATGATATAAGTATAATATATAAAACATCTCAGCGTTCGTATTATATACACACAACGCATCTTGTCAATTGTGTTGGGAAATATAGTGTAGTAAAATAATTTCTACAAACAAAAAAACCGCCTTCTGAAAGCCTTTTTATATTTAAGGTCACGACTAGTGAACGGAGTATATTATTTATGTATTTATGATCTATAAGCATAGAGACTTATGAAGCAGCGCTTTAAATAGCAAGAAGCTCCTAGATAAACTAGAAGCTCTTTACAGATTTCAAATGATGAGAGGTTAATAATGACCTAATTCAAGATCATTTTTTTTGCAGCTTAAAATTTCATCAAAAAGCTTTTGAAATGCCTCTTTCTGCTCCAACCGGTGGACTACGGAGTCTCTCTGTCTTATCTCCATAGGAGCTGAGATTTCATATACATTCCCAGGTGAAGAAGACTGCATTCGAAGTACATTGTTTAATGAGTCATACATAGCAAGATCCTGCTGTACCTGTACTTTTAAAATTTTACATACAGTGTCTGCTACCCACACATCATACACAAGGCCTGCGAGGCTATCTGTGATGGGAGAGAGGTGATACCCCTCTGATGTGTAGGGCGATTTAACAACGACCCTTACGATACAAGACTGTTTGTTCTTAAGATTCAAGGTGATCTCTCCTGTATCTGCTGAGAGAACTCTAAACTCAACACTAAGAGGAAGATTCTGCACTACTGCCTGCTGAGTAGCATTCAAACGGCGCTGAGGCTGATCAATCATCCTGTAGAGAAAGAACAGCACGGGGATGAAGCATCCCGCAATAAAATACCGATGTTTTTTCATATCATTTTTATTTTGGTGTATGTGTATTTTACATAAATTAACCTATTTGTCAACGTTCTTTTGTACGGGAATCTTTTCAAGATCCATTTGAAAAAAGAGGGAAATATCTACTACTTTTTTTATAATTAGAAAGGTGGAATATTCAAACACCCTCCAGGATACTATCGCAGTTTCACATAAGCATATTCACGCTATTACGAAGTTTGGGCTACAGGCCTCATCCGGAGGGATTAAACACCAAATTAGTCTCACTAATGCGTGTAGATCTAGAGAAATTATGATAACACTCAAGTCAACTGCTCTCTGATTGTTTTGATTTCTATTGGGTTTGTAATAACGAGCAATTCAATGCCATTATTCCCATTAATTCGTTCATTTGTCTTAGGTAATGTTATTTTAAATTGGAGTTTTAGTAAAGAATTAATTTCATGCTCGTATGTTGTTTCTTGGTAGTAATCCGCGTCTTCCTCATCATTTCAATGTACCAATATAGTATTACTCTTTATTATATCAGCGATTCACTGAAGTATTTCATTAAGATTAGGATGCTTTTGATGTAACTCTAAAGTTTGGGTATGGTAATAAATCTTTCGTCATCTAATTTTTTGAACTTCTAAACTTCAGGGCCATATCTGTCTTGCAAAACTAGTTGCCAATGCTGATTGATCTTCTTCAAACTTACAATTTGGATATGTACTAGAGGAATAAAAACAACTCTTGTCACTTAATAGCGACAAAATCTTATCATATCCTTCTCACATTATTTTTCTTAAGTGATCGGAAAACTCCTTTGCTTGCGCATCAACAGCATCATCTAGTTTATATTTTGCTTCTAAAAGAGAAATGGTGTTGTTTTTCATAATATATAAGACAAAGATAAATAAAAAATATTGTATGCTTTATACACACAATGTCAACGCAGCCCATTATATTTACTGTTGTTCTATCCCAACAACAACCAGCTTTCAAAATCCATTCTAAAGTTAATAGTACTATTGATAAATAGCCACAAAACTACTCTTTTCTTGCACTCTTCTAGAGAATTCATATACATAAATCATTAGATCTTTATATTCTTATATTCTTATTTTTTTGATGTATACTAAAAAAATCATTCTCTTCCTTGTTTGTATTGCTCTATCTTCTCTCTCTCTTCCCACTTTCGCAAATGAGCTGAATAACGGAAACATAGTAAGTCTGTATGGGTGTGATATAAGCGCAACTTCTTGTAACTTGAGTGATAAGGATATCACCAGTATTGCCACTGGAACATTTACTATGTATGGTAGTTTACAAACTTTGTATCTAAATGGGAACCCCTTAACATGACTAGGAAGTTGAACTTTTAACGGACTGACTAATTTACAAACTTTAGGGTTAATGAACGCTCAGCTAACAACCATTACTACTTGAACATTTGCTGGCTTAGATGGTTTGATACAGTTGAATTTAGGAAGCAACCAATTAACAAGAGTAACTCCTGGAATGTTTGTTGGACCGAAGAACTTAGTATTTATTCAATTAGCCCGTAATCAGATAACAGAAATAGATACCGGAATATTCGCTGGAATGTATGGTTTATGGGGACTTGACTTATCGTTCAATCAATTAACAAGCGTTACTACTGGGATGTTCGCTGGAAGTAATGTGTGATCTTTATTTTTATCATCCAATCATATAACGAATATAGATACTTGAGCTTTCACGGATAGGAGTACACAATTCTTGGATTTACAAAACAATCAATTAACAAGCATTACTACTGGGATGTTCGCTGGAATGCCTAGTTTACAACGGATAAACCTACAGGACAACCAATTAACAAGCGTAACTACAGGGGCTTTTGCTGATCTAACCAATCTACAACAATTATATTTACAAGGCAACCAATTAACCAATCTTGACGGTGTAGCTTTTACTGGTCTAACCAAGCTACAAAAATTATATTTACAAAACAATCAATTAACAAGCATTACTATGGGAACTTTTGCTGGTCTAACCACTCTACAACAATTATATTTACAAAACAATCAATTAACAAGCATTACTACTGGAATGTTCGCTGGACTGCCTAGTTTGCAACAGTTGAATTTAGTGAACAACCAATTAACAAGTATTCCTACGGGAGCTTTTGCTGGCCTAACTAGTTTACAACAATTAGATTTACAAGGCAATCCATTAGTTTCCATATGAGCAAACATACTTATGTGAGATATAGCACTCACCAATTTAGACTTATCATATCTTCAAATAGCAAGTATAGGAAACTGAGCTTTTGCCGGGATACCTAACTTACAACAGATAAACCTACAAAACAACCAATTAACAAGCATAACCATGGGAGTCTTCGCCGGAATACCTAGTTTACAACAGTTAAACTTACAAGGCAACCAATTAACATATATTGAGGATCTAGCTTTTGATGGACTAACTAACTTACAACAGATAAACCTACAAAACAACCAATTAACAAGCGTAACTACAGGGGCTTTTGCTGGACTACCTAATTTACAACAATTGAATTTACAAAACAACCAATTAACAAGCATAACTACGGGAGCTTTTGCTGGGCTACCTAATTTACAACAGTTGAATTTACAAGGCAATCAATTAACACATATTGAGGATGTGGCTTTTGCTGGACTAACCGGCCTAATATCTCTAAACATTAGTTTTAACCAATTTATTAGTTTAATTAACTGAGCATTCGATTTACTAAGTAACTTGCAAGGTTTGAATTTAGGAGGCAATCAACTCACTACTCTCAGTAGCTGAATATTCCTCTGACTTCGTAATCTATCTGACCTAGAAATATACAATAATCAAATATCAAATATAGATACATGAACATTTGATTGACTACCTAATTTATGATATTTAGATGTAAGTAGTAACTGTTCTATTAATGGTAGTGATTCTATCTCTTATAATGGGAATATTGCTACTCTAGATAATAATGGATGCGTCCCTGTTCTTAATAATGATGCAAATGAGTTTATAGGAAGACTAATGAATGAAGATATTAATTATACTATAGATTGAAATGGCTATGTACGATGATCCTATCCAATTTGATTTATCCCTTGATCATCTGTAAATAAGATACTAACACCATTAGTTATGGTATCTCAGAATTCGAACAGGTACAGACAAGATTACTATCATCACAATGTAGAAGTACAATATGAATCATGAACAACTATCACGCGGCATGGGCAACCATATACATGAGTTCTTAATAAAGGAGAGTTGTATATTACATGAGCAGCATTATGATTAATATCTCCCCTGGCTATAACGAGATTCGGGTCATTAGTCCACGAAATAGATTTTGACCAACCTGTGACTATAAGAATACCAGCGCTAGGAAAAAACATATGAGATCAAATAGGGATTTACAGTAGCGAGCAAGAAAGCATTTATCGACCTAGTAACCCACGTCGAGTATTCGAATGAACAGGGACCGTAGAAGATTATAATGGAGTACCATATGTCATACATACGACACAGCATGCCAGCCGATGGGCCTTAGCAGAAGGCATGGTGCCAGATACGACACCCCCAATAGGAATAATAATATATGACATAACGTGAGTTACGATACAGCACGTAACAGCGACAATCTCACTCGATGAACCTTGAATAATAACAAATAATGGTTGAAGCAACCAACACATATTCACAGAGAATGGGACATTCACTTTCACGTATCAGGATACAGCCGGCAATAAAGGAGAAAGTTTTGCAACGGTGAATTGGATAACTGCACAACAAAAACCAAATCAATGAGGTTGAGGCTGATGAAGTATTGCTAGTTTTGCGTGAGGATGGATTTGAATAACTATCCCAGCGTTTACACAACCTCTGTTTACTGATTGTAGTACTAATTCTTCTGAAGATATGCAATCATTCTGCTTCGCAAAAAGCATTTGAGCTACCACTACTTCTTCTCTATCACAAGCCGCTTACACGAGGAATATTACTAGAGAAGAGTTGGCAAAGATTGTTGTTCAATATGACACCCAAATCCTCAACAAGACTCCCAATACAAGTAAGATATGTGGGTATAGCGACACCACGCCTAGTGACTCTGAAATGAAAGGTTATATCAAAGAAGCATGTCAGTTATGACTTATGTGAGTAGATAACAATGGGAATAGTATGTGACTATTCAGACCATCTGCTAATATAACAAGATGAGAATATATGACAGTTATATCAAGAATGTTGTATGGTAAGAAGTATGAGGTAAGTGATAAAGAAAAAACAACTATACCTTTCTACCAATATCATATGGCGAACCTTATCAAGCAAAGTATCTTCACGCAAAAAAATCCTAAGGATACAGCTCAGAGATATGTAGTATTTTATACATTATGGAGATTAGCTAAGAAATAATACATCTAAAGTATGGACGCACCATCCAGATTTTTCTTATTCAAAAAAAAATAGCTCTCGCAAGCTATTATATCATGTTCAAAATATCTTAGAATCAAATTCAAAGTCTCCATCAACTGTATTGTTATTTAGATACTTCTTGTTCCATATAAAATGCTCGAGTTTATGTTCCTTGGAAATACCTTCTTTTCCCATAATCATTAACACATTATAGATATCATTCATGGTCACATAAACAATCTCTCATTGATTCGTATTCGAAGATGTAGCAACTTTGTCATATAGAGTGCTCTTAGCCTCTTCCATTAGCATCCTATAAAAACTAAAACAGTATGACGACTTCATCATACCATAAAGCATTAATACCATTTGTCAATACATATTACAAAACGATATTATTTGCATAATATTACCACATCAAGATAGTCTTGAGAGATGTTCATTAATAGTCTAACTACAGAATACATGTAGCCTATTTTTGAATATAGAGAAATAAATAAAATTATCACATCAATCAAAATTAATCAGCAATGGAAACATTAAATTCTACCGTGTTAGTATCAAATAACACCAAAAACAAAAAGAAAAGATTGGTTATCTTGCCAACTATCGCTTTAATTCCGACAATAGTTTTTGCTCGTTATCTATATAAAGATAATACAGAAGTTGGCGTGATATTGGTTTTGTCTATACTGATAGAGGTAGCCCTCACAGGTCTACTCTGGATGATAGCAGAAATGATGCTTAAAGAACAAAAGCTCTTAAAAGGAACTTTAATGCAGATACTAACACCGGAAGCGGATGACAAGGGTATTTGGAGAACACCTGTAACAGTAGATACTAAAGATGGTGAAGCCAACATAAGGCTTACTAATACAGAATACCTATCGCTTACATATTCAGGCGAGAAGGTAGGCGATGATGTAGCTCTAATCAAATACACTTCAGTATTAGGGGGTAGTTTTCATCAGTTTAGAAAGATCTAAAGTAAAAACACTTTACTTAAAGAAGGAGCGCCGCTGAATCCAGTGGCGCTTTTCTAATACAAAAAATAGCTCTCGCAAGCTATTTATATCATGTTCAAAATATTGTCTATTAACTGGAGGTGATAGAGAATAATTTGAACTTATATATAGACGAACTCTGCAGATTTCAAGTTTTCATGAACGTATATAAGGAAAGGATAGGGTTATAGAAAAACTTTTCCAAAACTCCTGTCAGTCTGTCATTCTGTCATAGGGAGGGGTACTCCCCCCACGAGCAAGGATATTTATACTACTTGAGGCCTCAAAACACACACGGAAGATTTTTACTACATCAGGAAGCCAATTATGCGACCCCATAGCGCTCTTTAATTTGTCTCTCTGTGAGAGCATGAGTATCTGCCATGGTATATCAAATATGTTTTACTCCTTGTTCTAGATCCGCTGCATTATCAGTTTCAACTTCAACAAATCGTGGTATCCCTTCATATTTATAAATAAAGTTTTACCAGCCTTGAGAAAACTATCTATCTCTTCTTTTCGATGTAAATTACATTCTTTACTATATTCTCAAGAAAGACGATCTCTATAACCCTCATATCACTGAGGAGTAAACCACACTATATCATAATCTAATAAAGATACATTAGTATCATAGGCAATATGATCCACATGATACTTATCTGTATTCAAGTCTGGAGTCAGACAATTAACAACTCACACTTTATGCATATTTAGAGTTCTGGAAGGGTAAATACGGAAAATCTAACCTTAACTCACACATTTGCAACAAGAAAAATAGTCCCTCATTCATCTAAGAAAATCTCTCTTATATCTAGTCTCAATCTAAATTGATTATAAAATGTTGAAAGAATCTCCAATATAACACTTGCTTTTTAGTTAAGTACTATAATAGTATAGAAATCTTTTTAAAAGAGATTGCAGATCAATCTAAAAAAAGAAAGAGCATGCTGGTGCGGCCTTTCGGTCCCGTGCATGCTACTGTCCTATTTAATATAAAGATTTTTATAAAATATGCAAGTTTTTTCATGACAAAGTTTAATTATCAGATTATTACCCCCGACGAACAGTATAAATTACTTATAGAAAGGTGATTAATAGACGATATATGAAAGGATAAGATAGTTCTTTTTTTGAAACATCACTCGTATTTTCAAATAATGTTATATTTTCTAAAGTTCCAAGACAAAGATAAGCTTTTCCTACCCAACACGCTTCGATCTGATATTCAATCTATGTATGAATTCGATCACAATCTTAGAGTAATGGTTTTTTCATTTATTTGTGAAATAGAACATTCTTTTAAGAATAATTTCTGTCAGGTGACTTGTCAAAAACGAGGTAATATACGATGGGTTGATCCAATTAAGTATCGCCGCAGCGGTTGTTTTGACAAACATATCAAGCCATTCCTAAATCAGATTGACGAGAACAAAACAACTCCAGAAAAAATTCCACATGATATAATTAGAAAATATATGCAGAAGTATATGGACCCATTATATCCTCCTTTATGGAATATGTTAGAAGTATTAACTTTCGGCAGCATTTCTACAATATATAAATCTTTAGATAATTCTACTAAAAAGGAGATTGCCAACTTATATTCTTTGGACAATAGCATACTTGAGAGTTGGATACAGGCCATTGTTACTGTAAGAAACATTTGTTGCCATCATAACAAGCTATATGATCAACCTATTAAAACCTCCATTCAAATTGCCAAAAGATTTGTATCTGCATTTGAATGAGACAATTGTAGGTTATTTGCGATACTAGGAATAATTCATTACTTTTGTCATAAACTCGACATACACACTAAATTTTTATTGCAATTAACAACATTAATTAAAGCTTACCCGACTGTAAATACGGGCCTCCCAACAGACTGGGAAGGACTCATAAAATGAATTATCTAAAACTGATCGAGAGTTAATAATCTTGATTTTATATATCGTCAAACGATTAGTTTATGAAGTGTATATACTGCTATTGAGATTGAACTTTTAACCAGGAACATATTATCCCAAAGTTTTTATGATCATTTGAACCAATAAATCCTAAACTTACTAATGTAGTATGTAAAAACTGCAACTCAAATATTTTTAGTGGGTTAGAAAACATATTTAAAGAAGATTCTGCAGAAGGTATACGTAGCCAGATGTTAAACATATCTAACAGCAATAGTGTAAGAATTAGATGAGATAATGTTAAAATGGAATGCCTGACAGGATCTCAAGATGCTTTCTTTAACGAGATATTCCCTTTTCTAAATGATAACGAAATAGATTGAAAGTTTGTAGTGGATTTCCAACCTCAAATTAAGATAAGAAACTATTACTGAGAGACAGGTTATCAAGTTTTTTTGATTGAAGCTTTGAAACGCATAAAAAGTAAACCCAAGGAATTTAGCAAAGTAAAAGCGAGGATTAGCAAAACAAAATGAAGTGATATCGCTATATTCATTAGAACAGATAACAAAGAGAACCAGGAAGAACTAAGAGAAGCAATACAAATATTGAATGAATACTGAGTTAAATATAATGAAAAAAAAAAGACATACTCTAAATTCAAAGCACTAGGTCCTGATATTAATGTTCATATGGAATGTCAAATCAGCACTGATATATGCAGAGTAATTGCTAAAATAGCCTTTAATTACTTTGCGTATTGTTGCATTCAAGAAAATCAAGAAAACATATTATATGAATCTGAATTCGAGAAAATCAAAGGTTTTATTCTTAATCATAACAACACCAATAAAGAAGAAATAGTACCACTACGATCTACAGATCCGATTACTTGGCACGAAAAGGTTTCAGGCAGAAGATTTAATAGTTATATTATCGTATTCTACCAGGAAAACGGTATTATATGTGCAAAAATCACATTCTTAGGCTGATTTGTGTATACAGTTATTCTAGGTAAAGCGAAAAAGGATTTTTTAGTTAATAACTTTGGATGTGGTCATGTATTTGACCCATTTAGTCGCTCAATTCATAATCTAACTGGTACCCCTAGAAACAACCCGACTAAGGAAGAAATTAAGACCTCTTTCGGCTTATACAAAAGACATTAAACACATTACTACTTTCAAAACTTTAGAAGTATTCAAATCTCTATCCCCAACACCTCTGCTATCTTCTGAATTTGCTCCAAGGTCACATTAGCCTTTCCCCTTTCAATTAGTCCCATATAGGTTCTATGGACCTTACATGTAGCAGCAAAACTCTCTTGAGAATATCACTTTTCTTTTCTTAATTTTCTAACAGTGTCTCAAAACCTCTTTTGGATATCCATTATCTCAATGATAAAGATTAAACAATGGATATTATAAGATGCCACTATATATTTACACAGCACATATAGTGGCACTATATATGGTGCATATTGTATTGAATAACCACATTGATTTGCGTATATTTAAGAATAAGGTAATCAAATAGTCTACTTTACTAATCTCAAATACCCAGATGAAAATCTGCCCGTTCTGCTCGGAAAAAATTCAAGATACTGCAATTAAGTGCAGATACTGCTGAGAATGGATCAATAGAGACTTTCCCTCATCAGAAACAGTTACGCCGAATGTACTTAAAAAAAATCCATCTTGTGAAAACCCAAAAGCACCCATTAATGCTGGATCTTTATGAGTAGAAAAATTAACCGAGAATGAGAGGTCATGAGAAAGAATTTCTATCATAAAAAGGACCATTACAGAAATAAGATGTCCTCGTTGCTGATATCAAGGCAAACCATGAATTCATAATCCATCGAGTAAAGGAGCAAGAACCGCTGTTGGGATACTCTGAGGACTACTCCCTTGATTGATTTATAGTATATATCAAGGCACACAAGGAGTATATATGTGTCAAAAATGTAAGAATCAGTTTATAATACCAATTATAAACAATAATAATCTCCCTCAAGCTTGTCATGAACATAATCTAGTCCCCGAGAAAGACACTATTGAAGTAATAAGCGGACCACTATTCCTTGTTATGATTATCGCTAGCATAATAATACTCGTGGGTATAACTACTCTAATCTCTGCCCTCTAATTTTAAAACCATTTCTATAAGAGAAATAGACTCTTCTAGTATTATAATACATATACAATCACTATCGGATACTCAACAAACATTTAGGCACCGTTATATCAACATATATTTTTACAAGAACATAGGTCAATAGCCACTTATCGTCTTCATTTATTCATTTAAACCCTACTTTATAACCTACACACACAACTAGAAGTTCACTTTCAAAAACTCCATCATATTATTGATAGAGTTTTTTTCTGATGTGAAAAGCTTCTTCCTATCCTCTACTAACTTTTCTGACAGAAACTGATTAATAATTTTTGATCTGGAGGCTCAGCAAGTGCGGGCAAGCTCATCTATTAGATTAACATTTTCATCGCTTAAAAATACAGTTACTCTCCTCTTCCTAAAAGAAACCTTCTCGAGGGCAGATAACATAAACATAAGATTAATCCTCAAACAATAAAGTTATTACTAGTATAAATAATATGTTTATGAAATAAAGCGATTTGCTTTACAAACGAAATAAAAAAAATATATTTATATCAATGTATAGAGAATTGCTTACTGCAATGGAAAGTATAGAAAACCACGACACTAAAGTATAAGACATTGCTACTGCAATGGAAAGTATAGAAAACTACAACACTAAAGTATAAGACATTGCTACTGCAATGGAAAGTATAGAAAACTACAACACTAAAGTATAAGACATTGCTACTGCAATGGAAAGTATAGAAAACCACGACACTAAAATATGTCTTTGTTTTTCTATTATTGCAAAGACCTTATGAGATAACTCTTCTCATATCACCTCAAATCTTTTTTAAAAGACGATTTATCACTACAGTAGACCCCATGAAAAAGATACTTCTGAAAGTATTAGATGAGAATTTTGAAATTCTAACATTGATCAAACATAAATCCCAAACTTCTAAAACTCGCCTCATCAATATGATGATAACGTATTGGATTGAACAGAATAAGGCGATTATCGAATCAGCTATATTAGAAAGAGAAGCTGAGCTAAAGCAAAACCTGCAATCTTTATCTTTTATCCCAAATAACAGATGCAATTAATTGAAAGAGTTATACAACTCATAGATTGGTCAAGGTATAAAAAAGCTAATACTTCACCAAACATAAATCAAAAAATAGTAAACGATGAATTAGTAGGAGATTACCTGTCAGAGTGTTCTAAAAACATGAAAGGTATGTGACATGTCGATGGCTATAGAATCATCGAAGCTTTCCGCGAATGGCGAGAATATCTTAAAAAATTCAAAGACGATGGAGTACATCCTCTAGATCTCAATGAATTTACAATACAAAATCCTAGTAAGCAATTTTTACATCTTAAAAGGAAGTGATCTACAAGACAAAAGGCTAGAAAATACTTAAAAATCGAGAAAAGAGAATACTTAAAACAGATAGCAAACGAACTAAGAGATAATATGTGAATGACAATATGATGTCATGTACTAATAGAAATTGCTTGGTGGCAAAGGTATCTGCAACATACAGAAAATATCGATAAAGATTTACCAGATTTTATATATCGAGAGTACAACGAAGCCCCTCCTGGGATTAACTACTAGTCCCTTTCTATCTCCTACAAAGCAACCTAGATCTATTGTAGTATTCTATATTATCGCAAAGCATTCGTTCATCCTTTTACATGCTATATCATCACACATGAATCACATCAAACCAAATACACCTACTAATACCATTCAATGTGATGTTGATAAAGACATCTTAATTGAGGCGGCATCAGGAAAGATGACATTAAATCATAATAACTTCTGCAAATATCTTTGAGAAAAGTATTGATATGAATCTACAAAGGGGAATGTTTTTGGATATGATTTAGACATATGGAAGCCTATAGAACCAGCTGAATTAAGACATATCATTAAAAAAGAGCTAGACTTATTACCTCTATCAAGGGTTTCCAAGAGAGATATAGATGAGGTATTTGAGCTCATAAAAGCAGACTCTTTTAGTCGTAAGCTTTGAGAAAACTTAATACACACAAACCCTCAAGACATAAATCTAAAAGATTGTATATACGACGCCTACACTTGAGAAACAAGGCCATATAGGAAAATGGAATACAAATTTTATAAGTTGCCATATCATTCATCTCTAATAAACAGCAGCATAAATCCAGAATTATTCTTATCATTCCTTGATGAAATATTTGAATGATATGAAAACAAAACAGAAATCATTCAATTTATAAGAGAATATATCGCTCACCTATTTCTACCAATAACCAAGTTCGAACTTGGATTATTTCTTTATGGGAATGCTATGAATGGGAAAGGAACGTTAATTCGAGTCATAGAACATCTACTCTGAGAAGATAATGTAAGCAATTTATGAATACACCATATGAGCAGAGAAGAAAAAGTTAGTTCATTATTAGCTAAACTTGCGAATCTTGATAGCGAAATGGTTACCTGATCAAGTCTTGATTCTGCCGACCTTAAGAAAATTATAAGTGGCGAAAAAATAGAATGAAGATTTTTATACAAAGACCCATTCTTCTTTAGACCGCATGCAAGAATAATAATTGCGAGTAACTCAATGGGGAAAGTTAAAGACTTCGCTGATAATTGAGCTTTCCGTCGTTTTCTTTTCATACATCTAAAACAAAGTTTTTGATATAAGAAAGATGTTGATCTCAAACAAAAGTTATTGAAAGAATTGGATTTGATTTTTGCGTGGGCAATAAAAGGTCTTCCAGAACTTCTACAGAGAAATGAATTCAACATCCCAATAGAACTAAAAGACCAAACAAAAGAAGCATTTAAAGAGCAAGATAGTTTCTTGATATTTTTCGAAGAATATCTGGAAAAGAATCATGACTCTAAAATCTATAATAAAGTTCGATATCCACTATATAAGAAATTTTGTAGAGACACTGGAGAGGTTACTTTAAGTCAAATTATTCTATCAAAGAGACTAATAGGTTTGGGATTTAAAAGCTTTTGAGGTAATAACAGATGATTCTCTGGTTTAAGTATTAAGAAACAACATTAAACCTTTCCCCAAATGACACAACTGACAGAAAGATCTATAAAACTTTTTATTTTATCTTTGACTGATCGTCTATGATCTCTATTGAAGAAGCTAGGGACATACTATGAAAAGATGGTTTGAGCATGACTGATGATCAAGTCAGAGATTTACTGAACCTGCTTTATTCTACTTGTAATATAGTTTATAAAAACCTTATCAAATAGCCATTTAGAAGGGCTCTAAAGCTATTTTTGTTTGTAATTCATACTCAAACAAGTATATTCAAAACAGCGATAAACATTAATCATAAAGCCGTTTATTTATCTTCTAAAGATGTTTAAATGACCACTTTTTGAATACTTTATACCCGCGTCAGCTCGGACCTCCAAATGCAAAAAGGCAATTGATTACAGAGCCAAGAGACAGCTTGTAGAGAGTTTGCTAGAATCAAAAACATAGAAATTACGCAGTCGTTTTCTGATGGTTGAGTGTCTGGAAAATATACTTCTAGAGAAGCCTTAGATAAAATGATCGCATACTTAAAAAGCGAGAATAAAAATTATAGCAAGATATCCTATGTTATCGTAGATGATATAGATCGCATATCTAGAAATGTTGTATGACGATGGTATATTAAAGAATCTATAGAATCAAGTGGGGCAAAGATCCACTCGCTTAAACAAACTTTAGAAGATAGTCCTGAATGAACATTACAACAAAATATTCTTATGAGTATGAAACAATATGATCGTGAAAACAATGCTAGAAGGGTCAGAGATAGGCAAAGAGCAAGGATGCTAGACGGATATTGGCCGCTCTACCCTCCTCAAGGTTATAAACACACAACATGAGATAATGGAAGGAAAGTGCTGGAACTTGTTGAACCAGATGCATCTATAATTAAAGAAGGTTTAGAGTTATTCGCTGCTGGTGTTTTTGCAACCAAAGAGGCATTAAGAGATCATTTTATAGAACAGAGATTAATAACAAGACGCAAAAAAAAGCTTCCAAGGTCATTCATAGATAGATTACTAACAGAACATTCTCTCCTATTCTACGCATGATTTATAGATTACAAACCATGGGACGTCTCTATGTCTAAGGGGCAACATTCGAGCATTATTGATAAAGCAACTGTTTCTAGGATACTAGAAAGATTGAATCCAAAAGTCTTATACAAGAAATATTCATATAATGAAATTGATGAACAGATGCCACTAAGGTGAGTAGTTCACTGTGAGGCATGCGGTCATCCACTAACAGGATGACCATCTCAGAACCATCAAAAGAAGACATACTTCTATTACTCTTGTAGGCAGAAAACATGTACTGTTTACGGCAAATCATTTAGTGAAAAAAAAGTACAAGCAGCATTTGACTCTCTTCTAGCAACGTTAAAGATCAGAAAGTCGGTTATATCCCTACTTGAAAAAGTCTGCAATAAGTTCTATGCAGATACAATAGACAATATCAAAAAGTCAAACTCAGAGACATTAAAAGATATAAAAGTAATAGAAACAGCTATTGATCAACTTTTAGATAGAATAGATTGAACAAAGGATGATAAAGTAATTGCCTTATACGAAAAAAGACTAAGAGAACTTATAGATAAGAAACAACACCTCGAAGATCAGGGAGGAGTAACAGAGGAAAAGACAGGTATTGATCCTTTAAAACTACTCAATGAAACAAAAACGTTCCTAGAAAATCCTTGAAAGATATGGAAGGGAGCCGATATAGAAGTCAAACGTTTGTTCACAAAGGTTCTATTTCGTGATAATATCACTTATTGAAAAATATCAGGGCTTTGAACCTCTGATATTCCGCTTATTTATAAGCCTTTCTCGCTATTTAGATTAGTTGATTTCGATCACTTGGAGGTGATGGGATTCGAACCCATGTCTGAAAGTCATGTCATATAGCGTCTACCATCATGTTCATAGATATTTCTCCACACGGGCATGCTGAGCTTCTATGACGAGCATCGCAATTTTTGCATAAGGTTTGAGTCGCTATGCACGACCAGCGTACCTGCTGAACGCTCTTGGCCTAGCAGGAGTCAGACACAAGAGTTAAATAGAATGTAAGTGATAACGCAATCAAGCGAACGATCGACTATGCAGCGTATGCATAATTGAAGGCACTCATTCTAAGGTTTGAAGATTTTGCACTTCGATTTTGATCGATTCTTTTATCCTCGGTACGATCATCGAGCAATGGCAACCATATAGCACGGTATACTCCCATCAAATCCAGAAGCACCCCCATATATGTGATACAAGTATACGGAGAACATCATAGAAAACAAGAAGTTATCAATATTCTCAATTTATAGGCAAAAAGTAAATTTGCCTCTCGTTTGACAAAAATTATCAATTCTGTAATATTATACTGTATTAGATCTCTACTCCTCCATGAGAAAAACTCCTGATATCAACAAGATACTAAAAAGCTACATTGATACTGCTCAAAAAGAGAAGCCTGATTTTCCTGTATGATACTGCAATGTTGCTACAACAGAGTTACAAGAGATCCTGCGTGACCATGGCATTGAAACCACGAAAAAGTTCACGTATAAAGACCCCAAAGATGGACATACATTTCTCTTAGATAAAGAAGGACATATTATAGATCCTACATATGCACAATACGATGAAGAATACCGAGCATGACTCTATGCAAAGGCATTCCCAGATAAGGTCCTTAATGAAAATATCATGGATTGACAAGCTTTTATGGAACTCCAATTAAAACGATATCAGGACGACGTTACTGTTGACATCCCATAATAATTTCCCTATAATGATGGCTCATCAAAACAAATTGTTATATGAAGAAACATGCCACCCCTGCCACGGGGACCCCAACAAGTGTATGGATAATTGAAATGGAAAATGTCGAAAAAAAACTTCCTAATGAAGTTGCTCTTTGCCTCAAGAACCTAAAAGATTTGAGTAAGAAGGAGAAAGCAGACATCCTAATGCGCCACATCCATGACAGCATTACGCAAATGGGGAAAAATCAAACACAAAGCAAAGAAATCTGTACTTGTATGAGCCGGCTTAATCTATTAATTCGCCGCATCTGCAAAGATGTTGTGCAGGCTGAAGATGAAGATGCATTTGCATCGGATCCTTACATTCAAACAATAACAGATATCTTAGGTACAAACTCATTCAGCTACAACTTCCGACAAAGTGTTGTGAAACCTGCTGACGAAGTATCCAAGCCTGGTAAAGTTACAAAACAGAAAGAATTCGCTTAACAACCTTATGCTTCCATAAGGAGAAAAAAGTTCTGTCGGTATATCGGCAGAACTTTTTCGTATATGCATTATTATAATTCTACGGTCATCATCTCCCCTTCTGGGTCCTCGAAAACAAGTTTATATGCTTGGAGTTGCATCTGATAGTGGTCATCTCCACCATAGAGATAATCCCCTACTATAGGCAGTCCATGTTGCGAAAGATGGTATCTAATCTGGTGTGTACGTCATGTCAAAATTTCCATTTCCAACGTCTCAATTCTATATTTTTCAAGTTCCTTAACTGGTACTGCATGACGCTTCTTCGCAACATCCAATGTCACATCCCGTGTCTTGAGTGGAAAGTCTTTAATAGCAGGTTTTACCGCTACAATCTTCGTGATACCTAATTTGGGTTCATAAAACGGGATCTTCGGTTCGACGACCATCGAGATATAATGAGGCACGACGAGACTATCGAGGAATTTCTGCCCTTCGGGCAGGATATAGGAACTCGCGCGGTAACATTTGCGCAATGGTACTTTTTCTTTTTCTTCTGTCGTCAAAGCTTTTGACTTTGCATGGAAGAGTCTCTGAAAGTGCTTTAAACCCGCTTCTGTTTTGACGATAATCATCAAACCATCGGTTTCTCTATCCAAACGGTGAATCAGGCCGGCCCTGATGAAATTACCTATAGATGGCATATCTTTGAAATGGTGATACAACGCTCCTACTACCGATGGATATTCAATTCCCCATACACTATTGGGATGAGAAAGAACACCGGCTGGTTTGTGTACCACGACATAATCATCCTTTTCAAGTAAGATCTCCACTCCTGGCACCGCAGGTGCCTGCGCCAGCATGCTCGCTTCCATATATCTTTCTGGATGCACTATATGAATCTGGTCACCAGGTTTGAGTTGGTATGATTTCTTTTTAGGCTCTCCATTCACAGTGATATCATTACGCCCAAGCAAACGTTGAAAAAAATTCCTCGTGTACCCTTGTACGCGAGTTAAATACACATCCAGTCTATCTCCGTCTCACTCATAGGTGAAATCGTATACCTTCGTAATTTCCATAGCCTGATAGTAAGGAATACAACCGTTGAATTCAATTAGGAATTATAAGGCCAGGGCAATGACAGAATGACAGAATGACACAATGACACAATGACACAATGACAGTTGTCGAAACACTACTTCTGAGGAGATACTTACATAACGATATGGAAAGAGTGCTAAAGCTCCAACCATGGGTCCCTCTGGGTTGGTTGGAGCTTCGTAGTCAATATGGAGAACGTCTAAACGAGTAAAAGAACTGTTTCGACGAGGCCTTTTTGGATACTTTTTTGGCTGGGAGAAAAAAGTATCAAAACCCCTGCGGAGCAGAAAAAATAACACAGCTCGCGTCCAACACAAGCTCACTAGAAGATCATTCACTACGTTCAGGATGACGCGAACGTAAAATCCCCCTCAAACCATAAAAAAACCCTCATTTTTTTGACAAAATAGAGAAAACGGTTATTATAATGATACAGGTTGGTCTTTAGAAAATACTATTCTTTGATAACAAGGCGCCGGGTTCGATGACTAAGTCCTGTATTGAACAGGAGATTCAACCTTCTTAGATTGGATTTGTCCTTTCACCCTCGCTGTGGGGCTCTTACCATCCTTTCAGCCTGGTCCTTGTTATCAGAGAACAGTCAAAAAAAACCTCGACTCGCGTCGGGGTTTTCTTGTTATTTCACCATATGTTCAGAAGAGGTTTTTGAAAAGAATGTTTGCATAATATGGTTTTTTACATATAATATATGTAAACATTTATTTCATTTTTCTTACCGAAAATGACATTGAAAAACAAATTGCTTATATGAGCAGTAGCTCTTTCTCTCGGAGCAGGCAACCTTAAAGCCCAAAACAAAGTGGATCAATCAAAGAAGGACACTATTGGGAATTTTCAAAAGACAGATAATTATTGAGCTTATGATGCGGACAAAGAAAGTATGCTATATCTCACTGATATGAATAGAGCCTATAGCGATATACAAACACCCACTCCAGTAAAAAACACATGATCTTCTATTAAAAACAAGAAAGATACAACACAAGCTGTCTATGACGGTGACCTAGCTACTCACTGAATGGAGCCTATTGAAGAATATATTGAAGAGGTTGCTCACGATGATGCACAACATATTTTGGACAAATGAGATGTGCTTGGAGATAGGAGTCACTTCAATCTCGATAACTATATATCGTATCAAGGCTATGTTAAGATAGATCAGATTGATACACTCACACAGTATATCGACTCTATCGTCAGCAAAAGATCTGCTACATTAACTCCACATCAACAAACAGTCTACATGAAAAAAATTACTCTGATCATCTTGGATATGCTACAAAACAAAGCACAACACTTCGAACATAACGGCTTGATATGAAGCACCTCTCCAATCTATGAACGAGATACTAAAGATGAGGAAGAAATAAAGAATTACAGCAGAGGCGACCTCAAGACTATTTGAGAAGAATTAGATAATACCATGACAGACGCTTACAACAAGATTTATAGATGAAGCGAGACACGAGACACACACCATATCGCAAGGGAAATAAAACATTTCTATAATAGAATTTATAGAATATATCAGAAAACAGCAGAGATTAAAAAACTCAAAACTGATAAAGAAGAATATATAAGAGCCATAATTGGACTATCGACAGCATGTGCTCTTTTATTAACTTGGATATGTACACTACTCGTTTCACGTAGGCTATCTAAACAAAATACTAAAAAAGCCTAACGTTTAAAAAACCCCGACTCGCGTCGAGGTTTTTTTGTTATTTCATGTTTTTTTGGATACCTGATACTATATCTGATCCTAATGTTGGTGGCGGCGGTGGTGTTGCAGGTTTCTTTTCTTCTGACTTTGGTGGATTCTTGAGATGCTCTACTGCATCTTTTCATTCAGCAATCATCGTTTTCGTTTCCTCCCCTACCCAACCTACTGCTTCCTCTGTAAGATGCGATGCTTTAGCTTTAATCTTTTCTCATCATGGGATATGATCCATAGCTTTAGCAGCTTTCGTTTCTAGGTAATCTCAAACTCTAGCAGTAGCTCACTCTACTTTCTCTGATTCTTTTTTAAATCGTCCACGAAGTGTATCGAGAATTGGCATGATAGGTATCTGTATTATGGTAAATTAGCTTGAGTAACCATGGCTCACGGCACACATCCATGGGTTGCTCCTTCCTTTTGTGCATATTCAGCATATGCTGCAAATATATTTGAACTATTGTATGTAACTTGTCGTTTCTGTGCTAATCCTAAGAGAACGAAGTATACATTACATGATACTTGTGCATCCGGTTTCACACTAAGTCCATAGAATCTTGCATTATATCCTGCCTTGAATGCACCATACAATGCATCTGTCTTGCTAATGTTAGCGAATGTAACATCTGGTCCTACCGGCACTAAGCTATATGCCTGTACCAAAGCTGGAACGACATCAGCAAAAGTAAGTATTCACGACATGACTTTCCCTGTCGCAGGAGTTACTACTCAGGTTGTTACTGCTGGTTTTGGTTCTACTTTAACACCAGTAGATACAATGACGGGAGGAGTAACGACACCTGTAGATACGGTGCCAGACTGCTCTATAGGAGCTGCTACTTTCGGTATTGTTATGAACTTTTTGAATGTAATAGGAAGTTGTGTAAGAAATGTTTGACCGCTCTGTGAGCCCAAGAATACTCGACCTGCTCCAGCGACAATGAGAAGAAGAAATAATTTACCAACAATCGCTGATCGTGTTAATTTAACTCCATGTGTCACTGCTGCGAAAAGCCAATAAAGAACTCATGCAATCATGAGTGACCATGCAATCTTAGCGTATACGTCACCTTGTCGCAAAACATAGGTCACCACACCTGCTACAAGAGCAATACACGCGATAGCACCAAAGTATGTATTAGGAGTCTGTAAATATTTGTTTGTGTTTACATATGAAAATACTTGTTTTGCAAAATTACTTTTTTGTTGTGGTTGTACTTTATACCGCAATAAGATTACCAAGATATTGCAGAGTCACACGAGGATCAGCCAATCAATTCACATAAAGAAACCAATTGCGATAGGCTCAACTCACAGCAACAATGCTAATACCATACTGATAGAACGTTCCATTAGCCATCCAACAAAATGTAAAACGTCCGTTGTATAAGCATTTTTTCACGATATACAAGGAAAAATACCAACAACATTTTTAAAAACAAAAGAAAAACTAGGCTTTCGCCTAGTATATTTCACATCACTATTTTTTATTTATCATCATACAATTACCTTTGCAGCAGCAATAACTTTTTTAACTCCATCTTTTTCATACACATATCATGGTTGGAATTCTTGTACTATCTTTCATTTCATTGCTTCATCATCTGTAGGTTCAACACTTAGTGGATCGTGAAGTTCCATATCTGGTTCTTCGCCAATCGTTGGGATACGATGTATGCCCATACTGTCTAATATTTTGAGCGCATTATCATATGTTAATTTCACTCATGCCGCTCGTGTGTTTTCTTCTAAATCTGCAGGCAAGTGATCTACCGACTGTCCCAATTGTGTAACGATAGGAAGTAACTTCTTTGCAAGATCAACAAGCTGTTGTGCTTTTGCTTCTTTATTTTCTCCCTCTACTCTCCTCACATAACTATCGAACTCTGATTTAATCATAACATAGTCATATTGTGCCTTCTTAGCAACCTCTTGGAGTTCTTGGAGTTTAGCGTCATTCTGCCCCGCTTTCACAAAGTTCGTTGTATACTCTTCAAGAATAAGCAACTCTCTATTGAGAACGAACGTAGCACCATAGGTAGTATCCTCCAGAAGAGCTTTCCTCATGATTGCTTTTGCCTCTTCTATCGTGACCCACTCACATGTTTGTTCTTCTTTCTTCTCATCTTCAGATGGACTTGGTTCATGAAGATCTCATATCACCGTTGCAGAGAAAACCATAGACTGGTTAATAACTGGTGAATCACGATATATTCTGTACTCTCTCGTTACCCCAAAGAATACAATGTCCTCAACATCTGCTCCTATCTCTTCTAAGACTTCTCTCTTAACAGCCGCTTCCAACGACTCTCCCTCTACACCTCATCATGGCAATGAGGCTCCCCAATAAACAGGAATTTTCATAATAGCTATTTTCCCATCTGCATTTTTTATTACTCCCCTTACCGCAATTCTCGTAGGAACCTTTGCATAATCAATCCCCTGCGTTACAGGCAGTCCAATACTTTCTTCTGCAATTTCTTTGATGAACATAGATGATATGTATGTTTACCATATAAATATCTCTCTAATTAGTAATTCACAATTTCTAACCCTTCACCTTCCATCCTTGCTTGAGTAGTTCCTCTACTTTCTTGTATTTCATTTCTTTTTCTTCTCCCGATGGACTGATTACCGTAACGAGATCATTTCTTCCATATTGTGAAGCTCCAGCTGAAACTGATTGTTTAGACATATCTATCACTTCTACATCGTCTGTATTTGCAAACGCCCTTTCATAGGCTGTGCCGCGAGCGTCGAATCATGGTTGTGCCATCACGCTTGGATTATATGAAGGTGCATGAGAAGCAGCCTCTTGAAGTCTCGCGAGAACTTGCTCATCTTCATTTTGTGCTTCTAGACTAATGCTATTGAGACTACCTGAGAAAGATGTTCTCATGACGATAGCTAATGTATCTTGTTTGATTGTGAGTAACAATTGTTGGAATTTCGAGAATGCTTCTTGTTTGTACATAATCAATGGATCTTGCTGTGCATACCCATACAGACCAACCTTATCACGGAGATATTGCATAGCATCGATATGATCTACTCGGTATTTATCCATGATATTGAGATATACCATACGAATCGTTGCATCTACTACTTCTTTCGGTCCAGACTTCATTTGTTTTTCATATGCATCTTCGATAGCTGCTATAAGGTATGCTGCATATCATTTATCCTTCTTTCCTGTAGACTGATAGAGAGGCAATCATGCTACTCCCAATTCTTGTTGGATAGCATCATGCATACCTTGTGCATCCAAATCCATCACACTGTATTTTGCCACCAATGCATCGATAACTTCTGGGATGAATGTCTTCACTTCCAGCATAGTAGCTGTCATATCTCCTGATTCTACCATCTCATATGCAAGTATATCATCACGTTTTGTATAGACGCGTTGTCTTTGACGATTGATTACTGAATCATAATCGAAGAGATGTTTTCTGATAGAGAAGTTCCATCATTCCATCTGTTTCTGTGCTCTCTCTATAGAATTTGTAAACTGACTTTGTGTTAATTCAAGTTGTTCCAATTGATCTTTTGGCAAGAGCATTTTTGCTACTGCTTGGATTTTTTCTCCACCCATCTTGCGCATAATTTCATCATCAAGTGCGACGAAGAATACTGACGTACCAGGATCTCACTGACGTCATGCACGACCTCTCAACTGATTGTCGATACGACGTGATTCATGTTTTTCAGTACCAAGGATAAACAAACCATAGTGTACATCTTTCTCGATGATCTCTGGTTTTTCTTCATCACGTGGTGCTATGGTAATCGTACCAAACGGCGCTTGCGCCGATTTCTTTTTGGTATTCAATGTTATCTTCAAACGACAATTATCTGCGACAATCCACTGCCCTACGGCATCACGAATCTGTTGATCATTAAGTCCAAATATCTTTTGTATTCCACCGATTGTATATTCATATTCTTGGCTCGTACAAAGCGTATACGCCACTGCCACAGGAGCAGTCTTAGTAAATGTATCTCCTTTGATCTTATTAAATGCCCATTGTGCATATCATACTGCAACCTTATCATGCAATCATTTTTCAAGTTTAATATCTGTACCACGTCATGCCATATTTGTTGCTACGACAACACTCTTGTGATGACCTGCTCACGCTACAATTTCCGCTTCCTGTTGATGAAACTTCGCATTCAAAACAGTATGTTGTATTGCTACCTTTTGGAGCAATGAAGACATATATTCAGATGTATTGATAGATGATGTACCCAAAAGAATAGGAACTCCTGCGTCATGATAGAAACGGATGTAGTCCATCACAGCATTCCATTTCGCTGTTTGATTGAAAAACACTTTATCGTTTTGATCATCACGAATTGTTGGTCTGTTCGTTGGTATACTCAATACTTCAAGATTATATATTTTTTCAAATTCCTCTCCTTCAGTGGTAGCAGTACCAGTCATACCTGCTAATTTCTTGTATATCTTGAAGAAATTTTGGTATGTAATAGTAGCCATCGTCTTTGATTCCCTTTGGATCACAACGCGTTCTTTAGCTTCAATAGCCTGATGCAACCCTTCAGCATATCTACGACCTGGCATCGTACGACCTGTATGTTCATCAACAATCAATATTTCTCCCTCACTGATAATATAATCTTTGTTATTCACATACACAGCATTGGCACGCAATGCATTTTCAATATGATGAATTTCATCGTATCACAAATCTTTGTAGATATTCTCTACACCAATCATGCGTTCCAACGCAGCAATACCTCTTGTTGAAAGAGATACATTCTTATTTTTTTCATCGATATAGTAATCGCCATCTTCTTCTTGTTCCTCTTTTGCATTGAGCATATCACCAATCAACCCTTTAGAAAGTTTCTTTTTACCTGAACATGGTGTCAATTGACGAACGATAGTACTATAGTACGTATATTTTTCTGTCGGCTCATCGCTTGGGTATGAAATAATCAACGGCGTTCTGGCTTCGTCGATAAGAATAGAGTCGACTTCGTCGACAATAGCGAAATACAATGGACGTCGCAACAATTGACGCTCTGCATTTGATTTAACAAGATTATCACGAAGATAATCAAATCCCAATTCTGAATTTTCTACATAGGTAATATCTTTTGCATATTCATCACGACGTCCTTGTAAAGGCGTAGTTTTCGTAATTGAACCACACGTCAATCCAAGCCATGCATAAAGATGTCCCATCCACTCACTATCACGAGATGCAAGGTAGTCATTCACGGTAACCACATGGACTCATTTACCAGCAAGTGCATTCAAATAGACAGGAAGTGTAGCAACAAGCGTTTTCCCTTCACCAGTCTTCATCTCGGCAATTGTCCCCTTGTGCAATACGATACCTCCCAAGATTTGCACATCATAAGGAACCATATCCCGGACAACAGTCTGTCATTTTACGCTTAATTCCATTCATTTCATTCTCCTACACGCTTGCTTCACGGTCGCGAAAGCCTCTGGCAATAAATCATCCAAAGTTTCACCCTTCGCGTATCTATCTTTAAACTCTTGTGTCTTCGCTTTAATTTGCTCATCAGTCAAATCATTCCATTGTGTGTCAAAATCATTCACACGAGTGATCAATGGCATCATTTTCTTGAGCTGCTTCTGGTTATAATCTCCAGCAATAAGTTGTAATATTCGTTCAAACATTCTTATACATTACAAAAACAAAATACGTGAATCTGAGGGTACGGAAAAGTCATAAAATAGCAACACATATCCATCCTACGCCACTTGAGGATTCTTGGCTACTTTGGAGTAATAGACCTGTAATATAGCCAAACTTACTAATGCAAAGAAGCTACTTGCAATAAATACAGATGCATGTATCGACAAGAAGAAAGTACCAACCAATGGCCCCAAAAACATAGTACATGATTGGAGAGATCACATGAATCCCGTAATTTGCCCAATACGACCCTTCTGACTGTGTTTCATAATCTCGGCATTATACGTTGAAGATGAAAGGCCTATGAATGGCACAGATAGGAACCACAAAGTAACAAACGCCCAATACACATGCACAAAGGTCAATGTTATAAACAAACACATTAATACAACATTAAGTATGAATACCAACGTCTGAGTACTGAAGAAACGCAGCCACAACTTGCGTAGCAAAATAGCCTGGTTAAATACGCTTATAAGTCCCATTCACGCCATCAAATACCCGATAGCTTCTCATGGAATACTATAATGGTTGTTGAGGTAGATACTCATCACCGATTGATAACTGAATCCCGCTACCCCGATACTAAGCACAGACCAAAACAGAAGGGAGTTATTTGAGTTGAAAAGATACTCTTTGAATATAGGAAATGGATTAAATGCTATAGGATGCACTTCACGCTCAGTATGTGTTTCTGGCAAGAATATCTTCAAAACAACAAGCTCTATGAGTGCAACGACAGTTCCCATGATGAAAATCCAAACAAGTCCCCAGTGCAAAAGAAGTCCTCAAACCAATGGTCCTATAATGAATCCTAATCAGAAGATAGCTCCTAAGAAGCCATAGTTTTTCGCGCGTTCTTGGTGCGTAGGAGAGATATCTGTAAGAATTGCTTGAAGGATACTAATATTACCACCAGTAATACCATTGATAGCTCTTGCCAAAAGATATAACCATATAGAATGGGTAAATATTAATACAAGAAACGACAATGCCGTCCCAGCCACACATAGGATCAATATATTCTTTCTTCCATGCACATCCGATCGCTGTCCAAGTAACGGAGCAGCAAAAAAGGCACATAGTGAATAGATAGTAGTACCAAATGTTAACAATTCAGGTGAAGAATGATACCAACCAATCATGTCTGGCAAAGCTGGTATGAGCACTCCTATACTAAGTACATCTAATAATGCTACTAATAATACTATTATTTTCTGTTTTGACATATTTTTCTCTAGAATAAAAAATGACTTGCGTCTCCCCTACGATAATGATACTACGATTCTTTGCAAGGCAGAAACCCCTGATAAAGAATATGCCGATTTCTTTATTGAAAAACCAATACAAATAGGTATGGTAGATACGTTTACTCGGTAAATAGATTTGTTTTGGCGAAAAAAAGAAAGTCTAGGAAAGCTCCAGCTCGTACGTCTATTACGCTTTCTAGGAAACAAATAGGAATTATCCTCATCACAATAGGAGTGTTGTATTTCTTCGCACGCATATTCGCGCAAGAATCACCTCTCGTGCTTTTGGCACAGAAAATTTTCGCAGTTGTGATTGGACAACAAGGCATGTATGTACTCTTTGCAGGGTGTATATTGTGATGAGTTGGTATACTCGCGAGAGAAGGCATGGTGCATACCACTATTAAACAATGAATATTTGCATCTATCATATTGTCTGCCTTTCTAAATTTTCCACTCCTATCGACAGATACTACATTATTAGATACAACACATATTGATCGTTATGGTGGCTATATTTCATGGCCTGTCCTACGAATACTGCAGCATGTATTTGGCAGCAACAATCCAAGTGCTATCAAGATGATCATTATTATCATGTTGTTGGGATTCATCGTATGGGTCTTCCGAGCATGGAATATGAGTATCCCCCGTCTTCCTAGGATCAACGTTGCAGCCTCAAAAAACAAATCAGCTCCTGCGAGAAAATCAAGGGTACAAGAAGACGAAGAAGATGAAGAGGAAGAAGACGAAATACCCGCAGCTGTGATGAAATCAAAGTGAGAAAAAAGCGGTTCTATGATGGATCTTCTAAAAACATCTCTCAAAGCTAAGGTTGAAAAGAAGATTCAGGAAAAAGAAGTACAAAAGGTAATTACATTCCCGAAGGACAAACCAACATATGATATCAAACTCTTGCAACAAGGGAACACAACCTCATTCGAGGTAGACGAATCATATCTCATGCAGAAGGCAGAAGCATTGAGGAGTAAACTTGAAGAGTTCTCTATACCAGTCACGATCAAATGATTCAATGTATGACCAGCTGTCGTGCAAATAAAGATCTCACCAGAACAAGGGATCAAAATCTCTTCTATAGAGAGTTATCAAAAAGATCTGACACTAGCATTAAAGACAAAGTCATTAAGAATACTCGCTCCAATACCAGGGACAGATGTCGTAGGTATTGAGATACCAAACCCACAACCTGAACTAATCCGCTTGAGACAAATAATGTGAACAAGTTGATTTGCTGATGCGCTCAATAAGAATCTAACAAATCTTGTATTAGGAATATGAATCGATGGGAAACCAATATGGAAACCGCTTGAGACTATGCCCCATTTGCTCGTAGCCTGAGCGACAGGTTCTGGGAAGTCAGTAGCAGTAAACACATTCATCTTATCACTCATGTACCAAAATAGTCCAGCAGAACTTAAGTTTCTCATGGTCGATCCAAAACAAGTAGAACTCGGAATGTATGATTGAATCCCCTACTTGCTTGCACCAGTTGAAACAGTACCAGACAAAGCATTAAAGATTTTGAAATGGGCAGTGAATGAGATGGAAAATAGATATACTTTATTGAAAGCATCAAGAGTAAAAAAACTCGATGAATATAATGCTAAGAATCCTGGAGACATCATGCCAAGAATTGTCATCATTATTGATGAGTTGGCAGACCTCATGATGAATAGAAATACGAAGAAAGATACAGAACTTTGTATAACACGTATTGCTCAAAAAGCTCGTGCCGTAGGTATCCATCTTATCGTCGCGACACAAAGACCATCGGTTGATGTAGTAACTGGTCTAATCAAAGCAAACATCCCTACGAGAATTGCATTCAGTGTGGTCTCTCAAATAGATAGTAGAACTATTCTCGATGTAAAATGAGCTGAGGAACTTCTCGGGAAATGAGACATGCTCTACATGGATCCTTCGAACAATGTCCCTATTCGTATGCAAGGGCCACTCGTAACTACAGAAGAAACAGATGAAGTAGTAAGTGCAATCAAGGCAAAATATATGAAATGATTATCAGAGAGCGACATATATAATCCAGAACTCATGAACATCCTAGCGGGGAAAAATGTTTGATCTGGAATGAATTCAGGCATGTGATTTGCAAGCGATGGAAATGACGAAGAGCTTGTACAACAAGCTATAGAAATAATCAGACAAACCAAAAAGGCATCAGCAACTCTCCTCCAAAGAAAGCTTGGTGTAGGTTTTGCGCGTGCAGCCCGCATCATGGATATCCTTGAAGAACAATGAGCCATCGGTCCTCAAGACGGCGCAAGAGCAAGGGATATATACCTATAACAATTATGAATTATAAATTAAAAGTTTAATCACAAATTGACAGAATTACGGCATGACAGAATGACGGAATTAATTGCCTCGTCATTTCGAGCGAAGCGAGAAATCTCTATCGTAGCCTAACAAACTCTTTCCTCATTTTAAATTCGTAATTCGTAATTAATGCGCAAGCATTCTTTCACCCTCATCGAAATGCTTATTGTCGTCGTGATAATAGGTATTCTTGCTGCTGCATTAATTCCTAGACTCCAGTCAGTCCAAGCTCGTGCGAGAGATACCAAAAGGAAAGCAGATTTACATCAGATAGGAACAGCATTAGCAATATACAAAGAGGATAACTGAGGATATATGAAATTACATGATTACTGTAATAGTCGATGCGATGATACTTGTGCAATTACGACATCAACCCATAATACAAATGAATATAGTGGGACACCACAACATATACTTAATGAAACCCTTGAAAGATATATGACAAGCATTCCTATGGATCCAACAATATCAGCGTCTTGGTATACCTCTAGCTGTGATCCTATTTATGGCTATGGGTTAGCAGTACTCCCCAGACGCAAATCCATGAATGCAGCAACCTATGATTCTCTTATCATAGCAGCAAGAACGGAATCCGACTGATCTTCTTCAAATCGAATTACGAATACTAAAAATATAGGTTGAGATACAAGTAGTACCGGTTCTATCAGTGACCCATCATTATGGAATGGATCAATAGCTTGATGGACTCACGATGCGAACTCCTGCTTTGCCCAAGCGTATCAAGATTATGTATGCACTACTGTTACTTTAGATTCTGGAACGACAAATACAGGCCCATGAACATGTACAGCCGACAAAAACAGCGATGATATGAGATATATTTACATAGAATAGAATTCATATACTCTTACCACAAGAAGAGATTGAGATGACCTAAGATATATTTATATTAACTAGCATATATTTATACACTACCCCTCAATTATGTTGAACAAGTTAAGTGACATTATCATCTATACACTCGTTGCATTCGTGTTGGCTCTCGTGTGTTATCCTTTGTATATCAAGATATTAAAGAAGATTAAGGCGAACAAGACACTTCGTGTAGATGCTGCAAGCGGCGGGAAGGCCGTCATATTCAATGAGCTCCATGCACACAAAGCAGGGACACCAACAATGGGTGGATGAATGTTCTTGATTGTCACTGCTCTTCTTATATGAGTGTCATACCTCTTACAGCACTTAGGATATATTAGCAACACACTCGTTACAAGGCAAGAAACATATATTCTCCTCTTCGCATTCTTTGGAATGGGAATTTGGGGATTAATCGACGACCGATTGAATATCAAGGGAAAGTGAAAAGATAGAGGCCTCTCTGCTAAAGCGAAAATGATTGGTATGATTGCACTCGCTGCATGGATTAGCTATCGATTCTTCGCGAAACTCTGAGTAAACTACGTCCATATTTGGCCTATTAGCTCAGGTACATTCACCATTGGTTGGTTCTATCCTATCCTCACGTTCTTCTTCACAATCGCGATTGTTAACGCTCTAAATATTACAGATGGATTAGACGGTTTAGCTGGATGAATGATGGTTATCGTATTATGAGTCTTGGCTGTCGCAACATTCACGTATAAATGGTATCTTGCTACTACTCTCTTGGGCATTATCACGGGGACACTCTTAGCATTTCTTATGTTTAATATCAATCCAGCAAAGGTTTTCATGTGAGACTCATGAGCACTTGCTCTGGGCTGACTCGTGGCAGCACTAGTCTATCTTTTGAATCTTAAAGACAATTTTTTCATACCATTTATGATTCTTTTTGCACTCTTCTGGTTAGAACTCCTAAGTAGCTTCCTCCAGATGTTTTGGAAAAAAGTCTTCAAAAGAAAGCTCTTTCCTATAGCACCATTCCATCACTACCTAGAATATATAGGCATGAAAGAATACTCTATAGTCATGAAATTCTGGATATTACAAGGAATATTAGCATGCATCACATTGATTCTCGTGGTATATCAAATGAACTAAAATAATTAGTAGTCATAGGATGATTGTTACGTCATTCTGAACGAAGTGAAGAATCTTCTAGTAAGCTTATGTTGGTCATGAGCACGAATAACACAAGTTGACTAGAAGATCCTTCGTTACACTCAGGATGACAAACACCATATCATTATCCCTTACTATTCCATATGCGCAAGCATTCATTTACCCTCATCGAAATGCTTATTGTCGTCGTGATAATAGGTATTCTTGCTGCTGCGTTAATTCCAAGATTACAGTCAGTCCAAGCACGTGCGAGAGATACCAAAAGGAAAGCAGATCTTCATCAAATAGGAACGGCTCTCGAAATATACAAAGAGGATAATGGATGATATACTAGTCTTGCTGCAGACAGATGATGATGGTGCGGGAGCTCAGCTCGAATTATTGCTTCCTCCTCTACCGAGGCATATCTTACATCACAATGACGAGATGCTGACGTACACGTAAAAGCAACAATCGAAAAATATATGACGGCTGTTCCTACAGATAGTGACACTTCATCATGGACTGCAAATGATTGTGGCCCAGCTTATTGATATGTATTAGCATTAATGCCAAGACGTGGAACTACTTACGACTCAATGGTCTTAGCAGCAAGAACCGAGTCCGATGGCAATAGTTCAAACCGAGTTCTGGGACCGAGTGCGCAAGATAGTACTGTTACAGGAGACACTACTAATTGGGGTGGTGCTATCATTTGATACGATGCCTGAGGCACTCCTTATGCTAAAGCACAGGTATACGACGACTACATATGTAATGTCGTGACATTCAGTGGCACTAGTACAAATGACAGTAGCTGAAACTGTAGTGCCGACAAAAACAGCAGTAATCTTGGAGGAGATATAAGATATCTTTACATACAATAACCCCTCCTAATTTCTAATTGTTTCCAGATCCTCTTTCATTATCATTCTTTCATATGATTATTTGTTTTGTTATTTATGAAGGATGAGTGAAAAAACGTTTATTATCTTGTGCAAGATTTTCTGTATAGGATTATTGCTCCAGTTCGTTGCAAACACATTCGTTAGTTTCCAAATTGGTTGGGACAATACGTTTACTGACATATTTCGACTCTGGAAGGAGCTTTTCGTCATAGCATGATCACTTTTCGTGACCTATTCTATCTGGAAGAATAAGATGTGGAAGCAAAAGGATATAGTACGATATATGACGCTTGTATTTATAGCTCTCATGTGATTTGCACTTGTTGTTACCCTTGGGAAGTGACTTTCTATCAGTCGATTTCTCAAAGCATGGAAATATGATTTCATAGGATATATGATCTTCCTCATGGCATATTATCTATCATTCCATTATAAAAAAGAAACATTATTGTCTTTGGTACAACGATTCTTAAGAGTGATCAAAACACTCCTCGTGTGGGCGGTAGTTTGGTACCTCATCTTACTCGTGAAACCAGGAGCACTAAAATTACTTTGATATGATCGTTTATCTATCGAAGGTGAAGTTGGAAAACGCCCACCTGCAGTATACTGGACTAGAGAATTTGAATGATACCCTAGAAATCAATTCTTGTTTGAAAGACCAATCTCTTGGTGATTCTTCTTGACCGCGTTCTTCCCCCTTTTCTTTGTGCAATTTCTTCAGAGAAAATCTTTAAAGAAAACTTGGCTTCGATGGCTTCTTTTCGGAGGCAATATTATCTTAACATTCTCGAGAGCTGCTTGGTTAAGTTGGATTTTGGAACTTATGATACTTGGATTTATTAGCTATAGAAAACAGATTAGTTTCTTTGCAAAGAAGGTACTCCTGCCGACTATTATTATTTTTGCAGGAATTGCATGGGTTGCCAAGGACCAAGTCATTAATAGACAGTTCTCAAATACAGGTCATATTCAACTCCTAAAGCAAGGACGAACATACTTTGCCCAACATTGGATCACAGGGATGGGCGCTGGTAGTATCGGGCCTGCATCTCACTGGATTGGTGGCCTAAACTTTAATCCAGAGAACCAGTATCTCCAAATTGCTATAGAATTCTGAATAATTTGATTCGCCATATGGATGGCATTTTATAGCCGATTACACTACATTTGATACAAAGAACTGCAAGCACAACGAAAGCAAAAGCAACTCAGTATAACTACTCGATATGTCATAGCATTCAGTATTGGAATGGTAGGACTATCTGTATCAGGGCTCGTGTTACATAGCTTCACAGATAGAATGATAATATATCCATTTATGTTGCTTGGAGGAATAATCTACTATCTCGCCATGCATCCTATTATAGAGAAACAAAAAGGAGGTCGTTAAGATCTCTTTTTTTTATGAAATCTAAAAGTCTTCACAATTTTCAATAACACGAAAAACCTCTTTCCCTCTGGTAAAAGCGACATCTATCCTTGGAATACGTTTCGGTGCATATTTCCACAAATATGTATCCATCGTCTTGCGAATACAACGACGCTTCTTGTTGGTAATATATCCCATAACATCATCAATATGCAAAACATCTTTGACCTCCACAAAGGCAATGAATGTTTTATTTTGCATAATCAGATCTATTTCTCATCCCACAATAGCAAAATGATGTGCTAGACAGGTTCGTCCGCGCTCAATGTATCGCTGTTTGATCAGCTCCTCCGCTTGTGTGCCACGATGTCTGGGATGCATGATGGAGAAAAAACACTATAAGATCAAATAGTTTCTCTACGAAGTTCATGTACTATTCATCATGTATGAAGACGTTCACCCAACTCATGTGCAATAGAACGAATGAATGTACCGCTTCCCACATCACAACGAACGACTACATACGGATATGTATATGATTCCAAAACAAGCTTGTGTATCGGCATTTCTTTCATGATGCCATGATCTATTCATTGACGTGCATCTTTGTACAATCTGCGCCCTCATTGCTTCTTGGCACTAAAAGATGGAATAGGCAATTGTGTATTTCCAATAAATGATTGTAATACTGCGTCTACCTGCTCTTGAGAAGGAGGGGTGGCAACAGCTACTTCTTCATACAAAGCATGTGAATCACGATCCCGTGTATCAGAGATATGAGAGAGATCGATCGTAGTAACATATGTCTTATCCTCACCTACCAAATCAGCCATACGCTTGGTATCGTCATCTGTTAGGATCATCAATAAGCCTGTGGCAAGAGGATCAAGCGTTCCCGCATGACCAACTTTTTTAAATCCACCATGAACTTTTATATATTTCACTACATCATGACTCGTCCATCATGATGGTTTATCGACTAATAATAACATACCGTCACAAACATTAATAAAAGAAAAAAAGAAAACTACTGACGTTTGCATGACAAACGATCTAAACGGCACGTTTGAGGATCAATACTATAACAAGACTGATAATCGTTTTGTGTGATAACAAAACCTGTTACCGCAGGAGCACAGGAAACATCATATGCATGTAACGAAAGGATAGTTCCTGAGAAGTCTACCACCATACCCGTATCAAAGTCAACCTTTTCAGTCAATCCAACAACTCACCCGCTCAAATAGATAGCCGAAGCTCATGTATTAGAAATCACGAGCGTAGCATCTTTGTATGCTGGTCATTCACGCATATGTATCACTGTATGTTGTCGTAGATCTTCCCATTGTTGCATTACAAGCGCCATCTTTGCTTGTTCTTGCGTCCCACGCAAACGCCACGGAATCATAGCCAAAAGTATGCCAATAATCACTAGCACAACCACAATCTCAATAAGCGTAAACGACTTCTTATGCATACGGGGTGATAAAAGATAATGATACAATCAAAGGGTTGCGTTAATTGCCGAGTCATTCTGTCATTTTTTCTCGTAATTTATAATTTTTAATTCATAATTAAACCCTATCCTCCTTGTACGCCTCACAAGATCGTAGTAATAATACCAAATACAGAAAATGCTATTAGCATTACTACAATTCCCAGTAAGACAATCAAAATTGGTTCTATGATTTTAGAGATAGTTGCAATACGCATTAAGAGATCTTCTTCATACATATCTGTAATATGTTGCATTGTTTCTGGCAATTGTGCTGTTGCTTCACCTACTTTAAGGAGTACTGATGCATTCGATGGAAGCAAATAAGGATAGAGAACCGTCCCCTTATATAATAACTCACCACGCCTTACATATTGTAACATAGTCTCAACCATATCTTGATATGGTCATGTACCCATGATGTCACGCAAAAGCACGAGAACATCTACATAATTCATCCCCGATTGATGAAGAAGTTTGAAGTATCTCATCAATTTAACGATATAGTAATTTCTTACGATAATTCCAAAAGATGGGATGCCTAAGACAAAACGGAAAGCATACGCTCTTCCCGCAGTACTAGATAGTACTATAGAGAATAAGAAGAGCAGCAATCAAATTGTAATAAACAGTGAGCTTATATGTGTTTGGAGGAATGTAGATGCCCCCATCATCACGCGAGTAATAGTAGGCAACGTCACTCCTGGGAACTGAGTAGCAATCGAGAAGATACCTGGCAAAATAGTAGTAAACAATACAAGCACTGCTGCTATAGCTATCACGAGAAGGACAATAGGATATGTCACCGCTCAGATAAATTTATTTTCCAACGTATTGAGAAAAGAATATTCTTGTGCTAAATTACGCAATACAGTAACAAGATTTCATGATGACTCACCCGCCTTAACGATAGCAACATCCGATGGCGAAAAATAATCAGGCAATCTCGCAAGAGCATTCGTCAAGGTCTTACCTTCCAACAAAGCTTGTCCTATCATACCTCAAATATATCTCTGTGCTGCAGTATCTCAGTCACTTGCGATCACTTGAATAGCTTCATTTATTCCAACTCCCCCGCCCAACAAGTATCCAAGTTCCTTAAAAAGAAGAAGCTTTTGCTTCATATTAAATCCATTCTTTTCGGTATACGTTATATAACGTTCAATGGTGCTTTGGAATAACATGGGTTATTGTACCATATAGATATTCATACTAACTACGACATCCTGCGCTGAATCTGATTTAACAATATCATACGTTACTGATTGCACAATTGCAAACATAGGGAACGTAGGGCTAATAAGTTGTTCGATATTTTGGAGGAATCACAATAAACCTTGCTTATTGGCGAATGTAACTGTCATACTTACAGGCACTGTCACGAGTCATGCACTTGAAGCAGGAGAACCAAAAGCAATTCATTTAATATCTCCATTAATTGTACCATCTGAAGACTTAATCAAGAACTCATTAAGATATGTGAGAAGTTTTTTCTGATCAATAGTAAACTTGCTCGGAGCTGCAGGCTGTAACTGAAGATACGTCTTAAATACATCCTTAGCCGGAGACTTTTGTAATTCCTGTGGGAGATTAGGACAGTTCGTATTATAACACTGAATCAATGAGTTCTTTTGATCAGCAGTACCTACCTGTTTGAGGAGATTAAGATCTTGTACTATCTCCTTCTGTTGTTTTTGCTTAGCATCATACGTCTGTTGTTGCTTTAGCAAATCATTTTTGGAACCTACATACCCATCCCAAATGCTGCTAAAAAACGACCACCCCGCGAAAAGCACAAGCGCGATTATGAAAACCACAAACTTGTCGTGCAATGTACGCACTTTGTTTTCTCTGGCAAATACAGAGGAAGATGGCTCTTTGCTGTTATTTTCCAACATTTTGCAAAACGACCTGAGCAACTAAAGTAAATTCGTATCCTTGATCTGTTTTTTGATAGTTTGTGATACTAATATTTTGAAGGAAATCTAATGCATTGAATTGATCAATAACTCATCATTGTCCATATACAAGTTTTAGTTCACTCACGACACCCTTAAGATGAAGTGATGTAAAATCTAGTCCGAAATCAGAAAAACGAACATTCGCTCCACCCAATTGTTGCAACTTAGCAAAAACACTCATGATACGAGACAAACGATCTCACCATCATATAATCGTGTTCTTCTTCACTATTTCTTTAGCAACCCCATATCTCATATAAGTAGGATCCTTTTGTGCCGCAGAAATGTCTTTATCCAAAACACTCACTGCTGTTTTTAGTGTGGTAGCTGAATGCCTGTAGCGCAATGTTTGCACATATGCAAATACCATTACAAACACACTAACTGCAAGCGCAGCTATCCCCAACTTATAGAGTGTTTTCCATAGCGCAGATCCCGTAGGTTGTGTACTGGCCATCACACTATTTGCCATATTTTTTCTCTACAAATATAAAACATATGCAAGATATACAAAACACGCTCTTTTGCAAGAGGGAATCAATGAAAGCATGAATTAGAGATTACTAATTACGAGCAGTATGACACGCTACACATCTGCAATTTTGTGGTGTAATAATTCTATGAAAATAATCTTTACCATAATGATATGTTAATTCGGCACCTACTGCTATGGGTTTTATCGCATAGATGATAACATGTCCCCTCATTTCTCTGGCTTCACAATTTGGCTTACAAGAATGATTAATATAGCGCGCACGATTTTTGCGTGATGTTCAAATGATAGTATAACGAGAATTTACCGCAAAAAGATACTTACCTCCACGACGATCTGCAACACTCGAAGGTACTTTATCTCACACATATTCAATAACCTTTTGTCATTTACGAATTGGTTGATGAGCGAATAATCAATATCAAGACAATCCACGCTTTACAGTCAATGCATGCGAAGGTAAAAACTGACGTAACATAGAAAAAACACTATAGAGAAAATAAAAACTATATTAATTTACATTTGAATACACTGTATCTACATCATCATCCTCTTCCAATGCCTCTACTATGCCAGTGAAAGTTTGCATATCATCTGCCGACAAGGTTACTTCATTTTGTGGAAGATACTGAATATCAGCATTTACAATATGATATTTTTTCTCAATCTCTTTCTTCGCTCACACGAATGCCTCGCGAGATGTAATAATACGACATTGCCCCGAATCTTCTTGATAATCTTCAATATCACATGAAAGGATATCCTGCTCTAGATCATCAATCGTATACGGCTCTACTGTCGTTACCTCATTTCATTTAACCACTGCTGTACGCACAGTTCAATCAACAATAATGACTCCTTTTTGTGAAAATTGCCATGAGACAGATCCCGGTTCAGCCAACACTCCCCCCATCTTTGCTAAAAGAGAACGAACCGTAGCAGCTGTCCTATTCGTATTTGACGCAATACAACGAATATAGAGTGCAGAACCTGCTGGACCATATCATTCATACATTACTTCTGAAAGCGTCTGACCATCAGATTGTCATGAACCTTTTTTAATAGCTTTATCTATGACCTCTCTTGGAAGACTATAGTATCTCGCCTTTTGCAAAACCAAATCTAGATTTGGATTCATAGTAGCGTCTGGCCCGCCTGAACGCACAGCCATCTCTATCAACTTCCCAATTTTTGCATACGTCTTTGACTTTTGAGCATCACCTGCAGCCTTCTTATTAGCAATACTATGCCACCTTCCCATGATTATTGATATATAGTAAAATATTTTCCCATTCAGTTTCTATGTCATTCTGAACGAAGTGAAGAATCTTCTAGTAAGCTTATGTTGGTCATGAGTACGAATAACACAAGTTGACTAGAATAAGACAAGTTGACTAGAAGATCCTTCGTTACACTCAGGATGACGTGGGACCAACGCTATCATTCTGTCATTCCCTAATTCGTAACTACAGTATATTGCATCTTGCCGATAAGCCCGATTCTGTCTAGGGCGACATTTATCTAATCGACTTATAGTCGATTTTGTGCACGAACCGAAATGAATCGGGACGCTTGCATCAGGTAGGGTTTACCACTTCTCATGTCATCAACATAAGTAAGAAGAAGTAGCTCGGCAGAACCGAGCATCTTCACGTTGCACCTTTGACCCGCGAACGGGTTAGTTTTCGTCTCTGTGGCACGTGCCTTTGTCCCACCGAAATGGGCTATCCAGCAGCCGTTAGCTGCTACCTTTTTTATGATGTCGGGACTTTCCTTCCCGAGAATATCGGGATATCGCCTCGACAAGACGCACGGATATGATGCACAACGGGCGGCTTTTTTCAAGTTGAAAATAGAAAGTAGTTTCCTATACTTGTTTGCATTTACTCTCGACATATTCATTCATGAAAACACTATTCGTACTTCTCCTTATTCTTAGTGGTATAGTATTTGTTATCTCAGTTCTTCTCATGAGCCCCAAAGGAGGTCTAGGTCTTGGAATTGGATGAGCAGCAGGTAGCAATGAATACGGAAGCAAGAAGTCTATCGAAACAACTCTAAAGAAAGCTGCACTTATTGCAGGAATCATTTTCTGTGTAACATCTTTGTTTTTGCCTTATATTAAATAACGATGCGTATACAATCGCAAAGTTCACATATTATTCGCTACACAACAATTGTCTTATTCTTCGTATGGGTCCTGCTCCTTGGATATGTTTACTATCAGTTTCTGATATCTAAGACAGATAAGGCTCCTACTAAATGATGAACGCTCATAGAGGGCGTTACTTCTCGCATCACATATGTTCCTTATGTGACTAATTCTTTGCAAGATAGTTTCTATCAAAGCATGCTCTTCAGGTGATGCCAGACATTCTTCACCTCATGAGCTCAAGTAATATACGATTCTGATCTCTGTCATGTAATCACGGATGACAACAAAACATATATGATAACAATGTCTACGGGCACACGGTCTGATAGTATACCAACAAGCATAGATGATGTATTGTTTACCTACCAAGACGTGCTTCAAAACAATGTTTGGAACCTTCCTCATGGGAAAACATACGCAAACCTTTCTATCCAAAAATTATCGAACACGTCTTTAAGCATCATATTCCCTCGTGCATCGAGAGACAACATACAATTTTTCACATCTCCTATTCTCCCAGCCCACATTCTTAAAGGGAAAGACGCTAATCAATATACAAAAATATTCGCACAAGCGCCTATCACAAATGGATGTGCTAAATTATCCAATTCTCGCGACGAAAATAGTCTCATTTTTGATGTGTGATCATGTACGAATACACGATTAAAGTACTACCAAGTTAAAAACACGACAGAAGAAGCACTAGAGAAAAACCCGGGGATCATAGATATGTATATAGGGAACGATATATTGCCTGGTTATAACTCAGGTATAGTCATGACCTACGACTATGCATGACTATTTTTCAACATGCAACGTGGCAAACTAAGTATCTACGGCAGAAAGAATGCTATAGCACTTCTCAATAAGTACCTCTACCTCAAAGAGAACAAACTTCCTGTCATCAAGGAACATTTCTTATTCGACGAATATCCAACTACTATCACCGATAAAAGCACACTTACCAATATATGATCAGGACAAAGATTATCTGGACTCCAGTCATTACCACAAGAAGTTACCATCCCTGAATCTGGCACAGCATCATACTCGCTGACAGCATTCGAATGAGATCTCCCTGTTAGTATCCATATAGCATGAAATAAAATTCCGACAAAAGCATATAATAATTATGGGAAGGTGCTATCTATGGAAGACAAGACAAAAGGCGAAGAGATTCAGTTGCGCGCATGAGATTCTATTTCTCCATGACTTAATACAATTCGTTTCATGGATAACCAAAACAATACAATTGCCACTTTGGATATCTACTACCAGACTGTTGTGCCTGTAGCTAAACAGTGACGTATTCATCTCGTCTATTATACACAAGATGAGCTTCACAATCATATAGCAACCATTATGAAAAACACTGTTATTCAAGAATGACTAGCTGACTATTTTTATTTTGATGGGCTCACTACAGCACAAGCATATACGCAAGCACTTACCTCAAAAGATTATGATATTACGATACAAACCCTTGCGTTAGGAGTGAAAAAAGATATTTCATCATTGTTCCTCGTAAATGATCCGCTCAGCAATCCTTCGCTGTATATAAACGCCAATCTTGCTAGCCAAATAAATAATTACTTCCAATCACCATTGGAAACGCAATATAGTATCAAACCAATTATAAACAAACTCTATAATACAGACCTTCCATTCTTTATCATTGGGAAACGCATAACCTATTTGAATACGAAACCCGGTTTAGATATACCACAACAAACTCGTTGGGATGACACTTCCGTGAGAGAGAAGATATTCCATTCCATCGTATCTGTCTACAAACCTCAAATTACAAAACAAGATCTTCTAAGTTGGAAAAAATTCTGAAGCTTTATATTATCTGAGCTATTCCACTAGAGCATGACATACAAACTTACAATTGGATTAGAAATACATTGTAAACTCCTTACAGAAAGTAAGGTATTCTGTCGTTGTCATAATGAGCAAGATTTCGATACATTACCTGCTAACACACATGTATGTCCTACGTGCATGTGATTACCTTGAGCGTTACCAACACTAAGCAAGGAATCCGTAGATAAAGCTATTGCGTTGGGCCTTCTCCTTTGATGTACACAACAAAAGGATGCTTTTTTTGATAGAAAATCATACTTCTATCCTGACTTACCAATGGGATACCAGATAACACAATATACAAGACCGATCAATATCAATGGACTAGCTCACTATCGAACAAATGACTATTCAGAAGAGAAAACCGTACATATTACTCAAGCTCACTTAGAGTGCGATACCGCCAAGACAACAGCATATGAGTGAAATATATTATTAGACTACAATCGTGCTGGAACTCCTTTAGTTGAGATCGTTACCGCTCCTGATTTTCATGATGCTGAAGAAATAGCTGCTTTCCTTAAGGAAATGCAACGCACCCTCCAATACTATACTATCTCAGATGCACAGATGGATAAGGGACAGATGCGTTGTGATGTAAATATCTCTGTAAGTAAGAATGAATCTCTAGGAACAAAGGTTGAAATCAAAAACATGAATTCTATTAGCGCCATCAAGAGAGCTATTCAATTTGAATACACAAGACAGACTACTCTCTTAGATGCTGGTAAAGAGCTACAACAGGAGACGAGATGATGGGACGATGCAAAATGAGAAAGTTTCTCTCTTAGATCAAAAGAAAATGCATTGGATTATCGTTACTTCCCAGAACCAGATCTTCCACCATTAGCATATACGGACGAAGATATTCTTCGTATCAAAAATACATTGTGAGAAACAATGGCAACAAAGATTGCACGCTATAAAAATGAATATGGATTTCATAAAGAATATACGAATGGTATCTTGTCAGACAAAAGTGTAACACACCTCTTTGAAGAATGTATAGATGCTGGTTTTGCACCACAGACAATCGCGAAATATATTGTTAATTATGTGCTTGCAACTGTTCCGGTGTGAGCTCTTGATCTAACACATACATCTTTCTCGACCGAGTCATTCCTAGCATTTCTCGCGTTTATTACACAACACAAAACACGTGACCAAATAGCAAAACAAATTATAACGACGTATCTGACAACACGAGAACCCATGGATTCACTTTGTGCTCGTCTTTGAGATAGCGATACGGATGAAGACACATTAGATCCGATCATACAAGATGTTCTTTCAGGCAACCCTGACGTTGTAGATGAATATAAGAAAGGGAAAACCACAACTATATGATTTCTTATCGGACAAGTGATGAAAAAAACCTGAGGGAAATCAGATCCTCAGGTTATTCAAGCGAAACTTAAATCGCTATTAGATTAATTCTATTTTCTTATTGGAGAAGCTTATTTGCAATTTGTGTCTTTATAAGCACAAATGGATTAAATTTAAATACATCTCAATCTACCTGGCATGGTTGAATTCAATCTCCTGCATATCCATTCAACTGACACTGCCATACAAATACATTATTAAGATTAACGAATCAAGAATACAGAGGCGCATCACTTGCGAATATATTTTGTATTAATGTATTTCTTGGTATAGAAGGTTCCAATGCCGTATTGAGTGAAGCTAATCTACCATGGAAATAATACTTATTTGCAATAGGAACAACTGAGTGCCCATCCCATCAAGCGATAATACCATTGGCAAATATATTTCCTCTAAGGTATACTCCGTAGTTAACGCCTGTTGCTCACGCATGATCTAGACCTCCAGCTGCGGATATAACATCTGCTGCTCTATCTGGCAACTTAGCACCATCTTTATCAAATGTCCCGAAATCATCTCATCCTGTTGCGAATGTTCCAGCTTGCAAAAGGACATTACCATTATCTACAAAGAGATTAATAGCATCTTGTTTAGATGGCACAGATCATTTCAAGACAACATTTCTACCATGTACCACAAATGTTTTCCCATCATAAAGAGAGGTATTACCGAGATCAATCACTAATGGAGTATCTCACACATTATAATCTGTAGTTCCTAATGTATTTTCGACACAAATGACAGGAGCGTTACTTCATGCAAAGTCTCCAGCTATTGAAGTTATTATATCACGCCCTCTACACAAAGAATCCCCATTCTTTCTCAATTTATTAAGGATATCTGATGTATTGATAATATCAGAGAATACTATAGCAGACGATATAGATGGGTTACCCAATACAGATTGCCTATCTCTCGCATCCAAACCACCTCTTGATAAGAGAACATTTCCAAGGACACTAATATTCCACAATGTATTCATACCTGCTGCAATATCATTGGATACCGAGTATTGCGTACCGGCTAATTCAATCAGAGAGTTAGAAGAAAAATTAAATATCGTATTGATTGCTCATCCTGCTTGGATAGCAGCAAGAGCCGCTTCATGCCCAGATGCATTCATACTTCCTCAGATAAACCCAATTCACGCAACATCATCGAATATATATCCAATTGGCGTCTGATTATTAAAGTATTGTAATGATGGATAGAGACCAGGAGCTGTCGCAGAAATGCTATTTGATCATGCATCATACATAAGTCATGCAGTTAGTGAACCAAGAATCGCATTCGTATTTATATCCTTATAAGTAATTTGTCCATACAAGCTATAAATCTCTACATCGCCTGATTCGCCGCATGTCGTATAAATACCACCCTCTACTTTCAATGCATCATAATCTGAATTCAACAATTTCAATCCAGAGAGTGTCTGCGTATCCAATGGCCACAATCTTTCTCATTTTGCATTTGTATAATACAATCATCTTACGAGCTTACTACATGATCTTACTTGCCCATTAGGTCAAGTTATTTTGACCGCTGGGATGATCTGCTTAGACGGCAACCAAAATATCGATCATTGATAATCATTCTTCGACGTATCTGGCAATGTGAAATGTACAAGAGAAAATTTATTCTGAATTGGATCTCCTGTTTGAAAACCATTGAAATCAAGACTATCAGCGAATGTGATACCTGTGATTCCCAAAACAAAGAGAGCAAAAAGGATTTTTTTCATGAGAATTGTGTTTTTTAAGATAAAGAATTATCTGTATATAAGTATATAGATAACTGCCTTTCAATGCAAATTTTCAAATATGCAATATCTCACAAGAATATGGCTTTAGATAGCTATTATCTTTGGTTTATTCACAATAATTCACATACATTCTCTATTTGTCAACTAGAATCTTCTTCTACATGGTCATAAGCTCTTTGAACATAGGCTTGTACCATCAATGTAGTTGCAGCTGCGCCAGATAAACCCTTAGCATTGAGATAGAACAATTTCTGTGGGTCGAGACGTTGGATTGTAGCTCCATGAGAGGCTACAACATCATTAGATTTAACATCCAAAAGTGGCTTTACATCTACCACAATTTTCTCCCCCAAAAGAACATTTTCCTCCAAAAGAGATCCTTCTGCCTTAGAAATGCCTGGTTGTATTGTGATTCATCAATGAACAGTAGCGCGCGCATGATCTCCCAAAAGTGACACCATATACACATCTGCTTTGGTATGTGAGGCCTCCATAAGGACTTCTAAAGTTCCCGATGCAATACTACTGTGCGCAGAAACAATGATACACGATATAGCTACTTCTGCTCATTCTCCGATCAACCTAACACAAATCTTCATCTGTGCATCATGCAGGAAAAACAAAAGAGATGCCTTCTCTCAGGCCCCTACTAATATCTTTTTTTCTCATACTTGGCCAGTAAAATCGTAGTACATACCATCCATTTCAACTAAAATGCTTGTGTATCTATCTGAATAAATCTTTGCATCTTTTGACCATTCACCTCAACTTCTTCGAACCACATAGATAAGGGGCGTACTGCCATATCAAATCAATAGGATCGTTCCCCAGGTTCGCGCTTATACAAAGGCATGTATACTACCAATTCTTCATCATTTTCTGAATGTCTTGCAATACCGACAATCTTATAGATACGATCGGTTCATTCAGGCGTCTTATAATGACGATAGAAATCTCATACGTTAGGACGTTGCATGGGCAAATAACTAGAGAAATAAAGTCTGTTTCTCACTATATGTTCTTGTAGTGGTATACAAATACAACTATATTGCAAACAGAAGATTTTTTTAAATTCTCACAGTTTCTCGCGAAACACGTCACTTTTCTATAGCTTCCTTTAGGAGTTTCTCATTTTTATTAAGCTGACTAGCTCATGTTTTTATCTCTAAGAATACTATTTTTTCTATGTTTCAAACACTCAAACCATCAAAACAGATATAATCAACCCCTTTCCCAAGGAAAACGAGATCCTTATAGCTGTAGGGAAAATTAGGCAATAAAGGTGCTATTTTCTCGCTTACATAGCCCAATGTCGTTGATTTTGACTGATTAACTGCCTTTTTACGGTCTCAACTCCTCTGCTGAAGATAGAATACTTTGGCAACGAGCCAACCAACAATTCCTCCCACGAGCACTCATAGTATGACATAAGCGAGATTTCACGACATAATACTTGCAAAAAGGGTATAAATACGTATTACAATGGATAGTGAATATCGCGCGAAAAGCAATGTCACAATCTTATTTATCATACTACCTCTATCATCATGTTAGACCCAAAGTATATTAGAGAAAATGTTGATCTCATCAAAAAAATCTGTGCAGACAAAAATAATAAAGCTGACCTAGATGCTTTCGTCTCGTTATATGATGAAGTTAAAACATTGCAGCAACAGGAGCAAGATCTCAATGCACAGAAGAATCAAGCTGCAAAAGAACAAAATGCTGAGTTGGGGAAACAAATCAAAACACAACTCCAGACATTAGCAGAAACGCTTCCTGAAAAACAAAAACAACTTCAAGAAATACTCCGATCGATACCAAATACCTATTCCGATGATACGCCATATGGAAAGGATGATACTGAGAATAAAGTTCTTACTACCTGGGGGGAACCAACCAAATTCGCCTTCCCTGTAAAAGACCATACAGAGCTTGGATTAGCGTTAGATATATTGGATTTTGATAGCGCTGGAATCACATCATGAAGTAGATTCGTCTACCTCAAGAATGATCTTGTGAAACTCCAATTCGCCATGATACAATGGGTCATGGATAGTCTGACAGATCAAGCAATTATTGATGAAATCATTAAAAAGAATAATTTGAAAGTTAAAAATACTCCATTTAGCCTTATACTTCCTCCATTTTTCATGAAAATGGAAGTGATGGACAAGATGGGAAGACTTCATCCGAAGGATGAAAGATATTGCTATGAGGAGGATGGTATCGTGCTAAATGGTTCTGCAGAGCACGTTCTCGGACCTCTTCAAATGGATAAAACCCTTACAGATGCACAATTACCAGTTAGATACTTAGGCTACTCTACTGCATTTAGAAGAGAAGCGGGAAGTTATGGAAAAGATACCAAATGAATGATCAGACAACACCAATTCGATAAACTCGAAATGGAAACGTTCTGTCTTCCAGAAGATGGACAAGAAGAGCAACATCTCCTTGTCGCTGTGCAAGAGTATCTCATGCAACAATTAGAAATCCCCTACCATACAATTATTTGTTGTACTGGTGATATGGGAGATTGTGATTACCGCCATGTTGACGTAGAAGCATGGATCCCTTCACAAGATAAATACCGTGAGACACATAGCTCGGATTATATGACAGATTATCAGTCAAGAAGAATGAATATCAGATATAAGACAGCCGAAGGTCAGAAATGATTCGTTTACATGAATGACGCAACTGCTTTCGCCCTAGGAAGAACTATGGTAGCAATCATAGAAAACAACCAACAAGCTGATGGAACAATCAAAGTACCAAAAGTTCTCCAAAAACGAGTATGAAAAGAAGTGATCAAATAGAGACCGGTCTCTTTATGTAACCAAACAAAACGATGTCAACAAAGAAATCATTTACCCTGATAGAAATGCTTATCGTCGTCGTGATAATAGGTATTCTCGCTGCGGCATTGATTCCTAGGTTACAATCGGTACAAGCCAGAGCAAGAGACACGAAAAGAAAAGCAGATTTGCATCAGATTGGGACAGCAATGGCAATCTATAAAGAGGATAATGGGAATTATAATCCTCTTTGGCAGGCATATCCTAATGTGCAATATATGGGAACGTTTTTTATTGCGGATAATAATCCTAATCACCAAACGAATCATAATACGACTGGAATCAATGAGGTGCTAGAAAGATATATGACCTCAATTCCCATGGATCCTACTCTCTCTACCTCCTGGCGAGATGCAAACTATGATCCTATTTATTGATATGTTTTAGGGTTACTTCCAAGACACTATCATAGTCAGATGGATTCTACTATGCCATTTGATGCAATGGTACTGGGCGCGAGAACCGAGTCTGATGGTTCTAGTTCTAATTGGGTATCTGATGGGGATTATTGAGGCTCCGACCTTTTAATGACAGGAGATGGGACAAATCGAGCTGGAGCTATTATGGGAAATGATGCATGATGAGCAAATACTCCTTGATTCAATGCTCAATCATATGATGACTATATGTGTACCACTGTAACTCTCGGTACAGGACTAGATAACAATGGTTCTTGAACATGCACAGCAAGAAAAGATAGTGATGATCTTCGCTATATTTATGTACAATAACTTTAATTTATAATTGAACGTGTTATGAACTTCGAGACTGCGTATCTACGTTTGAAAGAGATCCATACGATACTAACGACACAAGAGATCGTAGATATCGATAAACTTTTGGTATTGCAGAAAGAAGCAAAAGAATTATATGAGTTCTTAACAGAACGTTTATCTACCTTGACGAAAACTGATGAGACAATCGCAGCCAAAAAATAGTCCTTTGGGATTGATGATGAGTATGGTAATAAGCGTTGCTTGTATCATAATTGTTTTTGCATTGCGATATTCGAATACCATTCCATCATTTAGCAGATCTGGTTGAGACCAATCGTGACTTCAAAGCGGGTCTGCACAGAGTCAGTGACGTGGCGGGAATATCTGACCTACGCAATATGACATCAATACAACCGCTCAGCCAATCCGAGCGACATGAGATTTACACAAAATAATAGAGAATATTGTAATTCAAAGTAACGACCAGTTGCATAAATGGCAAGTTCGCAACCAGGAAACTACATTCCAGCCAGAGCTTATAGTACCAAAGTACTTCAAAACCTTCTATGGAGACATGGTAACCATGAAAAAAGACTAGTTGCATTCACACATTAAAGGATTATTACATAGACGTTATTTCATTTCATAATATACTCCATGATCGCGTTCTCATTATGACAGATACACGTGTATCGATACGGAATTTTCTACCTTATCACTGCTATTATCGGGTATTGATTTTTACGATGGGTAGGAAAACAAGGATGGTTTAAGAAATCTCCTGGCATACAACACCTCCTCACCAATGGTATTGATGATCTCATCCTCTTTACGATCTGTGGTATCTTAATCGGAGGAAGATTAGGCCATGTATTTCTGTATGATCGACCATACTACTCTACTCACTTGAAAGAGATCTTCGCCATACGACATGGAGGTATGTCTTTCGTTTGAGGGATAATAGGTGTTGTCTTCGCAATATTTCTCGTTGAGAAAAAATTCAATCTCTCTAAAAAGGAGTTCTTCATCATATTCGATCTCTTGTTATTAATCGTCCCTATTGGAATTGTTTTGTGAAGAATAGGTAACTTCTTGAACCAAGAACTCTATGGAATCGTTGTCCCAGAAACACTTCGCCGACTAGGATCATCAATCCTCACGCACGTATATCCATCTGTTGATCATAATCTTAGGATAAATACCAACTTCATTGCAGCATTCTTCGAATGACTCTGTATTTGGATCATTTTGGTAATTCAGCTTTTCAAACAACTTGCACATAAACGAAAGCCATGAATGATATCTGTTACATTCATTATGCTCTATAGTTGTATTAGATTCTTCTTAGAATTCTTGAGACAAGATAGCCAAGCAGAACACATATGACCACTAACAACAACCCAACGAGCCATGGTTATTTTCTTGGGATTCGGCTTCGCAATATGGTTCATGTATGATACAAAGGACAAATAAGAAACATTGACTTGTGTTTTCTTTAGGTTATAATGTCTTTTTATGTTGTCCTAGACCACATGATAATGCAAGAAAGCTTTAATAAAGATACACAACTCTGGCTCTCCGAGGTGGAAGATATGTTTTGATGAAACATGACACAAGAGCAACTACTAGATGTATTTCAAAATGGACTTTATTGAACACCACAAGATAGAGACAACTCATCACCTCTAGATAAGCATTTCTGAGATAGACTTACTGCTAGCTTTCGGGATTCTCATCCAGTACATTCATTCCACCAACAATAATAAATTATTAGACGCCACAAAATCCCCTTCTTTATTCAAAAATATATAATTATGCCAGAATATGATGATCTCCAAGAGATGAATACCATGGACGAAGATAGAATACACAACAACAGTGTTCGTATTATATCAAGTATATCGGATGATATTAGAAAAAATCGAAAACGCCTGCAAGAGCACATACATGCAGATATTTTCTTTACACTCATGATGGCACCACAAGATCAATTACAGAAACTTGATCGAGCAGAAACAAGAAGACTTTTAGGTGATGACCTTACCAATACACTTAGACAAGGACTACAATAAGAAAAACAATTATTGTCAGAATCCATTATCTCTGATAGCATCCGCTATCTTTTTTTCTCCTTGAGAAATGAGTTTTCCGTCTTGAAGCACATAAACCCAATCAATTGGGATGTATTCAAGTATAGTGAAATAATGAGTGATAATGATGAACGTATTCTCGTCGTTATTAACAGCTTTCATCAAACTAGCTACTGCCCTAAATGCATCAACATCCAGACCACTATCTACCTCATCGAGAATAATATATGTTGGTTGCAAAAGTCTAATTTGGAGGATCTCAACTTTTCTTCTTTCACCCCCTGAAAATCCAACATTCAAATCACGCCACAAAAACTCTTTATCAATACCTAGCTCCGCTAGCAATGGTTCTATAATTTTTTTGAAAGACAAAAATGTTTCTTTCTTATCCATCTTAGCGTTATATATGGTTCTCAAGAACTCAAATAGCTTTATTCCTTTTATTTCTGGGATAGTCTGAAATGCAAGAAATATACCTTTCTTTGCTCTTTCATCTGGAGACAAAGCAAGAATGTCTATGGTTTCATCATCCTGCTGAAGCAATATCTTACCTTGGGTTACATTATAGGCAGGATGTCCCATGAGCGTGAGCGCCAATGATGACTTTCACGACCCATTCTTTCCTAGAAGACAATAGTTTTTCCCTTTAGCAAACTCCAAGGAAACATCATGTAAAACTTCTTTTTCTCATATGTGCACCGATAAATTCTCACACGTTAGCATCTCCTCTGATAATAATAAAACGATACTAGTATAGTAATATCTAGCAAGGTTGAAAGACAAATTTATTTATGAAGTCTTGGAAAATATATGAGCGAATATAAGTTCAAGTTCTGCTCTCTTATAATTGTAGCGTTCATCTGCCATCCATGCTTCGAAATCATGAGAGAAGAACTGTACTGTTTCTTCTAATCCCTTCTCGTGCATACCCAAATATGCCTCAATATCTCAGCGTTGAAGAATAAACACATTCCTCTTATACAGATCTGTAATAGACGCCTGTATATCATCCCAATGTTTTGGCTCGTATAACTTCAAATACTCGATAATAGCTTGATACTTATCAGATTTCGTTTCGAATCCATGATCACGATGACGCAAGATTGCTTTTTCATAACCATGAATATCAAGCGGTTCATGCCCTGTTTCTTGAATATTATCCCAGTCACCGATAAAGTAACTCTCTATACCAAAGTTATTCAGAAACTTCTTTCGACGAGCATACCCTCATTTCCCATTAATATTTATGATTTCATAGTCACGTAAAATATCAGCCCACTCAGGCTTATGCTTTGCCAAGTGTTGTAAATAATATCCAAATGCATACTCATCTGTTTCTCCCTCCACCATGATAAGCTTTTGGACAAAGAATATCTTAGCAGTATTAGTAAACCTAAGTATTTGCATTAATTTCCCTGATTCTTCATTATAATGCTCACTTGGTGTGACAATATGGGTCATACCATGATCGGTATGAAATCTATAGACATACTTAATATTATTCTCATTAACCATTAACGAAGAATGTGTCGTGATGATACACTGCATACCAAACTTTTCCGTAAGATATTCCAACAACAGCAAGATCTGTTTTTGAAGTTGAGGATGGAGATGAAGCTCTGGTTCATCAATTACAAGCAATCCTTGCTCGAGATAGAATCCATAAACAACGCATAGCAAGCCAAACACTGACTTTTCTCAAGCAGAAAGATCATCAAGATAATATGTATTATGTTCACAATCTTGCAACACAAAACGGTAACTACCTGGTTGATCCTGTATAGGAAGTACAACTAATGCACGTTGTAGGTATTGATGCAACAATTGTTGCACCTCTTGAAACAGAGGCACTTTGGAAAGAAGTTGTTCTATATCAAATGCTGTAGCATGAGCATTCTGCGCATACAAATACGTACACAATTTCTTCTTAAGGTAAAGTAATCATGTTAGGTGATCCTGAGCCGTCTTAATAGAGACAGCAGATGCATCCTGGAGAAGATCAGATACCATATGCGCATGCACATCTTCACCGATAGTATATGTATCATTATAATGTAACAAATTTCTATATGAACCCATCACCGCTAAGGTCGCATGCAATGAATGCCAATACTCTTTTTTTTCTTTATCTAACTCATTGTGAATAGTAATACAATGTTGCAAAAGATAAAAATGAGAACAATAATCATAAATGAAATGTTCAATATCTTCTAAATGTGTATCCAACGTATATCCTTTATTTGCAAGAAGATCTAATTGTACTTTACAAGTAATCTGTTCGTATGATTTTATATACTGATCTATTCCCTTATATGAGAAACGTACTGGACTTGTAGAATAGGTAGCGATTAAGTTATTTATCTCCTCTTGATGCTCATACACAAATTGCATATTAGCGCGATCCTGCTCATTCAAGACAAATGTAAGAAAAACCAAGCTAGGTTTGCCCTTACCAGCAAGATTTTCATGTAAATTATGTAAAGAAACGGGTTTGTGACGGATCAATTGTTGAGAATCTTCTTTGTTCAGATTAGGAAGATGCTGGATATTACAAACATATGGTTGAAAAAAAACACTACTACAAACTTGTTGGATGATATCGAGAAAAGTGCTCTTCCCTGCGCCATTTGGGCCTATGAAGATGTGAATATTACCCTTTTCATGGACAGTGAAATTAACACCAGAGCCATCATGAAGGTCGGCTATGTATGGAAATGTAGCAACATTTGATATGGTGACGTGCGATAATTTCATGCCTAAATTATAGTCACAAAAGGTAAAAAAGCAAATTTGCCATATACAAAAAAAGTAGGTCCGTTGCCTTGAGACGCCCCTACTTTCAAACGTGCTTTCGCACTATTTTTTCTTTGCTACTTTCTTTGCTGCTTTCTTAGCAGGAGCTTTTTTAGCTACCTTCTTAGCAGGAGCTTTTTTAGCAGGAGCCTTCTTAGCAGGAGCCTTCTTAGCTACCTTCTTAGCAGGAGCTTTTTTAGCAACCTTCTTTACAGCCTTTTTCTTTGCTACTGGCATTTGTAGAGATATGTTATGAGATAAAGTACAAAATAATTTTTATGGCTTCATCATCGATGTATTATACTTCGCGAAACAAAATGCAAGAGGAAATTACAAAAAACTTTTTATTATTTTTATAAGTTACTACACATAAAAAAATATTCTCTAGCTTTATGCTTAGATACATTACGATTAAAATATTAACACGCTATCTTACCAGTTCCCAAGCCGCAACTATCGCTGCCGTCTCAGTACGCAAGATAGTAGATCACAAGGAAACTTTTTGTACATCATGAAGCGAAAACAATTTTTTATCTTCTTCTCATCGTCATCACTCTGGTCAAACAAATATATTTTTTTTTCATTTTCCATCATGTAGAGATTGTAAATTATTTTTTTCTCACGTTTGATCAAAAATCATATTTGTATTTCATGGTAAATATGATGAAACATCTCACACAACATCAACACATGGCATTACCCATCAATACGATTGCTCTGCGGCTTCCAAAGCTATCTTTTGCAACCTCAAAATTTTATTATCACTAACTATTTTAATCTGCGAATACTGAGATGGGAAAAAAACAATATGTTGCAATCATAATTCTGTACATTTCTGCACAACAAGTTCCATCTTCTCAAATTTATTTGGCAATGCTATACATAATTTTTTTTCTTGTGGTGCACAATTTTTTTTCTCTTCTCAGATAATTTCAGCAACGAGAGATTTTTTTTGCAAAGAAGAAATAGAACACGTATACCTCACGATCTGTGTACTTTCACTTCCTATGATAAGAGGACTTTGTACCAAAAATGTATATCACACCTTTGCGCGCAAAACTCTCGTCAATTGTTGCACTACTCTATCTTCTGTAATAGTAATGGTCGCATTGTCTTCTATATATTCTGTAATGAATAATTGCATTGTCCAGATATCAAATATAAAGATATTATCTAATCGTCGTTATACTAGCAACAGAAATCCAAGCACAAGCGCTTCAAAAGCCATCTTTGCAGATAGAGAAAGGCTCAACACATTGTGCTTTTTCTAATCGCATCAAGATACAATATTTAGGAATTTTTCACCACTTCTTTGGATCTCTCTCCAAAAGACCTATATCATTTCAATATAATATAACAAGACGAATAGCGTCTGTAATGTCAAATAGCTCATGCTGAGCAACTTTCTTAACTACAGCTTTTGCAGAGATTTCCTCACCGCTATTTTTGAAATAGATAGTATCTCATGCATGTACCGTATTCCAAGGAGCTCTTTTCGTCTGATACCAACGAGATTCAATCGTCTTTTCACCAGAGACAATTTTAGGAATAAGTTTCCGAGACTTTTTCATGATAGCAACATGATCCATACCAACTACCTTTCCATACAAAAATATAAAATATCATCAAACAACTTCTTCCCGTCATTCGACGGCAGTATTACTTCGGGATGAAACTGCAATCATCGATGTCTCTTCTTTTCGTGCTTTATAATTTCATATCCATATTCTGACACGGCGATCGGAATGAAAGAAGTACCAAGTTGATTGATGCATCGACTATGCGCTTCATAGACTAGAGATATGTCATTATTTCCTATCATCTTAATTGGGATAATCCCCTTAATCTGCTCCTCTTCCCTCCACAAATGATCATCGCCATATGCTTTTACCAAAAGCTGACATCATAAGCATATCCCTATTACTGGGGTATCAGTAGCTCTGATTGCCTCTCTTTCTGACTCCAAATGAGATGAGCGATATGAATACTCATATGAACCAGAAATAACTACCAACTCCCACTCATCTAAGTCGTATGTATACAGCTTAGAAAAATCTGTCACCTCTGGCGTGTCCGGAAGAATTGAAATAAGATCATCTAAGTGTTCCGAATGATTATCAACAAGGAGTATTCTCATATTTTCCTTTTAGGATAAAAGACTATTGTATATCTCGAGTAATAGGTTGTTCGCCACGCTGAACCAAATATGTATTCGTTTTACTAAAGTGCTTACAACCAAAGAAACCATTATGAACTGAAAATGGTGATGGATGTGCCGCTTCCAACACTATGTGTTTCGTTGTATCTATCAAGGACTTTTTACTTTTTGCAAAATTACCTCGCAATAAGAATACAACGTGTTCTTTTCCATCACTAATAGTTTTAATCACCGCGTCTGTAAAGAGTTGCCACCCCAACATCTGATGTGATGCCGGCTGATTTGCACGCACGGTGAGAACTGCATTCAAAAGGAGAATTCATTGCTTCGCCCACGAAGTTAGATCACCTATTACAGGTTGAGTAATTCCAACATCATCATGAAGCTCTTTGTATATATTTTTTAACGAAGGTGGTAAGGTCACTCCAGCAGGCACACTAAAAGACAATCACATTGCTTGCCCTACACCGTGATACGGATCTTGTCCCAAGAGAACAACTTTAACCTTATCAAAGGGTGTTGTGTCAAAAGCATTGAAAATAAGATGAGCGGGAGGATAAACGACATGTGTAGCCCTTTCCTTAATAAGTTTTTCTTTAATATCGATAAAATATTGCTTTTCAAATTCAGCACCTAAAACTTTCTTCCAACTGTCATGTATCTGTACATCCATAGGTAATTCGAGGTATAAAACTTACTTTACCGTGACACTTTTGGCTAAATTTCTAGGCTTATCGATATCACAGCCCAATGCATGAGCAACATGATATGACAATAATTGTCAAACAACCACACTAAGAAACGGATAGAGTTCTTCTATAGTTTCAGGTATGGTCAGATGCCAGTCTCATCATTGAATATCCTTATCACTAATAGTTAAAATCTTTCATTTTCTCGCAGCTATCTCATGCATAGATGATATACTCTTTTCGAATAATATATCAGATGGGAGGAATAATACGCTTGGGATTTTTTCATCTATCATAGCTAGCGGACCATGCTTCAATTCACCCATTGGATATGCTTCAGAATGAAGATAGGTAATCTCCTTAAACTTCAGACTTGCTTCGGCAGCAATAGGCACATGATAATGTTTTCCCAAGAAAAAGAAGTTTTTATATGTCGATATTTCCTTAGCGACCTTTTCTATTTCATCATTTGTATCGAGCACTGCATCAATCTGATCAGGTAAGTGCTGAATAGCGTCCAAAATACGTTTATATCTCACGATAGAGAGTCCCCTCCTTTTCCCCAAGAACAACGCCAATAAGATAATATTCACAAGCTGCGCTGTGAAAGCCTTGGTAGATGCTACTCATATTTCTGCCCCTGCTCTTGTAAATAATCAGCGTTCCGTCAGACGCGCTATGGTAGAACCCGGAACATTCACAATACCGAATGTCTCTCATCACTTCTGTTTTATATCTTTCAGCACCTGGATACTATCTGCTGTTTCACCAGATTGAGAAATAAACACATACAACGTATCTTTACGAACTGCGTAATTCTTATATTCCATTTCGCTAGCGATCTCATAGGTAGCTTCTATACCGGCAATATCCTGCATCCAATAGGAACCAAGCCATCATGCGTTGTACGATGTTCCACAACCGATAAACACTACCTTTTCAAAACGCTCTTCTGACAATTGATAGAAGGTTTCTGCTGTAAGAGCATACGTTTCAAAATCAACTCTTCCTTTGCAGAGTCTTCTAATAATAGCTGGTTGCTCATATATCTCTTTTAGCATAAAGTGCTCGTAAATTCATTTCGATGATTCTAAAATAGTGGCATCTAAATGTTCAAGTGTTTTGATTATTTTTTCGCCCTCTTCCAGCACAACATAATCATCTCACACAATATGTACCATTTCACCATCTTGTAGGTGGACTATTTGATCTGCGAATCCAACAAGTGCTTGTGCATCAGAGGAGAAAAAGAACTCATTGTTATTGTTTTTACCAAAAAGAAGTGGGCTTCCCACTTTAACACCAATCATTTCCTCTGGCGCATGGTTAGAAACAATTAATAACGCATAGGCTCCCCTTAATTGCGACAAAGTTGTCTCCACCGTAGATAAGAAATTACCATCTCGATTATACGACAAAAGATTCGCAACCACCTCAGTATCTGTCTCCCCATAAAAGGTATATCCATGTGCCAACAGATCTTGCTTGATTTTGTGATAGTTCTCTATGATACCATTGTGAACAATTGTGAATGTACTATCTTTATCGTGATGTGGATGTGTGTTTTGTTCTGTTATACCACCATGTGTTGCCCAACGCGTATGAGCAATCCCCATATGATATATATCTTTCTTATCTATCTCTGTCGCCACTTTGTGTGCCAATTGAGATACCTTACCAATAGATTTAATTGTCTGGTTTTTCATTGCATTACAAACCCACAAACCAGCACTATCATATCCACGATATTCCAATCTTTGTAATCACTGCAACAAAACATTTTCTGCCTGTAACGTTTTCCCTTTATATCCAAATATTCCACACATATTCTAGTACTAAACAAATAAATAATCCTCTTCGTGTCTAACTTTTTGTTGCTTGCTGTTTATGCTTTGCATAACAAGCCCCACAGACCGACTCATAGGTAACAGTATCTCAATCGATAGCTATTTGATCACCCAGGAATACTGGCTTTCCATCCTGAAGCCTCATATTACATAGAGCTTTTTTACCACAACGACAAATAGTCTTCAACTCCTCTATAGTATGAGCAAGCGCCATAAGTCTCTCACTTGCAGGGAATGACTGCAATAAGAAGTCTGTTCTCAAACCATAACAGATTACTGGAATATCTTTTAATATAGAAAACCAGAACAGCGTATCTATTTGTGACGGCATGAAAAACTGCACTTCATCTACGAGAACACAATGAATAGGTCAATGTTGTTCTATGAAATCTACGATTGCTCTTTCTACATTATCCTCACGAGAAATACGAAGATCTACTTTGTGCTCTAATCATACTCTAGAAACCAATTTCTCATCTCATTTCGTATCAATATCTGGCTTGATTATTAAAGCACGCATACCTCTTTCCTTATAATTATACGCTACCTGCAACAATGCTGTTGTTTTACCGGAGTTCATAGCACCATACCTGAAATAGAGTTTTGCCATAGCGAATTAATATGTATAAAACTGTATCTTTGCGTGACTCATTTTATAAATGAATTCTGCTTGAGAGGTCTCATACCACATATATTGCAAAAGTTTTTCACCTCATGTTCGAATGAGAAACCAAGATGCTGGTTCTCACAAAACAGTCATGAGCGTCACGCCAAACTGAGACATCCATGACGAACGCAGTAAATAACTAATAATAATTCATATGACCACTCAAAGGGAAACCAAAAGATAGGCTTTTCTCATATCTATTTTCTTCTTCTTATAATACAAATGATACTGTGCCAAGAAATATGCATGAAGTCTTTTTTTAATTAATTCCTCATCTACCACACTTCTTTGGGCCTTAGGAATAAGAAGCCTCAGCTCCAAGAGATCAATTTTCTTATCATCTGTTATCTTCTTACATTCATCCAAAAAGTCATCTGAAAGAGCTCTTTCTTCATATGGTCTCGGGTCAAAACTCGAGAAAATATCTCCATATGTATCAAGGATGAGACTCATTTTACCTTCTTGCACTATAACTGCTTCCATGATTACCCTTCTAGGGAATAAACAACGATTCTGATATAGCAAATTGGGCAAGAATTACAAGGTATGATATCAAAAAACCAGAGAGCGCGAGGCCCTCTGGTTTACTTGGATATAATACGATTGATTTATTTTTCATCCATACCTTGTTCTTCAAGCGTCATACCGACAATTGCATCGTCAGCGCTCATAGCATCAAGTTTAGATTCATCTTTAACAGCGTCTCTATTGATATATACAAACATTGGCATAAGCATCGGTACACGACCAATACTCTTTTCAATAAATCCACCAAGTTCATCTTTAATCATCTTCAGGATCATCTTAACATCCGACGTCTCTTTGAGATGTGTATAGTATTTCTTTTTTACATACTCAACGATATCTGTATGTACCTTTTGAACCTCTGAAGAATATACGAATCATCTTGATTCAATTTGGACATTACCGACGAGATCTTTCGTTTTCGTATCTACCTTGAATATCAATGATAATACACCGTCTCCAGCCATAATTTTACGAGCCTTAACGACGTATTCACCTGAAAGATGACCAACTCATAGACCGTCAATCATGACAGTATCTAATTTGATAGTATTTTTAGAGATAATTACTCTATCATCATACATTTCGATTACACTACCATTCTTTTCTGGCATGAGAATATGATCATCTGCGATACCCATATCCAACCCTAAGGCTCTATGTGCGTATCTTTCTGCAGCTGGCATATAATAAGGCAAGAAGAACTCTGGCTTCACAAGACCAAGTATGATTTTATGATCCTCCATACCACCATGTCCGCTCGCATGAACATCCATAGCGTCAGATGTAATAAGTTTGATCTTTTTAACAACCAAACCATTGATCATCTTAGCAAATTGTGATTCATTTCCTGGAATAGTACTTGCAGAGACCATAACTGTATCTCCTTCTTTTAATTCGAATTTAGGGTGCTCATTTCTCGCAATTCTTGCAAGAGCCGAAAACTCCTCTCATTGTGCTCCTGTTGTAAGAAGCAATACTCTTTCATCTGGCAATGTATCAATCTCATTTGGATTAACCAACTTACGAATGAATCCTTTAGGTACTGTGATGTATCACAACTGCTGACAAATTTCAACGTTGTTTACCATAGACCTTCCAGAGAGGAATACTACTTTGTTATATTTGATTGCACTTTGAATTACTTGAATAATTCTACCTACATTAGATGCAAAGGTAGCTACCACCATTCTTGATTTTGTAGCACCTACTACTTGATCAATTTGTTCTCCTACTTTCTTCTCAGAAATAGCGAATCATGGTTTATTAGCTCCCAAACTATCTCCAATATAGAGTTTAACTCACTCTGTTCCGATTCTCGCGATCTTAGCAAGGTCTGCTGGTTTATCGATAGCAGGCGTATGGTCGATCTTGAAATCTGAAGAGTTGAATATTACTCCCTTTGGTGTATGGATAGACATAGCCATTGTTTCTGGGATGTTGTGGTTCACATGAGCGTACTCGATAGTGAAACATCCAAGTTTGATTATATCTTTGTCAGGATCAACAATTTTTGCTTTGATTTTTGCAATTTGTTGAGGATTTTCAAATGTTTTCTTCACGATACCCAATGTTAATGGTGTCGTATAGATAGTAGGATAATCCAATGCAGGCAAGATATGACGTAATGCTCCAACGTGGTCTAGATGCCCGTGGCTTAGCAATATACCTCTGATCTTGTGTTGATTCTTTTTTAAGTAAGAAATATCTGGGATGATATAATCTGCTCCCAATGTCTCTTCCGCAGAGAATTCCATACCAGCATCAACGATAATGATATCGTCTTTATACTCGATAAAGACACACTGCCCTACTTGTTCAAGCCCCAAAAGACTTCAAATTCTTACTGGGATCTCTCCTTTAGGGTCGAATGTATCTCCTTGAGTTGCTGGAGCAGGAGCTCTCCTAATAGGTGTTCTTGGTTTTTGTACTCTTTTTGTTGGTGTTGATTGGACTTTCTTCTGAAAATCAATATTAACATTTGTAGAAATAGATGATTGTTCCATAGATTTTATTTATAATAAGAATAAATGTATTGATTGTGAGATCTGAGACAACGATGTACCGAACGCAACGTACCATGTATTACCCCTGCAACTGAAGACTTTTTACGCACCTATATTGCTAAACACAAACCTTCACATATTCTAGAAATTGGAAGCGCTGTGGGATATAGTGGAATAGTCTTAGCACAAGCGATACAGTGACGAAACGGCCTTGTACAAAGCATTGAATATTCATTTCCTGACTATCAGTTAGCGTGTAATCACGCGAAATTCTATAATCAACATAATATTACCTTTTATCACGGGGATGCAATACGTATTGACTATAAGAGACTTTGCTGACAGAAAATGGATCTGGTATATATCGACGGCAGAAAACGTGATTATGTAACGTACTTTCAACGCGTCATCGATATCGTGGGTACTGATACAACAGTCATATTTGACGATGTTATCAAGTTCTCTCACAAAACATCTTCATTATACGAATTTCTTGACGAAAAGCAAATCCATTATTCCGTGCATCAATTAGATGAAGACGATGGCATCATGGTAATCGAAAAGGCAGGAAGCAGAATATAGCATTGGTAAACACGTCATCCTGAGCAAAGCGAAGGATCTTCTGGTTGACTTATGTTGGTCACAAGCAAGAGTAACATTAAACATCTACTAGGTTTTGATAGGGATCTCTCGACAAGCTCGAGATGACGAGACAATTTTTATCATTCTGTCATCCCGTCATTCTGTCATTCTTTCTTATAATTTATCATTCGTAATTTCTAACTACTCTATTTCTTCCGCATCAATTGCATCTTGCTTAGTTTCATGGATTGTTCCATCTGGATGATGTTTGGGACAGTAGATTGTATAGAGAGAAAGTGGTTTTTCTGCTTCTAGATTAACGATATTATGCTCTGATCATGCTGGCACAACAACAGCTATTCCATCCGCTAAAGCATACTCTACTCCATCAATAACTGCCTTCCCTACTCACTTTTCAACTCTAATAAACTGATCTTCTTTTTCATGAATTTCCATACCGATGTCTTCACCTCCTTTGAGGTTCATGACAACTAATTGCAAATGCGGACCAGTATACAATACTTTCCTGAAATAGGTGTTTTCTAATGATTCTTCTTCAATATTACCAACATATGGTATCATGGTTTGTAATGAGAAAATAAAAGAGTTTAACTTAATTATATTGTCGCGAAATCATTCATCCTAAGCGGAATGAAGGATTTTCTAGTAAGCTCGTGTGCGCTAGCACATGAAAATAATAGCCGACCAGAAGATTATTCACTTCGTTCAGAACGACAAAGTCGCAATTCGTCTTTTGTAACTAATAACTACTCTAACGTACTAAGGTCTATCTTTTCTCCCTCTAACTCCATTTTATCAATCATCTTAGAAATATGTGGATGTGCGAACAACCAGTAATCTGCGTTGAATTCCTCATTATTGAGAGCATCTTCTGTTTGTACAAAAGCATATACTTTATTCCCATCATTCATCAAGTAATTAAGCTCTCCTCCTTTTCCTGCAAACACCTTGAATGTTCGATCATGAATATCATACTCACCTGGGTAATCCATCACAAAAAGATCATTATGATCACCATAGTGCATATCTTCTCCTGTTTGTAACGCCAAATTTACATACTTTTTGTCGGGTTTACTTTCTCCCATGATAAATACAGTATTTCCTATCAAATACCCTTCGTTGTGTTTCGTAACTGCCATGTGATTCATCTATAATAAGAATAAATAGTTTACTTAAAGAAGTTTGGATTAATAAATCTCAAGATCACTCAAACAAGTCCCAACAATGCAATACCTATAGCCACATTCGTAATCATCTTCTTCCCCTCCGCAGCATTTCACATTGATCGTTGTATACCACCTATAATGATCATAATGAACGATACAAGGAGAATTACTGTCACGAGCATCTTTGAAACCGCCGACATAACTGTTGGAAATGCGTTTGTTGCTGCGTTCCCGCCTGCATCTGATTTCTCTATACAGTTACCCAAGAACGGTAAGTTCGTATTCATAGGTATTCACTCTTTTTGATATTTACAGATACAATATGCAGATGTAGGACCCCTATCTTTCTGGCATCTCTTTAAGTTACATTTCAAAGCGGTCGCATGATCAGGGAAGAGCGTCTCACATGAGTACCCCTGTGTACAACTTTCCTTAACATACGTAGAATCGGCAACACATGCATTTTTAGCGGCTTCTGCTTGTTTTGCTGCATCTGCACTAGATTGTGTTCATGCGGATTGACAAGCTGTACAAGCGCTTTGACATTGTTCTGCTGCTCATTTGGGCATGTTCGCACAATTACATTGTGATTCACAAGCAGCATTGGCATAATTAAGGGTAAGAAATCCAACCACAATAAGTAAGCCTAATATATACTTTTTCATTCTAAGATATATATATAAAAGTTTATTGCATCTTTTTACCTATCACTTGTTGCAAGAGTGCTCCGTCTACGGATGCTTTGTGATCTGCCATGATAGCTTTTACAATTTCACCTCTTTGTCTCGCGATATCTGTGATCCCCTGTTGATCTATCACTTGTTCAACCAAGAATGTAAGTTCTTCCTCTGAAAGTGTAGGTGGCAAGTAGATACTCAAGAATGCGATAACGCGTTCTTCTTTAATCACTCACTCCTGTCTATTCGCTTGCTTAAGAAATTGAATAGACTCTTGACGAGCTTTAATCTCTTTCTTGATGATTGGAACGATATCTTCATCTTCCAATTCCTTCTGTATTTCAATTTGTTTATTCTTAATTTGTGCTAGAAGGTAACTCAATGGGATTTTTTTAACTTCATCTTTATCCCTCATCGCTCCCCTATAGTCAGCAAGTATTTTGTCGTACAACATTGTATAGAGTAATAGCAGTAAATACCTTTGTATACCTATATCCTGTGGGTTTTGCAAGAAGACTTTATATGGATATCTACGAGAGACTAGATCTTCCTAGAATCATATGCCCAATGCAAAAGAGCCTGCCTTTGTTTCTTCCTGCAGCTCATATCTCACGGAGTACAGTTTTTCACAATGGCTGCCTGATGCCTTTTTATAGCACACCATCTCTTTATTTGTCTCTCATCTTCCTCTGGCATCCTACGACCCATATAATATCTGCAATACCATTGAAATCGCCCTCTTGGATCATCTGGATGAATTCGCCCCTTATCCTGCCAGTCAGCAAGCGGCAAAGAGGCATCCACCTCAAAAAAGTTTAATGATATATCTTTCTTTTGTGGTGAAAGCTTCGCCCACGTCCGCCACTCTTTGGGAAACTCATCCTTACAATCGGTCATATACTTGCCACCAAAAACTCCCAACGCCAACATTTCAGCCGGTGTCAATTCAGGTTTGAACCTTGGGTCAAAATTCTTTCCCACTGGCTCAACACGCTCATAAACATAGTGTTTTTGCATGAGATCATGAACGACTACTTTCCTAGTGGACATCATTATATTTGGAATAAATGGACCATATAGTGATGAATCAGAAAAGAATTGCAAGAGAGCAAAGGTTGCACCTCAAAACAACATTGACATAATACAATAATATAGATATAATACAGACATCAGAGCATTCTCTGACATGTGATCTTTAGTATTTAAATGCCAGGGATGGCACATACGAAATATCGCATTTACCAAAATAAAACTAGCAGGAATGAAACATCAATTCAGGGTAACATTTACCCCCAACCCAAAAGGAGGAGACTCCACGGCAAGTATAGATTTCTCCGTGATCCTCCATCGACGTATTCCATCGGTGCAGGAGCTAAAAGAACTACATCAGGGGAAACCCTATGAAAAGACCTATGAAATAGAGATATGCCATGTAACGCCCACATTACCAGTTTTATGTGAGGAGCACAAAAAAACCAACCGGAATCTTTCTGTTGCAAACCTGCACATACATAATGGAAGTAAAGATCTGAAACCATATGTATGCTACCCACCACAAATTATGGCAGCAGCTGATGCTATCAAAATAGCGGAACAATGGGCAGTTGGCACGATATTCCAAATCATCACAGGTTGTGATATAAACTGGCTTTGTAATACCATTTCCTACTACAAGGTGAATAGCAATGCAAAAGCTGATGGCAAAACTCCTTTCACGATAGCCTCAGACGCTATCAAACAATGGTTTAACATGGAAATCAAGGTACTGTAAGGTACTTCACGGAATTGTATTATTGAACGCACGGTTTTCCAGGTGCGTTCCTTTTTTTTATATAAAAAAACGCTGCTCGGACACAAACAGCGTGGGGATAATGGGGTGTACTTTGTACTACTCTGCTTCAAGAATTGCTATTTGTCTTGCTGCTTTTGCCTCATCCTTTGCTTCGAGGTAGTCAACATATAATTCAATAGCATCTCCTGAGGGTGTGAAAATTCCTCCTACCCAGATGAAGAACCAAAGTACGAGTACAACTATCCAAAACCTGGTTAGATTGTACAATATCCCGGGCGTCTCATAATCCTGAAACAGGAAATAAGGATAGGAAATTGAGCACAGCAACAATATTACTAATAGTATATTTTTTGCAATACCCCAAGACAACTTCCTTTGCGCAATTAGGTAATAATTCTTCTCCATAAATAAGATTTTTTGGTGAGGGTGTTATTTTATCTTTACTAGAGCCTAATTCAACATAAAGTAAATGATATACAAAAAATGTCCCACTGAAAGCTATTATTTACCTAACAACGTATTAATTAATCCTGACAACATTTTGCTTATCTCTTCCAACAATACATAGAGTTGGGAGAAGTTTTCTTCTCATATGATTTTATCTAGCCTAAGAATTCTCAAGATAGCGACACATTCATGTACTGATCATCTTGCAGTGAGATAATAATTTTTCTTATCTGCCTTAGAATACTTCCCCGCTCATTCTGCAATATTCAAGAGAATACTTGAAGAAGCTCTCTGGAGCTGATCTTTGAGATTTTTATTAAAATTCTTCGAAAAGACATCTTTTGTTAAGAGATGATATAATTTCTCGGATTGAAGATATACTGGGAATTTTTCGAAATCAAACATAACAAAAAAGAATGAAGGAATAAGGCGAAGGATAAGAATGAAGGAAGAAATTTTCTCTATACGTGATCTCTTTTCCTTAATTCTTATTGTTCATTCTTACTCTTCATTCTTAGAAATTTTTCGAGAAAATTTCTTACCGGAGAAGGGACTCGAACCCTCAAGCCTTACGGAATACGCACCTCAAGCGTACGTGTATACCAATTCCACCACCCCGGCTCAAAAAGGACCCACTTTCATGAGTCCTGTTGTCTATATCTATTTCTTTCTGAGGTTCAACATTATTTTTTCTTAGCAACTTTCTTATTTTCTACGAGATCATATACTCCTTTATCAACTCTAACGAACAGATCTTTGAACTTCTGGAGATTGAGAAGGACAGTATTTGGACTAACCATCTTTTCTTTCAAAAGCTCCTTTGATATTTCTTTAACACTCATTTCTCTACCATATTTCTTGAAGATACGAACGATGATGTCTTTTACAACTCCACCTTCAAATCCCCATTCTCTCAAACCATAGATACCAAGCCCCATATTAACGAATGTTTGGTTATTTTTAACGAGCTCATTATGAACAGTATTCACTTTGATAGGCTTGCTTGGGAACCAATCCATAATCTTAGATGGAATCTCTTGGAAGTGTAATGGCTTATTAATTTTTCTCAATACGTATACAATCTTCAATTTAATAGTCTTTGGTCGTACGTCTGTAAAGCTCATAAGCCCAACTTTACCATCAAACACCTTTAGTCCTCTGATTACATTGAAGAAGTTCATGTAAAAGAGTGTATTATTGAGGAATTCAATAGTTGCATGTTTAGGAGAGAACTCATTCTTGATCTTTTCAATAAATTCGTATACATCCTCACTTTCAGCTTTTTTATCGAAGTAATGTGTCGTCCACATAGTCATCTTAGTAAGCAAGTCTTCGAACAAAGGATCCTTGTAGAATGCCTTATACAAAAGTTTATTTCTCTTGAGGTAGTTGATATCAAAGTCAGATACGAGGATAAGTTTCAACTCTTGAGATGAGAACTTAAACATATTCTTATTTACGATTTTCTTTACGAGATCTTCTTCTGAAAGAAGTCCACCATGCGTATCAAGAATCTTCTTTGCTTCTTCGAGCACCTTCACGTACTTATCATTACCAACGATAAGTCTTCTAAATCTCATGAGAGCTTGCGTTTCAATTTGCCTTACTCTCTCTCTTGTCATGCTGTAGTCAACACCAATACGTTGCAATGGAATTTCTTTTCCAGTCAGCAAACCAAATTTCTTTACAAGAACGAGTTGTTCTTTTGGTTTACAATACTGTAGTATGTCTTTAAGATTAGTAGACTCGATATCTACTTTGATCTTCTTGTCATCCATTTTGATGTTGAAATTCATGACAATTGTGAGGAGGATATAAATAATATATAGATATATATTTGAGCAAGTAATACTCATTCGTATATTCTTGTCAAGCGATTCTTAAGTAATATGCCTCGCTGTAACATTCTGATAGTATAGGAATATGTAGATGAGATGCAAACAAATTATCAGCCTATCTTGAAGATAATAACATCTCCTTCTTTCACGATATACTCTTTCCCTTCGAGCCTCAGGAATCACTTCTCCTTACTTGCCGACCAACTTCCTGCTTCAACTAAATGATCATATGAGACCACTTCTGCCTTAATGAATTTCTTTTGGAAGTCTGTATGAATTGCTGCAGATGCTTCCGGTGCAGTACTATTCTTTTTAATAGTCCATGCTCTCGTTTCTTTTTCCCCCGTTGTGAAGTAATACATCAATCATACGGTATCATACGCCAACGAGATCAAACTATCTAATGTGGGAACAGATATACCAGCAAATTCCCCTGCAAGATATTCTTGTCTCTCTTCAGGAGAGAATCACAACATCTCAGATTCAAGTTTAGCACAAACCAATACAACCGGACGATGCAACTTCTCACTAAATTCTTTTGCGATGGTAGCACTATTGGCAAAATCTTCTGTACCTATATTGATTGCATAAATAAATGGTTTGAATGTAAGAAAATTATATGGCTTAATAAGAAGCAATTCTTCTTCCGTGAGATCATCTGCAACGCTGTACGCTAACTGCCCTGCCATGAGAACATCAAACATACGTTTCAATATTGGATATAACTTCGCTGCTTCTGGATCCTTTGTCCTTGATTTCTTTTCAAGACCAGGCAAACTACGTTCTATCTGCTCTATATCTGCTATGATAAGTTCTGTATTAATAATTTCTACGTCACGCATAGGATCTACTCACCCCTCAACATGTACAACATCAGGATCGCGGAAGTAACGCAATACCTGAACAATTGCATCTACCTCTCTAATATGTGAAAGAAATTTATTTCCGAGTCCGGCTCATTGTGATGCTCATTTTACCAATCCTGCAATATCTACAAATTGAATAGATGCATAGATCTTCTTCTGTGTATGTGAAATATCAGAGAGAGCATCAACTCTTGGATCAAGAACATCTACGATACCAACGTTTGGCTCTATCGTACAAAATGGAAAATTTGCTGCGTCAGCAGCATATGTCTTGGTCAACGCATTAAATAGTGTCGACTTTCCTACATTCGGTAATCATACTATACCTACCTTCATATTTTCTTATTAAAAATAAACCATACAACTATAGTGTATGGCTTTTGAAAATCAATTGCAGTTGTGAAAAGATATGTGACTATCAATCACCCTGATTACTACTTTGGGGATCAACCTCATCTGGTGCAACCATTACTACTGGTTTAGAAATATCTGGAGGCAAAACCTCACCCTCATCATCAACCTTATATAAATCTCTAGTAGCATCGAGAGAAAAAGCACTAGTATAATTTTTTTCTGATATAGTATCAGAGATATCTTTTCATATAGCATCTCACACATCTTTCGCCTTCGGACTACCAACAACATATCATGTACTTGCTTCATATTCATCAATAGTATTTTCATGGGCTACATTGAGAGCCTCAAAAGCTTGGGAGGCAGCTCGCCCCCTTTTGTTTGGTCCCACATAATCACACTGCATACGATGCTTCAGTGTATTCTTAAAAATCCCAACGTATTTTTGAATAAGCTCCATTCCCAATTCTTTTTGTATTTGCCTCTGCAACTCCAAAGCATCACACTCGAACTTGAGGTCTTTGTGTCTCACAACTATCGTTTTTATTGGTTTAACATTGCTTGATCAGTAGTTCTTATCCTTTTTTAATGAATAATAGGCTACTGCGCTAATATAGGCAGTCTGTTCAGGGGTTAACTCTCTAGAGGTAAGATCTCCTAGACCCATCTGGAACAATGTTAATAATAATACGTCTAGTATATCCAAATTACAGCCATTTGTCAAATAGTATCCTCTTGCTTTCGCGATAGAAAATACTATGGTAGCAGTACTTTATCCCTTGCTGTACCTATAGCATGATTATCTTTTTCGAGATACTCAAAATCATCTTTTTTTTGCTCTCTGTGATTATGGGCGTTTTTTTCATGAGATGATATTATTACGCACCAGATAGCTCATTCAATCACATGAACACAATATTACTCCCAGGATACCTTCTTATCGTAGGACTTATGGTTGGATACGCACGAATTCTTTTTTTGAAAAGCAAATCTACTGAGCCAATAGCCCCTGGACTCTATGTGAAATGATTCATCATAGGACTAGTTGTCTGAGTTCTCTTAGCACTTCTTTATATATTTGCACACTAATGATGCATTCCAAATATGCCGCACTTATCTTCGCAGCATGATCTATGGCACTGCTGGCATGATGTGGCAGCTCAACAACGGTAACAACAGCATCTATCGATGGGCTATCATTCAGCATTCCGAGCACATTACAATCAATACCACTATCCGCGATCAAACAATCACAAAACAACATAGTTGCGGCACGAAAGGAAACGAGTTGAAGTTTAGTACTCTCAGAATCCACGATGCCTGCAGGGATGGATATTGCGACCTTTTCTCAACAATGAGAACAGCATCTCAAAGGACAACTTATGTGATACACCGCGGGATCGCTCACAAAGCAATCTTTCACCTGTAGCGGCCAAAACGTAACAAGTTATCTCCACTCATTTGCCCATACAGCTACTCAAGATGCAAATAAGATTGATAGCTATTACAATCAACTCTATTTCATCCACAACGGAAGTATCTATATTCTCTCTCTTGCACAAACGACGAAAAAATCTATATTCAACGACATTATGACATCTTTGCACTGTAATTAATATTCTTTATCTTATCGAACACACTCGTTATGTCTGCCCCTACTAAAACAACAATTAGTTTATGAAGCGAACCAAATTACAATAGCTGATGGCAAGTTCTTGCTAAGGGCGCGATATGATTATGAGTTGGTGTCGTGATAGCATTCTTAATGTTTATCATTCTCGTTATGGTCGGAAGTATGATCGGCCAAGCGTTAAGCAACAATGCAGAAAGTGCAGGAGCAACCTCTGTGAACCCCCTCCTCCCACTCATAATGATGATTATTGCCTTCATAGCGACATTCATTGGTAATGTAATATTAGCTGGAGTATATAATCTCTTCTATACAACTAAATATTATGACCTAGGAAAGATGTTTAGTAACTCTCTTCTTTCTAATGTAATCATATTCTTCATGTTCGCCCCACTCTATCTTGTATTCTACAACGATATGGGGAACCTGATTTCTATTTTATGATTCCATGTCCTCTTCTCTATCTTTGCATGTTATACACACGTAGAGATGTTAACGAATCCAAATTATTGTTCATCTCATCTCATAGGTACTACCATAGGAAGTGCATTATCTGTACTCCTCTATCTTCTTATCAAAAAGTGAATGGGTGTGACGAGAGATACAGGACAATATATCATCCTTCTCTCACCAGTAATCGGATATATATGTATTCCTTTCTTCCACGCAATCTGGGAAAAGATATATTACAAATTTTACGAGAACGGAAATGACTTCCTCTACCTACCAACCCTCCAAGAAATTACACAACAGGAATCAGTGACACAGCAAGATGTAACTAATAATGATATCACCGTTGATGTTGAATAAAATGCGTCTCAATATTAATTATACATACAAGAATTTGTCGCTGATCAAAATAGTCTTATGACTTCTTATATTGATCATCACTGTTTCTACGATCAATGTTTTTTCAGACGAGACATTAGGTATGACATTCTTCCTCCTCGGTATATTTCTTTTGTGTCGATGAGTTGGATACTTCATATTCCGTTTATTACAATATGTTTTGAAGCAATACCATAAATATGAAAATGAAAAAATGACAGAAGCATATAAACTTTCGCTATTGTTCAGTTGTTACTGTATTACAAATATAATCCTTATCGTAGTAGAAAAACGAACGAGATTAGTAGGAGTAAATCTCCTCCTTGCTTTCGTCATCATCCAGATTATTTTACTCTATGACCGCGAAGATGATGAATAACACCCTCACGACATACGAGATAATTATCGAACAACTCCAAACCGTGTTTGATCCAGAATTTCCCTTCGTTGATATCTACACAATGGGGCTAATTTACGACATCATGCCTGATGATGAGAAAAAAACTATCCATATAACTATGACACTCACCTCCCCTAGCTGCCCAGAATGAGAAACAATCCAGCTCATGATGCGCAATGCTATCGCAGAAAGATTTCCTACCTACACAACGACTATCGACCTTGTTCGAGAGCCGACACGAACGTACCACATGATGAAAGACGACGATCTCAAGAGAATGTTTGAGTAAAGATTTGATGACAGAATGATGGTATGCCATCCTGAGTACAACGAAGAATCTTCTAGTCAACTTGTGTTATTCTCGCTCATGACCAACATAATCTTACTAGAAGATTCTTCACTTCGTTCAGAATGACGATTACCATAGTATTACCCTTTACTATTCCCTATGCGCAAGCTTTCATTTACCCTCATCGAAATGCTTATTGTCGTCGTGATAATAGGTATTTTGGCAGCTGCGTTAATTCCAAGATTACAATCAGTTCAAGCTCGTGCGAGAGATACCAAGAGAAAAGCTGATTTGCATCAGATAGGAACAGCATTGGCAATATACAAAGAAGATAACTGAAGTTATAAGGGCATATCTAATTGCCTTGGGTATAATGGAGCATGTTCAAATGATGCTCGAAGCATTTCTACAAACTGACCAGATGCTGCCGACTGGCTTGATGCAAACTCGCAATCAGGATGACCAAATAACTTACGAGAATGATTATCTAGATATATGACCTCTGTTCCTTTGGATAGCGACCAAAGCATCTGGCTACCAAATGGTGGTAATCCTGTCAAAAACTATGCATTTGTTGCAAAAAGTAGAAGATGACAAACTCAGCAAGCATTTGCTATAATGGCGAGGACCGAATCAGATTGATCCAGTTCAAATTGGGTTATGAATGCTGCAACTACTGCTCCATCAAGCCTCTTGCAATTACGTAATGACAACTGAGAGTGGCATGGTTGAATTTACTGAAATGGCGCCGATACTACTTCCTTCAGTAAGCACATATGAAGAAGCAATATGTAATAGCGTTACTTTTACCTGAGGAACAACAGACAACCTCTCTGGAACATGTTATGCCAACAAAGACAGCAGTAACCTATGATGAGACATAAGATACATTTACGTACAATAGCAATCTCTAGTTCGCAATTTCTATATGTACAGTCTGTATTGCGTGTTTACGCATAGACTCTACACGGAAAGTATATTTTTCAAAAAGAATTGTTTCTCATTTCGTTGGGATTCTTCCACGAATAGTGATGAGGAAACCTGCGAGCGTATCGTAACTTGTACTCTCTGGTAAGAGTTCTGGGAGAACTTCGTTCAAATCACTAATAGATACATTTCACTGCACCATTCGGGACCCATCTTCTAGGATAGTATATGGTTGGATTTCTTGATCTGATTCATCTTGTACCTCTCCAATAAGTTCTTCGATAATGTCTTCCATAGTCACCATACCTACGATCTCACCGTACTCATTTTGTACTAGAGCAAAATGGATATGCATAGCTTGCATATCGTGCAACAATGATTCAATAGGTTGCGTAAGTGGAACCACATGATATGGGCGCATAATATGACGTAACGTATCATGTGTCACACTACCAGCAACGATATGCTGCATGACATCTTTCACATGTAATACTCCTATCATAGAATCAAAATGATCGTCATACACAGGATAACGAGAGTATTTTTCACGAAGCATGTATGATACTATTTCATCGGGAGTTCGAGTGATATCTACTGCACTCATCTGTGTCTTGGGCGTGTAGATATGTCTCACCTGACGATCATCAAACGAAAAGACGTTTTGAATGAGTTCATTCGATGAGGCTTTCAATTCACCATGCTCTTCGGATTCAGTCAACAAAACCTTAATCTCCTCCTCCGTATGAACATCATTCCCATGGAGAGACTCAATCCCAAATCCATGCATAGCTAAAGAAAAAAGACGCTGTAATACTCGAATAACTGGATAGAAAACAACGTAAAATATTTGTAGTGGCAATGCAAATGCCAACGAATACTTCACCGGCGATTTAATAGCGAAACATTTTGGCAACAATTCTCCAATAAGAATATGAAGCGCAGTCAAAAGTGCGAATGCAATAGGGAAAGAAATATGAGATACGGTATCTGCAGAAAGGTGTGTCCCAAACATAGCTACAGTACGCTCGATCAACTCCCCCATTGAGCTTTCTCCAACCCAACCCAATCCAAGAGATGCCAACGTGATACCCAACTGCGTAGCAGAAAGATATCTATCCATATGTGCTAATATATGGTGTACACGTTTCGCGTTAGCCTGTCACTGCTTGAGTTGTACTATCAATTGAGAGGCGCGGATTTTCACGAGAGCAAACTCTGTCGCTACAAAGAAGCCATTTACAAGTACAAGCACGAGAGTCACTAATAATCAAAGAGTCATTACAAAGAAGAGAATAAAAACAAAAAAACGAAACCACTTTCAGAGGGATTCCGATTTATACAATACTATTACATGAGACTATTACTTTTCGTATCTGGGTCCATTATTTTTGGAAGATAATGCGTCTATTATACAGGTATGTAAACCATTTTCAAGAGAGAAACGAACCACGTCATTCTGAACGAAGTGAAGAATCCAGAGTCTACCTCGTTCAAGAGACTATTGAGTACAATCACCTATTCTGCTTCGCAGATGTTTTGATACTTTTTTCTCCCAGCCAAAAAAGTATCCCAAAAGGCCTCGTCGAAACAGTTCTTTTACTCATTTAGACTTTCCCCGCATTAACTACGAAGCCCCAGCCACCCCAAAGGGGCCCATGGCTGGAGCTTTAGCAGTCTTTGTATATTAGTATTTAGTGTACCTCCTCAGAATTAGTGTTTCGACAGGTCATGAATACTATTTCTCGTCAGCATCAATTACCTCTCCTTGGACTGGACCTGTAGATCCTCATTCTATTACGTCTTCTGGATTTGGGTTGGCTGCTGTATTTTGAGCAGAATACTTTTGATAGAGCTCGTAGAATTCTTTGTGGAATCTTTCAAGTTCCTTCTCTACCTCCTCTTTCGTTGTATCTTCTTTTTCTTTCAACGTTTTTGCTTCATTCATAAGCTTCTCTATCTTTTCCTTTTCATCAGCTGGAATCTTGTCTGCATTATCTTTTTGCATTGTTTCCATTTGATAGATGAGAGCCTCTAACTTATTCTTTGATTCAACGAGTTCTTTGCGTTTGCGATCATCATCAGCAAATTTTTCTGCCTCCATTTGCGCATTACGAATTTCTTCGTCACTAAGACCTGTTGCTCATTGAATAGTTACTTTCTGCTCTTTACCGCTAGATTTCTCTTTAGCAGTGACATGGAGGATACCATTTGCATCTATATCGAATGTTACTTCAATTTGTGCTTGTCCTCTTCTCATAGGAGGAATACCTTCAAGATTAAACATACCCAATGATTTATTATCTTTCGCGAATTGTCTTTCCCCTTGTGTGATATGAATAGTAACTGCAGGCTGATTATCAGACGCTGTCGTATAGATGTTTGATTTCTTCGTAGGAATAGTTGTATTTCTTGGAATCATAACGTGAGCGATACCACCCTCTACCTCTACTGCCAATGACAATGGCGTTACATCCAACAAAAGAATATCTTTCACATCACCTTGGATAATACCACCTTGAATAGAAGCCCCTTGTGCTACTGATTCATCAGGATTCACTGTAGCTTTAGGTTCCTTACCAAAGATATCTTGTACAATTTGTTTCACTTGAGGCATACGAGTTGATCAACCAACAAGAATCACTTCTGAGATATCATTTTTAGAAAGACCTGAATCTTGCAACGCTTGTTCTACTGGATGCTTACATCTATCGAAGAGATCTTTACAAATCTTTTCAAATTGTGCACGAGTTAATGTCTCTTGCATATGTAATGGATTACCTTCTACAGTCGTGATGAATGGAATATTGATATCTACACTATCGATTTGTGATAGTTGTTTCTTCGCATTTTCTGCTTCATCTTTGATACGTTGTAATGCCATAGGATTCTTGCTAAGGTCTACTCCGTTTTTAACTTTAAACCCTTCGAGCAACCAATCCATAATACGATGATCCCAGTCAGCACCTCACAAGTGAGTATCTCATGACGTAGAGAGTACTTGGAAGGTTCCTTCTGATCCAATATCGAGGATTGTTACATCGAATGTACCACCTCATAGATCAAAGACAACTATCTTTTCATCTTTTTGCTTATCTTCACCATATGCGAGTGACGCAGCGGTAGGCTCGTTAATAATACGTTCTACTTTGAGTCCTGCTATCTCACCAGCAACCTTGGTTGCATTTCTTTGACTATCATTAAAATATGCTGGCACAGTAATAACAGCTTGTGTGATCTTCTCACCAAGAAATTTTTCACAATCTTCTTTGATCTTCTGGAGAATAAACGCTGAGATTTGCTCAGGCTTATAATCCTTACCATCAATAGAGATAAGAATACCTCCATCCTCGCCCGCTTTGAGCTCGTACGGAACAGCCTTATCTTTCTCAGTAAGTTCACTATATTTACGACCGATGAATCTCTTCACCTCGTAAACAACATTTCCTGGCTCCAAAACAGCCTTTCTTTTTGCTAGTTTACCAACTAACAATTGATCACCTTTGATATATACAATCGATGGTGTCGTTCTTTCACCTTCTGCATTGGCAATCACTTGTGATTTGTCCTGCAACAAATATGCAGCACATGAGTTAGTGGTCCCTAGGTCAATTCCAATAATTTTTGCCATAGTAGATATATAATAAACATATAAAAGTCTTGTAGCACGTTTATTAATATAGTGCTATTTTTAAAAAATGCAAGAGAAAATAGCACGAAGTTACATCGGGTGCTTAAAATGTCTTAAAACAGCCTCTAGAAAGGGATTTACGAGAAATATTGAGTGTCATTTGGCACGTTAGTCATTCTGAACGAAGTGAAGAATCTTCTAGTCAATTAATGTTTTCATGTCCATTGTATCAAAGCTCGTTGCACTCAGGATGACAAACCTACCGTTTGAGGTTATCCCCTTCGTCTTTCGTAATTCGCAATTCGTAATTCGTCATTTCTCATATTGCATTTCACTCCACAGACGATATACTTGTCGTATTTATCCTACACCACCACTCCATGGGTTCTGTACAAAAAAACCTTGCTGTCCTTGGATTAAATCCAACACAGATTAAACTTTATACAACATGATTATCTCTTGGAAGTGCTCCAATTAGCAGGATAGCACAGAAAGCGAATATTCATAGAGTTACGGCCTACGACAGCATTAAATCACTGGTAACACAATGATATTTCATAGAAGAGAAAAAATCTTCTACCTCATTTTACCAACCCTTACATCCAGATCTCCTCTATCAGAAACAACAAGAGAACACATCTCTACTCGAGACGATTCTCCCTGAACTTCGCGATCTCATGAGCACAGATCCAATCAAACCACACATTCAATTCGTAGAGTGAATTGAAAGTTGTAAACAAGTTTGCCGTTATCTTTTAGAAGATACAAAAGTTTTAGACTCATTCTTGGGAAGTCCGATAAAGAGCCAAGACATGCTTGATTTCATAGATGGAGAATTTGAACAAAAGAGAATCAAAAGGCGCATTAAGCAAAGGATAATTTCATCAACATCAAAAGATTGAAACATACACCATATAATCCAAAAGAAACGCTTGAGAGAAAAGATAATGTTGCCTCGCACGCTCCTTAATATTCAATGTGGCGTATACCTCTATGGTAAAAAAACTGTCATGTACAACTTCTTTTCTAATGAAGAAATGAGTGCGGTAATCATAGAAAGCAAGCAACTCTACACAACACGACGTTCGTTGTTTGATTTTTTTCGAAGTCAAAATATATAATTGTCGATGATTTCCTACATCTGTAATTAACAACTACGACTTGTAAATGTATCTCTGGATTATATGATTCTAGAGACATTTATTTTTTAGAAAAGTACAAATGCGTTCACCCAACGACATGTTTTGTCTCATCTGAAAAAGATGAGCATGAAAGGATTTCCTGGCTTCACACCTAGATATGCCAACCACCACAGTTAGCAACATCCTAAAGAAATATTGTGAGCAAGAATGAATCGAACCAACGAGAGACACCCTCACGACACTATGAAATACAATTTTTGATGGGAAAACTCTTGCTACGAAATTACTCGAAGACCTACCAGTATGATGAACAATCACTTGATTAAGAATGCCAGAAACACTCTACCACCTCATGAAACAACAACGTTGTTTACTCATATGAGTACTGTCGGATGATTACCTTAGACGACAAAGAGTCACACAAAGAAAGAGAGCGTGAGATGTAATGCCATACAGACACTTCCTCGAGCACGAGAGACAAGAGAACACTCTTCCCAATAAACAGAACATAGATATGCTTTTAGCGTTCTGCGACACATATATTACCAACAACGACTCTTTAGAGAATCTAACCACAACAGCTCAATGAGCTCTGACAAAAGCTTTAACAAGAAAAGCATCTACCCACCACATAGATGCTTCTGGTTATATGCACTTCACAAGAGCAATATTGATCAATGAATACGATGAAGTTCTTGTCCTCTATGATATCGCCAAACAGCTCTATACACTCCCCTGATGAAAATGTGATACAGGAGAAACGCCAGATATAACGATACAAAGAGAACTTAAAGAAGAAATAAATATAGATATTTCTCCAACATATTGCGGCTCATTCCCATGACTATTCCGTGACGGACTTGGTAAAGGACACTTCTTCGAGTGAATTATAGAAAAAGGAAGTGTTTGTATCAAAGAACCAGATAAACATGCGCAACTTACTCGAATACCAAGGAATAAATTACAATTACAGTTATGATTCACCACATTTCTCGATACATGACTCTACCACTATATGCATGATAGACGGATCCACACACGAGATTTCTCTCGAGACTATGATATGGATAGGACCAATGGTGTTGAATACATCCAATATATGAACCCTTACACGAGAAAACTCCATATTGCTCCTTGGCACGGCACTTTAGACCCCTGCTGCATACCTATCAGAATCATGACTCATGATAAGATACACGAGGGATTATGGGCTCAAAAACAAAGAATGGGATAAATACCATATTTTTTGACAGAACACCCACTTTCCGGTATAATAGAGCTATGACTGTCGATCTCGTCCAACAACTCTGTCAGTACTGATTAACAGAGAAGGAATCAAAGATATATATAGCATTGCTACAGCTCGGGTCAGCCTCAGCCGGCACCATTGCAAGATTTTGTAATGAAAAAAGACCAACCGTCTATTCTGTCCTAGGAGCACTTCATGCCAAAGGCTATATTGAACAAATAGAGATAAAATGAACTACTACCTATACAGCCAAAGCTCCTGATGAATTACTCCATAGAGCAAAAGATAAGCTCTCTATGATCGAAGCGCTCGTCCCACTCTTACAAAACCTCGAGAATAAAACCGGAAATAAACCAAGCATCCGTTATCTCGAGTGAATGGATTGACTAAGAGAGCTTTTTGAAGACTTCTTGACGACAACCGTAGATATGAAAGTTATCTTTGGAACGCATAATAAGTTTGATGCGATCCATCTTCCCTTCGCAAGCAAAGTAAGAGATATGAGAATCAAAAAAGGGATTTTTTCAAAAAGAATTGTTACTAATACAAATACAGATCCGAAAATCGAAAAAGCGCAAGATAAGAAATATAATAGGAAGACTCTTATCGTCTCAGACTTCCCCAATGACCTCAAGGCAGATATAAATATCTATGGACCTGGAAAAGTTTCTCTTCACTTCTTTGATGAGCGTCAAATCCCGCACACGGTCTTGATACAAAGTATGCCACTCTATGAATCCATGGATACGCTTTTTGAATACATCCGATGAATGCATAGCAAAAATTTAAAACAGCATGTCGATGGAGTTGGACACCACTAAACGCAAGCTCCATATTGACTTTTCAGCAACTACACGATATACTTGGATTTTATTTTTCATCATACTATCACCATGTGAGGAAACAATACAATCAAACAAGACGATCAAAATCAAAACACAAATACCCAACATAATGTTGTGGCACAAGCAGGCGCTGATACAGTGGCAGCTTTACATGCGAAACACACCATAGAAGAAATTCAGGCTTCATTACACTTGGAATACATCTGAGACTCATCAGATGTTTTTAGGAAAGCTATAAGAAAAGTTATCACCAATGATAATATGTTTGGCGCTTACTTTATAGAGGAACTCTATACAGTAGAAAACGGTCATTTTGATGGCATAAAAAAGGCATATGAGATACTCCAAAATCAGCCTGACGCAAAAGTAATACTAATGAGTTTTTATTCTGATCCAGAAAATTATTTTTTAAATAAATATGCTTCATGATCTACAGAAAGAAGCATTGTTGCATGGTTATTAGCAACCAAACAATGTAAATTCATAGTACTTCCATATCCCTTCGTCCAAGCAAATCATTTATTTGATGAAAAAGACACCACCAAAGACAACACAACAATGTTCGAATCAGAAAAAAATATATCTCTCTATCATATAGGATACATTAAACACTGTTTTCAACCACACAAAGTAAAAGACCCATACCACCCCGAAAATGAGAGCGAAAAAGCAGAAATTCAAAGAGCATTTGAAATGACCAAAAAATATTTTCCATGATTAGATACGGTAGAAAAAATGCTTGATTATGTACTTAATGTAAAACTCGATATTCCAGAAGTAATGAAGTGACAGAAAATTGCATGAGTTTGGTGCGATGTAGATGGGACACTGATAGAATACGAGCATATTGGCTCTGAGAAAGAAGGCACCCAACAACTCAGACCAGAAGTAGTAAAGCTTTTGAAGCAATACGAAGCAGAAGGAAAGACTATTACTATTTGGACATGAGGAGATGTAGCCATGAAAGAAGCGTATCTAAGATCTCTTGGTATCACTTGGCCTGTAGTTAGCAAATATGACTACGCTGGAGCTACTGCAGAAATCGTAATAGATGATACAGATAGATGAGCATTCGTACTTCAATCTAAGATTATGCCAGAGACATATATCGATACAAGAAACATGAAGTAACCTTTCACAGGAACCAATGTCGATGAGGTTCGACATCACCAAAACGCAGTCTACACTTGTATTCTGCGTTTTTTGTTATAGAATTCTTTTATGCAATATGTCAACCATTTAACTCTTTATTATTATAGAAATGAATCAAAAAACACCCACAGCTGGTCAAGAAATTGAGACACAGCAACCCACCACTCTCTTGGATATTTTTAACTCACTACCCCACAAACAAAAAAGAGAATATTTCAAAATCGTACATGGTACCGTAAGATGAACCACTGGTTTTTTTGATTACTGGTTTCACCAGTGACTAGGTGATTTCCAAACATTCACAAAAGACGGAAAGGATTATCATGCAATGATTGTTACTGGGGGTTGATCATATGAATCTGGTTGATGAGAGTACAACAACAGCATTATCGTTCATGTTGACGATAAGATATGATTTGGAGAATGCTTTGAATATAGCAATACAATAGATTCTAAAAAGATCCATAAGCCAGATCGTGAATACAAAACCGTATCAGATGTATCTCTCAAAGATGAGACAATTATAGTACATATCATTACGGCAGACTGAGCTAAGAAAGAAATGACGATCTGAAATCTAAAGAACTACGAATTCGAAGAAATAGAATTATCAAAGCTACGAGCACCAGATTATCTGAAACCAGTGCAATATGAAATTAAACAAGCACTCACAAATATGTTCAAACCACTGCCAGAATGAATAACATTTCTGGAGCAGAAGCAAAAACTTGCCAATGACCATATAAACCAAGGCATACAGAGCAAAGACCTATTCCTCATACAAAAAGCTAGGAATGTCTTTTCTCATCCATTATCCTATGAACAGCAGAAAGCAGTTCTCGATATTGTATGCGAAGATATCGAGAAACATCGATTAGCACACAAAGAGACGATTAATGGGATACTGCGCACAGAAGAGATGAAACAAGATAAGGCAGTCTACACACAGAAAATAGCAGATCTGCTTATAGAACACTTAAATAATAATGAAACACTAGGAGAATCAATTGATACTCGAAGTAACATTTCATCTATTGAATTTATTCTAAGAGGAGTAAAAAACAATGATCTTGCAGATAATTATCTCGAAGCTGTAATGAACCATTATATCAATCACAAACCAGACAAAGCAGCTGAAATAATATTCTTCCCAAATAAAAATGATCTAGGATTCCAAAGCATTATATGAAAATTTGAGAATCAAAGAAAGGATATCTTTGATAACTATATCACATTAGGTTTCGGAAAATGGCCCGAAGAAACATTCGAGAGAGTTATCACGTTACTAAAACAAGACTTAGATCTCCTAAAATCACCAGAATTATTATACCAAATAACATGCAATGTATTGTTGTCAAAGGCAATATTTGAAGCAGCAAGAGACTCACGCAAAGATAAAATGGGAACCAAACCTATCGATGAATTCCTAAATCACGTTTATCAAAACTGAGTAAATAAAGAGGATCTAATACGCGACATTAGTGAATGAATAGATAAAACATATCCATCGCCTTCAACGATGTTCGATAAAAGATTTCATATATATTACCTACTAGAACAAGGTCTCCTCTCCACTAGCACTATCGAAAATATATACAATAGCATGATCGCTGACTTCCCCAATATGGTAGTCTGATATTGACACCCTATTAGCGTAACCTATGAATTCTTTGACAATCTAAACAAACATCTCACAACTCCTCTCGATTATAAAACAACATTGTTTGACAAACTCATACAACCTGATGTTATGCAAAATTTAATCACAAAAAATAATTGAGGGTTCTTAGCCGCATTCCTCTATGATCTTATAGAGAATAACCCAACATTATGAGAACATAAATTATTAGTTCTTGATATAGCAGAGAAACATAGCTACTTAAGTGATCTTTTCAAACACGCCGCTAAACTACAAATGCCATCAATATGGTACCAGAAGATAATACAAAAACACTATGACTCTTTTTTGTCAAACACGTGAGGTTCTGATCCAAGAAAGGACTTATGTAGATCAATAGCATATGCGGGGCTCAACATAGACAAGAATTTCACACATTCTCTTGTTCAAGATCTATTTGAGAAAAACCGCATTAACGATGCGGAATATGTAGCGCAAGCAGCATGACTGTATGAGATACGAAAAGATGCTCTCAACAAAAAAAACGCAGAGGAAGCCATTCGCGACAATAGTATCTATAACATTGAACAATTAGCAAAGCAATGAGCTGTATCCTTAGACTACGTACAAGAAGTTATTCGACAAAGATTTATAAAACCACAGAAGACTGAATGATGAAAAATTCATATTAACAATACATATGAACGCGATCTCCAAGAGCTCTTGTGATACGCCGAAAGATATAATATAGATCTCATATCATTGATTAGCATGCCAAATAATCAAGAAGCCTAGTAGAGAAATACTGCTAGTAAACAAACATCACATAGAAAATCCCCCTCCCCACTCTTTATTATTATCTTTTTACAATGACTAATACAGTAACAACTATCAACACAGATCATCCTAGAATTAAAAATCGTAGTTTTGCAGATCAAGACTATAGAGACAACTTAGCGAAAGCACTAACTCAAAAGAAAGCAGCGTGAAACAATAATGAAGCTTATGATGAGTTATCCAAAATCTCTACTTCATACGCCTATGTAACACAGAAATATGGATACACAAAGAAAGCAGCATTACTGCTAATTAGTTATGGCAACGGCAAAGATGTGATTGAAAATAGAAGAAGATTTGAGTGACGAATGGATAAAGAATTATTCTTAGCTCTGCTAAACGAAAGAGATTGATATCGATATGACAATCGCATATACGACAACGATAGTGGCACATACCTAAAAAATAAGATTGCTGAAAACTATCTTTCAAAAATCAAAAACCTTGACAAAGCTATGGCAAAGGCACTTATTGAGAAATGACTTCGTTCGTATGTTATAGAGAACATAACACTATTTTCTGGATTAGACGAGGAGATAGCAGATGAAATAATATGCTATAAGAAAGGAGGATATAGTCGATTAGGACCTATTTGTATCATGAAGAACCTCTCGCTATTCACATGACTTAATCACTCAGATATCGCAAAGAGACTTGTTGAAATGTGAGCAGGAGAAGTGCTAGCGGACAATATTGAAAATATGCAAAATATAGATTACCAAGAAATAGCAGATATGTTGATTAATGACAAACAACATTATTACTATGAATCTTCTCCATGACGAATCACAAGAATGAGTTCTTTTAGCGATCGTGGGCTAATGCGTAATATAGATAAATTTACATGACTGAATCCTAAAGAGATCAAAAAAAGACTAAGCGAGAACGGATGTAGACGCTATTTTTAAAACACAATCATGCACTACATATCTGGCAGTCATTTTTATAGTCCCCTCACCTAGCTCATGAAAGGGCAGATTGTTAGACACCCGTTTCCCAAGTCTCCAGCAAAGTTAAATAGCTCAAACATGTAATTACAACATTAAAAAAAACGGGAGTGGATAAACCATTCCCGTTTAACGTACAATTCATATCAGCTCATGTCTTTTCATCATGGAAGTTGCATTCCGTAAGTGTCCCTACAATTTTTAAAGTTATTATGCTATAGAGGCGCTATTTAGATAAGACAATAAGTCATAGCCCGCTTTCTTGGGCTCTTTTACCTTAATAAGAGGTTCTATCTTATTACCCAGTTCCCCGGGTACGTTTTTCATAATACCTCTAATCACATCGTCTGTTGCTATTTTACTACGCAACACCATGCTGACTATCCTCTTTTTTTGTTCATAAGTAGCGAGCGGAACTAGTTTTACCCAATGATAGCTATCAGTCTTAGCAAGCCTACTATTTAGGACGACATCAATACAGTATGAAACACATGTGACATCCTTAAGTGCATGGGCTAGACATGAAAAATAAACATCTCTACAAGACTCATACCGTTCTTGTGTTTTTTCTCCACGAGAAGCAAAGTTCGAAACAGGCAAAGAAGCAATCTCTTTTAGTAGCACTTTTTGCGCCGATACAGATAATAAATATCCTCTCAAAACCCAATCTGCAATCTGTACATACTTCTTTTTGCTTTCTTTTCGTGCATGATCTAAGAAGAATTTTGCAACTACTGCTTTTTGTCTAGAGGTATATGTATCTTTAATACCCTCCAATGAGCGAGTCACATAACGCTCCTCTTTCCATATTGCGTCTGCTCCGAAATAAGCCAAGAACGCCTCCCAACCCTCATAATAGGCAGCAATAAGATTGTCCCATGCAGGTATCTTATACGTATGATCTTTACAATCCTCTTTAACAGATGTAATAATGCGATTAATGCACTTCTTGCGAAGGTTGTTATCTTTGGCAAAATCTGCTAAATCATACTCATCTAATTCCACCTGTAATCCCGAAAATATTTCATCGGCCATATATGCCTGCAAATCAGCAGGTAGTTTTTGATATATCTCGAGACTAAGTCCTTTATCTTTAAGGGATTCTTTATCACGCAGATATCCATTTAGTGCTTGTAACACTACATTTTTTTGATCACTCTTTTTCATATATAATACTATTATAATTTTATTCCTCATTTTTTAGACAGGTTTCGGATTCCCTGTTTTGTTTGCATAGAAAAGGGTGACGGGAATACCGCCACCCCTCTTTTAGAAGTTATTTACTCGGTTGATTACAATGTTATCATGATGTATCCGTTAACCGTTTGACGGATATCATCATAGGTGAAGCTTATCAATCCCTTCACAAGTTTGGTATCAAAACCTTTGAGGAAACCTGGTTCCAATCTAACGTGTTGCTTGCTTTGCATATCGTACCCAAAGTCACAGAAGGCTTTAATCTTCTTGGCTTTACTGAGTTGTAATACAAAGATATCAGCGATCACATTATCTTGTTGCCAGTACAATGTAGTAAATACATTTTTCCCATCATACGTTACACCACCACCTACTTTCTGATTAAACTCCTGATAAAAACCAGTAAGTTTAATTTTTTTGTAGGTAAGCGTTGCTTGATACTCAGGCTTGCTATGGCGAGAATAGATGGACACACCGAGCATACGATCCTTTGCAGGAGTATACATGATGTTTACACCTTCTCCCATACCAGGGAATCGACCTTCAGTCCACGTTTCGAACTGACCGCTACCACTAATAGGACTTGGCCTATGTTGTTGAGCTGTCAATGGAGACACTTCACCGGCTTGAACACACCACTTCGCAGTAGGCTGCCAGTTGGCATAAAAAGCAACAAGCTTCGTACCAACATTGGTTTCGAAATTCTGTTCTGCCATACCCCAGCTTTTCACCGAGAATGTTTTAGAAACATGATATGTTCCTGCAGCACCGAATCGAACTGTTGTGAATGATGTTCTGGCACCATTGGTTGTGGAAACAGATGGACCTGCTAACATACCTGCATATACCTTATCAATAGAAAAGGTGCTGTCAGACGTCGTAGCCACGTTTTCAATTTGTGCATTACCTGTTAATGAACAGCTGCTGATGATCGCTAGGATCATGATTGTTGTCTTTTTCATATTTTTTTTGTTTTTTATTTTATTTAACGCACATATTATACAATCTAAACATCGATAAGTCAATATTATGCTTGTCTTTTCTGTTGTTTGAGAGTTACAACAGCTATGCTATAAGCGTTTTTTTGACAAGCATAAAAAATCGATTATACTTGGTATAAAGCCATTATTTTATTACACCAACACATGATTGATATTCTCCAACAGTATGGGTTCTCAGAGAAAGAAGCGAAAGTCTACATCGCATGTTTACAGCTTGGTAACGCGCCATGAAGTACGATTGCGAGGTATGCGAATGAGAAGAGAGTAACGGTATATACCGTGCTTAAAGAGCTTCTCAAGAAATGATATGCAACAGAGATAACCAGGAATGGTATCAAGTTTTTCTCTGTCATGTCTCCTGGTGTTCTCCTCAAACAACAAGAAGAAAAATGTTCTCTCTTGAAAGAGAAGCTGCCAGAGTTCCTCGCTATTGCAGATAAAATATGAAATAAACCTAAGGTACAATTCTTCGAATGACTCGAAGGAATAAAACAAGTATGTGAACAAATTCTTATAGAAAGCGAAGAAATGCCTGTCAACACACATCTTTTATCTATCGTTGGAAGTGAAGATATTCACAAGGATGTAGCACATTACTTTAAGACTGAATTTCCTGCATTGAGAAAACAATATACCATCAAAACACGTAGTATTGTAGCATGAGACCATCAAGCATATTCTCAATACAATGCGAAGACTCATACATCAATCATTATTGACGATCCCTTATTTCAGATAGCCAATGAGATTGTTATATTCGGGATTAACAAGGTTGCAATGCTCCTGTATAATGAACAAGAAGTCTCAGCAGTAATTATAGAAAGCACGACACTCCATCAAGCATTAACGAGCATGTTCTCGATGTTTTGGAAAGTCTTTTACAAACAACCCAAAAAATGAAAGGGCAAATAATCAAGAGTTTTATACACGATGTATCTCAAAAGACGGCCAAATTAGATAATGCTCTTAATTTTTCTATACCATGATTTTACAGCATATGATTCAACAATAGCAAAGCAAAAAAATGACTTAGTATAAAAAGCCTCGAGGTTAGTCGCCAAAATCCTCTGTATACATATATGGGCAAACTCCCAGATCCAGAAATGCCTATCGCCAAAGAGAAAATGTACTCTGAGAACTTTATTAGGATGATTCTCTACAAACTTTTTTACGAGACAACTGGTGATGTACATATTATATTAGGAACGAGTGTTACTCAAATATGCAATGGCCCAGAGGGAATGAAATGACACCTCACCCTTCCAGACGCTATAGAGTACATACTTACCATTGCTCGCCAATACTACCCTAGGGAAGCTTCTCGTCTTCATATTACACCGATAGAAGATTTGCCATACAATAAAGAGTTCTTCAAAAAGCTACATAATCTTAACGACATCAAACCATCAAATAATCTACCAGAAAATCCCGAGACAATAACCAGCCTCTCTCTCTTCTGTTACCTTCTAGACTTATATCAAAAAGACGATTCTTTCAAAAAATCTATAAACAAAATAACACCCCAAGAGGTAGTGACACCAACGGGACACTATTACTCTCTCATTGAGATAGCATGTCGTATAACAGATTTTTTCCATGGTGTTCATATCCAAGCAGGTGCCGAGAAACAATCAGATTACGATGATATTATTACCCATCTTCTTAACCCACAAAGTCCACTCTATCCATGAGCAGCAAAACTTAAAAAACTTTCTGAACAATATGGCGATAAAGACTTTGTAAAAGTATATTTTGATCACCACAACAGCAAAGAGTTCATACAAGATCTATCTCAAAAAGAGAAAAAAGAAGAAACTGCATTACAATGAGTTTACAAAAAACTCAAAAAAATAGGCATTGGGGCTGCTCTGTTTGGTGTACTAGCCACGGGCTTCTGGGAATGAGGTATGTGGTATGCCGGGAAACAAAAAGAAGAACAGAGAAAGAAGGATCGAATAGAAAACGCCATTCCATATATAGCAGCCGACAAACGATCTGAATGATATTCGACATACAATCCTATCGCTGCTGCCAATTATGGAGAGCTTCTTTGGAATCGATTCGAAGAATACGACAAAAGAGACATTATGGGTCTTTATGATATTTCCACCGAGCGTTGTCAGGAATTAAAAGAAACATATCTCACTTGGTGCGCCAAACAAAATGCAAATGGGAGATACGCGCAAGGTAACCAATATTCTGAGTGAGAACCCAAAGCTCATAAAATACATGATTTTGTCTTTGAACAAGGAAGCACCTTTGGGTTAAAACCTAGTAATTATATGCCATATATGAAATCGCAAACCATAGCTATGCAAAACACCCTTACAGCGCCAAAGTCATTAGATGATATAAACATCTCACCTGACGACGTGAAAATATTAAGTAAAAATCCACTTAATCCGTATATAACGGATGGCTTTTGAAGTACTGCTGAAGCATGAACCACAACAATCGACGGCAAAAAATATATCGTAGGAAGATGATACCCATGGAACGAAGGCAATAAACTAGAACCATTTACTATTAGATGAGGAAAGAATATCATCCATACATATTATATGAATACACCTTGAGCGTATGCAGTTGCGCGTCGCAGCTATGAAATCCAACATCCAACAAACCTTACAGGATCAAACTTTACAGGATATGATAAATACTGGGCGGGTCATGAGACAGATTCTATACAAAACCAAATAGTCGCGCTTTTAGAAGACGGGTATACCTTTGATTTCTATACAATCAATCTGCAATCGGATATTGGGTTTCGTTATTTCTACAATACATTCATAGCAAGTCCCAAAGTAGCTGATTCATATTACAACCTAAACCCCTTTTTAGATCAATGTATGCAATATATAGAAAACAACAAGATGTTTAAGTGACAATCCCAACAATGGACAACAGCCAAAAAGAATGCGATAAAGAGCATTATCTTTAACGCTGCATACCAAAATTGATATAACTACGCGAACGGTAGTACTCATGAAAGCGTAAAAATTCTATTGAATGACCTATCCAATGAACTCGCTATCCCACTCCACGGAAAAGCTACTGATAGTACACGAAGGGTAGATGGCATATGACTGAACGGACACCGATCAAAGAAACCTAAGACTGAGTAACATATACAGTAATTCGTAATTTCTAATTCTTCTTAACTTTTCCTTGTTCGAGATAGATAATATCATCCGCGAACTGTAACAATGTCTTATCATGTTCAATCATTAAGATTGTATCTCCCCTATTGAGGAATGATTTAAGAACAAGTAAGAGTTTTTCGATGTCAGATGGGTGCAAACCGACGGTCGGCTCGTCCAAAAAGTACATTGAATGACCTTTGTATTGTTTCAAAAGATGTTTCACTAGTTTGATACGCTGAGACTCTCATCCTGATAATGTGTGAGCAGGTTGACCCATTTTCAGATAACCCAATCCAATATCACACATGAGTTGCAACTCCTCAGAGATGAACCCAATATCTTTGAATAATTCTAGCGCTTCGTTCACATACATATCAAGAATTTGCGCTATATTGTGGCCCTTCCAGGTGATAGACAATATTTCTGTCTTATATCTTTTCCCGTGACATAACTCACAAGGCACATACGTATCTGGTAAGAATTGTAATTCAACTTTTTTATATCCATATCATTCACATGCGGGACATGCTCATTTATCAGAATTGAAGCTGAAGTGCCCTGAATTGAACCCAAGGAATTTAGACTCATTCACTCACGCAAAAATCTTACGGATATTATCAAATACACCGATGAATGTCGCAGGACAACTACGTGGCGTTTTCCCGATACTCGTTTGGTCTACGTAAATAACATTATCTACCTTTTCATGTCCCATAATTGTTTCGACTCCTATCGTGCGGTAGAACTCTTGCAAAGCCATACCTTTCAACGATTCATACTCCTCTTTCTTCATTACAGGAGATGCTATAATTTCATTCCATGACAATCATTTTTTCAAAAGTTGTAATCTAATATATCATTGAATGAATTTTTCTTTTTCATCAAAGAATGAATACAACGTCTGATACATCAACGTCGTTTTCCCCGCTCCTGATGGTCCCGTAATAATAGTGAATGCTCCTAAACGAATATTTACATCTATACCCTGGAGATTATTTTGATCTGCTTTCCTAATCTTAATCCATGCATCTTGCGGATGATGGTCAAACGAAACCTCTATCTTTTTCTTTCCCGTAACATATTGAGCTGTAAGGGTATCAGACTGAACGAATTTATCATATGGTCCAGAAAACAAGAGTTTACCTCAGAAATCTCATGATCATGGGCCTATTTCTACTACCCAATCTGCAGCCTTGATGAATGTATCATTATGTTCTACCACAACGATAGTATTTCCCATATCTTTGAGCGCTTTAATAGCGTTGATGGCGCGATGAATTTCAACATCATCCAATCCAATCGTTGGTTCATCTAAGACATAAATAATACCCGTAAGTTTATTACCCAATTGTTTCGCGAGTCTCAAACGCTGAATTTCACCTCATGAAAGCGTATCAATCTGTCTATACAGATTCAAATGCCCCAATCACAATCATGCAATAGTTTGTAATCTATCTAATAATGGATGCATAATTCTCGATACAAGTTCTCCTGCCTTGTGGGTATTTTTTTGGAATAAGATCATGGTTTCTACGAGTTCATCAATGCGCATTCTTTGCAAATCATAGATGGTATACATGCCTGTGACATCATCTGTGAAGATATTTGTAGGCTGATTCGCCGCCTTACCAGTATACAAGAACACATACATAGATTCTTTACGCAACTTAGCACCATGACACTCGGGACATGAATGCATATGAAACATTGCTTGAAAATCGACGCTCAGAAGCCCCTTATTGTACTGTGTAGTAAGGACATCTTGTACCCCATTGTAGTGCATACTCATGTATTTTCATCACATACCCAAGCGCAAAAGTTCACCATCACCTTCTATGACCACTTTTTGAAATCGAGGTGGAAGCTCTGTCCAAATTTTATCCTCATCCATACTATATTTCTGCGCAAGCTTCTTAATTAATGTTTGCCCAAGTACACTATCGCGCCATGGGATAATCGCTTTCGAGAGTGTGGCTGTACTGTCAATGATACGATTCATATCTATTTGTAGTACCTGCCCCAATCCATGACAGTGCTGACATGCTCACTCTCCACGATTAGGAGAAAAATGTTGCGTCGTGAAATCTGGATATGAAATATCACAATCCGGACAATAATTTTTATCAGTAAACCACTGTATAGTATGATCTATCGTATAAACATCTTTATCTACAACCTTAGCCACCTCTGAGTCAGAAGGCTGCTTTTCACCTAGAACCTGATATATTCCAAATTTCTTTGTCACCGACAATATCTTAATAATATCTTCCTTAATTCTACTTAACTTTTCATCATCTATCGTCACACGATCAAAAATTCAATACACTCTCACAGGGAAAAAGTGCTCAGGAATACGTGGAGATTCAAGGTAAAAATATTCTACCACGGAAGATGTTTGCTGACGTTGCATCTGAGCAACGCGCTTGTCCTTTTGTCTTGCTTTACCAACGATAGTGACATTACTACTATATGTTTCTGTTGCTTCGCCATCTATATCTCCACCTAATGGCTCTTCGATTACCGGCTCTGCTCCTCATGATTGCATCACAACCAAATATCTCGTGAAACCGTCATTGTTTTCTACTTTCAATCTATTCTTTTTCACGAACTTGAGAAACTCTCTCTCGTCATCATACTTTCCAGCTTCTTGCACGATATATACCTTCTCCCCATAATACTGTTTTTTTAATGAAGCCACGATATCATCAATATTTTGTGGCTTAATCATCTTACCACTACCATAACTATAGATATCTCCCAACTTGGCATATAATAATCTGAGATAATCGTCAATTTCAGTAAGTGTACCCACCGTCGAACGAGCATTCCCCATACGCTTATTTTGTTCAATAGCGATTGCTGGAGACAACCCGCGAGTATAATCAATATCAGGCCTTTCACCTAGATTAAAGAACTGTCTAAGATATGAAGAAAGAGACTCAATATAACGATATTGTCCTTCTTTATAGATTGTATCAAATGCAAATGATGATTTTCCCGAACCAGAAACTCACGTCACAGCAACAATTTCTCACTTCGGAATAGTTACATCAATATCTCTCAAATTATGTGTTCTTACACCACGAAATTCTATAGTCTCCCCTTCAGGCGGAAATACATACTGTTTTTGCACTACTCAAACAGGCTTGCTCTTCTTAGCGGGAGCTTTAGCAACAACTGCCTTAGTTTCTACCTGCTTCTTCCCTTTCGGAGATGTTTTGGCTATGGGCTTCTTCGTAGGCATATGTGTCAAAAATGAACAATAAAAATAATCCCTTAGTATTAACAATTCTCCGCCATAAAGCAAGGCACGAAATACAAAAAAAGACAGAGCATCACTACCCTGTCTCAAGTATATATGTTATTCTAGTCTATTGCACATAGATGTATCTCAAATCATCTGCGTTTTTATCTGCTGTACAAGTCCCCTGACCATCGTTTGTTGTGCTTGAATCAAATGTTACTTTTGAGCATACATTATCATCATAGGCCTGTGAATGAAATGGTTCATTAGTGGCGACCAATGCTCATCATATAGAGCCATACCGGACTCATTGATCTCATGTAGTGATATGATCGTACCCCAAATTTAAGGTGGCAGTATTAGAAACCCAATTCGATGACGACCCATCTGATTCCATCCTAGCACCAAGTATTGATGAATCAAGAGTCGTACCACGTCTAGGCAAAAATCATACTACATATCAATATATTGGATTAATAGGAGCCGGTGCGCTATTCGCCACCCAAGAAGATGAAATCGTCGGATCCAGAGGAACAGCCGTCATATATCTTCATAGAAGCACTATTACATTAGCAGGAATAACGTATCAAGCTGACGCCGCATGGGTGGAGTCAGTAATAGGATATGTATCTCCATAAAGCGAAGAACTATCACCCGCGGAACCATCTATATCTTTAAAAAAGTTAGCATACGATCCGTTATCCTCTTTATAGATAGCTAATGCCGTTCCTATCTGATGAAGATCTGCCTTTCTTTTCGTATCTCTTGCTCTCGCCTGTACTGATTGCAATCTAGGAATAAGTGCTGCTGCGAGGATACCAATAATCACAACAACGATCAACATTTCTATTAACGTAAACGCTTTTTTATTTCTGTATATCATACTCAAAAAAAGTAATAAAGATCACAACTCTGGTAATACTTGAATATATAATGAAAGCAAGGGGTTTTATAAAAAAAGACAAAGCATTTCTGCTTCGCCTCTCAATGTATAATTATAATTATCTTACTGTACGTAAACATATCTTAAATCATCACCATTTTTATCTGCTGTACAAGTTCCCTGACCATCGTTGGTTGTACTCGAATCAAATGTAACTTTTGAGCACACATTATCATCATATACCTGTGCACGGAATAGAGAAGTATCACAACTATATCATCCTATAGATCAAATCCAATTGGTACCATTTCAGGTAATTACTCAATCTGATGCACTAGAGTTATAGGTTACCCAATTAGATGAAGATCCATCCGACTCTGTCCTTGCTGCAAGTACAATAGAATCAAACGATGTTCCACGTCTTGGAAGAACTCAGACAACATACCCATGAACTTCCGGTCATGGATTAGAACTCCATCAATTTGCTAAGCTAGAGTCCAATGGGATAGCTGTCATATATCTTTCAAGGATCGTGTTTAATCCTTTAAGTTGATCGCTATCACTGTAATATGTATGGATCCCCTCTTGACTTGTAAGAACCCATGAATCATATCACTGCCAAGTAGCCCCAAGCCCATTAGGAGTGCCTCCATTATCATTATCTTTGATTCCAGCGTAGCCACCATTATCTTCCTTATAAATAGCAAACGCTGTTCCTATCTGATGCAAATCAGCTTTTCTCTTCGTATCTCTTGCTCTCGCCTGTACTGATTGCAATCTAGGAATAAGTGCTGCTGCGAGGATACCAATAATCACAACAACAATCAACATTTCTATTAACGTAAACGCTTTCTTCTTTGTACGAAACATAGTTAATTGAATATAAATAATAAATATATCTTAATACATCATTAGCACGGAAAAAGCAAGGGGTTTTATATATATCCCAATGACTTATTCGTATTTTTATGCACAAAAAAAGACAGAACGATATGCCCTGTCTCTCTTGGTAGTTTAAGAAATACTATTATTGTACGTACACGTATCTCAATGAATCACCATTTCTATATGCTTTACAATTCCCATTACCATCATTCCATGTTCCGATATCATCGAGAGATACTGTATCACAAATCAAATCATCATATGCTTGTGCTCAGTAGTTCTGGCCATTTGCTCTATATCATGCAATAGCTCCTACCCAAGTACTATTTGACCATCCAGGGACTGCTGTGCTATAATAATTAGTGTAATTATATGCTGCTTGTTGTGTTTGTGGAATAGCATTCCAAAGATATTGGAAATTTGTTCCTACAGAAGAACCACCATTTGATCCACCTCAATTTCAATTAGCAGCTGATAATCTTGAAACCCAGTTCGCACTAGATCCATCTGATTCCATTCTTGCTCCCAATACGATAGAATCAAGTGTTGTCCCTGCTCTTGGCAAAAGTCCTAATACATATCCGTAAACTGGACCAGCCCCATTACCTTGGTTAGCATTCCATCACGCTGCTACATTTGATTCCATAGGCACTGATGTCATATACTTTCTCAACAACTTTGGCAAGTATGCGAGGAACTGATTATTATTATAGTGATTTGCCAACTGTTGTGTATTTGTAATTGGATAGGTATCATCACTAGGACCTGCGTTATAACTCCAGAAACTACCACCATTTGCATACACACTGTACGATGTTCCATTTGTGTCTTGATCTGTACCACCGAAGTTATCGTACCCACCATGATCCTGCTTATAAATTCCTAACGCAACACCTATTTGGTGTAGGTCTGCTTTTCTCTTTGTATCTCTCGCTCTTGCTTGTACTGATGCAAGTCTAGGAATAAGTGCTGCTGCGAGGATACCGATGATCACTACTACAATCAGCATTTCGATAAGCGTAAACGCTTTTTTATTCGTACGAAACATGTAGAACAAATAATTTAATAATAAAAGGATGATATGATATATAACTTTAATACAACAATTACAAGTGGTTTTCTATAATTATATATGACTTTTAATCTTTTTCTTATATAAACTTTTTCTTTATGAAACCATTGTCAGGCGTCGTTGTATTATTGTACGTATACATATCTCAGTGAATCACCATTTCTGTATGCTTTACAATTCCCATTACCATCATTCCATGTTCCGATATCATCGAGAGATACTGTATTACAGATTAGATCATCATATACTTGTGCTCAATAACTCTGACCATTCGATCTATATCATCAAATAGCTCCTATCCATGTACTATTTGACCATCCAGGGACATTACTACCATAATAATAAACAAAATTATATGTTCTTTGTGTCGCTGGAACTGAACCAAACAAACCTTGTTGTCATAGATCACTTCCTACAGGCCTATTAGAACTTGATCATCAATTTACAGAATTTGCCGGAAGCTGTCTTGAAACCCAGTTCGCACTAGATCCATCTGATTCCATTCTCGCTCCCAATATAATTGAGTCGAGTGTCGTACCTGCTCTTGGTAATAGACCTAATGCATATCCATAGATAACATGATCCGTTCACCCATATGCTGTCCATCACGCTGCTATATTTGATTCCATAGGTACTGATGTCATATACTTTCTCAACAATTTTGGCAAGTATGCCAAGAATTGATTATTGCTATAGTGGTTTGCTAACTGTTGTGTGTTTGTAATTGGATATGTGTCATCGCCTGGTCCTGCACTATATTGCCAGAAGCTTGTACCATTTGCATACACACTGTACGATGTTCCATTTGTGTCTTGATCCGTACCACCGAAGTTATCGTACCACCATGATCCTGTTTATAAATTCCTAATGCAACACCAATTTGGTGTAGGTCTGCTTTTCTCTTTGTATCTCTCGCTCTTGCTTGTACTGATGCGAGTCTAGGAATGAGTGCTGCTGCGAGGATACCGATGATCACTACTACAATCAGCATTTCGATAAGCGTAAATGCCTTTTTTCTCATGCTTTGCATAGATAAATATTTCTAAAACAATAAAACACTATCACATATATGAGACAACATATATATTTACAAGACTTTTACTAAAAAAGCATGTGACTTGCTCCTCTTTTATTATATAATTTTTTAAAACCATATGAGACAAGCAATTACTATACTATACATAATAGTTTGCAGCTGTTTGCAGATCTATTTCCTCAGGAGACCAAGAACGACCATAGGTTTTCAATCAATGCATTTGAGTAACAGGCACAACAAACGATTGGCAGGTTTGTTGATATGAGCTGTTAAACATGCTCATGAAATATTCATTATGCACTATTTCTGAAACAAGGAAAACATCTCCCTTTGTATTATATGAGCGTAATCGACGAATTAACATATCAACATAAAAACGAACAGACTGCTCTACAAGATTTTTTGCATATGTATTCGTAATTAGGTCATCTTGCTTCGCATCGAAGAATGCACGAACATTATTTTCTCCATAAATATCTTTGAGGACCTGCCATCACAAATCGAGGACTTCACACGTTTGATACATCCCATGCTTGAACACAATACGTTTCGTATAATATTGGCCAATATATAGTATCACACCATCTTGCTTAGCAAGAGTTTGCTTGATATGATGGAGCGTGAAAAAACATGATGGATAAATCTGAATACTATCCACACTGTTACCAAATACTGATTTAATATAATATCGGTCGTCACGATAGAGCGCAACAATATGAATGATGCAGGTAATATCACCTGTCTGGCCAATATAGTAATCGGCAGGCTCACCATTGACCGTCACACTATCTATATGGTAAAAGAGATTTTCTGTGCTATGCGTATAATAACGTTGAATAATAGGATTAATAATATGTTGCATATCCTGCACAGTACATGGTTTGAGGGTGCAAAACGCAACAGGCGTTGCAACTCGCGTGAATCTTTGTTCATCCAAAAGCATGAGTTTTTTATGATCAGAAGAACCCTGCACCTGCTTCAACATATCTTTAAAAAGTCACTGTCCGGCAACAAATGTTGCTGAATGATCTGCCAGGTTCATTGTCAGAAAACGGCTTGTGTCTGCGCGATATATTTCGTGAAGAATAAACATAGTAAACTTAGACAAAAGCATAAACGAAACACATGGTACGGAAGATCTCTTGTAATGCAATCAAAATACTGTAGTATGAACGCATGGATACTCTCTTCCCTTTCGTAGGTAGTGCTTTTGCATTTATCGTAATTGCGATTACCGGTATCGAGCTTTGTAGAAAGCGAAAAATCTTGGACAGACCTGGTGCGGATGTGCCGCCTAGACCTCGTGTTCCCAATATGCAAGGAATATTCCTACTCATTGGGTTTTTCGTCACTACTGCTCTCTTCTTCCCTCAATATTATCATGAAAGAGCCTTTATTGGCTTAGCAGCTGGAGGCGCATTCATTGTGCTTTTCTCAGCAGTTGATACCATATTAGAGGTCTATTTCCACTCAGGCATCAAAGCAAAATATAGACTTCTCCTTCAAGTAATTGCATGATTGATTGCACTGGGAGTTGGTTGAATCAGCATCAGTGAATTTGTCATAAATCCACAGTTCATCCGAACTATGCCAAGCATCATGGTAATCATACTTACTGTGTTGTGGTTTATCGGCTTCATGAATGCAATCAACCGATTCGACGGTATCAATGGTCTTGCGAGCTGAACATCTACTATATGATTTATTACAGTCTACTTTCTTCTCCAACATATAGTTATTCCTTATTATGCGAACAGTATTACCGCAGATAATATGGCGATGCTTACTATGGCAACCAACATAGCATTCTTATTAAGTTTGGGTGGACTCATCTATACTATGATAGAATATAAGCCAATAGGTTTATTAAGAGACATCTGAATTCTCTTCTACGGCTACGCGCTCGCCTACTTATCACTTATGTGAGGGGCAAAAATCGGGACACTCCTCGTGGTATTATCCCTTCCTATTTTCGATGCCGTCTGGGTATTCGTGAATAGATTATTTGTGATGAAAAAAAATCCTATGAAAAAAGATTATACGCATCTCCACTATAGGCTCATGGCATTATGACGATCAAGAGGAGAAGTAAGACGATTCGTTCGATGACGATCGATCTTCTTCATGATCATTATGCTTTTACAAGATACAAATAGACTCCATAAACTTATTATATTCTGCCTCATGGCTACCATCTTTTTCGGTGTAAACATCTATCTTTTCTGGGTTAAAAAGATGCCAATGGAATATAAGGTGAAAAAATAATGGAATTTTAGACCCCCTATGAAAAACATAGAAAGGAGTAATTTACTTGATTTCACAAAAAAATGGCAATCAGATTTCTGCTAACAGGATGAACAATAGATTGATTAGATTACAACAATGAAGTTGACGCACCAAAACATCATGACTCTATTATCCCATCTTTATTAAAGCAGTCTAGAGTGACTTTTGATTACAGTATAGACAATCTAATGCAGAAAGACTCTCGTTTCATAAACAATAACGATAGAGAAACCATACTAAAGCATTGCCTTGATTGCCTTGAAAGTCAAATTATCATAACCCATGGATCAATCACCATGTCTAAAACAGCAAAACACATTGGGAAAGCAAATCTTGATAAAACGATCATCCTTTGCGGTGCTATGGTACCAGCAAATAGAGAACAATCCGACGCATTATTCAACATATGAGCATCTGTTTTAGCAGTGCAAACATTACAACATTGAGTATATGTAGTTATGAATTGAAGAGTATTTAACCATGACAATGTCAGAAAAAATATAGAATTAGGTATATTCGAAGAAGAGAAATAGAACGAGCAGGCAACTACTCCTATAAACCACTAATTTCACCCAAAGGCAGCTCCTCAAATGATGCTACAACAAGAGGAGAATTCGCATTTGATTTTCACAAGGGAAATAGCTAGCATTGGACTATGAAGTTACTCGCATTTGCCTGCAACAATATTTGACCTTTTGTTGACCGTACTATTACGGTTAATTTTCATGATGGAAGACACATCATCAAAGCGCCTATTGGTTCTGGAAAAAGTTTCTTATTCTTTGATGGCCCTGTTTTTGCATTATATAAAAACGCAGATAGGCCCATTCTTTCTGCAACAGCACAACAATGATGGGTTAAACTCCTCTACAAACACAACGACACGATGCTGCTTTGTGTGAGAGATATTACAAGATCAAAATCAGGTAACGACACAGTTAAATCATCACTCTACACGGTAAGTGACTCTACCAATAGTATCGTAGGATATCTCAAGACACTAGATCTCATAAACCAGAACCTTGATTTCACGACTCATGCGATGTCTCTAGGTATGCGAGATCACATCGTATGTAAAAACGAAACCGATGTTCAGCAGACGCTCGCGCCATTTTTGCCTCCACAAGAGGTATTTCTAACGACCACCGTCCTCCTTCAAAATAGCGACAATGTTTTTGAGCTAGCACCTGCAGAAAGAATTTCATTACTGAAAGAAATATTCTGATTCTTAGATATCGATACTGCAACAGAAAGAATATCTGATGAAAAGAAATGAGTAACTGCATTGATAAAAAGCAGGCAATTCACTGATGATGTTGATAAGAAACTACGTTCCTATCTACATGACTGGTATACAACGCTAGAGGCATTAACACCATACGATCAACGCATTATCGAATGGGTTGCAGATGGGGCAATGACCCAAGACAAGGTAACTATAACGTGATTCGGGCGAGATGATGCACGATCAGAAGTACTACAAACAGCACAAAACACTATAGCAAATAACCTAGAAAACACACAAAGAACACTTGGAGAACTCAATGCATACCACACAACATACAAAGAACATCTTACTTCAAAGCAGACAATCGAAAACAATCTTAAGAAAGCACATACAGATAAAGCCACCGCAGAGCAGCTCTTATCGAAGAGCAACCAAAACTCTCTTGAAGACCATCAAAAGAACAAACAAGCATTTGAAAATGAATATAATACATGGTTGAACAAACTCCCTTCTTCCTGGTTTACTACAGAAGAAAGAGATTTCCCTCTTGTGCGGCAAAACACTCAGGATCTTATCCAACAAGGAAAGTTCTTTGCTGAACAAGTGAAATCGCAGGAAGTATTGGTCCAACAATACGCTACGAACCTAAAAGAAGATGAAGCTACGCTTCATACATATCACGAACAACGACAGCAACTTTTAACCAATTACGAACAGAAAAAGAAATTTCATTGTAGTAAAATAGAGTGAGACTGTCCTTTCATTGAACATATTAATACTAGCTTCTTTGAAACACTAAAAAAGAACATCACCTCTGCTGAGGAACATTATACAAAGAAGGCCACCGAACTGGAAAAGAAAAAAAACGCCAGTACGATACAAGAAGCTCAAAAACAATTAACACGTTTACAATGAGACATTGATACGCTCAAAAAAAGTCCTTACTATACAGATCATGCAATCATCAAAAACGCCAAACAAGAATACGATGCGCTACAAGCCCGCTATAAAGATATACTAACATTGGATGCAACGTTTCTTAATCAAACACGCGAACAAGAACAAGCTCGCATAGCACTCACGCAAGCGCAAACCAATATAGCCCATTATGAAACACTCTTATGTGAACGGGAAGCAAAGAAAGAGCAACTAGAGAAACAATGAACAACGCATAACGAAGAATCACTACAGCAAAGATATAAAGCTTTGCAACAGGATCGCGACATGGTAGCAAAAGCACAGCAAACATTAACTCGTATTCACGATCTCGTACAACAACACAAAGACGCACAGCGAGAATTAAAAACACTCGTAGAAAAAGAGCAACTTCTGAATGATCTCTATCGTATTTTCAGTAAGGAAATCATGATCAAGGTACTTGAAGATGTTCTCCCTCTCTTTGCGGAATATATAAATAACCTCCTGGCGAAGATAGTCCATTTCACGGTTCATTTCCAACCAAAGAAAACAACATCAGACAAATTAGAATTAGAGATCACTATACGTGACCATCATGGTATAAGACCAGTAAAATCACTCTCTGGATGACAAAAAGCCATACTAAGACTAGCATGGATACTGGCTGTTGCACAAATGACAAATTCAGAACAACTTTTCCTAGATGAAACTATTAACAACATAGACCAAGAAACAATAGGTCACGTTGCAGAAATGCTAGAAGACTACACGAAATTGTATGATATACCACTCTACCTCGTTACCCACTCACAACAGCTACAAAACATGAGTTTACGAGATGACACTATTGACCTCACTGAAAATTTGTCTCGTACCTAGATCGACGTTTATGTAAATCTTTTGCTAAGTCTCAATAACTGGCTGATAATTTTTCTGGTGTCCAAACCATATCCTGAAAATTATTTCACAATCCTACGCCAAAGCAAAGTGAATATAACGGTAAACGAGAGAGTGACTGCTCTGATTGTGACTTCAGTTTGCTTCTAATCGCATCAACATGTCATTCTTCTACACGCCACCTAGCTCTTTGACCTCTATTTTTAACATCAATACCCCAAATCATATCTGCTCAAGTAGATGTCGTCACACGGTAAAGAAGATCTGTTTCGTGAAACGCATCTAATGCATTGTGATCCTCAGTAGAAAGATGTACCTCTTGAAAATACAAGGTCTTAATTGGATTTTCATTAAAAAATGTTTTTGCATATCACTCAGCAAATAATCAACGTAGTGCTGACTCAAAACCATACAAAGAACGATTATCTGTATCTATCTTTCACCACACTAAATCAAATACACGATGTTTTGCAAGGAACTTTCCAAATTTATATGAAAGAACCCCAGGCAACACAGGCGCAATATTTTTTTCTAATGGCTCATAACACAATCTTTCAATAAGATTTAGCAAACTATTGTAAACCTCTCTTCTGCTATCATAAAATAGAGATAACTCTGCTCTAGATGGATTAGATCCTTTTGCCGGAGTGTTTTTTTGAAATATGCGTAACACTGGCAAAAGATCCTTAATTCACTTATCTAAATCAATATACAAAGCTTTTGTGGCAGCTTTACTGCCTTGATAGAGCGCAACATAATCTTTTAATGATTTCTCTGGGAGCTTCTGCAAAAACCCTCTCTCTATGGTAAGCTCTCTTGCCATACTATACATCTCTCCTGCCTCACGAACGTGATCTTGGATAGTAGAACCTAGATGTTCTAAATGAGTTTCTTTCACATTATCATCAGCTGGGTGATTCTTTTTGAAAATTCTAAGAACCTTCTTTTTAACATTTTTCTGTACTCAGGCTGTCTTTTCTCCTCTCAATCATGGAGAAACAAAATTTTCAGCAACTGTATGGGCCGTCTCTTGAAGTATATTCAAGTGTTTTGGTTCATCCACAAGAGAAGCTCCTGGTATAGGAGATGTATTTGTGCTTTTACTATGGAATGACTTTCGTCTAGGTTTACCCATATGCAAATACGATAAAATAACTATGTACACAATAATACATATTATCCCGTATTTGTCAACATTTAGAGTATACAGTGCCTATTTCTTCTTAACTATCTTTTTTGCCTTTCTAAATGGCTTTTTCTCTGTTGTTGTCTGTTGCTGCCCTGGTATATTCTCAGCGTGCTTACAGTCTGGATAGGTATTACACGCTAGGAAGTAATTCCCGCGTCTCGCTTTTTTCACAACAAGCTTCCCCTTACCACAATCTGGACAAGGCTTTCACCCGAACTCTTTCTCCAATGCTATTTTTGCTTCATCTGGAATAGACGAGATCCATTTCACTTCAGGATATAATGAAGACGTGAGAAATGGCCCAAATCTACCCATTTTTACAACTATTATACCTCATTCTGGACAAGGCTGTCACTCAAACTTTTCCTTAAGTGGTGCCAATGTATCGCTTTCTTCCTGGGTTTTCTCCGTATAATCACACTCAGGATATTTATCACACCCTATGAATTTTCCAAACTTCGTAAATTTATAAATAAGATCTCATTCTTTACACTTAGGACATTTCTTACCAACATGCATGACTGCCTTTTCTCATTGCTTCGCCTCTTGAATCTCTTTATCAAATCAAGTATAGAAGTTCTTCATCATATTTTGCCATGTTATCCCGCCATCTGCTATTTCATCTAACAAATCTTCCATTTTCGCAGTGAATTCATAATTCATCATATTCTTGAAATGTGCATCCAAGAAGTCATTAACATGAAATGCTATTTCAAAAGGATACAATTTTTTATCTTCTTTCTTTTCAATATATCCTCTATCTTGAATAGTTGAAATAGTCGGTGCATAGGTAGATGGACGTCAAATGCCGCGTGATTCCAACGCCTTCACGAGTGAACTTTCTGTGTAGCGTGATGGTGGTTTAGAAAAGAATTGCCCTGCTTCAAATGTATGGGCAGTACAATCTGTTCCTTTCGCAATCTTTGGCAAAACCATATCTTGCGTATCATCATTGCCTTCTTCTTCTTCTTTGGTCGTATCAGATTTTTGTTTTTCATACAGAACGAGGAACCCATCAAATGTAATAACCTCACCTGTTATGGTCCAATGATGATCTAATCACATCGGCATGAAATCATATGTTGTATTTTCTATTTCTGCGCTTGCCATCTGAGAAGCAACTGTACGAAGCCAAATCAAACGATACAACGCCAATTCCTGACCAGAAAGTCATGAAGCATCTGGTGTGCGATCTATATATGTTGGTCTGATAGCCTCGTGCGCTTCTTGAGCATTTTTGGACTTTGATGCGAATTGTCTCACTTGATGATACTTCTCACCATATGTTTTTATGATGAATCACTTTGCAGCACCAATTGCCAATCACGAAAGATTAGTACTATCAGTTCTCATATAGGTAATATATCCAGCTTCATATAATCTTTGCGCTACCGACATCACCTGCTTCACTCCTCGTCAGAAACGCCTTGATGCCTCTTGTTGCAATGAAGAAGTAATGAAAGGAGCAGACGGGTTCTTTTTCCCATTCTTTACAACGATATCATGCAAGTTAAAGGTATGCGTATGTGACACACTCAGTGACTTTGATCAATTCTTTTCATCAGTCTTGAGGCTATTTACTACATCTCAGATCGAGTACTGTGAAAGAATATGTTGCACATCATCGAAACTACGAAGCTGCGCTTCGTCTTTACCAATTTTTGCAAGTGTCGTACGTAATGTATATTTATTATAGGTTATATCTGCGAATAATTTCCATGACTCCTCTGGTTTGAATGCTTGAATTTCTCTTTCTCTCTCGATGATAAGCTTGACGGCAACAGATTGCACACGTCCTGCAGACAATCAACGCTTAATCTTAATCCATAAGACAGGAGAGATAGAAAATCAGACTATTCTATCAAGAATACGTCTTGCTTGTTGAGCATCCACGAGATTCATATCTATACGTCTTGGTTCCTGAACTGCTTTTTGAATTGCTTCTTTCGTAATTTCGTGAAATACAATACGAGGTGTTGCTGCTATATCTAGTCAAAGTGCTTGTGCTACATGCCAAGCAATTGCTTCTCCTTCGCGGTCCTCATCTGTTGCAAGCCACACACCTGAAGCCTCTTTCGCGCGTTTTTTTAACTCTGCAATAACTTTCTTTTTCTCTGGTGTAATTTCATATGTTGGTTCAAAATTATTTTTAATATCAACTCCCATGGTCTTCTGTGGAAGATCAGAAACGTGCCCGTAGGATGCTAAGACTGCGACTTGTTTACCCAAAAATCCGCCAATAGTTCTCGCTTTTGCAGGAGACTCTACAATGACAAGGTGAGATCACTTCGTAATATCATATGATCAGGGAACAATAAGCTTCGTAGATTTAGATACTTTCGGTGTTGGAGTTTCACTTGTTTTAACAGCGTTCGCTGGTTTGTTGACTGCCTTTTTCGCTGTCGCGGCGCTCGTGGCAGAACGCGTAGTTTTCTTAACAACCATAGAGATAATGAACATATAAACCAGAAGAATATATATATGCAAGTATGAATTACAAGGGTGTTAGATACTCGCATCTTTGTGCTTTTGAACTATACAAAAAGACCAGCATTGGGCTGATCTTCTCTTTGGGATGTTCCGCCATTCACGGTACGTTCATAATGCATATTCGCATCCGGATTGCAAGAGATAAAAAAGAGAAACAACGGACAATTGCATCCATTCTTGCATTCTTCCTCTATTCTACTATGATGAACTCGTATTTTACTACATCGAGTATAACCTATGAAAAAAATACGAATAATAGCACTTATTTTTGTGCTAATTATACCCAAAATCATCCCCTTTTTCATACACTGAGTCCCCCTTGGCTATGATCCTGGTTTGTATAGAGCAATATACAATGTATATAATAATATGTTACCATATATTGATTTTTCTGCCCTTCCTTTACGATTGAAACATGAACCATTGCGAGCATTTCGAACTATGCTCTTATCTTTTATGGGACTCCATATTGATTTTCTCCTCACACGAGGCTATGTAGCAATATCCTTAATAATATCATTCCTCCTCTATATGCATTTCAATACAACAGAAGAGTCCAGGCCAAATAATACAAAATATCAGTTCTTTTTTATTATACTCCTTTGGGGTTTATCTATAGTACAATTCGAAGCTTTTTCATATATGTACTACAAACAGCTCATTGGAATCGTCTTAATGCTACTTATATTCTTTTTCCGAGAGAAGAAAACCTACTACCATACAATTCCACTTATCGCCTGTCTATTTCTACTCCACAGAACGACGTCTGTCTATTTCATTGCAACGAGTGTTTTGTTTTTTATTACACAATGGGTGCAATACAAAAAAATTAACAAGGCGTTTGCGATCTGCATAATTGTCGCAGGTACAATATGATTAGTTTGATATATACCATATTTTACGACACTCATAGGAAACTTTATTCAACCTGCATTATCATCATTATCTGGTGATTGATTGGTTTGATTGTTCTTTACGCGCTATGAATTCCTACGATACGAAGTCCTTTTAACACCATTTGTCATTGCATGACTCATCTACAAAATAAAACATCAAAGATATGATATATGGTTTCGGGGCTGCATTGTCTGATTATTGCGAATGGGTAGTTGATTTATAAATTACAGAAGATCTTTCATTGATTTCGATATATTTCTCATAGTTCTTGCAGGACAAGGGATGGCAATGTTACGAGAGAAGATACTTAAGATAATATCAATACCTATAGTTATACTTATCATTCTCCAATTGGGATATTTTTTCTCATATGTACAAGAACACAGCGTTCCATTAATCAGCAAAGAGCAACTTCACTTTCTCCAGCAACTAGACTTAACACTACCCAAAACAGCAACAATAATGATAGACTCAAGCTCCTATACCACCCGGGTCATGTGATATACAAATAGGCAACGAATTAGTCCATGATTATCAGATCTCAATATACGAGACAAAAAATGATGGGACAGCCGACGAGCCGCGACACCCGAATGAAAATGTCTACTTATGCAAACATTCCCACCAACCAGTAACTATAATGACATCTTTTTCATATCAAGAACCAATACTATCACAGACAATATAATAAAACAAACCTCTTGCTTTACATTTATACAAACAGACGCGTGACTTTCTTTATTCCACTATAACAAGAAATAGTACATGAAACACGTATCTACCATAATCCTTTGAGTAACATCCTGAGCAACAGTATTGAGCTTCTGCGTTCCCGAAATACATTCTCTTTCGAGCATACTTATTATTGCATACTATTGCTTTGGATTTGGACGAGTCTCACTTCCTGATCTTTTATGAAAAAAAAGTATACGAACGTGGATATTCATTCGTATACTTTGGTCACTCTTTACAGGAGTTTTGTATGTATATTTCCTAAGTCTAGTGCATATAATGATCTCTCCAAGTTCTCTTATTGTGGGCGGGCTTATCTACACTACCCTTGTGATCTTAATAAGCAATCTTCCTAAAAGATATTATATTACTTTATAGTTTTAGATTGCGTGGTCGTACTGTCTGCTGCTGGAGTTTCAGCCTTAGTTTTTTTCATAATAGCCTTTGTATAGTCGGCCATTATTGCAGCCTTCTTGGCAACATATGCACTCGCATCCTTACCAGCAACTCTAACCTTTATAATCACCTTATTTAAGGCTCTAATTATCTCGTTCTTCATTACTCTCAGGCTTGTCTTACTGAAAAGACTTTCAAACTCTTGGACCGTTGGTCTGATAGTTGTATACATATCTTGGAATCTATGATATACTGATTCTGAGATAGTCATCCATGGTTTAAGGAGATAGAAATATGGTTGGCCATAGTTTTTCATACTCTTACCCATATATCCATACCCGTATCCATACCCATAATTAGGTTGGAAACCGTAGCCATATCAGTAAATAGATCAAGTAGTAACCATTCATGTAGAAGGAGAAACGACTCCCGACATAAACGGTCAATTATATGTACTTGTTCCTGTACTACTCAAAATATTATTTCAGTACCCATACATCATAGCGTCATCCCAGAACACTACTACACTTGTAGTAGGTTGTTGTGGGATAGGAGTAGTTACTCTTATTGTACCGACAGCTCCTGCAGGAATAACTGTTCATGGAGTCCAATTATAAGTTAGAAATCCTCTATAATTTTGAAATCCAACATATGCAGGTGATGACTGCGTAATCTGAGTGGTATTGGGGAATATATCATTTATTTGAATAGAACATGCTGGCGTATCTCCTACGTTTTTATATGAGATAGTCCAAACGACCTCATTACCAACTATCGTATTAGTCTCAGTAATAGCTAATTTATACTGAAGTCATGATATTCTTTCTGTATATCCTTGGTAATTAATATATTTCCAGTTGCTATCACAGTCTAATGCAGATCATGTCTTTACAATGACTACTCAAGTAGTAGTATTACCAGTAGTAATAGGGGTATTATTTCCTACCACACATTCCCATGCTGGCATAGTAGCCGTGTACGCGTCTCCATTACCACGATCTCTCCATCCATGAATAGTCACATCATTAATTTGTTTCACTGATGTGGTATTTGGATAGAATCTTTTGCAATACTCTACTTTTCTATCTGCTCGTCACTCGTCCCATGACTGAGCATATGTTCAAGCTCAAGCAACTCCATCTGGATCTGTTTCCCATGAACTCGTAGTTGTATTATAATGTTGATTAACCTTACCATACCACATACTAATCGCAGGCACTACAACGCCATTATCCATAGGTTTCGTATCAGCACCGTAACTAGTCCCTCAACCTGTGTAGTTCAAAGCTCATGTAAACATAGGATTTGGCACTGTACCAGTAGTTGTAGGATTAGGCATCGAACAAGGAGAAGCAAGTGTACAGGAAGTATTACCAGATAGTCATTCAATTGGTGTGTTTGAGTCAATAGTATCTCACTTTAATGCTGGCAATATAACGTTAGGTTTTACTGCAGACTTCACGAGAGATTTCGTTTTCTTCTTTGCTACTGGCGCTGCTTTTATCGGAGCAACCTCATGCTTTACCAAATTGGGAGCTATGACATCGGCAGACAATGTGAAATTAGATCAAACAGCTGGAGATTGTGCTCAATTCGAAATCATCGCAGCAAGCGTTCAATCATTTGAGACAGATATTCATAATGCAGCAGCACTGAATACACCAACGATAGCCACACTAGCTACGTGTGCTTTTACGAAAGTGTGTAAGTGATGATGGATGCGTTTCGTGTGATGAATAACTTTTGATAGCATGAGAATATGCAAGCAAGTAAAAACTAATACATTAATACTAGAGAATTATGCTTCGTTAGCAAAAAAAAGTAAATATAAAACAAATACACAAACGAAACAAGCTTGACTCACAACAATATTTATATGTAATATATTTTCATCAAAACAAAAATCATCATGAGAAAAATTACATTTGGATTCGGCCTACTTATTGCAGTACTTGGAGTATCTTGCTCCAAAAGCAGTCTAGCGAGTTCAGTAGAAGCTCTTATTCCACCCAACCTAAAATGGGACTTCCTATAGAAGCTCATTACTAAAAAAAATTATCAGAATCTGTTTGCCTTTTGCCTCTTGTAATACAAGAGGCCTTTTTTTATGTAAACAAATAAAAAACTATTATTTACAAAAAAGGAAGGCACCGCCTCCCCTTTAGTGTATAATGTATATGGGTTTTATTTTATTCGATCACCGATGATTTGTTGGAATGTAGCTACTGGGAATGCTCATGCTACTAATTTCCATTCACCACTTTCATTATTTATAACGATATTTCCTGGAGTTCCTGGCTGGCTTGTGAATGTTTGAAACTCAGCCCAATTAGAAGCATAGATAGATTTCATATCGCCAGCGTTAATACATGATGCTAACTTAGAAGCATCAATCTTAAGTGACTTAGCATATCCCGCAATATCACCTGTTGCGATTGCAGCACTTGGAGATGAATGTCATAAGATAGCTGTATACATATCTACGAAAGCTTGTTGTCATCACAATTTACCTGCACATAGAATAGCAAGAGATTTATATTCTGTACCAGGATGGTTAACACCCTGCACTACTTTGAAGATATGATTTACTTTCCCTGGGAAAGCTGCTACAGCGTTTGTGATAGTCTTATCATTGAAATGTCTAATACAAAATGGACATTCAGGATCAGAATATTCTACGATTGTTACTTTAGCATTTGCGTCTCATTCTACAAAAGCATTCTTCTTAAGTGCTGCTAATTGATCAGAAGTCAATTTCCCTGAAGGGAAAGCGTTAGCTTGTTGCCCTCCTTGTGCTGCTGTTGCGTCTTGTTGAGGTTGCTGAGCAGTAGGTGCAGATCAAGACAACTGTGCAATAGCTGTTTCCAATTGTTGTTTTTGTCCTTGAGAATATTTATCACTGAGGAATAATTGTTTTGCAAGCTGTGCATTTTGCTTACCACCAAACTGCATAGTTTGATAATCTTCAACAGCATCTAATCTTTTGATAATAATTCATCCTCACAAACTCACGATCACGATAGCAACTATTGCTAAGATAATCGAGATCTGGTGTAATGTTTTTTCTTTCATGTGCTATCCTCGATAAGAATAAAAGACACAAAGAGAGACATTTTTAGACGTCTCTCCTGTTATTATCTAGTGTAGATATATTTATTTTGTAGTTCCAGTCGCTGCAGGAAGTGCTCCTGTTTGAGCTTCTGCTTGTTGATTAGCAGATTGCTTATACATTTCCATAGTAGCTTTGTTTTGTTGAATAAACATCTCTACTTGTTTCTTCATCATTTCTTTGTACTCAGGTGTTTCATAGATTTCTTTATTCAATTTGTCATAGTTTGCTTGTCCTCCTGCCTTAAGTGCTTGTTCACCTACGAGTTCTTGTCTTACAGCGCGGTGTAATGACACGAACGTAAGGAGAGAGAATAGGAATGCACCTAAAAGAAGAAGTTTACTAACGATAACCATTATTCCTTTGCCATTGCAAGCGCGAGGACCGCATCCTCCTTGTCCACAACAAGCGTCTTCGTGATTTTCTACATGATGTTCATGATGATTCATTGGTATATACTATTAAGAGTAAATGGTTTAGTCTATTAGTTCCGACTATAAAAATCAAGGCTCTCTCTAAGGTTTGACTTGACAAAAGTGAATCTATAGTAAATATTTATTCAACATTCCCCGCTCCGCACTGAGGACAATACTCATATGATCGTGAGTAGGGAGATTTACACTCTTTACATTTCACACTCATTTTTTGTCCGCAGTAAACACAGAATTCATGATGAAGCGGATTTTGCCTTGCACACGCAGGACATTTTACAACTTGTGCGCTCAAAGCCTCTCTTCGACCGAGACGATCCCATTTATATCTCAATGGTCTGAGAAATAAGTAGATAGGCAATCAAAGCACAGGTGATCAAATTCACACGATAAGGATAGAAAGAGCTTGTCCTATGACATTTGATGTTCTCGCAGTGATATCTTTCATCACCCATAAGATACTGAGAACCCAACACAACAGGAATAACGCACCCAAAACATATAAATATGAACCTGGAGAACTTAGCAATGCATTCCAATCTCGAGATACTCACAAAGATTGTATCAAAGTCTGAGACCCCGTAACAACTGTTTGAAACATGAAGTATAAAAACAGGATAAAATGTTATATTATTTCTCTTTTGACAACCTTAACAGAGTCTTCTCTCTTTTTAAACTCTTGTAACAGGTATCCAATCTTCGATGGATACGATGTGTCAGATGTTATATAGACATCTTGCATCTTAGTTGCAACTGTTTCTGAATGAATTTTGGAAATATTTAAATTCAAAGAGTTCAAAACACTAAATATATCAAGCAATATCCCTGGTTGGTCCTGGCATTGCAGCACTATATTGAATGTATAACGTGTTATCGATTTGTCTTGCCAATGTGCTTCTAATAATTTTTCTGGGGAGACAGACGCGATACCAACACAATCCATACAATGAATTTTAATACCATCTTTTCATGAGCGAGCGATGATTTTATCTTCTACTGTTGGTTGGCATTCAGGACATAAAATATATCACAAATGCATTCCTCCATCTATCACAACATTTGCCACGCGATCAGAAACCGGTGTAATCTTAGGATGTACTGCCGATATCTCTTGCTTCGGAATTTTATCTTTATAGATTTTTTTGATAAATGTATAATATCACATCTGCCTATCGAGCAGTTGCAAGAGCAAACGATCAAATGCATCTCACTTATATTCTTTACTAATGAGATCATTTCTAGAGTGCAATGGTGGCAACTTATACTCCCTCAACTTCTCTTCCAAGAGCTTGAGTGATCTTGTAATAAGTTGTTCCTTTTCTTTCATCTTCAAAAACTTTGTGAGCTTAGCCTTTGCAGAAGGAGTATGAAGATATATAAGCCAGTTTCATGACGCACTAAATTTATTTTTGAACGCACTAATAACAACCAAATCCCCTGTTTTAAGTTTGTATGAGAGCGGCACAATACTCCCATTTACTAACGCACTTTGGAATTTAAGTCACAAATCTGAATGGATACGAAATGCAAAATCTAACACTGTACTTCATTCAGGGAGCTCTACAATATCTCATTTCTGCGTGTAGGCAAAAATATTACGATCTAGAAATTCTATATTCAATTCATGTTTGAAACTATCCTTATCATCATTGGATGTATATGTCGTAACAAGATCTTGAAGTTTCCTAATCCACACTGCCTGTCTTTCACTAACGGCGGTAGCTCACTTGTTCTCAGCATATGCAAAATGCGCAGCCACTCATCGTTGTGCGATATCTTCCATTTCTCCCGTACGAATCTGAATTTCAACTGGGAAATCATACAACCCCAATACCGTCGTATGAAGACTCTTATAATCATTAAATTTAGGAACCGCGATATAATCTTTAATTTTTTTAATTAATGGCGTATAGTGATTATGTACAATTCACAACACATTATAACAATCCCCTACGCTATTAGTAATAATACGGAAAGCGATAACATCATTTATATTTTCAAGGTCCATAGACTTATACTTGTGTTGGAGTTTTTCTCGTATTCTATATGGGCTTTTGAATCTCCCTGTTACGAGCGTATATGGGACATGTTCTTCGTCTAATAGTTGCTTCAAATGTTTGATTCCTTTCGCAATAATATCTTCCTGATTACCAAAATGGGTGTTGAGATAATGAATAATCGTTTCACATTCCTTAGGATAAAGGATACGGAAAGCTCCATTTTCCAACAACTGTTGATAATTATAGAGTCATAATCTCTTTGCGATAGGCACATAGATATGAAGTGTTTCATCGGCTATACGAATACGTTTCTCTTCCTCTGGATGATAATGCAGCGTCTGAATATTATGAATACGATCAGCGAGTTTAATGAAAATAACACGCAAATCTTTTCCCATAGCAAGGAATGTTTTTTTCAACGCTTCAAGTTGTCTTTCTTCTCATCTATATTTAATCTTGGAAACCTTAACCAATCATTCACACAAATCTGCAACTTCTTTACCAAATTCTTTCTCAATAGTTTCATAGGGAATATCTGTATCTTCTATCACATCATGCAAAATACATGCTTGAATCGTTGGCAAATCAGGCTTGAGATCCATAAGAAATATTGTTGCCTGAAGTGGATGTATGATATAAGGTTCACCAGAAAGTCTCTTGCAGTTTTGATGAGCATCGAGAGCAAACTCATATGTTTTTTGAATAACTTCAATATCTCTTCCCGTGATATATGTACTTGCGCGAGCTTTTATCTCATCCACCAAAAACTGAGGACGTTCCTCAAACAATGGTTGGTAGTTAAAAAACTGTTGTAGTTCGGAAAAGTTCATACGAGAATACTATATGAACAGCCACATCATTGCAAGCAAAAAGCTGTTCTAAAATCGATCATTTCTTATGGTACGGTATACCGCTCTGATGAGGTAATTGGCGATCTCGTGATCGCATCGTACAACACAGCCCTCACACGGTCTCACGGCAGTATAGTTGAGTCATTTTGTGCATATTGGCATGGGCAACTTCCACAACTACCGACACTCACCTGTGTACTTGGGAATGAATATGTTATTATCGCTGGTAAATACGGATTATATTGGAAAACCCAACCAGTTGTTTGATCTGTTCGGTTATTACATACATCACCGATTCCACTACTAGTACTATCCTTCTGATCAGAATTCAATTTGAATGGGCAGTTATCTGCTCATCAATTATTTCACGTAGTATTTCATTGGTTATTTCACGTCGTATTTGGTGTTCGTTGTGTATTTTCAGGACCATATGTACACGCAGGTGTTTCATATAATATGAGTCATGTTGCATTTTTCACACCATCTCCATCTATATCATCATCGCATACATCAGGTATCCCATCGCCATCCATGTCACAATGTCCAGCTCGATTAGCCTTGTTTGTCGGCAAACAGAAGTCTCATCAGATCACAGGATGAATATTACACGCATCACCAATTCCACTACCACTACTATCTTTCTGATCTGAATTTGCTTTGAATGGACAGTTATCTCGTCATGGATTATTACCTCACTGTGTTGTATTTCACGATGTGTTTCATTGATTATTTCAAGTAGTATTTGATTGATTATTCAATGGTTGTTGGGTGTTTTCAGGTCCATAGGTACATGCCGGTGTTTCATACAATATAATTCATAGTGAATTTTTGACGCCATCTCCATCTATATCATCATCACATACATCAGGAATCCCGTCTCCATCCATATCACAATGCCCAACTCGATTAGCATTATTTGTTGGCATACAGAAATCTCATCAGATCACCGTCACAAAAGCACCAATCGCTAAAACCCTACCATCAAATGTATATGCTAATCAATATATTTGATATGATCATTGATGAAGATAACTATCCACGAACGAAGAAACTTCTCTTCCACGAAGCTGACGCACACGTCCATCACCCCACTGTAAATTTACATATGAAATATCTGACGCAGCAACTCCTTGATATTGTATAATATATTGTACCTTTTCTCATACCTGTTGAACTAATTTGTATGGGAATAACGTAGCACGTGCTCATCATACGGTAACTGTCCCATAAGCTGCAATAGTATTCCCCTTGGATGTGAGAGCCTCTACACGCACTGGATAAACTCAATCGGTAGCATATGCATGTATGGTAATAACACCTGATCACGTATTTCTATCACCATAGAACCATGTAAATTGATGGAGTGAACCTGAATAAATAGCCGTGAAACGGAAAGTATTCCAGGTAAGCTGCTGTGCCTCCATACGCAATCCAACGTGTTCATCTACATCACAAACATTACCAACACCATTCTTATCGTCGTCTTTTTGATCAGTGTTTGGAGTAAATATACAGTTATCTATATATCAAGAATAAGCTGAAACAACCTCCGGAATGATATTCCCATTATCATCTACAACCCCTGCTGGATTCTTAATTCAATCTCAGTCTATATCATCATCACACACATCTCCAATGCCATCACCATCTGTATCACGTTGAGTAGGATTATATGTGAGGTAACAACTATCTTTATAATCAGGGATGCCGTCATGATCCTGATCATTGCTATCCACACATTGCATGCGAGGTTTAACACGTCACAATATATCTAGAATAAACGAACCTGAAGCATAATCTTCCACATTAATACTATTAGCCTCGGCCTGGCTAAAAATCCCCTGTTGTAATAAAATATTCATCTCTGCCAACGGCCAATGTCATGTCTTTGCTATCGGCAATTCACTCATACCACAAGATGATGGATTGTACATACAATACTTCACATATGTTTGCAGTGATTGTGATGAAGAAATCTGACATGATGCACCAGCACAGAGCGATGACTGAGTTGCAATAACTGCACGATCTCCTAGATCAAAGTAATTCTGAATTTGCGCAGGTTGATTAGATAACCGCTGAGAAATGGCGCCTCGTGACGCTTGATATTGTGCATAAAACGTCTGCGCAGCAATATTGAAAAGCGTTTGAATGAAATCTGCATTTGTAATAGGAAGCGTCCCGCAAAACTGCCCTGCACAAAATGGACTAGATCCTCTAGGATACCCATTCATATATCATTTATCTGCCACATACGATACACAGTAGTAATCGTTACTCTGTTGCAAACCAGCATTATATAAGACATCATCGAAATTTTTTCCTGGGTAGAGACGGAATGCATTCCATCGAGACGATGTGAATGTATTAACCACAGTACTCGTTGGTCTATGACAATCCTGACAATCTACCGCATTCAATAGCTCTGTAACTACAAATCTCGAAACAGTAGATGCTTGTTGAATAGCATTAACATCAATCTGCTTATCTTGTAACAACTGAGAAAATCACGTATCTGCAGAGGCAAATCACGCGATCGGGAGAACCAAACTTACTATAAACCCAATGAGGTACTTTTTCATGTACAAAAAAGATTATGGATACTTGCTTGCAGTATACAAAAGTAGTATCAGTATGCCAATAGAAAATAAACAAAACCTCCCTATTAACGAAGGAGGTTTTATCATTCTATATCTCTAAGGAGGTCCCGTAATTATTGAATACCAAACTTTTTGAATTGGAAGAATGGACTATTTGAAACACCTGTACCTTGGTATACAAAGCCGTTGATCACATGCCCTGTACCTTTGGTAATGATATATGCAGTCCATGGTTCGTTATATTTAACCTCATTACTCTTGAGTGTATATGTCATAGTGAAATCATATACTTGAGCATTTGCATTTCTCACTGCCACTGGATCCTTCGTATTAGGAGTTATTTTTTCTATAGTAATTCATCATATAATATTTTTTGTGAACGTTTGAAGACGCGCTGTATTAAAATAATTTTTTAATGGACCAGACTTGAATGAAACATCTTCTAAAACTGCAAGACTATCAAACTGACCATTATTCACGCGAGTGAAGAAATCAGTAATAAGCGTTGCTGTAGAAGCTGCAGTAGGAACTGGTGTCTGTATTTGTTTTGCGCCAGTTTGGTTTGTCTGTGTTGTAACTACAGAGTGATCTACGCGATCTGATTCATCTGTTTGTTTCAATTTCAGATACATACCATATCATATCAGAGCGATTCACAAAAGAAGAATAAGCAAAGTAAGAACTCATGACTTATTGCTACGTTTTTCAAACGCAATAAGCTCGTCCTCCCATGTCGCTAACGTCTCTGGGGCACTATTCTTTCTCGCAATCTTTTTTGATGATGAAGGTGTTACAGCTTCTGGCTGTACCTTTCTAGGCCTTCCTCTGCCCCTTTTCACAGGTTGCTGAGAACTTTCCAAAACCATAGAACTATAATAATAAGATAAAATACAAAATTACTCTACCCAGGTACCGTCCATATCTTGTGTACCCAACGATTCTATATGATCTATATGACATACATATAACGGAAGTTGATGATCCATTGCAAGAGCAATTGCTGCATGATCCATAATATCTAATCATCTCGCAAGTGCATCTTTCAATTTGAGAATATCATACTTCTTCGCTGTAGGATCTAAAACAGGATCCCTATCATATACTCAGTCCACCTTAGTAGCTTTTACTAATACATCGCAACTCAACTCCAACGCTCTCGTCACAGCACCCAAGTCAGATGATATGTATGGAGCACCAAGTCATGCTGCACAAATCAATATTTTCCCTTCTTCTAGAACTTTGAGAGCAGAATCTAATTGCCATGTTTGAGCAATTTTTGGCATATCTATTGCTGACATTACGACCGCTTCTTCTCATGCGTATGCTAATGATTGTTCCAAAGCTAATGAGTTCATTACTGTCGCGAGCATACCTATATAGTCAGCAGCAGCTCTTTGCATACCAAGCTCTTCTCATGTCTTCCCTCTAAAAAAGTTTCACCCTCACACTACTATAGCGATAGTAAATCCACGTTTCTTCAATGTAATAATGTGTTTTGCTATCGTATGCATTACTTGGACATCAAAGCCAGAAGGGCGATTCCCCTTACATGCTTCTCACGATAGTTTAAGCAAAATCCTTTGTGGTTGACGATTCATCATCACCGATAAACAAGGTAAAAACGACTCATATGTACATAAATACACGACATATGCAAGAGCATGCTCATATATCTACATTTTTTGACAAAATATGAACTTTCAGTATAATGGAAAAGAGCCATTATTTACTAGAAAAACACCATGCAAAACTACAAGACACTACCCTATCAAGAAAAAAAAGACTATGTAATCTCATTACTAGAATCTTTCGCAAGTCGCTGAAGTAATTTTGCACCTTTATCAAGGAATATTCAAGAAGATACTGCCTATCCTGAAGCACAATTAGATGCTATAGTCGCGAAGTTTGATTATTATCGCGACGCCTCTATTACAGAAAAGATGAGCGCATATAAAGCACAACTCGACTCTCTTCCTCACGAGAAGATATTCTCAGATGAAGAACTAGATGCTATTTTACAACAATTATCATAACCCACATGCTAGGAGAAACCCTCAAAGAAGGTGAACAGAAACAAAAAGAGTCCACCAAAAAGTATAATGAGATGAGCGACAAGAATGCTTGAAAGCTAGATGATTGGATAGCATGACAACGCACTGACACATATGAAAATGTGTGAAATTTAAATACTGTGGCTAAATGAGGCACAACGGAGACCTGAGAAAACAATAGCGTAAACAAAGATACTTTAGCTAAGACCGTAGACTGGGCGAAGAAAAATGGTATCAATATAAGTAACGACCCATCTCTATCTGCAGAAGCAGTGACAAAACAATTTCAAATAGATCTCTATACAAAACTTTATTCAACGCCTCAATGACAAGCTAAATTAAGAGCGATACGGGATAAATACTGAAATACGAATGAATGAAAAAAAAATAAGATCTCTACTGAAGATCTTATGAAATCTCGTGATGTTGGCCTTGCTGCTTTCGTAGATGGGAAGTGATGAGCTAGAATGGGTGAAGCAATGACAGCCCTAGAAGAAACAACATCTTCTATGACATCAAAAATAGATAAAACAGAACAGAAAAAAACAGCCTCTGAAAAACTCGCTGAAGATTTCAAGCTGGGAGATGGTGAGCCAATATTTATAGGAGACAAAGCTATTGGTACTATGTACTTTACACGACCGAAATGAGATAGATGATATTCAAACTACCAGTATGTAGCTTTGGACTTCGGGCACATGACAAAATGAGGAACTCAAAATATGACAGAAGATCGATATAAGAACACAACGAAAGGAAGCGGATTGGAAGATGCTTTCAATAATGTAATATTAATTCCTGCCGATATCGTAAACACACAATTCAATGGTGGTAGAACACAAACCGCAGAATGGTATAAGGCACTCTATGATATGGCAACAAATCAAAAACTTAGTGGGCAACGAGCAAGAAACTTTGACTTCATGGATCAGGGCACAAGAAATGTCGTATCCGAAAAAATAAAAGATGCTCGTGTTCTTTCTAAAGATGGTACCATAGGTCTTGATGTGGCATCTGTCGCTGTCAAATAACTAGCTAGTTAATCCTGCAATATAGTTTCTATTCTTTTCCCTATTGTTTCCATAACAAGCATCGATTCAGGAATACTCTTGATTCTTTTCTCATAGAGCTTTGGTTTTACTACTTGGCCTGAAAGGCCAATTTCTCATAGGTATACAAGGTTGGTATCGGGTACTGTATTTTTGTATTGACTATAGATAGCTGCGGCTATAGCCATATCTATACCACTATCATAAAAGAGAAATTCTCACGGAATATTTACAAAGATATCATACGTTCGCAACTTACAGTGACAGTATTTTTCTAATATCGCAATAATAAGTGTGAGCCTCTTTGAGTCTATGCCAAGCGCATTTCTTTGTGGATGATTAGTATAATTTTTTGTTAACAATGCTTCTACATGAACCAATATAGGACGACCATTTTCTAATCATACTGTTAGGACTCTCCCCTGCTGTCATTGTGTATCACCATGCAAACGGAAGTCATTACCAACGATTTCTAATCACTGCGGCGTCATCGCAAAAACAATAGCATCATCGGTTCCACCAAATCTATTTTTGCTACACCTCAAAACACGGTAGCTACCATAGCGATCTCACTCTATATACAAAACCACATCAACAATATGTTCGAGATATTTCGGTCCAGCAATTTCTCATCACTTCGTCACATGTCATAAACACAGCAATGTAATATGATGTTTACGACAATAGTGAATAAGTGCATCTGCACAGAATTTTACTTGCGATGGCGATCATGCGATGCCATCACACGCTTGCGACGCGATGGTCTGGATACTATCAATGACACACACGTTATATTCTCACTCTTGCAATGTTGCTATGACATCCTCGAGAGAGGTCGTATGAAACATACCAAAATCAGGATGTTTCTTGAATAACCTTTCGTATCTTGCAGACACTTGTTGTATCTGTTCCTCACCAGAAAAATATGCAACAGCATCTAGATTACTTTGTTGCACAATATGCAATACAAGCGTTGACTTCCCAATACCTGGCTCTCATCACAAAAGATAGATAGATCACACATGCAATCATCACGTAAATACTCTTTCATATCTCGCATCTTGGAAAGAGAATGATGCTGAGGGCGTATTCTCGGTTTCAGAAGATAACGCCGTTCCCATCTTTCCCTGTTTACGCGAGGTTCCTGTCATAGACTCCTCTTGCATGACGAACGCACCAAACGCCTGACAGTCAGGACATTTTCATAATTTCACAGCACTCGCATATCAGCAGCTTTTACAGGTATACATCTCAACTTCACAAAGAGTAAAAAAGCTATTCTAGTGGTTTTGTGTCATATATCTATTGGTTTTATTTATTTTAGAATATATTGACTTAAAGCGCTTTATAGCTACAATATGATCATTTATCAACAAGCTGCACCTATGAGGCAACTTAAAATAACAACAAGCATAACAAATCGTGATTCTCAAGCTCTAGAAAAGTACCTTCAAGAGGTTGCGAAAACCGATCTTATTTCACCAGAAAGAGAAGTTGAACTAGCACTCATGATTAAAGCGTGAGACCAAAGAGCGCTTGATGAACTTGTGCATGCGAATCTACGCTTCGTTGTTTCTGTCGCAAAACAATATCAACACCAATGACTATCCCTATCGGATCTCATCAATGAATGAAATCTATGATTAATAAAAGCTGCACAAAAATTCGATGAAACCAAGGGATTCAAGTTTATTTCTTATGCCGTGTGGCGAATAAGGCAATCAATAACGTTAGCTCTCAGTGAAAACGGCAATATAGTGAGAAAACCAAGCAATAAAATATCTCTCATAAATAAGATTAACAATGCAGAGTTGCTTTTGCTGCAGACATTAGAACGCGCACCAACAAATGAAGAACTCTTAGAACTCTTACAAACGAAAAATGTAGATATCAAAGAAGAGACATTGCAATTAGCTATAGAAAGTAGATGAAAACACACTTCTTTGGATATGCCTGTTGGAGAAGATGGTGAAACAACTTTCGGTAGTTTCATAGAGGCAGACGCGGATGAACATCAAAGAGAAGCATCTTATCAAGAACTCAGAGAAACAGTCCGCATATGACTCAAAACATCCAAACTCACAGAACTACAAAGATTCGCCATCATACTCCACTTTGGTTTAGATCCATCATTAACCACTGAAACTGTGCTTGCTCATTTCAACATAAAAGAAAGAAAACTTCTAGCAGCATACAATACCTGAATAGCAAAACTAAAACGCGACAAGCATTTCAAATCAATAATCGCGTGAGAGAAACTAAAAGAAGACGAAGATCCATCTGAAAGAAATCCAATAAAAAGATTTATGAATACTGCAAACCCACTCACCAGAAAAACCATTAAAGTAGAAAGATATCAGCACGCTCCACAGGAGCATGTCACAAGCGATACTAATGAAGAACCAACAAATACAACAGTCGAAGCATACATATGATTACCCAATAGCAATTGAGACGCCGAACTAAAAGATATAATGTTTTTTTATAGTCCATGAGGAGCACCTATTAAACAGGTACAAGAAGAAATAATTACCATATTAGAAGCATGAAATTGCAAAGAAGCAATCCTACCAACATCAATAGAAGAAATTCCAACAGAAGACATTAACTATGAATACATACACGCATCGAATACAAAGGCAGCCATAGAAAATTTAACAAATTTTCTTCAAACATTTTCAGCAGAAGAACATAACATACGAAATTATGTTGGACTAACAAAGAAAATAATCACAAAAGATCTGGATCAAACAATCCTCCTCTTTTTCTTTCTCTATGCCATCGAGCACAAAGAAATAGATGCGAATACTGTATTAAATTATATTCAGAAAACATGTAACTATGTGGGGCTCTCGAAGACAGCAATTGTAGAAACGATACTTTCGTGATATAGAAAAATAATGGCTGCAGAGGTTGCGGCCCAAAATACGATTGGATAATATTCAGGAAATTCACTAGAGAGTTTCCAACATCCCAATAATTTCATAGAGATGCTTTTTATACTCAGTTTTAACGACAGCTAGTTTAGCTATTAGTTTCTTAGATGCCTCTAGATAACCAAAAAGAAGTTCTTTCCCATACTCTACCGCTCATGATGAAATAAACACATCGCGCAATTCTTTGATTTGTTCGTGCGAAAGTCTCTTTCACATTGCCCTGCTAACAGCGAGACGATGTGCATATGAACCATGCTCATAGATATAATTAGTAAGATATGTTTGTTGCCCATCTTGGATATCTGAGAATTTTGTCTTATTATCATAGTAGGCAGTGTCTCATCATTCTACGAATGTTACATCAAGAATGTCGTCACGCATTTGATATGCCTTTCCTAAAAGTTCACCAATTTTCTCAAGAGCTTTGATTGCTTTTGCAGGAGCGCCTGCTAATAGAGCTCATGTAACCAAAGGTCTTGTGAAACTATATTGTCCTGATTTATAGTGATTCTTCGCCTCAAGTTTAACGAGATCAACATGATCACCATTCATATTATCTACATCTATCATTTGACCCGCTACCACTTCTTGTATCATGATATGCATATGTTTTTGTGCTGCTAACAGATTAGCTGCAGGAAGTTTATATTGCGAATGAATAACTTCATATGCTCGTGCGAAAATCAAATCTCATACAAGCAATGCTTGAGAAATACCAAGATGATCTTTATTCGGTGCAGAAGGAAAAATATCACTAGCAAATTTATAAAAACACGGTTTCCCATGTCTCATTTCTCCCTTATCAATAATATCGTCATGAATAAGAGCCATAGTATGAATCAATTCCGCACTCTGTGAGAAATGCATGACCTCCTTAGTGGCTTTACCTCCATACAACATATAAGAGGTGTATATTAAGTATGGTCTAAGACGTTTACCTGCAGCAAACACAGCATCGTCTATGTATGCTAAGATTTGTTGAGTCCTAGGTCGCGAAGCAATCTTCTGCGCTTCACGAATTTTCTTCTTAACGTATATCTGCAGTTGTGCGTCAAACGTTTTCTTGAACGAACGAATTTCCATCTCGTGGTGAACAAAAAAAGATAATGTGTCTACTCTACCTTTTCATAGCGAAATTGCAAACAAACTCATATAGGACAATGGAAGGCTTATTTCTGTTTCTTTTTACATAGATGGCATGTATTTCTGTGAGTTTTAGCCCATGATACGAGCGTAGATGTCGAAATAGCATAGAGTTGTGCTACTTTCCTTGCCCCTGCATAGAGATGGCAATACAAGTGAATTGCCTTTTTTTTAAAACCTTCGTCATACGTTCCTCTCCCCTGTCATCATACTGTAAAGTGTTTGTGACACTCCTGACACGTATATCTTTGCCCACCCAACGGAAGAATTCAATTTTTCCATGTGAGACCACTATGACAATGTAAACACATCACTGTTTGATTCATGTGTATCTTCTAAGAAATAATATTTATAATGGTAATTTCCAAACTCGCTTATTCTTCAATCATCGTTTATGCAACCACTTCTCTCTTTTCCAAAACAATATTGTTACAAAAAGAATGATACTCATGAGCATGATAAACTCTGATGTCTCTCAGGTCCCCCCGCGTTCATGCTCCATGACGAATCATAAAATACGTGGCACGATATGAAGAAGGAACATATGCACTGCAAGCATACCCACACTAATTCCGAAGAAGTTTGTCACATTTTGTTTCTTGAGTTTATGGATAATAAGTCGCTGCGCAAATGCTAAAAGAATAACTCAAATGAAATGAAATATCTGAACTCCTATTTCAAAACTCACTGCGTCATTTGTATTGTGCGCAACAAGGAATATTTGCAACACCACCTCTGCTACTACAACAACTATGTTGTAAAAAACGGTGGCAAGACAAAATGAATGTACATCGTGCTGATGACAACAGGCAGGAGAATTAATTGATCACATGAACAACACTACAAATAAACACAATCATTGTATCAATATCATCCTCAAAATCAATACAACATCAACACACATCAAACACACAAATAGGGCGAGCAAAACAAAAGAAACATATAATATATCTTGCACTCCCGCAGGAGTTATGTATACAAGAGGAAGTTTTTTTTATCTTCATTCAAAAACATAATGAAACAACTTCGACACGATCATCCTTGGTTCAAAGTATTAATTGGGTTTGTTATGCTATCATGCGTTGTAATCTTTAGTATAGTTCTCTACCGCATCACGATTGCATTCCAAGATGACGCTCCTTATGAATGGAATTTAAGTAGAAATCAGCTTCGCCACAGTACACAAAGTGGTCAAAGATTAGTAGCTCCAGTGCATAATCTTTCAGGAGCAACTACGATTTCAGGCGCGAATGCAACAGGAAGTTTGAAAATAAACAAGGAACACCCTAAGAAATAATTTTACAATCTATGAACACTCATGCATAAGCTTATTATTCGTGCTCACCCGAAGGCTGACACGGGATATAATTATGCTCTTCTACAAGCCATACTTGAAGAGAACAAGAAACACGGACATACATATGATGTATTAGACCTCTACAAGGACGTACCACAAGGATTTCTTCACTTTGATAGACAAGAGATTCCTCATCAAAAAGAGATTCAAGAACTCATCAAGAAAGCTGATGAATTAGTATTCTTGTTCCCTATTCGATGGTTAGACGGACCAGCTATACTCAAGAATTTTCTAGACTGTAACCTATCAGTAGGTTTTGCATATGAACAAACAAAAGAAGGTAAAACAATAGGACTCTTGAAATGAAAGACTGCAAGAATCGTAGCGACTGCATGATGACCATCATTCTTCTATCCATTCATTTGGTTTGTCGTGTGGAACAAAGGAAGACTCGGCTTTTCATGAATCAAACTCGCATCTATGCAGGTATTGGCACATACAATGAAAGCATCTGACGCAAAAAGAAAAAAATTTCTACAAAATGTAGCTGAGATATGTAGTCGTTAGATAATATTTATTGTTTTGTATATGACACAATGGCAAATCCATTACAACACCAAGAAAAAATAGACAGTAAAGTAATTAAGAAATGAAGACACTATGTGCATCTGAGATGAATCATAACATTGGTAATTCTCGCTGCAGTAATGTATTTTCTCTATAAGAATCAATATCTCTTAGCGTGAGCAACATTTTTTGGTGCTGCGATCGTAGTATCGCTACAAAACTTTGTATCGAGTTTCTGCGCATATATATACCTTACATCAACAGCGCAATTTGAAGAAGGAGACATAATTAAGACCGGCAATCCTATGATGCCCGTAACTGGTGAAGTAAGACGCATTGGATTTTTCTTCACAACTATTAGAGAGGTGGATGAGGAACTCCTCTTCACTGGAAGAATAAGTTCATTCCCAAACAACCTCATATTTTCATGAGGTATATTCAACTATACAAGAAGAGACCTCCTTTTCTGGCATGAGTTTACCGTTATTTTGAGTCTCCATGGCAGTCATCCAACACAACTATTCGAAACATACCGCGAGATTATCATGAAAGAATATTATAAGACACTAGAAGATGATAAATACTACGCTGGTTCTATCGCACGTGAAAGCAATCCTAAATTTGATCTTAAGATAACAGATAAATGACTCGAGTGTAAAACAAGAGTCCTCGTACACTTCTACAAACTCCTAGAGACAAACAACCTTATGGTATGCACTCTCTTAGAAGAGCATAAGAAAGGGACAATACAACTCATGAAACATAAAGACTACACCTGGATAGAATAGAGACCAACATCTTAATATAAAGAAAACGCCCCTACACGAGAGGCGTTTTTATTATAATAGTACATTATAGATTAATTTGGGAAAACATCTTTCAATGTAACGATTTCGAGCAACGGAATATCTTTTCCATTTTGTCTCAAATCAGTAACAACCAATACTCTATCTTCCAATGTTGCAGAACCCGACTCCAAAAGAGATTTGAGTGCTGGTTCGAAGAATTCACTATGATGACCAAAATCCATATATCTAGAAATAATACCGAAAAGAAGTGTTGTATTCGTTGCTGTTTTCTCGTTATTCGTGAAAGCAAAGATCTTCACTGTTGGTCTATATGCTGCAGCGAATCTTGCTAGTCTACCAGTCCTTGTAAACAAGACGATACTATCAATGTTATTCTTTTCAGCCATCTCGATAGCAGACTTCACGAGGAACTTTCTATCCAACTCTCGTTGTGTAAGACCTGTGTTATCAAAGTCATCATGTTTATATTCCAATACTGATTCCGCTCTCATAACCACTTTCTTCATCATTTCAGCAGCCTGAATAGGATATTTACCAATTGTTGTTTCACCAGAGAGCATAACCGCATCTGCCTTTTGTACGACAGCGTTGAAGATATCTGACACCTCTGCTCTCGTAGGGAATGGATTCTCAATCATTGATTCCAACAAGTGTGTTGCAACGATAACATATCTTCCTTTTGCTCTACATGCTTTTACGATTTGTCTTTGATAAATAGGAAGATCTTCAATAGGTACCTCAATACCCAAATCTCCACGAGCAACCATCACACCATCAGAATAATCAACGATCTCAAGATAGTTATCCATAGCTTCTTGATTCTCTATCTTAGAAACAATTTGAATGTTTTCTGCATTATGCTCCTTTAGCATCGTTCTAAGTTCTTGGATGTTTTCTTTGTTTCTCACGAAACTCATCGCGATATAATCGAATCATTGTTCGATAGCAAACAATACATCCTTCTTGTCTTGCTCAATAAGACCAGGAAGTTTAAGCTTAATACCAGGCAAGTTAATATGTCTGCGTTGCTTAATTGATATTGTATGAAGTGCCTCTACGACAACGTGATCTTCTTTTTTCTCTTTGACCACAACATCGAACAATCCAGACTCGATCTTTACCAATCCCCCTACATGAATATCTTCAAGTAAGTATGGATAATCACAGAATTGATCTTGAGGTCCCATCTCTTTAGATGGATCAACAAAGATTTTGAAAACATCTCCTTTCTGATAGCTCTTGAGACCTTCGTAATCACCAGTTCTGATTTCAGGACCTTTTGTATCCAACATCAAACCTAGTTTTACTTTTTTATCGGTATTAAGATTGTGAACTATACTAGCAACTCTGGCAGCATTGTCATAATCAGCATGCGAAAAGTTAAATCTCAAAACATTAATTCCTGCTTTATAAAGCTCAACTATTGATTCTTCATTCCATGTTGCAGGTCCGATAGTTGCAATCATCTTCGTTCTTTTCAATTTTGATGTCATCGATATATGCTATAAAAATAATAAAAGCATCATATTCTGTCATCCTGAGTGAAACGAAGGATCTTCTAGTAAGATTGTATTATCATGAGTATTGGTATCTTTTCTCAAGACAACGATACGCCATTAGAAGATTCTTCACTCCGTTCAGAATGACGAAAGTATTATTTCCCGTATTTTGCATTTGCACCAAGTGCAGCTTCAATTCTCAAGAGTTGATTGTATTTTGCGATACGATCTGTCCTACTAAGAGAACCTGTTTTGATAAATCCTGCATTTACTGCTACAGCTAGATCTGCGATGAATGTGTCTTCTGTTTCACCAGATCTATGTGAGATAATAGCATTCATACCGTTATCGTGAGCCATCTTGATTGCAGCCAATGTTTCAGATACAGACCCGATTTGATTGAGTTTGATCAAAATACTGTTTGCTTGTTTCTCTTCGATACCCTTTTGCAAACGAGCAATGTTCGTAACATAGAGGTCATCACCCACTGTCATGATTTTATCACCAAGTTTAGCAGTAAGCATCTTCCATCCTTCAAAATCATCCTCAGCACATCCATCCTCAATAGAGATAATTGGATAGTTCGCTACGAGATCAGCATAGTAATCTACGATTTCAGCTGATGTAAGTGTTTTTCACTCACTCGCAAGTTCGTATTTGCCATCTTTGAAAAACTCAGATGATGCTACGTCCAATGCAATCTTAATCTGGTCAGTTGTATATCAAGCTTTCGTGATAGCTTCGATCAAAGATTCTAACGCTTCCTTATTCCCACCAAGATTTGGTGCAAATCCTCCCTCATCACCTACTGCAGTTACATATCCTTTTGCTTTGAAAATCGCTTTAAGATTATGGAATACTTCAGCACCCATTCTAAGTGCCTCTGTAAAGTTTTTTGCACCTACTGGTACAAGCATGAATTCTTGAAAATCTAGATTATTATCAGCATGAGATCCTCCATTAATAACATTCATCAAAGGTATTGGAAGCGTATTTCCATTCCCAAGATATGCATACAATGGTTTATCTTGAAGATTAGCAGCAGCCACACAGTATGCCATAGACACACCAAGAATAGCATTCGCTCCAAGTTTTGACTTATTTGCTGTACCATCAAGTGCTATCAATGCTGCATCCAATTCACCAACTGTCGCAAATTCTTTACCAACGATAGCTTGTGAAATTTCTCCATTTACATGAGAGACAGCTTTCAAGACACCCTTTCCTAGATATCTAGCCTTATCTCCATCACGAAGCTCAAGTGCTTCATGGATACCTGTAGATGCTCCAGATGGAACAATAGCTCTCGCAGGTTTACCACCTTCCAATGTAAGTTGTACTTCAACCGTAGGATTACCTCTCGAATCCAATACTTCTAATGCAGAGACTGCAATAATCTTTGGCATAATGTCTATTTTATAGCAAATAAAAAAAACACTTTTAGGTGAATCAGATTAGCTTCGTTGTCACAATACATTTCCACTATATACAAAAGGTTGCAAGATGCAACCTCTGTAACGAAAAATCGCCTCTATTTTGCAATATTTGGCTTTGAAGCAAGGAATAGCACCACAAATATCAATGGGTAGCTTGAAAAATCTACTTCATTTCATTATATTTCCCCTATTTATGAACCATCTTCAAAAACATGAAAATAGGGTTTTTTGACAGTTGATTAGGCGGTCTCTATACGATGTCTCAATTTCGCACAGCATTTCCTCAATATGATTATCTCTATTACGGTGATCAAAAAAACGTGCCATATGGGAATAAGACTGAGGAAGAAATTCGTAGTTTCACCATAGACGGTATCAATCGGCTCTTCGATCATGGCGCAGGCATCGTAATATTGGCCTGCAATACTGCAGCCTCGGTCACTGTAAAATATTGGCAAGCACATCATCCAGAGAAAAAAGTGCTCTCTATTAGTATACCTGTAATTGAATATCTCATACAACATAAGTTTAAACACCCTACGATATTTTCCACAACCCTCACGAAAAATACACACGTGTTTCCTTTGAAATTTGAAGAATTATGATGAGATACTAGTACTCTTTCTGTGCACGACTGCCCCGACCTCGTTATGCCAATTGAACAAGGAGCAGATGATACTATTCTCCGCAGCCTCGTGCAAAACCACTGTGATACGCTCTCTAAAGACTGCGACGTAGTAGTATTGTGATGTACTCATTTCCCTATTATCAAAGACATTTTCCACGAATGCCGAAAATGAGAAATTCTCGATCCAACAGAAATAGCACTCCCTACACGAGGAAATTATCTAGAAAGACATCCAGAAATTACCCATATGCTAACGACATGATGAACGGTAGAAATACATACTACATGAATAGTCGATCCAAATAATCATTTCATGAAAAATCGAAATACTCGAGATAGGTAATACTGTCTGTCATCCTGAGTGAAACGAAGGATCTTCTAGCAAGCAATGGTTAGTCATGAGCGAGAAGAACACAAGTTGACTAGAAGATTCTTCACTGCGTTCAGAATGACGAGCAATTCGTAATTTTTAATTACATAGCACTTTCCCTGTCATCGTTTCTGACCTTTCTATACCCATTCTCGCGAGGATAGTAGGTGCAATATCGGTAAGATCACCTTCTTGCAAATGGAGACCAGTCTCTTCTGTGATAAGAATGCATGGAACAGGACTCAAGGTATGTTGTGTATGTGGAGATCAATCAGGATTTTTCATAATATCTGCATTTCCATGGTCTGCGATCACAATAATTTCATACCCCTTCTCTTGTGCTGCTGCAGCAACCTTCTCCAAACAACTATCAACTGTCTCTACTGCTTCTACGACCGCAGAGAATACTCACGTATGACCTACCATATCAGAGTTCGCAAAATTGATTGCGATGAAATCAGGTTGCTTCTTTTGAAGATATGCTACGACTTGCTCTGCGATATCCGGAGCACTCATAGATGGTTGTAGATCGTATGTCGCCACCTTCGGTGATGGACAAAGAATGCGGTCTTCACCTGGGAACTCTTGTTCTTTTCCTCATGAAAAGAAAAATGTTACATGCGGGTATTTTTCTGTCTCAGCAACACGAAGTTGTGTTTTCCCTGCTGCAGAAATAACTTCTCATAACGTCTGTGTCAGCGTGTCTTTCGGGAACATAATCGCGACATCTTCAAATGTCTCATCATATGGCGTCATACATACATACTCTAAATCCAATGGTTCCATATCGTATCCCTCAATCGCTGTTTGTGTCAAAACTTTTGTTATTTCTCTCGCTCTATCACTACGATAATTCATATTAATCACCACATCTCCATCTTCGATACATGCTATTGGATCATCATGTTCATCAATACATACTATCGGTTTCAAAAACTCATCAGTCTCCCCTGCTTCATATCTCGCCTCAAGGGTTGCAAAAATATCATGCGTTGGCTCACCTATTCATTGGACGATAAGATCATACGCGTCTTGTACTCTCTCTCGACGATTATCGCGATCCATCGCATAGTAACGACCTACTACAGAAGCAAGTTTTGCTCCATACTTTTCACAAGCAGCTAACAACGTCGTCAAATATCATTTTCCTGATCTAGGATCTGTGTCACGTCCATCAGTAAACGCATGCACGAAAACCTCTTGTACACCTTGCCTACGCAATGCCTTAATCATATCAATCGTATGCTCTATATGCGCATGAACTCAGCCGTCTGAAAGTAGTCCAATAAGATGAATAGGTTTATTATATTCCAATGCATAGGTCACACTATTTTGAAAAACTGGATTTTGATAGATTGTTTCATCTTTGAAAGCTTTTGAAATTTTCACCAAATCCTGATAAATTCTACGCCCGGCTCAGATATGCATATGGCCTACTTCACTGTTTCACATTTGCCCTTCGGGCAATCCCACTGCTTCACTATGTGTCACGAGTGTTGTATGTGGATATGTTTTTAATAATGAATCATAAAATGGCGTATGTGCTTTTGCAATCGCTGAAATCTCTGCGTTCTCCTGTATCCCTCGTCCATCCAAAATTACTAACATCACTTTGTGTCCTGCCATTATCAAATCATATCAGTGATAAAAAAAATATGGTTATACCCACAGCACGGGTATAGAGAAGAGTACTATAAAAAGCAAGATAAAGAAAACGAGGTTATAAAAACCTCGCTCTTCGTGAAATAATTTCTATACATCCAGTATGGGTATCCCCTCACCTTCCGCTTCATCCCTTCGCAAGAAAAGACAGATAGAATGGAGTAAATACTCATTGAAGTGAACTAGACAACCCTTCCCTTCGAAAAAAGAAAGTTCTTTCTTGGTTTCACTCAATGCACGATACTGAATGAAACATTTTGCATTTTTGATTTTCACATCACGCAAATGTTTGCCATTTTTTTCCGTTATCAGCATCTCTCCGAGATTTTCTTGTAGGGAGGTATGAGGAACATACTTTCCCAACAGTTCCTCATGTACAGGGAACCATCCAGATTGAGCCAATACCAGTAGAACATCTTTGTCAGATATCTCCTCATGGAAAATGAGTGTTTTTTGTATTGGAATCTCACTCAAATACTTTTTAATTCTGTCCATAACCACAGTTATTTTGTTTAAATCATAGTATACACATCAAGCCCAATGATTCAAGACAAAACACACAGGAAAGGCTCTCTAAGCCATGATTTTAATTTTCAAAAAACCCTCCGAGTAAAAACAAGGAGGGCACATAAATATGTTTGTGCATAAAATAAAATTCAATTTATGCTATTTCTTTTAAAAGCACCGGCATTACCTCTATTTCTTCATTAACACCCTCCATTTGCAATCCTGCTAACTTAAACATTAGTGGAATCATCTTGGAAGGAGTTACTCCAACAGAATCAAAGCCAGCGTGCAGGAGTTGCTCTGCTTGCTCAGTATATAATGATGGGCCGTTACCACAAGAACCTAATTCAATCCAGATTTCTGTGTCTTCAAAAACCTTATTTCTTGCAGCAGCTAACATATCAGTTATCGCTTGAAATGCTAACGACATTTGAGTCCTGCTAAGGACTTTACCAGATAGTCTGTCAATAACATAAAAAGTGTAAACACCATCATTACCGCCTACTTTCACTTTAGCATCTGCAACTTTTTTACCCTTCTTCTCAGTCCAAGACCGAGTAAGTTTAAGTAAAAATAGTTCTGCCAGGAAAAAATTACTTGGCAGTTCAAACATCATAGAGTTCAAAGTAGAATCAATGCCATTCTTATCAGCTATAGCATCTAGACTATCCTTTTCCTCTAACGTTCTCACAAACGCATTTTCATAATCTATGTTTTCAAAGCCCATCTGTTCTCTACAAAACTTCACGGCCTTGATTTCTGACTCATAGATAAATTTAAATCTGTCGTTCGTAAGCATTAAACCACCTCGCATATCGTCCGATGTCACGCCATTATAGAATTGTTTATAATACTTAGCACCCGGCATTTTACCAAACTCTTTCATTTTAAGGTCGCAACTACGCAACGTAACCGTATAGACGTGATAAGCCTTATAAGCTTCATCAAGAGATATACGATTTGCTGCGGCAAATTTCGCTACCATATACTGTATCCTTGTCTGGAAAAACAACTCCGGATTATCATATCCAACAGATAATGACATAACATCTTTTACTATTTTCTCTGCTGCAGCGATCTCTTTAACAGCTTCTTCGGTTGTTATACTACCATATTGTTTTTGACAGTATTCACAAACCAACGGCATAAATGTATTTCTACTAATGTCTTGAAATACATTAGGAAATATGCCAATTGCAGCATATTCACTTTCTATACGAGCGAGTTTAATTCCACCCATATTTTTATCATGCCTGTTAAATTTCCTTGCTATTTTATTGGCTTCTCCTTTAGAGCCACATATTGATCCAACCTCTATATTCACAGATGGCACATCCGTAATCTTAGTTTGTGTTTCAACATATGGCAATTCTCCTAAGTAAACAGATGGCATACCAAGACTCGTATCAACAGTAATGAAATCACCTGTCTTTAATTTGTCCATTATAGACTTTGCACTCACTATACCGGGTACATCTATTTCACCAGCATAGCCTGCAGTATGACCAGTTGTATTTCCACTGTTCGAACCGAACCCTTTCATTTTACCAAGCCATGGCTCCATTTGTTGTGTTGTTTCATCAAATAGACCAAAGATAGGAACCTCATCTGGATCACTAAAGCCATATTGCTGCATTTTTTCTTGTCTAAATAGTTGAAGATCAGCAAAAAAGTCTTGCATAGTTTTATTCTCCCACTCCGGAGTATTTATTGCCTTTACATACGCAAAAGCTCTAACTACAGAGGTAGCACCAACCTGTTCTCCTTCTTCACTAATAAGCAAATGAGTATATGGATTTTCATCAGTCTCATTTAAAGTTCCCAGGCGAAACGTTTTGATTACATTGATGTCTTCAAATTTAGCTGTAATGGGGCGACCTTGCACAAAATAATGGTATGTCTCACCATTTATATCTGCAGGACCGCATTCATAATCACCACATTCACGACCAAAAAGTTGATCAAAAATCATTGCAATCTTTACTTCTTCTGCCGCTTCACCATCTGTAAGCAGGAATTTTTCCGTCATTTCTTTTGGAACCGCTACAAATTTATTCGTGCCGTCTTCTTGACGCACAAGCATCTCTTTAGCTTCTCCCAATTCTTTGGAAATGATTGGATACTTTCCCTGCTGAAGTGCAATTTTATCCAGTTCAAATTTATGAGCACCTCCTTTTGAAGCAACAGATGCTTCTCCATTTTTTGGTGTCATATTTATTGTAGCCGTCCCCAAATGCCCACTGGTATTATCTATAGTCCAGTTGGTACCACCACAGCGTTGTTCAGGAATCATATCCATCATAACCATTGCAAAATCATATTGAAATGACTTAAAGTGATATTTTTCATCAGCAAACACGTTAGTGTACATATAACTGTTCCATGGCATCAAGTGACGTGATGAGATTGACACCTTCATCGCTTCAAATATTTCTTCAGTGGTTGTTCTATAAAGCTCTGTTTTACCTTTACCATGAAAGCCATAATGGGTCCCATCTTCTATTACTCCATTTGAACGAATTGCCATTAAAGATTTACCTGTCACCTTAGCCATTTCTAGTCTTGCTAATTCTATAGCATTTTTTTCATCTTCTTCCAATGGTATTTGATGGATTTGCTTCTCCATTAACAGGCCAATCTGTTCAAGATCATTAGGGCTTAAATTATTTACATCGTACTTTTCAATCAAACTCTCACCAAAAACATCAACATGATATTTTTTCATTAAATGCTCATACCAATACACCGACGGTATATAACCAAACGGCACACAAGCTTTTAAACATGAAAGTTCATTCATCAACGATATAAACTTCTCTGCTGTAAGAGATTTTGGGTAATGATACTTGCTCTTAAAGTAAGAATAATCGGCAATGCCAAGAACAAATTCTAGCATTATTGAACAATTTGAACCTTTTCCACCTGCGATTTCTTTGTTTCTAGCAAGAGGATGACAGAACGGAATAAACCAAGGTTTATCACTCGTTCCACCAATCAATGGTAAATTTTTTAAGTCTGAAATACTAATCTGAATCATAAACGTAAATTTTATCTTTTTATAATATGGGTTGCGATATATTTGCTCCCCGTGTTAATTGCTATACTATATCGTTGGTATAAAACGACTCATATTCCCACCCTAGAGCTTGGATTTCGGCATCTTTTCAGATGACTTACATGTGTCAGCATCTCGCCGAAGGGGCATGTAAGGTTTTATAATTTTTTTAATAAATTGATTTTGGAAATCTCTCGCATTAAAAGTACAGCTATTGTTTCTGTCCAAAACTAGACAAATACTGCTGACATACTCGCAACAATAGAAGATTCCGCCTTTAAAACCAACATCATAATAATAAATAATGTTTTAATGTTAATGAACGATCAATTCCCCTTTCGAGGGAGGTCAACTGTAATTATCTACCACAGACATAACAGAGGCTTTGTAAATAATGTTTCTGTATTTTGGTAAATTTTCACATATTCTTGATTTTACATATGTAAATATTATAATTTATCATATTTTACACACGTAATTTTAAAGAATGCTTATAGAAAGGCCATTTTATGTCCAGACAATTCAACGTTTTCTCGATGAATCACCGAAAACGATACTTATCTTAGATGGACCGAGATTCGCAGGAAAGTCTACTTTGTTAGATCACGTACGCCATAGCAAAGAGATGCGACCTGGGAAAAAATATTACTATACGTTTGATGATGCAATTGGGACGAAGCAATTCAAAGATGCGAACGACTTTATGCAGTATATGCAAATTAAGCATGGTGTAGATTTTCAAGAACCATGACTCCTCCTCTTGAACGAAATACAATATAGTAAACATATTGGGCAGATCTTCCATGATCTCATCAAGAAGCACAAAGTACGCGTGAAAATTATTGCTACAAGCATCATCCACGGTGCATATCAAGATTTCCTCCAACTCCATCCCAAAGATTATGAACTCCTCACGGTACATACAATCTCATTCCTCGAGTTCCTCGCATACAAATGATTCCACACGAAATTTATTGATCCATTTCATTTTAGTGGGATTCTCGCACAAGAGATACAACCCTATCTCCAAGAGTTTCTCGATTGGGGGGCATATCCAAGTGTCATCACGGCCAATACAGAATCTGCGAAGAAAAGCGCGCTCCAAGACATCATACAACATATCTTCACGAAAGATGTATCATTCTGGTTTGAAAGAGATGAACTAGCTTACTTCGAACAGATGCTCCACATCGTGAATGACCAACACGAACAAGTATATAACAAATTGCGTATTAAAAATAATTACGAAGTCCCTATGGGAACTGTGGATAGATATATTCAGTTCATGGAAAACAATCATCTTACTACGTCTATTCCTCCTTTTGCTACCGACAAGAAAAGAGAAGTTTCTCAACAACAGAAAGTAGTGATGCTCGACATGGGAATAAGAAATTATATTCATTCTATGTTTCGCAGAAGACCATTTGATTACAGAACGATGTTCCATTTTGTAGTACAAGAAGTACACAAACATCTGCCACATACGGCTACATTGGCTCATTACAAGAAGATTAACTGATCTGCGATAGATTTGATTGTACAGTACAACAATAAGCTCTTCCCTATTGTAATTGGAATGAGAAACACGACGACAATTCCTAAGGTATATACTCCTTTCATGCAAACATATAACACAGAGATATGAGCACTTTGTAAAACATCATTCTCTACGACAACAAAAGAAGTATATGAAAAGAAACCATACTTTACGATCCCCTATTATCTCGCAGGAGAAGCTCTAGCAAAAATACTGCACAGCAACAAAACAAGTATTCTATAATCCCAATTCTTCCAACGAATGAGCAACAAACATCTCCGAAGGAGATGCATATGTAGGCTTGTTTTCTTGCATGGGTGAAGAGACTTTCTTCGGACTACCTCATACTTTGAGAGTAAAATGCTTTTCTAAAAAAGATCCTATCGATTGGAGCGGAACAATGCGTCACTGTTCAATAAACATATTTGTTCCTGCACTCGTAGAAGAGAAGATATCTCACATAACCGCGTAAATAGGTTTTTTTCTCTGATGAGCGAAATCAACCGTGATGAGTGATCATGATTTTTCACCAGCCTCGGGCACAAAAACAACCGACGCTAATCATGCAATGATACGATTGCGAGCAGGAAAGGTATATACCTCCGGCTTTTTTCGTAATGGATACTCAGATATGAGCAAACCACCCGCCTGTACGAGAGAAGAGAGAAACGCACGCTGCGATGTTTGATGATAGTGCGCGAGTCACCCACCAAGCACCGCAACCGTCGGTATAGCATAGCGCAGAGATAATGCATGCACATAGGTATCCACACCTATAGCGGCTCACGATATGGTTCAAACATTATATAAAGACAATATGGGGAAGAGTTCATCCAGCACGCGTTTTGCATAAGAACTCATACTTCTTGGTCCAACGATAGCCAATAATGGAAGGTTTAAGAGTTCCTTGTTTCATTGACTATACAGGATATAGGGTTTTGCTTGAATCGATTCAATTTTGGCAGCATACTGTCAATCTCCATCTATTATATACTGGATATCATGTTTGTCCATATAATGCAATATGCGGTCTATAGGGGCATCTAGGGGGTATTCTCCCCTTCTCATGCGCTTAACACCTAGTGTTTCATCATATGAGTATACCAATGCCTCATAATCACTTTTTTGGAGCATAATAAATAGTGGATATACTATAAAGTAGCCCACGTTGTAGCGTTTTACACCCTGGGAAACAAAGACAAACTAATGACAAAATGATGGAATGACAGGATGACGAAATGACAGGAGGATTAATAGGTAAACACGTCATTTCGAGCGAAGCATTAAATGCCCATCAAAGCCAAGCAATATGTGGAAATTGAGAAAGCAAACAGAAGAAAACAGTCATTTTTTTGACAATTTATATTTTATATGTATAGTATATGTACAGGCAAGTTGTTTACCATGTACGTAACCACATGAAAGCAAACAAGAAAGTGCGAAAAAGAGTCGCCATCTGGTCAATCCTGCTCCTCCAAGCAACAGGGTTTTTCTATGACAATGTGTCATACTGATGGTCATATCCACTTAAGCAGGTCACCAGCCCTACTGGGACTTGTAAACAACAAGATCGGGATCAACTCTCAAACGACTGTAAGATATCACTTCCTGTAATAGCAAAAGCAGACTATGAAACATATAAAACAAATCAACTCTATAGACTCGTGTACTCTACTCTATGGGGAGGAACATACAATGATTGATGGGATATTACATTAGGTGCACATGAATGAGTAGATCTCGTGAGTTCACAATGAACACCAGTATACGCCATTGCAGATGGCGATGTAATCAGAGCAAGATCAGCAGCATGATATGGTAATCTCGTTACCATCAGACACAAACTCACAACGGGGAAATATGTAGAATCAGTATATGGTCACTTATCAAAAATTCTTGTGAAAGAAGGAACAAAAGTGAAAGAGTGAACACAGATCGGTGCGGTAGGTCATGAGGGAGGCGCACAAGGTAACCACCTCCACTTTGCTATCAATACAACACAAGACTATACGTATACATTCCGAGGTTGTTTGGATTATCCCAAAACAAGTGATTATGATATCGTGCAAAAGTGATTGTGTAGAGATCTTCTCTTTGCAAGAACAGTAGATCCTATCGCGTTTATAGAAAATGGTTGATTGACACCTGCGCTCGCAGTACCTACCGTAAGCACGATCATTACGAAGAATCTAGCAGCATCCACTGTAACGACTGCTCCTACTACTCCCAAACCCACAGCAGTAACACCGAAAAAAACCGTAGTAACAACAGCACCAGTAAAACCTGCCGCAACGGTAGCAATCAAAGCAACATCTTCTATCTCTAGTGCGTCACTCAAGACTGACGATAGCTTCTTAAAGAAATGGACTATATCTGCCGTGTCAAACTTTGGTACAACACTCAAGCAATGATCTTCTAGTACTATCGGTGTTATCCTTACAGATAAAGCAGGTAAAGCATTTGCTGGCACATTAGACAAGGAAATAGCTGTAACTCCAAGCAACATGAATGTCTCTCTTTCTCCACGTATCATTAGATATGTAAGTGATGGAAAAGTTATTGTCATCATCGAAGCGAAGACAGCATGAACAGCAGAACTTGTAGTTACGTATGGTAAACAAGTACTAGGAAAATTATCTGTGACAGTACAATAAACTATTTACTCTCAGAAATGCGACGCATACGAACAATACCAAATATCATTCATGTAAGAAGTAGGACTATAAGGACGTTTGTCGCTGGTCCTACTTTTACTTTTTTAGTTCAATCAATTTGTAGTGAAGTTCAATCTTGGCATACTGCTACTACTGCATAGTATGCATATATCTCTGATGGTGCTTTAGGATCAAACGGATAAGCAAACTTTGTATCTGAAGCCTCGCCTACTTTTTGCATATCAGTAATTGAACTTACCGGTCTATCTGAACGATAGACGATATATCTTTCAGCACTTGGCACAGCATCCCACGTCAGATAATATGCATCTCAAATCTTTTTAGTGATAACTGATATTCCTTGTACTCTACACATAGGAGCAGATCACTGCGTCTTTTCTATAAGAATAATATCTGAAGGTTCACCTATGATATCTCCACTCGCAGATGCTGGGAAAAGTCTAATATAATATGGCGCTTTGCTCACATCCAATCCTTGGATTTGTCCTGTAGACCCAGTCAATACAATTCCAGATCACAAAGCATCTTTAGCAATACCTTGTTGTACAAGAACGTACTGCACATCTCCGATAGGTTTCCATGCTAAAGAGAGTTTCGTCTTATCCAATGCATCTACAACATATGTAACTTGTTTGATTCATTTTCATTCTAAGACAGAGACACTCGTAATACCCTTTTGCGTCTTACTGGCTCCTCCTCATTGTAATGTATATGTGACATCCACTGTGAACGTACCAGCAGTATCCAGCAGTAATTGTTTTTGGAACGAACCATCAGACATTTTATCCAAAGGTAACTTCTGTGTACCTGTTCATCCTGAAACCACTACTTCTGCTGATGAGAGATCATCATTTGCACGTAATGAGAATGTTACTTTTTGTCATTGCTTTACTGTCTTACTTGGGAAAATATCAAACGATTTTAATCACACAAGTTGTGGTGGTTGATAGGTAAATGAAATCGCCTGAGATTGTGCTACGATAGCATCATTTACGTCCTGCACTTGCGCTTGAAGCGTATATTTCCCTCCTGAAAGATTCGTTAAAAACGATGTAAAATCTCCATTTGCATTTGATTGTTCTTCTTTCACTTTTACGTTATTTAAGAGAAGCTGTACTGTTGCATTTTTAACTCATGCATTACCAACAACGCTTACCGTACTATTTGTTTCTGTCCCTCATGGAGCGGGAGACGCAAATGTAATTGGCGCAAGAGCACTTCATGATTGTCCAGATGCAGCGTTCACTGTTATTTGAGTTTCTCACTTGATAGTCTCATCATTAATATCATTCACAAGTATCTTATATGAACCAGGTACTTTCAAAGTCAATCACTTCGAAAAGGTTTTCTGTCCTTGGTCTTGTGCGGAGAATGTATAGACTCCGTCTCCTGGCACACTAGCATCTTGCATCTCTTTGAGCCCAGGAACATTCATCCATATAGCATTTGTATAATCTTTGATGATCGTACCATTTGCATCCAATGCCTTTACTGTAAGGTCTACGGCCTGATTTGCTGTAGCTGTAGTAGGATTAACTTGCACAGAGAATGAAGCAATTTGTGCTGCATATGTCACCTGCGAAAGGAGAGCAACAAGAGATAAGATACTACCAAGAGTTTTTTTCATTCACGCAAGGGAGGAATATAAAGAATTATTTTATTGTTTTTGTACTGCTAATCATTCATATGCATCTGTCTGCCATGAGACACTTGCATTAGTAAGTGTAACATCCTCTATACTGCCGTTAACAGGGATCGTATATATCGTTCATGCTTGCATATCTCATTTAACAAAGAGCGTTACTTGTACCATCGTCTCTCCACTTGGAGCATAGGTGTATGAGTACGGAGATGTAGCTTTAGAGAGTTGTAATAATACTTTTTGTGGATCAAATGCTATAAAGAATGAAATCGATGTTACTCATACAAATGATTTCTTCGTAGAAATCTGGAGTGATCCATCACGCACAGCATAGAGCAAAGGTGCTTGAGAAACGCTATTCCCTCATGCTTGTGTAAGATCTGCAAATAAGGCCCCACGATACACAAAAATCCCGAGTAATCAAACGACCAAAAAACACGCTAACACAAAAGCTATTACATGTTCATGAAAGATTGCTAGTCGTATTGGCCTCGTGTGTTTCTTCATGTTATCAAATTACTCATACATAAGTAAATGTCAACCAAAAAACATGCTATTGAAGATATGTTCTTTTGTTTTGCTCGTGCTGCATGTTCGTCTCAGCATAATGAATATGACCAGACGCGTCATGAAGGTAATAGATATACTTCGTATGATTGAAATGAAGGAGTGCATTCACGGTTTCAGCGGTCACACTAGATATTGGTGTTGGCGGCAACCCGCGAGTAACTCTCGTGTTATACACATTACTCGTATCTTGAATATGATTTGCAATCAACGATGGTGTACACTCTGCGAAAGTTGCCTGAAGTCAGTAACACACAGTAACATCAGCTCACAGTGCAACAGAAGTAGATAACCTATTAATAAACAATCATGCAATGGTAGGTTTTTCTGCTACATTACGCTCCTCTCTTTCTATGATAGAAGCAAGCGTCAGCACACCAGGAAGTGATAATTGAACAGAGTACGGTTTCAAATCTGTTTGCAAATTAGCACCATCTTGCGTCCATAAAGGCAATATTTTTTCACTAAAACGCTGCAAAGATGCGGAAATCAACTGCGGGATTGCATCATTCTGCGGATTAAGAAAATATGTATCAGGATACAAAAATCACTCCAACGTAGGCAGCTTTTTTGCTTGCTTAAGAAAGGGATATGTGTGTGAGAGCATATCTATTTTCGTTGCATCTTGAACATAATGAACAAACTCCCCTTTGGTAATAAGACCTTTGGAAAGCATATCTGCATCTATATCATATATGGATCGTCACTCCAACAACGTATAGCGAACGTACGTATGCTCTGGTCACTTTTGGATTGCTGCAACATAATTACTTGGAGAATACGATCCAGTAAACGCATATGTTCATAGTTGAATTTTTTGTGTGTTAATGTGGTGAAACATCATATACCACTTTACACGAACACGATCCATGAACGATAATGGCTGCACAAATGACTGAAATGTATCTCACTTTTTCATGCCAATAGATGTCGGAGGGGCAACGCTTCACGTCAACATTATATACCCAATTATAAGCACTATTCATCACAAAACATATCTTCCTAATTTCATGTACTACCATGTATATACGTATAAAAACGTAGTATAATTTTTCCCGATTCAATCACAAGCTAAGAGGTTCCTCTTGAAAACTCATAGAGTTTATCTATAGCACAGGTACTCTCTATCTACTTATCACCCACTATGGAAAAAAAGAAAATCATAATTACAACCATTGCAGTAATTGCACTTTGAGCAGCAACGTATATGGCACGAGACAAACTCATGGTAACTGACGCACCAGTAGTGACAATACATCCAGCTATTTCAGGATCCGTATCAGAGCTTATCAAACAAGCATCTTCGTGAGAACAAATTACGAATACTGGGTATGAAGTAACTATAGATAAAGCATCGCTACAGAAACTATGATATGCAGGATGAGGCACATACCAATCATTCCTTCCGCAAAATGCACAACAAGCGTTGGATGCTGGCAAAAAAGTGGTCCTCTATTTCAATGCTTCACGAGACCCCACCGATCAGGCATTAGACGGCAGTATCAATGACGATAAGTCTTATATACCCGCACAAATGGCCATATTCAAAGTAGATTATGATACGAACAAATCATTAGAAACAAAACTTAATGTAACACAGCAAAACACATTAATACTCCTTACACCGGGATGACAAGAACAAAAAAGGATAGCGGTTGGTGTAACTTCACTCAAACAAATCGTAAAAGCATTCATGACAAAATAACACATACATTTCAAAAAAGACTACCAACGCGGCAGTCTTTTTTTTTGTATATAAGCAATACTATTATTTTACTAATATCCCCGTCTTCTTTGCATTCCTTGTTAACCATTTTAGTTTAAGGAATTCTCGATTTTGAACTGAGTATTGTACGACTGAGAAGATGGTTGTCGTTAACAAGTAGATACCTACTCCATTTGGTGTTGAATAGATAAACGATCACATCATAAACACCATAAAAAGATTCATTGGTCCCATCATTTTTTGCATATCCGGCATTGCTTGTCATCCAGGTCACACCGCAGGTGTAGCAGGTGCATTCTTCTGCTGGAACATCATAGTCAACTTCGTTTGAATGTATACGAATATAGCACCAACAATAGTCAAAGGTCGATTTCCTTTTGCAAAAAGATCAAGCCCCAAGAACCAATGTTGAATAGCATCAACATGAGTGAATTTACCAGCCAATGGGATCAAGAAACTATAGATACTATCTGTTGATATTGATCCTGATGCAAATGATCTAATAACATAGAGAAGTCATAGAAAAACCGGTATCTGCACAAGCAAACCAACACATCACTTCAAAGGTGCAGCACCATTTTGTTTCATGATCTTCATAGATTCTTTCATGAGAACATCTGGTTGATCCTTATATTTATCTTCAAGATCTTTCAATTTTCCTTGCATATCACCAACTCATTGTTGCATCATAGACTGTTGTTTCGTTGTATTCCACAACGTAGCTCTAATCAACAATGTCAAAATAATGATTGCTACTCACAGGTTACCTCCCAAAAGGAAAAGCAATACAATCAAAATATTGAATATAGGACGATATATAAGTGCAGATCAGAGAATTTTGAACATATGCAACACAATAAGACGGTAAAACACGTACTACCACGATAGTGGTTTCCCCTTCGAAAGAAAGGTAAAATATATTATTCTTTTTTCTTCATATAATCTACAATCACCTCTCCCAATGTTTCTACAAGAACCTTGAACTTTTCATCATCAACGGGTTGTTCTTGCGATCACATAGGCGGCATTTCTGACGTTTGTACATGTCACTCACGCAACGCATACATCTTATTTACAATAGATGTTGCATGATACACATGAGCAAATTCCCAAATATCATCTGCCTCTAAGACAAATACAATATTCGCATCATGTCGAAGCACACCCAATCTAGATGTGGGTACTACCGATATATCACGGATTGCCGATCGAGGCAATGTCTTGATACGGTATTTGAAGAAAGAATCTCGCCCTATAATACAAAGATGTTCATCAGTAGCGACCATAATATCAAAATAATCACGCAACAATGCATACACTCATCATGCATACGCAAGCGCCGTAATAATTCAGAATGGAATTTGTAATGTCTCACCCGGTATCCACTTTGAAGTGACTCTCCAGGCTAAAAACAAAAACGCAAAAATTGCTATATACTTAATAAGTACTTTGAGATAGACAATAGGATGGCGTCATACAACAAAACGAACATCATAAGGTCCAACTAGACGATCGAGGAGATAGGTTCTCCACAACATCAGCGTATAATGAGGAAATAATAACTACTCTTTGCTCTTTGGTGCAGCCTTCTTAACAGTTTTTGCAGGAGCTTTAGCGCTACTTGTCTTTGCCGATTCAATCTTTTTCATCTTTTCAGCAAATTTTTCCATACGACCCTTACTTACTTGTTTGATTTGTAAGCCCTTGTTGTATGCAGGATGACACGCTGGACAGCTTTCTACTTTTACTGGACCAGGGATAGTTGATGAGATTGTGAATGAGTTACCACAGATACAATTAACTTGTACTTCCTGATGGTACTGTGGGTGAATTCCTTTTTTCATAGTACTAGTAGATAGATAATGTAAATACCACGCTTAATACGTAGCAACAATGCAATATAGTTAGAATATTACTTGTGTCATCTTTTGAATTGTTTTGCTTCCATTTCATGTTCATGGATTTCTGCATTACCAAACCACAATGCAATTTCCTGCTCAGCTTCAGCACTATTGGCAGAAGCATGAAGAAGGTTTGTAAGCCATCCATTGTTTGGATTAGAATAATCGCGTGTCATAGAAGAATAATCTCCTCTGATAGTCCCTGGTGCTGCTGCACTTGGATCAGTCGCTCACGCTACCTTTCTAACAACGTCAATAACATTAACCCCCTCTCGCACCAGGGCGATTACAGGTCATGCCATGATATAATCAGCATTTACCTTAAACACATGTTCATTGTAACGTGTAATCATTGTCCCGATTCATTCGTAATGATCATGAGCTAATTTTTCATCAACCCACACCATCTTCATACCAACGAGATGAAGTCCTAACTTCTCAAAACGAGAAACTATCTCTCAGATAAGTCCTCTTTTCACCGTATCAGGCTTCAAAACCACAAGTGTCCTTTGAATCATCTCAGAATACACAAAAAGATAAACGTTTCGCTATTATAGAAATTCGACCTCAAAATGCAACCATGTTTTATTCAGGAAGATTCATATCTGGCAATCACATTCTCCTAACAGGAAGCCACTTAATATCAAGCATCATGATGACCATAATAAGCACATGAACCATCATAATTACAGGCGTATACACAATAGCATCCTTATATATTGATGTCACAGGTCGAGTCGATACGATATGTTGTAACGCAGTAATATCAAATGCCTGAATCCCCAATATCGCAATCTGCAGTGTAACAATAATACTAACGACCGTCATAGGAATACTCAACACCGTCATCCCAATTTTTTTAAGCCCATTGGCTGGAATATCGAGATCTATACGAGACTTCAAAAATAGAACAACTAGTAACAAAAGGTAGATAACCAATGTGGCAATAGTCTTATTCGTGAATAATGAGTCCATAGATGCTGCTGCCGATGGCACAGCACTACCAAACCACGACAAAAATAAATCTATCGTAGGTGACGCCCCCAAACACAATGGAATCAATAAATAATTAGCAAGCATAATCTTGAGCATTTTTTCTAAACCAATAGCCAAAGAAAAAACACATAAGATTCAGATAGCTCCGATAATAAAATATTCCCAAATTGCCATAACAAAAAGATATCAAGTAAATGTTGCATTTAACTGTCTCATACATATATATCATTATGTTGTAAATACGCAATTGTTTTTTATGAGATTCTTTGCCCCATGAAACGTCACAGCTTTACGCTCCTGGAAATTGTTATTGGTATGGTACTTATATGAGTGGGTCTCCTCTCAATTGTAGGTGTATTGCAATATGCGTCCAAGGTTACTAGCACCACAAAATCACAAGTCGTCGCAATTAATCTCGCGAGGGAAGGTATTGAATCGATCATTCATATGAGAGATACAAACTGGAAGCTTTTTTCGAGTAAGAAAGATGCTTGTCGATTGGCGTCACTACCTGAAACAGGAAGTGTATGCGAAGACATACCATGGATTTGAAGCGGAGTCTATATTTTTACAGGGCAAATTAACCATCCACTCTATACCACAGGAGAGCACATCTTATTTCCTGTAAACGAACCACTACGTGTTGCAGAGAATAATGGAGCAGAATCATGAGCAAATCAAAGGACCTTTAGAATGTGCTTCCAAAACGATAGACGGGATTACTGTAATAACTTTGCAGATGAATCATGATTTGATAATAAATACGGTCATTACTGGAAACAAATAGAAATTAAATGATTGTATGATAAAGATAGTAGCACAACATGAGGTAAAACTATTGTTTGCAGCAAATGATCAGATGTAGGCTGCGACACCAATACTCCCAAAGAGCTCCGCTTCTGTGTGAAAGTTGACTATGTTTTTGAAATAGCGAGAAAAATAGAATTATGTAGCGCCATAACAAATTTTATGGAGTAGTATAATTTACTTATGCGCAAGCACTCATTTACTCTTATAGAAATGCTTATTGTCGTCGTGATAATAGGCATTCTTGCAGCTGCATTAATCCCAAGACTGCAGTCAGTTCAAGCACGTGCGAGAGATACGAAAAGAAAGGCAGACCTACACCAGGTAGCTACTGCACTTGAGATATATAGAGAAGATAACGGAAATTTTAAAGAGTTTGCACGCCGCGATAACTGTAACCTAACACACTACATAATAAACCCAGGGCAATATAGTAGCATTATGCGAGGAGATCCTACGGATATGCAAGATAATACATGGTTCGCCTATCAGGTACTTTCTAAATACATGACGACCGTACCATCTGATTCAGATGTTTCTCCTCGACAAAGCGATGGATGCACCCCTATTTACTGATATTACATGAGCGTCCTAAATAAGAACTGACAAAATTGTAATTCAGCCACCTGTACTGCGAACCATTTTGTCCTAAATGCGAGAATGGAAAATGCTTGAAGCTCTAATCGAGTAACCAACCTCTATAATCTCAACAATTATGATATTTGTGATAACAATGGTAATACCAATAGATGCCCAACCACTGGTAGCAATGGACGAATTGGAGCCGTAGGAAGCTTTCAAGACAATCGGCGAACAAGCTCAACTCTCTATCAATCTTTCATATGCACAAGAGTAACCGATTCATGAGACACTATAAATGATTGAAATGGGAATTGTCGAGTAGATCCGAACAACACTTCAAGATGATGATGAGTAGGTAACCGAAAGAATGGTTGAGTTTGAGATTGACGATGAAGCAGCGAATATAGATATATTTATACTAACTAATTTTTTTTACACAAAGAATCATAAATCTTTTACCCTCATTGATATAAAAAACCTCTGCGACAATGTCTTTCATTCTTGTTGAGCAACAGATAATGGGGACAAGGAAACTAATATGCAGACAAAAACATCGCAACCGCATGGACAAGAATTAATCTCTATCTATACACAATAAACTCTAGAAAACACAAATAATTCGGAATGCAGGTACTATCTATCAAAAAGCTTATCCATATCTGTTTTGTCGAAACGTCGCATGAATGGTCTACCATGTTGGCAGACGAACATTCCTGGTATGGTTTCAAGTCATTGACGAATGAGTGATTGCATCTCTTGCGGATGTAATGTTTGTCATGCCTTGATTGATGCTTTACACGCTTTCTGTGCAAAAAGCGCATCTGCAATTGTATCGTAAGTTGGCTCCTCTACCGTCATCACTGTATTTATAATTTGTGCCAGATCATCAACATATTCACTAAAGAATGATGGCACCGCATAGATAGCTATCTGAGTGTCGCTGAGTAATGAAACTTCAAATCACAAGGTTTGCAAGACACTCTCATATTGTTCTGGAAGAAATCATGGAGAGAGCGAAACAGGAACTGGTTGAAGAAGGACATGTGTTGAAACATCTTGTTTGTCATGCATTTTCATGCGTTCATAGGCAATTCTTTCTGCAAGCGCATGTTGATCTACAACATAGAAGAAATCGTTATCCTCCAGGAGAATATACATATCCCACAACTGCCCTATCACACGTCGTTGTATTGGCAAATCAGCTCATGACTGCGTCATTTCTACATACACATCATTTGATGGCGTCGATGCATCTAATGCTACATATGGTTTATGATCAAACGGAAGACGCGTTGGCTGTGGCAATAAACTTTGTTGGATGAATGACGATGATGCAAGATTATTAAGTTGTTCACGATCTACCTGCATGATCTTATTATCACCTAGCGTATGTTGAATTGCTTGTAATACGCATTGATACATAGAATTCGGGTCTGCAAAACGCACTTCTTGTTTTCTTGGATGAACATTAACATCCACAGAATCTGCTGGTATATCTACGAAAAGAAATGCTAATGGATATAATCCAGGCGCCATTTGTCTATCGTAGGCTTGCATGATAGCTTTCTTCAATATTCTATCCTGTACAGGACGTTGATTTACATATAATTTCATATGTTCAGGAGACCCAAATGTAAGAGCCACATCTGAGAACACTCAATACAATCTAAGCGCGTCATTATCGAAATCAAGAATGTGAATATGATCTATCCACTCCTCTTTGAACAACTGACGAAATCTTTCTAGAAAGTCATTACACGCTGGAAGATCATAGATTATCTTATCATCCTTTTGCAGCATCCAGTGTTTATCTCGATGCATCAACGCATACCCCAAAAACACATCATAACAATAGAAATATTCTGTCTGAGAAGACTTCAAAAACTTCTGACGAACGGGCGTATTGTAAAAAAGATTCTCTATAATAACTGTCGTACCATGAGATCAAGCGACAGGGGTCGATATGATAGAAAGCTCTCAACTTGCGTTTGATAACTTAGTTGCCACGATATCATCAGTCGTTTTGGTAATAACCGTTAGCTTACTCACTTCCGCGATACTGGCTAATGCTTCACCACGGAATCAATATGTAGAAAGTGTATAGAGATCATTTTCATCTTGTATCTTGCTCGTTGCATATCTTGTCAAAACCAATGGAACATCAGATTGTGATATACCCACTCCGTCATCATCTACCTGAATACGATCTCTCCCTCATCACATAACATGCAGAATAATATGCGAAGCATGAGCATCTAACGAATTTTCTATCAACTCTTTACAGATACTAGCGGGTCTCTCAACAATTTCCCCCGCTTTGAGTTTATTAATAATATAATCTGGTAGTATATGGATAGACATTGGTGACAATCAGTGGAGTAAAACGCCGCAATTACGAATGACAAATTACGAATTACGAGATACAGACGCTATGATATTTATATATAACACTCGAACATTACTTGTTTGTCTATGCTTTTCAATTGAATCTGCACCTGATAACACTATCTTTGGAGGTATGATCCTTCGTAATGACCTTAGATATGTAGTCTTGGACTTAGAAACCACATGACTAGATAAGAAAAATGATGATATAATCCAGATAGGAATTGTAGAATTTGATGCCACTGGGAAAGTAATCGGTGAATTCGGTTCGTATATCAAACCAACACAAAAAAGTCACACTGACGCATTAGTCGGTATGTTGACCGGTATTTCTGCTGAAGACTTATTGCAGGCGCCTACACGAGAGGAATTGCAGGAAACAGTAAAAACATTCTTTACGCCAAATACCGTGATAATCGGACATTCAGTAGGATTCGATATATGATTTGTGGAATGTAGAATGCAACTCCCCCACCATACAATCATAGACACGCTACCACTCGCGCAATCGTTGAACCCATATCTCCCAAGTTATGCATTAGAGATCCTTATACAAAATATTCTTCCTAACATTAAGACAGAAGGCGCTTATCACGATGCACAAACAGATAGTCTCATGACGGGTAACTTATTTTTTGCATTAGTACAAAAATTAGAAAGCCTTCTTTATACATATCCCTACCTACGACATATTTGCCAACGTACACAAGCAGGCATTACACCATGTCTTGCATATCACACGGAAAGTAAATATCTCCTCAAAGAAGTTCCACTACTCTCAACGCCTATCGCAAGGGAGAAAAAAATGCAGTATACGGGCTTCCCTCTCCAACCAGGACCACGATATGTATGAGATATATATCTCAATGAGCTCCTCCGCGCAAGCGCATCAAGCTGATACATATTGTGATTTTCACATACAGGGAAAGCTTCTATGGCTCAGAAAAGGCTTTCTGCAATGTGACTTCCTACAGCGATGTACGTCCCAACCTATTTCAACACAGAGCTTCTCCATGCTCTCTTCACCAAACAAACATACGAACCGCGAGAACGATATTGTATTATCAAATATTTCTTACATGCTAAAGAACATCACGGATCATATCATTGCGTGGGTCCAAACGATTTCCGTTTTCTGCGCGCATGTTCGTTATCTAATTCTCGCACAACCGTAAAAAAACTCTATACTCACTATGATCTTTTCACCGCAATTGAAGAAAAGAATATCCCTACCGACCAAACAATAGTCCTCTATGACAAGGATTGGTTATTCGATAGTTGGAAAAAACGACGCCACAGACCATATGATCCATACTATCTTGTAGAACATCTCGAAGCATTAGAATACAAATATGCGCTCTTGAAAAAAGACACCACCGCGATAACTACATTACTGAGTAAGCTCTTAATTTTCATTGCAATACGATCTTCTGAGTGTAATCAACTATGTATTGATGCAAATATAGATATTATTCCTATCGACGACATCTCACATAATACATATTTCTTCAAATCAACGCATATACGACAACACATACATGAATATAGAGAGAAAACGAAAGCTATGTATGAACTAGAAGAGGCTATGGTATTAGAACGTCTTTTTTGAGGTCTTGATGCTCTTTTTGAAAAACCATGTACCATAACACGCAAATGGTCACAATATAACACCTGGTTTACCGTTAGCGAAACCGACACCTATGTGACACGAGAAGATATAACCCAGTTTTTTGGAGCACATACCGTAGTGTATCTTTCTATGATCGATAAAAACTACCCTCCTATTCCAGGTCTGCAAGAGAAAATCCAATGGAAACCAATACATACTTGGGAGACTATCCACATTCAAGACACCCCAAAAGTATTCGTTATTGCTCCAAGCAAGCCAGCTGCGCAACAGCTCTTATTGTCATTACACCAGAGCCCTGCGTATGGAGATTGTTTCCTGGCTGCCGAACATATTACCGGTGGAAGTGGAAAAATAATTCAACAGACCCTCAAAAAGAGTAATTATGTGATTATTGGCTCATATAACTTCTGTATTCAAGCCATCGCACAAGGCATAAAATTTGACTCTATAGCAGCTTTGGATATAATAGAATCAGGACCACACAACCCTTTTATGGATCTTGGATATTATGCAGCGACCAAAGAAATATAATCACATTATTTCTCTTAGCGTGCTATACAGCACATGTTTTTTTTGTATCATCCTTGCATTTCCTCGCACCTTACGAGACACAGCACAACCTAATATGTGATTCTTCAGCGCGCCAGAAAAACCCATCGGAAATTTGCCAACCGTCGTACAACGATGAACTACAAACACTTTTTCACAAACAACTACCACAAAGGATCAATCTCCGCTACAAGCAAATAATTCTGAATCTAGCTTGGCTAGCAAAATACACTTTGCCGATGAGTTTCCAACAGATAAACAACATCAATATACTGCAATAATCTATGATGAAATAGACAATCTAGATCGCATGTTGCAAACCTCTGGGACACTCCAGGAAACGCTATTTTCTATAACATTAGATAACACAAGCAATAACCGCAGAGGCCAGGGATGAGCACAAACCATCACTATTCATACACACGACATAGCATCAAACGAAGAATTTCGTGAGGTCGTAAGTCACGAATTATGACACATTATAGATCTCTGAATTGTTCGCGGGCACGATTCTACTTTGGACCAACTTTTCACTATAGATAGAACTCCACAATTCACGCGTGACGATCCTTCACTTCTCTTCTACACCATATCCCGAGAAAATACCGAAACAAAACGTGCAGATAGTTCATTCAAAGACTTTGTAGGATGATACGCAATGACTTCTCCCTTTGAAGACTTTGCAGAGAGCTTTGCCTTATTCCTTCACCACAATGCACTCTTCCGTCGTATGGCAGAGCAATCACCATCACTTCAGAAAAAATATACGTATGTAGCTAATCTAACACATAACTTCTATTTCAATGAAGATACTGCAAACATACGCAAAACAACAAGCAATTCAGAACGAAGACCACGAGATGTAACGAGAATCCCTCTTGAATAACTGCCCGGAAACACTATTTGTACTATATATATCATCTCACTTGGAATCACTATGGCACTCATACTCATTATTGTTATCATGATTATTGGTATTGGTATCGTTGGAAGTATATACACTTCGATAACGCCATTTTTGTATACACTAGGAAATGCGACCAACTACTCTATCGCCTACTATGGCGCTATGATGAGTGTAGAAAGGTGATTACTCGCAACGAGATACCACGATGCAGGATTTGAATGAAGATCTGGTTTTGGTACAGGGAACCTAGCAGACAGTCTTGCCGGCTCATTCGGAAGACTAACGTCGGATAAAGCATCGAACGTATACCGAAATATATCATCAAGAGGGACGAGTATACCGTCTGCAGGGAATGGAGACGTAGAAAAGCTTTTTGCAGCTACAGATAGTAAAAATTATAATGAACTCAATTATGATGCATGAGTAGCGATACCACTCTACCTTGATACGACATCTAGTCCAAACGATTATTATAAAGGCAATCCTGTGCTAGAAAACATTAAAGACCCAAGTTGATCAAACAACAATATCTCCCTATCAGGAACGTTAAGATTACCACCCAAAGTGCAATCTTGATTCAACATAGCGTGACTCGATACTAATTCAGATATAGATGGAGATGTAATTTGAGATGATGTAATCGTAAATCGAGGTCTACAAGGCCATGATATCGTTGAGGACGAAGACTTTACCATCATTCCCACAATCAAACAAGATTTTGCGAACAAAAAACCTCTCTATCAATACGATAATTCTATTAGAGAAAGCGTGATAAATAACAAAAATCCAAACGTTAATATGGAGAGCAACATGCAGACGAATATCAACCACAACCGTTGATTGGGATTTTCTTTTGTTTCAAATGGGGATAAATTAACAGGTCAGAACATCCTTCCTCTAGGTGCTTCTGAAGCTTCAAGTACATTTGATTCTATCATAAATGATGCCAATATTAACCACCTCATGCTAACCCTAGAGTTAACAAATCGTATGCAAACTGCAAATAGCAATATCTACCCGTTCCTAGAATGGCAACTAAGATGATGTACCATAGGCGGGAATTGCAATGTAGAACTTCCAGATGTATATTATACCATACAAGGTGTCGGGATAGTTGGAGACTATACCGTACGTATTCAAATCAAAAAACCTGTTGAGAACCTCTCTAATACATCAAATTTCACCATCATTTTCTAAAGCCTCATAAAGCAAGTGGACTTCGATCTTATTTTCCATATAAGTGGTTCGCTTACTTATTGAATATTCTCTCATGAATGAAATACTTGCAGTAAAAGCTCGTCATCCATATCGATATAAAATACGAACCATCATCCCTGGAGCAATCGCATGTGCCCTAATATTGCGGATATTACTTGGATATAGCTGATTCATCTTTTTCTGATGGACCTCGGCTATTTTTAGCATAGGGACACTCATTCTTGTATACTTCATATGGTGGCTTATCAGATGATGTGATTATATAGTTAGTACGAGTAGTGCCCTCTTTCAACTCAAAAAACACGAAAGACTCAACTTTGAATCTATCATGAAAAATCCTCAAACCCATGATGAAATAATCATGGCTAAGAAGATGTTGCCAGATCTAAAACCACATGATGTAATCCACCGGTGTATTATCCCTATGTACAATGAATCTACTGATATAGTCTATGAAACTGTAGATGCGATCCGCAAATCAAATTACGACCTAAGTCGCGTAGCTGTTACAATACAATGAGAAGCAGCAAAGAGAGAGCATTTCATGCAAGTTATTCAAGAAATACTCCCCCTCAAACAAGAATTTGGCTATTTCAATTACACCTGTCATGAACTACAGCCTGGTGAGATGATTGGAAAGTGATCTAATATAACCTACGGAACAAAACTCCTCTACCCCGAAGTTATAAAACATTTTAACACGACAGCAGATAAGATCTTAGTTACAACACTAGATGCTGACAGCAAAGTAGATATAGAATATTTCTCTATCCTAACATATACTTTCATTACGACACCAGATAGAAAACATGCATCATACCAACCCGTAATCTTCTTCTTCAATAATTTTTGGCAAGCACCTTTCTTCTCTAAGATAGTAAGCTTATTCAATACATTCTGGATACTCTTCAACTTTACCAAAAAGTATGGTCCTAGAAATTTTTCTTCCCATGCACAGCCATTAGATGCCCTCATCGAAATGGATTTTTGGTCTAAACAAACTATCGTAGAAGATGGTCATCAATACCGAAGGAGCTTCTTCCATTTCCATGGAAAATATGAATGCGTGCCAGTCTATACAAAAATATATCAAGACTGTAATCTCAATAGTTCCTTCATGAAGACGGTATGAGCACAATATGACCAAATGAGAAGATGGGCTCATGGCACACAAGATATCCCATATGTGCGATGTCAAATGCTTGATCAGCGACCAACGCTCGATAAATCAAGAATCATATTCGAATTCTGAAGATCATTGGAAGGAATTGTACTGTGGTCAACACTCCATCTTGTCCTCCTTAGTTGATTAGCATTCTCTCTCCTCAAAGACATACAACTATCAAGTTATCTTAGCCTTGGTTCAACGATATCATTATTCACAAACATAGCATTCACCCTTACTATCACTTCACTCCTCCTCTCAGTCGCAGTATTGCCATTCGAGAAAACGAGAACGCGATGGTACAAGGCTCGACATGTCATTGTCTTCTTAGCATACTTCTTCATATTTGTAGGACCATCACTCGTGATATTCTCGGGACTTCCTGCTCTTCACACACAGATAGCAATTATGCTTGGAAAGCCTTTGAAAAAATTTAATGTAACCACGAAAATAAGATAAACTTAGATAGCCCCATTTACACTTATTACACTTCAGAACATGAAGCCTCGTATTGGTATTGTTGCATGATGATGAGATTGCCCTGGTTTAAATACAGTTATGAATGCAATCGTCGCAGTTCTTGATGAACATTATGAAATCTTATGATTCAAAAAAAGTTTTGACGGCATTTTGGAACATGATTATATGATACTCGATCGTGCGAATACAACATCTCTCTCACGAGTATGAGGGACTATATTAAAGAGTGTTAACAAAGGAAGATTCAGTGCAAAAATAGGACATGGAGATAACATCGCCATAGATCCAGAACTTTTGGCGGAGACACATAAGCATTATGATGAGCTTGGTCTCCAATGTCTTATTGTAATGTGATGAGATGGAACTTTGGCTATCGCACGCCAGATGCAAGAACGTGGAATTAACATCATAGGCGTTCCCAAAAGTATCGACAACGATCTTTGCATTACAGACTTCACATTTTGATTTCGAACAGCAGTTGATATCGTTGCAGAATCACTCCAAAGACTGCATACCACTGCTGCTAGTCATGATCGCGTCATGATCTGTGAAGTAATGGGTCGTCATACATGATGGATTGCTCTCTATGGAGGTTTATCATGAGGAGCCAATGCCATACTTGTTCCTGAAGTACCATTTTCTTATGACACTATTATTAAAAATCTTGAAAAAAGAAAGCTAAGAGGTCGTCATAGTAGTATCATTGTTGTTGGAGAATGAGCAATAGCTGCAGGAGCCAGTACATACGAAAAAACAGAGACAACATCCGAGACTACAGAGGTACATTACGGTGGAGTTTGAGATAGAATTGCAGATTATATCAACAGAAACTCATCATTCGAAGCAAGAAACACAACACTTTGACATATACAACGTGGAGGAAGTCCAAATGCATTTGATATGGCACTATGTAAAGAATATGGTTCATACGCTGGACGTCTCGCTCTAGCAAAGAAATATGGCTCTGTCGTGGTATACAAAAACAACACAATCCAATCTGTAGATCTCGACGACTCTATCTTCTCCCTCAAGAAAATAACACCAGATCACGAAGCATTTCAAACAGCCAAATCAATGGGCGTAAGTTTTGGAGAACCAATGAACTAAAAATTCATTATTGTACAACTATTTGCATTTCTACATCAGTTCTCTATACAAGAACCATATTTTGTAATTTTCAATTCATTATGAAATCCAAACAAAAATCCTTTACCCTCATCGAAATGCTTATTGTCGTCGTGATAATAGGTATTCTTGCTGCTGCATTAATTCCTAGATTACAATCGGTGCAAGCGCGCGCGAGAGACACCAAGAGAAAAGCAGACCTTCATCAGATAGGTACAGCATTAGCAATTTACAAAGAGGATAATTGAAACTTTGATAAATTTATCCCCAATGATGTTGGTAATCTTACTCGACCGATCAATGAGACAAAATGATTAAAACAAGTTTTAGTGTGATTCGGACAAACCAGCCCTACGGATCTCATCCCCTATGCTTTCCCTGGAAATACGATTGCTAGATATATGACTAGCATCCCGACAGATTCCGATGATACACAACGACGACCCAATGGACAGCGAACTGTTTGATATGGAATAGGAATATTGCCTCAACATGGAATATGGATGGATCAAACACAACCAGAAAAGGCGCTAAATGCTTTCATTATATTCACTAGGACTGAAACCATAGGATGAGCAAATCGAGTTTCTGATAGTCAAAAAATTGGTATTGGCGGTACAAGTATTTGCGAGGCTACTTGATGACCAGGAGCTTGAGCTTCATGTAATGTTGCTGGTGAATACGACGCCAATCGAGTTGGAGCTCTATGAGGATACTGGAGTTTATCAAACACAGCAGACGGATATATACAACGCCAATGTACTACTATTGAACTTTCTGGCACAACCCTTAATAATGAATCGTGATCTTGTGCTGCGAACAAAGACAGCGATGATCTCCGTTATATTTATGTTAATTAATCTCTATGCCAAATAAAAAATCCTTTACCCTCATCGAAATGCTTATTGTCGTCGTGATAATTGGTATTCTTGCTGCCGCATTAATTCCTAGACTACAATCGGTACAAGCGAGGGCGAGAGATACAAAAAGAAAAGCAGATCTACATCAGATAGGTACAGCTTTGGCAATTTACAAAGAGGATAATGGAGGTTTTGATGCATTTAAAGCCCATGATATAGGAAATATAACCTACTCTACTACTAAAACAAAAGAAGCCCTCAATCATCGATGATCAGCTCCAGAATTTAATTTTTCTGTCGATGCGATTTCTCGTTATATGACCAGCATTCCTGCTGATAGTAATGATACAAATCGATATCCCAATGGACAAAATGTAGTATGATATTGACGAGGTCCCATCCCACAACATGGGAAACGAATGGATGACCAAGTCAATGAAGTAACAACACATTTAAATGCATTCGTTGTTTTTACAAGATCAGAGACAGTCTGAGGTGCGAATCGGGTTTCAAAATTTTGGGCTGGCGGCGGGTACAATATCCCTGGAAAAGACCAGAGTGATATTCGAAATGGTGATTTATGATGATTCTATAGTCTTCATGGGCCAGCTGATTGATATGAACAACGTATATGCAACTCTATAGAGCTTTCATGATTTACAACAAATAATGAATCATGATCTTGTGCTGCGAACAAAGACAGCGACGATCTCCGTTATATTTATGTTAATTAACCTCTATGCCAAATAAAAAATCCTTTACCCTCATCGAAATGCTTATTGTCGTCGTGATAATTGGTATTCTTGCTGCCGCATTAATTCCTAGATTACAATCTGTGCAAGCTCGCGCGAGAGACACCAAAAGAAAGGCTGACTTACATCAGATAGGTACAGCACTAGCAATTTACAAAGAAGATAATGGTGGGTTTAAAAAAATATTCACAGATTATAGTATGAACAATGGAAGATATCCTATCTTTCCTTGAGATCCAATTACTTCTTGCAATGGAAACTTTTCATGGGCAAGCAACTACATTCTCGGTATAAGAACAATATTAGAAAGATATATGACTGCTATACCTGCAGAGCCGAATCCAGAAGTAATGCGAGGATACGATGGTGGCAATTGACAAATCTGTGGATATGGTTTTTATATTTTAGGTGACTGATCTGACATCACAAGCAACAGCACATTTCATCTTGATTGATGATTCATGTTAGCAGCCAAAACGGAATCAGATTGATCAAGTTCAAATTGGGTCCAAAATACCGTAGCACTTAATGAAGGAAACTTGTGAATAGATAGTACCTATGCGAGTGACTGAACCCGAATAGGAAATTTAGGGTGATGAGATCTACCACGGTGAATGTATGGCAGCCGACATATGCCACAAAATCTTGCATCTAAAAAAACATATAATACCTATATGTGTAGTAAAGTAACATTCACATGAGCAGGATGAGATGCTAATCTATCTGGCGATTGCTATGCAGACAACTCTAGTGATGACCTCCGCTATATTTACGTACAATAAAAAAATAGCACGCAGTGCTATCATTCGTAATTCGTAATTCGTAATTTCTAATTATTCAAAAGTCCTACTACTCCTATCATAGCGGCATTGTCTGTAGAATACATTTTTTTGATTGGACGAAGAACTGGTTTCTCGAGTGACTTTCCTATTACGTCTGTCGCCATTTCAAAGAGTCTATCATTTGCAGATACTCATCATACAATACCTATTGTTTGTGCCTGATAGCGCTCTGCTGCTTGTTCGAGTTTCATGACTAAAACTTCAACTATTGCTTCTTGAAATTCATATGCTATATCAGCCAAGATTGCTTCTGTCAAAATAATTCCATCTTTCTCAAGTGTTTGGAGTAATGTATACATCTGAGCCTTCATCCCAGAGAAGCTGAAATCATAGGGATTAAAATGCTCTTCGAGCATAATTCTTTTAAAACGAAAACTTGGATTCTTTTTTCACTTCAATGCAAGTTCACTGATCCATTGACCACCAGGATAAGGACCACCCAGCATACGTGCTACTTTATCAAAGCACTCACCTGCCGCATCATCAAGCGTTTTCCCAAGGCTCGTGATAACAAGATCATCCAACGAAAATGGAGTAAATATTTCTCCAAGATCTCATTTTATTTTTTTCGATCACTTCTTTTTCTTACGCTCGATGTGATATATTTCATTATGCCCTCCTGACGCAGTCAGGACTATTCGTGGAAAAGGCAACTTAGAAACATCCCTTTCTAACAATAATGAAAAGATATGTCCATAGATATGATGCACTCCTATCACCGGCTTTTCATAATGCAATCCCAATGACTGGGCTACCGTCTTTCCAACCAATAAAGAACCACCCAATCATGGATGTGTCGTCACGCTAATGCGATCAATATCACGCATGAGTGTCTCTGGAACATGCTTTATCAATGAGAGAATATGTTCACTATGAAGTCTGAAAGCGATTTCTGGCACTACACCACCATATGGTTGATGATGCTCGATCTGACTATATGCTTGTAAGTGATCAACATAAAATTGATTATCCTCAAAACGGATAATCCCGACAGACGTATCGTCACAACTGGTTTCTATAGCTAAGGTAGATGACATATAATAAGGTTATGGATATGCAAATTACATTTTAACGTCTAGTTTCATCTTTCATGGCTGCAATGATTTTGGCACTGTGATAGTCAAAACATTATCGGTAGATACTGCACTATGTATGCGATCAAAATACACATACGGAGGCAATTGAATCTCTTGGGTAAACTGCCCTCGATAGCACTCCTCTTGTTGCAAAGCGAGATCTTCTTTCAGTTTTGGTTTTGCTCTCACTCCAGATACGACCAATTTGAAATCATCAAAATAGAGTTCTATACTCTTCTTTTGAACTCCTCCAAGCGGTATAATGATGACAACTTCCCTAGGAGACTCATAGATATCCATAGGTATTGATATGTTTTGCATGTATACACTGACATGAATAAACTACCACAACAATAGTGTTATGGAACGGTTTTTCAAGATGGGAAAGATGAGGACATTATTAAAACAAGAGATTGTTTTCTGCATTAACTTGATTAGTCTATACTCATTATTTTATCTATGCACGTATTTCATGGATACTCTCACAATCAAACAAACACTTTTTGAAAATGGGTTTACGGAGAAGGAGACGGAGCTCTATCTAACGAGTCTTCAATTAGGGTTGGCGCCAATAAGCACTATTGCGAGACACCTTCACGAGAACAGAGTAACGGTCTACTCTACTATGAAGAACCTTGTCACCAAGGGAGTTGCTAAATCTGTAACAAAAAGTAGCACAGCATACTACAGTGTTATCTCTCCACAACAATTGGTTGAGAAAATATCTCAGAAATTACACAACCTCCAAAACATAGTCCCAGACCTCCTCGCAATCACAAAGAAAATTGATGCGCCGGTGAAGACGCAATTCTTTGAATGACTAGAAGGATTGAAAACCGCATATCAACAAATTATCACACAAGGTTCTGAAGATATAAGTAAAGATCCATTCCTAACATTCGTTGGAACAAGTATTATAGATCCGCATTTCCAGAAGTGGTTGGAAAAGGATTTTGTACCTCGAAGAATGTGATTCAAGAAAAAAACAAGAGCGATCATTACATCACTCGATTCAGAGTATGCAAAATACAACGCCAAAAAGCATGAAGCAATCATCATAAATAACCCTATTTTTTCATTTGCCAACGAAATTGTCCTCTACGGACAAGACCAAGTTGCCATACTCATGTACGCCTCTGGAGAGATGGCGGCACTCATTACCCAGAGCGGCACTCTCCACAACGCCCTAAAATCAACTTTCAACCTCATCCGAGAGCTTCACAAAGCCAAAAAGCCCACTAAGCGTAATTTGCAAAAAAAGCGTAGATAGCTATAATTACATGGTGTATTATTCCTATACATCATGAACAGAATAAAACCAATACACTACGTGAAAGAAAAGGCAGAAAAGATACAAGATATCCTTGATTTTTCTATACCCCTAGAAAAGGTAGTAAGGTTTGAAAACAATACCATAAGCAACCATCCAAGGCGATGAGAAGACGCTGCACTCTATCTTGGCAAAATGAGTAAAGAATGAAACGATAGTAATGGAATATATAGCGAAAGAAATATCGAGTGAATGTTGAAATTCGCAAATGCTACAAACTATAACAAATCACCAATTCGTGTTATATTAGGATCTAGGCTCTATGAATGCCTAGCTAAAGATTTTCCTACGATAGATGTAATGGATTTCGCAACTCAAAAAAAACTCGTAGAAAATGCTGGCAAAAAAGTACATATTTCACCAAACAAACTCCACATCGAAAACCGAGGTGAACAGCACAAGGAACTTTTTGACTCTTTAGAACGCGAGTGACTCGCCTGTCTTCAAAAACCATTTACAGGAGAGTTTTCTCCTGAGACGTCTAGTCTTGAACTAGCACAATTCCTCTTCCAATTAGCACAAAAACAAAAGTCATTAAAAGCTCAAATATTCAAGACAATACCTTCTGAATTACGTAATAAGATTCCAGCAGAACATCCGCTTTCATACTATGCACTCATAGAAGTTGCATGTCGTTTACATGATTTCATACATGGCACTACAACCCAAGGCGGTATGGGGAGACAAGAAATATATGACAACATACTGGATGGCATCATACACAATACATACAAGTTCCATGAGCTCATCCCATTACAAAACTTCATAGGAAAAGATAATCATTTTAGTAAACGACACTTTCTGAATAAAGTATATGAATGACTCCATATAAAAGAAAAAGAGAAAAATTGATTCATGCAAAAATGGAAAAGAAGAACATGAATTGCAGCAAGTGCACTTTTGCTACTCTTGAGTGGGAATGCGATTATACAAAACAAAATTGAAAAACAAAAACACGAAAAACTCATACAACAAGAGAATAAAAATATTGAAGAAGTACTCAAAAACACGGAAGTTACAGCACACTTTCACTGGAACATGAGCAGCTATAAAGACCACGAGAAACTTGAATTCTTCAACACAACCGCGAAAGATATTTTTGAAATGTTCACGACGTATTATAATATTCCATCAGGTAAAGAAGAGGAAGTAAAAAGAATGATCGCAAACACACTTATTCAACCAGACAAAATGGACACCTCCAAAACAACCATTTCTGCAATGAATATTGACTTAGATCTACCGGACTACGATTATAATGAGTTCATCGAGAATACACTAATACCAGCAAACAAACTTTCTCTCAAAAATCTATGATGTGATCTTGTCCCATATGAAGATCTACTGCCATACAAAGACCTTTTGCTGAAAATATATTCCATGAAAGACACTATCACACTAGAATCTCAGCTTTCTGCGATGACACGCGAGAGTCGTATACAAAACAAGACAACCTGAGAATGCGGTATTGTAGCTAGTATGACTATGTTGGGAAGCTCTACTATACGAGATATATATCCTCAGAAATATACTCTCGTAAAAACACATGTTCCTACACACATACTCCATCCCGACATATTGAAAGATCCTTTATATCAGACTATTCTCAAACGAAATACATCAAGAAACATTTGAGACGACGCTCAACGCAAGCTTGTCATGCAAGCATATGCAAAATGATATCATCTCCTTGAAGAAATCATTCTCGCAAGGAATAGCACTTTGGGATTAGATAAAGAATACACCAGCACTGACGCCAAAATACTAGCAGATAAGGTTATAAAGAAATGGAAAGAGAAATGAATTCTTGTAAATAACAAATAGACTGCAGAATATTTTCTTCACCCTTATCATAGTAAGCAATCCTCCTTGTGTCATGATACACAAGCTCACACATATTCTCAGTAGGCAACATCGTCAAGATAGGTATCATCACCTCCACCTTCATTACCCTCAGATGTCCTGGAGAAACAACAAGGAGCCATGATGTGCAGGGTGCTGGTCTTCTTTAAAATTTCTACTAGCACGGTCGAACTGAAGCCCTACAAAAGAACGAACATTGATATTTCATTCATTATCTTTACTGATACCATCTAACATCCCCCACCCATGCCATCATGACAATTTCACAACTCCATATAATCTTTCGGATTCATCAGCACCCGGTAAAACTTGTATTAACTTTTCAAGATCAGCTTTAGTCGCAGGTCTATATCATTCTTGTTCTCTTTTTTCTATTACTCATTGGACAACAATATACATAGGGTGACTTGGGTCATTTAAGACTTTTTGTGAGATTGCTATCATATTTGGGTAGCGTACATTTTTGGGGCCAAAATACTTATCTCGTCTATATTCAAATACAGCTTCTGCAGCATTATTTGGATCCTTAACATGCATCTTACATGGTTTTTTATCTAATCTTAATCAGGCGCTGGGGATTTCTATATATCTATCTGTTTCTTTGCAGTGTTTTCTTATAAATTCATTCAATTCAGCATCAAGCTTCTTATATTGTCCCCCAGAGTTTGTTTCATTATATATTTCTAGTGCTGCTCTTCGCTCAGTCAAGTCTCGTACATCTTCATCTATGTCTTCATCGCCGTTATTATACATAGCGCAATGGAGATATCAGAGATCAATACTATTTTTATCTGCATATTCCTCATACTCAGCCCTTTTTAGAGTTCTATTTGCAAAATCAGTCATAACATCGGTATGTCATAACTCTTCAGCTTTAAGATATACAGGGTCTTTAGTAGCATCTCCATTATGATAGAATAATATTCTTTCTACTTCTTTCGCTCAATATGCCTTAATGTTACGAAGTGACCTTCAAAGCTTAGTAGATGTCTCCCCATCTTGTGCTTCTGCAGCTTCTATAATCCTCTTTTCTAGAGAAAGTTTTTTGTCTTGTAATAACGTTTTTGCTTTCCAGATAGCACGAGCAGGGACAAGGTCTGAGTGAGAATAGTCGGATATGCGCCCTTTTTCTACAGGATTATCAAGCTGATAAGAACCCTCATACCTTGGGAAATCTTCTAGATAAACCTGAAGACCATAAGAACCATCATTCCTTGTGTGAGAGCTAGAAAACAGAATACCAAGTTGTCCCTTCCAAGTAAGCGATTCGTCATGACGACAACCCGATAATTGTCAACCAATGAGTCTATAAAGTTGCACACATGCCTCACATGCTTTTGAACTACTTACATAGTCTCATGCTGGCATCTGTTTTGCAACCGTTTCTCGTATATCCTCACTTGGAAAGTCAAGCCCTGCTGCTACTCCGTACCTAAGCCATCAAGTATAACTACCATAAACGATGCCTTCCTGTTCTTCTATGCGTGCATGCCACCAAACACTACTCATAGGCTTTTCGAGCGCTCCAAGCTTTTCAAGATCATAAGATATATACCTCTCATTTCTATGTTTCTTTTCTTCTCATTGTCATAAAATAGCTGGGTCCACCTTCTCATCTTCATACTTTAGCTCTACAATAAGTTTACTGGACTTAACCTCATACAAGGCTATTCTTCCTGGAAGATACTTAATTGCCTTTCTGGCAATTTGCTTCCGTGCATCTGGCAGCTCCATGTAATACTCCCTAATACGAATTTGTGATGCAGGAATATGAAGGAGATACTCTGCATCAGATATTTCACTAGGTTCAATAGCCTCAACTAATGTAGCTATACACTCTTGATCTCCATCTTCTGTCCTCTCAGATGTTGCTACTATAGTGCCATCACCAGACTTTTGTTCTAAAACAGTCATTTGTATTGCAAGATAGGATAAATAGATTTGTTTCTTTGTTTTTTAATTTTATCTTGTTTTAGTACTATATCTCTAAACACAAAATAGTCAATATGCTGTATTAATATTCTGTTGTTCGAGAACTACAACACACAGAAGCTAATTATAATCTACCATATAGATAGAAATAGGAAGTGATATAATTGCTCTATGTGCTTTCAAATATTTTGGCTGGCACAAGAACAGACAGTGCAGAATATTTTCTACTACAGTTTCTACACCACGATCGTTGACATATTATGCTACAAGCATATAATTCTTACATCATTTTAATCTTTCTTATTCTGTCTGATGAAAAAGATTCTTCTTTTAGGAGCAGCTTTTGCGACTATAGTATTGGCGTGATGTTGAGTACAAAACGCCCCACAAGTAAAAACAGTTAAGATCTGAGTTATCTCTCCTCTATCGGGACCTGCAAGTACATACGGTATAGATGGTGTCAATGCATATAAATATGTAGTTGATGCATATAATGCACATACTACATGAATACACATAGACTTAATTATTGAAGATGGAAAATGTGATGGGAAGGCATCCACAGATGCCGCACAAAAGTTAATTCAAATAGACCAAGTAAATATGATTATGATAACGAGCTGTTCAGGACCAGCCGTAGCAGCAAGTAAGGTTGCTCAAGACGCTAAGACAACCACCATCGTATCTTTAGCTGTTGCGCCTTCTATATCAGATATTGGTGATTATGTATTTAGATATCCAAACGGTGCTGATGTAGGAGCAAAAATGGCTACATATGCGAGACAGCATTGGAAATCAATATCTCTTCTCACAGAAGAGACTGAATTATGTAGGTCACTAAAAAACATAATACTAAAACAATACACATGAACGATTATCAAAGACATATCCTTTGAAAGTTCAGAAAAAGACTTTGATATTCTTGCGAAACAGATTGCCAGTTCAAATGCAGATGGACTATTTCTTCTCACACAGAGTGACGCAACAGCAATTAGTAGTATTAAATCGCTTGCTACTGAATGACAACTAACAAAGTATAAAGGGAATATAGTATGATTTAGCGTGTTTTGACTATCTCCATTCCTCAAGGCAGTTGGAGATCTTAGTGAATGACTTCTTCAATATAATTACGGGGCAATGTTCAACCTTCCACAATCAGGAAAGGACTTCTTAAATGGCTTCCAAAAAACGTATGAAATACATAGTGATCCTGGTTATATTATCATATTCGCAGAAAGCATGAAGCTTATTACAAAAGCAGTTTCAGCATGAAATACTACATCCGAACAGATCAAAAACTATTTGGATACCATAACGTCAGACAACAAAACGGAAGGACTCTTTGGAGACTACTATTTCGATGCAAGCGGTGATGTTGTTTCTGTACCGTTCCATCTCCAAAAGATCACGAATGGGAAACTAGAATTCATTGAATAAGAAATAAATCAAAAACATTATATATAACATTATGAATACCAAAACAATCAAACAAAACGTCGTTGATGCAATTAGTTCTGTGGTTTTTGGGATAGCTGTCATGACACCTATAGAACTATGGGTACTCGATCTTCGCATAGAAGCTGTGATAGCAATACGAGCAAGTTCCATACCGGGAAATATAATCTATGGCATCGTATATGGTGCTATTGCTAACCTGCTCGGCGAATGGAGACTAAGGCATAAATTCCTCGTCGATACATTCCTCTTCACTACGCTCGGCATGATGCTCTATGTTATCCTACTCACAATAGGGAAAGCATCACACGAACAGATGACAAAGGGAATTATAATCTCAGGCGTGGTTGCCAGCTGTAGTGGCGGACTCTACGGCCAATGGCAGGATTTCCTACGGAAAGCATTCAACGTACAAAAGGGTCCATGATTATTTATCTTTGGGCAACACTCGGGCAACCGAGTTTTTTTATACAAAAAAGGTAGACGAATCGTCTACCCAAAGATGCGGAATACATACGTTAAATACCCTTACCAGACTTGGGCTTACGAATGTTTGTTGTTTTGCTAACAGAATCGGGAAACCTTTCTGTGACTTTGCTTTTAATTCTTTTGATGTTGTTAAAACCATCTCCTTCTGTGGGGAGTGTTTTTGTTTGTTTCATATTTTTTATTTTAGTTCACAAACTATATATACCACAAAATTCAATTCTAGATGAATAACTTAACAAATGTAGAACTTTTTCTACTACAGTTTTTACTTCACGATCATTGACATTTTCCGCTGCAAGTATATCATTTCGGCAACATTTTAGTCTTTCTTATTCTCCATCATGAAAAGAATTCTTCTTTGCGTGGCAACGCTTGCAACGGTAGCACTAGCAGGATGCTGAGTGCAAAACAACAACACGGCTTCTCAAGTTAAGACGGTTAAAATCGGAGTTATCGCTCCTATATCATGACCAGCAGCGACAATCTGAGAAGACGCAGTCAATGCATATAAGATGGCAGCCGAAGGTTTCAACAAGGCAAACAAGAACATACAAGTTGATCTCATTATTGAAGACGGGAAATGTAATGGGAAAGACGCAACATCTGCTGCACAAAAACTCGTAAATGTAGATCAAGTGAAAATAATCTTAGGATGAGTATGTAGCTCTGAAACACTAGCTGCATCTAAGATTACAGAGCCAGCAGGCGTAGTTCTCATCTCTTCTGTATCAAGCAGCCCAGAGATCAGCAAGATCAAATCATATACATATAGATATTACAACGACATCAACCAAGCAGCAACAATGAAGAGTTACCTAGAGAAATATGGCATGACAAAGATAGCTCTCTTGTATGAAAACACAGATTATGGTGTAGGTTTCGCTACTGCGCTCAAGAACGCACTAGGCGCTGAAAACGTCATCGTAGAACAAAAATTCGACGTAGATGAAAAGGATTTCTCTATCATAGCGAAGCAAGTAACAAAGAGTAAGAACAACATACAAGCAATTGTTTACATTCCAAATGATGACAGTAGTTCAATCAATGTTATTAGATCTCTCGATAAAGAAGGACTCATCACAGCGTTCAGCGGGAAGATAGTAACAGCTGAAGCTGGATACTCAGCAGCTACAGTGAAAGAACTTGGACCTCTCATGAATGGGATCTTAACATCACAACTTCCTGATGTAACTATGTTGGGAAGCTGAGCAGCAGAATTTATACAACAATTCAAACAACAATATGAACCTAAATTCTCAGAGATGTTCGTACTCCTCTATAAAGAAGCCTTCGACCTAGTTGCTCGTGGGATCACAAATCCAAACTATGGAGAAAATAATCTCAACTCATATATCCCCACAATCACCAAAGAAAACCCAGCCAGTGGATTAATCGGATCATATTACTTTAGCTGAGTAGATGTAGTAGGAGTATCATTCGTAATTAAGGAAGTACAAAATGGGAAATTAGTTCCAGCACAATAATAAAGCATTCATTTTACACTTTAGTATATACCACCTCATGAAAAAAATTCTTCTTTGTGTAGCAACACTTGCAACCATAGCACTAGCTGGATGCTGAGTACAAAATACAACGCAGCAAGACAAACCAGTTAAAATTGGTGTTATAGTACCAATTGGATGAGCTCTTGCATGATATTGAGAAGACGGTGTAAATGTCTTCAAAGATGAGATTGCAACATTTCAGGCGGCGAATCCCAATAAAAAAATTGAGATGATCGTAGAAGATGGAAAATGTAGCGGGAAAGATGCAACATCTGCTGCACAAAAACTCATTACAATAGATAAAGTAGATGTAATCCTATGAGGACTCTGTTCTTCTGAGACTATAGCTGCTGGGAAAATTGCGCAAGAAAATAAAGTAACATTATTGTCTCCTGGCTCATCTGCACCAAGCATCTCTGACCTATGAGATTATGTATATAGATTCTGGAACGATGCATTCGCAGCAGTAGAAGTAGCCAAGTATCTGGATCCCAAAATGCCAAGAGTTGCAATGATTACAGAAAATACAGACTTTGCCCAAGGGTTCGCAAAATCATATAAGAACTCAACGCAAGCAAAGATTATAAATGAGCAAACCTTCAATAGCGATGAAAAAGACTTTGATATATTAGCCAAAAACATTGTCTCACAAGAAAACAACATCGATGGTGTAGTAATATCAAATCAATCAGACGCAACAGCTATAGGCTTACTCACAGCATTTAAGAAAAATGGTCTTTTGGAAAAATTCCAATGAAAAATATATGTTGCTGTAGGAATAACTAACAAAAAAACATTAGATACTATGAAAGACCAAATAGAAGGTCTCATGACATACGCACCTGCAGATCTTACTAAACCACTTGCCAACCAAGAATACATCAAATCTTTTCAATCTAAACACGAAGTTAAGTGAGAAGCAATGTATCTTGTCTTTCAAAAAGATGGAATTGATCTTATCTTAGATGCAATCAAAGCGGGCAACACAACAAGTGATAGTATTAAGGCATACTTCGATAGCATCACAGAAGATCACAAAAGAAATAGCTGATTCGGACCATTCTACTTTGACAAAAATGGTGATGCAGTAGGACTAGGATTTACCGTCTTAGCAGTACACAACAACGAAACTGTACCCGTAAAATAACATCTATTCATAAACCTTACAATGCTCTCATACATACTCTTCAACACACTGATTTATGGCAGTATAGCTTTTATCGTCGCATCATACTATGCGTATGCGAAGTTTCTGAATGCAACGCTATGAGGTTATATGATTATTGGGGCTTATGTTGGCATCTCAATCATCAAATACGGGCTATCATTAACAAGCGTGTGGATTCTTCTTGGCATTGTTGCTTTCTACTTTATCGTAAACACAATAGTAACCAGATCTTTTCGTAATGAAAAACAGAGAGATCTGTTTGGCCTGATCTTTACGCTTGGATGATCGCTCATCATAGAGAACTTCATTAGTCTCACCTACTGACCAAATGCGGTTAGTATCGATTTACGAGAATGGACCCCAGTAGCGTTGATCGTTACGCTTATTATAATCAACATAGTACTGCTCTATATCTTCCAGATAAGTTATAATGGGAAGATACGACAAGCACTCTCTGCGCAAACAAATGCGATACGTTCATTGGGAACACGCGTAGATCGCATGCTCATGATCCTCATGTCAGCTATCCTACCATGTGTCATGACACTCGGTATCGTCGTAGCGAATGAATCAGCAATGAAACCTTCGGACAACCTCTTCTATCTCATCAAGTGAATAGGAATTATGATCATGGTTGGTGTCGATAAAAAACAATATATGTATCTCGGCGCACTGATCTATGTGATCCTAGAATACCTTCTCTTCATCAGATTAGGCTTCCCTATTGGATTCAAAGAAACCCTCATCCTCTTCATGATACTTGCTATCCTCCTCATCAAACCCGAATGACTATTCAGTCTCAGAACAAGAAAATTATAGCAAAGTCTCGTACTTCGTAATTCGTAATTATCTATGTCCCTCCCATTTCTCTATCATCTTATCATCTCAAGTATCATCTTCTACATCATTGCAACATGATTTAAATTTTTCCTAAAACTCAGACTAACGATAGACTTTTCATATCTAGCTATCGTCCTCTTTGGAAGCTATGCAAGCGCTCTTCTCAATATGCACTATGGATTGGGTATCATTAGCACCATGCTGATATCTTGGGCTATTACTATTCCATTCACACTTCTGATTATCTTCTTGTCAAAACGTCTCTCTTGAGTTTACTTCATCGTTGGAACATTATCATTGTATATGTTCTTCTTCCAACTCGCGATCAACTGGGAATCACTTACATGATGAGCGTTTTGATTATCAGGGATTAGAAGGATATTGCGATGAAACACTATGGTCACAGGACTACAGCAATTCTTACTACTCGCGTGTGTATTCTGTGCCATCGTTCTTATATGATTACGATTATTTAAACGCACATATTTCTTCACTGTATTAAAAGGTTGGTGAGAAAACGACACAGTACTCAAAGTTCTAGGCACCCACATCTCTCGCTATACCTTTGTCATGATACTCATCACATCACTCTGTGCTGTCATTGGTGGAAATCTTTTCACATTCTACTATCTCTATATAGATCCACGAAGTTTCTGGCTCAGCATGCTCATTCTCATTCTTGTAATTGGCTTTATATCATACAAGCGATGAGAACTTCGAACATTTATTGTAGCACTCATCGTAATATTCGCATATGAATACCTCAGATTCTTCAAGGTCGTTGACCCATCGAAACTCGGATATCTGAGAGAATGAATCTTCGCATTAGCTATCATGATCACCTCATATATTACATTCAAAAACACCTCATTTGGTAGAGAACAATAATTTACACCTCTTATGTACTCCATGCTTACTATTGAAAATCTTACACGACACGTCGGGAACAACCATATCATCAATGGGATTGATTTGCATATCAAAGCAGGTCAGGCAATTTGACTCGTTGGTCCAAATGGATGTGGGAAAACATCGTTGATAAACCTAATCAATGGTTTCTATAAGCCGCAAAGCGGCGCCATCATCTTAGACGGCAAGCACATCACCAAATTATCAGTGGAGCAAAGAGCGCTCGAGTGAGTTGGTCGTGTTTTCCAAAGTTTTGGTATTTTCAAAAACCTCACGCTTGAAGAAAATCTTGCACTCGCATTTGTGAAAAAACTCAAGCGATGGCAAAAATGGCTAACCCTTTCTATGCTACCAAAAGAAATGAAAGAACAAATAGCCGATGTACTAAAAGAGCTCGACTTGTATGATAAAAGAAAACAACTCGCAGGATCACTTTCATGAGGACAAATGAGATTACTCGAAATAGCAAGACTCTACCTCCAAGATACAAAGCTCTACCTCCTCGACGAACCAACGGCGTGAGTAAGCCCTAAATTAAAAGGCAAAGTAATTCAACTTCTTCAGAAAATTATTGCGCAAGGGAAAACTGTAATCATCGTAGAACATGACTTTGGATTCTTGGGAGAATTCGTAGATGAAATTTTTGTCATGAATGATGGGAAAATAATAATGAAATGACCATATGAAGATATTAAAAACAACCCTAGATTGAAAGAAGTATATTTCGGTTAAATCTACGCCCTATCTTGAGAAAATTTCTGATCTATTTGATACTGAAAGAGTTCCTCTTCTGGTAGTTTATATTCGCGGTAGAGATGAGAACTCTCTGCGATATTCTTAGTATTTCACAGATATACACCACCATTTGGATATGCTGATTCTATTTGAGGAAATGGTATAGTAGGCACATCTTCTTTCTTTTGTACCGATATATATATACTAAGAGGCATTCATGGCGTATCATTTTTCCATCCGAAAGCCTCTATATATCAAGCATCTCTTAATTTAGCAAAAGCAGATAAGACTCATTTTGTGAAAGAGTGTTTATATCACAAATGGTAGTTCATTATACCTCTTGGTAAGAGATGGGCATAACTATCGCGCAACACTTCAGAAATATTTCAAACATACTGCAAGGTCTTATTACTATAGATCAGATCTTGCATAGGAAAATCTTTTGGCAATCATTGTTCTAAATCAAATGAAAAGAACCTGTCATATTCATATCATATATGTTTGGTAGCAAAGTCTAATCACGTAACCTGAAACTTTTTATCGCGATAACGATGTTTTATATTCAATAGTGCCTTCCCTTCTCACGAACCAAGCTCTGCGATTTTCGATCACGGCTCCAGATTTGCAACTATATCATCTAATCACTCAAGAAATTCAGACGCAGCATCATATGTTCTACTCTTTGTCATCAGATTGCTCTGAGAAAGTGTCTTTGTTTGTTCTTCCACGGGAACAGTACTTTCTAGAATAACCTTTTTTATGAGCAATTCGACATGTGTTATATCACTTGCCTTGACTGAATTGGTATACTTACGAACATAGGAAAGTTTCTTGAAATATCACAAATGATTCCAATCTGCCAATGTCATACCTCAAAAATCAGCATATTCTATAACCGATTTAATTTCATTTTGTAATGATGCAGAAAGAGCAGCAGCTACCTTAGAAGACTGTTGCTGGTTGCTTGGGATAGGCAGTTGATTTTGCCCATTTCATGATGTTTTGGGGCTTTCTGACTGTATCATGAGTATATTATAGCAAATATGGTGATTTTTGCAAATTACACCACCAATATATGGATAGACAATTCACCCTTTGTCAAGCGCATTATTTTGCAAAAAGCCCCCAAAAGCGTATACTAAAGTATGGATATTTTGGTTTGATTAGTCATTTTAACGCTCGTAGGAGTAGGTCTGTATAGATCTACGGTTTTGCTGTTCAAAGAGAAGGAAATCGTGAAAAAAGCTGAGAACTTGCGCTTTTTACAGATTAAGATCCCTATTAGGAACTATGCAAAACAATCAGACGTAGAGGCATCTGACCACATCCAAAGTATGAAGCAGAACGTGGAAATTATGAATCAAATAGTCAAAAACTTCTATGCTATCCAAGGGAAGAGCAAGGCAGATCGCCGCGTCCAGAACTATGTAGCTATGGAGTTAATCGTTGAGAAGGAACTAATTAAGTTTTTCTTGGGTGTCCCTAAAGATTATGTTGAAACCATAGAAAAGAACATATCATCATTCTTTGCAGGCTCAGTAATTGATTATGTAGAGCAACCTAAACTCCTAGAAGCAGGTAAATTCTATGGATGAGGGACATTTTCATACCAAAAAGCAGATGCCTACCCTATCAAGACATATGAAGTATTCGAAGCAGATCCTATGGAAAGTATTCTCGCTGCGTGCTCCAGAGTAAATGTAGACGAAAAACTATGCTTTCAAATCCTCCTCGCGCCAGTAGAAGAAAATGAACAAAGTGCAATGAGAAAGAAGATCGATGATATCAAAGAGTGAAAGAAGAAAGCAACATTTCTTGGATTCCTAGGATCTCTCTTTACAGCTCTTTCGGGCGACAGCAAAAAAAATGAAGAAAAGAAAAAGACCTCTAAATTCTCATGACAACAACAAGGTGACTTAGATAAGAAAACAGAAGATGAGCTTTTTGATGTACACATCAAAGCCCTCGCGACATCACCACAACAACATCGTATCGACATCATTCTCAATGATCTCTCTCGTTCTCTTAGCCAATATAATTACGTTTGATTGAATGCCCTCAAATGGAAGAAAACGAAAGAATCAGATCTGAATGCATTCTTGAAAAGCTTTGTACTAAGGTCTTTCGAAAGAAATGACACCATATTAAAGTTTCATCCTAAACAACGCTGGAATATCAAAGAAATCACATCGCTCTATCATTTTCCACATAGTAGATTCAACAAATCGCCTCGTATTAAGTGGCAAATGTATAAGATTGTACCGGCTCCTGATAACATCCCTACAGAAGGTGTATTGTTATGATACAACCTATTCGCGTGAGTTAAAAAAGAAGTTCGTGTATTACCAAAAGATAGATTGCGTCACTTCTATATCATTGGGCAAACAGGTACTGGTAAGTCATCTGCTATGGTAGAGATGGCGAAACACGATATGAGAAACGGAAATGGATTCTGTGTAGTAGATCCCCATGGAGAATTATGTGAATCTATTTTGAAGTATTACCCTAAAGAAAGAATTGATGATCTCATCTATTTTGATGCATCAAATTTTGAATACCCTATCGGGTTCAATGTGTTGACCGCTCAGACGGATGAAGAAAGAGATATCATTACTGGTGATCTCGTAGACATGTTCGTACAGATGTACGGTAATGAAATATTTGGACCACGTATTCAAGATTACTTCCGTAATGCCGTATTGGCACTTATGGAACAACCAGATGGTGGTACTATGACTGAGATCGTACGTATGTTCGTAGATCCTGCCTTCCAAAAAATAAAGTTAAAGAATGTACAAAATCCTGTCGTTCGTATGCGATGGGAAAAAACATATGGTGCTATGGGTGATAGAGAAAGACAAGAAATGATTCCATACTTCCAAGCTAAGTTCGGACCATTCACGACAACTCCAATTCTTCGTAATATCATCGGGCAACCAATATCATCATTCGACATAGGACAAGCTATGCAAGAAAAGAAAATCGTTCTTGTTAATCTTTCCAAAGGTCTCCTCGGTCCAATCAACAGTGAGCTAATCGGAAGAATGGTTGTAACACAAATTCAAGTAGCAGCGATGCGTCGTGCAGGATTGCCAGAAGAACAGAGAGTTCCATTCTATCTCTACATCGATGAGTGCCAAAACTACGTATCAAAATCTATCGAAAGTGTTCTCTCAGAAGCGAGAAAATATAAGCTTGGTGTCGTACTCGCCCACCAATATATTGATCAATTGAAAAAAGAAGGACTCGGTGGTGGTATGGATCTCTCTAAGGCAGTCTTTGGTAACGTTGGTAACATGCTCGCATATAAGGTAGGTGCACAAGATGCAGAGTTCCTTGAAAAAGAATTCTCACCAGAGTTTAGTCAACAAGATCTTGTAAACTTAGATAACTTCAAATCTGTATTCAAGATGTCAGTAGATAACCAAGCAACCAAACCATTCAGTCTCGATGTTAATAAATACTTTCTCGAGCCTCCTCTCCATACCAACGAAAAGATACAAGTAATCAAACAAATATCAGCTTTGAAACGAGGAAGGAAAAAAGACCTCGTAGAAAAAGAAATTTTCTTCAGAGTAGGAGTGTAAAAAAAATATGAATTATAAATTACAAATTACGAGAACGACAATCCTGTCATTCTGAACACATTCGACAAGCTCAGTGCAGGCTCCGTAAAGAATCTTCTAGTCAACTTGCGTTCCTCACGAACGAGAATAACTTCTAATTGCATCGCATGATTTTTTCTCTATATAAAAACTATACATTCGTAATTCGTAATTCGTAATTAGTTATGGCACACAAACAAAAATCGTTCACCCTCATCGAAATGCTTATTGTCGTCGTGATAATAGGTATTCTTGCTGCCGCATTAATTCCTAGATTACAATCAGTTCAAGCTCGTGCAAGAGACACCAAGAGAAAAGCTGATTTGCATCAGATAGGAACCGCGTTGGAAATATACAAACAAGATAATGGTAGTCTCACAAAAATTGTATATGAGAAAACACTAGGACAAGTTTGGCAAATAGGAGATGGAACATATATGGTGATTCCATATACTACCGCCCAACAGTTCTACCAATGAGATGATGCTCGCGGGAAGTCTGTGATAGCCACTAATATTTCAAACTATATGACAGCCGTACCAACAGACCCTGACCTATCCCCTTGGTATATGCAAGATGCCTCCTATGACTCTGCGCGTTCTTATGGGTTTGCAGTATTAGCAAGAAACGGTAGTGCTGGGCAAGCATTTGTACTTGGTGCTAGAACAGAATCAGATTGATCTTCTTCAAACCGAGTAACTAACACAAATGTTAGAGATTCTGTATCAGTATACTCGTATCCTCTTTGGGCCTGAACATCTGAGACCTCTCCTTCAGATATACCAACAGATACACGAATAGGATCAATCATTGGCAGAAACGCAAAAAAATGGAATAACATAACAGAATGAGACTATTATAGCTGACCTTGAGATATGCCTAATGCGAATCTATACGAAAAAACATCTGTTCAACTGTTACACTTAGCTGAAGTACATATAATGATGGTGCAGGTAATTGTTATGCAGACAAAAACAGCCCAAGTGCATGAGAAGACCTTCGTTATATATACGTAGAATAAATACAAATCCCCTCATTCGTAATTTCGTAATTCGTAATCATATTAATGTCTCACAATCAAAAAAAGACCTTTACTCTCATCGAAATGCTTATTGTCGTAGTGATAATAGGTATCCTTGCTGCTGCATTAATTCCTAGACTCCAATCAGTTCAGGCACGTGCGAGAGATACTAAAAGAAAAGCAGATCTTCATCAAATAGCAACCGCATTGGAAATATATAAAGAAGATAACGGGAACTATAATGGAATACCAGATCGAACTAGAGCCAACCCCAACTGAGATCCACCAACGCCAGTTACAGATCCTAGGTGATGGGAATACGACTGAGCAGATCGAGATATAGACACTCCTAAAACCTACCCCATACTTATGAATGCTTCTTGACTGAGATGTATTAAGGGCAATCAGGATGGCGATGTGCAATCATGTTATACAAGAGTTCGTGATTTACTTCAAAACTATATGACATCCGTTCCTACTGACCCCAAAGAAACCGAACGATATGCATACAACGCTCCTGCTTTTGGATATCACGTTTTTTTCATGAACAGGAATATAAGCAACCATGATATTCAGCAACCATTTCCAAGACCATTAAATACGGTGATAATAGCCGCAAGAACAGAATCAGATGGTTCTAGTTCTAATTGGGTAACGCATATAGACCCACAATATCGGAATGGCACACCAGATCCTACCACGGTTTCGAATTGAAGTTGGGTTGGTAGTCGATTAGGAGCAATTGTTGCAGCAGACGGATGGACAGATGCTGATGCAAATACAGCGAAATGATCACTATACCAAAATTATCTTTGCACCTCTGTAACATTCAGTGGAACTACAACCAACGATGGCAGTGGTACATGTACAGCCGCTAAAGACTGAGATGATTTAAGATATATCTATATCAATTAATCAAAAAAACACCTTATTATAGAATCTTTGTCTTTCTTTTTTCATTGTTTTTTGAGATAAAATACGTATCGTGGATTACGTTTACTCTTTTTCGTACTTCTCATGAAAAAATGGTATGTTTTTCTGCCACTTTTGGCAACAGTTTTCTTAGCATGATGTGGTAAGTCTGGTCAGAATATGTCATTTGATGATGCGTACAAGGCTATCACCCACACCCCAGCTCTCTTTGCTACTTCACTCGTTGACACACAAAAATCAATACAGGATTCAAACACGATAGACTTTGCTATTCAGTCTTCTTCAGGGTTCAATGCATCAGGACAATTAGTAACATCTGGAGCATACAATATGCTTTCATGAAGTGCTCTCCTCCACTTTGCACTCCAAGCCAAAGCATTCGAGCCAAGTATTGGTACCAATGTAATCATTCAATGACTCGCAAAGTTGTTTAATGATGGAACTACTACATATTGATATATAGATTCTTTTGCATTAACCCCAGAAACAGGAAGCGTCGATGGTGGGATAATGAATGAGTTGATTCGCGCTTTCAGCAAAAAACGAATACAACTCTCAAGTGATACCACTGGTGGTCTCACGCCATATCAGGTTACCTATAACCAGTTCTTATCACATATAGAAAGTGGATGGCAAAACTTCCCGATATTCAAGCAAACAGATAAAACAACTATAGATTGATACACTGCCTATGGTATTACACGAAATCCAGCAGGAATATCTGGGTTTGTAAACTACCTCCTCCAAGACTCTAAAAACCTTGGAAACAATGTAATCTTTTCAGGAAACGAAATAGAAGATGCGATCAGCGGACTCGTAGCAAGCCCTATTACATGATATCTTATCATTTATGGAGAGAATAATGTAACATTACGTGTTGATAGTATCCAGACAAAAGATGCTGGATTAATCAGCTTCTCATACTCTACGAAAGACTGACTGACATGGGATATCACGAATGCATCAGCTGGTGTCATAACATGATCTCTCCAGAAACAAGGAGACGAATTAGCATTCTCTCTCAATATACCTGGAAACAACTTAGTTCTTTCATGAGAAACACAAGAACATCAAAATGTATGGCATTTCGGTCTGAATGCAGGAGATCTTTTAGCGCAAGCTACTATTCATCATACAGTTCAGTCTCTTGAGATATTCAATCCAATTACTATCACAGGATCAGTGCCATTATCACAGATCTTACAATGATTAGGCGCACTTTGATTAGCAAACGAATAATTAAAAATTTGTATGTATTTAAACTGTAATTCTACAACCACCTATGAAACACAAGAGAAGAACGTTGTTAGCGGCAACCGATGATTTAGGAACAGATCTAAAAATACAGAAAGGTAAATATGTATTTTGGGTACAAGCTGGTATATTCCTTCTTTGTTGTTTACTCATAGGTCGAGCACGAGGAAGTATTTTCAGATTCTTCAAAAGTGTAGGTGGCGTAATATGACAATGAACAATGCACATCGTCAGTAAAGCTTGGTGAGATGAACCAAAGAAAGATACTGACGGGAACATCAATATAGCACTCTTGTGATATGGATGAGATGGACATGCAGGAGGATATCTCACGGATTCTATAATTATTGCCTCACTCAATGCGAGAAAATGAACATTGAGTATGCTCTCTATCCCCAGAGATCTCTATATTAAAAAAGCAGGTGGGGATTACGGGAAAATTAATAGCATATTTGAATCAGCATTTTATAGAAACAATAAAGATTACAGCAAGGCCGCTAGCGGTATCATGCAAAAACTAGCAGAGATAACTGGCATTCCGCTAAATTATTATGCGACTGTGGATTTCAAATGATTCGAAACAACTATCAATTCTATTGGTTGAATAACAATCGAGGTCCCAGAACCAGTATACGATACTACATACCCGGGCCCTAATAATTCATTTGTGACGTTTTCTATAGCTTCTGGAACACAAAAACTAGATGGAGAGACTTCTCTCAAATATGCGAGAAGCAGACATTCTACATCTGACTTTTCTCGTTCCATGAGGCAACAAGCAATCATTAAGGCAGTTCTCGATAAGGTACTTTCTGCTCGCGTGCTACTAAATCCAAATGGTATAAAATCTCTCTATCAAGAAATGACACAATATGTGCATACTAATCTCACTCTGAATGAGATTATTTGGCTACTTCCTTATGCGAATGGACTGGAACATAAATCTTCTCGACAGCTAGCTGGATGCTGAGCAAGTCGCCGACAATGAGCACAAGCATGATGCCTCCTATTCTCTCCTCCTCTAGAAACATTTGGTGGAGCATCTGTTCAAATACCTATCGGATCAAATGTCAGTGGAAGTTTGGATAACTATGCCGTTGTAAAATCTTTCGTGAAAGACATTGTGATAAACACAGACTTCTTAGCTGAACAGCCTACTATTCGTGTACTTAACGGAATACAACAATCAGGAGCTAGCGCTAAAGTTAGATTAACTCCTCTTGCAAACAATACAGCTGTAGAACTCGTGAAAGCATGATTTACTGTGTATGATGTTGGGAATTCACCTTCTCCTCAAACACAAACCACTGTAACGACAAACGGGAAATGACGAGCGGCTTCAATAAAGAAGCTTAGTGCCTTATTCCCAACAATATCCGTTATCCAATGACCTGCTGTTGAAACAGGCCCATCTCTCACATTAACTATTGGTAGCGATTATACTGACGGTATTCACAAAGGAAACGCACCACTACCTTTGTACTTGCAATATTAATATATTTCTGCACTATCATCTCCATGAAAGTATTTGTCCCAAGAAACATAGAAAAAGGCTGGTTTAATATGAATTTTCAGGTATGACCCCTGACTGTTTCCCTAATACAACTCGTACTCATAGCATGTGGAGTTTGATTGGGATTAATGATTTGGAACACTGTAGTGAAAAGCGGAGCCAGTAAAGTTGCTGCTACCATTGCTGCTTTACCTATAATAGGAATATTCTTATTTGTTGCTTTTTTTAAAGTATCAGAATTATGAATAATCCCCTTCATGAGCAAGATCGTTAGGAATCGTTTTTTCGACACAACTAAAAAATTTCAAACAAACGATACTAAGATAGACCCACTTCAAGTGATGATTAAATCATCACACGCAAAATATGAAAGTTTGCAGAAACAGGAAAAGAAATCACTCTCAGTAGAAGACCTTACGAAGAAGCCTCTTTCATCTGATGAACTACTCTCCTAAATGCCAACACTGTTTCACCCACGAGCACGTATACCCCGAAACCAAAGAACACTGCTCCACAAAATGCATAGTGTTCTTTCTTTTGCCATGATATGATTTTGTTTAGTATATATCGGTATATTGGGTTCTATTGTTTCATTACAAGATGGGACATCGATACAATCATGACCAACATACGCTACTGCCATTCTTGTAGATACTTCTCTTTCTATGAGTTCAAAAGATGTCTTACCAAACAGATACAATCAAGCACTTTCTATAGCATCATGACTGATTCAGTCATTTCCAGGGACATATACTATTATCCCATTTTGATCCACTCCTCTCGTGCGCGTACCATGGTCTGAGGATGTAAAATGAATGAGCACGATACTTAGTCATAGTACTTTAGGGTCATATTATACAAGTGAAGCATATATGGGAAGCGCTGGCTGAAATGCCGTTGCCCTCGCGCGTCAACTCTTGGAAAGATATCCAGACAAACAAAAAAGCATTCTCTTCCTATGAGATGGAAATGTAAATACCTGATATAGTATTAGTAGCTTCATACCTTTTCTCCAGCATGATGGCATTCGTTTATTCGTCTGTGCCATAGGCCAATCATGATCTATATTGGGAAGCAACTATGCAGACAAACCTATTACTAATTCTTTTGATGTCGCCTATCTTGATAGCATTACAAAACCTACGAATGGGAAATGGCGAGTATGCAACGACACTAAAGAATCGATAGATCGCTTGATTCCTATGCTCAGAGGGAAAGACCTCTTGTCTCATAACACTGCTACACGAGAATGATCTCTGGAAGTGTGGAATGATCCATCACGACGCACACTCGCATACATCAGTATTGCATATCTCATACTGACATCTGCAGGAACATATGTTATTTACTTGATCCAAGCTCCAAAGAAATAATTTACCATATCCAATCAATGCCTGATGAAACGAGAATGACTTTTCTTCTTTACATGACCTGACGCATATTTTCTTGCGCAAGAAGTACATAAATGGCAACAATGATTTATTTCTAAATACGGAGAGGATCAGTGTGTTGTGTATACTACTGATTCAATAACACTTCCTGCTGTTCAAGAATCCCTCCAATGATGATGACTCTTTTCAACAAAAAAACTTATTATATGTAAAAACATACCTGAAGATAAAACTGCAAGTGTTAAAGTACCTAAACCCATAGCAACCTTCTTCGAATGACTATTAGAGGGAGATACACCTCCCTACTCTGCAGATGTACTCCTCGTCTTTGTTTCTATAGATCCAGATAAAAGAACAAAACTCTATAAGGTCTTATCTGAGAAAGCTACGGTAAAGTCTTTCCCAGTTCTTTCCGATGGCCAGCTATTGGGATTCATTAAACAACAACTTGGGGACTTTTTCTCACAAGAACTCGCAGACTACCTGATTAGCTATGTTGGGAATGATGTATTTCGCATCGAAAGCGAATGCGATAAGATACGTTCCTATCTTGCCTATACAAATCAAAAACAATTATCTTCAAAGCTATACGCAGATATCATATTCTCACCAGGGCAAGCGAACAGCTTTGGCGTCTTAGATGCCCTAGCACAATGAGACACCAAAACAATGCTTCGCCACATAGATGAGGCATCAAGCGCCTTGACTGCTCGACCTGAGTTTCTCGGCATGCTCTACCGATGATTAAAACATATACTACAAACCATCGACCTCTACAAACATGGTACTAAACAAGCAAAAGATATAGCAGCTATCATTGGTATGCATCCATTCCCTATAGCAAAAAACGTAAAGCACATACAATATCTCGTCGAACAAGAAGCACATTTGAAAGATGTATTTCACCAACTTCTCCTCCTAGATAAAGAAATGAAGTCATGATTATTCCCCCAAGAATGATTCTGGGCTGAAATCAAAAAAATACTTTTTGCACCAAAGAAAAAATAATTTATATATAACGGATATCTTGTATATTTCCACCATATCCAGCATGAACTAATGCATTATTAACCTCCTTGAGGAGTGTTTTCTTTCTTTGAAAAATCGCTATCCTTTGCCCATGCTCCGCAACAGCAACGAACAATACATTATGCCTAATATGTCATTGTGTATAACGTTGTCCCATGTGTGTAGAAAGAACATGAAATGCTATCCCGACCATACTCGTTCATTGAAGATTTTTCGTGCTAGCTACCTTTTTGAGATATAATCACAGATTCTGCATGCCTCTTGCAACACCGTATAAAATCAGTACATATACACCATACGTTTATCTGGTCAATTTGCAACAAATGAAGAAATATGTAGTAATACTTATGGGAACTCTGCTCTCTATAGGTAGTGTGTATGCGGCAGGAACTGATACCTCACTACAACTTGTGCCAGAGTCTACTAATGATGCGCAAACCCTTGGTAAACAAGTCGGCTGTGTCCAATGAAATGAAGCCGCATGTACAGACCAAGGAATACAAGGCAAGACGGTGTGGGATAAATATAATTCAGTAGCCGATAGTAAAGCAGGTAAAGATCTTGGGACACAATTTGCAACCGGGATTTTTTCATGGGATGGAATTAGATCCGTCCTCGTTCAGGCAATCAAGTTTCTTTCTGGGATAGCTCTCGTTATTGGAGCCGTCATGATCATCAGGGCTTGATACAAATATGCAACCTGAGTCTTCGCAGGAGATGTAAAAGATGCAAATAAGCTCATTAAAGACGCAATCATTGGTATATTAATCGTCATTTTTTCATACGCAATCATACAAGCACTTACGGCAGCTTTCCTTTAAAAAAGCCACCCCTAACGACTTGATACTGCGCCTTGTTTCTCTATACTGGACGCATTATTTTATTCATTATGTAAATAGGATGAAGATAGATGTAGCCAAGGTGAAAAGAAACACCATCCTCGATCTAGAGGGAAATTTGATGAAAGTACTTGATACCAGTTTTATGCAAATGCAACAAAGACAGGGCTCATATACATTCAAAGTTCAGAATATCATCACAGGAAACGTACAACAAGTGACATTTAAGTCAGGAACTGCTCTCGACTTAGCAGATGTAAGCAGAAACAATGCTACATTCTTATACAGTGCTGGAGATAGCTACTCTTTCATGGAAACCGACACAGGAGACATGTATGACTTAGATAAGTCTAGAATAACAGAAGTTATACCATACCTCAAAGAGAATCTCGATGTATTCTTGGAAAAACATGGAGACAATGTACTCAATGTACTTTTGCCAATGACTATCCAATATAAGATTAAAGAAACTGTGCCTGGAGTAAAATGAGATAGAGCACAAGCAGGTAAAAAACCAGCTACCCTAGAAACAGGATTAGAGGTCCAAATTCCTCTCCACAAAAACGAAGGAGACGTAGTTACTATCAATACAGAAACTGGAGATATAGCATAATACAATTACGGGATGACAGGATGGCGAGACCAAAACTTACTTCACATTTCACCATGAAACCCAAAAAACCACAAAAGATATTACAAAACATCACTATTGATAAGCTCTGATATTGATGAGTAGGTATTGGTCGTGCACAAGATGGGAAAAAAGTTCTTGTGTCAGGAGGCGTATTACCGGGATCAGTAATTGATGTCATCGTAACAAGAAGCAGAAAAGACTTTTTCGAATGAAGAGTCTTTTTTGTGCATAGCACCGATCCAAATTATACAACTCGTTCTGCTCCATGCCCTCACTATTATCTCCCCGCCAACCAGACTGCTGACAGCGGCTTGCCTCCTTACAAAACCGGTTGTGGTGGCTGCAAATGGCAACAAGTGAACTACGACAAACAACTTGAATTAAAACAACAAAGTGTCATAGATAGCTTCAGAAGTATTAAGTTATTACTCGAGAATACAGACATCAGATACTGCCTCCCCTCTCCTGAGGAATTCGGCTACAGAAATAAGATCGAATATAGCTTCGGTGATTTCCTGCAGTGAGATGTGAAAAACGCACGAGCACTTGGCTTTCACAAACAAGGACAATTTTCCCAAATCATTGATATAGATGAGTGTCTTTTGGTTTCTCCTCGCATGAGAAATCTATTTCAACATATTAAAGCTCTCTGTCGTGAGAGCTGACTCCCTGTATACAACCAAGTGAAACATACAGGTTTCTTTAGACATCTCGTGATGCGCGAAGGGAAAAATACAGAACAAATATTAATCAACTTCTGTATCGCCACACAGCACATGGATAGTGCTATGACGAAGCAGCGAGAGGCATTGCAACAAGCATTCTTGCACGACGAACTTCTTCAAAAACACGTTACGACACGAATTGTCTCTGTAAATAATGGTTTGTGAGATGCTGTGTTTACTCACGAGACACAACAATCGCTCTTGCGAGGCGATGGCTATATATATGAAAAACTCACCATGGCTCATACCGATGAATGAGTTCAACCAACATATAGAATATCTGCCAATAGTTTCTTCCAAACAAATACCCATGGAGCAGAACTCCTCTTCTCTACTGCTTATTCTCTCCTGGGACATGTTGCATGACCATTAATCGATTTATATTGTGGAACATGAACCATTGGTATCGCTTTTGCAAAACTGACTGGCATCACAGACCTAGTTGGAATTGAGATAGTCCCAGAAGCAATTGTAGATGCACATTATAATGCACAGATAAATGGCCTCTGATGAGCATATTTCGTAGCAGGGAAAGCAGAACAACTCATCAAAACAGATGAGACATTTGCCCATGCGTGTGAAAAAACAGACTGTATTATTGTCGATCCACCACGTGATTGACTCCACAAGAGTGTAACAGAATTTCTCACACAGCTTAGACAACAAAAGTCATACAAACTCCTCTACATATCTTGTAACCCTGTGACACTCGCTAGAGATATAGAGATTCTTTCTTCTGCTTTCAAAATTTCTATTATTCAACCAGTAGATATGTTCCCCCACACACACCATGTGGAGACAATATGCTTACTTTCATAGTATATACCTTGTATTTTTAGATAATTTCTTTATAGGAGATATGATTTTTTTTATTATTCTATTCTTCTGCCTATGTATAGTTTGAGAAAAAGAGCATTCACCCTTATCGAAATGTTGATTGTAGTAGTAATTATTGGTATCCTCGCAGCTGCCCTTATTCCTAGACTCGCATCAGTTCAAGCAAGAGCGAGAGATACAAAGAGAAAAGCAGATCTCCACCAAATTGGTGTTGCGTTAGGAATTTACAAACAAGACCATGGTGGATACGATAACTTCGGTGGTACAGATCAAGACGCTAACGGTACATCATATAGTTTTTATGCAACACAGAGATGACCTGGTTTTTGGGAATACGATAAAGGTCCAGGAAACGACACATATCCAATAACAAATACACAGCAACTAGCTAACCATTATAATAATAACCAATTCTTAGCATATCTTCCCAAGTTATTAAGAAAGTATATGACATCCGTACCTATGGAATCTAATATAGCTGCAGGCTGGACTGCATATGGGCAGCCCGGTGGTTATGCAGGTGATCACACTACGATTTATTGATATGTATTAGGATTATTACCTAGAGCATGAACATCATTAGACTCTATTGTACTAGGAGCAAGAATGGAATCTGATTGATCTAGTGCGAACTGGGTTTCAAGATTATCAGCTGCTAATTGAAATTGAGGTGGATCAAATGGTGGTTCTTCTGTAGGAACAAATTTCCAATATCTTTGGAATGCTATTCCACAAACACAACAAGCAGCATATAACTTTAGTAGCTGGTTTAGTTATTCTGTTCCAGGATGGTCAAACACCACATGGGTAGGAGCTATTGGAGGATATTGATCCAATGCACATCAGTATTGAGCACAAGCATATGACGACTTAATTTGTAATACGGTTTCGTTAGATGATCAATGAACATGGAATGATGGGAATGGAAATTGTAAGGCATGGAGAAATAGTGATTCACTAAGATACGTCTATGTACAATAAAAACTACTAATTTAAAAGGATGGGGACCTACCTCATTCTTTTTCTATAGAAGCAATAGATAATAAGCTTGTATTTATTTAAACAATACCAATTCATATGCAGAAAAAATCTTTCACCCTTATCGAAATGCTTATTGTAGTAGTGATAATTGGCATCCTCGCAGCTGCCCTTATTCCTAGACTCGCATCAGTTCAAGCAAGAGCGAGAGATACAAAAAGAAAGGCGGATCTTCACCAAATTGGTGTTGCGTTAGGAATTTATAAACAGGATCATGGTGGATACGATAACTTCGGTGGTACGGATCAAAACGCAAACGGGACAGCCTACAATGTATATGCAAAGGGGTCTGATTCTCGGTGGTATCAGGCATGACCAGACGAAGACACATACCCTATTACAAATACACAACAACTCGCAAACCATTATAGCAATAATCAATTCCTAGCATACTTACCTAAATTATTAAGAAAATATATGACATCTGTTCCGATGGAGTCAAACATTAATGCCTGACGAGTAGCTCATGGATGAGGATACTGACAAGTTACATATATATATGGTTATGCTCTAGGGCTTCTTCCAAGAGCAGGAACGACACTTGACTCAATTGTATTAGGAGCAAGAATGGAATCAGATGGCTCTAGTGCAAACTGGGTTTCAAGATTACCAGTGAGAATTGGTGGCTGATGATCTTCTGTTGGAGGAACAGCATTAGGAAGTGATTTTCAACAGTTTTGGTCCAGCGTACCTTCATCTCAAGGAGTATACAACTTTACGAATAATTGGAGCATGAATGTTCCAGGCTGGTCAAATAGTACATGGGTAGGAGCTATATGATGATATAAATCCAACGGACAAAACTATTGAGCACAAGCATACGATGATTTGATTTGCAACACAGTATCTCTTGATGATCTTGGGACGCGGAATGATGGAAATGGAAATTGTAAGGCATGGAGAAATGGTGATTCACTAAGATACGTCTATGTACAATAAACATTACTAACGTAAAAGAATGGGGCCCTACCTCATTCTTTTTCCATAGAAGCAACAGATAATCGCTTGTATTTATTTAAGCAGTAATGTATATATCAGTATATTTTTACATGAATAGTCATGATATGCAGAAGAAATCTTTCACACTCATTGAAATGCTTATTGTCGTCGTGATAATAGGTATCCTTGCTGCTGCATTAATTCCCAGACTTCAATCAGTACAAGCACGCGCGAGAGATACCAAGAGGAAGGCTGATTTGCATCAAATAGCCACAGCATTAGCTATATACAAAGAAGATAACGGAGGATACTTACACCTCTGGCGTGCCAGCAATGGCGCACAGGACCCATTATGCTATTCTGATAGGCGTTCGGATTGTGACTCTGGCCCAGTAATTCATAGTTCAATGGCTGCAAAACTCACATCATATATGACCGCAGTACCCGAGGATACGATGCTAAGCCCACGAATATTTCATGCAGACTATGTAAGCGTCCCCAATATGACAACAACAAAACGATGATATGTTTATGCTATTATTGATAGACACTGAAAACCATCTCAATGAATTATCCTTGGAGCGAGGACGGAATCAGATGGCTCTAGTTCAAACTGGACAACTAATACAAGTGAACTTATGAATGCTCATCGATTGTTTCGGGATGATAGTATTACTCCAAATGATTGAACACGAGCAGGCGGATTCGCCTGAGGTTCAGAAGCATCTTTATTTGAAAAATATATGTGCAACACAGTGACGCTAAGTTGATCAACGAATAACGATGGCTCTGGAACATGTATAGCCGATAAAAATGCAGATGATCTCAGATATATTTATGTACAATAAAAAATAATGCAGAAGAAATCTTTCACACTCATCGAAATGCTTATTGTCGTAGTAATAATAGGCATTCTTGCTGCTGCTCTCATTCCGAGACTCCAGTCGGTTCAGGCAAGAGCTAGAGATACAAAAAGGAAAGCTGATTTACATCAAATCGGGACGGCTCGAGAAATATATAAGGAAGATAATGGTTGATTTAACGCTATATCTGATGCGTCTGCCACTATTCCTTCAGGAGGACGATGTTCTGATAATTGGCCAATTACAGATAGTTCTCACCTCGCAAGTTATTACGGATGAACAGAAAATATAGCGTATATGTTAACACTCCTACAAAAATACATGACCGCTATTCCGTTAGATTCTAACATGTCTTCATCTTGGAAAGCCAACTGATGTCAGGAGGTTTTCGGCTACCTAAGCTCTTTTATGCCTAGACGCGGAAGATCGTACGATTCGGTTGTACTATCAGCAAGAATGGAATCTGATTGATCTAGCTCTAATCGAGTTAGTAATATCCTCTATGTTGGACAAGGTATAGTTACAGGAAATGACACCTACCCTTGGGTGGGGGCAATTAATGGTGCAGCGGCAGACATGTCTTATTCAAATACAAACGGACACATCACAATAATAGACTATGGGCACATCAACGCTCAACTCTACGACAATTACCTATGTACCAAGGTAACCTTCGACTCAGGAACTTTCAATGATGGTAGTGGAAATTGTACAGCCGATAAAAATTGAGATGACCTTAGATATCTTTACGTACAATAATATTTCTAATTCATAATTTGTAGCATCTCTTCTATAACCTCTCTCGCATTACTCACCTTGGGAATTTTGTGTTGTCAACCAAGTTTTCATTTGGTTTCTAGTCGTTTGTAGAAAACAGATGGATCTACAAAATGAACTACTGGCGGGATGAGCATATGTGTATCATGTCTTTCATCAGCATAGTAACTTCGCTCTTCACACAAAGCTTTATCTAGGTCTACAGAAAATGCATGAGAGTCGACTTTACTATTTCATGCGACAGCGATAATCCACTCATAACGTCATTTTCATGATTCAAATATCCCTGGTCCAACCGTAAAATCTTCCAATGTAAGATTATATTTCTTAGTTGTTTGATGAAGTGCTGTTTGGAGTGGTTGCAATGTAATACACTCCCCCGCAACATCGAGATAATATTTAGTTCTTCCAACAATCTTGAGTGTATACGGATCTAGACCTGTAAACATTACCGTATCGCCGAGAACATATCTCCACAAGCCAGCATTCGTCGTAACCAAAATCACATAAGGAATACCTACTTGTACGGTAGCGACAGTATATACATCTTCATATTTTTTCGCTAAATAGGAATCTAACGGAATAAATTCATAAAACACGCTATGGTTAATGAACAAAAGCATATCGTCACGACTATTTTCATGCTGCATAGCAAAAAAACCTTCGGATGCATTGTAAACTTGGTAGTATTGTACCTTGTCTGATGGAAGTAATTCTGCGAACGTTTCTTTGTACAGATCAATACTCATTCATCATCGCATGACGAGTTGGAAGTTTGGCCGAACCTCGAGAATTGACCCTTTACCAGTCCTTTCCAACACTGAACGAAGAAACTGAGAACACCATGAAGGCTGCCCTGCGATAGATGTAATATCTTTGGTAATGGTTGTCTCTAACATTTTCTCTACCTTGCTATTCCAATCGAGCAGATATGAGATCGGCGCTTTGGGTTGCTTCTTTCGCTTAGCCCAAATAGGAGAATGTTTCTGAAAAATAGCAGAAATAAATCCAACATTCTTCTTACCTGTAAATGGATTAACTGCAAATCATCATCATATAGTAATATTCTGTCAGGCAAAAACATTTGCATCACTATTTTGTTCTATATAGTGCATGAATCACTCTGTGGCTGCTTTGAAGTGATTTGATCTCAATGACTTCAACGTCACAGGTATGTATTTGCTTTTCCCAGTTGTCCCAGATGAAGTAGCAAATCGTTTTACTCAACCAGGGACGAGAACATCTCTTTCATCCTTCATACATCTCTCAATCCAAGGATACAAGGTATCGTAATTCTGTACCGGTACTAAACGTTGGAAATCCTCAAGTGTCGCTATCTCTTCGAAATGATGCGCCTTCCCAAACTCAGTAGCAATACATGTATTTAGCCATTTCCACAAAAAAGCCATCTGTCCTTTCGGCAGATTGCGATGTAAACGAAAATATTGTTTGGCGAATGATGCTAAGAGAAATGGTGTAACCTTATGATAGGGGTAGCGCATTATTTACCAAGAAACAAAAATAAGACTCTATTAGAATGGGAGATCTTCATTGTCATCATAAGGAACTTTTTCTGCTTTCTTTGCTGCTCCTGCGGTACCAGCCTTACCAACTACTTCCATCTTCCACCCACTCAATGAGTTATATCGACGTCCATTATAAGCTTTTGCTCTAGGATTGAAGAGAATTTTAACCACATCTCCTACAGACACATCAGACAATAAACCACATTTTTCTCCGAAGAAATCAACCATGATACTGTCTTTATATTGTTTGTCTGTTTGTTCTTCAGCAACAAGACTTTGTTTTTCAACACCTTGCGCACCAATTGTTTCCTTCTTTGTAACTTCCAAGATTCTACCGATAAATTCCATTGTTTCTACATCATAAAGAATAAATACTATGTTTTTCAGTATACAAAAACATCCCTCTTTAGCAACCTTAAAGAGACCTGTCTCTCTACGCAATAATAGGCATTTTAGTCAAGATATTCCATCCTGCTCTCTCGAACAAGCAGACCGGTCTCCTTGTATTCATCCACTATTTCTCTATACAAAAACCGTATATCGCTAATCTTTCGTCCATGCAGAAAAAATCTTTCACCCTCATAGAAATGCTGATTGTCGTCGTGATCATTGGTATCCTCGCGGCGGCCTTAATTCCGAGACTTCAATCTGTTCAAGCTCGTGCGAGAGACACCAAAAGGAAAGCTGATCTTCATCAAATAGCAACGGCTCTAGAAATTTATAAAGAGGATAATGGTTGATTCAACGTTTTTGCAGGATATACTGATCTAAACTGATTCGGGACCTTCCCTATCTCTAATTACCAATGAGATTCTTCTAATAGTATCCTACGATATTCATATATGAACACTCTCCTTAGCAGATATATGACTTCTATACCGACAGACATTAATCAAGCCGAGCGGTCTCCGAATATCGCCGAAAACCAATGAATTAGAGGCTATTGATTTTCAGCTCTACCCAAATGAGGTATTATTCGTTGTGATACAAACCCGTGAAAATGTAATCTACAATCATTTGTTTTATATGCGAAGACGGAGTCTGATTGATCTAGTAGTAATCGAGTCAGTAACTCTTCTAGTGATAACAGATCCTGCTGAGGTGCAGCATGCCAAATCAACGGATCAAATGTTTTTATAGGTGATTACTGGGCTCTTGGGTGAGACAGATGATGGGATAGCACACCTTATGCATCCGCAGATTTTTACAATCAATATGTTTGCAGCAAGGTACTGTTTGACTCAGGAACATATAATGACGGAAACGGAAATTGCTCGGCCAATAAAAACTGAGACGATCTACGCTATATCTATGTAAATTAAATTTTCAAAGAAATCAGTAATATCTTCTAATTATTAGCCACCACAACAATTAGCTATGATTAGATATTTTCAATAAACCGGAAAAGACATGCTTATCAACGCCTTTACAAGTTTTTTCTTATAATTTTTAATTCTTAATTTATAATTATATTAACTATCTTATCTTGCACATAGATAACCTTCTTTATTTCTCCTTCCGAAAGGTATTTTTGAAGCTTTTCATCTGCTCTCAATTGAATCATCACCTCTTCCTCTGTGATTCATTTTTTTGCATCCAACGTTCCTCTCATTTTCCCATTTATCTGCACTGGTAACGCAAGTGTATCCTCATGAATGAGTGACTCATCATAGGTTGGCCAGGTTGATATGTGCACATTCCCCTTTTGACCTATCTTTTCCCACATTGATTGTGCTAGTCCTGTTGCGAATGGCGCCAAGAGTTGTAAGAACACAGCGAGTTGTGCGACAGTAATCGTTTTTTTATCATATACATAATTCACGAATATCATCATCTTAGAGACAGCCGTATTGAACTTCAACTTTTCAATATCATCTGTTATACCTTTGATTGTCTTATGTAATTGTATTTCAACCCCGGTACTTGATTCTTTCGCGATGAACTCTTGCATCCTTTCTGCTCTATCCAAGAACTTCTTCACCCCCTGGACAGCATTGTAATTCCACGCTTTCTCGGCTTCCAATGGTCCCATAAACATCACATACGTACGGAATGTATCCACTCCATACTCTTTTGCCACATCCTCAGGTTTTACGATATTTCATCGACGTTTTGACATCTTACGCCCATCTGGCCCCAACACCATTCCTTGATGGAATAACTTTTGGAACGGTTCTGGACAACCAACATATCCTTGATCAAATAAAAATTTATGAATAAACCTACTATAGAGGAGATGCCCATAGGTATGCTCCTTTCCACCGATATAAAAGTCTACCGGCATAGCCTTATCTGCTAATTCTCTTGATATAATTTCCTTGGTATTCTTAGGATCAATGAAACGCAAGAAGTAGAATGATGAACACATGAATGTATCTAGTGTGTCACACTCACGGAGGTATGTTTGTTCTGGCGTATCTCTCGTTATCCACGACATAGGCTCTGGTTTCTTGCCATCTAATATATCTATATAATACGCATTTATAACATCTGTAGAAGCAGCTAGGAATTCTTTTGCGGTCAACCAAACCGGCTCATGTTTCTCTAATTCTTCTGCCGCAAGTTCATCGTGTTCATGATCTACAACTTCGAACAAATATGTTTGTCCTTTAGAATATTGATTAAATCATTTCAATGCATGATAGAGTTTCAATTCGAACGGTCCTAAGTCTCTCACAAACTTTATATTCTTATAGCCTGTTTCTTCTCTGACCTCACGCAAGAGAGCTTGCATAGGTTCTTCTCACTCCTCTACTCATCATGCAACAAATGATACTGCTCCATCAATCTTCCACTTCAAAGCAAGTATCTTATCGTTCTTTGGATCCTTAATGATTGCCTGCACAATATGTCTTTCCTTCCATGGTGCATCTTCTCTAATACCTCGCATCTCATCATGGTATTCAAAATATGGTACCTTCTCTATCTGAGCTGGTTTCGTATAAAATCTAAACGTTGCATGATCTTCCAAAGGGGACTTCCCCATTGGTTTATAGTCTCCCAAGTCCAATGGAAGAACAACCGGAAGATTTTCTTCTGGGATCAAATGAGACACTCGTTTTGTCTTATCTGGATGTGGATTATACGCATTATAACGATCTATCGTTGCAGTCTCAGGCAAAGCTAATCCACAATATTTCTTCCATTGATACTGTTGGTTGCTCCATGTTAATAGTGTATTCACCTCCTCTTTAGTCGCCCAGATATAATCAAAATCCTCATGTGCTTCCCACTTATTATCTCCTCTCTCATCATTTTGTAATGTTACGACGACTGTATTTTGAATCATATATCTGTTTACATTTTTGTGTGATGCGTAGAATGATGAATGAACTTCCCCTGACACAGTTTCAGTGTAAGTAAAATTCTTATATCATGTTTCTTCTTGTCCCTCACGAATAGCCGCTTCAGCTAAGCTCTCTCCGCGATCTACTCCACCAGTAACGAATGAGACACCAAACTGATTCTTCCACTTAATCAAGAGATACTTATCTTCTGACCAATGTTTAATCACCACCGCGACATTTGTTCTTGTCTGCACATCTACTCATTCTTTCCACAATAAGTCTGTTGTATTTTTGAAGTATGGCACTTTTTCATTTTCACTAAATGTATAATATACAGGTATCGGACTACCCCAATATCTTTGACGAGATACAGACCAATCACGAAGTTTATAAGTAATCTTCTTTCTTCACAATCACTGTTTTTCTAAGTGTTCAGTAATAACTTTCTTTGCGTCAACATTATCTAATCAGTCAAATTCTCATGAGTTAATAAGAACTCATTCTTTCGTGTATGATCAGTTTTCAATCTTACTTAAGTCTAATTGGAACTTCTCTTTGTTTGTCTGTGAGAGTTGTAATTCCTTAAGCTTTTTCAAAAACGGGAGCGACAATGAATAACACTTCAATCACTGTAAAGACAAAGGCTTCTCATTGAGATCCTCGTTTGTAACAAACGCTGGCGGGAACATATCATTAGATCCAATTTCGATTTCAAATCCATCTTTTTCTAAAACATGCGTGTTCTCCCACTTATGAGATACATATGAATATCATGCTTTCTTTAGAGCTTCCAAAATGAGATTCACTTCGTTCTCTTTCATATAATAATCTAGATCGTGATGAGCTCTATACATGACTCCTTGCAATGCTGCAATGCTCATCCCTCCAGCTAAATATGGGATAATTCACAAAGAATCGGCAATAGCTTGCACTTCTGTATGAACACGAAGACACTTTTCAAATAACGCCTTCTCGATATCTTTAGACAACACTACCTGTTTTATTTCTAACCCATGCTTCTTCGCGAAAGCCCAGTCTCTCTCATCATGTGCAGGCACAAACATTACTGCTCCCGTCGCGTAATCTGGGAGAACATAATCCGCGAATCGAACTGGTACTTCTTGATTCGTCAATGGATGAATTGCATATACTCATGAAAATACTCCACTCTTTTCTTCTGCATCTTGTTGTCTCTCTACCGACGTTTTCTTAGATGTCGCCAAACGATACTCATCCACTGCTTTGCGATTAGCCTCTGGAATATATGCATCTATCGATGCATTCTCTGGCGCCAATACCAGCGCAGTCACACCAAACAACGTATCAGGACGCGTAGTGAAGACCGTTATTTTTTCTCACATAGGATGCTCTGCTAAACCAATATCTCACAACAACTCTTTGATTTGATAAACGCCGAAATGTGGATTAAAATGTCATTTATCATCAAACGAAATAACCTTGGCAGACGGGTACTTCTCTGCTCGATCTGCAATAGCTGCCGCATAAGGAATTGCAGGATCATCTTTGCTAAAATAAGCAATATGTTCTCACATAAGATTTGACACCATAGTATGATCCAATGAAGTATCTCTATACGCATATAATTCAAATTCATTTGCATCTGCTTCTTTTGCAGGTCTTGAGAAACTACTTGCCACCGTAACAAGTTTTTTGATCTTTTTACCTAGGCGTGCAATAAGATGTTTTGCTGTTACTCATCCCAAACTATATCACACAATAATAGTGTTTTCATTTATCTTATCTCAACATTGAGTAATGATTGCATCTATATCCTTTTCCAAAGACAATCATGTTTCGTGATCACATTGTGGATTATAACACGCAATACCACGAGCTTCACACTCATTTGTTAATCGCCTTCTCCATCACGCATTCGCATCATCATGATATCAATGCAATATCAAAACATTCTGTCATCCTGTAATACCGTCATTTCAATTTGTAATTTGTAATTCGTAATTCTTAATTTTAAATTCTATCTCTGCTCCTTCGCTTTTCCCAATCCAATATTTTTGTTGTGTCTTCGTTTCTTCTGGTCGATCTACAAGATCCAAGTCTGCGATTAGCTTTTCAGCGTACGCTGTAATTTGGATAAACCATTGTGGATGTTTCTTTTGAATAATTTCTGTTTCACAACGTTCACATTTCCCATCAATAACTTGATCATTCGCGAGTACTGTTTGACAGCTTGGACATCGATTTACGAACGCATCTTTTTTATATACTAATCATGCTTTGAAAAGCTGTTGGAAAATCCATTGTGTCCACTTATAATATTCAGGCTTAGATGTTGCTATCTCACGATCCCAATCGTAAGACCAGTCCATGAGCTTACACTGCGCTTTGTAGTGCTCTATATTTTCATCGGTAATCTCACTTGCTGGTTTTCCCATCTTCATCGCATAATTTTCTGTAGGCAATCAGAAAGAATCCCAACCCATTGGATTGATTACTGTATATCAATTCATGCGTTTGAAACGCGCCATGATATCACCAGCTGTGAAATTCATTCCATGACCCACATGTAATCACGCTCCACTTGGATATGGAAACATCGCAAGAACATAGTATACATTTTCTTTCGCTGCAGCAGTCAAATCTGCTTTATACATATCTTCACTCATCGTCAAAATAGTGCATTATAAAACACAATGATAGTATGCAATCCACCTATCGTTTCAATGGTTTTTTCAAATAAAAAAAGAAGGAGCAGCGCATTCGCCACTCCAGTTTTATAGGTTTTTCACTCATGTTTTCTTTAAGCCGCAGGTAGAATCCTCAACAGCTTTTCTCCCGGTACAAAGGAACCCTTTGCGCCCTCAATCTTTTGGTGTAGAGACTTAGCTACATTTTGCATCACCACAACAACTTCATCTGAAGTATAAGCTCCTATTTCCAATAAGATCGAGCTAACCACACTCAAAGAAAACTCCGCAAAACATAATGAGCTTTTTACGATGTGATCTTGAACATGATTGGTGCCTCTTTTCAGCTTTTCAGCTTCTTCTTTCCGCTTTCTTGCTGCGAGGCTCCTTTCGAATTGTATCCTTGTTCGTGTAGACGTCCGTCCACCAAATGTTTGTGCTAGTCCCATAGAATTATATTTGGTACGCCCGCATCATAGGATTTATCCAGAGGTTTACAATAGAAAAATAGAAAAATCCCCGGGCAGCATACACCCGAGGATCCATCTTGTTTTGTTATAGTTCTCTCAGTTTCCACCACCACTCACCAAATTGCTTAAATTTGTTAGTGATTACACGAAATAAAAACAGGCTCACCATAGCAGCAACTCCCATCCATTCTATAAATATAGTAAGGAATCTATCTGATGCAGTTGTGTATATGTGTAGTAAAACAACAACAATAAAACATATTACAGTCCAAAGCAATAAAGAATTAAGCATGCTAATAGCAGCAAAGGTGAACATTGCAATGTTTTTATCACCCCTAACAATAGCAGTAATAAGGCACAAATAGCCGACCACATTGATGCCAAATATTAATACATCTACCTTTAGAAGGAGAGCATATAATATTGCTTGTGCTACAAGACTCATTGACTGCAAAAGAACAAACATCCAAAACAAGATTTTTTTCAAATTCATTTTATTCATAACAATAGTTTTAGGACAATATTATAGACACATCATACACAAATGTCAACACAATAGCAGTCAATCTCAAATGCCGCGCTATCATACACTTTTCGGTTGATAGAGCCCCTGATATGTTTTAAAAACCTGATTTTAGGTCACCATAATTGCATACATTTTTTCGATAAACGGAATTAAAGAATTTGGCTTATCACCTATGTTTTCATTTTTTGAGACACAATGGACACAAAAACACTTGCATTTTGTAAAACCAAAACGTATACCGTCGTCCATATCTAGTGGGCCAAATCAAAACCACGTACTACATGTTGTGCCAACTTCATATATTCTCTTTTATCTCTGACTACGGAAAACGATGGCAATCTACAAGATTATCAAGCGCAATGGTGCAATCACCACTTTCGACAAGAACAAAATAATTGAGGCTATCCAAAAAGCAATGGAGGCAGTTTCTTATACAGAACAACATGAAGCAGAGGCACTCACGAATGAGGTTATGAAACAGATTGAAGTGAAACACCACAATGAAATGCCATCAGTAGAAAGTGTACAAGATATCGTAGAATATGTACTAACAAGCAGTGGCCTTCATGAGGTTGCTAAATCATATATCATCTATCGTCAAAAGAGAGCTGAAGCAAGGAAAGCAAAAGATGTCGTAGTAGAAGTAGGGAAGACAATGGATGAATACTTGTGACAGACTGACTGGAGAGTTAATGCAAATGCAAATATATGATACTCATTGGGATGAATGATTCTCAATCTATCAGGGAAAGTAACAGCTAACTACTGGCTTAGTCATATCTATCCTGAAGAGATTGGATGAATACATAGAAATGGTGATGTACATATTCATGATCTCGATATGTTCTGTGGATATTGTGCAGGATGGAGTTTGAGACAACTCTTGGAAGAATGATTCAATGGTATATCAAACAAGACAGAATCAAATCCACCAAGAAATCTCCAAGCTGCAGTAAATCAAATGATTAACTTTTTGGGTACGCTACAAAACGAATGGGCTGGTGCTCAAGCATTCTCTTCATTCGATACATACCTAGCTCCTTTCGTTCATAAATATTCTCAAGATGTTACGAAAGAACTTGATGAATGATGAGCAGCATTTGCATCTGAAGAAGCAAAATTAGCATATGTAGATCAAAAGACATATAAATATGTTCAACAACAGATTCAAAATTTAATATTCGGTTTGAATGTTCCATCTAGATGGGGAACCCAAACACCGTTTACTAATATCACGCTCGACTGGACATGTCCTGAAGATCTAAAAGAGAAATCACTTCTCTTGTGAGGAATTAAAAATGGACCGTATTATAAAACATATGGAGAATTAGAAAAAGAAATGCGTGTCATCAACAAAGCTCTTGTGGAAGTTTATACACAAGGAGATGCTAAAGGAAGAGTTTTCACCTTCCCTATCCCTACATACAACATCACGGAAGATTTCCCATGGAATGATCCAGATATTGATGGTGTATTTGAGATGACTGCGAAATATGGTATCCCCTACTTCCAAAATTTCATTGGTTCACAATTCAAATATGAGATAGGAGAAAATGGAGAGAAAGTAAAAGTAAGAAATCCTGATGCATATACACCAGGTGCAGTAAGAAGCATGTGTTGTAGACTACAACTTGATCTTACGCAGCTCATCAAAAGATGAAATGGTCTCTTCTGATCTGCAGAAATGACTGGATCAATCGGTGTCGTTACTATCAACATGGCACGTATAGGATACAATCACAAATGAGATAAAGAATGATTCCTCAAACAAATCCACCATCTTATGGAACTCTCTAAAATGTCTTTGGAGATAAAGAGGAAGGAACTCGTGAAACGATTGGATGCAGGTCTTTATCCATATACAAAGAGATACCTCCACTCATTCAGAAACCACTTCTCAACTATTGGATTGAATGGTATGAATGAAGCTATCCGTAACTTCACTGATGATCAAGAAGATATCTCTACCCAACGAGGACAAGCATTCGCGACAGAGGTACTTGAATTTATGAGAAATATATTGAAGGAATACCAAGAAGAAACAGGCAATCTTTATAATCTTGAAGCAACACCTGCCGAAGGAACAACGTATAGATTTGCCAAGGAAGACAAAAAACAACTCCCTGGTATCATCCAAGCGTGAACACAAGATGCTCCTTACTACACAAACTCTACGCAACTTCCTGTTGAGTACAGCAATGACGTATTCGAGGCATTGGAAATGCAGAACTCATTACAATGTAAATATACAGGAGGTACTGTATTACATGTGTACCTAGGAGAAAGAGTAACTGACGCACAAACATGCAAACAATTCATCAAAAAAATACTTGAAAATTATCAACTCCCATATATTACCATGACACCGACATTCTCTGTTTGCCCTAAGCATGGATATATCCAATGAGAGCATGATTACTGCCCAATTTGTGATCAAGAAATATGATATACTGGTGCTAAGTTCGACATTGCATGAAGAACAAAGTATACCACAGATCAAGAAAAACTTGCTCATCTAGAAGAGCAAACTGTATAATCCCTTTTATCCTCTACTCTCTATCTATCAATGACAAACCCAACAAACTGCCAAGAGGCATCATGCAACCCACAAAGAACAAAGTGTGAAATCTACACACGCGTGATGGGATATTACAGACCCGTTTCTCACTTCAATATTGGGAAAAAATCAGAATTCTATTCTAGAACATACTTCAAAGAAGCAGCTGAACAACCATCTTACAACCAATTGTTCAATACAACATACGGAGCAACTTTTAACGCAACATATGCACAAGCAGTATGCTAATAGGTGGTTTCCAAAAGCTGACACTTGTTGATTATCCTGGTAAGGTTGCCTCTGTGCTCTTTACTGTGGGATGCAACCTAAGGTGTCAGTTTTGTTATAATCCAGAATTTGTTCTCCCTGAGAAGATAAAAAATACTGCAAAAGATCTTATCGATCAAGAAGCAATATTACAATTTCTTCGTACGCAAAAAAACATGCTCGATGGCCTCGTTATCTGTGGTTGAGAGCCAACAATTCATTCAGACCTCTTAGATTTTATGAGACAGGTAAAAGATATTGGCCTCCTTGTAAAATTAGATACCAATGGTCGCGATCCTAAAACGCTTCAAAAATGTATTGATGAGAAACTCGTAGACTATGTCGCCATGGACATCAAGGATAGCTGGGCAACTCGAAATAATCTTGTAGGCGTTTCAGAAGAGCACAACCCATATATCGAGTCTATCAAAATCCTCCTCAACTCCTCTATCGACTACGAGTTCAGAACAACACTCATCAAGTGACATCATACGAAAGAAAGTTTTCTCACCATGCTTGCGATGATTAAATGAGCAAGACTCTATGCTCTCCAAAATTTCAAACCCACTGACCACATGATCAACATGAACTTTCACGGTCAACCATTCATGGCAGAAGAAATACAAAATTTCGTCACCCTCGCAAAAGAGTACGTAGCTAACTGTGAGATAAGAGGCAACTAGATTTAATGACAGAATTACGGGATTACAGAATGACAGAATAATAGCGTTGGTCAACACGTCATCTCGACCGAATGGGAGATATCTCTATCGTAGCCCATTAACCGTCAATTTCCTTCATTCTTACCATTCATTCTTCATCTTACTCCTTTCAAGTGTCTTCTAGTCAACTTGTGTTTATCATGAACACGAATAACTTCTAATTGCATCATATGGGTTTTTCTCTATATAAACATCATACATTCGTAATTCGTAATTCGTAATTCGTAATTTTTAATATGGCACGCAAACAAAAATCTTTTACTTTGATAGAAATGCTTATTGTCGTTGTGATAATAGGTATTCTTGCCGCTGCGTTAATTCCGAGACTCCAATCGGTTCAAGCACGTGCGAGAGATACTAAAAGAGTCGCAGACATACATCAAATAAGCACTGCTTTCGAGATATACAAAGAAGACAATGGCGGAAGTTACGCATCATTCACAACACAATGGGGTTGCTGAGGTGGTAATGATTATGTATGTGCGATAGCTACAGGGTCAGCATTGTGAGCCATAAGTAAATCTAGTGATTGAGAAGGAGCCTTGTGGAACACTGTCTTATCCCCATACATGACATCAATACCTACCGATTCAAACATCACGCCACGACAATCAAGTAATGATACGGTTGTTGGGTATGCTGTTGGATTTATTCCTAAAAACGGTTCAGTAAGTATTGACCAAAACTGAACTCCAAGATTTAACGCAATTATCTTATTTTGACGTTTGGAGGCGATAGGGAATGCAAATCGAGTATCCAATAGCCAAAGAATAGGAAGTGTAGATAACCCTTGCCCTATCGATGGCATCAGCTGTAATATAGCATGAAGAGATGCTGACTGATACCGGGAGTGAGCACTTGGCTCATATTGGCAATTACATTACACACAGAATCAACGATCCCAATATATTACTAGCTCCACACTTGAAGATGCAAGTGCCCTCGGGTATCAAAAAAACACATGCGTCAAAGTAGAGCTTTCATGAGACACAACAAATGCTAGCGGAAGTTGTACCGCTAACAAAGATTGAGACGATCTCAGATACATCTATGTACAATAATATTTCTATCTCGCGTCATCGAATCTACTTCTAATCTTAACGATACTTTCATCGCATACAGTTTTTTCTATATACTCATGAGAAGCAAACTGTTTTTCTTCGATACGATCTCAGCATCTAGGAGCTATATTTTCCTTACTCCTATCTGGGTATGTGATATTCACAATATCTGTCATTTCTCTAAGACCAGGAACTGCAACAGAATATATTCAATCTTTTTGCATAGCAGCAAAAAGGACTAAACCTACCGCTTCATCAAGTGATATGAAAAATCTTTTGCACACTCAAACATACAAAAGTGGATCATTCGCTGGTGTATTAGCCCATATTTCAAAAACATTTCCTTGTGATTGTACAACATTATACAACCTTGCGATGACACCTCATGCATGCGTTACTAAACGCTCTGCAGCAAGCTTAGAGGCTCAGTACGCTGTTTCTGGATTACATGCTTTACAGGTAGACACAAATACCAATTTTGCGTGTTCCGGTAATGTGGCAATGATATTTTCAGTTCCGTGAATATTGATATCTACCGCTGTTTGAGGTAATTCTTCTCATGTTGTCGCATATTTCATTCATGCAAAATGCAAGACCACATCAGGATGATATGTATTCATACAAGCCTTTATTTGTGGCATGTCGACAATATCAACATGCTCACAATTTCATATAATATCTATAGGCAGAAAATCAATTCCCTGCTCGCGAAGTGCAATGCAACATTGCCTTCCTAGACTTCCTTCTGCGCCTGTTACAAGTATCTTCTTACCGATCAAATCTTTCATATATTCACGAGTAATCAATGCTTCGTGCTGTGCTCTTCACAGAATCTTTTCCACTACCTGAATTTCCATTACCAACCAATAACACATTAAAAATCATCATTCTGTCATTCCATAATTTTCTCGTAATTCGTCTTTCGTAATTCTTAATTTATTTAAACTTCTCCTTTCAGTTTTGCAATCATCTGCAACGCCTGCATTGGCGTTAGATTATTTGGATCGAGAGAAGCAAGAAGTCTTTTTATTCTATCGAGTTCTGCTTTCGCTGAGAGAGAGTCACGATCGATTTCCATATTGAATAATGGAGCTGGAGCTCTGGTCTCCTTCGAGACATCTTGTCATTGCGCCTCGTGGAAAGCAAGATATTTCCTTGCGGCATCGACGATCATAGATGGAATACCTGCTATCTTAGCAACATCCAAACCATAACTCTTACTCGCTCACCCAGGAACGATTTTCTTCATAAAGACGACTTCTTTATCATTTTCATAGACAGATACAGAAAAGTTTTTTACTCATGGAAGTGTCTCTTCCAACGCAATCAATTCGTGATAATGTGTCGCGAAAAGCGTTTTAGTACCTATGTTTTGAACGATATATTGTACTATTGCTTGTGCGAGTGCGAGTCCATCATATGTAGATGTTCCACGCCCAAGCTCATCGAGAATAATGAATGAGTTCTTCGTCGCATTGTGAAGGATATTTGCCATCTCAATCATTTCTGTCATGAATGTTGATTGATTTTTTGCAATCACATCGCCAGATCCTACACGCGCGAAAATACCATCTACCAATGGTATAACAGCTTGCTTCGCTGGAACATACAACCCACAATGCGCGAGTAACACAATGAGTGCATTTTGTCTCAAGTATGTAGACTTACCTCACATATTTGGTCATGTGATAATATGCAAGACATCCTCTGCTCCTCCAACGACAGCATCATTTGGTATGAAGTTCTGGTCATGCGGCAAATATGCTTCAATTACAGGATGACGTCCATCTACGACCTGCAATACCCCCTCAAGAATGAGTTCTGGCTGAATATATTTTTTCTCTAGGGCAAATAACGCATGTGATGTATATACATCTACTCGCGCTATCGCTTCGGTCACAGTTTGCAACGATCTCACAGCCTTTGCTACTAAATCTTTAGCTTGGTCCAAAAGAATCTGTTCCTGTGTCCTCAATGCAAATTGTGCAGACAATACCTTACGTTGAAGTTCATCAAGATAGACTGTCGTATATCTCTGTCCTGTTTTCAATGTTTGACGACGAATATAATCATGCTTTTCATCTCCCTTCACACTTTTTGATTCAAAGATATCTACATCCTTTGGGGTAACTTCCAAAACATATCCTTGGTTTGAAATATATTTCACTTTTACATTTGCGATTCACGTTTGTTGTGCCAACTCCTGTTGATAAGACAACAAAAGACTGTCGCTATGATATGCTATCTGTCTTAGTTCATCTATCGTTGCGTTATAACCATCTTTCACATAATCGATATCATCATTTAATCAGTCATATTTCAGCAACGCATGAAGATGCTCATAAATAGCCTTTATTTCGGCCACCACCTCTTGCGAACATCCAACATGTGCTAACTCTGGCAATAATACACTTCCTTCTTGAAATATTAGATGTAACGCATAACGCAACTTACCAAACGTTGATGGTGAATGCTTCTTGTACAATAAAGAACTAGCAATTTTGGGGATATCCAACATATGGCGAAGCACATCCTGTATTGCCTGTGCCTGTTTGCTTTGTTGGCAATAACGATTGATATGCTCATAACGTGATTGTAATTCTGTTTGATTTTTCAAAGGATGCAAAAGCAATTCTCTAAATTGCCTTGCTCCCATAGCGCTCACAGTTTGATCGATCACGCCTAGTAAACTATATTTCTTTGACTGTTCGTACTGTGATGAAATAAGCTCGAGATTTTTAATTGTTACGATATCAAGCAACACCTCCTCGTGGGATGCATCATATTGAATACGCACGATAGTATCTAATGTCTTCTTTTGAATACGTTGGAGATAGTTGAATAACAATGCTATCGCAGTGTATCTCCCCTGTTCAAGCGATGTCCCGAAGCTCGCGAGTGTCTGCACGCGCAATACCTGGCAAACCATACTTTGTGGATCCGCTGGAAGGTCATAAGTACTTACGAGACAGAATTGTTGTTGTGCAATCTGGTCGCGGACTCATTGTAAATTAGGAAAATCTATATCGATAATTACCTCGCGCGGTTGGATACGTCTCAGCGCATACGACAATTCCTCCACCGTAGCGAAGCTATTGGTATAATAACCACCTGTCGTTACATCACCTCGCGCTATGTGATAGGATTGCAATTCTGCACCTGTGTAGGTAATAGCGGCAATATAGACGAACTCTTTTTTGCTTTCCTCGATCCATGTAGCAGGCGTAATCACCTGCGTCACCTCACGCTCGACGATTTGTCCAGCTTTCGCCTCGGTCATCTGCTCAGCAATAGCTATTTTGTAGCCATGCTGTACCAATTTAGCGATATATTTGTCAACACTATGGTACGGTACTCATGCCATCGGGACCGGATTATTCCCATGTTTATCTCTCGCAGTCAGTGTCAAATCCAGGACTTTGGACGCTATCGAGGCGTCGTCATAGAATGTCTCGTAAAAGTCCCCCATACGGAAAAAAAGGATACAATCCTTATATTGCTCTTTAATATCATGATATTGCCTTTGTGCAGGCGTCAGATGCTCGTTACTCATGCTGGCGAGTATAGGAATTTCACATTCCGTTACAACGCGTAGATGAATGAATTTTATCATTACTTACCTGGGTTTTTATGTATAGAATTCTGCTATACCACATACCTCGAAAATGAGAAGATTTTTTTTTGAAAAACGCTTGCTTTTTTCCACCTAACCCCTATATGTGCTGACACACGAGACACTACATATAGGTTGTCACGAGAATAAGATAGCACTACATGTAGTATTTTGCCTTTATATGCTAAAACTGCCAAGCATGCCTTTGATTTGAAAAAAACAAGTAACTGATGGTATTAAATTGAGCGCTCATTTGAATGTATTTGCAGACCTCTATAAGAAACAAAAACAAGCAATATGGTTCCCAGAAGAAATCAACATAGGATTAGACTTGGTAGATTACAAAGCAATGACTGATAAAGAACTTCAACTCTTTCATGAATTAGTTGGATATTTCATCACATCAGAACTTTTGGTACAAAATATTCTTGGTGAATCATTCTATCCATACGTTATTGATCCTCGTGCGAAAATGGCAATGACCGTACAAATGTTTATGGAAGATATCCATTCAGACTTCTTTGAAATGGTATTGCAAACATTCAATATGGATCGTGATGCATTATATAATAGATCAATCACACACCCTATCATGAAAGAGAAGCAAGAGGTTATTGCGAAAGCAGCCAATGCTATTAGTGTTTCAAATGGCGGTGTTGATCCTGACACAATAGAATGAAAGAAAAAAATATTGAACGCTATCGTGATTAACAATATTGTACAAGAGGGAATATTCTTCTACTCTGCATTTGCTCTCTACTTCGCTATTCGCGAAACAGGAAGAATGAAAAATGTATGTAATGGCATGGATCTTGTACTTATTGATGAGTCATTCCACTTGAAGATGGGAATAGAAATGATCCTTGGAATGCTCGAAGAGACTCCTGCAATCCTAGAAGATCATGCGTTCATCCAACATATTCAAGATACGATACTAAGCTGTACTGAGATAGAGATAAGGTTTATTAAAAGTCTATTGGACAATGGTATTACATTTGGTGTGAGTTTCCAAGAGATGGAAGCATACGTCAAATACATTACCGATCGTAGACTTGAAGAGTTATGATTTCCTGTACACTTTGGGATATCAGAAAATCCATTGAAGTTCTTACAAAAACAAGATCTAAAAACATTACAAAACTTCTTTGAGATAACTCCTAATCAATACACCAACTTCTAGCTTTATCCTGTACCACTCTTATCACATGGCAAACACCGTAATTCATCGCGATGGTAGTATAGAAACATTTCAAACAGAAAAAATAATTGAAGCTATATCTAGTGTGCTGCAAAACATACCTGGACTCAGCGACCCGTTCGTTGCTATGTTCAAGATCATCAAGAACTTCGAAACAAAGCTTCCAGAGGAAGTAAAAACAGAAGAGATTGATAATCTCATTTTGAAAGCAATTGAACCATTGATCACAGAAGATCCTATCTACGATACGATCGCGACAAAACAATCTGCAAAGATCATCAACCAAACAATCAACAAGAAGTTTGCAAGCTTTGCTGAATACATCAACTTCGCAGTAGATTACGGTCTGCTAGATCCCAAAATGAAAGAGTTTAACCTCAGCATGTTGGAGTTGGAAATAAATTATGATTACGATAATTTGCATAATTATTTTGGTCTTTCTACGCTTCACCACAGATACCTCATCAAAGATTATGATAAAAATGTTCTCGAAAAACCACAATGGATGTGGATGCGTATCGCTATGGGATTGTCTTTGAATGAATCAAACAAAGAAGAATTTGCACTCAAAGTATACCACAAGTTAGCTGCATTGAAATACCTCCACTCTACTCCTACTCTCTTCAACTCTGGTACAAATCATCCGCAGTTGATTAGTTGTTTCATTGGTGTGGTAGATGATAGTTTGGAAGACATCATGGATAAGGCTAAGGAAATGGCTTTCTACGCGAAACACGCAGGAGGGACTGCAATGTCTATCACAAAATTGAGAGCATCAGGATCAAATGTGAAAACGATCAACTCATCTTCTTCTGGTCCAATTCCTTTCATTAAAATATACGACACTACTATCGCCTCTGTAGCAATCGGAGGAAAGAGAGCTTCAAATATCGTGGTATATATGGAACCATGGCATTTTGATATTTACGATTTCTTAGATTTGAAAGAAACAAACGGTAACGAAACAGCGAGAGCTAGAAAATTAAATACTGCTCTCTGGATTCCTGATGAATTCATGCGCAGAGTTGAACAAGGTCGCGACCGGTATCTCTTCGACCCAAATGAAGCGAAGGATCTAAGTGAAACACGAGGAGAATGATTTGTTCATGCATACGAATCAATGATCGAAAAAGCAGAAGCAGGGCTTGTGAAAAAATGGAAAAAAGTAAGCGCTACTGAACTCTATAGAGAGATGCTTATCCGTATGGCGAAGAGTGGGAATTACTGGTTGAACTTCAAAGACCGTCATAATGAGAAGAACCAAGCGCCTAGCTATGGACTCATTCACTCTACAAACATGTGTACAGAAATCAGTATTGCTAACCGCAGCGATAGTACTGCAACGTGTACACTCGCCTCATTAAATCTATCTCGTTTCTTATTGGCAGATAAACTTGCTCATATCGAGGAATATACTATGCAACAGAAGTTAGATGTTATCAACTGGAAAGACTTGAAAGAAACAATTCAAATAGCAGTTCGTGCATTGGACAACGTCGTTGATCTCAATTACTACGTATCTGAAACTTCAAAGAAAGGTAGCTTTGATTTGAGACCATTGGGACTTGGTGTAATGGGATTCTGAGAGATTCTCCTTCAGCTCAATATATCATATGAACACTTAGATGCACTCACACTCGCAGACGTATTAGGTAAATTTATCTATGAAACTGCGCTCGAAACATCAGTAGAACTTGGAAAAGAAAAGGGAACATTCGCAGACTATGATGCAACGAGATACGATTACGCACCAAGAAGAAATATTCTCCTCTTAGCTATCGCGCCTACTGCAACCATTTCAAACATTGCTGGAACATCAAGTGGTATCGAAACATACTTCAGTAATGTATACGCAAGAGAGACTATCTCTGGTAAGTTCACTATCATTGTAAAAACATTGGTAGACAAACTTAAAGCGAAAAATATGTGGAACGACAACATCAGACAACTCGTTCTTGCAAATCAATGAAGCGTGCAAAATATTGACGCACTCGATGGCATTATCAATCAAGAAGTATTCAAGACCGTCTATGAGTGCTCTCCTCAATCACAAATAAACATCGCTGCCGTATGGCAAAAATACATAGACCAAGCAATCTCTCGTAACATCTATGTGCAAGAGCATCAAAGAAATAATCTAGCAGACATCTATATGTATGCATGGAAACAATGATTGAAATCTACATACTACTGCTTCATTGAAAAGAATATCCAAGGAGAAAAATATACAGAAAGTGTAAATAAGAGAGGAACCAGAGTTGGATTTGGCGCTGCATGATCAACACAATCTGAACAACCCGCTGTAGCCAAGAAGTGATTTGGAGCCGCACTTACTAATGACGGAATGACGGAATGACAGAATGATACTACTACACCTATCAGTTATAGAACATTTGATTTGAAGCAAATGTCTGATGAACAAAAAGCGATCATGGAACAACAAATGAGATCTGAAAAGGGAGATGAATATGTTGAGAAACTTAAGGCAGGAACGCTCTATGAGTGATCATGCCCTATGGATCCATTTGAAAAAGTAATGTGCGAAGGCTGCCAGTAATTAATGACAGAATGACGGGATGACAGAATAGAGTCCTTCATTCTTCATCTTACTCCTCAAAGCATCTTCTAGGAAACTTGTGTTCATCGTGAGCACAAGTTTTTTAGAACTCACTTTTTCGTTGCAAACATAAATCAATTTCTCTATATAGGTAGCGTACATTCATTCGTAATTCGTAATTTTTTGTATGGAGCATAAACAAAAAACTTTTACTTTGATAGAAATGCTTATTGTCGTTGTGATAATAGGTATTCTTGCGGCTGCTTTAATCCCGAGACTCCAATCAGTTCAAGCTCGTGCGAGAGATACTAAACGCAAAGCTGATCTCCATCAGGTTGCGACAGCGCTTGAAATATACAAAGAAGATAATGGAAGCTTCATAGAATTTGCTCATCATGATAATTGTAATCTCATACAGTTTGTTATAAATCCCGGTCAATATAGTACCATATTTTGACCATCATCAGACGATCCAGCTGGGAAGCGGTTTGCATACTCGGTACTTTCTAAATATATGACGAGCGTACCATCTGATTCTGACACTTCCGCACGAATAAGTGATGGATGTGATCCTATTCATTGATATTATATGAGCATTCTCAATAGAGTTTCTCAAGGACAAGATTGCTATGGTTGAGGACGCAACTGATGACGCACTAATAGCGAGGCATGAAACTGCCCCGCGAACAGCTTCATTCTTAATGCAAGAATGGAAAGTGCTGGAAGTTCGAACCGAGTAACAAACCTTTACAATCTTTCTAATTACGACGATTGTGGCTCCGGAAGGTGTCCCACTACTTGAAGCAACGGACGAATCTGAGCAGTAGGTAGCTTCCAAGATAATAAGCAAGCTAGTTCTTCTTTATATCAATCTTTTATGTGTACCAAAGTAACCGACTCATGAGACACCACAAACGATGGTAATGGAATCTGCCGAGTAGATCCAAATAATACTTCAAAATGATGATGAGAAGGTAGTCGAAATAATGGTTGAGATTGATGGGCATGAAGTGAATATAGATACATTTATACAAACTAGTTCTCGATATGCAGAACAAGAAATCCTTTACCCTCATCGAAATGCTTATTGTCGTCGTGATAATAGGTATTCTCGCTGCTGCATTAATTCCGAGATTACAGTCAGTTCAAGCGCGCGCGAGAGACACTAAAAGAAAAGCTGATTTGCATCAGATAGCGACAGCGTTAGAGGTATATAAACAGGACAATGGTGGATTCCAAACATATAATTCATCGTTTTGTTGAGGCATCCCTGTTCGATGATTAGATCCAAAATATTATGCAAATACGTACTTCACTCAAACCATTCTTCCTCGTTACATGACGAGTATTCCTGCGGATAGCGATGGGAGTCAATGGATCTCCAATACAGACGTTGATTGTGGCATAGTGCAATGATATATTTTCATAACAGTAGCAAGAAATGGGAATCATCATGCAGCGTTCGTCCTTGCTGCAAGGACAGAGTCGGATGGTGGCTCATCCAATCGAGTAAGTGATGTTACACAAAGTCCTAATCCAAACTCCGACCACTATCCATTGAGAGCAGGAGACTCTTCTACACCGCGAGTGTGAGAACTTATCTGAACCTATACATATTGAGCGGTAAATTCATATGGGCAACCTGACGATCGGGGAACTAATACCATCAATGCAAATGTGTTTGAAACAAACATGTGTGCCTCGGTAACGTTTAGTGGATGAACTGATAATCTTTCCGACACTTGCTCGGCTAACAAGAACAGCTCCAACGCTGGATGAGATCTTCGCTACATCTATGTACAATAATATTTTGAATTTGCATTCCTTTAGTGCTTTTATACTATTCTCGGTATGAAGCTATTCTCTGCCTTTGATAGTAATTTTAAGTATGAAGAGCTTGCCGACGCACAAGAGCAATACGGCGAAGACAAAGCTTTCATAGTGACAAAAAGTAAAGCCTACTTATGGGTTGGGTTTCTCATACCTGGTTTCATAATTGGCATTATATGGCTAATAATCCTTATTTTAGCAGGCATTTACATGACGCTGGCAGACTGATTTCTCACTGTCGCAATCATAGATACTGTCTTTTTGGGAGTTTGAATTATCTATACGATCTATAAATGCTATGTTCGTTATAAATTAGACTTCCTCCTTGTGTCCCCCGAAAAGATAGACATTTATAATCAAATAAATTTCGTTCATAGAAGCATAAAGAGCATCTTCTATCATGAAGTATCGTGAGTTTATGTAGATAAAGATTGATTCTTTGACAGTGTGCTAAACAATGGCTTTATCACCATAGAGAGCGAGGAAAACCAGCACAAGAGCTTGCGCTTCTGACCTATATACGATCCTGATCACATCAAAAAACATATAGAAAACTTGGTTAAAAAAGATTTTGAAAAATTCAGCAAATAAGATGCTTCTAATCTGAGATATCCATATCAATGCAAAACAAGACCAACGTATCATAGATGCGTGCAGGAGTTTTGTGAACGCCTCTCCTGAAGAAAAAAACATCATTTTCGTCGGTGACTACATGTATATGTTTAGCTATGATCGCCAAGCACTTGCAGATCTATTCGATTTCTTCTTAGAACTCCGAGAACAAGGTAAAACACTATATATTCTTGCGGGAAATCATGATTGGTTGAATCAACACTTTGTCTACCATGAAGGAAAAAAAATCGCAGATATATTGAATAAAAAAGCTGACAATAAAATATATTTCATCACAGAACCTGCGACATATACCATCGAAAATAAAGAAATACTTTTCATGCCATACAACAAAGCATTTCTTGGAAATCTCGTCAAAGAGTATCAAAACACATCGTCTGAAAGCCTATGAGTAACGCCGCCTTTGGCGGCAATTTCGCAGGATGTCTCTACACTCTGCCACAGCAGCAATTACAACGAACAGCTATCTGGTGCGTTGAATATGTATCTTCTCCAACACTTCAAAAAAGATACAACACTCCTCCACCACTATTATACAGCAGATATTCGTTTCCCAGGTCAAGAAGCACTGTTTGACTACAAGGACATTGCATTGCATCCTCTACGAACATCAACGCGGGATCGTATTATTTCATGACACCTCCACAAAGCATTTCAACACGAGAACTACCTTTGTATAGGTAGTATGCGATATACGACTAATACTGAGCGCGACCAGATGAAATGGCTATGGCAACGAAACACACAGAACGATACATACAAAGCGAGCTCTATCCTTATAAATCCCTATATTACGGTCAAGACGGAATGACAATTTGACAAACAAACACTCGTAAAAGAACGGAATCAGCTTTATGAAGCTCACTCTAGGCTATTGTGAGACGCTCTTGTATGAGAAGTACCAGAATTACCGCTCGCAAATAGCACATTAATCGTTTATACCCAGCAATCCGTCGAGCAAATCGAAACAATGATCTCTGACGACCTCAAAAGTCATATAGGTGACGTACAAATCAAGCAATCAACCCAATCTGGGCAGGATATGACCAATCTTATTGATCTTTCCCAATATAATGTACAACAAAGCCTCTTAGATTGGAAGGAATTAGTGAAAAAATACTTATTGTCAAGATATTGAACCGAAAGTGAAAAATATCGCACGCTACTATCTGAACTTAACATCCTTTAGCAAGGGTGTTTTTTTTATGCCACACAGAAATAGATATACTAGAGTATAGCTCAAAACTCTAAGCAAAAGACCCCTTTATATCTAGATCTGCTATGAAAGCAAAACGCATAGTCAAATACATCCTAGGTTCGATCGTGGGAGTAGGCGCAGTATTAAGCCCCTACACATTCTCTAGTCAACAACGCGCGATTGTCTACACAGACATCCCACATGTATTTGCAGGGACCAATGATTCGACCAGCACACCTACCGTACAAGCCGGAGACACAAGCATCAATACAGACTTGGCGATTGTATTAGAGTCATTCTTAAAAGTAATATACGTCCTCCTCTGGCCACTTTTGTGGATTGCATGATTGGCAATGGATAATAGCCTCGTATATGGAGAAATATTTGGCTTAGATAAGGCACTCTTCTCATTCTGGGGAATAATGAAAAACTTCGCAAACTTCACACTATGATTTCTCTTTATATGGACTATCGTACAATTTCTCATTAAATCTGATCAAAAAAAAGTCAAAGATATGGTTGGGAAGCTTCTTCTTGCAAGTGTATGAGTACAACTTAGTTGGTTTATCATGGGTGCACTTGTAGATCTCTCAACAGTATTAACCGTAGGTCTTGGTGGGTTACCTCTCCAACTTATAGGCGATACTGCCGTTTCGAACAAACCAATTCTTTCCGTGAAAACATCCGTGAAACTAAATGATAGTATTGGTACGCAAGATAATGTAGTCGTACTCTATACACGGCCTGGATCTAAGTTTACCAAAGATGGGAAATATCTTCTTCCTTGTTATATCACAGGTGGACAAATACAATGGTGAGATCCATGGAAACAAGCATTTGGTGTGGCAGGAACATCAAATACTGTCAAAGGGACAAGTAATGTAGCACGAGGAACAAATACCGTCGATGATTATTGTATCATAGGGTCACAGGATGCCGTAAGCAAAACTCTCTATGAGCAAGCAGGATCGCCTTGATTCAATACAGACGCAATGAGGACGGTAATCACCAGTTCTGCAGGCGCATTCCAAACATATGGCCAGTGTGACTCAAATAATATTTGTCAAACAATGAAGTCGTTTACTGAAAAGGCCACTGCATATCAAGGAGCATTCTACACACTCTACGCATCACTCCTTAATTTGTCTACTATACAAGTCGGTGTTCCTAAATCAGACATATCTATGACAATGGAAACTCTGATGAAAGTGATTATCGCCGCCGCCTACCTCATACCATTGGCAATACTTTGTATAGTCCTCATTATGAGGGTTGGATACTTGTGGATTATCATTGCATTCTCTCCATTCATTATCATAGCAAGTGCGAGCCTTCCATGATTAGATGGGAAATGACTCAAGACCGTCACAGATAAATTCTCAATTAAGAATGTCATTAGTCTGCTGCTCCTACCAGTGGTAGTAACATTTGCGATTAGCGTCTCCATAGTATTCTTATCAGCACTCAGTCAATGACTCGCTCGTGATGGTACATCTACCTCTATGGATATACATCAAAGAGCTGAATGAAATTATAGGTGTTACGATGTTGCAATTACTGATATATGTTTGGATATCCCTACGAAAGACATAGGAACAGGTGTATTCGATTATTTTTCACGAGTAATTATGAATCTCTTCGGTATTGGTCTCATGCGGTTCGTCGTAATGTGAGCCCTCAAAGCCAGTGAATTCACAAAAGAGATTGCCGGCAAAGTACAATGATTTGCAGAAAAAGCATTGATGAGTGCTCCAATTATTCCACTCGGTAGCGGCAGGACAAATCTTAGCGCTCTTGCAAATGCTCCTAGCATGTTAAAGACAGATATAGAACAAGCCAACACAAAGAAGCAAACAATTGCATCGGAAGACCTCAAGGTATTTGTACAGAAATGATTGGGAGAAGGCCAACCAGGAAATTCTGCACTCAGCGGTATTGCTACAAGAATGGCAGCCCAACCATGAGACCTTAATGTAGGAACACAAGGCCTCGTAGAGGCAGTTCGCAATCCAGAACTTACTAATCCATCTAATGGGAATCTCCTAAACTTCTCTGACCATGGAGCTGCTGCCACACAATTTGCAAACTCACTGGCACTTAGTGCATGATCTAAGTGATTTGAAAAATGATCAGACCTCTTTGAAACAGATGACGGAAGAAAGGTCCTTGCTAAACTCGTCAACAACTCAAATGGCACTATCGACGTGAGCAATCTCAGAGCATTGTATTCAAGAAAATCTGAGGACTCTGCAAAACGAGACAAGATAGAATCACAAATAAAAGCAGAGATAGGTAAGCTTCCATCCGCAACCCCAAAGTCGACTGCAACCAAAAACATTGTTACCATTGGAGACAAAGACTATTTCATTCAGTGAGACAAAAAAAAGGGGTATAAACTGTATGGTATGAAGACAGGCCAAAGTGAAAAAGAAGCAGATCCTCTTGATATTTCAGTAGCCAACCTTGGCACATTAATTGATCGAGCAAATAAATCAAATAAAGCGAATGTTCAGAAACTAATAGTAGAAGACGGGTCTGATAAAAAAGATTTACGACAAGCGATTATTGGCACGAAAACAACAATAGGTGGTAAGGAAAAAATTGTAGAAGAAGTAGGAGGGCAATTAGTGCTCAAAGACAATATAACCACCTCCACTCCTTCTCCAACACCAAACCCTATAAAATAAATTCTTTATCAAAACATACCCATGCGTAAACATATCGTTCTCTCTAGTTGTATTCTCCTCCTCATACTGTGTCTCCTACCAGTACACGCAGTTTTTGCGGCAGGTACAAATACAACGAGTATTGGTGCGATGCCTGAGTTATTAAATCTCTTCTTTAAATTTGCCTCATGGGGACGAACAATAATTGCCGTGTTAGCAGGAAAACTTATGAGTAATGATTTCATCTACGCACACTCACTCAATCTCGATGAAACGCTATTCAAACTACGAACGTTTATGAAAAACATAGCAAATCTAACATTGTGACTCCTTTTGCTTCGATTAATCGTAAGTTCTCTTTTCAAAAAAGATTACTTCCATGTGGGAAAAGAATTGCCTCCCCTTTTATTAGCCAGCGTACTTATTAATATGAGTTGGTTTCTCATGGGTGCATTAATTGATCTTTCAAACGTAGCGACTGCTGCCGTTGGATCATTGCCACAAACATTTATACAAGGCAATGTACTAGCGAATCAATGATTTCAAGAACTCAATGTCACTATACCAGAAAAGATGACATTTGATCTTAATAAAACGAATGGAGACCTCTGTCAAAGGACATATACAACAACAAAAGATCTTGATAGAATCCGAGCACGTTTCAATGACATGAGTTGACCACTTCTCTTTTTGGGTGCAAGTATCTACAGACTCCAAGATTTATGTGCGCTTAATCCACACATTACACAAATAAAAGACATGACGACCGCCATGATAATCAAATTCATCATACTTATCATGTTTATGGCTCCGCTCATTGCTCTATTCTTCGTCAACCTTAAAAGAGTATTTTATCTTTGGCTATTTATTATATTCGCGCCAATATTAGTATTGCTTGATGTAACAAAGAAATTCGGGAAGTCAAAAGAAGGATTCATAGGAAAGTTTAGTTTAGATGAAATACCCGGACTCGTATTCGCTCCTGTCTTCACAATCGGTGGGCTTGCTCTTGTCTTGATATTGAGTACAAGTATGTACTATGTCTTAGGCGGAAACCCATGATGAGGAGTGCAGAGTCAGACAACAGCACAAACTCACGTACTCGGAAGTGCGGAAATAACTTCTAGCAAAAGTCAAACCACGTTCCACAATGGTCTCGATGGTACAGAGATAACTTTCATAGGCGATGTCTTCTGAGATATGGCTACGTATGCATGAGGAATAGCTGGGTACCTCATTATTACTGCATTTACAATCATCCTCCTCCGATGAGTTCTCAAGATCAGCATGAGCAGTTCAAAGATGCTAAAGGGAACTTTTGACAGCATCATGAAGCTCAGCCAGACAGCAGCTATGAGTATGGACTTTGCCCCTATTGGTGGGAAGAGATATTCTCTTGATACACTCTCTAAATGATGAGACATCATGAATAGAGCAGGTAATGAACAGCTTGCTAAACGATGACAAGACGGCAAAGAAACACTCAGAAGTGACTTTTATGATACCAAATTTGGTAAAGCAGTTAGTGGTGCCTTCGATATTACAACAACAAAGCTTGGCGCAAGAGACTTGAAAGATAACGAGCTCGTGAAATTGAGACCAGCATTGGCTAGGGCTGGAACATTACAAACATATATCAAAGAATTACAATATAGCCTCGGGACTACGGTGTGAGAAGGAAGATATCTTTGAGTTCAGAGTGGCAAGTTCATGCAATTAATCAAAGACACGCTCCCTGCGAATAGCGAATTCAATACACTCAAAAAAACACTAGACGACAACTCATCTGACGCAGAATTCAAGAAAAACATTTTTGATATAAATACCCCTACGGGAAAGAACTTCGCTGCATATCTTAACACATCATTGAAAAATGGATACCAACCATCGTGGGCTAAGGGCACTGGGGTAACATCGGACATGAGCGACTATGTCATCTATGGAGAAAAATGAAGCACAGAAACCAAATAACAAACATAGCACAGAGATTCCTTATGGGGCGGTCACTATACATTGCAATTGGATAATGATTAAATAATACTCCATTCAGAGATGGTTTTTATATTTTATGTAAGAAATTAAAATGTTCTTGTTTTGAAAATGATTTTGGAGTATTGTTATCGTCTGCGTATCATTTTCAACCGCATATGCTGCAACCGGTCTCAATGACCCATATATATCTAAGCAAACATATCTTACACAACACAATATCCTCGCTGCACAACAAATGATTAATGGGAATGGCAAACTGGTAAAAGTAGCAGTTATAGATACAATGATAGATATAAAAAACATAGACCTTGCAAAAAACATTTTAACCAATCGAAATGAGATTCCGTGAAATAATAAAGATGATGACAAGAACTATTATATTGATGATGTGCACTGACGGGACTTCACAACAAACACCGCCACAGGTATAGCGTGAGATCATGGCACCTTTGTCGCAAGTATTATATGAGCAGTATCAAACAATGGCATAGGTATAGCATGAATTGCGAAGAACATTCGTATATTGCCTTTGTGAGTCAGCCTCAGCGGCGACAAATACAGCGGGAATGATTGATATGTAAAGATGGCTATAACCTATGCTATTGAAGCTAATGTAGATATCATCAATATTAGCATGTGAAGTATTATGAAAAGGAACGATATTTCTAAAGAGATGTCTCGCGCACAAAAAAAAGGCATAATCGTTGTCGTAAGTGCATGAAACGATGGTATTGATACAGCATTATTTCCTGTTGTTCCGCTCAATCTAGAAAAAGATCCTTGGGATATAATTTGAGTTGGCGCTATTGATAGCCTAGGGAAAGTCGAACCACGGTCAAATTATTGATCTCATGTTGATGTATATGCTTTGTGAGAATCAATATACTCCGCTAAGACTAATAATACTTATTGATATTGGGATGGGACATCATTTAGCGCTCCAATCATTAGCGGGATAATCGCCTTATGATATAACAAATATGGGAAACTACCAGCAAAGACAATATATGATGCATTACAAAAAAGTAAAAATAAAAATGGTTTTATAGACGCAGCACTCTACCTCACTGTTCTGCAAACAATGCTCCCAAAGACAAGCACAAGTAAGTAACACACAAATAACGATAGCATATCTGTGGAATTTCCACAAACTTAACACCACCTCTCTCTATAAACAACGACACAAGTATTCTATCATTGCATCAATCTTTCGTCATTTCCCATTAATTTTGGTCCATTTTCTCTTGCAATCAGAATCGGATTCGATACTATGACCTCTACGCGTAAGGTTAATTTTAACCCAACGTCGTTACACCCAAGACAGCTGGTATGTGGTATCTACTACTATAAATCCCGCCGAGGTTGCAGATATATATGGTAAAAGATCGCTCTTTTATCCTATCTAGACGCTTTCCCTCCTTGGAAAGTTTTTTTATATTTAGAGAACGTGCCACCATGGCAATTACAAAACAACAGAAAGTCGATCTTATGGCTGGTTATGCAAAAGATCTAGAAAGCGCAAAGAATGTCGTACTCGTGAAACAATCTGGTATTCCTGTTAACGACAGCAACACTTTGAGAATGGCTTTGAATGACGTAGGATGAAAGTTCAGCGTTGTGAGAAAAAGACTATTCATCAGATCGTTGACTGAAGCAGGTTTAGAAGCTGTTTCTCACGATATGCTTGATGGCGCTGTTGTAGCATTGTATGCAACTGGAGATGAATATGCTCCAATGAAAGCTGTTCAACAATTTATCAAGGCCTCTAAGAAAGCTGACAAAAAGCTCTCTATTGAATACGTAGGAGGTTGGTTTGATAAACAATGGAAAGACGGTGCATACGTAAACGCATTAGCTAATCTTCCATCAAAAGAAGAATTGGTTGGAAAACTCCTCTTCCTTCTCCAACACCCAGTACAAAAATTGGTTGGGACATTGGATGCAATTGCGAAGAAAGACGCTTAATTAGTATTTATTTATCTTACTTAATATATAATACATGACGTTAACTGAAAACGCACAAAAAATCTTCGAGCTAGTAAAGGGATTGACAGCTGTTGAATTAGCAGATCTCGTTAAAGCACTTGAGGAAGAATTTGGTGTAACTGCTGCAGCTATGGTTGTATCGGGTGGTGCAGCTGGTGGTGATGATGCTGGTAGCGCTGCTAAAGACTCTGTAAATGTAGAGCTTACTGACGCTGGTCAACAAAAGATTGCTGTAATCAAAGTTGTAAAGGAACTCTTGAACATTGATTTGAAGGCTGCTAAAGAACTTGTTGAAAAGGCTCCTGTAGTAATCAAGGAGAATGTTAAACAAGACGAAGGTGAAACTCTTCAAACTAAACTTCAAGAAGCTGGTGCTACAGTCACTTTGAAATAACCTTTACCCTTTTTGTTACGTAAAACCACATGGCAATAACTCAAAACGAAGTGATTGCGTCTCACATGCACATTGGTAATCTAAAGAAGCTTGCTAGTACAAAAACAAGGTCTTTTTGGCTTGATATGATTCAAGGATTGGTTATTGTAAATCCTGACAAGGTTGTCAACGCGCTTGAAGCTGCAAGAGAGAAATTTTTGCAAGCTAAAAAAGATGGCAAAGAGATTCTCGTATTGTGTCAAAAAAGCTTATTTGCAGATGAAATCCCCGAACTTGCAAAAGATGTTGGGTTTCATTATATGAACTACAAAGTTCCTGCAGGGTTTCTTACAAACTTCGATACTCTTATCATGAGTATTGTAGCGATGAACCAACTACACTCATTTATCGAAAGTGAAGATTTCGGGAAGCTTACTAAGAAAGAACAACTTACTATGAATAGAAAGTTGCAAAAAATGCAACAAGTATATAAGTGAGTTAAGAATCTTAAGAAGAAGCCTGATTTGGTAATAGTTGTAGACGGCAAATCTATGATGAAGTTTGTTAAGGAATTAAAAAAGCTTGATCTTGATAATATAGTACTCGCTGGAACAAACTTTGATATGTGGCGACCAGAAGACAAACTTGTTGTCCTCAATATGGATGCTTACCAAAGTGTTAAGACAGCTATTCGTTATATTTTAGGTGCATAATAACTGGATGGAACAAACTTCACGCAACGAAATCGATGTGTTGATAGGAGAACATTATGTTCCTAGTGCTTTGGAAAGGAAAAAATCGATCATGATGTATGTCATTCGATGAATCCTTCTATCACTATCGCAACAAAAGGCTTCTAACTATGAACAGTTTCATTTGAAACAAGCATTGGGACGATGGACCATGTTCTTCGTGTTGCTGATCCCCTTCTTGATATTAATGTTTATCCCGCGACTTAAAGTATTGCCGATAATAGCATATATGTTGTTATTGGGAGTGTGGGTTATCTTCTTTATGCAAGCATGGAATGGACGTTATACGTCATTTTCTCAGGATAAAGCGTTTATGCCTGTGTTCGCATGATTCGGATGACGAGTATTAAGTATATTTGATGCTACATTGTCCCCTGATGGACAACAACAATAAATACGCCTTTATTTTTCTTTTCGTTATAGACTATGTCTGTAGATATGAACTTACTAAAAAAACTAAGAGATACTACTTTCGCTCCACTCAAGGACTGTAAAGATGCTCTAGTTGACAGTAATGGTGATCTCGATGCTGCTATGGAATTTCTGAAAAAGAAAGGAGCAGCACAAGCTGCTAAGAAAGCAGATAGAGAAACAAATGAATGAGCAATCAAGACACGTATTATAGATGGTCGCGTATATGCAATCAAGATGGCCTGTGAAACAGACTTCGTTGTAAAAAACGAGATGTTCGCTGGATTGACTGATGCACTTATGGATACTATCGTAACACATACAGGAGATGTTAACAATATCAGTGAATTGCCTAGCGCTATTGCTGAAAAATGCGAACAACTTATTCAAGAATTCGTAGGTAAAATTGGTGAAAATACAAAGCTTGCTGATGTTTACATCCATGCTGCTCCTCATATGTTTGTTTATACACACCCTGGAGATAAACTTGTTTCTATCGTGTACTATAACCCAACGAGTGACAAAGCAGAAGGTGTAGCAAAACAAGTTGCTCTCCAAATTGCTGCTATGAATCCTGAATTCTTATCTACTGACACTATCCCAGCTGCTCAAAGAGATACGCTGAAAGCGCAATTCGTAGAAGAAGTTGCTGCTTCTGGTAAGCCTGCTGATATAGTAGAAAAGATTGTTGCGGGTAAATTAGATAAAGCTTTTGCAGAAAACGTTCTTTTGGAGCAAGCTCCAATCTGGGATGATACTAAGAAGGTTAAAGATTTCACACAAGGAGCTCTCGATATTACAAGCTTCGTAAGAATAGCTATAGGTGCCTAATTCATATTTTATCTTATCTATCGTGTTATAATGCAAAAATTCTATGAACTAGTAGTACTCCTCCATCCACAGCTTAGCAAGGATGATCAAGGAGCTATCTACGCGAAGATTGATTCATTGATCGGAGCTGGTAAAAAACAAACAGATGATCTTGGTCTTATACAATTAGCTCATTCTATCGGAAAGGGTAAATTGCAACAAGTACATCTTACGTCATACTACTGCGAATTGGATCCTAGCGTTATGCCAGCTATCAAGAAGGAGCTTAGCATTACAAAGGGTGTAGTAAGACATATGTTCTTTGCTATGACAGCTAAAGATCCATTTGTATTATACAAGGATGTAAATAAGAAATTTGAAAAGGTAGTAGCGGTTGTTGATGAATCTGCTCCTGCAGCGCCTGCTGTAACAACGAAGGAAAAGAAGAAAGAATTACTTGTAAGAAAAGGTTACTTCAACAAAGAGGCTCACCAATTAGAAATATCTTGGAAAGCAGTTAAACTCCTTACATTCTACATAACAAGATTTGGAGATATCAAGCCTAGACGTTTCATGGGAAATAGTGTTTCTCAACAAAAGCAGATCAGACAAGCTATCTTAAGAGCAAGAGAAATCGGTTTGATAGCATACGCTAACTAGTCAATCAAGATACAAACAATACCACCCTTTATATTATTAATTCACCGGCGGCATGGCAAGCAAGCTGAATAGAGTAAGAAAGATCAAGCGAAGCAAGAGATTGGCAACGCATGGATTTCGCGAGAGAATGGAAACCAATGGCGGTAGAAAAGTACTGTCAGCGAGAAGAGCAAAAGGAAGGCACGTTCTCACACCACAAAAGCAGAAATAATTACTTGCTTGTGGTTTTTTGGTTTTGCATACACATTTCTATGGTACAAAACTCACATACTCACCCACTATCGTATACCCTGTAAAAACACCAAGTAATGCTTGGAGGTTTTTCTGTTTTATCCCATACGTGTTGATACATGGCTGCAACAGCGAAGAAACAGACTAAATCATCTATCTCCCCTGAAAGTATTCTTCAAGAATACCAGAAGAATCATAACAGAGTGTTTTTGAAACACGCAAAGAAATTTGCGGCATTTCCTGAACTTCTTTGATTACAGGAAAAATGATTTGATGAATTTGTAAATTACTATATGCACAAGCTTTTTTCTGAGATCAATCCGATTCGTGATATCGCAGGTGAAAAGCACTCTTTAGAGATAGATGAAATTAAAGTTTCTGATCCTATTGAATCTATCGATACGTGCAAGAAAAAAGAAATGACATATGGTGGTATCTTGAGTGGTAGAATCAAATTAACAGATACTGAAAACAATAAGGTTCTCTTCAATAAGAGAGCCAATATTGGTATCTTGCCTTTGATGACACAATGGGGGTCATATATTGTAAATGGTGTTGAGAGAGTTGTTATTTCACAGCTTGTGAGATCTTACGGTATTTTCTTCAATTTTGATAAGAAAGATTTCACATACTCATTCAAACTCATTCCAGAAAGAGGTCCTTGGCTTCAAGTTATCATCGAAAAATCTGGTAATGTTGTAGCGAGAATCAACAAATCTAGAAAGTTCTCTATCGTAGGACTTTTGAGAGTTATGGGATATGAGACAGATGAAAGTATTCGTGAGATATTCGCAGACTGTTTCGATAAAGATGAAGGTGATTATAACTATGTTGATTATGCATTGAAGAAAGATACCTCAACAGATGCTCCATCTGCTGCTGTTCAAATTTATGGTAAAATTAGACCAGGTGAAATCATCGATGCAGATAATGCAACGGATTATATCAAAGCACAATTTCTTTCTCCAGATCGTATATTCATCGGAAATGTAGCAAGAAGAAAAATCAACGCTAAACTTAGCATAAATAAGCCATTAGAAAAAGATTCATCTCATATATTTGATTCGGACGATCTCATCGCAGCATTGAAATATATGTTCCATATTGCTAATGAGAAAAAAGGATACTACGTAGATGATATCGATCACCTCTCAAATAGACGTGTGAGATCTATGGGTGAAATCCTCTACTCTCACTTACAACCAGTAGTAAGAAAATTTGTTAAGAGTGTGAAAGGAAAACTTTCTATCTTGAACACTGAAGAACAAATCAAACTTACAGATCTCGTTAACTTCAAGATATTAGATAATGCTACGAAGAGCTTCTTTGCTACTTCACAACTTTCTCAATTCTTGGATCAGATTAATCCTCTTGCTGAAATAGAACATAAAAGAAGATTAACATCTCTCGGGCCTTGATGATTGAAGAGAGAAACCGCGAAGTTTGAAGTGCGTGATGTCCACCCTTCTCACTATGGTAGAATCTGTCCTATTGAAACTCCTGAAGGACAAAACATTTGATTGGTTGTATATCAGTCATTGTTTTCTAGAGTAAACAAAGAATGATTCTTGGAAACATCTGCTGTAGAGGTACTTAAGACAGCTGATGCTCATGACCCACTCTTGGGAAGAAGAATAGCTGAAGAAAATATCATGCATCCAAAGACAAATAAATTACTTGCTAAAGATAATGATTACATAGGAGAAGCAGCAGCGAAAGAGATTCAAAAAGCATTCCCTGCTGGAACAGCTATCCCAGTGAGACCATATCTTAGTGAAAAAATTGAATATATATCTCCAGAGTGTGATGAAAAATATATCATTGCCGATGTATCGACTCAACTTGATGAAGATAAGAATATCATGCAAAAGCGTGTTGCAGCGAGACATTTCATAGACATGGAAATGTTCTACGTAAACGATATTACACATATGGATGTGAATTCATCTCAAATTTTCTCTCCAAATACGTCACTTATTCCATTTATTGACCACGATGAAGCGGTTCGTGCGGGTATGGCGACTAACATGCAAAGACAAGCAGTACCTTTATTGCACAATGATGCACCATTGGTAGGAACTGGTCTTGAGTATGATATTGCCGCTATGACATATGCCGTTATTGCTGCTGAAGAAGAAGGAGAAGTAATATATGTAGATGGTAAAAGAGTAAAAGTGAAGTATAAAAAATGACTAAAAGAACATTCTTTGATTAACTTCAAGAGATCAAATCAGAAAAGTATTATTCATCAAGTGGCTAAGGTTTCTATTGGTCAGAAGGTTAAGAAATGAGATATTCTCGCAGAATGACCTTCTATCGAAGATGGTGAAATAGCACTTGGTAAGAATCTTAGAATCGCTTTCATGCCATGGGAAGGATTCAATTTCGAGGATTCGATTATCTTGTCGCAAAAGCTTGTTAAAGATGATTCACTTACATCAATCCATATTGAAGAACATGAGATAGAAGTAGCAGATACAAAACTTGGACCTGAAGAAACAACAAATGATATTCCAGGTGTGTCGTTAGCTAAACTTAAAAATCTTGATGAGGAAGGTATCGTTAGAATTGGTTCTACTGTCAAAGGTGGAGACATTCTTGTAGGTAAAATCACTCCTAAGTCTGAATGAGAACTTTCTCCAGAAGAAAAACTTATTCAAGCTATCTTCGGTGATAAATCAAAGAGTTTGAAAGATACATCTCTCTACCTTCCATCTGGAAGTGAAGGTAAAGTAATTGACGTACTCGTACTTGATGCTAAGAAGGGAGATAATCTTATGGCTGGTATTAGAAAAAAGATTAAAGTATATGTTGCTATGACAAGAAAGATTGAGGTTGGTGACAAACTCGCTGGTAGACATGGTAACAAAGGTATTATTGCGCACATCGTACCAGAAGAAGATATGCCATATGGTGCTGATGGACAACCAATCGAAGTAATTCTTAATCCGCTTGGTGTACCGTCTCGTATGAATTACGGACAGACATTTGAGGTACAACTTGGTCTCATTGCAAAGACATTGGGCGCTAAATTTGCTGTGCCTTTGTTCTCTGGATTTGGTGCTGATCATATCCAAGATCTCTTGGTAAAATGTGATCTTCCTAAAGATGGTAAGATGACATTGTTTGATGGTAGAACTGGTGAACCGTTTGATAATAAGGTAACTGTAGGTTACATGCATATCTTGAAACTTTCACATATGGTTGAAGATAAGATTCATGCGAGAGCCGTTGGTCCTTACTCATTGATTACACAACAACCTCTTGGTGGTAAAGCAAGAGATGGTGGTCAGAGATTCGGAGAAATGGAGGTTTGGGCGTTGGAATGATACTCTGCTGTCTACACACTCCAGGAAATGTTGACTATCAAATCAGATGATGTACAAGGAAGAAATAGAACATACGACTCTATCATCAAGGGTAACAAATTGAGAATATCTGGTATACCTGAGTCATTCAATTTGGTAACATATCTCTTCAAGTGATTGTGTCAAAACATCCAACCATTGGATCAAGATACAATGGATACTATCCACAAAGCAAGATTAGAGAAGATTTCTCATCTAGGTTTGAAGGGAATTACATCTAAGCAAGGTATTGATGATCTTGATATCCAAGACGATACAGAGCTCAAACTAGAAGATAAGAAAGAAATGATAGAAACAGTAATCCAAGAGATGGAAGACTATGGAGAAATAGAATAATAAGAATAATTCGTAATTTTAGATTATTATCCTCCCCTATTCATGGAAAAAACACATTTCGATGGTCTGATGGTGACGTTGGCATCACCTGAAAACATTGCAAAATGGTCATTTGGCTCAGTTGAGGTACCTGATACAATCAATTATAGAACAGGGAAACCAAAGCAAAAATGATTGTTTTGTGAATCAATTTTTGGTCCTATGAAAAACTACGAATGTAGTTGTGGAAAATATAAATGAGTGAGATACAAGGGTATCGTGTGTGAAAGATGTGGTGTAGAAGTAACCAGCGCGAGAGTAAGACGTGAGCGCATGGGTCATATCGAACTCGCTGCTCCAGTAATCCATGTTTGGTACGTCAAAGCAACTCCTTCAAGAGTAGGATTGTTGTTGGGATTATCTGTTAATGAAATTGAGAAAATCCTCTACTATGTAAAATATGTACTTATTGATGCGGTAACTGATGCTCAAAAGAAAGAGATCTTCGCACAATTAGAGGCAGATTTTGCTGAGAAAGTTAAGGAGATTCAAGAAATATATGACAAAGAAATCAAAGAAGGTAAAAACAAGAATGACTTAGATAAATTAGTAGCTGACAATAAGTCAGCCCTCGAAAAGGAATTCAACAGAATCAAATCTACTGTTGCAAACCTAAGAGTTGGAGCAACTATCCTAGAAAGTGATTACAGAAATATTTTCTATAGATTTGATCATATCCTCCACTTCAGATCTGGATCAGAATCTATCCAAAGACTTTTGTCTCGTGTAGATGTAGAAAAAGAAATTAAACAACTCATCAAGAGTTTCTCAGGATTCAAAGGTGAAGCCAAAAATAAAGCGTTGAAACTTATCAGATTGCTCATCAATCTCTACATTTCTGATGTTAAACCAGAATGGATGGTGATCAAAAACTTGCCTGTAATTCCACCGGATCTCAGACCAGTAGTACAACTCGATGGTGGTAGATTCGCGTCATCAGATGTAAATCTCTTCTATAGACGTGTACTGATGAGAAATATCAGATTGAGAAAAATGATCCAAGTAGGTATGCCTGATGTAGTTAAGAAAAATGAAATTAGATTGCTTCAAGAGTCAGTAAATAACCTCATTGTAGGTGAAAAGAATACAGGTGCAGGATGAGCAGGAATAAAAGTATTTAAGTCTTTGACTGACATGCTTTCTGGTAAAGAAGGTATATTCAGAAAAAATCTTCTTGGTAAACGTGTGGATTATTCTGGTAGATCTGTAATTACTGTTGGACCTCATTTGAACTTGGATGAATGTTGATTGCCTATCTATATTGCGGTAAAGATTTTCACACCATTCATTATTGGTAAATTGATTGAAAGAAAAATCGTATATACACCTAAACAAGCTGAAAAACTCATCAAAGATGAAGCAGCTATCACCCTCAAGATTCTAGAAGAAGTAATTAAAGATAAGTACGTTCTTTTGAATCGTGCTCCTACTCTACATAGATTGTCTATCGAAGCATTCAAGATTAGATTGATGCCAGGTAAAACAATTAGACTTCATCCATTGGTATGTCCTGCCTTCAATGCCGACTTCGATGGAGATCAGATGGCAGTTCATTTGCCGCTTTCAGAAGAAGCACAAAAAGAAGCAAAAGAATTGATTGCTGCAGATAAGAACGTTTTGAAACCAGCATCTGGTGAACCTACTATTTCACACTCACAAGATATGGTACTTGGTATCTACTTCTTGACTGATGGATATACACCAAATCCTAGATTCGTGGGTCACTTCAATACATACGAAGAAGTATTATCTCGTTACTACGCGAAAGAAGTAGTAATCAAAGATACTATTAAATTCTGGGATGGAAAAGAGTGGATTGAAACGACAGTAGGAAGAGTTGTATTCAATGCTATTCTCCCTGAGAAACTTAGATTCATCAACAAAAAGATCGTTAAAAAAGATCTCAAGAAAATCCTCGATCAAATCTATGATGAATATGATATGGAAATGACAGTTAAGATAGCAGATGCAATCAAAGACTATGGATTCAAGTATGCTACTCTATCAGCGACAACAGTAAATATCTTTGATCTTATTGTTCCACCAGAAAAGGAAACATTGCTCAAAGAAGGTCATGAGAAAGTAAACAAGATATATAATTTCGCGTTCAAGTGATTTATCTCTGAAGATGAAAAGCACAGACAAATTATTAGAGTCTGGTCTAACATTACAAAAGAGGTAGAAAAGCTCGTGAAAGAAAGTTACAAACCTGGAAATAACGCCTATACAATGGTGGATTCAGGAGCGAGAGGTACATGGGGACAAATGACACAGTTGTCTGGTATGAAAGGTTTGGTACAATCCCCTTCTGGAGAAATTATTGAACTTCCAATTCAGTCATCACTTGTAGAATGATTCTCACCTATTGAATACTTTATTGCTGCCCATGGTGCTCGTAAGGGTAAAGCAGATACAGCATTGAGAACAGCTGAATCAGGATACCTTACAAGAAGACTTTGTGATTCATCACAAGAGGTAATTGTAAGAGAACACGATTGTAAGACAGAAGCATATATCACAGTTTCTAAAGATGAATCTGAATTGAGAAATGAACAATATGATCAACTCCTCTTCGGTAGAGTCTTAGCAGATGATGCTAGTGATGCTAACGGGAAAACAGTTATCGCTAAGTGAACTCTTCTTGATAAAAAACTTATTGCATTATTGTTAGATGCTGAAATCAATACTGTGAAAGTTCGTTCACCTCTTACATGTCACATATCAAGCGGTGTATGTCAGCAATGTTTCGGTATGGATCTTTCAACAAGAAAGTTGGTAGAAATAGGTAATCCAGTTGGTATTATCTCATCACAATCTATTGGTGAGCCTGGTACTCAATTGACAATGCGTACGTTCCACTCGGAAAATGCATGAGTTGGTGATTCAGATATTTCACAAGGTATTAGAAGAGTTGAAGAATTGTTTGAAGTAAGAAAGCCTAAAAAGGCTGCTGTAGTGGCTCCTTTCGATGGTATAGTAAATATCGGTGAAGCAGGAAAACAAACAGAAATCGAAATCATCGGAGATCCAGAACCAAAACCATATATCATCAAGGAAGGATATAAGACTCTCGTGAAAGTGAATCAGACTGTGAAAAAATGAGATGACTATGCTTCTCAAGGAAAGAGTAAATTGAAGGTTAAAGAAGATGGTACTATCTTAGAGGTTCATAAAGATTATATCACTCTCGGTGCGATCCAAAGAGCAAAGAAAACACTTGCTGGTGGTACATCATTGAGAATCAAAAATGGTATGAATGTGCTCAAGGGACAAATCCTTACAACAGGTGCTTTGGATATCGATGATTACAAGGGTATCGTAGGAGACTTGGAAGCACAGAAATATATTGTTAGAGAAGTGAAAAGAGTCTATACATCACAAGGACAGGACGTTAATGATAAATATATGGAAGTAATCGTTAAACAATTGTTCTCGAAAGTGTTTATCGAAGAAGCTGGTGATTCAAGTTTCATCCCTGGAACACAAATCAAATACGAGGACTTCTTGCTTACAAATACAGAGCTTCTTGCACAGAAAAAGACTCCTGCAAAGGGCAAGAGATTGGCTTTGGGACTTACACATATTGCTAAGGAAACAGATTCATGGTTGTCTTCTGCATCATTCCAGGAAACAATTCGTGTGATGGTAGATAACTCGCTCAAGGGTGCTATTGATAACCTTACTGACTTGAAGTCTAATGTGATTATTGGTAGACTCCTCCCAGTAGGTGAAATCTACAAAAACAGCGTAGAAGCCGCTAAGGCTCTCCCTGTAGAAGAAGTAGAACAAATACCTTGAAATGCCTAGGTAAATATATATACTGTACGGTACTTGTCAAAAAACATGCAATTTACATTTTGGATAGCTATTAATGGCACACAAAAAAGCCGCGGGTTCGGCTAAAAACCTCAGAGATTCGAAACCAAAGTATAGATGAGTGAAAATCTTCGGTGGGCAATCAGTTATCTCTGGTAACATTATCATCAGACAAAAAGGTGATGAATATGAAATAGGTAAAAATACCTACAAAGGGAAAGATTTTTCTATCCACGCACTTATTGACGGTGTAGTTGGTTTCAAGAGAAAGAAAGTCCTCAGATTTGATGGTAGAAAATACCTCAAGACTGTCGTAGAAGTAAATCCTGCTACTCCAGCACAATAATTTGAATTCTTAATTCTTAATTTATAATTCCACATGGCAACTCCTAGAAAGAAAATATCGATCCACAAAAGACATATGAGACACTCTACGTGGTTGAGAATAAATTTGACGAAACTCTCAGAGAAATACGCTCAGACTAAGTGTTCTCATTGTGGGAAATACAGATTAGCTCATAGAGTTTGTCAGCACTGTGGGTTCTACAGAGGTGAACAAATTATCACTATCAAAGCTGGTGGGAAACAAGTCTTAGAAGCATAGTACTTATTACTATCTCATATATGAAAAGGCAGAAGGTCAAACTTCTGTTTTTTAAATATTTAAAACCTATCTCCTTGTATTCTAAAAGCATTTCTCTATATAAAAATCAATCATTATTCTTACGAAAAATTATATGCGCAAAAAATCTTTTACCCTCATCGAAATGCTTATTGTCGTTGTGATAATAGGTATTTTAGCAGCTGCGTTAATCCCCAGACTACAATCGGTACAAGCGAGGGCTAGAGATACAAAAAGAAAAGCTGACCTCCATCAGATAGCGACAGCGTTATTGATATATAAGGAGGATAATGGATGATTTAACGGATTTTATACAGTTGACTGGGGTCCTTGATACAAAATTTTTCCCATTACCTCCTATAGAGATAGCAATTACTACACGGAATCTGATCAAAATTTTGCATTTCTTCCTAACCTACTATTACACTATATGACATCTATACCCTACGATTCCGATCAAGAAAAATGGGTAACAGCATTTGACGATGATAGGGGTATTCATGGATATGTTTTCGCCCCACTAAATAATCATGATCCTAAATGTAATTCTGTATTAAATGCATTTGTACTCGCTGCTAGGACCGAATCAGATGGATCAAGTTCTAATCGAGTTACAAGTGCTTCGATAATAATCAACAACGGAACAAAGACTATTGTTACTGGCGAAAATAATCAACGGATAGGTAGTGTGTTCGGTGAATGATGTTATAGTAATCCTAGTGCCCCATCCTCAGCCACAGCTAGCATATACCAACAATACTTGTGTAACAAGGTAACCTTAGACTCTGGAACAAATAATGATGGACAAGGAACATGTACTGCAGACAAAAACAGTTCTGACTTGCGTTATATATTTGTCCAATAATTTCAGGAATTCTTTTGCTTTTCTCTTTTTTTTGTATACAATTGCATAATTCGTTTTTATGTAAACAGTTCCCATGGATATTCAAGCACGTATTTTGGCAAGAAAGATGGTCCTTACCTACTTATATGAAAAATGTTCCGCGGCATATCTTGCTTCGCAAGAGCATGTTCTCAAAGAGATCAATGATATTGATATTTCTCATTCTGCTTTGGAACAAAAGGATACGGCAACTACGAAAGAGTTAGCTATAAGCATAGAAAAACAATTTCCTGCTGAAGGATACGATAATGACATGACCTATTTGGCACAGCATTGCTTTGAAAAGTTCGCAGAACGCGGATTGGATATTGCATACTTACAGTCTATGGCACCAGCGTATGACCAGTTCAACGATGCCATTCCATCCCTTGTGAACACCTACACTACCACTTTCCAGTATAATGACATGGATATCATAGATAGGGCTATTTTTCTACTATGATATGCGGAATATAAGCTCATTCAGACACCTAAAGAAGTCATCCTCAATGAAATGATAGAACTTGCAAAGAAATACGGGGACGATGGCTCTTCAAAACTCATCAATGGAATTCTTCATAAAATCCTAACAGCCGAAGAAGCAGGAAAAACTAAATAATAATCTCCCTATCATAGCAGCTCTCTTCGGAGAGCTTTTTTTATAAAGAGATGCAATTTCTTGTATTTAAGATTCTGTTATATATAGAGAGGATATTTATTACCCATAAAATATATATGCAAAAAAAAACTTTTACTCTCATCGAAATGCTTATTGTCGTCGTGATAATAGGTATTCTTGCTGCTGCTTTAATTCCAAGACTACAATCAGTACAAGCAAGAGCTAGAGATACAAAAAGAAAAGCTGACCTCCATCAGATAGCGACAGCAATGGAAATATATAAAGAAGATAATGGATGATTTGCTGAACTCATGTGAGATAGTACAGCCATACCAGATTGAGGTTGGTGTGATGATATCTGGCCAATCATCGATCCCGGCCACAGCGCTATGTACTATCCTGGGACACCGAATATAACAGAATTCCTTGCTATCCTAATGAAATATATGACATCTATACCCACAGACCCAACATTATCATCTCCTCGACGACCTGTATCATGATGTAGCTGAGGGCCACAATCAGAGGACGGAGTATATTGATATGTTTTTGCATGATTACCGAGACGCGGCCATACTGTATTTAATTCATTTATACTTGCAGCAAGAACAGAATCTGATGGAAGTTCTTCAAATCGAGTGGCAAATAATGAAGTCATCAAAACTCTCTCATTCGCTATCACCGGCGATGCAACATATCCCTGGGTCTGAACTATTGCATGATGAATGGCTTGATCTTCTAGAACACGATCTAACAATCAGCGAGTTTATACTGCCTATGGACCGTTTAATGCACAAGTATACGATGATTATATATGTACCAAAGTTACATTCGATTCAGGCACCACCAATGATTGACAATGAACATGTACTGCAGATAAAAATGGAAACGACCTACGCTATATTTATGTGCAATAATATAAAAAACCTGGACAATACTGTATCCCAGGTTTTCTAAATATATTTTCACACTACTCTATTTCTTATACACCTGTAATACTTGTGAAAGTATTTCTGCTCCAGGAGGAAGATGATCAAAGATATCAGGGTTATACTTGAGAACTACTGCTCCGTGATTAAGTATGTACTCTTTTCTAACAGAGAGATCACCACCTGGTATAGAGAACCATGTATTCACATTTGATCTTCTCTTGGTATACATATCATTCACATTGTTACCAATAGTAATTCCTTGAAGAGAGAGATCTCACGCTATATACCACTCGCCGTTTGGATTATTATTGCGAACAGGTGTTTCAGTCCCTGCAGGATCTAATGTTTTCACATCATGGAGTGTGATAAATATTCCATTAACTTGTTGTGTAACATCATAATTATCAGTATCCATCGCGAATGTAATATTGCCGTTTGGCACTATATACATTCCTCTAGCTGCATTCGTAAGACTACCCTTCACGACCAATGAACCCTTAGTAATGATAATGGTAAATGGTTTATTACCCAACATTCCTGCTGTGTCATCACTGATAGTGATAGTTCCTTGATCAGTTGCTGCCTCGAAGATATAAATATCCTTACCAGGCACTTTTGATATCATACCAAATCATTTGTTATTATACTGTTTCACAAGGTCCGTATATGACACTGCTAATTTTTTGTAGTTATTAACAAGTGTATTTACACCATCTATTACTGCTTTATTTACATCAAACTTCTGTGTGATCTGTGGAACAGCACTTGGGAATACTTGTCTACCAGGTATGGCCAAGAATGACGTTAATGGATCACTAGCAAAGTCACCTAAAGGTCCTCTGGATACCATATATGGCTTAGTAACAGCGAAGTTCATCTCACATATTCTCTGATCTCACGCATTCTTTAGGACCTGCTGGAAAGCCCCCTGTGCATCTTTCTCACAAAGATTATAACTTTTGATACTTAATTGAATCTTGTGTTCACCAAGTGAGGTGAAGTTGAAATGTCTTGCATCAAATCATGCAGTTCTAATATATTGTATCTCTGCACCAGAATATCACAATCCATACAACGTCTTAATAAACGCACTATTTGCCAACGGCGTAGCAGAATTGAAACAAGATCCATCATGTGTATCTACAATATTTCATTTTGCATCACGTACCGTAAATGTACAAACAAGGCTCGATCTAATAATATCTCCTGCCTTGGAACATGTTGAACGAAGTCCAGAGATTACATCAAGATCCCATCGATATGGTACAAGTTCATCTGTTTGCACTGACGGCGGATCTATATAATCACACGCTATCTTATTATCTACAAATCATGTGATCGGTTTGATATCTTTACATGTAGTTGAACAAACTGCGGATCACGCAAGTCCATCGTCACATTCTTCATATTGTCCTTGACGATTGGGTCTTTGAATTAGCCCATCACCACAATAATTTCACCCTCAACCACCTCATCAACAGTCATTATTACAACAATTACCTGTACATCCTCCTGGAGTTGTCGGAGGCGTTATAGTTGCCTGTGATTCATCATCTTCATGTGGAGGGTTAACTCCATTATTACATGGATCAGAATTATTATCCTTCACAATTGCACCAGTATTTGATTTGCCAGGATAATCACAAACTTCCGCATAGTTTATCTTTTGTACGTTTGCGGCATATATAGCTTGGAATGTTAATGTCAAAGAAGCTCCTCAAGAAAGATTCAATCATGTCCACACAATCATATTTTGTGTACCTGTATAATATACTCCTGATAGGATAGTATTAGACACAGCTGTAATTTGAGATGGAAGATAATCCTGAACAGAGAACCCTGAGATAAATGAGTTACCGGTATTCGTTACAATCAAACTATATGTGACAGTATCTCAACTATTCGCTGTGATAGTCTTTTGTCCGTTAACCAGTTTATTGAGCATTATGTTCATCGTTGGCACAACAGTACATTGCAATGGAAATGTTACAGATGATGGATTATTTAACAATACAGTACTTGGTTCATTAGATCAACTGATGGTAAGATTATTGGTTACAAGGCCTGAACATTGATTTACGTTCCCTGTATTTATTTGAACTAAGATAGTCACACTACCAGTAGCACCAATGGCTACATCACCTACTGACCACGTCAAAACATGACCTGAAATTGCAGGTTGTCATAGAGCTGGTGAAGAAGCTGCCGTTCCAGATATATATGATACCTCTCCAGGCAATGTATCTTGAAGAACAACTCCAGTAGCGATTGCGTTACCTATGTTTTGATAGTTTAATGTGTATTGAACTATATCATTTGGATATGTAGTTCCACTCATAGCAGTATATGTCTTCCACGTTTTCAAATCTGGCGAAGGTGTTTGACATTCTGATGTATAATCAACAGGCGGTGCTATATTATTTCCAGAATAAATAGTTGGCTCATTTACCGCTGCAATGAATGCATTATTTCTATAAAGGTGACAGATTTGTGTTCATGTAGATTGCACCCAAAACAAGAGAGTTCCGCCGCTCAAAGATGGCAAATTAGGCAAATTCCAGATTACATTTTGTCCCGAAATAGTAGGAGTTGGTCATGCAACCATCCCACTAAAAACGACACCCGCAGGAAGAAGATCTGTGATAGATACACCACTAGCTAATCAAAGTCCAATATTATTATAGGTAATACCATAGAGCAAATTATCACCTGAGTGATTCAATGTTCCTGTTAGAATTGCTTTAGCGATAGTAACATCTGGGAACTTTACAACTGGCGCATCAGTACATACTGCACTACATGAATTTCATGGAGTACCATTTACCACTCCATTATCACAAGCTTCTCCATTGCTTGTATCTTTAATACCATCACCACACCAATGAAGTGTTAAATTCATACATTCATAAGTATGTGCTTTTTCTACCGAAGACCAGTTAATAGTCTGGGTAGCAATAGATGTCAACGTATTGGTAAAGTTAGTTGGAAATACTGGATTATTTGGAAAGTTATTATTCAAGTAATACGAAGTAGCTGCCGGTGCCATATCAGCACCATTTGCCACAGGGAATACTTGATAATTACTCACACCATTTCATTTACTTGCATATTCGGCATAGTGGATTTCATATGCGATTTGCATATTTCTATTCGCCGGATTAGTTGGAACAGAAAGTAATATTGGTTGACTCTCTACTGCCCTTACCCATTGATCCTTAGGTGCTAGTTTTGAAAATCTATACCACGCATATGTATTAAGAAGATCCAATGTACTTGTACCGCTCAAGACACTCATCATACCTGGTTCAGGTATATAATATCTTACTTTAGTTCCACTATATACAGAATATCTCGGTAAGATAAGGTATTGTGAGATTGTCCCACCAGCCATAATGAAGTTATCCCTATAGTACTTCGCAGCACCAAGATCTGTTCTTCCGTCGTGATTTATATCTCATGAAAGATAATAATCTCTTTGAACCACGGGAGAACCAGAACACTGAGCTGTACTCAAAGGAGAGACTCAGGCTTCCTGGTCGAAAAACCATTGTAATCAAACATTCACTCAGGTGAATTGTCATCCCTGAAGCGCAAATGCTGTCGATGATATTCCGACTGAACATATGGCTACTAATAAAGGTATGAGTTTTTTCATGATGTTTGGCAGAGAGTATAAATGTATCAAGTATAATAAATCGACATTCTTTTAGTCACCTGGAGTTTCTACTGGAATAGTAGTAGGAGTAGAAGGTATGTCTCAATCTCACGGAAGAGATCATGGCGTCGCAGGTTGATTCTTCTTACTAGGAACTTCCTTACCTCTATTCGCAACTCAAATGCCATACTGTTTTGATTCGACTGTTGCTTTGCTTGTAGTAGCATAATTATTCACATAGAATCCCATATCTGGAGATATTGTTATATCTGATACTTGCTCATCCATTTTTTCAGAGATAGTTGGTGGTACAACATGTGGCGTATCCTCTACAATCTTAAGATCTTTCATCAGCAATGTTTCGTTGAAACACTCATTATAGAAAGCAAATCAGAAACTCGCAGTGATCTTTCCATCCTTTTTTATCAATTCATTCACGAAAGCGGTATTTAATCTATCTTTCGTTTTAATTTTTTCGTATGCTTTAGGATTACCTGCGATTATCTTATCTAACAATTCCTTATACTTAGGATTTGTCTTGATAATAGCCTCTATGACGTCAGCGCTTTTTGAGAGAAGATTCTTGAGATAATAAGTCTTGAGTCACTCTGTAATTCCCTTCTCTGTATATGTATTAGCTCCATTTTTACCTTCTGCAACGCTTGGGTTTCATACAAACTTCTCTTGCACACCTACACCAGCCGCGCTACTATATCCAAACACCATACCAATAGCATCCGACAATTGTTTACCATGATAGAGACACTCATTCGAAACTCATGATAACGATTCTTTTCTCATAGCCATAAGTGCTTTTAATTCGCCCTTTAAGAGGGGTTCATTTTTCATATGTTGCATCAAGTATGATTCTCTAGTTTGAGCTATGTCATCTAAATTCATCAACATACTATGTAATCTGTATGCATCACCATTTCTATCCCCATATGCAGGGAATTTCTCGATCTTTGTTAACATATCTTTTTTGCTTTCAGCATTCACACACTTATCACATTTAATAATATTACTAATAAGCTCTAGATCGTCCGCACTAGTTATTCATAGTTTTTTGGCTAATTCTTGTGCTTGTTTAATAATAGATTCTTCGCCTCCTTCGATATGAGCGATGTCTTTATCTCTTGTTTGCGCAGTCATACATAATTTTGCATTCAACCAACGCATATCATCATTTGACACATCAAATCCTAGAAGATTTTTAGCATATTTTTTAGCTTCTTCTGGCTTTCAAGCATCCATTGCTTTGACAAAAGCAATATAGTCGTTTTTGCCTTTACCGTATCTCATATCCATTGTCTTTTTATTATTCTCTCCTATCTTTTCGGTATTTGATAATTCTTTTATTTTATCACTTACTTTCGCATACTTACTATCCATTACCGCTTTAATATCAGTTACCTCTCCTGTAACCTTTTCAGGAGCCGCATAGATCTTATGCAAGTATCACAACTGGAATCACTTTGTAGCAGGCACAACATCCAAAAGAAGCGATGATGGTCTGCCATCACGATATGTATTTTCCTGTAATCTCAAGAAGCTTGTTTTTGAAACACTGTAGGTAATTTCTTCCTGATTTGGTGCCTTGAGTGTGTCAATTCCTGTAACCTTAAGATTATCACCAAACAATGCTTTTGCTTTCTTGAGGCTGAAATTAATACATCATGCATCTCATTTTTCAACACTCAGAATATCAAGATATTTCGCTATGCGTTGTCATTCTTTGGTGAGAGCAAGTTTCGCATCTATACTACTCTTTGTGATTTCAGCTCACTCATACTTTTCTGGGTTTCAAACAAATCAATCAAATGAGGAGATCGCTTCTGTATGCTTAACTCAAACTGATCCTATGATAAAGTCTTGTTCATACTTATTGTTTCTATAAAGCGTTGATAGCATCATAGGGATAGTTCCAGGAACGATAAGACCACCCTGTTCATTTGTCTTGATAAATTGTTTTAGTTCAGGCAAAACATGGAAATTAAATCATTTTTTACCCAAGACTTCTTTGTCTATAATGAGATTGTCATTTGCATCTTTGTGGAAATACGCCACAGGATTTTTCTCTCATTCTTTATTGAACAATGCATTCAATTGAGGGAGTCTTTCCAAAATCGTTGTAGAAACACGATTATCGTCATCTACTCACCATCCATTCTTTATCAGATCATGCGCTCTATCCAAGCTCTCTTGCATTTCACTAAACGCGAGACCCTTATATTTCGTGAACTGAAGACCTGCATGAGGTATTGGTAAAACTCCAGCTATGAATTCAATACCACCACCAATTCCGCTCAAAGAAAAGTTACCATTCAAATCTGTCATCTTTTCGTTTCTTCGCAAAAGTGCATAATCACGAGCTATTGCTTCAACCACCGCCTTCTTTGCGTCTACATTTTTATTATTAGGATCATTAAACACTTCCTTATAAGGTCCTATCATACTAATAATATTTTGCGTAGCTGCATAGACGACATCTTTAGTCGCTTTGGGAAAGTCCTTTTGGATGTTTTTTCTCACTGCCTCAAAAGATACATCATTTCATGACGCATTCAAAGCAGAATTAATAATATTTGCAAAATCTTTCTCTAGATGTCCTTGTTGCTCTATAATACCTTTCTCTTTATCCTTCCTAAGGTAAAGATCTGCTCACCAACTAGCAAGTGTTCCATGAACCATGGCTCATAAAAACGTAGCCGATCTCGCATCCAGTCTCTTACTCATGCTATTTGCATTGATTTGTTCTTCGTATCCAACAGCAAGTGCAGGTCCAGCCAAGAACTTACCATTGCTCGTGTCATATCCTGCACCAATTCATGCAGCATACAACAAGCGATGTTCTCAACCATTTTTGAGATTATCTTTATGCTCATCAGCTTGATTCCATGTTTTACCTCATGTGAATGAAAGCAAAGCTCATACTGCCAAATTGTTCATATTATCAAATGGAGAGAACACTCCTGCGGATAAGTTAATACTATTTATCCATCACTCTTTCTCGTTCGATAGACGATCATTTATCTTTTCAGATGTTAAATTAGCCGCCAATCAAGCTCATTCGTTTCACTCTATTTCTGAAACAGCAGCTGCTAATACATTTATTTTAAGATTCTTTTTGTTCTCAGCAGCAACCTTATCGTTATTCAGTATCTTTAACGACTTTTTGAGTGCAGGTAATAGTTCCTTATCTATGGTAGTACCATCTGCCAGTTTCCCAGTTTTTATTTGCTCTGCCAACGATGTCACCATAGACGCATATTGATCGCCTATTCTTTTTTCAACATCTCTTTGTGTATTAATATCTATCTTTTCAATGGTCTTCGCTATATTTTCTGCACCAGAAAACTTTCTCATTTCTGTTGTTGGCTTCTTCGAATCTTTAGCGCGTATTCCTCTTTCATATACCTCTTTAGCATATCTAGTTCATCTTTCGAATAAAAGAGGTGCTTCTTCTCATTCGGCCAAAATCTTTTTTTGAAGAACGAGAAGTAAAATTGGATAGTCCTTACATTTTTGCAGAAATTGTTTCTCTGTTTTGACGTGTTCTCTATCAAATCATATTCTTTTCAATGCTCACATTTCCAATCTAGATGTTTGATTTCACTCTCTTGGTTCTGCTTCGCTCAACAAAAGGTCAACTATATTTGCCATCATGGCTTCTTCTGCTTGCTCTGGATAACGTAATGCTAACTTTCTCTTTTCCATTCCATATATACCAGCCACCTGGCCTCCTGTTAATATACCGTTGTCAGCATTTTTACCCTCTAACTTAACATTATTGTCATAATTAAAATCTCAGAGCAATCATTCCATTATCTTTTCCAAAGAACTTCCTTTGGACGACAACATATCTTTCAAATCAGCTTCACTCAAATCTACTATCTTCTTCAATCACTCTCTTTCCTTCGTGAGTCATTTTGATGTCTTCAAAAGTGCTCTCTTTTTCTCTTTGGTTGTTTTCCCGAGTAATGATTCTCATTTAGCGGTATTGAGTATCAGCATGATCGCTTCTTCTCATTTAGTTAAGTTATCTGATTGTTTCAAATAAATAGGCGTCAATATATGAGATAATTTCACCAACATCCTCTCTTCTCTCCTTCCCATCGTCCCACCATCTGGTGCATAGATATTCTTTGCAACAGCTCCTTTCCATCGATTTCTAATTTCCTCATTAGAAAGAGCTTCTGTTCTCTTATTGCCATCTTCATCCTCTATAATTTTCGCGTTAAGTACTGTAGGATCCGTCAACAATGCATTCATGGCAGACTTTAAATCTACATTATTGATAACCGTCAAGAAATCGCTCAATTTTTCATTTCATTTATCAGAAATAACATCACGCATAGAAAGATCATTTTGTGCTAAGAAGTCTTTGAAATCTCTCTTTACCTTACCACCAAGGAAGTGACGTCCTGTCTTATCTTGCACTTCCAAGTATGAATCAATCGCATCATAATTTTCAGAATTTCTCTCCTTCGCATTCTTTTTCTCTGTCTTAGCGTCAACTCCAGTCTGGCCGATCTTTTCATTCTTAGAAGACAAATCTGCTTGAACAACATTGTCTCATGGAGTGAAATCCATAGATTGTCTATCAAATGACGTTACCTTATCTTTCACTACTACCTCCTTCTTGGTCTCAACTGGTTTAATATTATTATTTTCAACATTGTCTCATGCAGTAAATTCTGTTGATGATGTTGCATTGTTTTTCGCTGGCACGTCCTTCTTAACCTCAGGTTTGATATTTGTATTCGAGACATTGTCTCATGCAGTAAATTCTGGTCATTGTGTATCAAACGGCACTACCTTATCTTTTACCACGACCTCTTTCTTTTGCTCAACTGGTTTGATATTTGTATTCGTGATATTGTCTCATTGGGTGTATTCTGGTCATTGTGTATCAAATGGCACTACTTTATCTTTCACTACTGCCTCCTTCTTTTTCTCAGCTGGTTTCCCATCTTTCTTCTCCTGTACAGGTGTTGTTTTTTTCTCTTCTCTCTTCGTCATGCTTCTTACTGGTACTTTGTTGCCCTTAATTGGTTGTTTATCAACTGGTGTAACCTTAGGTGCTTCAGCAGAAACCTTACCTTCTTTTGCAAGTTTACTATAGAGTTCTTGAATCTCTTTAGAGAAATTACTCTTCTGCGTATCATCAAATACTTCAAAAAGTGATTTTTTAGTTTCGTTAATAATATCATTAATTTCTTTATTCTTCGCTGTTTCCAGGCTATTAATCTCTTCGAGATATGCGATCAAAGTCTCCGCTTTCCCCTGGTAGGTTTCTTTGTCTCATTCTGCTCTGAGTCTGGTATTTTCCCAGCCACGCAAATCCTTGAGAGCATCAGCATATTTGCCTTCTTTCATCTTAGCGATGATAGGCTTCACATCTGCATCGTCTCACAACGATTTTAAAGCATTCTCAAAATGGTCAGCAACAAGAGCGTCCAGACTCTTTTGTTCTTCTGGATTAAGCTTTTTACTGTTATCCGCCTCAAGTTTAGAGCGAATGATGTCAATAGGTCCTGGCATGGTATGCACAAAGAAAAATAAAACCTACACCTATTATACGCTTCTTTCCACTTTACTACTACAAGATACCCTCAAATTCAGATTCAGTATCTAAAGTCCAATTTCATTTTCATGAATTATATACATAGTATTTGACATATCAACGTTTTATGGTTTAAGAAAAGTTCCTCGGGATAAACCTAAGGAACTTAAGAAGTTGGGAGCATTAACAATTACTGTCTGCTATGACGCCAAGCAATGTTATCAAGAATTGCAGAATATAAATAGTTAGAAATATGCCAGGTGGCATACTCAACCCAATACTCTTTTGCAACTGCTGCATTGTAAATAACGCGGCCATTTGACTTTTTTTCTATAAATTTTGCAGATGATAAGCTAGGCCTACCAACAAAAAATCTAGAAATACTTGCCATCATGGCTGAATCATTATTAACTTGTGTCGCATCATTGTCATAATAACCAATCTCTGAAAACACCGGAGAGGTGTAATGATATTTCATATTATCTCCACGAAGGAAATAATACCCCTTTTTACCTAACTCTATGCTTTCTGTAAGTATAGCGTTAAGTCCTTTAGATTTACCATTACGCTCAACCTTCGCTGTAACTATTTCTGATACCCTTGGAACTGTTGTATAAGCCCCGGTTATTTTGATAGGTACAAACGTTTTTGTGAATTCTCCTGTTGAGTCTCGTACGTACTTAGACCATTCAGGAATGAAATCGTTCATAATGTGGTAGATGCTGTCTCCATACTGCTTCATTTCTCTTTGAATAAGAGTAGCTACAGATGCTGTATCATTCCCAACCCCATCCTCTATCTTTTGAATAGAAAGGACAAGTGAGTCTAATACCGCCGAAAACCTGTGATCATACTTCTGACCAATGGTTTCTTTCTGAGCAACAACGGGAGTTACCGCTGTTTTCTTTGTCGTAGAGCAAGATGCAATCAATAGAGTGCAAACCGTGATGCTAATGATCAATTTAATCTTTTTCATAATAATTCTTTTTATTTTATTAATTTTTTATTGTGTACATATATTATATACTAATTTTATCGATTTGTCAAGTAAATGTGGAATATGCAAAAAAGCCCCTAGTGGGCTTCGGTGGAAAATGGGAAATTATCTTCCCGCAAAAACGACCTTGATGGTAGAAAGAAGGACGTGGAGATCCATTGCGATCGACCAATTTTGAATATAGTAGAGGTCTAATTTAGCCTCCTCGCGGAATGGAAGGCTATCTCTTCCGAAAATCTGTGCATAGCCAGTCATACCTGGTTTAGCAGAAAAGAGTCTGCGCATCCATGGTTCGTACTTCTCTACTTCATTAGGGAGATGTGGTCTAGGACCCACGAACGACATGCTACCGAGGAATATACAGAATATATTTGGGAGTTCATCAAGCGATGTTTTGCGCAAGAAACGGCCTACTCTCGTCACACGTGGATCGTTTTCAATCTTTGGAAGTATATCATCTCTCGTGTTACGTCTTTTGATTAGTTTTCTATAGAGTCTTTGTGCTTCAATTCCTCCATAGCTATCTCATACGCAGAATTCGGTACGCATACTACGAAACTTCACAAAAGAAAATGTCTTTGCACTTTTACCCACTCTTTTTTGCACGAAAAACACAGGTCCCCTCGAGTCTATTACGATAATAAGCGAGATAAGGATGAAAAGTGGCGATAAGAGTATAATAGCGATTACAGAGCATATAATATCGAAGAGTCTCTTCCAAACACTATACCATCCCTCCAAGAGTGAGGATTTGTATTCTAGAGCCAAAATAGGCCCCAAACGGACTGTCGTAGAGACAAGATCCTCTAAGAAATAACTCTCTGGAACGTGGTATAATGACTTCCCCTGTAAACGAGCATGATCTGCCATCGTTTGCATCATGTCTTGATCATATGATCATATAACCACCAAGAGATCTATATCTTCCCAACGACGAGATTCATCATACTCATCTATAGTAATAGCCCTTACATCATAAATAGGATAGTCCGAGAACTCATCTAGAAATGCATCGAGCAACTCTTGATCTTGGTAAATAGCCAATATCTTATATGGGTTTTGAGACTCTAAAATACTGTTCCAAGTATTCCAGAACATATCAAAAAGTGATAACATGAACAACCCCGTAACCCCCACAAACAATATGATGAAGCGGGAAATTCACTGTACGAAGATAAACCCCTCTCCAAAGAGAGCTAAGACCGTCATACTAATAAACCAGAGAACCCATGCCCTGAAAAAACGCGTATAATACCCATGAAGCGGCTCTGTGAGCTTATAAACACCTCATGAAAAATTAAATATCAAAAAAAGTACGATACTCATTACCGCAAAAACCATCAAATCCCCTGTATGAATACCAGGAATCTGCAACTGAAGCCCCGGAATGAGGTCCGTTTGCTGACGTAAAAGATACGCCCATCGAAATGCTACTAACAACAACAAGATATGAAGCAAGGGTCTAAGAAAACGTAGCCCATAAATCATCCATGCTGCCCTTTTTTTTTGAGACATTTTCAGTATATGAAGTAACAGCCTATAATTACACTGTTTCCCCTGATTTTTTCAAGAGGAAGATGAAAACAGGGTTTACAACGTTTCTTTATACTTTATAAGTGACTATGTATTTCATTCTTACTACCTACCCAAACAAACCTAGAGATCTCAAGCGTTTTATCCTTGGGATGGTAAAAAGCAAGCTTGCCGCATGCGTCCAAAGAATCCAATATGTGAAATCATACTATATATGGGAGGATAAATTTGAGCAAAATGAAGAAAAAATCCTCATTATCAAGGGTGATGACAAGAATAAGGAAAAAATTATCCAGTATATCCAGAAAAATCACCCATATGATGTTCCAGAGATCATCTCTCTCAAACCAGATGAAGTAAATGAAGCCTATCTCAATTGGGTAAAAGGTGGAGTGAAATAAGCAGTCCAATGCATGAATACTAACTTGTCATTCTAAACGAAGTGAAGAATCTTCTAATGGCCTATTGTTTTCATGCTCAAGAATAATACAAGTTGACTAGAAGATCCTTCCCGATAAACCGGGACAGGTCGTTTCACTCAGGATGACTTATAACTTATAGTTTTTAATTCCTCATTGAGATCTATGTCTCGTAAAGAAACAACCATTTTCTTCGCCACACTCGTATGAGCCGGTCTACGATATTATTTTTGCGTAAGCATCATGAACGTTGATGGATATGTAGGAATACTAGGAGGAATAACCATTTTATTTATTGGCTATCGACTTTTTTACAATCAAAAACGACAGGGAAACCTTGTATTCATTGGTGTTTTTTGTACCGTCCTTAGTTTCTTGTTTTCACTTATCCCAACCTATAATGCCATCCCATCATTAGATGCATTTCGGGCTATGCAAATACCCAAAATCGTATGTGACATAACACATTCCTGAAGTAGTCTCTTACTCAACGACACTACACTATCTATGAAAACTATTTGTTCCCGCACTGCCTATCCTCTCTTTGTAGGACAGACTATTGCGCAAGAAAAAGAAACGCCATGAAACACAACAATTGATTTGGGGAAATGAGCAAGCATTGCACTACAGCCCGGCAGCACCGCAACAATTACCTGATCATGATGAATCTATAATGCGATTTTCCAAGAATGAAGTTGAATCGAATATACAGGTTTCGCGACACTCACCAATACACTGCAATACAACATAGCTCGTTCGTATCAACTCCAAATGAAACAATATGTCCGCAATCAGTATAAACGAGTACGAGAAGCTGCTCCAAAATTAACAGAACTCGCTATACGAAAAATGAGACTTATAAGCCTCATTGATCGGGAATATACTAACAAGATAAGAAACCTACGTACCTATATGCAGCTTGTAAATCAATAATTTATTTATTACTTAGTTGGTTGCGCAAACTTCCAGCTAGCTATGATTCTATCAACTTGTTTTGATACTTGGTCAAATACAGCTGGTGCTGATGAAGCAGTAATAGTGTAGATTACAGAATCTTTACTACAAACAACTACTTCGTAGCGTCTTGATCTTCATCCCAATGTTCCATCGAAGATTAATCTCTTAGCATCTGCTCAGTTAATTTTATCATCACTTTGTGATTGTATTTGGAATGTTCTGAAGAGCTTTTGATACTCCCCTAATGTCCCAGAATAGACCTCAGCCAAAGATCATGTCATTGCTCATTTTGCTATGTTGATATACGGTTGTACAGTAGATGTTTCTGGAATACTATCTGTCGCGAAAGAAACAACAATTGCTCCTTTTCATTCTCATTGCGGCAACCAATTACGTGGATGCTCTATAGAAAATGATTTATCGCGGCTTGTATAAGTCACATACCCTGATTGGTATATATTGTAACGCTTTAGCACATACCCAATAGCTGCTAAAACCACAACGGCTCAAACAACCCAGACAATAGTTTTTGTAGTTTTTTTCATGTATTAATGAGAGTAATATAAAACAAATGGATGTTACATATCGCGCAAAAAATTGCAAGTGTCAGATAATCCGACGCTTCGAAGCTGCAATCTTTGCCCGGCAATATATTTTTTATTATAAAGTATATCTCCTACTATTGGATACCCCAACGCTGCGGTGTGGACACGAATCTGATGTCTCGTACCTTGGTGGATCAATGCATAACAGGTAGTTATATTCCTTTCTGCATCATAATATAATGGGAATATAGTGGTCTTAGATGCTAAGAGTGTTCCGCGTCATTTATTCGCATCCTTTGGCGACACAAGGCAAACCATACGAGTATCATCATGAGCATGATGCATGATTGGATATGTCACACATAATCACTCCTCTCACTCAATATATGCTTTCGATATATATGAAGGATTTGCTTTCTCTATGGTCTTATCAATCATCACTTGTCATTGAAGATCACAGAGATATATTTTATAGAGACTCTCTATTTTTTGCGCTTGCTCATACGCCTCATAGTCTGCATGTGTTTTTGCAAAATAGAGTAACCCAGCCGTATCATTATCCAACCTATTGACCAAACCATACTCTTGCTTCTCATTAAATATCTCCTGCAGACGTCTGAAGAATGATGGCTGTTCATCAACAATTCTTTCTAAAAAAGAATACTCATTACCATATGTCGTGGGAATGTCATGTGGCTTCCATACATAATAGTAGTGAGCATCTTCGTATCGTATCATGTGTTGTTTCTTATTTTAAAGGTTGCACTACACCTGCTGCAGTACCCGTACCAAACATAATCAAGGCATCTTGTTGCCCATCTTTACTGATTAAGTGAGCGAAAGCACTTGTAATCAAATAGTATCCATTTGTATTATATCATACTCTTGGTTGTAATCATGAGAACCATCGAGGATCAATAATAGAACCTGTATTTGTCATGCCTGGATCAGTATAAGGATTCACGATTGACGATTTATAATCAAAAGAGTATTTCTCGGTCAAAGCATCAGTACCAACATTCCACACCTTCAATCCAGCGAATGTTGTCTTTGATTGGCTACTATTTGAATAACACTGTCTGCTCAATTCTACTCCGCTCTCATCATAAACAACATTACAATTTTGTGTCTTGATAGAGTTAGCCGTCACGAGAGGCAATACGAGCTCTTTGGTTTGTGAATTGAAGACAAATGCTCTAGGACTATTCAATGCTTCGGTCTGACTTCATGCTTCTCCATAAATCTTACTCCATACTTGAGAGACGGCGATTGCACCTGTTTTACTCTTCTGCCCAAGTTGTATTTTATAAAGATCTAATTTAACTCATCACTGTTCTTCCCATCCTGCAGGGTTCATTTTGGTATCATATCCAAGACCCAATAAGTATTGTACTCCTCCTTCTTGCTCTCCATATGGATGCAAGTATGAACTATATCATGGCATCATAATTTTGCCAATAATTGATGGATTAGATGCGTCTGAAAGATCTATCACAAATAATGGATCGATTCTTTTGTATGTAACTAGATACAATGCATCACCGATAAACCTTACTCCATAGAAGTTCTCATTTGGTGCAATAGCTTCTAACTTCCCTAGTGTGCTACCATCCGCTCAGATAGTAAAAACACTTGTTGAGTGAAGATTATTTGCATCTTGAGATGTCACAATTCTAAACACTCATTTTTTATTTTCATCCATACTATATTGACTATAGGTTGTTCATGGAATGACTGCTGCATATCCATATTCTAATCACTGTAATGCAAATTTATATATAGTCGTATATGATCATTCTGCATTACTAATAGGACACATCAATCCTCACACTCTAGGACACATAAACAAAGATGGCATATATGTGCTTGAAGTAAGATATACTGATTTAGAACTTACATGTATCTGTGTTGAATTACCTATGATAGTCTTGATGGTTGGAGTCGGCTTAGTATCAGTCAATGACAATGAGATAATGCTTGTTATAGATTCTCCGTTGCCCATGTAATATGGATATTTAGAGATCTGCGGCATAGATTTCTTATATAAGAAGTTTTTACAATCTACTTGTACTGCTGTTTTCGTAGAAACCACTCTCGTTCCGCCATTCGCTTTTTGTACAGATTTATATCCAAGCGTATATCGATTAGGCAGAACATCTTCAAGCTTTACAGTAAAATCTTTTGAACTCAACGAAGAACGCGTCTTGTTGTACAGCATATCATTTACTGCGGAATATATTGGTCCTCGAGAAAAATAATTAGATGCAACAAGAACAAGCTTTCAACCTACCACTCTCATATCCTGTACGTACCCATCATATCCATATGATTGTAAAAGTGCAGGATTCTTAGCGTCGGTAATGTCATAGATCATGACAGCTACTTGTTGATTATTCCCCAATAATTTTGTCGAAGAAGATATAGTAGAATTAGTATTCCCAATAATTACTAAACGATTCGCGTAATACATGAGCTGATAATCTCGTGTATTAGAAGCAAGTTTTATCGTCTTCACTTCTTTTTGTGCATCGCTATCAACCACATGCAATATCTGTTTTTGTTGATCAACGTAGTAAATTACTTTACCATTTGTTTTGATAATATCAGGCTCATCTATCCCATCTTTTTGGACATTAGTAGCAGAGAATCCATCTCATCCGCCTCCTCACATACCACCAACTCATTCAATAGCAGCCTTAGTAGCGGGCGTATTGACCATAACACCATCTGTTGCTACAGGACCAAAACGTCCAGACTTCCATGCGTTATCAACATATTCTTGAACCACATTCTGTACTTCAGTACATGATTGTGCTTGATATAATGACGGATCCCACGAAAGATCGCTCTTCGCAGTAGCTGCAAAAGCAGACGCTCAGAGGAAAGGTACTACAACTATCGCGAGTCAAAAAAACTTTTTATACATAGGTATACAGTAAATAATTAAATAAAAGAAAGATTATATATATGTTATTGTGCTAGTGTTCATCCTCGTTCAATTACCGAAAAACCTTTTCTAACAAAGTGATCTAAATGCTGTTCTTGAATAGATATTTGTTTCAAGAGCGGCTTATACACCATAAACACCCTCAGGAGAGAATCGGGTTTGGGTGTAATCGCTAATGGCGCCATATCTGTATACTGCTCTTGTGCAAAACGAATAAGATTATATGGATTATGCTGCAGCTTAGGATATCGGTATACTATAAACTCATTATACTCTCTAGGAGTAAGTCCTAGCTCTGCTAACTTATTTTGTAGAAACTCCTTAGTATCATCCCCTTTGACTACAAATCATACTGATAGATTCCAATCGATTTTCTTATCAGCAACTCATTCCCAAAAAAGATAGCTATATTCTTTTTTGTCTTTCATATTTATAAGTGTTCCATCTGGAGATGCTTGTACAAGCCAGCCTGAGAGTTGTGGGTCATAAGCAGGATAATCAGCTACTATTGTACCACTATAAAATAACTTAACTTGAACTTGCTCTTTTTGCTGAGGGTACAAATAGATTACTGGCTTAGCACCATCGACATTTATTTCCCCCGTCTTATACACAGGAGTATTTGAATGAGGAATTTGTACATTACGAGACGAAGAATTCTCCGAACAAAGTATTCAAATATTGAAAACATTCGGCAGATATCACGCCTTTGTAAGTCATGCTCACAAAGCAAGAACACCTATCATACTACACACAACTATATAACTTACCTCCTGATACTTTTTATTCATTTTTACATAAAAACATTAAGAAAGTAAAGTTTAGAGAGATGTCTCGCGTAATGCATTCAAGATATCCTGATATACTTCATCTGGTGATTTTGTTCCATCTATTTTCACGAGCTGACCAAAGTGGAGGAAATAATCAATAGTCGGCATAGTATCTTCATAATACGCATTAATACGTCTTTCTACGCTCTCACGTGTATCATCTGCGCGGCCTCTTTGTAACGCACGTTCGACAGCAACCTCTTTCGGTACATCAATCCAGATACCAACCATCTCACGCTTATAACGATACATCCTATCAAGGAACGAATGCATTTGAGGAACATTCCTTGGGAATCCATCAACAATCATTGCTTGTCCCTTTTGGAGTGTTACATAGAAAGCGTCGAATAGAGCAACAACAAGTGCGGCTTCCAATAGCTTTCACTGATCCATAATAATCTTCACATATGATCCTATTGCATTGTCGTTTGATTCGAGAGCACGAAGGATGGCGCCAGATTCAAAATATCTATATTGCCCTATGAAATGGTCTACAAGTCTTCTTGCTTGCGTCCCCTTTCCTGATCACTGTGCTCCAAACAGCACTATATCTTTAAGATACATGAGAAATAGAATAAGAATAAACCTACACCACTATATGCAAATGTGGCGCCAAAGCAAACCCCTTTTTGCCCCAAAATGCCCATTTTGAGGGGGTCAATATTCCCCTTCCATTCTATCAGGAATACCTTATTATCGTGGATAGGATATTTTTCCTAAATTTATTATTATTACACCCACACATCATGTTACACGGTATTGTTGACAAATTCTTTGATGACAAAGGATTTGGATTTATCAAGTACGATGGAGACAAAAGTATTTTTGTTCACATCACAAACATTGAAAGTAAAGAACCTCTTCAACAAGGTGACGAAGTAGACTTCGAAATCGGAGAAGGAAGAAAAGGTCCTATGGCTATCAACGTAGTAAGAGTAGCTGGAGCATCTCAAGAAGATGACGCCTAACTCATTAAAGAAAATCAGGAATACTACTTACATATCATAATATATGCGTAGAAAAGCCATTTTCGGAGTATCACCTCGGTGATACTTTTTTTGTAATTAAAGAGTTAATCGAAAGCCTTCATTCTTATCCTTCATTCTTCATCTTACTCCTTAATACTGATTCTGCTCCGCAGGGGTTTTGATACTTTTTTCTCCCAGCCAAAAAAGTATCCAAAAAGGCCTCGTCGAAACAGTTCTTTTACTCGTTTAGACATTCTCCATATTGACTACGAAGCTCCAACCAACCCAGAGGGACCCATGGTTGGAGCTTTAGCAGTCTTTGTATATCACTATTCAGCGTAACTCCTCAGAAGTAGTGTTTCGACATTGTCGTTTTATTATCATTCTGTCATTCCGTCATCCTGTCATTAACTTATAATTCACAATTCATAATTAAAAAGAAAAGCTCCCACCGAAGTGAGGAGCTCTTTTCCTGATTGAAAATATATATTAACGCTTTGACCATTTTGGTGCTTTTCTTGCCTTCTTGAGACCTGGCTTTTTTCTTTCTTTAGACCTAGGATCTCTCTTAAGAAGTTCGTGAGGTTTGAGTTGAGGTCTGAAATCTGGATTTGATTCTACGAGTGCTCTTGCAAAACCCAACTTAATAGAGTCTGCTTGACCAGCTTTACCACCAGATCCTACTCTAATGTCAGCATCATATTTCTGAGCCAAGTCTCCGCCCAAGACAGTGAATGGAGATAGAGCCAATTGAAGGAAACTTGGATGACCCAAGAAGTATTCTTGCAAAGGAATTCTTTTTTCACCTCTGACGATAGTAAATACCCCTTTCCCATGAGGGAAAAGCTTGATTGACGCAGTAGCTGTTTTTCTTCTACCTACGGCAAAGGTATATCTTTTATCTGCAGATGCAGTCTTGAGAGCAACCATAATTAGTTAATCACTATAGGATGTAAAAAGTCATATTTAGTAGATGCTGAAGTAAACATCTTCATTCTCTTCATTCTAGGATCCCTCAATTTATTCTTAGGGAGCATTCCTCTTACAGCAAACCATAGTGGATCAGTAGGCTTTTTTTGCATTAATGTTTGGAGGTTTTTACTCTTTACATTACCCTTCCATCCGCTGTACGTATAGTACATCTTCTGCATCAATTTCTTACCTGTTACAGTAATCTTGTCTGCATTTTCGACAATAACAAACCCACCGCAATCTCGGAAGTCGCAGTAATGAGGTTCATTTTTACCAGAAAGAAGATCTGCAGCAATTACTGCTATCTTTCCCAACGTCTTACCAGTCGCGTCTATTTTGTACCACTTTCTTGTTTTTTGAAGTTGGTCTGGTTTGTGGTAGATCGTTTTATTCAAATCCATTGATGCCATGATAGGTATATAATCAAATAATAAACACTATATAATTCTCAAAAGAATTTTTTCTGCTCCATCACCCATTCTGTATCCGAGTTTGTATGAAGCTACGAACCCTGATTTCTTTCCTGTTTGGCGAATTCTAGGAAGGATTTCATTTATCACCTTCTTTCCTTCTGCCTCACTCCAGATTTGTGATTTCACCAATCTGATAGCTTCTCTTCTCACATCTTTCTCATCTTTATAGAGATCGAAAAGACGGATAAGTGAACTCAAGAATGAATCAGTTTCAGACTTCAAAACTTTCGCTTTCTTGGCAGTCGTAGTCATGTGCCCTTCTCTAACGAAGTTTGTCATCATAGTTCTGATAACGTTTGATCTTGTTTGGTATTCACCCAAACGCATATCAATTAGTTTATTTACTTTATGCCTCATGAATAATTATATTGAATAGTTAAATGGGTTACCCTGCTAAGTTTTTACTGATATTTTGAAGTGCTACTACTATCTCATCAATTGCCTTCTTACCAAGACCTTTCATACTCAAGAGTTCTACTTTTCTCTTTTTCTCAAGATCCTCTACATATAAGATAGCGTTCTTGATCAAAGCATTTCTTGTTCTCTCGCTCAATGGTAATGCATCAATAGGCATTGTCTTGATATTCATCTCTTCTGGAAGTTTCTCTTTCTCCTCATGAAGATCTGCTAACTCTACAAATACCGCTGAATCTACATATATATCATCAAATACAAACAATTTTGCATAAGAAGCTACTACCTCCCCTGCGAAAGACATAAATTCTTTCGGAGAGATTTCTGGATATTTAGATTTAACTTCGATCACGAGAGCATCTTTTAGACCTCCTTGGAAGTCGTCAATAACCTCTACTACTTCATATTTCACATATTCTACTGCTTTGAAGTCATTGTCGATAAGAAGCAAGTTGATATCAGCGTCATTCGTCTTTTCTTCACGTCTTCTCAAGAAATCAATGCTGTAATAACCATATCCTTTCTCAATTCTTACATCAAAGATCAATTCTGTTCCTGGATCTGAAATTTCGCACAAGTATGTATCTTTATCAAACAACTCTACTCCTGAAGGAAGTTTAAGGTCTGCTGCAGTATACACGCGAGCTCCTTTGAATTTTTGAGGAATCCATTGGATTTGTTCTACCTTATCTGAGATAGAAAAGCGTAATTTCTTGAAATTTTGCATAATGTTAATAACTGATTCTTTGACTCCGTCTACCACATGGTATTCGTGTGAAACTCATTTCATTTTCATAGCTGTTACCGCTCATCCAAGGTTGTAACCAAGGATTGCTCTTCTCAACGCATTTCCGAGTGTATGTCCGAATCATCTTGGTACATACTGCAACTCAAACTTCATAGTCGCATCATCGATGTTTGTAGAAATAATTTTTGGAGAGCCAATGTATTTTTGTATATCCAGCATGGGCAATGAGAATAAAGAATAAAGAAAAGATTATGCTCTTGCGTAAAATTCAATAACTTTCAAGACATCGGCTGGTGTATGTATTACAGAAACATCTGGAAGATCCAATACTTCTATAGTCTTGTCTGCTTTATTTACTTTCAACCATGCAATATCAGTAAGTGCTTGATTGAATGCTTGTTCGTACAAAGGAGATTGTGCTACCTTTGGTCTAATACTAATTACATCTCATGCAGCTACAAAGTATGATGGGATATTATGCTTAGATCCATTGAGGAGGAAATGACCATGTACCACCATTTGTCTCGCTTGCATAATAGTTTTTGCTAGTCCTGCTCTATAGATGATTGAATCCAATCTTCTTTCGAGGAATTGTAGCAACACCTTATCATGACTCATCCCCTTATTTTTTGCATAACGAGATGCTGTGAATTTTACGAGTTTTGCAAATGGCTTTTCAGTCATAAAGTAAATTCTCTTGAGAACTTGCTTGTTTCTCAACAACTTACCGTACTCTGAAAGTCTTGGCATATTACCACCATTCTGACCAGGCACTCACCTTCTTTTTTTGACATCATATTTGTCAGAACCGTATATATTTATACCTTCTCTTCTGACAATTTTATATTTCGGTCATGTATACTTCATGAATAATGCAACAGTAAAAGTATAAAATATAATTACATTCTTTTAGGTCTGATTCCTTTACATCCACCAAATTGCAATGGAGTAGCTTCTTTGATATAGAGGATATCTATCAAGCCAATATCATTGATCGCCTTGAAAACACCATCTCTAGCCATACCAGTTCCTCTAAAGATAATTCCGATCTCTTTGAGACCCATATCATCTTTCGCGATCTTCATGAGGTGTTTCGTAAGAACTTCAGCAGCATAAGGAGTATTTTCTTTAGCTCCCTTGAAACCTACATTCCCAGTACCATTCCCCAAAACCTTGTTACCTGCATCGTCAGTAAGAGTAACAACTGTATTATTCTCTGATGTATGCACATGCAAGATTCATTTGGCGATCTTGATGAGTTTCTTCTTTTTCGCGACTTTTTCTGCCATGAACAATATGTAGTGATATAGTAAATATAGAAGATTATTTTACTTATTTTTTCAATACTGGTCTTACTCTTGCTCTACCAAGTAATTTCTTAGCAGTCTTCGCATTTTTTCTTGTGCTTTGACCTCTTACTGGCAAACCAAGGTTATGTCTCATACCTTTATAACACTTGATTTCCTTCAATCTCTTGATGAAAGAGTTTACCTCTCTTCTCAAGTCATTTTCCAAAGGAAGTTCTTTGAGTACAGTATTGATAGCCTTCTCTTCATCTTCGGTAATATCTTTTACCTTCTTGAAAGGATCTATCTTCAAAGCCGTAAGGATCTCCCATGACTTTGGACGACCTAGACCGTACACTGTAGTCAATCCTATTCGGATGTTCTTGTTATCTGGTATGACGTGTCATTGAATTCTAAGCATTGTATCTTCCTAATAGATAAATATAAAAATTACCCTTGTCTTTGCTTATGTTTTACATTTTCGCAAATGACAAATATCTTTCCATGCCTTCTAATGATTTTGCATTTGTTACATATTTTCTTTATTGAAGATCTTACTTTCATGATGTAACGTATATAGATGAATAAATAGTACAAATATAATGGTTAAGGCTTAGGTGGTTGTGGTATTGGCACTCACCCCCTCATATTCTTGGGATTGTGTCTATAGATGATGCGTCCTACTTTGATATCATAAGGATTCAATTCTATATCAACGAAATCTCCAGGGAGCACGCTAATTCTATGAAGGTTTTTCATTTTACCAGACAGGCTCGCTGTGACATCCATAGCATAATCCGCCAACCATACTCTATACCCTCATGGTCCGAGGTTTTCTTTCACTTCACCGATAACAACAATAGCATCAGCTTTACTCATGCACTGAGATCGTTTTAATAAGTAAAGTTGTTAATTTAGGTCTGAATCAGATATTTCTTTCATATCTGTTCTTTCTCTTAAACTTCAAGACATTGATTTTTTCTCATTTCGATGCCCCTTGGTTTTCAGCAACTATTTTAACATTATTCAATACTGGAGTACCTACAAGAACTTTAGAACCATCAGCCTCAAATGCGGCTAATACCTCAAAATCTGTAAACTCCTTATCTTCAGAACCTACCAAATCAACTACGATTTCAGCACCTTCTGTAACGATATATTGATGTCATTGACATTGAATAACTGCGTACATCACGAATGTAAGTATAAAAAACTAAACGATTTTTCCAAGTTGTGCAAGCATTGCATATCTTGCTTTGATCTTCTTGTATGCATTAGAAACCATAGCTCTAGTTCTCTTGTATCTTCTCGCACTTGGGAATCTATATTCTACAAACTTCCTATACCACTTAGTTCAGTAGTGCTTTTGCTTTTTAGCAGTGTCCAAAAGACGAGATGTTCGTAGTTCTTTCTTATAGAAAGCCACTAACCTTTCGTTTGTATTCAGATCACCTGTTCTGTAGATAGTAAATCACATGGATAATATCTTTATAGAGTATAAATAGTTTATAGTAGACTGCCTGGAACCGGAATTGAACCGGTACGGATTATACATCCGGCGGATTTTAAGTCCGCTGCGTCTACCAATTCCGCCATCCAGGCACAAACCCAAAGAAGCGTCTTTGGATTGGCGTTACTTAGTAATATTTTCGTAGATCTTATCAAACGCTGCTGGGAATGTTACGGCGATATTAGATAATACTTTTCTATTCAATGCTACATTCTTCTTGTTTGCAATAGCGATGAATCTAGAGTACGTAGAACCTCTTTGTTGTACTGCTGCAGATATTCTTTCAATCCACAATCCTCTATAATTTCTCTTTTTCAATTTTCTACTAATATATGCATGCTGACCTTGTTTTACCAAAGCTAGTCTTACTTGCTTATATAGATTACCTCTTCCGAGTCTGAATCATTTTGCACGATCGATAAACGCTTTATGTCTGCGTTGTCTCTGCAATCCATTTTTTACTCTTACCATGGTTTATCTTGCACTATGAGGAAGTAAAGCTTGTATTCTTTTCGTCTGTGTTGGAGAAAGCTCTCTACCAGATTTTGACTGTTTAGTCGCTCTCTTTTTATTAGTCAAAAGGTGTCTCTTCTCTGCCTTGTCGTGCATTAATTTGTTCGACTTGGTTACCTTTATCCTTTTTGCAGCTCATTTATGAGTCTTTCCTACTGCAACCATTGTGTTGTTATCTTACCTTAGGGAGTAAAAACAGCGATATGCCGCTTGGTTCCTCTTTCACACCCTGTGATTTTCAGAATGGATCGAGTTGTGTTTCTATATTGTGGAGTTTTTCTACTACTTTAGATGCGAACATCTTTTCTCTTCACTTCAGTCTCACTGAGAATCTCACCGTATATCCATCTCACAAGAACTCCTCTGCTTTCTTCATCTTTAAGAGAAGATCATTATCTCATATAGTATACGACATTTTGATTTCTTTTCATCATTTGCTCTTTTGCGTCTTCTTTTTCTCTTTATCGTCTTTTTGCTTATCATACATATATCTTCCATAATCGACTATCTTTGCTGTACAGATCATATCCACCGCATTATATGCCAATTGAACAAGATCCAATCATTGTGTTGATGCGCGTCTTAGTGCCTCATCTCTGCTTATCACCCCCATCTTTTCTCCATTTTCATCGATCAATAGCACCTTCGGTGCTTTAATCATCTCGTTAATATAAACCATCCTTGCGTCTCTGGGACCTCATTGTCATGGTCTTCCTCCAGATTGTGGTGGTCTAGTACCAGTCGAAGCGGGACGAGTACCTGTTGATTGAAATGGACGCGCTCATGTTCCTGATTGGAATGGACGAGCTGGTCAACTTCCTCAAGCAGGACGCGGTGCAGGACGTGCGCCTGTACTTGCTGCTGGACGAGATTGTGGTGTAAATGGTTTTCTTTCAATTGGTGGCATATACACAAACGAGAACTAAATAGATATATAGTATTATACACTCCCGGCGGGATTCGAACCCGCGATCTTTGGAATGAGAATCCAATATCCTAGACCGGCTAGACGACGAGAGCATAGGGCCTTTTTAATTTACCCCAGGATGGGCTCGAACCATCAACCTACAGCTTAGAAGGCTGTTGCTCTATCCATTGAGCTACTGGAGCATAATGAGGATTTCATGTCGCCTACAAAGGCTGAATTCTTAGTTTCGGTACTTTTCTTTAATTTCGTATTTATATAAAAAGAAAAAAACTCACTCATGAGCTTACCATTTTATAGGCAACGAAATAGAAAGATACGAGATTGTAATGATCGCTTTGGTACAGAGTCACTGCCGACGACAGTGTGGCGTACACACGAGGTGTTACCTACTCTATTCCATTATGACTCTTGCATGCAAGAGTGTTCTTGATCAGTACCTAAACTAACCAGTGGATGAAAGTATATAAATTGTCCTAGAGATTGCAAGCAAAAAACAAACAAGAAAAACAAAAGCCCTCGAGACGAGCTGGAGGGCTTGGGAGAAAAACATTATATAGAAATAATTACACCAAAGCAGTAGCTGGGTTAGATAAGACTTTCTTTAAGTCCCCCAAAGGAGTATCTCCCTTGAAAAACATTCCATCCATAATCATCGTTCACGTACGAGGGATTTCATATGATGTTGGAACAATACTGTAAGTATTCTTTCATGTTTTATGTACATACAACAAGTAATAGATCTTTGTCTCATCTCCACGAGTAGAGTCAAATCAATGTTTATTCACAGAAATAATGTTTTGTGGAAGATCAAACGTGTCCGATCAAACAGTTTTTTCCCAACCTCAAGATGATTCTTTATGCGCCATACCAACAAGAAGATTTGTAGGTTGTCATGATTCTATCGCATAACTCAATCAAGCCAAAATACTATCTCTCGTCTTAGGCTCTAAACCTTCATTAATAAGGTTATAAACCTCTTCGTTTTCTATCATAACCTGCCCTTCTGGTAGCTCTTCTTCTTGATCTATCGCATTAGGCAAAACCGATGCCTCAGGAGCAGCAGCAGGAATCGCATTCCATTCAGCCATTTTCTCACCATACAAAGCCTCCGTCATTTTCCTATCTTTAAATAATCTAATGATGTGCTCATCATTTTTTGCCACAGCATGGGCATACACTAGATCATTCATAAGTTTAGCATGATCAGTAGCAGCCTGTTCATCTTTCCAAGATAAAGCAGCAGCTATTTGACGCTTTTCACGATCTTCTTGCTTTGCCATCAGAATGGAGAGATGCTGTTCTGCCTTTCTATTCTCACTCTCTTTTTCTGCAAGGCGTTTTGCTAATAAATCACTTCAAGACATGGTATGAAAAATAAGGGTAAATGGATTATTGACATATTTTTTAATTATAATCAAATCTGTGAACTTTGCAAGTTTAACAACATCTATATCACTATCATACAGTAATTTCTGGGTTTTTCTCTAAATAAAGGCAGTACTCACTCACTCACTCCGGCGATAAATAGGGATTTGGAGCAACTAGTGTGTTAAGTGAAATCTTTGATCCGCCATCGTGCATAGAGGTGATCAACTCTATGAGTTCTTTCAATGTGTCTCACTGCTTTTCACGAGCCGACGCATTCGTAGAATGCTCTGCATACTCTAGTCATCCAGTATAAAGAAGCTTTAAGAAAGAGAAATAGTCTCATGTTTTTTGCCCAGCAGATAATGCAGCGGAGATGGGGGTTATACTATCTTTTATATTGCTAATCTCTGTTAGATACCTCAAAACAATAATCTGCAGAGCGCGATCTTCTTTATGTAACAGCTCCATACAAGGCTGAATAGACGCAAATAAGTCCTTATTTTTCAGCACATAATTGTGTTTTCCTGGTTGTTGTAAAGCCGTTACAATTTTTTCTTTACCCTGATTTACATACTCCTCTAGTTTGTCATGGAATGGTTCGGTCCAAAGAAGACTATCTTTATGTCCAAGACTACTTTTAACATTAACATACCATTGCGGAAGAAGGTCAGACGCAGGACCATACACACCAACACTATGATCAAGCACATCCAGACGCTTTTTCTCATCCTCATAATCAGATTCAGAAATAAGTCCCTTATTACAATCCTGTTCTAATTGCTGTTCATAGAATAACGAGAATATATTTGATAATTTATGAGCATCACACACCCCTTTCTCCATAGATGCATTCAATATCGGCTCGTATACGGCTGGGGAAGATTTTTCTATCATATACGCCAATATGCCAAGAGCAGCTACATCCTTATAATGTGAAACTCACTGGGTATCATACGTTGCGAAAATACCATATTTTTTCCCGTACGTTAGAAACGTGGCCACCTTTTGCTGGTCAAGAGTACTAAGTGCTAATTGTTCGTGAAGATTGTTTCCCATGGTAGTAATAAGATTAATGATGAAGATCATCCGCAACTAAATCATGCTCTGCAGACGGGGTTGTGTTGGATACGGTATATTGAACATTTTTCGTCCAATGTACTATATTGCCGATAAATGATCTGTGTGGATTCATATTATCGATAAGCGTAACAAGCGATTGGATGTCATCTATATTATTATTTTTAGTAACCTTTTCTGCTAAAGACTTCCATTCAGCTTCCAAATTCACCCCACTTCAACTCTGTAGTGGTTTGCAAATATTTGTATGGAGTTCTTGAAGAAGCTTTTCTCTCTTCCAAGGCGTCTTTTCCTCAAGAAGCATGTTTTTAGCAAGATTCTTTTCAAACTGCCAACTTCTAAAAACCTCCTTTTGAGAGCCATAGATCTTCATCTGCATTCCATAGGAATTTACAATAGAAGAAACTTGATCTACTGCATAATTCATAGAACTCTTCAAGTTCATTCCAATAGTTCCTCACAAACTACCGTGCTCCACTATTCATGATAATGCAGAGAGAAAATGACTACTATGATACAAGAAAGACATACTAGTTCACGCTATTTCGGTTATATGTCAGAGTTTTGTATATAGCAATGCTTGTTTATCCGTCTGTTTTGTATTGCCTGAAGCAATTTCCTTAAATCAATGTGTTATTTGATGAGCTTGGTGGTATCTATGGTTAAGATGAAATATATCAACCACAGTATTGAGTACCTTTTGGATATTCTCCTTTGAATTCGTCCACCCATTCTTGAGAAGTTCTGTCATCGTTTTCTTGCTCTTTTCTACACGGACAGCATCGTTCTCCAATATAGATATGAGTGCATCTGTTTGATTATCACGCAATGCTTCTTCAAATTCCTTATCATTCACACGATCTTCAGCATCCTTCTTCTCCATATCAGGGAGGGCATTTTTTATGTCGCTTTCGTTGATTGATATTTCCCCAGACCTAACATAAGAGTCCAACCCCACACTGGCATCGTATGCCATTCCAATCCTCTCTTCTACTCACCTCACCTTATCATCAAAAGACATAGTTTTATCATTCAAAATACTATCTATTACTTGTTTTTCTGCGTTCTGTAGGTGCATCTTTTCCTGCATGATTGCGATTTTCAATAGTCATAACTTTTCTGCCTCTGGCATATCACTTGTTTTAATAGTATCAATCTGCGCCATCAATCTACGCATATCTCATGTATACGTCCTTGTATCAAGAATATATTTTTTCAAAGAGGCATTCTTTTCTAATCACTGCTTAAGTTGTATATCAAATTCCATATGAGAACCATCTGGCAATTGCTTCTCTATAATTACATCCGCATCAGACATCGTAGATTCAACTTGCTTTGTGATATACTCAGCAACTACTTTATCTGTAACTTGTACTCCATCTCCCAAAGACAGCGCCGAACGAATTTTCTGAGCACACTCTGGAGTAAGTGAACCATAATCACTCATCAACTTAATAACATTTGCTGCTGCTGTACTTCCCCCGTATGTATCAGTCACCGTCTTATACATATCAGAATCCAGACTTATCTTCATACCAATTCCTCCCTTTTCAGGCGACACAGTCAATCCTGTAGACTCATATATATATGAGCTATAATCAAACGTACGTTTGAAACTATTCGGGTTAGTAGGTTCATTATTTCATATGAATGTATCTATTCATTTTTCAATTGCGTTGTTGTAAGCATTTGCTGTCGTTAAATCGATAGCCCCAGTCGTCATCAATCTATGTACTTCTGTCACTAACTGAATCTTTATATTGTCGTATTGCTTTTGAAGCATCTCTGGACGGTTTTCATAAATCTGCTTCATTACATCAAATTTACCGAGTATAGCCATTATGTCTGGATACTGCGATAGACGATGAAGTTTATCTACATGAGTAACTCACATACAGTCTGGGATAGAGATCATCTTTTGAAGCATATTTTTTAGAGCCTGTATGTCTGAAGGATTTTTCTTTAAGGCTTCTATGTCTTGTGAGAAGTCCACACTTTTTACTGCGCTATGATCTAACATAGCAGTCTTCATAGCATCCACGTTTTGAGATCCAAACAATTCATTATATTGTGAAATATTTGCTTCAACTCGCAATCTACTAAATAATGGGTGATCCTTCGTAGCTTTGAAAAAAACTGATTTGTTATATTCGCCATTTTTATCATGAGTAATAAGATTTTCAAAACTACTCATATTATATCCAATATCGTGGTCAACAATCATTTGTCACACCATTGCTTTGAGAGTAGCACCCAGTTTAGTATCAATACTATTGGATGCCACCAATTGATCAACTAGAGAAAAAGCAGTCAATGCATCTCATTTTACTATATGCAAAATACCATGGTCGCTTCATGACAATAATCATTTATCACAGACATTTTGATAGACAAGCTTGCGAATATTGTGTTGCGTGATTTCATACAATCTCTTCTCCGACAAAGACGGATTAAATTCTTTGAGTGCCTTGGTATGTTCTTCGCAGAATGTCGTGAGCGTCTCCAAATCAGCTTTTGTGAGCAAATCTGATTTTTCCACAGCAAACTGTGTTATGACGTCTTTTATTTGCTCTTGCAGGGGTTTACCATCAACATATGAACGTTCTTTACTAGCACCACCAAAGGACAACTCCAAAGTACCGTCGATATTTATGTTCTTATTCATAACCTCGCGAATTTCAGCTTCTGAGGCTGTTCGCATTTCAGGTTGATTTGGGAAATCTCTCTTTTTTTCTGTCAATACAGTATTCTCAATCATTTTTTTAGCAAGCGGAAGGAGCTCTTTTTCTATATCCAATCCAAGGATTTTTTCATTTGCCCTCATTCATGAATAATTATCAAGCGTCGCTTGTCATGAAAGTATTCTATTTATATCTTCTTGTCAGCTAATCATCTCTGCAAGTTTTTTTTGAGCATCTTCTCTTTCCTTGCTACCAACCTCTAAAAGATCTACAGCTGCCTTTTGTTTAGCAATGCGTTCTGAAATCATAGTCTTAACAACCTCACTTTTAGTATATTCTATAACAATAGATTTACTGCCTACATCTATAAGATTTCAATTGGTATCTATGACCATCTTTGCTGCCACAGCAACGTTATCTGTTTTCACAGACTCTTTAGCACTAAGTAACTCATCAAATCTAGCCTTGCGTCAACTATTAGTTTCCTTACCTCCAAACTCCCACTTAATAGAAGCCATTTCGTCTAATGTCGTAAATTCTTTAATCGCAGCATCCTTAACTCCTTTTTCTACAAATTGCGTCTTTCATTCTTTTACTCATAAAAACATATATTTCTTCCCCTCTATTGTGACAATATTATTTTTACTTATGCCAACATAATCCATCGCTTGCTTAAGATCTGTTTTAATAGATGATAGATCATTAGATTCAACATTAAGTTCACCTGACTTATCTACAGACCTCGTACCGATCTTGTTTGGCGCGTTTCTGGTTTCTAGACGATTTTTCATATTTATATTTTTCTGTTCTGTTGTCTGAATTTGTTTATCTGCTTGAGCTTCTCTTTTACGAGCTATTGCTTCTTTTACTTTCGCCTGATCTGCAAATATCTTCTCCCCATTTTGCTCATAGACCACCTCTGATATGTTTCATGCTGCATCTTTTTTAATACTAATGACATTAGCTATTGCACCATACATTCTCATACCCAATATGAAACCTATCGTTTGAGCCATATCTTTGGCAGACATGTCTGGCATCTTATGGTCAAACACTAACGACAATGGGACATCGACAGCTGTCATACTTGCCCACTCAACTCACACACTACCTATTTGCTTCAAAAATGTTTTAGAAAGAGCTATTGTTTTCCCTGCGATAGTTTTAGTCTCTTTCAATGCAGCTAAAATCGAAGTCTCAGTATCAAGTCAAAAGGCTTTTGCTGCTGCGCCATGTACATATTTAAATGCTCATAGAAACAATGACGTTTTTGCATATCCCTTTCGATCATCTAATCAAGCTAAGGTATCTTGCCCATGAAGGACATTGGACATAGCAGTAGATGAGAAGTGAAAAGCAGATCACTCAATAGCCATGTTTGCAAGTCATACCGCTCATCTTCAAACTATATTAGCTTCTCTTACACCATTTACCAATTTAACAGCTTGCGCACAATACTTTGCTACTGATGTACATTTACTAGCCCACATTCCAAACTTTGTAGCTAACGATGGTGTTTTTAACATCACTTCTGCGATAGCTTTCGACGAAGATATTGCCCCTTCCGCAATCTCAACGCCATCTGCAGCCAATGCCATTTCTCCTCAAACCACAACTGCTCTTCATGCCGCAGATAATGCAGAGAGTACTCACATTGTAGCCACAGTAGTAATAATCATGATAGATACTTCTTTGGTAACAGTCATCGCTGTATTATATGTTTCATCTGACCACGCAGATCATGCTCAGTTAATGTTGGCATATAACGCTAATATTTTTTCATCATTATTCTTATTCCCCTTCTTACTAATCGCGTCCATAAGATTTCCATGTTTATCCAATACTCCTACGGTCATATAATGCTCCACCAAAGATGCAGATCATAGTTGAAGATTGGTAGAAATCATCGTATTGGTGAACTCTTTCATAGTTATGGTCCCTTTTGGTAATCAGATAGCTTGCAGATTTTGTGCTAGAACAAGATTTTTCTCGTCAATAGGCATAGGTCCGCCATTATCGCGGAATGCTTTCCAAGCATCAAGTTGTGATTGCAATGCGGGTACTATGTCGGTCTTTCCTTGTCTTGTATTAAATTCAATAGCCGATGCGAACGAAGACACAACACCATCGACAGTTTTTCTTGCTTGCGCTTCAGCATCTTTGATTATAGATTCCTTCATTGTTTTATATTTTTCCCACATATCTTTTTTACACGAATCTGAGATGTTGCGTATTCCTATACTCAACAAAGCTGCATCGATAGCTCACTTATCATACTCGTATGCAGTATATGAATTTGTAACACCAGCTCCTGCCATTCACATGGATATAGTTTTCGTATATGAGACACTCTTATCCAACGACCCCAATAACACATTCAATTTATCGTTGGGGATCTTATCAAAAAGTTGTTTCATGATATTCATATCGCTATTGTACTCTGCAAAGTTCTCACCGCTAGCAAGTTTTATATCCTTTAATTTCACGACCCCATTCGATTCTATCATTTGCGTTAACCCCTCACCAGAGTTATAATGGGCAAACAAGGTACCATCAAAGTTTGCATCTATATCTCTCATTGTTGTAGTAATGAGATTGAATATATCTGCATATCATTTATTCCAATCAAGCGGCACACTTGCAGACGAAGCCCCATCAACAGAGAAGGTAGTACCTTCTTTCTGGGTAAAGATCTTATTTATAGTAGATAACAACGTTTGTTGTACTCTATTATTATATTCATCTCTACTTACAGAATTATGCGCCATTCTGTATGCTTCAGATGTGATGAAAACTTTTCACAAAAGTGCAGAAATAGCAGCAGAATGATCTACCGCATCATATTTTTTGTATTTTTCTAATCATTTTATTGCGCTTTCTATCTGAGAACCAAATTCTTTCGCAGCATTTGGCGCTGCTGCATTAATATACGACTGCCAAGCACGCGCTGTCGCCAAAGCTAAACCTATTTTGTTCGACCACTTAACACTTTCCGTTTTTACTTCATCAAGCTCTTTGAAAAAGTCATCACTCTTACTAATGCCGAGATCTTCTCTTGAGTTCTTGCTATTTCGATATCATTTTATTTCTTTTTGAAGTTGTGCGTCAAAGCAAGAAAGAATCTTCGTTTTCAACTCTCAGTCTGCCGTTGCTAATAATTTTTTAACCCCGATAATTGTCTGAACCACTGCAGCATATCTTTTATCTTGGGAATTAACGTCTTTCTCAGCTATCTGATTCTTAGTTGTATTTCTACAAATCTTGATCATCTCTTTAGTTTTTGTTACCTCATCTAATGCGCCATCATTCATCACAGCATCTATAGCATCTTGAGACTGAGCAGCCCAATCATAAGAGTTCTTTAGTGCGGCTTTTGATGTACTAAACTTTTTATCTATAGCCACCCCACCAGTACCAGCGACTGTATCTTGTAAAGTGATACCACAATCCGAAATGAGTTGTTGTAATGTTTTTGGTCCAATGATACAATCTGCCTTTGACCATCATTCTACATGCTCGTATTTTTTTTGGTATCTATGAATTGCCTTTGCTTCCGTCGCCCCAAAAGAGCCCATAGTTAACAAATTAGTCTTTTCATCTCATGTTAGATTAGCTGAACTCATGTACAACAAAGAACCTATCACGGACTTTATCTTTTGCGCGTCTGACAACTTGGGATATGCAGTCATCAATTCACCTGTGCGAATCCCCCTACTATTCAACGCAGAAGAGAGTATATCAAAATGTGAAATCAAATAATCCATAATCTTCTTGCACTCTGAATTGTCGTGAAGACTTTTTAGATTAGTTTCTTCAATATCATGCACAAGTTGTGTATTAACATCTTTGAGCCACAATGATTCCTTGTTTTTCAAGTATGTTATTTCTTGGTTACTAAGTTTACCATCCCCTAATGTACTGACTTTTGCCAGTTCATCAATCGTCTGTGGCGTATTTGTATTTCACGTCATGAGAAGAGAAGAGATTTAAATAGCATTTAATATATCATCAGCCTCACTTGCAGATTCAATCGCATCTTTTTCCAATAACTCATGCGCTCTATGGGCTTGTTTAGAGATTTTTTCAACATCTGATTGTGTTCATTTTTCAACCACATCACACATACTCGCATAAATACTATCGAGTGTATTAGCATGATATGCAAAATCCAGTTGCAACAAATCTTGTACTTCCTGTATCTCTGAAGACTTTATTGGCAATTGTGAAAAAACAGTAAGCAATACTTTTTTCTTATTTTCCACACCTAGTTTTATAAACTCTTTTGCGGAGATCATATGCACCTAGAAAACCAATAAAATAGTACATAATCATTATAACCATGCCCCAATCTCATCAAAATACTTATTGGCATAATGTAAAAAATATGTCCACAGATTGTGACATATTTGTTCAAAATTATATAATATATAAAACATAGCGAAAAGACCCTACTTATTCAAGAATTCGCCCCACTCTTTTTTGATTTTCTGTAATTTAGGATTAATAACAATCTGACAGTACGGCTTGTCTTGGTGTTGATTATAAAAATTTTGATGATATCACTCTGCGATTCGAAATTTGTTTAATGGGCGTATTTCTGTAACAATAGACTTATCAAAAACCTGTGAATCATCCAACATTTTTATCATATTCTCAGCGGTACTTTTTTGAGACTCAGTAGTATAAAAAATAACTGATTTATATTGTTCTCATACATCTCATCACTGTTGATCGAGAGATGTAGGATTGTGACTCGTGAAAAAAACTTTTAGGAGTATTTCATAAGGAAGAACAGCTGGGTTAAAAATCACCCTCACGACTTCGATGTGACCACTTGCGCCTGCAGAAACTTGCTCATACGTTGGATATTCTCTCTTTCCTCCTGCATAGCCAGACTTCACATCAACAATACCTTTGATATTTTGCAGTATAGCCTCAATACATCGAAAACATCAACCACCAAGAACAGCCACCTCATACGAGACATTGTCAACTCTATCGGGAATGAATTGCATAGACAATGAGTTAACACAATGACGCGTATTTTTTTCTGTCAAATGTTCTCCTATAAAAACATGTCACAAATGACCACCGCATATAGCACACGTAATTTCTGTACGACTCCCGTCAGCATCGTCGACCCAATGAATTGCTCCAGGAATAGCATCATCAAAACTCGGTCGACCACAATCACTGTCAAATTTATCTTCTGAGTGATAAAGCGGAGAACCACACTGGCGACAAACATATGTACCCGCAGCTTTGTAGTTACAATACTCTCCAGAAAATGGGTTTTCGGTACCTTTTTCCAAGAGGATATACTTTTCTTCAGGAGTTAATGGTGATGGAGAAAATGGCATGCGCAAAAAAATACATATAAATATATGTACACTATATCATTATGACCTAATTATTCCACAATATATTATTTTAGGACATCTCAAAGAGACATCTTTATAGAATCCCTCTTTCTAAGCCACTCTTCCTTGAGCTCTGGATGAATTTTCGTGAAATATTTAGTACTATCTAATTCAACCTCACTTGGTTGCCAATATGAAACAAAACGCGTAGCTTGTGAGGAATCTTCTGATGCGACTGCCCTATCAAACAACATTTTTGCAGCGAATTGCGGCTGCCTAAAACATCCATGCGACTGACGTTTCGATTGAGTCTTCTGTCAATGAAGACCTAATCAGCGATCACCCAATAGTTCTAAAAAATATGCCATAGAAGCATGTGGAAGGTTTTCAGCTTTTTTATTCGAATGTTTATGTTTGACCCAAAAACGTCATTGAGGAGAACGTCACTGGTATCGCTTATGGTTTTTAAAATCTTTGTGTCGTCCCCCATCTCATATAGATACGGGATATGCTAACTGTAAATTTCATTCTTCATAATATCATAATCAGAACCTACCACTGGGCAACTCTGTCACGACGATAACTGTACGCATTTCTCAAATACTATCCTTTAACTCTGGTTTATCTTCCAAGAAAGATACAAGATCAGGTTTAAAAAACTCTCTCATACTAGGAAAAATATGAGGTATATAGAGCGTATCAAGAGATCTCACATCGCGCTGCGACCACTCATATCAAGCCGGCTCTAAATCTGCTATCTGCGGATTATATGTGTTGATGATAGCATTAGCATCTAGAGAACCAAGCATCCACAAAAGATTCTTCCCATCAGCATCCTTGATTACTGGATCATGGGACTTCATAAGTGCTTTAATATCAAACATATCTACAGAGTCGAGATCTGCTTTGACTTCAGGATGTATCTTAGAAATATTATTTGCAAGTTCTGTCTTTGTATTGGGTACAACCGAATCTATACCCTTGGTAGCTTTGGGCTCCCATGTTGGTCCTCAACAAGCTGACAACATTCAAGCAGCGACTACTGTTCCTATAAATTGTTTGGTATTCATATAGATAACCTCGTATAAAGATAATCTATTTTATAAACATTCAATAACAAAAGTCAACTAATCAACAATACATCGCAAATTACTCTATCGTAGCCTTATCCTCATAGTAAAAAGTTAATCGCGTGTCTTTCGGCATATTTTCTTTATTAGCAAAAATCGCTACGTCATTTCAAACAAGACCATGTCATTGTTTCGTATACAACACAGCAACATCCACACCATACTCAGGATACACCTCAAGAATATGTTTCAATGTTTTCCCTGAATCAATCAAATCATCTACGACCAATATGTTTTTCCCCTTTAGGTCTAAGAGATTCGGCTGATAGTAAATATGCATACCCTCCTGCTTGTTATCCTCCATATATGAGCTGCAACAATATGTCCTGATATCCTTTATTCCCAACACATCCGCTAGATAGTATGCTAGATGCATTCCTCATTTCGTAATACACAAAATAGCATCATATGCCTTATTGGTATTTTGAATTTTCTGTGCAAGTACATACGCGTCTTGCTGAAAGTCTTTGGCAGAGATATATAACATTTTCGTAGAGTAAAAAACAAAAAACGAATATAGAGATATAACCGGAGAAGACAAGTCGTTCTATCTCATGTTTAGCGACTTCCCAAATACGCAAGTATCTCCTCGACCGTCTCTTCTGGTGTTTGGTTGGTCGTATCAAATATTTTTCCAAAAGTCGGTGTAGCAATTCAGATGGTGTAATGATGTTGTATACGATTACGTTCCCATTCGTCCAACACTCTATTTGGATTATCAGAAAGAGCCTTCTTTATGTCTGGAGACAAGGTTATGAAAACCACATCACCACCTCACAACTCTCTCGTTACATACTCATAATTTTTCTGCGAGATAGGATATGGAACAACGACGTTATACCCATGTTTGGTAAAGTTCTGTATAAGTAAAATTGCATTCTCCAAATTAATAGGGACCGCCTTTTCTAGCTCCAACCAAGGTATGAAATCACGAAGAGCATCAATTTCAATATTTGCTGTTTGTGGGATTTTCTCAGCAAGAAGTTTCGCTATTGTTGATTTCCCTGCATTAATAGAACCACTAATAAAGATAATCATATCAAAACACGAGATAGTAAAATATGCATCAGTTGTATGATTCTCAAAACAACTTTCAAATCATAAAAAAAACACCAATCCGTTCCGCAGACTGATGTTTTTTGGTGGACCCTAGGGGAGTCGAACCCCTCACCTCCTCGGTGCAAACGAGGCGCTCTAGCCAAATGAGCTAAGGGCCCATGAGAATTATAACTTGGGAAGGGAAGGATTTGAACCTTCGTAGACTTTCGTCGAGGGATTTACAGTCCCTTGCAATTGACCGCTCTGCCACCTGCCCATAGATTACTTTGTTGGGGTTGGAAGTCATGCTGATACGTCTGTAGAAATCGTGTGACCTCCTCCAAACATAATAACAAATCCAACAATAATAATAACAAACCCAATTAATACATACCCCTGCGTTGTTCCTCCTAAATGTTGATCCGCCCAGTCCCATCTGCCAAAAGCTCATGCAATACTGCCGCTATATGCGATCATTGCAATCCCTGTAGCTACAAAAAGGAGACCTAAGAAGATGTTCATTGGTGTTAGATAAGAACTCAATAGCGAGCAACGGGACTTGAACCCGTACGGGCAGAGCTGAATTCTGCCATGCTACACCAATTACATCATGCCCGCATGTTTTTCGCAGTGCTTGGTAGGATACGGATTCAACGGAGAATTTCAAGGGAAAACGTATTTGGTTATTGGGCACTCATGAGAGACATCTGACGCAAACTGTTTCTCAAAGAAAGGAGTTTCTCCAAGTTACTATCCTTGAAGAGAGAAAAATTTTGTACTATAGTATCTTCATTTGTATCTAATACGGTATTTACAGCCACTAGCATTGCTTGTATTTTCTGGACTCTCTGTAAGAGCACAGTGTTAGCAGTAACCAAAACCCTAGCTCTAGCCTGACACGCTCACTTGTCCTGGGCTTGATCTAAACCTTGCTGCATCGTAGATGCACTCCCCTCACGCAATCATTGATAAAACATAGCGTCAGCATTCTGCTTTCATTGGGCGCAGTCTTGATACTGAGTTGTTTGTTCTTGTATGATAGATTGTAACGACAATGCATATTGAGATCATTGTGCATTGTATTCGTGAAGTTGTGTTTTCAAAGAGACAAGAGCACTCTTTTTATCTGATGCATTTTCTAAATAAGCCATCAAATCTATTGCCAACAAATGCTGCGAAGCAGCTAAATACGCTGGTACAGTATTGGTCGCACCATATGCTAAAGAACCATTGGCGACTACCAGTTGTGCATGTGCATCCATCACATCCTGCAGTATTGCAGCGACCAAAGACGTCTGTATTGCAATCGAATTTGTATTTGATGCAGCACTTGTCGATGCTGTATGTGATGTAGATCAATTATATACGCGTTCCCAAAAGAGAACCCCTACCACAAGAAGGAAGACAACAAGCAATGTAACTGGATGAGTAAACGGTTTGCGCATACGTATAAAGAGCGATCAAATATATATTATTTTGCAGTATCAATAGTATTAACCAAATCCGCCATAGGCAAGAAGATTGACGCAACGATTCAACCAATCAATGCAGCAACTACCGACATCAATAAAGGCTCAATCAAACTCATGAGCGCCTTAATTTGTGTCTCGAGCGTCGTATCATAAAAAGACGCCATCTTCAACAAAACTTCATCAATATTACCTGTACGCTCTCCCACCAATACAATTTGTATCAAAATAGGATCAAACAACGCAGATCATTCCATAGAGTCAGCGAACCCAAATCATGCTTCTAGATCTGTTCTAATATCCATCGCCTTCTTTTTATAAAGATAGTTTTCAAAGATGGCTGATATTTGTTCCAAAGCTACTACTGGATTAACTCATGCCTTATAAAAATCTGCAAGAAGTTTTGAAAATCTATACAAATAGAATGTTTTAATAACATCTTTTAGCACTGGAATTCTCAAAACAACAGTATCTATAAGTATCTTGAACGGAAGGAATTTACTATAAAGTGTTTGTACTGCAATAATAATTCAAGCTATCGTTGAGATCAATACCCACCAATAGGCTTTCATAAATTCAGATGCAGAGAGCATATATTGTGTAATCGCAGGTAATTGATGTCCCGCAAAAAGAGATACGAACGTAGGAACTACCTTAATCAAAAGGACAATTACCGCAGCGAACGCAAAACCCAAAAGCATGACAGGATATGTCATCGCTCCCTTAATCTTACTTCTAATCTTCTGGTAGTTTTCCAATTCTGCTGCAATACTCATCAACGCATCAGGCATATTACCAATACCTTCTGATGCTCTCACGAGTTCTATTTCATCTGCTCAGAAAAATCATTTATACTCCTCCATTGCTCTCGCGAAAGGAAGACCTTGATTCATAGATTCAATCAAATCAGCAATAATAATCTTCATACCATAACTTTGTTCAGAAGAATAGATCGACTGAAGCGCCTCTCTAATACCAAGTCAAGCCTTTTGTGCTACTGCAAGCAATCTGAAAAACACGGTCTTATGTTTGCCATTTGGTTTATTAAACCAAAATAAGAGTTTCTCATATAATCCAGCTTCTTCCATGTGTCTTGCCATCTTGCATATGTAGATAGGTAAATGTTACTTATGCGTAACGATTCTATAGAGTTCTTCCAACGTAGAAGTTCATTTAACAATTTTGAACACGCCATCTCTTTCCAAACTCAACATTCATTGAGACAATGCAAACTTTTCTATTTCAAATGCTGTCTTTCCTTGAAGCAATAAGTTTTTAATGTCATCTCCATATTCCATAACTTCAAAGATACCAATTCTTCACTTATATCCTGACCCATTACAAACAGGACAAACATTCCCCGATGAGTCTTTACCAGCTCACACTTTAAGTTTACCATCGAGAAAGTTCTTCCATTGTGCTTGGTCTATTCCCCTCTTTTTTAATTCACTTGTTAATACAGACTTGTCCATCTTACTAAGCGTATCTTTTGCATATGCGTATTGTTTATCTTTTGAAAAATCAACCAACGCAGAACAGCTTGAACAAACTTTTCTCACCAAACGTTGCGCCATTACGAAGTTAAACGTACCAGCTAGCATATACGGTTTTGCTCACAAGTTCAAAACTCTCGTAATCGTTTCTGCAGAGGAATTCGTATGGATTGTAGAGAACACCAAATGTCAGGTCATGGCAGCTTCCATTGCCATATCCAACGTCTCTTTATCACGAATTTCTCAGACCATGATGATATCCGGATCCTGACGTAAGGCCGCACGAAGACCAGCCGCAAATGTATATCCAATATCTGACCTTACCTGTGATTGAGACAATCCCATCATTTTGTTTTCGACCGGATCCTCATAGGTAATAATATTTACATCTATCATATTCACGTGGTCCAATGCCGCATACAATGTTGCTGTCTTACCAGAACCAGTAGGCCCTGTATTCAGAATAATACCGTTAGGATATTCCAATTGACGCATAATCATATCCGCATTAACTCACTCAATTCCCAATTCATCCAACTTAGGTGTTTTCTTAGACTTATCCACAATACGCATTACCAACTTTTCCCCCCAAACCGTAGGAAGTGTAGAAGCACGCAGATCAATTTCCTTATTCGTTAGTGTTATCGTAGAAACACGGGCATCCTGAGGAATTCTCTTTTCATCCGGACGCATTTGTCCAGACTCAATTTTAAACTTAGCGATAATACTTTCATGCAATGTCTTAGGATACTGAATCAATTCAAACAACAATCCATCTACTCTCAATCTAATTCTTCAGAAGTTTTCAAAAGGCTCAATATGAATATCTGAAGCGTCTTCCTCTACGCCAATCGTAAGAAGATTATCAAAAAGCTTAATTGTATCAGCTTGTACAATAGCATCTTGTAATCATTTCCTATACTCTATAGTGTTTGTTTGAGCCATTTGCGGTAGATCGATTAATAAATTACTTGTTTACACATAATCTATTTTCTTGCAACATTCTATATATTTCAAAGAGCTTAATAACCTTCTTAAATCCAGTTGCTCACTTATACGCATCGGATATCTTCAAGAATGAGTTTCTCAAATCAGTCAATTGAGTGCTCTTTTCATTACTAATATCAGCAACTGATGATGCTTGATTAATAGTTACATCCAACTGCCCTATAGCTACATCAGGATTCAATGGCGTATTGTTTGTACACTTAGATCATAGATATGCAGCGATCTTCGCAACATCCTCCGACGTCATTGCTGTTCCATATACTTCTATAGACAAACTTCATTCATACCCTTGTCCATCACTCGGCGCCTGTTTTTGGAATGTAAATGATTTTACATTAATAAGCGGAGGCAATGTCTTAAGAAAGTTTCTGAGTTCCTTTACTTTGTTTGATTTTTCTAGCCCAACTGTGTAAGCCAAGGCAGGAATAGTTCTCATCTTTTCTCTAAATTTGAACGAGCACGCTGCGTCATCTTCTGAAATTTCACAACTAGCCGTACGCTTGATTGCCAAATCAATATCTCATGATTGAACATAATCACTACTAGGGTCATTAACCCAATTATAGAACTGTTGCCCCATATCTTTATCAAGATCCCCAGTACCAACAGTAGATCCTGAAGTATCATTAGCAAAACTATTAGTGACATTTTTATCATGCAACACAAGCCACATATTGAATAAGAACTCGTTAATAAGAGATATGTTTTCTCTATTTGAGGTGATAGAAAGTTTGTCCACCAACAGTAAGAGAGAACGTTTTGTTTGAGAAACAAAGCTCACATTTACAGGCATCGTAAAGGTGCTTCCCTCTTTTTCGGAAATTGCTCCTACCGTGATACTCTTAATAGTATTCATCGGAGAGTTTTGTCCAATATTCTTGAAGAAGTCAGTCCACTGAGAAACCAAATTTACATCCAAGTACGAATTGTCTTGAAGGAATTTTTTACCTATCAAGGTATCATCAATCTTACCAGTATACTTATCTTGCCAAATATTTAGCGGCGGTAACAAAAGATACTGAAAGAAATCCGTATATGGCTTTTGAATACTATCATAATATGTAGATACGGTAGTCAATTGTGATTGCATATTCAGGAATAATCTCTGCACATCCTCAACAGTTGTCCTACCAGATCCAGCCAGATCCTTTAAGAATTGTGCTTGATTGGCTGATTTCTTAGCATCATTATAAACCTGCAGATAGTGTAGACTATCGGTTTTTGTTTGCAATTCCTGATAACGAGTAACAAACATATATATGCCGAATGCTAACGCTGCAGCGCTAAGCACAAGTAATATTTGTAGTACCAAAAGAATACTCTTAGGTTGAACTCCCTTTTTCTTCTTTTCTAGTAAGACACCAAGTATTGCCATTTTAATAAGGAATAGGTAAAGTTTGTATTAGTTTTTTGTTATATCAACGAAGTCGTATATTTCTCTCTGTACGTCACTCTGGAGTGGCAATTGGAAGTTGAATGATGATGAATCTACTGGTACAGTTTGAGATCATATTTTGATTTTCTTTGATGCAACCTGAAGCGATGTAATATTAATAGAGTCTGTAATAACATATCTACTCTCTCTTAAATGATTAATCAAACTTGTAACAAGGTAGATGTGAGGGTTGATAATTCCTTTGTTCGCAGTAAGAGCCGCCTCATCTTCCTTAAACGTATTAATATCAACGCTAATACTGATCGTGTTGTTAACCGGATCAATACTCTTCATTGTTATTTCCAAAGATGGGAAGTCGGCGTTTTCTAATTTTGACTCTAATCTATCCATTGTTTGAATGAATAATCTTTGTTGTGGTGCAGATCGTGACTTATCAAGATACTTATAGTAGTTAGCAAAATCTCATATAGTACTACAAGACGCTGACACCTCGTACCCATTCAAGTAACACGAAGTGATATAATTGTTAATATCCTTTTCTCCTCTATCAAGAAACCCATTCAATTGATCACCCAACACATCCTTAGGTACAGACGCATATGATGAAAGTTGTGTTAAGAAACTATCTAACACAGAGAAGAATTTCAACGCGGTAGTAAATCTAACAGACTCTATAGAAATAATAGCCTTTTGGAGTGAGTTATTGAAAAACACGCCCTTTGCTATAGCCTGAAGATTCTTAGGAAAGAAACCCTGTTGCCCAACCTCTTTTTTGAGCGCAGCATAATCTGAGTATTTTTTAGAGGTCTCTTGCATAAGTTTCATTACACCGATATGCATAACTTTTCTTTTCGCCAAGAAATCCAAACTCGGATCTGTAAGAAGTCTTTGAACAAGACCAGTCCCTGTAGGACTAGCAAATGGTTGCCCATCATACTTTTTCGTATCTTCTAAATGAAGCAACCCCATAACCTGGGTGTAATATCACTCCATTGTTGGCATATATGAACTCCACATAGGGTCGGTTGTACCTGTTTCCTGATAGCCCAAATACTGGTAAAACAAGAAACTAATAGCTCAAAGCGATAAAGAGATGAATAACAAGAAAGCAAATATAGCTATACGCTTAGGGACTTTCTTAAGACGAAGTAGCGATTCTTGTTTCTTCTCTCTAATTTGCTGAGTATCACTAGCCCCGAATTCAATCTTCGCTGAAGCTGGAGAGTTGTTATTGGTCGCAGTACTGATCAGTTCTTCAAGATCGTTTTGCACTGACGCCGTAGCATCATCGCCTTCTGGTTTAGCGATTTCTATTGGCGTAACTGGTGTCTGCGGGAGATTTGTATCTGCCATCTGATGCGTGAAATATAAAATACCATATTATTGTACTGAGTTTTTTTAAACCAGCAATCTTACACCTGCGAACTAGTCTCCCCACAATCTTTTCCACTAGACATAAAATAAATATATGATATAATCAGCATGAAAGATGGCAAAATGTTTAATAATTATGATTTAAACGACGAGATGTACCTCTGGAGATGTACAACGGGACCTCCTCACTTCGTTCAAAATGACGAGACAATTATTCTATCATTCAGTAATCCCGCCATTACCTTTTAGTTTGTAATTCGTAACTCATAATTTCACTAAAGTCACTCTTGAGAAAAGCCAAGGGTTGTGTATGCTTTACTATAGAAATTCGTTTATTCTCTCTAAAACACATGGCAACTTGTTTAGATTATGCTCTCAAATATATCAGCATCTATCCCAAGACAGAAAAAGAGCTTGAGGTAAAACTACATACAAAAAAGTACACACAGAATGACATTTCCTATACAATGGATTTTTTGAAAAAAAAGTGATACATAGATGACCTTCAATTCGCGCGTTTATATATCCAATCAGAATTGGCTAAGAAAGGGAAGCTGCCTTACCTTGTTAAGCAAAAACTCCTCCATAAATGAGTAGATAGAGATATAATCAACCAATGTATGGAGTCTGCTGATACCGAGATCAAAGAGGGAGTCAAACAACGTATTCTCAAAGAGGTTGAAAAGCTAAAGAAAAAAGGACTCGATTGATACGACATTGTTGTCAAGATATCTCAAAAGGGCTATTCTATCCGCGACATCAAACAAGCGCTTACTTCGAAAGACAAATAATGCAAAAAAATAGCGCATACCATGAACTCATTTCAGCACTCCTCCATGACGAAGCATCCATTGCCTCTTATTTTGATGCATATGATAACCCGCTACAAAAGAGTATCCACATCATGAACGATAGAATTTCATACAACGACTTCCTGGCAACATCAGAAAAATATGGACGAAGCTTGAAAGATCCTTGCTTCACCACACCACCAACGACTCATTACATTACAAGACAAGACGACATACAATGACTGGGAAAACACCGACTCCACAGTGCGTGATTTTTCTATATACAAGAGGTCGCCGCGTCACTACCTGCTGCTTTCTTGGACATACAAGAGAATGATATCGTGCTTGATATGTGCGCTGCGCCATGATGAAAATCGACGCAAATTGCAGAGGCTCTACGCATAGCCTGAAAGAAACCATGACTCGTAATCAGCAACGAGATAAGCAATTCTAGAATTGTTGCATTGCAACATAACCTCAATAGGACAGCTTCTTACAATAGCGCTGTTACCTCTCTTGCATGAGAAAAACGAGGAGACGTTGCACCATGATTATTCAATGCTATCTTAGTCGACGCACCCTGCTCATGAGAAGGGACATGATTCAAGTCTGACGCAGGAACTAAGTGGCGAAATATAGATCATATTCAGAAACTTGCACGCATCCAAAAGAATCTCCTTCTTTCAGCAATCAAAGCATGTAAAGTAGGATGAACTATCATCTATTCCACATGCACCATCAACCCTCGAGAGAATGAAGACGTCGTCCAATACGCTCTCACAACATACGGAGACGCTATAGAACTCCAAGAAATAGACCTGAAGAAAAAAACTCCTGGAATTGATTCGCGAGATTGAGAACAATATATCGATCCAAATATTGCAAAATACTGTGTTCGTCTATGGCCACACATTCATAAGACATGATGATTTTTTATTGCAAAATTTCATAAGAAGGCTCCGACACAACAAGAAAAGAAACCCCTACAAAACAAAAGACAACAGTCGCAACTACAATTATCACAAGCACTCCAGGATACCGTAAAATGACGATTACTAGATACCTATGGCATAGTCACGGACGACGAAAAACATTTTTTCGTTGGCACATCAAAACAAATCTATCTGACATCGCCTCGCTACAAAGACATTCATGACATCATAGATGTAGAAAAAGTTGGGATACCTATCTTTAAATATCATAATGAAAAAGAAGCCTCTCCTCTTCATGGACTTGGAAGTTGCTTGGGTTCTCTTGCAACAAAAAACTACATAACCATCCCTGAAGAAAAACTTCAACATTACAGCGAATGATACGATCTCGATCTTTCTCAAATATCGTACGATCCTGAAATCCATAAAGAAAAATACCGCATCCTCCAGCGAAACGGCACATGAATTTCTGTAGGGAAAATTGTCTGAACCACCCTAAAAAACAAGTTCAGCGGTTAAACGGAATAATGACAGGATGACAGGATGACGGAATGACGGAATAATTGTCTCGTCATATGGTTTTTTTCTTGTAATTCATAATTCATAATTTTTAATTCTTCCCGACTATTCTTCATGGTAGGTCTCCGAGCTCGTCATCAGTGCTTGCTTTATTCCAATGAATTTTCCCACATTTTTGACACTGAAATTGTATCTTTGTCATGCTATTTTTGATTTCATATGCAATTGGTCTCATTTCACCACCGCATGCGACACCTGCCCTATCACCGGGCGTGTCTCAATCTACGTGAAGCGAGGTAAAACAAAATGGACAGTGGTTACGACACGTCTTTTCAGCAGGAGGTATCACCTTTCCGCAATGAATACATACGAATGATTCGTTGATTTTTTTCATAAAAAAAATGGTGTTACTAAATAACACCATAAGTATAGTCGTTCTTGTGTGGTTTGCAATACTACCACGGCATTGGGATAGTGTATTTTCGAGTGCCCGGCAGTCGAAAGTATCTTTCAAACGTCTTGTACCAGCCTACCAGATAGAATGCTAACCCTATTGCTACAGCAGTAACAATAAGATTACACCATAGCGGCCAATGTTCGTCTTGTCTTATCGCTGCTACAATTGAGCCAATTACCGATATAAAGAGCCAGAACATTGGGGTTGAGGTATTAAACTCCCACGAATAGGATCTGGCCTTTGGAGAAAAAGCTTTATACTTTGTCCATGCTCTATCTATCAAAGCGGCAAACATTACTTCAATTCCAATACACAGTGGGAGCACCCACCACATAGGAAAACTGAAAATAACGTAGAGCATACCACCCCAAAGAAGGACGACAAATACACAAAGAACAACTGGAACTGCTTTTGTAAATATTTTTTTCATATAATTTCATTTAGACCTTAATTATATGTTATAGAGGCTTCTTTTCAAGCATAAAAAAAATCCAAAACGCCGTGGAGACTTGGATCTCTACCCCCAGAAAGCAAAGGTGGATGGCTCAGCACATGATGTAATTGTCATGTACATTCTCGGCCTCCATGCGAAAAACCGATGGGAAGGAGATGTGTAAGGTACACCTACGTTTTAGACTATGCCTTCTTATACATGACTCCTCTCTTTTTTCAAGATCAAATCCAACAAAACCTCTAACTCCTTGTTAGCACATGTCGAATAATGTTTCACAAAACATAGTGACAAACAAGGTGTTAATGACGGAACGATGGAATTACGGGATGACAGAATGGTATACGTCATCCTGAGTGAAACGACCTGTCCCGGTTTATCGGGAAGGATCTTCTAGTCAATTCTGATTATTCGGACAACACAAGGTAACTAGAAGATTTCTCACTTCGTTCGAAATGACGAAAACCAATCAATGATTTACAGCATCTTTCCGTCATCCTGTCATTATGTCATTAATTTATAATTTGTAATTCATAATTCATAATTATTTTAGTGGTGTATATAGCTTTTTCTGTGTTCCTCGCACGTGCCATATTTTTCGATAGCTGCGCGGTGTTTTGCGGTACCATATCCTTTGTGTTGGGCAAAATTATAGTTGGGATATTTTTTATCAATAGCAACCATGTACGCGTCACGATCCACTTTCGCGAGAATCGATGCAGCGCTTACCATAGGAAGTTTCGCGTCACCATCTATCACAGGCAATATCGCTACTCACAAAGATTTTCTAAGTCCAAAATCAGATGGGCCATCGACGACCAAGAGAATATTCCCTTGCTGCTGCTCAATTCGCGCTAGCAATGATTTTTGCGAGAAGCGTCATCATACAACCAATGCATGAATAGCATGCATGATAGCAGTGCGTAATGATCGCACGATGCCATGTGCATCAATTTTCTTCGCAGAGATCATCGCAGTCTTTCATGAAAACTCTGGAGCTTCATGTAATTGTGTATACAACTCCTCTCTTTGTTCTTGAGACAATACCTTACTATCTTCACAAGCAAGAGAAAATTTTAATGGCTTTGGTAATGTCGATTCAGAGCAATCAAAAACATTACACTTTTTATTAACTTGTTGTAAGATGACTCATACGCAAACGGGTCACGCAAAAGGTCATCTCCCAGCTTCATCGATATAAAAATAATACATAGAGAGAAATTAAGAAATACGTTGTGCAAGAAGAACCATATTCGCGAAAAGTTGCGCGACTGTGACTGGTCAAATGCCGCCTGGGACAGGCGTTATTGCCGCCACATACTGACCAATGCTTTGACTATCTACATCACCTGCGGGCTTCCCGTCTATCATTCATCGACCTACATCTATAATAACTTGTGATGTATCTTTCCTCACAAATGTCTCGTCTATCAAATGAAGTGCACCCGTCGCGGAAATAATGATGTCTGACGCTTTACAGATGCTACGCATCTGTGCTGGGTCAGAGTTGATATCGAACGTCTCGACGATCGCACCATCCTCACGCAAAAGCTTCGTCAAAGGTAATCATATCAAACCACTCTGCCCCACCATTGCAACGCGAACTCACGCAACATCATATGCATAATACTGCAACGTCTCCATCACCGCCAACGGTGTAGCAGGTGCAATTTTTGCATACGATCATAATCAATCAACATCTTTTTCTGGAGCGACTGCATCAAGTATGCGCTGTGTATCAGCAGCAAATGCTACAGGCAATGGAAGCTGTACTATCACACCACTACATCATGCATCCGAAGACACAATAGTAATAGCATTAATCAACGCAGCAGTATTTTCATATTCATTCATATTTCAAAATAATTTTACTTCGATTCCTAGCTTCTCTCACAACGCAACCTTGCGATTTACATATGCCATACCTGGATGATTTTCGCCACACACGAAAATAGCTAAGTATCACAAAGGATGTTCAGCCACATAAGCTTTAGTTTGTTCTATTATCTGCTCAGCGACAGGAGCTCAATACAAAAGTTTCATAAAGAGATAGTATAGATATAGATGATAAGTTACAAGTTTTTGTTAAACGAAAAAAGGGGATAGATACACCACCCCTTTTTTTACGGCAAGATTTCTCGCCAAAAACTAATTTTCTAAGACATCCAGAACTCTTTCGGGGATTGCATTTAAAAATGCTGTTTTGAAAATTTCTTGCCCTGCAACACCATGAGTCTTATGGTGACACCTTTTATAAGACTTTGAAAGGTTTTCTACCAGTAGGATAAGATCATTCCTATCAGCTACTGCATAGAGCCCCTCCTGTGAAAATCTTTCTTTTTGAGGAACTCTTATTTCTAAGAGCACCTTCACAGGATTTGTTGCCCATATGGCGAAAAAAAATATTTCACCTAGTGGGTTGCCTTGAAATAGCAGACACTTCAATGTAAACTCGGCGGTGTGTAAGACGAACTCGGAATTGGGTTCTGATGAATTTGAATTTAATGGATTATTACTCATACAATTGTTTTAGGGTATAATTATACCCCTTGCCATTTCGAAAATCAAGGGTATTTTATATGTTTTGGGGTGGTTTACCTTGTATTTACTGCAGAGTTGATTATATCAAGAATATCTTCGAGATTTATATTTCTCACATATATGACTAGCTATGGTTTCTTATAAAAAAGATTTCCCCATATTTGCGAACAATCCAGGGCTCGTATTCCTCGATTCAGCTGCAAGTGCGCAAAAACCAACACATGTCATTCAAGGAATGGCAGAGTTCATGAGCACAAGTTATGCCAACATCCACCGCTGAATGTATGGCATCAGTGAACAAGCAGAAGAACTCTACTACGCCTCTAAGACAAAGTACGCAAAATATATTTGAGCTAACGAAGAAGAAATTATATACACATATAATGCTACATACGCATACAACATGCTTGCAGAGACGCTTTGGTATTCATGAGTCCTCAAGGCATGAGATACAATTCTCGTAGATATAGCAGAACATCATGCGAATATCGTACCGTGGCAAATGCTTTCTCAACGTCACGGTGTTATCGTACAGTGGATTGATCTAGATGAAGATTACGATTACTCTCTCGAGGATTTCAAGAAAAAATACACCGAAGGTGTAAAAGTCGTTTCGCTCTCTGCTGCGTCGAATGTTACTGGAACGCTGTATGCAAATTTGAAAACAATCAGCACACTCCTCCGTCCAGATACATTTTTCATCGTAGATGGTTCACAAGCTGCCCCTCATGGATGCATTAATGTCGTCGATTTACGTGCAGATGCGATGGTCGCGACTGGTCATAAGTTGATGGCAGATACAGGGATCGGAATGCTCTACTTGAAAAAAGAACACATCAAAACGCTCGTGCCAGCACGAGGATGAGGCGGAATGATTGAAGATGTAACAACAACATGATACAAACCATGACTCGGACGACATAAATTTGAGCCAGGAACTCCTCATATCATAGGAGCAGTATCACTATTAAAGGCATTAGAATATATAGAAAGCATATGATGATGTGAAACGCTAAGAAATCATGAACAAGCACTCATCGCATATGCACTGGAAAGAATAGCGAAAAATCCTAAGATAACATTGCTCGGGAAAAAGACAGCAGAAAACAGATTGGGAATATTCTCTATCGTACTAGAAACAGGTTCAAATCACACGAAGGTTGGAGAGTTTCTTGCACAGCACAACGTATGTGTGAGATGTGGTGGACACTGTACGCACCCACTCTTCCATCAACTACAATACAATGGGTCATGTAGAATTAGCATACATCTATACAACGACATCGAAGACTTAACAAAATGTTTTGATCTTCTTGAAACACTATAACATCTTTATTCTTTTTATTCTACCCTCATGAGGAAATTTTGTGTCATTATGTTACTCGCTGTCATAGCAACCATCAACGCTTGATATTTAACAAGCAAAGCTTTCGGTCGAATTGGTGGTGCGACATTTTGTGATATCAACAGCAGACGATCATGTGGTAATGTAGTTAGCAATCCAGCAGCCTTAGTTGGACCACTTCCATTTCCTGCGATAGCATTAGTAGTCTATCCTGTATTATTCGTTCTAGCTCTTCTCGGGAAACACTCATCTAAACCAAAGAATTATTATACAGCACTTTCACGATTGAGTCTCTGAGGGATCTTATTCAATGGATATTTCGTTGGTGTAGAAGCCTTTGTCATCAAAGCGTTCTGCCCACTCTGTCTGCTATGTAGTGGAATCATTATAACTATTTTCATTCTTTCACTCTTGGGAAGAAATAGTAAAAAGATTCATCATTCATAATTTTACATTTAGGTTTATGCGCAAGCACTCCTTCACTCTTATTGAAATGCTTATTGTCGTTGTGATAATAGGTATTCTTGCGGCTGCGTTAATTCCAAGATTACAATCAGTTCAAGCACGTGCAAGAGACACCAAGAGAAAAGCAGACCTACATCAGATAGCGACAGCATTGGCAATATACAAAGAAGACAATTGATGATATAAATGAATTCACGATGAAACAAATTACTTTGATTGACAAGACAACATCCCTATTACTGACGCGAAACACCAAGCAGATTATAAATATAGAATAATGTGAGATTACGCTGAATATGACTGGCCAATATATGACATCCTCGCAAGATATATGACAAGTATTCCGCAGGATCCTACGATAAATACAGCCTGGCAAGCCAACGGGATAAACATTGATATTTACTGATATCTCCTTGGGATACTGCCTAAGCACAAAGCAAATACGAATGACTCGACTAAAATCAACTATGACTCTATGATGCTGGCAGCTAGGACAGAATCTGATTGATCAAGCTCCAACTGGGTTATAAATTTATGAGCAGGTCAAAACTATCAAGACAACAAACCAAATTACAATGGTGATCCAGGTATGGATTGAAACATACGAGAGGGAACTCTTTGATGATGGGATACAGATAGGTGATGATACTTTTGTGCGCAAGCATATCAGGATTTCCTCTGTAATAAGGTAGTCGCAGACACCTGAGAACGAAATGATGGACAATGAAATTGTCGATTCAACAAGAACCTGGATGAACTGCGCTATCTCTATGTACAATAATCTATCTCATAATTATCCCATCATTCTGTCATTACCCACGTGATCTTATAATTTTTAATTTATAATTTATAATTAATAATGGTTACCTATGTAGATCCTCATGGCAAAATCTCAGAAATAGATTTCAAAGATATTCTATCTCAGGCAACATATACAGTACTCTACTTCTATCCGAAAGACAACACGCCTGGCTGCGCCATAGAAGCCAAAGATTTTTCTGCTCTGCAAAAGGATTTCAAAAAACTTAACGCTCAGGTTATCGGTGTCAGTAAAGATTCAACAAAATCACACCGCTCTTTTCAGACAAAACAAGAACTCTCGTTAGGATTAATCGCCGATCCAGAAACAACGTTCATACAGAAATTCTGAGCTCGATGAGAAAAGAAATTCATGGGAAGAAAATATATGGGAACGAATAGAAACACCTACCTCCTGGACAGCAAGGGCAAAGTCATTCACGAACGACTAAGTGTCTCTGCAGTGGGACACGCCGCGGAAGTATTGGAGTTTATAAAGACGTTATAATATATCAATTTATTAATTATATCACACATGAAAATATACATCACAGCCCCATTTACATGAGGCGATAATAAAGTAGATATTGATAATTTATGTGCTGCCGTTAAAAGAGCATGATTTGATGACTACTGCTTCGTTCGTGACGAAGAAGTCTTTGATGACTTTCATGAAATGATGGAGAAAGCAAAAACAGCAATACAAGAATGCGATGCATTATTGTTAGAATATGACTGACCAAGCCATGGACGCATGATAGAATTAGGTATAGCCTATGCAATGAATAAAAAAATCATAATCATAGCAAAGAATGGTATCACTATTAAAAACACCGTGAAGTGAGTTGCGACGAGCATAATCCCCTATGATTCACTAGAAGACATTATCCAGCCAATGGCAGAGTTGTTAGGACAAATGGAGAGTTTATAATTCTTAATTGAAAAATAGAGGCTAATTCATATACTGATAGCTATTTATTTCATGTTCCTGCAAAACATGGCAAAGCAAAAATGAGGGTTTACCCTTTTGACGTTCTACAAATTCGTCGACATCAAAGATCCACACGAACAAGTCAAAGAACACTTGGCATTTTGTCAATGAATCGGCCTAAAAGGCCGTATTTACATAGGTGAAGAGTGAATCAGCGCGACACTCACGGGTAATGATGGGCAAATCAAGGCGTATAGATTATTCCTCAAGAGTAATCCGTATTTTGCTGATATTCAGGATATAGATACGAAAGCTACTATTGTAGATGATTACTATTTTGATCGCATGATTGTGAGATATCGCAAAGAGATTGTAGCATTGGGGACTGTCGTTACACAAAGCGAAATCGAGCAATACCGCCAAGAAATGTCTGCTGAAGATTTCAAAAAGCTCTTGGATGCAAGCGATCTGGATGATCGAGTAATTGTAGATATGCGTAATGATTACGAATATCAACTTGGGCATTTCAAAAATGCAATTCCTGCATGAACAGTGAAATTCCGCGAAGTACCTGACCTGCTTGAGAAATATAAAAACTTATTCTGAGAGAAAAAAATACTCCGATACTGTACCGGATGAATTCGCTGTGAAAAACTTTCTGCCATGGTTCATAAGGCATGATTAGAAAACGTCTACGCTCTTGAATGAGGTGTAGTAAAATATGTGAATACTTATAACGATGGAAACTGGCTTGGGAACCTCTATACCTTCGACGGTAGAGTCTCAACACAAGTTGGTGATACTACGACACATACAACAATTTGAGAATGTTTGTATTCCGGGAAACCTAGTGATAACTGCGAAAACTGTCGCTACTCCCCTTGTAATGCACGTATCATCTGTGATAAGAGCGAATACAAAAGACATATGTGATTCTGTTCTCAAGAATGTTGCGACAAAGCACAGCAAGATATCATGATCAAAGATATAGAACGAGATCCATATGGGTACCAACGCATGCGTAACGCAATCAAGTTAGATGAGAGTAAACTACCATACTATCAAGACGTTGTTACGAAACACATCAAAGAACGACTAGGAAATACGACATTCAACCACCACATTTCACAAAAAGAGACCATTATTTTCCAAGATTAAACAGGGTTGTATTTCATGTCGTATGGATTATAATCACACTAGTTTATTTGAAAAAGTCACTACAATAATGAATACTCTTTCCCAAAGGGACCTTGAGACGAAAGTTGCAAATCATAAGCACGCAAAGCTAAAAACAGCAGCAGCAACACTCTATTATAACTTTGTAGCAAAACCTTCAAAACAGGCTTTGAAAGTTTGGAATGCGCTTAAAGAAACTCAAAAAGTGATGAGAGATAAGGCATTTTTGCGCGGTGAGGGCATCTATGCTGACTACGTCTTCAATGGTGAAAATATCGACTATCCTCAAATAGAAAAGGACATCCACGAGTTGAAAAAGCTACAAGAACAGGGAAAAATATGACCAGATGTTGGATTTTCAGAGGCTATTGCACTCCATGAGCCACAAGTCATGCAAAATCTCTTGGACCATGGTGTAACTTTTGACGCAGATACGAGAGCAAGAAAAAGAATGCATAAACTTATCAATGCTCTCTGCCCAAATGGAATAGCTTTTGCGAATGAAGCAAGCAAACAAAATCTCGAAGAGGCAGTATGGCTAGCATCATTTGAAAAGAAAAAATTGATTATCCTCTGTAATCATGTTTCTCACATGGATGCAGCTGTTTTAGACAAGTTTTTTCACCAACTTATTGCAGAAAAACTATTACCTAAAGAATTAATACCTAGATTTTTGTGTGGAGCCTATATGTACGTGTCACCATGACAACGCCAGTATACACCTTCATTTTACACAACAGCAGTTATTGGGAAAAATGATATGAACCATATGTTATGGAAAACGAAAGAACACCCAGAAAGCGTTACTATTCATTCATGAGAAAATGGAAGCAGAAAAGAAATAGAAACAACAAGATTAGAACAACTAAAAAAACTCAAGGAGGCATCATTATCTGCGACCATAAAAGATAAAAAAGAATCAGAAATGTCCGTCATCTTCCCCTACGCAGGACGCTGAGAGAACTGATGACCCAAAGATCATATCCCCCACGGGATGGCTCCGTACCTCATAGATAAAGACTGTGTTTATAGTTTGCGAAACATGAAAGACACTTCACAACTCAAGCCTACTAAGTATGATATCCTTCGATGAGCACATAGTTATTTTCAACCCTACGATATCCAGGTGGATATAGAAGCACCTTGGATTGGATGAGAAAAAAATCTTGAAGAGATACATGAAAATATTATTGTACAGAGAGATCGCATGCGACCTCAGTATAAGGACAGCGAAAAAAGAGAAGCTCTCACAAAAAAGATAGTAGACACACAATTAAATCTCATAACCATACTTGATACATTAGAGAAAAAACAACTAGAGAACATTGAAATTACTGAAGAAGAAATCAATACCCATAACCAACTTGTAAAAGAGTATGATAATCTACTAATAGAAGCAGAGACGCTCGATGCACCACAAGCATATCCAGAAAGAGACATGGAAAATGGTGGGAAAGAAAAAATAAAGAAGGCAATTGATGTGGACATCCTTCAAATCCAACACGACCTTAGCAATCTTATTGATTCTCGAGAAAGACAAGATAAAAAAAATGAAGACGTTCCACAAGAAGAGATAGATCATCACAATCAACTAGTAGCACAATACAATGAACTTTTACAACTTTCAGATCAACAAGAACCCGTTCATGAATAGCACCCCACAATGAGATAAACTCCGCGTCTTCCTAGTAGATATTGTTCCGCCTAGTTTCCCACAGGAAGAAATCGAAGATCGCTTGGCTGAACTTGAAAGTCTAGTATCCACCTATCAGTGAATTGTTATTGTGAAATCTATACAAAAGAAAACACACCCAGATTATCGCACATATGTTGGAAGTGGAAAACTTCAGGAGATACTTGAAGATATGAGAGAACAGAAAGCGAATCTCCTTATCGTGTGAAATATATTAAAACCAAGCCAAACTTACACTATATCAGAGATATTCCGCAAAGATGAAATACAAGTTCGAGACCGCGTCGATCTTATTTTGAAAATATTTGAACGTCATGCGAGCAGCACAGAAGCAAGACTACAAATCGAACTCGCGGCGATTAAACACATGGGACCTCGTATTTTCGGTATGGGTATGGAACTCTCTCGTCAATGAGGATGAATTGGATGATCAGGTATTGGAGAGACAAACACAGAACGTATGAAAAGGCATTTGAAGGACAAGATACTCGCTGTTCAAAAAAAACTAGATCATTATAAAAACGTAAGATCTCTTCATCGTGAAAGCAGGCTCCGCAAAGACCTTTTCACAGTTGGAATTGTTTGATATACGAATGCAGGAAAGTCATGTCTCATGCAGGCAATGACTGGAAAGAATGTACTTGTAGAAAACAAACTCTTTGCGACGCTCGGAACATCTGTTGGGCAAATGAAAAGTGATACTTGATCGAGAAATATTCTCATCAACGATACTATTTGATTTATCCGCGATCTGCCACCAGAGCTTATCGATGCATTTGCCTCTACCCTAGAAGATAGTATCTACGCACAACTTCTCCTCCATGTCATCGACGTCAACGATCCAAAAATGAAAGACAAAATACATATTGTCGATGATATTCTCACTCGCATCGGGGCTAATCAACCAAAGCTCTATATTTTCAACAAGTGCGACTTGTTATCACCAGAAAAGCAAGCTTCGCTTGCAGAAGAATTTGCAGAATACAACCCTATTTTTGTCTCAGCCTACGCAGGCCAATGAGTTAATGAATTGAAGAAAATAATTTCAGAGAAAGCGGTTAAGTAACACAGATGTCAGAATGATGGAATGATAACCTTGGATAACTCATCATTTCGAACGAAGTGAGAAATCTCTATCATAGCCAATCAATATTGATTAATAGTCTCTACTGAGAGATAGACTCTGGATCCTTCGTTTCACTCAGGATGACATTTCCCCCTTATAATTCTTAATTTATAATTCATAATTGAATTAGTAGTTTGTCTTAACATCAAATGATGATTGTATATCAAATGATATGTCATCTAGATTTTCTGTACCCAATCTACTTACCCAATTTTTCCCATATACAGTACTATCTAAATAGACTGTAACGAAAGGGTTGATTTGATAACGCCTATCTCCCCACGACAAGTCTGGATCTTTGGTGGGTAATATATTCAGATTCCATTTTGTTAATGTGATATCATTACTCATGATATTTACCCAACCATCATCCCCATCAGCTGGAAGGTGGTAAAGGCTATATACTCATCACAAAGAAGCGCCGTGGCAGATATATCACGCTTCTGCATCACATGCTCGAGTATCAATCACACCATCATAGACACCACTATATGTTTGAGAATCAAAATCATGATTATCTCCAGCATCAAATGCTTTTAATTGTAGCATTTGAAGCGTATAAAGTGTTTCATTATCTCCTGATATTACGCCGTTACCATTCCAATCTCATGAAGCAATAAGCGCTCTTCTAAAGAGAATTCTTTTCTTTTTATCTTTCGATATAAGATACAACTCTTGTGCGTGACTAGCATCAACAATAGCATCTGGTCATTTACCGAGATCTGTATCATCATCATCGCCAGCACGACCATACTTATCATCTACATCAGCCTTCACATCAAAGAATTGAACTTTATACGCACCATATGGTTGAACAAATGGTGTTGTTAAAAAGTTATTATTATCTTGAAATCCATTTGTGAAGAGATTATCTGCACATGATGAAGAGGAATTTACCTTAACAAGAAGTCTCTCTTCGTTTGGTTTTCCAATACTATTAGGTCCTGCGATATCACCCATTGTTGAGTCAGACGAACACGCATAGAGTCTGTGCTGTCAACCAGTACTAATATATGTGTATGAGTCTAGAAGCGATGCTGCATTCCCATATTGCGTTCGTTGAGAACAATGCCCTATTTTTTGACCATTTTTGGTTGTATTCCAAACGAAGTTATTCCCCTGCTCCCACTCACCAAAAGCATCTTTCGCCATTTCTCATCACGTTGCCGTAGCACATCACACCATATCTCTATTGAAATATTCTTCATAATCTATCGTATAATCTTTCAACTTCGTATTAAGTTGTTCCATAACATCGTATGTCGTCTTAATGAGTGTTTGTCTCACCTCAATATCTGCCTTGATACGAATAATACGCAAAAACAAAGCAAACAAGATACCGAAAACAATTCCGAAAATCACCAAAGTGATAACCATCTCAATCAACGTAAATGCTTTTTTCTTCATAGGGAGAAACGGACATAAAACAGATATAATCTACCAAAAGATGATATAAAAAGCAAGTTGCATTTATGTCCCAGATGGATATAGGTTAGACATATTTTAATCGTAATTAATGATGATGGTCCTCATCCCTACAGTTATCGACAAAACCCCACAGGGCGAAAGAGTATACGATATCTACTCTCGTCTCTTAGAAGACAGAATCATTTTCGTTGGTGAGCCTGTTGAGTCATATATGGTAAACAGTATCGTTGCCCAACTCCTCTATCTCGAAAAGAAAGATCCAGACAAAGATATCATCATGCATATAAATACTCCTGGTGGAGATGTTTATAGTGGTATGGCAATCTACGATGCTATGCAACACATTTCATGTGATGTAGTGACTATCTGTACAGGTCTTGCTGCTTCTATGGGTTCTATCTTCCTAGTAGGAGGAACAAAAGGAAAGAGATATGCTCTTCCAAACAGTAGAATTATGATTCATCAACCATCTCACGGAGCACAAGGAACTGTTTCTGACACACGAATCGCAATCGAAGAAGGCCTTAAATTAAAGAAAATACTGACACAAATCATGGCAGATAAAACAGGACAAACATATAAGAAAGTAGAACAAGATATGGAAAGAGATAAGTGGCTTTCACCGGAAGACGCATTGAAATACGGTCTTATCGACAAAATCCTCGAACCAAAGAAAAAGTAATATCAGTATACATATCGCAACAACGAAAATCTCACCTTACGGTGAGGTTTTTAGTTAGTGAACGAAACGCACGAGAAGACCGATAGCAGTCAAAACAAACAACCCTCCATACGTCCACAATGCTGTTTTTACCATCTGAATATAGGCTACGACTAAAACACCAATAACCTATTATAAATATTTACACCCTTTTGTCAAATATTTAAGAACGAACGTATGTCATTCTGAACGAAGTGAAGAATCTTCTAGTCAACTAACGTTATTCACGAACTTAATGGTCTCATCATTCCATCATTCCACCATTCTGTCATTTAAATTTTTAATTCATAATTTTTAATTGAACAACGTTTTCTGTTTCCCCTCTGGCTCGCTAGCCTTAACCGGTGGTTTATATCATTTTGGAAGCGATTTCTGAATACGTTCTGCTTCACTTCTCGCAAGACCATCAACGAGATTGTTATTCTTATTGTATGCATGTCATTTTACCCACACCCATTGAATATTAGTGAAACCACCAACTAATGAAGGCACCTGCTTCCAAAGATCCTGATTGAGGACGGGGCTCTTGTTGGCCAACTTCCATCCTCTTGCTATCCAATTAGCTAAATACTTTTGAATTCAATCATGAACATAGAGACTATCTAAGTAGACTGTTATTTGTTCACCAGCAAGTTTCTTCTTCAACAACCAGTTTAATGCTTCCATCACAGACGTAAGTTCCATCCTATTATTTGTCGTCCACTCCTCTCATCAAACCAGTGAAATATCTTTTGCTTCAGCTCATTGTATCAAAACGCCTCGTCCACCAGGACCAGGATTTCATAAACTACTTCCATCCGTATATATCTTGATCATTGTTGCAATTTACATCTAAAAACATATCACCATAGCATGTATTTGATTGGCATAGGTATTGTCCTCATAGTAAGTATTCTTCTCATCAACACACAAGTTCGAATTGTGTCGTCTCTTTTCCCAAACGACACATCGTGAAAAAAAATACTTCGATATAATGTATGTATGGGCGCAGTGGTTGCAAGTCTACTTTTTCTTTTCACCTCATATATCCAGCCACAACTCCAAGGTTGATATGACGATATACGGTACGCTTGTTTTGTTCTTATAACCGGCGGAGCCGTAACACTTCTTTTCGCCAAGCAAAAGCAACGACGAGGTGTCTTCTTTATTAGCACCGCGACCGTCCTCTCCCTCATTACCGGCTTATCACAATGGATGTTGGCAGGAAGCGGAATGGTTCTCCTCAAAGCAGCAGGAGAAGAAATACTAAAAAGTACAGGATGACAAGCCCTCGCATCACATACGAAAAAATGCAAAAGCGATATTATTATAATGAGTATCCTCACGGGACTTGGGTTCGCATTATGCGAAAACGTCATCTACTTCATTGCGTGATGATCTCGATGAGAGTTTATCGTTAGATCGCTTGTCACTTCACTCCTCCACGGTGTCTTTACTGGTGTAATAGGTTATATAGTACGAAGACAACAACGCGCAAGCTTCCTATGATATATCTACGCATACATTGCAGGAATACTCCTTCATGGAACATATAATATAACTATTGCCACATATCCCATAACATGAAGCATTGTATTTCTCCTAGGTGGATACATGCTTTTCAGCTATCTCTTGTATAAAACAGATAGATTATATCTAAAGAACAAATAATGAAACATATAGCAATCATTGGATGATGAGCAGCCGGCATGATGGTCGCAGCGACAATAGCAGAAAAAGACTGCGATTGCAGTATTGATATATTTGAAAAAAATAAAGAATTGGGAACCAAGGTTCGCATTAGTGGATGATGAAGATGTAATGTCACGACCGGGTACTATAAAAAAGCGGATCTCCAAGGAAAATATACACGCGGACGAGATTTTCTCGAATATGCAATGTGACAATTCTGACCACGCAAGATGAAACAGCGATGCGAATCCCACGGAGTCCCTCTCCACTGCGAGCCTGATATGCGTGTTTTCCCTGCAAGCAATAAAAGTTCAGACATCGTCTCTCTCTTTGAAAATCTCATTACAAAAGAAAACATAACAATCTATTATAATGAATCAGTTGCAAGTCTACAGAAAATAGCAGAGATATTCACCCTCACGACCGATAAAAGAACTAAAGAGTACGACTACGTCGTCATCACTACGTGATGAAATGCATATGCGCATACGGGTTCTTCCGGCGATGGATACTCATTAGCAAAATCATTGTGACATAGCATTACTCCATTGGGACCATCGCTCAATAGTTTTCTTACACAAGAAGAACGAGTAAAACAATGTTCATGATTAAGCTTTCCCAATGCTAAAATTAAAGAAGTTGCAGCACCATGACCAATTCTCTTTACACATTTTGGCATATCTGGCCCTTTGACATTCGCGTATTCATCGACCATTCCACATATTGAAATAAGTTCTGAGAATCCCCATACAGTCCATATCATACCATTTGCAGACCGCAATGTAGAACGACGAATATCTCGATTCAATGCTAAAGCAAACGAAGAATCGAAAAAACAACTCTCAACTATACTTGGACAAGAATTTACTAAACGCCGAATTGATGCTTTCTTGGAAGCATTTCACATATCAGGCACCACCATGATGTCCAACATCTCTCGCGAGGAAAGAAAAACTCTTTCTAAATTACTTGGAGATGGCTTCCCATTGACCCTCATAGCTCGCAGACCATGAGACGAGTTCGTCACAGCAGGATGAGTCGAAACATCAGAGGTAGACTCCAAAACTATGCAAAGCAAACTCTGCCCCGGCCTTTATTTTGCAGGCGAAGTTCTCAATATCGATGCCGTCACAGGTTGATTCAATTTCCAATCATGCCGAGCAACTTGAAGATGCGCAGGAGAAAGTATTTCACAATAACTCCTATATCAACGGTTCCATAAACTCTTCAATCTTTTCAATAACCTCCTGTTGTTTCGTAACAGCTTTTTTAGCTTCTTCGAGAGATCTAGCGTAACGAGCTCTAGAGATATCATAGAGTTCTTGAATATAATCCGGAGCTATTTTTACATCTGGTGTGTAGAGAGTAAGGAGAGAGAATGGGTCTTTTACCTGCCCTTTCACAAGTGTCTTACAGTACAATTCTCTCATATTGAGATTAGCAAGATCATAGTCGGACAAGAATGGTGCAAAGTGTTGTTTCATATATCCAGCATCTTCTGAAGATATTCTGAAACTTACGAGCGTTCATACATTACCAAACAATGCATCAGAGAGATCGTCTGGAATCTGGCTTATGAATTGATGTGCCACAGCTAGTCACAAACCATATTTTCTTGCTTCAGAGAGAATCTCTTTAAATGTTTCTGTCGCGAAGTTTTGGAACTCATCTACATACAAGAAGAATGGAGTCCTCTCCTCTTTCGAAAGATTTTGTCTACTCATAGATGCTTGGAATATTTTTGTTACGAACATTGCTCCCAAGAATCACATTATTTCTTCCTGGAGTTTCCCCTTTGGCAATTTCACGAACAATATTTTACGATCATCCATTACAGATCTTAAATCCAATTTATTTTCAGGAGATGCAAATATATTTTTGAGCATATCAATACTGAGCAATTGTCCTACCTTATTAAGTATAGGCATGATAGCTTCGGTATTGAACTGTTGTGACCAACCAGCGAACTCATTCGTCCAGAAGTTACGAACCACATCATCATTAATCTTCTCTATCATAGTATAACGGAAGTCTTTGTCGGTAAGCGCACGGATGATATCGAATAGCGTAGATCCGGGTCTATCCAACAATGCCAAGAAGATCATACGCAAAACATGCTCCAACTTAGGATTCCAGTTTGACCCAAAGAACTTCTTGAAGATATCGATAAATCACTTTGCCAATACTTGTTTTGATTCATTAGGTTGTACGTCCAAAGGATTCAAACAAAATGGATATTGGTCATCGGTTGGATCAAAAATAATAACATCATTTTTACGCTCTGGTGGAATATGAGTTATTAATTCGTTAATCAAATCTCCATGCGGATCAATAACTCCAATTCCCTTTCCTGCTTGAATGTCGCGAATCATGAGAGACAAAAGGAATTTTGACTTTCATACTCCCGTCTTTCCAACCACATACATATGTCTCAATCTATCCTCATCATACAATCACAATGGGACGCGCGTTGATCTATAATCTGAAATACCAATAGGAGTCATTTCATTAGGAACATTCATTGGCATGATTTCTCCATTATCCAAGATTTGATATGGCAAAGCAGGTACGCCCACAGGCACTCAAAGCTTCTTAGATTTCACTGTTAACAGAGCCGTTTCTCCTGCTGGGTTATCAGGAAAATGAAAGATATGACTCACCTCATCTGATGTCAGATAAAACGGAGCTCGCACCTTTTCACCCTGCAGGAATTTTCAAATAGACGTCTCTCTATAGAAACGGAGAAGAAATTGATTGAATGGAATATTTTTGAACACTAAGAATTTATTGAACAGTCATCTTATTTTCCCGTCTGCTGTTGCCTTAGATGTAGATTGTGCCACTATAGCGATACGCACGCGGAACAATGGTTGTTTAGACTTATTTTCATAATATGCACGCCCCTCTGCTCTCCAATTCTTTGGAACATTTCTCATGAACATATACTTAAAGAAGCTAAGCTTCATTTGTCGTCTAAAGAGTCGGTATGCAAACTTTTGTTTGAGATAATAGACAAAATTTTCAGTCTGCACCGGCATGATCTGTATTACATACGCCATCTTCTCCTGCGCAATATCACAGTTTTCAAGAGATCTTAATATGTTATTAATAAACGAACTATCGTCATGATTTGATGCTGCAAAAGGGAAATATCATTCATGTTCCAACAACACTTCAGCTATACTAGAACGAGCTGGATCATAATTCCAAATTCACTTCTTATCAGGAGCCATTTGAAAGTTATTAAAATCAGCATAGAACTGTGTTTCAAAAGATGCATAGGTTGTATCATTCGCATCCAGCGTATACAACAACTCACCCTTGTTATAATGGAGAGCAAATGTGACCGTCTGATTCGTTAGTGTCTTATTTATATCACCGAGAAAATCACGAAAAGATGCAGTCCCACCCTTAGATCCATGATAGATTTTAATTAGACGTGTTGCCATGAGTATACAAATTTATAATAAATATTACACTATGCTGAAGTTTTCTTTCATTCTTTCTAACCAATGCTTACGAGGCAATGGAAGTCCATATTTCATTAAAAAGTCATACTCCAATTTCACGATCCTATAACTATTCCCTGAGGCGTCTTTAATTATCTTCTTAAGAACATTAGAATCAATCTCCCATAATCCATCCTCATTCACGCTCTCATATTCAGCAAGATTAGCAACTTCTACGACCTCCATCCAGTCAGGAATATCAACCTTCACCTCATCGTCTCTCCAAAGATATCCAGCACTACCTACCTCTTCTTTAGTAAATGTTTGATCCAAGAGACACGCTGCCGTATCGTTAAAGTAAAATGGGTTCATCCATCACGGGAAGAAATTGCCTAGCTCTCACTTTTCATTAAGGCTTGCAAAGATACTATCAGCCAAAACATGCCACTCCTCCTTCGTATATTGTTTATTCAGGATACAATATTCCTTGTCCTTCAATCCAACACATCAAATACAATATTTACAATTAAGAACGTAGTTGCAATAGAATATATGATGACATCATGCTGGCCCTCATGAGTTCAAACTACAATACAAATGACTTCCGGGTGATACTCACATATTCCCATATGAATGCTCTGCATTCGTTGCTGAAGTAATATTATCATAGATATGTTCTACCGCTTCACCATCACCAACAACGACAAGATTCTTTCCATCTTTTACTTGTGTAACAAAAACGCCGTCTTTCACATTTTCACTATAAAGCACACACTTCCCTGTGGAACTCGTACTTCCTATGTTTTTAGACACATTAGACAATGCAGAATATCGAAATGGAAATTGTTGTTTCTGTTGTAACAATTCGGTCTTTTTAACAAAATATTCTTCTTTTTCATATTGCTTATTCTCGATACAGTATGATTGATTTTCCATATCACTACACAGAAAACATTCCTGACAACCTGTGCAGTTCGTACAAAACCAAAGATTATTAGAGTTGAATATATATTTCGAATAGAAAATATTATATCATTTACTCACACCTGAACAGTAATAAATATTCTCACTTGTGTTGTTAATACCAACACTATTGAAGACGTTGCGACATCCATTTACCACATAGAAACTATATAAGATATTTTCAAGGTCCATCCCAGCACAAATTGTGAGATACATATTTTTCGCACCAAAACCAACCGTATCAGCAAACTCGCCATTCTCCAATAATCCAAAATGCCAAAGATATGGAAGTCCCACTGTCTTCTGAAGCGCATTATATTGATGGAAGAAATCCTCTTGAGCATTATATCAAGGACCATCTGCGGGCTTATCTGCGCCGTCCGTAAACTCCTCTGCAGTCACCAACGCTCCCAACCTATCGGTTTCTGGATATCTACAAATCTTACCTCCAACCTTATAAAGATTAACAGGACATCGACTCGCTATTTCTTTCAAGAAATCACGAAAAGAAGTACCTTTTCTTCTTTCTTGTATTATTCCTTCTCGTTTCTGTAAATTACTCATAATACACATATTTATATACTAAAGTTTTCTTTCATTCTATCTAACCAATGCTTGCGAGGCAACGGAAGTCCATATCTCATCAGGAAGTCATACTCTACTTTAATGACTCTGTAACTATTCCCTTGTTCGTCTAAGATAACCTTTTTTAGTATAGATGTATCTATAGTCCAGACACCATTTTTATATCACTCATAGTCTTGTAAGTCTGATATGTTTACCTTCTCCATTCGTTCAGGAATATCTATTTTGATTGGCTCATCTCTCCAGAGATATCACAATGCGACTACTTCTTCTTTCGTAAAGGTTGAATCAAGAAGATATGCTGCAGTATCATTGAAGTAAAATGGATTCATCTTGGCAGGCAGGAATCATCCCAACACTCACGCATCAGACATGCTTTGGAATATCTGATCTGCTTTCTCTTCTCGCTCCTCTTTTGTATATTGTTTATTGAGTATACAATAGTGTTGATTCTTCAATCATACACACCCAATACAATAAGAACAATTCTCTAGAAAATAAGAATAATATATATTTGAACACGTAGCAGCAGACGAACTACAATAGATATGATTCGATCACTCTCCACAATAATGAACATTATAATAATTACTGTTTTCTCATTCAAATCACACATCTAGGCACCCATATAGGTCTTTGGAATTACTTTCTGCTCATCCTGCTACGATAAGATTCTTTCCTCAATCAACCTCTTTTACGAAGTAGCCATCTACGATATTGTGTGATGAGAATATCCCCGCTCACGTCACATTAGTCGAAACATGATTTGCAAGACCTTTCGTCACCATCTGACGATGATAGGCGTCATACTCTTCTTTCTTCGCCAATACTTCCTGTTTTTTGAGGAAATATTCTTCTTTCTCATACTGCTTATTCTCGACACAATACGAAACATTCGTTAGCCTATCACATAGGACACACTCTGTACATCATATCAGATTGCTAGAAAATCGAATATTATTACTAGAATAGATATTGTTTGAGTAAAAGACATTGAGAGAGCCATGTACCATCACAGAAGCATAGAGATTGCTCGTATCATACACAGAAAACGCATTGTAAATATTGGTTATGTCATTTCATGAAATGAGAGAGTAGAGAACATTCTCTGCATTTGCTCCAACACTAAAGCTCAGATAGCAGTTCCTTGCTCCATACACCTCTGCGAAATCACAGTTCTCATTTTGGAATCGGTGCATGAGACCCATCTTTTCCTGATGCTGGAAAAGATCTTTCAAACTATCGAAAAAACTAGCGAATCATTCTTCTGCCCCAACAGCAATGCGAGCAGGATCATACGAAGCCAATGGCACAACATTTCATGCTCTTTCACTTTCTGGATACCTAGATATTCCTATGGACGTTTTATAGACGTTCAATGGCTGCCAACTAGCAACATACAACAAGAATTCACGAAAACTATAGTTTTTTACTTTCTCTTGGATTTGCTCTTGTCGATACGATAATGGATGCATGATATGTATACGTAATAATAAATACTATAGATCTCTAAGCTCTTCAAAGTCTTGATAATTTTGCGTAAGTTCTTGGCCTGGTTCAATATCCACGAGCGCCATTACTCAATCATTTTCAACGACAATTCCAATAGTAGGTTGAACAGAATGATTAATATAACGAGCATTTTCTGCACTAAAATGCCATATTTTCTGTTCCTTATGGAAGTAACCATAATGCGCTATCACCTCTTGATCTTCTTTTGGTAGTGCATCATACGCATCTTGCGGAATATGTAGCGTAAATACCTCAGAAGGAATCCAAACAGTCTCTCATTTCTTTATAGCTTCCCCAGCAAACAGTCATATCCCATGAACATCCGATGGCGCTAAATATACTTTCTTATAAAACATACTATCCTATAAGTAATAAAGATCCACTACCCAATCCTACAGTTTTCTTTCATTCTCTCCAACCAGTGCTTGCGAGGCAACGGAAGTCCGTATTTCATCAGGAAGTCATACTCCAACTTAATAACTCTATAACTATTCCCCTGCTCATCTAAGATAACTTTTTTTAGTATCACGGGATCAATCGTCCAAACCCCATCTTTATATCATTCATATTGGTCTAATTCTGTTGTTTTAACTGTCTCCATCCACTCAGGGATATCAACTTTAATCGGTTCGTCTCTCCACAAGAATCACTGGGATACGGCTTCTTCTTTAGTGAACGACGGATCCATAAAATACGCAGCAGTATCATTGAAATAAAATGGATTCATACTACCAGGGAAAAACTCACCCAACCTCCCATCTCGCTCCATCTGACTGCAAATCTCATCTACCTTCAGATACCAATCTTCTTTGGTGTATTGCTGATTGAAGATGCAATATGATTTATTTTGTAGACCAATACATCCGAAGCAATATGAGCACGAATCTAAATTCATAGAATAATATATGTTAGAAGAATTTGCGACAAAAATGCTACAATACACATCCGCTGCATTAGATCACGCCTGAACCGTTCAATAAAAATCATGCGAATTCACACCTACATCAATTCCATCGTAAAAATTATAGCTCCCTGTTTCTCATCCCACAAAGAGAACCACATTACGAACGTCTTGTGCATGATCCACAAAGTATCCGTTTTCTACGAGCTGAGAAGAAATAATTCCTCTACCACTCACACCCTCACTACCCACATTACCCAAAGCCTTTCACATAGCAGCATAGGATTTCTCATATGCATATTTGTCAGAAAGTATTTCCTTTTTACGTACATAGAACTCATCTGGTTCATAGGCCTTATTCTCAATGCAATATTTCTGATGTTGTAAATCTTGACACAACACACACTCAGAACAACCAATTAAATTAGATGAAAACCAAATATCGCTTGACTGAAAAATACTCGCACTATAAAACACATTCATAGAATCAACTACCTGTTTAGACTGGAAAATATTATTGCTATTTTGCGTAACGGAAAGTGAGCTGATGACATCAGCACTATTGAGTCATCAAAAGAGAGAATACAAACCGTTTTCAAAGCCAAGGCCTACATTAAAACACAAGTAACAATTTTTAGTTCCATAACATCAATCGGTATAATCTGCATTCTCATTGTCTCACATAAAAAACAAATTTGGCCTATCAGAAACCAGATATAACTTTTGAAAATCATAAAAAAAGTCACCAGTATAATTTCCCACGTGTTTATTAGTCATCAACGCATCGCGATCCAACACGATAGTACCCTGTCTTTCCGAACGAGGATATCTGGAAATAAATTCTGGGTGTTTGTAAAAACTTAAACTATACCAACTACACAAATCTCTCAAAAAATCTCTGAACGGAGTTTTTTTTCTTTTCTCTTTCATTTTTTCTTGCCAGTATTGAAGAGTTTGCATGAAGGATAAGAGAAGTCTAAAGATGCCATATTATATCACACAAGCACGATTTTGCAATTAATAATACAATTTACATTATATTTTAGTACTCCTTCCTATTTCTATCAAAACATCATAAATATGGCATAATACAAGACTATTTGCAAAAAAGAACAGAATCTATACAATAATATATGTGTAAATATCTAATTTACAAAAAATGTTACAAACACATCTTCGCAGTATTGAGCAAGTATTAGAGAAACTCTGACTCCACTCATCGGACATAAAGATTTTCCTATTGTGATTAGAGTTGTGAGCATCTACCATCGCTCAACTAGCGCAACAAGCAAACATGGGAAGAGTCACTGTTCATGAGATAGTTAAAAGACTCATTAAGTATGGATTATTCTTACAAACATATAGTAAAAAGAAAAGACTTGTCTACCCCAACACACTTGACGCCCTAAATCAGTTTATCGAGAAGAGAAAACTTGAAGTTAATCAACTCGAGAAAGAAGTACACGCAGCGAGTCATATTTTGCGCAGCATTCAAACCCAATCAGAGAACTTCCCCAAAACAAGATTCTATAAAGGAAGAGAAGGAATCCACATCATGATGCAAGAGATGCTCAATGACCGCAAAGACATCATGGTAACAAGCGACTGACAGCACTTCTACGACCTCGTCGACAATGAATTTCTAGAACAATCTATAAACCTCAGACAAAAACATCGCGTTTCAGTACAACTCCTATTTCCGACATGATTCGAATATTTTTGTTTCACACAATGAATGTATCAACAAAAACTCTCCATTCGTTTTCTTCCAGAAGACACAACACTCAAATGATGAATAACAATTCGAGGGAATAAAGTTGCATTTCACTGCTACGAAGGGCGTTTTCTAACAACCACAATCATAGAGAGTCAACAAATAGCAAGCACTATGACATGGAATTTTCACCAAGCACGAGAGAAGAACGAATAAAACTACCCGTATATTTCTTGTTGGTACTCTTTTTCTGTAACAACTTTTCCTGAATAATCCATTGGATATACTGATAACATTTCCTCTCAAGACGCATCGGATTTTCTTAGCAACAGATGTTTCTTGGGCAACCTAGCTACTCTTTCTGCATGCCTCTCATCTGGATGTTTATCAGGGAGCGCTAGATTATGTTTTCTATAAAACTCCAACTCTGGCTTAACTATCCTGAAGGGTCTTCCAGAAATACTACATACAAATACTTTCTGTACTACAGAATCCTCATCCCTCAAACGTCTCCACAACTCATCAGTATATGAATCCCTTTTGATGACTTCCGCCCCAGCAGGCAAAGCAGGATCATATGTTTTATCTTCCCACTTATATCACCTCTGCAACGCTTCTTCTTTTGTCAAAGGCATATATTCATGAGCTGAGGTTTCATTATAACCAAATGGGCTCATCGCAGGAGATAAAAATTCTCACCAACTTCCATTTGTTTGCATAGCAGCAACTATCCTAGCCACCTCCTGCTCTCGCGTTTCTTTGTCATACTGCTTATTGAAAATACAGTACGAAGCATTCCTCATGAAAGCACAACCAAACATATGATGACATCACACTATCACATGTGAATAATACACATAACTAGATCACGCAGTTATCACACTCGAGTAATACACATTTGAACAATCCAATCCGACACTAAGAGCACCTATACTCCACTGTGTTGTACCACCAAATGACGATACATCATAACTATCACGACAATCCGTAACCATATCACAATACGCGAGATTCTCAGAGAAACCAATATTGTATGAGAAACGACAGTTCTTTGTTCCATACAAATTATTCCCAAATCATCACTCATCATTTACCTTATATGTAGCTCTCTGCAAGAATTGTTGCGGAGTAACCTTAGCGACAGCGGGAGCGATTTTTTCGTAGTCTTCTTTGGAATATTGCTGGTTATTAATACAATATTTCTTTCAAACGAGGTTATTACAATTAACACAGAACTCGCACGCAGAGCACAAAATACAGTTATATAAATACTTAGACTGATCACACTCATAACAATTAAACAAAGCAAACGACTCTGTACAATTAATACTATTATACACCGTATCACAGTAGTAAACATGCATAGAATCAACTACATTTTTCGAATGTTTAACAACAGAAGAGTACATAGAATCTTCACAAAAATCCGTATCAAATACTAAGTAACAGTTTTTTGAATTTCCACAACCATTCACATAGTCGCAGTTCTCACTCATTTTCACCATCAAAGAAATATGAGGAGCAGCATCAAATACCTTCCCGAACGTATCTACGAACGAAGAACCTTCATCCCACTTCACCCCATAGTCCAATGGGTTTCGGTTGTCAGATCGCCAACTGTCCACACCATACACTTTGTATTTCTTATCTGGAGAATAATTAGAAACAATCCCCTCACCCGTCGCATCACATCTTCTCTTATATAATTTCTTTTCATTCCTCCACAAAAGCCTCCTTCTCAATCTCTCTTCAGGACAAAGTGTAGGATATGGGATCTGATACTTTTTCCCGTCAAACGTTGGCGAGATAGTATTGTAGAATGCGGCATCGCTTTGATATATCGGGAATTCTGCTCCAGAAACTGCACAGGTTCTTCGCTCTACAATTGGATCATTTGTCTTTTGAGATACATACTCGTAGACTTCACGGGTTGTATATTGCATAGTATAAACAATAGAATAAATAAATTATCAGATAACTATATCTTCGTATTCTTTTTTTGTAACAATTTTTCACACAAAATCAGCACCATAAAAAGAAATCAGCGGCTCTCATGAGATGCTTGACCTAGTGAGTAGCTTGGCGTATCTAGACAATTGACTACTACGCATATTATATCTACTACTTGGATGTGCATCTGGAATGCTAATTCCCCACATTCTATAAAATAGCAACTCTTGTTGTGTTAAACGATAAGGTCTTCATGACACAGAACAGATAAATATTGCCTGCAAAATAGAGTCGTCCTCCTTGAGCTTTTGCCACTCTTGATCAGAGTAATCTTTTCTCATAACGATTTTAACGCCTTGATCTATACTAGGATCATATGTGTTATCTTGCCAATTATATCCCCTTTCAGTTGCCTCATCACGAGATAACGGGAAAGACTCCATAGCTATTGTCTCATTATACCCAAATGGAGATATGCGTGGATGGAAAAACTCTCATCGCCCTCAGGTCTGTTGCATATGCTCAATAATTTCTAGCACCTTTTGTTCATAGTCTTCTTTGGTGTACTGTTGATTTAAAATGCAATATTCTTTACCACTCAAGCCGACACATCAAAAACAGTTTTGGCACGAAGAACAAGCATCACAATAAAAAATTTTTGTTCTATTGGAAGCCACAGAAAACATAACCTCAAAAACGCCGCCTCATATAATCTCATAGCATCTTTCTCAATTCTTTCCAATTGAGTCTGCATCATACGAATTTGTGATATTTCATCAGCTACTACCTATGTACTTAACAATCTGATTCTCTTCGTCATCTCACTCTTTATACTTTTGGAAATTTGTTTTACCAACAACATATCTTGCACCCTTCCTTTGTTGATATTCATCATACAACATAGTTGACGTCATTGTCGCATATATCTTTTCTACCTCTGCCAAATAGTCTTCTTTTGCATATTGCACATTTCTAATACAATACTCTTTGTTTTCCAAGTTTGTACAAAGCAAACAAAACTTACAATTTAGAAGTTCCGAACAATAGGAACAATCTGAGCAATTCTTCACATTGTAGACATAAAAAACCTTGTAACAAGAGTTAGCACCAACCGCTTCATATCATACCTTAGCAGAAAAACAACCGAGGCAGTCTATTAAATTATCGCAGTTCATACTCATATCTGTATAAGACAGATCACTAGATCAAGAGCATCCGCAACACAAATAACAATTTTTTGCATTTGAAATATTAGCACAGTATTCACAGTTTTCACAGTTAGATATAACGAGTCAGCTCTTAGGAACAGACGAAAGCAATGACTCAAATTGTGCAAAAAAGTCCTCGTTTCCGTTATACCCTCTTCAGTACTGCATTGCGTCTCGAGAATCAGATCACCGAAACTTCTGATTATACACCTTGTAAGGTTTGTCCGGAGAGTAAATACTAACCATACTCTCCCCCGTCGCATCGCACTTTCTCTTATATAATTTCCTTTCGTTTCTAAACGCCATCCTTCTTCTTTGCCTTTCCTCAGGACAAAGTGTGGGGTATGGAATTTGGCATTTCTTACCATTAAATGTTGGAGATATCTTATCATAGAATGCTACGTCACTTTGGCATATCGGGAATTCTGTTCCAGAGACAACGCAGACTCTTCGTTCTACAATTGGATCATCTGTCTTCTGAGATATATACTCATAGACCTCACGACTGGTGTACTGCATCAATAAGAGATACAAAAAATAAAACTCTATCCACATATTTCTTTCTCATAAGCCTCTTCACTATAGACTCTACCTATATAATCGACTGGATATACCGACAGCAAATCTTCTCATGTTTTATCACATTTTCTCAGATATAATACATCTCACATCAGCGCCGCCAACCTCTTTTGATGACGAACATCTGGATGTTGCTTAGGGATATCTATACTATGTTTTCTATAAAATTCCAACTCTTGTTTTATAATTCTAAACGGTCTTCATGACTCATCACACACGATAATTCTTTTTAACACCTCATCATCTCACAACAACTCTCTTCGCTCAGCAGGAGAAAAATATCCAGGATATAATGCTTCAGATCACTCTGGGATCACAGGATCATATGTTTTGTCCAATCGAGCATATCATTTAGATAAAGCCTCGTCTCTTTCATATGAAAAGTGATCCAGAGCCATAGTCTCATTATATCAAAACAATGATATCTTGGGATTCAGAAACTCTCCCCGCTCTCCCGACTGTTGCATATGTGTAATAATCTCTGACACTTTTTTCTCATAGTCTTCTTTGGAATATTGCTTATTGAAAACACAATATTGCTTATCACGCAATCACACACAACCAAATAAGTCAGAAGAGTTGTAGCAATCATAGCAATATAACACATGGTGGACATTCTGACAATTATACGAAAACCCAACAGTATGTCACAGATACACTACGGCGCTTTCATAACTCTTAGCTAGTTGAAAAATATTTCCGCCACAATCATAGCAATCCTTAACTTTGAGTCATATAGAATAACAATATCTACAGTCCTCACTTTCATTTACATTAGTACACAAAATACAATTATGAGAGTCTTTTATGTTCTGTCATAAACATCACTCAGATCTCTTTATTCCATTATACTTAGGATAACCACGAAGAAGCTCTTGATACATATCTAGACTAGCTTCTAGCACAGCAGCCGAATAGTTTTCCGGCGAGTATTCCTTATTAAGGACCATGTATTTTTTATTCCTTAATCCAGCACACATATGACAGCTTTCACAATTTTCGCAATCATATAAATAACTAGATGAAGATATATTATTAGAAAAAACAATATACTGAGAAGAGACAATATTATCGCTATCGATTATCTCATATGAGTCTTTACTATGAAGAGCTCGGTAGCCATCAATAGAGTTTTCACTCCATGCTGCGACATTAAGATGGTAACAGTTCTGAGAATAACCAGTGGAAAAACACATATAACAATCTTTAACGTCGGTATTATTGTTCCCATAATCAGCATTTTCACAGTTATTATTTGCAAGATTCTGTTTAGGCACAGCCCACAACAACTCTCCAAACTGTTGGTTAAATGTCTTTTGGTCATCAAAGTCCTTTCAATAAATCATTGGATTTCGAGCATCTGACCACCAAAACTTCTGATTATACACCTTATATGGTTTATCTGGGCTGTAAATAGACACAATTCACTCCCCTGTTGCATCGCATTTTCTCTTATAGAGTTTTCTCTCGTTTCTAAAAAGCAATCTTCTTCTTTGTCTTTCCTCAGGACAGAGTGTTGGATATGGAATCTGGTACTTCGTACCATTAAATGTCGGTGATATCTTGTCATAGAACAATACGTCACTTTGATATATCGGAAATTCTGCTCCAGAAACCGCACAGGTTCTTCGCTCTATGATTGGATCATTGGTCTTTTGAGATACATACTCATAGACCTCACGACTGGTGTATTGCATGCAATGCTAGTAGAAGAATAAATATTTTACCCACATATCACCTCTTGATAGGCCTTTTCACAATACACCTTACTTTGGTTATTCTCTGGATAGACGGATATCATAGGCTCTCACGTTTTATCACACTTTCTCAAATAGAGCGCTCTTCCTGGACGAAGTCTCATTCTTTCTTCATATCTAACATCTGGATGGTTAGTTGGCAATGGAAGATTATATTTTCTATAAAACTCTAATTCTGGCTTTACAAGCCTATATGGTCTCTTTGAAACGCTACAGATAAATATCTCCTTCAATGTAGCATCCGAATCCCTCATTGCAATACTTTCTCATGGAGATAACGATGCTATATCGATAGTTTTAGCTCCTGCAGGAATGATAGGATCATAACTAATATCTAACCAAGCATATCATCTTGCCAACGCCTCTTCTCTGGTAAGTGGAAAGTAATCCTGAGCACATGTTTCATTATATCCAAATGCTGATACAGATATCCCAAAGAACTCTCCCCACTCTCACCTTTCCTGCATAGCAGAGACGATTTCAGAGACTTTCTTTTCATATTCCTCCTTCGTATATTGCTTATTAAAGATACAATACTCTTTACCGCGCAATCCTACACACCCGAAACAGTTGGTACAATTGAGACAATAATAACTATACCACACGTGATGGATATTTTCCCAACATCATATAGAGAATCATACGTGCGAGATATTACGACCACACTCCTCTGACTCATACACCAACGATGCATTTTCTCCTCGAGAGTCATAGTCCATACAATCCTGACAATTATTATTTATAGAACAATATTTACAATCACGAACTGCATCACAATCTGTGAGGAAAACACTATTGTGTGAATTGTTTACGAAAGATCCGAAAACACGCTCATTACCTACTCATTGCGTGTTTTTCTTTACAACATCTGCCGCCTCAACCATCTCCTTAAACTCTTTACGAGTAGCTTCGATATCTGCTTTATATCTTACTATTTCTGCTTCATATTCATCTCTCGTATATTGCTTATTTTTAATACAATACTGTTTATTGTGTAAGTTGTAACACATGAAACACGAGGTACAGTTTTGGCAACTATATAAGAAATAACTATCTACACACTGGGAACAAAGTACAGAGTAAAAAAGTTTTGTTGAATCCAAGCAATTCACAGATTCGTATGTTTGTTGATTTTGGAACCCATATGAACAGTCTGCACTATCTTTTACATAGAATACGTGTTCTGCGTTGTAAACGTCTTCACAGAAAGCCATTTCGAAGCACATATAGCAGTTCTTAGCGATACCCGCAGAGTTAGTGTAATCACTATTCTCTTGTTGAATGTATTCCTTAATTAATGCATCTTTCGGCACGGCTTGGAAAAGTTTCTTATACTGTTCTGTAAATGACATAGTAGGATCGTAGTCTTGCGCGTATGTCATCACATTCCACGCATCTGACCATCGGAATGGCTGTTTATACACAGGAAACGTTTTATCTGCAGAATACATACTGATGATATTCTCCCCTGTCGCATCACATTTTCTTTTATACAACTTTCTTTCATTTCTGAAAAGCAACCTTCTTCTTTGTCTTTCCTCAGGACAGAGTGTTGGATACGGAATTTGGTACTTCGTACCATTAAATGTTGGTGATATCTTGTCATAGAACACCACATCACTTTGATATATCGGGAATTCTGCTCCAGAGACAGTACAGACTCTTCGTTCTACGATAGGATCATTGGTTTGTTTGGCGATATACTCATAAACATCGCGACTCGTGTATTGCATGTATACTTTCTGAAATGGGTAAAAAAGAATGAATTTCAACGTAACGGGAGGAGTATACTGCTGGATTTGCAAAACACAAGAGAATGTGTATAATATGTGTGAATACTTTATTCACAACACCCACGAGACCAATGTCGCTCCTAGAATCATCTCTTAAGGAATTCTGACTCACAACCCTACAAACAAAGGCTTTCCTAGCCATTTATCAATATGGCCCAAAGCCTGCAAGTAGCATCGCGAAAATGATAGGAGTCGAAAGAACCAATACCTATAAAATGATCCAATGACTCATGCAACAAGGGCTCATTGCCGAGGTATCCAAAGAATGAACAAAACACTTCTTCGTTCCCGATAAACAAGTATTTAGAAATCAACTCGTGCAACGCCAACAGATGCTCGAGCAAACAGAACAACAACTCCCTGTCATCGAATCAGAACTAGCTAAATTAGAAACAGGACGCCTCTCCCCTATTCCTAAAATGCGTTTCTTCGAATGAAGCGTGGGTATCGGGCATCTTTTTGAAGACATAGAACATCTCATCCTCCAGAAGTGATATCTTGTCATCAAATGTTTTGCATCAAATACTATAGAATCGCAATCACAATCATCTTCGCATCTTTCTACTCTCGCGCCAGAGTTCTTCACGTTTCTCAAAGAACACGCAATCAATACAGAAATTTATCTTGGAAATTGAATCCTTACATTAGAGCATGTCCTCAAGAGTTATGACAAAAAGATCCTTCCTGAACTCCCTGCATGAAACGCAGCAGTGCATCTCTTCTTGGTCTGAGAAACGCTCTACATAACTATTTTCAAAGCAGTCCCTATTGGTATAAAAATAGAAAGTCCTGAGCTCGCGGACATCATACACTTTCTCTTCAAACAACTATAAAATAATGACAGGATGACGAAACGACAGAATGACAAAACAATAGCAGTCATTCTGAACGCAGTGAAGAATCTTCTAGTCAACTTGTGTTTATCGCGAGATTAGTTACCTTGCCACCTCTAGATTATCGAGACGATCTATCAAAACCTAGTGGATATCCTAAGTGAGATCCCCAGATCAACCAAACATTTGAAATTCACAACATCCCCTTAATTTATAATTACAAAAGGTCTCTCATATCTTAAAACCATGTTGTTAATACACAACAACAGTTTTTCAATATACAGAGTTAAATTCATTATTTTTATGGCTATACTTTATTTTTAGATAGAGAAAATAGAGTATGACTCTTCATTCATATAAAGACACAGCAAACCCTTTTGAAAAGGTAAATGTTGTAGATTATCTAACCTATAGACCCCTCTATCCCAAGGAGATGATAAACAATATAATACGCAAACACCTCTCGTCTCCTAATGACCTCGTAGTAGATCTTTGAACAGGCAACGGCCAAGTCGCAATAGAATTCGCCAAAGCAGGATATACAACAATATGAATAGATCCCAACAAAGAAATGTTGGCCTCATGACACTTCCACTTTCTGCTTGATAAAAGGCTTGGTACTGCGGAAAACACATGACTCCAAGACAGCTCTGTCGACCTAATAACAATAGGTTCCTCTATTCATTGGTTCGATATAGATGCATTTTTCAATGAAGCCTATAGAATTCTCAAACCATGAGGTATCATAACCGCATTTTCATATGATGCTTGGAAAAATATCGAGTCATTAAATTCTTTTTTACAAGACTACTTTCGTGAAAATTTTATAACAAGATTCAATCATGGCACGCAGGAAGAACTCAAAAAATATATCTATGAATGAAAATACAAAAACTTACCAACCACACCACTATTCACCAAAGTAGGCTATGAGAGCCACGAAATCCTAACTGAGATACAAGTTCACGATTACATTGAACTCGTTAAAACCACAGCTGGAGCACTAGGCTACAATATACAAAACAATGCTGATCTATGAAAAACTATGTATGACGATTTATCCGCATACCTACAAGACTATCTCATACACAAATATTCCGTGTTCTGCGTGACGTATAAGAAAAATGACTAGTAATGTTACTTTTTTATATTCTCCAACAAAACAGAACATAATGCATCTGTTAAGTATATTTCAGGTTCCCCCTGAGAATCTAATGCATAAGCTACGTTATGTAAAATATCTGAAGAAAAGTTTCATCCTCATCAAAAATCGTCTGCCAAAGTAACCACACCATAAGGCATCTCAACGGTCCAATAACGAGAACTCAAAGGAATATTCCTTTCTCTATATATCTGACACATTGCATAATTCCAATCATGCAAAAACTGATTAATTGGAGATACATGTTCTTTTGGTATCTTCACACGACCAAGAGATACATCTTCTAGTGTAGCCAGCTTTATATACTCCAAAACGGTAATGTCTTTATCATCAGTGTGTTTATAGTACATTATTTTTGGAAATTTAAGTTCATAAGGCGGCATTTCTGGAGCATATTGATCTATAATTTTATTATACACTAACTTATATCATTTCAGGACAGCGCCATATCGAGCCTTTAAGTCTACAAAACCTAATCCAGAATAATCAGCTTTATGATCCCCAGATAATACAAGAACATATTTTTTATCATGTAGGAGAAAAGATTGAACGCTCCCCGTCTTATTGAGCTTAGTAAGCTGTATAGACTCCTCCTTTAATCGATTTGAAAAATCTCAATCCAGGAGCGTCTTTAGTTGTTGCTTAATATGAAAATCTCACCCACTCGTTAGTCATTGGTGAGGTCTCTTCTCCCAATTTTTATCATTTCCCGGGATGTGCTTCCATTTCATACTATAATTATAAGAAGATCTTTCTTTTTTGCAAAAACCACAAAAAGCCTCTCCCTTGGGAAAGACTTTTAATGAAGGTATATGTTCACGAACTAGAAGTATACTAAAGAGGAAAGCTAGATTACAAACGGCCAAATATAATGTGATATTTTCTAATAGTTAGAAAAGTGGTTCATCCCCACGTTCCCGTAGGGATACCTTGTTACGACTTCACCCCAGTCATTGATTTTCTCCTCAATACGCATGGCGCATCTTCAGAAAACCTCAACTCCCATGGTGTGACGGGCGGTGAGTGCAAGGAACAGGGACATATTCACGGTGACATGGCTGATTCACCATTACTAGCAATTCCGACTTCATGTAGTCGAGTTGCAGACTACAATCTGAACTTAGGGAAGGTTTCGAGTTTTGCTCCGCCTCGCGGTTTCGCTTCTCATTGTTACTTCCCATTGTATGATCTATGACGCCCTAGGCATAAGGGGCATGAGGATCTGACGTCATCCTCTCCTTCCTCCTGGTTGCCCAGGCAGTTTCTCTAGACACTGTAACTAGAGATGAGGGTTGCGCTCGTTTCTAGACTTAACTAGATACCTTGCGGCACGAGCTGACGACGACCATGCACCACCTGTGTACCCCGCTGTATTGCTACAGCTAACTGAGTTTCCCCAGCGACAAAGTACATGTCAAACCTAGGTAAGGTTCTTGGCTTATTGTCCAATTAATCGAGATCATCCACTGCTTGTGTGTTCCCCCGCCTATTCCTTTGAGTTTCAGTCTTGCGACTGTACTACCCAGGCGGCTTGCTTAACCCGTTAGGTTACAGTACCCCAGAGATCAAGTCTCTTAAGACACTTAGCAAGCATAGTTTACAGCATGGACTACCGGGGTATCTAATCCCGTTTGCTACCCATGCTTTCGTCTCTCACTGTCAGGATAATCATAGTAAGCTGCTTTCGCTTTTGGCATTCCTTCCGATATCAACGGATTTCACCCCTCCACCGGAAATTCTACTTACCCCTAAAAACCTCCAGATATACAGTATCCATTCCCTTCCCTTGGTTGAGCCAAGATCTTTGAAAATAGACTTATATAACCAGCTACAGACTCTTTACGCCCAGTAAATCCGGATAACGCTTGGGACCTACGTATTACCGCGGCTGCTGGCACGTAGTTAGCCGTCCCTTATTCTTGGGGTACCGTCATTCGTCTTCCCCCAGAAAAGAAGTTTACACCCCGCAAGGCTTCATCCTTCACGCAGAGTCGCTGGGTCAGGCTTTCGCCCATTGCCCAAGATTCCCCACTGCTGCCCCCCGTAGGGGTATGGACCGTATCTCAGTTCCATTGCGACCGGACATCCTCTCAGACCGGTTACCCGTCATAGGCTTGGTAAGCCGTTACCTTACCAACTACCTGATAGGCCGCACCCTTCTCCCAGAGCGATAAATCTTTCCTCCACCTATTTTCATTCGGTGGAGCGTATGGGGAATTAGCTACATCTCTGTAGTTGTTCCCCGCTCCGGGGCAAATTAAGCACGTGTTACTCGCCCGTTTGCCACTAACTTGTTAACCGAAGTCAACAAGTCCGTTCGACTTGCATGTGTTAGGCGCTCTGCTAGCGTTCATCCTGAGCCAGGATCAAACTCTTCATAAACAAATAGGTTTGAACCTAGCTTTACCTCTTTAGTATAATTCTAATTTTTTTGCGTGTGAACACATATATGAATTAACATATATGAATGGAAATGCTAATGATCCGGCATAACAACCTTCATGGTAGGTGGCGTCAATCTACTTTCCCACCCCGAGTCGGGGCAGTATCATTGACTGTCATAGGCTTAACTTCTGTGTTCGGAATGGGAACAGGTGTTTCCCTACGACACATCGGCACCACCAATCATGAAGATTATTGTGCTGTCCTCAACTAGATAGATATATTATATTTTTAAAAGGATGATATATCCCTCGACCGATTAGTATATCTCTGCTTAACACATTGCTGCGCTTATACGTGATACCTATCAAACCCATAGTCTATGGGAGGTCTTACTCTTGGATCACTCCAAGATGAGCAATCTAATCTTGTGGTTAGTTTCCCGCTTAGATGCTTTCAGCGGTTACCTTTACCGAGCGTAGCTACCCAGCCGTGCCATTGGTATGACAACTGGTTCACCAGAGGCTCGTTCATTCCGGTCCTCTCGTACTAGGAACGACACCACTCAAATTGCTTACGGATACAGTAGATAGGGGCCGAACTGTCTCACGACGTTCTGAACCCAACTCGCGTCCCACTTTAATCGGCGAACAGCCGAACCCTTGGGACCTTCTACAGCCCCAGGATGTGACGAGTCGACATCGAGGTGCCAAACGGAGCCGTCTATACGGACTATCGGGCTCCATTAGCCTGTTATCCCCGGAGTAGCTTTTATCCGTTGAGCGGATTCCCTTCCACATGGAAAATCCGGATCACTTTCACCTAGTTTCCTATCTGTTCGACCTGTTAGTCTGACAGTTAAGCCTGCTTTTGCGAATATACGTCCAGTACGGTTTCCATCCGTACTAAGCAGACCTTTGTACGCCTCCGTTACTCTTTAGGAGGCTCCCGCCCCAGGCAAACTGTCCAACAGGCACTGTCCCCCGATTTTTCGGGGTTAGTAACGCTATACATAATGGGTGGTATCTCACTATTGACTCCGCACAAGCCAAAGCCTGCACATCAACGTCTCCCACCTATGCTGAGTATCATGTACCACGTTACAATACCTATCTACAGTAAAGCTTCACAGGGTCTTTCCGTCTAACTGTATCTATCCGGCATTTTTACCGGAAATGTAATTTCACCGAGTCCGAGATTAAGACAGTGTCGAGATGGTTATGCCATTCATGCGGGTCGGAACTTACCCGACAAGGAATTTCGCTACCTTAGGACCGTCATAGTTACGGCCGTCGTTGACTAGTGCTTAAATCGCGAGCGTGAACAAGCGATCTTAACATTCTAGCACTGGACAGGCATCACCTCCTATACATCCACTTTCGTGTTAGCAGGAAGCTGTGTTTTTGGTAAACAGTCCCCCCGACTACTTTCGCTGCGACCCTCATTGCTGAGGGCAGGACTTATCCCGAAGTTACGTCCGTTCATTTGCCAAGTTCCTTAATCACCGGTTGTCTCGAGTACCTTGGTATTCTCTACCAACCTACATGTGTCTGTTCTGGGTACGGGCTGTCATATGATAAGTTTAGCGGTTTTTCTTGACACCAGAACTATATGAATCCTGTCATTACTGACAGTCCTCCTCATGCTCGACGTTTTATCTCGCGACGGATTTGCCTATCGCAAGCATACTGACACTGTCAGATTTGCCTTACATGTGTAACTCACATCCTTAGTAAGCTCATACATATCCCGATGTGTTACCACATCACTCATATAACAGGGATGGGAATATTAACCCATTATCCATCGACTACCCCTTTCGGGTTTGCCTTAGGCCCCGCCTAACCCTACGCTGATGACCATTGCGTAGGAATCCTTAGGTTTTCGGTAAGCAGAATTTTCATCTGCAATCGTTACTTATGTCAGCATTTTTACTTCTCAATAGTCCACCACACCTTCCGGTGTAGCTTCATCCCAATTAAGAACACTCTCCTACCGCACTCTCATAAAATGAGAGGCTTTCGACGTCGGTATATAGCTTAGCCCCGTTACATCTTCGGCGCATACCCGCTTGTCCAGTGAGCTGTTACGCTTTCTTTAAAGGATTGCTGCTTCTGAGCAAACCTCCTGGATGTCTAAGCAGGTACACATCCTTTTCCACTTAGCTATAATTTAGGGACCTTAGTCGGAAATCTGGGCTGTTACCCTTTTGACCACGAAACTTAGCTCCCGTAGTCTAACTGCATATTTTTCCTCATAGCATTCGAAGTTTAACAGGGTTTGGTAATGCCTCTCGACACCCCTAGCCCTACAAGAGCTCTACCTCTATGAGATCATCAATACACGCTAACCCTAAAGTTATTTCGGAGAGAACCAGCTATCACGGAATTCGATGAGCTTTTCACTCCTAGGCACAAGTCATCCAAAGGACTTGCAGCTCCTACTGGTTCGGACCTCCAGGTAGGTCTCCCTACCCTTCATCCTGCTCATGCCTAGCTCATCCCGCTTCGGGTCCATTAATAGCAACTCGTCGCCCTATTCAGACTCGCTTTCGCTACGGCTCCGGCTGTATATGCCTTAACCTTGCTACTATTAATGACTCGCTGACCCATTCGTCAATAGGTACGTTGTGACTCCAATAAATTGAAGCGCCAACTCCCTTGTGAGCCATAGATTTCAGGTTCTATTTCACTCCCCTTCCGGGGTTCTTTTCACCGTTCCCTCACGGTACTATGCACTATCGGTGTAAAAAAGTATTTAGTCTTAGACAGTGGTCTGCCCAGATTCACACAAGATTTCTCGTGTCTCATGCTACTTGGGAGCATAAAGCTGAAGGTTCGCATATTTCGTGTACGGGGCTATAACCCTCTATGGCTTGGCTTGTCAACCAATTCTACTATATACTAACTTTGTAACTTCAGTGTCACCTGCGAGGGTAACAATATTATGTCCCGCGACCCTCTCATACGCAACGGCTCGCACCTTGACACGTATGGAGTTTAGACTGTTCCCCGTTCGATCGTCTCTACTGAGGGAATCTCTTACGATTTATTTTCCTCTTGGTACTAAGATATTTCACTTCCCAAGGTTATCATTATGATATTTCGATGTACGAAATAGGTTACCCCATTCAGATATCTTCGGCTGATCACGGTTACTGGCACCTGACCGAAGCTTTTCGCAGCCAATCACGTCTTTCATCGACTTTTTTACCCAAGGCATCCATCATATGGCTCTTAATAGATTTATCACCTTTTAAAAATACAATATATCTATCTGTTAAGGAACGTTTCTCAAGACCGCAAACTTTTTTGCGATGTACTGGATAGGATATAGATACACCCAACCATTGCAAGAGATTTTTTGACTTTTTATATATCGAGTAAGTATAGATACTACAACGTTTCTCTCGTTTTGACCTGTCTTTTGTGAAAAAAATGTTAGAAAATTGTTCTTAAACCCGCGCGTATTATGTGTTATTGTGAGCATCACCTTTTGCAAAAACAAAATATGTGGCTAAGTAAGCCACATATCAAAGCACTCTATATTTTTTATTTTGTTATAATTCGCGTTTAAATTTTTATAATTATTTTTATTGCACACTAAAGAAAGAGGCTAAAGCTTGCGGGAATTGCATCGCCACAACACAACAAACAAGCATCATCATTAACAAAGATTTCCTCACGAGATGGTTTTCATGAAATGCTATCTTGCCAAAAATAAGGCTCCACAACATCTGTGATGCTCTCTTCACGGTAACGACAATTGATGCTATTCAATACCCATATGAAAGGCTTGAAATAAATCACGACGATCAATCAAACAATGCTAAGATAGTAATGGTCTTATAGTTTTTACGATTATGTAATAGCGTTCATAATGCCTTTGGTTTAAACATCACAAGACAGATAGCACAACCAATAGCACACAGGAATGTTTGCAATGGTATAGCAGTATAATAGGTGGTCACGCGCTTAAAAAGAAGAATACATATCGATCATATAATATTCATCAAAACTACATATCATAAACCACGACGCCCTATAGGTTGCTCTCTCGCAGAGATTAATCACAATATTAAGATAACAGAAACGACTGCAATTTGCCATCATGCAATTGTGTTTCACAAAAGAACATCTCATATTAACACCATGGGGATAGACATAATAAATAGTCTCGCCATGATGGTGCGATCTACATGCTGCGTAGCTATACATCCCAATCGTGTAAACACGGTTGAAAGAATCGCAATGATAGCTGTGTACGCAATGACGGTTCGTGTAACAGTATTCCATTTGTATCATCAAACACAAAGTCGCAAAATTATATTTACGACCAATGGCCCTAGTGTTAATATCCACGTATATTCCCAATGAGAAAATTGTGCATCATGCTTTTTAATATAGCTTGATCCATACTCTCCCAGAAACGTTGCAACTAATAATAGTAGAACTAGCATAAGCATACTCTAAGTATATGCAAACTAGCGAGGTTTGTCAAAAAACACGCATACAATATAATATTTGATTTTACAGACAGATTACGTACTCTCGTACACATGAAAACCGCCTTCGTACACGACTGGATCGTACATGAATGATGAGCAGAAGCCGTATTAAGACATCTCATAGAAACGCATACTTTCAGTGAGTGAAAGCTTTTTGTATTATTCAGCACACACACAGAATTACAAATTATAAATTATAAATTACAAATCATAACCGCCCTACCCAAATGGTTAAATACTATTTTTGTATATTTCAACACCAACAAAGTACCGCTTCTATCAACACTTTTCGACTATCGTAATTTAATGTTTTGGTTCCCACTTCTCTGTAGGAAACTAAGACACAAAATAGAAAAATACTCCCCTAGCGACATCGTTATCTCATCGTTCGCAGCAGTGAAGAACGTCATGAGACCGGTCTCTCTAGACAGTAGCAAACAAACTAGTCAACATAATTCCACTCACAAATGAAGAACTAGCAGACCAGTCTCCATACTCTACCTCCACTCCCCAATGCAATACATTCGAGAGAACTATAAAGAAAACACACAGAAACTAAAATTTCCTATCAAACAGTTTTATCAAATAGCCGCAAAGTTTCTAAGACCGCGAGATAAACTCCACAGACAATACGACACCATCTATTTTAATAGCAAATATACTGCCAAGCTCGCGAAGCATTTATACAACATGAAATGACAAGTCCTGTATCCAAGAGTAGACAAATCTTTCTTTGACGAGCCAATCATAGATACACCAAAAAACTATTTCATTTTTGTTGGTAGAGTTCAACGCTACGTTAGAGAGATACAAAAAATAATCACACTCTGTAACAATGCTAAAGAAAACCTTATCATCATCTGAGATGGACCAGATATGGCATACGCTAAGTCTATCGCAGGAAATACTATAACATTTGTCGGACATATACAAAACGTAGATAATAAAATTCGCATTATGAAACAGGCAAGATGATGCATAAATCTCGCCAAGGAAAGTTTTGGTCTTGTTACCGCCGAAGCACTCTGTTTATGAATTCCTGTTTTCGGCTATAATGCATGAGGCAGCAAAGAACTCATATGACACGCCAACGGCTTATTGGTTGACAACAAAGATCAACAATCACTGCACGATGGATTCACACAATTCATCAAGACATCTTTTGACAGAAACATGATAGCCAACAACGCAAGAGAAAAGTTCAGCTAGTAACATTGATTTCCAATGATACATATATATACTGCCAACGTTATTTACCCATCATAATCACATGAAGAAAACAATTATCTGACTATTAGCCCTCCTTGTACTTAGTTCCTCAACATTAGTTTTTGCGGACTCGACAAGTACTCGATGAAACGCAAACACAACACCAAGTGAAGTATTGGACAACGTTGTGTCTGACGCAAACAAACAAGATAAAGTTCTCAACACGACAATTGGGATTACAGACAAAACAGGACAATTTGATTCTAAATATAAGATAGCTAACACATTAGATTCCATAAGAAAGGCTATCGTTCCCTACTTAGATTGGTTCCTCTATATTGGTCTCTCCGTAGCAACTGTCTTGATCATCATAACTGGTCTTCAACTTGTGACGAGCGCATCTTCAGGAATGGAAAATAAAAAGGCTTGGACGAAGATAAAAAACATAGCGATTTGAGTCGCGATCTTAACGTGATTCTACATTATCATACAACTATTCATGGCCACAATAGCCTACTTCCTATGAGGATAATCTCCATTTTATTTTTCTGTAGTAATAATGAAAAAGATAGTATTAGGTATCATGGTAGCGCGAATAGCTTGTATGAATCTCTCTGCTTTCGCGATAGCGCCATCTTTCAATAATAACTTTGAGCGTTCGCTTATCACGGATCCTTCTGGGAAATGAGAAACACTTTTCAGCCCCAGTACTCTGCAAGTAAGTTCAACACAAACCCTCCAACAAAACATATTTAATCTCTTTTCTCCAGCAAACAATAGTTCTGTGTTGCGGAATGTTATTAAAACAATCATGATTGGCGTGTTAGTATTATACTTCGCTCGAACTGGTATAGATTTCCTCATGAATTCCAACGATGAGGCAAAACTCAAGAACGCAAAAAGAAGTTTCATATACCTATTGTTCGGAACCTTCCTTATCTATGGGGTTACATGGATACTCGGAAGCGCACTACAGATTAGTGTTGTACAAGGATCACAACAACTTGTATCTAACCTTATTGGTAGAGTTTTATTCCAGGTACTCGCTTTCTTGAAATCACTAGCTTTCTTTTACGCTATCATCATGACTATCTGGTATGGTATAAGCATGATTAGAGCTCTAGATAAAGAGGATGCAATTAAATCAGCAAAAAAAGGAATACTCAACATAGTACTAGCTCTCATATTCATCAAGGTAGTAGATTTTGTTTTCTTCATCGCGCAAGATGTCGGATTCGCATCAAAAACAAAGCAATTCATAATAAACATTGCTAGAATAATTGGATATATTCTTGGAGCGCTTATGGTGATGGCTTTGATATTCGCATGATACAAATATCTCGGGGCAGGTGGAGATGAGGCGAAAGTAAAAAGCGCAAAAAATGTTTTGATGAATATATTTTACGTGGTACTTATTACTTTCCTATTCCTACTCGTAGCACGACAAATCATTGCTGAATTCACATAAGATCTCCTCTTATTATTTTATGCATTATGACACCCCAAACATGAAGAAAGCTGTCCTCTCCATATATTTCAAAACACTGGGAAATCTCGCGCGTATGTATATTCAGAAAACAAAACCATACATCATCGGAGTTAACTGAAGCGTTGGAAAAACTTCATGCAGGATGATCGTTACTCAAACACTACAACAACTACTCCCCTATATGGACATTTATACATCTCCCAAAAATTTTAATGGGGAACTTGGAATGAGTTTGAGTATATTCCGTATCGAACAATACACGCCGTCATTACTGTGATTATTGATCTGCCTAACACAGGGAGCACGAAAAACATTATGGGCCAAAAAATCTATCCGCACAAGCATCCTACTACTAGAATATGGAATTGACCATCCATGAGAGATGGATTTTCTTTTGAGCATAGCAAAGCCTAATTGTAGCATCCACACACAAATAGATGCGGTACATTCTGAACAATTTTGAAGTCCTGACGCGATAGCGAAAGAAGAATTTCTCTTAGAAGAAAACACCAAAGAGATTGTCTTTCTAAATCAAGACGATCCATATATTCATCACGTTAAAGATCACATTCCGTGCGATATCCTATCATATAGCGCAAACACAGAAACCAAAGAGACAACCATCAGCATCAATTATGAAAACACAGTAACAAAGGAAACAACATTATCTGCCAATGTTTCATTCAATAATAAGAAAACAACCAAGGTTAATCTCAATATATTATGACGCTACCATATGGCATATGCGGCAATATGAGTATGCTTAGCAGATATCTTATCTCATGCATATTCTAATAAGACTGCTATTCAAGACTGAGAAGAAATATATCTCAATACGACTCTTCAACCCGGAAGACGATCAATATTCAAAGGAAAACACGATAGCATCATCATAGACTCGAGTTACAATGCGTCCCCTCGTAGCGTTAAATCTATTATTAAAGAAAGTATCGAGCGAGCGAGCACGACACATCCTGAATACCATATCATCCTCGCGTTGTGAGATATGCGCGAATTAGGAGATCATGCGAAAAACGAACACATACAACTTGCACAATTCCTGCAAGATTACAACGCCGCGCTCTTCACCGTAGGTGAAAACATGCGTCAGGTAGTTCTCCCATATTTACAACTCAATGGCAAAGGACAACTAACAGAAACCCACAACCACGCTAACTATGAAGAGATGTCTCAAGCCATCTTAGCATACATAGAAAAAAACGACAAGAAACAGATCATTATTTGCAAAGGAAGTCAGAATACAATTTTTATTGAGGAAGTTGTCAAATCTCTTCTTCAAAACCCTAAAGATGAGGCTTTCCTCACGAGGCAAGGCGGGCGATGGATGAGAAAAAAGGAGTCTCGATTGAGAAAATCCTTGCATCAGGATGCCTAAAAAATACACTATCAGCCATATCGTTTTATTTATTTGTGATATTAGTATGATTAGAAAAATCTTATTCCGATTGTTAATCGTAATTGCCGTAGGATTGATCGCCTTATTGGGTACAGCTTTTTATAAAAAAGTAACTCCACTTTCTATTCTCCAGTGAATATTTCAACACAGCGAACCAAAGAACGACGACTCCTTCAATACCAATAGACAAAGAGACATTATAAAGGAAAAATTGAAAGCGGCGGCGGAAAATAACACAACAACAGGAGATGAAACATCAACACCTTCTACAGGAAACACAGACACAAGTACTACAACTTCAACAAATAGTGATAAAAAAGACACACAAAACCTAGTTAATAGTCTCGTAGATAACGCACAATAACTATTTCTTTTCACCTGTCATGAATCTCACCTTAGAATCATATATCGCATGAGTAGAAAGTGGAACTCTAAATCCCGCAGAGGTAGTTTCCGCATATCTCAAAAAAGCGAAAGAAGAAAATAAGAAATATAATGCATACATATCGTTTGCAGACCAATACGTGACCGAGAATATCGATGCACTGAGCAAGCTCTCCCTCCATGGAGCGCCAATAGCGGTAAAAGATATCATTCTTACGAAAGGAGTAGAAACAACGTGTGCTTCAAAGATACTAGCATGATTTATTCCTCCGTATAGCGCTAGCTGTTTCATAGACCTAGAAAAGCATGGTGGTTGTATGATAGGTAAAGCAAATATGGATGAATTCGCAATGGGAAGTGGTAACGAAAACTCAGCATATTGAGCCGTTACAAATCCATATGGGGATAAAAGGATACCCGGATGAACATCAGGTGGTTCTGCTGTAGCGGTAGCTGCCGACCTATGTATAGCAGCACTAGGAACCGATACATGAGGATCTGTAAGACAACCTGCTTTCATGTGTTGAATTGTCGGACTCAAACCTACCTATGGTAGAGTAAGTAGATATGGTGTACAATCCATGGCATCTTCTTTTGATCAAGTATGAGTATTAACTAAGACAGTCAAAGATGCAGCGATCTTATTGGATGCAATTGCATCAGACGACAAGAATGACGCAACAAATATGGCAAAAGATGATCACAACACCTGGTTTGAAGCAATACAATCCTCTTCTCTCAAAGGCAAAAAGATATGATACTTCACACAGTTTTTTGATGAAGGAATTGATCCTCGCATAGCACAGCACACGAAAGACGTCCTCCACTGGGCCGAACTCCAAGGAGCGACAATTGTACCAATAGACTTTCCATTATTGAAATACGTAATAGCGGCCTACTACATCCTAACACCAGCTGAAGTTAGTACTAATATGGCGAGGTTTGATGGAATTAGATACTGATTACAAGATGATACAGGCGCATTCGACACTATAAAAAGTTACTATGCATCAGTAAGGGATCGCGGATTCTGAACGGAAGTAAAAAGAAGGATTCTTTTGGGATCATATGTACTGAGCGCTTGATTCTATGACGCATATTATCGTAAAGCACAGCAAGTAAGAAAAAAAATGCAACAACGTATGTTTGAAATATACAAAGATGTAGACGTGATACTTGGTCCTACCTCACCAGAATTAGCTCGACGTATTTGAGAAAGAGTAAATGATCCATTGAAAAACTACCTCGCAGATATATATACAGTTACGGCGAACATTGGTTGATTCCCCGCTGTCAATATACCAACAGGAAGCATCACAGAAAATGGCGAAGTGTTTAAGTTGTGAGTACAACTCATGGCAAATCACTGGAGAGAAGACCTCCTCTTCGGGATAGGAAATACAATCCATACATGATTTATCTGATAATTCTTTTTCTTATGCAAATACGCGTCTACAACGGTGAACATTTCGAAAGATCTATAGGCCGATTCATAGCTTTCGGGACAGTCCTAGCAGGCGTGATTGGATTATCATTATGGTTTGTAAACTTATTTTGAGCAATCATGTTATTTCTCTTTACAGGAGCATATATCCTCTTCTCACTTACGAAGAATAAACATATCAACCTCACTGTTCGCGACACTGGTTTCGTTGTAGACACAAGATTGCGGTCTCGACCCGCACTCCAAAGTTTCTGCGTAGAAGTGAATAAAGAAACACAACAACGAGAAAACATAGTAATTATCATGAGAAATGAAGATCATATGATTTTTTCTTTTGATGACACACACGAGAACAAACAAGCTTTCATCGTAGAACTTCAAAAAATTCTTCCCCTAACAGAGACCTACCCTCAGACATTCATGGACAAGCTTGCCAGAAGACTTAAATTGTAAATTTAAACCACATGTATTTAAAACAAAAATCATTTACACTCATTGAAATGCTTATTGTCGTCGTGATAATAGGTATTCTTGCTGCTGCATTAATTCCAAGACTTCAATCAGTACAAGCACGTGCGAGAGACACCAAAAGAAAAGCTGATCTACATCAAATATGAACAGCACTAGCAATTTACAAGGAAGATAATGGCAACTTTGACGCGCTAAAAGATTATGATTTTTGAAACCTAACTCGACCCATAACAGAATATAGAGAAATTTGATGATCATATAACTTAGAACCCACCTCACCTTTTGCATACCTTTGGAATATATTATCGAGATATATGACCAAAGTACCCACAGATGCAGATATGACAGAATGGTCTCCGAACTGACAAACAATCAGGGGGTATTGATTTGCTGCTATGCCAAGAAACGGAAGTGATTTTGAGGCCAACTGACAGCTTTTACGAAATAAAGTATGAGACTCTTTTATCTTATTCGCAAGAACAGAATCTGATTGAAGCAGTTCAAATCGAGTACAGAACATGCAATTATGTCCATGATGAAACGACATGACTGGATTTAGTAACGACCCATCTCAACGATGCTGAGCCCTCATGTGAGGACGAGGCAAGCCTCGAACAAACTCATCAAGTTATAGTAGCTATATATGCAATACAGTTTCATTTAGCTGAGATACAACAAACAATTCTGGAACGTGTACTGCGAACAAAAACAGCGATGATCTAAGGTATATTTACATAAATTAGGGGTAAACATCAGTTACAAAAAATGACGAGACTTGCTCCCGTCATTTTTACTATATAACATATTATTATTTCATAGACTCTTCTTTGCTTCTTCTAATCATTGCTGGGAAATGGGTAACGAAGAGTATAAGAGCTATAGTCCCCCACAATGTACCTTGAACCATTGTTACTTTTGTATCTACGTGTCTTTGGTCAACAATACTCTTCTTTGCCTTAGTAGTACACTCATCTATTTGCACTTGTGTTCTAGCAGCAGGCTGTTCTCCTGCTTTCACCGTAGTATAATCTGGTTGAGAACATTGTGCTATTTCATATGAACTTCTTGAAATAATATATTCATCATCATTTATATACTGGTTCAAAAAATAGCTATTAGCGAGAAACCCATATCAGATTGCGATACCAATAATACCACCCAACGATACAAGTATGAAATATAATTTTACGAGATTTTTCATGAAGGTAGAATAAGAAATAAAGATACATACTGTATACTCCCCTCATACAGTATAACAAGAGGAACTAAACATGTTTTTATCAAAACAAAAAATCCTCTCTACAAGGCGTTGAGAAGACTTTTTGATGGTGATACTATAAAAATATAGCAGTAGAATGCAAGGAAATCAACAGTTTTCCTAAGCATCTTTTACCTTAGATCTTGAGTATGAAATAACAAAATAGAGAGCTAAAATTCATGTTATAAGAGAGATGCAATATCATAACCACATCACCCACGTTCTTTCATATATCATATACGCCGTTCCTTTGATCTGAGCATATGTTGCATATGGCAACCTATAAAGAGGAACAACATTTCATTTCTCATCCTCCATATGCCATCATGGGAGCGGCGCTATTTTAACTTGAACCCACGAGCTTGTGCTACCCGTTAAAACCAGTTTATACCTATAATCATTCTCTTTCAGGAAGGAAACATCTCATGATGATGGGACAATTGGTGGTATGGAAACAGAAGAATCCTTATCGATAATCATATATGCAGTATATCAACTAGCCGCAAGAAATGGGAAATTATGCTCATTAACTATATTGCGTCACAAATATGTAGTGCTTAGTTTAGTAAGGAATACCCTAAAATGAGAGTTATAGGTGTTCAAAATATCTCCAGCATGAAAAGTCTTACTATGTATATATAATTTTTTAGGTACTTCGGAAACCACTGAAGCTATTGTATTTACAACCTTTGATCAGGTCTTTGGATGTACCTTGTATAGCGTATAGTTATAACTATTCAAAAACATTGTACCCTCACGAGAGAAGGCCAAATCAGCACTCCCCGAGCCCAACAAACTCACAAGATGCGAGTAATTATTTTCTGTCATATAGGACTCATAAGGAGACAGCGGTCCCATCAAAACATATCCTATATTATAGTCATTCACAAAATGAGATCGGAGATTATTATATCAACTAGCATCAATCGGCCCCAACTTAAAAGACACAAACGGAAGATCATCTGGCGACAAGATATTTGCCAAATACGAAATTAAGAGTTGGTTTGATTTACTCGACTCTCGATACAACCCTTTCACAAAGTTATTTTGATATCATAGATATTGATCCAAGCTATCAATTGCATTATCTCCAGCTCTTTTCATATCAATAGTCAAAATTCTCTTATCCTGATCTATATTTTTGAAAAGGGCAAGATCTGCGGCTGTTGGTACATTGTTAGGTCATAATTGTTGTATAACAACATCCCATCATTCCATTCACCCATATCACACTCCGAAGTATCGTCCTAAGCAAAACAAACAAAGCAAGACAACCAATGCCGCAAACTTTTTGTTATATTTAGTATGAAGTTTATATATCACGTATTCATTCAACATACCCACGAAACTCACGAGCGCAAGTACAACACCAATACTCCCAAATCTATAATAGTGGAAAGATGGGAGGATAGAGGTCCATTGTAGAGAGAAAAATGACAAAACAGGATCTACGATCGGTGGCAAAACAATAAGAGTCCCAACCAAAGCTATTATGAAAACTGGTGATTTACGATTCGCGAGAAAAAGAGAAAGCAACAAGGCAAGCAAGGTAAATTCCGGCAACCTGTGAATAACATTACTCGTTATCAATAAACTCTTATATACAACAAGAGGGACCCAGAAGAATGCAGTTATTCCTAGTGCTCATAGAATGTATCGAATCCAATTACGCGGTCTATGAAACGCAAAATAAAGAAACAATATGAGCATAGCCACAGGTCCTACTACAAGGTGTGATAAGAACGCAAGACAGGCAAACAATGTGAGCACAAAAGAACGCTTCTTACCAAGCAATTCAAAGAGGAGAAGTTGAAGAAAAACACACCCCAGTATCTCGCTGATTAATCCTATAACAACGATATCTGACGTCCCCAATCAAAGCAGGTAAAGCCACGCTTCTGGATTAAAAACCTTATTAACCCAGAGAAACATAAGTCCGCCTATACCATAGAACAGGATAAGATATCGTTTCTTGAATCTCGATGCTATGAGAACAAAACTTCAGAAATACGCAACAATCAGAAGCGTTAGATATACTAAGAAAGCATGGTAGACAGTGAGTCATCCAACGAGATGAATAATATACACAATGAAGTCTTGGAGCGGTGGATAGAAGAGGTTGTTGATGAGTCAGCTAAACCAATTCATCGATCGTCCATGCAATCAGTTATTAGCAAATAACTGTGCACTTGCTATCTGACCACTGAAATCCATTTGAAAAATATTGGTATGTTGTCGTATGTATATTATTAAGAATAGCGCACTCACTCCATAAATAGCTGAGAGCGTTCGCAATACTATTTTTCTTGCCATCTAGTAAGGGGAAGGGGATATAAATATGTATATTGTGTTCATACTACTTTTTGGGCTAATCTTTTCCATAGATAAATTCAAAAGCAGACTCTGTTTTAACAAATCCTTGAAATAGCAATGAGATTCGCTATTTTAAAAGGAGCATAATGGATCTAGTTTATAAAGAGTGTAGCATCCTTTCGTTGTGATCTTATATTCTCCTTTGTACCAATGTCACTAAAAACATTATCTATCATAATACCGTGTTATAATGAAGAGAATAGGCTCAAAACAACATGGGATAAAATTTCAGCATATGCCGATAAAATAGAGGCAGATGTTACATATGTGTTTGTTAATGACTGATCTCAAGATCAGACATTGCGTATACTTCAATCTATTGCAGAAAATACTGATCTTAAAGTGGATGTTATTTCATACGAGCACAATAGGTGAAAGTGATATGCTGTTAAGCAGGGTGTCTTTGCTAAAGACACAGACTACTATTTAATAATGGATGCTGACGGCGCAACTAAACTCTCAGAGATTAATACATTTCTAGAATATAAAGAAGAGGCCGAGATCCTCATTGGTAGTAGAATCTCACATTTGGCGTGAAGAAAATGGTACAAAAGACTACTCGGAGCTGTTGCTCATACTATTATTACCAAAACGTTGTGACTCAAGAACATAAGAGATACGCAATGTGGTTTTAAAATGTTTTCTCACGAGGTAAAGTATTTGTGGAATGAAATGAGGATAGAGAGACGAGGTTTTGATTTTGAGTTTTTGTATCTTGCAAAACAGAACAAAATAAAGGTACTAGAGATAGAGGTAGATTGGTTTGATGTGTGAGGTAGTAAGATTGAATTGCTAGACTATATTAAGACACTGTGAGAACTCTATAGGGCATATATAATTCATAAATGAAAAATGATTAGAAATTCACTAAAAGGTAAAAAGAAAAAGGCATCTCAAAGATAAGTGTATTTAGTGTTTCTCTGGGTGTATGACGAGAAAAATAGTGCTGCGAATTGTCGCTTTCATATATGCCGCATCTTCGATGGTTCTCATTACCTATGTTTTGCAGCACACCAATATTTTCCAAATGGACTTCGGCGGTCAAATAGCGAGCGCACA